>Ga0209921_1000001_pt1 | contig 831152 bp, 760 predicted proteins | sample SalPonF2_C_D2_MG_FD_185730 | JGI IMG/M metagenome (GOLD analysis project Ga0209921, IMG submission 185730) | Salt pond soil microbial communities from South San Francisco under conditions of wetland restoration - Salt Pond MetaG SF2_C_D2_MG... ...
GATGGATGCCCGCCCCTCGGACAGCCGTAAGGAAGCGAAAACCCGCTCGGAAAGCTGCCGCCGCCCTGAAACAGGCATCGCCCGGTTTGGGAGATGTAACCGTTGTTGGAACCGACGGGAGGATATTGAAATCCAGGTTCGGATTCCCAACTATCGAGCGGCGTGTAACACATCTCGTAGATATGGTGCTGCGCCCACGCATCGCAGACGGCAAAGCCCTGCTTCACGCCAGCCCAGTACCACAAGCCGCACCGCGCGTCCCTGCGCGGGCCACCGAAGTTTCCCGTGACCTGGATGGGATAGCGCTGGTGAGCGGCGGCAGCGGCGCTGGGTGCGCACGGCAGCAGTACGGCAAACATGGCGACAACAAGACTCGGGCCGACGAGGACACGCGGGACCCGGACGCGCGCCCGAAGGGCACGCGGCATATTCTCGTTCAATCCCCCCCCTTTAATCCACGCAGCACCCCGTGGACCGAAACCTGAACGGTTTACGGACGGTTGACGGGCACTCCTCCCCTGGATTTACCCGACGGCTGGAACCCTCAATCGTAATCGCTTACTGCCCCCCTAAAACCACTCAATCCTCGCGCGTGCTGTCAGGATTGTCGCCGACGCCGACGTGCCGGCCCAGCGCGTGTTGCGCTTTTTTGAAGGCTAGCGCAGACCACGGCCGATAGCAAATTCCATCGCCCGAACACTTTGGCCCATGAGAACAGGGCGCAACTCTTGGCGGACTCGCCTTGCCGCGCCACCCGGATGCCAGCTTCCTGCTTCCACCGATCCGAGGTGCACGCAGCGTCGCGCCCGAATGACCGTTATTTTTCGTCGCCGATGTCAGGGTTGGGTCGGTTTCCGCCGGTCAGCGGTTACGAGATCAGACGTTCGGGAGGTACGGCGCGCGCCGAGGCTCACGCCGAGGGAAGAACTCGGTTACCGGGATACGGGGGCGAGCCGGTGGCACGCGGCTGCGAGCCACCCCGGCTTCCGGCTAATGCCCGGGGCGGTCTTCGCGGTCGTGGGCCTGCTGGGTGTCGAAGAGCATGCCGCCGGCGGCGGCGATCAGCACGATCATGGCCGTGCCCACGACCCAGGCGAAGTACCAGGGCGCCTCGTTGCCGAGCACGATGGCGAGGAACAGGGCCACCATCGCGACGGCGAAGAACAGGATGAACAGTCCCAGATAGCGCATCGTCATTCCCTCGCCGTCAGTAGGCGTGCTCGTCGCCTTCGATGGATTCGGGGTTCACCTTGCCCCGCATCACCCAGAAGGCCCAGCTCGTGTAGATGGCGATCAGCGGAATGAAGACCGCCGTGAACAGCAGCATCCACAGCAGCGTCGTCTCGCTCGAGGAGGCATCCCACACGGTCAGGCTCTGCGACGGGTTGCTCGAGGACGGCATCATGAACGGGAACATCGCGGCCCCCGCGGTGCCCAGCGTGCCGATCCAGGCCAGTGCGCCGAACCACCAGGCCGCGTGCGAACGGCGGCGGTTCGCCAGGACGATCCCTACGATCACCGCCACATAGACCAGCGCCGGCAGCACCCACAGCACGGGATGCGCCTGGTAGTTCGACAGCCAGGCGCCGGCGGTGTGCGCCACGGTCTTGCCGAGCGGGTTGGCCGGCTGGGACGGGTCGACCGGGCTCGTGATCACGTAGCCCGCGAGGCGGGACACCCAGATGCCCGCGCCGGTGAACACGACCAGCGCCGCGATGCCCGAAACCGTGACCAGGCGCCGGGCGCGATCGTAGACGGCGCCCTCGCCGCGGTTCATGACCATCGTCGCCCCCTGGAACAGGGCCAGCGCCAGAGCCATGACGCCGCACAGGACGGAGAACGGGTTGAACAGCCAGATGAAGCTTCCCGTATAGAAGGACTGCATCTGCCAGTCGAAGTGGAACGGCACGCCCTTGAGCATGTTGCCGACGGCCGCGCCGAAGACGATCATCGGCACGGCGCCGCTGACGAACAGCATGGCGTCCCAGGCCTTGCGCCAGCGCGGCGAGGGCAGCTTGCTGCGGTACTCGAATCCGAGCGGACGCACGATCATGCTCCAGAGCAGCACCAGCATCACGATGTAGAGGCCCGAGAAGGCGGTGGCGTAGATCGTCGGCCAGGCGGCGAACACCGCGCCGCCACCGAGGATGAACCAGACCTGGTTGCCGTCCCAGTGGGGGCCGATCATGTTGAGCACGCTGCGCCGCTCGCCGTCGTTGCGGCCGAGGTACGTGAGCGAGGCGCCGATGCCCATGTCCATGCCGACCATCACGCCAATGCCGCAGAGCAGCACGCCGAGGAGCAGCCACCAGACGATCTTCATCACTCCATACAGTTCCATGGTGCTGTCTCCCTACTCGCCCACGACGAATGCGTAGCCGGAATCGGAACGCTCCGCCGGCGGCGGGCCCCCTTCCGACGGCCCCTGGCGGATGAACTTCACCATGAGGTACATCTCGATCACGATGAAGATGCTGTAGAGGGTCACGAACCCGGCCAGCGAAAAGGCCATGTACGGCACGGTGTGCGTGGACACCGAGAACCACGTGGGCAACATGCCGAACACCGTCCAAGGCTGGCGCCCCATCTCGGCAACGAGCCAGCCGAACTCGCAGGCCAGGAACGGGACCGGGATGAACCAGGCCGCCGTCCTGAGCAGCCAGCGGTGGCGCATCTCCGTCCGCTTGAGCGAATGAATTACCGCCAGGATCATGAGCGCCAGCATGGAGAAACCCGCCAGCACCATCAGCCGGAACGACCAGAAGACGGGAAACACGGGCGGGATGCTCGCCTTCGCGGCCTTTTCGACCTGCGCCGGCGTCGCCTTCGAAACGTCGGGCGCATAGCGCTCTAGCAGCAGCGCGTAGCCCAGGTCGCTCTGGTGGGCCTGGAACTGCGTCAGTGCCGCCTGGTCACTCGGGTCGTTACTCAATCGCTTGAGCGCGATCAGAGCGGGTATGCCGTTCTCGATCCGGTGCCGGGCCTGCCGCTCGAGATCAATGGCACCCGGGATGGATTTGGTAAAGGTGTGCGTGACCAGCGGCGTTAGAACGTACGGGATCTTGACTGCCCAATCGTTCTTCTGGGCCTGCTGGTCCGGCCACGCGATGAGGTTCATGCCAGCCGGCGCCTTCTCCGTCTTCCAGAGGCCTTCCATCGCCACGAGCTTCTGGGGCTGGTTGAGACCATCGATGTAGCCGAGGCCGTCGCCGAGGGTAATCACGCCGATCGTGGCGAACACGCCGAACAGCGCGGCGATGCGGAACGAGCGGCGCGCGAGCTCGACGTGCCGGTTGCGCAGCATGTAGATCGCGGAGACGCCCAGCACGAAGATCGAGGCCGTCACGTAGCCGGCGATGCTCGTGTGCACGAACTTGGCCTGCGCGTCGGCGTTGAAGATCAGGTTCGTGAAGCTGGAAAGCTGCATGCGCATCGTGAACGGGTCGAAGCTCGCCCCCTCCGGACTCTGCATGAAACCGTTGGCGATCAGGATCCACAGTGCGGAGAGGTTGCTGCCGAGGGCCACCATGTAGGTGACGAACAGGTGCTTGCCGCGCGACATGCGGTTCCAGCCGAAGAGCATCAGGCCCACGAACGTGGACTCCAGGAAGAAGGCCATCAGGCCCTCGATCGCGAGCGGCGCGCCGAAGATGTCGCCCACGAAATGGGAATACGTCGACCAGTTGGTCCCGAACTGGAACTCCATGGTCAGGCCCGTGGCGACACCCAGGGCAAAATTGATGGCGAAGAGCTTGCCCCAGAACTGCGTCATCTCCTTGTAGATCTCGCGCCCGGTGACGACGTAGATCGTCTCCATCGTGGCCAGCAGGAAGGCCAGGCCGAGCGTGAGGGGAACGAAGATGAAGTGGTACAGGGCGGTGGCGGCGAACTGGATGCGCGAGAGTTCGACGACGGCCGGGTCTACGGTCATGGACACTGCTCCGTGTGTGGCCTGGGGGCTGGCCGGGAATCCACCGCCCCGCGGACGCAAGTCTAGCGGCAGGAGACCCGAGGCGATTTGACTTCGATCAAGTGACGTCGCCTGCCGGGGCCGCCGGGCGGCTCCGTGGGGCCGGGAACGAACTCAGCCGGGTCGACCGTCAACGCGGGGTCGAACCAGGCGCGGGGCGTACACGAGCACGAAGAGCAGGAATGCCGCACTCCAAAGCCCGGCGGACGCGAGAAGAGCGTGGTAGGCGGGAACCGCGCCGAGGAAAGGCGAAACCGCCCGCACGATCAGGGCGACCACGAGCAGGACATAAGCCACCGTCGTGCCCGGGTCCGCCCTGAGCGGCCGGCCGGTATGTCCGAGGGTGACCCGGGTCATCATGCCCAGGGTCATGAGACCGAAACCGCCCAGCGCCAGGACGTGCAATGCCACCCACGGCGGCAGCGCCGCACCGAACGCCCGCGCGGCGAAGAGCGCCAGCCCCGCCGGGATGCAGGCGTAGGCGGCATGGAGCACGGCAAGCAACGGACGCCCGAAGGTCGTGGAGCCACCCCACCCCTTTAGCCGCGCCGCATGGGCGAGCGCGCCCGCGCACGCCAGCGTGCCCGCCAGCCACCGGGGGTCGTCGGGGCACAGGACCATCACCGCGAGGCCCGCCAGCGCCGCGAGCGCCACCACGTCGCGGACCTGCCGGCCCGGACGCACGACGAGCCCCGGCGTGGCATTGCGGGTGAACAGGGGCAGGATCCGGCCGCCGATCACCGCCACCAGCACCAGCATGAACAGCAGGGCGGAGAGCAGCGTGCGCGAGCGCTCGCCGGGCACGAGCCAATAGAGGAGCTCGAGGCCGGCAAATGCGGCCAGGACCGCGAGAATCCCGTAATTCCGGCGGCTGCGCGCCGCCACAATGGGCCGGGCCACCCCGATGCCGAGCACCACGAAGAAACCCGCCGTCACTGCCGCCGCCAGTCCGCCGGGCACGCCCGGCAACGCCGCCACGAGCCGCCCGGCGGCCCAGAGCAGCACCAGGGCGGCCAGCGGCGCCCCCGTCAGCGTCGTCCTCCCGGTCCAGCGGCTCGCGGCGGTGAGGATGAAGCCGGCGACCACGGCCCCGCCGTAGCCGAAGAGCAGCTCGTGGCCGTGCCAGAGCGGACCCAGCGCGGGACCGTGGCCGCCGAGCGCCGCGGCCCAGAGCGCCATCGCGACGAAGGCGAACACGCCAGCGAGCAGGAAGAACGGCCGGAAGCCGAAGGTGAGGAGCGGCACCGGGCCGCGGTCGTGCATCGTCTTCATGGCGCGGCATCGTAGAAGTCGCGCGCGGCGCAGTCCTTGATCCGCCTCAAGGAGGCCCGAGGGTTAGCCCCAGCCGGACATCCCGGCCGTCGCGGCGCCGACGATGACGAGCCCCACCGCGAGAAGGATGCGGTGAAGCCGCAACGTGCGCCGGACCCAGAGATCGGCGGAGCGCGGGCCGTGTCCCTTGCCGAACAGCCCCAGCGGTTCCGCCACGAACAACATGAAAAAGAAGAAGACCCAGTACGCGCTCATCGCGTCGAGCCACCAGTAGTGGCCGAGCAGAAACCAGTGCCAGGCGTGGAAACGCCAGAGAAGGTACACGCCGCTCGCTCCCACCAGCAGCATCGCCACGCGGGCCTGGGGCGCGAAACGGCGTTCCGTCTGCTGGAATGCGGCGTGCGGGTCCGCCTCCCGGCGGACGCGGGGCAGCACCACGGTCGTGACGAAGGCCACGCCGCCGAGCCACCAGACGATCCCGACCATGTGCACGGCGAGCGCAACCGCCACGTCAATCATGCGCGTCCTCCCTGAAGCGGCCGACCGAGTACGGCATCGTCGTCAGTAACGGGGCAGTTCGAGCAGGCGCCGGGGGTTCCGCAGCGTGATCCGGCGGCGACCCACTTCGATCAGCCCGTCTTCGCGCAGGTCCGCCAGCGCACGCGAGAAACTCTCCGGCGTGAGCCCCAGGAGCGAGCCGACGGCGGCCTTGGGCCCGGGCAGTTTCACCTCGACGGGATCCGGCCCCAGTGTCCCGGCCTCCCCCAGCAACCAGGTGCTCACCCGGAAGCGGGCGTTTTCCAGCCGGATCAGCGCCAGGTGGTCGAGGAACTCGAAACTGCGGGCCGTCATCCGGGCCAGCGCCGCCCGGGCGAGCTCCTTCGAGTCGAGAATCCGGTCGCGGTGCTCCTCCGCCGGAATCGCTTCGACGACACTGGTTTCATAGGCGGTGGCCGTGGCCGGATAGAGCGGCTCCTCCGCATAGGCCATGCTTTCCGCGACAAGCGCCCCCGGCCCGGCCAGCCGCAGCACCAGTTCACGCCCGCTGTAACCCGTCCGCGAGAGTTTGATGCCGCCCTCCAGCACCCGGAACACATAGCGCCCCTCCGCACCCTGGCGGAACAACGTGGCCCCGCGGGCCAGGCGGCGCTTGCCCGCTGCGGCGCTCACCGCTGCCGCACCGGCTGCCGGTCCCGAAGCCGTCGGGGCGTTCCGTAGCCAGGCTTCATGCAATGTGATTGCGGCACGCTTTCCAGTCCCTTGTTTCCGAGTTGCAGTCGCGGCGCCTCCCGGCCCATGCGCCGCATTGTGACGCATGGGCCGGGGCGCGTCACTGGCGGATTGGGCGTTCGTGGTTGCGGATGCCCAAGTCGTTCTCGTATTTTACGCTTGAGGCAAATCAAGGATTACCCTTTGCCGGGCCGCATAAGGTGACCGTCGCACGCAGTGACGGGATACGGAATGATCGGCCAGGGAGACGCCACCGGGGTGCACGATACCGACGGCGGCCGCCAAGGGGCGCTCCTTTCCTTCGCCGGCATCCTCCCCTTCCCGCGAGCGACAGGCACCAGGCAGCAGGTCGACGAACAACGGCTGCTCGGGCGCCTGCCGAGTAGCACCGAGCGCCCGCCGGGGCCAAACGCTCGCGTCTTGCGCGGCGGATCCGCGGCGAGGCCCTTCGGAACCGGTTGGACCATCTGCAAGAGGGGGTGACAAGGTGAGCACCGATTCAATGGATTCCGCGCCCGAGGACACGGACCGCATGAGCACGATCCTCAAGTGGATCCTGTTCTTCGTGGGCATCGTCACCGTAGGAGCGCTCGCGTACGGCACCTACGTCACGTACCGGCATTCGCCGCCGCAGCCGTCGAAGCTGGTGGCTCCCGACGGGTCGGTCCTGTTCACGAACCGGGACACGGTCGCGGGCAAGGGCGCCTTCCAGCAGGCCGACCTCGGTGACTACGGCAGCATCTACGGCATGGGCACGTACTTCGGCGAGGACTGGACGGCGAAGTACCTGGTCCGGCTGGGCCATCTGACGGCCGACAACATCGCCGAGAAGCGCTACGGAAAACGTTACTCCGATCTCGGCGTGGGCCCGAAGGCCGTCGTGAAGCGCGAGATGCAGAAGGACCTGCACGGCCTGGCGCTCTGGCACGACACGCTGACCGTACCCGCGGCCGTAGCCTCCGCGATACGGAGTCTCCAGAAGGAAATCCCGCACTACATCCTGACCAACAACTTCAAGGAAGGCTATACGCGCGCCTACAGTCTCGACCCGAAGAGCGCGCGCCAGGCAGCCGACTTCATCATCTACTCCGCGATCACGACCGTGGCCCGGCGCCCGCACGTGGACGCCTCCTGGACCAACAACTGGCCGTACGAGCCCTTCGTGGGCAACAAGCCGACGAGCGGCACGTTCACGTGGACGTGGATCTCGATCATGATCACCTTCGCGCTGTTCGGCGCGGTCGTGTTCATCTTCGAGCATTGGATCAACCGCGACGTGGGGCAGCCACGCTCGCTGCTGCGTTTCCAGCCGCTCACCAAAGGGCAGCGAGGAGTCGCGTTCTACTTCCTCGTCGTGGCCGTGGTGCTGCTGGTGCAGATCGCGGCCGGCGCCACCATGGCGCACTTCTATTCGGACCGCGCCAGCTTCTACGGCATCGACATCGATCACCTGGTTCCCTTCCAGTTCCTGCGCGACGTCCACCTGCAGGGCGCCGTCGTGTGGATCGGCCTGGCCTGGCTGGGCGCGGGACTGTTCGTCGCGCCGCTCATCGCGGGGCGCGAGGGCCGCGGCCAGGGCTGGATGAACCGCGTGTTGCTGGTGGTCACGCTGCTCGTCGTGGCCGGTGCGCTTACCGGCAACTACCTCGGCATCATGGGGTGGATCAAGCAGGGCTGGTTCTGGGTCGGCAACCAGGGGCTCGCCTACCTCGAACTGGGCCGGCTCTGGCAGATCGGTTTCTTCGCCGGCCTGTTGTTGTGGAGCCTGATGATGGCGCGGGCGATCTGGCCGCGTCTCGTCGACTTCAAGGACGCCGGGAGGCGCTTCTGGACCGGGCGCATCCGACTGGAGCACCTGCTCTGGGCCAGCACGCTCAACATCGCCCTGCTCTACTGGTTCGGCATGATCCCCCTGACCGGGATCAACCACTCCTTCACCATCACGGACTTCTGGCGTTGGTGGGTGGTGCACCTCTGGGTGGAGCAATCCTTCGAGTTCTTCTTCACGATGATGCTCGCCTGGACGCTCATGGCCACGGGCCTGGTCTCGCGCGAACTGGCCACGCGCACCGCGCTGTTCGACGTGATCCTGATCTTCATCGGCGGCATGCTCGGCACCGGCCACCACCTGTACTGGGTGGGCGAGCCCGGCATGTGGATCTCGGTCGGCAGCGTGTTCTCCTTCATCGAGGTCATGCCGCTGCTGCTGCTGGTGATCGAGGGCTCGCGCCAGTACCGGGCCATCAAGGAGCACGGCGAGCGGTTCCCGTATCGCCTCCCGTTCCTGTTCATCTTCGGCTCCGCGTTCTGGAACTTCCTGGGCGCCGGCGTGTTCGGCGGGGGCACCATCAACGCGCCGCTCGTCAACTACTACGAGCACGGAACGTTCCTCACCCTGAACCATGCCCACACCGCACTGTTCGGGGCATTCGGCCTGATGGCGATCGGGCTCGTGTACTTCTGCCTGCGCTATGCGGCCGGCGACCGGTACAAGTGGACGGACAAGCTCGGCATCGCCGCCTTCTGGCTCTACAACGGCGGGCTGGTGTTGTGGATCGTACTCAACTTCTTCCCGATCGGCTGGCCCCAGCTCGAGGCGGTCTACAAGCACGGCTACGCCTTCGCCCGCAGCCTGAAGTTCTACGACACCACGATGCTGTGGCAGTGGCTGCGGTTCCCGGGCGACGTTGCGTTCGCGCTCGGCGCGCTGCTCATGGCGCTCGACTTCCTGATCAAGCTTAAGCCCTTCTTCCGGCGCTTCGCCCCATCGGGGCAGGGTGCCGGCGGCTTCGACGCGCCGTCGGGAGACGGGCGCCCCGGGGGCGGACCGGCCGCCTGAGCCGCGGCCGGGCATGACGAGGGCCGCCGGCTCGCGCCGGCGGCCCTTTTCCGTCGCACTCGCACGCTTGTGCCGGCCGACCGTGGACCCACCGCCGCGGCCCGGCTACGATGCCGGGAAAACCACCGCGGTGCCGCACCGATGACGCTCCCCTGGCTCCTGCTCGACTTCGACAGCACCTTCGTCACCGCGGAGTCGCTGGAGCTGCTGGGCGAGATCGCGCTCGCCGGCTGCGGCGACCGCGCGGAGCGCCTGGCAGAGGTGCGAGACCTGACGCGCCGCGCCATGTCGGGCCGGATCCCGTTCCGCGAGGCCCTGGCCCGCCGCCTGGAGCTGATCGCCCCGCGGCGGGAACATCTCGGGCCCCTGGTGGCGCAGTTGCGCGAGCGCGTGTCGCCGTCCTTCCGCCGGCACGGCGAATTCCTCCGCGCGCACGCCGGGCGCATCTACATCCTCAGTTCCGGTTTCCACGAATTCATCGATCCCGTCGTCGCGGACTTCGGCATCGCCCCCGAACACGTGCTCGCGAACCGCTTCGTGGAGGCTCACGACGGCGGACTGAGCTTCGAAGCGGACAACCCGCTTGCGGCCGACGGCGGCAAGGTCGCGGCCGCGCGAGCGCTGGGGCTCGACGGCCCGGCAGTGGCGGTCGGCGACGGGACCGGCGACCGCGAACTCGCGGAGAGCGGTGTCTGCGAACGGTTCTATGCGTTCGTCGAAAACGTGAACCGGGCCGAGGTCACCCACGGGGCCGAGCGAATCGCCCCCGATTTCGACACCGTTCTCGCGGACCTGGGCCTTGCCGGGGCCGGGCGCCCGCGTCGCGCCCTGCTGCTGGAGGGCATCCACCCGGCAGCTCGCGACCGACTCGAAGCCGCGGGCTGCACGGTCGAGACCCTGCCCGGCAGCCCCGACCCCGGGGAGCTGGCCGAGCGGCTGGCTGACATCGACATCCTGGGCATACGCTCCAAGACGCACATCACCCCCGACCTGCTGGACCGGGCCCCGCGGTTGCTGACGATCGGGGCGTTTTGCATCGGCACCAACCAGATCGACCTCCCCGCCTGCACACGCCACGGCATCGGCGTGTTCAACGCCCCGTTCAGCAACACGCGCTCGGTGGCAGAACTGGCACTCGCGGAGATCGTCCTGCTGTCGCGCAACCTGCCCGACAAGATCCGCGCCATGCACGCGGGGCGCTGGGCGAAGTCGGCCGCCGCGAGCCACGAGGTGCGCGGCAAGACACTCGGCATCGTGGGCTACGGCAAGATCGGCATGCAGTTGTCAGTGCTTGCCGAAGCACTCGGCATGCACGTGCGCTACCACGACGTGACCGACAGGCTCGCACTCGGCAACGCGGTGCGCTGCGCGACCCTCGGTGAACTGCTGGGTGCGGCGGACGTCGTGAGCCTTCACGTGGACGGACGCGCCGCCAACCGGAATCTGATCGATGGGGCGGCGCTAGCCCGCATGAAGCCCGGCGCCCTCCTCGTCAACCTGAGCCGCGGACACGTGGTGGACCTGGCTGCACTCGACGCCGCCCTGGGCGAGGGACGCCTGGGCGGCGCGGCCCTCGATGTATTCCCCGAGGAACCGTCGGCACGCGAGGCGGCGTTCGATTGCGCGCTGGCCCGCCGGGCGAACGTGATCCTCACGCCGCACATAGGCGGCAGCACCGAAGAGGCCCAGCTCGATATCGCCCGCTACGTGTCCGGCCGGCTCGCGGCATACCTGACGACCGGCGCATCGGACGGCAGTGTCAACCTGCCTGCCCTCGCGCCGGATCGGCCCGCCCTCGCGGGCCGACGCCTCTCACACCTGCACGAAAACGTACCGGGCATGCTCGCGGCGATTGACCGCGTTCTTGCGGAACGGGGACTCAACATCACGACCCAGCACCTCGGCACGAACACCGAGGTGGGCTACGTACTCACCGACGTGGACGCCGGACTCGACGACGAGCTCCTGCAACGCCTGGCACGCATTCCGCACACGCTCGCTTCCCGCGGAATATGACACCGGCGTGACGGTCATCCCGACGCAGGTTGCCGACTGGTGCGAGGGCTATCGGCACGCATGCGCTACGGGATACACTCGAAACGACGCATGAACAACGGAGGAAAAACAGCAACGATGGGAAAAATCGTGTGGATTGCATCCTATCCAAAGTCCGGAAACACCTGGATGCGCGCGTTTCTCTGGAACTATTTCCGGGACTCAGGCGCCCCCGGAAAGCTGCACGACCTCTCCGCCTTTGCGGTCAATGAGTCGAATCCGGAACGCTACCGCCAGTTTACGGGAGACCGCTCGCCCACCGAACTGTCGCTCGAAGAGCTCGCGGTCATACGCCCGCGGGTGCAGGAATCAATGGCGCATAGTACCGGCAATGTCGTGTTCGCCAAATCCCACAACTACCTGGGGACTTTCGGGGACTACCCGCTCTACAACTTCCAGGTGACCGGCGGGGCCATCTACGTGGTACGCAATCCGCTGGATGTCGCCGTATCCATGGCCGATCACCTGGGGACAACCCTGGACGAGGCGATCGCATTCATGGAGAACGAACAAACGGCGGGTGCCATGAACGATACCGGCGTTGCCGAGTTCCTGTCTTCATGGTCCGTCCACGTGCGGAGCTGGACGGCTCAGCAACACCCGAACATTCTCGTCGTTCGCTACGAGGACATGTTGTCGCGCCCTCGCAAGGCATTCCTCTCGGTCCTGAAACTCCTCAACGAACCCCGCGACCCCAAACGGCTCAACCGGGCGATGAAGCTGTCCTCGTTCCAGCAATTGCGGAAACAGGAGGCGCAACAGGGCTTTGCGGAACGCAGCGAGCATTCACGCCGATTCTTCCGGAGCGGGCGCCGGGATCAATGGCGTACCGCCCTGTCGGAGCAACAGATCGACCGGATCATCGCGGCGCACCGCGACCAGATGGAGCGCCTTGGCTACCTGCCCCGCTCGCGGTGATACCCGGATGAGCCGTTCAGAACCAGCCGAGGATCGTGTCGCGGAGCTTGGCCCAGAATCCGCCTTCGGGCACGCTCTTCATGGCTACCAGCGGCGCGCGGGCCAGCTCCTTGCCGTCCGGTGAAGACACCACCACCTCGCCGACCTTCTGGCCCTTCTTAACGGGCGCGGGCACGCGGTCCTTGACGTGCGTCTTGATGTCGAGCCCCTTGAAGTGTCCGCTCGCCGCGGTGACGTAAAGCGGGCTGGCGACGTCGAGGTTCACGAATTTCCGCTCCCCCTTCCACACGCGCACCTTGGCGAGCGATTTCCCGGGCGCGTACAGCTTGTGCGTCTCGAAGAAGCGGAACCCATAGTCCAGAAGTGATTCGTTTACCTGGGCCAGATGCCGGTAGTTGGCCATCGTCTTGTCTTTCGAGACCTCGGACACGCCCATGACAACGGCGATCAGGCGTTGGTCGCCGCGCTTTGCGGAAGCCGCGAGGTTATAGCCGGCGTCGTCGATGTAGCCGGTCTTCAGCCCGTCCACCGTGGGGTCCAGCCACAACAGCTTGTTCCAGTTGTACTGGTGAATGCCGTTCCAGGTGAACTCCTTCTCCGAGAAATAGTGGTAGTAGTCGGGGAAGTCCCGGATGATCGCCCGCGAGAGCCGGGCCAGATCCCCGGCCGAGGTGTAATTGCCCTTCGCCAGTCCGGCCGGACCCGCGTACTGCGTGTTCTTCAGCCCGAGCGACTTCGCATCGGCGTTCATCATGTTGACGAACCCCGACTCGGTACCGCCGACGCCCTCGGCCAGCGCCATCGCCGCATCGTTGCCGGAGGGAATCAGCATGCCCTGGAGCAGCTCGTTCACGCTCACCCGGCTTCCCGGCTTGAGGAACATGCGCGATCCGATCATCTTCCAGGCCTTCTTGCTGACCCCGAACTTCGTCTTCAGCGTGATGCGTCCGGACTGAAGGTCCTGGAACACCACGTAGGCGGTCATCAGCTTGGTGGTGCTCGCCGGCGGACGGTGTTCGTCGGCCTTCTTGGACGCGAGGATCCGCCCGGTCTGGTAATCCATCAACACGTAGGAGGCCGCGTCCAGCGACGGCGGCGGCGGGACCGGCACGGCCGCCTGGGCGGCGAATCCGGCGACGAGAGCCAGCACAGCAAGAGACCAACGCAACATCAGGAAATTCCGGCCGTTCAGGGGGCCTTATTGTACCCGGCACCGACGCCGCCGAGGCCACTCCTGTGCCATTCGGGTTACGATGCGGATCTGCGCACCGGAGGCGGCTTCATGCCCCTGCGAGACACTCCACGGCGCTGGGGAAGCCTCACGCGGCTCCTGCACTGGAGCGTCGCGGCCCTGATCCTGACGCTGATCGCACTCGGCTGGCTGGCGCACCTCGCCCCCCTCTCGCCGGCGAAGATCACGCTGTTCTACTGGCACAAGTCGCTGGGGATGCTGGCCCTCGCCCTGGTGCTGATCCGCCTCGGCTGGCGCGCCGGCAACCGCGCGCCGCCGCTGCCTTCGGACCTGCCGGCATGGGAGCCCCTGGTCGCCCGCGCCACCCACGTCTTCCTGTACGTCCTGATCGTGCTCATGCCGGTCTCGGGCTGGCTGATCAACTCCGCGGCCGGGATCCCGTTCAAGATCTTCTGGGTGCTGCCGCTGCCGGCGATCGCGCCCGTCTCGGAAACGCTGGAACATGCGTTCGAGCTCGTGCATCTGGCGACGTTCTGGGCGCTTGCCGTGGTGCTCCTGGGCCACGTCGCCGCCGCCCTGCGCCACCACTTCCTGCTGCGCAACGGCATCCTGCTGCGCATGCTGCCCTTCGTTCGGAATCCGGAGAGACGCTGAATGAGACGACTATCCGCCCTGCTCCTCGCGCTCGCCGTCGCGCCCGGCGCTGCCGCCGCGCCCGCACACTGGACCTCCGCGGCACCCAGCTCGCTGGACTGGACGGCCAAATGGCAGGGCACGCCGGTCAAGGGCAGTTTCCCGGACTTCACCGTCAAGGCCAGCTTCGATCCCCAGGCGCCTGCCGGCGGTACGGTCATGGTCGGCATCGACGCGACCGCCGTACGCAGCGCCAGCGGCGACGTGACGCACGCCATCCACGGGCCGCAATGGTTCGACACCGGGCACCACCCGCGGGCTTCGTTCCACGGCCGGTTCAGCGGCAAGCCGGGCAATCTGCACCTCGCGGGCACGCTCCAACTGAAAGGCCACCACGCAAAGGTGCAGATGCCCGTGAAGCTCGCACGGCAGGGAGACGGCAGCGTTCTTCTGACGGGCAGCGTCGCGTTGCAGCGCGGCGACTTCGGCATCGGGACGGGCAAGTGGAGCTCGAGCTCGATGATCGCCCCCGACGTCGACGTGACGTTCTCGGTCACGCTCCAGAAGCGGGACTGAGGCGTTGCGCCCGGCACGATCGACCGGCGCGGTTGCCGCCCTCGTCGCAGTCACGCTCGCCGGCTGCGCGGCACCCCATGCGCCGCAGCCCGGCAAACCCGCGCGTCCCCCGCCGGCGCTGACGGCCCCCTATGCGGCTTCGGCCACGGCCGGCGCGAACGTCTATCGGTTGGACGGCCCCGCATCGCAGGTGCTGGTGCTGGTCGGCAAGGCCGGACCGCTCGCGGGATTCGGACACCGGCATGCCATCGTCGCGGGCAACGTACGGGGTTTCGCGATCGTCCGGTCCGACGGTAGCGGCCGCACAAACCTCGTGTTTCCGGTGCGGGCTCTTCGCGTTGATCCGCCGGCCGTCCGGCAGAGCCTGGGCGGAGACTACGCGAAAACCCTGGACGCCGGTGCGCGCTCCGGAACGCGCAAGCACATGCTCGGGAAATCGGTCCTCGACGCGGCACGGTATCCCTGGATCGGGCTTGCCGCGACGGCCGCAGCCGGCAACAATCCCCGCGGTCTCGACATACGCGTCACGCTGCACGGCCAGACGCATGAGGTGTCGGCCCCCGCCCGGCTGCTGCGCGACGGGCCCCTTCTTGCCGTGGACGGCGACTTCGCGATCCGCCAGACCGCCTTCGGCATCACACCCTACTCGGCGGCCCTGGGCGGCCTGCGAGTGAAGGACACGCTCCACATCCGCTACCATCTGATGTTCGTTCGCTGGTGCGGCGGCCACGAGGACGACAAGCGCAGTTCATGTTGAGACCCGGCCTGAACACCGACGAATGGGCCGCACGCTTTCGCGAACGCGGCCGCGTGCTCGTGCCCTCGGTCCTCCGGGATTCGACGGCCCAAAGACTCGAGACCTGCCTGCGCAAGGAGGTGCCGTGGGGACTGGCGACCCTCGTCGAGGGCGAAGGTCGGACGATCCCGGCGGAAGAACTGGCCCGCATGCAGCCCGGGGACTGGCAGCGGCTCGCGCGCCGGGTCCAGACCGAAGCGCGCGACGGGTACCAGTTCCTGTACAACTCTTACATGATGGTGGCGGCCTGGAAGGAACGGCGTGACCCGGACCTCTTTCTGCATCGGTTTCTCGAGTTCCTGAACAGCGCCCCCATGCTGGACTTTGCGCGACGGGTCACCGGCCTCGACGACATCGCGAAGGCAGACGCCCAGGCCACGCGCTATCTGCCCGGCCACTTCCTGCGCAAGCACAACGACATATACCGCGCGAGCGATACGGACGAGCGGCGCGCGGCTTATGTTTTCAACCTCTCGCGTGAGTGGCACGCCGACTGGGGCGGCCTGCTCGAGTTCATGGACGACGAGGGGCGGATCGAAGAGAGCTGGATTCCTGCCTGGAACGCGCTGGCGATCTTCCGCGTCCCCACCTGGCACTGCGTCTCGTGCGTGGCCCCTTACGCCACGGCGCCGCGACTCTCCATCACGGGCTGGTTTCGCACGCACTGATACGACCGGTGGCTTGCCGCCGCAGACCCGCGCGGCGTTACGCGCCCGGCGATCGTCAGCCGAAGCGGCCGGTGATGTAGTCTTCGGTCTCGCGCACGGCGGGGTTGGTGAAGATCGTGTCCGTGTCGTTGAACTCGATGAGCCGCCCGAGGTACATGAACGCCGTGTAGTCGGAGACGCGCGCCGCCTGCTGCATGTTGTGCGTGACGATAACGATCGTATAGTCCTGCTTGAGCTCGGTGATGAGTTCCTCGATCTTGAGCGTCGAGATCGGATCGAGCGCCGAGCAGGGCTCGTCGAGCAGCACGACCTCCGGCTTGACGGCAATGGCCCGCGCTATGCACAGCCGCTGCTGCTGCCCGCCGGAGAGCTGCGTGCCGGTCTGGCGCAGCTTGTCCTTGGTCTCTTCCCAGAGCGCCGCCTTGCGCAACGCCCATTCCACGCGCTCCTCCATGTCGGCCCGGCCCAACCGCTCGTAGAGCTTCACTCCGAACGCGATGTTGTCGAATATCGACATCGGGAACGGGGTGGGCTTCTGGAACACCATGCCGATTCGGGCACGCAACAGGTTGAGATCCTCGCGCGGTCCCAGGATGTTGCGGCCGTCGAATAGCACCTCGCCGATCGCCTTCTGGTCCGGATACAGGTTGTAAATACGGTTGAAGCACCGGAGCAGCGTCGATTTCCCGCAGCCCGAAGGGCCGATCAGTGCCGTAATGCCGTTCTCCTGCATCTGCAGGTCGATCTGCTGCAAGGCGTGGAATTTTCCGTAGTAGAAGTTGAGATTGCGCGCCACGAGCTTGGGATTCGACACCTGCTGCAGTCCAGCCGGCGGCTTCTTGCCCGGCTCGACCGGTTCGGGCGGCGTGGGGTGCCGTCGCTTCTCTTCCGCGTGCGTAACTACCAGCGGAGAGGTCAACTCCTCGGGATTGCGGGACATCAGGGCTCTACCTCCTTAGCGCTTGCGTCCCGAGAAAAGACGCGCGACGATCATCAGTCCCAGCACGAACACCGTGCTGATCAGCGCACCCGCCCAGGCCAGGCGGTGCCAGTTGTCGTACGGGCCCATCGCGAAGTTGAACAGGACCTGCGGCAACGCCGCGATCGGGCGATCGGGATTGGCACTGAAAAACTGGTTGCCCAGCGACGTGAAGAGCAGCGGCGCCGCCTCCCCGATGATCCGGGCTATTGCAAGCAGAACGCCGGTGATGATGCCGGACAGCGACGCGCGGTAAACGATCGACACCGTCACGCGCCAGCGCGGCGCGCCCAGGGCAATCGCCGCCTCGCGCATCTGGTCCGGCACGAGCTGGAGCATGTTGTCCGTTGTCCGCACCACGACCGGCAGGGCGATGATGGCCAGCGCCGCGGCGCCCGCCCAAGCGGAGAAATGCCCCATTGGCGCCACCACGATCCCGTAGACGAACACGCCGATGACGATCGAGGGTGCCGACAGCAGGACATCGTTGATGAAACGCACCGCCGAGGTCAACCGGCGCTTGGCGCCGAACTCCGCCAGCCACGTCGCGGCCAGGACGCCCACCGGCCCGCCCACCGCAATCCCGAGCGCGGTGATCAACAGGCTGCCGAACAGCGCGTTGGACAACCCCCCGCCGTCGATGCCTGCCCCGGGGGTACTCTGCGTGAACAGGGCCAGGTTGATGTAGCGGAAGCCCTTTTCGCACAGCACGAACAGGATCCAGCCGAGAAAGAACAGGGCGAACCCGGTCAGGGCCACGGAAAACGTCAGAGCCGTGCCGTTGGCCACCCGGCGGCGGAGATACAGGCCCCGGTTCACGCCGACTCTCCCTGCGCACGCTCCATGCGAACGAGCATCCACTTGGCAAGCGCGAGCACGATGAAAGTGATCGCGAAAAGAATCAAGCCGAGCGCGATAAGCGCCGAGCGGTGCATCAGCGTGTCAGCCTCCGTGAACTCGTTGGCGATACTCGACGCGATGGTGTTCCCGGGCATGAACAGCGAAAGATGCAGGTCGTGCGCGTTGCCGACGACGAACGTCACCGCCATGGTCTCGCCCAGGGCGCGCCCGAGGCCGAGCATGATGCCGCCGATGACGCCGATACGCGTGTACGGCAGCACGACCTTCCGCGCCACTTCCCAGCGCGTCGACCCCATGGCGTAGGCGGATTCTTTCAGCGTAACCGGCACGACCTCGAACACATCGCGCATCACGGCCGCTATGAAGGGAATGATCATGATCGTGAGGATGAAGCCCGCGACGGCCCAGCCCAGCCCGATGGGCGGCCCCTGGAAGAGCTGGCCGATCCAGGGAATCTTGCCCAGCGTGTTGCTGAGCAGGGGCTGGACGTCGTCTGCGAACCAGGGGGCGAATATGAACAGGCCCCAGATACCGTAGATGATGGAAGGAATACCCGCCAGCAGCTCGACGGCGATCCCGATGGGCCGCCGGAGCCAGCGCGGGGCAATCTCCGTGACGAACAGCGCGATGCCGAAACTGATCGGCACCGCCAGCACGATGGCGATCGCCGAGGTGACCAGGGTGCCCAGAATCGACGAGGCCGCGCCATAGTCCCCGGTAACCGGGTTCCACGACGAGGACACGAAGAAGTGGGCGCCGAAGTGCTCGAACGCCGGCCAGCCGCCGCGGAACAGCACCACGATGATGGCGCCCAGCACCAGCAGCACGAGCCAGGCGAAGGTCTGGGTGGCCCAGCGGAACAGGACGTCGCCGCGCCGCCCCCGCCGCAACCGCGCTGCGGTTACCGGGTGGAGTCCGGAGCTTGTTTCCGCGATTGCCGAGCTATCGTTCATCCGGTCCGGCCTTCGGAAAACGGCGGCGGGGACAATGCCCCGCCGCCATGCTTGCCGCAATTATAGTGGCAGAAGTCAGTCGGCCTGCCAGACGGGCCGGCCGTTGTGCTTGACCTGGTCCTGCCAGGTCTTCTGGATCATCTTGACGACCGACATCGGCATGGCGATGTAGTCGAGGCTACCGGCGATCTTCTGGCCGTCCTTGAAGCCCCAGTCGAAGAACTTGAGGACCGCCTTGACCTGGGCCGGGTTCTTCGGATTGGCGTGAACCAGCACGAAGGTTGCGCCGGTGATCGGCCAGCTGTCGGCGCCCGGCTGGTCGGTGAGCATCAGGTAATACCCCGGGGCATGCGCCCAGTCGGCGTTCGCGGCGGCGGCGGCGAAATTCTTCGCCGTCGGTCCGACGCGGTGACCCGCCTTGTTGATCATGTCGGCGTAGTTCATCTTGTTCTTGAGCACGTACGCATACTCGTTGTAGCCGATAGCGCCCTTGATCCGGTCCACATAGGCCGCGACGCCCTCATTGCCCTTGCCGCCCACGTTGCCGGAGGAAGGCCACTGCACGGCCTTGCCGAAGCCCAGCTTGGCCTTCCACTGCGGGCTCACCTTTGCGAGGTAATTCGTGAAGATGTACGTGGTGCCCGACCCGTCGGAACGGTGCACGACGGTGATGTGGAGATCCGGCAGGTTCAGGCCCGGATTGAGCTTCTTGATGGCCGGATCGTTCCACTTCGTGATCTTGCCCATGAAGATGTCGGCGAGCACCTTGCCCGAGAGCACCATCTGGCCGGGCTTCACGCCGGGCACGTGGATCGTCGGGATGACGCCGCCCATGGCCGCCGGGAACTGCACCAGCCCCTGCTTCTTGAGCTCGGCTTCCTTGAGCGGCGCATCGCTCGCGCCGAAGTCGACGGTGCCGGCCTCGATCTGGCGGATGCCGCCGCCCGAACCGATCGACTGGTAGTTGAGCTGTACCCCGGTCTGCTTGGAGTACTGGTCCGCCCAGGCGGAGTAAAGCGGGTAGGCAAAGCTCGAACCCGCCCCGGTGATCCGGTTCACGCCGCCGGCGTGGGCGGCCGCTCCGATCGTGAGCGCGACGCCGGCTCCGGCGAGAGCGCCCCAAATTCGCGAAACGCGCATCGGTTTCCTCCTAAGTCGTTGGCAACCTGTCGCACGGCCCTATGCCATGCGTGAGCGCAGATTACGAACGCCGTGTGACGACTTGATGACACCCGCCGTGGACGGCGCTCCGCCTCATTCTCCGGGCCCGGCGGGCAAAGCGCCCCGCCCGATCCCGTAGTAGGTGAACCCCAGCCGCGCAAGGTAGGCCGGATCGTAAAGATTGCGCCCGTCGAAGATGACCGGCGCGTCCAGGCGCTCGCGCAGCAGCTCGAAGTCCGGGCTGCGGAATACGTGCCATTCGGTGATGACGATCAACGCATCCGCTCCCTCGAGGACATCCTCGGGCATGTCGACGAGTCGCAGATCGTCGCGCTCGCCGTAGATCCGGCGCACCACGGGCGCCGCGGCCGGATCGTACGCGGTAACGCTCGCCCCCGCTTCCCACAGGGCCTCCATCAACGCGCGGCTCGGCGCCTCGCGCATGTCGTCGGTCTGGGGCTTGAACGCCAGGCCCCACAGCGCAAACCGGCGCCCCTTCAGCGCCCCCCGGTAGTGCGAGCGGATTTTCTCGAAGAGCACGTGCTTCTGGCGGTCGTTGACGGACTCCACCGCCGTAAGCAGCTCCGGCGCCACGCCCGCCTCGCGCGCCGTCGCCGACAGCGCCCGCACGTCCTTGGGGAAGCAGGAACCGCCGTAGCCGGCGCCCGCGTAGATGAAGTGCCAGCCGATGCGCGGGTCCGAGCCGATGCCGCGCCGTACGTTCTCGACGTCGGCCCCGACCCGCTCGGCCACGCCGGCGATCTCGTTCATGAAGCTGATCTTGGTGGCCAGCAGCGAATTGGCCGCGTACTTGGCCAACTCCGCGGAACGGGTGTCGAGCACCAGCAGCCGGTCGTGGTTGCGGTTGAACGGGGCGTAGAGCGCCCGCAGCGTCGCGATGGTGTCCTCGCGCTCGGCGCCCACGATGATCCGGTCCGGCCGGTTGAAGTCCTCGACCGCGGCGCCCTCCTTGAGGAATTCGGGGTTGGAGGCGACGTCGAAGTCGATATCGGCCCCGCGGCGCTCCAGCTCCGCGGCGATGACGGCCCGCACGCGGTCGGCGGTTCCGACCGGGACGGTCGACTTGTTCAGCACCACCGCCGGCCGCTCCAGGTTCTCGCCGATCGTGCGTGCGACGGCAAGCACGTGGCGCAGATCCGCCGAACCGTCCTCGTCCGGCGGCGTACCGACCGCGATGAAGATCACCCCGCCGTGGGCAACCGCCTCCGGCGCGTCCGTCGTGAAGCGCAGGCGCCCCTCGCGGCGGTTGAGCGCCACCAACTCGTCCAGTCCGGGCTCGAAGATCGGGACTTCGCCGGCGTTGAGGCGCTCGACCTTGTCGGCATCGACATCGATACAGAGGACATGGTTGCCCACGTCGGCCAGGCAGGTTCCGGTGACCAGGCCCACGTAGCCGGTCCCGAAGATCGTAATCCTCAATGCATGCTCCTCATGATGAGCGCCCGGCGCGGGGCCGGGCGTCCTAGAATGCGAAACGCAGCATCGCCCGGAGGGCGTTGACGTCGCGGTTATGGTCCGCGACCAGGTGCAGGGACACGGGCCCGAACGCCGCGGCCGCGCCGACCTTCACGCCCCACGGGCGGCTGCCGAACTCGGGGCGCAGGTCCGTGTAGAGCTCGCCTTCGAGCGACAGCCACTTCGTCAAGGCACCGCGCATCCCGTACGCAAACTCCCAGTAGTAGCTGCGCTCGCCGCTCGAGACCCGCTCGCGGTAATAGCCGCCGCGCAGGTAGGCCGAGACCTTGCCCTGCGTCTGTTCGTAGCCGAGCCCGGCGCCGGTCTTGTAGAGGTGGCCGGAACCGCGGTCGAAGGACAGCCGGTCGAAGTCGCCGTAGAAGAACGCGTGGCGGCTCCACTGGAAGGAAAACTTCACGCCGTTGCCCTTGGCCGAGTCGCCGAAGTACCCGGAACTCCCCATCTGCACCCGCTGGACCTGGATATAGCTGTAGTCCGCGATGCCGGCGGGCGGCGCGGAGGCGGCATGGGCCGGCGCGGCGGCAATCGAGACCGCGGCGGCGGCGAAGGCGGCAATCACCGCTTGGCGCATAAGGCTTCTCCGTCCGTTCAACCCAGGAGCCATACCGCGGCCAGTCCCACCGCGGTCAGCACGAACGCATATGGTAGCGCCATCCAGACCATGCGGCCGTAGGACAGGCGCAGCAGCGGCGCCAGCGGCGAAGCCAGCAGGAAGAGGAAAGCGGCCTGCCCGTTGGGGGTCGCCACGCTCGGGAGGTTCGTGCCGGCGTTGATCGCCACCACCAGCCGTTCGAAGGCCGCCGGCAGGATCTGGCCCTGCGCCAGCGCCTGCTGGGCGTGCTTGAGGAAGATGCTGGCCACGAAGACATTGTCGCTGACCGCCGAGAGCGCCCCGTTGACCAGGTAGAACACCGGCGCGAGCATCCCGCCCGGCACGCCCAGGACGGCGCGGGTGATCGGGTCGAACAGCCGCTGGACGTCAATGACGGTCACCACGGCGAAGAACACGACCAGCAGTGCAGCGAACGGCAGGCTCTCCTGGAACGCCGGGGCGTAGTCGTGTTCGTCACGCGCGCCGGACAGCGAGCCCGCGAGGACGATCACGGCGAGCCCGATGAGCCCGATCTCGGCCACGTGAAAGGACAGGGCAAGCACCAGGAGCACCGCGACCGCGAGCTGCGCCCAGCGTTTCACGCGCGTCGAGTCGTCGATCGTGCGCGCCTCGCCCCACATCTCGCGCAGGGCGCGCCGGGCCTCCGGCGGCAAGGCGACGCCGTAGCCGAACAGCCGCAGGCGTTCGAGCAGCAGGCAGCAAAGAACACCGGCCCCGAACACCGGCAGCGAAACCGGTGCCATGTGCTCGAAGAAGGCCGCGAAGTGCCAATGCGCGGCGTGCGCCAGGAGCAGGTTCTGCGGCTCGCCCACCAGCGTCAGCACGCCTCCGAGCGCCGTGCCGATGGCCGCCTGCATGACCAGACCGGCGAGCCAGCGGCGAAAGCCCTCGCGCACCTCCGTGCCGAGATGCTCGAGACGCGGCCCCAGCGAGCGATGGAGCTGCCACCCGACCGTGATCACCACCGCCATCACCGTCAGGGCGTCCAGAAAGGCCGAGAGCAACGCGGCGGAAAACAGGAACAGCAGCGCCAGGTACAACCGGCGCCGGACGCGCACAATAAGCCCGATGAACGCCGCGGCCACCATGTCGCGCAGGAAGTAGATGCCGGCGACCATGAAGACGAGGAGCAGCAGCACCGGGAGCTCGGCCGCCGTTTCCTGGTAAACGGCCTCGGGTGAGGCCAGGCCCATGATGACCGCCTCGAGCGCCAGAAGTCCGCCGGGGGCCAGCGGATAGCACGTCAGCGACATGGCGAGCACGCCGAGGAATTCGACGAGCAGCGCCCAGCCGGCCCAGAACGGCCCCGCCGTCACCAGGACGACTGGATTCAGCACCAGCGCCGCCAACAGCGCCGCCTTGTACCAGGGCGGCGCGGTACCGAGGAAGTTGCGGCCCAGCGCGGAGGCGACTCGCATCGGCTGCTCCGCGCCGGATCAGCCGCCGGGCTCGGCGTGCTCGTCCACCAGCAGGCCGAGGCGCCCCGCCGCCCACTTGGCGGTGGTCGCCTGGAGGATGATCGTCGCGAGAATGGCCATGAAGATGATCGCTGCGAGCAGATCCGCGTGCGGGGCGCGCTCGCCGACCAGGATGCTCGCGAGGGCCCCCGGAATCACGCCCGTCTCGCGGGTCCAGGAGACGAACGCGAGTTCGCGCCACGTCCAGCGTGCCCGCCGGTCGGGCAAGGTCGAGATCAGCACCGTGAGCGGCCGCGCGATGAACATGAACACGGCCACGACGATAAGACCCTGCCACCAGTACTGGGCGATCAATTCGAGCTTCACCTGCGACCCGAGCAGGATAAAAATGAACATGCGCGCGATGAGCGACGTGGTTTCCACGAAGTCCTCGAAGCGTTCGCGGTCCCCGGAGCCCATGCTCAGGCCGAAATACTGCATGTTCCCCATGACGAGCCCCGCGACGAAGGCCGCCATGAAGCCGCTGGCCCCGAGGCCGATCGCCCCGAGATAGCCGCCTATGACGACGATCAGCGTCACCATGGGCAGGTATTCCATCAGGAATCCGTAGCGCTCGTGGGCGATGAAGAACGACGCCAGATAACCGAGCACCACGCCGGCCAGAATCCCGACCCCGGCCTCGATCAGCAATTGCAGCGCGTCCTTGCCGATCGGAATGTGATGCCCCGCATGGCCACCGACCACGACCGCCAGCAACGCAAAGGTAATGATCGCGCCCATCGGGTCGTTGAACGCGGATTCGCTGACGACGAACTGCGAGACCTTGTGGCGGACCTTCACCTGTTTGAACACCGGCACCAGCGTGGCCGGGTCGGTCGCCGCCACGGCGGCGCCCAGGAGCAAGCCGACGCTCACGGGAATGCCGAGCACGAAGGCGGCGGTCCAGCCGGTCACGAACATCGTGACCAGCACCCCGATCGTGACGATGACGGTGAGCGAGACCCAGACCTTTTTCAGTACGCCGAGATGCAGCGTGGCCCCGCCGTCGAAGAGGATGTAGCTCGCGCCGAAGATCAGGATGACCCACGACAACGTGGAACTGGCCGGAATCGTGATCCAGCCCAGCACCTCGGGCCCGAGCACGATGCCCGCCAGCAGGAACAGGACGATGTCGGGAAGGCGCAGGCGCCGAGCGAGAAACCCCAGCACGGAGCCCACGGCGAGCACAACGCCCGCCATCAACAGCACATGTTCGGCGGAAATCTCGGAAGCTGTTTCCATGTCGTATCCGGAGTCTGGAGGGCGAAAATCCGCCGGACTATAGCATGCACGCCGCTGCCTACCGTACGGTTTCCAGGCGTCAGGCGCTACCTCGCGCGCCCGCGCGACGCGCGTCCTGAATCAGTGGCGTCCGGTCGCGAAGTCGTCCCAGAGGCAGCGGCCCGCCGCTGCCCGGATCGCATCCAGGCGCCGGCGATGCGCGTCGCGCTCGGCGGCACTCACCTCGACCGCCGGCAACGGTCCGCGCCGCGCTTGCGCGCCGATGCTCACGCGCGGCCCCTCCGCGGCCCTGGCCGCCTCCAGGGTGAGGGCCACCTGCCCGCCGGTGATCGCGAGGTAGACGTCGGCCAGCAGCTGTGCATCGAGCAGCGCTCCGTGGAATTCGCGTCCGCTGTTGTCCACCCCGAGCCGTTTGCACAGCGCGTCGAGGCTGTTCGCCTGGCCGGGATAGCGCTCCCGCGCCAGGGCCAGCGTATCGAGCACCTCGCCCCACTCGCGCACGGACCCGTGCGACGCGTCGAGGCGCGCGTATTCCGCGTCCAGGAACGCGAGATCGAACGCCGCATTGTGGATGACCAGCTGTGCGCCCGCCAGGAACTCGCGCACTTCCTCGGCCACCTCGTCGAACGGCGGCTTGTCGGCGAGCTGCTCGTTGGTAATGCCGTGCACGTCCTGGGCACCCGGGTCGATCTCGCGGCCGGGGTTGATGAAGTGATGCAGGGTGCGGCCCGAATACAGGCGGTCCTCGAGCTCCACGCAGCCGATCTCGATGATCCGGTGTCCCGCCTCCGGACTGAGGCCGGTCGTTTCCGTATCCAGCACCACCTGGCGCATCGTCATTCCCCCTGCGCGCGTCGGGCCGCGGTGCGGGCCAGCTCGTCCGCCTTCTCGTTGCCCGGGTTGCCGGCGTGCCCTCGCACCCACCGCCAGTGAACATCGTGCGGCTCGGTCGCCGCGATCAGGCGCTCCCAGAGCGGGCGGTTCTCGACCGGCTTGCGCGAGGCCGTGCGCCAGCCATTCTTCTGCCAGCGTGGCAACCACTCCGTGATCCCCTGCTTGACGTAGCGCGAGTCCGTGTGCAGGACGACGCGGCAGGGCCGCTTCAGCGCCTCGAGCCCCTCGATCGCGGCCATGAGTTCCATCCGGTTGTTGGTCGTCGCCGGATCCGAGCCCGAGATTTCGCGCCGGTGTCGCCCGGACAGCAGCACCGCACCCCATCCCCCCGGACCGGGATTGCCCAGGCAGGCGCCGTCCGTGTAGATCTCAACCTCGCGCACGGCCCGCCCCCGGCACGCCCACCGCCCTCGGCCGGGGGCGCCGTGCCACCTTCCACGCCGGCCGCAAGGGCGTCGCACAGGACTGCCGCCGCAATCCCCAGGCCGCATAGGCCCAACGCAACCGCCGCGTGCCCTGCCACTGCAGCCCATTGGCACGCATCGCCGCGCGCAGTCGCCAGGGGCCGACCGGCATGGCGCCCGTCCGCACCCCGTGCGGGAAACGGGCCAGCGCCGCCGGCGAGAACGGGCGCAAGCCCACCACGACGAGGCGGCCTTCGCCACGCAGCACGCGCGCCGCCTCGGCGATGACGCCGTCGAGATCGTCCTCGCGGTCGAGGACATGCATCAGCAACAGGGCATCCACGGTCGCCGTGGGCACGGGGAGCGCGGCGGCGTGCGCCCTGGCCTGCGCGTCTCCCAGTTCGTCGAACGTGAAGATCGTGCGGAAATGCTCCGGCGGCAGACAAGGGGCGTCCGAGGCGCCGACCTGCACCGCGACATCTCCACGCAAATCGGCCAGCATGGGGCGCAATTTGCGCGCCTCCGCATGCCACCGTCCGGGTTCGCTCGCGTCAACGCTGGACGCCATCTCGAGTCATCAACCGGGAGCCTGGCGGCATTGTATCCCGCCGTTCCGGCGCCACCCCACCCGCAACGGCGGTAGCCGCCCGCCCCCCACGCTTTGTAAGATGCGCAGCATGAACGTAACCGCCCTGCGCGCCTTCCGCGACAACTACATCTGGGCCCTGACGAACGCCGGGGAAGCCGTCGTCGTCGATCCCGGCGATGCGCGTCCCGTCGAAGACTGGCTCGCGCGGACCGGCCTGCGGCTCGCCGCCATCCTGCTCACGCACCACCATCCCGATCACGTGGGCGGCGTACCGCGGCTCAAGGCCGCTTTCGGCGCGCGCGTGTTCGGCCCCGGTCGGGGCGACGTCGCCGGCCTGGACGTGCCCCTGCACGAGGGAGACAAGGCCGAGCCGGGCCCGGGGTTCCCCACATTCCGGGTGATGGAGATCCCGGGCCACACGCTCGATCACATCGCCTACCACGGCGCGGGGCTGCTCTTTTGCGGCGACACGCTATTCTCCGGAGGGTGCGGGAAGCTCTTCGAGGGAACCGCCGAACAGATGCACCGCTCGCTGCGGCGACTCGCCGCGCTGCCGGACGAGACGCGCGTCTACGCCGGCCACGAATACACGGCGGCGAACCTGCGATTCGCCCGGGCCGTGCTGCCCGCCGACGGCGAGCTGGCCGACGCCTTGGCAAGCGCGGAGGAAATAACGGAGAATGGCGGCGAGACGCTGCCCTCTACGGTGGCGCGGGAACGTCGGATCAACGTCTTCCTGCGCGCCGGCGAGGCAGCGGTGCGGGACGCCGCGAGCCGACGCGCGGGCGGCGTGCCCTTGGGGAACGAGACGGAGGTCTTCGCCGCACTCCGTCAGTGGAAAAACGACTTCTAGCCGGGAAGCACCGATGCCGACGCGCACGCTCAGGGGCCTGACGACACCGATCATCCTCCTCGCACTCGCCACCCTCGCCGGTTGCGCCGGATTGTCGGGACAACATCCGCACGAGGCCGCGCAAACCAGTTCCGCCTCGACCACCGCAGCCACCGCAGCCACCGCGGCCGAGCCGGCACCGGTGGAAGCTACGTCGGCGGACTCCAGCATCGTCTGGCAGGATATCGCCATCCCCCAGGCCACGCCGGCCCCGAACCTGTGGACCCGCATCCGCCGCGGATTTCGCCTGCCGGATGGCAACGAGGCGCGCGTTCAGACCGAAGTGCGCTGGTACCGCTCGCACCCCGCCTACATGAAGCGCACGGCCCGGCGTGCCAAGCCGTATCTGTACTTCGTCGTCCAGCAGGCGAAGCAGCGCGGCGTGCCCACGGAACTCGCCCTGCTCCCGATCGTGGAGAGCGCGTACGACCCGTTCGCCTATTCCAATGGCCGCGCCGCCGGACTCTGGCAGTTCATCCCGTCCACCGGCCGGCATTTCGATCTGTCACAGAACTGGTGGTACGACGGCCGTCGCGACGTGGCCGCCTCCACCGGCGCGGCGCTTTCCTACCTGAAGGCCCTGCACGACGAGTTCAACGGCAGCTGGCTGCTGGCGCTTGCCGCCTACAACTCCGGCGCCATCACGGTCCAACGGGCCATCGAGCGCAACCGCCGCCGCGGCCGTCCCACCGACTTCTGGCACCTCGACCTTCCCGCCCAGACCCGCGCCTACGTGCCGCGGCTGCTCGCGGTGCGCGACATCGTGCAGAACCCGGGCGAGTACGGGATCGACCTGCCCTTCATCGCCAACGCGCCGTACCTGGCCCGGGTCAACCTCGACGGGCAGATCGACCTCGCAATCGCCGCCAACATGGCCGGGATCAGTCTGCGGCAGATGTATCTCCTGAATCCCGGCTACAACCGCTGGGCCACGCCGCCGGACGGACACTCGACGCTGTTCATCCCCGCGGCGGACAAGGGGCAATTCCTGGCGCGGCTCGAGACGATGAAAAAGCAGGTCGAGGTGCAGTGGGCGGCCCACCGCGTGCGCTCCGGCGAGACACTCGGGACCATCGCCCGGCGCCACCACACGACCGTGAGCGAGCTCAAGCGGCGCAACGGCCTGCACGGGTCGATGATCCGGGCCGGAGCCACGCTGATGGTGCCGTCCGCCAGCCAGCACTTCACGCGCTACGTGCTCTCGCAATCGATGCGCACCGCGAGCACGCAGAACCAGTCACACGGGGCACGAAAGGTGCGAGTACGCGTGCAGCACGGTGACACCCTGTGGGGCCTCGCCCGCCTGTATCACGTGAGCGTGGCCAAGATCGCCTCCTGGAACGGCATGGCGCCGCGCGATCCGCTGCACGTCGGACAGAAACTGGTCATCTGGAAGAAGGCGGGGGCGCAGGTGGCTCGCCACCGCGGCAAGCGCTACCCGGTCAGCGCCGTGCGCCGGATTCATTACGTGGTGCATCGCGGGGACTCGCTGTCCTCCATCTCGGACCACTTCAACGTGTCGCTGCACAAACTGGCCCACTGGAACTCGCTGTCGCTGTCCAGCGTGCTGCATCCGGGACAACGACTGACGCTCTTCGTGGACGTCCGCAACCAGTCCTGACGCCGCCGTAAACGCCGCGGCCACTTGACGACGACGCCGGGACGCTCCGGCAGACCCACGGACACCGATCGCACTGGAGGAACACAGGCGCTATGGCTTTCATGCAAGGAAAAAAGGTTCTCATCGTAGGGCTCGCCAGCAATCGCTCGATCGCCTGGGGCATCGCCCGCGCCATGCACCGGGAAGGCGCGCAGCTCGCGTTCAGCTACCAGGGCGAGAAGCTCGCCGGCCGGGCGCGCGATATGGCGAAGAAAGTCGATTCCGAAGCGGTCTTTGAATGCGACGTGGCCGACGACGCGGCCATCGAGAAGCTCGTCGAGGACGCGGCAAGCGCGCTGGGCGGCCTCGACGTCCTCGTGCACGCAGTGGGCTTTGCGCCGCGCGAGGCGCTCAGCGGCGGATTCACCGAGTCGACGACGCGCGACGCATGGCGCGTGGCCCAGGACATCAGTGCTTACAGCCTCGTGGGCCTGACGCGCGCGGCCCGACCGTATCTCGCCGAGAGCCATGGCAGCGTCATGACGCTCACCTACCTCGGCGCGATCCGCTCGCTGCCGAACTACAACGTCATGGGCCCCGCGAAGGCCAGCCTCGAGGCGGCCGTGCGCTTCCTCGCGCACGACCTCGGGCCGGAAGGGATCCGGGTAAACGCCATCTCGGCGGGGCCGATCAAGACGCTGGCCGCGGCCGGGATCGCGGGTTTCCGCCGCATGCTCGAGCACGTCGCCCACGTCGCGCCGCTGGGGCGCAGCGTCTCCGCCGAGGAGGTCGGCGACGCGGCGGCGTTCCTCTGCTCCGACCTCGCACGGGGCATTACCGGCGAGACGCTCTACGTCGACGCCGGGTACCGCAACGTGGGCATGACGCTCCCGGAATAGCGGCGGGGAAACGGCGCGTCTACGCCGTCCGGGCGGAGGGGACCGCGGGCCGGGCGACGTCGATCGCGACTGCGACGTGAAACCAGCGCCGACGTCTAGTAAACTGCCCCGCTCGCGGAGAGGTGCCGGAGTGGCCGAACGGGCTCGACTCGAAATCGAGAGACCCCTCGCGGGGTCCGGGGGTTCGAATCCCTCCCTCTCCGCCATATATAACGACGGTTGCTCCCGGCCAGCCGGACCTGCAGTGGTCCCGACCTGAACCCCCGGACACTATAAGGATTCGGGTTCGAAAGAACCGGCGGGACCGCCGGTCGCGACGCGCGGCGCCCCGCTTGGTGCGCGCCACGGATGTGGGAATCGATCCCTCCCGGTCGCGGATTCGGCCTACGGCGTTTCCGGCGGGCGCCCCTCATCGTAGTCGTACGACCCCGTCATACCGGGATTCTCCGGCATCACTCCGGCAAGACACCCGCCGGCACGACCGGAACACGGCAGATAAGGCCGCCCGGGCGCCGACGAGCCCGTCATGCCGGGCTTCGGCGATTCCGAGTCGATTCTCTGCAAGTAACTGAAAAAACCGCTAAAATGGCGGGTATCAGAGCACTAACCCGTACTCCCTTGGTGACACTGGATCCCATCAGGCGGCTCGCGGCTTCGGCCCGGGTCCGACGAGTCGTGGGCAGCCTACTGCAGGCCGCCTCCGTGGCGGGTGCCGTGGCTGTGCTGGCTACCTGTGCCCACTCGCCCTCGACGCTGGCCCGGATACAGCGTACGGGAACGCTCGTCCTCGCGACGCCGAACAGCCCGACCACCTATTACCTGGGCGCCTACGGGGCGGCCGGACCGGACTACGACCTGGCGTCGCGGTTCGCTGATTCGCTCGGGGTGCGCCTGAAGGTCATGGAGGTTCCGAACGGGCATGCGGCCCTGCAGGCGGTGGCCTCGGGGCGTGCCGATATCGCGGCGCCCGGGGTCTCCGTAACCGACGCGGATTTCCCCGCACTGCGCTTCACGCCCCCGTACGAAATGGTCTCCCGGCTCCTGGTCTACCGCGACGGGGAGCCCGTGCCCAGCAGTCCGGCGGACCTGGTCGCGTCGGGCGACAGGGTCACGGTCACGCCCGGCTACGCACCGCTGATCCGGCATCTGGCCCGCGCACACTCCGGCGATCTCAAATGGAACGTCAGCGACCATGCCGGCGCCGACGAACTGCTCGTGAAGCTCGCGGAAGGCAAGATCGCCTACACGGTCGTCAACGAGAACGAGTTCCGGCTCAACCGGCGCTTCTACCCCCATCTGCGGGCGGCCTTCGCCCTGGGACGCGCGCAGCCGATCGCCTGGGCGGTCAGTGCCGACGATGACTCCACGCTGTATCGCGCCGCGACGGCATTTTTCGCGCACGCGCAGGCCAGCCATGCGGTAGCCGGCATCCTCAAGCGCTATTACGGCCAGCTGGACGCCTACGATCAGGTCGGGACCCAGCTGTTTCTCAACGACGTGGGCCGGCGTCTGCCCCGCTACGCGGCGAGCTTCGAGCGTGCCGCGGCCGCCACGGGCCTGCCGTGGCAGCTCCTGGCCGCGGTGGGCTACCAGGAATCGCACTGGAATGCTTCGGCCCGGTCCCCGACGGGTGTACGCGGGATCATGATGCTGACGCAGCCGACGGCGGCGCGGCTGGGCATCCACAATCGCATCGACCCGCACCTCAGCATCATCGGCGGGGCCCGCTACCTGGCGCGGCTGATGCGCCGCCTGCCCAGTTCCGTGACGCCGCCCGACCGTCTTTGGATGGCACTGGCGGCCTACAACGTCGGCTACGGGCATGTCATGGACGCACGCCGTCTGGTGAAGAAGCACGGCGGCAACCCCAACGACTGGACCGCGGTGCGCAAGGCGCTGCCGCTGCTCTCCGAGCGGCAGTATTACCGGCACACCCGTTTCGGCTACGCGAACGGGCGCGAGCCGGTGCTCTACGTGTCCAACATCAAGAGCTATTACAACGTGTTGATGTGGCGCACGGCCCAGAACAGCCTGCCCGCCAAGGTCCTCGATCCGGTGGAGAAGGTCTCGGAGACGGCCCCCGCCTCCCGGTAACGCCGGGCTCTAGCGACGCGCGCGGAAGAACGCCTGCATCAACGCGGCCGCCGACTCTCCCTCGAGACCGCCCGCCCAGGCGGCCCGGTGATTCAGGCGCCGATCGTCCAGCAGACCGAAGACCGAATGCACCGCCCCCGCCCGCGGATCGGCGGCGGCGAAGACAACCCGCGCGAGACGCGCCTGGACCACCGCCCCGGCGCACATCGCGCAGGGCTCGAGCGTGACGTAGAGCGTGGCGCCGGGCAGCCGGTAATTGCCGGCCCGGCGCGCCGCCCGGCGCAGCGCGAGAATCTCGGCGTGAGCGGTCGGGTCGCGGCTCGCGATCGGCGCATTCGCCGCCGCCCCCAGCAGCGTTCCGCCGGCGACCACGACGGCGCCCACGGGTACCTCGCCGGCCGCGCCGGCTCGCCGCGCGAGCCGCAGGGCCCGGCGCATCCACCGGTGATCGACCGCGGAGAACGCCCCCGCGCTCACTCCCACTCGATGGTGGCGGGCGGCTTGCCGGAGATGTCGTAGACCACGCGTGCGATGCCGGGTACCCGGTTGATGATCCGGCGCGCCACGTCGTCGAGCAAATCGTAGGGCAGGTGTGCCCACCGGGCCGTCATGAAGTCGGTCGTCTCGACGGCGCGGAGTGCGACCACGTGCTCGTAGCGGCGCTGGTCGCCCATCACACCCACCGAACGCACCGGCAGGAAAACCGCGAAGGCCTGGCTGACCTGGTCGTAGAGATCCGCCTCGCGCAGCGCGTCGATGAATATAGCGTCCGCCCGGCGCAACAACTCGGCGCGTTCGTGCGTGATATCGCCCAGAATGCGTACGGCCAGGCCCGGCCCGGGAAACGGATGGCGTCCGACCAGCTCGGCCGGTAGCCCCAACTCGAGGCCGATCCGCCGTACCTCGTCCTTGAAGAGGTCCCGCAGCGGCTCGAGCAGCTTGAGACGCATTCGCTCCGGCAGTCCCCCGACGTTGTGGTGGGACTTGATGACCTCGGCGCCGGAGGTCTTGGCGGCCGCGGATTCGATCACGTCGGGATAGATCGTGCCCTGCGCGAGCCATTCCACCCCGGGAAGCGCCGCCGCCTGCTCATCGAACACCTCGATGAACGTTCGACCGATGATCTTGCGCTTTTCCTCGGGGTCGCTCACACCTTCCAGTGCGCCCAGGAAGCGCTCCGCGGCGTCGACGCGCACCACCTGAACGCCGAGATGGCGCGCGAAGGTCGCCATGACCTCGTCGCCCTCCCCTGCGCGGAGCAGGCCGTGGTCCACGAACACGGCGGTGAGCTGATCGCCGATAGCGCGGTGGATCAGCGCCGCCGCGACGGACGAATCCACGCCACCGGACAGCGCGATCACGACGCGGTCGCCGCCCACGCGCTCGCGGATCGCGGTTTCGTGTTCGGCGACGATATTGCCCGGGGTCCACACGCCCGATGCACCGCAGATTTCGCGCACGAATCGCGTGAGGATGCGTGTCCCCTGGCGGGTGTGCGTGACCTCCGGGTGAAACTGAAGCCCGTAGAAGTGCCGGCTCTCGTCCGCCATGGCGGCCACCGGCGCGGAATCGGTTCGCGCCAGGACATCGAAGCCGTCCGGCGCGGCGAGCACCCGGTCCCCGTGCGACATCCACACGTCGAGCTGCCCGGTGCCGTCGGCCGCCGCATGATCCTCGATGGCCTCCAGCAACCGTCCGGCCTGCGCGATGCCGAGCCGCGCGTAGCCGAACTCGCGCTCATCGCTGCCCTCCACCCGGCCTCCGAGCTGCGCGGCCATCGTCTGCATGCCATAGCAGATGCCCAGCACCGGCACGCCGAGCCGGAAAACGACGTCCGGGGCCGCCGGCGGCGTGCGTCCGGTCACCGAGGCGGGGCCGCCCGAGAGGATGACGCCGAGCGGCGCGAAGTCGCGGATCTCTCCTTCCGGGACCAGTGGCGACCAGATTTCCGCGTAGACGCCGGCCTCGCGGACGCGCCGGGCGATCAGCTGCGTGTACTGGGAGCCGAAGTCGAGGATCAGGATACGTTCGGAGGCCGGGTCCCGGCCGCGGTCACTCGAGACGGTAATTGGGGGCCTCCTTGGTGATCGTCACGTCGTGCACGTGGCTCTCGCGGATGCCGGCCAAGGTCACCCGGATGAATTCGGCGCGCGTGCGCAGCGCCTCGATGTCGGCCGAACCGGTGTAGCCCATGCTCGCGCGCAGGCCGCCGACAAGCTGGTGGATGATGCCGGCCACCGGGCCCTTGTAGGGCACACGGCCCTCGATCCCCTCCGGCACGAGCTTGTCGAGTTCCGCGCCTTCCTGGAAGTAGCGGTCGCTGGAGCCGTGGCGCTGGCCCATCGCCCCCAGCGATCCCATCCCGCGGTAGGACTTGTAGGAGCGCCCCTGGAAGAGCTCCACCTCGCCGGGCGCCTCCTCGGTGCCCGCGAGCAGGCTGCCGATCATCACGGAGTGCGCGCCGGCCGCGATCGCCTTGGCGAAATCGCCGGAAAAGCGCACACCGCCATCGGCGATGAGCGGCACGTCCGTGTCCGCGAGCGCGCCGGCGACCTCGTCGATGGCGCTGATCTGCGGCACGCCCACGCCGGCCACGACGCGCGTGGTGCAGATCGAGCCCGGCCCGACGCCCACCTTGACGCCGTCCACGCCGGCTTCCACCAGCGCCCTGGCGGCGTCGGCGGTCACGATATTGCCCGCCACGAGCGGGAGGTCGCGGTAGCGCTGGCGCACGGCCTTGACCATCTCCACCACGCCGCGCGAATGCCCGTGCGCCGTATCGACAACAACCACGTCAACGCCCGCGGCGACCAGCGCCCCGATGCGCTCGAGCGCTTCCTCGCCCACGCCGGCGGCGGCCCCCACGCGCAGCCGCCCGGCCTCGTCCTTGCAGGCGCGCGGGTAGTCCTTGGCCTTGTCGATGTCGCGCACGGTGATCATCCCGCGCAACTCGAAGTCGTCGTTGACGACCAGAACCTTTTCGATCCGGTTCTGCTGGAGCTTCTCGATTACCTCGTCGCGCCCGGCGCCCTCGTGCACGGTGACCAGGCGCTCGCGCGGCGTCATGACCGAACTCACCGGCGCGTCGAGCTGTTCCTGGAAGCGCAGATCGCGGCTGGTGACGATGCCGACGATCTCACTGCCCTCGAGCACGGGCAGCCCGGAAATGCCGTGCTGGCGCCGCAGCTCGAGCACCTCGCGGACCGTGGTGGCCGGGCCGACGGTGATGGGGTCGGTTACCACACCGGACTCGAACTTCTTGACCCGGCGGACCTCGCGGGCCTGATCCTCGGCGCTCATGTTCTTGTGGACGATGCCGATGCCGCCCTCCTGGGCCAGCGCGATGGCCAGGCGGCCCTCGGTGACCGTATCCATGGCCGCCGAGACCAGCGGCACGTTGAGGCGGATCTGGCGGGTCAGCCGCGTGGCGAGGCCGACCTCGCGCGGGAGAATGCCCGAATAGCCCGGGACCAGAAGCACGTCGTCGAAGGTCAGCCCTTCCCTGGAAATGCGCATAGGGGAGCACGGAAGGAAGTTAGCCGTGTATTATAACGAGTGGCCGCAAGGCCCCCAAGGCCGACCCCCAAACGGGCCGCCGGGCAGTCCCCCGGCGGGCGCGAGTACGGCCACGGAGACCACGCCGGGATGGCGGAACCGGTAGACGCGGCGGATTCAAAATCCGCTGGTGGCGACACCGTGTGGGTTCGAGTCCCACTCCCGGCACCAAATCCGCTCGTGCGCCGGCCGACACGGCCGGTCCGGAGCATCTCGCCGGTATCGCCAACCGCCCCGCGGCGGCGAAGCCGGTGGCATCGTCGGCCCGCTTGGAAGCAACCCCTCGCCCGCCTGCGGCCGGCGAGGGCTGCCGGCTCGGGGCCTCACCAACGCGTTAGACTGATTTTTGCCGACATCATGGGACCTGGGACGTTGCAAGAGCCGGAGACGCCTCCCACCGCGGAGTTGCCGGAACAGCTGAGGATCCTCGACGCCAATGCCGCGGAACTGATCCGGCAGGGCCGGCATGACGACGCCGAGCGGGTTGTCGGTCAGATCGTTGCCTCGGCGCCGCGCCACGTGCCGGGACTCCAGTACCTGGCGGGACGGGCCCTGGCGCGCAACGACCTCGACACCGCGCAAAGCCATCTGGAGCAGGCGATCCGCTGCGCCCCGCGGGCCGAAGGACTGCATCAGAATCTCGGAATCGTACTGCGCGCAAAGGGCTTCCCCGCCGGGGCCCTCAAGGCATTCGGTCATGCCCTGCGTATCGCCCCGGACATGGGCATGATCTGGATACAGATGGGAGACGTCCTGCAGGCCCTGGGCCGACACGAGGAATCGCTGGCCGCTTACTGCCGGGGTGAACGTATCCTGGGCTTCCTGCCGCGCGCTGCCGCGGCAAGCGGCGGACGCGTGCGGCGCGCGCTCATGCGTGCCGCACGCACGCTGCAGCAAGGCCGCGTGACATTCACCAACCAGGCCCTCGACGACGTCCGATCGCGCTACCCGGGCGCGTTGGACCGGGCCGAACAAACGCTGGGGACGCTCCTCAAGCTGCGTCCGGCCGAGTTGGCGGACCCGCTCCAGAGACCCGAACTCGCCTACTTCCCCGGGATCGAGGCCAGTCCGTTCTACGATCGGGGCCGATTTCGAGCACTGCAGGAGCTTGAAGCGGCGACGGACGAGATCCGCGGCGAGTTGAGCGCGCTGCTCGGACAGAAGGATGTGCTCAGCCCTTACGTCGATCTGCCCACCGAGCCGCCGCCCCAGTGGCAGGCACTCAACGGCTCGGTTGCCTGGGGCTCTTACCATCTGTACAAGAACGGCGAGCGGGTCTCCGCGCACTGCAAGCGCTGTCCCGCGACGCACGCAGCCATCGAAGCCCTGCCTCTGCCACGGGTTCCCGGCCAGTCTCCGGAGGCGTTCTTCTCCATTCTGGAGCCCGGCACGCACATCCCGCCGCACTGCGGCCTGGCGAACTACAAGCTGACGGTCCACCTGCCGTTGATCGCACCGGCAGGCTGCTCGATCCGGGTGGGCGACGAGACCCGGGGATGGACCGAGGGCGAGTGCCTGGTATTCGACGACAGCTTCGAACACGAGGCCTGGAACAAAAGCGAGTCCCTGCGTGCCGTGCTCATACTCGAGGCCTGGCACCCCGATGTCACCGAGCCCGAACGGGAGTTTCTGGCAACCGCCGTCGCGGCCGTGGACCGGTTCAACCGTAAACAGAACCGGTTGGCGGAACGCCTGATTCCCGCGGCCATGGCCACGTAGCCCGGGCTACCGGCACACGACGCTCGGCGTCAGCCCGCTGCTTTCTCGGGACCGAACTTCAATGCAAACGTCAAGCGCGGCAGGACGCACACGCGGCTCGGCGGGCGGCCCGCGTGGCGTATGCGGGCATCGAAGATGGCAAGCCGGCCCGGCTTGAACCCTATGACGAAAAGCGGATCCCCGGACTCGTCGAAGAGCAGAGTCTCGCCACCCCACTCCGGGTCCCACTGCGGAGCGAGGTACCACAGGGCTGTCAGGCCCTCCTCCCCGGGCTGGGAATCGGTATGGGTAAACAACATGTCGCCGTACGTGGACAGATTGCAGTAGGCCCGGTAGAGACGCTGCGGCCCGCGCTCGGGCAGAGCTTCCGCCAGCGCCCGCATCGTCGGCCGGAAGAGCGGCAGTCTCCGGCAATCGTCGAGAGAGACGTTGAACGCCCAGTGCAGGAACGCCTGCGTGTCCGGCCGCGCCGCTTCCGAGCGCGTGAACGGCTGCCCGTTGAGCCAGTGGAAGAGCTGCTGGGTCCGGGACTCGGGTATGAGCCCGTCCACGACGACGGCCGGCAACCCGTCCACCTGGCCTCGCCTTATCTGGGGATCCGGCACGCGCTCTTGCTCTCCAAACCCGGAAGCCATCAAAATAGCACAGGCCTTCGACGCGTCAACCCGCGATGACACAGCTTGCGATAACGGACTATTTCCCCGTTCCGGTGGGCGAAATCCACATGCCGAACGCGGAAAGCCTGAACGACGGACTGAAGGCACGGTTCCTCTCCTGGGAACGGAACGAACCGCCGCGGACGACGGTACCGACGCCCGTGGTCAAGGAGGCCGTCTACGAAAGCGACTTCTCCCTGTTCCGCCGCAACGATCCGCACGTCCAGCAACTGGCCCGCTTTTGCCTGTCGCACGTCGGCGAGATGGTCATGCGGATGAATCGCTATTCCGCCGCGGAGATGCGCAATCTGCGCATCTACGATCACAGCTGGTACCACATCACGCGCAAGGGCGGTTACACCGGTCCGCACAACCATCCGATGGCCAGCTGGTCGGGCGTGTACTGCGTCACGCCCGGTGCGACGGATGCCGCCCATCCCGACAGCGGGGTCCTGCGCCTGTTCGACAAGCGCGCGGAAGCGAACATGTATCTCGACGCGGGTAATGCACACCTGACTGCGCCCTATTCGTTCGGCAACATGGGCTGGAACCTGCGGGCCGGACAGCTCATCATCTTCCCGTCCTATCTCTTTCATGAAGTCGCGCCGTTCTGGGGCGATGACGAACGCATTACCGTCGCGTTCAATTGCTGGGTTCGCGAGGCCGATCAGGCCAGCGACGAACCGCTGGTGAAGATGCGTTCCGGGGAAGGTTGAATGGCGGGCCGTGACGCTTCCGGCCTGTTCGACTCCGCGCTCGACGACCTGCGCAAGGGTTACACGGCGCGCGCCGCGACCCGAATGCGCCAAGCGGCGGAGATGGGACACGCACCGGCCCGGCTCGCCTATGCGCGGAAGCTCTTCGACGTCCGGGCGGCCCGTGCGCAGCGCGACGCCTGCCGCTGGCTGAGCCTGGCGGCCGAAGACCGCTTGCCGGCGGCGCTGTATGCCCGCTCTGCCGCCCGTTACGCCGGCCTGTGCGGGGAACCCGACGCCGCCGGAGCGCTGGCGGACCTCAATGCTGCCGCAACGCTGGGTCACGCCGAGGCGGAATCGGCTCTGGCCCTCGCCTGGCTCGAGCACGGCGGACGCGAGGCACGCACCGCGGCGAGCGCATGGTTCGCGCGTTCCGCGGCGCACGGCGGCCTGCTCGGGCGTCTCCTGCTGCGCGGCAGACACCTTGACGGACATCCCCGGGGAGACGCCGGCGCCCCGCCCGGGTTGCGGGCGTTCGCGCCCGTGACCGAACGGTCGCGAGAGCTTCTGCACCGCCAGCCTGTCGTCGCGGTCAGCGACGCCGGCCTCAACACGGCCGAATGCGCCTGGCTGCGACTCACATCCCGTCCCGGCCTCAAGGAGTCCCGGGTGCTGGACCACGCCACCGGACGGCCGCGGCCGCATCCGGTGCGCACGAGCACCACGACCTATCTGGCGCCGACTCACCTGCAGTTGCCCGCCTTGCGTCTCACGGAGCGACTGGCGCGTCATGCCGGCGCACCGCCGGAAACGGCCGAGCCGCTCGCCGTACTGCGTTACCGGCCCGGACAGGAGTATCGGGCCCACCGGGATGCACTCGGCCCGGACGCACTCAAGGGGGACCCGCTGGCCCCCGCGGGGGATCGCTCGGCCACGGTTCTCTGCTATCTGAATCGCCCTGCGCGCGGCGGCGAAACCACGTTTCCGAAGCTCGACCTCAGCGTCCGGCCGGAGCCCGGCCGCATCCTGGTCTTCGAGAATCTCGGCCCTGAAGGTGAACCCGAGTCGCTCGCGTTGCACGCAGGCCTGCCCGTGACGCTCGGTACGAAATGGCTTGCGTCGCTCTGGATACGCCAGCGCGCGTTGCCGCGCGACGCCCCGAACGCCAGCCGCTAGACCCCGCGCCCGGCGACAAACGCTTCACGCACCGGGCGCCCGACACCGGCGCTTCGTCGTTAACGGCAATTGCCCGGGCCAACACGCCCGGTTACCGCCCGCCGCTATCCTCACCGGATCGCGCGGACCCCCGACGCCGCCTCACGGGTGGATTAAGGGCCGGGGCGTGTCTCGTCCCGCGAAATTGCTTCGGCCGAAACAGGTACCGCAAATACGCCAATCCGATCGCATTGACCGCGATGCCCCAATGTGAAACGCATGGTGCGGCGGCGCGTTCTCCGGGAACCCCGGGACGCCTCGTGTCGGGAACGCCGAGACAGGCACCGGCAGGCGCCAGAACGCACTGCGCCCGTCACGCGGCGCACCCGAACCTGTTTCCGTTCAGTCCCTTCCGACCGCCCGTCCCGCGCGCCGCATAGGCCCGGCGACACTTGCTGCGGACCGCCCGACCCGGCCTCGCGGCCGTCGCCGATTCATCAGGACGTTCGCCCCTTCCGGGCCCGAAAACTCCTCGAAGTGCATGACGCTTCTGGCACACGGCCCGCGTGTGTGCGTTCCGACGATTCCGGCGTTGTTGGAGCTGGGCGGCACGCGTGTATCGCCTGCCCAAAAAAGAAAGGCCCGCGACCCCGAGGAGCCGCGGGCCTGCGCCATCGGGCGCATGTTGGCAGGTTTAGAAGTTCACGCTGATACGGCCGTAGAAGAAGCGGCCGGGGACTTCATAGAAGCCCGTCGTGACATAGCTGTTCGCAAACGCCGTGCGGGAAATCGGCGGCTGCTTGTCGAACAGGTTGTTGATGCCGAGCGTGAACGTCGTGTTCCAGGACTGCACCGTGTAGCTCGCCTGGACGTCGCTGTACACGGTCGTTCCCAGATGGTTCTGACCGTTCCGAATGCTCACGGCATTGCTCGCATTCGTGGTCGGGTTGCCGTTGGCATCGTTGTAGTTGAAGATCTTCGAGCACCAGCCGAAGTCCGGATTACCGCTCGAGCTGTTCTTGTACGGCAGGCCGTTGGGCGCCGCGTTGTCGCAGCTCTCCCACATCGGGCCGACGACCCGCATGCGGTAGGTAGCGGCCCACGGACCGTAGTTCCAGTCGACCGCGAACTTGTAGCGGTGCTTCGGCGTGCCGAAGAACCCGCTGGCCGTCGTGGTCCCGGCCGTCTGGCTGCAGTTCGAAACGGCGTTGCAGAAGATGTCCTGCTGCATGAAGTTCCCGGTCGCGGTCACGGTGAAGTCGCCGATCGCCGTGGTCGGGAAACGGTACTTCGCGTTGAGGTCCCAACCCGAGACCTTGAGCGAACCGCCGTTCTGGTTGAGCGCCAGGATGTTGGTGATCGAACCGGTCTTCGGGTTACGGATCACGTACTTGCAGTAGTCCGATCCGGCTTGCGCGTTGGGCCCGTTGCACAGGTTGACCAGGTTCTGCGCGCCGAGCGCCTGCACGACGTTCGTGACTTCCGTCTTGAAGTAGTCCGCCGAGAAGTCGAACCCGGGCACGAAGGACGGGCTGAACACGAAACCGGCCGTTTCGGTCTTGGCCTTTTCCGGAGTCAGGTTCGCGTTGCCGCCCGTGGTCGAGCCGATCTGCGTATTCGGCTGCACGACCGGGCTGTTGGCCGGGCAGTTGGGCCCGCTGCCGACACCCTTCGTACCGCACGGGTCGATCACGTTCGGGAAGTTCTGGCTCGCGCCCTGGAACAGCTCCGACAGGCTCGGCACGCGGAAGCCCTGCGACCAGGTACCGCGAATGAGCAGGCTGTTCACGGGCTGCCACTTGAACGTGACACGCGGCGTCGCCGAATGCGCCCGGGCGTTGGCCGAACCCGTGCCGACGGATGCCGTCGCCGGGTTGAAGACCGTGCCCACGCCGGAGTACTTGAACTGCGACCAGCGCTCGGCGATGTCGAGGCCGAGGTCCTTGGCCATCGTGACGTTCTTCGCGAACGGGATGCTCAACTCGACGTACTGCGCGTTGGTGTTCTCGCGGCCGCTGGTCGGCTGGATCACGCTGCCGGTGGTGTTACCCAGGGAGGTCAGCGCGTCCGGCTGGTTGTAGCCGTTGAGCTCCTCGTACTCGTAACCGGCCGCAACGCCCCAGGGTCCCGCGTACCACGAGTTCCAGAAGCTGCCGCTGATGCCGCCGCTGTAGTCGCGCATCGTCAGGGAGTTGACGCGGTGAGCGGTGAAGGTGATGTAGTTCACCGCCGCCGGGCTCATGCTCCCCCGACCGCCGTTGGCGTACACGCCGCCGAAGACGTTGACCGGCGTGCAGCTCGAGTCGGTGGCGCAGCCGTAGCTGAGGGCCTTCTGCAGACGGCTGGTGTTGGTGAAGCCCGACGTCTCGGCCGTGTTCAGGCGCTTGGAGAAGATGTAATCGGCGTTCCACGTCCACTGGTTGCCGAACATCGTCCAGTAGCCCTGGAAACCGCCGTTGAAGTAGAACGTCGCCACGTCGTTGTGGAACACGCGGTTGCCCGTCTCGAAGGGACGACGCCCGTAGAGCAGCAGCGTGTCGGCGCTCGACTGGCAGTTCGGGCTGCCGTACTGCTGGCACCACGAATTGAAGGCAGCCGTGGAGCTCGGGTAGTACGGGTTGAGGTCCACGCCGAACGGGTTGCCCGGCGCATTGGCCGCCATGCCGATGAACTCGCCGTTCTGCTGCGTGGCGAAGCCGCCGAACAGCGAACCCAGGAACCACGGGCTCGGCGCCAGCACGGCCTGCGACGTGCGCTTCATGTAGTCCGTCGTGAACTTGAAGGTCACGTTGTCGGTGAGGTCGTAATGCCCCTGCGTGAACGCGTACCAGCGCTCGCTCGGCTGCATCAGGTAGTTCGCCGGCGCGTAGTTGTAGTGGTCGTTCGCCTGCCACGCATGGAAGCCGGTCTGTCCCGGATGGTCCGGGCCGGACAGGCTGCAGAACGTGCCCGAGCAGCCGGTGACGTTGTTCCCGTTGGGATTGAACGCGATGATGCGCCCGCCCAGCGAACCGGAACTGCCCAGCGCATCGCCGAAGTCGATGTACGGCTCCTTCGAGATCGAGCGCTGGCCGGCCCAGATCGCGTCCTGCTCGTAGTAGCCGGCGGCGAGCAGCACGCTCGAGCGATCGCCCGACGTCCCGACGGTGAAGCTGTACTGCTGCTTCTTGCCGTCCCAGCCGCCGCCGTCGCCGTGCGCGTCGTACATGCCCATGTAGGCATGCGCCTCGGCGCCGTTGTAGTTCTTGACCGTGATGATGTTCACCACGCCCGCGATCGCCTCGGAACCGTAAACGGCCGAAGCGCCGTCGAGCAGAACGTCCACGCGGGACACGACCGACAGCGGGATCGTGGTGAGGTCCACGGCACCGCCCGTCGTCGGAATCCAGCGCTGCCCGTTGACGAGGACCAGCACGCGCTGCGACCCGAGGTCATGGAGATTGATGTTCTCCGTGCCGGACGTGTTGCCGTTGTTGATGTTCAGGTTGATCGCCGAGTCGGCGGAACTCAACCCGGAGAGAAGCTGACCCACCGTCGTGTAACCGGTGTTGTCGATCTCCTGGCGATTGATGCTGACGACGGGCTGTGCCGTCGCGATCGAGGTGCGGGGAATATGCGACCCGGTCACCACGATGTTGCTCAGCTTCGTCGAACCCTGCGACGTGCCCGCCGCGGGGGCTGCCTGGCCGAGCGCGACGCCCGCTCCAAGCATCGAGCCCGCCGAGCCGAGCGCAAGAGCGCCCTTCACGGCGTGTCGAAGTAAAGCCTCAGTACTCATTAACAATCCTCCCAGCTAAGAGGGGTTGGCCCAACACTGCGTGGCGCCTCAAGCGCCACCCTCTCCCCCCGCGGCGGTTGCGCGCACGGCGAACCGGACCCGATCGCCACGGAGTGGTAGCCGAATCGTAGCACAACTGACGCCTTTGGCAAGGCCGTTGTTGCCTCATCGCTACAGGGCCGGCGCCCGGCCAGACCGCCGCTCGCAGGCCGCACCAGGCCAATCGGTGACCGCTGCACCCGTTGGTTGTTGCCGAGGCGCAACAACGCGGAGCGGGTTATCATGCCGCGCATGAACGCTCGCAGTCAGCCCCGCCCGGTGCCCCCGGAGGCCGGTCGCCTCATGCAGGAAGCGGTATCGGCCCATCAGCGCCGGGACGAGACGCGCGCGTTGCGGTCATACGGTGAATTGACGCGCCGTTTTCCGGATTTCGCGGATGCCTGGCACTTCTACGGGCTGCTCCTGTTCGAGCGGGGGGAAGCCGAGCAGGCACTGGAATGCCTGCGGCGCGCCCAGGCCCTGCAGCCCGACAATCCGACCTTCCTGCTCAACTTCGGCCACGTGCTCCAGGAGCTGGGTTATTTCACCCATGCCGTCGCCTGCCTCGAGCAGGCCCGCAAGCAGCGGCCCGGAGATCCCAACGGGGTGTTGCTGCACGCGCAGGCCCTCGTGGCCGTCGAGCGCGGCGGCGAAGCGGTGCGGGACCTCGAACGGCTTCCGCGGGGTCACGGGGGCTCCGACTGGCAACTGCGGATGCTGCTGGGCGAATGCCGGGACCAGGGGGGCGACCGCGCGGGTGCCGTGAGCGCGTACGAGGAAGCGGTGCGACTGGCCCCCGCCGGCGAAACGGCACCGCTGGTCAAGAAGGCGGACGCGGCCATGAAATCGGGCGACACGGACGGGGCCCGGGATGGATTCGAAGCGGCACTCTCCCGCGACGACCGCTGCGCCGATGCCTACCTGGGCCTGGCGACGCTGGCGGCCGAGGCCGGCGATTTCGCCCGCTCCGAATCCCTGGCCGGGGAGGCAATCGAGCGCGATCCCCGCAACTACCTGGCCTGGTCCCTGCTGGCGGCACGACCGCAGGCGGGTCAGGACCGGGAGTTCCGCGACCGCCTCGAGCACACGGCGCGGCAGGCGTCGGACGATCCCGAATCGTGGCCGCTGCATTTCGCCCGCGGCCGCGTGCTGGAATCGCTCCGGGACTACGACGGCGCCTTCGCCGCGTACCGGCATGGCAATCAGCTGCAGTCGCGCCGCCACCCCTACTCCCGGGAACAGCAGGAAGCGTACGTGCGGGGGTTTCTCGAGGGGACGGACGCCGCCTTCGTGCGGCGGGCGTCGGAGATCGGCGTGCCCGACCCGGGCGTCATCTTCATCTGCGGCATGCCGCGTTCCGGGACGACCCTGGTGGAGTCCATCCTGGCTTCGCATCCGTCGGTGGCAGCCGGCGGCGAGATGCGCTGGGTTCACGACCGGCTGCGCCAGTCGCTGGGCATGCAGGGCCTCCCGGACACCGGCCGCTGGCTGAGCAACGCCGGCGACGAATCGCTTCGCGCGCTCGCCCGTGACTGGGCCGGGGTCCTGCGCGAGCGGGCGGACGGCAAGCCCCGCATCACCGACAAGATGCCCGGCAACTACCATCTGGCCGGCCTCCTGCACGTATGTTTTCCCGACAGCCCCATCATTTACGTCCACCGGGACGCGCGCGACAACGGGCTGTCGTGCTTCACCACGGCGTTCTACGAGGGCCACGGTTTTTCCCACGACCTGAGCGACATCGGCCACTTCTACTCCCTGCACGATCGGCTGATGGAGCACTGGCGCGGCACGCTCGGCGCCGAGCGCATCGTCCAGGTCGAGTACGAGGCTCTGGTCGCGGAGCCGGAGGCGGAGACCCGACGCCTGCTGCAGGCGGTCGGCCTGCCGTGGGACCCCGCGTGCCTCAACTTCCACGAGGCGCGCCGCCGGGTCAACACCGCGAGCGTCTATCAGGTGAGGCAACCCCTGTATCGCTCGTCCATCGGGCGCTGGGAGGCGTTCGAGCGCCATCTGGAGCCGCTTTTTCTGGCGCTGTCCGCCGACCCGCCGGTATAATCCGGGGCCTATTCAACCCGCAGCGGATCGCCTCCCTCAGCATGAACAGCCAGAGCAACGCGCCCGACGCGCTCCCGCCAGGTCTCGAGGAAGCCCTGGCGACGGTCATGGACGATGACTCGCCCGAGAATCGGGCGGCGGTCCTCCTCGGTTTCGCAACGAGTCCGGTCACGGTGATGCTCGACCAGCCGTGGGACGGCGAATCGTTGCCGGACGCCGACACGCGCTTCCTGCTGGTCTCCGACGGCGCCGATGCCGACCAGCCGATGCTGGCCGTGTTCAGCACGGGCGAGCGTGCCCAGCGATTCCGCGACGCGGCCCAGCTGGGAGGGGAATTCGAGCACGTGGTGGAAGTCTCCGGCAGCTGGAGCCTGTTGAGCGTGACGAACGGCATGGGCGTAATGATCGACCCCAACCTCGACTCCGCTTTCCGGATCGGCCCGGAGATGGCCGAAAAGCTTCGCGACGACGTCCAGGAAGCCATGGAACGCGTCGCCGACCGCCACCTCCAGACCGATGCGCCGGACGCCGACGGAGGGGCATGACGGATGCCGGCCCCGACGCTTTTCGACCAGGCACTTGATGCGTTCAGGCGCGAGGACGCGCCGGAGGCCCGCCGACTGGCCGAGGCCGCCAGCCGCGAAGCCCCGCAGGATCCGGGCAGCCGCCAGCTGGCGGCCACCGCCGCCATGGTCGAGGGCGATATCCCCGGCGCAATCCGCCTGTACGGGGAAGTGGTGCGCCTGGCGCGATCGCCCGAGGAGGCGGCGTACCCCTGGACCGGTATCGGGCGCTGCCATCTGGCCCGGGAAGACTTCGAGCAGGCCCGGCGCGCGTTCCAACGGGCCCTGAGTCTGGGCCCTCTCCTGCCGCCCGCCCACGCCGGCCTCGCCTACGCGCTGGTGTCCCTGGGGCATCACCGGGAAGCCGAGGCGGCGGCCCGCCGCGCGCGGGAGCTCGGGAACGAAGACATCGCCACGCTGAATACGCTGGCGCGGTCCCTGCTCGCCCAGGAACGCCTGGAGGAAGCGGCCGACCTGCTGGACGAGTCGCTGCGCCGCGACCCGGAATCGCCGGAGACACGCCTGTTGCAGGCCAACCTGCTCAAGATCCGCGGCCGGCTCGACGTGGCCCGGAAGACCTACCGGGACGTCGTGGACCGAACGGATCATGCGGCGGGCTGGAGCGAACTCGCGCAGATGAAGACCTTCGAGCCGGGTGACGCGGACATCGCGGCGATGGAAAAACAGCTCGCCGAGCTGGAAACCGACGGCAGCCGGCGCGGCAGGGCGGACCTGCTCTTCGCCCTCGCAAAGGCGTATGACGACCTGGAAGAACCCGACCGGGCGTTCGAGTATCTGGATGCCGCCAACGCAACGCAGCGACCCCTGATGCCGTACGAGCCTTCCGGCGACGAGGATCGGATGGCACGCATCGAGAAGCTGTTCACGCGGGATTTCATCCACCGTTTCCCCGAGGGCGGACAGAAGGGCCTCAAGGCGATATTCATCGTGTCCATGCCCCGGTCGGGATCGACGCTCATGGAGCAGATGCTCGCCTCGCACCCCGAGATCAACGGGGGCGGAGAGATCGAGCACTTCGCACGCGTTGCCTCGGAACTCAGCTTGAAATGGGGTGCGGACCCCGCCTTCCCCGAACTCGACGAAAAGGCCGCCGCGGCCGACCTGCGCGAGGCCGGCCGACAATATGCCAACCTCACCACGTCGTTGCGGCTTCTCACGCAAAGGTTCACCGACAAGAGCCTCGCCAACTTCCAGTACGTGGGGCTGATCCGCATGATGCTCCCGGATGCGGCCGTGGTTCACATGCGCAGGCATCCCCTGGCCACCGCGCTCGGCCTCTACCGCCAGCGCCTGGCGCGGGGCCTGTCCTACAGCTACAGCCTCGAGCACATCGCCCGGTACTACCGGGCCTACGCGCGGCTCATGCGGCACTGGCGGGAGGCTTGCCCGGAAGCGTTCATCGAAGTCTTCTACGAGGCGCTGGTACAGAACCCGGAGCGGGAACTGAGGCGGGTTTGCTCCCACCTCGGCGTGGACTTCGACCCGCGGGTGCTGGAGTACTACCGGACCGAGCGCCCCGTGCGGACGGCCAGCCTGGTGCAGGTGCGCCAGCCGCTTTCGCAACGCGGCCTCGAACGCCACAAGCTCTACGCCAGGCACTTGATTCCCGCGGCCGACATGCTCGAAGCGGAAATCGCGGACTACGAGGCACAGCTCGAGCAGGCAATTGCCGCGCCCGTCGACGGCGCTTCGTGACGGCCACGGGACGGCCCCGGTCCGCGGGCGCGTGCAGCCGACGGGCAGCCGGTCGGCGCCGGGCGACCCATCCCGCAGCGCTCGCGGGGACCGGGCCGAACCGCGAGATGCCGGCCGGGCGGTGAGCGTTCCGCGCGGAGCCCGGTCCTTGGACGCGATATCGGCCACCACCCGGACGGGAAGACAGCGATGAGCGCAGGGCGTCGGCCAAAACCGCTGCTGGCACAGCTGATGGAGCGGGCCACCGAGGCCCAGCGGAACGGCGACCTGGAACAAGCGGAGGCGGATTACCGCACGCTGACCGTGCGCTTCCCACGCTTCCCCGACGCCTGGCACTACTACGGCATCCTGCTCCACCAGCGCGGCGAGCACGAGCGCGGGCTGGAGTTGCTGCGGCGCGCGGCCCGGCTCGAGCCGAACAACGTCGTGTTCCTCGTCAACCTGGCGTCCGTGTTGCGCGAGCAGCGCCGGCTACAGGAAAGCCTGGAGGCGCTCGACCGCGCCTTTGCGCTGGCGCCCGGTCATGCCCAGGTATTCACCCAGCTGGTCAAGACCTGCCTTCTCGCCCATCGCGGCGGCGATCTGATCGAGGAGATCGAGCGCCGGATCGCCTCGGAGCCGCCGAACAGGCACCTGTGGCAACTGCTCGGAGACTGCCTCGAACAGGGCGGCGAACGAGAGCGCGCCCTGGAGGCGTTCCAGCGCGCCGTCGATCTGGCCCCTGCCGACGATACGGACGCGCTGGTCCGGCTCGGCTGGGCGGCGCATCATGCCGACGAAGCCGATCTCGCCACCCGCGCGCTACGCGAAGCGGTCAGGCGTATCCCGGACCGGGCACCGGCCTTTCTGGGCCTGGCCACATGCGCATCGGAACAGGGGCGTTTTCGGCGGGCCGAGGCGTTCGCGCGCCATGCCCTGGCACTCGACCCCAGCGTTCACGGCGCATGGCGCTTGATAGCGAGGCGTGGCGCTGCACTCGAGGATGACCGTTTCCTCGAGGAGATGGAAGAAGCCGCGCGCCAGGCGGACGGGGGTCCCCAGGAATGGCTGCTGCACTTTGCGCGCGGGGAGGCGTGGGAAAAACGTGGCGACTATGACCGCGCCTTCGCGGCTTACGCGCAGGGCAACGACCAGCGCAGCGCCGACCGACCGTATTCGAAAGTCGACCAGACGGCCTGGGCCGCGGATATCCGGTCCCATCTGGGCACGGAATTCACCGCCCGTGCGACTGCGGTCGGACTGGAGGAGCCCGGCGCGATATTCATCTGCGGAATGCCGCGTTCGGGCACCACGCTCGTGGAATCCATTCTCGCCGCACATCCCGAGGTTTCCCCGGGCGGAGAGATGCGTCACATTCACGATCAGCTGCGCCAGCGATTGCGGAAGGGGGCGCAAGCCCGGCCCGGTAGCTGGCTGGCCGCGGCGGACGACGCGGAACTTCGGGCGCTGGCTGCGGGCTGGCGCAGCGCCCTACGCGAGGTAGCGGCGGGACGACCGCGAGTCACCGACAAGATGCCGGGCAATTTTTCCCTTCTCGGCATGATCCGGGTCTGCCTGCCCGGTGCACGAATCGTGCACGTGCGCCGCGACCCCCGCGACACCTGCTTCTCGTGCTTCACGACGCCGTTCACCGAGGGGCATGAATATTCGTGCCGGCTGTCCGACCTCGGCCACTACTATCATCTTTACCGAAGCCTCATCGAACACTGGCGCCGGGTATTGGGACCCGACAGCATTATCGAAATCGACTACGAGCAGCTGGTCAGCGACCCCGAACCGCAGGTTCGCGGCCTGCTGGCGGCCCTGGACCTGCCATGGGATCCGCGCTGCCTCAGCTTTCACGAGAATCGTCGCCGGGTGGCGACCGCCAGCGTCTTCCAGGTACGGCGTCCCCTGTACGCGACCTCCGTCGGCCGGTGGCGACGGTTCGAGCCGCACCTCGGCCCCCTGCTCGAGGCGCTCGATGACCGGGCCTTTGTATAATCGGGTCTGCCCGCAGCGCATTCCCGGAGCGCCCGCAATCGCATCATGAGCGGCCCGGAACATCCCCGCAATACGCTGGAACAGGCCATCGCCGCCTTCGCGGACGCGGGCGAGGACCCGGAAGCCGCTGCGCGCGGACAGGTGTTCGCCTGTCTTGCGGCCGGCACCCTCGCCTTGCTGTCATCGGACCCTCCCTCGGCGGATGGTCGCCCCGCGTCCGGTTCGCGCCCCATGCTGGTTTCCGACGGCCCCGACACCGGGCAGCCCATGCTGGCGGTTTTCTCCACCCGCGAGCGGGCGGAAGCATTCCATCGGACCGAGGGCGGTTATGAATATCCCGTCGAAGTGCCGGGCCTGTGGGCCGTGCTGGCGACGCCTGCCGAGAGCGGCATCGTGGTGAACCCCAACCAGTCCCTCGCCTTTCGTATTCCGCCCCACGTGGCCGCGCTCCTGCGCGAAGACGCGGCCGCGACTCTCTCCGAGGCCCAGACGCGGCAACCACGCGGGGAGTCGTGAAGACTCTGCCGCACCCGTCCCTCGACGTCCCGGGCCGGTCTGCCGACAAGCCGTCCTTTCAGGCCCGGTAAGCGCGCCGTGGCGGCCCCGGAAGAGCCCCTGCGCTTGCCTCCGGCCATGCGGGCCGGATTCGCACGGGCCGTGGAGGCGCACCGGCGGCACGAACTGGACCGCGCGGAGTCGCTCTACCGCGAACTGCTGCGGCGTGATCGCCGCCAACCGCTGGTACTCCACCAGCTGGGGCTTCTGCTGCACGCGGCAGGACGCACCGCCGAAGCCCACCGGGCCCTGGCGGACGCCGAGCGCCTCGTGCCGGACCACCCGGGTCTCTTGCTCAATCAGGCCCGGCTTCTGGCCGGAGACGGGCACGCGCGCGAAGCCGCGGTGCGGCTTGAGCGGCTGCACGCAGGGAGCCCGGATGCGGGCGACATCGCATGCGAGCTCGCCACCGCCCGGGCCAACGGCGGGGCCTGGCGCCTCGCCATCGACGATCTCGCCCGTTTCCTCGACTCGCATCCCGACGACCACGACGTGCGCCTGCTGCTGGGCGACCTGCATCTGAGTGGCGGCGACGACCCGGAAGCGCTGGAATGCTGGCGCACGGTGTCCGAAGCGGGCGGAGACCGGGGCGACGCCGCTCGCCACCGCATCGGCAACCTCCATCTTCGCCTCGGTGACGCCGTTGCCGCGACGGCCGCGTTCTCCGGCGCGGCAACGCGCGGCGGAAGCGCGTCATGGGTCCACAGCGGGCTGGCGGCCGCCGCCGGGGAACGGGGCGACTTCGCCGAAATGAAACGCGAAGCCGAAGTGGCCGTTGCGCTCGACCCCCTGAACTCCACGGCCTGGTATCAACTCACTATGACGCCGGCCGGCTGCACCGACGCCACCGAACGGGGCCTCCGACAGGCCCTGGCACGACGCGCAGGAAATCCTGAATTCTGGCTGCTTCACCTGGCGCTCGGCCGGGTGCTCGACCGGCGCGGCCGCCGGGATGAGGCCTTCGCGGCGTTCAGCCGCGCCCACGCACTGAAGGGCCGCCTCCCCGACCATCGGTACCGTGATTTCGAGACGGAATTCGGGCGCGTCCGCGCCCGTCTCGGGCCGGATTTCGTGGAGCGGATGGGACACTTCGCCCCGGTGCGGATACGGCCGGTCTTCATCGTCGGAATGCCGCGTTCGGGCACCACGCTCGTGGAGTCGATTCTCGCGGGACATCCCGACGTGGCGGCGGGGGGCGAAATGCGCCTTGTCGAAGCGTGGGTCGCGCGCCACGGGGGCGCCGCGGCCGGTGCCGACATCTCCGGTTGGATCGGGAAGCTCGACCGGAGAACTTTCGCCACGCTGCGCGAGGCCTGGGAGCGCAGCCTGCGAACGGTGGCCGCTCCGGCGCCCTGTGTTACCGACAAGCTGCCCGAGAACTTCATCTTCCTCGGGGCGCTGGCGGCGGCCTTCCCCGCTGCCGGCATCGTGCACGTGCACCGCGGCGCGCTCGACACCTGCGTGTCGTGCTTCACCACGGCACTGGCCGGTCAACGTGCTGCCAGCCTGCCCACGCTGGAGAGTCTCGGTGGTTATTACCGCGGGTACCGGGAGCTCATGGACTTCTGGCAGCGCGTGCTTCCGGGACGCATCATCGACGTCAGCTACGAGGCGCTGGTGCGGGAGCCGGAGGCCGCCGTCCGCCGCCTGCTCGGCGCGCTCGGCCTCGAATGGGACCCCGGCCTGCTCGCGTTCCACCAATCGGCGCGCCCGGTCTCGACCGCCAGCCTGTACCAGGTGCGTCGCCCCATCAATACCGATTCTCTGGGACAATGGCGACGGTTTTCCGGGCACCTCGGTGCGCTCCGGGACGCCCTCGGGGAACACGCCGACGAACCGGCCGACCGGTCATAATTCACCCGTGACCCGCGCCGCACGCGGGCGGCCGCACACAAGGGAGCTACAGACTTGCAGCCCAGAACGCCTCGACACGCGACGCCGAACGTCCCGCCCCGACCCGTGCAAGCACGCCCCGGGCTGGGTCTCGGGCTCGCCGTCGCCCTCCTCGTCCTGGCCGGATGTGCCACCAAGCCGGGGAACCCCGGTAACGTCCCGCCGCAGAAACGCGACCCCCTGGCGCCGGCCAACCGCGAGGTCTACCGCTTCAACATGCTCCTGGACAAGGCGGTCCTGCGCCCCGCGGCGCAGGGGTATCAAAAGGTCACGCCAAAACCGGCCCGCGACGCGGTGTCCAATTTCTTCAGCAACCTGGAACTGCCCGTCACGGTCGCGAACGATCTGCTGCAGCTCAAGCCGCTGGACGCCGTACGCGACACCGGCCGCTTCTTCGCCAACTCCACCGTCGGCCTCGCCGGCTTCTTCGACCCCGCCTCGGACTGGGGCATGCCGCCCCACAGCGAGGACTTCGGCATCACGCTGGCCCGGTGGGGCGTACCGAGTGGCCCGTACCTGCAGATTCCGTTCCTGGGACCCAGCGACGCGCGCGATGCCGTCGGCACCTACGTCGATCACTTCGGCGCCGCCTTTTACTGGACGGGCTGGAAGCCGGCGACGCGCAACGTCGTCTACGCCGTCAACGCCGTATCGAAGCGCGCCCAGTTCCTGAACCTCGACCAGATGCTCGAGCAGGCATACGACCCTTACGCGTTCATGCGCAACGTGTACTTCCAGAACCGCGACCAGGCGGTTCAGAAGAACCTGCCCAACTACAATCCGAACAAGATGCCCAACTACGAGCAGATGCTCAAGGACGACAGCGGCGGCGGCTAGCCCACTCGCACCGGGCGAACGCGGCCACGGCCGGCGGGGTCAGGCCGAGGCGGCACCTTCGGCGCCGACGATCGCGGGTGACAGGATGTCTTCCACCTCGCAGATACGCGCGATCGCCATCAAGGCGCTGGGTGGTTTGCTGATCCGGATTTCCCGGCCATCGCGCTGCGCCTCGCGAAGCCACTCGATGACCAGGGAGAGACCCGCGCTGTTGATCCGGTCCACGCCCGAGAGGTCGAGGCGGACCCGCCCTTCCCCGGCGAAGAGCCGGCGGCTCTCCTCGAGCAGCTGCATGACGGTCATGAAACCGACTTCGCCTTCGAGCCGGAAGCGGCCCGCTCCTTCGGACACGAGCCGCGCGCGCTGTTCCGGGTTGACCCTCATCCGCCTTTCGCCGCGGCCTTCATGGCCGTCAGGCTCTTCGCGGCCTTGGCGTGCTGCAGTCGCTTGATCAGCGCCGCAAGACTCGTCTGCTGAATCTCGCCTCGGAACTCGTTGCGATACGTCTGCACGTAGGACACGCCCGCGATTTTCACGTCGAAGGCCTTCCAGCCCTTGTCCGTCTTGTGCAGCGCGTAGTCGACCTCGACCGGCTCGTGATCGGGCGTTTTCACCTGGCTTCGCACCGTCACGTACTGCTGCGAGGTGTCGCCCCGGAACGGCAATACCTGAATCTTCGCGCCCTGGAAGTTCTCGACGCCCTTCGCGTACGTCGCGGTCAGGTAGTGCAGGAAGGCCTCCTTGAACGCCTTGCGCTGCTCGGCGGACGCGGTGCGCCAATACCGGCCGAGCACCAGCTGGCAGGTGAAATCGAAATCGAAGTTCGGCAGCAGGTACTCGCGCACGAGCTTGCGGGCGAGCTGCGGGTCCTTCCCGAGCTTGTCCTTGTTCCGGTTGAGTGCCTGCAGGACCTCGTTCGAGGCGTGGCGCACCACCGCCACCGGACTGCTGCCCGTGGCCTGCGCGGGGCTTGAGCTCGTACCGCTGCTTCCCTGTGCCAGCGCCATGCCCGTCCCGGCCAGGACGAGCATGAGCGCGGCCACCAATCTATTGCTTACTGCCCCCATTCGACTTGCCTCCGGAAGACTTGTTGAACATGAACTGGCTGATCAGATTCTCCAGCACGATCGCCGACTGCGTGAAATGAATCTTGTCGCCGTCCTTGAGGGACTTGAGCGACCCGCCGGGGCTGATCCCGATGTACTGGTCGCCCAGGAGTCCACGCGTCTGGATACTTGCGCTGGAGTCGGTGGGGATCTCGTCGTAGCGCTTCTCGATACGCATGCTCACCACCGCTTCGAGCGTCTTCGGGTTGAGCGAGATACTCGAAACCCGCCCGATCGTCACGCCCGCCAGCGCGACCGGCGCACCCTGCTTCAGGCCGCCCACGTTGCCGAAAGACGCCTTGACCTCATACGAGGCCCCGTGCTGCAGGCTGTTCAGGTTCGTCGTCTGGGTCGCCAGGAAAAACAGCGCGCCGATGCCGAGCAAGACGAACAGGCCGGTTCCGAGTTCGAGTCCGAAGGATCGCCGCATCGTCAGGTCCCCTGAAACATGAAAGCCGTGAGAAGAAAGTCGAGCGCCAGGACGGCGAGCGAAGAAATGACCACGGTGCGCGTCGTCGCGCGCGCCACGCCATCGGCGGTCGAAAGGGCCGTGAACCCTTCATACACCGCGATCAGGTTGACCGCAAGGCCGAATACGACGCTCTTGATGATTCCATTGACGAAGTCGTCCCAGAACGAAACGCTCTGGTGCATCTGACCCCAGAATACGCCCGGGTACATGCCCATCATGCGCACTGCCACGAGCCAGGCGCCGAGCATGCCGATCAGGCTGAAGATCGACGCGAGAATCGGCACGGCAATGACGCCGCCGGCGAAGCGGGGCGCGACAATGCGCCGTACCGGGTCCACGGCCATCATCTCCATCGCCGAGAGCTGTTCCGTGGCCCGCATGAGACCGATCTCGCTCGCAAGCGCCGTCCCCGCGCGTCCCGAATACAGCAGCGCCGAGATGACCGGCCCCAGCTCGCGCAGCAGCGTAATCGCGACGATCGGGCCCAGCGTCGCGGTGGCGCCGAAGCGACCCAGCACGCCATAGAGCTGCAACGCCATGACCAGGCCCACGAACAGGCCCGCGAAGCCGACGAGCGGAACGGTGCGGCTGCCGAGCGAATACACCTGCTCGACGACGAGCAGCGGGCGCAGCAGCGAGCGCGGGAAGAGCGCGACCACGCGGCCGAAAAAGAGCCATGCGGCCCCGAAGGCGGCCAGACCGGTGCGCGAGCGTCGGATGTGGGCCTTGGACAGGGCCATCAGCCGCTCTCCCCGAGGAGCTGGTTGCGATAGTCCGAACCGGGGTAATGGAAAGGCACCGGACCGTCGGCCAACCCGCTCATGAACTGCTGCACCCACTTCGAGCGGTTTTCCTTGAGTTCGTCCGGCGTTCCGTGCGCGACCACCTTGCCTTCCGAGATCAGGTACGTGACGTCGGCGATGTGTTCGACGATGTCCACGTCGTGGGACACGATCACCGTGGTGAGTCCCAGCGTCCGGTTGAGCCGCCGGATCAGGCGCACGATGGCTCCCAGCGAGATCGGGTCGAGCCCCGTGAACGGTTCGTCGTAGAAGATGAACTCCGGGTCCATGACCATCGCGCGGGCCAGCGCCACCCGGCGGGCCATGCCGCCGGACAGCTCCGCGGGCATAAGTTCCGCGGCACCCCGCAGTCCCACCGCCTGGAGCTTCATCAAGACCAGGGTGCGTATCAGCGGCTCGGACAGGTCGGTATGCTCGCGCAGCGGAAACGCCACGTTCTCGAAAACGTTGAGATCAGTCAGCAGGGCGCCGTTCTGGAACAGCATACCCATGCGCATGCGCAGCGCATACAGCTCATTCCCGCGCAACGACTGCACGGGCAGGCCGTCGACGCGGATATCGCCCGAGTTGGGATTCAACTGTCCGGTGATCAGCCGCAGCAGCGTGGTCTTGCCCGTGCCGCTGGGCCCCATGATCGCGGTGATGCGGTCCCGCGCGATATCGATGTCCACATGCTCGAAGACCGCGCGGTCGCCCCGCTCGAACACCAGATCACGAATCCGGATCGCGGGTTCCTGCTCTGAAGAAGGTTCCTTCATCGTCCGATCGTCCCGGAGTCGCGCCTGGCGCCCGCCCGCGCCGCATTTACGACCGGCCGGCGGAGATACGGCACGCGGCGCCTAAGCCGCCTCTCTTTCGAGTGAGGGCTCGTATTCGCCCGCGCGTGCGAGGTGGTTGAGGCGCGCCCGAAAAGTGAACGCCCTGGCCGCCGCCTCGGCCTGGTCGGCGTTGCCGCGCCACGTTTCGAGCACGGGATTCTGAAGCGCCCGCGCGTAGGAGAACGTCACCTCCCAGGGCTGAGGTCCGCGGCGGTTCATCGCATTGAGGTGCGCCGTGGCCTGCTCCGGGCTCTGCCCCCCCGACAGGAACGCAATGCCCGGCACCGCGGCGGGAACGTGGCGCCGCAGGCAGCGCAGCGTCGCCTCGGCGACCTCTTCGACCGAGGCCTGCCGCGAGGCCTCCTTGCCCGCGATCACCATGCTCGGCTTCAGCACCATGCCCTCGAGCAGCACGTCCTGCTCCTTGAGCTCGGCGAATACGCGCTCGAGCGTGCGGTTGCTCGTGGCCTCACAGGTTTCGAGGTCATGATCGCCGTTGATCAGCACTTCCGGCTCCACGACCGGCACGATGCCCGCTTCCTGCGCCAGCGCCGCATACCGGGCCAGCGCGTGGGCATTGGCGCCCACACAGGCCGCGCTCGGCATGTCGGGGCCGATCGTGATCACGGCACGCCACTTGCTGAATCGCGCCCCGAGTTCGTAATACTCCGCGAAGCGTTCGCGGAGGCCGTCCAGCCCCTCGGTGACCTTCTCGTCCGGATGGCCCGCCAGCACCTTCGCGCCCTTGTCGACCTTGATCCCGGGCAATATGCCCCGCCGGTCGAGCAAAGTCGGGAAAGGCGTGCCGTCGGCGCCCTTCTGGCGAATGGTTTCGTCAAACAGGATCACGCCGCTGATGTAGTTCTCGATTTCAGGGGCGGTGAAAAGCAGATTGCGATAGGCACGCCGGTTTTCCTCGGTGGATTCCACCCCCACCGCGTTCAGGCGCTTTTCGATCGTTCCGGTGCTCTCGTCGGCGGCCAGAAGCCCCTTGCCCGAAGCGACCATGCGTCGCGCGGTCTCGATCAGTTGCTCGCGATTCATGCCACTGTCCCGTTGTCAACGAATATGCCGATGCTGCGCAGCAAAGAATATCAGACGCCCGCCCGCGCGGAAACCGACGGAAACCCCGAATTCCGACGCAACGGGAACCGGCCGGGACGCCATCCCCGCGCCGCTCGGGGCCACGAAAAAGCCCGCCGTGCCGGCGGGCTTCCCGTGCTCGACTGGTCGGGGTGAGAGGATTTGAACCTCCGACCACCTGCACCCCATGCAGGTGCGCTACCAGACTGCGCTACACCCCGGAATCTGTCGCGGCCCATGATAACCGAAAGGCGGGCCGTACGGCCCCCTCAGCGGGCAAGAACGGTGAGCAAATCCTCGAGTTCGGCGCGTATCTGGCGCACGATCTGGCGGCTCTGGGCCTGATCCTCGCGCGCCGACTCGCCCTGGAGCTTGTGCCGGGCACCGCCGATCGTGTAGCCCTCCTCGTAGAGCAGCCCCCGGATCTGGCGGATCAGCAGAACATCGTGATGGCGATAGTAGCGCCGGTTCCCACGGCGCTTGACCGGCTTGAGCTGGGGAAATTCCTGCTCCCAGTACCGCAGGACATGCGGTTTGACGTCGCACAACTCGCTCACTTCGCCGATGGTGAAGTAGCGCTTGGCCGGGATCGCCGGCAGTTCCCCGTTATTCCCTGCTTCCAGCATAGCCCTCGACCCGTGTTTTCAGTTTTTGGCCGGCCTTGAAGGTGACCACGCGGCGTGCGCTGATGGGGATCGACTCGCCGGTCTTGGGATTGCGCCCCGGCCGGCGCCCCTTGTCCCGCAACTCGAAGTTGCCGAACCCGGACAGCTTGACCGGATCACCCACGACCAGAGCCGCAGTGATCTCGCCGAAGAACTGCTCCACCAGTTCCTTGGCCTCCCGCTTGTTCAGGCCAAGATCGTGGAAAAGCGTCTCCGCCAGCTCCGCCTTGGTTACGGCGGCGGCTTCAGCTGCGCACATAGGCACCCATCCCTTCGCCGAGGCCCGTCACGATCGCCGACACGGCAGCGTCGACTTCAGCATCCGTGAGAGTGCGCGAAAGATCGCGGAAAATCAAGCCCATGGCGATGCTCCGGTGCCCCGACGGGATTCCGGCACCCTCGTAAATATCGAAGATGCGCACCGCGACCAGCCGGCGCCCGCCGTGACGGCGGACGCCATCCAGCAGTTCCGCGGCCGTGACGCCGGCCGGTACCACAAGTGCCAGATCGCGGCGTACCGCCGGCAAACGGGGCACGGGACGCGCGCACGGCAGCGGGCGCGGAGGCAGGGCGTCCACGTCAACCGAGAAGAGTACCGTTTCCGGCGAAACGTCCCACTCGGCCGCGAGGGCGGGTGCCAGCACGCCGAACTCGGCGTACACGACACCGTCCGCTCGGGCGCAACCGCGGCGGCCGGCGGCCAACGCGTCCCGCTCGGACGCCTCGAATACCACGTCCTGCACGCCGGCGGCCGACAGGAGCATCTCCACGTCGCCCTTGATGTCGAAGAAATCCACGTCGCGCTCCGCGGTCCCCCACTGTTCGGGGGCGGCCGAACCGCAGGCCACGCCGGCGAGCTGGAGCCGTTCGCCCGCGCCGTCGAACACGGTGCCGGCTTCGAACAGCCGCACGCGCCCGGCCTGGCGCGCCGAGTTGTGCGCGAGCGCCCCCAGGAGGCCCGGCCACAGCGACCGGCGCAACACGGCTTCGCGTTCGGAGAGCGGGTTCGACAGCCGCAGGGCGCGGGTTCCCTCGGGCGCCAGGGCCGCATCGCGCTCCGCAGCCGCGAAGGCCATGGTGACCGCCTCGTCGTACCCCTTGGCGGCGAGCACGTCCTTGACGCGCGTGAGCGCCGACCCGGCCTCGAAGTCCCGGGGCAGCGGCATGCGCCGCACCGGGGCGACCGGGGGAATGCGGTCGAACCCCTGGATCCGGGCGATCTCTTCGACCAGGTCGGCCTCCTGCTCGATGTCGAAACGCGCGCTGGGCACCGTCACGTCGAGCGCCTCGCCAGCGCTCTTCACGTCGAAGCCGAGCCGCGCGAGCACGCCCGCGGCGGCGTCGGGATCCGGGTCCAGGCCGGTGAGACGTTGCAGCGTCGCCGGGCGGAACCGCACGTTCGTGCGCGGTGGGAGACTGTTTACCGCCTCGGCCGCCGAGACGGGGCCGGGCTCGCCCCCCGCGATCTCGCGGATCAGGGCCGTGGCCCGCTCGAGGGCGGCGCGCGGAAGTTCCGGGTCCACGCCCCGCTCGAAACGGTGCGCCGCGTCCGTCGTGAGTCCCAGGCGGCGCGCGCGGCCGCGAATCGCGGCGGGTGCGAAGAAGGCGCTTTCGATGAATATGCTTCGCGTCTTCGGCCGCACGGCGCTGCCCGCGCCGCCCATGACCCCGGCCAGGGCCACGGGACCGTCGTCGTCCGCGATGACGAGCATGTCAGCCGCCAGTTTCGCCTCGGTGCCGTCCAGCAGCGCCAGCTCCTCGCCCGCACGCGCCTGGCGCACCGCGATGCCGCCGGACAGCCGCTCGGCGTCGAAGGCGTGCAGGGGCTGGCCGAGTTCCAGCATCACGTAGTTGAGAACGTCGACGACCGGATGCGTGGGCCGCAGCCCGGCGCGGCGCAAACGCTCGGAGAGCCACAAGGGTGTCGCGGCGTCGCTGCGTAATCCGGTAACCAGGCGGCCGAGGTAACGGGGGCAGGCTTCCGGTGCCGCAACGGCCACCGTCAACGCCTCCTCGCTCGTCGCATCGACGGGCTCTGCCTGCGGCGGCATCAGGGCGGCGTCGGTCCCGGCATGGACCTCGCGCGCGACGCCGAGCATCGACAGGCAATCGCCACGATTCGGTGTGAGCTCGACTTCCAGACAGGTATCGGGCAGTCCGTAGAGGGTCGCCAGCGGCGTGCCGGCGTCCGCCTCGCGCGGCAACTCCAGGAGGCGGTCCGAGGTTTCGCCGAGCCCGACCTCCGCCGCCGAACAGAGCATCGCCTCGGAACGCTCGCCCCGGTATTCACGGGCTTCGATCACGCGGCCGTCCGGCAGACAGGCCCCGGGCAGCGCCAGCGCACCGACCATGCCCTGCGCAACGTTCGGGGCAGCCGAGACCACCACGAACCCGCCGGCGTCCCCGGCGTCCACCTCGATGCGCTTGAGGTTCGTCTTGGGCAGTTGCACGGCGCTGGCGACACGCCCCGCCACGATGCGCTCGGACGGCGTCGGCACGGGCCAGATGCCGCCGACCTCGAGACCCTGGCGGGTCAGCCGTTCGGCGAGCGCCGACGGCCCGAGACCGCTATTACACATACTCTGAAGCCAGGCAACACTGACGCGCACGATCCGGCTCCGAAAATCAGGCGAATTGGGCGAGGAAGCGAACGTCGTTTTCAAAGAAACGACGCAGGTCCTCCACGCGGTAACGCAGCATGGCGAGACGCTCCACGCCGATGCCGAACGCAAATCCGGTGTGCCGGTCGGGATCGATCCCCACGCCGGCGAGCACCTTCGGATGCACCATCCCGCAGCCGAGCACCTCGAGCCAGCCGGTGCCGCTGCACACCCGGCACCCGTCGCCGTCGCAGCGCACGCAACTGACGTCCAGTTCCGCGGACGGCTCGGTGAACGGGAAATACGAAGGCCGGAAACGCAACGCGAGGTCCCGTTCGAAGAAGGCGCGCAGGAACTCGCCCAGCACCCACTTCAAGTGACCCATGTGAATGCCCTCGTCGATGACGAGCCCCTCCACCTGGTGGAACATCGGGGTGTGCGTCAGATCCGAGTCGCGCCGGTAGACGGGTCCCGGCGCCACCATCCATACCGGCGGCGAGCCGACCTGCTCGAGGTGGCGGATCTGGACGGGCGAAGTGTGCGTACGCAGCAGCCGGCCGTCCTCGAGGTAGAAGGTATCGTGCATCGCCCGGGCCGGATGGTCCGCGGGGATGTTGAGCGCCTCGAAGTTGTAGTGCTCGTCCTCGACCTGCGGCCCCCGGCCGATCTCGAATCCGGCGGCCAGGAACAGGCGCTCCATGCGCTCGAGCGTCAGGGTCACGGGATGGCGCGCGCCCAGGGATTCCCGTCGCCCCGGCAGGGTCACGTCGACGGCCGCCTGCAGTTCCTCATGGCGCTGCTGCTCGGCCTCGAGGCCTTCGCGCCGCTCCGCAAGCGCCGCGGCCAACTCGGCCTTCAACTCGTTGATCGCCTCGCCGTAGGCGGGGCGCTCATCGGCCGGCAACCGGCCGATGGCGGCCAGCAGTTCCTTGACCCGGCCCTTGCGCCCGAGATATTCCACGCGCACGGCGTCAAGTCCGCGCGGCTCCGTCGCCGCGGCGATATCCGCCAGCGCCGATCGCCGGATGCGCTCGACTTCTTCGTTTTTCATGGTGAATCAGCCGAGGGCGGCAACGCCGCCCCCGTTGGATCACTTGCCGTCGGCGGCGGCGCGGGCCTTCTCGACCAGCGCGGCGAAAGCGGCCTCGTCATTGAGCGCCAGGTGCGCGATCACCTTGCGGTCCAGTTCGACGCCCGCGTTCCTGAGGCCGTGCATGAATCGGCTGTAGGACAGGCCGTGGATCCGCGCCGCGGCGTTGATCCGCGCCACCCACAATGCCCGGAACTCGCGCTTGCGCACGCGCCGGTCACGGTAGGCGTACTGGCCGGCCTTGATCACCGCCTGGTTGGCGATGCGCCAGTTCTTGCTCCGGTCCCCGTAGTAGCCCTTGGCCTGATCGAGAACCTTCTTGTGCTTGCGGCGGGCGGTCACGCCCCGCTTCACTCTTGCCATTACGGTTTCTCCTCAGGCGTAGGGCAGCATGCGCCGAACCGCCTTGCGGTCCTGCTCGGCGATCAGGGCCGGTTCGCGCAGGTGGCGCTTGCGCTTGGAGCTCTTCTTCGTGAGGATGTGGCGGCGGTGCGACTGCGTGCGCTTGAACTTGCCCTTGGCAGTCGTACGAAACCGCTTCGCCGCACCCCGGTGCGTCTTCAGCTTCGGCATTCTTCCTCTCCATCGTTCCAGGCCCCGGATTCCGGGCGGACGTAGACGCTCCGTCGTGTCCGCTCCGGCCGGCGTTCGTGCCCGGGCGAATCAATCCGGGGGGCTATCCCTTGCCCCCCGACTCGCCGGCGGACGGCCCGCAGCCACCCGCCTGTCCTTCCCGCGCCGTTACTTCTTCTTCGGCGCGAGCAACATCACCATCTGGCGTCCCTCGAGCTTCGGCATCTGCTCGACGGACGCGGCATCGACAAGATCCTCGCGAATCCGTGCCATCAGGCGCTGCCCGAGTTCCTGGTGCAGCATTTCCCGGCCGCGGAAGCGCAACGACACCTTGGTCTTGTCCCCGTTCTCGAGAAACTTCGCCAGCTTCTTGAGCTTGATCTCGTAATCCTGATTATCGGTGCCCGGCCGGAACTTGATTTCCTTGACCTGCATCTGCTTCTGCCTGCGGCGGTTCGCATGCTGCTTCTTGTTCTGCTCGAAAACGAACCGGCCGTAGTCCATGATCCGGCAGACGGGCGGATCCGCGTTGGGGGCGACCTCTACCAGATCGAGTCCCTGGTCGGATGCCGTTGCGATCGCGTCCTCGATCGGCAGCACACCGATTTGTTCGCCATCCGTACCGACAACCCGGACCCGGGGCGCCTCGATGCTCTGGTTGCGCCTTACCTGTTTGTCCTGCGCGATGCTCTAGTCCTCCTGTTTGAAATGGCCCTTCGCCGCGACGTCGCCGCCCAGCCGCTCCGCAAACGCGGACACGGGCACGGCGCCCAGGTCCTTCCCGGCCGCCGTACGCACGGCAACGGCGCCGCTGCCCCGCTCCCGTTCACCAACGACGAGCAGGTAAGGCACGCGGCGAAGCGTATGCTCGCGGATTTTATAGCCGACCGTCTCGTTTCTCAAGTCGGCCTCCACCCGGAACCCCCTCCCGGCGAGCTCCCGGCGGACTTCCTCCGCGTAATCGGCGTGGGTTTCGGAGATCGGCAGCACGACGGCCTGGACCGGCGCCAGCCAGGGCGGCAGGCGCCCCGCATGGTGCTCGATCAGGATGCCGATGAACCGCTCCATGGACCCGACGATGGCGCGGTGGAGCATCACCGGCACGTGCCGGTCCCCGTCCTCGCCGACGTACTCGGCTCCCAGGCGCCCGGGCATGGAGAAATCCACCTGCATCGTCCCGACCTGCCAGGCGCGCCCGATGGAGTCCTTCATGTGGTACTCGATCTTGGGACCGTAGAAGGCGCCCTCGCCGGGCAGCTCTTCCCACTCCACGCCGCAGGCCCGGAGCGCCGAGCGCAGGGCGTCCTCGGCCTTGCTCCACACGGCGTCGGAGCCGATCCGCTTGTCCGGGCGGAGCGCGATCTTCAGGGCGATGTCGGTGAACCCGAAGTCGGCGTATACCTGCATCGCCTGGCGGTGGAAGGCGACGACCTCGGCCTCGATCTGGTCCTCGGTGCAGAAGATGTGCCCGTCGTCCTGCACGAAGCCGCGCACGCGCATCAGCCCGTGCAGCGCCCCGGACGGCTCGTTGCGGGTGCAGGAGCCGAACTCGCCGATGCGAAGCGGCAGGTCCCGGTAGCTGCGCAAGCCGCGGTTGTAGATGAGCACGTGGCCGGGGCAGTTCATCGGCTTGACGGCGTACTCGCGGTTCTCCGAGGCCGTGATGAACATGTTTTCCCGGTAGTTGTCCCAATGGCCGGTCTTTTCCCACAGCGATTTGTCCAGGATCTGCGGGCAACGCACCTCCTGATAGCCGCTGTCGCGGTACACGCCGCGCATGTACTGCTCCACGACCTGCCACACGGCCCACCCGCGGGCATGCCAGAACACCAGCCCCGGCGCCTCCTCCTGCATGTGGAAGAGGTCCAGTTCCCGGCCCAGGCGGCGATGGTCGCGCTTCTCGGCCTCCTCGAGCCGGGTCAGGTGCGCCTTGAGCGCCTTCTTGTCCTGCCACGCCGTGCCGTAAATGCGCTGCAGCATCTCGTTGTTCGAATCGCCGCGCCAGTAGGCGCCGGCCACCCGCGTGAGCTTGAAGGCGCCGAGACGGCCGGTCGAAGGCACGTGCGGCCCGCGGCAGAGGTCGATGAAATCGCCCTGCCGGTAGAGGCTGATTTCCTCGCCCTCGGGGATCGAGGCGATGATTTCGGCCTTGTAGCGCTCACCCTGGTCGCGGAAAAAGGCCACCGCCTCGTCCCGGGGCATCACTTCGCGCGAGACCGTCTCGTCGCTCTTGGCCAGCTCCCGCATCCGCTCCTCGATGCGCTCCAGGTCTTCCGGCGTAAAGGGGCGCTCGTACGAGAAGTCGTAGTAGAAGCCGTTCTCGACGACCGGGCCGATGGTGACCTGGGCGGCCGGGTAGAGCTGCTTGACGGCCTGCGCCAACAGGTGGGCCGTGGAATGGCGGATGACTTCGAGGCCGTCGGGCTCGCGGGCCGTGACGATTTCGACCGTCGCATCGCCCGCGATGGGTCGTTCCAGATCCACGAGATTGCCGTCGACACGCGCCGCCACGGCCGCGCGTGCCAGGCCGGCGCCGATCGAACGCGCGACGTCGCCGGCGGTGACCGGCGGCGGGAACCGGCGGCTCGTGCCGTCCGGGAGGGTGATGGTGATCTCGCTCATGAGCGTCCTGCCGCCTCTGCCCGGCTCCCGGGAAGCCGCGGAAACGACAAGGCACCGCCGCGCGGTGCCTCGGGAATTGGTAGGCGCGATTGGATTCGAACCAACGACCCCCACCATGTCAAGGTGGTGCTCTAACCAGCTGAGCTACGCGCCTGCGGAGCCGCGCAATTTATCACAGCCCACCCGGGACACCAAACGCCGGCAGGCCGCGGCTCCGGAGACGCGGCGACGACCGGCCGCTCCGGCCCTCAGTGGAAGAACGCGCCGGCGCGGACAAGCCGCACGGCGTAGGTCGCCGAATAGCCGTGATAGCTGGCCTGGCCGCTCGAGAAGTCGATGGCCCACTCGAGGCCGGGCGAGGCCCCCAGAGGCGTCGAGCTCCAGTAGGATCCGCTCGCGGTGGCGGGGAAGATCGTCTCGTTGATCGCCGGATCGTAGCAGTGATAACGGACGATGGACATCAGCTCGCGGAGATTGGGCAGGCGCCAGTCGGTGTGCCCGGCATAGCCCGAGCCCTGGTCCACCTTCTGCACGGCCTGAAGGGCGCCTTTCCATGTCGTGGAGGTCGGTGTCCCGGTGCACGTCGAATTTCCGGCATCCCAGGTCTGGCCGAGGGCACAGCGCGCCCACATCAGTCCGGTCTGCGTGTCGGTCACCGTCCCGTCCCCGTTCGTCTGGTAGCGCGCCGTCGGCGCGTCATCGGGAGTGCTGCTGGTGCAGGTCTGCGCCAGCGCCGCCCCGGCCCCAACGAGCAGCAGGAGCGCGGCAGCCGCCCGCATCCGCGAAATCCGCCTCATCAATTACCTCCTCCGCGCACCAGGATGACGTAGGCGCCACCTGACGGGCTCGCGCCGCCGTCCTTGGGAAGGAAACTGTCGTAGCCGTAGCTCATGCTGATCACCACCGCCCGGCCGGGGTGCTGCGGATCCGGCGTGGAGGTCCAGTAACCGTACGGCTCCAGTGTCGGGATCGGCGAAATCTGCGCCGAACTGCTCCCCAGCGCGCTCGCGGCCATGTTGACCAGGTTGCGCAACTCCGCCGCGCTGGGCAGGCGCCAGTCGCTGTGCCCGCACAGGCCGAACTGGTTGGCCGCCTGCACGAACTGGTGAGTGTCCATCTTGTTCGGGCCGCCGCCCTGATCGCCCGCGGATCCGCCATTCGTACTCGAATCCGGGTTGTACCAAGTATAGACGTAACTCGTATCGAACAGGCCCGCGTTGGCCACCGGAGTCGGGACTTCCCACTCGAGCCCCGTCCAGTTGTCGCGCACGCAGGACCACGGATCGGTGTTGAAGTTGGCCTGCTGGTTGAACAGCGGCTGCCCGTCGTGACCGAGACGCGTGAAGTCGTAACCGAACTCGCCGTTGCCCACCTTGGCCAGCGTCCCCTCGTAGTTCGCCCGGTCGCGCCCCAGATCGCCGTCCTGCTGCGGGAAGCCGGACTGGGGACAGGTCTGGGGATTCAACGGGTTGCCGTTCGTGTCATTGCCGCAACCGGTGGTCGCGGTGTCGTTGAGCGGCTCGGGACGATAGCGCAGCAGCACGACCGCAGAATCGGCCGCGAGCTGGACATTCGAACTGGGATTGGCAAGGCGGACGCGGAAGTAGCGATAGCCTTGCTCCACGGTGTCCGAGAGCGGCACCGTCACCGTCTGGCTCATCGTGCCGGGGCCGAACGTCAGCGTCCCGCTTGTCGCCGTATAGTCGGTTCCGGCCTTGGCCGTGCCGTCGACCGTCGTGTAGTCGACGGTCGCCTGGCCATTGGGCGGATTCCGGAGGCGAACCTTGACGGTCGCCTTGGCCGGCCCCCCGGCGGTGACGTAGACCGGCGCACCGAATGCGGAGACCTGCGGCGGCTGCCCGTTGACGACGATCGTCGCCGTCGCCGCGTCGGAAGTCCCGTTGGATGTCTTGGCCTGGAAGGTGAACGTGTCCGAACCCTGGAAGCCGCTGTCGGGCGTGTACGTATAACTGCCGCCGGATGCCAGCGATACGGTCCCGTCGGACGGCTTGGTCTGGATTTCGTAGGAAATCGGCTGATTGTCGGGGCTGGAGGCGTACAACTGCCCGGTTACCGGCGTCCCCGGCGATGTGACCGCCAGGAGGTTGTCCGCGAACGGCCGGAGCTTCGGCGTGCTGTTGCTGCTGCCACCGCCACCGCCACAACCGGCGAGCAGGCCGGGAATGACGATCAGGCCGGCCCAGAAAACAAGACGCATCATCGAACGCAAGTGACTTCTCTCCCGTTTGCCCGTCGCGGCGCAAGCCGCGCACAGTATCGTTGATCTTCGATTCGTGTCAAAGTTCGCACCCGTTCGGCTATCGCCGCCGCGGCATGAGCTCGGGCCACGCCGCACGCAGGTACAGGACCATCGAAAACACCGTGAGCGCCGCCGCCAGGTAAAGAAACGCGAGCCCGATCAGATACAACGGCGCGCCGCGCAGCGGATGCTCGAACAACATGAGCGCGATCGCGCTCATCTGCACCGCGGTCTTGACCTTCCCCGCCCACGATACCGCGACCGTGCGGCCGGCTCCCACTTCCGCCATCCACTCGCGCAGGGCCGAGACCGCTATCTCGCGCCCGATGATGATCAGGGCCGGCAGCGCCACCCAGGAGTGGGGGTCGGCCATGACGATCAGCACCAGCGCCGTGGCGACGATCAGCTTGTCGGCCACGGGGTCGAGGAACGCGCCCAGTCGCGAGCCCTGGTTCAAGCGCCGGGCCAGGTAGCCGTCGAGCCAGTCGGTGGCGGCCGCGACCACGAAGATGAGCGCCGAGACCGGGCGCACCCAGCCGAACGGCAACAGGAAGACGAGCACCAGCACCGGGATCAGCAGCACCCGGAGCAGGGTGAGCCAGTTGGGAACGCCCAGCTCGAAAATCCTCTTCAACGCTCCTCCCCGAGGCGGCGGACGATGCGGGCGGCCAGCGCATGGCTGATGCCCGGCACGGCGGCCAGGTCGAGTTCGCTCGCGCGCCGCAGTCCCTTGAGACCCCCGAAACGGGTGATAAGTTGCCGGCGTCTTACCGGACCGATGCCGGGAACGTCGTCGAGCACGGATTCGCCGCGCGCCCGGGCGCGCGCCCGACGGTGCCCGGCCAGCGCAAAACGATGCGCTTCGTCGCGCAACGCCTGGACGAGGTGCAGCGCCGGCGAATCGCTGCCGAGCGCGGCGCTGCGTCCCAGCGGCGCCAGCACGAGACGATCGAGCGACGGCCGACGCCCCGCGCCCTTGGTCACGCCCGCGAGCCGCAGCGTACCCAGCTCGAGCCGCTCCAGGACCTCCAGGGCCCGGCGCACCTGCGCGGGACCGCCGTCGACCAGCACCAGCTCCGGCAACTGCCCGCCCTCGTCCCGGAGCCGGCGATAGCGGCGCTCGAGCACCTCGGCGAGCGCGGCATAGTCGTCCCCCGCCTCCGCGCCGCGGATGCGGAAGCGCCGATAGGCGTCCTTGCGGGGCCCGTCCCGGTCAAAGACCACGCACGAGGCGGTGGCCGCTTCTCCGCCGGTGTGGCTGACGTCGAAGCACTCGATGCGTTCCAGGCTGCCCTCGGGCAGGTCGAGCGTCTTCTCGAGTGCGGCGAAGCGCTGTTCCTGGCCCTCGACGACGCCGCGGCGCAACGCGAGCGCCTCCGCAGCGTTCCTCGCGGCGAGTTCCGACAGCCGCCTGAGCGCACCGCGACCCGACCGGCGGATGGTCACGGACCTGCCGGTGCGCGCTTCGAGCGCTCCGGCCAGCGTCTCCGCACCGGGCAACAGGCGGTCGGGGACCAGCCGCGGAGGCGCCGCCTTGACGTAATGCTGGGCGATGAAGCTCTCCAGCACGGCTGCCGGATCCTGCTCGGCCCCGGCTGCAAGCCGGTAGTGCCGGCTGCCGAGCACACGTCCCTCCCGGACCGGCACGAGGGCCACCATCGCCGTGCGCGCGGCGACCGCGAGGGCCAGCACGTCGCAGTCGGCGACCCCTGTCACCACATCCTGCCGGGCCCGAATCTGGCGGAGCCGGCGGATCTGGTCCCGCAGCCGCGCGGCCCGTTCGTAGTCGAGGGCGGCGCTCGCCGACTCCATCCGGCTGACCAGATCCTCCACGACGCGCTCGTCGCGGCCTTCGAGAAAACCGACGGCATGCTCGAGGTCCCGGGCGTATTCCTCGCGGCCGATGAACCCGACGCACGGCGCCGAGCAGCGCTCGATCTGGTACTGCAGGCAAGGCCGCGTACGGTTGCGGAAATAGGAATCGGAGCAGTTGCGCAGCCGGAAGACGCGCTGCAGTTCTCCGAGCGTGCTGCGCGCCGCCCCGGCGCTCGGATAGGGGCCGAACAGACGTCCCGCCGCCCGGCTCGGTCCGCGGTAGAAATTCAGGCGGGGGAATCCCTCGCCCGCCTCGAGACGGATATAGGGATAGCTCTTGTCGTCGCGCAGCACCACGTTGTAGCGCGGCCGGTGCTGCTTGATGAGCGTGCTTTCGAGCAGCAGCGCCTCGACCTCGTTGCGCGTCCAGGTCACCTCGACGCGGTCCAGGTGCCTGAGCATCGCGGCCACCTTGACCCCGGCGGGCCGCTTGCCGAAGTACGAACCCAGCCGGCGGCGCACGTCGCGCGCCTTGCCCACGTAGATCAGGCGCCCGTGCGCGTCGTACATCCGGTACACGCCGGGGCCATGGCGCAGGCCGTCCAGGAAGGCCGCGGGATCGAAACGCGGCTCCGCGGTCATCAGCACGCCGTCGGCCGTCGCGGCCGCCCGGGCCGGTGGCCGCGCTGCCGTCTCACTGCGATTCCGGATGTTCCGTCCCGGACGAGAGCACGATCAGGCCGTGGCCCGCGGCGAGCTTGACGAGATCGATGTCGTTCTTGACCCCGAGCTTGTCGAACACGCGGCGCCGGTACGTGCTGACCGTCTTGGGGCTGAGGCAGAGGCGTTCGGCGATCGCGATCGTCCCGAGGCCCTGAGCCGTATACAGCACGAGCTCCAGCTCGCGCCGCGACAGGCGGCCGAACTGGCCGGGCGCCTTGCCTCCGGCCGACGCCAGGGCCAGCCGTCGCGCGAGCGCGACGGGGATGTAGCGCTCACCCGACGCGACACGCAGGACGGCCTCCACCACCTCGGCCGGGTCGGCGTCCTTGCTCACGAAGCCGAAGGCGCCGGCCTCGAGCATCCGCGCGGGCACCGGGTCGGCATCGAGCACGGATACGGCGATCACCCGCGCCGACGGGTAGGTCGACGCCAGCCGGTGCGTGGTCTCGATCCCGCCGAGCCCGGGCATCTGCACGTCCATGAGGATGATGTCGGGGCGCAGCTGCGGGGCAAGCTCCAGCACCTCCTCGCCGTCCGCGGCCTCGCCGACCACGTCGAGCCGGGGAATAGTCCGCAGCAACTCCACCATGCCGGCGCGGACGAGCCGGTGGTCGTCCGCGACCATGACCCGCACCACGCCGGTGCCTTCCGCGTTCATCGCCGATCCGCCGTGCGGGGCATGTTCTCGATCACCGCTTCGCCGAAGTCACGGGTGCCCACCAGGGTGGCCCCGGGAATCAATCGCTGCATGTGCTCCTCCACGCCGCGCCGGCCCGCCACATCGCGGCGCGGCGCGCGAATGGCCTCGCGCAGGCGCGCGAGGTCGTACGTCAGGATCTTCTTCGCGATCGTGCGTCCGACGCCTTCCAGGATGGCGTCCGCCGCCTCGGCCCAGCCGATGTGGCGCAGCATCATCTCCGCGGAGAGGATCAGCGAGCCGGGGTTGACCCGGTCCTTGCCGGCGAAACCCGGCGCAGTGCCGTGGGTCGCCTCGAATACGGCGGCCGCGTCGGACATGTTGGCGCCCGGAGCGATACCGATGCCGCCGACCTGGGCGGCCAGCGCGTCCGAGATGTAGTCGCCGTTCAGATTCAGCGTGGCGATCACGTCGTACTCCTCGGGGCGCAGCAGGATCTGCTGCAGGAAGTTGTCCGCAATCACGTCCTTGACCACGATACGCTTGTTCGTGAGCGGATTGGTGAACGCCAGCCACGGGCCACCGTCGAGCTCCTTCGCGCCGAATTCCTCGCGGGCCACCTCGTAGCCCCACTCGCGAAAGGCACCCTCCGTGAACTTCATGATATTGCCTTTGTGGACCAGCGTCACGGAGACCCGGTCGTTGTCCACGGCGTACTGGAGGGCCTTGCGCACCAGGCGCTGGGAGCCCTCGCGCGAGACGGGCTTGATCCCGAGGCCCGAACTCGAGGGGAAGCGGATGCCCTTGACCCCCAGCTCCCGGCGCAGAAACGTGACCAGCCTGCGGGCTTCCTCGCTTCCCGCCGGCCACTCGATCCCGGCGTAGATGTCCTCCGTATTCTCGCGAAAGACGATCATGTCGGTGGTATCCGCGAGCTTGAGGGGCGAATCCACGCCCGGGAAATAGCGGATCGGGCGCACGCAGGCGTAGAGGTCCAGCTTCTGGCGGATGGCCACGTTGAGCGAGCGGAAGCCTTCGCCCACCGGGGTGGTCAGCGGCCCCTTGATGGAGACCACGTAGCGCTCAAGCGCATCGAGGGTCTCGTCCGGCAGGTACTCGCCGTTGTAGCGCTCGGCCGCCTCCTCGCCCGCGTAGGCCCGGGTCCAGGCAATGCGCCGCCGCGCGCCGTAGGCGCGCTCGACCGCCGCCTCGACCACCGAGCGCATCACCGGGGTCACGTCCATGCCGATGCCGTCGCCACGCAGATAGACGATGAGCGGCCGGGCGGGGACGTCGAGGCTCCCGTCCGGATTCACGGTGATCGGCTCGCCGTCCGACGGCACTTCGATGTGCTCGTACTTCATGCGCGAAACAGCCAGATTTGCAACAGGGCCGCATTTTACCCGCTCATCGCGCCGCCGCGCTCTTGTCATCAACTCGTCACACCGGCTCCCTAGTCTGCGCGCCAACGGCTTGGGCCGTTCCGCAATTTCCACCTTTCGGGAGGTTATCGAAGTGAGGAAGATCGTGGCAGCGGCCGCAGCACTGGCGGTCGTCTCGACGCTCGGCACCGCCGCTCATGCGGCCAAACCGGGCAGCATCGGCTATTTGAGCGACCACACCTCGCTCGGCGTCAAGATCTACGCCGACGCGACCTACATCCAGAACAAGAGCGACGGCCAGAACGTCGACCCGACCGGCTACGGCGTCGACGTCAAGCGCGCCTATATCACGCTCGACACGGCATTCGACCCGACGTGGTCCGTGCGCGTGCGCACCGATTTCCATATGTGCACCGCGTGCGGCGCCACCGAGCTCTACTTCAAGAACGTCTACGCCGAGGCCCACCTGGACCACGGGATGTTCCTGAAGATCGGCGAGGCCGACATGCCCTGGATCCCGCACATGGAAAGCCTGTACGGCTACCGCTACGTCGAGAACGTGCTGATCGACGAATACCATTTCGGGAACTCCGCCGACTGGGGCCTGCACCTCGGCGGCAATGAAAACCGCATCAACTGGCAGGTCTCGCTCGTCGACGGCGGCGGCTACAAGAATCTGCACCGCAGCAACGGCATGGACCTCGAAGGCCGGATCGACGTGAACGCCATCGCGGGTCTTCATCTCGTGGCGGGCGCCTATACGGGCAATCTCGGCAACAATTTCCAGACCAAGTCCACGACGCATACGGCCAGCCGCTACGACCTGGCGGTTGCCTACGAGGGCAGCGGCTGGAATGCCGGCATCGGCTATTTCCACGCCAAGAACTGGAACAACACCACGACGCAGTACTCCGACGCGGCGGACGGCTACATGCTCTTCGGCAGCTACAGCTTCACCCCGGTCTGGAGCGTGTTTGCGCGCTACGACTACGTGAAGCCATGCAAGGATGCGACCGCGACGCAGAACGCCTCGTGCTACTCCGACACCAAGAACACGTACTACAACGCGGGCATCCAGTACATCGCCAGCAAGCAGATCCGCTTCGCCTTCGTGTACAAGTACGACAAGGCCGACAACGGCATGGTCCACACGCAGAACGGCAACGGCGGCTACGTCGGCGGCACGACCGACGGTAAGTACCAGGAGTTCGGCATCTGGATGCAGGCCGCCTTCTGAACGTCCCTCCCAGCCAAGAGGACACTCGGCGGGCCCTGCGGGGCCCGCTTTTTTATTCGCCCTCCGGTATCCGCCACGCCGCTACACTGGGCGGGGTCGATCGCGGGGTATGAGGAATGAAGACCTTTCGAGCCCGCCTGCTGATGTCGGGCTTCGTCACCCATGACGTGGGCCGCTACGTGCTGAGTCGGCCCGACGGCTTCGACTTCAAACCCGGCCAGGGCACCGAGATCGCGCCCGGGGCCGATGCGCCGCGGGAGGACCGGCGGCCGTTTACGCCGACGTCCCTGCCCTCCGACGAAGTGCTGGAGTTCACGATCAAGTCCTACCCGGGCCACGCGGGCATGACGGCCGGGCTGCCGCGCCTCCCGGCGGGCACGGAGTTCACGCTCACGCCGGCGTTCGGCACGATCACCTACCGCGGGCCGGGCACCTTCATCGCGGGCGGCGCGGGCATTACGCCGATGCTCGCGATCGTCCGGCGCCTGGCCCACGACGGGCAACTGGCCGGCCACCGCATGCTGTTCTCCAACAAGACGCCCGCGGACGTCATCTGCGAGCAGGAACTGCGGCACTGCTTCGGCCGCGACCTGGTGCTCACCTGCACGCGCGCGTCCGCACCGGGCTACGACTCGCGGCGCATCGACCGCGATTTCCTGGCCGAGCAGGTCGCCGACTTCGGAAAGCATTTCTATGTCTGCGGACCCAGCGGCTTCGCCCGGGACGTTACCGGGGCGCTGCAGGACCTCGGCGCCGACGCCGAAACACTCGTCTTCGAGGACTGAAGCCGCACCCGGCCGCCCCGGCGGCCGGGGTCAGCGAACGGTCAACACCGCCACGGGCAAGGGGGCCAGGAGTTCGGCCACCGGAATCCGGGGTCCCGCGAACTCGCGCCCGGTCAATTCCTCGTGCCAGCGGCCCCGCAGCGCGACCGCTTCGTCGCACCACGCTGCGGCGGCGAGTGCGCACCGCTCGGCCCCGGCCTGCAGATCCGGGCCGGGACGCGCCACGACCACGGCCACGGCGCGGCGACCGCTGCCGCGCCGGAATGCCACCACCCTGCCGGCGCCGTCTCCGTACACGCGGACGCCGGCGTAAGCGCCCTCCGCAAAGACGCCCGGGCGCGCCGCGCGCAGCGCGAGCAGGCGCCGGAGGAGGAAAAACTTAATGCGCCCGTCCGGCCATCCGTCGACCAGCGCCTGCAGGTACGACGGCGGGAGCGCGCCCCCCGCCGGAACCTCCCGTTCCATCACCTGCAAGAGCCGGGCCCGCAGCGCATAGTCCACGGGACGCCGATTGTCCGGATCCACCAGTGCCAGATCCCACAGCTCGTTTCCCTGGTAGATATCGGGAACGCCGGGGGCGGTCAGGCGGAGAGTCAGCGCCGAGAGACTCGCAAGCGCTCCCGTTGCCGCGAGCCGCGCCGCGAACGGCAGGAACAGGCGACGCCAATCCGCGCCGGATGCACCGGCCGCGAGTGCCGCGGCGTAGTCGGTCAGGCGCGCCTCGTAGCTCTCGTCGGGGGCAAGCCAGCTCGAGCGCTGCTTGCCCTCGCGTGTTGCCTTGACCAGGTACGCGGCTACACGGTCCGCGAGTCGCGTCCGTTCGTTTGCGTTCAATTCCCGACACGGCGGCGGCCACACCGCGAGCAGGGTCTGCCACGCCAGGTATTCGTCGGCCGGATGCAGTCCGGCGGGACGGGCTCCCGCGGCCGCGGCCGTCAGCCGCGGGACGAGGGCACACCATTCGGATGCCCGCGCGGCCAGCATCGCGAGACGCATGCGGGCGTCCTCACCGCGCTTGGTGTCGTGGGTGGCGCCGGCGTTGAGCGCGTGCGGCCACCTGGCCGCCCGGTCCCGCATCCGCCCATGGAAGCCGACCGCGTCGAGCAGGGGCGCATCCGGATCGCCGCCCACCTCGTTGCGCGCTAGTACCGCGAAATCGCGGTAGAAGGCGGTGTCCTCGAGCCCTTTCGCCATCGCGGCCGCCGCCAGCTGCCAGAACCGCGCCGCTCCGTCGCGCAGGCGCGCCGGGAGGCGTGCCCGCCCGGTCAGCGGTATGGCCAGCACCCGTCCCAGCCACTGGCCCGCCGCCGGATCGACCCCGCGCGCCGCGCGCTCCGCCGTCGCGACCAGTTCGCGTTGGCGTCCGCGCGAGCCGTGCGGGGCGTCCGGGTAAGCGCGGTAAACGGGCAGCGCCACGACTGCCTCCGCAACTGCCGCCTGCAGACACTCGGCCGGCACCGGGGCGCGGTGCGCGAGCGACTGCGCGACGCGCGCCAGCATCGGGGCGAGGAGCTCTGTCACCGCCTCTCGCTTCGCCGCGGCCAGCGTGTCCGCGAACGGCCGGGCCTCCGGGTCGACGTCCTGCCACAGCCCCCGAAGCTCACGCTCGCCGGCCGCCGGCAGCAACAGGCGTGTGACGTCGTTCAGAAACTCATAGCCGGTTGCTCCGGCCACCGGCCAGGCCGGCAACGCCTCCGTCGCCCCGAGAATCTTTTCCACCCACAGCGACGTCCCCGCGCGGTGTGCGGCCAGGAGTCCGGCCAGCGTCTCCAGGTAGCGCGTGGGCGCGGCCAACCCGTCGATGTGGTCGAGGCGCAGCCCCGCAATCCCATCGCTCCCCGCCAGCGAGCGGATGCGCTCGTGGGCGGCGGCGAAGACCTCCGGGCGCTCGAGGCGCAACGCCGCAAGCGAGGCGATGTCGAAGAAGCGGCGGTAGTTGACCTCCTCCAGGCCGGGGCGCCAATAGGCCAGGCGCCACGGCTGGCGCTCCAGAAGCCGGCGCAGCCGATCCGGCCGCGCCGCCAGTGCGCGGGCGTGCTGCTCCAGCATGCGGCGTACCGCCCCGTCCCGCGCCAGGTCCGCGAGCCGGGCCTGGAGTTCGAGACCGCGGGCGCGGCGGCCGGCGCTCGCGACGCGCGTCAACCGCCGGAGCCCACCGGCCACCCCGGCGAGCGCGTCCGCGTGCGCCGGGGCGCCGCGTGCGGCCGCGGCGACGATCGGCGCTGTCGTGGACGGGGCAAGCGGGATACGGTGCTCGAAGTAAGTGACGCGGAACCGGCCGCCCGGCGTCAATTCGAGGCCGACATCCCCACGGTCGACGGCATCCGCCAGGGGCTCTCCGAGGATCGGCAGAACGATGCGCCCCGCACCCATCTGCCAGTCGATATCGAAACTCCCCGCGTACGCGGAGGCGCGCCCCCACTCGAGCAGGTCCATCCACCACGGGTTGGCGGGATGCGCGCCCATGTGGTTCGGTACGAAGTCGGCGATCAGCTCCATCCCTTCGCGGTGCAGGGCCTGGCGCAAGTGCACGAAACCCGCGTCGCCGCCGCGCCCGGGGTCGAGCCACGCGGGGTCGACCATGTCGTAACCGTGGAGACTGCCGGGCACCGCCGCGAGAACCGGCGACGCGTAGAGGTGGCTGACGCCGAGGCGCGCGAGATACCCGCCCTGGCGCGCCGCATCCGCGAAACCGAACTCCGCATGGAGCTGCATCCGGTAGGTGGCCACCGGCGGCGGCCGCACTTGTGGCGCCCGGTGGAGACGTTCCGCCTGAACGGCCCGCAACACCTCCGAGAAGCGGGGATCGGCGAGCCAGCGCGGCCACGACGGCAGTCGCCGCCGGCGCCAGTTAGGCTCTTCCCGGACGGTACCGGGCACGTTGACCGGTGCCTCGACCCCGAGCGCATCCTCCGGCTGGATCATCAACAAGCGGCTGCGGCTGCGCGCCAGCCACGCATAGGCCGCCGCGGCGGGCGGCGCGCCGGGCGACTGCCGCTCCCGCGGTTTCCCGCCCGTGAAGGCAGCCGCGAACAGCGCCCGCTCCACCGGCCGGGTGGCGTTGGCGGCCTCCCGGCTCGCCGCATCCGGCCACAGCGTCAGGCGGTCCATCCGCTCGAGGTCGCTGCCGCGCCACCAGCCCGCAAGCGGCGGCAGGTCGTGGCTGCCCACCGCCGCCAGGGCGTTGCGCGGGTAACGGTCCGGTCGGCGGGGCCGACCCCCGGCCTCGCGTTCGAAGTACAGGAGGCGCAGCGAGAAGATTCCGCGCCGGGCAAGACGCGTCCTCAGCCCGCGCGGCACGGTGCCGAGGTCTTCGCCGATCACCAGGCAGCGCGCGCGGTGGCTTTCCAGGGTCAGCGCCGCGAGCAGCGCGTCGAGCGGGTAGCGCAGGTAGGTCCCTTCCGCCGCGCGCGCACCGCGCGGGATGACGAACAGGCGGTTCAGGCCGAGAACGTGATCGATGCGCAGCGCCCCGGCGTGACGCATGTTGGCGCGGATCAGTTCGATGAAGGCCCGCAGCCCCGACTCGGCCAGGCGCAAAGGATGCAGCGGCGGGAAACCCCAGTTCTGACCGCGCGGGTTGAGCGGATCGGGTGGCGCGCCCACGGCGAGGCCCGCCACGTAGTCGCGGCGCGCCGCCCACACCTCGGCCCCGCCCGGGTCCGCGCCCAGCGCGAGGTCGTGGTACAAGCCGATCCCCATGCCGGCAGCCCGCGCCTGCCCGGCGGCCTCCGCGAGCTGGACGTCGGCCTGCCACTGGAGCCAGAGATGAAAGTCGCGCGACTCGGCACGGGCATCCACGAAACAACGCACCCCGCCCCCTGCGGGGTCGGCAAGCTGCGCAGGCCAACGCGCGGCGTCACTGCCGTGCTCGGCCGCGATGACCTCGAAATCCGCCCAGGTGCCCAGCGCCGGGGGCGCCGCATGGCGAAAACGGTCGAACTCGCGACTGCCCCCCGAGTCGCGGAACCGGCGCCAGGCCTCGCGCGCAAGCGCCAGCTTGACCTCCGAGGCACCGGCATAATCAATGTGGGACTGGGCGTTCAGCGCCGCGACACGCGCCCGGAAGGCGGGCTCGTCGAGGCGGCGGCGCGTGGCGCCCTCCAGGCCGGGCAGGCGCCGCACATCCAGATAGAGGGGATTGAGGGCCAGGCGCGAGTTGGGCGAGTACGGGCTGGCGTGCTCCGGGTTGGACAGGTACAGCGCGTGGAGGGGATTGAGGCCGAGCGCATCGGCGCCCAGACCGCCGGCCTCGCGGGCAAGTCCGGCGAGATCGGAGAAGTCGCCGATGCCAAGGCTCAGCGGCCCCAGCAGCTCGTAGAGCTGCACCGCAAGCCCGAACCCGCGCGCATGCTTCAGGGCAGCCGGCATCCAGGCACGCTCCGGCGCCCGGACGACCAACGCGCCTTCGCTGACCGCCCCGCGCTGCGCGGTGAGACGGTAGTAACCCGGCGGGAGTCCCGGGAGTTCCAGCAGCCCCCGCGCTTCACCCGCCCGCCGGCCTCCGTCTTCGCCCGCCAGTGTCCAGCGGACCGGACCGGAGTCGCGGAACCGGACGCGCACCGGCGCGGGCTCGAAGCTCGCCACCACGGGGGCAAGCAGCCGTCGCGGCGACGGGGCGAGTTCGCCGTCGAGCGCGTCGAGCACGGCCGCCAGCGTCTCCCGCCCGACCCGTTTCCGGTGCCCGGCGATATCGGTATAACTGGCCGAGACGCCCATGGCGCCGGCGCGCGCGGCGAGTCCGGGGACGGCGCGCGGCATGGCTATGCGCCTCGCCCGCCGACGAGCGTCACCCGCGCGCCATCGGCGGCCAGATCCGCATCGTCGTCAGGCGCCCCGTGGATCACGCGCCCCGCGCGGGCAAGCGTCACGCGCTCTTCCCCGAAGTTGGCCGCCACCTGCCAACGCTCGCCGGCGCCCAGCGGCCACTCCACGACGAACGCCGCCCGGCTCAGCATGCGCCACTGACCGGAGGCCGCGCCCTTCAGGCGCGGCACCAGTTCCGAACGCCGGCACGCCGCCAGGCGGACCATGAACGCGAGCCAGTCGGCGTGCGGGCGGTGCCGCGGCTCGTCCCAATCCAGCCGCGACCGCCGATAGGTCTGCACGGCGTTCGGGTCCGGAATCGCCGCGCGTCGCCGCCGGCTCCCGAACGCGGCGAAACGGCGGAACTCGTCGCGCCGACCCTCGCGTACGGCATCGCCGAGATCGCCCGGAAAGTCGCAGAAGAAGAGAAAGGGCGTCGCGGCGTCCCACTCCTCGCCCATGAAAAGCAGCGGCACCGGCGGGCTCAACATCAACAACACGTACAGTGCGCGGCGGCGCGCCAGCGACGCCGACCCGCCCAGCCGTTCCCCCAGCGCCCGGTTGCCGACCTGATCGTGGTTCTGCAGGAAGTCGACGAACGCCGACGGCGTTACGCCCGCGCTTGGCTCGCCGCGGCGCCGGCCGTCGCGGAACGTCGACGGTTCGCCCTGGTAGGCGAACCCCTCGGCCAGACTCTTCGCCAGGTAGCGCACGGGCGCGCCGATGTAGTCCGCGTAGTACCCATCGTCCTCGCCCGTGGCCACGACGTGCGCGGCATGATGGAAATCGTCGTTCCACTGGGCCGTGTAGAGACCCGGCGCCCCGTCGCGCGGAAGCCAGTGCGCCTCGTTGCGGTCGTTCTCGAGCACGAGATGGACATGCCGGCCGGCGGTCTCCGCCCGGACGCGCTCGGCCAACTCGCGCAGAAAACCGGCACCGCCATTCACCGACTCGATCGCATGCACGGCGTCGAGCCGCAACCCGTCGAAGTGGAATTCCTGCAGCCAGTAGAGCGCATTCTCGATGAAGAACTCGCGCACGGCCGGATTGTCGAAAGCGAGCGCCGCGCCCCAGGGTGTGTGCACCTCGGGGTGGAAGAAGTCGGGCGCATAACGGGCGAGATGGTTGCCGCTGGGCCCGAAGTGGTTGTAAACGACGTCGAGCAACGCCATGACGCCCCGCTCGTGGCAGGCGTCCACCAGCCGCTTCAGGGCCTCGGGGCGCCCGTAGCTCGCGTCGGGCGCGAACGGCAGGACGCCGTCGTAGCCCCAGTTGCGCGCACCCGCGAACGCCGCGACGGGCATGAGTTCCACGGCCGTGACGCCCAGTCGTTCCAGGTGGTCGAGATACCGCCGCACGCCGTCGAAATCCCCGCCGAAGCACCCGACGTGCAATTCGTAGGCGAGCGCCTCGCGCCATGGACGTCCGTACCAGTCGGCGTCGTGCCACGCATACGCTGCCGGATCGACGACCTCGCTCTCACCTTCGACGGCGCCGGGCTGAAAGCGGCTCGCGGGATCGGGAACGCAGTCGCCGGAAGCGAGTTCGAGCGCATAACGCATCCCCGGCCCGGCGGCCTCGACGTCCGCGGAGAACCACCCCGAGGCATCGCGTCTCATCGCGACCCGGCGACCATCCGCCAGGCGCAAGGCCAGCGTGTCGCACGCAGGCGCCCGCACCCGGAACCGGGTCCCGCCGGCGTCCGGCTCCGCCCCGAACGGCAGCCGTCGGCGCCGGGCGGTCATCGGCCGGGTTCACGCTCCAGCACGACCACGGAGCGCCCCTCCAGCGGTATCTTCGGTTCCTCGGTCACGGTCCCGGGCCAGGCCGGATCCCGCGCGGTATCCAGCAGGATGCGCCACGCTGCACCGCCCGCCACGAGGGGGAGCGTGAACTCGACCGGCTCCCCGCCGCGGTGAAGGATCAGCAGCAGGCAGCCATCGTAGCGAAGGCGCCCGCGCCGGTCGTGCGCCACGCCCATGCGCCCGTTCAGGAGCATGCCCACCGTTGCGGCCTCGGGCTCATGCCAGTCCTCGTGGCTGAGCTCGCGACCGTCCGGACCGAACCACGACACGTCGGCAACGCCCTGCTCGTCATGGCGCTGCGCGTGCAGATAGCGCGGGGCGTGCAGCACCGGATGCGCCTTGCGCAGCGCGACGAGCCGCGCGACGAGATCGATGTCGTCCTCCGCCTGGTCATCGATGCCGTGCCAGTCGAACCAGGAAAGTTCGTTGTCCTGGCACCAGGTGTTGTTGTTGCCGGACTGGCTGCGACCGAACTCGTCGCCGCCCAACAGCATGGGCGTGCCCTGCGCCAGCAACAGGGTCGCCAGGAAGTTGCGCCGCTGTCGGCGGCGCACGGCCCGGATCGCCGCGTCGTCGCTGGGGCCCTCCTCGCCGTAGTTGGCGCTGAAGTTCTCGTTCGTGCCGTCCTTGTTGTCCTCGCCGTTGGCCTCGTTGTGTTTCGTCTCGTAGGAGACCAGGTCTGCGAGCGTGAACCCGTCGTGGCAGGTGACGAAATTGATGCTGGCCCCCGGCGGACGCCGGCTCACTTCGAACACGTCCGCGGAGCCGGTCAGCCGCCAGCCCATCATGCTGAGCGTGTCCGGGTCGCCGCGCCAGAAGCGCCGCACGTCGTCGCGGAACCGATCGTTCCATTCGGCGAACGGGGTGCCGAACTGCCCGAGGCGATAGCCGCGCGGACCGAGGTCCCAGGGCTCGGCAATCAACTTCACTCCGGCAAGCACGGGGTCCTGGCGCAAAGCGTCGAGGAAGCCCGCGCCCGAGTCGAAGTCGTGCGGCTCGCGCGCGAGCGTCGTCGCGAGGTCGAAGCGGAAACCGTCGACGTGGTACTCCCCGACCCACAGGCGGAGACTGTCCATCACCATGCGCAATACCGCCGGATGCGCCAGATTGAGCGAGTTCCCGGTGCCGGTGACGTCGTCGTAGAAATAGGGTTTGTCCTGGAGGCGGTAGTAACTCGCGTTGTCGATACCGCGGAAGGCGAGCGTCGGCCCCAGGTGACCGCCCTCCCCCGTGTGGTTGTAGACGACGTCGAGAATGACCTCGATGCCGGCGGCGTGCAGGCGCGCGACCATCTGGCGGAACTCCCGCGGACCACCGGACAACAATCGGCGATCCGGGGCGAAGAAGCCGATCGTCGCGTAGCCCCAGTAATTGGAGAGGCCTTTCTCGGCCAGCCAGCGTGGCGTCACAGACGCCTGGACCGGCAGCAGCTCCACGGCGGTGACCCCGAGGCGCACCAGATGGTCGATCGCCGCCTCCGATGCCAGGCCCGCCGCCGTACCGCGCAGCCGTTCCGGCACGCCGCTGTGGCGCATCGTGTAGCCCTTGAGGTGCGTCTCGTAGAGCACCGTGTCCGGCCACGGGGTCCGCGGTCGACGATCCTCACCCCATCCGAACGCCGGATCGACCACCACGCACTTGGGCATGGAGCGCGCATTGTCGCGGCGGTCGAATGACAGGTCGCTGCGGGGCGAACCGACGCGGTAGCCGAAGTTGGAATCGGTCCAGCGGAAGCGCCCGGCGAAGGCGCGCGCGTAAGGGTCGAGCAGAAGCTTGTGGTGATTGAAACGGTGCCCGGCGCGCGGCTCGTACGGTCCGTAGACGCGATAGCCGTAGAGCATTCCGGGCCGGGCCTCGGGCAGGTAGCCGTGCCAGACGTCGCCGGTGCGCTCGGGCAGTTCCACGCGCTGGATCTCGCGCCGGCTGCGGGAATCGAACAGGCAGAGCTCGACCTTTTCGGCGTTGGCCGAAAAGAGCGCGAAGTTGACGCCACTGCCGTCCCAATTGGCACCGAGCGGGTGCGGGAGGCCGGGCGCGATTCTCTGGCGGGCATGCGGCATGGGAGTCAGCCGTCCTCCCGGGTGAGGAACACGGTGGCGAGCGGCGGTAGCGTAAGCGCCACGGACTGATCGAACCCGTGAGCGGCGACGGGCCGCGCCTCGACCCCGCCCGCGTTGCCGACGTTCGAGCCGCCGTAGACCGCCGCGTCGGTATTCAATGTCTCGCGCCAGCGTCCGCCCGCCGGCACCCCGACGCGATAGGCGTGGCGCGGCACCGGCGTGAGGTTGGAGACGACGAGCACGGGGGCGTCGCGCGCTTCACCCCGGCGCAGGAATGCGAAGACGCTTTGCTCCACGTCGTCCCCGGCCACCCAGCGGAAGCCGTCCGCGCGGCAGTCGCGGCGGTGCAGCGCGGGCGTCGCGCGATAGAGGCGGTTGAGATCGCGCACGAGGTTCTGCACGCCGCGGTGCGAAGCGTCACCGAGCAGATGCCAGTCCAGGCTCGCGTCGTGGTTCCACTCGCGCCACTGGGCGAACTCCCCGCCCATGAACAGCAGCTTCTTGCCGGGATGCCCCCACATGAAGCCGTAGTAGGCGCGCAGGTTCGCGAAGCGCTGCCAGGTGTCGCCCGGCATCTTCCCGATCAGCGAGCCCTTGCCGTGCACGACCTCGTCGTGCGAGAGCGGGAGCACGAAGTTCTCGCTGAAGGCGTAGTGCAGGCCGAACGTCATGAGGTGGTGGTGCCAGCGCCGGTGCACGGGCTCGTGACGCATGTACTCGAGCGTGTCGTGCATCCAGCCCATATTCCACTTGAAGCCGAAGCCGAGGCCGCCGGCGTAGACCGGCCGCGAGACCCCCGGCCAGGCCGTCGATTCCTCGGCGATCGTGGCGGCGCCGGGTGTCTCGCCGTAGACAAGTTCGTTGAGCCGGTGCAGGAAGTCGATGGCTTCGAGGTTCTCGCGGCCGCCGTAGCGGTTCGGCACCCACTCTCCGGGATTGCGGCTGTAGTCGAGATAGAGCATCGAGGCCACCGCATCCACGCGCAGGGCATCGACGTGGTAACGGGTGAGCCAGAACAATGCGTCCGCGATGAGGAAGTTCGCCACCTCCCTGCGGCCGAAGTTGTACACCAGCGTGTTCCAGTCGGGATGAAAGCCCTGGCGCGGGTCCGCGTGCTCGTACAGGTGCGAGCCGTCGAAGTAGCCGAGGCCGTGCGGGTCGTTCGGAAAGTGCGCGGGCACCCAGTCACATATCACGCCGATGCCCGCGGCGTGCGCGCGTTCGATGAAGTGCGCGAACCGGTCGGGACCGCCGAAGCGGCTGGTGGGCGCGAACAGTCCGAGCGGCTGGTACCCCCACGAGCCGTCGAACGGGTGCTCGGTCACCGGCAACAGCTCGATGTGCGTGAAGCCCATGTCCTTCGCGTAGCCGACCAGATCCCGGCCGAGTTCGTCGTACGTCAGGGAGCGCTGGCCGGTCTCGGGCACCCGGCGCCACGAGCCGAGATGCACCTCGTAGATCGCAATCGGCTTGTCCAGTGCATTGGCTGCGGCGCGCTGCTCGCGCCAGGCGCCGTCGTCGATGCGCACGCGTCCGAGATCGAACACCCGCGAGGCGGTCGCCGGGGGCTTCTCCGCCGCGAATGCGACGGGATCCGCCTTGAGCGGCAGAATGTCGCCGCGCCGGCTGCGGATCTCGTACTTGTAGGCGGCGCCTTCGTGCACCTGCGGCACGAACAGCTCCCAGACGCCGCAGGCATGGCGCAGCCGCATCGGCAGCCGGCGCCCGTCCCAGCTGTTGAACTCCCCGACCACGGACACCCGCTGTGCATTGGGCGCCCACAGGGCAAAGGCCGTGCCGCGGACGCCCTCGAACTCGCGCGGATGCGCCCCGAGGCATTCGTAGATGCGCCGGTGCGTGCCCTCTGCGAGCAGGTGCACGTCGAGGTCGCCCAGCACGAACCCGAAACGGTAGGCATCGTCGAAGACGGAGGTGCCTCCCGGCCACTGCACGCGCACACGATAGCCGCGGGCACGGCGCGGCCGCGGCGCGACGAAGAACCCGGGCAGGGGCTCTTCGGCGCCCGCCAGCCGGCGGCCCCGCGTATCGACCAGGTCCACGGTCCGGGCACCGGGCTGGAAGACCCGGACCTCCCCGGCCTCGCCACGGCCGTGCGGGCCGAGCACGCCGAAGGGGTCGGAACAGGCCCCGGCCGCGAGCGCGGCAACCGCAGATTCGAGATCGTCACGCATTGCGCTGTTCCTCCGCTGCCAGCAACTCGAGCGCCCCGTTCACGGGGATGCCGAGCCACGCGGGCCGGTTCGCACTCTCGTAGACGATTTCGTAGAGCACCTTTTCCAGCATGAAGTATTCGAGCAGCCGGGCGCGCGCATCGGCGTCGGCGGGCACGCCCGGGACGTCCGCCGCCGCCCCCAGATAGGCATCCAGGAAGGCGCGGGCGGCAACCGCCTCCCAGTCGCGTGCCGCCGCGGCGAGCGTCTCGCGATTGACGCCCGCCCGTTCGGCCATTTCCGCCACGGCGGTCGCGGCCGCGTAGTCGAAAGAACGCAGCATGCCGGCGACGTCCTTCAGCGGCGAGCGCTTTTCCCGGCGCTCGGCGAGCGTCCGTTCGGGCTCGCCCTCGAAGTCCAGGATGAACCAGTCCCCCTCGTGAATGAGCACCTGGCCGAGGTGGAAATCGCCGTGCACGCGAATCTTGCCGATTCCCGCCAGCTCCCGCTCGAGCCGCGAGAGCAGGTCCCGGACACGGCCCTCCCCCGCGAGCAGCCGGTCCACGGCCGGGCGCAGCCCCGCATCCAGCGCGCGACGCCGGCGGCGCAACGCGGCAAAGGCCCGGCGCGACAGCGCGACCGCCGCGCCCGCGACTCGTCCGGCCTCGCGCGGGGACGTCGTCTCCGGGGCGAACGCCGGATCCTCCCGGTCGCCCCCCAGCACCGCGTGCAGTTCCGCCGTGCGCCGCCCGAGTCCGGCGGCAAGGTCGGCGTAGACGCCGTAACGCTCCGCGGGCGGCACCTCGTCCTCCGCGAGCCCCGCCTCTTCCAGCGCGCGGCCAAGGTAGTCGAGCGTGTAGGTCCAGCCGTCGCCCTGGTTGGGGAGGTAACGGTAGGCGGCTGCCAGCGCGGTCGGCTCGCCCGCCGCATCGGTCCACTCGGCCGTGCCGAGCAGGGCGGCGGTATTCGCGTAGCCGCGGCGGGTGAGGAACCGCAGCATTTCCAATTCAGGATTCACACCCGGCGCCAGACGTCGGTAGATCTTGAGGATCACGCCCTCGCCGTAACGCAGCGACGTGTTGGTCTGCTCCACGCCCAACAGCCGGGCGGACGCTTCCGCCCGATCCGCGGCCTCGAGCCGGTCCGTGGCCTGGAAGACGAGTCGACCGGAGTCCGCGGGCATATCCCGCCCCTGCGCCATGGCATCCAACAACGCGCCGGAAAATCCGGACAGCCCCGTGGCATCGACGAGCGAGTACAGCGAGGCACCACGCCGCGCCCGCGCCATCGCGAACGGCGCGAGATCCTCCCGCAAGCCTTCCTCTTCTCCGGTCAGGGCGAACGGGATCAGATAGGCCCGGGCGTCGTCCGATTCGGCCGCGCGCACCGAGGCCAGCCAGTAGGTTCCGCGGCCGGCGGCCTCCAGCAGGCCCAGTGACCGGACCCGGACCCGCCCGGCGCCGCCTTCCTTACCCGCGAACCAGCGCTGCGCGGCCAGCCACGGCGGCAACGCTTCGCGCTCGAGCGACGCACGGGCGGTGCCCTCCGCGAGGTCAGGGAGCCCGCGGCGAACGACCAGCGTTACGAACTCCGGCGTGAATTCGGGCATCGGCGTGTACCACGCGGGCGCCTCCTCGGGCGGCGCGAGCAGGAACCAGAACCAGCCGTAACCCGGCAGCGTCATCTGGTACGGCCGGTCGCCCACCGGCGGAAACGCCGTGCGCCCGAAAAGCTCAACGGGAATCCGGCCGCGGAACTCCTCGAGCGCCAGCTCCACCGCCTGGGCCGAGCGGCCCACGTTGAACACGCACAGGATCGCGGCGCCCTCGTATTCCCGCAGGTAAGCGAGCACGCGGCGGTTGCGCGGGAACAGGAAACGCTGCGTTCCCCGGCCGAAGGCCGCCTGGGAGCGGCGCACGGCGATGAGCCGCTTGGTCCAGTTGAGCAGGCTCGTGGGGCTCTTCTGCTGCGCCTCCACGTTCACCGCCTCGTAGCCGTACTGCGCGTTCATGACCGGCGGCAGATACAGGGCCGCGGGATCGGAACGCGAAAAGCCGCCGTTGCGGTCCGGCGACCACTGCATCGGCGTGCGCACGCCGTCGCGGTCGCCGAGGAAGATGTTGTCGCCCATGCCGATCTCGTCGCCGTAATACAGGATTGGCGTGCCGGGCATGGAAAACAGCAACGCCTTCATGAGCTCGATCCGGCGCCGGTCGTTGTCCATGAGCGGGGCCAGGCGCCGGCGGATGCCGAGGTTGATGCGCATGCGCCGGTCGGCCGCATAGTACTGCCACAGGTAGTCGCGCTCGCGGTCGGTGACCATCTCGAGCGTCAACTCGTCGTGGTTGCGCAGGAAGACGGCCCACTGGCAGTTGTCGGGGATCTCCGGCGTCTGGCGCATGATGTCGGTGACCGGGTGCCGGTCTTCCTGCGCGATGGCCATGTAGATGCGCGGCATGAGCGGGAAATGGAATGCCATGTGGCACTCATCGCCGTCCCCGAAATAGGCGCGCACGTCTTCCGGCCACTGGTTGGCCTCGGCAAGCAGCATGCGGTCCGGGTAATGCGCGTCCACTTCAGCGCGGAAGCGTTTCAGCACGTCGTGCGTCTCCGGCAGGTTCTCGTTGTTCGTGCCCTCGCGCTCGACCAGGTACGGCACGGCATCCAGGCGCATACCGTCGACGCCCATGTCCATCCAGTAGTGCAATACCCGCGCCACCTCGCGGAACACGCGCGGGTTGTCGAAGTTGAGATCCGGCTGGTGCGAATAGAACCGGTGCCAGAAATAGGCCTGTGCGGTCGGGTCCCAGGTCCAGTTCGAGCGCTCCGTGTCGAGGAAGATGATGCGCGTGTCCTGGTACTTCTGGTCGGTGTCGCTCCAGACGTAGAAGTTGCGCGCCGCCGACCCGGGCTTGGCGCGCCGGGCGCGCTGGAACCACGGGTGCTGATCGGAGGTGTGGTTGACGACCAGTTCGGTGATCACGCGCAGGCCCCGCTTGTGGCAGGCGCGCACGAAGTGCCGGAAGTCGCGCAGCGTCCCGTAGCGTGGATGGATCTTGCGGTAGTCCGCGATGTCGTAGCCGTCGTCGCGCAGCGGCGAGGGATAGAACGGCAGCAGCCAGATCGCGGTGACGCCGAGCTCCGCGATGTAGTCCAGCCTGGCCGCCAGGCCGCGGAAATCGCCGATACCGTCGTCGTCCGCGTCGAAGAACGCCTTGACGTGCGTCTGGTAGATGACGGCGTCCTTGTACCAGTCGGTCTCGGGCATGGGCCTAGGACTCCGTCGTGACGCGAAGGACCATGGCGGGGTGCGCGGGTTCGATACGGATGCGCTGGCGGCGTCCGTACCAGGTCCAGCGGCCACCCCCGAGCAGCTCTTCGACGGCGACGGGGGTGCCGTCGTGCGCTCCCAGCATCTCCAGCGGAAGCTCCAGATCGGCCTCGCGCGGGTTGTGCGGATCGAGACTGACGAGCATCCAGAGGACGTTGCCGGGTACCCGCCGGGAATAGAACAGGATCGCGTCGTCCCACGCGCGGTGGAAGGCGATGTTCGCCGCCGCGCGCAGGGCCGGATTGTCGCGCCGGATACGGTTGAGCGCCGTGACCTCGGTCACTATGTTGCCGGGTGCCGTGAAGTCGCGGTGCTTGAGTTCGTACTTTTCCGAGTGCAGGTACTCCTCGCGCGCCGAACCGTCCGCGTTGCGCAGCGGTTCGGCTTCGCACAATTCGTAGCCCGAGTACAGGCCCCAGCTCGCCACCATCGTCGCTGCCAGCGCGGCGCGGATGACGAAGCCCGGCCGCCCGCTCGTCTGCAGGTAATAGGGATTGATGTCGGGGGTATTGACCCAGAAGTTCGGCCGGAACCAGGTGCGTTCCGGCTCGCCCGCCAGTTCCTCGAGGTACTGGGTCAGCTCCTCCTTGCCGTTGCGCCAGGTGAAGTAGGTGTAGGACTGGGAAAAGCCGATCTTGGCCAGCCGGTGCATGACCTTCGGCCGCGTGAACGCTTCGGCGAGGAACACGATGTCGGGGTGGCGCCGCCGGACGCTGTCGATGAGCCACTCCCAGAACGGGAGCGGCTTGGTGTGCGGGTTGTCCACGCGGAACAGGCGCACGCCCTGGTCGCACCAGAACAACACCACGTCGCGCAGCGCCCGCCAGAGCGTGTCGCGCCCCGGCCCGAAGAAGTCGACGTTGACGATGTCCTCGTACTTCTTCGGCGGGTTCTCCGCGTAGCGGATCGTGCCGTCGGAACGCCAGCGGAACCACTCCGGGTGCTCGCGGATCCACGGATGGTCGGGCGAACACTGGATCGCGAAATCGAGCGCGACCTCAAGGCCGCGATCCCGCGCGGCGGCCACCAGCCGGCGGAAGTCCTGCAACGTCCCCAGGTCCGGGTGGACCGACGTGTGCCCGCCTGCCTCGGAGCCGATCGCCCAGGGGCTGCCGGGATCGTCGGGCGCCGCTTCGAGAGCATTGTTACGCCCCTTGCGGTTGGTGTGGCCGATGGGATGGATGGGGGGCAGGTAGACGACGTCGAAGCCCAGACCGGCGATGTAGGGCAGGTGCGCGATGAGGTCGTCGAACGTACCGTGCCGATCGGCGCGCCCCAGCGAGCGCGGGAAACATTCGTACCAGGCTCCGGCGAGCGCGCGTCCGCGCTCCACGCATACCCGGAATTCCGCGGAGGTCGAAAGACCCTCACGCGGCAGGTGGCGTCCGACCAGTTCGGCGGCCATGTCGCCGAGCAGCAGGTCCGCGCGCGCTTCGACCTCGTCCGCGTGGGCGGACAGCCGCCCGGCCAGCTCCTCCAGGTGTGCGCGCTCGCCCGCGTCGTGGGCTCCGGCGGCTGCCTCCCGGAGCAGCGCCTCGCCCTCGGCCAGTTCCGCCGTCAGGTCCTGGCCGGCGTCGCGCCGCTTGAGGCAGTCCTCGCGCCAGCCCGCGAACCGTGCCCGCCAGGCGCAGACCTGGAAAACCCAGTCGCCCACGCGGTCGGGGACGAGGGTCCCGCGCCAGCGATCGTTGTTCAGGATGTCGAACGCCGCCTCGCGCCAGGCGGCGTCGCCCGGCCCGCGGTAGCGCAACGCGGCGCCCAGGCGGCCGTGGCCCTCCGCGATCAGGTCGGCGGACACCGTGACCGATTCGCCGAGCGTGCGCTTGACGGCAAGCGAGCCGTCTCCCACCGCGGGGCGGACGGCCTCGATGGCGATCGGCGCCGTACGCTGCGGCGGCGCGGTGCCCGCACGGCGATCGGCCGGCCCGTCGCGCGGCGGTCTTCGGATCCGGAACCAGCGCGCGGCCAGGGGTTCGAGCGGCAGCCGGGAACCGGCGTCCAGCGTCTCGGGCGTGCGTCCCGGCGTGATCTCCTCGGCGGCCGCGCGCGGGCCGTCGAGATCCTGGAACCAGCCTCCCGCGGACGCTTCCGCGATGGCCGACTCGTCCGGATTCAACGCGGCCAGCAACGGGGGCTCCTCGGCGCCTGACTCCACGGCCAGCACACAGGCACGTTCCGCGGCGCCCGTGAGGCGACGCAGGCGCGGGGCTCCGCACAGCGCGCCGGTCCGGGACCGCAACGCGTTGACTGCCGCAATATCGGCGGTCAAGTCATAAAGCCCCGGCTCGTCCGGTCCGGCCTCGCCCAGCGGCCGCCGCCAGCCCTGTGCAAAGCCCATGGGCACCACGACGCCCCAGGCCGCCGCGGCCGCAAATCGGAAGCGAAAGCGCGCCCGCTGTTCCACCCCCGCGACATCCGCCACCCCGGCAGCGACGCGCACCCCGCCCGGCTCCTCGGGGAAGGCGATCGTGGGCGCGACGCGCCGCAGGCGCTGTTCCTGGTCCAGAAACCAGTCGGCGTGGAAGTCCCACCAGCAGGCGCTGGAGAGAAAGGCTTCGAAACCGGCGTCGGCGAGCGCGCGGGCCGCCGCGGCGTCCGCGCCCAGGGCGTCCGCCCAGAAGACGGTGTTTGCCCGTCGCCCGCGCGCCGCGGCGAGTATCCGGCGCCAGGCCGCGGACGGCACGCGGTGCGCCGCCCGGCAGACCAGCGCGTCGAAACCCGTCGCGACCCAACGCTCCGCGGCGTCGCTCCAGTAACCCGTCAGGGCTTCGGCGGCGGCGCCCCCGAAGTCGCACTCGGCCAGGGCGGAGACATCCGCCGCGCCCATGCCCGCGGGAACGGCCGGCGTGCCCGACGGGCCCCTGACGAACCAGTCCGGGTGGCGACCCACCAGGGACGACGCACGGTCGACGAAGGCGGGCGAGAAGTCGGCGGCCACGGCGAGCCCGGCGTCACGCGCCGAGGACAGCGCGGTTTCCAGGGGACTTTCTCCCCGCCCCGCGGGCGCGAGGTCGTCGGCAATCGTGGCCGGCTCGGACACGGCCAGCGGGTGGACGCCGCGCCGCCGGGGCTCGATGCCCCCGATCCACAGCCAGTCGCACCCGAGGCGGCAGGCATCGTCGATCCACCGTTGCCAGTGGTCGACGGAGCCGGCCCGCCGCGCACAGAGATAAAAGATGCGCGGGCCCGGTTGCCTGGGGTCGCTCACGCGCATATATCCCACTATAACGGAGCCGCAAACGGCGCAAGCGGCCTCCGGTCAGGTTGCAGGCGTATGTTATTCAAGGAAATAGTGATAAAAACGGGCAACGTCGGTCACGGTGCCGAGATGCTCGTTCACACGAACGTCAACGAATCAGGGGAATTGCGATGCTGATTCTGGTCTTTGCCCTGCTCCTGGCTGCGGTGCTGGCCGTGTGGCGGGGCAAACGCAGACCCGCCGTATACCTCTTGCTGGTCGTGTTCCTGCTCGCCGGGTTCTGGTTCGATCACCACGCCACTTCGCAGCTGGGCCTGCAGCTCTGATGGTGGCGGGAGACGTTTACGCCCGAAGGCTGCCGGCACCCCGGGATGCCGTCGTCGCGAAACTCGCCCTCGCGGGCAACGCCGGGCAGCTCGCCGTCGTTGCGGCCATCCTTTCCGGCGCGCTGGCCCTGCAGCTGGCGCTGGGCGAACTGCCCTGCCCCCTGTGCCTGCTTCAGCGGGTCGGATTCTTCGCCGTCGCCGTGGGCCTGATGCTGAACGTGCGCTTCGGCCCGCGCCCGGCCCACTATGCGCTTACCCTGCTTGCGGCACTGTTCACGGCATTCGTGGCGCTGCGCCAGGTCGCCTTGCACGTGGTGCCCGGCACCGGCGCCTACGGTGCGGCCGTGTGGGGCTTGCACCTGTACACGTGGTCGTTTGTCGCCGCCATGACCGTCGTGGTCGTTACCGCAGCCCTGCTCGGCTTCGGCGGCCAGTACCGGGCCGGACGGCAACCGTTACCGGGATTGCGCGGGCTCTCGCGTCTCCTGTTCGCGCTGATCGCCGCACTGCTGGTGGCAAACCTGGTCTCGGTGACGCTGGAATGCGGCACGTCGCAATGCCCGGACAACCCGGTCCGCTACGAGCTTTTGAGCTGAGGGGCCGGAGCGGCGTCAGTAGCGCAGAAGCGCGGAGCCCCAGGTGAAACCGCCTCCGAAGGCCTCGAACAGCACGGTCTGGCCGCGCTTGATGCGTCCGTCGCGCACCGCCGCGTCGAAGGCGAGCGGCACCGAGGCGGCCGAGGTGTTGCCCTGGTCCTGGATGGTCACGATGACGCGGTCCATCGGCAGGCCCACGCGCTTGGCCACCGCCTCGATAATGCGCAGGTTCGCCTGATGGGGAACGAACCAGTCGATATCGTCGGCGCTCAGTTCGGTGGCCGCGAGGATGCGCTCCGCCGACTCGATGAAGGCGCGCACCGCCACGCGGAAGACCTCATTGCCGCGCATCTTCACGAAGTCCTTGCCGGACTTGAGGTCGTCGAACCCCTTCGACACGCCCGAGGGAAAGTAGAGCAGGTCGCGGTAGCGCCCATCCGCGTACAGGTGCGTCTTGAGGATGCCGGTTTCCTCGGAGGGGCCGAGCACCACGGCGCCGGCGCCGTCTCCGAACAGCACGCAGGTGGAGCGGTCCGTCCAGTCCGTGAAACGGGACAGCGTCTCCGCGCCCACCACGAGCACCCGTTCCGCCTCGCCGAGGCGGATGAACTTCTCGGCGATGGACAACGCATAGAGGAAGCCGGCGCACGCCGCCTCGCAGCTCACCGCCGCACAGCCGTTGGCGCCCAGCCGGTCCTGGATCAGCGTTCCCACGTTCGGGAAGATCAGGTCCGGCGTGGTCGTGCCGACGATGATCATGTCCAGTTCCGAGGCCTTGACGCCCGCCGCTTCCAGAGCCCGGCGCGAGGCCGTTTCGGCCAGGTCGGCCGTCGTCTCGCCCTCGGACACGATGTGCCGCCGCTCGATGCCCGTGCGCGCGCGGATCCATTCGTCATTGGTTTCGACCATGCGCTCGAGATCGCGATTGGTCAGCACCTTGTCCGGCAGGGCGCTGCCCGTGCCGAGAATGCGAGCGTAGGTCATGCCCCGGACTCCGTGGCCGTCGTTTCAAGAAGGGCGCGGCTGATCCGATCCGGCACCGCCTGTTCGACCTCGAGAAGAGCGGCGTGGATCGCCGTCTCGAAGCCCAGCCGGTCCGCCCCGCCGTGGCTCTTCACCACGATACCGCGCAGGCCCAGGAAACTCGCGCCGTTGTAGCGCTGGGGATCGAGGCGCCGGCGCAACCGGGCGAGTGCCGGCCAGGCGACCAGGCCCTGGAGCTTGGTCAGCGGGGTGCGGCTGAATTCCTCGCGCACGCTGTCGGCGATGAACTTGGCCGTGCCCTCCATCGCCTTGAGCGCGACGTTGCCGGCGAACCCGTCCGTCACGACCACGTCGACGACGCCGGCGTTGATGTGGTGACCCTCCACGTAGCCCTGGTAGTTGAGACCGGACTCTTCCAGGGCGGCGGCGGCCTGCTTGACGCGCTCGTTGCCCTTGATCTGCTCTTCGCCGATGTTGAGCAGGCCGATGCTCGGTGACGGGTTCTCGTCGAGCGCGGAGACGAGCGCCGCGCCCATGGCGGCGAACTGGACCAGGTGCGCGGCGGTGCAGTCGGCGTTCGCCCCCAGGTCGAGGACCCAGGTCTGTCCGCCGAGGTTCGGGATCGCCGAGCAGATCGCGGGCCGGTCGATGCCGGGGAGCATCCTGAGCACGTAGCGCGAAGTAGCCATGAGTGCCCCGGTATTGCCGGCGGAGACGCAGGCGGCCGCTTCACCCGCCTTGACGAGGTTCACGGCCACGCGCATGGAGGAGTCGCGCTTGCCGCGCAGGGCCTGGCTCGGCAGCTCGTCCATCCCGACGACCTGCGACGCATGTCGCACCTCGATCCGCTTGCGCAACGCCGGATCGACGTCGGCGAGGCTCTTGCCGAGCACCGACTCGTCGCCGACCAGCACGACGACCAGCTCCGGGTGCCGGGACAGGGCATCCACGCAAGCGGGCACGATCACGGCCGGGCCGTGGTCGCCACTCATCGCATCGATGGCAAGGCGCGCCGTTCCCTGGAAAGCCATCAATCCTCAGCCCGGAAAAGCGAAAATCACCGGGAATCCGGTACGTCAGTCCTCGGGGTTCGCGGCGTCGAACACCTTGCGCCCGCGGTAGTAGCCGTCCACGCTCACGTGATGGCGGCGATGCAGCTCACCGGTCGTGGGATCGCGCGACAGCGTCGGCCCCTTGATCGCATCGTGCGAACGGCGCATTCCGCGCTTGGAGGGCGTCTTGCGGTTCTGTTGTACGGCCATGGATACGTCGGGTCGAGAAAAACAGCAGGCTATTGTAGCGAAAAGATCGCGGTCAGTCGCCTCCCCCGCGGATCAGGTCGTCGAGTCCGGCGAACGGCCGCTGCCGCGGCTCCTCGTCCTGCGCGTCTCCCGGCGCATCGGCAACCGGCCCGGCCGGGCAACGGCCCGGCGGATGGCACGGCGTGAACGGCAGCGCGAGCAGCAACTCCTCCTCCAGGATCTCCGCGAGCGTGGGGCGGGCACCGTCGTCGCCCGCCTCCCAGTCCGCATAGTCCGGCCCCGCGGGCGTACCGGCCGGCGGGTAGACCAGGCGAACGGGCTCCCGGAATTCGATCTCGAACGGCTGCAGGCAACGTTGGCACTGCGCCCGGAGGCGTGCGCGGAGTTCCCCGGTAAGCTCGATCGCGCCGGCGGCTCCCGGTGCGAAGGCGAGCCGGTAAGCCACGTCCCCGGCGGTCGCGTCACGGCCCAGGGCCGCGGCAACGCGGGCGGAGAGTTTCGCGGCATCGAGGCGGCCGGACAGCTCCCGGCGCCCGGCGGCGAGCTCTTCCAGCGGCAGTCGCGCATCGAGGGATGAGGTCATCGGTCGCGGGCCCGGAACGAGCGGTTATCGTAGACAGCACCGCAGCAGAGGGTCAAAGCCTTGCGCCTGGTCCTGGCCTCGACATCCCCGTACCGCCGCGAATTGCTGGAACGGCTCGGCGTTCCCTTCGAGGTCGCCGCGCCGTGGGTCGACGAAACGCTGGCCGCCAACGAGGCCCCGGAGAAAGCGGTCAGGCGGCTGGCGCTCGCCAAGGCCCAGGCCGTGGCGGCGCGCGAGACGGATGCGCTGGTGCTGGCCAGCGACCAGCTCGCGAGCCTCGCCGACGAGCCGCTCGGAAAGCCCGGCACGGCGGCGAATGCGGTTGCGCAGCTGCGCGCCATGGCCGGTGCGACGGTCACGTACTGCACGGCGGTGGCCGTGATCGCGCCCGGTTTCGAGGACGTGGAGGAACTCGACCTCAGCCGCGTCACGCTTCGCCGGCCGAGTCAGGCCGAGATCGAGCGTTACGTGGACCGCGCACGCCCGCTGGACTGCGCCGGCTCACTCAAGCTCGAAGGCGCGGGCATCGCGCTGTGCAAACGCATCGAGACGAACGACCCCACCGCCCTGATCGGATTGCCCCTCATCGCGACGGCGCGGCTGCTGCGCGAGCGCGGCTTCGACATTCCCTGAACCCCGCTCCCGCCCGTCACCCACCGGTCCAGCCCGTCAGCGCCTCGACGGCGGGCGCCAGATCGCCGGGAAGCGGTGCCTGGAAACGCATCCGCTCCCCGGTTTGCGGGTGCAGGAACGCTATCTCCCAGGCATGCAGCGCCAGCCGCCGCAGCCCGGACGCACGCAGGTCGCGGTTCACGTCCTTGTCCCCGTAGCGCGTGTCGCCGGCCACGGCATGCCCCGCATGTGCCGCGTGCACGCGAATCTGGTGCGTGCGTCCGGTGTCGGGCTCCGCCCGGACGAGTGTGGCGCGCGCACCGGGCGCGAGCGGGTGAAAGTACGTCTCCGCCGGCCGGCCGGCGTCACTGACCGCGACGTGGCGCTCGCCGCCGCGCTGAGCGTAGCGACGCAGCGATTCCCGGCTCGTGAAGGCGCGCTCCACGCGCCCGGCGAGCAATGCCAGGTAGCGTTTCTCCACCGCCCCCTCGCGGAAGGCGGCGTGCAGAGCCCGCAGCGCACTGCGCCGGCGCGCGATCACCAGGCAGCCCGAGGTGTCGCGATCCAGCCGGTGGGCGAGCTCCAGTCCCGGCTCGTCGCGCAGGGTGCGCAACGCTTCGATCAGACCGCCGTCCAGCCCGCTGCCCCCATGCACCGGGATGCCGGAAGGCTTGTCGACGACCAGCAACACCGCGTCCTCGTGGAGTACGCCGCCACGGAGCAAGCGGTCGACGCGGCGCAGCGGCCCCCGGCCGCGGGACCGCTCCGCCGTGCGCACGGGCGGCAGCCGCACGCGGTCACCCGCCGCCACGCGATAGTCAGGCTTGCGCCGGCCGCCGTTGACGCGCACCTGCCCCTTGCGCAGCAGGCGGTAGAGATGGCCCTTGGGAACGCCCTTGAGTTCGCGCGAGAGGAAGTTGTCGAGGCGCTGGCCGGCCGTGTCGGCGTCCACCTCGACCGTGCGCACCCTGGGTCGCTCCGTCTCGCCCGCAAGCGCTTGTTTATCCGGCAAAACCTTGTGCCTTCACGAAACGCCCTGCTATAGTACGCGCACTGCTCTGCGGAGCAGTGTCTCGCGGGTCACCGTTCCGATCACGGGCAATGACGGCGAGTGGAAAGGATTTGAACGTCCGCCGGCAGTGCCGGCGGGAATTGGACAAAACGGCGCTCCCATGCTGGGCATGGTTGCGAAGCGCTGAGCCAGGTGGAGAGGATTCCCCGCGAGCCCGGATCACCGAGCCCGCAGCCCCGAGAACAATCGCTCTTCCCGTCACGCTGAACGCCAGTCGTGCCCGATCGGCCCGAGCGCCCGCTTAAACGGGTAAAAACATAAATGAAACGCATGCTGATCAACGCGTCGCAGCCGGAGGAGCTGCGCGTCGCGCTGGTGGACGGCCAGGAACTCTACGACCTCGACGTCGAGGTTCCCAGCGCGGAACAGAAGAAGGCCAACATCTACAAGGGCCGGGTCTCGCGCGTCGAACCCAGTCTCGAGGCCTGCTTCGTTGAATACGGTGCCGAGCGTCACGGCTTCCTGCCGCTGCGGGAGATCGCGCCCGCCTATCACCAGGCCCAGAGCCAGCCGGGCGAGCGCCAGTCGATCCGCGAAGCGATCAAGGAAGGCCAGGAAGTCATCGTGCAGGTGGAGAAGGAGGAACGCGGCACCAAGGGCGCGGCGCTCACCACCTACGTCAGCCTCGCGGGACGCTATCTGGTCCTGATGCCCAACAACCCGCGTGCGGGCGGCGTGTCGCGCCGGATCGAGGGCGAGGACCGCGACGAGATCCGCCAGATCCTCTCGCAGCTCGAGATTCCGGACGGGACCGGCGCCATCGTGCGCACGGCGGGAGTCGGCCGCAGCCTCGAGCAACTCAACTGGGACCTCGACTACCTGATGCGCATCTGGGAAGCGATCCGCCATGCGGCGGAATCGCGCCCGGCACCGTTCCTCATCTACCAGGAATCCAACGTCATCATCCGCGCGCTGCGCGACCATTTCACCAGCGACATCGGCGAAATCCTCGTCGACGATGCCAACGTCTGCAAGGACGCGCGCGCCTTCGTCGAAATGGTGATGCCCGAGCACATCAACCGGGTAAAGCATTACGAGGACAAGGTGCCGCTGTTCACCCGGTTCCAGATCGAGAGCCAGATCGACGCCGCATACGAGCGCCAGATCCGCCTGCCCTCGGGCGGCTCGCTGGTCTTCGACTCCACCGAGGCGCTGCTTGCGATCGACGTCAACTCGGCGCGCGCCACGCAGGGCAGCGACATCAACGAGACCGCGTTCAACACGAACCTGGAAGCGGCGGTGGAGATCGCTCGCCAGCTCCGGCTGCGCGATCTGGGCGGCCTCGTCGTCGTCGACTTCATCGACATGGGTTCGAACAAGCATCACCGCGAGGTGGAGCAGCGATTCCACAAGGCGCTCGATGCGGACCGCGCCCGGATTCAGATGGGACGCATCTCGCGCTTCGGCCTGCTCGAGTTGTCGCGCCAGCGTCTGCGCCCGTCGCTGAACGAAGCCATCCTCGAGCGCTGCCCGCGGTGCGAAGGCAAGGGCATGATTCGCTCGGTCGAGTCGCTGGCCATCTCCGTGCTGCGCCTCATCCACGAGGAAGCCATCAAGGAGCGTACCGCCCGCGTCATCGCCGAGGTTCCCGTCCCGGTGGCGACGTTCCTCATGAACGAGAAACGCAAGCAGCTCGTCGATATCGAAGCGCGTTGCGGCGTATCGCTCGTTCTCGTGCCCAACAAGCACCTGGACACGCCCGCTTTCCGGGTGGAGCGCATCCGTGACGACCAGTTGAGGGAGCACGACGAGGCTTCCTACGAGATTGTGGAGACGCCGGTTACCGAAACGCCGGCCCCGCCGTCCCCCCGGCCCTCGGCTCCGGCCGTCAGAGCCTTGCAGCCGGCGGCGCCACCGCCCCCACCGCCCGCCAAATCGGCCGCCAAGCCCCGACGGGGCCTGTTCGCCCGCCTTGTCGGCGCCCTGAGCGGCACGAATGCCGAAACGGAGAGCGACGAGCGCCATGAACGCGCCCGCCGCAAGCCGGGCCAGACGAGTTCCCGGGGCACGGGCCGCGGCGCCGGCTCCCGCACGCCTTCCGGCGGGCGGCGTCGACGCGGATCCGGGTCGGGATCGGGGTCGGGATCCGGATCGCGTTCCCGCGGCGGCGGCCAGCGGCGTGGCGGCTCGGAACGCCGGAGCGGCCAGGGTGGACGCAAGGACGGGGGCGGCGACAACCGCAAGACCGCCCGTCCGGCCGGCGACGAGGCGAAACGCGGAAAACCGGCCAACGCCGAGAAGAACGCAGCCGGGGAGCGCAAGCCCGACGGCGCCAAGAACCAGAACGGCGGCAACGGCAACAACGGAAGCGGAAACGGCGGCAACGGCAACAACGGGTCGCGCTCGCGCACCCGACGCGGCCGCCGCGGCGGCCGCCGGCGCCGTTCCGGGGGTCAGGGGCAGCCATCCCGCGGTCAGGGGCAGCAGTCCGGATCCGGCCACCAGCAGCCCGGGGCCGACAAGCCGGCGAGCGGAGACGCCGGAAACAACGGCCGCTCCCGGCGGGACGGCAACGGAAACGCGGGGGCAAACGCGCCCGGGACTGCAGAGCGGAAGGAGGCGTCCAAGTCCGCGCCGCCGCCCGAGGCTCCACGCGCCGCCGAGAGCACTCGCGCCGCCGAGAACCGGGGCGCCGGCGAAACGGAAAAACGCCCGTCCCCGCCGGCCTCGGAAACGCCGCAGCTCGCCGCCCTGTTCGAGCGCGAACGCGAGACGGGCGGCAACGAAGGCAACGGCGGCGATCGCCGGGACGACAGCTAGCCGCCGCGCAAACTCGAGCGCATCAGGTATCGCGGTAAGCCGTCCGGGCCCACGGACCCGGGCGGCCGCGGCGGTTCAGCCCCGGCGCAGCTCCGCCACGAGTCCCGCGATGGCGGCGTCGATGAGATCGAGCGCATGCTCGAATCCCGTCGACCCGCCAAAGTACGGGTCGGGCACCTCGCGCGCATCGACCGACGCGTAGTCCAGCAACAACCGTACGACGGCCTGGTGACCGGCGGGAGCAACGCGGCGCAGCAGTTCCAGGTTGCCGGCGTCCATCGCCAGCAGGTAATCGAAGCGACGAAAGTCCTCGGTCTCGACCTGGCGCGCACTGTGGCCGGCGAGATCGTAGCCGCGCAGGCGCCCGGCCTCCTCGGAGCGGGGATCGGCGCTCTCGCCCACGTGGTAGGCGTGCGTGCCGGCGGAGTCCACTTCCACCTCGAGCCCCGCCGTCGCCGCCTGCTTGCGCAACGCCGCCTCGGCCAGCGGGGAACGGCAGATGTTGCCCATGCAGACGAAGAGCACGCGGGCCGTCACGACGCCGACTCCTCGCGTGCGGCCAGAAGCGCCTCGACGCGCCGCACGTCCTGCGGTGTATCGATCGCCGCGAACGGCATCTCTTCCACGATCTCCACGCGCACGCGCATGCCGAGCCACAGTGCGCGCAACTGTTCCAGGGATTCCGCTCGCTCCATGTCGCAGGGAGGCTCGGCGGCAAGGCGCCTCAGCGCACCCGCGCGGAAGCCGTAGAGTCCCACGTGCCGCAGCGCCTGAGGCGGCAGGGCCGTGTCGTCATCGCGCGGCCACGGGATCGGCGCCCGGCTGAAGTACAGGGCGCGCCCCGCCCCGTCGATAACGACCTTGACCACGTGCGGATCGCGGAACACGTCCGGGTCGAACAGGCGCACGGCGAGCGTGGACAGCGCCGCTTCGCCGTCGGCGGCCAGGGCCCGGGCCGCGGCGTCGATCGCTTCCGGCGGCATCAGCGGTTCGTCGCCCTGCAGGTCCACGACGATATCCTCGTCGCCCCAGCCCTCGCTGGCGGCCACCTCGGCAATCCGGTCGGTCCCGGACGCATGCGTGCCCGAGGTAATTGCCACCCGCACGGGCAGGTCCGCACAGGCGCGCGCGACGCGCTCGTCGTCGGTGGCCACCCAGACCTCGTGCGCTCCGCTTTCCAGGGCGCGGGAGCAGACGTGCGCCACCAGCGGCCGGCCGGCGATCTCGACGAGCGGCTTGCCGGGCAACCGGCTGGCGCCGTAGCGCGCCGGGATCACGACTCGAAAATGCATTCGCCCGGCCGCCTTCAGTCGAGTTCTTCCAGCGCGACGCGCCGCGCTTCCTCTTCCAGCATCACCGGGATGTCGTCGCGGATCGGGAACGCGAGCCGGTCGGCGCGGCAGATCAGCTCCGCGGCTTTGCGGTCGTAGTGCAAGGGGCCCTTGCAGACGGGGCAGACGAGGATCTCGAGCAGCTTGGAATCCATGACTGTTCTCCGCGAAACGTGGCCGGCGCACCCGATCAGTCGTCGCGCCCGCCGGTTGCGAGCGCGACCAGGGCGTGCGCTTCATCGGGGGAGAATGCTACCGCAAGCGGCACCCGCCATACATGGTCCGGCGGATCGGTGAGCTTCACGGCGTCCTTGTCCGTCACCATCAGCGGACGGTCGCCGGGCAGCGAGCGAACGACGTCGCCGACCGGGCCGTGGTCGCCGACGGAATGGCGCTCGACGTGCAGGCCCGCCGTTTCCAGCGCAGAAAAGAATCCTTCCGGATGCGCGATGCCCGCGAGGGCGCGCACGGGTGTGCCCCGGAATTCAGACAACGGCCGCCGGGCCCCGTCGCAGAGCCGCACCGCTTCGTCCAGTCGCCATTGCATGCGAAACACGCGCGGTCCGGTCGGCACCCGAGGGGTGCCCTCGCCCTTGAGCACGACCGCGTCCGCGCGAGCGAGACGCCGCACCGGTTCGCGCAACGGTCCCGCCGGCAGCAGCGCCCCGTTGCCGTAGCCGCGTCCCGCATCCACCGCGACGATCTCCACGTCCCGCGCCAGGCGGTAGTGCTGCAAGCCGTCGTCGCTGATGATCACGTCAGGCGGCGGCGATTCCAGGAACAGTTCGCGCGCCGCCGCGACGCGGTCGCGGCCCACCGCGACGGGCACGCCGGTGGTCCGCGCGAGCCAGGCCGCCTCGTCGCCGGCCTGCGCCGGGGGCGTCTCGGGCGAGACGCGACGCACGGCGCTGTCCGCGCGGCCGTAGCCGCGACTCACGATCCCCACGCGCCACCCGGCCGCGGTCAGTTCGCGTGCGAGCCATGCGGCCAGCGGCGTCTTCCCGCTCCCGCCCACGGCGATGTTGCCGACCACCACGACACGAGCCTGAACGCGGACCGCCCGGCGGAGGCCGACGGCGAAGGCAAGCCGGCGCAGGGCGGCGACGGCCGCGAAGAGAAAGCTCAGGGGCAGGAGATAGACCGGTGCCGTGCGCCGCCGGTACCACAGGACCTGCATGCAATCCGCGACGCGTTCGCGCATGGAGCGCCGCGCGTTCATCCGCCCCGCGGCGGCGTCTGCCGGCAGCCGCTCATGCCGTGCGGCGCACCTGGAGCCGGTGCAGGTCGGAATACAGTCCCCCGCGCGCCAGCAGCTCGCGGTGCGTCCCGCTCTCCGCGATGCGGCCGTCCTCGAGCACGAGGATGCGGTTGGCGCGCTCGACGGTCGCGAGGCGATGCGCGATCACGACGGTGGTGCGGCCGCGCATCAGTTCGTTCAAGGCGATCTGGATCCGGTTCTCCGATTCGCTGTCCAACGCCGAGGTGGCTTCGTCGAGGATCAGCAGCGGCGCATCCTTGATCAGCGCGCGCGCGATCGCGACGCGCTGGCGCTGGCCGCCGGACAGCAGGACGCCCCGCTCGCCGACGACCGTGTCGAAACCTTCCGGCAGTGCCTCGATGTCCGCGAGAATCTGCGCCGCCCGCGCCGCCTCCCGCACGGCATCGTCGCCCGGTTCGCCGAGCGCGCCGTAGGCGATGTTGCGGCCGATGGTGTCATTGAACAGCACGACGTCCTGCGTCACCATCGCGATTTGCCGGCGCAGGTCCGGCAGCCGGATGTCGGCGATATCGACGCCGTCCAGGCGGATACGGCCCTCGTCCGGGTCATAGAACCGCGGGACCAGGCTTGCCAACGTGGTCTTGCCGCTGCCCGAGCGGCCGATCAGCGCGACCATCTCCCCGGGCTCGGCCCGGAAGGACACGTCGGCCAGCACACGCCCCTTGCGCCTGCTGTAGGCGAAACTGACGCCGTCGAATTCCAGCTCGCCGCGGGCGCGCTCCAGCGGACGACCCTTGTCGGAATCTTCCTCGTCGAGGTCGAACAGTTCGAAGATGCTCCGCCCGGCGGCGATGCCGCGCTGCATGGCGGCGTTAACGTCGGTCAGGCGTCGCAGCGACGGCAGCAGAAGCAACGCCGCCGTCAGGAACGAGGCGAAGTCGCCGACGGTTCGCCCCACGCCGGACGGCTCGAACGTCAACACGTAGATGACGATCGCGAGGCCGAACCCGCCGAACATCTGGATAACCGGGTTGGCCGCGGCGCTCGTGAATGCCAGCTTGAGATTCTGCCGCAGGTTGTAGTCGTTGGCACCGGTGAACCGTTTCCGCTCGACGGCTTCGGCGTTGTAGAGCTTCACCATCCGGTGACCGGCGATGACTTCCTCGGCCGCGCGCGTGATGTCGCCCATGCTGTCCTGGATCCGCGTGGAAACACGGCGGAAACGCCGGCTCACGTAGCTCGTCAGCCAGCCGATCACCGGCACGACCACCAGGACCAGCGCCGTGAGCAACCAGTTGAGGTACATCATCCAGCCGAGCAGCGCCAGGATGGTCAGCGTGTCGCGGATCACGACCTTCACCGAGTTCGTGGTCGACTCGGCCACCTGTTCGGTGTTGTAGGTCAGCTTCGAGAGCAAGGCCCCGGTCGCGTTGGTGTCAAAGAACGCCGACGGCAGGCTCAGCAGTTTTTCGAACAGGTCCCGGCGCAGGCGCCGGATGACGTTGCGCCCGATCCAGCTCATCGAGTAATTGAGCGTGAAACTCGCCACGCCGCGTCCGAAGAACAGGAGCACGACGTAGATCGCCGTGTCGCGGATCACGTCCTTGTGGCCCGCCACGAACCCGCTGTTCATGAGCGGCTTCATCAACGCCGAGAACACGGTTTGCGTGACCGAGTACCCGATCATGGCGACCAGGGCCACGGCGAAAACCGCCCAATACGGGCGGGCGTAGCGCAGCAGCCTCAGGTAAACGCCGAGCGCCGAACCGGCGTCGCGGCGCGGGCTCACGAGCCGCCCCCGTGCGTCGTGAGGATGTCGATGCGCTTGAAGCCGAGCGCGCCCGCGGTATCCATGACCGTCACGATGGCCTGCGTGGAAGCATGCGCATCCGCGCGGACGTTGAGGGGCATGTCGCGCTTGTTCCCGGCGACCTTCTTCAGGGCGGCCCGCAGCGTATCCGGTCGCGGGTTGACGAGCGCGCGCCCGTTGACGAGATACGTCCCGGTCTTGGTGACGGTTATCGTGATCTGCGCCGTGGCGGGCGGCGTCGTCGCGCTCGCGTGCGGCAGCGCGACACGGATGCGTGCCGGGTGAATGAAGCTGGTCGATAGCATGAAGAAGATCAGCAGCATCAGGACCACGTCGATCAACGAGACGATGCTGACCGTGGGCTCCTCGACTCGGCGGGGACGCAGGTTCACGCGCAGCCCCCCGTCCATCGGCCGTACCGCGTCTCCGTGTCGTTGCGTCCGCGCCGGCCCGGGCGCCGCAGCAGGCTCATGCCGCGCGTCGGTCCCTGCGCTCCCTCGAGCGGCGCGAACCGAGCGCCTCCACAAGCTTCACGGCATCCGCTTCCATCCGCACCACCAGGTCGTCGACCTTGCCGCGAAAGTAACGGTAGACGATGAGCGTGGGTATGGCGATCGCGAGGCCGGCAGCCGTCGTGATGAGCGCCTCGGCGATACCACCCGCCAGGGCCTGCGCGTTGGCTGTGCCCTGCGTCGTGATGACCGCGAATACCTTCATGATGCCGACGACGGTGCCGAGCAGGCCCAGCAGCGGCGTGATCGCTGCCACGGTCCCGAGCGTGTTGAGGTAGCGTTCGAGTTCGTGCACCGCGTGGCGGCCGGTGTCCTCGATCGACTCCTTCATCAGCGCGCGGCTGTCGTTGCGGTACTGGAGCCCGGCCGCAAGCACGCGTCCCAGCGGCGAATGCCGCCGCAGGGCCTCCACGCGCTTCGCGTTCACCTCGCCGTTCTTGACCCAGAGCCACACCTCGGCGAGGAGGTGGTCCGGGCAGACCTTCTTCGTGCGCAGTGTCCACAGCCGCTCCAGGGTGATGCCGAGGGCAATCACCGAGCACAGAAGGATGGGCAGCATCAGCCATCCGCCTTCGCGGACGAGTTCGATCATGAGGCGTACGGGCAGCGCGCGGGAACCGCGTTCATGCTAACTCAAACGCCGCGGCGGCCTCACCCCGCGCGGGACCGCCGGCCGTCTAGGGATCGGTCCACGGCCGCCGGTGCGCCGGGCGGTAACGGCCTGAAAGCACCACCCCGCCGTCCCGCGTGACGTCGAAGGTGACGGCGCCCGCGTGTGCGGAGGACAACCGGCGGGCCCCCTCGCCGCGGTAACGGGCCACGACCTCCGGGCGCGGGAAGCCGTACCGGTTGCGGTAGCCCACCGCGAACACGACGAAGCGCGGCGCGACGGCGCGCACGAACGCCGGCCCCGATGATGTATCGCTGCCATGATGCGGGGCGACCAGGACCGCCGCGCGCAGCCGCCCCGGGACGGCATCCAGCAACGCCTGCTCGCCCGGGTGCTCGATGTCGCCGGGGAACAGGACCGCGCCTCCCGGGCCACTCACCCGCAGCACGCAGGAGCGGTTGTTGCGCGAACCGGCCTGACCGGGCGCCGGGCCGAGCACGGCGAACGCGACGCCGTCCCAGCGCCAGTGCTGCCCGCGGCGGCACGGATGCGACGCGCCCCGCGCCCCGGACAGGACCGGCAGCTCCGGCCAGCGCCGGTGCAGGCTATGAAGCCCGCCGGAGTGGTCCGAGTCCGCGTGCGACAGCACCACCATCTCCGGCCGGCCGAGATGGCGCGCGCGCAGGAAGGGGATGACGATGCTGCGCCCGGCGTCGTTGCCGCCCCACCACTTCGGCCCTGTATCGACCAGTAGCAGGTGGTGGGCGGTGCGCACCGCCGCCGCCAGCCCCTGTCCCACGTCGAGGACCGTCACCCGGAAATTGCCGTGCCGGGGCACCGGAGCGGCCGGTCGGAAAAGCGGCACCAGCAGCGCCAACCCGGCCAGCCGCAGCCCCAGGCCCCGCGGTGCAAGCAGACAGGCGGCGCCCCCGGCAGCAGCCGCCAAGGCGAACCAGTCGGCCGGCGCCGCGCCGATGGTCGCGAGGTCGCGCCCCGCCAGCCACTGAAGCGCCGGCCACACGTGAGCAAGCACGGCCGCCGAGGCCGCAAAACCGGCAGCCCCCCACCCCGGATGCAACAGGGATAGCCCGGCCCCGGCCAGCGCGGGCGGCACCGCCAGCCATCCCACCACGGGAATCGCGAAGAAGTTCGCGGCCGGGCCGACCAGGGACACGCGCCCGAAGAACAGGCCCACGAGCGGCACGAGTCCCAGCGACACCACGAACTGGGCACGCACCACGCCCCGTCCGGGTCGCGCGGCGCACAGTCCCCACGTGAGCGCCGCCACCGCACCGAACGACATCCAGAAGCTCGCCGTGACCACCGCGAGCGGCGTGATCAGCGTCACTATCATCGCGGCGGCGCCCAGCGCCGTCCCCACGCGAACGCGGCGGCGCAACGCCAATGCCAGCAACGGGAGGGCCAGCATGACCAGCGCCCGCTGGGTGGGCAGGCTGAACCCCGCGAGCGCCGCATAGGCCAGGGCGGCGCCGGCGGCGCCGGCCCCGCCCGCCAGGCGCGCCGGAATGCGGTCCGCCAGCGGCGGGATGCGCCGCGCGAGCGACGCGAACAGGAAGAATGCGAGCGCCGCCACCAGGCCCAGGTGCAGGCCCGAGATCGCGAGCAGGTGCGAGGTCCCCGTCGCGCGAAGGGTGTGCCACTGGGCTGCGCTTACTCCGCCGCGCGCGCCGACCGCCAGGCCCGCCACCAACCCGGCCCAGGGACTGTGCGGCAGCGCCGCATGGATCGCCCGGACAATCCGGGCGCGGACGGTCCCCAGTCCCGGCGACGCGCCGCCCAATCGCTGGGCCCCGCCGTGATAGACGTAGCCGCCGGCGGCGATGCCGTGCGCGAAGGCCCACCGCGCGTAGTCGAAGGCACCGGGGTCGGCCAGGCTCCGGGGCCGCTCGAGGCGCACCGCGAAGCGCCACCGCTCGCCCACGCGCGGCGTCGCGCGGTGCGGGTGATACCAGCTCAGCGCGATCCGGCGGACGCCGGGGACCGCGCGCCCGTCCGGCTCGCGGATCCGGCCCACGGCCAGGTGGAAACGCACCCGCCCGCTCTCGTGGCGCACCAGGCCGGCCACGCGGCCCCGGACCATGAGCGTGTGTCCCTCGAGGCGCTGCGGCAGGCGGGCATCGAGTTCGGCGCGGGCGGCCTGGGTGGTCCACGCGGCGCCCAGCAGGGCCGCGGCGAGAAGCCAGGCGCGGGGAAACCGCAACGCGGTGACGGCCATCGCAAAGGCGGGCGCCGCCAGGACCCAGGCCGGGGCAAGCCCGTGGCCCGCCAGCGCCAGCGCGGCGCCGCCCGTCCAGGCGGCCGCCAGGGCAGCGATGCCCGGCCGGCGGCCGAACGCCGCCCGTCCCGGCAGCTTCCCTGCAAGCGTCCCCCCGTGCCCGTGCTCGCCGGCCAAACTCCCACCAATACGCACCAGGCGCCGCGCGACCGGCGGGCGCCGGCAGCGGCGGTCGTCTTATCGGGACAGCCGGAGCGTCCCTCCCCTACTCATAGCGTAAGGCCTCCGCGGGCGCGAGGCGGGCCCCGCGGACGGCGGGGTACAGGGCGGCGGCCAGGGTCAGCCCGACGGCCACGAGCGCGGTGGCCAGCATCTCGTGCCAGTGGAAACGGGCCGGCAATTCACTGATCAGATAGACCGAGGGCGGCAGCAACTGCGTATGGAACACCGCGTCCAGCGCACCGAGCAGGCGATTGACGTTCACCGCGAGAAGCGCCCCTAGCCCGAGACCGAGGCCCGTGCCGACCACGCCGAGCGCCAGCCCCTGCACCAGGAAGACGGCCGCGATGCGGCGCGGCGCCATCCCGAGCGTCTTGAGCACGGCGATTTCCGCCTCACGGTCCAGCCCCGAGACGATCAGCGTGGCCACGACGGTGAACGCTGCAACCGCCAGGATGGCCGCGAGCACGACGAACAGCATCCGCTTTTCGAGGCCGATGGTGGCGAAGAGGTTGGCCTGGCGCTGCGTCCAGTCGGAGACGCCGTAGCCCGGGCCGAGACGTGTGCGCAGACGCGCGGCCACGGACGGCGCGGCAAGCGGGTGCGCGAGGCGCAGGACAAGCGCCGGTGGTCCCGCACGCGGGAACAGGCCGCGCGCATCGGCCAGGTCCGTGTACACCGCGCGCATCTCGACCTCGTGGATTCCGAGTCGATAGATACCCGCCACCCGGTAACGGGCGAGCGCGGGCGTGAAGCCGCCCGCCCCGGCACCGGATTTCGCCGTGAGAACGGTCACCGCGTCACCGCGCTTCACGCCCAAACGCCCGGCGAGCGCCGCCCCCAGGACCATGCGATGGTCGCCGGGCGTTAGCGCCTGCAGCCGTCCGGCCACCAGGCGTCGGCCCAGGTCCGTGGCGCGGGCCTGGGCGCGCGCGTCGACGCCAACCACCCCGACCGGCGCGAGGTTCCCGTGGGCGAGCAACAACGCCTGGCCGCTCAGCTCCGGTGCCGCGGCGGTCACGCCCGGCTCGTGCTCGAGGCGCGCGGCCAGTCCGTGCCAGGAGCCCGCCTGCGCCGGCGGCGAAACGGTGACGGCGGCCCCCACGTCAACGAGCTTGTGCGACAGGGTCGTCTCAAACCCGCTCATCACCGCAAGGACCGTGGTGAGGACGAGCACTCCGAGCGCGATGCCGCCCACCGCGACCACCGCGAGCAACGTCGCGAGGCGGCGGCGGGCGAACAGGAAACGCCAGGCGAGGCGGAGCGTGGTCACCGGATGCGTCCGTGGTCCAGGTGCAGCACGCGCCCGGCGCCCCGCGCGATGGCAGCGTCGTGCGTGGCGATCAGGAATGCCGTGCCCGCGCCGCGGTTGATCTCGAGCATCAGCGCGTACACCTCCGCGCCCGTGCTCTCATCGAGGTTGCCGGTAGGCTCATCGGCCAGCACCACGGCCGGCCGCGTGACCAGCGCCCGCGCGATGGCGACGCGCTGGCGCTCGCCGCCCGACAGCCGGGCCGGGCGCGCGTGGGCGCGCTCCGCGAGTCCGACGCGTTCGAGCAGCGCCGATGCCTCGCGGCGCGCGCGGCGCTCTCCCGCGCCACCGATGACCAGCGGCAGCGCCACGTTCTCGAGCGCCGAGAATTCCATGAGCAGGTGATGGAACTGGTAGACGAAACCCAGGGCGCGGTTGCGAAGGCGCGCCGCGGCGGCGGCATCGAGGCGATCGATGCGCTCGCCCGCAAGTTCGACGGTTCCGCCGCTCGGCACGTCCAGGCCGGCAAGCACATGCAGCAGCGTGGACTTGCCGCTGCCCGATGCGCCCAGCACGGCCACGCATTCGCCGGCCGCGAGGTCGAGGTCGATGCCGCGCAGCACCGTGAGATCGTCCGTCCCCTGCCGGTACGACTTGCTCAGGCCGCGCGCGCGAAGTACCGCGTCAGTCATGGGCCAGGGCCTCCACCGGCCGCAACCGCGCCGCGCGCCGCGCGGGCACCCAGGCGGCCGCGACGACCAGCACCGCCGCGACGCCGACGATGGTTCCCACCTGGGCGGGGTCGACGCGCGCCGGCAGTCCGCTCAGCGCCACGGCGCCCGCGGCGAACAGCGGGTGGCCGACAAGCCGGCCCAACGCCGTAACGATGGCGTCGACGTTGAATGCCACCGCGAGCCCCCCGGCCAGCCCCAGGGCGATCCCGATCGCACCGATGGCCGCACCCAGCGAGAGAAAGACCGCCAGCACCCCGCGCGGGGTGAGTCCCATGCTCGCGAGTACCGCGATCTCCCCGCGCTTGTCGGCGACCAGCACCGTCAGCACCCCGAGTATGTTGAAGGCGGCGATCAGCACCGCCAGAGCCACCAGCACGAACATCATCCTCTCCTCGTTGGCCAGCGCGGCGAAAAGGCTGTGGTGCGCTTCCTGCCACGTGCCGACCGCGAGGCCGGCGGGCAGCATCCCCCGCAGCGCAGCGGCCACGCGCCCGGCCCGCATCGGCTGCGTCAGGCGCAGGGCGAGGCCGTTCGGCCCCGTGAGCCCCAGCAGGCGCTGCGCATCGGCGCGGCGCACCAGCGCGAGCCCCGAGTCGTATTGCTGCTGGCCTGCGTAGAACACCCCCGTCACGGTGAAGCGGCGGCTGCGCGGCACGAACCCCACCGGCGTCACCAGGCCGTGCGGGACGACCACCGTGACCTTGTCGCCGGGCACGACGTTGAGCGAATACGCCAGCCCGCGTCCGAGGACGATGCCCCACGGCTCGTGCGCGAGCGCCGGGAGCGAGCCCGTCAACATCCGCCGCCCCAACCCCGACACGCGCGCCTCGTCGGCCGGGTCGATACCGCGCAGCGTGGCTCCCGCGACCTCGCCGCCGCGGCCGAGCACCACCTGGCTGTCCGCGTAGGGCGCCACCGCGGCGACCCCCGCGAGCCCGGACACCCGCCGCGAGAGTCGAGCGGGCGAATCCAGGGCGCTGCCGGGCGGGGCCGTGACCGTGACCTGGGGCGTGACGTCGAGGATGCGCCCGGTGAGCGTGTCCTGCATGCCGTTCATCACCGAGAGCACCACGATCAGTGCCGCGACGCCGAGCGCCACGCCGAGAACGGCCACGAGCGCCACCACCGACACGAAGCGGCTGCGGCGCCGTACGCGCAGGTAGCGCAAACCGATGGAGACGGGCAGCGGACGCAGCATCCGCGGGAGTCTAACCCGGATCATTCGACGCATATCGCGCCCGGCGACACAGCTCGCCGGCCTCCGTCCCCGGCACGGGTGCTATATTCGCAAGGGTATTTCCGGCCGGTGAGCACCGATGATGCGTTTTACTGCGGTCACCCTCGCGGCATGCCTCGCGGGCGCGCCGTTCGCTTTTTCCGCCGCGGCCCGCACCGCGCCCGACGCCGCGACCGTCAATCCGCCCTACCCGGTGCGCGAGATGACGATGGCGAACGTGCGCGCGATCTACGGCGCTCCGCAACGGACGCTCCCGCCGGTGCCCGCGACGGGCTCGGACCACAAGCCGCCGATCACGCGCTGGGTGTACCCGGATTTCACCGTGTACTTCGAGCGCAACCTGGTGATCCACACGGTGGTCACCCACCCGCGCAAGGCCCCGACGCCGCGCTCGGGCGGATAGTTCCCATTGACTCTGCGGGCTAGCCGGAGGCCGCGCCGGACGGCGCGGCATTGACCAGGCTCGTCTCCGTCGCACCGCCGCGCTCCATCCTCAGGGCCGCGTTGATCAGCCCGAGGTGGCTGAAGCCCTGCGGGAAATTGCCGAGGAGCCGCCCGCTTTTCGGATGCACTTCCTCGCTGAACAGCCCGAGCGAGGAGGCATGCCGGATCAGCGCCTCGAACGTGGCGCGGGCTTCCTTGTGCATGCCGCCGAGCGCGAGCCCCTCCACGAGCCAGAACGACGGCATCAGGAACGCGCCCTCGGGGCCCCCTACCCCGTCCTTGGCAAGCTCCGGGTCATAACGGTAGAGCAGCGGGTAGGGCCCCGCCGCGAGCTTCTCGCAGATCACCTCCCGCGTGGAGCGGAACCGCGGATCGTTGGCCGAGATGATGCCGGTCAGCGGCATGATCAGCACCGCGGCGTCGAGCACGTCGGCTCCGTAATACTGCGTGAACGCGCCCAGCTTCTCGTTGTAGCCGTGCTCGAGCACGTCGCGGCGGATCTCCTCGGCCTCGTCGGCCCATTCCTCCCACGGCAGGTCCAGGCCGAGCTCCCGGATCAGGCGCACGCCGCGGTCGAGCGCCACCCAGGCCCACACCTTGGAATAGGTGTAGTGCTGGCGCTGGTCGCGCGCTTCCCAGATGCCGTCGTCGCGTTTGCGCCACGACCGGGCGACGAATTCGACGATCGAGGCGATGCGTTCGGCCTCCACCATCGTCAGCACGCCGCCCGCTTCCTGGTAATGCAGGGCCGCATCGACGAGGCTGCCGTAGATGTCGAGCTGGAACTGGTCGACCGCCGCGTTGCCGGCGCGCACGGGGCGCGAGTCCTCGTAGCCGCGCAATTCCAGTTCGCGTTCGGCCAGGTCGGAGCTGCCGCGGACCGTGTACATCACCCGCAGCTGGTCGTCCTCGGAGATGCAGCGCTCGAGCAGCCAGTCGAAGTACGCGGTGCCCTCCGAGACGTACCCGGCGGTGAACAGCGCCCGCATGATGAAGGCGGAGTCGCGGACCCAGGTGTAGCGGTAGTCCCAGTTGCGCACGCTGCCCGGCCACTCGGGCAACGACATGGTCGGGGCCGCGACGACCGCGCCGGTCGCCCCGAAGGTGAGTAACTTGATCGTGAGCAGGCTCCGCTCCACCTCCTGGCGGTAGTTCCCCTGGTAGGCGAGCCGCGCAATCCAGTCGCGCCAGTACGCCCGGGCCAGGCCGATGCGGCGCTCGGACCGGTAGGCGGACACCGGCTGGGTCATGTGGCTTTCCCAGTCGGCGACGAACCACAGGCGATCCCCACCCTCGACGACGAAGTCCTTGCCGCACGAGTCTTCGTCCAGTTCCAGCGCCACCGGGCACGACAGCGCCAGCGTCTGCTCGCGGTCGTTCTGATGCCGCGCCAACACGCCGTAGGCGCCGCGCTCGAAGCGCGGAACGGCGTTTTCGTAGCCGAAACGCGGACGAAATACCACTTCCATCGGCACGCGCCCGGACACGCCCTCCACCCGCCGGTGGATTTCCGACGCCGGCATGCGGCGCTCCGCCATCACGGGCATGAAATCGCGCACGCGCACGGTTCCGTCGGCGGTCACGAACTGGGTGACCAGCACGTTCGTGCCCGGTTCGTACGCCTGACTGGCACGGAAGGCCACGCGCGGCCGCAATGCGAAACTCCCGGCCGCGGGGTCGAGGATCGCGGCGAAGACCGGCGGACTGTCGAAGTCCGGAAGACACGTCCAGTCGATGGAGCCGTCCTCGCCCACGAGCGCGGCCGTGCGGCTGTCGCCGATGAGCCCGTACGCGCCCAGGGGCTTGAAATCGGGATGCTCCCCGGGCCGGTATTCGCGTCGTGCTTCCATGCCGTCCCCTGCCGGCGGATCAGTGACCCTGCGTGAACGACGGGAACAGCGACATGCCCCCGTCGACGAAAACGGTGGACCCGGTCACGTAGCGGGCCGCGTCGGAGGCCAGCAGCACGGCCATGTCGGCCACGTCCTCGGGCTGGCCGAGTTCGCCGACGGGAATCTTCTCGAGCAGTTCCCGGAGGCGGCGCTTGTCCTGCACGACGGCACGGTTGATCGGGCTTCGGATCGCCCCCGGCGCGAGCCCGACGACCCGCACGCCGTGAGCCCCGGACTCCTGGGCCAGGTTCCGCGTGAGCATGGACAGCGCCGACTTGCTCGCCGTGTACGCGGAATAGCCACTCCACGGGATCAGCTCGTGCACTGAGGTGATGTTGATCACCACGCCGCGTCGCTGCGGCACCATGCGCCGCAATGCTTCCTGGGCACAGTAGAACGCACCGAACAGGTTGACCTCCATGACCTTGTGCCAATCCTGTATGCGCGCTTCCCAGGCCATTTCCCTCGGTCCCTCGACCCCGGCGTTGTTCACCAGGATGTCGATGCCCCCGAGGCTGTCATCGATGTGGGCGAACATCGCACTGACCTGCTCCGCGTCGGAGACATCCGCCTCGATGGCGATCGCGCGCTCCTCGCCGTCGGAATTCAGCCCGTTGCACAGGTCCTGTGCGGCCCGCGGATGCGCCACGTAGTTCACGGCCACGCGCGCCCCCGCGCCCACGAAGGCCTCCGCGATAGCGCGTCCGATGCCGGAGTTGGCCCCCGTAATCAGGGCACGCCGGTTCTTCAGTCCGATTTCCATGGCGACAGTCCGCGGGCGGGCCTCCCCGGATTATAGGGGTAGCAGGGGCCGCGCATTGCGGGGATTCCTTGTGCAAAACCCGGCCAGTCAGTATGCTCTGCCCACCGGATAACATAATGTGTGATTGGCGCGTGAAGCAGCCTCTCCTGCATCGCAGACCCCCCGGACGCATCGGCTGTTTCGTGGACGGCGAGGCAACCTTCGGTGTGCACGTGGGCGACGGCGAGGCCCGGCGGCCGATGCTGGCCGCCTACTCGCCGGCCCTGCAGCCGGAACTCCCCTTCGGCCGCTGGGTGGGCCAGACCCGGCTGCGCGGGGGCCGGACCAACCTCGTCTGCTCGCCCGCCGCCTACCGCCTGCTCCTCGTGGCCGCACCCGACGTGCCCCCCGAGGAACTCCGCGGGGCGATGCGCTGGAAAATCAAGGACCTGATCGATTTCCACGTCGACGACGCGGTCATCGACGTCTTCGACTTGCCGGGCCGCGACGTGCGCGGTGCCCAGCACAATCTTTACGTAGTGGCCGCCCGGCGGCGGGCCGTCCAGACAGTAGTCGACCGCGCCGACGACGTGGGCCTCGCGATCCAGGCGATCGACATCCCCGAACTCTGCCTGAGGAACGTCGTCGCCTGCAACGACCTCGACGAGCGGGGGGCCGTGGTGCTCCACCTCGATCCGGACGCCGGCACCCTCGTGGTGACCCGCGGCGGGACGCTGCACTTCACGCGCCGGCTGGATCTCGGCTACGCCGACCTTGCCGACGGCGCGAACGTCTCCAGCGCCGTACTGGAGATTCAGCGCTCGCTGGATTACTGCGACAGTCATCTCGATCTCGGGCGCCCGCAGACGCTGTTCGTAACACCCGCACCGGAGCCGCTGGACCACCTGCTGGACGCCGTCCGCAACGAGGTGGGACTGGAGGCGCGTACGCTGCGGCTCTCCGACGTTGTCGAGCACGACATCGACACCGGCCCCGAGGACGAATCGCGGCTGCTGATCGCGGCGGGCGCCGCGCTGCGCCGGGAGGAACGGCGCCTGTGATGCAGGAGATCAACCTCTACCAGCCGATGTTCCGGCGTGAGCAGAAGGTCTTCTCCGCACTCACGCTGCTGCAGATCACGGCGGTCGTGGTGCTGGCCCTGGTCGGCATCTATGCCTGGCAGGCCGTTAGCACGGCCCAGCTGGAATCCCGGTTGACGCAACTGCGGAACCGCGAGAACACCGCCAGCCAGAGGCTCTCGACGCTGGTGGCAAAACGCAAGCAGGGCCGGGTGAGCCCGGCGCTGTCCAGCGCGCTCGCCGATGCCCGCGCGACGCTCAAACGGCAGCGCGCCGCGCTGAGCGTCCTGTCCAGCCCCTCGTCCGGCAACACACGGGGTTTCTCCAAACCGCTGGGGGCCCTCGGGCACGCGATCGTGAACGGGCTGTGGCTGACCCGCGTGGACATGGAATCCGGCGGCACGCAACTGGCACTCGGAGGACGCATGTCGCGCGCCTCCGTGCTGCCCCGTTACCTCCAGGCACTCGGCAACCAGGCGCCGTTCGCCAGCCAGCGCTTCTCCGTGCTGCATATCAAGCGCAACGAGAAGGGCCCCGGCGCCCTGGCGTTCACGCTCAGCACCGAGGTCAAGCACGACGCGGGAGGCAAGCGGTGAGGGAACGGATCAAGGCCCTGGGCCAGCGCATCGACGCCCTGACGCTGCGCGAGCGCACCTTGCTGCTGCTGACCGTGGTCGCGGTACTCTTCGGTATCTGGTACGCCGCCCTGTACCGTCCCCTGCTCGCCCGCGCGAACGCGGCCGAGAAGAGTGTCACGCAACTCCAGAAGCACTTCCAGCGAACGACGCGCGAGCTGCAGAAACTGGTCGGGCAGAGCGGCCGGTCGCCGAACGACCGGGCGCGAGCCAGGCTCGCGTCGCTCAAGAGCCGCATCGCGGACAACGACAGGAAGCTCACGGGCGCGACGGCGGGCCTGATCCCGCCGGCCCGCATGGGCACGGTACTCAAGACCCTGCTCCTCGAGGAGCCGGGGCTCAAGCTGGTCAGCGTGGACAGCGAGGCGGCCAGGCCGCTGGTGAAGGGACAGAAGAACGGCCCCCTGTTCACCCACGGCCTGACGCTTACCTTCGACGGCCGCTACGGTGCGGCACTCGACTACCTGCGCAAGGTCGAGGCGCTCCCGTGGCAGCTGGACTGGGACTCGATCCGGATAATTACGCGGGACTACCCGAAAAATCGTATTACACTTCAGGTACATACAATCAGCTTCTCGGAGGCCTGGCTTGGGACGTAAAGGGAGATTCGCACTCGCCGCGGCGAGTGCCCTGGTTCTGGGAACGGCCGTCGCGGCGCATGCGTCCGACCCCTTCGCGCCCAGGCCGCTGGGCGATCACGGGAGCCACAAGGCGGGGCCCCGGTCACTGCACCTGGACGGCATCCTCATCACCCCGTACACGCGCGAGGCCGTCATCAACGGCCACACCCTCACGCCGGGCGAGTCGATCGCCGGAGCGCGGCTGGAAAGGGTCTCGCACGACCGCGCGGTGCTGGTGAGGGGCGGTCACCGCATCGCCCTGGTCTTCGCATCCGATCCGCGCGCGTCGAGCGGGGGGCGCCCGTGAGGGGCGGGATCGTTGCCGCAGCCGCCGTGGCGGTTCCTCTGCTTCTCTCCGCGGGCTGCGCCAGTTCTCCCTCCACACCGCCCTCTTCAGCCTCCCGGCCGGCGCCGGCGACGCGCCAGCACAAGGCACCCGCGCCACCGCCGGCGAGCGTGACGACGGCTCTCATGAGCGGTGCGGAGCCGTCGGTTCCAGCGAGCGGCGCCGCTACGCAGGCGCATTTCAACGTCTCCGTCGATCACGTGCCGGCGCGCCAATTCTTCCTGGGGCTTGCCAAGAACAGCCCGTACAACATCGTGGTGGCCGACGGGGTCACGGGCACGGTCACGCTGCACCTGAAGAACGTGACGTTCAAGCAGGTGATGCACGCCGTGGAGCAGGTCTACGGCTATGCGTACAACCGCGACGGCGAGACCTGGATCGTCCTGCCCAACACGCTGCAAACCCGTGTCTACCAGGTCAATTACCTCGCCCTGACGCGCAAGTCGACCTCGCGCACGCGGATTACCTCGGGCCAGACCACGAGCCCCGACACGACGGGACTGTATGGCGGCTACGGGGGCCGTGGCGGCTACGGCTACGGCGGGTCTCGCGAAGGCGGCCAGGGCAATCAGCGCATGTCGTCCGGCACGCGCGTGGAGACCAAGTCGGAATCGGACTTCTGGAAGAGCGTCACGACGTCGCTCAAGGCGATCGTGGGCAAGAAGGACGGCCGCAACGTCATCGTGAACCCGGACTCTGGGGTGATCGTGGTCAAGGCCCTGCCCCGGGAACAGCAGACTGTCAAGAAGTTCCTGGGCAAGGTGGAGTCCGATATCGGGCGCGAGGTGATCATCGAGGCGAAGATCATCGAGGTGACACTCAGCTCCGGCTTCCAGAGCGGCATCAACTGGGCGCAACTTGCCAGTGTCAACGGCGGCAGCAACAACGTCGTCGTCGGCCAGACGGGCGGACAGAACCTCTACGACACGGGTTACTCGGCGCTGTCGGGCCTTCCGGTCAACGTCAACCCGCTCGGCCCCAACCCGCCGTCCCCGTTCCAGAACGGGATTCCCACGAGCGGCTTCGGCGGCGTGTTCACCGCGGCGCTCAACCTGGGCAACTTCAGCGCCTTTCTGGAGCTGCTCAAGTCCCAGGGCTCGGTGCACGTGCTCGACAGCCCGCGCCAGGCGACGCTCAACAACCAGGACGCGGTGATCAAGGTCGGCTCGGATGAATTCTTCGTCACCGGCGTGACCAATAACACCGTGACCGGGACGGCGACCACCAACGCCAGCAACATCGAACTGACGCCGTTCTTCTCCGGCGTCGCCCTCGACGTCACGCCGCAGATCGACTCACAGGGCAAGGTGACTCTCTACATCCATCCCACGGTGAGCAAGGTCAGCGACCAGACCAAGACGATCACGGTGGGCGGGCAGAAGAACACCCTGCCGCTGGCCCACAGCCAGGTGCGGGAGTCGGACAGCATCGTGCGCGCGAACAGCGGGCAGATCGTCGTCATCGGCGGGTTGATGAAGTCCGAGCAGCAGAAGGACCATTACTCGGTGCCGCTGCTCGGCGATATCCCCGTGCTGGGGAATCTCTTCCGGCAGACGAAGAACTCCACCGTGAAGACCGAGCTGGTGATCCTGCTCAAGCCCATCGTGGTGGGCGACGGCGAGAAGTGGTCGCAATACACGCACGAGCAGATGCAGGAGATTCATCATCCGGGGGGCGGCTGATCACGCCCGCCGGCACGAGGCCGGACCGCGCCGACGCGGTCGGGGTCCGGACGGATACTCGCGGGGTTTGACCGGGACGAGCTGATGTACGCAGCCCACTTCGGTTTCGACCGTCCGCCGTTCGCGCTCACGCCGGACACGGAGTTCTTCTTCTCGAGCCCCGCGCACCAGGAGGCGCTCAACGTGCTGCTGGTCGCGCTCGGCGACGGAGAGGGATTCGTGAAGGTCACGGGGGAAATCGGCCTCGGCAAGACGCTGCTCTGCCGCACGCTGCTGACTCGCCTCGAGCCGCCTTACGTCACGGCCTTTCTGCCGAACCCGGACCTCGCGCCGAGCGGGCTGCAGCGGGCCCTGGCGGCGGAGCTGGGAATACGCGCGCCGCACCGGATTCCGGCCGACCGGCTGGTGAGCGTGCTCGAGCGACGGCTGCTGACGATGGCCGAGAAGCACTGGCGGGTCGTGGTATGCATCGACGAGGCGCAGGCGCTGCCGGCCAAGTCCCTGGAGGCCGTGCGGCTGCTTTCCAACCTCGAGACGGAAAAGCGCAAACTGCTGCAGATCGTTCTCTTCGGCCAGCCGGAACTCGACGCCCGCCTCGCCCACAGGCGCTTTCGCCAGCTCAACCAGCGCATCAGTTTCGCCTACCGCCTGACGCCGCTCAATCGCCGCCAGACCGAGGCCTACGTCCGCCACCGGCTGGCCCGGGCCGGCCGCACCGGCCCGCCGCCGCTGACCGCGCCGGCCATGGGCAGCCTCTACCGCGGGAGCGGCGGGGTCCCGCGCCTGGTGAACATCCTCGCGCACAAGGCGCTGCTCGCCGCGTACGGCGAGGGCGGCGACCGGGTACGCTGGCGGCACGTCCGGCGGGCCATCGCCGATACCAGCGCGGCCCGCCGTCCGTTCATCTCGACGAGGCCTGCCGCATGAGCCTGATCAACCAGATGTTGCGCGATCTCGACGCCCGAACCGGCGAGCCGGCGCCGCTCGGAGCCGCTCGGAGCGTCAGGAGCGCGCCGCGGTCCGGCCTGTGGTGGCTGCTCGCTGGCGGGCTCCTGCTCGCTGCGGCCGCGGCCGGCTCCGGATGGTGGCTCCTGCATCGCGGCCCCGCCCCGGGCGTCTCCCTCGGGGGAACGACCGCCCGACCCGCTGGACAGCACCCGGCCTCCGGCGGCGGCAAGGCGCCGGCCGCCGCGGCCGTCACGTCGCGCGGCCACAGCGCCCCGGCCGGGCCCGCGCCCCACCTGTCCGCGATCATCGCCGGCAGCGAGCACAGCCTCATCCTGACCTTCTCGCCTCCGCTCAGGAGCCCGGCGCTGGCCGGCCCCGCCCCGGTCGTGCGGGCCGATATTCCCGCCACGGCCAACCTGGACGGCCTGGGCACGCCGCCGCACCTGAAGGGCCTCACGGCGTTCCGTCTCGCGCCGTCGCCGGCGGGCCTCGTGCTGCTGGCGCGGGCCGCGCCAGGCTATCGCGTGCGGCTGGGCCCGGCCCCCAATGCCGCCCCGCTCGGCGCTGCATTGAGCCTTGAAGTCATCCCGCCGGCCGCGCAGACCGGGGGCGCCGCCGCAGCGGCCTCCGCGACGCGGGCCGTGCCGGCCGCGCGTACGGCGACGACGCACCAAGCGGCGAACACGCACCATCCGACGAACCCGACCAGCCCGCCGCCGCCCACGCATGAAAAGGCGCGACCGCACCATCATCTTCCGGCGGCAACGGCGACGACTCCGGCCCGGGAACCCGAGACAGGCGGCACGGCCGAGATAAAACGCGTGCCCGAAACGGCGGGCGAGCGGGCGGCGCACGCCTACGACCGGGCCATGAAGGCCCTGAGAAACGGGGACCGCGGCAAGGCCGAAGGCCTCCTCCGCCGGTCTCTCTCCGACAAGCCCGACTACACCGACGCGCGCGTGTTGCTGGCGGCCGTACTGATGCGGGCGCAGCGCAACGCCGAAGCACTGCAGGTTCTCTCCGAGGGCATCCACCGCCCCGGCGGCAATGACAGTCGCTTCGCGTTGCTCAAGGCGCGGATTCTGGCTGGCGAGGGCGAGCTCCCCAAGGCAATCGCGACCCTGCGCAGCCATGCGCCGACGCTGAGCGACAATCCCGCCTATCATGCGCGTCTGGCCGCGTACGAGGCTCGCGCCGGGCAGTATGCGGCCGCGGCGAAGACCTACCACGCGCTGGTGGCACAGTCCCCGAACAACGCACGGTGGTGGCTGGGGCTGGCGATCGCGCTGGACCAGCTCGGCGACAACGGCGCGGCCCATGCCTACCAGCAGGCGCTGGACGCCGGCGGACTGCCGTCCAAGGCCGCCGCCTATGCGAAAAGCCGGCTTCACGCCCTGGGCGGATAGCCCCGACGAACCGGAGCCCCCACGGAGAGATTCGATGGCGACACAGGCATTCAGGCACCGCAAGATCCGGCTCGGCGAACTGCTCGTCGAGAAGAAGCTGATCTCGGAGGCCCAGCTCCAGGCTGCGCTCGCGGACCAGAAGCGCACGGGACGCAAGCTGGGCCGCGTGCTCGTGTCGATGGGAGTCGTCGAGGAACAGGAACTGCTGTCGCTGCTCTCGCGCCAGCTCAACCTGCCGCTCGTCGACCTCAAGCACTACCGCTTCGACGCCGAATCGGCGGGACTCCTGCCCGAACAGTACGCGCGCCGCTTCCGCGCCCTGGTGATCGCCGAGGAGCCGGACGGCTACCGCATCGCCATGGCGGACCCGACCGACATCTTCGCCTTCGACGAGCTGGGCCGGATCCTGCGCCGGCCGCTCAAGCTGTCGCTGGCGCGCGAGCGCGACATCCTCGACGCGATCGACCTGGTCTATCGCCACACCGAGCAGATCACCCATCTTGCCGAGGAACTCTCCGAGGAACTCGGCAGCGATTACGACCTCTCGGAACTGGTCGCCCAGGAACTCGAGACCGATGCACCGGTGGCGCGACTGCTGCAATCCGTGTTCGAAGACGCCGTGCGCGCCGGGGCTTCCGATATCCACATCGAGCCCGAGGAGCGCCAGCTCCGCATCCGGCAGCGCATCGACGGCGTGCTCCACGAGCAGATCCTCGAGGGCGCGCGTTCGGCCCAGGCGCTCGTGACGCGCCTCAAGCTGCTTTCCAACCTGGACATTTCCGAGAAGCGCCTCCCCCAGGACGGCCGCTTCTCCATCCGCGTCGAGGAACGGCTCTTCGATGTGCGCCTCGCCACGATGCCCGTCAGCAATGGCGAGGGCGTCACGATGCGACTGCTCGACCAGTCCACGCCGCTGCGCGGGATGAAGGAACTCGGCATGCCGGCCACCGTGCTCGGCGGCATGCGCCGGCTGCTCACGCGGCCGCACGGGATCATCCTCGTGAGCGGCCCGACCGGCAGCGGCAAGACCACCACGCTCTACGGGGCGCTGGACGAACTCAACACGCCCGAGCGCAAGATCATCACTGCGGAGGACCCGGTCGAGTACCGCCTCGCGCGCATCAACCAGGTCCAGGTGCGCACGCGCATCCACCTCGACTTCGCCCGCATCCTGCGCAGTGCCCTGCGACAGGACCCCGACGTCATCATGGTCGGCGAGATCCGCGACGAGGAGACCGTGGAGATCGCCCTGCGCGCCGCGATTACCGGGCACCTGGTGCTGTCCACGGTGCACACGAACAGCACGCAGGCCACGCTGTCGCGCCTGCTCGACATGGGCGCGAAAGGCTATCTAATCGCAGCCGCGCTGGAGGGCGTCATTGCGCAGCGGCTGGTCCGGCGCATCTGCGAGCGCTGCCGCACGGAGCACACGCCCACGCCCCAGGAAGAGGCCTTCCTCGCCGCTCTGCGGCCCGAGGCAAACGGCGGCGGCGCCGCGTTCCATTCCGGGACGGGATGCGCCTACTGCAACAATACCGGCTACCGCGGGCGGGTCGGCGTCTTCGAGCTGCTGGAGATGACCTCGGACCTGGCCGACGCCGTGCGCCGTGAAGCGTCGCCGGAGTTCGCCCAGGCCGCGGGACGGGCACCGGGCTACCGCCCGCTGGTGCAGTCCGCCCTCGACTGGGCCGCCGAGGGCGTGACGACGATCGAGGAAGCCATCCGCATCCACGGCGAAGCGACCGGCAGGCCGCTCTGATGCCGGACTTCGCCTACCGCGGCCGCTCCCTCACCGGCGAACCGGTCGCCGGAACGCTGGAAGGCGAATCGCCCGACGGCGTCGCCGCCCGTCTCGCGGAACTCGGCATCACCCCGGTCTCGATCGAGGCGTCCGTCGAGCGCCCGAGCGCGTTCGAGTCGCTGAAGCGGGCGTTCGGGCGCGAAAAGGCCACCCTCGACGATCTCCTGTTGTTCAGCCGCCAGATGCATGCGCTGGTGAAATCCGGCGTGCCCATCGTGCGCGGCCTGACGGGGCTGGCGGAATCGTCGCGCAGCGCCGTGATGCGCGCCGCCCTGGAGGACATCACCGAGTCCCTGGCCTCCGGGCAGGACCTCGGCGGCTCCATGGCGCGCCACCCGGAAGTGTTCTCGCGACTCTACGTGGCGCTGATACGCGTGGGCGAAAGCGCCGGCACGCTCGACCAGTCCTTCCTGTTCATGCACGAGCACCTGGCTCGGGAGCGGCGCACGCGCAGCGAACTCAAGGCGGCGATGCGCTACCCGATCCTGGTGGTCTGCGCGATCATCGTGGCCATGGCGATCCTGACGCTCTTCGTCCTGCCGCGGTTCGCCAACCTCTATTCGCAGTTCCACGCGCAGTTGCCGTGGGCCACGCGCCTGATCTTCGCCGTCTCCGCGTTCATGGGCCATTACTGGTGGCTCGTCCTGGCGCTGCTGATCGCCGCCGGCTGGGGCTTCTACGCCTGGATCAAGACCGACCACGGGCGCTACCGCTGGGACCGCGCAAAACTGCGAATTCCGGTCCTCGGCAAGATCCTATACCGAGCGGCGCTCGCACGCTTCGCGCGGACGTTCTCGATCATCCAGCGCACCGGGGTGCCCCTCACGCAGGGCGTGAGCCTCGTCGCCGACTCCGTCGACAACAGCTACCTGGGAGCGCGGCTGCTCGAGATCCGCAACGGCATCGAACGCGGCCAGGACCTCACCGCCACCGCCGCGGCCACCGGGCTGTTCCCGTCCCTGGTGCTGCAGATGCTGGGCGTGGGCGAGGAAACCGGCGCGCTCGACGACATGCTGGGCGAAGTGGCGGAGTTCTACCAGCGAGAGGTGGACTACGACCTCTCGCGGCTGTCCAGCCTGATCGAGCCCATCATGATCGGCGGGGTGGCCGTCATGGTGCTGATCCTGGCACTGGGGGTATATCTCCCGATGTGGGACCTCTACCGCATCATCCAGCACTAGGAGCCGGAAAGCGTGACCGGATACCGGGACTGGGTGCAGCGCCGGCGGATCGAACTCGCGGCCGTCGTCATCATCCTGGGCGTCTTCGTGGCGCTGTTCGTCACCCGGGTGCCTCATTACGAGGCGGCGATGGAAGACAGCGCCCTGCAGGCGAACCTCTCGGTGATGCGCGCGTCGCTGTCGCAGGCCGTCCTGAGCGACGAAGTACAGGGCGACACGGCGGCGTTACGCCGCCTGGCAGGTTCCAACCCGCTCGACCTGGTCGGTCATCCCCCCGCCCACTATCTTGGCGCGCGCCCCGGGATGGACCCCGCGCGGGCGCCGGCGGGGAGCTGGTACTTCGACCCGCGGCGCGGCGTGCTCGTGTACCGCGTGCGCAGCGCCTGGGCCTTCTCGAGCCGGCTCGGCCCGCCACCGCGCGTGGAGTTCAAGATCGTGGACCCGTCCCGGGCCGGCCCCCGGCTGGTAAGCACGGCACCCTACGCATTCCAGCCCTGACCGGGCGAATACCTCGCTGCGGTAAGGGAAACACTGGACAGCCGGGGTGGACGATGCTATAAAATCCGAGAGAAATTGTATTCACACCCCCAGAGGGTCCTTTTCCGTCGGAGGGATATATGCGCAGAAGCCAGGGTTTCACGCTCATCGAACTCGTCGCCGTCATCGTCATCCTCGGCATTCTCGCTGCGGTGGCCGTGCCCAAGTTCTTCAACCTCAGCGATCAGGCCAAGCAGGCCGCCATGAACAGCACGGTCGGTTCCATCGAGTCCGCGAGCACCATGAACTTCGCGGCGTACGAGGCCAGCCCGACGAATGCCGACGTGACCAAGATCGGTGCCGCCACGGGCGGCCAGACGAACTGCGGCAGGGCGGTGCGGGGCATCCTGAACGGCCAGGACTCGCTGAGCAAGAAGTACACGATCAGCGGCACGCTGACGGCCAGCACGGCCGGCGCCGTGGACAAGAACTGCACCATCAAGTACAACAGCGGCACCGCCTATCAGACCACGCTGAACCTCATCGTGACGGGCGGCTGATAGCGGTCACGTCGTACGACAGGTCCCGTTGCAGCGGATGAAACCGCGAAGCAACTTCTGGGGGACACGGGACCGATAGACGTGCACGACGCCGGGCAGGACCAACGGGGCTACTCGCTACTCGAGCTGGCTCTCGTGATCATCCTGCTCGGCGTCGTCGCGTTTGTGGTCGTGCCGCGATTCGTCGGACGCTCGAGCTTCCACATGACCGGCTACTACGACCAGGTGGCGTCAGCGCTCGACTACGCCCGCTCGGTTGCCGTGGCCTCCGGCTGCCCCGTCGAGGTCGACCTCCGGTCCGGTGGTTTCTCCGTCAAGCAGCCCGGCGGCGGCATCCCTTCCGGCAAGCTCTGCCCGGACCCGGCAAGCGGTTACACCCGGAATTTGCCCAATCCCGCCACGGGCGAGGCGTTCGGCATTTCCACGCCGTCAGGCGTGTCTTTCACGAGCGGCACCGGGTCGCCGCTCTGCTTCGGGGCCAACGGCCAACTGCTGGCGGACTGCAGCCGGCCCGGCGGAGCCACGGCGGCGGGCGACCGCACCGTTACCCTGAGCGCGCCGGGCGGCGCGAGTCTCTCGATCACGGTCTACGCGAGCACCGGGTATGCGGCTCGCGGTTAAGCAACAACACACCGCCGCTCGCGAGCACGACCGGAAGCGCCGCGGGGGAACGCCCCGCGCCCGCGAGGGCGGGTTCACCCTCATCGAAGCGATCGCCACGATCATCGTCGTCGCAATCGCGCTGACCGGCGTCCTGCTCGTCCTCAACCTGAACATCGGCCACAGTTCCGGTCCGATGATCCATGCACAGGCCTACGATATCGCCTCGGCCTATCTCGACGAGATCATGCCGAAGCAGTACGGCAACACCTGTCCCCAGCAACCGAACGGACGCAGCAATTGGGAACACGTCTACTGCTACCGCAACGTTGACGATCAGGGTGCACGGGACCAGTTCGGCAACGCGATTGGCGATCTCGCGCGCTACCGCGTCCGCGTCTCGGTGTCGGGAACGACGCTGTGCGCACAGGGCGGCTCGCCCTGCCCTCCGGCAGAGCTGGTGAAGGTCCGGGTCACGCACCCGCCGGACGTCGACATCAACCTCTCCGCCTACCGGCTGCAGGAATGAGCATGCGCAGGGGCACCACGACCTACCGCAAGCGGATCGGCCCCGAGGCGATCGGGAAATGCCGGGAAGAACTCCGCCCCGGGCCCTGCTCTGCCCGCGCACCTCGAGACGCGGAGCGCGGATTCACGCTGATAGAAATCGTGGTGACGCTGCTCGTGGTGGCCGTCCTGGCGGGCGCAGTGCTGTTCTTCGTCCAGGGGCCGGTCAAGGGGTTCGTCGAGCAGAATCGCCGCGAAGCGGTCGTCTCCGCCGCGAGCGCCGCGCTGAACCGGATGACGGAAGACATCCGCGGCGCCCTGCCCAACAGCGTGATTACGGCCGGCGGCAACCAGAAACTGGCGATCATCCCCATCGTCGACGCCGGCCGTTACCGGGCCGGCCCGAGCCCCAATTACCCGAGTCAGGACGACCGGCTGCAGTTCAACCAGGCTGACGCGCAGTTCAACATCGAGAGTCCCCTGGACCAATTGCCCGGCTATCCGGGCACGAACTTCACGACCAGCACGGACCGCCTGGTCGTTTACAACACGGGACAGCCCGGGGCCAATGCCTACAGCGGCAACAACGTCATCACCCCGGCGGGCACGAACATCACGATCTCGCAGGTCAACGGAAGCCAGGCGTACGTCGAAAACCACGTCACGCTCGACAGTCCCTACCAATTCAAATACCAGTCCCCCGCGCAACGGATCTACCTCGTCCACGGCACGGTCTGGTGGCTCTGCGACCCGTCACAGGGCACGCTCCGGCGCTACACCAGCGCCACCGTCGATTCCTCTGCCCCGGCACCCAACGCCGGCGACCTCGCCGTGGACGGCGTCACGGCCTGCAGCTTCCGCTACCGGCAGGCCACGGCGACCCGTGCCGGCCTCGTATCGCTTGAACTGACGATCAGCCAGGGGAAGAATGAGGTGCATCTCGAACAACAGGTCCATGTCGACAATGTGCCCTGAACGCGCGCGGCAGGGACTGCTCACCGCGGCTGCCGGCCAGCGCGGGCTATCGATCATGGTGGCGCTGTTCATCCTCGTAGTGCTCGCGTTCCTGGGCCTCGCACTGGTCACGATCAGCGGCGTGGAGCACCGCGAGCCGCTGCTCTCGCTGCAGGGGAAACGCGCCTTCTGGGCCGCGCAGAGCGGCCTCCAGTGGGCCGGCCACGAGGCTCTCCACGACAGCGGGTTCAGTTGCCCGACCGGAAGCCCTGCGAGCTACAGCGTCCCATCCAGCAGGCCGGGCCTCAACCGCTTTTCAGTGACGGTCACCTGCACGCGCACCTCTCACAAGGAGCGCGGCAAGACCATCACCGTATACGACATCGAGTCGACCGCCCGGAACGGCACCTACGGACAAGCCGCCTTCGCGCAGCGCCGCTACCGGACGATCGTGGCCAATGCGGGCTGAACAATGCGGGCTGAACGGCGAGAACGACGCCCTGTCGGGTGCAAGTCCGAACACCCGACGAAAGCGACTCCCGCGGCATACGGACCCGGGCCCCTTAGGGTATGCAGCATGAGGGATAGCCTCGAAAACCACCGCCGGGCGCTCGGCTGGCACCGCCTCTGTGCGGCGGCGGCGACGGTTGCGCTGCTAGGCCTTGCCGCCCTGGCCGCGCCGCCGGCCAGGGCGGCAACCAACATCACTCTCAGAAAGAGTTTCGCCGGTCACCTGAACTTCGTCGGAACGGAAGCGACACTACGCACCGCTTCCAACAACACCGATGCCTGCTCGGTGACCAACGGCGCCTCGGCAACGCTGTCGGGCATACCGTCCACGGCGACCATCAAGGCCGCCTATCTCTATTGGGCCGGTTCTTCGTCGCCGGACTCGTATCTGTACGGCTATTACTACATTGGCGCACCCGTCCCGCCCGACTACACCGTGACCTTCCAGGGGCAATCCGTCACCGCGCCCGCGGACGAGCAGTATCTCGTCCGGACGACCAATTACTACGGTCTCCAGGCAAACTTCTTTTCGGGCGTCGCAGATGTCACCTCCATCGTGAATGCGGACCGCAACGGCACCTATACCTTGTCGGGACTGGACGTCGATACGCGCTACTACACGCATTGCGAACAGCAGACCGTCCTCGCGGGCTGGTCCCTGCTGGTCATCTACTCGGATCCGGGCGAAGACTTTCGCGTGGTCAACGTCTACCAGGGGTTCCGGAACTTCCAGGCCAACAGCATTACGCTTTCACCCAGCAACTTCCAGCTGCCGTCGACAGCCTCGCAACTCAACGGCAAGTTCGCGCATATCACCTGGGAGGGCGACGTTACCAACTCCACCTGTTCGGGCGGCTATTGCGAACAGCTCCAGTTCAACGGCAATACCCTGACTGATGCCGTGAACCCGCCGAACAACCAGTTCAACTCCAAGAGCACGATTGTTTCCCCGGCCGATACGCAGTCCTACGGCGTGGACTTTGACGAATACGACGTGACGCCGTATCTCAGTCCCAACGAAACGTCGGCCACGTCGACCTACAGTTCCGGTCAGGACCTGGTATTGCTCTCCGCGGAGATCATGAGCGTGGCGAACACGGCAGTGTCGGATCTTGCCATTACCGACACACATTCCGGGAACCCCGCGCCAGGGGACACTATCCAGTACACGCTGACGGTACAGAACAACGGGCCGCTCGAAGAACCGGGACCGATTACCGTAACGGACACACTCCCTTCTGGGGTGAACTACGTCTCCGCGTCCGGTACGAACTGGACCTGTTCGAACTCGGGCGGAACCGTGACGTGCAAAACGCCCGGCCCCCTCGCCTCCGGCAGCCAGCTTCCAGCCATTACGGTCACTGCAGCAATCCCGATGAATACGTCCTCGCCGATCGTAAACACCGCGAGCGTGAGCGGAGCCAACTTCGACAACAGGACAGGCAACAATACGAGTCAGGACACCGCGACCTGGACCAATCCCCCGCCGCTGACAGGTCCCGACGCCTTTAACGCCAACGAGGTGGGCACACCGCAGTCGCAGGCCGACGCCGGGCCGATTTACACCAAGATCGCCGGACGAGGCTATTCTCTGTATCTGTGGGCTTTTGACCGCCGCGGACGGGTCGACCATAACCCTCGCGCCAGCGGCGAACTCTACCTGCTCGACGCCAGCGACAACAGCGGCACCGAAACGCCCGCGGGAAGCGGATGCCGCAGCACGTGGTACCGCGTCAAGGACCTGGGACCATTCGACTTCCATCGCCCCGGTCACCAGAACCCGATTACGGTGACGCTGGCGGCTTACGCCGGTGCACTCCCGGACGCGCACATCGAGATCGTCCAGACCGGCGGCCGCGGCCGCGGAGGCAATCAAATCGCATGCTCGAGCGACGCATTCGCTGTCCGCCCGGCCTACTTCTCTATCCGACCCACCGACGCAGACTGGGTGACGGCCGGCCTTACGCGCACGCTGAACGCCACGTCGCCGTCGGGCGCCGGCTGCGCGACCTCGGCTACAGCGCCCTGCCATAAAGCCGGTCAGCCGTTCACCGTGACACTGGTTCCCGAGGATGCCGCCGGCAACCCCATCCCGGGATATGGCTCCCCGGGTGCGCCCGACGTCACGGGGGCGCTCACCCTGGCCCCGTCGAGCGGCGTGGGCGGCATCCTGGGGACGTTCTCGCCCGGTTCCTTCACCGTGCCACCGGCCCGACCCGCAACCGTCGGCAAGGCCATAAGCACCACGGCGACCTACGCCGATGTCGGCGCCATCGGATTGCGCGCCATCGATTCCGGGTTCGCCGCGGTCGACGCGTCGGACGGGACTGCACCGTGCCAACGGACGATTGGCGAAGACTGCTCCAATTCCGCCACCCCACCGTATTGGGCACCGAACCCGACGACCGTCGGACGCTTTGTCCCCGATCACTTCGCCGTGACCAAGAATGCGCCGGAATTCACGACGTTCTGCCCCGCACCGGGCTCGGCGACCGGCGGATTCACATACGTGGGCAAGCCATTCAACTACGCCAAGAAGCCCGTGATGACCGTCACGGCCGAAAACGCCTCGGGCGTACGCACGCGCAACTACGCGAGCTTTTCCAGCGGCAACTGGTTCCGGCTCACCGCCCCTGATCTCATGAGCCACACCCCCCCATCAGCCCAATACTCCGACGAGAACGCCCGGGGAATCGACACCGCGGCCCTGCCCGACCCCGACGTGACAGTCACGCCCGCGTCCGGCACCCACGGGGTCGGATACATCGACTTCACGGCCGGGGCGACGGGCATCGACTACACGCGCAACGCTGCGACTGCGCCCTTCCCGGCCCGGATAGACATCAGGCAGCAGGTGGTGGACGAGGACGCCGTGAAAGCCAGGCCCAGCGCTACCGTGACCTTCGCGAACGTCGCCTGGAACGGCGGCGACGACATGCGCTACGGACGCCTGGCACTTCGGAATGCCTACGGCTCGGAGCTGATGTCGCTGAAGGTGCCACTGACGACGCAGTACTACGTCGGCGCGGATACGGGCTTCGTCAAGAACACTCTGGACCACTGCACTAGCACGCTTGCGAAGCCGGTTACCCTCGGCCCCTATACCGGCAACCTGTCCGGGCACACGTCCGCCACATTCACCGAGCCGCCGGCGGCCGGCAGCTTCGGCCTGGCCCTGACCGCCCCCGGAGCGGGCAATACCGGCAGCGTGCGGATCTCGGTAAAACCCGCGTCCGGCGAAACACTGTCGTGGCTGAAGTATGCCTGGACGTCCGCCACGGCGCCGCAAACGTTCCCGACCGCGCTGGCGGTCTTCGGCATCTATCAGAAGGGCGCCGGCACCGTATTCACGCACCGCGTCTCGGGCGGGGGCGACTAGGGCCCAGGCGCGTCAACCGCGCTGGCGGCGGGCCTCGTAGACCAGAACGCCGCAGGCCACGGCGACGTTGAGGCTCTCGACGGACCCCAGCATCGGCAGCGACACCGTGGCGTCAAGGCGCTCGCGCGTGAGACGGCGCACGCCTGTCGCCTCGGCGCCGAGCACCAGAGCGACGGGGCCCGTGAGATCGATCTCCCATGGCGACGTGGAGGCTTCGCCGAGGACGGCGCCCACACGTTTCAGCCCGGCGTCGCCCATCGCGTCGAGCGCACGGGCCAGGTTCGTGACGGCGAACACGGTGAGGGCCTCCGCGGCGCCGCTCGCCGTCTTGCGCGCGGCCGGCGTCAGACCCGCCGCGCGGCGGCGCGGCATCACCACGGCATCGACGCCCGCACCGTCGGCGGCGCGCAGGCAGGCCCCGAGATTGCGCGGGTCTTCCACGCCGTCGAGCACCAGCACGAACGGCTCGTCGGCCTGCGCGAGCCAGGCCTCGAACTGGTTCTCCGTGAGCGGCGGCGCGCCCTCGATCTCCGCAACGGCGCCCTGGTGGCGCACACCCTCGGCGAGGCGGTCGAGTTCGGCCGGCGGGGCTTCCTCGACGCGCGCGCCGTGACGCTTGGCCAGCGAGCGCAGTTCCTGGAGCCGGCGGTCCTTGCGCCGCGCGTCTAGCATCAGGCGGCGCACCTGCCCGCGCTCGAGTGCGAGGCGCACGGAATGAACGCCGCAGACGACGTTCATCGCTGTTTCCGGCTTCCGCGCTTGCCGCGCCCACCCGTCTTCCGGCGTCGCTTGGCGGCGCTTTTCCCGCGCGCCGGGGAAGCGCCCTCGCCCTCCTCGGCCGGCACGAGGTCGATCTTGCGATCATCGACGCTCACGCGAGCGACCTTGACCCGGAGCCGGTCGCCGACGGCATAGCTGACGCCGGAGCGTTCGCCGGTCAGCCGCTGGCTGGTCGCGTCGAAGACATAGTAGTCCGAGCTGAGCGCGGTGACGTGGATCAGGCCCTCGATGTAGAGCCCCTCCAGTTCCACGAAGAGTCCGAAGCCGGTGACCCCGGTTACCACGCCGGGGAACGTCTCGCCCACGCGCTCGCTCATGTACTCGGCCTTGAGCGCATCGGCCGCCTCGCGGGTGGCGTCGTCGGCGCGGCGCTCGGTGGTCGAGCAGTGCCGGCCGAGCCCCTCCATATCGTCGAGGCCGTACTGGAAGTCCCGCGCCGGTTCGCGCGAAAGCGCATGGCGCATCGCACGGTGGACGATCAGGTCCGGGTAGCGGCGGATCGGCGAGGTGAAGTGCGCGTAGTGCGTCAGCGCGAGCCCGAAATGGCTCGTGGCGCCGGGCGCGTAGACCGCTTGCGCCAGCGAACGCAGGAGCATGGTCTCGATCCGCAGCCGGTCCGGCCGGTCTGCGATCGCTTCGAGCAGCTTCGAGTAGTGCTTCGGCTCGGGGTGCTCGCCCCCGCCGAGCGAGAGCCCGTGCAGCGCCAGGAAGTCGCGCAGCTCGGTGAGCTTGTCGGCCGGCGGACGCTCGTGCACGCGGTACAGCGCCGGAATCTTCGCGTCCGACAGGCGCTTGGCCACGGCGCTGTTGGCCGCAATCATGCACTCCTCGACCAGTCGGTGCGCATCGGTGCGCAGCACCGGCCGCAGGTCGGACACCTGCCCGTTCTCGTCGAAGACGAAACGCGGCTCGACCGAATCGAAGTCGATCGCCCCGCGCCGCGAACGGGCCCTTGCGAGCGCCCGGAAGACGTCGTGCAGCGCCTCGAGGTGCGGCACGAGCGCCTTGCGCCGCTCCCGCGCCTTCTTGTCCCCGTCCACGAGGATGGCCGCGACTTCCGTATAGGTCAGCCGCGCATGGGAGTGCATGACGGCGGGATAGAAACGGCTCCGGGTGACGTGGCCGTCGGCCTTCACGAGCAGCTCGGCGACCATGCACAACCGGTCCACTTCCGGGTTGAGCGAGCAGAGCCCGTTGGAGAGCGCCTCCGGCAGCATCGGGATGACCCGGTCCGGGAAGTAGACCGAGTTGCCCCGCCGCCGCCCCTCGGCGTCCAGCGCGCTGTCCGGCTTCACGTAGTGGGAGACGTCCGCGATCGCGATGAACAGCCGGAACTTATGGCCCTCCCGCCGGCAGAACAGCGCGTCGTCGAAGTCCTTCGCGTCCTCGCCGTCGATGGTGACAAGCGGCAGGTCGCGCAGGTCCTCGCGGCCCTTGGCCTCACTTGCGGTCACGCGTTCCGGCAGGCGGCCGCTCTCGGCGAGCACGCCCTTGGGCCATTCGTGCGGCAGTTCGTGGTTGCGGATCGCGAGCTCCGTGGCCATGCCCGCCTGCTCGCGGCGGCCCAGCACTTCCACGATCCGGCCCATGGCCGGCGTGCGCCGGCCCGGAAAGGCCGTCAGCTCGGCCGTGACCAGCAGCCCCGGCTTGGCCTCGCCGGCGTCCTCGGGCGGGATCACCACGTCGTCGGGGAAGCGCGGGTCCGCCGGGCTCACGAACCCGATGCCGTGCTCGCGGAAGTAGGTGCCCGCGATGCGCTTGCGGCCGCGCTCGAGCACGTCCACCAGCCGACCCTCGAAGCGGCCGTCGGCGTTCTTCTGCACGCGCACGGCCGCGCGGTCTCCGTGCATCAGCGAGCGCATCGTACGCGGCGGCAGGAACACGTCGTCGGAGCCGTCGTCGGGCGCGAGGAAACCGAAACCGTCACGATGGGCGAGCACCGTGCCCGTCTTCACGGGCAGACGCCGCGTCAGGCAGTACTGCCCGCGGCGATTGCGGATCAGGTCGCCGTCGCGGCACATCGCCCCCAGGCGGTGTGCCAGCGCCTCGCCCTCCGCCTCGCCGAGCGCGAGATCGCGCGCCACGGCCTCGATCGGCAGCGGCGCCCGGCGCGCCTCGAAGTACTCGCGCAGCAACCGGCGGCTGGGTATGGGATGGTCGTAACGCCGTGCTTCGCGGGCGCTTTCCGGGTCGAATTCGCGCCAGCGCGACCACTCGCGCGACGCCTGATTTTTGCTCTTGGGCTTACGTTGCGTTGACAAGAAGTCTCCTGCTTGAGGAAAATACGCGGCTTGGCCGAGGTGGCGGAATTGGTAGACGCGCTAGTTTCAGGTACTAGTGGGGGAGACCCCGTGGAGGTTCAAGTCCTCTCCTCGGCACCAACCGAATCGCACTATTCTAGCGGACGAAAGCCGCTAAAGATGTAAAAAACCCCGGTCCGACCGGGGTTTATACTGTCGGGGAGGCGAAAACGCCCCCTCATTGTTCCGGCGCGGCGGGCCTGGCGCCCGCGGCGCCTCCGCACGGATCGGGAGGGAACCTGATGCAGTTCCAGGGAATCAACGCCATCGTCACCGGCGGCGCATCCGGGCTCGGGCGCGCAGTCGCGGACCACATCGTCGCCTCGGGCGGCCGCGTGGTTCTCGCCGACGTCAACGAGGAGGCCGGCCGCGAGGCCGAGAAGGCCCTCGGCGACGCCGCGACCTTCGTCAAGACTGACGTCTCGAACGAGAAGGACGTCGAGGCCGCCGTCGCCGCGGCGCGCGAGAAGGGCCCGCTGGGGCTCGCCGTGGCCTGCGCCGGCATCCTCGGCAACAAGCGCGCGGTGGGCAAGGAAGGGCCCATGCCGACCGAGTTCTTCTCCCGCGTCATCAACATCAACCTCATCGGCACGTTCAACCTCGCCAAGACGGCCGCGGCCGCGATGGCGGACAACGAGCCGGGCGAGGACGGCGAACGCGGCGTGATCGTCAACACCGCCTCCATCGCCGCCTACGAGGGCCAGATCGGCCAGGCGGCCTACTCCGCCTCCAAGGGCGGGGTCGTGGGCATGACGCTGCCGCTCGCACGCGAGTTCGCCCGCACGGGCGTGCGCGTACTCACGATCGCCCCCGGCATCTTCCTCACGCCGATGATGGCGGCGCTCCCGCAGGAAATCCAGGATGCGCTGGCGGCGATGATCCCGTTCCCCTCGCGGCTGGGCAAGCCGGAGGAATACGCGGAGACCGTCGAGTTCCTCACGAAGACGCGGATGATGAACGGCGAGGTCGTGCGCCTCGACGGCGCGATCCGCATGCAGCCGAAATAACGCCCGGCGGAGGTCGAACCCGCACCCGGAGAGAGCCGTGACCGAAGAGCGCGACGTGATGGAGTACGAGGTGGTGGTCGTCGGCGGCGGCCCCGCCGGGCTCGCCTTCGCGATCCGCCTCAAGCAGCTCAAGCCGGATCTCTCCATCTGCCTGCTGGAGAAAGGCGGCGAGATCGGCTCCCACATCCTCTCAGGCGCCGTGATGGAACCGGCCGCGCTGGACAGCTTCCTGCCGGAGTGGCGCGACCACCCGCCCGTCGTGTGCGTGCCCGCGGAGCACGACGAATTCGCGTTCATGACGCGCACCGGCCGCGTGCGGCTGCCCACGCCGCCGCAGATGAAGAACAAGGGCAACGTCATCGTCTCGCTCGGCAGCCTCTGCCGCTGGCTGGGCGAGCAGGCCGAGGGCCTGGGCGTCGACGTCTTCCCGGGCTTCCCGGCGGCCGAAGCGCTGGTCGAGGACGGCCGCGTCGCAGGCGTGCGCTGCGCCGACATGGGCGTGGAGAAGGACGGCTCGCCCGGCCCGAATTACGCACCGGGCGTCGACATCCGCGCCGGGCTCACCGTACTCGCGGAAGGCTGTCGCGGCAGCGTCACCAAGACGATCATCCAGCGCTTCGAGCTCGACGCGGGGCGCGAGCCGCAGACCTACGGGCTCGGCTTCAAGGAACTCTGGCGCCTGCCGGAAGGCCGCGTGAAGCCGGGCCGCATCGAGCACACCGTCGGCTGGCCGCTCGACAGCCACACCTACGGCGGCAGCTTCACCTATCACCTCGACGAGGACCGCGTGTACATCGGCTTCGTCAGCGGCCTCGACTACAGCGACCCGGAATTTTCGCCGTTCGAGGCGTTCCAGCAGTTCAAGAACCACCCGAAGGTGAAGCCCCTGCTCGAGGGCGGCGAGATCCTCTCCTCCGGCGCGCGCGCCATCGTGGAAGGCGGCTGGCAATCGCTGCCGAAACTGGAGATGCCCGGCGCGATGCTCGTGGGCGACGCCGCGGGCACGATCAACGTGCCCAAGATCAAGGGCATCCACATGGCGATGCATTCCGCGCTCGTCGCGGCCTCGCACTATGCGGAGACCGGCGCGACCGACGGCTACGACGCCCGCTTCCGCGCCTCCGCCGCCGGCCGCGAGCTGTGGAGCGTGCGCAACATCCACGCGGGCTTCCGCAAGGGCCTCTGGGCCGGGCTCGCGAACGCCGCCCTGGAGACCGTACTCGGCGGGCGCACGCCGTGGACGCTTTCCAACCACGCCGACTGGTCGAGCCTCGAGAAGCTCGAACAGCACAAGGACATCGACCGCGGCTGGGGCAAGCGCGACCTGCCGCCGCGCGACCGGCTGAGCTCGGTCGCCTACGCCCAGACGTCGCACGACGAGAACCAGCCCGTGCACCTCAAGGTCGCCGACACGAACATCTGCGTCGATCGCTGCACGCACGAATACGGCAACCCCTGCACGCGCTTCTGCCCCGCCGGCGTCTACGAGATGGTCGAGGAAGGCGGCGAGCGGCGCCTGCAGATCAACGCCGCCAACTGCGTGCACTGCAAGGCCTGCGACATCAAGGATCCCTACGAGATCATCACCTGGACCGTCCCCGAGGGCGGCTCCGGGCCGAACTACCAGAACCTGTAGCCGCGCTCTGCGGCTCGGGTCCAATTACCGACAGCATGTAGCGAGATGGGTGTTATGAAAATACTGGTCGCCATCAAGCGGGCCGTCGATTACAACGTCCGCGTGCAGCTCAAGCGCGACGGCTCGGGCGTGATGACCGACGGCGTCAAGATGAGCATCAACCCCTTCGACGAGATCGCGCTCGAGGAGGCACTTCGAATCCGCGAGGGCGGCACGGACGCCGAGATCGTCGCCGTTTCCATCGGTCCCGACGCCGCGCAGCAGCAGCTCCGCACCGCGCTCGCCATGGGCGCGGACCGGGCGCTGCTCGTCAAGACCGAAAACGAAGTGCAACCGCCGCTCGCCGCGCGCGCGCTGCTAAAGATCGTCGAGGAGGAAGAAGCCGATCTCGTCCTGATGGGCAAGCAGGCGATCGACGACGACGCCAACCAGACCGGCCAGATGCTTTCCGCCCTGTGGGACCGCCCGCAGGCCACGTTCACGTCGAAGCTCGAGTTCGAGGACGGCAAGGCCACCGCGACCCGCGAGGTCGACGAGGGCCTCGAAGTCATCCGCGTGGAGCTGCCGGCCGTGGTCACCACGGATCTGCGCCTCAACACGCCGCGCTTCGTGAAGATGCCCGACATCATGAAGGCGAAGCGCAAGCCGCTCGACACGCGCGAGCTGGGTGACCTCGGCATCGGCGAGACGCCGACGGTGGAGGTGACCGCCTTCGAGCCCCCGCCGAAGCGCGAGGGCGGACACAAGGTCGAGACGGTGGCCGAACTCGTCTCCGAACTCAGGGACAAGGGGTTGATCGGATGAGCAACATACTCGTCATTGCCCAGCAGGACGGCAACAGGCTTTCCCAGGCCACGGCGCGCGCGGTCGCCTGCGCCGGGGCCATCGGCGGCGACGTCACCGTCGCGGTGTTCGCCGACGACACGGCGGCGCTCGGCAAGGAAGCGGCGGCGCTCGAAGGCGTCTCGAAGGTGGTCGCCATCGAGCGCCCCGAGAACAAGGACCGCCTCGCGGCCCTGCTGGCACCGCAGATCGCCGAGCTCTCGAAGGACTACAGCCATGTGCTGATGGCGTCCACGACGTTCGGCAAGGACGTGCTGCCGCGCGCCGCCGCGCTGGCAGGCCGCGCCATGGTCACCGACGTCATGGAGGTGCTCGGCGAGCGCAAATTCAAGCGCCCGATCTACGCCGGGAACGTCATCGTCACCGTCGAGGTGCCGGGCGACGCCACGGTGTTCGCAAGCGCCCGCGCCGCATCCTGGAAGCCGGTGGGCGGCGGCGGCAACGCCGACGTCGAGGCCAGGCAGCTCGACGTGGAACTGCCCGCGCACAGCGAATACGTGCGCCTCGAGCGCGACGAGAGCGACCGGCCCGACCTCCAGTCCGCGCCGAAGGTCGTCTCCGGCGGCCGGGGCGTCGGCAGCAAGGAGAACTTCGACGTCATCTATTCGCTCGCGGACAAGATGGGCGCCGCGGTGGGCGCGTCGCGCGCGGCCGTCGACGCCGGCTTCGTCCCGAACGACATGCAGGTCGGGCAGACGGGCAAGATCATCGCGCCCGAGCTCTACGTCGCGATCGGCATTTCCGGCGCCATCCAGCACCTCACGGGCATCAAGGACGCCGGCACGATCGTCGCCATCAACAAGGACCCCGAGGCCCCGATCTTCGAGGTCGCGGACGTGGGCCTGGTCGGCGACCTGTTCAAGGTGCTGCCGGAACTCGAAGCCGAGCTCGGCAAGACGTCATGACCGAGCCGGTCTGGCGCCCGGAGCCGGAGGCGGCCTGCAACTCGGCGATGGCCCGCTTCATGGGCGAGGCCAACCGCCGCCACGACCGCGATATCCGGGACTTCGACGGCCTCTGGCAATGGTCCGTCGAGCACCGCGAGGACTTCTGGCCGCTGGTGTGGGACTTCTTCGACGTCCGCGCGCACAGGCGCTGGGACACGGTTCTCGCCCATGACGGCCTGCCCGGCGCGAAGTGGTTCGAGGGCGCACGCCTGAACTTCGCCGAGAACCTGCTCCGCCACCGCGACGAGCGCACGGCGATCGTCTTCCGCAACGAGGCGGGCCACCGGCGCACTTTCACCTATGCGGAGTTGTATCGCGAGGTGGCGCGCGTGCGCGCGGGCCTCGACGCCGCCGGCGTACGCAAGGGCGACCGCGTCGCGGCCTATCTCCCGAACATGCCGGAGACGGTCATCGCCATGCTCGCCAGCGCGAGCATCGGCGCGATCTTCTCCTCCACCTCCCCGGACTTCGGCACGGCGGGCGTGCTCGACCGCTTCGGCCAGGTCGAACCGAAAGTGCTGTTCGCCTGCGACGGCTACTTCTACAACGGCAAGACGCACGATTCCCTCGGCCGCCTCAAGACGATCCTGGGCGAACTGCCCTCGGTCGAGAGGACGGTCGTCGTCCCGCACGTCAGCGCCGAGCCGGACCTCACGGGGCTACCGAACACGGTGGCCTACGCGGACTTCCTCGAGAACGCGGACGAGATCGAGTTCGCCCCCCTGCCCTTCGACCAGCCGCAGTTCATCCTCTTTTCCTCGGGCACCACGGGCAAGCCCAAGTGCATCGTGCACGGCGTGGGCGGCGTGCTGCTCCAGCACCTCAAGGAACTGGGGCTGCACACCGACCTCTCGCGCGACGACGTGCTGTTCTACTTCACCACCTGCGGCTGGATGATGTGGAACTGGCTCGTCTCCGGCCTGGCGCTCGGCTCGACCATCGTGCTCTACGACGGCTCGCCGATGCATCCGGGCAAGGAAGCCATGCTCCACCTGGCCGAGGAAGAACGCATCAACGTCTTCGGCACGTCGGCGAAGTTCATCGCGGCGCTGCAGAAGGCCGGCATCGGCGCCGAGCACCGCAAATACATCGAAAGCGTGCGCACGATCCTCTCCACCGGCTCGCCGCTCATGCCCGAGCACTTCGACTACGTCTACGGCGAACTCAAGCCCGACGTGCAACTCGCTTCCATATCCGGCGGCACGGACATCGTCTCCTGCTTCGCGCTCGGGAACCCGCTCCAGCCCGTCTGGCGCGGCGAGTTGCAGGGCCGCGGACTCGGCATGGCCGTCGAGATCTACGACGAGGACGGCCGCAGCCTCCGGGATCAGGCCGGCGAGCTCGTCTGCACCAAGGCCTTCCCGGTGATGCCGGTGAAGTTCTGGAACGACCCCAAGGGCGAGCGTTACCACTCGGCCTACTTCGAGAAGTTCCCCGGCGTGTGGTGCCACGGCGACTGGGCGAAGCTCACCGAACACGGCGGACTCGTCATCTACGGGCGCTCCGACGCCGTGCTCAACCCCGGCGGCGTGCGCATCGGCACCGCCGAGATCTACCGCCAGGTGGAAAAACTGCCCGAGGTGCTGGAGAGCCTCGCCGTCGGCCAGGAATGGGGCGACGACATCCGCATCGTGCTCTTCGTCCGCATGCAGCCCGGCGAGCAGCTCACCGACGAGATCGTGGACCGCATCCGCCGCACCATCCGCGAGAACGCCACCCCGCGCCATGTGCCGGCCAAGGTGCTGGCAGTGCCGGACTTGCCCCGCACCCGCAGCGGCAAGATCACCGAGATCGCCGTGCGCGAGGTCGTCCATGGCCGCCCGGTGAAGAACACCGAGGCGCTCGCGAACCCCGACGCCCTGGAAGCCTTCCGCAACCGCCCCGAACTCGCGAAATAGCCGGCGCCCGAACGCCCTACCCGCGCGGCCGGTAGGCCACGGCATCGATCTCGACGGCGGCCCCGAGCGCAAGATCGGCGCGCCCGACTGTAATCCGCGCCGGCGGCTCCGGCCCGATCACTTGCATGTAGGCGTCGTTCATTTCCCGCGCCGTTCCCATGTCCGCCAGAAACACGTTGACTTTGACCAGGTCTGCCAGCGATGCATTGCATTGCTTCAGAATCGTTTCGATATTGCGAAGCGCCTGCGTCGTCTCCGGCCCGGTGCCGCTCTCCGCAAGCGCCAACGAATCATCCACGGTCCCCAGCGTCCCGGACACGTAGACGAAGTCCCCGGCAATCACGGCGTGGCAGAACGCCGGCAACCGCGCCAGTCCGGGCACGCAGACTCTTTCGACGGTCATGGGAGTTCTCCCGACAGCCATGGCCCCACATTGTGCCGGGCCCGCGGCGTAGACGCGACCTCGCCGGCTCCGGGCCATGAGCGGCCGCCCGCCGAGCCGGCTCCGCGGGCTCGCGCATCCCCGGCATTCGTCGCGAAGCGGATGATGGGATCGGCTCGCCTATTCGTGGTTGCCCGTCAAGGCCGCTGCAACAGCGGCCGCGCGAGGCTTGAATTTCGCGTATTTCTCGAGCAGCGCGCGGAAGCGCGCATCATGGCGAATTCGGTCCCAGCTCGGATCGATCCACAGCATCACCGGCGAATAGACGACGCCGATGCCGGGCATGGCCAGCGCCCGGGCCAATACCGGTACGGCCAGGTCGGGGCGTCCGGCTTTCGCGTAGAGGGCCGCGTCCAGTTCCAGGTAACCCGCCAGCGTGTAGCGGTCATCGGTCTTCGCGAAGGCCGACCGTGCCCGGCCGATCGCGTCCAGCGCCTCGGGTATCCGCCCGAGTCCGATGTCCGCGGCGGCGATGTTCTGCCAGACAGCGGACAGACGGATCCCGTGCTGCCGCTTCAGCTGCTCGCGGGACTCGGCCAGGGCCTGCTCGAACAAGGGATCGGCATGGTCCGTGTCGCCCATCCGCCGGTAGAGATCGGCGCGGCGCAGCGCCTTCGGCCGCTCGGAAGGCCGGAAGTTGTCCGGGGTGTTGGGCACACCCTCGAGGAGGGCAAGCGCCTCTCGGTACCGCCTCTCGTAACGCAGATAGTCGGCCCGCCGGAGTTCCAGGGCAGGCGCATCGCCGCGAGCCGCGCGCAGCGCGCGCGAAACGTTGCCGCTCTCGTAGAGGATCGCGTCGGCATTCGACCACTTGGCCATGAGGTTGTCCGGGTCCAGGGCGAGTGCGCGTCGGAACAAACGCTCGGCGTCGGCGTAGCGGTTGACGGCCGTATAGGTCTGGCCCAATTCCCAGGCACGGAAGGCGTTGCGTGGATCCAGCATCAACGCTTTCCGGAAAAACGCGATCGCGGCCCCGAAGTGTCCCTGCCGGCGGGCGATCGAGCCGCGTGCCGCCAGGGCGCGTGCATCGTTCGGGCGCAAGGCCAGCGCCGCCGAGAAGGCCTTTTGCGCCGCCGCAAAATCGCTCCGTCCGAAATAGTCGCTGTAGCCGAGCGCAAGATGTGCGGCGGCGAGATTCGGGGCGAGTTCAAGGGCACTCCCGGCATCGGAGCGCGCCTTCGCTTCCAGGGCCTTCAAGTCCCTCGCGCCGATCCACGCGAGGAGGCTCTCGGTGTAGGAGAGCCGCGCCCACGCGAGCGCAAAATCCGGCGCCCTGGCGACTGCCTTCCTGTAGGTCGAAACGGCCTGCCGGAGGGTGGCGGGATCGTAGCCGGAAAAACCCCGCTCCGCCAGGTACTCGGCCCGCAGGAACAGGTCGTCCGCCACGGGATCGCCGGTGAGTTCCGTGGCCAGGCGCTTCGTCTCGCCGGACGAGATTTCGGCCTTGAGCGCGGCCGCCACCCTTGCAGCCACCTCGCCCTCGACGCCGAACACGTTGGCGAGCGTGCGCTGGTAGCTGTGCGCCCATAGATGGGTATCGGTCCTTGCATCGATTAGCTGGACGTCCACCAGCACCTGGTCACCATGCTTCTGCACGCTCCCTTCGAGGATCGTCGCCACGCCGAGTTGCCGGGCGACGAGCCTCAGGTTCCGGGGATGGCTCCGATACTTCAGGGTCGAGGAGCGCGAGATAACCCGCAGATCGTCGATTCCGGCCAGCTTGGTCAGGATCAGGTCCTGCATGCCGGCGACGAAGTAGGCATCCTCGTCGCCTACGTTCAGGTTTTCGAACGGCAGCACCGCGATGCTGTGCGGCGGAGGATCGACCACTGCCGTATCCGATTCGCGGAATAAGGTCGGCCACGACATGAACAGCGCGACAGCCACCGCCACGGCCAGCCCCGCCGCAACCACCCACGCCCAACGGAAACGTCCGCGCGCCGGGCTGTTTCCCCGCCCCTCGCCCCGGCCGGCGTCTTCGATTCCGACCGGGGCGATAAAGCGGTAGCCGCGCCCCCGCACGGTTTCGATATAGCGCGGCGCATCGCTGCTGTCGCCCAGTGCCTTGCGCACGGCGCTCACGTTCCAGGGCAGGCCGTTTTCCTCGACGACGGTGGTGGGCCACAGCGCCTCGATCAATTCCTCACGGGACTGGAGATGGCCGGCGGATTCAACCAGCAGGCAGAGCAGATCGAAGGCCTGCGGCGTGAGCGTCACGGGCTCGCCGTTCCGCAACAGCAGGCACTCGCCGGGCACGAGCCGGAACGGCCCGAAGACGTACGTAATCCCGGAATCGCCGGATTTCCTGGCCTCCAATTCCAATTCCAGACAAATACCAGTCACCTTCCAGACAAATTAAAAGCCGATTCCCGGGGCAGCGCAATACGGTGAATACCGGGTGATGCGGCCGCTCGCCGCGGCGGGAGCGATGAACCCTGGAGGCCGCGAGAACACCAGCGGTGGCGCGCATTCCCGGATGACGGCCGAGAGCCGCTTCCCGGCCACTCCCCTGAATCGACGGAGGACAGGATCATGAATGTTCAACCCATACGGGCCTGTCTTGCCGGCCGGGTGCCGGCCCTGCTCCTTGAGAGAGGAGAGACACCGATGAAAGCGCAACATCCAACCAACGGCTTCACGCCAGTCCCGGGATCCGCCCGGATGACGCGCCCCCACAGCACGGGCCAACGCCGCGCACGCCCCCTTTTCACGCGCGTAAGGAGGACACTTCACATGCACCTGAAACAGTTGCTGGGCTCATTCGCCGTACTGAGCCTCTGTGCGGGCCTCTCCGCACCCACCGCCGCCCACCAGACGCGGGTGGGCTCCGTCAAGCGGGTCCGGACCACGGAATTCCCGTCCGCCGTGCCCGTCGCGGCCCCGAGCGTCCTTCCACGCCCGGCGACCCCGGACGTGGACGTCGCGTTCCCGAAACTCGGGGGCGGCAGTCAGAGCGCCGCGCACGTCGCCGCGGATCACTTGCCGCGCACCAGCGGCAATGCGGTGGCATCCGCATCGCCCGTCCTGACATTCGACGGGCTGACGGTGGTCGACGAGTTACGGCTATCTGGAGACTTCGGAACACCGCCGGACCAGGCGCTCGCCGTCGGAAACGGCTATGTACTGGAAGGCATCAACGGCGCGATTGCCGTCTACGACGCCGCTTCGGGGACCGAGCTGCTTGCGACGGGGATGAACGCCTTTTTCGGCGTGGCACCGGAGGAATTCACGTCCGACCCCAAGGCGTATTACGACGCCGACACGGGTCGCTGGTTCGTGACCGTCGCCGCCATCGCCCCGGACGGCAGCACGACCAGCGTGCTGATCGCCGTCAGCCAGACCCCGGATCCGACGGGGCGTTACAACGTCTACTCGGTCGATACAACGGAACCGGGACTGCAGGGTTGTCCCTGCCTCGGCGATCAGCCGCTGATCGGGGCCGATGCCAACGGCTTCTATGTCAGCACCAACGAGTTCAACTTCGGCCAGTTTTTCAGCGGGAACCCCGTCTTCGTCGCGACGAACATCTTTGCCCTGGACAAGGCGGCCCTCGCGGCCGGAGCCGCGACCGTCAACGAACAGGAGTTCGCCGTTCCGTTCACGGACACGGAACTGTTCTATTCGCTGCAGCCGGCCACGGTGCCGCCGGGGGGCGCGTACGCGGCCGACCACGGTGGGACGGAGTACTTCATGGGTGCGCTCGACGATTACGGCGTGCTGACGGACCGGATCACGGTGTTCGCATTGACCCATACGGGCTCGCTCGCGACGTCGCCCAATCTCGCGCTTCAGCACGTCGTGCTGGCCAGCGAAGTGTATGGGCCGGAGGGTGTCAACTTCTTCCGACTTCCGACCGCGAAGCAGCCGGGCGTCCCTGTCTCCCGATACGAGGAGGCACTGCCATTCGCCTACCAGTTGCGCCAGGGCACCTGCACGGTCTGCAACGAGTTCCTGGGAGTGACAGGGCACGTCAATGCGCATGAGGAAACCCTGAGTACTAACGACGACCGCATGACACAGGTCGTGTTCGCCGGCGGCCACCTGTTCAGCGCACTTGCGACGGCGCTCGAGACGCCCAACCGTTACGCGACCACGGGCGTTGCCTGGTTTGCGGTGACGCCGGGCTTCGACGGCGACACGCTGACCGCCACCATGGCGAACCAGGGTTACGTCTCGGTCAACGGACAGGCCGTCATCTTTCCCGCCGTCGGCATGAACGCCGCAGGCCGGGGCGCCATATCCTTCACGCTGGTCGGTCCGGACTACACGCCGAGCGCGGCGTACGCGACCCTCAACGCCGACAATGGCGCGGGCGACGTGCGGATCCTCGCCCCTGGTGCCGGCCTGATCGATGCCTTCGACGGGTACTTCGGCAACGGCGTGGCCCGCTTCGGCGACTATTCCGCGGCGGTTGCGGACGAGAGCGGCAATGTCTGGCTGGCGACCGAGTACGTGCCCGATCTGTCGCCCGTCGTCATCCTGGGTACCCCCCTCTACCACTACGGCACCCGCGTCAGCGAGATACACCCCTGATCCGACGGGACAATATCGAGCCCCCGGAGACGCCCCGGCGCCGCAGGGCGCCGGGGCCCTCCCGTTCAATGGATCGGATGCGCTTCCATACCGGCTCCAGTCAGATGGCGTCCAGGTAGTCGCTTCCCAGTTGCCGCATCTGCTCGAGGATCCAGGCCTGGCGCTGGCGCATGTAGTCGGACGGGTGCGCCGGATCGAGATGGTCGGGATCGGGTAACGCCGCGGCGAGAAGCGCGGCCTCGGGACGCGTGAGTTGCGAGGCGTGCTTGCCGAAGTAGTGCCGGGCGGCGGCCTCGACGCCGAAGGTGCGGGGACCGAACTGGGCGATATTGAGATACATCTCCAGCACGCGGCGCTTGGGCCAGGTGCCGTCGATCAGGATCGTGAACCATGCGCCGACGCCCTTGCGGAAATAGCTGCGGGCCGGCCACAGGAACAGGTTCTTGGCTACCTGTTGCGTGATCGTGCTTGCTCCGTGGATGGTGCCGCCCTGCTCGTTGTGCTTGATCGCCTTGCGGATGGCGCCGACATCGAAACCGTGGTTACTCGGGAACGTCTGGTCTTCGCTCGCAACGACGGCCAGCCGCATGGCGGGCGACATCCGCCGGTACGGTACCCAGGTCTGTTGCAGTTGCTTGCCGGACGGCAAACCCGAGGCTGTTTCGAGCATATAGGCGGTCGTGGCCGGATTGACCCATCGCATAACCAGCACGGGAAGCCAGGTGATCAGGAACAGCGCGAATACAATGGCGAACGCGATGCGCACTTTTCGGGGACGCGGCTTGCGCCTCGCCCGGGTTGCCGGAAGCTCGGGTGGCGCCGGCTGCTCCGGCACGGGCATGGGCACCGAGATGCCCGGGTCGTCGTCCTCGGGGGCGTCGTCTCGCGGCGCCCGCAGACTTCGAAGCGTCCCGCCTGCCGAGGCCGGGTGTGCGTCGCGGTCGCGCCCCGGCCCGCCGGGGTCCGGAAGGCCGGAGTCGTGCCGCACCTGCTCGCTGGATTCCGCGGGCGCGGCATCGGCGGGTCGCGGCCCGTTCGGGGGCCCCTGACTGTCGTCTCGTGGCAAAGCGCGGCTCGTCGTGCGGTCGGCTATCAAGAGACCCGGAGCGCCGCCGACGGGTTCCCCGTCTCGCTGCAGCAGCGAATACCGGGGGCAAGCCGTAAGCGCCCCACCCCGATCGTCGTGCAGCCCGGCAGGCCGCGACTGTCCGCGCCCGCGGCGGGCGCGCCGTCCGGGTCAGTGGCTGCTTGTATCGGCGCGCGGCGCCTCGGTGCGGACGGAGTCGAGTGCAACCCGCGGCCGGAAGCTGTGTGGATCGGCCGCCTCCCACCAGCTTGCGTAGAGGGTTTCCTGCGGCGCGTCGAGCAACGCGTTCTCCGGCAGGAAATCCCAGATCTGGTCGAGCGGCAGTGACTTCGATGCACCGATCCGGTGATGGACATGATGCGGCTGCAAGTCGCCGGGATGCTCGAGACCGGCGGCCGCGACGATTTCCATCAGGGCCTCGAGCGTCGCGGCCTGGAAGTTGGCGGCGCGCCGCGCCTGGACGTCGGGATCGAGGCCGCGCTGGCGCGCCTTGTCCTGCGTCGTGATGCCGGTGGGACAGGTTCCCGTGTGGCATCGCTGCGCCTGGATGCAGCCGATCGAGAACAGGAAGGCACGCGCGGCGTTGCACCAGTCGGCGCCGATCGCCAGATTCTGCGCAAGGTTGGCGCCGGAGTAGACCTTGCCGCTCGCGGCAAGCCTGACGTGCCGTTTCAGCCCGGTGCCGACCAGCGCGTTGCGCACCACGATCAGCCCGTCCAGCAGCGGCATGCCGACACGGTTGGACAATTCCAGCGGCGCGGCGCCGGTGCCGCCCTCCGCGCCGTCCACGACGATGAAGTCGAGCAGGATGCCGCTCTCGAGCATGGCCTTCATGACGGCCATCACCTCGTGCACCTGCCCCACGCAGAACTTGATGCCCACCGGCTTGCCGCCGGACAGTTCGCGCATCCGGGCGGCGAACTCGAGCATCTCGACCGGGGTGGAAAAGGCCGAATGACCGCGCGGCGAGAGGCAGTTCTCGTAGGCGGGGACCTTCCGCGTCTCCGCGATCTCGGGCGTCACCTTGGCGCCCGGCAACAAGCCGCCGTGGCCGGGCTTGGCGCCCTGGCTGAGCTTGATCTCCGTCATCCGGACCGAGTCGCGCCGGGACTGCTCGGCAAACAGGTCCGGATCGAATCGGCCGTTCCCGTCGCGCGCCCCGAAATAGCCCGACCCGAGTTCCCAGACGAGGTCGCCGCCGTGCTTGAGGTGATACGGGCTGATGCCGCCCTCGCCGGTGTCGTGATAGAAGCCGCCGTGCCGGGCGCCGAGGTTGAGCGACTCGATAGCGCGCGCCGACAACGCCCCGAAGCTCATCGCGGAGATGTTGAACACCGACGCGCTGTAGGGCGAGGCGACCTGCTCGGTGCCGACGTTCACGCGGGGCCGTTTGTCGGGGTTCGCTGCCGGCGCCATCGAATGCGATACCCACCCGTATTCGGAGGAATACACGTCCAGCTCGGTCCCGAACGGATGCGTGCTCGAGGCGCTCTTGGCGCGGTCGTAGACGAGCTGCCGGGCCTCGTAGCTGTACGGCTTGCCCTCCTCGTCGTCCTCGACCATGTACGCCCGGAAGAACGGCCGCAGGTCGAGCGCCAGCCAGCGGAACCGCGTCGCCACCGGATAGTTCGCCAGCAGCGTCGAATGATGCTGCACGGCGTCGTGAAGGCCCAGCGCGGCCACGGGAAGCCCGGGAACCAGCAGTAACAGCCACCAGGGGCCGTACCAGAGGGCCAGCACGATGCCGGCGGCGACGAGCAGCAGCGCCGAAACCGGCAGGATGGCCCGTTTGACACCGTTGAGGCTGGCGTAGCTGCTGAATACCCGGATGGCGCTCATGACGTCTCCTCGGCCTGTTGTCTGAAGTCGGGTTCGCCGGGGATCGCCCGGCGTTCGATGAGTATGACTCGATTGCCGCACGGCGGCTTCGGTCCGGCGGACAGCGTGGCGGTTTTCACCGCGCGTTCGCAAGCAGTTCTTCGACGCGCGGGCGGGCGGCGTTCGCGGCGTCCCGGTCGATGAAGGCCAGCCGCAGCCGGCGCGCGAGCACGTCCTCGGTGGTCAGGGCCATTTCCCGGCCGGCGGCCCACACGACCTCCGCCTCGATGTAGGGATGCCCCTCGGCCAGCCTCGCGTTCGCCGCCGCCGGGGCGAGCGAGAGCAACTCCTCGGCCCGGCCGCCGTAAGCGTGGGCGAGGTGCGCCGCGACGTCGCCCGGCAGGCCATGGCGCTCGGCAAGCGTCACCGCGAGGTCCTCGGAATACCCTTCCGCGCCGAGCAGCGGCCGCTCCCGCGTGCTGCAGGGACGGGCGTCGAAGTCGTTGTCGGCAACGACGCGGTCGAGCGTCTCCTCGGCCATGAGGCGGTAGGTCGTCCACTTGCCCCCGGCGATGGTCACGAGTCCGCCCTTCCCGACCTCGATGTGGTGTTCGCGCACGAGCTTCGCGGTGTTCCCGCCGGCCTCCGGATCCGCGATCAGCGGACGCAGTCCCGCCCAGCTCGACCGCATGTCGTCCCGCCCGGGCGGCGGATCGAACCAGTGGCCGAGTTGCTCGAAGAGATAGTCGATTTCCGCCTCCGTCGGATGCGGGGTACTCGCCGCCGGAGCGGGTTCGTCGGTCGTGCCGGCGATGACGGACCCTTCCCACGGCGTGACGAAGAGCACCCGCCCGTCGGGCGTGCGCGGGATCAGCAATGCGTCGCCGTGCGGCGCCCAGTCCGCGTCGAACGCCAGGTGCGTCCCGCGGCTCGGCTTCATCATCGGGCGGGCCGCCGGATCGGCCATGCGGCGAACGGTGTCGGCGAACGGACCCGTCGCGTTGACGACGCAACGCGCCCGCACGTCCACGGCCTCGCCCCCGATCATGTCCCGGACCGCGGCGCCGCGGATGTGGCCGTCACTGCGCGCGAAGCCGGTGACATAGGCGTAGTTGACGACGGCGGCGCCGGCGGCCGCCGCGCTGGCCACGAGCGTCACGTTCATGCGGGCGTCGTCGAACTGGCCGTCGTAATAGGCGACGCCGCCTCTGAGCCCCTTGCGGCGCAGGCCGGGAAACGCACGCAGCATTTCCGCGCGCGAAAGGTAGCGGCTGCGGCCGATGCCGGCCGCGCCCGCGGCGCGGTCGTACATCCACAGGCCCGTGCGGTAGAAGATGGCGTCGCGCAGCGAATAGGCGGGCACGACGGTGCGCAGTGGGTGCACCAGGTGCGGTGCGATTCCGAGCAGCGTCGCGCGTTCGGCGAGCGCCTCGCGCACCAGGCGAAACTGGGCGCGGTCGAGGTGCGTGACTGCGCGTTCGAGGTAGCGCACGCCGCCGTGCACGAGTTTGGTGGAACGGCTCGAGGTGCCGGACGCGAAGTCGCCCGCCTCCACCAGCGCCGTCCTGAGCCCGCGCGCGGCGGCGTCGAGCGCGATGCCGGCGCCCGTCGCCCCGCCGCCGATCACGAGGACGTCGAAGTCCTCGTCCCGAAGCCGCGCCAGGTTGGCCGCCCGGTCCATTGCGCTCACGCCGTCCCCTCTTCGTTCCATGCCGCGGCCTGGTCGCAGGCCCGCCGCCAGCGCGCATAATCCCGCTCGCGCCGCGCCTGCGCCACGGCGGGCTCGAAGCGGTGTTCGCAACGCCACGAACGTGCCGGCGTTTCCGGATCGATCTCCCCCGCGGCGATCCCGGCGAGGTACGCGGCACCGAGCGCGGTGGTTTCCGTTTCGGCCGGGCGCAGGACGGAGCGGCCCAGCACGTCGGCCTGCATCTGCATGAGGAGGTCGTTGGCCGCGGCGCCGCCGTCCACGCGCAGTTCGCTCACCGGCGCGCCGGTCGCTGCCGCGATGGCATCGGTCACGTCGCGCGTGCGGCAGGCGATGCCCGCGAGCGCGGCGCGCGCGATGTGCGCCGCCGTCGTGCCGCGGGTCAGACCGAGGATGGTGCCGCGTGCATTCGGCTTCCAGAACGGAGCGCCGAGACCCGTGAGCGCGGGCACGAAACAGACACCGTGCGTATCCTCGACGGACGCGGCGAGCCCTTCGACCTGGGCCGCTTCGTCGATGAGGCCGAGCCCGTCGCGGAGCCACTGCACGACGGCGCCGGCGTTGAAAATCGAGCCTTCCATCGCGTACACGGGCGGGGCATCGCCGATCTGCCAGGCGGGCGTGGACAGCACGCCCGCGCCCGCCACCGGCTCCGCACCCACGTTCACGACGACGAAGGCCCCAGTGCCGTAGGTGTTCTTCGCCTGGCCGGGCTCCAGGCAGCCCTGGCCGAAAAGCGCCGCGTGCTGGTCGCCGGCGACGCCGCGGATTGCAATGTCCCCGCCCGCGAGACGCGCGCGGCCGAAATCCCCGGCGGACGGGCGCACCTCGGGCAGCAGCGTGGCCGGGATGCCGAAGGCCTCGAGCAATTCCTGGTCCCAGGCCAGCCGATGGATATCGAAGAGCATCGTGCGCGAGGCGTTGGTCACGTCGGTGACGTGTTCACGCCCGCCCGTGAGGTGCCATATCAGCCAGCTGTCGACCGTCCCGAAGGCCAGGTCGCCGCGCTCCGCGCGTGCGCGCGCGCCCGGCACCTCATCGAGCAGCCAGCCGAGCTTGGTGGCGGAGAAGTACGGGTCGAGCCTGAGCCCCGTGCGCTCGCGCACGAGCGCCTCGACGCCCTGTGCGCGCAGGTCCTCGCAGCGCGCCGCGGTGCGCCGGTCCTGCCAGACGATGGCCGGTCCGATGGGCCGGCCCGTCTTCCGGTCCCAGACGACGGTGGTCTCGCGCTGGTTGACGACCGCGAGCGCGGCAATATCCCCCGGCGCCAGTCCCGCCTCCGACAACGCCCGCTCTGCGCAGCGGAGCTGCGTCCGGGCGATGGCGTCGGCGTCCTGCTCCACCCAGCCCGGATGCGGGTAGGCAACCGGCAACTCTTCCTGCGCCTGCGCCGCGACGTGGCCCCCGGTATCGAAGACCAGGGCGCGGCTGCTGGTCGTGCCCTGGTCGAGGGCTAGCAGATGCGGCACGGGCGGCACTCGCCGGAATCCGGATTCGGCCCAGTGTACTGGGTCGCGGCTGCCTGCCCCGGGCGCCTCTCCGGTACACTTCGAGACGAACGGCCGCCGGACGCGTGACACGGATGTCCGAGGAAACCCGCATCGAAGCCGCCTACGCGGACGCACTGGACAGGGGCGGTAAGCAGTCCGACCCGGCCCAGTCCGAGGCCGTCGCGGCCCTCGCGCGGCTCGAGCGTGGCCTCACCCGCCGCCGCCTGCCCTGGCGGCGCGGCGCGCCGCGCGGCGTCTACCTGCACGGCCCGGTGGGACGCGGCAAGACCTGGCTGATGGACCTCTTCTACCGCTCGCTCCCGATCGACCGCAAGCTGCGGCGGCACTTCCACGGTTTCATGCTCGAGGAAGTGCACGCGCCATTGCGCCGGCTGCGGCACCTGCGCAATCCGCTGCCGCGCCTCGCGAAGGACCTTTCCCGCCGGACGCGGGTGCTGTGCTTCGACGAACTGCTGGTGGAAGATATCGCCGACGCCATGCTGCTCGGCCCGCTGCTGCAGGCGCTGTTCGACAAAGGCGTCGCCCTGGTGGCAACCTCCAACGTGCCGCCGGACGGGCTCTACCGCGACGGACTCAAGCGTGAGCGCTTCCTGCCGGCCATCGCGGCGCTCGAGGCCCACTGCGAACTCGTGGCGGTGGACGGCACCCGCGACTACCGCACCGAACGCCTCGGCGCCGGCGGGGCCTACCGGGTGGCCGGCGCGGACACCGGCCGCCGCGACCTGCAGGCGCTGTTCGAGGACCTGACCGGCGAGCCGCCCAGGCCCGGCACCATAACGCTGAGCGCGCGCCCCGTCGCCACCGCCGGAGCGGCGGAAGACACGGTGCTGGTGGATTTCTCGCGCCTGTGCGAAGACGCACGCAGCGCCCGCGACTACATCGAACTCGCCGAACGCTACCGGACGGTACTGCTCGCCGGCATCCCGGTCCTGGACGACGAGTCGCAGGAAGCCGCACGGCGCTTCATCTCGCTGATCGACGTGTTTTACGAACGGCGCACGCTGCTGGTCGCGACAGCGGCCGCCGAACCCGACGGGCTGTACGAGGGTCGGCGCTTCCGATTCGAATTCCGGCGCACGGAAAGCCGGCTCGAAGAGATGCGATCCCGCGAGTATCTGGCGGGTACGCACCTCGCGCACGCGCCCGCCCTGACGCCGCTGTAACGCGCAATCCGACCTCGTGCCGGACGACGCCCTCGCGCCAAGGGCGAAACGGAAAAGAGATCCCTACCTTTTCGCCTCGGTGGCCCTGGCGAGCATTTTCGCTCGCATGCCACTCGCCGCCGACGGTCACCGGTCGGAAACGGGCTCCGGTTCGCGCTTGCCGTCCGCCTGCTCCTCGACATCGATGGCGAGCTCGCCATCCTTCACGGTGACGATAACGCGCCCGCCGCCGGCGAGGCGCCCGAACAGCAGTTCTTCCGCCAGCGGCGCCTTGATCCGTTCCTGGATGAGGCGTCCCATGGGGCGCGCACCCATCTGCGGATCGTAGCCGTGCTCGGCCAGCCAGTGGCGTGCATCTTCGTTGGCGTCCAGCTGCACGCCCTTCTCCTCGAGTTGCGACTCGAGCTCGATGAGGAACTTGTCGACGATGCGAAGGATGGTCTGAGGCGCGAGTTGGTCGAACTGGATCACCGCATCGAGTCGATTGCGGAACTCCGGCGTGAACACGCGCCGCACCGCTTCCTTCGCGTCGGGCGTGTGGTCCTGGGAGGTAAAGCCCATGGTGCGCCGGCCCATGTCCTGCGCGCCGGCGTTGCTCGTCATGACCAGGATCACGTTGCGGAAGTCCGCCCGGCGGCCGTTGTTGTCGGTGAGCGCGCCGTGGTCCATGACCTGCAGGAGCAGGTTGAATACGTCCGGGTGCGCCTTTTCGATCTCGTCGAGCAACAGCACCGAGTGCGGGTTCTTGATGATCTCCTCGGTCAACAGGCCGCCCTGGTCGAAGCCGACGTAACCGGGCGGCGCGCCGATCAGCCGCGAGACGGTGTGCCGCTCCATGTATTCGGACATGTCGAAGCGCACCAGCGGGATGCCCAACAGCTTCGAGAGCTGGCGCGTAACCTCGGTCTTGCCGACGCCGGTCGGCCCCGCGAACAGGAACGAACCGATCGGGCGCTCCGGGTGGGCAAGACCCGAGCGGGCCATCTTGATCGCCTGCGCGAGCGTGCCGATCGCCTCGTCCTGCCCGTAGATTACGAGCCTGAGATCGCGCTCCAGCGTCCGCAACGCATCGCGGTCGGAGTGGGAAACCGTCTTCGGGGGAATGCGCGCCATGCGCGCGACGATCTGCTCGACGTCGTCGACGGTGACCGTCTTGCGCCGCTTCGTACTCGGACGCAGGCGCATCTCCGCGCCGGCCTCGTCGATGATGTCGATGGCCTTGTCCGGGAGGCGCCGGTCGTTGATGTAGCGCGAGCCGAGCTCGGCCGCCGCCCGCAGCGTCCGGGCCGGGAATTTCACCCCGTGGTGGGTCTCGAACCGGGTCTTCAGGCCACCCAGGATCGCGACCGTCTCCTCGACGCTCGGCTCGGGCACGTCGATCTTCTGGAAGCGGCGCGCGAGGGCGCGGTCCTTCTCGAAGATTCCACGGAATTCCTGGTACGTGGTCGAGCCGATGCATTTGAGCTCGCCGGAAGCGAGAACGGGCTTGATCAGGTTCGAGGCATCCATCACCCCGCCCGACGCCGCCCCGGCGCCGATAACGGTGTGGATCTCGTCGATGAACAGGATCGACCCCTCGCGCGCGGACAGTTCGGCGAGCACGGCCTTGAGGCGCTTTTCGAAGTCACCGCGATACTTGGTCCCGGCGACGAGTGCGCCCAGGTCGAGGGCGTAGATCGTGGCGTTGCGCAGGATATCCGGCACGCGCCCGTCGACGATACGCAGCGCAAGCCCCTCGGCGAGCGCCGTTTTGCCCACGCCCGCCTCGCCGACGAACAGGGGGTTGTTCTTCCTGCGCCGGCAGAGAATCTGCATGGTGCGCGCAAGCTCCACGTCGCGCCCCACGAGCGGGTCCACCTTGCCCTGGCGCGCGGCCTGGTTGAGGTTGCGCGCGAACTGGTCGAGCGCCGAGGCCTCGCCCTTGCCCTGCGGCTCGCCTTCCGTTTCCGCCGCGGCGTCCGCGTCGGCCCCCTCGTCGTCCGGCTCGTCCTTGCCGATGCCGTGGGAGACGAAGTTGAGCACGTCGAGACGCGTCACGTGCTGGCGGTTGAGCAGGTACGTGGCGTGCGAGTCCTTCTCGCTGAACAGCGCCACGAGCACGTTGAGGGCCGTGACCTCCTTCTCGCCCGAGGACTGCACGTGGAAGACCGCCCGCTGGAGCACGCGCTGGAAACCGAGCGTGGGCTGCACGTCCACGGTTGCCTGCTTGCCGAGGCGCGGCGTGGTCTTCTCGATGTAGCCGTTCAATGCCTCGCGCAGCTCGTCGAGGTCGGCGCCGCAAGCCTTGAGCGTCTCCACGACGGCGGGCACGTCGAGCAACGCCAGCAGCAGATGTTCGACGGTAATGAATTCCTGCCGCGTGTCACGCGCTTCCTTGAAGGCGTTGTTCAGGCAGAATTCAAGCTCTTTGCTCAGCATGCGAAACCTCCGGCTACGCCTCCTCCATCGTGCACAAAAGCGGGTGCTGGTTCTTGCGTGCGTACTCGTTTACCTGCGCGACCTTCGTTTCCGCGATCTCGCAGGTGAAGACACCGGCGACGCCCTTGCCCCGCGTATGTACATAGAGCATGATCTGGGTCGCCTGGTTCCGGTCGAGATGGAAAAAAGTCTGCAGGACCTCGACCACGAACTCCATCGGCGTGTAGTCGTCGTTCAGGATGACGACCTTGTACAGGGGCGGCGGCTTGACCTCCGGCCGCGACGTTTCGACTTCCGCCGTGGAGTCGGGTCCGCCTTCACCGGGGCGATCGTCCCCGTCGCCCGCGCGAAAAAGGCTTCCCGCCGCGGCCGGTGCCGCGAGAAAGCGAAGGTAGAACTCGGCGGCCATGCCCCGATTGTAGCTCATCGCCCGGGCGCGGCCGGGAATCCCCGGGGCCGCCCGAAGCGCTTGAGAGTGGAAGACAATCCCCGTAAACTCATACGATTAGAGTCCGCTTGCGCGCACTTCCGAAAGAATCCATGTCTCAGGCGCCTTTTGCCAGCCTGCAGGGCCGTATGACCCGGGCCCTGCCCGGAGCCTCGCGCGCACTGCGCGGCCGATGGCTGCCGTATGGCGTCTTTCTGGGGTTCCTCGTGCTCGCCGGCTACATGGCCGCTCACCTGACCTGGCAGTTTGCCGGGGGCGGCGGCGGACAGGCCGCATCGGCGCCCGCGAGCCCGGCGCACCGGCCCGGCGGCAATCAACCGGACCAGGGTCCGGCGGACAAGGTGGCCGCCGCGCACCTCTTCGGCACGGCGTCGGCGAAAAGCCGACGCCAGGCCGCCGCCGACGCGCCGGAGACCTCGCTGGACCTGTCCCTCCTCGGCGTCGCGGCGGGCACCAGCGGCGCCCCCTCGCAGGCAATCATTTCCAGCGGCAGCAACGGCCAGCAGGACACCTACGCCGTCGGCGCGACGCTGCCGGGCGGCGCGGTGATCCGCCAGATCCTGCCCGACCGGGTGGTCATCGCCCACGACGGGCGGCTGGAGAGCCTGCGACTCCCGGTCGTCGGGACCTCGCTGCTGGCCGCCCACATGAGCTTCGGCAACGGCCAGGGGTCGGTGGACACGGGCGGCGGCAAGAAGTCCGGCGGGAAAGCCGGACCATCCGCACCGCCCGGCCCGTCCCCCGCCAAATTGCGACACGAGTTGAAGAACAACCCGAAGAGCGTCTCCGATTACATGCGCCTGCGCCCCTACGCCAAGGGCGGGCATCTGAAGGGATACCGGGTTTATCCGGGCAAGTTCCCGAAGCTGTTCCAGAATAGCGGGCTGAAGCCCGGTGATATCGTGACGCAGGTCAACGGCATCGATCTGGACAACCCGAAAGCCAACATGCGGGCCATGTCCCAGATCAAGAAGGCCAATGGTCCGGTGCACCTTGTCGTGCAGCGGGGGGGGAAGTCGGTCCACGTGACCGTCCAGATTCCGGGAGGCTGATTTTGTCCCGCATCGTTCCAGTTCTTCTCTGCCTGGCGGCGCTGGCGTCCGTGCCGGCGTTCGCCGCCGGCAACGACTCCGCGGGAAGCACGGCAAAGGGGTCCGAGATCACCCTGAACCTGAAGGACGCCGACATCCGCCAGGTCGCGCAGATGGTCAGCTCCATCACGGGCAAGAACTTCATCGTGGACCCGCGCGCTCAGGGCCGCGTGACGGTCATCTCCGCGAAGCCGATCACCGCCGACGCCCTTTTCTCGGTGTTCCTGTCCGTGCTGCAGGTGCACGGCCTCTCGGCGAACCCGACGGGTAACGACACCTGGCAGATCGTGCCCGCCGTGGAGGGCCGACAGAGCCCCGGGGAGAACCCGAAGCAGCTCGCGAGCGCGCCCGGTGCCTCGATGATCACGCAGGTGGTGCAGCTGAAGAACGTGCAGGTCGCGCAGATCGTCCCCGCGTTGCGCCCGCTGATGTCGAGCTACGCGCAACTGGCCGCCTATGCCCCCTCGAACATGCTGATCCTCTCCGGCCGGGCGGCCAACGTGCGCCGCATCGTCGCCCTCGCCCGCCAGCTCGACCAGCCGCTCAACTCGGGCGTCGACATGATCAAGCTGCAATACGCCTCGGCGACGAACGTCAGCCAGGTGCTGAGCAACATGCTCCAGGGCTCTCAGGGGCAGGGACAGATTCCGCTCAAGATCGCCGCGGACCCGCGCACCAACACGATCCTGGTTTCCGGCAGCCCCGCCGACCGGCTGCAGGTCAAGGCGCTGATCAGCCAGCTCGACAAACCCACCGGGCGCAGCGGCAACACGCACGTCATCTACCTGCACTACGCCAAGGCGGAAGATCTCGCCAAGATCCTCCAGGGCTACGCGAAGTCCCAGAAGCAGCAGGCGCAGGCCGCGGCCGGCAAGGGCGGCGGCGCAAGCTCGCAGCCGCAGATCAACATCATCGCCGACAAGGGCCTCAATGCGCTGATCGTCACCGCGCCGCCGAAGGACCTGGCCGAAATCCAGCAGATCGTCAGCGACCTCGACGTGCGCCGCGCCCAGGTACTGGTCCAGGGCATCATCGCCGAGCTGTCGGCGAACGCCTCGTCCCAGCTGGGCATCAGCTGGGCGGCCGACTCGTCCGGCGCCGCGGGCCTGACCAATTTCCCGGGCGGCGTAGTCGACCTCGGCTCGCTCGCCGCCGCCGGCGCAAACTCGGGCAGCGGCACGGGTGCCGCCACCTCGCTGAGTTCCAGCAGCATTCCCGGCGGACTGCTGTTCGGCGTCGGCCGCATCGTGAAGAACGGCACCAGCTTCGTCGCCCTGCTGAACGCGCTGACGAGCGACGGCAACACCAACATCCTGTCCACGCCATCGCTCGTGACGCTCGACAACGAGGAGGCGAGCCTGGTCTCGGGCCAGAAGGTGCCGTTCGTCACCGGGCAGTACACCAACACCGGACAGGGACAGAGTTCGAACCAGAACCTGATCAACCCGTTCCAGACCGTGCAGCGCCAGCAGCTCGGCCTGCAGATCAAGATCAAGCCCCAGATCAACTACGGCGGCGACACCGTGACGCTTAAGATCGACGCCCAGGACTCGACCATCGGCGCGAACGTCCAGGGCGCCGCGGGCATCGTCACCAACGACCGCGAGCTCAAGACCACGATCGTGGCCAAGAACCACCAGATCATCGTGCTCGGCGGGCTGATCGACACCCAGCTCCAGGAGACCCGCCAGAAAGTGCCGCTGCTGGGCGACATTCCGCTGCTCGGGAACCTCTTCCGCTACCGCAAGTCCGACAAGACGCGGCAGAATCTGATGATTTTCCTGCGCCCCGTGATCCTGCGTAACGCGCGCGATACAGACGCCGTAACCCGCCCGCGCTACAACGAGATCCGCCAGCTCCAGCTCGGCCGGGGCACGTCGGTGCCTCTGCTGCCGGGCGTCAAGCCGCCCGTGATGCCGCAGTTCCACTCGCCGGCGGCGGGCACCGGGTCGCCGGCACCGGAAGCCGCGACGCTGATCCAGGGGGCGCCGGCAGGGACGCGGGGCGCGCCGGCCTCGAACGACTCCGGACACCATGGCTACCGTCGCTGAAGAACTCCCCGAGGAAGAGCGGCTCTCCGAAGGCCGCGTGCCCTACGGCTTTGCCCGCCGGCACGGCGTCGTGGTGCGCCAGCTCGACCCCGACCACGCGGTGGTCGCCCACCGCCGGGACGCGGACCCGACGGCCTTCCTCGAACTCCGGCGCCTGCTGGCACGCCCGCTGAGTCTCGAATCGGTCGAGCGCGATGAATTCGACCGGCTGCTCCAGGCGACCTACGAGGAGCACCAGGCGATCGGCGGATTCGAGGCGCTGGAGGTCCGCACCGACCTGTCCAGCGTGGCCGACCAGCTCCCGGAACCCGCGGACCTGCTCGAGGCCGACGACGACGCCCCGATCATCCGGCTCATCAACGCGCTGCTGACCGAGGCGGTGCGCGAAACGGCCTCGGACATCCACATCGAGCCGTTCGAGGACCATCTCGTCGTGCGCATGCGCGTGGACGGCGTGCTGCGCGAAGTGCTCAAGTCCCGCCGCGCCGTCGCCCCGCTCGTCGTCTCCCGCGTCAAGGTAATGGCGAAACTGGACATCGCCGAGAAGCGCCTGCCCCAGGACGGCCGCATCTCGCTCAAGATCGCCGGCCGCCCGGTGGACGTGCGCGTGTCCACCATCCCGTGCGGACACGGCGAGCGGGTGGTGCTGCGGCTGCTCGACAAGCAGGCCGGCCGGCTGTCCCTGGACCACCTGGGCATGCCGGAGAACCTCCGGAGGCTGCTCGAGGAGACCATCGCAAAGCCGCACGGCATCCTGCTCGTGACCGGCCCCACCGGTTCCGGCAAGACGACGACGCTCTACGCGGGCCTGTCGCGGCTCAATGACCAGAGCCGCAACATCATGACGGTCGAGGACCCGATCGAGTACTACATCGACGGGATCGGGCAGACCCAGGTCAATTCCCGCGTGCAGATGACCTTCGCGCGCGGCTTGCGCGCGATCCTGCGTCAGGACCCCGACGTTGTGATGGTGGGCGAGATTCGCGACCTGGAAACGGCCGAGATCGCGGTCCAGGCCTCGCTCACCGGCCACCTGGTGCTCTCGACGCTGCATACCAACACGGCCGTCGGGGCCGTGACCCGCCTCGACGACATGGGCGTGGAACCGTTCCTGCTCTCTTCGAGCCTGATCGGCCTGCTCGCGCAACGCCTCGTGCGCATCCTGTGCAAGGACTGCCGCGAGCCGTATACGCCGGACGACAACGAGCGCACCCTGATCGGGCTGACCGAGGGCGCCACGCCCACGTTCTACCGGCCGGTGGGCTGCGAGGCGTGCAACCACACGGGCTACCGCGGCCGCACCGGCATCTACGAATTCGTCGCCATCGACGAGAACCTGCGCCGCTACATCCACGACCGCACCAGCGAACAGGACCTGGAGGCCTACGCCCGGACGAAGACACCCAGCATGCGCGGCCACGGGCGCGAGCGCATCCTCGCGGGCGAGACCAGCCTCGAAGAGGTGTTGCGTGTTACCCGTGAGGACTGAATCGCGGGCACGAGCCCCGGCACCCGGCCGCGTCTGACCGATGGGCGCCTACGAATATACGGCCCTCAACCCCGGCGGACGCGAGAAGAAGGGCATCATCGAGGGCGACACCGCGCGGGCGGTACGCCACAAGCTGCGCGAACAGGGCCTGATCCCGCTCTCGGTCGAAACCGCCGCGGCGCGCGAAAGCCGGCGTGCGAGCACCGGATTTTCGATGCACCGGCGCATCAGTGCCCCGGACCTGGCGCTCGTGACGCGCCAGCTCGCGACGCTCGTGGCCTCGGGCCTGCCGATCGAGGAAGCCCTGTCCGCGGCCGCCGAGCAGAACGACAAGCCGCGCCTGCAGAGCATGCTCATGGCCGTGCGCAGCAAGGTCATGGAAGGGCATTCGCTGGCCGCGGGCCTGTCGGAGTTTCCGCACGTCTTTCCCGAGATCTTCCGCGCCACCGTTACCGCCGGCGAACAGACAGGGCACCTGGACGCGGTCCTGGAGCGCCTCGCCGACTATGCTGAAAGCCGCCAGGACCTGCGCCAGAAACTCGCGCTCGCCCTGATCTACCCCATCCTGCTGACCGTCGTGGCCACGGGCATCGTGCTGGGCCTCATGACCTACGTCGTGCCCCAGGTCGTGCAGGTGTTCGTGAACATGAACCACCAGCTTCCCCTCATCACCCGCGTCCTGATCCAGATTTCGGACGGCCTGCGCCAGTGGTGGTGGCTGATCCTGCTTTCGCTTCTGGGGGGGCTCATCGCGTTCCGCCAGGCACTCAAGCGCCCCGGCCCCCAGCGCAGCTTCCATGCGCGTCTGCTGACCATGCCGCTCATCGGACGCCTGGTGCAGGGGGTGAATACCGCGCGGTTCACGCGCACGCTGTCGATCCTGGCCGGCAGCGGCGTTCCCGTGCTCGAGGCGCTGCGCATCTCCAGCGACGTCGTCGGCAACGTGCCCATGCGCGAAGCCGTCCGCGAGGCGGCGGCGCGCGTGCGCGAGGGCGCGGCCATGAACCGGGCGCTCGCGCAGCGCAAGCTCTTCCCGCCGATGATGATCCATCTCATCGCGAGCGGCGAGCAATCCGGCACGCTGAAGGAAATGCTCGACCGCGCCGCGATCAACCAGGAGCGCGAACTTTCCGGCCTGATCTCGGGCATGCTCTCGGTGATGGAGCCGATGATGATCCTCATCATGGGTGCGGTGGTGCTCTTCATCGTGCTTGCGATCATGCTGCCCATCTTCGACCTCAACCAGCTCGTCCACTGACGCCCGGAACCGGGCCGCCGGCACGGCCCGGAAGACTTCTCGCCAGGGCGCGCAGATGCGAAATGTACCCGGATCGGGTCAGTCGTCGACGGGGACCGCGACGGCGACGCGGCGGATGCGGGTTCCATCCGCCGGCGGGCGCAGGTCTTGCGCTCCGATCGCCGTCAACGCCTCGGCAGTGGATACGCGTTCCCTGCCCTTGCGAAACTGGGCCTGGACGAGGGCGCGGGCGCAGACCTTGCCCCCGGATTCAAAGCGCTGCTCGAACAGGAACCAGGCCTCGTCCCAGTCGACTACCTCGGTCTCCAGGGTGTAGCGCTGCGCGAATTTGAGCGGGCGGCGGAAGCGGATTTCCACCGCGGATGCCGCCGCGTGCCAGCCGCGCCGGCGCATGACGCCCAGCAGGCCCGTCACCATGACCAGGTGCAGGCGCCCGAGATCCATCAGCGTGAGATACCGGCCGTTGTTGACGTGACCGAACAGGTCCAGGTCGTTCAGCCATACGCGCATGCGCAGTCGCGACGGGACCAGGGGCGAGCCGGCTTGCACGCGCCGGTGTCGCCACCACAACCAGAGCAAGCGCAGGTAGAGATTCAAGGCGGATCAGGAGAGCCAGGCCCGGTCGAGCCACGCGACCGTGTCCTCGAGTTCCACCCCCGCGGCCGCCTTCCGCAGGTGCGGCAACGCATCGGCGTCGTCGAGCAGGATGGTGCGGCCGTCGAGCCAGGGATTGAGGCGGTGATAGTTGCCGCCGATCAACTGCGTACATTGGTAGTCGACGACCGCCACACCGGCGTCCAACACCAGCCCCAGCAGGGGCTTGGCCCACTGCGCCATGCCCCAGTGGAGACTCTCGCCCTCGATGTGCAGGGGGCTCTTCCCGGTCCCCACGGAAAACACGCGCAGCTGGCGCAGAGTCGGCGGCGGGTTCAGCACCCCGTCGTCGAGGCTCTGGGCAACCGCGCACAGTGTCGGGTTCGCGGCGTACACGCCGCCGTCCACGTAGCCGTCGACGCTGGAGAACACGGCGGGCACGGCACTGGAATACAGCGCCACGTCGCGGATCAGCATCCCGCCGTCGCCGCCGGCCGTGGGAAAGTTGTGGAACAGTTTGGGCTTCCACCGGCGGCGCCGCGGATCGGGGTTCTCGTCGTCGAGGTCGAAGGCCGGCACGAGGACGCGCTTGTCCAGCTCCTCCAGGCGCACGTCGCGGAAGAGCTGGCGCAGTATGGCGGCGAGCTTGCGCACGTCGTAGCGCGGCCCGATGAGTCCGCCCGCGTCGAGCACCCGGTCGGTCAGCGTCGCGGAAAAGATCCGGTTGGCCTCGCGCTCGTAGATGGCGGCGATGGCCCCCGGGTCCATGCCCATCCCGAGGCACAACGCGATGATCGCGCCGGTCGACGTCCCGGCGATGAGGTCCACGCGATCCAGCCAGTCCGGCCGGCGGCTGGCGAGCCGGGCGATGAGCTGCGCGGTGAAGAACCCGCGCACGCCGCCACCGTCCAACGCCAGGATGCGGTAGACCCCGTTGTTCGATTCCGTTGCGGTCATGCGTCCCGGCCGCCTGGCTGCCGCTGCACCCGGCGAGCCGGGTCAGCGGCCCCGGTCGTCTTCCTCGACCTCCGTGATGGGGGCGGAGGTGAACAGGTAGGTCTTCAGCTGGGCCGCGAACGTCTCGTCGTTGCGGCGCAACCATTCCAGCACCATGCAGGCGTGCTCGGTCTCCTCATGCATGTTGTGCAGGAGGATTTCCTTGAGCTGCGCGTCGCTGCACGCATCGGCTCGCTGCTGGTACCAGTCGATGGCTTCCAGCTCTTCCTGCAGCGAGACCAGCGCCCGGTGCATGTTCAGGGTCTTCTCGGAGAGTTTGTCCATCGGCTCGTGGTAGTTCGCGCTCTCGGCCATGAAGGACTCCTTGCGTTGGCGGGTTTCCCGAAAGTTTAGACTGAGTCTAGATTCCGATCAAGCCGTCCGGCATCGCCGCGCGGGCCAGACCACAAGCCTGCCGCATCGGGCCCGGTGCGGCAATGCGTCATGTCAACGACCCGCCTAATCCGCCGTTACGGCGTGGATGGCGTCGCGCGTGACGCGGCCCAGATGCGCGATCTCCTCCGGAGTCACCACATAGGGCGGCATCCAGTAAACCGTGTCGCCCAGGGGTCGCAGCCAGCACTCGTTCTCGAGCGCGTGCCGGTATACCCGGATCCCGCGCCGCTCCTGCCACGGATAGGATTCGCGCGGCCGGCTCTTCACCATCTCGATCGCGAGGATCATGCCGCGCTGGCGCACGTCGGCGACGTGCGGGTGGTCGCGGAGCGGTGCGGCTTCCTCGGCAAGCAGTGCCGCCTTCTCGCGGTTGGCACCGATGACGTCCTCGGCGTCGAAGAGATCGAGCACGGCGAGCGCGGCCGCACACGCGAGCGGGTTGCCGGTATAGCTGTGCGAGTGCAGGAACGCACGGTCGATGCGCCGGTATTCATCGTAGAACGCGGCGTAGATGTTCTCCCGCGTCATCACGGCGGCCAGCGGCAGGAAGCCCCCGGTGATGCCCTTGGACAGGCACATGAAGTCGGGCGTGATACCGGCCTGCTCGCAGGCGAACATCGTGCCGGTGCGGCCGAAACCGACGGCAATCTCGTCGGCGATCAGGTGCACGCCGTGGCGGTCGCAGGCCTCGCGCAGCAAGGAGAGGTAGACGGGATCGTACATGCGCATGTGCCCGGCGCACTGCACGAGCGGCTCCACGATCACGGCGGCGATCTCGTCGCCCTGCTCCGCCAGGATCGTCTCCATGTGCTCGAACTGGCGCCGGGCGAAGGCCTCGGCGCCCTCGCCCGGTTCGGCGAGGTACGAATCCGGCGGCGGCGCCACGATCGCCTCGTTGAGCAACGGCTTGTAGGTGTCCTTGTAAAGCGCCACGTCGCCGACACCCAGCGCACCGAGCGTCTCGCCGTGGTAGCCGTTTCCGAGCGTGACGAAGCGTCGCTTGTCCGGGCGCCCGCAGTTGCGCCAGTAGTGGAAGCTCATCTTGAGGGCCACTTCCACGGCGGCGGAACCGATGTCGGCGTAGAAGCAGCGCGTCAGGCCCTCCGGCACCATGCGCGCCAGTCGCTCGGAGAGTTCGATCACGGGCGGGTGCGTGGCCCCGGCCAGCAGCACGTGCTCGAGCGTGCGCGCCTGTCCGGCGATGCGCTCCGCGATCGCCGGGTGCGCATGGCCGAAGATGTTCACCCACCAGGAACTGATCGCGTCGAGATAACGCCGCCCGTCGAAGTCGTACAGCCACGCGCCCTCGCCGCGTGCGATCGGCACCAGCGGGAGCCACTCGTGATCCTTCATCTGCGTGCATGGATGCCAGACGTGCGCGAGGTCGCGCTGCATCCAGGTGTCGTTGGCGCTCATTGAGTCTTCCGGTGCGAGTGAGTCCGCGCCCCGTTCACCCCAGGGGGTGGAAACGGGACGCCGGGAACGGCGGGGATGGTACCAAGGGGGACGTCAGGGCAACGCCCAATGGGCCAGCCCCCCGGCGTCGAGCCGCGCGGCCACGGCGGCGGGCGAGGTGTCGTCGAGATGCGGCACGATTCCCAGGCAGGGGGCCGGGAGCAGCCGCTCCAGGGTGTCGATGTTCTCGGCGCTGCGGGCCATGTCCGGGTCGACGGCACTGCCGATCCAGCCCGCGAGTGTGCAGGCGCCGCCGGCGATGGACTCCGCCGTCAGGCAGGCGTGGCTGAGGCAGCCCAGCCGCAGACCGACCACCAGCACCACCGGCAGAGCCAGCACCCGTGCCAGCCCGGCAACGTCCAGGCCGCCGGCGAGCGGTACGCGCCATCCGCCTACCCCCTCCACGACGAGCGCGTCGGAGCGGCGCGCCAGCGCGGTCGCGGCACGCAGGACCGGGGCAAAACGGATGACGTCGCCGGCCTCGGCCGCCGCGACGTGCGGGGCGATCGGCGGCTCGAAGCAGTACGGGTTGACCTCGGCGTAATCGGCCTCGACGTTGGCGGCGGCCAGGAGTCGCTCGGCGTCGTCGTTGCGCAGGCCCGCCGCCGTGGGCCGGCCGCCGCTGGCCACGGGCTTCATCGCGGCCACGCGCGCACCGCGGTCCGCCAGCGCCCTGACGATGCCGGCCGCGACCACGGTCTTGCCGACCTCCGTGTCGGTGCCGGTGACGAACAGGCCGTTCACCGCAGCACTCTCAACGCCGCGGCAGCGCGACGGGTGTCCACGCCGTGCCGTAGACCACCTCATAGGTGGCCGGCAGGCGGCCGCTCTCGCGCAACCGTTCGTAGGCCGCCTCCACGGCGCGCAGTCGCCCCCGCCCGGTCAGGACCCGTGGCCGGTCGGCGGCCGCGTTGCGCGCGCCGATGCGCTTGAGGTCGAGCATCAACTCGCGCACCGAGGGGTAGGTCACGGTGAAGTGCTCCACGTCCATCACCGGTTCGGCGAAACCGGCGCGCACCAGGGCGTCGCCCACGTCGTGCATGTCGGCAAAGTCGTGCACGTGGCTGTGGCCGTCGACCTCGCGCCACGCCTCGCGCAGTTCCCGCAGCGTATCCGGCCCGAAGCTCGTGAACAGGAACAGCGAGCGCTCGTCCAGCACGCGCCGCACCTCGCGGAACACGCGGTCCGGATCCGGGCACCACTGGAGCGTCAGGTTGCTGAAGACGAGTTCGAAACTCGCATCGGCGAACGGCAGCGCTTCCGCGGCGGCATTCACGAACCCCACGCGCCGGAATCGCGGCCGCGCCCGGCGCGCCTCGCCGAGCATCGCGGACGCGATGTCGGCCGCCACCAGCCGGGACTTGCGGAAATGCCGGGCGAGGGGCTTGAGCGCCCGGCCCGGCCCGGTGCCGAGATCGAGGATGCGCGCGGGCGCCAGCGTCGTCAGTTCGAGTCGCTCGAGAAGTCGCGCCTCGACCTCGGCCTGGAGTACCGCGGCGGGCTCGTAGGCGCGCGCGGCGCGATCGAAGGAGCGGCGCACGGCGCCGCGGTCAAGCGCCTGCATGCGCGGCCTCCACGGCATCGAGAAACGTCCCCGCCCGCGCCGCGAACGCCGCCGGGTGGGACAGGAAGGGCGCGTGCCCGGCATCGTCGAAGAGGGCGAGTTCCCCGTTGGGGAGCGCCTCGGTCAGCGCCCGGGCGGCGTCCGGATGCACGAGACGATCGCGCCCCCCAGCGGCGACCAGCACGGGCATCTCCAGCGTATCGAGCGCGGCGCGCAGGTCCATCTGCTCCAGCAGAGTCAGCCCGTCGGCAAGCGCTGCCGGTGCGGCCATGCCCCGGTCGCGCAGCGCCCCGCGCAGGCCCCGCAGCGCGGTGCGGCCGCTGGCACTCGACAGGACCTGCAGGGTGAGGAAGTCGTTCACGGTCCGGACCGGGTCCTCGAGCAGGTCCGCGGCCATTCGGCGCAGCCGCCCGGCCGGCATGCCGGCCGGCCAACCGGGGCGCGCCACGAAGCTGGGCGCGGCCGCGACGAGGATGAGCCCGCCGATGCGTTCAGGCCGACGGGCGGCGGCGGCCAGGGCCAGCATGCCGCCTAGGGACCAGCCCAGCCACACCGCCCGCGACGGCGCATGGGCAAGCAGGGCCTCCGCCACCGCATCGGCGTCGCGGCCGAGCGGCTCGTCACGGCGGCTGCCGTGGCCCGGGAGGTCGACGACCTGCAGGCCCCGGCCGGCCAGGCTGCCGGCAAACGGATCGAAGACGGCCGCGTTCAGGGCCCAGCCGTGCAGCGCGAAGACGGGGCGTGCCTCATTCGTCACGGAGCACCTCCCCGAGCGCGGCGGCAAGCGCCTCCACATGGGTCTCCTCGTGGGCGGCGGACAGCGACACGCGCAACCGTGCCGTGCCCTCCGGGACCGTGGGCGGACGAATGGCGGGCACGTAGAAACCGCGCTCGGCGAGTGCTTCCGCGGCCGCGACGGCAGCCTCTGCAGTGCCCACGATTACCGGCTGGATGGGCGTGTCCGACGCCGCGAGCGCCACGCCCGCCCGCGTGGCCGCGGCACGGAATCGCCGCACATGGGCGCGCACGCGATCGCGCCGCCACTGCTCTTCGCGCAGGAGCCGCAACGCGGCCGTCGCGGCCTCGGCCAGTGCGGGCGGCATGGCCGTGGTGTAAATCCAGGGGCGCGCGCGCTGCACGAGCGTCTCGACCAGATCGCGACTCCCGGCCACGGCGGCGCCGGAGACCCCGAGCGCCTTGCCCAGCGTAATGACCTGCACCGCGGCCGTATCGGGCGCGAGCCCGAGGTGCTCGAGGCTGCCGCGGCCGGTTTCGCCGAGCACGCCGAAGCCGTGCGCGTCGTCGACCATCAGGTCCGCGCCGCCGCGTGCCGCCGAATCGGCCAGGGCGCGCAGCGGCGCGACGTCCCCGTCCATGCTGAACACGCCGTCGGTGACGAGCAGCGTCTCGCCGCGGGCCTGCTCCAGGCGCCGCTCCGCCGCGCCCGCGTCGCCGTGCGCGTACCGCAGCAGGCGGGCGCGCGAGAGCACCGCCGCATCGATCAAGGAGGCATGGTTGAGCTTGTCCTCCACCACCGTGTCGCCGCGTCCGGCGAGGGCGCCGACGGCTCCCAGATTGGCCATGTAGCCGGTGGAGAACAGCAGCGCCGCCTCACGGCCTAGGAAGCCGGCAAGCGATTCCTCCAATGCGGCATGCGCGCGGGTATGGCCCGAGAGCAGGTGAGCGGCGCCGGCGCCGGCGCCCCAGCGGCGCGCCCCCGCCGCCAGCGCCTCCGCCACGCGCGGCTCGCCGGCCAGGCCCAGGTAGTCGTTGGCGGCGAAGTTCAGCCGCTCGCCGCCGTCTACCTCGATCACGGGAAACCCGCGCGCCTCGCGCGCGACCCGGCGGCGACGCAAGCCCCGGGCCTGTAGCCGGTCGAGCGCCTCGCCGAGGGTCCTCATTCCACCGTGACGGTCGGCGCGCCCTCTTCCGGCTGGATACCGAGGCGTGCGAACAACGTGGTGTCGGCCGGAGCCTCGGGGTTCGGCGTGGTCAGCAGCTTTTCGCCGTAGAAGATCGAGTTGGCACCCGCGAAGAAGCACAGGGCCTGCAGCTCGTCGCTCATGCCGGTGCGACCGGCGGCAAGCCTGACGTGCGCGTACGGCATCAGGATGCGCGCGGTGGCGATGGTGCGCACGAACTCGATCGGGTCGACGCGGGGATTGTCCGCGTAGGGCGTACCTTCCACGCGCACCAGCTCGTTGATGGGCACGCTTTCGGGGTGCTCGGGCATGGTGGCAAGCTGATGCAGCAGGCCCACGCGGTCGTCCGCCGATTCGCCCAGGCCGACGATGCCGCCGCAGCAGACCTTCATGCCCGCGTTGCGCACGTTGGCGAGCGTCTGCAGCCTGTCTTCGTAGGTGCGCGTGGTGATGACCTCGCCATAGAACTCGGGCGAGGTGTCGAGGTTGTGGTTGTAGTAATCCAGGCCCGCCTCGGCCAGGCTTCCGGCCTGCTCCTCGTTCAGCATGCCGACCGTCAGGCAGGTCTCGAGCCCCAGCGCCTTGACCTCCCCGATCACCGGGAGAATCTTGTCCAGGTCGCGGTCCTTGGGCCGTCGCCAGGCGCCGCCCATGCAGAAACGCGTGGCGCCGGCAGCCTTGGCCGCGCGCGCACGCTCTAGCACCGTGTCCATCCCGAGCAGCGGCTCGGCGTCGACTTCGGTGTTGTAGCGCACGCTCTGCGGACAGTACTTGCAGTCCTCGGGGCAGCCGCCGGTCTTGATCGAGAGCAGCGTGGAAATCTGCACGCGATTGGGATCGAACACCGCCCGGTGCACACTCTGCGCCCGGAACAGCAGGTCGTTCAGCGGCGCTCGGTAGATGGCCGCGATGTCCTCGCGGCTCCAGTCGTTGCGAAGGGTCACCTCGCCATGATCCGGCATGGTACTGGTCGCTGGCGGGAATGCGCGCATTTTAGCAGGGAGGGCCGCGGTCCCGACCCGGTCCGCGGTCCGACAGGGACGGGAACGCAGGCCGCGCCGCAACCAACGCGGGCCCGGGGCGCCCCGGGCGTCGGCTGTCTACTTCACGACCTTCAGGTGCGAACGCCGGGAGTCGGAGTCGTCGCCGCCGCCTTCGGGCGGCGTCGGGGGGTCGGGCTGCTCTTCCTCGGCGAAGGCCACGCCCTCGCCCGTTTCCCGCGCGTAGATGCCCAGCACGGCGGGCATGGGCAGCCACAGCTCGCGGGCCGCGCCCCCGAAACGCACGGTGCATGCGATGGCGTCGTTGCGGAGCTGCAGGTCACGCACCGCCGACATGCCGATGTTGAGCACGATCTTGCCCTCCTGCACGTGCTCCGGGGGCACGTCCACCCCCGCGACCGTCGCATCGACGATCACCTGCGGCGTCAGCCCGGCGTCGCCCATCCATTCATGGAGGGCGCGCAGGAGATAGGGCTTGCGGGACGGTCGGGGCGCGCTCATCCCCCCGCCATGGCCCGCTCGCGGGCCGTCAGGGAAACGCCGAATCCCGGCCGGCGGAACAACCGCTGCATGTACGCCCGCACCGCGCGCGCCTCGCGCGGCAGCCGGATGCCGAGATGGGGCAGTCGCCACAAGACCGGCACGGCCGTGCAGTCCGCCAGACCGAAGTTTTCGTTGAGCAGGTAGGGGCCGGCGGCGAATATCTCGTCGCTCGCCACCACGGCCTCGGTCAGCTCGCGCCGCGCCTTCGTCCGCTCCCGGGTCGGGCCGTTGGCGATCACGTCGCAGAGGTCGTACCAGTCGGTGCCGACCTCGCTGATGAACAACCTCATGCGCGCGCGCAGCACCGGGTCGGGCGGCAGCAGCGGCGGATGCGGGTAGCGTTCGTCGAGATACTCGGCGATGATCCGCGGGTCGTAGAGCGTGACATCGCGCGCGACGAGCGTGGGCACCGTGCCGTAGGGATTGAGGTCCAGCAGGTCCTCCGGCGGCGCCTCCTCGGAGCATTCGATGACCTCGACGGCGACGCCCTTCTCCGCCAGAACGAGGCGGATGGCGTGCCCTGCGGGGTCGTCGGCTCGCGAGTAGAGAATCATCCTGACGGGCGGGGCGGAACCCGATCGATTATAGGGCCTGCACCCGACGCGCCGCCGCGGCGGGCCCGGACGAACCGGCCGAGCCCCGCCTTCACGCCGGAATCCGGCGGATGCGGGCGCCGAGCTGCGCGAGTTTCTCCTCGATGCACTCGTAGCCCCGGTCGATGTGGTAGATGCGGTCGACGACGGTCTCGCTGCCGGCGACCAGACCCGCCAGGACCAGGCTGGCGGACGCGCGCAGGTCCGTCGCCATGACGGGGGCGCCCGTGAGCGTCTTTACCCCGCGCGTTATGGCCGTGTTGCCCTCGAGGTGGATATCCGCCCCCATGCGCACCAGTTCCTGGACATGCATGAACCGGTTCTCGAACACGGTCTCGGTGATCGTCCCGCTCCCCTCGGCGATGGCGTTGAGTGCGGTGAACTGCGCCTGCATGTCGGTCGGGAACTCGGGGTACGGCGCGGTGCGGAGCGAGACCGCCTGCGGGCGGCGTCCCTCCATGTCGAGCTCGATCCAGTCGTTTTCCCAGGTGACCCGCGCCCCGGCCTCCTGGAGCTTGAGCAGCACCGCCTCGACCATTTCCGGGCGCGTGCGCTTGACCCGCACGTGCCCTCCGGTGAGCGCCCCGGCGACCAGGTAGGTGCCGGTTTCGATGCGATCGGGCAGCACCTCGTAGTAGGTGCCCTTGAGGCTCTCGACACCCTGGATCCGGATCACGTCGGTGCCCTCGCCCTCGATCTTCGCGCCCATGCGCATGAGGCAATGCGCGAGGTCCACGACCTCCGGCTCGCGGGCGGCGTTCTCGATGATCGTCTCGCCCTGGGCGAGCGCGCCCGCCATCATCAGGTTCTCGGTGCCGGTGACCGACACCGGGCTCATCAGGATCCGGGCGCCCCGCAGGCGTCCCGCCCGGGCGCGGATGTAGCCGCCCTCGACGACGATCGTCGCGCCCATCGCCTGGAGGCCGCGCAAGTGCAGGTCCACCGGACGCGAACCGATGGCGCAGCCGCCGGGCAAGGACACGTCGGCCCGGCCGAAACGGGCAAGCATCGGGCCGAGGACCAGGATCGAGGCACGCATGGTGCGCACGAGCTCATAGGGCGCCACGAGTTCGGTTATCGGCCCCGCATCGACCTCCAGCGCCATGTGGTCGCCCACGGTCACCTCGACCCCCATGCGCCGCAAGAGGCTGATGGTGGTGGTGACATCGTGCAGGTGCGGGACGTTGCCGATGGTCAGCGGCGTTTCGGCCAGCAGGGCCGCGGCCAGGATCGGCAGCGTGGCGTTCTTGGCGCCGGAGATACGGACTTCGCCCTCGAGACGGGCGCCGCCCTCGATCGAGAGTCGGTTCAAGCTTCGGCCTCGTCGGGCGTCAGCGTCTGCAGCGACAGGGCGTGGATTTCGCCGCCCATGCGCTGCCCCAGCGCCTGGTAGACGAGCTGGTGGCGGGCCACGCGCGAGCGTCCCGCGAAGGCGTCGGCGACGAGCCGCGCGGCGAAATGCACGTCGTCTTCGCTCGCCACGTCCACCGACGCACCGGGAAATGCCGTCTGGAGAAGGTCCTTAAGTTCCGCGCGATCCACCGCGAACTCTCTGAAATTCGGGGAGTTGGCAAGTTTACCAGAGGGCCGCCGAGCGCCCGCTGCGGCGCGGCGCAGCGGAGGACGGGACCGCCCCGAAAGCGCGCGCCCCGCGGCTACAATAGCCGGGTCGGTCACGCCGGAGTCTGCATTGAACCTGTCCGCGCCACCCGCCTCCTCCACCGGTCTGATCCGCTCCGGCCGGGAGGTCATCGATATCGAGGCCGCGTCGGTCGCGGCCCTGGCCGAGCGGCTGGACGGGACGTTCGCGGCCGCCTGCGGGCTGGTACTCGCGTGCCGCGGCCGCGTGGTCGTCACCGGCATGGGCAAGTCCGGCCATGTCGGGCGCAAGCTCGCCGCGACCTTCGCCTCCACGGGGTCGCCCTCGTTCTACGTGCACCCCGCCGAGGCCAGCCACGGCGACTTGGGGATGATCACGAGCGAGGACGTGGTCGTGGCGCTGTCGAACTCGGGCGAGACGCGTGAGGTGATCACCATCCTGCCGCTCATCAAGCGCCTCGGCGTGCCGCTGGTGGCGCTCACCGGCGAACCGGAGTCGACGCTAGCGCGCGCGGCGGATTGCCACCTCGACGTGTCCGTCTCCCGGGAAGCCTGCCCGCTCAACCTCGCCCCCACCGCCAGCACCAGCGCAACGCTCGCGATGGGCGATGCCCTCGCGCTCGCCGTGTCGGGCGCGCGCGGCTTCACGGCGGAGGACTTCGCGCGCTCGCACCCCGGGGGCAGCCTCGGACGCCGCCTGCTGCTGCGCGTGAGCGACCTCATGCACACCGGCGACGAAATCCCGGTGGTGGCCGAGGACACGCCGCTCAAGGAGGCGCTGGTGTTGATGAGCTCCCACGGCCTGGGCATGGCTCTGGTTGCCGACGCCTCGGGCCTGCTCGCGGGCGTGTTCACCGACGGCGACCTGCGCCGCCACCTGGACCAGGGGGCGGACCTCTCGGCACCGATGGAGGCCGTGATGACGCGCAACTGCACCGTCGCCGAGCCGGACATGCTCGCGGGCGAGGCGCTGAGGCTGATGGAAACGCGCAAGATCAACGGGATGCCCGTGGTCGAGGGCGGACGCCTCGTGGGCGCATTCAACATGCACGACCTGCTGCGCGCGGGCGTGGTCTGACCCGGCGCGGCGTGATGCAGGAACGGCTGGCGGCCATTCGCCTGTTCGCCCTCGACGTGGACGGCGTGCTCACGGACGGCCGCGTCTGGTACCTGGACGACGGCGGCGAAGCGAAGGCCTTTCACACCCATGACGGTCTCGGGCTGAAACGCGCGCGCCAGGCGGGCATCGAACTGGCGCTGATTACCGGCCGGCATTCGCCCGCGGCGCGGCGCCGCGCCGGCGAGCTGGGCATCGCGGCCATGCACGAGGGCGTCACGGACAAGGGCCGCTGCCTGAGCGAGCTGGCCGACGCCTCCGGGATTCCGCTGGCCGCCTGCGCTTTCATGGGCGACGACGAGCCGGATCTGCCGGCCCTCGCCGCCGCGGGTCTCGCGCTCGCGCCGGCCAACGCGGTGGCGGCGGTGCGCGCGGTGGCCGACTGGTGCTCGACGCGAAACGGCGGCGACGGCGCCGTCCGCGAGGCCTGCGAGTTGATGCTCGGCGCGCGGGAAGGCCGGGCCGGACCGCCGCCGGCATGAAGCCGTGGCTCGTGCGCGGCGCCTGGGCCGCCCTCACGGTGGCCGCGGGGCTCACGACCTGGCTCCTGCTGGCCAATCGCGAGCACCCGCCCCGCCCGGCGCCCAGCGCCGGCGTCGCGGCCCGCCCCGACTACCAACTCGACCAGGCGCGCATAACCCGGTACGCCGCGGACGGGAGCCGCCGCTCCATCCTCGACGCGGCGCAGGTCTCGCACTATCCCGACCGCGGCATGTCGCGACTCAGCAACGTCCTGCTGCACTACTTCCCGCAGAACCACACCTGGCGCTTGAGCGCCGATCGAGGCAGCCTGAGCGACGACGGCAAACGCCTCGCCCTGGCCGGTTCGGTCCGCGCGCGCGAAGTCGAGGTCGCGCAGCCCATGCACTTCGCGGCCCCCTCGGTGCTGGTCCTGCTCGACGAGCGCCGGATCCGGTCCGGCGCGCGGGTTACCCTGTGGCGGGGACCGCAGAAGACGACCGGCACGGGGCTGCGCGCGGACCTGCGCACAGGGACCCTGAGCCTCCTCAAGGACGTCAAGAGCCGTTATGTCCAGTAGACCCCTCTTCCACCGTGGCCGCCTTGCGGGCCGCCTGGCCGCCGCCGGCCTGTTCCTCGCGGCCGCCGCCGCCGTCGCGGCGGCCGGACCGTCGCTCGTGGTCGACGCCGACCATTCCACGGCCGTCAGCGCCCCCGGCAGCGATCACGGCAAGGCCACCTACACCGGCCACGTCCTCATCACCCGCGGGCCGACCGTCATCCACGGCGACCGGGCCGACGTCTACACCCGCGCGCAACGCCTCGACCGGGCCGTGGTAACGGGCAGCCCGGCGACCTTCACCTGGCACGGCAAGAACGGGCGTCCGGTCGACGGCCACGCCCGGACGATCACCTACCGGGCGGCGAACAACACCGTGACGCTCGAGGGCAAGGCGGTCGTCGTGCGCGGGGACGAGCGATTCTCGGCCTCGCGGGCGGTCTACGCGCTCGACACCCAGACGCTCACCGCGCACGGCAACGGCCACGAACGGGTCCATGTGGTCGTGCCGCCCGCCGCGGGGACCGGCGGGCAATGAGGCGCCTGGAAGCGGCGGACCTGCGCAAGCACTACCGCGGGCGCGCGGTCGTCAACCGCCTGAGCCTGAGCGTGGCCTCGGGCGAAGTGGTCGGCCTGCTCGGCCCCAACGGCGCCGGCAAGACCACGTCCTTCTACATGATTCTGGGGCTGATCGCGAGCGATGGCGGCCGGATTACCCTCGACGGGCTCGATCTCACTCCGCTCCCCGTTCACGCCCGGGCCCGCGCCGGGCTGGGCTACCTCCCGCAGGAAGCGTCGATCTTCCGGAACCTGAGCGTGCGGGACAACGTGCTGGCCGTGCTCGAACTCGCCGGCACCGTGCCGCGCGGCGAACGCGCCGGACGCGCGGAAGAGCTGCTCGAGGACCTCGGCGTGGCCCATCTGGCGGAGACCCGGGGCGTCAGCCTGTCCGGCGGCGAGAGACGCCGGGTGGAGATCGCCCGCGCACTCGCCTGCGAACCGGCGTTCATGCTGCTCGACGAGCCGTTCGCCGGCGTGGACCCGATCTCGGTGACCGAAATCCAGCGCATCGTCACCCACCTCACCGAACGCGGCATCGGCGTGCTCGTCACCGACCATAACGTGCGCGAAACGCTGGGAATCTGCGCGCGCGCCTACATCATGAACCGGGGGGAAATGCTCGCCGAGGGCAGCCCCGAGGAGATCCTGGCCGATCCCGCGGCGCGCGAAGTCTACCTGGGCCAGCAGTTTCGGCTTTAGAGTAGGAGCCATGGGCCTCGACCATCCCAACGCGCCATGAGCCTGGCTCCCCGCCTCGCCCCCGGGCTGAGCCAGCGCCTGACCCTGGCGCCCCGGCTCAGCGAGGCGCTGCGCCTGCTGGCACTGCCCACGCTGGAACTCACCGAGGCGCTGACCCAGGCGCTGGAATCCAACGCGATGCTCGAGCAGGACGAGTCCGGCGAAACGGAGACGGCGGACGCCCCTGAGACCCCGGAGGTGGACTCCTGGGAGCAGCTCGACTGGTCCAGCGCTCCGGCCCCCGCCGCGTCCGGCGACCCGCCCGAAACCGCCGAGCCGGCGGCGGACCTGCGCTGGCACCTGCTCGATCAGCTTGCTCTCGAACGCCTGTCGGCGCGGGATCACGCCATCGCCGTCGCCGTGGTGGACGCGCTGGACGACGACGGTTACCTGCGCGAGGAACCCGACGAAATCCGGGCGGCGCTGGACACGTTCGACCCGCCGGCCGCGCCCGACGAGATCGAGGCGGTGATCCACCGGGTCCAGCGCCTGGACCCGGTGGGCGTCGCGGCGCGAACGCCGTCGGAGTGCCTCCTGCTGCAGCTCTCGGAGCGCGCGGCGGATACGCCCGGCCTGGCGGCCGCGCGCCGGCTCGTGGCGACGCACTTCGAGGAACTCGGGCGTGCGGATGCCGCGCGGCTCCAGCGCCTCGCGGGCGCCACGGCCGGGGCCGTGGACGCGGCGCTGCGCCTGATCCGCGCGCTCGACCCCTACCCCGGCGCCCGGATTGGCCCGGCGCCCGCCGAATACCTGCTGCCCGAGTTGATCGCCCGTCAGGGCCCGGACGGCTGGCGGGTGGAACCCAACTCGCGTTCCGGCCCGCGCCTTGCCGTGAACGAGGACTACGCCGCGTGGCTCGCGGCACACCGCCAGGGCGAGGGCGCGGCGGCGTTGGCAGGGCAGCTCGAGGAGGCGCGCTGGCTCATCCGCGCCCTGGCCCAACGCGAACAGACGCTGGTGCGCGTGGGCACAGTCCTGGTGCGGCGCCAGGCGGGCTTCGTCGAGGCGGGGCCGCGCCATCTCGGCCCCCTGACGCTGCGCGAAGTCGCAGACGAGATCGGCATGCACGAATCGACCATCTCGCGCGCGGTGCAGGGCAAGTCGATCGCGGCGCCGCGGGGCGTGATCCCGTTGCGGCATTTCTTCTCCGCCGCCGTCTCGAAGGGGGGCGACGCGAGCCACTCCGCGCGCGCCGTGCAGGAACGGCTGCGCGCCATCGTCGCGTCCGAGGACCCGGCCAGGCCGCTGAGCGACGCGGCCCTCGTCGCCGCCCTGGGCCAGGACGACATCCACATCGCACGCCGCACGGTCGCGAAATACCGCGAGGCGCTGGGATTGGCTCCCGCCCGCGAACGCAGGCGGGCCATCCGGCGATAGTTCACACCACGAAAAGGGGAGTGCAGCCATGCAGAGCACGATCACCGGCCGCCACATGGAAATCACGGAAGCCCTGCGGGACTACATCGACACCAAGCTCAAGCGCCTGGATCGACACCACGAACCCCCGACCTCGGCGCAGGTCATCCTGAGCGTGGAAAAACTCGATCAGAAGGCGGAAGCGATACTGCATGTCTCCGGCGAGACGATCTTCGCCGACGCCGTGGAACAGGACATGTATGCGGCCATCGACGGGCTGACCGACAAGCTCGACCGCCAGCTTCGCCGGCACAAGGAGCGGCGCACGGACCACCACGCGACGCCGGTCAGCCGGCTGCAGAGCGAACCCTGAGCAGGAGGCGGCCAATGCGTCTGGTCCTGCTCGGCGGACTCTCGGGGTCCGGCAAGTCGGTGGCGCTGAACATGCTCGAGGACCTCGGGTATCACACCGTCGACAATCTGCCGCTGACGCTCATCGGGCCCACCGTCGAGGCGACGCTCGGGGCCGATCGCATGCGCTACCCGCGCCTGGCGATCGGCGTCGATTCCAAGAGTACGCCGACGGAATTCGAGGAACTGGCCCGACACATCACGCAATGGCGCGAGGCGGCGCACGGGTGCACCGTGGTCTACCTGCTGACGGACGAGGCGACGCTGATCAAGCGCTACAGCGAGACGCGCCGCCGCCATCCGCTCGCCGACGGCCGCGACCTGCCCGCCGCCATCGCCGCCGAGCGCGAGGTGCTGGAACCGCTCGCGCAGCTCGCCGACGAGCGCATCGATACCACGCGCACGAACGTCCACGAGCTGCGCGAGCTGGTGCGCGAGCGTGTCGCCCCGGAGGCCGGGCGGCCCATGACGCTGGTGGTGGAGTCGTTCGCTTACCGCTCGGGGGTGCCGCAGGACGCGGACCTGGTCTTCGACGTCCGCTGTCTGCCCAACCCCTACTGGGAACCGGGGCTGCGCGGGATGACCGGGCAGGACCAGCCGATTGCCGCCTACCTGGAGCGACACAACGTGGTCAACCGCATGCTGGTGGACCTGCGGCGCTTCCTGGAGGCGTGGGTGCCGGCATACTCCGGCAGCAACCGGAGCTACCTCACGGTGGCCATCGGTTGCACCGGGGGCCGCCACCGCTCGGTCTTCGTGGCCGAGCACCTCTCCGGCGCCCTGTCCCGCAACGGCTGGCGGGTCCTGCTCAAGCACTGGGAGCTGGGCACGCCTCCGCGGGAGGTGGTCCCGGCACCGGTGGTCGAGTAGCGCCCCGGGGGCATGCCTCAGCGCTGCCGGGCCGCTTCTTCCAGGCCCAGGAAGCGCCTCAGCTCATGGCGGCGGGCACGGGCATCGCGAAGCCCGAGTTCGATCAGTTCGCGACAATAGCGCCCCTCGAAGAGCATGTAGCTCAGGAGCAGGTCGCCACCCTCCTGCTCCCCGCCGAGCGAGCCTAGCAACCAGCGGATCGGCGACGGCAATTCCCCGACATGCCCCGCGGCGATCCGGGCGGGCCGCCGCGACGGCGCAACCAGCATCGTGTCGAGACGTCGCAGCCGCGGCATGCCGGGATCGTCGGCGACCGAGTCGGGGATGTGCGCCAGCGTGCGATTGATGCGTTGCAGCCGCTCCAGGTCAGCGTAGAGGCTATCCGAGAAGATCGTGTCCATGAGATAGCCCGCCACGCGCGAGATCGACGGGTACTGGGGTCCGCGCGCGCCCGCCGGGGCGCGGTAGGCCGCCCGGTGCTGGATATCGATCACCAGCAGGCGCTCGGCGCCCAGATGGATTGCCGGAGACAACGGCGCGAATTGCCGCGTCGAGCCGTCGCCGCACCACTCGTCGCCGAGCTTCGCCGCCGGAAAGATGATCGGCAGAGCCAGCGAGGCCATGACGTGCTCGATGCCGATGCGGGCCGGCCGTCCCTCGCGCCGCTCGCGCCACCACGACTGCACACCGGCATCCGCCTGGAAGTAGGACAGGGAGCGTTCGGACGCATAGCCGGCGACGGTGATCGCGAGGCCGCGCAGCAGGCCCTCGTCGATGCGCCGCCCGATGCCGTCGAAGTCGATGTTCTGCGTGAGCAGTTTCTGCAGCGGCGTGTTGTCGAGCAGCGAGCGCGGATTGTTCTCGCCCAGTCCGCCGGATATGAGCGACCAGAGCCAATGGAGCACGACCCCGAGGACCTTGCGGTATTCGGCGCGGTAGACGTCGCCGACCTCGAGGCCGCCCCAGATCTCGCGCAGGCGCCCCGTGGCCGCGTTGAAATCATCCATGCGCGATGCGAGGTAGGCCGCATTCATCGCGCCGGCCGAGGTGCCCGCGATCACGGGAAACGGCACCGGCGTGCCAGACTCGTACAGTTCGGCAATGCCGGCCAGGACGCCCACCTGGTAGGCCGCGCGCGCCCCGCCGCCGGGCAGGATCAGTCCGGTGACGGGTCCCCGGCGCATCACGCGTGCCCTCCGGCAACCGGCCGCAGGCCGCAGGGATCACGCGGCGACCGCATGCAGGCTAGAATCCGGGAGTATCGAGGCCCAGAAGCGCGCATGCGCAAGATCGTCATCGCCAACCTCAAGGGAGGCAGCGGGAAGACCACCGTCGCGACCTCGCTGGCCGCCTGGCTCGGCGGCGCGGGACACGACACCTGCCTGCTGGACCTGGACCCGCAGGGCGCCGCCAGCGCGTGGCTGCGTCGCCGGCCGGGCAACCGGCCCCGCATCCGGGGCATTGCCCCGCCGCCGCGCTCACGCGCCGTGACAATGAGCTTCGCCCTGCGCATACCGCCGTTGGTGGACCGCCTGATCGTGGACACGCCCGCGGGCCTGATCGGCGCGGACCTGGCCGACACGGTCCGCGGAGCGGCGGCCGTGCTGATCCCGGTGCTGCCGGGCGAAATGGACAGCGCCGCGGCGGCCCGCACGATCCGGGACCTGCTCCTGGTCGCCAAGCTCGGCCGCCATTCCGGCCGCGTCGCCGTGGTCGCGAATCGCGTGCGGCGGCGCACGGTCGGCGCGCGCCGGCTGGAACGCTTCATTGCCAATCTCGATATCCCCTTGGTCGCCACGCTTCACGACAGCCAGGCCTACGCGCACGCGATCCGCGAGGGCCTGGGACTCAACGAGTTGAAATCGTATCGCACCCGCGGGGAACGCGAGGCGTGGCAGCCGCTGCTCGAATGGCTCGCGGAGAGGCGCGTGGAAATCAGTGCCGCGACGGCGCTGGGGCCGAGGCGGCTGCCGCCGGAGCGGACGCCGGAGCCGCCGACGGCCACGGGGTGAAATGCATCGTGGCGACCGGCTTGCCCGGCGCGAGCGGGGCCGGCCGGCCGTGCGCCCAGTCCGCAAACTCGTCCGAATACCATGGCGACAGCGGGTGCGCACTCTCCCCGCCCGGCAGTTCGAACAGGCCGTCGGCCGCCGGGTCCGGCGTGACGACCATGCGCATCGATGCGCCGAATGCGGGCGCCTGCACGCGCGGCATGTGCTTGTCGCCCGGAAGCTGCATCACCGGCATGTTGAGCCAACTCCCGAACGGCCCGAGCACGGGTGCCAGCGGATGCGTCACGCGTACGGTATTGCGCCGGCCCCATGTCGCGCGGGCGAAACCGCTCCCCGGCTTCCAGAAGCGGTCCGTGAGCGAGTCGGCGGCGTGCAGGAGCAGTGCATTCCACGTCGGATAATGCGGATTGAGCCAGTTCTTCGGGCGCTCGGTCACCAGCCGCCACAGCGGACCCTCGATCTGGTCGGAAAACGGCAGCCGCGCATCCGCGTCGTGCCTCCGCAGGCGCTTGAGCACGGGGGCGAACACCTCCCGCGCGACCTCGGCGCGGAAATCGCGCACGAGACGGTACGCGACCGAATCGACGGATGCGCGTCCGCTCCAGTGCGACACCGCCTTGCGCAGGGCCCGCCGATGCGGATGGAAATCCAGCGCCGAGGGCCCCAGGACCGTCAACAGCAACTTGCGCCAGCGCGCCAGGAACCGGGCGCGGTCGTCCAGCTGCACGCCGAGCAGGTCGGGCGGCTTGATGTCGCCGCTCTGCGCGAGTTTGTGCAGGTCGCCCGCGATCTGGTGGGCACGGGCGCCGTCCGCGTAACGGCCGCCGCCCAGCAGGTCGCCCGCCGCGCTGTCGGAGACGTGGTTGTTGGCCGTCACGAGGTAGCCGCGCGCCGGATCGACCACGCGCGGGTAAGCGTCGGGCGGAAGCCAGCCGTCCCAACCGCAACGCCCGTCCGCCCAGGACTCGGGAACGCGGTAGTCGCATCCGTTGCGCCGGGCCGGGATACGGCCCACGATGGACCATCCGATGTGCCCCTGGTCGTCGGCCGCCACGATGTTCTGAGCCGGAATGCCGGCGTGGGCGGCGATATCCAGGGTCTGCTTCACGCTGGACGCGTTCTCCAGGTGCATGAAGCCGAGGTTCACCCCGCCGGGCTGCGCCAGCGCCCAGTGGGAGACCAGCAGGTCGCCATCCCCCGTGCGGCCGATTACCGGTCCCCAGCGCGTCCGCTCGATCTTGAGCAGCCGTGGCTTGCCGCCGTGCACCTGGAGCATCCGCTTCTGAACCGCCACGGTGGCGGTCCCGTTCGGCGTCGCGTACGTGGGCGGCGACCCCGGCCCGGGCTTGACCTTCACCAGGTCCGCCCAGTCCCCGCCGCTGTTGGTCAGGCCCCAGGCGACGTGCCCGTTGGTACCGATGACCAGCGCCGGTACGCCGGGCAGGAACGCGCCCGTGAGCTTGACCGGTTCGTGATTGCCGCCGCGCGCCGGGAAGACCAGGCGCGCCCGATACCAGACCGCGGGCACGTTGAGGTGCAGGTGCGGGTCGTTCGCGAGCAGCGCCTTGCCGTCGGCGGTCAACCGCCCTGCCACCGCGAAGCTGTTGGAACCGCTCTCGGGCGCCGGCAACACCGCGGTAGCCGGCGCCGCGGCCGGCATGCTGCCGGGCGCCGCCGCCGACGCGCCCTCGGGCGCCGGGGTCGTACCGGCCCCCATGACGAAAGCAGCCGTCGCCGGCACGGGCACGGGCGACGGCGGTTGTCCGGCCATGGGTGCCGCCCAATGGGTGTCCGGGGCCATCAGAAAGTGGACGACCGGCGTCGGATACGACGCTCGCAACGCCGCAAGCGCGCGCTTGCGGTGCCCCGCCGGGTCCTGCAGGCGGAAGCCCATCGCGAAGATTGCCAGCACGCTGTCTTCGGGGCGCCAGCGGCGCGGCCTCTGCAGAGTGAGCAGGTACGGCCACGGGCGCACGGCCAGCGCCGAGAGGCCCTCGTTCACCCCCAGCGTGAAGGCCTCCAGCCGCGCACGTTCCGAGTCCGAAGCGTTGAGATAGATCCGCTGCGCCCGGCGGCGCAGGTCGAACGGCGCGTGGGCCCGATCCAGCGCCAGCCCGCCGGGCCCGACCAGCGCCGCCACGTCGCCTGCCGCCGAGCGGCGCAGGAAGTCCATCTGCAGGAAGCGGTCCTGGGCCTCGAGGTAGCCGAGCGCCCGCCAGGCGTCCAATTCGTCGGATGCGCGGATCGTCGGGACGCCGTGGGCGTCGCGAGTGACCGTGACGGTGCCGTCGAGTCCGGGCAGGCGTTCGGTGCCGTGGGTGCGGGGCAGGCTGCCTCGAAGCAGGAAGTAGCCGGTCACGAGTGCCGCGACCAGAAGGACCAGGAAAAAGCCCGTCCCGCGCAGAGTCCAGCGTACCCCCCGGCGCCGCGTGATTCCGCGATGGCGGGACCGGGGCGGCGGCTGGGATTCCTCGTTCAAGGGCCGGGCCTTCTCAGGCGACGCTGTCCCCGGCTCCCGCGCGGGAAACGCCGCGCCGCAGCCACAGCTCGTAACCGGCGACGGCCGGGACCAGCAGCCCGAGCCAGACCAGCAACGCGACCAGCACGGGCCACTCGGCGGCCGCGTTCCAGACGGTGAGGCTTTGCGCCGGCACCGTGGACGAGGGCACGATGACCGGGTAGGTCATGGCGCCCGCCGTGGCCACCACACCCGCAACGGCGGCGGCGGCGAGCGGCCAGACGCGGGCGATCGCGCCGCGCCAGGTGAAAAACAACGCGCCGAGGATCGCGAGCCCCGCGACGATGGGCACCACGACGAGCGGCAGATGCGTCAGGAACTGTTCCAGGTACGCGCCCGGCACGGCGAAACCCGTGCCCGCATGCGGGCTGGTGCCGAGAGCCGGTACCCCGCCCACCGCATAGCCGGGAAGCTGCGTCGCCCAGACGGCGCCACCGACGAAAGCCAGCAGCACGAACCCGCCGGCCGGCAGAAGCAGTCCCCGGGCGCGGGTCGCGACGACACCGTCGCAACGCGCGGCGACGCGCGCGGCCGCCAGCCACACGCCGGCCGCGACGGCGAGGAACCCCGGCACCAGGACCTCGTACGGCGTGTAGCGCGAAACGAACGCGCCCCAGGTCGCATCGAGGTGCGCATCGAGGCGGAACGGCGCGCCGCTCACCGTCGCGCCGACACCGATGCCGAGCACGAGCAGCGAGGCGAGTGCCAGCAGGGCCCACAAGGCGTCCCACGCCCCTCGCGAGGACGTGTTCAGCCGCTCGCGGTACCCCTGTCCCACGGGCCCGGACAGCACGGCGATACCGAGGAAGAGCAGCACCAGCCAGAGTCCGGAGAACAACGTCGCCGAGAACAGGGGCCACCACGCCCCGGCCACCGCTCCGCCGAGAAGCACCACCCAGACCTGGTGGCCGTCAGCCGGGCGTCCGGCGCGCTCGATTACCCGCCTGCGCTCGTCCTCGGTGCGGCCGAGGTAGCGCAGCAGAACGGACAGGCCGAGTTGCCCGCCCAGTACGATTCCGATACCGGAGACCAGCGCGCCGAGCGCCAGCCACCAGAACAGCCGCAGTACCAGATCCCCGTTCATGACTCCCTCAGTGTTTCTGCTTCAGCGACTTCTGCACCATCGCCTTGCCGCCGCTTCCCGAGACGATGTAGTCCACCGCGGAGAATATCTGGTCCCGCGTGCAACTCGTGCAGCCGCCCTTCGGCGGCATGGCCCCGATTCCATTCAGCGCGTTGTGGTGCAACTTGTCGAGCCCCAGCTTGAGGCGCGACGCCCACTGCGACTTGTCCCCGTAGCGCGGCGCACCGGCAACACCCTGCGCGTGACAGGCCGAACAGTGCGCGGAATACACCTGCTTGCCGACGGCCAGGCTCACCGTGTTCTTCGGAATGCCGCCACTGCCTCCGCCTTGCATCTGTGCTGCCGACGGCGCGCTGCCCGCGGCGCCGGGCCGGCTCTGGTGCAGCATATAGACGACCGCCGAGGTGATCGCACGCGGCGAGCAGTCCTTGCAGCCGCCCTTTGGCTGCATCAGGCTCACGCCGTTCCACACGTTCTCGTAGAGGACGAACAACGGCGCTTTCTCCAGCGCCGCCCAGTCCCCGGCATCGCCCACCTTCGGCGCCCCGCCGACGCCCGTGGAATGGCAGGCGGCGCAATCGGCCTTGTAGGTCTTGCGTCCGAGCGAGACATCGACGTCGGACATGGCGACCGGCTCGGCCGAGGGGTGCGCCTGGCTCTCGACACTCTTGATGTACACGGCCACCGCACGCATGTCCGACGGCTTCATGTAGCGCATGCTGTTTGCAATGGCATCGAGCATCGGCCCCTTGAGGGTGCCGCCACCCAGTCCCTTCGCCTCGCGGAATACGCGCGTGATGGTCTTGACCGAATGCGGCCCCGCCGCCAGGGCACTGACGTTGGGCGCCCACATCCCGCTGATGGCGGAGCCCTGGAGGAAGTAGCGCCGCGCGGGGCCGCCCAGCACGTTGTGAGGCGTGTGGCAATCGCCGCAGTGCTCCGGTCCCTGGACGATGAACCGGCCGCGGTTCCATTCCGCGGAATGGTCCGGGTCGTAGTGGAACGTGTCCTGCGACGGCTTGAAGAAGGCGAAGCGCCAGCCGAACTGCAGCCACCGCCAGCTGAACGGGGGCGGCATGTCGACCGCCTTGTCCTTGCGATGAACGGCGGGTACCCGCTGCAGATACGCCCACATGGCGCGCACCTGCTTGCGCGACATCACGTTGTAGTAGTTGTAGGGCATGGCGGCGAAGAGATAGCCGCGCGGGCTCTTGCCGTAGCGCACCGCCTGGTCGAACTGCTTGAAGGTCCATCCGCCGATACCCGTCGCCTTGTCCGGCGTGATATTGGGCGAATAAATCGTGCCGAAGGGCGTTTTCATGGGCAGGCCGCCGGCGAAGGGCTTGCCCGTCTTGCCTTCGCCGTGCTCCGTGTGGCACGCCATGCAATCGGACAGTTTGACGAGATACTCGCCCTTGCGGACCTCGGCGGCCTTCGCGGGCGCCAGCCCGGACACCGGGACCGGAGGATACGCGACGGCCCATTTCGCCATGTTCGCGGGCGTCGCCGCCGATGCGCCGGCGCCGGTCATTCCCAACAGTGCCAAGGCGCCGATCAGGCGAAATGCGCGCATTCGGTCCCCTTCCTTCCGTGGTGCATTGGCGATCCATTATAGCGGCGGCGGTGCACTCCCCGCAGCCGCCGCTCGTCCGCGCCTATTTCGAAGCCGCCGGAAGCATGTCGCCGACGCGGATCAGATGCAGTGTATTGGTGCGTCCCGACACGCGGCGCATCTGCCCGCGCGTGACCAGGATGACGTCCTCCGGACCGACCGCGCCGCGACCCACGAGCGTCGCGGCGATATCGGCCAGGACATTGTCGGCCGCCGGGTCGTCGGCGAACGCGACGGGATGCACGCCGCGGTACAGCGTCATGCGCCGCCGCGTGTGCTCGTGCCGCGTCAGCGCGTAGATCGGGATGTCCGAGTTGATGCGCGAGAGGTACAGCGCCGTGGTTCCCGTCTCGGTCAGGGCCACCAGGGCGCGCACGTCGACCAGATGATGCGCGATGTACATCGAGGCCATCGCGATGGTCTCGTCGACCCGCCCGAAGTGGGTGTCTTCCGCGCGCCGCATGCGGCTGGTGAGCGGTTCGGCCTCCGCTCCCAGGCATACCCGCGCCATCGCCTCGACGACCTTGACCGGGTGCCGCCCGACGGCGGTCTCCTCGGAGAGCATGACCGCGTCGCTGCCGTCCAGCACGGCGTTGGCCACGTCGAGGATCTCCGCGCGCGTCGGCACGGGGCTGGTCACCATGGACTCCATCATCTGGGTCGCGGTGATCACGATCGTGTTGCGCTCGCGCGCGGTCTGCACGATGCGCTTCTGCACCCCGGGCAGCGCCGCGTCGCCGATCTCCACGGCCAGGTCGCCGCGGGCGATCATGACCGCGTCGCTGGCTTCCACGATGGATTCGAGGTTGGTCACGGCTTCCGCACGCTCGATCTTCGCGACCACGGCGGCCTCGCCGCCCGCCTCGCGCAGGAGGCGGCGCCCGCGTTCGACATCGGCCGCCTCGCGCGGAAACGACAGGGCCAGGTAATCGGCATCCAGCTCCGCCGCCAGCACGATGTCCTTGCGGTCCTTCGGCGTCAGGGCCTCCGCGGACAGCCCGCCGCCGCGCCGGTTCAGGCCCTTGTGATCGGAGAGCGTGCCACCCGCCGTGACGCGGCAGCGCACCCGCGGGCCCTCGACGTCGAGCACGGAAAGCGCGATCTCGCCGTCCGCGAGCACCAACGTGTCACCGGCGACCACGTCGTCGGGCAGGCTCTTGTACGCGACGCCGACGTGCTCGGCCGTGCCCGCGTCCGGGGCGAGCGAGACGTCCAGCGTGAATTCGGCGCCTTCCACGAGCTCCACGGTCCCGTCACGGAAGGACTCGATCCGGATCTTGGGGCCCTGCAGGTCGATCAGGACACCCACGTCGCGGCCCTGCCGGCGGGCCGCCTCCCGCACGGCCGTCACGCGGCCGCGATGCTCGTCGTGCGTCCCGTGCGAGAGATTGAGCCGGACGACGTCGATGCCGGCGGCGACCATGTTCTCGAGCACGCCCTCGCGGTCACAGGCCGGTCCCAGCGTGGCGACGATTTTGGTGCGGCGCATAATCCTTGCTCCTTCAGCTGGCCGCCCGGGCCTCGAGTGCGGCGACGGCCGGCAATGTCCGGCCCTCCAGAAACTCCAGGAACGCCCCGCCGCCGGTCGAGACATAGCTGACGCGCTCGCGCACGCCGAACTTGTCCAGTGCGGCGATGGTGTCGCCCCCGCCTATGATGGAAAAGGCCCCGCTCGCGGCGACGGCCTCGGCCACGGCCCGCGTGCCCTCGGCGAACTGGTCGAACTCGAACACGCCCACGGGCCCGTTCCAGACGATCGTGGCCGCATCGCGCAACGCGCGGCGATAAAGGGTCGCCGTCTCGGGACCGATGTCGAGGATCATGTCCTGGACGCCGACGTCGCCGACCGCCTTCACGTCCGCCTCCGCCGCCTCGGACAACTCCGCCGCCACCACGGCGTCCACCGGCAGCGGTAGAGACACCCCCGCGTCACGGGCACGCGCGAGCAGGCGGCGCGCCTCCTCGACGAAATCGGCCTCGTAGAGCGAGTTGCCGACCGGATGGCCCGCGGCGGCGAGGAACGTGTTGGCGATGCCACCGCCGACGATCAGCACGTTGCACTTGTCGATCAGCGACTCGAGCACCTGCAGCTTGCCGGACACCTTGGCCCCGCCCACGATCGCGGCAAGCGGCCGCTCGGGGTTCTCCAATGCCCGGCCCAGCGCCTCAAGTTCCGCTGCCAACAGCGGCCCCGCGCAGGCGGCGGGAGCGAAGCGTGCGACGCCGTGCGTGGAAGCCTGCGCGCGATGGGCGGTGCCGAAGGCGTCCATCACGAAGACATCGCACAGGGAGGCGTAACGGCGCGCGAGGGCTTCGTCGTCGCCCTTCTCGCCCGCGTTGAAGCGCACGTTCTCGAGCAGCGCCACCTGGCCGGGCTCCACCCGGGGCTCGGTCTCGAGGTAATCCTCGACGAGCGGTACGTCGCGAGCCAGCAGTTCGCCGAGGCGCGCGGCCACCGGGCGCAGCGAGAAACGCGCCTCGGGCTTGCCTTCCTCGGGCCGGCCGAGGTGGGACATGAGCAGAACGCGTGCCCCCGCGTCCAGCGCGCGGCGGATACCGGGCAACGCGGCACGGATGCGTGCGTCGCTGGTGACGGCACCGTCCCTGAGCGGGACGTTGAAGTCCTCGCGCATGAGCACGCGCCGGTCCTTTACGTCCATCTCCGAAAGCAGCGGGATGGTCATTCGTCAGCTCTTGCCGAACAGGGCCGCGGCGGTATCGAGCATGCGATTGGAGAAGCCCCACTCGTTGTCGTACCAGGAGCAGACCTTGAGCAACCGGCCGCGCACCTTCGTCAGGCTCGACTCGTACGTCGAGGAGTGCGGGTTGTGGTTGAAGTCGATCGAGACGAGCGGATCGGCGTTGTACCCGAGGATGCCCTTGAGCCGCCCCTCGGCCGCCTCGCGCATTGCGCGGTGCACCTCGTCGGCGCTCACTTCCTTCGAGACCAGTACCGAGAGATCCACGATGGAGACGTTCTGCGTCGGCACGCGCACGGCGAAGCCGTCGAGCTTGCCGTCGAGCTCCGGCAGGACCAGGCCGATCGCCTTGGCCGCGCCGGTGGAGGTCGGGATCATGCTGGACGTCGCGGCGCGCGCCCGGCGCAGGTCCTTGTGGTAGACGTCGAGCAGGTGCTGATCGTTGGTGAAGGCGTGCACCGTGTTCATGATGCCGCCCTCGATGCCCGCCAGCTCGTGGACGATCTGAGCGATGGGCGCCAGGCAGTTGGTCGTGCACGAGCCGTTGGACACGATCGTGTGCTTGTCCGGATCCAGTTCGCCATGGTTGACGCCGTAGACGATCGTCGCGTCCACCTTGTCCTTCGCCGGGGCGGAAATCAGGACCTTCTTCGCACCCGCTTCCAGGTGCTTCGCGGCCAGGTCGCGCTTGGTGAACAGGCCCGTGCACTCCAGCACCAGGTCCACGCCCATCTTCTTCCAGGGCAGGTTCGCCGGATCGCGCTCGGCCAGCACCCGGATCGGGTCGCCGTTGACGACCAGGCTTTCACCCTCGACGCGAACCTCGCCGGGGAAGCGGCCGTGGACCGAGTCGTGGCGCGTGAGGTGCGCGTTGGTCTCCGCGTCCCCGAGGTCGTTGACGGCGACCACGACGATGTCGTCGCGGCGCCCGCCCTCGTACAGGGCCCGCAGCACGTTGCGTCCGATACGGCCGTAGCCGTTGATGGCGACCTTGATCACTCTGATTTCTCCTTTATTCAGCCCGCCGCCGCGTCGACGGCCTCGCGCACCGCCGCCGCGACATGCGCGGGAGTGAACCCAAGTTCATCGAAAACTTCCTTGCCCGGCGCCGACGCGCCATAGCGCTCCAGACTCACGACACGGCCCTCGCGCCCGACCAGGCGGTACCACGGCATGGCCACGCCCGCCTCCACCGCGACGCGCGCACGGAGGCCGTCGGGCAGCACCTTGTCGCGCCAGGCCGCGTCCTGCGCGAGGTAGTTCTCCATGCACGGCATGGAGACTACCCGCGTCGGTGTGCCCTCGCCGGCCAGCGACTCCGCGGCCTGCATCGCCAGATCCACCTCGGAGCCGGTCGCGATGATGACGGCCACGGGGGCCCGGTCGGGCTCGTGCAGCACGTAGCCGCCGCGGCGGATGGCCGCCACTTGCGCGTCATCGCGCTCGTAATGGGGCACCGACTGCCGCGTGAGCACCAGCGTCGTGGGTCCGTCGCGACGCTCGATCGCATCCTGCCAGGCCACGGCCGTTTCCACGTCGTCGGCCGGACGCCAGACCGTCAGCTCCGGCATGGCCCGCAGGCTCGCCAGATGCTCCACCGGCTGGTGGGTGGGACCGTCCTCGCCGAGGCCGATCGAGTCGTGCGTGTAGACGAGGATCGAGGGGTAGCGCGACATCGCCGCCAGGCGCACCGCGTTGCGGGCGTAGTCCGAAAAGGTCAGGAACGTGCCGCCGTAGGGAATCAGGCCGCCGTGAACGGCCATCCCGTTGAGCGCGGCGGTCATGCCGAACTCGCGCACGCCCCAGTGCATGTAGTCGCCCTTGGCGCTGCCCGGCTCGATTACGGTCGCATCCGGCCAGAACGTGGAGTTCGACGGCGTCAGGTCCGCGGAACCGCCCACGATCTCGGGCAGCACCGGCGCGAACTCGGCGAGGGCCGCGCCGGAGGCCTTGCGCGTCGCCTGCGCCTTGCCCTCGCTCGCCACCTTCGCGATATATCTCTCCGCCGTCCGGGCCCAGGCGTCGGGCAGGCGGCCGTCCAGGCGGCGGCTGAGCTCGGCCGCCAACTCCGGGTGGGCCTTCTCGTACGCCGCGAACCGCTCGCGCCAGTCGGCTTCGAACTTCGAGCCGCGCTCGCGGGCATCCCAACCGGCGTAGATTTCGTCGGGTATCTCGAACGGAGGGCAGTCCCAGCCCAGGTTCTTGCGCGTCGCGGCCACCTCGTCCGCGCCCAGCGCACTCCCGTGCGTCGCGGCGGTGCCCTGCTTGTCCGGGGCGCCAAAGCCGATGATGGTCCGCGCGAAGATCATGCTCGGGCGCTTCGTCTCGGCGCGGGCCTCCGCGAGCGCCTGGCGCACCGCCTCCGGGTCATGGCCGTCGATCGGGCCGACGGCGTGCCAGCCGTAGGCCTCGAAACGCTTCTTCGTATCGTCCAGGAACCAGCCCTTGACCTCGCCGTCGATGGAAATGCCGTTCTCGTCGTACACCGCGATGAGCTTGCCGAGCCCGAGGGTGCCGGCGAGCGAGCCCGCCTCGTGCGAGACGCCCTCCATCAGGCAGCCGTCGCCGCAGAAGACGTAGGTGTGGTGGTCGACGATCTCGTGCCCGGGCCGGTTGAACTGCGAGGCCAGCATCGCCTCGGCGAGTGCAAGCCCCACGCCATTGGCAAAGCCCTGCCCGAGCGGCCCGGTAGTCACCTCCACCCCCGGCGTGTGGCCGTACTCGGGGTGCCCGGGCGTCATCGAATGGAGCTGCCGGAAATTGCGGATTTCCGTCATCGGCAGGTCGTAGCCCGACAGGTGCAGTGCCGCGTACTGCAGCATGCAGCCGTGGCCGTTGGAGAGCAGGAAGCGGTCGCGCCCGGGCCAGGCGGGATTGGCCGGATTGTGGCGCAGGAAGTCGTTCCACAGCACCTCGGCGATGTCCGCCATGCCCATGGGCATGCCGGGATGGCCGGCTTGCGCCTTTTCGACGGCATCCATGGCCAGCGCGCGGATGGCGTTGGCCAGCTCGCGGCGGTTCGGCATCGGTTCTTCCCGGAAGATGAACGCCTATTGTCGCCGACGCCCCGCGACAGGGGCAACCGGGGCGCCCGCCAGGGCCAGCGCCTCGGCGCCGGCGAGCGGCCGTCCGTAGTGGTAGCCCTGGAACAGCGTGCAGCCCATCGCGACGAGCGCCTCGGCCTGCTCCGCCCGCTCGATGCCTTCGGCGATCACGGTCAGGCCCAGTTCGCGCGCCAGCGTCACGATGCTCCGGACAATGGCGGCATTTCGCGTGTCGCGCGGCAGATCCTCGATGAAACTGCGGTCGATCTTGAGCGCGTCGAAGGGCAGGTCGCGGAGGTAGGACAGGGCCGAGTAGCCGGTCCCGAAGTCATCCAGGTAGAGCTTGACGCCCAGGGCGCGCAGGCGCTCCAGCATGCGCCGGGCCAGGGACTGGTTCTCGACGAAGACCGTCTCGGTCACCTCCAGGTGCAGCCGCCCGGCCGGAAGCCCGCTGCGCTCCAGCGCATCGGCGATCCGCTCGGGCAGGCGGGCGGAGCGGAACTGCACGTCGGAGACGTTGACCGCTACCGCGGCATCGGAACCCGCCTCGCGCCAGCCTGCGCACGCCGCGAGGGCCGCATCGAGCCCGCGCCAGCCCAGCGGCAGGATCAATCCGGTCTCCTCGGCGACGTCGAGGAACGCCCCGGGAGCCAGAAGCCCGCGCTGCGGATGCCGCCAGCGCGCGAGTGCCTCGAAGGCCACGACGCGACCGGTGCCGATGTCGATCACCGGCTGGTAGTAGGGCTCGAACTCGTCACGCTCGAGGCCACCGCGCAGATCCGATTCCAGCTCCAGGCGGTCGAGCGCCGCCTCGTGCATCGCGGCGTCGAACACGACGTGGCTGGCCTTGCCGAGGCGTTTGCCGGTCGTCATGGCCGCGTCCGCGTCACGGAGAACCGCCTCCGGCGTCTCGTAGTCCGGCCGGCCGAGGGCGATGCCGATGGTGACCTGGCTGTAGATCTCGTGCTCGCCCAGGCGGAGCGGCTCGGCGAGCGCGGTTTCCAGGTCCTCCGCCAGCGCGACGGCGGCCGTCTGGTCGGTTATGCCCTCGGCCAGCACCACGAATTCATCGCCGCCGTGCCGGCAGACGACGTCCGCGGCCCGCGCGGCGCGCTTCAGGCGCGCAGCCACCTCCACCAGGAGGCGGTCGCCGGCGGCGTGCCCCAGGCTGTCGTTGACGAGCTTGAAGGCGTCGAGATCGGCGAACAGCACGGCCCAGTGCATCTCCTTGCGGCGCCGCCCCAGCGCCATCGCCTCGAGCAACCGCTCACGGAAGAGCGTGCGGTTGGGAAGCCCCGTGAGCGGATCGTGCGCGGCAAGATGGCGCAGCTTTGCCTCGCCGGCCTTCTCGGCGGTCAGATCGCGCACGGTGGCCACCGTCACCGCGTCGTCCTCGAGCATCACGGCGGCGGCGCTCATCCCGCCCACCACGCGCCGCGAGCCGTCTGACGACAGCAACCGGCACTCGCGTTCGGCCTGCCAGCGCGCTCCGGGCGACAAGGCGACAAGTTCCCGCGCACAGCCCCGCTCCTCCGGCGGGAACAGCTCCGTCACCGGGCGCTCGGCCAATTGCTCATCGCGGTAACCGAGCATTGCGGCGAGCCCGCTGTTGGCATAGGAGATGCGGTCACCGCGCAGGAGCAGCACGCCCACGTGCGCATTCTCCACCAGCGTGCGGAAGACTCGCTCGGAGCGATGCAGGGCGTCCTCGGCCGTCTTCCTCGCGGTCACATCCTCGAGCATGCCCTCGTAAAACGCGACGGCACCGTTTTCGTCGCGCACGGTTCGCGCGCTTTCCAGAACCCATATGCGCTCGCCGTCATGGCGCCGCAGACAGAACTCCGCGCCGCGGACGCTGTCGTCCGACTCGAGCCGCGCGGTCAGCATGTCGCGCTCGCCGACGTCGACGTAGAGCTCGCGCAGGTTGCGCACCTCGCGGCGCAGCAACCGCACCGAGTCGAACCCGAGCAGCTGCGCCAGCGCGGGGTTGGCGGCGAGAAGCCTTCCGTCGGGCGTGCTCTGGTAGATACCCACCACGGCGTGCTCGACGATGCCGCGGTAGCGCCGTTCCGCGGCCGCGAGCTGACGCTCCGTGCGCCGCTTGCCGGTGATGTCGCGCACCGTTCCCGTGCTGGCGAGCTCGCCGCCGAAATGGATCGGCCCGGAACGCACGGAAGCGAACACCCGCGTGGAGCCATCCTTCTTGAGCAGACTGACTTCGTACGCCATCTGCTCCCAATGGCCGGCCCGGCGCCGCTGCCACAACTCGAGGATGCGCTGGCGCTCCTCCGGCGCGTAGAAACGCAGGAAACGCTCCCCGATCATCTCGTCGGGCTCGTAGCCGAGCATACGGGCATAGGCGCGGTTGACGTACAGGTAACGCCCTGCGCGCGTGACGAATACCCCGTCCTGGCTGTGCTCGACCAGCGTGCGGTAACGTTCTTCGGAGCCGGCGAGCGCCTCCTCGGTCGCGCGCTGCGCCGACACGTCGACCATCGTCCCGATCTCTCCGATCGTCCGGCCCGCGGCGTCCCGGACCGATTCCACCGTCTCGGCGATCCAGACGCGGCCGCCGTCCGTGCGCACGACCGCCGCGTCGGTGGCGTCGAGGCGTCCGCTTCCGGACAGCGCCTCACGAACCGTGAGGGCCTGGCGTGGATCAGCGTAGAGGCCGTCGCGAAACGCGGCCCGCGCCTCCAGCAGGCGCTTCACGGACTCGTGACCGAGCAGTCGCGCCAGCGCCGGATTGGCGTGCGTCAGTCGTCCCTTCGAATCGAGCCGGTACAACCCGACGGTCGCGTGGCGCGCCAACGCGCCGTCGCCGGCATCCCCGGGCGCCGGCGTTCCCGGCCCCGGCGTCTGCAACAGCAGCATCGCGAGGCGCTCGCTGCGCGACTGGATGAGTTCGCCCCGGCACGCCACCCGCCGCACCGCCCCGGCCGGCGTGCGCAGGCGCACGTCGCGCGCGGGCACGGCCGAGTCCAGGGCCACGGCGCCGGCCAGGGCCCGCCAGGCCTCGGGCCGCTCCTCCAGCATCAGGTCGGGAAACCGGTGCCGCACAAGCTCGCGCTCCGGTTGCCCCAGCAGCCGTTCCGCTGCGGGGTTCGCCGCGACGATATCGCCATCGTCCAGCCGCACGACGACGGCGGGGCTGACGATGTGCGGGAAAAACTCGGCGGCGTTCACGTGAGTCTCGATTTTTGGCGAGGGCGCCCCGCCCCGCCGGGACCTCCCGGCGGCCGTCACCGGCACGGCCGCCGGCCCGCGGCAAGCGCCGCGCCGGGGGCGTGTCACGCTGCCACGCTCCTAACTCTAGCCCAAAAAAGAGGGCGCCACCGGCCGGTGGCGCCCTCGGGTTCGACCTGATCCCCGCGGATCAGTGCATGGAGGACGACTCCGTCGTCACCGGTTTGCCCACCGGGAGCGTCTGAACGCCCGCCTTGTAGGCCTTCTTGTTGTAAGCGACGACCGCGTCGTGCAGCTTGCCGTTGAACTGCGCCAGGTACCGGGTGAGTTCACCCTGGAGCTTCTTGACGTAGCCCATCTGCTCGGCATTGGGGGCCTGCGCCGGACCCATGTGCCCCATCTGCCGATAGGCACTGAGCAGCTCGTGACCGAAGCGCGAGATGTGATGCAGGCCGTCCTCGGGCACCGAGTACTGGACCTTCGGGTTGTACAGGTGCATCACGAAGCCGCCCAGCCGCTTCTTCAGGGACTTGGCCGCGGCGTGGGCGGCAGCCTTGTCGCTGCCCTTGTCCGCGCCGGAGGTCGAGTCGAGCACGTTGCCGAGGATCTTCAGCATGTTGCGGGTGCGCTCGAGCATCGTCACGGCCGCGTTCGTATCGCCCCGCAGCTGGAGGCCCGCCTTGAGCGCCTTCTTCTGCACGTCCGTCGGCGTGTCCTTGCGCGGGTCGGAGCGAACCTGCACCTTCTCCTTTTCGGTGTGCTTGCCTGCGGTGACCGTGACCTCGTAGGTTCCCGGCAGCGCGATCGGGCCGCTCGGCCCGGACCCTCCGCCGAAGAAGGAATTGCCCTTCAGGAATTTCGGCAGCTGGGCGCCGTCGTAGCGCATGTTCCAGGCGATCCGGTTGACGCCGGCCTTGCCGGGGCCGTGGAACGTTGCCACGTGGTTGCCGTCGGAATCCGACACCTTGATGGTGACCGGTTTGTGCGACTGCGACTTCCCGCCGCCCAGCGCGCTCTTCAGGTAGTAGGAGATCACCGGTCCGCTGGGGGGATTCGGGGCCACGAAGTCGCTCGGCGTCGGACCGATGTGGCGGCCGAAGTACTTCTGCCACTCCGTGCCGCCGGAGGCGGCGAACAGGTGGAAGTCGCTCTTCGACACCTTGTGGCTCCACTGTTCCAACGGCTGGATGTTGTCGAAGATCCAGAAGCCGCGGCCGTGCGTCGCCAGCACGAGGTCGTGCGGGTTCTTTGTGAACTTCAGGTCCCACACGGGCATGGTCGGCAGGTTGGCGGTCATGCGGTCCCAGTGGCGGCCGTCGTCGTGGGAAATGTAAAGGCCCTGCGAGGTGCCCAGCGCCAGGAGCCCCTTCTGATTGGGGTCCTCGCGCACCACGAAGGCGGGGGCATCATCCGGCAGGCCGCCGTCGATGCGGTGCCAGTCCCGCCCGTAGTCGGACGTCTTGAAGACGTAGGGGTGCGGATCGCCCAGCATGTGGGCATCGACCGTCAGGTAGGCGGTTCCCGCATCGAACGGCGATACGCCGATCTGGTAGATGCGGCCCAGCCGTGCCGCGCTCGGCACGCGCGGCGTGACCTTGTGCCAGTGATCACCGCCGTCCTTGGTCACCCAGACCAGGCCGTCGTCGGTGCCCACCCACATGACCTTGTGGTTGGTCGGCGCGATCGACATCGAAAGGATGGTGTCGAAGTTCTCCGCGCCGGAGATATCGTGGTTCACCGGCCCGCCGGCAATGGGCTCGTGCTTGCTGTTGTTGCGGGTGAGGTCACCGCTGATCGGGTGCCAGTTGTCTCCGCCGTCCGTCGACTTGAAGACCACGTTGGCGCCCAGGTAGACGGTGTTCGCATCGGTCGGGGAAACCGCGATCGGCGCCCCCCAGTTGAAGCGGTACTTGAGCTTCGAGCTGGGCTTGTCGGTGGCGCCGGGCACGTAAGGCTTGAGGAACTTCGCCGTCATCGTCTTCGCATTGATGCGGAACGCGAAGCCGTCCTCGGAATCGGCATACACGATCGAGGGGTTCGACGGCGCGGGCACGGCGTAGATGCCGTCGCCACCGGCGGGGTTCCACCAGTCGGCACCCCAGATGCCGCTGTACGAGAGGCTGTTGGACGGCCCGCAGGCGGCGTTGTTGTCCTGCAGTCCGCCGCAGATCTCGAACGGCTTGGTGTGCCCGATCGACACCGCGTAGAACTGCTCGATCGGGATGTTGTTGAAGTAATGCCACGTCTTGCCCGCGTTCGTGCTCTCCCAGGCGCCGCCGTCGTTGCCCTGCACGATACGGTTCGGATTCTTCGGATCGATCCAGATGTCGTGATGGTCGACGTGGACGCCGCGGTCGAGCACATGCGCGGTCTTGCCGCCGTCCGTGGACACCATCAGATGGAAGGAGCCGAAGTAGAGCTTGTCGGCATTGTTCGGTGCCACGGCAAGCGTCGTGAAATAGAACGGGCGCACGTCCAGCGCATGATTGTTGCTGATCATGTGCCAGTGGTCGCCCATGTCGTCGGACCCCCACAAGGTGCCCTTCTTCGTCGCCATGAGGGCGTAGACCTTGTTCGGGTTCGAACGCGCAATTGCGATATCGACGCGGTTGGTCGCACCGTCGGGCAGGCCGCCTGACAGCTTCTTCCAGGTATGCCCCCCGTCGACGGAACGCCAGATGCCGCCCTTGTCACTGCCGTTGACGAGCGTCCACGGCTTGCGCTGCACCGTCCACATGCCGGCGAACATCACGTTCGGGTTCTTCGGGTCCATCGCAATGTCGCTGGCGCCTGTCTTCTTGTTGACGTAGAGCACCTTCTTCCAATGCTTGCCGCCATCGCTCGTCATGTACACGCCGCGGTGGCTGCTCGGCTTCCAGATGTTGCCGAGCGCCGCGACGAACACGACGTCGGGGTTCCTGGGGCTGACGATGATGCGCGAGATCTGGCCGACGTCGCCGAGGCCCATGAACTTCCAGCTCTTGCCGCCGTCGGGCGAGTAGTACACGCCTGCACCATCAGTGATGTCGTTGCGCGGGTTCGACTCACCGGTGCCGAGCCAGATCTCGTTCGGGTTACCGGGCGCGAGCGCCACCGCGCCCACGGAAGCGGATTTCCCGTGCTTGAAGATGTCGTTCCAGCTCTTGCCGTCGTCGGTGGTCTTCCAGAGACCGCCGGCCGCGGAGCCGACGAAGTACACGCCGGGCTTGCCCGCTTCGCCCAGGACCACGGACACCCGCCCGCCGGATACGGCCGGTCCCAGGTTGCGGAGCGACAGATTGGAGAACGGACCGGAAGCGTTGCTGCCCCCCGCAGCAAGCGCCGTCACGCTGGCCGCGCCGAGCATCAGCGCCGCCGCGGACAATGCAATACGAAATCGAGACATTGAACTCTCCCTGTGGGATGACTTGGGGGCCGACCCGAAGGTCTCGGTTTCCGGATTGTAACGCCGAGCCGACGGGTTTTCAGTGCGGCCGCGCGCGAGACGTTACGTCGGGCGTTCCGTGTTCAGCAGATCGAGGAACGCTTCCGGGAGCTCTTCGCCCTGAACGAGATTCGCAAGCAGACGGCTCCCGACTTCCGCCGGCGCGAACACCGTGTCGGCGCGCGCCAGCTTGAGCCGGCGGATGGCGCGGCGGCTGCTCGCCACCGCGAGTACGCGCAGTTCCGGATTCAGGTCCTTCGCGGCCAGCGCGGTGAAGGCGTTCTCGCCGTCGTCGTCATCGGCCGCTATGAGCATCCAGGCATCGGCGATCCCGGCCTTTTCCAGTACCTCGTCGTCGCTGACATCGCCGGTGACGACGGGCTGGTCCGGCAGCGGGATCTCGGTGCCCGGCGCCACGACCTGCACGAAGGGAATGCCGCGCCGGAGCAACTCCCGCGCGGTATTGCGGACGATTGTGCCCGCGCCGACGATGATCACATGGTGCTTCTTCACGAGACGTCCTCCCGAGGGCTTGAACAGCCGGTCGAGGTGGCGCGACAGGGCGGGGCCGATCACGGAGAAGATCGCGCTCGCGAACACCGAGAGCCCGAACACGATGAGCGTGAGCGTGTAACCCTGTGCGAGCGGGGTGGCCGGATGGAAGTCGCCGTAGCCGACGGTGGAGAGCGTGACGATCGCAAAATACAGCGCCGTCACCAGGCTCTTGATCGGAGGCTCGAACTGGTCGCCGAGGAGATACGTGCCGAACGTCCCGTAGGCCAGCACCGCGAGTATCCCGGCGAAGGAGACCAGGGCCGTGCCGAAGAGCGTCCGGTGCTGGAAATCGCGCCGGAACGCCGCAAGCAGCAGCAAGGCGAGGCCCGGAACGATCAACGATCCGCCGAAGTGCCCGCGCCCCGCGTTCACCCCGATGGTGATCAACAGCAACAGGCAGGCAAACGTCCAGGCCACGCGCAGACGCCAGAACAGGCCGATGCCCGAAAGTACCAGCGCACCGCCGAGGATGACCTGCGCACCGCTGCCGAGCGCCGCCAGTGACACCTGTTCGGAGAGTTGCGGGACGGTCCTGGCGAAGCTCGGCACCAGCGCGGCGAGCACGTGCGCGTGCAGTCCGGCCAGCACGTTGAGCGCACCGCCGGCGACCAGGAACAGGCCCAGCGGGACCTGCGGCCAGAGACCGCGTATGCCCCGCCAGACCCGAAGCGACCAGTCGCCGGATGTCATCGCATCAGGGCGACTCGCCGCCCTCCTCGTATTCCTCCGGCAGGTCGAGCTTCTTCAACTGCTCGAAGTAGGTGTCGGCCTCCTCGCGCGGCAGCGCGCTGGCCATCGCGAAATACAGGATCGCGAGACTGAAGCCGCCGATGACGAGCATGTCCCAGCCGAGCGGAATGATGTCCAGCGGCTGCACGTTGAACAGGCTCACGTGGGCCGGGCCCAGGCTGCTCGGGCCGAGGAAGGAGAGCACCCACATGCCGATGAAGTACGGGAACACCCACCAGGCGTGCTGCCAGCCGAACTCGGCCGCCCGCCGGCCGGAGAACAGGTGGTACCAGATCGCGTACAGGATGAACAGCGAGCCCAGCAGTCCGAACAGGAACGTCACCGTGGTGCAGCCCGTCCAGAAGATCACCCAGTTCGAGGCGATGAAGGCGAGCGGTGCGATGATCGACGCTCCCTTCAGACGGAACGGGCGGTGCTCGTCGGGACGGCGCCGGCGCATGATCATCAGCACGATCGGCCCGATGCCGTAGGACAGCACCGTGATGTCGGAGACGTAGCCGACGAGCTGGTGCCAGGACGGGAACGGGAAGAAGAAGATGCAGGCGATGATGTAGGTCACCAGCAGCGAGACCCAAGGCACGCCGTGCTTGTTGAGCCGGCGCATCTTGCGCGGCGCACTTCCGACCTCGGCCATGCCGTAGCCGAGGCGCGAGGTGTTCGCCGTATAGACGAGCCCCGTGCCGAAGGGCGAGACGATGGCATCGGCGTAGAGCACGAACGACCACCAGACGGCGCCCACGGCGACCGCCAGCGCGGCGAACGGGCCCGCGTCGCCCTTGAACGACAGCGAGGGCCAGCCGTTCGCGAAGTCCTCCGGTCGCACGGAGGTGATGGTGGCGACCTCGAGCCCGACGTAGATGAGCGTCGCGATCAACACCGAGCCGATTACCGCGATCGGGATGTACTTGCCCGGGTTCTTGGACTCACCGCCCAGGTTGATGGCAAGGCGAAAGCCCAGGAAGCTGAAGATGATGCCCGCGGTCGACACGGCCGTGAGCATGCCTGCGGCATGCACGGACCCGAGCTGCAGATGAAAGTTGCCCGGGTGGAAGGAATAGCTCATCAGCACGGCGATGCTGATGGCCGGAATGAACATCTTCCACCATGTCGCCAGGCTGTTGACCCAGAGCACGAACTTGATGGCGAAGAAGTTGAACAGCACCACCACGCCGAGCAGCGCGATCGCCACGAAAAAACCCACGGCGGTGAGCACGTGGGTCGAAGGGTGGACGAAGTAGGGAACCTTGTTGTTCAGGTATGTCAGTACCGCCATGACCTCGATCGGCGGCGTGACCACGCTGGACAGGAACAGGATCCACGACCAGATGCGGCCGATCAGCTCGCCGTGGCCGATATGGCTGATGTGGATCAGCGCGCCGCTCTTGGGCATCATCGTGGCGAGTTCAGCGAATACGAGCGCGAGCAGCAGCACCACCGCGGCCCCGATGATCCAGGAGGCGATGCTCCAGGGACCGGCCGCCTTGGCCGCGTCGAAGGGGCCGAACAGCCACCCGGAACCGATGATGCCGCCGAGACTGAAGTAGAGCAGCCCGATGACTCCAGCCTCGCGCTTGAGCGAGGGACCTGATCCTGCCATGGTTCGATCTCCCTTGTGTGTTCGCGGGCGCCCGGCCGCCGGCGTCCCACCGGCCGTTCCCGGTCGGCGCCGGATCGGCGCAACGGCGGTGCGCACCGCTTCCTCCGGGGCCGCGGCGGCATCTCCTGCCGCGGGCGGCGGCTCTCGTGCCCGCCGCGCCGGCCCCGCCGATCGATCGCTGCCGGGCTTTGCCCCGGATGCAGCGCGAATCGTATAGTAAAACATTTGCCACAGCGCGCGAGGCCCATGGTGGACGCGATCCGCATTCGCGGCGCACGCACCCACAACCTGAAGAGCGTCAACGTCGAGCTGCCGCGCGAGAGGTTGACCGTCGTCACAGGCCTGTCCGGCTCCGGGAAGTCTTCGCTCGCCTTCGACACGCTCTACGCCGAGGGGCAGCGCCGCTACGTGGAGTCACTCTCCGCCTACGCGCGCCAGTTCCTCGCCCTGATGGAAAAGCCCGATGTGGACTCCATCGAGGGCCTCTCGCCCGCCATCGCCATCGAGCAGAAGACCGCGTCCCATAACCCCCGCTCCACGGTCGGCACCGTCACCGAGATCCACGACTATCTGCGCCTGCTCTTCGCGCGCGCCGGGATGCCCCGCTGCCCGACCCACGGCATCGACCTCGACGCGCAGACCGTCTCCCAGATGGTCGACACCGTCCTCGCCCGGCCCGAGGGCGAGCGGATGATGCTCCTGGCCCCGGTGGTGCGCGCCCGCAAGGGCGAGTACGCGGACCTGCTCGCGGAATTGAAGACGCGCGGCTTCATCCGCGCGCGCATCGACGGCGCGGTTACCGAACTCGACCCGCTGCCGCGGCTCGCGCCGCATCATGTGCACACCATCGAGGTGGTCGTCGACCGGCTGCGCGTGCGCGCTGACGCGGCCACGCGCCTGGCGGAATCCTTCGAGACCGCGCTCGCCCTCGCGGACGGCATCGCCGTGGCCGCGAGCCTGGACGACGAGGGCGCCGATGAGCTGACGTTCTCGGCGCGCTTCGCCTGCCCGCGGTGCGGCTGGAGCCTTGCGGAACTCGAGCCGCGCCTGTTCTCGTTCAACAATCCCGCCGGCGCCTGCCCCGCCTGTGACGGCCTGGGCACCGAGATGTTCTTCGACCCGGATCGCGTCATCACGCGCCCGTCGCTGTCGCTCGCAGGCGGCGCCGTGCGCGGCTGGGACCGGCGCAATGCCCACGCCTTCCGCCTGATTCGCAGCCTGGCCCGCCATTACGGCTTCGATCCGGAGACGCCCTGGCAGCGGCTCACGGCGGACGTGCGCAACGTGATACTGAACGGCAGCGGCGACGAGGAGATCGAATTCGAGTACCTCTCGGCGCGCGGCAAGTCGCAGTTCCGGCGCCACGCCTTCGAGGGCGTCCTCAACGTGCTCAGCCGGCGCTACCGCGAGACGGAGTCCCAGGCCGTGCGCGAGGAGTTGTCACGCTACCGGGCCAACCGGGCCTGCTCGTCGTGCGGCGGAACGCGCCTCAACGAGGCTGCCCGCAACGTGTTCGTCGCCGGCACGAGCCTGCCCGAGGTGGCCGGCCGTGATATCGAATCGGCCACGGCGTTTTTCGCCTCCCTGGAGCTGCCGGGCACGCGCGGGGCGATCGCCGAGCGCATCGTCGCCGAGATCGGCACCCGCCTGCGCTTTCTCGTCGACGTGGGGCTCGGCTACCTCACCCTGTCGCGGAGCGCCGAGACGCTCTCGGGCGGCGAGGCCCAGCGAATCCGACTCGCGAGCCAGATCGGCTCGGGACTCACCGGCGTCATGTACGTCCTCGACGAGCCCTCCATCGGCCTGCACCAGCGCGACAACCGGCGTCTCATCGACACCCTCACGCGCCTGCGCGACCTCGGGAACACGGTGATCGTGGTCGAGCACGACGAGGAGGCCATCCGGTCCGCGGACTTCGTGGTGGACATGGGCCCGGGGGCAGGCGCCCACGGCGGCGAGGTCATCGCCTCGGGGCGACCCGCCGACATCGAGGCGAACCCGGCCTCGCTCACCGGGGACTACCTCGCGGGCCGGCGCGAGATCCCCGTGCCGATCGCCCGCCGCCACCCGGACCCCGAGCGCCTACTGCGCGTGCGGGGCGCGACCGGCAACAACCTCGCGCACGTCGACGTCGAGATCCCGGTGGGCCTGTTCACCTGCGTGACCGGCGTCTCCGGGTCGGGCAAATCGACGCTCATCCTCGACACGCTCCAGGCCTCGGCCGAGCGCATCCTCAACCGGGCCAACAGCGAGCCCGCGCCGCACGAGGCGCTCGAGGGCCTGGAGCACCTGGACAAGGTCATCGCGATCGACCAGAGCCCGATCGGGCGCACCCCGCGCTCCAACCCGGCCACCTACACGGGGTTGTTCACGCCCATCCGCGATCTCTTCGCCCAGACGCCGGAGGCCCGCGCCCGCGGCTACAAGGCCGGCCGCTTCTCCTTCAACGTGCGCGGCGGGCGCTGCGAGGCCTGCCAGGGCGATGGCCTGATCAAGGTCGAGATGCACTTCCTGCCCGACATCTACGTCGCCTGCGACGTCTGCGGCGGCACCCGCTACAACCGCGAGACGCTGGAAGTCCGCTACAAGGGCCGCAACATCCACGAAGTGCTGGAGATGACGGTCGAGGAGGCGGAAACCTTCTTCGCCAATGTGCCGTCCGTGCGCCACCGCCTCGAGACGCTCTCCTCCGTCGGGCTCGGCTACGTGAAGCTCGGCCAGAGCGCCACCACGCTCTCGGGCGGCGAGGCGCAGCGCATCAAGCTCGCGCGCGAGCTCGCGCGCCGCGACACCGGCCGCGTGCTCTACATCCTCGACGAACCCACCACCGGACTGCACTTCCACGACATCCGCCAGCTGCTCGCGATGCTGCTCCGCCTGCGCGGCCACGGCAACACCGTGATCGTGATCGAGCATAATCTGGAGGTGATCAAGACGGCGGACTGGATCGTGGACCTCGGGCCCGAGGGGGGGGCCGGCGGCGGGCGCATGGTGGCCACCGGCACACCGGAAGCCGTCGCCGCCACGGAAGGTTCGCACACGGGCCGCTACCTGGCCCCCGTGCTGGCGCGCGGAACACGGAACAGGAAGAAGACGAAGTGAGCATCGAAGCGATTCTGACCCTCGCCGTCCTCGGCTGCACCATCGTCGCGCTGGCCTGGCCGCGCATGCCGCCGGACCTGGTGCTCGTGGCCGCCCTCGCCGCCGTGACGCTCGGCGGCGCGCTGCCGCTCGCCGACGCCTTCCGCGGCTTCGCGAACCAGGGCCTGATCGCCATCGCGGCGCTCTACGTCGTCGCGGCGGGCCTCAAGCACACCGGCGCGGTGGAGGCGCCGGCGCGGCTGCTCTTCGGCCGCACGCGCCGCCAGTGGGTCGCCCAGCTCCGCGTCATGCTCCCCACGGCCGCCACCAGCGCCTTTCTCAACAACACACCCGTGGTGGCCGCCCTGCTCCCGTCGGTGCTGGACTGGACGCAGCGCCGGGGGCTCACCGCCTCGCGCTTCCTCATCCCGCTGTCCTACGCCGCCATCCTGGGCGGCACGTGCACGCTCATCGGCACCAGCACGACCGTGGTCGTCAACGGCCTGCTGATGAACGCGAACCACGGCGCCGGCATGGGGTTCTTCTCCATCGGGACGGTGGGCCTGCCCGTCGCCGCCGCCGGCTTCGTCTACATCCTGCTCTTCGGCCGCCGGCTCCTGCCGGACCGCCGGGGCGCCCTGGCCGAGTTGACCGACCCGCGCGAATACACCGCCGAGATGATGGTGCCGGAGACGAGCCCCCTCGTCGGCAGGACACTCGAAGAGGCGGGCCTGCGCCACCTCCCGGGCCTGTACGTGGTCGAGATCGAGCGCGGGCCGCACCTCGTCCCGGCCCCGGGCCCCGAGGAGCGCCTCGGCGCCGGGGACCGGCTGGTCTTCGCCGGCATCGTCGACTCGGTGGCGGATCTCCAGAAAATGCGCGGCCTCGTCCCCGCCACCGGCCAGGTCTTCAAGCTCGACACGCCGCGCCCGGAACGGCGCCTGATCGAGGCCGTCGTCTCCCCGGACAACCCCGTCGCCGGCCGCACCGTGCGCGAGGGCGGCTTCCGCTCCCGCTACGGCGCGGTGGTGATCGCCGTGGCCCGCGCGGGCCGCCGCGTACGGGGCAAGATCGGCTCCATCGTCCTCGAGGCCGGCGACACGCTGCTCCTGGAAGCCCCGCCGGATTTCCTGCGCCGCTTCCGCCACGCGCGAGACTTCCTGCTCCTGCGGCCGCTGGAGGGCGCCGTGCAGCCCCACTACGAGCGCGCCTGGCTCGCCTGGGCCATCCTCGGCGGCCTGATCGCGGCGGTCACCACCCGCGCCGTGCCGCTGGCGGCCGCCTCGGTCGCCGCCGCGGTGCTCATGGTCGCCACGCGCTGCGTCACACTGCGCGCCGCCCGCCGCTCGATCGACCTCGAGGTCGTCCTCGTCATCGGCGCCGCCCTCGGCCTCGGCGCCGCCCTCGCCCACACCAGTGCCGCAGCGACGATCGCGCGCCCCCTCCTGGACCTCGCGGCGAACTCGCCGATCGGGCTCCTCGCCGCTGTCTACGCGATCACGGCCGTGCTCTCCTCGTTCATCAGCAACAACGCCGCCGCCGTGCTGATGTTCCCGCTCGCCTACTCCGCCGCCGCCGGCATCGGCCAGCCGTTCCTGCCCTACGCCTTCGCCATCGCCATGGCCGCCTCCGCAAGCTTCGCCACACCCATCGGCTACCAGACCAACCTCATGGTCTACGGCCCCGGCGGCTACCGCTTCTCCGACTTCGTGCGCTTCGGCCTCCCCCTCAACTTCATCACCGGCATCGTCGCCGTGCTCGCCATCGACTGGATCTGGATGCACTGACCCTCGCGGTCCCGCCACTCCGGGAGGCCGCTCCCGACCCAAGTAAGACCTAGCCGCCTTTCGGAACCGGACATTCGGGCCTGACTGGCTGTACCGTATAGCGATACAGTCTATTCCATGATTCGGCCCTTCCGTCACAAGGACCTGGAGGCCTTCTTCCGGAAGGGCACCAGGGCCGGTATCCAGCCCGCGCATGCGGGCCGCGTACGCCGCCAGTTGGCGAAACCGGATACCGCGAGTTCCGCGCAGGACATGGACTTGCCCGGCTGGCACCTGCACCCACTGAGCGGAGGGGTTCGGGGGCATTGGTCAGTGCGGGTAAGCGGCAACTGGCGCCTCATCTTTACGTTTCGGGGTGAGGACGCGGAACTGGTGGATTATCGGGACTATTACTGAGGTGAGAACGAGATGACGCAAATGCACAACCCGGCGAGATCCTCAAGGAGGATGTCCTGCCGTCGTTGGGGCTGAGCGTAACGGAAGCCGCGACGCAACTCGGTGTGTCCCGTGTCACGTTGTCGCGCCTGATTAACGGGCGGGCGGCACTGAGTGCTGACATGGCGTTGCGCTTGGCAGCGTGGCTGCCGCCGAGCGCAGAGAGCTGGCTGCGGATGCAGGCGGCTTATGATCTATGGCAGGCGAGTCGCAAGCGCCGGCCTCGAATCAAGCCCGCCCCACGCACGCTGTCTGTCCTGATTGGATGACGATAGGCCGCATACCTTCAGTGTCTGATTGTGGCTGGTCACTGTCTCGACCAAAAACGCATTTTTGACGAGCGTCAGTGGTTCACGGCTGACTGTCTTTGCAGCGAGGCCAACAGTGGGCACCGGGCCACTCCGCCCGAGACGTCGCACTGGTGGAGAAAGTCCTGGAGCACCGCCTGAGTCGCGTTCAGGCTCTCAATCTGGCGGGCCACCTCCCGGGACCGTGCCCGTACGACCTGGCTGACCTCCTCGCAGGAGCCGGAAGCTTCCAGTCTCAGCAACTGTTCGACATCCCTGAGGTTGAACCCGAGGCTCTTGGCGGCCCGGATGAAACGCAGCCGCTCAAGGTCTCCGTTGCCGTAACGGCGGATCTGTCCCGGCCGCCGTTGCGGCTCGGGCATCAGGCCGAGGCGCTGGTAGTAACGCACGGTTTCCACGCCGACCCCTGCACCGCGGGCCAGGGCCCCGATGGTCATGCCGTTCATGCATCGCTCCTTGACTCCGTACCCTGGTACGGAGTGTAGTCTGTGCTGGTCGTGCGTCGCCAAAGGCATCGCCCCCGATATGCACTTGGCCACGACAGGAGCAGGTCCCATGACGAACGGCACAGCGGATGACCGTCCTGCCCCGCCCGGCGATGGCAGGGCTGCGGTGGAATCAACGACCCGGGTGGCTCGCCACCTCAAGGTCATACGCCAGGAGGCGATCTTCACGGAAGGGGTGCTGCCGGCTCGCATCAAGGCGCTGGCGGCGGCGCTCTGGAGCGTGAGTGCGCGCTGCGAGCCCTGCATGGAGGCGTACATACGAAAGGCGCAGGAACTGGGTGCCACAGCACAGGAGGCGGAGGAAATGCTCGCGGTGGCCTCGGCCATGGGCGGCTGCGTCGGCGAAACCTGGGCCAACAAGGCGCTGGCCGCAGCGAACGGCTCTCAGTCCGATGAATGCTGCGAGCCCTGAGGCAGCGCACGCCACCTGCCGGCTGCAACAGGCGCCGTGAACGCGGAATCGGGTTTGCGTCGACGCCCGTGGCCGACGAAACAAACGTGGGGACGAAGCCATGAATCATGTACTGCGGCAGGCAGCCGGCCTGGCCGGTGCGCTATTTGTCAGCACCTGCTGCCTTGGGGCGGCTCCTCTGATCGTCAGCGCTGCTTCGGTGGTCGGTCTTGGCGCCGTGCGCCACCTCTTCAACATCTATGTGCTCGGCCCGCTGATGACACTGTCCGTGGCATGGATCGCATGGAACCTCGCACGCCAGGCGCGGACCCTTGACGTCGCCCCGGTTCGCCACCTCCCGTTCTGGATCGGAGTGCTTGGCGGACTCCTTGGCTGGGCCGGGGTGCTGCTCCCCCACGTAGTCGGTGGAACCCGCGCAGCCGGCACGACGCTGATTCTGGCGGGGCTGCCGCTGATCGTGGCCGCAACGCTTAAGGGCGTCCGGGACCAGCGCCGCGCCAGGGCCGATGCCGAACGGGCGTTGCGCTACGAGTAGCAGTCCGCACCGACAAAAAAGGCCGCCCGCAGGCGGCCTTTTTTGTCGGTGCGGAAGCAGCCCGGTCAGGCGGCTTCTTCCTGCTCTTCGCGAACGAACTGGACGATCGCGACCGGGGCGTTGTCGCCGGCGCGAAAGCCCGCTTTGAGGATGCGGAGGTAGCCGCCGGGACGCTCGCGGTAGCGCGGGCCGAGCTCGTTGAAGAGCTTGCCGACGGCCGCGTCGTCCCGCAGGCGATCGAAGGCCCGGCGACGGCGCGACGCCGTGTCTTCCTTCGCGAGCGTGACGAGCGGCTCGAGCACGCGGCGCAGTTCCTTGGCCTTCGGCACCGTGGTGCGGATCTGCTCGTGGCGGATCAGGGACTTGCTCATGTTCCGCATCAGGGCCACGCGGTGGCTGCTGGTGCGACTCAGGGAACGTCCGGCCTTGCGATGACGCATCTCGGGATCCTCCTCAGGAAGCGCGCCGCTCGGCGAGCGCGGGCGGCGGCCAGTCCTCGAGCTTCATGCCGAGCGCCAGCTCGTGTCGCGCGAGGACGTCCTTGATCTCGGTGAGCGACTTGCGGCCGAGGTTCGGCGTCTTGAGCAGCTCGTCCTCGTTCTTCTGGACGAGGTCGCCCACGTAACGAATATTCTCCGCCTTCAGGGCGTTCGACGAGCGCACCGTAAGCTCGAGCTCCTCGACCGGCTTGAGCAGAATCGGCTTGACCCCGCGGTTCGTCGCCGGCTCGCGCGAGCTGACGGCCGAGAGGTCCGCGAAGACCGAAAGCTGGTCGACCAGGATGCCGGCGGCACGGCGCACGGCTTCCTCGGCGCCGATGCTGCCGTTCGTCTCGATGTCGAGGATCAGCTTGTCCAGGTCGGTGCGCTGCTCCACGCGGGCGGCGTCGACGTGGTACGCGACGCGGCGGATCGGCGTGAAGGTGGCGTCCAGCTTAAGCTTGCCGATCTTGCGGCCCTGAGACTCGTCCTGATAGCGCTGCGCCACCGGAACGTAGCCGCGGCCACGCATGACCTTCAGGCGCATCGACAGCTTGCCGTTCTTCGCGAGATGCGCGATGGGCAGCTCGGGGTTGACGATCTCGACGTCATGGTCGAGCTGAACGTCGCCCGCCGTCACCGTCCCCTCGCCCTCAGCCTTGAGCGTGAGGGTGGCTTCCTCGCGCGCATGCATGCGCAGGGCAAGCTGCTTGAGGTTGAGCAGGATCTCGACCACGTCCTCCTGGACGCCGTCAAGCGACGTGTACTCGTGCAGCACCCCGTCGATCTCGGCCTCGACGACCGCGGCGCCCGGCATCGACGAGAGCAGGATGCGCCGCAGCGCATTGCCCAACGTGTGACCGAAGCCGCGCTCCAGCGGCTCCAGTACCAGACGGGTGCGGTTTTCGCCGAGTTCGGTGATGCCCGCGAGATGCGGCTTCAGGAACTCGGAAACGGAAATTTCCATACGCTTGGAACCTCAGCGTTTACTTCGAATACAGCTCGACCACCAGGTTTTCGTTGATGTCCGGCAGGAGCTCGTCGCGCTCCGGCGGCGCCTTGAACACGCCCTTGCAGGCCTTGTCATCGACGTCGACCCAGGCGGGACGATCGATCTGGCGGGCGATCTCCAGCGCCATCTCGACACGCGCCTGCTTGCGCGCCCCGTCCTTGAGGGCGATCTCGTCACCGGCCTTGACCTCGTAGCTCGGGATGTTCACCGGCTTGCCGTTGACCGTGATGCCCTTGTGGCCCACGAGCTGCCGCGCCTCGGCGCGGGTGGAGGCAAAACCCATGCGGAACACGACGTTGTCGAGGCGCGACTCGAGCAGTTGCAACAGCAACTCGCCGGTTGCGCCGCGCCGACGTGCGGCTTCCTTGTAATAGCGGCGAAACTGGCGCTCGAGCACGCCGTACATCCGGCGCAGCTTCTGCTTCTCGCGAAGCTGCAGACCGTAGTCGGACATGCGCCCGCGTCGCCGGGCCTGGCCATGCTGCCCCGGAATACGCTCGATCTTGCACTTCTTGTCGAGCGGCTTGATCGGGCTCTTCAGGAACAGATCCGTGCCTTCGCGACGGGCGAGCTTGCACTTGGGACCGAGATATCGTGCCATCGACTTAAATCCTCTCTGAACCCGGGCTCAGACGCGGCGCTTCTTGGGAGGCCGGCAGCCGTTGTGCGGAATCGGCGTGACGTCGGAGATCGACAACACACGGAAGCCGAGCGCGTTGAGCGAACGCACCGCCGACTCGCGTCCGGGCCCCGGGCCCTTGATCTCGACCTCGAGGTTCTTGACGCCATACTCCTGCGCCACGGTGCCGGCCCGCTCGGCCGCCACCTGTGCCGCGAACGGCGTGGACTTGCGCGAGCCGCGGAAACCCGAGCCGCCCGCGGTCGCCCACGAGAGCGTGTTGCCCTTGCGGTCGGTGATGGTGATGATCGTGTTGTTGAAGGACGCGTGCACGTGCACGATCCCGTCCACGACCTGCTGCTTGATGCGCTTGCGCGACTTGGTTGCCGGCTTCGCCATGTGCTATCTGTCTCCCGGAATCTTCAGCGCTTGGCGCTGCGACGAACGCGGCCCTTGCGAGTACGCGCATTCGTGCGCGTGCGCTGGCCCCGCACCGGCAGGCCGCGGCGGTGCCGCAACCCGCGGTAGCAGCCGAGGTCCATCAGCCGCTTGACGTTCATGCTGATCTCGCGGCGCAGATCGCCCTCGACCTTGTACGCGGACAAGGCTTGGCGGATGGACTCGAGCTCGCCCTCGGCCAGATCCTTGACCTTGCGCGAAGGCTCGACGCCCGCGGCCGCGCAGATCTTCTCCGCGCTCGTACGCCCCACGCCGTAGATGGCCGTAAGGCCGATCACGGTGTGCTTGTGAGGCGGAATGTTGATACCTGCAATACGTGCCATTACCTGCTCCCGCCGCGGATCACCGTCCGCGAGGTGAACCGAACATTGTACATGCCAGTGCCAGCCGACTCAAGGCAAATCCGCATCTCGCGGCTCAGCCCTGACGCTGCTTGTGCCGCGGATCGGAGCAGATCACCCGGACCGCGCCGCGGCGGCGGATGATCTTGCAGTTGCGGCAGATTTTCTTGACCGACGCTCTGACTTTCATGCTTGCTTCTCCTGAAGGCTCAGCGCTGCAGGCCGCGCAGGCGCGCCCGCTTGAGGAGCCCCTCGTACTGGTGCGTCATCATGTGGGCCTGGAGCTGTCCCATGAAGTCCATGGCGACCACGACGATGATCAAGAGCGACGTCCCGCCGAAGTTGAACGGCACGTGCGCATACATGATCAGGAACTCGGGCAGAAGGCAGACGGCAACCAGATAAATGGCGCCCCAGAGCGTGAGCTTGGTCAGCACCGTGTCGACGTACGAAGCCGTCTGCTTGCCGGGCCTGATGCCGGGGATGAACGCGCCGGACTTCTTGAGGTTGTCCGCGGTCTCTTCGCTGTTGAACACCAGCGCCGTGTAGAAGAACGTGAAGAACACGATCAGCACGGCGTAGAGCACCACGTACAGCGGCTGACCCGGCGAGAGCCAGAGGCTCACCGACTGCAGCCAGCCGAAGCCGGAACTCTGCCCCAGCCAACCCGCAAGGGTTACGGGGAACAGGATGATGCTCGAGGCGAAGATCGGCGGAATCACGCCCGACATGTTCAGCTTGAGCGGCAAATGGCTGGTCTGCGCCGCATACATGCGCCGCCCCTGCTGCCGCTTGGCATAGTTGACCGTAATCCGGCGCTGGCCGCTCTCCACGAACACGACGAAGGCCGTGACCAGGATGATCAGCGCGAACAGCCCGATGGCCACGATAGAGTTCAGCTCGCCGTTGCGCACGAGGTTGAGCGTTCCGCCGATGGCTGCCGGAAGGCCGGCGACGATGCCGGCGAAAATGAGCATCGAGATGCCGTTGCCGAGACCGCGCTCGGTCACCTGCTCGCCCAGCCACATCAGGAACATCGTGCCCGTGACAAGGCTCACCGTCGCCGTGATCACGAAACCGGGGCCCGGCATCAAGGCCACGCCCTGGCTCTGCAAGGCGAACGCCGCGCCGAGCGACTGGAACAGCGCGAGGCCGACGGTGGCATAGCGTGTGTAGCGCGTGATCTTGCGCTGGCCCGCCTGCCCTTCCTTCTTGATCGCTTCGAGGCTGGGCACGACGGACTGCAACATCTGGATGATGATCGAGGCCGAGATGTACGGCATCACACCGAGCGCGAAGATCGACATGCGCCGCAGGGCGCCGCCCGAGAAGACGTTGAACACGCCCAGAATGCCGCCCGAGTTCTGGTTGAACAGACGCGCATAGGCGGCCGGATCCACGCCGGGTACCGGCACGTGAATGCCGATACGGAAGACCACGAGCGCCCCCAGGAGGAACAGGATGCGCTTACGCAGCTCCGGCGAGCGGAACGCGCTCCCGAAGGAGCCGAACGCCTCTTGCTGGGCAGGGCCGGCCATCAGTCTTCTCTCTCGCTCCCCGTACCGGATCCAGCTTCACCGTCGGACTTCGCCGCGGTGCTCTTCGTGCTGGTGCGCTTCTTCGTAGCGGTCTTTTTCGCCGTGGCCTTCTTGGCCGTCGTCTTTTTCGCGGTCGCCTTCTTCGCCGTGGCCTTCTTGGCCGTTGCCTTCTTCGTGGCCGGCTTCTTCGCGGTGGTCTTGCGGGCGGGCGGCTCACTGTCGGGCTTGGCGGGTGCCGCACCGATGCTGCCGCCGGCCTTTTCGATGGCCGCACGCGCACCGCGCGTCGGCACCACCGCCGTATCGGCGATCGTTACGGTCTTGCCGATTTCACCGGCGAGGATGACCTTGACGCGCTCCGTACCGGCCGGAACCAGCCCGGCGTCCACGAGCGACGCGAGAGTCACGGTCCCGCCATCCAGCCGCGCGAGCGAGTCCAGCCGCACCTCTGCCCGGGAATACTTCACGTGCGACGTGAAACCGGAGCGCGGGAGACGGCGCTGCAGCGGCATCTGGCCACCCTCGAACCCGACGCGGCGCAGGCCGCCGGAGCGGGAATGCTGTCCCTTGTGGCCACGGCCGGCCGTCTTGCCGCCCCCGGCGCTGATACCGCGCCCGAGTCGCGCGCGCTCCTTCCTGCTGCCCGGAGCGGGCTTGAGATCGTTGAGACGCATCAGGACACCTCCTCCACCTGCAGCAGATAGATGATCTTGTTGATCATGCCGCGATTCTCAGGCGTGTCGAGCACGACGGAACTCGACCGCGTCTTGCGCAACCCGAGCCCGCGCACGCAATCACGGTGCGCCTTGATCCGGCCGGCAGCGCTCTTTACGAGCGTCACCTTGAGCTGTTTGCCCGTCTTCCTGGTGGCCATGATCAGCTCCGAACCTCTTCCACCGTAAGCCCGCGCTTCGCCGCCAGCTCCTTGGGGGAGCGGACCGAGGCAAGCGCCTTGATCGTCGCGCGCACGATGTTGATCGGATTGCGCGACCCGAAGCTCTTGGCCAGCACGTTGCGAACCCCGGCGACCTCGAACACGGCGCGCATCGGGCCGCCGGCGATGATGCCGGTACCCGGCGACGCCGGCTGCATGTGCACCTTGGTCGCGCCGTGGTGGGCCTCGAGCATGTAATACAACGTGTCGTCAGCGAGCGGAACGCGGACCATGCTGCGCTTGGCCTGCTCCGTAGCCTTGGAAATGGCCGAGGGCACCTCGCGTGCCTTGCCGTAGCCAAAGCCCACGCGGCCCTTGCCGTCGCCAACCACCATCAGAGCCGTGAAGCCGAACTGGCGGCCGCCCTTGACCACCTTGGCCACGCGGTTGACCGCGACCAGCTTCTCGATCTGTTCCGTTCCCGTATCAGCCGGATTCGCCATACCGAAATTCCTCAGAAACTCAGGCCGGACTCGCGCGCCGCCTCGGCGAGCGCGCGGACGCGACCGTGATACCTGTAACCTGCCCGATCGAAGGCAACCTGCTCCACTCCCGCGGCCTTGCCGCGCTCGGCGATCAGCCGCCCCACGGCCTGTGCCGCAGCGACGTTGCCGGTGCCCTCAAGCTGCTTGCGCAGGTCTGCATCCAGCGTGGATGCCGCCGCCAGGGTGCGATCGCCCGTCGGCGTGATCAGCTGGGCGTAGATGTGACGAGGCGTGCGATGCACCGTCAGTCTCACCGCCCCACGCTTGCGAATCTGGGCGCGGGTGCGGCGGGCGCGGCGCATGCGGGACTCGTGTTTCCTGTCCATGACTTGCAACACCTCTACTTCTTCTTGGCTTCCTTGAGCACCACGCGTTCTCCGGCACGGCGCAGGCCCTTGCCCTTGTAGGCATCGGGCGGACGGAAGCTGCGAATCTCGGCGGCGACCTGGCCGACCTGCTGCTTGTTGATGCCGCGCACGACAATCTCGGTCTGGCTCGGCGTCTCGACAGTGACGCCTTCCGGCACCTCGTAGCGCACCGGGTGCGAGAAGCCGAGCGTCAGATTCAGGGTCTTGCCCTGCATCTGAGCGCGCAGCCCGACACCGGTCAATTCCAGCTTGCGCTCGAAACCCTGAGTAACCCCCTGCATGAGGTTACGGACCAGCGAGCGCGCGGTTCCGCACTGGGCATTCGACTCATCGCCGCCGGACTTGGGCGTGAAGGTGAGTTCGCCCTCCCCCTGGTGGATCGCCACCTCCGGGTTGACGATGAACTCGAGTTCTCCCTTCGGCCCCTTCACGCGGATGGTCTGGCTGTCGACCTTCACGTCGACGCCCTCGAGGGTGCGAATCGGTTTGACGGCGGTACGTGCCATGCCGGTACCTCAGCTCACTTCGCAAAGCACCTCGCCGCCGTGGCCGGCCGCGCGTGCCGCGCGGTCGCTCATCAGGCCCTGCGAGGTGGAAACGATTGCAATGCCGAACCCGCCGCGCACGCGCGGGAGGTCGGCGTTGCCGCGATACACGCGCAGCCCCGGTCGGCTGACGCGCTGGATGTGATCGATGACGGGCCGCCCCTGGTAGTACTTCAGGCGCACAGTCAGCGTGGCCTTGCCTCCGTCGTGCTCGGCAACCGCGAAGTCCTCGATGTAGCCCTCTTCCTTGAGCACCCGGGCCAGCTCACGCTTGAGTCGCGACGCCGGGAGGGACACCTCGCGGTGTTCGGCGCGCTGCGCGTTGCGCACGCGGGTCAGGAGGTCGGCGATCGGATCGTGCATGCTCATCGCGCTCTCCTTACCAGCTCGCCTTGGACACGCCGGGCGCGTCGCCGCGCATCACGACTTCGCGCAGCTTGTTGCGTCCCAGCCCGAACTTCCGGTACGTGCCCTTGGGCCGTCCCGTAACCGCACAACGGCGGCGCTGTCGCGCCGGGCTGGAGTCACGCGGAAGCTGCGACAGCTTCTGTGCGGCTTCCATCCGCTCGGCGAGGCTCGCCTCCGGGTTCTTGACCTGCTGCTTCAGTTCGGCGCGCCGATCGGCGTACTTCGCCGCAAGCTTTTCGCGCTTGACGTCGCGCGCGATCATGGATTTCTTCGCCATGCCTACCTCAGTTGCGAAAGGGAAAGGCAAACGCTTCGAGCAGCGCCCGGCCTTCCTCGTCGGTGTTGGCGGTCGTCGTGACGGTCACGTCCAGGCCGCGTATAGCGTCGATCCGGTCATAGTCGATTTCCGGAAAGATGATCTGCTCGCGAATGCCGAGGCTATAGTTGCCGCGGCCGTCGAACGAGCGCGGTGTCAGCCCGCGAAAGTCGCGCACACGCGGGATCGCCACGTTAATCAACCGCTCCAGGAAGTCGTACATGCGACGGCCGCGCAGCGTCACCTTGCAGCCGATCGGCCAGCCCTCACGAATCTTGAAACCCGCCACGGACTTGCGCGCCCGCGTGATGACCGGTTTCTGGCCGCTGATCGCCGCGAGATCCGAACTGGCGTTCTCGACTACCTTGCGGTCGGTTACGGCCTCGCCCAGCCCCATGTTGAGCGTGACCTTGACCAGCTTCGGTACCTCGTAGACGTTGCCGTAACCAAAACGCTTGCTCAGCGTCGGCACGACTTCCTTCCGGTACTGCTCCTGCATACCCGACATCGTCATTACCTCAGACGTCCACCAGTTCGCCGGTGGAACGGAAAAACCGAACCTTGCGCCCGTCGTCGAGGCGCTTGTAGCCGACGCGGTCGCCCTTCTTCGTCACCGGGTTGAACGGCATCACGTTCGAGCCGGCGACGGGCATCTCCTTGTCCACGATGCCGCCCTGCTGACCGGTCGCCGGGTTCGGCTTCATGTGCTTGCGCACCATGTTGATGCCCTCGACCAGCACGCGGCCGTCCGGATACAGCCGGATCACGGTGCCGCGCCGCCCCTTGTCCTTGCCCGTCGTGACGACGACTTCGTCGCCCTTGCGGATGCGCTGCATGTCGGCCTCCTTAAAGCACTTCCGGCGCGAGCGAGATGATGCGCATGAAGCGCTCGGTCCGCAGCTCGCGGGTCACGGGCCCGAAAATACGCGTGCCGATCGGCTCCAGGCGGGGGTTGAGCAGCACCGCCGCGTTGCCGTCGAACCGAATCGCGGAGCCATCCGACCGCCGCACGGCCTTGCGCGTGCGCACGACGACCGCGTGGTAAACCTCGCCCTTCTTGACGCGCCCGCGCGGAATCGCGTCGGCCACGCTCACCTTGATGATGTCGCCGATACCGGCATACCGCCGCTTCGAGCCGCCCAACACCTTGACGCAGCGCAGGCGCCGCGCACCGCTGTTGTCCGCCGCATCGAGTTCCGTCTGCATCTGGATCATCGGACTGCTCCTTAAGCCTCGGCGCCGTTCCCGGCGGCGGCCGCCGGAGATCCGCCGGCCCGCTCGACCACCGACGCCACGCGCCAGGACTTGCGCCGTGACATCGGACGACACGGCGTGATCGTCACGAGGTCGCCACGGCGGCACTCATTGGACTCGTCGTGCGCAAGCAGGCGCGTGCTGCGCCGGAGGAACTTGCCGTACACCGGGTGACGCACCATGCGCTCCACCACGACCGCGACGGTCTTGTCCATGCGCGCGCTCGCCACCCGCGCGGTCAGCGTGCGCTCTTTCCCAGCGCTCTGCGTCGCTTCGCTCATGCCTTGTCACCTGCCCGTTCACGCTCGCCCAGCAACGTGAGCACGCGGGCGATATCACGCCGCACGCGCCGCATCTCGCTGGTCCGGCCCAGCTGGCCGGTTCCCTGCTGCATGCGCAGCTTGAATCCCTCGCGCCGGAGCTCGCCGAGCTCCTTGCGCAGGGCCTTGTCGTCCTTTTCGCGCAGTTCGTCTGCCTTCATCTCAGCCCACCTGCCGCGTCACGAAGTGCGTCTGCACCGGAAGCTTGGCCGCAGCAAGGCGAAACGCCTCGCGCGCAACGTCCTCCTGCACGCCCTCCATCTCGTAGAGAACGGTGCCCGGCTTGATGCGTGCGACCCAATACTCGACGTTGCCCTTGCCGCTGCCCATCCGGACCTCCAGCGGCTTCTTGGTCACCGGCACGTCCGGGAAGACACGGATCCAGATTTTGCCGCTGCGCTTGACGTGACGGGTCATCGCACGGCGCGCGGCCTCGATCTGGCGCGCCGTGATCCGGCCGCGCGTCGTCGCCTTGAGCGCATAATCGCCGAAGGCGACACTGTTGCCGCGCGAGGCGACGCCCCGGTTGCGGCCCTTGTGCTGCTTGCGAAACTTGGTACGCCGTGGCTGCAACATGGCTTATTCTCCCTGTCCCGCGGCTTCGCCCTCGGCCATCGACGGGCGCTCCTTGAGCGCGGCCGGGTCCAGGATTTCGCCCTTGAAGATCCAGACCTTCACACCGATGACCCCGTAGGTCGTTTTCGCCTCGGCGAGCCCGTAGTCGATATCGGCGCGCAGCGTGTGCAGCGGCACGCGGCCCTCGCGGTACCACTCGCTCCGCGCGATCTCGGCGCCGTTCAGTCGACCGGCTACCCGGACCTTGATGCCCTTGGCGCCCAGGCGCATGGCATTGCCCACGGCGCGGCGCATGGCCCGCCGAAACATCACGCGGCGCACAAGCTGCTGGGCGATGGACTCGGCCACGAGCTGCGCATCGAGTTCCGGCTTGCGGATTTCCTCGACAGCCACGTGGACGTCGTTGCCCAGCTTCTTGCGCAGATCGCGGGTCAGCGCCTCGATATCCTCACCGCGCTTGCCGATAACCATGCCCGGTCGCGCCGTATGGATCAGGATTTGCACCTTGTCCGCCTGGCGCTCGATTTCCACACGGCTGACCGACGCGCCGGACAGGCGGCGCTTGAGGTAACCGCGCAGCTGCCAGTCCGAATACAGGAAGGCGGCAAACTGCTTGCCCTCGGCGTACCAACGCGAACTCCAGCCCGCGGAGACGCCGAGACGAAATCCAATTGGATTGACTTTGTGTCCCACGCTACCCCCTTCCGTCGCCGACCGCCACGGTGATGTGGCTGGTCCGCTTCATGATCTGGTTCACGCGACCCTTGGCGCGGGGACGCCAGCGCTTCAGCGTCGGCCCCTCGTCCACCATGATGGTCGTGACCTTGAGTTCATCGATGTCCGCGCCGTTGTTGTGCTCGGCATTGGCGATTGCCGACTCGAGCACCTTGCGCACCATTCCCGCCGCCTTCTTCGGGCTGAACGTCAGGATGTTGAGCGCCTGCCCCACGTCCTTGCCGCGGATCTGGTCTGCGACCAGCCGGCACTTCTGCGGGGAAATACGCGCGTAACGAAACTTAGCGATGGTATTCATTGCCGCCACTCCGTTACCTGGCCTTGCGGTCGCCGGAATGACCCTTGAAGGTCCGCGGCGACGCAAATTCACCCAGCTTGTGACCGACCATGTTCTCGGTGACGAGCACCGGCACGTGCTGGCGGCCGTTGTGCACCGCGATCGTCAACCCCACCATGTCCGGGGTCACCATGGAACGCCGCGACCAGGTCTTGATCGGGCGCCTGCTGTTGGCCGCCACCGCCGCCTCGACCTTCTTGGCCAGGTGCGGATCGACGAAAGGTCCTTTCGTGACTGAACGTGGCACCGTGCCCCTCCGTTACTTACGTCCGCGCCGACGCACGATCATGCCGTCGGTACGCTTGTTGCTGCGGGTCTTGTAGCCCTTGGTCGGCCGGCCCCAGGGGCTGACCGGATGGCGGCCGCCGGACGTGCGGCCCTCGCCGCCGCCGTGCGGATGGTCGACCGGGTTCATCGCCACGCCGCGCACGGTCGGGCGAACGCCCTTCCAGCGCTTGGCGCCGGCCTTGCCCAGCGACCGCAGGCTGTGCTCGGAGTTGCCGACGCTGCCAATCGTAGCCCTGCACGTCGCGAGCACCTTGCGCATTTCACCCGAGCGCATGCGCAGCGTCGCGTAGCGGCCCTCGCGGGCGACCAGCTGCGCCGCCGAACCGGCACTGCGCGCCATCTGGGCGCCGCGCCCCGGGCGCAGCTCGACACAATGAATCTCGGTGCCGAGCGGAATGCTTGCGAGCGGCAGCGCGTTACCCGGGCGGATCGGCGCGGTCGTGCCCGACGCAACCTGATCCCCCACGGCGATCCCGCGCGGCGCGATGATGTAGCGGCGCTCACCGTCCGCATACAGCAGGAGTGCCAGGCGTGCACTGCGGTTCGGATCGTATTCAACGCGCTCCACACGGGCGGGAACGCCATCCTTGTCGCGCCGGAAATCGACCGCGCGATACAGGCGCTTGTGCCCGCCACCGCGGTGACGCACCGTCAGCCGGCCCTGGTTGTTGCGCCCACCGCTCTTGGAGTGCTTGCGAACCAGCGAGCGCTCCGGGCGGCCGGCGAACACGTCCTCCGAAGACGACCGGACAGCAAACCGGCGTCCGGGCGAGGTCGGGTTAGCCTTGCGTAAAGCCATCGTTCGCTCCTTTACTCGACGCCGGCAAAGTCGATGTCGTGGCCGGGCTTCAGCGTCACGTAGACCTTTTTCCAGTCCGGACGCCGCCCGCGGGTCATGCCGAAGCCGCGCTGCTTGCCGCGCTGATTGACGTTGTTGACCGCGGCCACCTCGACGTCGAACAGCATCTCCACCGCCCGGCGCACTTCAGTCTTCGTCGCATCACGGCGCACACGGAAGGCGATCTGCCGGGCATCCTCCGCGATCCGCGTCGCCTTCTCGGAGACGTGCGGCGCGAGGATCACTTCCTCCAGGCGACCAGAATTCATGCCAGCCACTCCTCGATCTGTTTCAGGGCCGGGATCGTCACGGCCACCTTCTCGAAGGCGACCAGGCTGACGGGATCCAGCGCCGCCACGTCGCAGATGTCGACGCGCGGCAGATTGCGGGCCGCCAGCTCCAGCGATTCGCTCGCCTCCGCAGTCACGATCAGCGCGTCCTCGAGGCCGTGCTCACGGAGCAGAGCCACGAGCTCACGGGTCTTCGGATTCTCGACGCCAAACTCCTCGAACACGACGAGGCGCTCCTGACGGACGAGCTCCGAGAAGATGCTCCGCAGCGCGCCGCGGTACATCTTCCGATTGATCTTGACCGAGTGGTCACGCGGCGCCGCCGCGAAAATCCGGCCGCCCCCGCGCCACAGCGGGCTGCGGATGCTGCCGGTACGCGCCCGGCCCGTGCCCTTCTGGCGCCACGGCTTCTTGCCGCCGCCGCGCACCTGGGCCCGGGTCTTCTGCGCCTTCGTGCCCGCGCGGCCTCCGGCGAGGTAGCTCACCACCGCCTGATGCACCAGTGCCTCGTTATACGGCTGCTCGAAGGTCGCCTCCGACAGGGTGACCGTCTTGCGCGCTTGATCCTGCAGCTTCACTTCCATCGTCCTTGCTCCTTCAGGCGCGCGTCTTGACCGACGGGCGCACCAGGACGTCGGCGCCCGCGGGCCCCGGAATGGCGCCCTTGACGAGCAGCAGATTGCGCTCCGTGTCCACGCGCACCACCTCCAGGTTCTGCTGGGTCCGCCGCGCATTGCCCAGATGCCCGGACATGCGCTTGCCCTTGAAGACCCGCCCCGGCGTCTGGTTCTGACCGATCGAGCCCGGGGCGCGGTGCGCCAGCGAGTTGCCGTGGCTGGCGTCCTGGGTGCGGAAATGATGCCGCTTCACGGTGCCTGCGTAGCCCTTGCCGATGGACCGCCCCGTGACGTCCACGCGCTCGCCGGCGGTGAAGATTTCCACGCTCACCTCGCCACCGGCCTCGAGCTCCTCGCCCTGGCCGTCCCCGAGACGGAACTCGCGGAGTTTCCGCGCCGCCCCGACGCCGGCCTTCGCCAGATGGCCGGCCACGGGCTTTCCGATCCGGTGCGGGCGGCGCTCGCCGGTCGCGAGCTGCACGGCCCGGTAGCCGTCCCGCTCGGACGTGCGGACCTGGGCCACCCGGTTCGGCAGCACTTCGATGACCGTCACCGGGACAGCAGCGCCGTCCTCCGTGAAAACGCGGGTCATGCCGCTCTTGCGGCCGATTACACCTAGGCTCATCGCACCTTTCCCTCGTGACGGCGCCGGCGGGGCCGCCGGCGCCGGAACTGGCTCGCTTGGCGGGGTCCGCCGGGCGAGCCGGGTATTATAACAACAGCCGTGCTGTCTAGTTCAATCGAATCTGTACGTCCACACCCGCGGCAAGTTCCAGCTTCATCAGGGCGTCCACGGTCTTGTCCGTGGGCTCCACGATGTCGAGCAGGCGCTTGTGGGTCCTCAGCTCGTACTGGTCGCGCGCGTCCTTGTCCTTGTGCGGCGAGACGAGCAGCGTGTAGCGCTCGATCCGGCCCGGGAGCGGAATCGGCCCCTTGACCCGGGCTCCGGTGCGCCGCGCGGTTTCCACGATCTCACGCGCCGACTTGTCGACCAGTCGATGGTCGAAAGCTTTCAGCCGGATGCGAATGTTCTGGTTTGCCATCTCTGTTCCGTCCCGCGGAAGGGGCGCGGGCCCGAGGCCCGCGCCCGGTCCAGCTTTACTTGAAGATCTTGGATACCACGCCGGCACCGACGGTGCGCCCGCCTTCGCGTACCGCGAAGCGAAGCCCGTCTTCCATCGCGATCGGCGCAATCAGCGACACCTTCATCTTGATGTTGTCGCCGGGCATCACCATCTCGGTGCCCTCCGGCAGCTCCACCGCACCGGTCACGTCCGTCGTGCGGAAGTAGAACTGCGGCCGGTAACCCTTGAAAAACGGCGTGTGTCGCCCGCCCTCTTCCTTCGTCAGCACGTAGACCTCGCACTCGAAGTCCGTGTGCGGCGTGATCGTGCCCGGCTTGGCCAGCACCTGGCCGCGCTCGACGTCGTCACGCTTGGTCCCGCGAAGCAGTACACCGATGTTGTCGCCCGCCTGACCCTGGTCAAGCAGCTTCCTGAACATCTCGACACCCGTGACCGTCGTCTTGGTCGTGTCCTTGATGCCGACAATCTCGATCTCCTCGCCGACCTTGACCACGCCGCGCTCCACGCGACCCGTCACCACCGTGCCGCGACCGGAAATCGAGAACACGTCCTCGATCGGCATCAAAAACGGCTGGTCCACCGGACGCTCCGGCACCGGAATGTACTCGTCCATCGACTCCAGCAGCTTCACCACCGAGGGAATCCCGATGTCGCTCTCGTCGCCCTCCAGCGCCTTCAACGCACTGCCCACGATGATCGGCGTGTCGTCGCCCGGAAACTCGTACTTGTTCAGAAGGTCGCGAACCTCCATCTCCACAAGCTCCAGCAGCTCCGGATCGTCCACCATGTCCGCCTTGTTCAGGTAGGTGATGATGAACGGCACACCCACCTGGCGCGCCAGCAGAATGTGCTCGCGCGTCTGCGGCATCGGTCCGTCCGCCGCCGAAACCACCAGAATCGCCCCGTCCATCTGCGCCGCACCCGTGATCATGTTCTTCACGTAGTCGGCGTGGCCCGGACAGTCCACGTGCGCATAGTGGCGCTTCTCGGTCGTGTACTCGACGTGCGAGGTCGCAATCGTGATGCCGCGCGCCTTCTCCTCCGGCGCCGCATCAATCTTGTCGAACTCCACAAACGCACCGCCAAAACGCTCCGCCGCCACCTTCGTCAAGGCCGCCGTCAAAGTCGTCTTGCCGTGATCCACGTGACCAATCGTGCCCACGTTCACGTGCGGCAGCGTACGTTCGAATTTCTCCTTGGACATTGTCCGGTCTCCTCAATTCAGCAAAGATCCAAAACCCTTGCGGGCCGAAGCGTGCCTCGCGTCCCCTCAGGATGCCTTCTTGATGACTTCCTCGGCGACATTGTTCGGCGCCTCGGCGTAATGGCTGAACTCCATCGAATAGTTCGCCCGCCCCTGCGTCGCGGAACGCATGGCCGTGGCGTACCCGAACATCTCGGCAAGCGGCACCTCGGCGCGCACGATCTTGCCCGCCGGGGCCTCCTCCATACCCTGGACAAGCCCGCGGCGGCGGTTGAGGTCGCCCACCACGTCGCCCATGTACTCTTCCGGCGTCACCACCTCGACCTTCATCATGGGCTCGAGCAGGTAGCCGCCGCCCTTGGCCATGGCGTCCTTGAACGCCATGGAGCCCGCAATCTTGAACGCGGTTTCCGAAGAGTCGACATCGTGGTACGAGCCGTCGTACAGCGTGACGCTGAGGTCGACCACCGGATAGCCGGCCATCACGCCGTTCTGCATCTGCTCCTGGATGCCCTTGTCGACCGCCGGGATGTATTCCTTCGGAATAACGCCGCCCACGATCTTGTTGACGAATTCGTAACCGGCGCCACGCTCGCGCGGTTCGACGCGGAGCCAGACGTGCCCGTACTGACCGCGACCGCCGGACTGCCGGATGAACTTGCCTTCCTGCTCGACCTTGCTGCGGATGGTTTCGCGGTAGGCAACCTGCGGGCGGCCGACGTTGGCGTCCACCTTGAACTCGCGCCGCATGCGGTCGACGATGATCTCCAGGTGCAACTCGCCCATCCCGGAGATGATGGTCTGCCCGGATTCCTCGTCGGTGCGCACGCGGAAGGACGGGTCCTCCTGGGCCAGCTTCTGGAGCGCCATGCCCATCTTTTCCTGGTCGGCCTTCGTCTTGGGCTCCACGGCGACGGCGATGACCGGCTCCGGGAACTCCATACGCTCCAGAATGATCACGTTATCGGGCACGCACAGCGTGTCGCCGGTCGTCACATCCTTGAGCCCCACCGCGGCGGCGATGTCGCCCGCGCGGAGTTCCTTGATTTCCTGCCGGCTGTTGGAGTGCATCTGCAGGATGCGCCCCACACGCTCCTTCTTGCCCTTGACGGAGTTGAAGATCGTGTCGCCGGACTTCAGCACGCCGGAATAAACGCGCAGGAACGTCAGCGAACCGACGTAGGGATCCGTTGCGATCTTGAAGGCAAGCGCCGAGAACGGCTCGTCGTCGTTCGGATGACGCTCGGCCGGGGTGTGGTTGGCGTCGTCGAGGGTGCCACGGATAGCGGGCACATCGATCGGCGCGGGCATGAACTCGATCACGGCGTCGAGCAGCGCCTGCACACCCTTGTTCTTGAACGCGGTACCGCAGAGCACGGGCACGATCTCGTTCGCGAGCGTGCGCTTCCGGAGCCCCTGTTTGATCTCTTCATTCGTCAGCTCGCCCGACTCGAGGTATTTCTCCATTACCTGCTCGTCGGCCTCGGCAGCGGCCTCGACCATCTGCTCGCGCAGCTCGTCGGCCTTCGCCTTGAGATCGTCGGGAATCTCCTTCGACTCGTAGGTAACACCCCGGTCGTCGGCGTTCCAGTAGATCGCCTGCATCCGGATGAGGTCCACGACGCCCTCGAACTGGTCCTCGGCACCGATGGGCATCTGTATGGGAACGGCGGTCGAACCCAGCCGGTCACGCACCATCTGCACGCAGCGATAGAAGTCCGCGCCCATCTTGTCCATCTTGTTGACGAAGATCATGCGCGGCACTTCGTAGTGGTTCGCCTGGCGCCACACCGTCTCCGTCTGGGGCTCCACGCCGGCATTGGCGTCGAGCACGCATACGGAGCCGTCGAGCACCCGCAGGGAGCGCTCCACCTCGATGGTGAAGTCCACATGGCCGGGCGTATCGATGATGTTGATGCGGTACTCGGGGTACTGCTTGTCCATGCCCTGCCAGAACGTGGTCGTCGCGGCGGACGTGATGGTGATCCCGCGCTCCTGCTCCTGTTCCATCCAGTCCATGACGGCCGTGCCCTCATGGACCTCGCCCATCTTGTGGGAGATGCCGGTGTAGAAAAGGATGCGCTCGGTGGTAGTCGTCTTGCCGGCATCGATGTGCGCCATGATGCCGATGTTGCGATACCGTTCGATCGGAGTCTTGCGGGACACGGTTAAACCTCGAAAATCTCGCGTGAATTCACAATAAAACTGCTATGGAACCGGAGCCCCGGCCCGCCCGGCGCTACCAGCGGTAGTGCGAGAAGGCGCGGTTGGCCTCGGCCATGCGGTGCACGTCCTCGCGCTTCTTCACCGCGTTGCCGCGGCTCTGCGAAGCATCGAGCAGCTCGCCGGCGAGGCGCAGCGGCATGGACTTCTCCGAGCGCGCGCGCGCGGAGTCGATCAGCCAACGCATGGCGAGAGCATTCTGGCGCACGGGCCGCACTTCGACCGGCACCTGGTAGGTAGCCCCGCCGACCCGGCGCGACTTCACCTCGACCAGGGGACGCGCATTCTCAAGCGCCTGCTCGAGCACCGACAGGGGCTCGCCCTGACGCTCAGCGACCTTGTCCAGGGCGCCGTACACGATGCGCTCGGCGACCGACTTCTTGCCCTGGATCATGATCATGTTGATGAACTTCGCAAGCTGCTCGCTGCTGTACTTCGGATCCGGCAGGATCTGGCGCTTGGGAACCTCGCGACGTCTCGGCATGACTTACAACCTCAACCCTGTTTACTTCGGGCGCTTGGCGCCGTACTTGGAGCGCGCCTGCCGGCGATCGCCGACGCCGGCGCAGTCGAGCGCGCCGCGCACGGTGTGGTAACGCACACCCGGCAGGTCCTTCACGCGGCCGCCGCGGATCAGCACGACCGAGTGCTCCTGAAGGTTATGACCCTCGCCACCGATGTAGCTCGACACCTCGAAACCGTTGGTCAGCCGCACACGCGCCACCTTCCGCAAGGCCGAGTTGGGCTTCTTCGGAGTCGTGGTGTAGACACGCGTGCAGACACCCCGCTTCTGCGGGCTGCCGGCGAGCGCCGGAACCTTGTTTTTCTCCCGCGGCTGCTGCCGGGGCTTGCGCACGAGCTGATTGGTGGTCGCCATCGGCTTCCCTCTCTCATTGGGAAAAAGAGGCCGGCAGGTGCCGGCCTCACCGTAAGCCGGGGAATGTTAAAGACGTCCCCGGTACCTGTCAAGTTTCGGCGGAGTCGGCACTCGTCTCCTCGGTCTCGGAGGATTCCTCGCCACCGGTGAACAGGCGCTCGGCCTCGGCACGCGCCTCGTCGGCCGCGGACACGTGCCGGCGGGCGTGGTGGTAGGCATAGCCCGTTCCGGCCGGAATCAGCCGGCCCACGATGACGTTCTCCTTGAGTCCGCGGAGGTCGTCGCGCGCCCCGCGCACGGCCGCTTCCGTGAGCACCCGCGTGGTCTCCTGGAAGGACGCCGCCGAGATGAACGACTCCGTGGCGAGCGAGGCCTTGGTGATACCGAGCAACACCGGCAGGAAACGCGCCGGCTGCTGCTCCTCTTCCAGGGCCTCGTTGGCCTCGAGCACGCGGGCCCAGTCGGCCTGCTCGCCCTTGAGGAAGCGGGTGTCGCCGGGCTCGGAAATCGAACCCTTCCTGAGCATCTGGCGAATGATCGCCTCGATGTGCTTGTCGTTGATGCGCACGCCCTGGAGACGGTACACGTCCTGGATCTCGCGCACGAGGAACTCCGCCAGCCGCCGCACGCCGAGCACACGCAGGATGTCGTGCGGGTCCGGCTCGCCGTCGGCGATGACCTCGCCCCGCACCACGTGCTCGCCTTCGAACACATTGATCTGGCGCCACTTCGGCACGAGCATTTCGACCTGCTCGTCGTTGTCGCCGGTGATCACCAGGCGCTGCTTGCCCTTCGTCTCCTTGCCGTAGGACACCGTGCCGGTCGCCTCGGCCAGGATCGCGGGCTCCTTCGGGCGCCGCGCCTCGAAGAGATCCGCGACACGGGGCAGACCGCCGGTAATGTCGCGCGTTTTCGAGGTCTCCTGCGGGATGCGGGCGATCACGTCGCCGACGCCGACTTGCGCGCCGTCGTCGAGCGTGACCAGCGCGCCGCCGGGCAACGCATACTGGGCGGGGATGCTCGTGCCCGGGAGCGTCAGGGGCTTGCCCTTGCCGTCGACCACGCGCAACAGCGGACGCAGCTCGCGGCCCGCGGCCGGGCGCTGCTTGGGATCAAGGACCTTGATGCTGGTCAGGCCCGTGATCTCGTCCACTTCCTGGCGGACCGACATCCCTTCGGTGAAGTCCTCGAGGCGGATCTTGCCGGCGATCTCGGTCACGATCGGATGCGTATGGGGATCCCAGTTCGCCACGATCTGGCCACCTTCGACGGTATCGCCCTCATGCACCGTGACGGTCGCGCCGTACGGCACCTTGTAGCGCTCGCGCTCGCGCCCGACGTCGTCGACGAGGCCCAGCTCGCCCGAACGCGAAATCGCGACGAGGTGCTTGTCGGCGTTCTCCACGTACTTGAAGTTGTGTAGCCGGACACTGCCCTTGGCCTTGACCTCGATGTGGCTCACCGCGGCGGAGCGCGATGCCGCACCGCCGATGTGGAACGTGCGCATCGTGAGCTGCGTCCCCGGTTCGCCGATCGACTGCGCGGCAATCACGCCGACGGATTCGCCGATGTTGACCCGGTGCCCGCGTGCGAGGTCGCGCCCGTAGCAGCTTGCGCACACGCCGTAGCGGGTCTCGCAGCTGATGGCGGAGCGCACCAGCACGTTGTCGACACCGGCTTCTTCGAGTTCCGACACCGCATGCTCGTCGAGCAACGTGCCCTCGGGCATCAACTCGTCGTCGCTGCCCGGCACCGTGACGGCACGCGCCAGCGTCCGGCCGAGCACCCGCTCGCGCAGCGGCTCGAGCACCTCACCGCCCTCGACGATCGGCTTCATCTCCAGGCCCTGATCGGTTCCGCAGTCCTGCTCCGTGACGACCAGGTCCTGGGCCACGTCGACGAGGCGCCGCGTCAGGTAACCCGAGTTGGCGGTCTTGAGCGCCGTGTCGGCCAGGCCCTTACGGGCACCGTGCGTCGAGATGAAGTACTGCAGCACGGTCAGGCCTTCGCGGAAGTTCGCCGTGATCGGCGTCTCGATGATCGAGCCGTCAGGCTTGGCCATGAGGCCGCGCATGCCCGCGAGCTGGCGGATCTGCGCCGCGGAACCGCGCGCGCCGGAGTCGGCCATCATGTAAATCGGGTTGAAGGAGGCCTGCTTGGCCTTCTTGCCCTCCGAATCGGTGACCTCCTCGGAGCCCAGGCGCTCCATCATGGCCTTGGCCACCTGCTCGTTCGTACGCGACCAGATGTCCACGACCTTGTTGTAGCGCTCGCCGATGGTGACGAGACCCGAGGCGTACTGGTCCTCGATCTCCTTCACTTCCGTTTCGGCCTCGCCCAGGATGCTGGCCTTCTCGGACGGGATCACCATGTCGTTGACGCCGATGGAGGCGCCCGCGCGCGTGGCGTAGTAGAAGCCGGTGTACATGAGCTGGTCGGCGAAGACGACGGTCTCCTTCAGGCCCCGATAGCGGTAGCACTCGTTGATGAGTCCGCCCACGGTCTTCTTGGAGAGATCGCGGTTGACCAGTTCGAACGGCATCCCCTGCGGCAGAATTTCCGCGAGCAGCGCACGCCCCACGGTGGTCTCGACCAGGCGCAGGCGCGGCTGGAAATCACCGTTCTCGTCCTCGACGTAGTCCTGCACGCGCACCTTCACGCGGGCGTGCAGTTCGACCGCGCCCGAGTCATAGGCGCGGTGCGCCTCGGATACGTCGGTGAACACCATGCCCTCGCCCTTGGCGTTGATGCGCTCACGGGTCATGTAGTAGAGACCCAGCACCACGTCCTGCGTCGGCACGATGATCGGTTCGCCATGTGCGGGCGAGAGGATGTTGTTCGAGGACATCATCAAGGCACGCGCCTCGAGCTGCGCCTCGAGCGACAGCGGCACGTGCACCGCCATCTGGTCGCCGTCGAAGTCCGCGTTGAACGCGGTGCAGACGAGCGGGTGCAGCTGGATCGCCTTGCCCTCGATCAGCACCGGCTCGAACGCCTGGATGCCCAGGCGGTGCAGCGTCGGCGCGCGGTTCAGCAGCACCGGGTGCTCGCGGATCACCTCCTCGAGGATGTCCCAGACCTCCGGCACCTCGTCCTCGACCGCACGCTTGGCCTGCTTGATCGTGGTCGCGAGGCCGCGCAGCTGCAGCTTGGAGAAGATGAACGGCTTGAACAGCTCCAGCGCCATGCGCTTGGGCAGGCCGCACTGGTGCAGCTTCAGCGTCGGGCCGACCACGATGACCGAACGGCCCGAGTAGTCGACGCGCTTGCCGAGCAGGTTCTGGCGGAAGCGTCCGTGCTTGCCCTTGATCATGTCGGCAAGCGACTTGAGCGGACGCTTGTTCGTGCCCGTCACCGCACGGCCTCGGCGGCCGTTGTCGAGCAGCGAGTCGACCGACTCCTGCAGCATCCGCTTTTCGTTGCGCACGATGATGTCGGGCGCCTTGAGGTCCAACAGCCGCTTGAGGCGGTTGTTGCGGTTGATGACGCGGCGGTACAGGTCGTTGAGGTCCGACGTCGCGAAGCGCCCGCCGTCGAGCGGGACCAGCGGACGCAGATCCGGCGGAAGCACCGGCAGCACCGTGTGGATCATCCACTCCGGGTGGTTCCCGGAGTCGAGGAACGACTCCATGAGCTTCAGACGCTTGGCGAGGCGCTTGCTCTTGGTCTCGGAGTTGGTGTCCGCGAGCGCCTGCCGAAGCTGCGCCACCTCGGCCTTGAGGTCGATCTGGAGCAACAGGTCGCGCACCGCCTCGGCGCCCATGCGGGCGTCGAAACCGTCACCGTGCTCCTCGATGGCCTCGTAGTACTGCTCCTCGGTGAGCAGCTGCCCGGTTTCGAGCGGCGTCATCCCCGGATCGACGACGATGAACGCCTCGAAGTAGAGCACGCGTTCGAGCTCGCGCAGGGTCATATCGAGCATCAGGCCGATGCGCGAGGGCAGCGACTTCAGGAACCAGATATGCGCCACGGGGCTCGCGAGGTCGATATGGGCCATGCGCTCGCGGCGCACCTTGGCCGTCGTGACCTCCACGCCGCATTTCTCGCAGACGACGCCGCGGTGCTTGAGGCGCTTGTACTTGCCGCACAGGCATTCGTAGTCCTTGGTCGGACCGAAGATGCGCGCGCAGAACAGCCCGTCACGCTCGGGCTTGAACGTGCGGTAGTTGATCGTTTCCGGCTTCTTGACCTCGCCGTACGACCAGGACCGGATCATCTCCGGCGATGCGAGACTTACGCGGATCGCATCGAAATCCTGTGTCTGGCCAGTCTGCCTGAACAGTTGCAAAAGCTCTTTCATGGCCTCTCCCGTCCGCCTGCGGACTGATCGGTAACCAAATACTCGGCCGCGGCCGGCATCACTTGGACTCGGAGTCGTCCGAGGACTCCAGCGCCACGTTGATGCCCAGCGCCTGGATTTCCTTGACGAGCACGTTGAACGATTCCGGCATGCCGGCTTCCATGCGGTGCTCGCCGTCGACGATGTTCTTGTACATCTGCGTGCGGCCCGTCACGTCGTCGGACTTGACGGTCAGCATTTCCTGCAGCGTATACGACGCGCCATACGCTTCCAGCGCCCAGACCTCCATCTCGCCGAAACGCTGGCCGCCGAACTGGGCCTTGCCGCCCAACGGCTGCTGCGTAACGAGGCTGTAAGGCCCGGTCGAGCGCGCGTGCATCTTGTCGTCGACGAGGTGGTTCAGCTTGAGCATGTACATGTAGCCGACCGTGACCGGGCGCTCGAAGGCATCGCCGGTACGCCCGTCGAAGAGCGTGGTCTGCCCGCTCTCGGGCAGCCCGGCGAGCTTCAGCAACGCCTTGATCTCGTCCTCGTTCGCACCGTCGAACACCGGCGTGGCGACCGGCAGTCCGCCGCGGAGATTGTTTGCGAGGGTCGTCAACTCCTCCTCGCTCAGCGCAGCCAGCTCCGCCTTCTGCACGTCGGAGGAGTCGTAGACCTTCTCCAGGAACTTGCGCACCTCCGCGATCTTCGCCTGGCGGTCGAGCATCTCGCCGATGCGCTCGCCGATGCCCCTGGCGGCCCAGCCGAGATGGGTCTCGAGCACCTGGCCGATGTTCATGCGCGACGGCACGCCCAGCGGGTTGAGAACGATATCCACCGGCGATCCGTCGTCCATGTAGGGCATGTCCTCGCTGGGAACGATGCGCGAAATGACGCCCTTGTTGCCGTGACGGCCGGCCATCTTGTCTCCGGGCTGCACGCGGCGCTTGACCGCGAGGAAGACCTTGACCATTTTCAGCACGCCCGGGGGCAGGTCGTCGCCCGCGGTGAGCTTGCGCTTCTCTTCCTCGAAACGCTTGGCGAACGCATCCTCCTGGCGCTCCAGGTAGGCGCGCTCGGCCTCCATCTGCACGTTCGCCTCCTCGTTGCGCAGACGGATCTCGAACCACTTCTTGCGGTCGAGCTCGTCGAGGTAGGCCTTGGTGATCCGGGCGCCGGCCTTGAGGCCCTTGGGACCGCCCTCGGCGACCTTGCCGCTCAGCAGCCGCTCGATGCGCTCGTAGACGTCGTTCTCGAGAATGCGTCGCTCGTCCGCGAGGTCCTTCCGGACCCGGTCGAGCGCGGCCTCCTCGATCGCAAGCGCCCGGGCATCCTTCTCGACGCCGTCACGCGTGAACACCTGGACGTCGACCACGGTGCCGTCCATGCCGGGCGGCACGCGCAGCGAGGTGTCCTTCACGTCCGAGGCCTTCTCGCCGAAGATCGCGCGCAGCAGTTTCTCTTCCGGCGTCTGCTGGGTCTCGCCCTTGGGCGTCACCTTTCCGACGAGGATGTCGCCGGCACGAACCTCGGCGCCGATGAACGCAATGCCCGCCTCATCGAGATTGGCCAGCGCCGCTTCCCCCACGTTCGGGATGTCGCTGGTGATCTCCTCGGGGCCGAGCTTGGTGTCGCGGGCGTTGGCGGTCAGCTCCTCGATGTGGATCGTGGTGAAGCGATCCTCCTCCACGACGCGCTCGGAAATGAGAATCGAATCCTCGAAATTGTAGCCGTGCCAGGGCATGAACGCCACGAGCAGGTTCTGCCCCAGTGCCAGCTCGCCCATGTCGGTGGACGGGCCGTCCGCCAGGACGTCGCCGCGCGCGATCGCGTCCCCTGCATCGACCAGCGGGCGCTGGTTGATGCAGGTGTTCTGGTTCGAGCGCATGTACTTCGTCAGGCGGTAGATGTCCACGCCCGGCTCGCCCGGCTGCGTCTCGTCGTCGTTGACCCGCACGACAATGCGCGAGGCGTCGACCGAGTCGACCTTGCCGCCGCGCCGCGCGACGATGGTCACGCCCGAGTCCACGGCCACGACGCGCTCCATGCCGGTGCCGACCAGCGGCTTGTCGGCGCGCAGAGTCGGCACGGCCTGGCGCTGCATGTTGGAACCCATCAGCGCGCGGTTGGCGTCGTCGTGCTCGAGGAACGGGACCAGCGACGCCGCGACCGACACCGTCTGCATCGGCGAGACGTCGATGAAATCGATCTTGTCCGGCGTGGTGAGCGTGAACTCGCTCATGTGCCGGCACGAGATCAGGTCGTCGAGGAACTCGTTCTTCTTGCCGAGGCGCGCGTTTGCCTGCGCGATGTGGTGGCGTCCTTCCTCGATTGCGGACAGATAGACGATCTCGTCGGTGACCCTGCCGTCCTCGACCTTGCGATAGGGCGTTTCCAGGAAACCGAACTCGTTCGTCCGCGCATAGCAGGACAGCGAGTTGATCAGGCCGATGTTCGGACCTTCCGGCGTCTCGATCGGGCAGATGCGCCCGTAGTGCGTGGCATGCACGTCGCGCACCTCGAAGCCGGCCCGCTCCCGGGTCAAGCCGCCCGGGCCGAGCGCGGAGACGCGGCGCTTGTGCGTGACCTCGGACAGCGGGTTGTTCTGGTCCATGAACTGGCTGAGCTGGCTGGAGCCGAAGAACTCCTTCATCGCCGCCGCGACGGGCTTGGCGTTGATGAGGTCCTGCGGCATCAGCCCCTCGGACTCGGCGATCGCCAGACGCTCGCGCACGGCGCGCTCCACGCGCACCAGACCGATGCGGAAGGCGTTCTCCGCCATCTCACCGACGCTGCGCACGCGGCGGTTGCCCAGATGGTCGATGTCGTCCGTCTGGCCGTGACCGTTGCGGATGCCGATCAGCGTCTTGATGACATCGAGGATGTCGTCCTTCGTGAGGACGCTGGGTCCGCTGTAGTCCTCGCGCTCGAGGCGGCGGTTGAACTTCATCCGGCCGACCGCGGAGAGGTCGTAGCGCTCGGGATTGAAGAACAGGTTCTCGAACAACTGCTCGGCCGCGTCCTTGGTCGGCGGCTCGCCCGGACGCATCATCCGGTAGATCTCGACCATGGCCTCGAACTGCGAGGCCGTCGGATCCAGGCGCAGCGTGTCGGCGAGGTACGGGCCGCGGTCGAGGTCGTTGACGAACAGCGTGCGGATCTCCTTCACACCCTTCTCGATCAGGGTGTCGACCTGCTCGTCACTCAGCGCATCGTTCGCCGAGGCAATCAGTTCGCCCGTGTCCTGGTCGACCACGTCGTGGGCAATGATCTTGCCCACGAGGTATTCGCGCGGCACCGACAGCGTCTTCATCCCGGCCTTGTCCAGCTCGCGGATGTGGCGCGCCGTGATACGACGTCCTTCTTCGACCAGCGTCTTGCCCTTCACCTGGATATCGAAGGCGGCCGTTTCGCCGCGCAGGCGCTCTGCCACCAGGTCCAAGCTGATCTTCTCGCCCTTGAGATGGAAGACGTTGAACTCGAAGAAGGTCTCCAGCAGCTCCTCGTTCGTATAGCCGAGAGCACGCAGCAGTATCGTCACCGGCAGTTTCCGGCGACGGTCGATGCGCGTGTAGAGGCAATCCTTGGGGTCGAACTCGAAGTCCAGCCAGGAGCCACGGTACGGGATCACCCGGGCCGAGTAAAGCAGCTTGCCCGAGGAATGCCCCTTGCCGCGGTCGTGGTCGAAGAACACGCCCGGGGAGCGGTGCAGCTGCGAAACGATGACGCGCTCGGTGCCATTGACCACGAACGTGCCGTTCTCGGTCATCAGCGGCAGCTCGCCGAGGTAGACCTCCTGCTCGCGCATATCCTTGACGCGTCGGCCGCCGCCACTCTCCTTTTCATAGAGCACGAGGCGCACGGTCACGCGCAGCGGCGCGGCATAGGTCAGTCCGCGGATCTGGCATTCGCGCACGTTGAACACGGGGCGACCGATCTCATACCCCACGTACTCCAGGGCCGCGTTACCGGTGTAGCTTTCGATCGGAAATACCGAAGAGAGCGCGCCGTGCAGCCCCACTGCCTCGCAGTCCTCGACGCCCTTGCCCAGTTGCAGGAACTGGCGGTAAGAGTCGATCTGCGTCGCCAGCAGGTACGGAACCGGCAGGATGCTGGAGCTCTTGCCGAAGTCCTTGCGGATACGCTTCTTTTCAGTGAACGAATACGCCATGCGGAATCACCTCGCCGTTCGCGTCGGGCGGCTGGCCGGCGCGCGCCATTGCGTCACGCCGGCAGAAATGCGCGCGCGCAGGCCGACCACGGATGGCCGGCCCGCGCAAGCGGCTTTTGATGGCACGGGCAAGGTCTTACTTGACTTCGACCTCGGCACCGGCCTCTTCGAGATCCTTCTTCATCTTTTCGGCGTCTTCCTTGGAGGCCCCTTCCTTGACCGCGGTCGGAGCACCCTCGACGAGATCCTTGGCCTCCTTCAGGCCCAGGCCCGTGATGCCGCGCACGGCCTTGATCACGGCGACCTTGTTGGAGCCGAAGCTCTTGAGCATCACGTCGAACTCGGTCTGCTCCTCGGCGGCTTCTCCACCGTCGCCGCCGCCAGCAGCCGGCGCCGCCGCCACTGCGGCCGCAGCCGAAACGCCGAACTTCTCTTCCATCGCCGAAATGAGATCGACGACTTCCATCACCGTCATGTTGGAGATGGTTTCCAGAATGTCATCCTTAGAAACTGCCATGGTTATCTCCCGAATCAGTCAAAACAATCGCTGCGGTCCGAGCGTGGCGCTCAGGCCGCCTGCTTCTGGTCGCGGACCGCCGCCAGGGTGCGGGCGAGCTTCGCGTGAGGCTCGTTCAACGTACGCACGAACTTCTCGATCGGCGCCTTGAGAGTGCCCGCCAGCTGCGCAAGCGCCTCGTCGCGGGTCGGCAGACTCGCCAACCGCTCGAGTTCGCTCGCCGGCATCAGCGAACCGCCGAACGCGAGGGCGCGGACGGCCAGCTTCTGGTTCTCCTTGGCGAAATCCCGAAATACGCGCGCCGCCGAACTTGGCTCCTCTCCCGAGAAGGCCAGCACGAGCGGTCCGTTCAGCTCCGGCTTCAGACATTCGAAGTCGGTGCCTTCCACGGCGTGGCGAGCGAGGGTGTTCTTCACGACCTTCACATAGACGTCGGAGGCCCGCGCCTGCTTGCGCAGGGCGTCGAGATCTCCGGCGCTGAGGCCGCGATACTCCGCGCCGACACAGGCGGTTGCCTGTTCGGCCACGGATTTCACCTCCGCTACCAGCGCCTTCTTTTCCTCAAGTCGTAGCGGCATGTGCTACCTCCAGCCTGGTTTGAGGCTTCCGTTCCGCACCGCCCGGGACGACCCCGCGCGGCACGTGCTACCGAATCCGCTCCGGATCCGGTGACGGCGCCCCGGCCAGGCGAACTGACTCGGGACCCGTCTGCGCAGGCGATTAAGCCGCTCTCACGGCACCTGCGGTCTTCGACGACCGGCTTGCGCCGGCCAATGGCGGCCAACCCATGTCGGCCACCCGATCACACCGCGTCCTAGAACGAGGTGTGATCGATCGCGAGGCCCGGCCCCATCGTCGTGGAGACCGTGACCCTCTTGAGATAGACACCCTTGGCGGATGACGGCTTCGCCCGGTTCAGGTCACCCACCAGCGTCGTGAGGTTTTCCTGCAGCGCGTCCGCACTGAAGTCGACGTTGCCGATGCGGCAATGCACGATGCCGGCCTTGTCCGTGCGGTAACGGACCTGGCCCGACTTTGCCTGCGTGACCGCCTTCTCCACGTCGGTGGTGACGGTGCCGACCTTGGGATTCGGCATCAGCCCGCGCGGGCCGAGGATCGGCCCCAGCTGGCCGACGACGCGCATCGCGTCGGGCATGGCGATGACCACGTCGAAGTTGATCTCGCCGCGCTTGATCTGTTCCGCCAGATCCTCGAATCCGACGATGTCCGCCCCGGCTTCCTTCGCCTTGTCCGCGTTGGCTCCCTGCGCGAACACGGCCACTCGGACCGTACGGCCGGTGCCGTTGGGCAGCACGGAACTGCCCCGCACGACCTGGTCGGACTTGCGCGGATCGACGCCAAGGTTCACGGCGGCGTCGATCGCCTCGACGAACTTCGCCCGCGGAAGCGACTTCAGCGTTTCGAACGCCTCCGCGGCACTGTAGACGCGCCCCTCATCGATCTTCTCGGCGATGGCCTGGCGCCGCTTGCTGCTCCGTGCCATGTCAGAGGCCCTCCACTTCGATGCCCATGCTCCGGGCGCTGCCGGCAATCGTGCGAACGGCCGATTCCATCTCGGCCGCCGTCAGGTCCGGCTCCTTGGAACGCGCGATCTCTTCCACCTGCTCGCGCGTCACCTTGCCCACCTTGTTCTTGTTGGGCTCGGCGCTGCCCTTGCCGATGTTGGCGGCCTTGCGCAACAGTACCGAGGCCGGCGGGGTCTTGGTGACGAACGTGAAGCCGCGGTCGCTGTAGACCGTGATCACCACCGGTATGGGGAGACCCTGCTCCATGTCCTGCGTCTTGGCGTTGAAGGCCTTGCAGAACTCCATGATGTTCACGCCGTGCTGACCGAGAGCCGGGCCCACGGGCGGACTCGGGTTGGCCTGCCCGGCCGGCACCTGCAGCTTGACGTATGCCTGAATCTTCCTCGCCATGATTCACCTCGTCTGGTGGGTAGTAGCGCCGGCGTCCTGCGCCAGCTCCCCGTTGTCGGGATCCCGGAACGGGACCCGCTTACGTCTTCTCGACCTGGTTGAAGCCGAGCTCGACCGGCGTCGAGCGGCCGAAGATGAGCACCGCCACGCGCAGGCGGCTCTTCTCGTAGTTGACCTCTTCCACGACGCCGCTGAAGTCGTTGAACGGGCCGTCGGTGACCCGCACCATCTCGCCCGGCTCGAACAGCACCTTCGGACGCGGCTTCTCCGCGCCCTCGCGCATGCGCTCCATGACCGCCTCGGCCTCGCGTGCCGGGATCGGCGCGGGCCGGTCGCTCGTCCCGCCGACGAATCCCATGACCTTGGGAACGCTCTTGACCAGATGCCAGGTCTCGTCGGTCATGTCCATCTGCACGAGGACGTAGCCGGGAAAGAACTTGCGCTCGCTCTTGCGGCGGCGCCCGTCCTTCATCTCCACGACTTCCTCGGTCGGCACCAGCACTTCACCGAAGTGATCCTGCATGCCGGCGTGGGCCGCGCGGTCGGCGAGTGCACGCTTCACGTGCTGTTCGAAGCCGCTGTAGACATGCACGACATACCAGCTCATCGCCATCAATCCGCCCCTTACTGGCCGCCGGTGATGCTGCCGACTGCCGTCGACACCACCAGATCCGTGATCCACATGAACACGCCCAGCGCGACGACCAGCACGATGACGGCGATGGTCGCCTGTATCGTCTGCTGGCGCCCCGGCCAGACCATGCGCTGCACTTCACCGCGCGCGCTCATCATGTAGCGCCAGGCGCTCGCGCCCAGCGCCGTGAAACGCGCCGCGACGACGGCGATACCAACCGCCGCCAGCAGGATCACCAGCCGGATGGCGGCCGGAACCTGGTGCGGCGCGCCGCCATACACCAGCGGATGCTGGCCGTAGTAATAGAACTGGCCCACGCCGAACACCAGCAGGAGCACGGCGAGCCCCAGCTTCACGATGTCCAACGGGCTCGCCTTGGCCTTGATGTCGGGCTTGATATCAGTCATCGCTGCCTAACTGCTCCTGCCGCGGAGATGGCAGGCCAGGAGGGACTCGAACCCCCAACCTGCGGTTTTGGAGACCGCTGCTCTGCCAATTGAGCTACTGGCCTGTGTCCGGACGCGCGGCCACCGCCGCGCGGATACTCGCCTACTTGAAGATCTTGGATACCACGCCGGCACCGACGGTGCGCCCGCCTTCGCGTACCGCGAAGCGAAGCCCGTCTTCCATCGCGATCGGCGCAATCAGCGACACCTTCATCTTGATGTTGTCGCCGGGCATCACCATCTCGGTGCCCTCCGGCAGCTCCACCGCACCGGTCACGTCCGTCGTGCGGAAGTAGAACTGCGGCCGGTAACCCTTGAAAAACGGCGTGTGTCGCCCGCCCTCTTCCTTCGTCAGCACGTAGACCTCGCACTCGAAGTCCGTGTGCGGCGTGATCGTGCCCGGCTTGGCCAGCACCTGGCCGCGCTCGACGTCGTCACGCTTGGTCCCGCGAAGCAGTACACCGATGTTGTCGCCCGCCTGACCCTGGTCAAGCAGCTTCCTGAACATCTCGACACCCGTGACCGTCGTCTTGGTCGTGTCCTTGATGCCGACAATCTCGATCTCCTCGCCGACCTTGACCACGCCGCGCTCCACGCGACCCGTCACCACCGTGCCGCGACCGGAAATCGAGAACACGTCCTCGATCGGCATCAAAAACGGCTGGTCCACCGGACGCTCCGGCACCGGAATGTACTCGTCCATCGACTCCAGCAGCTTCACCACCGAGGGAATCCCGATGTCGCTCTCGTCGCCCTCCAGCGCCTTCAACGCACTGCCCACGATGATCGGCGTGTCGTCGCCCGGAAACTCGTACTTGTTCAGAAGGTCGCGAACCTCCATCTCCACAAGCTCCAGCAGCTCCGGATCGTCCACCATGTCCGCCTTGTTCAGGTAGGTGATGATGAACGGCACACCCACCTGGCGCGCCAGCAGAATGTGCTCGCGCGTCTGCGGCATCGGTCCGTCCGCCGCCGAAACCACCAGAATCGCCCCGTCCATCTGCGCCGCACCCGTGATCATGTTCTTCACGTAGTCGGCGTGGCCCGGACAGTCCACGTGCGCATAGTGGCGCTTCTCGGTCGTGTACTCGACGTGCGAGGTCGCAATCGTGATGCCGCGCGCCTTCTCCTCCGGCGCCGCATCAATCTTGTCGAACTCCACAAACGCACCGCCAAAACGCTCCGCCGCCACCTTCGTCAAGGCCGCCGTCAAAGTCGTCTTGCCGTGATCCACGTGACCAATCGTGCCCACGTTCACGTGCGGCAGCGTACGTTCGAATTTCTCCTTGGACATACGACCGGCCTCCCGGCTGACTGTTGGTTGGTTACACGCTCAGGCGCCGACCGCTCGGACGGCGCCGCTCGACCTGGAGCCCATAGCCGGATTTGAACCGGCGACCTCTTCCTTACCAAGAAAGTGCTCTACCGACTGAGCTATATGGGCGCGATGCATTAAGCCCCGGACGACTGGAGCGGGTGATGGGAATCGAACCCACGTCATCAGCTTGGAAGGCTGAGGTTCTACCATTGAACTACACCCGCGGCGACCCTGGGGCCGGAATCCATCGCGGCGCGCAGGACCCCAGACGTCCGCGCGCCGCCGACAGCGCATTCAATCGACTTCGCGACAAGGTTGCCGACCCCCGCACGTTCGCTCGTATCCTGCCTGTCCGGTCAAACGGGGCGGAATGCCTGCATTTCGACCCGCTCTTCGCTCTGGTGGAGGGGGTAGGATTCGAACCTACGTAGGCATAAGCCAGCAGATTTACAGTCTGCCCCCTTTGGCCACTCGGGTACCCCTCCGTGGGAGCAAGCCCGGTATTGTCCCGAAAAGCGCGTAACAGGTCAAGGCGTGCGGCGGAAATGGCGGGAAGATGTGGTGCTGGCGGAGGGAATCGAACCCCCGACCCACTGCTTACAAGGCAGTCGCTCTACCGGCTGAGCTACGCCAGCGCGCTCCGCGGGGGAATCTTATCAGCCGGAGGCGGGCGCCGCCGCCTCGCAGGCCGCCGTCCGGACCACGGTCGCCGCCGCGGCCGCCAACGCGGTGGCGTCGGCAGGCGCCGCGACCTCCACCGACCAGCTCCCGCCGGCGGCGTAACGGCCGCGTATCGCGGGCTTGAACCCGAGCGCCCGGACGCGCGCTGCGCGCCGACGGGCGTGCGCGAGGTCGCTGAACAGCCCGAGCGAAATGCCGTGCGCGCTGGCACCGCCGACGTCGCCCAGCAGCAGGTCGTCGATGCCCCCGGCCCGGAGCCGGCTGGCGGCCGCCCGCGCGGCGGCGGCGTTCCCGAAGCCGGCGAGCACGACCTGGTAACGATCCGGCGTGGCGGGCCGGCGAGCCACGGGGCGGGCGGGATAGCCCTGCTGGCGCAATCGGTCGGCCAGCGCCCGCGCGGCCGTGCGATCCGGCGCGGGACCCACGACCAGGCAGCGGGCGGGCTTCGGAGCCGCGCCCGCGATCAGCTTGAGCGGGACGCCGGCGGTCGCCGGCGGCGCGAGACCGGTGTCCGGCGGGGGCGCAAACGGTCGCGCCCAGTGGAGCCACGCGAAGACGGCGAAGTCCGCGAGCACCAGGACCAGCACTGCGACCCTCACGGCGTGACCCCGGCGAGCAACTCCAATCCGTCGAGCACCAGTCCGGGGACCTCCAGCCAGTCCGGCGGGAGTCGTCCGCGTACCGCGGCCGCATCGCCGCCGGTGATCAGCAGCGTCGCCGGTGCGCGGAACGCCGCCTCAACGTCGCGGCGGATCAGTTCGAGCATCCCCGCGACCGCCGCGAGCGTCCCGACGGCTACCGACGTCTCGGTGTCGGTGCCCAGAGAACCCGGGGGAACCGCGGCGTCTCCGCGGTCCAGCCGCAGGCGCGTGCCGGCCGTGAGCGCGTCGCGCGACAACATCAGGCCGGCCCCGATGGCGCCGCCGTGGTGCAAGCCGTGCGCATCCACGTAGTCCACCGTGACCGCAGTGCCGCAATCGGCCACCAACACGCTCCCGCCATAACCGGCATGGGCGGCCACAGCGGCTGCCCAGCGATCGATTCCCAGGCGGGCCGGGGCCCGATAGCCGTTGCGAACCCCGAGCGCCTCGCGGGCGGCCGTCAGGTCGCGCACGGGCACGCCCCACGTCTCGGCGCATCCCCGGTGCAGGTTCGCGGTGGTCCCCGAGTCGGCCACGCTGCCCAGCACCACCGACCGCGGAGGCGATCGGCCACCCAGGGCGCGCCGCAACACGCCACCCGGGTCGCCACCGTGCAGCGCGCTTCCGGCGCCGCCGGGGCCTCGCCAGGCCAGCCGCGTGCTGCCGAGATCGACGACGAGGTCCGATCCGCTCATTGCCCCCCCCCGGCGACCGGCCGCACCGCCGCCACGTCGCCCGCGAGGCAGCGCCGCGGCCCGCCGGCGGACTCCACGATCAGGGCGCCGTCCTCGGCGATGCCGCGCGCAACGCCCTCGAGTCGCTGCCCGGCGTCGGACCAGCGAATGCGCCGGCCGACGAGCACGTCGAGGTCCGCATAACGGGCCGCGAAGGCCGCCAAGCCATAGCGCTCATAGGACTCCAGCGCGGCGGCCAGGGCGTCGGCGAGCAGACCGGCCAGCCGGCTGCGCGACGGGCCCGGGCCGCAGGCCTCCAGCGCGGCCGCCTCCCGGCCCGGAATCGCGGGCGCCGCGTACACGTTGAGCCCAAGGCCGACCACGATGCGCGGCCGGGGATGCCCCGTGGCCTCGACCAGGAGCCCGCCGACCTTCTGGTCCCCGACCTGCAGATCGTTGGGCCACTTGAGGCCGACCCCCGTGTAGCCGGCCGACGCCAGGGCATCCGCGACGGCAACCGCCAGCGCGATGGCCAGTCCCTCGGGCCGTTCCGGATCGGCGGGGGCGCCGAGCGACAAGGCGAGGCCCGTAGCGAACGGTTGCAGCCAGCTGCGGCCCCGCCGACCGCGGCCGGCCGTCTGCACCTCCGCGGCGCAGGCGCGCAGGCCGTCGCCCGCGCGCACGAAGTCGTTGGTGGAGGCGCACACGCGCCGGACCTCGACGCCCGCGGCGGGGATGCGGGTGGCAGCCGCGGCCACGGCACCAGGGTCCAGCGGATCCGCGCACGGCAGGCTCAGCCCCTGCGGTGTCTCCGCCACGTCCGCGCCCAGGCGCTGCAACTCCGATACCGCCTCCGACAACCGGCCTGCGGACCAGCCGCCGAGCCGCTCGACCGCCTCGCCGGCCGGCACCGCCGAGCGAGCCGAGAGCAGAAACCCGGCCAGCCGATCGAGGTCCTCGATGCTAGCCACGCAACCTCCCGGGGAGCCACACGCGCCGAAACCGGTGTTCCTCGCGGCGCGCCAGCCGCACCAGGTTGCCGCGGTGAGTGAAGAACAGGAACAGGGCGAGTCCGGCCGAAAAGCCGAGCAGTACCGGGCGGGACACACCGTCCAACCCGGCCACGAACAGGGGAAATGTCAGGGCCGCGCACAGCGTCGCCGCGCTGACGTAGCCGGTCAGCACCAGGACCAGCACCCAGACGCCCGCGACGGGCGCCAGTGCCAGCGGCGCCAGCACGGCGATCACACCGAGTGCCGTGGCAAACCCCTTGCCCCCGCGAAACCGGAACCAGACGGGAAAGACGTGGCCGAGAATCGCCGCGGCCCCGCAGGCGGCCGGAACCCACACGGTCCCCGGCGCGAGGAGCGGCAGCACGGCCACCGCAAGGGCGCCCTTCGCGGCATCGACCGCGAATACCGCCACGCCGAAACCGGCGCCGCGCGCGCGCACCGCGTTGGTCGCCCCGACATTGCCGCTGCCCTGGGAACGCAGATCGACCCCGACCAGCCGGCCGAGAAGGAGGCCCGCCGAGACCGAACCGAGGAGGTATCCGAGCGCAACCGCCACTCCGCTCCAGATCATGCCGTTTCGCCGCCTTGCCCAGGGAAACCGGCATTGTACGGAGCCGGTGCCGGTTGCAGACCGCCGTTCGCTGCGTTAATATTTCGCATCCCGAAACTTTAATTGGGCGGAAATTTCGCCCGGTAGTGCCCGATGGCAACCAGTTGGCAGGCCGATTCCGGCGACACGGATGCGATCCTGCGCGCAGTGCGCCGCGTGGCCCGGGCGCTCGCCCTGGCCAGCCGCGACCTGGCGCGACAGCACGGCCTCACGGCGCCGCAGCTCATGTGCCTGCGCCTGCTCAACGAACAGGGCGCACTGTCCGCGGGCGCACTGGCGGGCGCCTTGTCCCTGTCGCCGCAGACGGTGACGGGGCTGATCGACCGGCTCCACGCCCGGGAACTGGTGACGCGCGTGCGCTCCGAGACCGATCGGCGCCAGGTGCGCATCGGGCTCACGGACCAGGGGCGCGGACTGATCCGCGCCGCGGCGCCGGGGTTACAGGACCGCTTCGTCGCACGGCTCGATACGCTCGAGACGGCACGACGGGCCGGACTCCGCGAGGCGCTGGACACGGTGGTGACGCTGCTCGAGGCCGAAGCCCTGGACGCGGCGCCGCTGCTGGCGCCCGGCGATTCTCTCGCCTGCGTACACGAGGCCGGAACCCGCGGAGCGCCGCCCCGGCCCGACGAGGGGGACGGCTCCGCCGCCCCGACACACGCGGGCGACGGCCCGGGCGCCTGAGCGGGCCAAGAGACGACAGTGGACGGTCCAGAGGCACCGCCACGACGACACGACTTCTGCAGCGGGAGGCTGGATGAGCAACGCAGACGAAATCACGTTCCGATCGCCGCAGGCGCGCGATGGGCAACGAATCTGGGCGCAGGTCCGCGACGACGGGACGCTCGAGCTGAACTCGGCGTACTGCTACCTGCTCATGTGCACGCACTTCGCGCCGCAGGGCATCGTGGCGGAGGTGGGTGACGAACTCGCCGGTTTCGTCACCGCGTACCGTCCTCCGAGCGACCCGGAGTCGGTGTTCGTCTGGCAGGTGGGCGTCGCGCCGGCGGGCCGCGGCCGCGGAACCGGCAAGGCACTGCTCAACCATCTGATCCGGCAGCCCGCCAACCGGGACGCCCGCTTCCTGACGGCGACCGTCGACCCGGACAACGAACCGTCCAATCGGCTGTTCGCCTCGTTCGCCCGCAGCCAGGGCGCCGAACTGGCGAAGGAGACGGGCTTCGGCCCCGAGCTCTTCCCGCCCGGCCACGCGCCGGAGCCGCTGCTGCGCATCGGCCCGCTGCCAGGCCGGGGCTGAAGTCCTTTTCGTATCGACCTTTGACGACATCAAGGAGGTGTCCGGCATGAACACCGAACCGTTCAAGCAACTCGAATCCGAAGTCCGCAGCTACTGCCGGAGCTTCCCGGTGGTCTTCACCCAGGCGCGGGGCGCGCGCCTCACGGGCGAGGACGGCAGCGAATACCTCGATTTCTTCGCCGGCGCGGGCGTACTCAACTACGGGCACAACAACCCCGCGATCAAGCAGGCGCTCATGGATTACCTGGCTGACGACGGGATCGTCCACAGTCTCGACATGTATTCGTCGGCCAAGCGGCGTTTCCTCGAGCGCTTCAACGAGGTGATCCTCAAGCCGCGCGACCTCGAATACCGCGTGCAGTTCCCCGGCCCCACCGGGACGAACGCCGTGGAATCGGCCGTGAAACTCGCGCGCAAGGTCACCGGCCGTCAAGGCGTCATCGCGTTCACCAATGCGTTCCACGGCATGACGCTGGGCGCACTGGCGCTCTCGAGCAACAAGTTCAAGCGCAAGGGCGCCGGCGTGCCGCTCGACAACGCCCAGGCGATGCCGTTCGACGGCTACCCCGGCACGAACGGCGACAGCCTCGCCTATCTGGAGGCAACGCTCGAGGACGAGGGCAGCGGCATCGACACGCCCGCGGCCATCGTGCTGGAGACGGTCCAGGCCGAGGGCGGCGTCAACGTCGCGAGCGCCGAGTGGCTGCAGCGCCTCGAGAAGATCGCGCGCAAGCACGACATCGTGCTGATCGTCGACGACATCCAGGTCGGCTGCGGCCGCACGGGCGCATTCTTCAGCTTCGAAGAGGCCGGGATCAAGCCCGATATGGTGACGTTGTCCAAGTCCCTGTCCGGATACGGCCTGCCGTTCGCCGTGGTCCTCATCCGCCCCGACCTGGACCAGTGGGAACCCGGCGAGCACAACGGCACGTTCCGCGGCCACAACCCGGCGTTCGTTACCGCCGTCGCCGCGCTCGAGTACTGGCGCGACGACGCCTTCCAGAAGAGCACGCAGGAGAAGGCCCGCACCGTCGTCGAGCGGCTGGAAAAGATCGCCGACGCGCACGACGCCATCAAGGAAGTGCGCGGCCGCGGCCTCATCCAGGGCCTTGTGTTCAAGGAGGCCGGCAAGGCCAACGACGTCTCCGCCGAGGCGTTCAAGCGCGGGCTCGTGATCGAGACGGCCGGCGCCGAGGACGAGGTCCTGAAGCTGCTGCCGCCGCTGACCGTCACGGCGGACGAGCTGGCCGAGGGCCTGAACATCATCGAGCAGAGCGTGGCCGCCGCGCTCGGCAAGGAAGCACGCGCTGCGTAACCGCGTTCACGGACACGAAGGAGAAAACCATGATCGTTAGACACATCGACGAAACGAAGAACACCGACAAGCAGGTGGATTCCAAGACCTGGACGAGCTATCGGTTCCTGCTGGCGGACGACGGGATGGGGTTCTCGATGCACGAGACCCACATCTATCCGAACACGGAAAGCCACTTCTGGTACAAGAACCACCTGGAAGCGGTGTATTGCGTGGGCGGCGACGGCGAGATCGAGGAGCTCGAGAACGGCAAGGTGCACCCGATCGAGCCGGGTACGCTCTACGCGCTCGACCAGCACGACGATCACAAGCTGCGCGCGGGCAAGGACGGCCTGCGGCTGGTGTGCGTGTTCAACCCGCCGGTCACGGGCCGGGAAGTGCACGATGAAAGCGGTGCCTATCCGGCGGCAAGCTAAGCCGGCGATCCTTGCAAGACCGGAGACGGAAAGGGGCCGGCAATCGCCGGCCCCTTTTTTATTTCCGGTCCATCGCGGGCTTCCGTTGACGCCGGCCCCTAGCCGTCCGACTCCCGGAGCGGCCGCCCGGTGGTACGCCGCATCATGTAGATCGGCACGAACGCGACGGCGGCGGCGGCGATCAGGTAGTAACCGGGCATCGAATCGTTCTGCGTCACCGACACCAGCCACGTGACGGCCAGGGGCGCCGTCCCGCCGAAGGCCGAGGTGGAAACGTTATAGCCCACCGCAAATCCGCCGAAACGCACCCGCGTCGGAAATTGTGCCGGCAGCATCGAAGGCTGTGCTCCGAGCAGCAGGACCAGCAACAGACCGAGAATCAACAATCCTCCAATCGCCAGGGGAATGCTGCCGCTCGCGATCATGCGGATCGCGGGATACGACAACACCAGGAACCCGACACAGGCAATCATGAGCAGGCGCTTGCCGCCGACGCGGTCGGTGAGAGCGCCCACCGGAACCACCAGCACCATCATCACGAGCATGATGAGGATGACGAGCAGCAGGCCCGTCTTCTCGCCCAGGTGCAACGTGTGCTGTAGATAGCTCGGCATGTAGGAGAGGAACTCGTAGTCCGCCACGTTGAGCAGCACCACGAAGCCGATCACGATCAACAGCTCCCGCCAGTACCGGGTATGCAGCTCATAGAGCTGGGACAACAACTCCCGCACGTGCGAGCCGCTCTTGTCGGGGGCATGCTCCTGCAGCTTCTTGAACGCGGGCGTGTCTTCCAGCCGGACGCGCAGGTACACGCCGATGATGCCGAGCGGCCCGGCCGCGAGGAACGGCACCCGCCAGCCCCAGCTGTTCATCGCGTCCGAGGGCAGGAAGAAGGTGAAGATCGTCACCAGCCCCGCGCCGAGCGCGAACCCGGCCAGCGTGCCGAAGGCGAGCCAGCTGCAATGGAAACCGCGGCGGTGGTTGGGGGCGTACTCCACCATGAAGGTGGCCGCGCCGCCGTATTCCCCGCCGGTGGAAAAGCCCTGGACGAGACGCGCCACGACGAGGGCGATCGGCGCCCAGATTCCGATGCTCGCGTAGCCGGGCAAGACGCCCACGACGAACGTCGAAGCCGCCATCAGCAGGATCGTCGCGGCCAGGACGCTCTGGCGGCCGATCTTGTCGCCGAGCGGCCCGAAGAAGAATCCGCCGAAAGGACGCGCGACGAACGCTACAGCGAACGTCCCGAACGAGGACAGCAGTTCGGTGGTCGTGTTGTCGGAGGGAAAGAACACCTTGCCGATGATCGCGGCCACGTAGCTGTACACGCCGAAGTCAAACCACTCCATGCAGTTGCCGATCGCGGCAGCCGCGATCGCACGGCGCAGGGTGGACTCGCTGACCTGTGACGAATCCTGTGCGGGCGCGGTGTTCATGGTCTTTCCTCTCCCTGGATACGCAGCAGCCGGCTTGCCGGGGCTGCCCCGATGGTTTTCCGGGAGGGTACTGGCTGCCGGTCGCCTTGTCCAACGTACGAGGGCGGCCGATTACCGGCGACACTGCGTGCATGGGACGATTGCGCTAAATTTGGGCGAACCGCTGCAGCTCGGGAAGGACACGCGTGGGTACACCGCTGATCATCAACCCGGTCGCCGGACGGGGCGCGGGCCGCACGCTGGCCGAGGCGATCGTCGAGCGGCTGTCCGCACACGGCGTGGCGGCCGAACCGCACTTCACGCAAAGGCGGGGGCATGCCGAAGCGCTGGTCGCCGACGCGGCCGCCACTCATCCGACCGTGATCGTCGCCGGTGGCGACGGCACCCTCTGCGAGGCGGTCAACGGTGCCATGCGTGCGGAGCAGCGACCGGCCATCGGGATCGTGCCTCTCGGGACGGGCAACGACTTCGCGAAAATGCTGGGACTGGACCACGACTGGCGGGAGGCCTGCCGGCGCGTGGCGGACGGGCGCACGCGCCGCGTCGACGTCGGGCGTTGCAACGGGCGGTATTTCGCCAACGGCGTCGGTATCGGATTCGACGCACAGGTGGCCGCGGAAGCCGCCCGCGTGCGCTACCTGCGCGGCTACGCCGTCTACTTCCTGGCCCTGGCCCGGACGCTCGCGCTGCGCTATGCCACCCCGCACGTGCGAATCGACCACGACGGCGGCTCGCTGCATCACACCGTCACGCTGGTCGCGGCCGCGAACGGGCGCTGGTACGGCGGCGCCTTCCGCATCGCACCGGACGCCGAGATCGACGACGGCCTCCTGGAGCTGGTCGTGGCCCGGGGTCTGGGGCGGCTGGGCATTCTCCGGCTCGTGCCGCGTGTCCTGCGTGGCACGCACGTCCGCGACCCGGCCGTGGAAGTGGTGCGCACGCGGCACGCCGCCATTGCCAGCGACGTTCCTTTGCCGGTCCACCTCGACGGCGAAGCCCTGCCGGGCGAGGCACTCAGCCTGGAAATCGACGTCCTCGCCGGCGCGCTGTCCGTTATCGCCTAGCGCGCGCGGGCCGGGCCTGGCGCATCCGGACCCAGAAGATCGCAGCCAGCGCGAGGGCCGCGCCGGCAATCTCCAGCGCCGTGAAGTGACGGTCGAAGATGAGCCGGTCCCAGCCGAACGTGAGGACGGGCTGGAGCAGGAGCAACACGCCCCCCGTGGCCGCGGGAACGCGCGGCAGTCCGGTCGAGATGAGGAGCCAGCCCGCCGCCTGGCAGCCAAGTCCGTACAGGGCCAGCCACAGCCACGGCATGCCGGGCGCGACGTGAAAGCTCTCCCCGCGCAGCCCCAACCAGACCGCCACCGACGCGGCGGTGGCGAGCGACACCAGCGCCATGTAGAGCGCGGGCGCGCCCCGGCTGGAAGTGCGCCCGGCCTGGCGGAGGAACAGGAGGTAGGCCGTGTAAGCGACCGCCGCCCCGAGACCGTAGCCAATGCCGGCGAGGAAGCGGCCGCCGCCGGCGCCCGGCGCCGCGGCGAGCAGCAGGACGAGGCCGGCCAGTGCGACGCCGATGCCGCCGGCCATGGCGAGCGAGAGGCGCTCGCGCCAGATCAGCCAGCCGCCCACGGCCATGAGCACGACCTGGAAATTGGGCAGAAGCGTGGCGATGCCCGGCCCCACGCGGTAGATGCTCAGATGCCACAGCACCAGGTCGAACGCAAAGCTGATGCCCGCCAGCAGCACGAACGCTGCAAAGCGGCCGTCGATCCGGAGCCGCTCGCGCCGGGCCACCGCCACGATCAGCAACGCTGTGCCGCCAATCAGGACCCGGTAGAAGGCCGCCGGCGCCGACGCCACGCCGGAGAGCGGCACAAAAATGCCGGCGAAGCTGATGAAGACCGCGCCCGCGAGAACGCGCAGCATGCCTCCGGGGTGCGACGATCCAGACATTACGTGTCAGTGTGTCAGGGCGTGGCTCAGGGCTCGTCGAGGCGCAGCACCAGGCACTTCGCCGCTCCCCCGGACTTCAGGAACTCCGACAGCGTCACGCCGGTGACGGCGAACCCCGCCTTTTCCAGCTCGCCCCGGAGCCGTTCCGCGGGCTCGTTGAAAACCACCCGCCGGTCGAGGTTGACCGCATTGCATGCGAAGCCCGACGCTTCGTCCGCGGTCACGGGAATGCGCCGCTCCTTGGGGATCCGCCGTTCGATTTCCGCGAGACCGGTCTCGTCGAACGCCTCGGGGAAATACATCAGGTAACCGCCTTCCAGCGGCTGGAGGCACGTGTCGATGTGGTAGTAATGCGGGTCGACCAGGTGCATGGATACGACCTCACGGTCCGGGTAGAAGCCGGCGAGTTCCTCGTGAGCGGCGCGCTGCGTGCGCTGCCCGTAGCCGGCCCAGACCCAGGGCTCGGCGCGGTCGAGCAGCACGTCGCCGGCGCCCTCGAAGAGCAGCTCCTCCGGCCACTCCACGATCTCGTAGCCGTCGTTCTCGAACCAGGCGCGGAAGTGCGGCTCTTCGCCGCGGCGTTCCGCGGGGCCGAAGCGGCTCACGATCGCACGCCCCTGATAGACGACGCCGGCGTTCGCCGTGAACACCATGTCCGGCAGGCCGTCCGCCGGATCGAGCAGCGCGACCTCCGCGCTCTCGGCAAGCGTCTCGCGCAGCGTGTCCCACTGCGACCGGGCCCGCGAACGGGAAACCTCGCCTTCTTCGCCCGCCATCCAGGGATTGATGGCGTAAGACACGGTGAAATAGTCGGGCGCGCACATCAGCACGCGATGCCGCCTGGTCATGCCGGAACCTCCGATCAAACACAAAACGGCCGGCGCCCGAAGCGCCGGCCGCGCATATTGTAATGAATATTCGCCGAACAGTCAGCCTGTGGGGCCGTCCCCCGCCGACCGCCGGTGCGGGACCCAACCCTGCGTATTCGGCGGAGTTGGCCCAGCAGTGACGTTCGCTGCAGACCTGTGCATGGTTTACCGGGCAACCGCGGGCAGGAAGACCTCCGCCAACATGCAGCGCACGCTGCCGCCGCCGAGACGCTCGATGGTGGGTATGGGGGACGCCACCACACTCCCGTAACGCTCCAGGCGTTGGATCGCACGATCCCCGAGGCTTGTCCGCGCGGCTTCCGACATGGCGATCACAGGTCCCCGGTCGCCTCGCAGGTGGAGGATGTTGGCGGCGAAGCCGCCCACCTGTTCCTGCGAGAGGGCGATAACCTCGTTGCCCCCCGCCTCGAGGCTGGCCACAAGCCGCCGGCGCTCCCACTCCTGCGGCAGGGCCTCCAAAGCCACGGCGGCAAAACCGTGCCCGAGCGCCATCATCACGTTCGTGTGGTAGATCGCCACGCCCTCCGGGTCGACGGCGTCGAAGGCGTGAACCTCGTAGCCGAGCAGACGGGCCCAGTGCGCAAGGGGCGCCTCCGAGGTCCGCTGCGAGCGGCACGCGTAGGCAATCCCGCGCTGGCGGTCGAGGATGAGCGACCCGGTGCCTTCCAGCGCCCGTTCCTGCGCCTCCCAGGGCGAGAGATCGAGCACCGCCGTGACTTCACGCCCCCGGCCGCGCAGGATCGCCACGAGGTCGGCGCGCCGTTCACGGCGACGGCTGGGAGCCAGCATCGGGTAGAGAACCACGGTTCCGTCCGCGTGCGTCGAGAACCAGTTGTTGGGGAACACCGCGTCCGGCTTCGCCGGTTCCGCCGTGTCCTCCGCGACGATGACGTCCACGCCGGCCGCACTCAGCGCGGCAGCCAGCCGGTCGAATTCCACCTGCGCGGCCCGGACGACGTCGGCATCCCCCGCCGCCGCCTGGAAGCGGTTGGTCTCCGCGGTTTCCGGATTGGATCCGAACGCGGCTGGCCGGATCATGAAGACGGCTTCGGCGAGAGGCGCCGAATCCGGGCTCCGGCTCTCCCGTGCACGGGCTTCAGTGGTCATTGCAGAAGCGCAAGTCTGGGGCGATACTGTTTTCAATCATACGCTACGGACGCTTGGGACGATGCGCCAAACCCGCCGCCGGACGTCATGAAGTCGGCTTCGCCGCAGTCGCAGACCGGGCGCGCCGCAACGGGGCTCGCGTTCCGGACCGGAGCCCGGATTCCGGGGCTCCAGGTCCGCGACGCGGACGGCCGGCCAACCGATCTTCCGACGCTGCTTGAGGGGCGCCCGGCCCTGGTGGTCTACGTGCCGCGGCCGCACAGCCCGGCGGCGCGACAGGCCGCCCGCCGACTTGCAAGGCTGGAGACGGGCGTCGCCGGCCTGCAGCGCATTCTGCTCCTTCCCGCCTCGACGGGCGGCGCCGACGCGGCGGCACTCGCCGCGGACGGCGTAGTCATCTGCGTCGCCCGTGACGAGTACGCCACGGAGGACGAGCGACTCCTGCCGTGGGCGGCAACGGACAAGGCCGCGCGTGTGACGCACGCGGGATCGGTGCGCCCGGCCGAACTCGGGCGTCTCGGCCCGCGCCTGCGTGCAGCCGCCGCAAGCGCCGACAAGACAAGCGCCGGCGGTCGTGGGATCGTAAGCCAAGCCGCGCCGGTACTCATGGTGCCGGACGTTCTCGGGCGCGGACTGTGCCGCCGCCTGATCGAACACTTCGACCGGAAGGGCGGCCACCCCTCCGGCGTGCTCGACCTCTCGGGGCCGGAACCGCAATGGCGGCCGGATGCGGCCGTCAAGCAGAGGCTCGACCTCACACTCGAGGAACCGGAACTGATCCGGGAACTCGAGGCCGCGACCGCCGCCCGCGTGCTGCCCGAGATCCGCAAGTGCCACCACTACACCGTTACGCACCACGAACCGTTCAAACTCGTTTCCTACGACGAGGGAAGCGGCTACTTTCGTCCGCATCGCGACAACGAGACGCACGACACGCTCTATCGTCGTTTCGCGATGACGATCAACCTCAACACGGGTGACTACGACGGCGGAGGGCTGCAGTTCCCGGAGTTCGGCTCGACCGTCTACCGTCCGCCGCTGGGCGGTGCGATCATCTTTTCCTGCTCGTTGCTCCACGAGGCGACCGACGTGACCCGCGGCCGCCGTTATGCGGTCCTGGGGTTCTTCTACAACCCCGATGACGGCCTCGAACGCTGACGGGCGGCCGGGGATGGACGCACACGCCCCATCGAGCGACGCGGCGGACTCCGATACCGCCGTCTGGGACCAGTACTGGCGCGACGGGAGACTCGCCTCCTGCGGCGGCGAAGGTCGCAGCGGCTACCAGGCGGCGATCGCTGACGGCTGGCGGGCATTCTTCGCGGCGCTGGCCCCGGGAAGCCGGATCCTGGACGCATGCGCGGGCAACGGCGCCGTTGCGCGAATCGCCGAAGAGGTCGCGATCGCGGGCGGCGTGCTGTTCGACATCGATGCGTTCGACTCGGCACGGATTGCACCGGTGCAGGAGAACTCGAGCATCCGGTTCCAGGCCCGCGTTCGCGCCGAATCGACACCCTATCCGGCAGGTGTCTTCGATGCGGTAGTCGGCCAGTACGCAATCGAATACACGGCGCTGGAGCGGACCCTCCCCGAACTGAAGCGCGTGAGCCGCCCGAGCGGGCGGGTCCGTTTCGTCGTTCACGCGCGCGAGGGCATCGTGGTGGCGGGCGCACGGCAACAGCTGGAGGATGTCCGGCGCTTCCACGAAACGGGAGACATTTTTTCCGCGGCTCGCGAGCTGGCTCGGGCCCGGGCCGCCGGTAGCGGCTCGCCGCGCCAGGAAGAGTTCGCCGCGCGCGTGCGCACCTGTCTGGAAAACCTGCACGCCGCATCGCAGAGGAGCACGGATCCCGTCATGTTCCGCGACGTTGCCGACGTGATCGTTCATGCGCTGCATGCGCAGCGCCGCTCGGGCACCGAAGCCGTACTACACAAGATCGACGAGGCGGCCGAAACCGTGGACGCCCATGAGGGACGCCTCAGCGCAATGTACCGTGCGGCGCTGGACGAAGCCGGCGCCATCCGCCTGGCCGAACGCGTGTCGGAATTGTGGCGCCGGCCCGCGCAAACCGGGCGCGTTCAGAAGCCCGACGGCGGGCTTCTCGGTTGGAGTATCGAGACGACATCCCGCTCCGCCGGCGGTGGCTCGCCTCCCTGACCGGTCAGCGAATCCATAAAAAAAGCCCCGGCCGGGTATCCCGGCCGGGGCTTTGCTGTAAATGCCTGGCAGTGTCCTACTTTCACACGGGGAGAGCCCCGCACTATCATCGGCGCTGAGCGGTTTCACTTCCGAGTTCGGAATGGGATCGGGTGGTTCCCGCCCGCCATGGCCGCCAGGCAAACTGTCGGGATGACCGCTTTCGCGCTCATCCACGTCTCGAAAAGTTGTTGGCACCTGCGATTGCCACAGTCGCTGTTCCAGAATGCTTGGGTGTTATATGACCAAGCCTCACGGGCAATTAGTACCGGTTAGCTTCATGCATTGCTGCACTTCCACACCCGGCCTATCAACGTCGTAGTCTTCGACGGCCCTTCAGGGGGATCAAGTCCCCAGGGAGACCTCATCTTGGGGTGGGCTTCCCGCTTAGATGCTTTCAGCGGTTATCCCTTCCATACATAGCTACCCGGCAGTGCCACTGGCGTGACAACCGGAACACCAGAGGTATGTCCACTCCGGTCCTCTCGTACTAGGAGCAGCTCCCCTCAAGTCTCCAACGCCCACGGCAGATAGGGACCGAACTGTCTCACGACGTTCTGAACCCAGCTCGCGTACCACTTTAAATGGCGAACAGCCATACCCTTGGGACCTGCTTCAGCCCCAGGATGTGATGAGCCGACATCGAGGTGCCAAACTCCTCCGTCGATGTGGACTCTTGGGAGGAATCAGCCTGTTATCCCCGGAGTACCTTTTATCCGTTGAGCGATGGCCCTTCCATACAGAACCACCGGATCACTAAGACCGGCTTTCGCCCCTGCTCGACGTGTATGTCTCGCAGTCAAGCACCCTTATGCCTTTGCACAAACCGCGCGATTTCCGACCGCGCTTAGGGTACCTTTGTGCTCCTCCGTTACTCTTTGGGAGGAGACCGCCCCAGTCAAACTACCCACCATACACTGTTCCTGACCCGGATAACGGGCCTAGGTTAGAACCTCGAGCAGGCCAGGCTGGTATTTCAAGGGTGGCTCCACGACGACTGGCGTCGCCGCTTCAAAGCCTCCCAGCTATCCTACACAAGCATGCTCAAAATTCAGTGCAAAGCTGTAGTAAAGGTTCACGGGGTCTTTCCGTCTAGCCGCGGGTACACTGCATCTTCACAGCGATTTCAATTTCACTGAGTCTCGGGTGGAGACAGCGCCGCCATCGTTACGCCATTCGTGCAGGTCGGAACTTACCCGACAAGGAATTTCGCTACCTTAGGACCGTTATAGTTACGGCCGCCGTTTACCGGGGCTTCGATCAGGAGCTTCGCCGAAGCTGACCCCATCACTTAACCTTCCGGCACCGGGCAGGCGTCACACCCTATACATCCACTTTCGTGTTAGCAGAGTGCTGTGTTTTTGATAAACAGTCGCAGCGGCCTGGTCACTGCGGCCCCCTTCTGCTCCAGCCGCGAGGGCCTTCACATACAAGAGGCGCACCTTCTCCCGAAGTTACGGTGCCATTTTGCCTAGTTCCTTCACCCGAGTTCTCTCAAGCGCCTTAGGATTCTCTCCTCACCCACCTGTGTCGGTTTACGGTACGGTCACACACTGCCTGAAGCTTAGAGGCTTTTCCTGGAAGCATGGCATTAATCACTTCCTCCGCGCCGAAGCTTGGAGTCGTCATCACATCTCGAGATTGACCTTCCGGATTTTCCTGGAAGGTCTCCCTACATGCTTGAACCGGGGCGACCGACGCCCGGCTGACCTAGCCTTCTCCGTCCCCCCATCGCAGCAGTGCATGGTGCAGGAATGTTGACCTGCTTTCCATCGACTACGCCTTTCGGCCTCGCCTTAGGGGCCGACTCACCCTGCGCCGATTAACGTTGCGCAGGAAACCTTGGGTTTACGGCGAGCGGGCTTTTCACCCGCTTTATCGTTACTCATGTCAGCATTCGCACTTCCGATATCTCCAGCATGTCTCGCGACACACCTTCGCAGACGTACGGAACGCTCCCCTACCACGCGCAAAACCCTCAGGAATTACGCGTCCGCAGCTTCGGTGCATGGCTTGAGCCCCGTTGAATCTTCCGCGCGGGGTAACTAGACCAGTGAGCTATTACGCTTTCTTTAAAGGATGGCTGCTTCTAAGCCAACCTCCTGGCTGTCTGTGCCGCCCCACATCGTTTGCCACTTAGCCATGACTTGGGGACCTTAGCTGGCGGTCTGGGCTGTTTCCCTCTCGACGACGGACCTTATCACCCGCCGTCTGTCTCCCGCGATCGTACTTCCCGGTATTCGGAGTTTGCATCGGTTTGGTAAGTCGGGATGACCCCCTAGCCGAAACAGTGCTCTACCCCCGGGAGTAAAACGCGAGGCGCTACCTAAATAGCTTTCGGGGAGAACCAGCTATCTCCGGGCTTGTTTAGCCTTTCACTCCTATCCACAGCTCATCCAATAACTTTTCAACGTTAACTGGTTCGGGCCTCCAGTGGGAATTACCCCACCTTCACCCTGGCCATGGATAGATCGCCCGGTTTCGGGTCTAATCCCAGCGACTGAGCGCCCATTTAAGACTCGGTTTCCCTACGGCTCCCCTATGCGGTTAGCCTTGCCACTGAGATTAAGTCGCTGACCCATTATACAAAAGGTACGCCATCACCCGGCCGAAGCCAGGCTCTGACTGCTTGTACGCATACGGTTTCAGGTTCTATTTCACTCCCCTATCAGGGGTTCTTTTCGCCTTTCCCTCACGGTACTGGTTCACTATCGGTCGGCAGAGAGTATTTAGCCTTGGAGGATGGTCCCCCCATGTTCAAGCAGGGTTACACGTGCCCCGCCCTACTCGATTTCACCGCCCGAGCCCTTTTGTGTACAGGGCTATCACCTTCTGTGGCTGTACTTTCCAGAACATTCCACTAGGACTCGGGTGGCTTAAGGGCTGCTCCGCGTTCGCTCGCCGCTACTTACGGAATCTCGGTTGATTTCTGTTCCTCCGGGTACTTAGATGGTTCAGTTCCCCGGGTTCGCCTCATACACCTATGTATTCAGTGCACGATGACCACCGAAGTGGCCGGGTTTCCCCATTCGGAAATCTCCGGATCAAAGCCTGTTTGCCGGCTCCCCGAAGCTTATCGCAGGCTACAACGTCCTTCATCGCCTTCTGCCGCCTAGGCATCCACCGTATGCGCTTAGTCGCTTGGCCATATAACCCCAAACACTCTGGGGTTCCAAGGACTGAAACGTACTGACTGAGCAATCGCTACTTCGCATCATTGCGAAGCGATCCTGTAGACGCCAACAACTTTCCGAGTTTTAAAAGACCTGGCCGACACCGTCGCCGGCTGGTACCGCAAACCGCCCGATCGGGGTGGCTTGCGGTGCCTTCCGGCAATGGATGGTGGAGCTGACCGGGATCGAACCGGTGACCCCCTGCTTGCAAAGCAGGTGCTCTCCCAGCTGAGCTACAGCCCCGTCAGCTCGCCCGGCTCTCTCCCGCGACACCGGCGGTTCCGCGCATTAGCCGCAACCAATGAGCGCAATCGCATCGTGCCTCGCGTGAAAGTGGTGGGTCTGGGAAGATTTGAACTTCCGACCTCACCCTTATCAGGGGTGCGCTCTGACCAACTGAGCTACAGACCCGGCGCTGAGGCTTCCCGAAGGAGCCAGGCTCGAAGGGACAAGCAACTTGTGTGGACGCCCGCGCGATCTCGCGTCGTCTGCTCTTTAAAGGAGGTGATCCAGCCGCACCTTCCGATACGGCTACCTTGTTACGACTTCACCCCAGTCGCCGACCCCACCGTGGACGGCGCCTTCCCGAAGGTTAGGCTACCGGCTTCTGGTGCAGCCGACTCCCATGGTGTGACGGGCGGTGTGTACAAGGCCCGGGAACGTATTCACCGCGGCAATGCTGATCCGCGATTACTAGCGATTCCGACTTCATGCAGTCGAGTTGCAGACTGCAATCCGGACTACGACTGGCTTTGAGGGATTGGCTCCGCCTTGCGACTTGGCGACCCTCTGTACCAGCCATTGTAGCACGTGTGTAGCCCTGCCCATAAGGGCCATGATGACTTGACGTCATCCCCACCTTCCTCCGGTTTGTCACCGGCAGTCTCCCTAGAGTTCCCATCCGAAATGCTGGCAACTAGGGACGAGGGTTGCGCTCGTTGCGGGACTTAACCCAACATCTCACGACACGAGCTGACGACAGCCATGCAGCACCTGTCACTGGGTTCCCGAAGGCACTCCTCCATCTCTGGAGGATTCCCAGGATGTCAAGGGCAGGTAAGGTTCTTCGCGTTGCATCGAATTAAACCACATGCTCCACCGCTTGTGCGGGCCCCCGTCAATTCCTTTGAGTTTCAACCTTGCGGCCGTACTCCCCAGGCGGAGAACTTAACGCGTTAGCTGCGCCACCGAAGGGCTAACCCCCCCCGACGGCTAGTTCTCATCGTTTAGGGCGTGGACTACCAGGGTATCTAATCCTGTTTGCTCCCCACGCTTTCGTGCCTCAGCGTCAGTTGCGATCCAGGTGGCCGCCTTCGCCACTGGTGTTCTTCCCGATATCTACGCATTTCACCGCTACACCGGGAGTTCCACCACCCTCTATCGCACTCTAGCCGAGCAGTATCGAATGCAATTCCCAGGTTAAGCCCGGGGCTTTCACATCCGACTTGCCCAGCCGCCTACGCACCCTTTACGCCCAGTAATTCCGATTAACGCTCGCACCCTCCGTATTACCGCGGCTGCTGGCACGGAGTTAGCCGGTGCTTCTTCTGCCGGTAACGTCAACCACTGGTGGTATTAACACCGATGGCAGTCTTCCCGGCCGAAAGTGCTTTACAACCCGCAGGCCTTCTTCACACACGCGGCATTGCTGGATCAGGGTTGCCCCCATTGTCCAATATTCCCCACTGCTGCCTCCCGTAGGAGTTCGGGCCGTGTCTCAGTCCCGATGTGGCTGATCATCCTCTCAGACCAGCTACCGATCGCGGCCTTGGTGAGCCGTTACCTCACCAACAAGCTAATCGGACGTGGGCTCATCTCATAGCGCAAGGTCCGAAGATCCCCTGCTTTCCTCCGTGGAGCGTATGCGGTATTAGCCCGAGTTTCCCCGGGTTGTCCCCCACTACGAGGCAGATTCCCACGCGTTACTCACCCGTCCGCCACTCGTCAGCACCCCGAAGGGCCTGTTACCGTTCGACTTGCATGTGTTAGGCATGCCGCCAGCGTTCAATCTGAGCCAGGATCAAACTCTTCAGTTCAAAGCTAAGCTTTGAGCTATCAGAGCGACCCAGGTTCCTAATCACTGACTAGGCTTCTGTGTCGCTCGCATGGTTGACGTTCAACCACACGGGCGCCCACACAAGTTGCTTGACCCAAGTTTTTAAAGATCGACCCGGAATGCCCGGGGCAGATCGGCCATTATACCTGCTCGCAACCCCTCGTCAACAACTTTTTGACCGGATTGTGTCGAGCGGTGATCGCCGTTGCGAGCCGCGCATTATACATCCCGCGGCGCCGAATGGAACCCCCTTTTTGCGGCCTCATCCCGAGCCGGGTAACACGCAGGCCGAACGCATGCCGTCCAACCACTGTTCCACCTCGTCGAGGCCCCCGGCGGAGCGCCCCGCGCCCCCCAACCGCTCGACCACCGCCGAGCCGGAAATCGCGCCGGCGGCCCCGGCCTGCAGGGCCGCCCGGACATGCTCCGGGCGCGAGATCCCGAACCCGAGCACGGACGGCGGGGCCCGACGTTGCGCGAGCGCCGCGAGCATTTCATCCGCCGGGCGTCCCGCTGCAGTCTCGGCGCCGGTCACGCCGCTGCGAGTAAGCACGTATGTGTAGCCCTCGCCCAGGCGTGCGATCCGGTCCAGGGCGGAGCCGCCGGCATTGGGCGGGGCGATGAAGACCGGCGCCACCCCCGCGGCTCGAGCGGCCGCGGCGAAGGGCTCGCCTTCTTCGCTCGGAACATCGGCCACGAGCACGGAATCCACTCCCGCCTCCGCCGCTCGCGCGTAAAAACGCCCGATCCCGGGACGCAGCACGAGGTTGGCGTAGACGAGCAGACCGATAGGGAGGTCGGGGTGACGATCACGCACGCCCGCCACCAGCGCCAGGCATGCGGCGGGGGTGGCCCCGTCCCGCAATGCCGTGGCTGTCGCCCGCTGGATCGTCGGGCCGTCTGCCACGGGGTCGGAAAACGGAATGCCGAGCTCGAGCGCATCCGCATGGCGGGCCAGCGCATCGAGCTGCTCGGCGCAACGCGCCCGGTCCGGAAAGCCGAGCACGGTGAAGGGAATGAACGCGCCGCGCCGTTCGGCGGCGAGCGATTGGAAACGGGCGGCGTAGCGGCTCACGCATCACCCCCGAGCAGCCGGCGCACGTGGTCCAGGTCCTTGTCGCCGCGGCCGGAGAGGCCGAGCAGGATGACTGTCTCGCGCTCCGCGCGCCGCGCTTCGGCAAGCGCCCAGGCGAGCGCATGCGCGGATTCGAGCGCGGGAATGATGCCCTCGCTGCGCGACAACTCGCGGAACGCGGCGAGCGCCTCGGCGTCGCCGACCGGGAGATACTCGGCACGGCCCGTCTCGGCCAGATGCACGTGTTCCGGCCCGACCGCCGGGTAATCCAGCCCGGCGGACACGGAGTGCGATTCCAGGATCTCGCCGTCGTCGTCCTGCATCACGTGCGTGAACGCTCCGTGCAGAATGCCCGGTGTGCCGGCGGATACCGTTGCGCCGTGCTTGCCGCTGCCCACGCCTTCGCCCCCCGGCTCCGCGCCCACGAGGCGCACGGCCTCGTCGTCCACGAAGTCCGCGAAGAGTCCGATGGCATTGGAGCCTCCGCCGACGCACGCCACGACGGCGTCCGGCAGTCGCCCTTCGCGCTCCAGCACCTGGGCGCGTGCCTCGGTCCCGATCACGCGCTGGAATTCGCGCACCATGGTCGGGAACGGGTGCGGCCCTGCCGCCGTGCCGAGCAGGTAATGCGTGTCCGCATAACTCGCCGCCCAATCCCGAAGCGCTTCGTTGATCGCATCCTTGAGCGTCCCGCTGCCGTTTTCGACCGGCACCACCTCGGCGCCCAGCAGTTCCATGCGAAAGACGTTGGGCTGCTGCCGCGCGCAGTCCCGCGCGCCCATGTAGACGCGTACGGGAATGTCCAGCAGCGCTCCGGCGAGGGCAGTGGCCACGCCGTGCTGACCGGCACCGGTCTCGGCGATGATCCGGCGCTTGCCCATGCGCCTGGCCAGTAACGCTTGGCCGAGCACCTGATTGGTCTTGTGCGCGCCGCCGTGAAGCAGGTCCTCGCGCTTGAGATAGATCCGCGCCGGCGTATCGGCCGCCAGGTTCCGGCACCGGGTCAGCGGCGTCGGCCGCCCGGCGTAATGACGCAGCAGATCGTCGAGTTCGCGCCGGAACTCCGGCTGCGCGGTCGCTTCCGCGAAGGCGTCCGCCAATTCGGCGAGCGGCGGCACCAGCAACTCCGGGACATAGCGCCCGCCCCAGCGTCCGAAACGACCGTCCGCGAATTCAGCGCGCATCGGTTCTCTCCCGGCGCCCCGCCGCCGCGCGCAACGCCGCCACGACGTCGTTGATGCGCGCGGCATCCTTGACGCCCGGCGCCGATTCCACACGCGAATTCAAGTCGATCAACCATGGTTGCAGCGCGGCGGCCGCCATCGCATTGTCCGCGCCGATGCCGCCGGCCAGAACCGCCCCCGACAAATCCGCGCCGGCCAGCGCGCCGGCATCGAACGGTATGCCGCTGCCGCCGAGCCGGCCGTCCCGACCGGTGTCGAGCAAGAGCCGGTCCGCGCCCGACTCCCGGACGTCGGCAAGAGGCGGGTGGCCCGGCACGGCTTTCCAGATCTCGCTGTCGGCGGGCAGGTCGTCGCGCAGCGCGCGGACGTACGCCGCATCCTCCCGGCCATGCAACTGCACCGCCGCCAGACGCAGTTCGTTGGCAACGGCCGCGACTTCCGCGCGGGGCTGGTCCCGGAACACCCCGACCCAGTCGAGCGGCGCCGCGGCGCGCACCTGCCGGGCGGTGTCCAGGTCGATGCAGCGGGGTGAGCCGGGCGCGAAGATCAGCCCGCCCATGACCGCACCGGCCTGCCAGGCAGCCCGCGCATCGTCCCGACGCGTGAGTCCGCAGACCTTGAGGCGGCCCACGGCCAGCTCCCGCGCCGCATGGCCCGGCCGGCCGCCGCGGCTCAGCCGCGTCCCGACCAGAAACCCGTCGACGAGCGGCGCCAGACGCAGCACATCGCCACGCGTGCCGATACCCGACTCGCTGATGACCCGACGGTTCGCGGGCACCCGCGGCGCCAGCTGCTCGGTCACGGCGAGGTTCACCGACAAATCCTTGAGATTGCGATTGTTGATTCCGATGATCGCGGCGTCCAGGGCCAATGCACGTTCCAGCTCCGTCTCGTCATGCACTTCGGTCAGTGCGTCCATGCCCAGCCTCCTCGCCTCCGCGGCGCAGGCGCGCCAACCGGCATCGTCGAGCACCGACAACATCAGGAGCACGGCGTCGGCGCCCCAGGCACGCGCCTCGGTCACTTCCTCCGGACCAAGGATGAAGTCCTTGCGCAGCAACGGTACATCTACCGATTCGCGCGCGCGCGCGAGATGCGGCAGGTCGCCCCCGAAAAACTCCGGCTCGGTGAGCACGGAAACCGCATCGGCCACGCCGTCGTACTCCGCAGCCAGACGCGCGGGATCGTAGTCGTCGACGAGCCGGCCGGCAGACGGCGAAGCGGCCTTGCACTCGAGGACGAAGCCGGCGTGGGGTTTCGACAGCGCGTGAACCAGACCCGGCCCCGTACGCATGGCGGCTTCGCGCGGGGACACAGGACCGGCGCCGGCCAGTCGTCGCCTCTTGGCGGCCAGTATCCGTTCAAGCGCCATACGAGCCCACCTGTCTCAGACGCTCCAGCCGCTCGCCGGCCCGGCCGTCCGCGAGCGCTTCCAGCGCCTGGCCGGTGCCGTCCCTCAAGCTCGGCGCCCGGCCCGCGGCCCAGAGCAGAGCCCCGGTGTTCAAGGCAAGGGCGTCCCGGTAGGCCGGCCGGCCGCCGCCGCAGAGCACGTCGGCCAGCGCCGCGGCGTTCTCGGCGGCCTCGCCGCCGGCCAGCGCCTCGAGCGGCTGCCGCCGCAGGCCTGCCTCTTCCGGCTCCAGACGCAGTGTCTCGACGCGACCGTCGGCGACGAGCGCCGCGTGCGTCGGTCCGTGCAACGCGACCTCGTCGAGCCCGCTCCCATGCACGACCAGCGCGCGTGCCACGCCGAGCACCGCGAGCGCCTCGGCGACCGGCTCGACGAGTTCCTCGGCATAGACGCCCGCGAGCTGGCAGGGCGGGGCCGCCGGATTGACCAGCGGGCCGAGCACGTTGAAAAGCGTGCGCGTGGCGAGCGCGCGCCGCACCGGCATCGCGTGGGCGATGCCCGGGTGGTAGTCCGGCGCGAAGAGGAAGGCCACGCCCGCCTCGTCCAGGCAGCGGCGCGCCGTCCCGGCCTCGAGGCGCACGTCCACGCCCAGCGCTTCCAGGGCGTCGGCCGACCCTGACCGCGACGAGACCGAGCGGTTGCCGTGTTTCGCCACCGGCAACCCGCAGGCCGCGGCCGTGAACGCGACGCCGCTCGAGACGTTGAGCGTGCCCTTGCCGTCCCCCCCGGTACCGCAGGTGTCGGCGAAAAAATAATCCGGGCGCGGGAAGGGGCGCGCCGCGTTACGCAGCGCCCGCGCGGCGGCCGCGATCTCGCTGCCGCGCTCGCCCTTGAACTTGAGCGCCACCAGCAACGCGCTCAGCAACACCGGCTCCAGCTCCCCGGCCACGAGCCGGGCGAACAGTGCCTCGACGTCGCGGGGCGCCAGGTCCTCGCGACGGTACAAGCGCTCTATCGCTGCGCTCACGCCGCCCATGCCAGCACACGCTCTATCAGGCTGCCACCCTCGCGGGTCAAGACCGACTCCGGATGGAACTGGACGCCGAGGATGCGCCGCTTCGTATCCTCCATCGCCATGGGAATCCGCCGGCCGCCGTCTTCGATCCAGGCCGTCTCGCGGAATCCCGCGGGTACCACCGTCACCGCCAGCGAGTGGTAACGCCCCGCGACGAACGGCACGTCGAGACCGGAAAAGACGCCTTCCGCTTCGTGGCGCACCGACGCGGCCTTGCCGTGCACGAGCGAGGGGGCATGGCCCACCGCACCGTCGAACGCCGCGGCCAGGGCCTGGTGCCCCAGGCACACGCCGAAGACGGGACGGCGCCCCGCGGCCGCCCGGACGAGCGGCACCAGATTCCCCGCGTCCTCGGGTCTTCCCGGCCCCGGCGAAGCCACGAGCAACGCGTGCTCCCCGAGCCGTTCCTCGAGCGTTTCCAGCGGGGCATCGTTGCGCCACACCTCGACCTCCGACCCCGCGCGGCGGAACTCGTCCACAAGGCTGTAGCTGAAGGAATCGAAGTTGTCCAGGAACAGGACCGACGGGCGTTCACTCATCGTCGTTCTCCTCGCTCGCGCCCAGCGCCGACAGCACGGCCTGGGCCTTGCGCCGCGTCTCGTCGGCCTCGGCCAGCGGGTCCGAGTCCGCGACCACTCCCGCGCCGGCCTGCACCCGGGCCACGCCGTCGCGCACCAGCGCGGAACGGATCACGATGGCCGAGTCGAGGTCGCCCGCGGCGGTCAGGTACCCGACCGCGCCGCCGTAGGGTCCGCGTCGCACGGGTTCGTACTCGCGCAGCAGCCCGGCGGCCCTCACCTTCGGCGCGCCGGTCAAGGTGCCCATGTTCAGGCTCGCCCGGTAGGCGTGCAGGGCGTCCAGCCCCGCGGCGAGTTCGCCCCCCACCCGCGAGACCAGATGCATGACATGCGAATAACGCTCCACATGCATCAACTCGCTGACGCGCCGGCTGCCGGGCACGGCGATCCGGGCGATGTCGTTGCGGGCAAGGTCGACGAGCATGACGTGTTCGGCGATCTCCTTCTCCGAGAGACGCAGTTCGAGTTCCAGCCGGGCGTCGCGCTCGGGATCGGGACGGCCCGCCGCGTCGCGGCCGCGCGGCCGTGTCCCGGCGATCGGATGCACCTCCACCCGCCGCGTCGCCGCCTCCACCTTGAGCGCACTCTCCGGGGAGGCGCCGAAGAGCGTGCCGTGCTCGTCGCGCACGCAGAACATGTACGGGCTCGGGTTGGACGCGCGCAGCCGGGCGTAGGCTTCGAGCGGATTCGCGCACGGCGCCTCCCAGGCGCGCGACGGCACGACCTGGTAGACGTCGCCGGCCGCGATCCGCTCGCGGGCGCGCTCGACCACGCTGCCGTAGGCACGGTCCGAGAGCGTCACCCGCGCGCCAACCGACGGAGGCGGGGGAACGTCGAAACGCCCGGCGCTCTGGCACAGATCGGCCAGTTCGCCGAGGCGCCGCCGGGCCGTTACCTCGTCGCCCCGAGGGGCGAGCACGGCAAGCGTGGTGGCAGCGTGGCGGTGATCGATGCGGATCACGGCGCCGGCCAGGTGGAAGGCGTAGTCGGGATAACCGTCCGAGGCGTCGCGCGGCTCCGGCAACACCTCGAAGGAGCCGACCAGGTCGTAGGCAAAGCAGCCGTAGGCAAATGCCGCCGTCCCGGCGTCGCCGATCGGCAGCGCGGTCGTCACGTCGCGCAGCGGATCGAGAACGGACGGCTCGGTCAGGCGCGAGCGCTCGTCCTGCCGGCTCGTCCCCGGCGGATCGTATCTAAGCGAGAGCGCATCGGGATCACGCGCCTCGAGGGCATGCTCGCGGCGCCGGGCGATGGCGTCCAGCAGGGGCCGGGCCGCGTCGCGGCGGCTTGCGACGGTCACACTGCCCGAGCGCGCCGTCAAGCTCAGCCACGGGTCCAGGAACACGAGGCTCTGCGCGCTTTCCTGCGCACCCGCATCCGCGGTCTCGAAGAGTGCCGCCGACGCCCGGCCCCCGGCCGCCGCCGCAAAGACGGCCAGCGGATCGGCGACGCCCTCCAGCCGGCGCGTCAGTACGGACAGTGCCGGGGCGCTCACAGCCGGCGTCCCGCTGCTTCGACGAAGGGGCGCAACTCGCGCATCAGCCGTGCGAACGCGTCGGGGGTGAGCGACTGCCGCCCGTCCGACAGGGCCTCCTCCGGCTTGGGATGCACTTCCACCAGCAACCCGTCTGCGCCCACCGCGACGGAGGCCCGCGCCAGCGGCGGGACCAGCTCCGCAAGACCCGTGCCGTGCGAGGGGTCCACCATGACCGGCAAATGGGTCCGCTGCTTGAGCCAGGCCACGGCGTTGAGGTCGAGCGTGTTGCGGGTAGCGGTTTCAAACGTGCGGATGCCACGCTCGACGAGAATCACGTCGTCGTTGCCCTCGTTGAGGATGTATTCGGAGGCGAGCAGCAACTCCTCCACGGTGGCGGACAAGCCGCGCTTGAGCACCACCGGCATTCCGGTGCGCCCCACTGCGCGCAGCAACGTGTAGTTCTGCATGTTGCGGGCACCGACCTGGAGCGCCCCGACGCGCCCGCGGAAGTATTCGAGGTCCGTTGCGTCCAGAACCTCGGTGACCACGGGCAAGCCGTGACGCTCGGAAGCACTCGCGAGCATGTCCAGGGCCTCCGGGCCATGGCCCTGAAAGCTGTAGGGGCTGGTGCGGGGCTTGTACGCGCCGCCGCGCAGCCCAGCCGCCCCGGCCGCCGCAACCGCCTCGGCCGCGGCATCGATCTGCTCGGCGTTCTCCACGGCGCAGGGACCGGCCACCACCACGAAGCGCTCCCCGCCCACCGGCACGCCGCCGATGGACACCACGGTGTCGTGCGGGTGCAACGCACGACTCGCACGCTTGTAAGGCGCGGCGTCCCGGATGACCTCCTCGATCAGCGGGTGCCGGTCAAGCGCAAGGCTTTCCAGCTGAGAGGCGGGCCCCACCAGCCCGTAGGCACGCGCACCGTTTCCGGTCACCGCCAGCGGCGTCAGGTCCTGCGCGCGCAGCTCCGCCAGGAGCCGTGCGCGGCCTTCGTCACTGACGTCCGGTTTGAGTATGAAAAACATGGTCCCCCAGCTCTCCGCTCGTTCGATCCATAAAAAAAAGGCCCGCTCGAAGGCGGGCCTTTTCCCAAACTTTCCGACGCCGTGCAACGTCATTCAGGCAGGGTCAACCCGCGGTCGTTCCTCCGCGCCACCACCAAGCCTGATTCACGTGCGTCGCCGTCATGGGGCGCAACGGTAGCCGCGCGGATCGCCGGTGTCAAGCCCGCCGGGCGTAGAATCGTCACAGGTCGGGATTCGGATGGAAGCCGTGCAGCCACCCTGGCGGGAAATGCCGTGGACCGTCGCGTTCTGGGTCGTTTACGTGGCGGCCTTCTCCCTCGAGACCCGGTGGTTGATCCGGGGCCGCGGGGGCGAAGGATCGGAGCTCCGCGATCGCGGGAGCTGCTTCGCCATCATCGGCGCGATGTTCGTCGCGGTCGCCTTGGCATTCTGGTACGCGAGCCGGGGACGGGCGTTCGCACTCACGTGGCACCCGCACGCCTGGTTCGTCGCCGGACTGGCGCTGATGGTGACCGGGGCGGCGATCCGGCAATGGGCCATGAGCACGCTCGGGCGACGCTTCACCGGCGTCGTGGTCATCCAGTCCGATCACGCGCTGATCGAAACGGGACCCTACCGCTATGTGCGCCACCCCTCCTACACCGGGGCCTTCCTGATGTGGCTGGGTCTCGGGCTCGCGCTCACCAACGGGGTGAGCCTGGCGGCCCTCGCGCTCGCGGCAATCATCGCCTACGGCCTGCGGGTTCGCACCGAGGAGGCGGCTCTGTGCGAGGCTTTCGGCGCGCAATACCGCGACTACATGAAACGCACGCGCCGCTTCCTGCCCGGCTTGTTCTAGCCATCCGCACGCCAGCCGGTCCGGCCCGGTCGTATACTGGTCGGCAGGCCGGGACCGGGGCTGCGGCACCGCTTCCGGCAACAGTCTTTCACCCACCGAGACGCCGCAGGGAGCGCGCATGCACAAGCTGACCCCGCATCTTCTCGATACGTCGGTCCGTCTGGTCGAAGGCGGCGACGAAGCCGACCGCGTTACTCTCGATTCCCCCGCGCTGGCCGTGATGACGGACCTGCGGCGCAATCGCGCCGTGACGATCCATGGACACGACACCGTGGGCCTTGCCGAGCGGCTGATGACCGCCTCCGGCGTGCGGTTGCTGTTCGTGGTCGACGTCGCGGGACAACTCGACGGCGTGGTCACCTACCGCGACCTTCGCGGCGAGCGCGCCCTGACCGTGGCGGCAAAGGAGCGCACCGCCCACGATGCCCTCCCCGTCTCGCAGGTGATGACGCCCGCCGGCCAGGTGGAGGCCCTCGATATCGACGCAATGGCACACGCGCGGGTCCGCGACGCTGTGGCGCTGTTGCGCGAGCACGGGCGCCAGCACACGCTCGTGACCGAGAAGGACGGAAGTGGCACCGTGCGCGTGCGCGGCATCTTTTCCGTGACCCAGATCGGGCGCCAGCTCGGCATCGCGATCCAGGCGAGCGAGCGCGCGCAGAGCTTCGCGGAAATCGAACACCTGATCGCCCACGGCTGAGCCTGCGGCCGCCATGTCGGCGGAGATCCTGTCCGCGCTCTGCCTGGCCGGCTGGCTGCTGGCCCTGGCCGTCCTCGTGCGCGGTTCACGCCGGGTAGCGGATGCAGCAGGGCTGGCGCCGGCGGCGCAAGAGCACCCGCGCGTGAGCATCGTGTTCGCGGCCCGCAACGAGGCCGCCGCCCTTCCGGCCGCCCTCGAGTCGCTGCTCGCGATCGACTGGCCCGCGCTCGAGATTGTCGCCGTCGACGACCGCTCCAGCGATGACACGGGACGGATCCTCGAGACGTTCGCCCGGCGCGATCCCCGCCTGCGGGTCCGGTGCGTCGACGACCTTCCGCGCGGCTGGCTCGGCAAGACCCATGCCCTCGCCCTCGGCGCGGCCCGGGCCACCGGCGAGTGGCTGCTGTTCACCGACGCCGACGTGATCTTCGCTCCGGCGGGCGTGCGGTGCGCCCTCGGTCATGCCTTCACGCACCGGCTCGACCACATCGCCGCCGCCCCGGGCCTGCGCGCACCCACCGCGGGCCTGCGCCTCGCCCTGCCGGCTTTCGCGCTCGGTTTCGGACTGGCGCTGCGCCCGTGGCGCGGATGCGGGATCGGGGCGTTCAACCTGGTGCGCCGCGGGGCCTTCGAAGCGATCGGCGGCTTGCGCGACGCCGCCCTGCGCGCCGACGACGACATCGCGCTCGGCGAAGCCCTGCGCCGCGGCGGATTCCGGCAGTCGCTCGTCGACGGCCGCGGCCTCGCCTCGGTGACCTGGTACCCGGACCTGCCCGCGCTGTTCCGGGGCCTGGAAAAGAACGCCTTCGCAGCGTTCGGCTACCGCGTCGCGACCTGCCTCGGGGCACTCGCGGCCGTGCTCTTCTTCGCCGCCTGGCCCTGGGCGGGACTGGCACTCGCCGCCGGACCGGCGGGGGCCGGCCTTGCGGGCGCGGCGCTGGCGACGTCGCTCTTCCTCGGCACGGCGGCCGCGCGCCGCCTGTCGCTGGCGCCGGGATGGGGATTGGGCATCTCCGCCGGTCTGGGCCTGCTCGCCGCGATCACGCTCAACAGCCTGGTCCGCACGCTGGCCGCCGGCGGGATCCGGTGGCGGGACACGTTCTACCCGCTCGCGGAGTTGCGCGCGGCCCGGGCGCGCGCGTCGGACCTCAACCGCCGGAAAGGCAGCGCCTGAGCCAGCGGCCGATGTCGGTGATCTCGGGCGGCGGGACCTGATGCGCCATCGGATAGCGGTGCCACGCCACGTCGTAACGGGCACGGGACAGCGCGGCGGCGGTGCGCTCGCCGAGCGCAAACGGGACGACGGGGTCGTATTCACCGTGCGCGGCGAACACCGGCGGCGCGGCCTCCGGCGCGACCGCGGCGCCGTCGACGCCGGCGGGGTGGAACGTGGACAACGCCATGACCCCGGCCAGCCCGGCGCCGCGCGTGAGCAGGTATTCCAGCGCAACCGCCCCGCCCTGGGAAAAGCCGGCCACGACGATCCGCGCACGCGGCACGCCGCGCTCAACCTCGCGCGCCACGAGCGCGTCCAGCCGCGCGACCGAATGCGCCACGCCGGCCGCATCCCAGCGACCCTCGAAACCGAGCTTTTCGATATCGAACCAGGCGCGCATCGGCATGCCGCCGTTGAGGGCGACCGGGCGCACCGGCGCATGGGGGAACACGAAACGCACCGCGAGCTCCGCGGGCAGCTGGAGCTCGGGGACGACGGGCTCGAAATCGTGACCGTCGGCTCCGAGGCCGTGCAGCCAGATCACGCTGGCCCGCGCGGAACGCCCGGGTTCGATCTCGACGCTTCCGGGATCTTCGTCATTCATGGCCCGGCATTCTACCCACCGTTCGCGCCCGCGCGGCGTTGCTACACTGACCCGGCCCCGACCGGCGCCGCCGCATGCACGCAATCTTCGACTTCATCCTGCACATGGACCGCTACCTCGGCCAGTTCACGACCGAGCACGGCGCCTGGGTCTATGCGCTGCTCTTCGTGGTGGTGTTCGCCGAGACGGGCCTGGTGGTCACGCCTTTCCTGCCCGGCGACACCCTGCTCTTCATCGCCGGGGCGCTGTCGGGGTCCGGGCTGATCTCCGGTCCGGCGGCCGGCATCACGCTCGCGGCCGCCGCGATCCTCGGCAACCTGTCCAACTATTTCATCGGCCGGCTCGTCGGACCGCGGGTATTCGCGACGCGCTCACGCCTGCTCAACCGCCGCCACCTCGAGCAAACGCATGCTTTCTTCGAACGCCATGGCGGCAAAACCATCGTTCTCGCCCGCTTCCTGCCGATCATCCGCACGTTCGCCCCGTTCGTCGCCGGGGTCGGGGCCATGACCTGGCCGCGCTTCCTCGCCTACACCGTCGTGGGCGCGTGCGCCTGGGTGGCACTGGTGTTCACCGGCGGCATTTTCTTCGGCAACCTCGCGGTCGTGCGCAACAACCTCACCCTCGTCATCCTGGGAATCGTCATCGTCTCGCTGATCCCCGCGATGGTCGCAGGCCTTCGCGCACGCCGCGGGAGAACCTCGTGAGCGCCGGAGCCTTCGCCGGGCGCCGGGTGCTGGTGACGGGCGCCTCGCGCGGAATCGGCGCAGCCGTGGCGCGCGCCTTCGCGCACGCCGGGGCGCGGGTCGGAGTGCACTACACGCGCAGCGCGGAGGCAGCCGAAAGACTCGCCTCGGAGCTGCCGGGCGGAGGTCACGCGGCGCTGCAGGCGGAACTCTCCGATCCGGACGCGGGCGCCGCCCTCGCCGCCGCGGCCTGCGAGGCGCTCGGCGGACTCGATGTGCTGGTCAACAACGCGGGCGTCTACCGCACCCGCGCCTTCACCGGCCACGACGAGGCGAGCTGGCGCCGCGACTGGGACGAGATGCTCGCGGTCAACCTCTCCGCGCCGGCACACCTTTGCTTCCACGCGGCCCGCCGCATGATCAGCGACGGCGTGCGCGGCCGCATCGTCAACGTCAGCTCGCGCGGCGCCTCACGGGGCGAACCGGAATCGCCGGCTTACGGGGCCTCCAAGGCCGGTCTCAACGCCCTGACCCAATCGTTGGCCGTCGCGCTCGGCCCGCACGGCATCGCGGTCAGCGGGGTGGCGCCGGGATGGGTGGCGACCGAGATGGCGCAGGCCTACCTCGCCGGCGAGGCCGGCCGCGAGCGGCTCGCCGGCGTACCGCTCGGCCGCGCGGCCCGTCCCGAGGAGATTGCCGCCTCGGTGCTCTTCCTCGCGAGTGACGAGGCGGAATACGCCACCGGGGCCATCCTCGACGTGAACGGCGCCTCCTACCTGCGATGACCCGGCGCGTCGCCCTCGCCTGGAGCGGCGGGAAGGACAGCCTTCTCACGCTCGAGCGTCTGCGCGGCAACCCGGAGCTTGCGGTCTCCGCCCTGGTGACCACGTTCGCCGAGCCGTGGGGACGCATCAGCATGCACGGCGTGCGCGAGACACTGGCCGAGGCGCAGGCGGAGGCGCTGGGGCTCCCGCTGATCAAGGCCTGGCTCCCGTGGCCGTGCGACAACGAGACCTACCGCCGCCGCTTCGCCGATGCGCTCGTGCCGCTCCGGGAAACCGGCACTCAGGCCGTCGCTTTCGGCGATCTCTTCCTCGGGGACGTACGGGCATTCCGTGAAGCGCAGATGCAGGCACTCGGGCTCGACCCCCTGTTCCCGCTCTGGGGCGAGACCACCGCGGGCCTCGCGCGGAGCTTCGTGGACGGCGGGCACCGCGCGATCGTGGTGACCGTCGACGCCGAGCAGCTCTCGCCGGAGTACCTCGGACGCGAATACGACCGCGCGTTCCTCGACGAACTGCCGGCCGGTGTGGACCCCAGCGGCGAGAACGGCGAGTTCCACACCTTTGTCCACGCCGGCCCGGGGTTCCGCCGCGCAGTGGACTTCCGCACGGGACGGCGGGAGATCCGCGACGACCGCTTTCATTTTCTTGATCTGATCCCGTTGCCGGAATCGCAATAGGCCGCCCTATAATTGCCGGGTGGCAGTCGGCGGCTGCCACGACCACCAACAAACAGGGAGAGCCGCGAGCGGTCATGCGCAACTGCCTCATACTCGGATGCGGTCGCAGCGGCACCAGCATGGTGACCGGCACGTTGCGCCACGCGGGTTACTACATGGGCGGAAAGCTCTACCGCCCGCGCAGTGCCAACCCCAAGGGATTCTTCGAGTCGCTGCCGATCAACGCGATCAACGAACGCCTGCTCGCCCCGGTTGCGCCGTCCCGCAGCCGCAACCCGTTCCTCCGCGTCTGGCGCGCGAGTTTCCCCTCCGAGCGCTGGCTGGCGCGCGTTCCCGTCGGCACGCCCATCCAGGTATCGCCGCGCATGGCGCGGCGCATCACACGCCAGGTTACGCAGGGGCCGTTCGCGTTCAAGGACCCGCGCTTCTGCTACACGCTGCCGGCCTGGCGCCCGCACCTGCCTGACGGCACTGCCTTCCTTTGCATCTTCCGCGAACCGGGCCGCACGGTCACGAGCATCCTCAAGGAGTGCCGGAACCTGTACCCGGACATCCGCCTCGACCGGACCGACGCCTTCGGCGTGTGGACGGACATGTACCAGCATGTGCTCGAGACGCACCGCCACGTCGGTGACTGGCTGTTCGTTCACTACGACCAGGTTCTCGACGGTTCCGCGTTGCCGCGTATCGAACAGCACCTGAGCACCCGGGTAGACCACGACTTCGCGGAACCGGGATTGAAGCGCGCCGCCATGATCGATGCGCCGCCGGAAGCGGCGCACGTCTACACGGACCTGTGCGAGCTGGCGGGCTACGCGGCCTGACGAGCCGCCTGCTGCGCACGCCGCGGCGTCGCCGCGGCGTCGTACTGGCGATCGTCGCGGTGGCGGCCAGCACCGGGGTACCCGTGCTCATCGCCGGCAGCACGAGCGTGTTCACGCGTCTCGCGACGCTGCCGTTGTGGGTCATCGCAGGCGCCCCGCTGTTGATGGTCGCCGGCTGGGGCGCAAACGCCGGACGCGTCGCGATTCTCGCGCGCGCCAACGGCCGCCGGCTGCCCTTCCGCCACGCCTGGCTGGTCGCCGCGGGGGGAGACTTCGGCGCCGCCCTGGGGCCCGGCGGCCTCACCGGGATCGCCGCCTACATCTTTCTGCTGGCGCGCAGCGGCCTGGGATCGGCCGCGGCGACCGCACTGTTCGCCCTGGAACGCCTCCTCGACCAACTCGTGTTCGCCGCCGCGCTGGCGGCGAGCGCCGCGGCGCTCGCGCTCGGCTCTCAGCACGCGCACCCCTGGCGGCTGTTCGGGATTGCCGCGACGCTGTGCGCCGGCCTGGTCTTCGTGATCCTGGTCGCACTCGCGCAATACCGCCGCCTCGTGCGCGCGAGCGCCTGGACGCTCGCCCGGCTGCGGATCGGCGCGCGGCGGCGGTGGCGCTTCATCCGCTGGAGTTTCCTGTTCCGCCGGGGGCTCGGGGAAGTAGCGGCACTGCCGAAGGGCCGGCTGGCGCTGATCGCGCTGTGCGCGGCGGGCTACTGGGCCGCGCGCTTCGCCATCCTCCCGCTGATCGCAGCCGGCATGCATGCGCCGGTGCCGTGGGGCTACCTGCTCGCCGTGCAGGTCATTGCGCTCTTCGCCGGGCAGCTGTCCCTGCTTCCCGGCGGAACGATCACGGTGGAAGCCGTGTTCGCCGGCCTGCTGTTGCCGTTCCTGCACCGCCAGGATCTCGGACTGATGCTCCTCGTGTGGCGCGGGAGCGTCTTCTACTTCACGCTCGTCGCCGGCGGGGCGTCGTTTGCCCTCGCCACGGCGCGCGGCCCGGCAGGCGCCCCGGTCCCGCGGGCCTCGCAGCGCACCACATGAGCATCTGGCACGCGGAGCCGGACCTCGACGAATTGGCGCGTCGCGGCGAGGGGACGCTGGTCTCGCACCTCGCCATCCGCTACGTGGCCGCAGGGCCCGACTGGCTCACCGCCGCCATGGCAGTGGACGCGCGGGCGCGGCAGCCATACGGCATCCTCCACGGCGGCGCGTCCGCGGCGCTCGCTGAGACCGTCGGCAGCGCTGCCGGCAACCTTTGCGTCGATGCGGACCGCTTCGTCTGCGTCGGTCTGGAGATCAACGCGAACCACGTGCGCCCCGTCCGCGAAGGCGAAATCCGTGCCACGGCACGGCCGCTGCACCTCGGCGGGCGCACCCAGGTCTGGGACATTCGCATCGTCGACGCGCGGGACCGGCTCGTCTGCGTCTCGCGCCTCACGCTTGCCGTGATCGCGAAACGCGACTGACGCTGCGCTAGCCTAGTCCGTCGCGCCCGTGGGGGCGCGATAGGTCCAGCTCCGGGCCGGCCGGCACGATGCCGGTCGGATTGATCGTGCCGTGGCTGCCGTAGTAGTGCAGCTTGGTTTCCTCGATGCGTACCGTGTCGGCCACGCCCGGCTGCTGGTACAGGTCGCGCAGGTAGCCGGAGAGGTTCGGATAGTCGTCGACGCGGCGCCGGTTGCACTTGAAGTGCCCGAAGTACACGGCGTCGAAGCGCACGAGCGTCACGAACAGGCGCCAGTCCGGCTCGGTAATCGCCGCGCCGCAAAGGTACCGGCGCGAGGAAAGCCGCTCGTCGAGTTCATCGAGTGTTGCGAAGAGCGCCTCGAAGCTTTCCTCGTAGGCCGCCTGCCGGGTCGCGAAGCCCGTCTTGTAGACGCCGTTGTTCACGGCACCGTAGATCCGACCGTTGAGCGCATCGATCTCCTCTTCCAGCCCCTTCGGGCGATCGTCGAACGGCCGGTCGGCCCAGGGCCGGAACGCGGAGACGAGCATCCGCAGGATGTCGCTCGACTCGTTGTTCACGATGGTCTCGCGCTCGCGGTCCCACAGCACGGGCACCGTCACGCGGCCCGTGTAGCTGTCCTCCGCACGCGTGTACAGCTGGTGCAGGAAGTCGCTGTCGAAGAGGGGATCACGGCGCTCGTTGCCGGAACGGCCGAAGGTCCAGCCGTTCTCGAGCATGAGGGGATCGACCGCCGACAGGCCGATCGCGTCCTCGAGCCCCAGCAACGCGCGGTACAGGATGGCGCGGTGGCTCCAGGGACACGGCCAGGCCACGTACAGGTGGTAGCGGCCGGGTTCTGCGCGGAAACCGCCCTGCCCGCTCGGGCCGGCCGCACCGTCGGCCGTTACCCAGTTGCGAAAACCCGCCGATTCGCGCACGAATCGGCCGCCGTGGCTTTCGGTGTCGTACCAACGGTCGCGCCACTCGCCGTCAACCAGCAGTCCCATATCGGTTCGCCTCGTGCAACGGCGCCAGTACAGCACGCAGTGGCCGGACAACAGCCGCAAACCCGCCAACGACATGTGCGAAGCCTTCGCAGCCGTGCACGCGCCATGCCGCCCCTATACTGGGGAGCATGGGCAAAAACACGGAACGCGATCCCGACGCGCTGCGCGCGCGCCTCGGCGACACGAGTTGGCGCGTGACCCAGGAGTCCGCCACGGAGGCCCCGTTTACAGGCCGCTTCTGGGACTTCTTCGAGGCCGGGCGCTACCGCTGCATCGTCTGCGGAGAGGAGTTGTTCCGCGGCGACGACAAGTTCGACGCGCACTGCGGCTGGCCGAGCTTCAGCGAAGTCGCCGCGCAAGGCCGCATCGAGACCCGCGAGGACCACAGCCACGGCATGCACCGCGTCGAGGTGCGCTGCGCTAACTGCCACGCCCACCTCGGCCACGTCTTTCCGGACGGGCCCGGGCCCACCGGCCTGCGCTACTGCATCAACTCCGCCGCTCTCGATTTCGAAGCGGAGGGCTGAACCGGCTCAACTCCTCTGCGCCGACGTGCCGGTTCCGGGGACCGGGCTCGGCTGCCCACGGGTCGCGGAAGGCGGCGGACAGCGATCCTTCCAGGGCGGGATCGAGCGGTTCGGCACTTCGTGGGGCGTCGCTCCGGGGGGCGCCGGCACCGTACGCGGGAGGCTCGAGGCCGATGGGGAACGACTGCCCCGGCTGGACGCGACGCGCGAAGGCCCGACCGTCCCGGAGGCCGGCGTTGCGGTCGCCGGACACGCTGCTTGGCGATAGCCCCCGTCCGGGGTAGTCGGCTTCGCATGCCGGTGCGCGGCGGAGCACCCGCCGGCCAGCAGCAACACGGCAACCCCCATCCCGACGAATCTGGCCGTCATTCCCGATCTCCCGCGGACATGCCGCGTCCACTATAGGTCAACGCCTCTGCACTCTCGCCGGGCAGGGCATGCTCGACAGGGAGGATCGCGGACGTCGGAGGATGGTGCCCCGAGCAGGAATTGAACCTGCGACCTACCGCTTAGGAGGCGGTCGCTCTATCCGCTGAGCTACCGGGGCAGGGTCGTGCGGGCGCGGAACGCGGCGCGGGAGGCGAGAGGGAGAACTGGTGGAGCGGATGGGAGTCGAACCCACGACCTCAGCAGTGCGATTGCTGCGCTCTCCCAACTGAGCTACCGCCCCGTCCAGAGGGCGAAGTTTAGCATCGGCACGGGCGTCGCGGCTACCCGGGCGGACGCCCGGCGCGGACGTATACTTGCCGCCATGAGCGAACAGACACTGCACATCCGCGACGGCGGACCGGCGGATGCCGATACGGTGATCCGCTTCAACATCGCCTGCGCGCACGAGAGCGAAGACCTGGCACTGGACCCGGCCATCGTCGCACCCGGCGTGCGCGCCGTGCTCGGCGACCCGGCACGGGGACGTTACTTCATCGCCGAGGACGGCGCCGGGCCCGCCGGGCAGGTGATGATCACGTTCGAGTGGAGCGACTGGCGCAACGCCTGGATCTGGTGGCTGCAGAGCGTGTACGTGCGCGCCGACGCGCGCCGACGCGGCGTTTTCGGCGCACTCTACGACCACGTCGAGAACGCGGCCCGCGAGGCCGGGGTGGCCGCCATCCGCCTCTACGTGGACCGCGACAACGAACGTGCCGAGCGGACGTACCTGCGCGCGGGATTCGAACACGCCCACTACCGGCTCCTGGAGAAGCCCCTCACCGACGGCGCCTGAGCCGCCGGGCTGCGAGCGGCACGGGCTTCCGACAGGCCCACGACCCGCTGTGTTATACTTGAATACAACAGCGCATCGGAACAACTTGTGGGTTATATCGACCCGATATATACTCCCGCACCCCGCTCGAGGCCCCTCGCCGTGGACATCAAAACCGTGTGCCTGGGCATCCTCAGCCTCGGGGAAGCCAGCGGCTACGACATAAAGCAGCGCTTCGAGCGGACCTACCGGCACTTCTTCGCAGCCGGCTACGGTTCGATCTACCCCGCGTTGGCGAACCTTGCCGAGCGTGGACTCGTCCGGTTCCGCGTGGCGGACGGCCCCGGCCCCCGGCCCCGCAAGGTCTATTCCCTGACCGTGGAAGGCCGCCGCGAACTGCGGGCCCGCCTGGCCGAGGCGGAGCCCCGCCACCGCGTGCACTCCGACTTCATGCTGCTCATGTTTCTCGCCGGCGAACTCGATACCGATCGGGTAGAGACCGTAATCGACGCACGGCTTGACGAGGTCCGGCGTCATTACGCCTCGCTCGCGTTACGACATCAGGACGCCGCTGGCGGCGACCCGGGGCCGGCATTCGTTCGCGGGCTGGGCCTGGCCCTGCTGCAAACCACGGCGCGGTACCTCGAGGACAACCGCGACGGCTTTGCTGCGGCCCTGCGCACCCGGGCGCGCGGCGACAACGCTTCCTTCAATCCCTCCATTCGCGGAGACACTTCATGACCAAGCGCCGCCTGTACCCCGTTCTCGCCGCGATCGGGATGCTTGTCATCTTCGGAATTTTCGGTGGCATCAAGGCCTGCTCGATCATGGGCATGATCAAGGCATACGCCAACTTCCAGCCCCCGCCCGACACCGTCTCGGCAACCCAGGCGAAGCAGGAGCGCTGGCGTCCCTACGTGGAGGCCATCGGCACCCTGACGGCCGTCAACGGCGTGGACGTGTCGAGCGAGCTGGCCGGCAAGGTCGTCAAGCTCGCCTTCCACTCCGGCGACAAGGTCAAACAGGGGCAGCTCCTGGTGCAGCTCGACGACAGTCAGGAGCAGGCGCTGCTGCGCCAGTACGAGGCCCAGGAAGCCCTGAACAAGAGCACGTTCGACCGCGCCCGCCAGCTGCGCCGGAAGAACCTGAACTCCAAGCAGGACCTGGACAATGCCCGCGAGCAGTACCGCATGTCCCAGGCCCAGGTGGCGCAGGAAAAGGCAGTGATCGCGAAGAAGGCGATTCGCGCTCCCTTCGACGGCATCGTCGGCATCCGCCAGGTCAACCTCGGGCAGTACGTGACCGCGGGTCAGACGGTGGTGAACCTCGAGCAGCTCTCGCCGCTGTACGTCACCTTCACGCTCCCGCAGTCCGAGGTTCCGAAGCTGCACCTCAAGCAGGACGTGGCGGCGAGCGTTGACGCCTACACCGGCCAGGAGTTTTCCGCCGCGGTGACGGCGATCGACCCGGCGGTCAACGAGCAGTCACGCACCGTCCAGGTGCAGGCGACCTTGCCCAACGACAAGAATCTGCTGCGCCCCGGCATGTTCGCCAGCCTTAAGGTGCTGAGCGACCAGTCGAACGAGCAGACCGTCGTCCCCGCGACGGCCGTCACCTACGGCCTCTACGGTGACAGCGTCTATGTGCTGACCAAGGAAAAGGCGGCTGCCGGAGCGACCGCGGCCGCCCCCGCGAAGTCGACGGCCGGGTCCGGGAAGCAGCAGACCGTGTACACCGCAAAGCAGGTCTTCGTGAAGGTCGGCGAACAGCGTGAGGACAAGGTCGCCGTGACCGGCATCAAGCCCGGCACGCTCGTCGTCACCGCCGGCCAGATCAAGCTGCATAACGGCTCGCGCGCGGTGATCAACAACGACATCGACCTCGAGAAGCCGTCGGGGCTGACGCCATGAAGTTCACCGACATCTTCATCAAGCGGCCGGTCCTGGCGACCGTGGTCGCGCTTTTCGTGCTCCTGCTCGGGATGCGTTCCATCGGACAGATCCAGGTGCGCCAGTTCCCCAAGATCGAGCAGACGACCATTTCCGTGTCGACCGCCTACCCCGGCGCCAGCTCGGAAGTCGTGCAGGGCTTCATCACCCAGCCGCTCAGCCAGGCGATCGCGAGCGCCGACGGCATCGACTACCTCACCTCGAGCACCTCGCAGGGCTCGAGCACGGTCACCGCGCACATCCGGCTGAACTACGACCCGTCCAAGGCGATGACCGACATCACCGCCAAGGTCAACCAGGTCCGCAACCAGCTGCCGCGCGAGAGCGAGTCGCCGATCATCACCAAGTCCACGGGCGAGCAGACGGCACTCATGTACCTGTCCTTCTACAGCGACACGGTGCAGGGACCGCAGATCGCCGACTACCTGTCCCGGGTCGTGGTGCCGAAACTGCAGTCCGTCCCCGGCGTGGCCGAAGCGGACATCCTGGGCAGCGCGTTCGCCATGCGCGTCTGGCTGAACCCCAAGAAACTCGCCGCCCACGACATCACGCCGGAGCAGGTGGCCACGGCCATCCAGAACAACAACTACATCGCCGCCGTCGGCCAGACCAAGGGCCCCTATGTCGCCGTCAACGTCAACGCGCGCACGGACCTGCACTCCGCAAAGGAATTCAACAACATGGTCGTCGCCCGCCACGGCGACACGCTGACCCGGATCCGCGACCTCGGCCACGTGGACCTCGGCCAGGAGAGCTACGACTCACAGTTCTTCTTCGACGGCCGGCCGGCGGTGGCCATCGCCGTGCGACCCGCACCGACGGCGAACCCGCTATCGGTGGCCGACGGCGTGCGCAACATCATGCCGTCGATCAAGAAGCAGCTGCTGCCCGGGTTGAACGCAACGATCGCCTATGACGCGAGCCTGTTCATCCACGGCTCGATCAACGAGGTAGCCCGTACCCTCCTCGAGGCGGGACTGATCGTCGTCGCCGTGATCTTCCTGTTCCTGGGCTCCCTCCGCTCGGTGTCGATCCCCGTCGTGACGATTCCGTTGTCGCTCGTCGGCGCGGTCTTCATCATGCTGCTCCTGGGCTATTCGATCAACCTGCTGACGCTGCTGGCTATGGTGCTCGCGATCGGCCTGGTCGTCGACGACGCCATCGTGGTGGTGGAAAACATCCACCGCCACATGGAGGAAGGCATGTCCGCGTTCCGGGCGTCGCTCTCCGGGGCCCGCGAGATCGGCTCCCCCGTGGTGGCGATGTCGATCACCCTGGCGGCCGTTTACGCGCCGATCGGCTTCATGGGCGGGTTGACGGGCAGCCTGTTCCGCGAGTTCGCGTTCACGCTGGCCGTGACGGTGCTGATCTCGGGCCTGCTCGCGCTCACGCTGTCGCCGATGATGTGCTCGAAGCTTCTCCGCCCCCCGCAGGAGGCAAGCCGGCTGGCCCGGTGGCTCGACCGGCGTTTCGAGAACTTCCGCGACCGCTACCACCGGATGCTGCACAACACCCTGGACTACCGCCCGGCAACGATCGTGGTAGCGGTCATGGTGCTCGTCTCGCTTCCGGCGCTGTACATGTTCTCGAAACACGAACTCGCGCCGGCCGAGGACCAGAGCTTCGTGCTGGTAGCAGGACAGATGCCGCCCACGGCAACGATCGACTTCAAGAAGCTCTATGCGGAACAGGTCCACAAGCTGTTCGCCAACCTGCCACAGCGCAAGAACGACTTCATCATCGCCGGCGGCGGCTTCGGCGGCGGGGGCGTGTTCGGCGGCCTGATCCTCAAGCCGTGGGACCAGCGCGCGCGATCCGCGGGATCCATCAAGAACGAGCTTTCCGTCTCGACGGGCAAGATTGCCGGCATGCAGACCTATGTGTTCCTGCCGCCCTCCCTGCCCGGCTCCACCGGCGGGCCGCCGGTGCAGTTCGTGCTGAGTTCGACGGCGGACTATCGCTCGCTGTCGGAAGTGACGCGGGAGATCGTCCAGCGCGCCCAGAAGAGCGGCAAGTTCTACTACGTGAACCAGGATCTCAAGTTCGACATGCCCGAACTGGAGTTGACCGTCGACCGCGACAAGGCGCAGACGATGGGCCTGAGCATGTCCGACATCGGCAGCGCCATGGGCACACTGCTTGGCGGCGGCTACGTCAACCGGTTCAGTGCCTCGGGACGCAGCTACAAGGTGATTCCGCAGGTCATACGCAAGTACCGCTATACCGAGCAGGATCTCAAGCACTACTACGTAAAGGCCGGCAACGGGGCGATGATCCCGCTGAGCGAGGTGGTGCACCTGAAGCAAACCACGGTTCCCGAATCGCTTTCGCAGTTCAACCAGCTCAATTCCGCGACGATTACCGCCGTGCCGAAGCAGGGCACGTCGCTGGGCGATGCGCTCTCCTACCTGCAGCAGCAGGTGGATTCGGTCGCGCCGAAGGGCTATTTCGTCAACTACGAGGGCGAATCGCGCCAGTACGTCAAGGAAGGAAGCTCGCTTGCGGTCACGTTCTTCTTCGCGCTGATCGTGATCTTCCTGATCCTCGCGGCGCTGTTCGAGAGCTTCCGCGATCCGGTGATCATCCTGGTCAGCGTGCCGCTGGCCATCTGCGGCGCGTTGCTGTTCATTTTCGTCGGCGCGTCGACGATCAATATCTATACACAGGTGGGCCTGGTGACGCTGATCGGGCTGATCAGCAAGCACGGCATCCTGATCGTGCGTTTCGCCAACGAGATCCAACGCGACGAGGGCCTTTCGAAGCGCGAGGCGGTGGAGAAGGCCGCGGCCATCCGGCTGCGCCCCATCCTGATGACCACCGCCGCGATGGTCGTCGGCGTGGTGCCGCTGCTGATCGCCACCGGCGCGGGCGCCCAGGCCCGTTTCGCGATCGGCCTGGTGATCGCCACCGGCATGGCGATCGGCACGGCCTTCACGCTGTTCGTGGTGCCGATGGTCTACACCTTCATCGGGGCGCGGCACCGGCCCGAGCGCGAGGGCTGACCGGAACCCGGGCACGGGGTGGCGTAATCCGGGGACTCCCGCCAGGGCGCACAGGCGCCGGGTAGAAAGACAGCAATTTCTCCCGGCGCCTCTGCGTTCCGGCGGGCCGGTCCCGTTGCCTCAGGCGCGGTCCTGGGGGAAGGCGACGACCGCCTCGAGACTCGCGGCGCCGAACGCCAGCATCGCCAGGCGATCGAAACCGAGGGCCGCCCCGGCGCAGTCGGGAAGGCCTGATTCGAGGGCCGCGAGAAACCGTTCGTCGGGTGCCGGACAGGCGCGTCCGGCACGTCGCCGCGCGGCCAGGTCCGCCTCGAAACGGCGCTTCTGCTCGGCGGCATCGGCCAGTTCCGCGAATCCGTTGACCAGCTCCACCCCGGCCACGATCGCCTCGACGCGTTCGGCCACCGGCGGGGAGCCCGGCCGCACCCGTGCGAGTGACGCCTGGCTCGCCGGAAAATCATGGATCAACGTGAGGCGCCCCTCGCCCAGACGGGGATAGACCCGGAACCCGGCGATGCGGTCCAGCAGCGCGTCGCGGTCGTCCTCGTCGCGGGCGGAAGCCGCCGCACGCAATTCGTCGAGAGAGGCGGCGAACGGATCCACCCCCGCATGCCGGCGGAACGCCTCGCGGTACGTGACCCGCTCGGCGGGCGCGCGAAGCAGCTTCTCGGGCAACAGGGCGGAGAGCAGCGCCTCGATGTCGTCCATCAGGCGCGCCAGGTCCGCGCCGCGGCGGTACCACTCGACGAGCGTGAACTCGGGATTGTGCAGGCGCCCCGTCTCCGCGGCCCGGAACACCCGCGCAATACCGTAGACATCGCCGATGCCGGCCGCGAGCAGGCGCTTGAGGTGAAATTCCGGCGACGTGATCAGCCAGCCGGGCGCCCCATCGGGAAAGGCACGCGGCACCTGCAGGCTGTCCAGGTGCAGTTCGGGCGATCCGCCACGCGACAGTACCGGCGTTTCGACCTCCAGGAAACCGGCCTCGTCCAGAAAGCGGCGCAACCGGGTCAACAGCCGTGCGCGCCGGCGCAGCACTTCGGCCGCGGCCGACGGCGGCCATTGCCGGGCAGCGTCAGGCATGGAGGGCGGCTTGTCCATAGGCGTGGCCAGTGCGGTGTGAGGTCGTGACACATGAGCCCAAGGAGGCTCGCGGAGACTCAGAAGCCGCAAACCGCCCGCCGAGTCCGTCGCCGCGTATCCGCGCCCCCGCGAGGGCCCTTCTCTTGTGCGACGCCCGCGCCCGCGACGCGAGTTCCGTCGTCACGCGCCGTCACGCGCGCGAGAGGTACTCCGCGGTCTTCGTATTGACCTTGATGACCTCTCCCTCGTTGAGGAACAGCGGCACCCGCACCACCGCACCGGTCTCCAGCGTAGCGGGCTTGCTGCCGCCGCTCGAGGTGTCACCCTTCAATCCCGGGTCCGTCTCGGTGATCGCGAGCTCCACGGTATTCGGCGGATCGACGATCAGCGGGCTGCCGTTGTACAGGGTGACCTTGCACACCTCTTCGCCCTTGAGCCATTTGGCGGCGTCGCCCATCGCGGCCTTGTCGGCCTGGTGCTGCTCGAAGGTGTCCGGCATCATGAAGTACCAGAACTCGCCGTCGCTGTAGAGGTACTGCATATCGACCTCGAGCACGTCCGCGGCCTCCACGGAATCGCTCGACTTGAAGGTCCGGTCGATCACGCGCCCGGTCTTGAGATTGCGAACCTTGACGCGGCTGAATCCCTGCCCCTTGCCCGGCTTGACGAACTCGTTGTCGACGATCGCGTAGGGGTCGCCGTCGAGCATGATCTTGAGTCCGGACTTGAATTCGTTGGTGCTGTAACTCGCCATCGGAAAACGTCCCCTGCCGTTAGTTAGAATGCCGCGCATGTGGCGCGGCTTGATCCTTCCATGATAAACGCTGCCCCGGCGGCGGACGCCGGCTGGCGCAGAGAGCTTGCCTCCGCGATCCGCAACCCCGCAGAACTGGCGCGGATCCTGGATCTGGACCCCGCAACCCTGCCGGGCATGCGCGGGGCGGACCGGGCTTTCAGGCTTCTCGTCCCGCGCGGTTTTGCGGCGCGGATGCGGCGCGGGGACCCCGGGGACCCCCTGCTGCGCCAGGTGCTGCCCGTCCCCGAGGAGCTCGCCCCCCAGCCCGCCGGCCATGTTACCGATCCACTCTCGGAGGCAGTCGCGACGCGGGCCCCGGGACTCCTGGTGAAGTACCGGGGACGCGCGCTGCTGGTCACCAGCGGGGCCTGCGCCGTGCACTGCCGCTATTGCTTCCGGCGGCACTTTCCCTACGCCTCACAGAACCCGCGGCGCGGGCGCTGGGACGAAGCCGTGTCGGCAATTGCCGCGGACGCGGGCCTCGAGGAAGTCATCCTCTCGGGCGGGGACCCGCTGATGCTCGGAGACGACGACCTCGCGGCGCTGGCCGAACGGCTTGCGTCCATTCCACACGTCAGATCACTGCGCATCCACACCCGCCTGCCGATCGTGCTGCCCGAGCGTGTCGACGAGACCCTTCTGGGCTGGCTTAAAGAGAGCCGCCTTCCCGTAACGATGGTGTTACACGCCAACCATCCGAACGAACTCGCGCCGGATGTCGCCGACGCCTGCCGGCGCCTGAACACCGGCGTGCGGTTTCTACTCAACCAGGCGGTCCTTCTGGCCGGCGTCAACGACACGGTCGCATCGCTCGCCGGCCTGTCGCGCGGGCTGTTCGAGGCCGGGGTGCTGCCCTATTACCTGCACCTCCCCGACGCCGTCGCGGGCACCGCGCACTTCCATGTCGACGCACCGCGCGGACACCAGCTGATCGAGGCGTTACGGGGCCTGCTGCCGGGCTACCTCGTGCCACGGCTTGCACGCGAGGAGCCGGGCGCGCCCGGCAAGCGGGTACTCGCCTGATGGCGACGGGCATGCGGTAGCGCGTAAGATGCGCTACGTGGGTTCGCCACGAAGCGGCCGGCAATGGTAGGAGCCGAATGAGCGAGGATCTCGACATCATCCCGATCCTGGTCGTCTCCGACAGCCAGAACAAGGCAGAAATGCTCAACGGGCTGTTGCGGGGCGAGGGACTTGCCGTCCGCCCCCTGTGGACGGACACCACGGAAGGCTGGGAGTCGCTGCCAACGGCTCCCGAGCTGGTTTTCTACTTCACCGATACCGGCGATCCCGACCTGAAATCGGTCGTGCGCGCCGCCGACGCGATCGCCGCACCGGTGGTGGCCATTGCCGCCGGCGATGCATCGCTGCAGGCGGCTGACGCCCTGTCCACCGGGGCCGCGGCCTGGGTGCCGACCGAGGATGCCCCGCTGCTCGCCGCCACGGTTCGGCGCGAGCGTCGATACCACGTCGCTCTGGCACGCCTGCAAACCGCAGAGCGCGAAGTGGAAAACGGCCGCCGCCGCCTGGAAAGCCTCGTCGCAAGCTCACAGGACTGCCTGGCCTACGTGCAGGAAGGGGTCGTCGTGGAGACCAATCCCGCCTGGGCAGAGCGGCTCGAATACCCCGACGCGGATGCGCTCACGGGACTGCCGGTGATGGACCTGTTCGCGGGCGAGAGTCACGAGACCCTCAAGCAGGTACTCAAGGCGGCGACGAAAGGGAGGGGCACACGCGAGCCTGTCGCGCTCGTCGCCCGCAGCGCCGCCGGCAAGGACATCTCGCTCGACGTGGAAATCGCCGCGGTCGACGTGGACGGCGAACGACAGCTGCAACTCCGCGTCAAGGGAGAGGACGAAGCGGAGGGCCCATCGGGCGAACTGGGCCTGCGGCTCGACGAACTCGAGAGCGAAAACCGGCGACTCTCGGAGGCCGTGCGGGCCTCGCGGCAGAGCGAGCCCGGGACCCGGCTCCTGAATCCCCCGATCTTCGCGCCGGCGGCGGCCGAGCGCATCGCGCGCCCGCTGGCCGGCACCGTGCGTGCGCTGGTTGTCGTGCGCCCCGCCGACCAGGACGAGACCGTGAGCCGTTTCGACCCGCTCGAAATCGCCGAGGCCGGCACCGGCATCGGCCCCACGGTGTCGCCGCTGCTCGAGGACGAGGACATCGCCACGCGCATCGACGACCTGACGCTGGTCGCATTGATCAACCGCCCGGATCAGGGCGCTATCGAGGAATGGACCCAAGCCGTGGTCCAGGCACTCGGGGAGCATATCTTCGAAGCCAGCAATCGCTCGAGCCGGATCGGGTTCGCCGCCGGCTACGCGCCGGTAGACCGCGTGCGCCGCCTCGATGTGCTGACGCGGCAGGCACTGCAGGCGGCTGCCGGGCGCGCCGGCACGGTGAGCCACGCCGAAAGCGGCGGCGGCGCCGGCGCGGAAGCCCAGGACGCGGACTGGGAGGCGATGATCCAGGAGGCGATCGCCGAACGGCGTTTCGCGGTCGCCATGCGGCCGATCGAGGACCTGTCGCGCGGCGAGAAATTCTTCGAGGCCACGCCCCGGCTGGTCGACCGCGAAGGCCGCGAGATTCCGCCGCAGTCGTTCATGGGACCGGCCGAACGGCTGGGGTTCATCAAGGCGATCCAGCAAAGGCTGCTGGGCCACGCGTTCATGGCGTTGCTGCGCCTGTTGCGCGAAGGCGATGCGGCACGGGTGATCGTGCCGCTCGGCCCGGCCGCGATGGAGGACGACAAGCTGGCCGCGCTACTGGTCGCGCTGGTGAAGCGCACCGAGGCGCGGCTGCCGGTCAAGAGCCTGGTGCTGGAACTGTCGCTGGACGACGCGGGCACGCGGATCAAGGCGGCCCAGGAGTTTTCCGGCGTGGCGGCCCGCCTCAACTGCGGCCTGGGCCTGCGTGATTACAAGCCGGGCGACGCGGCCGATCGCCTGATGGAGCACATCAGCCTCGATACGCTGCGGCTGGCGCCCGATGTCGTGGAAAAACTGGGAGAAGACGAGGATCTCGCGGGGCGCGTGCGCGAGCTCTCCGCGGCGATGAGCGAGGACAACTGCCGGGTGATCGCTTCGGGCGTGTCCGACGCGAACATGATGGCGTTGCTCTACAACCTCGGCATCAGCACGGTGGAGGGCCCCGCCATCGGCGACGCGGAACTGTTCTCGCCCTCGGAAAGCGAGAGCCCGCTGTTCGCCGAACTCCAGTACTCCTGACGCCGGCCCGTCCCTCAGACGGGAATCAGCCGATCCACGTTCTGGAAGCCGCGCGGCAGCTTGCGGCCGCGCTTGCCGCGCCCGGTTGCATAGCCATCGAGCTCGCCCGGGTCGGCCACCTTGTGGCGCTGGCCCGAATCAACCCGCAGCGACGCCCCCTCGGGCAGGACGGCAACCGCGACGACCCGTTCCCCGTCCGCGAAGGCACGCGGCGGGATTCCGACCAGCTTGACGCCCTTGCCGCGCGCGAGTTCCGGGACCTCGTCCAGATCCACGACGAGCAGATGCCCCCCGGAGGTGGCCAGCGCGACGCGCCCCCCGTCGCCCGACAACGGCCACAGCGCCAACGCCTCGGCCCCCTTGGCCGGGGTCAGCAGCTGCTTGCCGGCGCGGTTGCGCGAGACGAGCCCGGCGGATTGCGTGACGAACCCGTGCCCGCTGGTGGCAACCGCCAGCACGCGCGGCGCATCCTCGATGCCGGTCACGGCGACGAAACGTGCGCCGGCCGGCGGTTCCGTGCGCCCGGTCAGCGGTTCGCCGTGACCGCGCGCCGACGGCAGGCCGTGCACGGCCAGGCTGTAGATCCGGCCGCTGGAATCCAGGAACGCCGCCGTGTGATTCATCCGCGTCCGCGCGCCCACCAGGAGCGCATCGCCGGTGCGGAAGGACAGCGAGCCGGGATCCAGGTCGTGGCCTTTGCCGGCCCGCACCCAGCCGTGGCGTGACAGGATCACCGTCGCGGGGTCGTTGGGCACGAGTTCCGCCTCGCTGAACGCGCGCGCCGCCTCACGCTCGACCAGCGCCGTGCGGCGTTCGTCCCCGTAACGTTCGGCGTCCGCCGCGAGTTCCTCGCGGACGAGCCCGCGCAACCGGGCGTCGTCGTCCAGCGTCTGGCGCAGGCTGCGCCCCTCGCTGCGCAGTTCCTTGACCTCGGCCTGGAGCTTGATCTCCTCCAGGCGGGCGAGCTGCCGCAGCTTCGTTTCCAGCACGTAGTCCGCCTGACGGTCACTCAACCCGAAGCGCTCCATGAGCGCCGGCTTCGGCTCGTCCTCGCTGCGGATCAGCCGTATGACCTCGTCGATGTCGAGCAGGGCCTTCAGCAGCCCCTCGAGCAGGTGCAACCGGTCGCGCACCTTGCCGAGCCGCCACTCCAGCCGACGCCGCACGGTGTCGATACGGAACTCCAGCCACTCACCCAGCAACTCCGCGAGCGGCTTGACGCCGGGCCGACCGTTGCGACCGATGACGTTGAAATTGACCCGGACGTTCTTCTCGAGCTCCGTCGTGGCAAAGAGGTGCGCCATGACGCCCTCGGCGTCCACTCGATTCGAGCGGAGCTGCACCACGAGCCTTACGGGCTGCTGATGATCGGATTCGTCGCGCAATCCCTCGACCATGGGCAGCCGGCGCGAGCGCATCTCGCGCGCGATCTGTTCGAGCACGCGGTTCGCGGGTACCTGGTACGGCAGCGCCGTGATGACGATCTCGTCGCGGTGCCGTTCCCAGGTGCCGCGGAGCTTGAGACTGCCGCCGCCCGTGCGGTAGATCTTGCGGATGTCCTCGGCGGGGGTGATGATCTCTCCGCCCGTGGGAAAGTCCGGCGCCTGGACGATGCGTGCCAGCTTGTCCGCGGTCGTGCCGGGCTTGTCGAGCAGCGCGATCGCCGCCTTCACGACCTGGCGCAGGTTGTGCGGCGGGACGTCGGTCGCCATGCCCACGGCGATACCGCTCGCGCCGTTGGCGAGCACGACGGGCACGCGCGCGGGCAGCAGCCGCGGTTCCTCGAGCGTACCGTCGAAATTGCTCGTCCAGTCGACGGTGCCCTGGCCGAGCTCCTCGAGCAGCAGCCGCGCGAAGTCCTTCAGCTTCGCCTCCGTGTAGCGCATCGCGGCAAAGGACTTGGGATCGTCCAGCGAGCCCCAGTTGCCCTTGCCGTCGACGAGCGGGTAACGGAAGCTGAACGGCTGCGCCATCAGCACCATGGCCTCGTAGCAGGCGAGGTCGCCGTGGGGGTGGAACTTGCCGAGGACGTCGCCGACGGTACGCGCGGACTTCTTGGGCTTGGAGGCGGCAGAAAGGCCGAGCTCGGACATCGCGTAGAGGATGCGGCGCTGGACCGGCTTCAGGCCATCGGCGATATGGGGCACGGCGCGGTCCAGGATGACCGACATCGAGTAATCGAGGTACGCCTTCTCGGTGAAGGCCTTGAGCGCGATGCTCTCGTAGCTGTTGTCGCCTGCTGCCATGTCCGTGCGTGCCTCAGATATCCGCCAGGTTGCCCTTTTCTTCCAGCCAGTTGCGTCGTTCGCCGGAGCGGCCCTTCGCCAGAAGCATGTCGAGCAGGACCGCCGTGTCGTCGCCGTCCGCGATCGTGAGCCGCACGAGGCGGCGCGTTTCCGGCGCCATCGTCGTTTCGCGCAACTGTGCCGGGTCCATTTCGCCCAGGCCCTTGAAGCGCGTCACGGCCGGCTTGACGTTGGGACGCTCGGCCCGTATCCGGTCCAGCGTTTCGGTGCGCTCGGCCTCGTCGAGGGCGTAGTAGACCTCCTTGCCCGCATCGACGCGGTACAACGGCGGCATCGCGACGTACACGCGGCCGGCTTCGACGAGCGCCGGAAAGTGGCGCAAGAACAGCGCGCACAGGAGCGCCGCGATGTGCGCGCCGTCGGAGTCGGCGTCGGCGAGGATGCAGACCTTGCCGTAGCGCAGCCGCCCGAGATCCGTGGCGCCCGGATCGAGCCCGAGCGCCACGGCGATGTCGTGGATTTCCTGCGAGGCGAGCACCCGCTCCGGCTCCACCTCCCAGGTGTTGAGGATCTTGCCGCGCAACGGCAGGATCGCCTGGAAGTCACGCTCGCGCGCCTGCTTGGCCGAGCCCCCCGCCGAATCGCCCTCCACCAGGAACAGCTCGGTGCGCTCGAGATCGCCCGAGCTGCAGTCGGCGAGCTTGCCCGGCAGCGCCGGCCCCTGGGGCTCGCGCTTGCGCACGACCTTGGCCTTGCGGTTGCGCTGCTCGGCGCGAGAGATGGCGAGGCGCGCGATCGCCTCGCCCGCCTGCGCATGATGGTTGAGCCACAGCGACAGCGCATCCTTCACGACGCCGGAGACGAACGGCGCAGCCCGGCGCGAGCTCAGTCGCTCCTTCGTCTGCCCGGAGAACTGCGGCTCGCGCAACTTCAGCGAGATCACGAACGCGAGCGACTCGAAGACGTCTTCCGGCGCAATGCGCACCCCGCGCGGCAACAGGTTGCGGAACTCGCAGAACTCGCGCAGGGCCTCGGTGAGCCCCTGGCGGAGTCCCGCCACGTGGGTCCCGCCCAGCGGCGTCGGGATCAGGTTGGCGAAACTCTCGGTGACGGGCGGGGACCCGCCCTCGACCCACGCGACCGCCCATTCCACCGTTTCGTCCTCGCCGTCGTGCTTCCCGGTAAACGGCTCGTCGGGCAGGACGGACATGCCCTGCGTCGACTCGGCGAGGTAATCGGCCAGTCCGCCGGCAAAACACCAGCTCTCCTCTTCGTCCGCGCCCTCGTTGCGAAGCGTGACCTCGAGTCCGGGGCACAGCACGGCCTTGGCCCGCAGCGCATGCCGGAGCCGGGGGATGCTGAAGCGCGCGGAGTCGAAATACTGTGGATCGGGCCAGAATCGGAGCCGCGTCCCCGTGTTCTGCTTGCCGACTCGTCCGACCTGCTCCAGGTCGGCGGTCTTTTCGCCGCCGCGGAAGGACATGTTGTATTCCGCACCGCCGCGGCGAACCCATACCTCCAGGTTTCTGGACAAAGCGTTTACCACGGACACGCCGACACCATGCAGGCCGCCGGCGAAGCGGTAGTGCTTGTCCGAGAACTTGGCGCCCGCATGCAGGCGCGTGAGGATCAACTCCACGCCCGGCACGCCTTCGTCCGGATGGACGTCCACGGGCATGCCGCGCCCGTTGTCCTCGACCTCGAGCGAGCCGTCGCGGTGGACGGTCACCCGGATACGCTTCGCGTAGCCCGCGAGCGCCTCGTCGACGCTGTTGTCCACGACCTCGAGCGCCAGATGGTTGGGCCGGACCGTGTCCGTGTACATGCCGGGACGCCGGCGCACCGGCTCCAGCCCCGCCAGGACCTCGAGATCGGCGGCTTCGTAACGCGTGCTCATTCGATGGCGGGCTCACAGGGAAAACACCGGGCGGGAAGCTCCCGGCCCGGCGGAATTCTATCAGCCGCGAATCCGTGACAGGGGTCGCGGACCGGGGACCCGACACCGGACGGATCGGCGTCTCCGCAACGTGCCCAGGTTCGGCACGGCCCGCTCCGTTGTCCCTCGCCGTCCGCCCGGGGTATCCGGCTTAATCCAGGTCCCGCGAGAGACTCTTCGCAAGCGGTTCGGGGATGGGATCGACGGTTTCGTCATATAGCTCGTGGTCGACCCCCATGGCGACGCGACCGCCCGAGGCAAGCGCCTTGCGCGCCGCGTCGTCGAGCTCGAAACGCAGGAAATGCACCGCCGAGGTGCGTTCGGCCGTGCGCCGCTCCAGGTCCTCGTCGGCGATGGCATAGGCGCGCTCGCCACCGTCCGCCTCGACCCAGACGCGGTCTTCTATACCGCCCAGGCGCGCCAGCTGACGGCGGCGTTCCTCCACGTCCTCGTACTCGATCATCATCGTGGCCTTGAGATTGCCACCGTCGGGGATGAGCGGGTTGTACGCGTCCAGCTCCTCCTGGATCGCCTCGGGCTCGAAGAGTTTTTCCGCACGCAGCATCTCCTGCAGCTGGTAGCGAATGGTCTTCTCGTCCTCGAAATACAGCGTCACGTGCGGACCGAGCGCAAGGCGGCGGTCCTGCTTGTGTTCCATCACCTCGCGGCGCATCGCGGGACGTTCTTCCGCATACTGCTCGAGGCTCATCAGGTCGGCGCGCGTCAGCTTCGCCATGGTTGCCTGCTCCTTGTCGTTCAGATGCCGTACGCCGCGCGCAGCATCGAGATGGGGTGGGTGACGGGGCCGTTCTGCTCGCCGGCGCCGTGCTCGAGCTGGTCCCCGGCCAGCGGGCAATCGCTGCCGTAGTAGTCCGGTTCGGCCTGGCTGATCTTGCGGAACACGGGCCGGCCGATCTTCATCGCGTTGTCATACGTCTCGCTGCGTACCGCGTACGTACCGTCGTGGCCGGAACAACGCTGGATCAATTCAACCTCGGTCTCGGGCACGAGCGAAAGCACGTCGCGTGTCTTGGGACCGAAGTTCTGCACCCGCTGGTGACAGGAGGCGTGGCAGACGACCTTGCCCAGCGGCTTGGCAAACTCGGTGTTCATCAGGCCCGCGTCGTGCCGCAGATGCAGATACTCGAACGGGTCGAAGAACGCCTCCTTGACGCGCGAGACGTCTTCGTCATGCGGGTACATCATCGGCAGCTCCTGCTTGTACATCAGCACGCAGGAGGGAATCGGCGCGATGATGTCCCAGCCCTCCTCCGCGACGGCCTTCAGCCGCGGGATGTTGTAGTTCTTCAGCCGGTCGATGGCCTCCAGGTCGCCGATCTCCATCTTGGGCATGCCGCAGCAGCGCTCTTCCGGCACCAGCTTCACGGGGATGCCGTTGTGCTCGAACACGGCGACCAGGTCCTCCACCAGGCTCGGCATGTTGCGATTGCCATAGCAGGTGGTGAAGATCGCGACGCGCCCATGCGTGCGCCCGGCCGGCCGGGCCTCCACCGCGCTCGGCTGATGGTCCGCGAGCCGGCGACGGGCGGGACGGGCCTGGAATTCGGGCAGCTTGGCGTCGCGGTGGATGCCGACGGTCTTGTCCATGACCGCACGCAGGGGCTTCTGGCGATTGGCCGTGTTGACCGCACCGGCCACCACCGGAATACTCGCGAGCCGGCCCACCGCGTCGGTGGACGTCAGAACGCGATCGCGCAGGCCGGAGCCCTCCTCACGATGCCGGACCGCCTTGGCCCGCAGCATGAGGTGCGGGAAATCCATGTCGAACTCGTGCGGCGGCGTGTAGGGGCACTTCGTCATGAAGCACAGGTCGCACAGGTAGCACTGGTCCACGACCTTCCAATAGGCCTCGCGCGGGACCCCGTCCAGTTCCATCGTCTCCGACTCGTCGACCAGGTCGAAGAGCGTGGGGAACGATTGGCACAACGGGAAGCACCGGCGGCAGGTGTGGCAGATGTCGAACTGCCGCTCCATCTCCGCGTACAGGGCCTCCCGGTCCCAGAATTCCTCGGTATCGGTGCCGAGGGGATGGCGGTGCGGGGCCTTGAGATTGCCCTCGCCTGCAGGTTGGTCGGCCATGGCTGCCTCCGTGCGCGGTGGATCGGACGCCGCAGCGCGGGCGGGGCGGCGTGCCGCCCCGCCCGCCGGGCCTTATTCGCCGAGCGTGTCGAGCGCCTTCTTGAAACGGTTCGCGTGGGAGCGCTCCGCCTTGGCGAGCGTCTCGAACCAGTCGGCAATCTCGTCGAAACCTTCGTCGCGTGCCGTCTTGGCCATGCCGGGATACATGTCCGTGTATTCGTAGGTCTCGCCGGCAATCGCGGAATTCAGGTTCTTGGAGGTCTCGCCGATGGGCTCGTCGGTCACCGGGTCGCCGACCGACTCGAGGTACTCGAGATGCCCGTGGGCATGGCCGGTCTCGCCTTCCGCGGTGGAGCGGAACACCGCCGAGACGTCGTTGTAGCCCTCGATGTCCGCCTTCGAGGCGAAATACAGATAGCGGCGGTTGGCCTGCGATTCGCCCGCGAATGCGTCTTTCAGGTTGCCATGAGTCTTGCTGCCTTTCAGGTCCATAGCGGTCTCCTCCTTAACGTTGTCCCTGGAACCGGATTTAGACTTGGTCTAAAACCAGGATCAAGTCTAGTCAGGGCCGACGATGCTGTCAATCGGGGCCGGGGCCGCGTAATTGACGGGCCTGACGGCGCCGTGTACCGTGCCCGCTCGACGCCGGAACGTCCCGGCCGTTTGCACGACATGCGAGGGCACCGTGAAGGAATCCGGAGACGAGACCGACGGGAAGCGCGGCGAGGACTTCGAAGCCGCACTGGCCTCGCTCGAGGAAACCGTGCGGGCGCTGGAGGCCGGGGATCTACCACTGGAGGAAGCCCTGAAGCGCTTCGAGGAAGGCACCCGACTGCTGCGCCGCTGCGAGTCGGCCCTGAAGGCGGCCGAACAACGGGTGGAGATCCTCCTCGCAGAGGACCGGGACGGCGAACCGGCGCCGTTCGAGACCGGGGAGTAGGCGTCCCGTGAGTTTCGCGGACCGGATCCCGGCCCTGCGGGAACGCGTGGAGGCGGCCCTGGATCGGTGGCTGCCCGGCGATGACGAGGCGCCCGCCCGGCTCCACGGCGCGATGCGCTACGCGGCGCTCGCCACGGGCAAGCGTATGCGCCCCCTGCTCGCCTATGCCGCCGGACAAACGCTAGGGGTGCCGGCCGAGCGGCTCGACGGCCCCGCATGCGCGGTGGAACTGATCCACGCCTATTCGCTGGTTCACGACGACCTGCCGGCCATGGACGACGACGACCTGCGCCGTGGCCGGCCGACCTGTCACCGGGCCTACGACGAAGGCACGGCTATCCTGGTCGGCGACGCACTCCAGACGCTCGCATTCGAGGTGCTGGCACGCGACCACGCGATGGTGCCGGACACGGCCCGGCGGCTGCGCATGGTTGCCCGGCTGGCGCGTGCGGCCGGGTCACGGGGGATGGCCGGCGGACAGATGATCGACATCGAGGCGGCGGGCAAGCGGCTGGAACGCTCTGCGCTGGACGAGATGCACCTGATGAAGACCGGCGCCCTGATCCAGGCGTCCGTCCTGTTGGGTGCGGACAGCCTGCCCGACGTGACCGACTTCGCGCTCGGACGCCTGGAGCGCTTCGGGCACCGAATCGGGCTGGCCTTCCAGATTCAGGACGACATCCTGGACGCTACCGGCGAGGCGGACCGACTCGGCAAGGCGGCCGGCGCGGATGCCGCGCACGCCAAACCAACCTATACCGGCATCCTGGGCGTCGAAGAGGCCGGCCGGGCCCTGACCCAGGTCTACGCGGAGGCCATCGAGGCCCTGGAGCCGTTCGGGGAGGCCGCAGAGCCCCTGATGGCGCTGGCGCGCCTGATCGTCGAGCGCGACCATTAGACCGGATTCTCCTCCGGGCGAGGCCCGGTGGGGTCATTTCAAGGCCTCCGCCGAGCCCGGCTGTGGCAAAATATGCGCCGTCCATACGCGCCCAGAGGTTGGCTGAATGACCTTCGTCGTCACCGAGAGCTGCATCAAGTGCAAGTACACCGACTGCGTTGAGGTCTGCCCCGTGGATTGCTTCCACGAGGGCCCGAACATGCTGGTGATCGACCCCGACGAGTGCATCGACTGCACCCTGTGCGAGACCGAATGCCCGGTCAACGCGATCTATTCGGAGGACGACGTCCCCGACGAACAGCGGGACTTCATCGAACTCAATGCCGAACTGGCGCGCGACTGGCCGGTTCTCAACGAAAAGAAGGACGCGCCGGACGACGCGGACGACTGGCAGGATACCGAGAACAAGCGCGAGTATCTGGAGCGCTGAGGCCCGGCAACAACCACCGGAGGGCTCCTTGCCCGGCGGCGCTGGCCGTACCTGTCAGTTCAGCTGCGACGCCATTGGGAGGAGTCTCGACCGATGACGTGGCGCCACGGGCGGGCTGCTCGGTTCGCGTCGGAAACCGGCCGTCCAGGCGGCGCTTCCGCCTATGTCCGGACGTGGTCCGTCGACGGCGCTAGCCCCGGGGATGGTGGGTGGCGTGGAGCTTCCGCAGGCGCTCCCGCGCGACGTGCGTGTAAATCTGTGTCGTGGTGACATTCTGGTGCCCGAGGAGCATCTGAACCGCTCGCAGATCGGCCCCGTGCTCAAGCAGGTGGGTCGCGAAGGCATGGCGCAGCTGGTGCGGTGACAGCGGCCCCGATATGCCGGCCGCAAGCGCATAGCGCCGGATAAGGCCCCAGAACGCCTGACGCGAAATATGCGGTCGCCTGACTGTCGGGAACAGTGTGTCGAGCCGCCGCGCTCCGAGCATCCCCGGACGTGCGTCGCGCAGGTAACGTTCCACCCAATAGCGTGCCTCGTCACCCACCGGAACGATGCGCTCCCTGCCCCCTTTCCCCGTGACCCGCACGGCCCCGAGACGAAGGTTGAGCTGGTCCAGGCGGAGGCCGACCAGCTCACTGACCCGCAGTCCGGTCGCATACAGCAGTTCCAGCATGGCGCGATCGCGCAGGCCCCGCTCGCTTGACACGTCGGGAGCTAGGAGCAACGCTTCCACTTCCCGTTCGCTCACGCTTCGGGGCAGACGTTGCGGCAGGCGCGGCGTTCGCAGTTCCACCGACGGATCGGCGGCAATCCGGCCCTCGCGTAGCAGTTGACGATAGAAATGACGTATGGCCGCAAGCCGCCGGGCACCCGTGCGCGCGCTCGTGCCGCCGGCTGCCTCGGCGCTCAGGAAACTCCACAAGTCCTCGGGCCGGGCATTCTCCGGCTCTACCCGCCGACGGGCCAGCCAGCTCATCAGGCGTCTGAGATCGTTCCGGTAAGCTGCGCGGGTGTTGTCCGAGAGGCCCTGTTCCAGCCATAGGGCCGAGACGAAGCGCTCGACCATCTCCATGTGGCGAGGCGGGACGGAGACCTGCTCCGCCCCGCCCGGGCCGCTGTTCACGTCCGCAGTCAGCGTTTCAGCGTGCCCCCTCGGCCGCGTCAGGATCCCCCGCTGCGGGCCTGCGTGACGTACTTGATCCAGTTCTGGGCGTCGCTACGCTGTTCCTTGTAGTTCTCGGCCTTGTGGAAGGCCTTCATCGCGGTCGTCCAGTCCTTCTGTTCGAAGGCCGCCTGACCGAGAACCATCCAGCCGCGGCCAGGGTGATCGAGGCCACCCTTGTTCAACGCGTTTTGCGCCGCCTGCATCGCTTTCGCATAGTCCTGCTGGTTGAGGTAGATCGACGCCTGGCGCATGTAAACCGATCCGGTGGGCGCGAGCTTCGCTTCCTCGCCCAGTGCCTTGAGGGCCTTGTCCCACTCGCGCGCCTGCATCCAGGAGCTGGCGAGGGTGTCGTAGTTGTCGGCTGTCTTCTTTATGAGTCCCTTGTTCAGGCCCTCGCTGAGGACCTCGGCTGCCTTGTACGGCGCCTTGGACTCGATGAGCAGATTGGCAAGCTGCATGTAGTCGTCGCCCGACTTGAACATGCCCCGTTTGTGCATCAGCTCGTAAATGGCCGTGGCCTGCTTGTCATCGTGCAGCAGCAGAGCCGTGTTGCCGTAGTAATTCCAGAAGTCCTGATCGTCCGGCCACTTCGCAACCAGGGTCTGGGCGATGTTGTTGGCCTTGTGGTAGTTCTTCATCTTGTAGGCGACGATGAACCAGTTCTGGTACCAGTCCTTGTTCGGCTTCTTGGCCATGCCGATGGCCTTCTCGATGTTCTTCATTGCCGGGGGATAGGTCCCGGCGAACGAGTAAGCCAGCCCCAGGTGGTAGTAGATGTCGGCCGGGATATTCTTCTTCTTCTGTTCCCGGTCGGAGATAACCTCCTTGTAGAGGCGAATCGACTGATCGTACTTCTTCTGGCTCAGGTAGATCGTGGCCAGTTCCTGGATCACGGACTCCTGCGACTGCGGTTGCAGCGCATCGAGCTTGACGATCGTCTCCAGATACGGCTCGGCCTTGTCGAGATCCTTCTGAAGCAGATAGGTCTGCGCAATGAGCTGCGCCACCAGCGCATGAGCGTAGTCGCTTTCCTTTTTCGCCCGGGGCAGGACCGACTTGGCAACATTCCGCGCCTTGGCGTACTTGTTGTTGCCCATCAATTTCTCGACGCGCTGCACCTGCTTATAGGTGTCCTGGTCCAGCGTGTACGAGTTGGTCTGATTGCCCTTGTTCTTGCTGCCCGACGCCTTCTGGGCCCAAGCCGGCCCGCCGGCGAACGCCAGCCCGATAAGGGCGGCGCACGAAATGCTGATCAGAGTAATGCGACGCACTGACTGTTACCTCCTGGGCGTCCTTCCGCAGCCGGCCTTAGTGGCCCTGGCCATGAAGCGTGAACTGGATGTCCTGGCAGACGTCCTTCGTCGAGACGGGCGACCCGTTCACCTTCTTCGGGAAGAACTTCCACTGAAGAATCGTCCGCAACGCGGCCTGCCCGAGCATGCGACGCGCCTGCGGCGAACTCGCGCCCTTGACGTGCGGGTTGGCCACCGAGCCGTCGGGCTCAACGGTGAAGCACGTGGTTACAGTCCCCTCCACGCCCTGGTACTGGGCCTGGGGCGGGTAGATCGGCTTGATCCGCACCATTGGCGTCAGGGGGGCATATCCCTGCGAGTTGGTCTGCGGTCCGCTCTGCCCGATATACACCCCGGTCCCGGACCCAAGCGAGTTGGAACTGAGCTTCAGATTGGTCGGCAGCTGCTGTGCGTGTTGCTGCTGCGGCTTGCTCACCTCCACCTTTTCCTTGGGCGGCGGCTTCTTGGGCGGCGGCGGCTTCTTCGGGTGCGCATAGGTCTTCTTCCTGACCTGCTGCTGCTTCTGCACCTGCACGAAGTTCACCGTGTTCGCCTGCTCTCCCGAAGGCGCCTGTTGCTGGTTATTCGCGATCAGGTGATGCATCAGCAGGAAGAGCGCCGTCGCAATGATGCAGCCCCCCAGCAGAGCCGGCAGGAACCTCAGGTCCATCAATCCGTGGCGCATGGTCAGCTACCTCCGCCCGATGTCTGGCGGGCCGCCAGTGCTACCTGACTCGCGCCGCCCAGTTTGGCCTGGTTCATAACCCGGATCACCAGCCCCGTGGACGCGTCCTGGTCTGCAATGATCACCACATCGCCCTTGGGGGCCTGCGAGCGGGCCTGCTCCACCATCCCCTGGACGCGGTCCATTTTCACGTGCTGCTTGTTCATCCAGATCTGCCCGCTGGAGGTCACCGCTATCAGGATGCTGGAATGCAGCCGCTGCGCCGTAACAGCCGGCGGCTTGTTGACCTGGACGCCCGGCGGGCGCACGAACGAGGTAGTAACGATGAAAAAGATCAGGAGGATGAAGGTCATGTCCAACATCGGCGTGATGTTGATTTCGGCCTCTTCCTCGTCGTTTGAGTGTCGTCTCTGAGCCATGTGCGACCCTACTCCGTCAACTCTGGGTGCTCGCAATGGAGACCTTCTGGGCCCCCGCCTGCTTTGCCTGGTCGATCACCCGCACCAACACGCCGGCCTTGGAACCCGGGCTGGCGGCCACGACCACCTGCGCGTTCGGTGTGCCAGCGAGGTCCTTCTCGACTTCCGGGCGAACCGCGTCCAGCTCCACGTTACTGCGCTCCGAACCACCGTAATTGATATTGATGGTCCCGCTGTTCGTGATCTGGATGAGCACGATCTTGCTCTCCTTCACGACCTTCTGCTGCTGGTTGTTGCTCGGCCGGGCAACGTTGATGCCCTCTACATGGATGAACGAGGTGGTGACGATGAAGAAGATCAGCAGGATGAAGACCATGTCCAACATCGGCGTGATGTTGATCTCGGCCTCTTCAGCCTGCCGCTGCATGCGCCGTCTACGTGCCATTCCCTGTCGTCCTCAGAAGTGGCGCAGGCTGTCTTCGACCTCTTCGGTCGCCAGACGCGCCCGCTTCTCCACCGAATAGGTGAAGTAAAGCGTGAATACCGCCACGGTCATGGCCGACATGGTCGGGATCGTGGCAGCCGAGACGCCCGACGCCATCGCCTTGGCGTTGCTGGACCCCAGCGAGGCGAGCACCTCGAAGACCTGGATCATGCCGGTCACGGTTCCGAGCAATCCCAGCAACGGAACCATGCCGACCAGCGTCTTGATCATCAGAACACTTCGGTTCACCTCGATCGCGATCTCCGAGACCATCCGCTCGCGGATTCGCTTGGCGAACCACGAGGTGGTGTCGGAGCGGGTTTCCCACGCCTCGACCACCTCGCGGCGGCGCTTCGGGAAGATCAGGAACAGGTACCAGTAGCGCTCGAGGATCAACGTCCAGAGGATGATCGTCACGATGAGGATCGCCCAAAGAACGTTGCCCCCGGCCTCGAAGAAGTTCCTGAGATCGACGAAGAGCTGATGCATTACTGGTTCGCCTTTTCCGCCTGCGCGGCCAGGATGCCCGCCGTCTGCTCTTCCAGGATCTGGACGAGCTCACGGCTCTTGCCCTGAATCGCGCCGTGGAGGAAGACCAGCGGGATGGCCGTGACGAGGCCCTCCACCGTGGTCACCAGCGCCTGCTGAATGCCGTGCGCCATGTACTGGGGATTGCCCGTACCGAACAGCGTGATGGCCGTGAACGTGTTGATCATGCCGATCACGGTGCCGAGCAGGCCCAGCAACGGCCCGATCGCGGCGATCAGCTTGATGAAGGCCTGACGGGCCTCGATGGCCGGCACTTCCTTCATGATCGCCTCGTCGAGCTTCAGCGTCAGCGTCTCCACGTCGTCCTTCCGGTTCTGGTCGTAGACGCTAAGCACGCGGCCCAGTGCATTCCCGGTATCCGGGCTGCTGGACTTGAGCTGGCGCTTGATCTTGCGGCTGGTAATCGTGAGGTAGATACCCCGCTCGAGGCAGAACAGCAGCGCGATCGCGAACAGGATCAGGATCGAGTAACCCACGGCGCCGCCGTACTCGAGGTACTTCTGGAACGTGGGCTTCCGGATGAACAGGCTGAGCAGGTTCCCGCGCTCCGGGTCGATCCCGAAGCCGGTAAAGCCGCTTCCGGTCGCGTTCGTGAGCGCCCCGGCGCTGGACGTAATACGTCCGCTGGGCTGGCGGGCCAGCACCACGAGCGCCTGCGACGAGGGCTCGTACTGGAGGTACTTGTTCCCGAGCACGGTATTGAACGTGCCGACACGAACCACACTCGTGTGCTTCTTGCTGCCGTTCACGAGCGTCACGTCGGTCGTGAACTTCGCAACCTGCCCCTGCTCGACCATCTCCTCGAGCATGTCGTACCAGAGGGTCTTGAGGTCGTGGATCGAGGGCAGCGCGTTGCTTGCCGCCAGCTTCGCCGCAAACACGCCGCGGTTCGGATACTGCGCGGAGATGATCGAGTTGTCGAGCGAACTCTTGAACTCGCCCGCCGACTGCCGAACGATGCCGAACACCTCGCCGAGATTGCCCTCGCGCGACTGCAAGGTCGTCGTCAGGCTGGAGATCTTCTTCTCGTTGCCATCGAACTGCGACTGCAACTTGTTCGTGCGGTCGTTCTCCTGCGCCAGCTTCTGCTTGGCTTCCTGCAACAGCGCCTTCTGGCGGTCGCGGGCCTGAAGAAACTTGTGCAGGCGCTGCTGGTCGAGCTTCGTCTGGTTGTTCAGGTCGGCCTGAACCTCATTGAGAAGCTGCTGCAGCGAATTGGGCTGCGCTTGGCTGCCACTCTGCTGGGCCTGACTGGCCGCAAGCGCTCCGGCCGCGGGCAGCGCCGCAAGACCGACAAAGAGTGGAATCCACTTTACGAACTGCTTCATTGTCCCTGCTCCTGCGATTACTGCTGCGTCTGCTGATTAGACGCCTGGCCGCTCTGCTGGACCGGCGTGCCCGCCGTCTGCAGCTCCGGGACGGCCTGCGGCTTGCGCTGCGCTTTCTTGGGCGAAAGCACCGGCAGCTTCACCAGGTCCGGGGATGTCTGCTTGCGCGCAATCTGCAGCCCCTTGGACACGGCGGCGCGATAGCCGTCGGCCTCCTGCCACTGACGTTGGCGCTGGTTCCAGCAGCCGGTCTGGGACTGATCCAGTGTCTGGTAGCAGAGCACCACGCGGCCCACACGCAGGAAGTCCACCGTCTGCTGCTTGCCGTTGACGCTCAACTGGCCGCGGTACGCGTTGATCGTGCGCCCCGACTGCAACTCGTTGCTGTAGGCGGACATGATCTGGCGGTACTTCTCCGCGATCGACACGTCTGAATTGCCCATCAGGTCCTCCAGCTTCTGCACCGTCTGCTGACGCTGGTCGAGCTGGAATGGCATGTCGAGCTGGATGAAGTGTTTGAGCCCGGCAATCATCTGCTGCATCAGGGGGACGATGCCGTGCTCCACATCGCCAATCTGCCCCAGCTGCTTGTTCAGCGAGGTGATGCGGCTCTGCTGGTCATTAATGAGACTCTGGAGGTTGTTGTTGTACTTCTTGAGCTGGTCGAGCTGCTGCTCCGTTGTCATGTACTCGCTCAGCAGCTGCTGCGTCTGATCGGCCAGATTGTTGATCTTGGCCTGCGTCTGAGCAGCGTGCTTGACGATCTGCTGCTGCGTGTTCACGGACTGATCGAGCGTCTGCTGCTGCGCCCGCGCCGCCTGCGGCACCGCTGCCACGGCGAGCCCGGCCACGACCGCTGCCAGTCCCGCAATCGCCGATTTAGGCATACCCGTTTACCCTTTCGAAAAAACCGTTAGGAATTACCCGGACCGCCCGGGTCAGAGGCTGGACCTTAGCAGGATCATTCGGAAAAGAAAAGCTGGAGGGCTCTCCCTTCCCGGCTCCCGCCGGCCCCCCACCTCAACTACATATTACGCCGATAGCGGCCGCCGACGCGATACAGCTCGTGGGTGATCTGGCCCAGCGAGCAGACCTTGACGGCCTCCATCAACTCTGCGAACAGGTTACCCCCTTCCTGGGCGGCCTGTGCAAGCCCCCGAAGCGCTTCCGGCGTCGCCGCGTCATGGCGGGCCTGGAACGTTCGGAGCGCATCGATCTGCCCGTGCTTCTCCGCTTCGGTGGACCGGATCAACGGCACTTCGCCGGGCGCCTCTTCCTCGCCGGACTCCGGCCGGAAGGTGTTGACGCCCACGATCGGCAGCTCGCCGGAGTGCTTGCGCCGCTCGTAGAACAGGCTCTCCTCCTGGATCTTGCCGCGCTGGTACATCGTTTCCATGGCCCCGAGCACGCCGCCGCGGTCCGAAAGCCGGTCAAACTCGGCGTAGACGGCCTCTTCGACCATGTCAGTCAGACGTTCGATCGCATAGGAGCCCTGAAGCGGGTTCTCGTTCCTGTTGAGGCCGAGCTCCTTGTTGATGATCATCTGGATGGCCATCGCACGGCGCACCGACTCCTCGGTAGGCGTGGTAATGGCCTCGTCGTACGCGTTCGTGTGCAGCGAATTGCAGTTGTCGTAAAGCGCGTACAGCGCCTGCAGCGTCGTGCGGATATCGTTGAACTGGATCTCCTGCGCGTGCAGGCTGCGCCCCGACGTCTGGATGTGGTACTTCAGCATCTGGCTGCGCGGCGAAGCACCGTAGCGGTCACGCATCGCCCGCGCCCATATGCGGCGGGCGACGCGGCCGATGACCGCGTACTCCGGGTCCATCCCGTTTGAGAAGAAGAACGAGAGATTCGGCGCGAAGTCGTCGATGTGCATGCCGCGCGCGAGGTAATACTCGACGATCGTGAACCCGTTCGCCAGCGTGAAGGCCAGCTGCGTGATCGGGTTCGCGCCGGCTTCGGCAATGTGGTACCCGCTCACCGAGACACTGTAGAAACTGCGCACGTCGTGCTCGGTGAAGTACGCCTGCACGTCGCCCATCATGCGCATGGCGAAACCGGTCGAGAAGATGCAGGTGTTCTGCGCCTGGTCCTCCTTGAGGATGTCGGCCTGAACGGTACCGCGCACGCGGCGGAGCGTCTCGTCGCGAAGCCGCGCGTAGGTCTCGGGATCGACCACCTGGTCGCCGGAAACGCCCAGCAGGCCCAGCCCCGCGCCGTCGTGCCCTTCGGGACGATCGCGGCGATACTGCGGCGCCTCGCCGCCCAGAACTTCCCGGATCCGTTTCTCCGCCTCCGGCCAGCGGCCTTCCTCATGGAGGTAGCGCTCAACCCGCTGGTCGACGGCGGCGTTCATAAACATCGCCAGGATGATCGGCGCCGGGCCGTTGATGGTCATCGACACGGACGTCGTCGGCGCATTGAGGTCGAAGCCCGAGTAGAGCTTCTTCATGTCGTCGACGGTCGCGATGGACACGCCGGAGTTGCCGATGCGGCCGTAGATATCGGGCCGCTCGTCCGGGTCCTCGCCGTAGAGCGTGGCCGAGTCGAAGGCAGTCGACAGACGCGTTGCCGGCTGCCCCTTCGCGAGGTAATGGAACCGGCGGTTGGTGCGCTCGGGATCGCCCTCACCGGCGAACATGCGGGTGGGGTCCTCCGCCGTGCGGCGGTACGGGTAGACCCCGCCCGTGTAGGGGTAGCTGCCGGGCAGATTCTCGGCGAGCAGGAAGCGCAGCAGGTCGCCCCAGTCCCGGTGGGGCGGCAGCGCCAGCTTGGGCAGGCGCAGGTGCGAGAGCGACTCGGTGTAGTTGTCGCCCGTGATCTCGCGCCCGCGGACCTTGTAGCTGAAGGTCTCCGCGCGCGCCGCCTCGGCCCGCTTCGGCCACTCGCGCAGCAGCGCCACGCCCTCGGGCCCCACGGCATCCAGCGCCGCGTTGTAGCGCTGGCCCAACAGCGCACGTGCGCCGTCCTCGTCGCCCGCGGCGGCCTCTTCCGGGTAGCGCTCCAGCGGCTCGGGCAGTTGCGGGTCGTCGAGAGCGGCAAGCGCATCGTGGTAGCTCTGCGCCCGCGAGGCCTCCTCGGCGCGCTTCTCGATGTCGTCCGCCGCGCCGCGCCCGTTGGCCGCGATCTCGGACAGATAGCGCTCGCGCGCCGGCGGAATCAGCGCCGCCGAACGCGCCGGCGGCGCATCGCCGAACTCGGGCTCCGGCCAACGCCCGGGCTCGAGCTCGAGCTTCTCCACGACGCCGTGCACAAGGCCGCGGAAAAGATCGTTGACACCCGGATCGTTGAATCGGCTGGCCGTGGCCGGGTAGACGGGGACGTCCTCGTCGGCCATCCGGAACGCCAGGTGATTGCGCTTCCACTGCTTCTTCACGTCGCGCAGCGCATCTTCGGAGCCGCGCTTCTCGGCCTTGTTGATCACCACCATGTCGGCCGCGTCCAGCATCCCGATCTTCTCGAGCTGGATCGGCCCCCCGTAATCGCTGGTCATCACGTAGACGGCGTAATCGACGAGATCCGCCACCTCGGTGTCGCTCTGGCCGATGCCCGCGGTCTCGAGCAGCACGAGACCGTAGCCCGACCACTTGAGCGCCTCGATCGTCTCGGCGATCACGGCACTGGTGGCCATGTGCCGGCGCCGGGTCGCCAGCGAGCGCATGAAGATACCGCCGTCGCTGAGCGCGTTCACGCGGATCCGGTCGCCGAGCAGCGCGCCGCCGGTGCGCCAGCGGGTCGGGTCCACCGCCACCACCGCGATCTTCAGCTCGGGGTAGGCGCGCCGGAAACGGATCAGCAGCTCGTCGGTGAGGCTCGATTTGCCGGCACCGCCCGTGCCGGTCAGGCCCACGACGGGCACCTTGCGGCGCTCACGGTGCACGCGCGAGACGAACTGCTCGCGCTCGGCGTCCCGCTCCGAGCCCTCTTCGAGCCGGGTGAGCATCCGCCCCACGGCGGTGTCGTCCGTCGTCGGAGCCTCGGGGAACGCCGCCGCGCCGCGCCGGTGGGCACGCACGCGCTCGAACACGTCGTCGATCATGCCGTCGAGCCCGAGGTGAACGCCGTCGTCGGCGCTGTAGACCTTCTCGACGCCGTAGTCCTCGAGCTCCTCGATCTCCTCCGCGACGATGGTCCCGCCGCCGCCGACCACCACGCGGATGTACTCCGCGCCGCGCTCGCGCAGCATGTCGACCATGTACTTGAAGTACTCCATGTGCCCGCCCTGGTAGGAGGACACGGCGATCCCGTCGGCATCCTCCTGGAGCGCCGCCGTGACGATCTCGCTGACGGAGCGGTTGTGCCCGAGGTGAATGACCTCGGCGCCGTGCGACTGGAGCACGCGGCGGATGATATTGATCGCGGCGTCGTGGCCGTCGAAGAGAGAGGCGGCCGTGACGAATCGCAGCGGCCGCTGCGGCGCCGCTTCGGCGCGGGTTTCGACGGCCTCGGCTGGCCTGCCCATTGCGTTTCCCCGTTTGGATCCAACCGCTCAATTATAGGGCGCCGGGACACCCGGTCACGCGGCGACGGTATAATGCGCAGTTGTCCTGCGGGTGGCGCCCGGCGCGGTCAGCGCCGGCACACGCTCTGCTCAAGTCCCGGAGCCGCCGCCCGCCACACCTCACGCGGAGGAGTCAAACGCATGGAGATCATGTCCGCCATCACCGAGATGGGGCACGAGGAAGTGGTGTTCTTTCACGCCCGGGATTTCGGGCTCAAGGCCATCGTGGCGATCCACGACACGACGCTTGGGCCCGCGCTGGGCGGTTGCCGCATGCTGCCCTATGCCAGCGACGACGAGGCCATCTACGACGTGCTGCGGCTGTCGCGCGGCATGACATACAAGAACGCCGTGGCCGGCCTCAACCTCGGCGGTGGCAAGTCGGTGATCATCGGCGACCCCAAGACCGACAAGAGCGAGGCGTTCTTCCGCGCCTTCGGCCGCTTCCTCGAGTCGCTCGGCGGGCGCTACATCACCGCCGAGGACGTCAATACCGCCGTAGAGGACATGGAAAACATCTTCCAGGAGACCTCGCACGTGGTGGGAATCCCGCCGGTGCACGGCGGCAGCGGCGATCCCTCGCCGTTCACGGCGCTCGGGACGCTGCGCGGCATACTGGCGGCGGTCGATTACAAGTACGGCTCCCAGGATCTCTCGAAGCTCTCCTTCGCCGTGCAGGGCGTGGGGCACGTGGGCATGCACCTGGTGCGCATGCTGCGCGAGGCCGACGCCAAGGTCTATGTCACCGACACCGACCAGGGCCGCATCAAGCACGCCGTGGACAAGCACGGCGCCGAGGCCGTGGGGCTGGACGAGATCTACGACACCGACGCCAAGGTGTTCGCGCCGTGCGCCCTGGGCGGTTCGGTGAACCCGGAAACGCTGGAAAAGCTCAAGTGCGAGATCATCGCCGGCGCGGCCAACAACCAGCTCGATACCAACGCCACGGGCGACGAGCTCGAGAAACGCGGCATCCTCTACGTGCCGGACTACGTCATCAATGGTGGCGGCGTGATCAACGTCGCGATCGAGCGCCAGGGCTACAACCGCGAGCGCGCGACGCACCAGGTCAATCGGATCTACGACGTGTGCCGCCACATCTTCGCGCTGGCGAAGCACGAGGGCCTGCCCACCTACAAGGCCGCCGACCGCCTTGCGGAGAAGCGCATCGCAGAGGTGGGCAACGTCAAGCGTCCCTACCTGCCCGCTCGCCGGCGTCCGATCAACGGCCGCCAGACGTTGTCCTGAGGATGGGCATGGGCGCCCAGAGCCTCGGGGAAGAACTCGATCTGCTGCGCGAGACGGTCAGCCGTTTCGCGCAGTCCGAGATCGCCCCGCGCGCGGCCGGGATCGACGAGACGAACACGTTCCCGCGCGAATTGTGGCCCCGCCTGGGCGAACTCGGGCTGCTGGGCCTCACCGTGCCGGAAGACGACGGTGGCGCCGGACTCGGCTTTCTCGCCCATGTGGTCGCCATGGAGGAGATCTCCCGCGCGTCCGGGTCGCTCGGCCTGTCCTACGGGGCGCATTCCAACCTCTGCGTCAACAACCTCGCGTTGAACGGAACCGAAGCGCAGCGGCGGAAATACCTGCCGAAGCTGATCTCGGGCGAATGGGTCGGCGCGCTCGCGATGTCGGAACCGGGCGCCGGCTCCGACGTCGTGGGCTCGATGACCTGCCGGGCGGAGCGCCGCAACGGCGCCTGGGTGGCCAACGGCTCCAAGATGTGGATCACCAACGGGCCCGACGCCGACGTCGCCATCGTGTACATGCGTACGGCCCCCTACGACGAGGCGGGCTCGAAGTCGATTACCGCATTCCTCGTGGAGAAGGGCATGAAGGGCTTCCGCTCCGCGCAAAAGCTCGACAAGCTGGGCATGCGGGGGTCGAACACTTCCGAGTTGGTCTTCGAGGACTGCGAGATTCCCGACGAAAACGTGCTGGGCGAAGTGAACCAGGGCGTCTACGTGCTGATGCGCGGACTCGACTCGGAGCGGCTGGTCCTGTCGGGCGGGCCGATCGGCCTCATGGCGGCCGCCCTCGATTCGGTGCTGCCCTACGTGCGCGAGCGCCGCCAGTTCGGCCGCCCCATCGGCGAGTTCGAGCTCATGCAGGGCAAGATCGCCGACATGCACGTGGCCCTGCAGACGTCACGCGCCTACAGCTATTCGGTGGCGCGGAGATTCGACGCGGGCGAGCCCGTTCGCAGCGACGCCGCCGCCACGCTCCTGTACGCCTCGGAGCGGGCCGTCCAGGTCTCCCTCGAGGCCATTCAGGCCCTCGGTGGCAATGGCTACATCAATGAGTACCCCGTCGGGCGGCTGCTCCGCGACGCCAAGCTCTACGAAATCGGCGCCGGCACGAGCGAAATCCGCCGCATGCTGATCGGGCGCGAACTGGTCAACGGCGGCAACTGATCCGCGCGTCCGGCGCCGCGGCCGGACGCGACCGCATCCAAGGCATTCGAACGCATTCAGGAGTCAGTCATGGCAGAAGATCCGATCGTCATCGTCGCCGCGCGGCGCACTCCCATCGGCGCCTTCCAGGGCGGCCTGGCCAAGGCCGGAGCGCCCGAGCTGGGGGCGGCCGCCATCCGCGCCGCCCTTGCCGACACGGGCGTCGACGGCGGGGACGTCAACGAGGTGCTTCTGGGCTGCGTGCTGCCGGCCGGCATCGGCCAGGCCCCCGCACGCCAGGCGGTGCTCGGCGCGGGCCTGCCGCAGGAAGTGCCCGCGGTGACGCTCAACAAGGTCTGCGGCTCCGGCATGAAGACCGTGATGATCGGCCACGACTCGATTCGCGCCGGCAGCAACGGCGTGGTGCTGGCGGGCGGCATGGAGTCCATGACCAATGCCCCCTATCTCCTGCCCAAGGCCCGTGCGGGCTATCGCATGGGGCACCAGCAGGTCCTCGACCACATGTTCTTCGACGGCCTGCAGAACCCCTACGACGGCAACATGATGGGGCACTTCGCCGAGGAGACCGCGGAGAAGTACGGCTTCACGCGCGAGGCGCAGGACGAATTCGCGATCGAGTCCGTGAAGCGCGCACAGGGCGCCATCGAGAGCGGCGCCTTCGGCGACGAGATCACGCCGGTGACCATCAAGACCCGCAAGGGCGAGACCACGGCCGACACCGACGAGGAGCCCGGCCGGATGAGCCTCGACAAGATCCCCTCGCTCCGCCCCGCGTTCCGCAAGGACGGCACCGTGACGGCGGCGAGTTCCTCGTCGATCTCCGACGGCGCCGCCGTGCTCCTGCTGATGACCGCCTCCGAGGCCGAGCGCCGGGGCCTCGAGCCGCTCGCGCGGATCACCGCGCACGCCGGCTCGGCGCAGGCACCGGAGTGGTTCACCACCGCGCCGATCGGCGCGATCAAGGCCGTTCTGCCCAAGGCGGGCTGGAAGCCCGGCGACGTGGACCTCTACGAGATCAACGAGGCCTTCGCGGTGGTCACGATGGCCGCCGAGCAGGACCTGGGCCTCGACCGTGAGCAGGTCAACGTCAACGGCGGCGCCTGCGCCCTCGGCCACCCGATCGGCTGCAGCGGCGCGCGCATTCTCGTGACGCTGATCCACGCCATGCGTGCGCGCAAGGCCCGTCGCGGCGTCGCCTCGCTGTGCATCGGCGGGGGCGAGGCCACCGCGGTCGCCGTGGAACTCGTCTGAGGCCGCCCGGGCGGCTGTCGTAGAGTAGCGTCGACGCCAGTGAGCAAGGACCAGCGATGCCGATTCTAGACTCCGCGATCGACACCGGCTCGACGGAGTTCCGGGAGCGTCGCGAGCACATGGAAGAGCTGCTCGCGACGCTGCGCGAGCAAACGCGCAAGGCCGCCCTCGGCGGCAGCGAGCGCGCCCGGGACAAGCACGTCCAACGGGGCAAGCTCCTCGTCCGCGACCGGATCGAGGCGCTGCTCGACCCGGCGAGCCCCTTCCTCGAGCTTTCCCCGCTCGCGGGCCACGGGATGTACGGCGAATCCCCCGCCGCCGCAGGCATCGTCACCGGTATCGGCCGCGTCGCGGGCCGCGCGGTCGTGATCGTGGCGAACGACGCCACGGTCAAGGGCGGGACCTACTTCCCGGTCACGGTGAAAAAGCACCTGCGGGCGCAGGAGATCGCGCTGGAAAACGGCCTCCCCTGCGTCTACCTCGTGGACTCGGGCGGCGCCTTCCTGCCGCTGCAGGACGAGGTCTTCCCGGACCGGGAGCACTTCGGACGCATCTTCTACAACCAGGCGCGCCTGTCGCGCGAGCGCATCCCGCAGATCGCGGTCGTGATGGGCTCCTGCACGGCCGGCGGCGCCTATGTGCCCGCCATGTGCGACGAGGCGATCATCGTGCGCAACCAGGGCACGATCTTCCTCGGCGGCCCGCCGCTGGTGAAGGCGGCCACGGGCGAGGAAGTCGATGCCGAGACGCTCGGCGGGGGTGACGTGCACACGCGCACCTCGGGCGTGGCGGATCTCCTCGCCGACGACGACAGGCACGCGCTGGCGCTGGCGCGCGAGGTCGTCGGGCATCTCAACGTGGCCGCGCCCCGGACCGCGCCGCCTGAAGCGCCGCGCGCGCCGCGCTACGCGGCCGAGGAACTCCACGGCATCGTTCCGACCGATACGCGCTACCCCTACGATGTCCATGACGTCATCGCGCGCATCGTGGACGATTCCGACTTCCACGAATTCAAGCCGCTGTACGGCAAGACGCTCGTCACGGGGTTCGCCCGCATCGAGGGCTACCCGGTCGGGATCATCGCCAACAACGGCATCCTCTTCTCGGAATCCGCGCTCAAGGGCGCACACTTCATCCAGCTCTGCGAGCAGCGCGGGATCCCGCTGGTCTTCCTGCAGAACATCACCGGCTTCATGGTCGGCGCCAAGTACGAGCAGGGCGGCATAGCCCGCGACGGCGCGAAGATGGTCAATGCCGTCGCCTGCGCCACGGTGCCCAAGTTCACCGTGATCATCGGCGGCTCCTTCGGCGCCGGCAACTACGCCATGTGCGGACGCGCCTACGGGGCGCGCTTCCTCTGGACCTGGCCCAACGCGCGCATCTCGGTCATGGGCGGCGAACAGGCCGCGGCCGTGCTCGCCACGGTGCGCCGCGACGCGCTCGAGGCGCGCGGGAAGAAATGGCCGCAGAAGGACGAGGATGCGTTCCGCGACGAGATCCGCGAGCAGTACGAGGCGCAGGGCAACCCCTACTACGCCACCGCGCGGCTTTGGGACGACGGGGTGATCGATCCCGCCGACACCCGCCGCGTGCTGGCGCTCGCGCTCGCGACCGCCGACTACGCCCCGGACGAGGCGAGCCGGCGCTACGGCGTGTTCCGCATGTAGCCGGCGGCCGGTTCCGCCGGGCCGCCGCCGCACGAATTCGGGGAGAGACGATGACGGACGAGATGCTGCTCGAGCACCGGGATTCGCGGGGCGTGGTCACGCTCACGATGAACCGCCCCGAGGTCCACAACGCCTTCAACGACGTGCTCGGGCGCGCACTCACCGAGCGCCTGGCGGCGCTCGATCACGACGACGAGGCGCGCGTGGTGGTGCTCACCGGCGCGGGGAAGTCCTTCTCCGCGGGCGCGGACCTCAACTGGATGCGCTCCATGGCGGGCTTCAGCGAGGAGGAGAACCGCGCCGACTCGCTGGCACTGGCCGGGCTGATGGCCACGCTCGACGGGCTGTCGAAGCCCACCATCGCGCGCGTGAACGGCGCCGTGTTCGGCGGCGGCGTAGGCCTGGTCGCCTGCTGCGATATCGCCGTGGGCACGCCTCACGCGAAGATGGCGCTCACCGAGGTGAAACTCGGCCTGGTGCCAGCCGTCATCGCCCCGTACGTCGTGCGCGCCATGGGCCCGCGCCAGGCGCGGCGCTACTTCCAGACCGCCGAGGTAATAACGCCGGAGACGGCACGGGACCTCGGCCTGCTGCACGAACTCGCGGCCGCGGAGGAACTCGACGGCCGGGTCGCGGATTTCGCGCACGCCCTGCTCAAGGCCGGCCCGCGGGCGCTCGGCGCCGCCAAGAAGCTGGTAGCCCTGACCGGCGGCGCGGCCGCGGAAGACAGCGACGCCCTGAAGCGCGAGACCGCGGCGCTGATCGCCCGCCTGCGCGTCTCGGAGGAAGGCCAGGAGGGCCTGTCGGCGTTCCTGGAAAAACGCAAGCCACACTGGATCGACGGGGACCGCACATGAACGTGCCGCGGGGACCGGGGCTCGACATCGCCACAGCCGCGCCGCGCCGCCCCGGGGACGGGAACGACGCCCGCTTGGGCCACGCAGGAGACTAGACATGGCCCGGGCCCGCAACGAGATCACGCTCCGCTTCCTGGCCGAGCCGAACGACGTCAACTTCGGCGGCAACGTGCACGGCGGCACGGTGATGAAGTGGATCGACCAGGCCGCCTACACCTGCGCGGCGAGCTGGAGCGGCCACTACTGCGTGACCGTGTACGTCGGCGACATCCGTTTCCTCTCGCCCATCGCGATCGGCGACGTGGTGGACGTGAAGGCCCGGCTGCTGCATACCGGGCACTCGAGCATGCACATCAGCGTCGAGGTGCGCGCGCGCAACCCGCGCGAGGCCTCGACCCGCCCGACCACGAGCTGCATCGTGGTGTTCGTGGCGCTCGACGAGGACGGCCACAAGGTGGACGTGCCCAAATGGAAACCCCGCAGCGAACGCGACCGCAACATGGAGGCCTACGTGGTGCGCCTCGCCGAGATGCGCCAGAAGACGGCGGCGCAGATGGAAAAATTCCGCGACGCCGGCGGCTGACCGGCGCCACCCGATCCGGGCGGCGCATCACCCGCTCCCCGAGCCACACTGTAAAATTCCCGCGATGTTCAAGAAAATCCTGATTGCCAACCGCGGCGAGATCGCCTGCCGCATCATCCGCACCTGCCGGCGGCTCGGCGTGGAGGCGGTGGCCGTGTATTCCGACGCGGATGCCGGCGCGCTGCACGTCAAGCTCGCGGATGCCGCGATCCACGTCGGCCCGGCGCGCGCGGCGGACTCGTACCTGAACGTCGAACGCGTCGTGGCGGCGGCCCGCGAAAGCGGCGCCGAGGCAATCCACCCGGGCTATGGCTTCCTGTCCGAAAACGCGGACTTTGCACGCGCGGTACGCAAGGCCGGGCTCGTGTTCATCGGCCCGGCGCCGGAGACCATCGACGCGATGGGCTCCAAGAGCGCCGCCAAGGCGTTGATGGACGACGCCGGCGTGCCCGTCGTGCCCGGGTACCACGGCGAGGACCAGGACGCGAGGACGCTCGGAAAGGAAGCGCAACGCATCGGCTTCCCGCTGATGATCAAGGCGGCCGCAGGCGGCGGCGGCAAGGGCATGCGCATCGTGCCCTCGGACAAGGATTTCGCCGACGCCCTCGAGGGCGCCCGGCGCGAGGCGAAGGGCGCCTTCGGTGACGACCGCGTGCTGCTCGAGCGCTACGTCGAGCACCCGCGCCACATCGAGCTCCAGGTGTTCGGCGACACGCACGGCGCCGCCGTGCACGTGTTCGAGCGCGAATGCTCCCTCCAGCGCCGCTTCCAGAAGGTGGTCGAGGAGACGCCCTCCCCCTTCATCACCGACACGACGCGCCGGGCCATGGGCGAGGCGGCCGTGGCCGCCGCCCGGGCGGTCGACTACGTGGGCGCGGGTACGGTGGAGTTTATCGTCGGCGCCGACCAGTCCTTCTTCTTCATGGAGATGAACACGCGGCTGCAGGTCGAGCACCCGGTGACCGAGGAAACCACCGGCCTCGATCTCGTGGAATGGCAGCTCCGCGTGGCGGCGGGGGAACCGCTCCCGCTCGCGCAGGACGATATCCGCCAGGCCGGCCACGCCATCGAGGCCCGGCTTTACGCCGAGAACCCCGCCCGCGACTTCCTTCCCGCGCCCGGCCGCATAGCGGGCCTGCACTGGGCGGCCGGGGAAGGCGTGCGCATCGACACGGGCGTGGAAGCCGGCGACGCGATCGGTTCCGACTACGACCCGATGGTGGCCAAGATCACGGTGGCGGGCGACGACCGGGGGGCCGCGATCCGGCGCCTTCGGGCCGCATTGGCGCACACGGCGGTGTTCGGGCTGACCACGAACATGGCGCTGCTGCGGGGCATCGCGCTGCACCCGGACTTCGCCGCCGGCGCGTTCGACACCGGGTTCATCGAGCATGAACTCGAGACCCTGCTCGCCCCGCCGCCCTGCGAGGCGCCGCACGCCGCCGCGGTAGCCGCGGCCCTGCTCACTGACGTCGACGATGACGCGGCCGGCCCGTGGCGCCCCGACGCCTTCCGCGTCACGCCGGACGCCGGCTGGCGCTTCATGCTGCGCGAGGAAAGCGGCGAGGAAACGCTCTGGCGCGTGCGGGGATCGCTGCCGGCCTTCAGCCTCGCCCGCGACGGCGAAGACCCCGTCCCCGCCCGCGCGAGCGCTGCGGCCGACGGCACGTGGAGCGTCGCCGCCGGCGGCCATGCCCTGCGTCTGCTCGTGCGGCGCGCCGGCCCGCATTTCGAGGTCGCGGACGGCGAACGCGCGCTGGCGCTGGAATGGGTGCCCGCGTTCGCGCCCGCGGCCCGCCGCGGCGGCGACGAGGCGCATCCCCAGAGCCCGATGCCCGGGCGCATCGTGGCGGTCCACGTCGGGGAAGGCACCGCGGTGGAACCCGGCAGCGCGCTGGTCACGCTCGAGGGCATGAAAATGGAGTACACGGTGAAGGCCGCGGTCGCCGGCACCGTGCGCACCCTGTTCTACGCCGAGGGCGACATGGTCGACGCCGAGGCGATGCTGGTGGAAATCGAGCCCGCGGAGGACGCCGATGGCTGAGTATCCGGCCCGGGTGAAGCTCGTCGAGGTCGGCCCGCGCGACGGGCTGCAGAACGAGAAGCAGGCCATTCCGGCGGCCACGAAGATCGAATTCATCGACCGGCTCTCGGCGGCGGGACTTCCCGTGGTCGAGGCGACCAGTTTCGTGAGTCCGAAGGCAATTCCGCAACTCGCCGACGCGGCGGAGGTCTTCGCCGGCATCGAGCGCCGCCCCGGCGTCGCCTACCCGGTACTCGTCCCCAACGAAAAGGGCCTGGAGCGGGCTCTCGAGGCGGGCGTGCGCGAGATCGCCGTATTCACCGCCGCGTCGGAGACCTTCAATCAGAAGAACATCAACTGCTCGATCGCCGAGTCCCTGCAACGCTTCGAGCCGGTGATTCGGCGCGCCCGCGAGGAAGGCCTGTGGGTACGCGGCTACCTCTCGACGGTGATCGGCTGCCCCTACGAGGGACCGGTCGCGCCGGCGCAGGCGGCCGCCGTCACCGCCGACCTCGCCGCGCTGGGCGTGGACGAACTCTCCCTCGGCGACACCATCGGCGTGGGCACGCCGAGGCAGGTCCGGGCCCTCGTCGAGGCCGTCGCCGCGAAAGTGCCGCTGGAGAAACTCGCCGCGCATTTCCACGACACCTACGGGCAGGCACTGGCCAACGTCGCCGCCGCCCTGGACATGGGGATCGGAATCGTGGACGCCTCGGTCGCCGGGCTCGGCGGCTGTCCGTATGCCGCCGGCGCCACCGGCAACGTCGCCACGGAAGACGTGCTCTACCTGCTCGAAGGCCTCGGGATCGAGACCGGCGTGGACCTGCAGGCGCTGATCGAGGCCGGGCGCTACATCAGCGCGGCGCTCGGGCGTGAGCCGGCGAGCCGTCTGGGCCGCATCCCCGACGGGAAACGATTCTCCCTGCAACACTGAGCGCTTCCGGCCCGGGTGTGAAACTCCGGGACTGCTGTAGAGTCGCATAGTCGGGGGTAACCGGTTCCCGGAATCATTGGGGGTAATACGAATGCGCAGGGCCCTGGTCGCTGTGGTGCTACTTGCGGGCGGGCTGGCCGCCCGTGCGGCGCTCGCCCAGCCGTTCGGCTTCGGCGACGTCATCAGCCGTGCCAAGGCACTCGCTGCCAAACCGTACAAGCCCCCGCCCGCCATCCCCGGTTTTCTCGCGCAGCTCGACTACGACGAGTACCGCCAAATCCGGTTCCGGCCGGAGGCGAGCCTGTGGCGGCAGAGTGAGTCCAACTTCCAGGTGATGTTGATCGCCCCCGGCGAATACTTCCGCCACACCATCAAAATACACACCGTCGCCGCCGACGGCATGCATACCGTGCCGTTCAGAAAATCCGACTTCACGTGGCCGGACCGCAAGCTCGCCGACCGCATCCCGAACGACCTGGGCTACGCCGGTCTCAAACTCACGTTCCCGATCAATCGCCCGGGCGTCCAGGACCAGTTCCTCGTGTTCGCCGGGGCGAGCTATTTCCGGGGCGTGGCGCGCGGCCAGAACTTCGGGCTCTCCGCCCGGGGCATTGCCGTCGACACCGGACTGCCGGCCGGGGAGGAATTCCCCGATTTCACCGATTTCTGGCTGGTGCGGCCGCGACCCGGCGCTCACGCTCTTCGAATGTACGCGCTGATGAACGGCCCGAGCCTCACCGGCGCCTACCGCTTCGTGGTGTTCCCGGGGGCCCCGACGCGTATCGAGGTGAAGGCGTCGCTCTTCCTGCGCAAGGGCATCGACCTGCTCGGTTTCGCGCCGCTCACGAGCATGTTCTTCTACGGTTCCAACACGCCGCGACCCGTGGGAGACTGGCGGCCGCAGGTGCACGACTCGGACGGCCTGCTGATCCATTCCGGAACCGGCGAATGGCTGTGGCGCCCGCTCATCAACCCGCTCTCTCTGCAGAGCGATTATTTCGCCGCGAACTCGCCCCAGGGGTTCGGCCTGCTCCAGCGCGACACCGACTTCACCAGCTACCAGGACGCCGAGGCCCGCTACGACCGCCGCCCGAGTGCCTGGGTGACCCCGCACCAGGACTGGGGACCGGGTCACGTCGTGCTGGTCGAGATCCCGTCGGATGCGGAGACCAACGACAACGTCGTCGCCTTCTGGACGCCCGACAAGAAGACCACGCCCGGCGCCCGTTACGACCTCGACTACACGCTGGAATTCGGTGCACCGGACGTCCCCGACGAGCCGATGGCCCGTGCCGAGACGACCTACGTCGGCCACGGACAGGCTCCGCCGGGCAGCGACTCGGACAACGCCTACCGCATCGTCGTCGATTTCGCGGGCGGCGCACTCGATGGACTGAAGCCGAGCGCACCGGTCAAGGCCGTGGTCACCGGCCTGCAAAAGACCCGGGTGCTCCAGCACACGGTGCGTTGGGTGGCGCCGCTGAAGTGCTGGCGGCTGTCGCTGCAGGCCGAGCCGGACGCGGGCGCGCCGCTGGCGCTGCGCGCGTTCCTGAAAACGGGCGACCGCACCCTGTCCGAGACGTGGACCTACGACTTGCCCGCGAACAACCGATACACCAGTGGCGGTTGAGCCGCCTCCCGGGCCGGACGTGGCACCCCCGCTCCGGCGCGCGAGCGTCGGCTACCCATCACGGCGTGCGATGCGGCGCAGGCGCGCGGCCGCACCATGGCGTTGGCCGGCGCGGCGCCGGCGCCTCCTGCTGCTCTTGCTGGCCGGCACGCAATCCCTCGTGGCCACTTATTACATGCTCGCGGTACTGCCCTATCACGGCGACACGGCGCTGGAGGGAGCACTGACTGCTGCCTTCGCGGCCAGTTTCGGCTGGGTAAGCCTGGGCGCCTGGCTCGCGATTTTCGGCTTCGCGGTGCGGCGCAATGGCGGGGACCGCCGCGGACTCCTCGCCCGCAGCGACGCTCGCGCCCTCGCCACGGCGAGCCTGGAGGGTCGCACGGCCGTGATCATGCCGGTGTACCACGAAGCGCCCGGACGCGCGCTGGCCGGCCTGGGCGCCGTGTACCGCTCGCTGGAGCGCACCGGACAACTCGCGCGTTTCGACTTCTTCGTGCTCTCCGACAGCCGGGACCCGGACGTGTGGCTGGCCGAACAGGCCGCGTGGCTCGACCTGGTCCGCGAACTCGGCGCCGAGGGGCGTGTCTTCTACCGCCGGCGCCGCGTCAACCTGAGGCACAAGAGCGGCAACGTGGCGGACTTCCTGCGCCGCTGGGGGCGCAACTACGACTATTTCGTCGTGCTCGACGCGGACAGCCTGATGGAAGGACGGACGCTGGTACGCATGGCCCGCCTGATGCAACTCAACCCGCGCGTCGGCATCCTGCAGGCGCCGCCCGCGATCGTCGGCGCCCGCTCACTGTTCGCCCGCATACAGCAATTCGCCAACCGGCTTTATGGCCCGCTCTTCACCGCCGGCCTGGCCGCCATCCAGCTCGGCGACGGCTCCTACTGGGGTCACAACGCGATCATCCGCACGCGCCCCTTCATGCGCCATTGCGGCCTGGCGAGCCTGCGGGGCGTGGGCCTGTTCCGGGGCCCCATCCTCAGTCACGACTTCGTCGAGGCCGCCTACATGCGCCGCGCGGGTTACGAGGTCTGGCTCGAACCGGCGCTCGGCGGCAGCTACGAGGAAACGCCGCCGACGCTCGTCGACGAACTCTCCCGTGACCGGCGCTGGGCCAAGGGCAACCTCCAGCATCTGGCGCTCATGCTGGGCGGCCGCGGCCTCGCCCTCGCCCACCGGTTCACCTTCCTCAACGGCGTCGCGGCCTATGCCGCCGCGCCGCTCTGGCTCGCGTTCCTCGCGCTCAGCGCCGTGGAACTGGCGCAATTCACCCTCTGGCCGATCAATTATTTTCCGGGCGGTCACCGGCTGTTCCCGGTCTGGCCCCAGTGGCACCCCGAATGGGCCATCCGGCTCGCCGCGAGTACCGCCACGGTACTGCTCATGCCGAAACTCCTGGGCTTCGTCGACGTGGTGCTCGATCGCCGGCGCCGGCGCGGCTACGGGGGCCCGTGGCGGCTCGCCGGGGGCGTGCTGCTGGAAAGCCTGGCCTCCGCCCTGCTGGCGCCGGTGCGCATGCTCGCGCACAGCCGCTTCGTGGCCGAAGCGCTACTCGGCCTGCGCGTGCACTGGGCCGGGCAGAACCGGGGCGGGGACATCGGATGGGGCGCGGCGGTTGCCATGCACGGCTTCAGCATGGTGCTGGGCGCGGGCTGGGCCGCCTTCGCATGGTGGCTGCGCCCGCTGTTCTTTTACTGGTCGCTCCCCGTCGCGCTGCCGCTGGTACTCGCACCGGCCGTGTCGGTACTGTCGAGCCGCCGCTCCGCGGGCGAAGCCTGCGCGCGCGCCGGCTTGCTGCTGACTCGCAACGACCGCCGCCCGGCGCCGGTGGAGCGGCTCCTGATCGCGCTCCGAGCACGCTCGGCGGCCGACCCCGCGCCCGTCAGCGCGCTGGCACGCGCGGTGCTGGATCCGCTGTGGCACCGCGCCGCCGTGCTGTCGGCCCGGCACAACGGACGGGCGGGCGAGGAGGCGCGCGCCGCGGCTTTCGACGCCGGGCCCGACGCCGGGCCGACCCATTGGCGCAGCGCGCTGGCCGACGACGCGAACGCGTTGACCGAACTCAGGCGCGCCGTTCTGACCCGGCGTCCGGCCCCCTGGCGCCGGGCCATTGATCTGACGCCGGCACGGCGGGACTAGCGGCCCGGGTTCCCTCAGCGCACGTGGGCAAGCGGCCCGCAAAAGCAGTAGGCGTAGACGTCGTGCGGGTCGTGCAGCGTAAGCGTGTGACGCACTCCGTTGATCAGGGGCCGGATCGCCGCGAGCGCCGAATCCGCATCGGTCGTGCCGAAGAGATGGCCCGCCACGCCCCGCATCTGGGGATCGTCCGCCAGCTGCACGATGAACTGTTGGCCCGACGTCAGCGACGGCGCCAGATAGTCGACGCCGTATTGCTTGACCTTGGCCATCCCGGCGGCAGCCTTGACGGCGTCGTCCAGATCGCCAAACTGGTCCACGAGCCCGATCCGCTTGGCCGCGGAACCAAGCCATACGCGCCCCTGAGCGATGGCGTCCACGTGACTCTGCGGCAGATTGCGGTACTTCGCCACGTTGCCGGTGAACTGGCCGTAACCGTGCTCGATTACCTGCTGGAAGACCTTGGATTCGTCGGAGCCGAGCGCCCGCATCGGGTCGCCGAAGTCCGCCAGCGGCGACGTCTCCACGCCGTCGCGGTGGATGCCTGCCCACGCCATGGTCTTCTCGAAGGTCGGGAACATGCCGAAGATGCCGATCGACCCGGTGATCGTCGCAGGCTGCGCGAAGATCCGGTCGCTGGCCATCGAGATCCAGTAGCCACCGGAGGCGGCGACGCCGGACATCGACACGACGAGCGGCTTGCCGGTTTTCTCCAGCGCCAGTTCGGCGTGCAGGATCTGATCCGAGGCCAGGGAGCTTCCCCCGGGGCTGTCCACGTCCAGCACCACGGCCTTCACACGGTCGCTGCGCGCGGCGCGGTTGAGCAGCGTGGAAAGCGTATCGGCCCCCACCTTGCCCTGCGGGGCGGACCCCGGGACGATGTCGCCCTGGGCGACGATCACCGCGACCTGGTCCCAGGCCCGGTTGGCCAGCCGGCTGCCGGGCGTGCGCGCATGCAGGTATTTCTGCATCGAGATATGGCGGAATCCGCCGGTGTCCGGGTCCTTCCCGGCGATCTTCGCGAGCGTCTCGCGCAGCTTCGGCATCGACATCACGCCGTCGATCATCCCCGCCTGCTTCGCGAGCGCCGCGTCGTCACCCTTCGCCTGTGCGAGTGCGTCGGGCAAGTGGTTGACCAGGCTGCGCAGGGCCGCCTCGTCCTCGCCCCGCGCCGAGGCCACCTGCCCCACGTAACGCTTCCACATCCCGTTCAGCAGTTCGGTGTTTTCCTGCTTGGCTGCCGCGGACATGCTGTTGCGCGTGAACGGCTCGACATAGGACTTGTACTTGCCGACCCGGAACACGTGCCACTGCACGCGCAGCTTGTCGATCAGGTCCTTGTAGTAGTTCCTGTAGGCGGAGAGCCCCAGCACGCCGACGATGCCCTGGTTGGAGGTCAGATAGGCCTTGCTCGCCATGGCGGCGAGATAGTACGACCCCTGCGAGTAGTTGCTGGCATAGGCGATAACGGGCTTGCCCGCCTTCTCGAAGCGCTTCAGCGCCTTGCCCACGCGCTCGAGTTGCACCAGGCTTCCACCCGCGAAGTCGTCGAGGTCGAGGGCGATGGCCTTGATGCTGGCGTCATGAGCGGCGGAGTCCACCGACCAGACCAGATCGCGCACGCGCGTGACCGGCTGCACGGGTTGGCCGAGCAACTTGCGCATGGCCCGATGCACGCGATCGGGTGTCTGCTCCACCAGCATGCCTTGCGGGTCGAGCGAGAGCGCGGCACTCGCCGGTACCGACGGCGCGCTCGGCTTGAAGATCACGACCAGCACGATCACAACGATTGCGAGGAAGATCACGTCCACGACGACGCGGCGCGTGATGTCGATACCGCGCAGGATTCCCTTGAGGAAGCGCGTGAAAGCGTTACCGGATGCCGCCATGAGAGCTACCGTAGGGCGCGGGAAGTGCCCGCATGTTAGCAGGGCCCGGGCCGGGCGGGTCGGCAGCCCCGCCGGCCACTACGCGCGCGCGGCCGCCGCGAGACGCGCCGTTATCTCGGGGAGCCAGTCGCGATGAGATGGCTTCATCAGGCAGGATCGGAGCACCGTCACGTCCTCCGCGTCCCAGTCCAGCCCGGGCCACCACGGCTCGGCGAGCGTCCGCGGAAGCCGCAACAGGGCCAGGTGCAGGTCCCGCTCTGCCGCGGCACGGAATACGGCCTGCGCCCGGGCACTCGCCGCCGTGGCGCTCGCGGCGCGCGCCCCGAACACGACGATGTCGAGCATGGGCGGGGCGAGCGCGACGAAATCCTCCGCCGCGCCGACCCAGTCATGTAGCGCACGCGCGGCCTCCAGTCCGGCCTCAAGCCCACGCGCGAAGTCCCCACCGGCGGTGAGCGGCAACGCTTGCAGCGTCGTCCACAACGCCACCGCCGACGCTCCCGGACGCGAACACTCGAGGCTGATCTCGCCCAGGTGCAACTCGTCGGAGGTGAAGTACGTGTAGGGCGAATCGTGCCGGTAGACCTGGCCCGCGGCAGCGTCCCGGAAGAGGATCGCCCCGCAGCCGTAGGGCTGAAGACCGTGCTTGTGCGGGTCGATCACCACGGAATCGGCTTCCGGCAGGGCGGCGAACGCCCGCGCCCGCTCCGGGTCATCGTCCGCGATCAGCCGGAAATAGCCGCCGTACGCCGCGTCGACGTGAACCCGCGCGCCCGCCGCACGGGCCAGCGGAAGGATCCGCCCGAGCGGGTCGAGCGCGCCCTGCGCCGTGGTGCCCAGCGTTGCCACGACACAGGCGACGTCGCCCGCGTCCAGGGCCGCGGCGAGGGCGTCCGGATGCATGCGGCCGCGCGCATCGACCGCGACCGGTTCGAAGTCGAGGCCCAGAACGCCGCTCATGCGCTCGTGCGTGTAGTGCGCCTCGGCCGACGCAAGGACTCGGCGCCGGCCGGAGAGTTCGCGGGCGACCCACAAGGCCTCGAGGTTGGCGACGGTGCCGCCGCCGGTGAGGTGGCCGAGATGATCGTCGAACCCGATCATCCGCGCCAACGCGGCGACGGCCTCCTTCTCCATGCGCGAACTCGCACGGCCGCCGTCGAGCGCGTGGTTGTTCGGATTGATTTCCATCGCAAGCGCGTAGGCCAGCCGCGCGACCGGATGCGGCGGCTTGAGCATCTGGCCGGCGTACAGCGGGTGCTGGTAGGGATAGTTGTCCGCGAGACGTTCGGCCGCCGCACTCAGCGCTCTGCCCGCGCTTGCCGCGTCGAATGGTTCCCGGTACTCCGGGAGCCGGGAGAACGCATCGGCCAGGCGGTGCGCCGCGTCGGCCAGCACCGGCAGCTCGTCGGGATTCACAGGTTCACTCCTTCGTGCTCGAGCAACCAGCGCTTGATGGCCGGACCACGGGCGCCTCCCATGCTGAAACCGCCGAGGCCCGAGGCGGCCACCACGCGATGGCAGGGGATCAGCAGGGGCACCGGGTTGGCACCGCAGGCGCCACCGACCGCGCGCGCACTGCCGCCGGCAACGCGGGCGAGGTCGCCGTAGGTGCGCACTTCGCCCGGCGGGATGGCGCGCATGGCCTCCCAGACGCGGCAGCGATAGGCCGTACCCTCCGGAGCCAGGGGAACACGCACGATACGCCGCGGATTCTCGAAATACGCCGTGAGCGCGTCCGCGGCGCGACGTTCCGCGGCGGATACCGGTGCAACGGGCGAGCCGCCGGGCAGGAGTTCGATGCCCGCGACGGCGTCGCCGGCCAGGCGGATCGCGAACACCCCCAACGGCGTCGCAACCGCGCAGCCGCGGGGTGGGTCAATCGCCGCCGCCACCGCCCTTCTCCGCGGCACGGTTGGCGAGGGTGCGCACGGCCGCCAACCGTTCCTTGAGCAGCGCCTGCTGAGTCGGGTCGGACGTGGCATTCAACAGCCCCTCGTAAATGCGGCGCGCATCGCCGTAAAGGCCGGCGTCGGTCAGCGACGAGGCCGCCGAGAACCGGGCCGTGCGCGCCCACTGGTCCATGGCATAAGGACTGTTGAAGGTGGCCGACTCGAGGTAGGCGCGGGCCGCGTTGAGCGATGCTCCGAGACCGCCGTAGGCTTTCCCGATCCAGTACAGGATATGCCGCGCGATCTTGGGCGGCGGGTGCCCCTCGAGCATCGCCTCGAGCACCCCGAGCGCGGCCTTGTTCTGGCCCAGGGTCTCCAGGTCCAGCACGACCGGCAGCAACTTGCCCGGTGCCACGTCGGGTTGGCCTCGGGCCAGCCGTCCGAGCAGCGCGACGCCGCGCTTCGTCTCTCCACCCAGCAGGAACAGGCGGGCCCGCTCGAGTTGCCAGGCCCCGGCGTCGACACCCGGCGGCGGCTTGTCCAGGTCCTGCAACAGGGTGGAGGCAAATTGCACGTGCCCCGCCGATACCGCCGGCTGGACCAGCGCGTATCGCAGCGGACCGGGAAGGTTGGAGGGATCGGCAAACAGAGAATGGTCCGAGAAGAACGTGAGCGCGGCCCGGGCACCGTGCGGTCGCCGGGCGAGATCGTGCCCGAAGGCGGCCAGCGCCTTTGCCCGCGCCGCCGCCCCGGGACTGCGGCTGCCCGCAGCCGCCAGCAACGCCAGCGCATGCATCGGGCGGTGGCGCTTGCGGGCCTTGTCCGCCGCGGCAAGCCAGGGACCGGCGTCGCCCAACAGCAACTGCCGGGCATTACCGAGGGCGAGGCCGGTGGTGACGAAAGCGTGCCAGACCGTGCCCGGAGTCACGCGGAACGGGCCGGAATCCACGGGATCCAGGCGCAGCGCCTCCAGCAACGCCGCGAGGCGGATTTCCGGCTTCCTCGCACGGGCGCCGGCGCTCGCGCGCACCCGCTGAAACCGCCCGGCCAGACGCTTGTCCTTGTGGTGTTCGGCCCCGCTCGCCAGCTTCGACGCCAGCTCTTCCACGCGCGCCGGCGAATGAATGCCCGTTTCCAGTTCGGCGAGAAGCATCAGGGGCCTGAGACGGGGCTTTTTCAGGCCCGACAACAGCCGTACCGCCTTGTGCGGGTCCCCGCGTTCGAGGGCGACCTCGGCGGCGATTTCGCGCGTGCGCCAGCCGGCCCCCGTGCCGCCACGATGGAGAAGCGCCAGGGCACGCGCCGCGTCGTCGAGTTCACCGCCGACGATATAGCTGCGCACGACGAGGCGCCGGTAACCGGACAGGGCGGCGGACGCCGGTGCGGGCGTCCGCCAGATCAGGCGCCGCAGATAGCGGCGCGCGCGGGACGCGTCATTGTCCGCGAGGGCGGCGCGCGCCCCGACCCCCAGCGCGTAGACGCGCAGCGGTGTACCGGCGGTGGCCGGCAGCGCGGCGATCCGGCCGAAGAGGCGGCGGTAGTCCCCGGCCCCGGAGAGGATGTGGAGTCGGGCGCGCTCCCAGCCCGACCAGGTGTCGGGATTGGCGGAGAAATCCGGCTGGGAAACGTCGATGAGCTTGAGCGCGAGCTGAGACGCCCCGGCGCTTGCGAGCGCCCGGGCCTCGGCCGCCGGATCGGCAGCGGCACCCGGGCCGCGGCTGGCGGCGCCCGGCGCCGACGCCGGCGGCGCCGGCGCCGCGAGAGCCCAGCCGCCGCCCAGCGCGACCGCCAGCACGGCGGCGCGCGACAGGGGCAGCACGATCCTGCCCCCGGGCTTCACCGTAACCTCAGACCTTTTCCTTGATCCGGGCGGACTTGCCGCGGCGGCCGCGCAGGTAGTAGAGCTTGGCGCGACTGACGTCGCCCCTGCGCTTGACCTTCACGCTGCCGAGCTGGGGGCTGTGCGTGGTGAACACGCGCTCCACGCCTTCGCCGTGCGACATCTTGCGCACCGTGAAAGCACTCCCGAGCCCGCGGTTGCGCTTGGCGATGACCACGCCCTCGAAGGCCTGCAGGCGCTCGCGCCCGCCCTCGGTCACCTTCACCTGCACGACGACCGTGTCGCCCGGGCCGAAGTCGGGAATGTCGCTGCGCAGCTGTTCGCGCTCGAGCTCCTGGATCACCTGGTTCATTGTCTGTGCTCCGTTCTCAACAGGAATGGCCGGCCAGCAAATCAGACCGGCGCGCCCGCGTCCGGCGCTCGGCTTCTTCCCGGCGCCAGCGGCGGATGGCCGCATGATCGCCCGACAGCAGTACGTCGGGCACCCGGCGGCCTTCGATCTCCTCGGGCCGCGTGTAATGGGGGCAATCGAGCTGCCCCTCGGCGAACGAGTCGGCGGCCGCCGAGCCGGCGTCGCCGAGCACGCCCGGCGCGAGCCGGATCGCCGCGTCCAGCACGACCAGCGCCGCGGGCTCCCCGCCCGACAGCACATAGTCGCCGATCGAGAGCTCCTCGTCCACACACGCCTCGACGAACCGCTCGTCGACGCCCTCGTAGCGGCCGCAGACGAGGATCGCCCCCGTGCCGCTCATCGCGCGCGCGCGGCGGTCGTCGAACCGTCCGCCCTGCGGCGTGAGGTACACGACCGGCGCCGCATCATCGCGGTCGTTCCGTGCCGCCCGCACCGCCGCGGCCAGGGGGGCGAACTTCATCACCATCCCCGGACCGCCGCCGTAGGGGCGGTCGTCCACCGTGCGGTGCGGATCCGCCGTGAAATCACGCGGATTCCACGTCTTCACCCGCACCCGGGCCGTTTCCAGGCCGCGCCCGACCACGCCGTACCCCAGCGCGCCCGTCACCATCTCCGGGAAGATGGTGACCACGTCGAAGCGCAGTTCCCCGTCCGTCACCCGTCAATCCTCGGGGTGCCAATCGACAACCACCCGGCCTGTGTCCATGAGCACCGCGTCCACGTAAATCCCGGGTGCCCAGGGAATCAACCGTTGGCGGCCGCCGCCGCTCACCACCATCACATCGTGTCCGCCGGTCGGAATGTGCCCGGTGATGCGCCCGAAGCCCACCCCCTCTCGGTTCACGACCGACAGGCCGACCAGGTCGGCCCAGTAATAACCGTCCGTGTCCGGGAGGGCCTCGCGCGGCACGGCGATGGGTTGGCCCATCAGCGCCGCCGCCTGGTCACGGTCCGTCACGCCTTCCAACGCCGCCACGATGCCCCGGCCCTGCTGGCGGCCGCCGATCACCCGGAAGCGCCTGCACGCTTCGCCGTCGCCGAGCCACCAGTGTTCGTAATCCAGAATGCCGGCACGCGGGTCCGTGTGGGAGAACACCTTCAACCACCCGCGGACCCCGAACACGCCGGCCACGCGCCCCAGCGGCACCCAGTCCGGGCGCGCTTCCGCCACGGGCGCGTCCGCAGCGGCGTCAGGCCTTTTCCGCGGCCTCCGCGGGCGCCTCACGCGCGGCTTCCTTGATCAGGGACGCCACCCGATGGCTGGGCCGCGCACCCTTCTCCAGCCAGTGCGAGGTCCGGCCGGAATCGAGCGAGAGCCGCTTGTCCTGGCCCGCCGCCACCGGATTGAAGTACCCGAGACGCTCGATAAAGCGTCCGTCGCGGGCATTTCGGCTGTCGGTCACCACGATGTGGTAGAAGGGCCGCTTCTTCGCGCCGCCCCGCGCAAGTCGAATCGTCACCATTCGCGCACTACTCCGCGCTTGTTCGCTGCCGGAAAGAATCGGGCATTTTACGCGAAAAGGCGCCGCGCATGCCAGCGCCGCGCCACGTTTCCCGGCCGCGGCCGGTCAGAGCCCCGGAGGCATGCGTCCGCCGAGGGCTCCGAGGGCACGGTTGAGGCCGCCCTTCTTGAACTTCTTCATCATTTTCTGCGTCTGCTGGAACTGGCGCAGCAGGCGATTGACGTCCTGGACCTCGGTGCCGGACCCGGCGGCGATACGGCGCCGCCGCGAGCCGTCGATGACGCCGGGGTGGCGACGCTCGCGCGGCGTCATCGAATCCACGATCGCAATCTGCCTGCGCAGGCCCCGATCGTCGAAGCCGGCGGCGGCGCCGGGCGGAAGCTTCGCCGAGCCCGGAAGCTTCTCCAGCAGCGCCTGGGCGCCACCCATCTCGAGCATCTGCGCGATCTGGCCGCGGAAGTCCGCGAGATCGAAGCCCTTGCCCTTGCGCAACTTTCCGGCGAGTTTCTCCGCCTTGGCGTGGTCGGTCCTGCGCCCCACGCTCTCGACGAGGCCCACCACGTCGCCCATGCCGAGAATGCGGCCGGCCATGCGTTTGGGATCGAAGGCCTCCAGCGCATCGGTCTTCTCGCCGGTGCCGATGAACTTGATCGGCCGGCCGGTGGTCTCGGCGACCGACAGCGCCGCGCCGCCGCGCGCGTCACCGTCCGCCTTGGTGAGGACCACGCCGGTAAGCGGGAGCGCCTCGCCGAACGCGGCGGCGGAACGCACGGCGTCCTGGCCGGTCATCGCGTCCGCCACGAAGAACGTTTCCGCCGGCGAGAGTGCGTCGGACAGTGCGCGCACCTCCGCCATCAGCGCGTCGTCGACGTGGAGGCGCCCGGCGGTATCGACGATGAGCACGTCCGCCAGGCCGGAGCGCGCTTTCTCGAGGGCGCGCTTGGCGATGGCGAGCGGCTCGTCGTCCCCGGCGGGCACGAAATCCGCGCCCACCTGCCCGGCGAGGGTCTCGAGCTGCTCGATGGCCGCCGGCCGCTGAACATCCGTGGAGACCACCGTGACGCGTTTGCGCTGTTCCTTGAGGTGGGCGGCAAGCTTGGCGACGGTGGTCGTCTTGCCCGCGCCCTGAAGGCCGGCCAGCAATATCACCGCCGGGGGCCGCACTCGCAGATTGAGCGCGAAATCGCCGGCGGAAAGCACTTGCGCGAGTTCGTCGTGGACGATCTTGACGAAGGCCTGGCCCGGCGAGACGCTCTTCGCCACTTCCGCACCCAGCGCACGCTCCTTCACGGCCGCCAGGAAACGCTTCACCACCGGCAGGGCCACGTCGGCCTCGAGCAGCGCGATGCGCACCTCGCGCAGCGTCTCGTCGACGTTCGCTTCGGTGATGCGTCCGCGGCCGGTCATGCGGTTGACCGCCCCCGAGAGGCGCTCGCCGAGTTGTCCGAACAGAGCCACGCGCGCCCCCGTCAGGCCGCCCGGGCGACGCCGCGCTCGGATTTCACGGCGTTGCTCTCGTCGAGGATCAGGATGCGCGGCTGGAAACGCTCGGCTTCCGCGGCCTCCATGGCCGCGTAGGCGGCAATGATGATCCGGTCGCCGGCCCGCATGCGGTGCGCGGCCGCCCCATTGGCGCAGATCTCGCGCGAGCCGGCGGGCGCCTCGATGGCGTATGTGACCAGGCGCTCGCCGTTGGTGATGTTGTAGAGGTGAATCTGCTCGTACGCCGCGATGCCCGCGCGCGCTAGCAACTCCGCGTCGATCGCGCAGGAGCCCTCGTACTCGAGATCGGCGGCGGTGACCGCCGCCTGGTGGAGCTTGGCCTTGAGTAACGTAATCTGCAAAACAACACCCCCGGACGCGGCACCGGCCGCGGCGGAAAAAGATCAGTCGAGCCGTATATTATCGATCAGGCGGGCCTTTCCAAGCCACCCCGCCGCGAGGATCACTTCCGAGGCCCCGGCCTCGGGCGGTCCCAGGTCGGCCGCGCGCCGCACCTCGAAGTACTCCGGGCGGAAGCCCGCCGTTGCCAACGCGTCCATGCCGGCGCGCCCGACCGCGGCCGGGTCCGCGCCGCGCGCGCGCTCGGCGGCGGCGGACTCCAGCGCCCGGCGGAGCGCCGGCGCCCGCGTACGCTCCACGGCCGTCAGGTACTGGTTGCGTGAGGACAGGGCGAGACCGTCGGTTTCGCGCACCGTGGGCACCCCGACCACGCGCGTCGGGAAAAACAGTTCCTCGGCCATGCGGCGGATGACGACCAGCTGCTGGTAGTCCTTTTCGCCAAACAGTGCGACATCCGGTTCGGCGATATTGAACAGCCGCGCCACGACGCTCGTCACACCGCGGAAATGCCCGGGGCGCGACGCCCCGCACAGAATCTCCGAAAGTCCGGGCACCGCGACAGCCGTCGCGCCTGCGGTCCCGTGCGGGTACACCTCGGCGGGCACGGGCGCGAACACGGCGTCGGCGCCGTGCTCGCCGGCCAGCGCCCGGTCCGGCTCGAGGGTGCGCGGATAGCGCTCGTAGTCCTCGCCGGGAGCGAACTGCGTCGGATTGACGAAGACCGAGACGATGACGAAATCGGCCGTTTTCCGCGCCTGGTCGATCAGGGCGGCATGGCCGGCGTGCAGGCTGCCCATCGTCGGGACGAGGGCCACGCTCGCGCCCGCGCGCCGACGCATGGCGCGCCAGGCACGCACGCCGGCGGCCGTCGGGATCAGAGCCGGGCTACTCAAAGGTATGTTCGGGCGCGGGGTAGCTGCGGTCCTTCACCGAGCGCACGTAGGCGGCAAGCGCCCCGGCGATGTCGCCGGCGCCGTCCATGTAGTTGCGCGCGAAGCTCGGCTTGCGGCCGACAGTGATGTCGAGGATGTCGTAGAGCACCAGGATCTGCCCGTCCACGTCGGCGCCGGCGCCGATGCCGATCACCGGCACCGAGACGGCCGCGCGGATGCGCCCCGCGAGTTCTCGCGGCACGCACTCGAGCAGGATGATGTCGGCGCCCGCGGCCTCCAGCCGCCGGGCGTCGTCGAGCATGCGCGCCGCGGCTTCGGGCTCGCGCCCCTGGATGCGGAAGCCGCCGGTTTTTTCGGCGGCCTGCGGCCGGAGACCGATATGCGCACACACGGGGATGCCGTTGGCAGCCAGCGCGGCCACGACGTCCGCCTGGTCGCCGGTGCCTTCCAGCTTCACCATGCGCGCCCCGCCCTCCTGCATCAGCCGGCCGGCGTTCTCGAGCGCCGCCGCGGGTGAGGCGTAGCTGAGGAACGGCATGTCCGCGACGAGGTAGGCGCGGCTGAGTCCGCGCGCGACCATCCGCGTGTGATAGACGATGTCGTCGACGGTGACGGGCACCGTGCTCGAATGGCCCTGCACGACCATGCCGAGCGTGTCGCCCACCAGCACCAGGTCGACGCCCGCCTCGTCCACGCGCCGCGCGAAGCTGGCGTCGTAGGCGGTGAGGCAGGCGATGGGTTCGCCCGCGTCGCGCATCTTGCGCAGCGAGCGCAGCCCCAGCGGCTTGCGCGCCGAAGTCTCGCCCCCGTAGACCATCACAACCCCTCCGGATTGAAGTAGGTGCGCCGCCCGCGGGCATTGTGCATCTGATCGAGCAGACGGCGGTAGTCTTCCTCGCCGCCGACGAGATCCACCGTAGCCGCATTGACGATCAGGAGCCGGGAACCGCTGTAGTGGTGGAAGAAGCGGGCGTATCCCTCCGCCACGCGCTGGAGGTATTCCCGCGTGACGGGCCGCTCGTAGTCGCGGCCGCGCTGGCCGATGCGCTTCATCAGCACGTCGACCGGCGCCTGCAGGTAGATCACCAGGTCCGGCCTCGGAGCCTGCGGGGTCACGCGCCGGTAGACCTCGTGGTACAGGGCCAGCTCGGCGTCGTCGAGCGTGAGCTCGGCGAACAGCAGGTCCTTCTCCAGCACGAAGTCCGCCACGCGCGCCGGCTGGAAGAGATCCGACTGCGCCAGCACCTCGAGCTTGCGCGCGCGCTGGAACAGGAACGACAGCTGCGTGGGCAGTGCCGCCTCGCGCGGCTCCCGATAAAAGCGCGGCAGGAACGGATTGGCCTCCGCTTCCTCGAGCACGACCTCGGCCCCCAGCGTATCCGCGAGGCGGCGCGCCAGGCTCGTCTTGCCCACCCCGATCGGGCCTTCCACGGCGATATAGCCCGGCGCGCTCATGCCGCCTCCACCGGCACCACACCTTCGGCATCCGCATGCGCGGCGAGCTCGGCCGCGGTCCCGCGTCCCGGCACGTCGAGCGCGGGCGCCAGCTCCGCGAGCGGCACGAGCACGAAGGCCCGTTCGGCCAGGCGCGGATGCGGAAGCGTCAACTCGGGAGCGTCCATCGTCGCGTCATCGTAGAGGAGTATGTCGAGGTCGAGCGGCCGGGGGCCCCAGCGCTTCCCGTCCCGACGGCGCCCGTGGGCCGCCTCGATCGCCTGCAACTCGCGCAGGAGCTCCACCGGCGCGAACTCCGTGTCCAGGCGCGCGACGGCATTGAGGAAGTCCGCCTGCGGCACGGGCCCCCACGGCGGGCTGCGATAGATGCGGGAGCGCGCCACGAGCCGTGTTGCCGGCAAGGCGTCGAGCTCCGCGCACGCCCGGGCGAGGTGCCCCGACGGATCGCCCTGGTTGCCACCGAGGCCGATCCAGGCGGTGCTCACGGGCGCGGCGCCCGGCGGCGGCCGCGGCGGCGGTTCGGCGCCAGCTCCGCCCGGCGTTCCTCCGGCTGCATCTCCTGCACGCGGCCCCAGAAGTCGGCCCATTCGGGATCCGCATCGCCGGCAGCAGCCCGGAGCTTGAGGAAGTCGTACGCGGCACGGAAACGCGGGTGGGCCAGCACACTCTCGGCGCGCCGCCCGTGCCGGTAGCGGAACCGCGTCTGCAGCTGCAGGATTTCGCGCAAGGGCTGCGCGAAGCGCTGCGGAACGGTTACCCGTCGTTTCGTCTCGGCCAGAATCACCGCCGCCGCGCGCTGGACCGAGCTGGCCTCCCCCAGGTTCTCCTCGCTCTGCAGCCAGGCCGCATAGCGGCTCACCGGCAGCCACAGGAACGCCGCCAGCAGGAACGCCGGCGTCACGGGATCGCCGGCGGCGATCCGGGCGTCGGTGCTCGCCAGGGCCGCCTTCGCGAAGCGCGCCCCGGGCGCGTCCGGTTCCGCGGCGACAACCTCCTCCACGAGCGGGAAGAGCTGCCCGAACAGTCCATGGCGGCGCAGGATCTCGTACGTGGTCACCGCGCGACCGCTCATGAACAACTTGCCGAACTCCTCGAACAGTCGCGCCGGCGGAATGTCGCCCAGCAGCGGCGCAAGCTCGTCGAGCGGTTCCTCGGTCTCCGGATCCAGGCCGAAACCGAGTTTGGCCGCAAAGCGAAGCGCGCGCAGCATCCGCACCGGATCCTCCCGGTAACGCGCCGTCGGCGCCCCGATCAGGCGGATCACCCCGGCCCTGAGATCCTGCAAGCCGCCCGTGAAGTCCAGGACCCGGCGCGCACGGGGATCGTAGTACAGGGCGTTGATGGTGAAGTCGCGCCGCAGGGCGTCCTCGGCAAGGGTGCCGTAGCTTGAATCCCGGATGATGCGGCCGGACTCGTCCACGTGCCGCTCGCCGCCCTCGAGCGCGCGGAAGGTCGTCACTTCAACGAACTCGCGCCCGAACAGCACGTGCACGATCGGGAAACGGCGCCCGATGAGCCGCGCGCGGCGGAACAGCTTGCGTACTTCTTCCGGGTGCGCGCTGGTCGCCACGTCGAAGTCCTTGGGACGCAGATCGAGCAACAAGTCGCGCACGCCGCCGCCCACGACATAGGCCTCGTGGCCCGCGTCGGTCAGGGTCTCGACAATGGAAAGCGCGCGGGAGTCGAGCCGGTGGGCGGCGAGTCCGATCTCCTCTTCGGGCACGGCCGCAGGTGTGGTCAAGAGGTGCTGGCTCGTTCTCGGGAAACGCGCATGTTATCATTCCGCCCCGCGGAGCGCGGCAGCTGTGCTGCGCTCCCCAGCAACGTCGCTCCCATCGTCTAGCGGCCCAGGACGTCGCCCTCTCACGGCGAAAACCGGGGTTCGAGTCCCCGTGGGAGCGCCATATCATCGATGCCGCCCCCACCGTCCCGCACTTCCGGCCGCGCGGGACGGTGGCGTTTGCACGAGCCTCCGGATCAGGGCGGGCCATCCCGCCAGCTTCACCGGACCGAAACGCAATGACTGCCGGGATCGGGCGTCCGGTTCCGGCAGCCGTCATACGCCCGACATCGAACGTGCGGACACTGTGGCGATCAACGCCGGGGTGGCGTCAGCGTTGCGCCCCCCGGTGACGGTTCTCCCTGGGATGTGCCCCGGTTACGACCGGGGCGTTTTTTTATCCGGTTGCCCTCGCGCTCAGCGAGGGAACCGTGCCTTCGTTATCATGCGTCGACACGCAGCCGCATAAGGCGGGCCCACCGCATGTCCCCGAAAACCCTTGTCCTGGCCCTGCCGCTCGCCCTTGCCGCTACGAGCGCGGGCGCGTCAGCACCGGCCGCTTCGAGCGCAACCACGTCGGCACCGGTGGTCCGGTACCTGAAGAAGCAGGGGCTCAAGGTAAACGCGCGGTTCAGCGCTCCCGGCGGACTGGCTGGCTACGCGGCCACGGTCCCGGGCGGCAAACAGGTCGTCTTCTATGTCCCTCGCGACGGTTCCGTCGCGCTTTTCGGCGCCCTTGTCGACGCCCACGGAACGAACCTGACCGAGCGATACATGCAGCGCTACGTCCGCGGCCCCACCAACAGCAAGCTCTACGCCCGGCTGGCGAAGCACCACTGGATCGCCGCCGGGGACGCGAACCCGCGGCGTATCGTCTATGCGTTCGTGGATCCGAACTGCCCCTACTGCCAGCAGTTCTGGCAAGCGGCCCAGGATGCTTACAAAAAAGGCGTACAAGTCCGCTACGTGGTCGTCGGCGTGCTCGGCCACTCCAGCGTGGGCAAGGCCGCGGCGATCCTCGCATCGCCGGAGCCGCGCGAGGCACTGGACCGGAACGAGAGCCACTTCAGCCATCACTCGGGCGGCATACAGGCGCTGCACGACGTGCCCGCGAACCTCCGCAAGCAGATACAGGCCAACGCGGCACTGATGCAGAAATTCGGCTTCGACGGCACTCCGGGCCTGGTGTGGAAGGACGCACACGGCTCCATTCACACGAGCAACGGCCTGCCGCCGCCCGGCCGGCTGGCGCACGTCTTCGGCACCGCAACGTCGGGCAAGCACGGCTCCTGACGGCCGGGCCGGCTAGGGTTCGGGGTCCGAGCCCTCCCCGATGCCCTCGAACAGGAACGTCGACAGGTACCGCTCGCCCGTGTCGGGCACCATCGCCAACAGCACCGTGCCGGGCTCGGCCGTTTCGGCGACCTGGAGCGCCGCCGCCACGGTTCCACCGGCCGAGATGCCGCAGAGGATGCCCTCCTCGCGGGCGAGCCGCAACGCCGTATCCCGCGCCGTCTCGTCGCCCACCTTGAGCAGGCGGTCCACCGGCTTGCGGTCGAGGACCCCGGGAACGAAATCCGGCGTCCAGCCCTGGATCTTGTGCGGGTGCCAGTCCTCGCCCGACAACAGCGCGGCGGCCTCGGGCTCACACGCGGCGACCTGCACCTCCGGACGGGCCAGCTTGAGCATCTCGCCCACGCCGGTCAGCGTCCCGCCGGTCCCCCAGCCCGTCACGAACCAGTCGAGCCGCCGGCCGGCGAAGTCGGCGAGGATTTCCGCACCCGTGGTGTTGCGGTGCCAGGCGGGGTTCGCCGGATTCTCGAACTGCCGGGGCAGGAACCAACCGTGCTTCGCGGCGAGTTCTTCCGCCTTCTTCACCATGCCGGTTCCCTTCTCGGCGGCGGGTGTCAGGATGACCCGTGCGCCCATCGCCCGCATCAGCCGCCGCCGCTCGACCGAGAAACTCTCGGCCATCGTCGCCACGAAGGGATAGCCGCGCGCGGCGCAGACCATCGCCAGGGCGATGCCGGTGTTGCCGGACGTTGCCTCGACGACGGTCTGGCCCGGCTCGAGCGCGCCGCGACGCTCGGCGTCGACAATGAGGGCAAGGGCGAGCCGGTCCTTGACCGAACCGCCGGGGTTGAAGGACTCCACCTTGGCGAAAAGCGTCACCCCCGGCGGCGCAAGGCGTTTCAGCCGTACGACCGGGGTCCGTCCGATGGCGTCCGTGATGCTGTCGTAAATCATGCAGTCCTCCCGGCGCGGCACAGGCCGCGCGTGAGCCATAGCCCGGCCGGTCCGCAACGCGCGTCCGGACCGGCAAGCAGGTCGAATTCAGTCCGCGGCGGCCCGTCCAACCGGCAGGAATTGCCGCTCGCTCAGGAGCCCTTCGATACGCTCGGCCGCCATCGGCAAAGCATAGTAGAACCCCTGTGCCTCGGTACAGCCGGCCGCGATCAACGCGTCGCGCTGGGCTTCCGTCTCCACGCCTTCGGCGATCACGCCGAGATCCAGATCCCGCGCGATGTCGAGCACCGAGGCGACAATGCTGGCACTGGCCCGGTCCGCGGGCAAGCCGCTGACGAAGACCCGGTCCAGCTTGACGTATTGCACGGGCAGGCGCCGCAGGTACTCGAGCGAGGAATATCCCGTCCCGAAGTCGTCCAGCGCCGCCTCCACGCCGAGTATCCGCAGCTCGCCGAGGGCCGCCACCGTGCGTTCGGGATCGAGCATCGCGACGCTCTCGGTCACCTCCACCCGCAGCACGCCGGGACCGATCCCGTAGCGGCGCATCGTGTCCCGGAACAGTGGAATCAGGTCCGGGTGCAGAAACTGCATCGCGGACAGGTTGATCGCGACCGGCCCGGTGCGCAGGCCCGCCTTTTGCCAGCCCGCCACGATCCGGCATGCGGATCGGATCACGGACGTCCCCAGGTCGATGATGAGACCGGTTTCCTCGGCGACGGGAATGAAGCGTCCGGGCGCCACCAGCCCGAGCACCGGACTTTCCCATCGCACCAGTGCCTCCAGCCCCGTCACCCGTCCGTCGCGGAGATCCACCTCGGGCTGGAAGTGGAGCGTGAATTCATCGCGTCTGAGCGCCGTGCGCAACTCGTGCTCGATGTAGCCGCGTTCCTCCACTTCGCGGTCCATGGCCGGCAGGTAAAGCTGGACGCGGGCCCGCCCGGACGCCTTGGCCATGTCCAGGGCGACCTCCATGCGCCGCAGCAGGTCGTCCATCCGGGTGCCGTCGCGCGGCGCGAGGCACACGCCGGCACTCACGGAGGGATAAATCGTGTGCCCCTCCCGGTTGAAGGGCACGCCCAGGGTCTGGACCGTTTCAGCGATGCGCTGCTCCGCTTCCTCGGCAGTGGCCGGCCCGCGCAGTATGAGCACGAACTCGTCCGCGCCCAGGCGCGCGACGTAGTCGCGTTCCCCACACGCGCGCCTCAGCCGGCGGCTCGCCTCCTTGAGCAGCTCGTCCCCCAGGCCGTGACCCATGGATTCGTTGACCACCTTGAAGCGATCGAGGTCGAACAACGCGAGCACGGCGGGCTCGGTTTTGCCATCGTCGGTCGGCAGGGACCCGACGAACCACTCCTCCAGGGCCGCACGGTTGGGAAGCCCGGTCAGTACGTCGTGCCAGGCGAGATAGTCGAGTTCCAGCTTCAGTTCGCGCTCGGCGGAGATGTCGGAGAAGTTGACGATGTAGCGCGCGACCGTGCCGCTCTCGGTCTCGACCGTAGTCACGCTGAGCTGGCTGAGGAACGTCTCGCGGTTGGCGCGCCGCTGCATGACTTCCCCCGCGAACCGGCCTTCCCTGGCGAGCGCCCGGCGCACGGCCTTGCCCTGCTGGGCGATGTCCAGGAACTGCGGCCTCTGACCGCGGGCCTCGTCGCGACCCATGCCGATCGTCTTCACATAGGCCTCGTTGACGTCCTCGATTAGAAAGTCCCGATCGCAGACGAGAATGGCCTGGTCCGCGCGTTCGAAAGCGGTGGCCATCAGCCGGTGGCGCCCTTCCGCCAGCACGCGATCCGTAACGTCCATGTGCGCCACCACGGCACCGGGGCGCCCCTCGAACCGGCAGGGCGTGGCGGTCAGCCGGAACCAGCGCTCCCGGTCCGGTGAATGGCATGGATACTCGAGGTCGAACTGCCCGCGCCGGCCGGCGATGACCGCGCGAATACCGGTGGCCGCCGCAACCGCATCGTCGGCATCGTCGCCTTCGGCGGCATCGCAAGCGGCGTAGTAATTCATTCCGATCCCCGCCTCCGCGACGCCCAGCGCATTGGACTCGGCGAAGGTACGCCAGGCGCGATTGGCAAAACGCACCACGCCCGCCGCGTCGAGCAGGACGACGTGCGCGGGCAGCGCATCGAGGATCGACTGCCGCACCGCGGCACTCTCGCGCAACTCCCGGTCCCGCTGCTTCAGGATCTGCAGGAGGCGCTCGGAATCGGTGACGTCCTCGATCACGCCGTAGAGCCGACGCGCTTCGGGGAAGTAGACCCCACGCGCCGACAGGTAGCGCTCGCGGCCGTCGTCGGGGCGTACCCAGCGGAAACGCAAGTCGAACGTGCCGTCTTTGAAGCCGGGACGCAGGCCACGCCGCACGGCTTCACGGTCCTCGGGATGCACGGGCTCGGTGCGCCCGGTGAAATCCAGACGGCCGAGCTGCTCCGCATCGCGGCCCATGATCTCCCGGCAGGCACCCCCCCATACGGCGCGGTCCGTATCCAGGTCGATCTCGTACACCACCTGGCCGGTATGGCGGATGATGTGGCGGAAGCGTGCCTCGCTCGCTCGCAGTTCCTCGTTGAGTTCGTGCTCGGCCGTCACGTCCGAAATGACGGCGAAGATACGGTCGCGCTCCAGAGTCACCACACCCCGCTCGAGCAGGTGCCGCGCGGCGCCGTCGGGGTGCCGCACGCGGTATTCCGCGGAATAGGCTCCGCCGTCGCGGCGGGCCCGGGCGCCGATCGCATGCAGCCGGCTGCGGTCCTCGGGATGCACCATGTCCAGGCGCTCGGGCTCGCCCATCGCCTCCAGTTCCGCGGCGCTCCGTCCGAAGAGCGATTCGCAGGCCCCTTCCCACACGCTCGAGCGGCGCCCGAGGTCGTATTCGTAAACGACGTGTCCGGTGCGATCCAGCACGGTGCGGAAGCGCTCCTCGCTCTGGGCGAGGCGCGCATCGGCCGCCTTGCGGGCGCTGATGTCGCGCAGGATGACCACCGCACACCGCCGGCCGTCCTCGTCGTCGAAAAGGTTGGCCGTGATCTCGACCGGAACCCGGCCGCCACCGTTCGGCAGGATGTCGATCTCGCCGCGCGCCGTCCCGCGCTCGTCGCGCTCGCGGTAGAACGCCCGCACGCCCGGCGACTCGTTATCGAGGAATTGCTGGCGGCGGCGGCCGCACAAGTCCTTGGCGGGCATCCGGAATAGGCGTTCCGCGGCCGGGTTCGCGCTGAGGATCAATCCCTCCGCGGTCGAAACCACGATCGCGTCGTCGGCGGCACTGACGATGGAACGAAAACGGGTCTCGCTGGCCTTGAGCAAGCGCGCCGCGGCTCGCTCGGCGGTGATGTCCTTGGCGAGGCCGAAGACGCCCGCTATGCGCCCCTCCTCGTAAAGCGGGACATTGGTGACCTGGACCGTAACCGGGCCGCCGTCCGGCCCGATGCCGTCAGCCTCGTACGTGCGGGTCTCGCCGCGCCGCGCGGCCTCGAAATGATCGCGCACCCGTTGCCGGTCGGCCGGGGCCACGAACTGCTCGTAGGACTGCCCGTGCAGCACCTCTGGCACGCCCCCGAGGAGGCGCGTGAGGGCGTCGTTGCACTCGACGAACCGTCCGTCGCAGTCGAGGAGATATACCGAATCGGGGTGATGCTGGAACAGCGCGCGGTAGCGTTGCTCGCTCAGCGCGAGCGCCGTGCGGGCCTCGGTCTGCACGGAAATGTCGCGCCCGATTCCGAACACGCCCGACACCGCGCCGTTCTCATACAGCGGGATGTTGGTGATGCTCGCCTTGAACCGTGAACCGTCACCGCGCAGGACGGTCATGTCGTACTGGCGCGCACCCCCCGCCAGGGCGGCGGTGAACTCGGCGCGTACCCGCTCGAGCTCCCCGGGCGCCACGTAACGGTCGAAGCGCCGACCGATCAGTTCGGCGCACGGCACCTGCAGGTTCTCGGCGAGACGCTGGTTGCCGTCGCGGAAGCGGCCGTCGAGATCCAACAGGTAAATGGCGTCGGGATGCCCGTGGAACAGTGCCCGGTAACGCTGTTCGCCGGGCGTGGCGCCGTCGCTGCGCCCGGTCCAGCGCGCCCGCCAGCGGATCAGAAAGAAGATCGCCGCTCCGGAGACAGCGACGAGAAGTGCGTCCTTGGCGACTTCCAGGCGCGGGACGTGGACCGATGCATCGTAGACGACGGCAAGCGACGCGCCCGACAGCACGATCCAGGCAAGGCCCATCAACCCGTATGCCACGGCGCCCCTTCGACCTGCCGGCACCACGCTGCCGGCTCCGCCTCCTGCGTTGCGGAATCGCCGCACGTTCAAGACCTTGCAAAGCCCTTCGCATACCCACTATAGGCGAAAGCCGGCGGGAGCGGTAAAGGACTGCGGTCATCATCCCGACACGCCCCGGTCATCGGGCCGTTATCCGGGCTGCCTAGGCTTGCGCGGAAACATTTACGGAGGCCGCCAATGGCCGTCAATCGTGGCACCGCCCGTTACCGCGTCGAACTGGCCCGGCCCGACCAGGTTCGCGAGGCCCAGCGCCTGCGCTACCGGGTTTTCGCCGAGGAACTGGGCGCCCGCCTGGCCGACGCCGGAGAGGGCCTGGACCGGGACGGATTCGACGATTTCTGCCGGCACCTGCTGGTTCGCGACACGCTTACCGGGCGGTCCGTGGCCAGCACCCGGGTGCTCGACGAAGCAGGGGCCCGCGCTGCCGGCGGTTACTATTCGCTCGGCGAATTCGACATGGGTTCCGTGTTGAACCTGCGGGGACGCTTTATCGAGGTCGGACGGACTTGCGTGGACCCCGCCTACCGGAACGGCGCCGTCATCGCCACCCTGTGGCAGGGAATCGGCGAGCAGATCGGCCTCCACGGGGCCGATTACCTGTTCGGCTGCGCGAGCGTCCCTTTCAGGGACGACCCGGTCATGGGCCGCGCCGTGGTCCGGCAGATCATGCGCCGGCATCTATCGCCGACGGTCCGTGTCCATCCGCGCCATCCGCTCGGCGCCGCGGACGCCCCCGACGCCGAACGGATGCCGCGCCTGCCGGCGTTGATCCGGACCTACCTCAGTCTGGGCGCACGCGCCTGCGGTGCGCCCTGCTGGGACCCGGACTTCGGCGTGGCGGACGTGTTCATGCTCCTGAACCTGAGCGAGCTCAACCCGCGCTTCGCCCGGCATTTCCTTCCGGGCGTCGTGGCGCCGCCGCGCGAGGTCGCCGTTGCGTAGTCTCGCCCTGGCGGTCCTGGTGCTGGTCGGGGTCCTGATCGCCCTGCCGGTCGGCCTGCTCGGGCGGATCGGTCGCGGAGGGCGAATCGTGCGGTGGTGGCTGCGCGGCGTCGCCTTCGTGCTCGGGCTCCGGATCCATGTCCGCGGCCGGGTCCCGGGCGGTCCCGCCCTGTGGTGCGCCAACCACGTGTCCTGGCTGGACGTGCTGGTTCTCGGCGGGCTCGCCGATGTGTGTTTCGTATCCAAGGCCGAGGTGCGGCGCTGGCCGCTCGTCGGCTGGTGCGCGGCCGCTGCGGGCACGCTGTTCCTCGCACGCGGCGCCGGCACCGCTTCCGCGATGCTGGACACCGTGGCGCATCGCCTCACGCACGGGCGCAGCACGGCGGTGTTTCCCGAGGGCACCACGAGCACGGGGCGGTCGGTGGGTCGCTTCCATCACCGCTTGTTCGGCGCCGCGATCAAGGCGGAAAGACCGGTGCAGCCGGTGGCGCTGCGCTATCTCGAGGCCGGGGCAGCGAGCCGGCGGGCTCCGTTCGTCGGCGAGGATTCCCTGGTGCCCCATCTCGTCGACGTCCTTGCGGGGGGCACGATCGAAGTCGAGGTCACGCTGCTCCCGCTCGTGTCGTCGCGGGGCCATGATCGCCGCAGTCTTGCCCGCGCGGCGCAAGCCTCGGTGGCGAGCCTCATCGATTCCACGCCGGCGGCCGCCGACGTCGAGGACATCCTGCCCGCGGAGGCCTGACCCGGGCCGGCGACCCGGAACCGTTGCCGACCGTTTGCCCATATTGCCGGGTTTTCATCCCGGGCCGGGCCCGTAAAAAGAAAACCCGCCTGGCGGCGGGTTTTCCTGTTGGCTGGGGGACTAGGATTCGAACCTAGGTTGACGGAGTCAGAGTCCGTAGTCCTACCGCTAGACGATCCCCCAGTTGAACCGTTGCGCGATCAGCGCTTGCTGAACTGCGGCGCACGGCGGGCCTTGTGCAGGCCGATCTTCTTGCGCTCAACCGCACGCGCATCGCGCGTGATGTAACCGGCCTTGCGCAACGACGCCTTGAGCGTGTCGTCGTAGTCGACCAGGGCGCGCGCGAGGCCGTGGCGGATGGCGCCGGCCTGTCCGGTCGGTCCGCCGCCGGCCACCGTGACGAACACGTCGAACCGCTCCGTGTTCTCCGACGAGACCAGCGGCTGGCGCACGATCATGCGCGACGTCTCGCGGCCGAAGTACTCGTCGAGCGGCTTGTCATTGACCAGGATGCGTCCGCTGCCGGGGCGCAGGAATACCCGCGCAGCCGCAGTCTTGCGCCGCCCGGTCCCGTAATTCTGTTCGCCTACTGCCATGCCTGCATCTGCCTCAGAGTTTCAGTTCTTCGGGCTGCTGAGCCACGTGGGGATGCTCGGCGCCGTTGTAGACGCGGAGCTTCCCGAGCATGGCCCGGCCCAGCGGATTGCGCGGCAGCATGCCCCGCACCGCGTGCTCGATGACCCGTCGGGCGTCCTTGTCCACCTGCTTCTCGAAGGTGATGGACTTGAGATTGCCCACGTAGCCGGTGTGGTGATGATACTGCTTCTGCCGCCGCTTGCGGCCCGTCACGCGGACTTTCTCCGCGTTGATCACGACGATATGGTCGCCGGTATCCACGTGAGGGGTGAACTCGGCCTTGTGCTTGCCCTTCAGGCGGCGCGCGATTTCCGTCGCGAGGCGGCCGAGCACCTTCCCGTCGGCGTCCACGACATACCAGCCGCGGCGCACGGTTTCGGGTTTTGCCGATACTGTCTTCATTGCAAAAGGTCCGCTTTGGGCCGGGTGCGAGCCGCGTAGGATACCCCACGCTCCCGCGGCGGGGCAAGGCCCGGCGTCCCCGGGCCGGGCGGCCGCCCGGCGGGTCAATCGGGCAGCTGCAGGCGTTTCACGACGCGGCCACCCAGCAAATGCTCGTCGATGATTTCGTCGATGTCGTCGGTATCGTCGTAGCTGTACCAGACCGCATCGGGATAGACGACGGCCACGGGGCCCTCGCTGCAGCGGTCGAGACAGCCGCATCGATTCACCCGGAACTGCCCCGGGCCGTGGCGGCCGAGCGCCTTGAGGCGACGCTTCGCATGGCCGCGCACGGCCTCGGCGTCGTGCTGGGCGCAGCACTGCGACCCGTCGTCGCGGCTGTTGACGCAGATGAACAGGTGTCGCTCGTAGAAGCTCATGGGCCACTCGGGGCGCCGCCCACCGGTCGGGGCCGCTAGCCCTGCTTGAAAATGGAACCGAAGGTGTACTGCACCGAGACGGACATCGAACTCGTCGTCTGGGGGCTCCCCACCGGGACGTTGGAGTTGTGCTGCAGGGAGTAGGACACCACGAACGCCAGGCTGCTCACAAGCTGCGCCTGGACGCTCGCCTGGAACTGGGAATACAGGTTGAACCGGCTTTTCTCCAGGGTCAGGCTCTGCGAGAGCGAGCCGTTGTCGCTGAACTGCAGATTGTAGAGTTCACGCCCGCGCGCCGCCGGCGAGCGTTCGCTCCGCCCGTTGATCTGCTCCGCCTGCGTCGTGCCCGCGCCGACTTCCAGCTTGAAGAGTTGGGCGTCGGTGTTGATGATCCGGTTGCCGTAGCCGGCGACCTCGGAAGCCTGATAGCGGTAGCCGCTGAACCGATCGTGGATGTAGCCGACGAAGCCGAACACGTAACTGCGCTTGTTGAGCAGGTGGTTGGACTGCCCGGCCCCGTAATACTGCTCGGCGGTCGTCCGGCCGTCGGTCGTGGAGGAGATTGCCTGCAGGTCCACGCGGTGCTGCCACGTCGGCGTGTTGTAGCCGAGCTTCAATTCCGTGTTGAGGCTCGTATTCGTCGTCGAGCTGTGCGTGGCCAGGTAGCCGAGGTTGAACTGCATGCCGAAGCCGAGGTTCTTCGGCTTGGCCGACGGGTTCTTCACCAGCGTGTCGTTCGCGAACGTCGCTAGCCCCGCCGGCCCCATGTCGATGGCACCGGTCAGCAGGGTCGTGGCGAGGGCGGCGGTGGCAAGCACGGTGACGGGCCGTCCTGACGGGGGAAGCAGGTCGTTATGATAACAAGATGAAGGAGTTGGAACGCGCGTGGCGCGACGAGTTGATCGCCGACGCGGAGCGCTGCGTGAAGTGCGCGCTGTGCCTCCCGCACTGCCCGACATACAGGCTCAAGGGCGAGGAAGGGGACTCCCCGCGGGGTCGCATCGCCCTGGTCCAGGCGCTGGCCGAGGGAGCCATCGAGCCCACCGCGGCGGCCCGCGAGCACCTTGAGGGCTGCCTGACGTGCCGTGCCTGCGAGGCCGTGTGCCCGGCCGGCGTGCCGTACGGGCGCCTCATCGACGACGCCCGGGCCCGACTGCCCGTGCGGGGGCGCTCGAGCCCGCTCTCGCGATTCCTGCGCCGCGCGGCGGCCCGCCCCGGCCTGCTGTCCGTGGCGCTGCGGGCGGGACGGTTGTTCGCGCGGCTGGGCCTTCCCGTCCCGGCGCGGGCGCAGCTCGCTGGCAGCCGACCGGCGCCGCTGCCCCGGGGCGCCGGCGCCCGCGAGGCGCCGGCGGTGCAGCTCTTCCTCGGCTGCGTGGCGCGCACGCTCGACGCGGACTCACTGGGGGCCGCGGCGCGGGTCCTGGAACGGGCTGGCTACCGCGTCGAGGTCCCCCGCGGCCAGGGCTGCTGCGGGGCGCTTGCGATGCACGCCGGCGAGCGCAAGAACGCGCAACGCCTGGCCCGGCGCAACATCGCGGCCTTCCCGGGCGATGCACCGATCGTCGGGAGCGCCAGCGGATGCACCGCCCAGCTCATGGAATACGATCGCGTCCTCGGCGACGACGGCGGGTTCACGGCGCGTGTGACCGACGTGACGTCCATCGCGGCCGAGGCCCTTGCCGACGGCCGGCTCGAAGCGGACGGAGACACCCGGCCGGTGCGCGTCGCGCTTCACGTGCCCTGCACCGAGCGCAACGTGGTGCGTTCCGAGGCGAGCCGGCGCTGCCTGGAGCAGTTGCCCGGCGTGGAGGTGGTCGAACTGCCGGCCGCCTGCTGCGGCGCCGCGGGCAGTTATTTCCTGGACCGGCCCGGCGACGCCGCCGAACTGCGCGCGCCGCTGCTGGAGGCGATCCGCAGGGCCGGCGCCGACCGGGTCGTGACTTCGAACGTCGGGTGCCGCCTGCACGTGGCGGCCGGACTGGACGGCGGAGACCGGCTTCCCGTCGAGCACGTGGCATCGTTTCTCGCCCGGCGCGTGCTGCCCGGGGCCGCTCGCGGGAGTGCGGCCGTTTAAACTGAAGCCATGGAACAGCGCCGCTACTCCCGCTCGGACCGCTTCCTGGCCGGCTGCGACCGGGTGCTGCGCACGCTCTGGGGCGAGCCGCACGGCACCGGGCGGCCCCATCCGGCCGGCCGGGCGCACGCCGCGCACAACCTCGACGATGCGGAACGCCGGCGCGCCGGGCGCCTGATGCGCGTCAACCTGGCCGGCGAGGTCGCGGCGCAGGCCCTCTACCACGGGCAGAGCCTCACCGCGCGGGATTCCCGCACGGCCGGCCGACTGCGCCGCGCCGCCGACGAGGAGAACGATCACCTGATCTGGTGCCGGGAACGCCTCGCCGCACTGGACACCCGCCCCAGCCTGTTGAATCCCCTCTGGTACGCGGGCTCGCTCGCGATCGGCGCCTTCGCCGGCGCTCTCGGCGACGCGGAGAGCCTCGGTTTCCTCGACGAGACCGAACGCCAGGTGGTGGCACACCTCGAAGGACACCTCAAGCGGCTGCCGGCCAAGGACAACGACTCCCGCCGGGTCCTGCAGCAGATGCGCGTCGACGAGGCCCGCCACGGGCTCAGCGCCCGCGCCGCGGGCGGCCGCCCCCTGCCGCTGCCCGCGCGACTGGCCATGAAGGGGGTAGCGAAGGTCATGACGACGACGGCGTACTGGGTTTAGCCCCCTCGCCGGCGGGAGGGACGGCCTCCGGGCGGGCGGCGCAGTTGCTGCGGGCGGGCTGTCGCGGGCTTCGTTCCCGCCCGGGGTATCGGAAACAAGGACTGGGCACGGCGCGTCCGACCGGTGTCACGCGCCTCCGCGCTTCCCGCGGGGCCGGGCCTGCTACGGGCGGCGGCCGTTGTCGCTGGGCGGGCCGGGCATGTTGCGCCCGTAGAAGATCTCCAGCATCTCGCTCTCGAGCCGGTCGCGGATGGCGGCCGCCTCCTCGCTGTCGAGTTCGTCGTCGTCGGTGCCGAAGAGGTAGTTGTCGAGGTCCAGGTCGTCGAGGAGCATCCGCGTGTGGAACAGGTTCTGCTGGTAGACGTTGACGTCCACCATGCGGTAACGCTCGCGCACGTCCTCGCTCATGAAATTCTGGATCGAGGTGATGTCGTGGTCGATGAAGTGCTTGTAGCCGGCCACGTCGCGCGTGAACCCGCGCACCCGGTAGTCGATCGTGACGATGTCGGACTCGAACTCGTGGATCAGGTAGTTCAGCGCGCGCAGCGGAGAAATCCGCCCACAGGTGGACACGTCGATGTCCGCGCGGAACGTACTGATGCCCCCGTCCGGGTGGCTCTCGGGGTAGGTGTGGACGGTGATGTGGCTCTTGTCCAGGTGCGCCACGACCGTGTCCGGCAGCGGCCCCGGCCGCTCGGCGCGCAGACCGGGCTCCGCCTGGGCGGTCACGGGTTCCTCGGAGATCAGCATGGTCACGGAGGCGCCCTGGGGCTCGTAATCCTGGCGCGCCACGTTGAGGATGTTCGCGCCGATGATCTCCGAGACCTGGGTGAGGATCTCGGTCAGCCGTTCCGCGTTGTATGCCTCGTCGATGTAGTCGATGTACGCGGCGCGGTGCTCGGCCGTCTTGGCGTAACAGATGTCGTAGATGTTGAAGCTGAGCGTCTTGGTCAGGTTGTTAAAGCCGTGCAGCCGCAGCCGATCGCTCCTGTCCGCCAATCATCCATCCTCCGAGTTGCCGGTTCGGTCCGCGGAAAGCGGACCGTGCGCGGTGCGCCATTATCGCGCCCGAGGCCGCCGATTTAAACCCGCGTCGCACCCACCCGTTCCGGGGTCACCGCCGACGGCGCAGCGAGAAAATCGTCCGGGCGCTCGGCCTCCAGGGCGGCGCGCGCCCCATAGCCCCAGCCGGCGGCGAGGGCGGCCATGCCCGCCGCGCGGGCCGCCTGCAGATCCACCGGCGCGTCGCCTATCATCGCCGCACCGTGCGGTGCGGCGCCGCTCGCGCGGCAGGCGGCAAGCAGCGGCGCGGGCGAGGGCTTCTTCGCTTCGGTGGTGTCCCCGCCCACGAGCGCCGCGAAGCGCGCGCTCAACCCCAGCGCATCGAGCAGGAGCCGGGCCAGCCGTTCAGGCTTGTTGGTGGCCACGGCGAGCGTAGCGCCCGCCGACGCGAGCGCGTCGAGCGCATCGACGATGCCGGGATACGGACGGCTGCCGTCCGCGACGTGGGCGGAGTAAAGCTCGTAGAACACCGGATAGAACGCCTCGACCGCGCTCCCCGGGTCGGGTTCGCCCGCCCAGGCAAGCGCTCGCGAGAGCATGGCCCGCGCCCCGCCGCCGATCCAGCCACGCACGCGCGCTTCCCCGGGGACCGGCAGGCCGCGGGCCGCCAGCGCGGCATCCACCGCGGCCGCTAGATCCGGGGCGCTGTCGACGAGCGTGCCGTCCAGATCGAAGATGACGACCGCGCCGTCAGCCATCGGCGGCCGCGGCGAGTTCCGAGCGCATGCGCGTGATCGTCGCGGCGTAATCGCCGCTCTTGAAGATCGCCGAACCGCTGATGAAGGTGTCCGCTCCGGCGCGCGCGACCTCGCCGATGTTGTCGGCGCTTATGCCGCCATCGACCGCGAGGCGGATGTCGCGGCCGCTCTCGGCGATGAGCCGGCGCACCTCCGCGATCTTGCGCAGGCTCTCGCGAATGAAGCCCTGCCCGCCGAAGCCCGGGTTGACCGACATGATCAACACCCAGTCGATCCGCCACAACTCGTAGCGCAGATGCTCCAGCGGCGTGGCGGGGTTGAGCACGAGGCCCGCCTTCGCGCCGCCGTCCCGGATCCGCTCGAGGCTGCGGTCGACGTGGTGCGTCGCCTCCGGGTGGATCAGGATCGTCGCGGCACCGGCTTCCAGGAAGTCGCCGATCAGCCGGTCGGTGGGCGTGACCATGAGGTGCGCGTCCATCGGCGCGGTAATGCCGTAATCGCGCAGCGCCTTGAGGACGGGCGCGCCGAAGGTCAGGTTCGGCACGTAGTGGTTGTCCATCACGTCGAAGTGGACGCGGTCGCCGCCCGCCTCGAGTACGGCGGCGGTGTCCTGTCCGAGACGCGCCAGATCCGCCGACAGGATCGAGGGGGTGATCCAGTAATCGCTCATGCCGGGCTCCGCCCGCGGTAATGCGACCATTTTAACGGGAGCCGGGGCGCGGCCCCGCCTCAGATCAGTCCGCGCTCGGCGAAGGAGACGGCCTCCCCGTCGCCGACGACGAAGTGGTCGAGCACGCGCACGTCGACCAGCGACAGCGCATCCACCAGCCGTCGGGTGAGGCGCCGGTCGGCGTCGCTCGGCTCCGCCACGCCGGAGGGATGGTTGTGCGCGAACACCACGGCCGCGGCGTTGAGCGCGAGCGTGCGCTTGACGACTTCGCGCGGATGCACGCTCGCCCCGTCGATCGTGCCGCGGAACAGTTCCTCGAAACCGATGACCCGGTGCCGCGTGTCCAGATGCAGGCAGCAGAAGACCTCGTGCGGAAGGTCGCGCAGGCGTGCGGAGAGGAAACGGCGCGTGGCCGACGGACTGGTGATCGCGTCGCCGCGGTCCAGTTCCTCGCGGAAGTAACGCCGCGCGAGTTCCATCACGGCCTGGAGCTGGACGTACTTGGCCCGCCCCAGGCCCGGCGCACGGGTGAACTCGTCCTCGCCGGCGGCGAGCAGCGGCCGCAGACCGCCGTGAAAGGCCACCAGGTCGCGCGCCAGGTCGAGCGCACTGCGCCCGGCGACGCCGGTGCGCAGGAATATCGCCAGCAGTTCGGCGTCGGAGAGCGCGCCCGCGCCCCGCGCAAGCAGCTTCTCCCGCGGCCGCTCGGCCGCCGGCCAGTTCCGGATGCTCATGCTTACCCCCCTCGAGCCGAAACGGTACCATGAGCGCCCGGAAGGAGGCCCCGGCATGAGCGGACTCGAGGGAAAACGCATCGTCCTCGGCGTGGGCGGCGGCATCGCCGCGTACAAGGCGCCCGATCTGGTGCGCCGGCTCGCCGAGCGCGGCGCCGTCGTCCAGGTGGTAATGAGCCCGGGCGCCGCGCACTTCGTCACCGCGACCACCTTCCAGGCCGTCTCGCACCGGACCGTGCGCACCGACCTGTGGGATGAGACCGCGGAAGCGGGCATGGGACACCTGGAACTCGCCCGCTGGGCGGATGTGCTGCTCGTCGCGCCCGCCACGGCGGACCTCATCGCGCGCTTCGCCCACGGCCTCGCGGGCGACCTCCTGACGACCCTGGCATTGGCTACGGATGCGCGCCTGACGCTGGCCCCGGCGATGAACCATCGCATGTGGCTGCACCCGGCAACGCAGGCCAACGTGGCGACGCTTGCCGCGCGCGGCGCCCAGCTGCTCGGCCCGGCGGAGGGACCGCTGGCCGAGGGCGAATCGGGCCCGGGCCGCATGATGGAACCGGCCGAGATCGCCGCGGCCCTCGCCGGCCCCGGCCCGCTCGCCGGCAAGCGCGTGCTGGTTACGGCGGGCCCGACCGAGGAGCCGATCGACCCGGTCCGCTACGTCGGCAACCGCTCGAGCGGCAAGATGGGCTATGCCGTGGCGCGGGCGGCGCTCGCCGCGGGCGCCGAGGTGACGCTCGTCAGCGGCCCCACCGCCCTCGAGCCGCCGCCCGGGGCCGAGGTAGTGCGCGTGCGCACCGCCGGCGAGATGGCCGCCGCCGTGGAGTCCCGCGCGGGCGGGGCGGACGTGTTCATCGCCGCGGCGGCGGTCGCCGACTACGCCCCGGCCGAGGCCGCGCCGCAGAAGATCAAGAAATCGGGCCGCGAGGGCCTGGTGCTCGAACTCGCCCGCACGACCGACATCCTCGCCGCGGTCGCGGCCCGCAAGGCGCGGCCGTTCTGCGTAGGCTTCGCCGCGGAGACGGAGAACGTCGTCGAGAACGCGCGCGCCAAGCTCCGGGACAAGAAACTCGATCTGGTCTGTGCGAACCGCGTAGGCGACGATGCCGCCTTCGGCCGCGACGACAATGCCCTCGTCGCGGTCGAGCCCCGGGGCGAAACCGACCTGGGAAGCGGCACGAAGCGTCTGCTCGCGGAACGGCTGGTGACGCTGCTCGCCGATCGGCTAGGAGCCCGCGGGTGAGCCGCCGCGTCGAGGTCAAGGTCCTGCGCCCGGACCTCCTGGAGCGCTGGGGCCTGCCGCATTACGCGACCGCCGGCTCGGCGGGCCTCGACCTGCGCGCGGCGCTGGAGGATCCGCTGGAACTGGCGCCGCGGGCGGCGGAGCTGATCCCCACGGGGATCGCCATCCACATCGGCGACCCGGACCTCGCGGCCGCGATCCTGCCGCGTTCCGGACTCGGCCACCGGCACGGGATCGTGCTCGGCAACCTCGTGGGGCTGATCGACTCGGACTACCAGGGCGAACTGATGGTCTCGTGCTGGAACCGGGGCGATGCCGCTTACACGGTGGAGCCGGGAGAGCGCATCGCCCAGCTGATATTCGTGCCCGTGGCCCACCCGGAGCTGGCGGTCGTCGACGAGTTCACACCCAGCGAGCGCGGGGACGGCGGCTTCGGCCATTCGGGCCGCCGCTGAACGACGCGGCGCGATGCGTCACGCGCCGTAGCGCTCCCGGTAGGCCTCCAGCGCGGCGAGTTCGCCGCGGCGCCCGCCGGTTTCGGCGAGCCAGGCCACGACGTCGTCGAGCGTGATCAGCGCCGTGACGGCGATCCCCTCCTCGGCCATCAGTTCCGCAATGGCGCTGCGCTCGCCGCGGCCGCGCTCCTGGCGGTCGATGGCGACGAGCAGGCCCGCCGGCTCCGCGCCGGCCGCGCGGATAAGGCCCGCCGCCTCGCGCACCGCGGTGCCCGCCGTGACGACGTCGTCGACGATGACCACGCGCCCGGCGAGCGGCGCGCCGACGAGGTTGCCGCCCTCGCCGTGGTCCTTGGCCTCCTTGCGGTTGTAGGCGACGGGCAGGTCCCCGCCCGTCTCGCGCGCGTGCCCGATCGCGGTGGCCACGGCGAGCGGGATGCCCTTGTAGGCCGGTCCGAACAGGACGTCCGGCACGATGCCCGAGGCCTGGAGCGCGCGCGCGTAAAAGCCGCCCAGTCGATCCAGCGAGCGGCCGCTCGCGATCGCGCCCAGGTTGAAGAAGTAGGGGCTCTCGCGCCCGGATTTCAGCGTGAAGGTCCCGAAGCGCAGGACCCCCGATTCCAGCGCGAACTCGATGAACTCACGCTTCTCTTCGTTCAGCTCGGACATGCTTTCCCGTCTTTCGCAGGCTCCCCGGTATCATAGCCGCGCCGGACACGGACGTTTGCGAGAGGATCACCGACAGTGCGCATCATCACGCTCAACTGCAACGGCATCCGCGCGGCCGAGCGCAAGGGCTTCTTCCGCTGGCTGGCGCGGCAGAAGTTCGACGTCTGCTGCCTGCAGGAACTCAAGGCGCACCCCGAACAGCTCGGCGACCACTTCTACCCGGAGGGTTTCTTCACCCACTACTACCCCGCGGAGAAGAAGGGCTACTCCGGCGTGGGGATGATCTCGCGGGTCGAGCCGAAGAAACTGCAGGTGGGGCTCGGCCTCGAGGAATTCGACCGCGAGGGACGCTATCTGGAGGCGCGCTTCGACAACGTGGGCGTCGTCTCGCTATACCTGCCCTCGGGCAGCTCCGGCGATCACCGCCAGGAATCGAAGGACCGATTCCTCGAGGCCTTCCTGCCGCATCTGAAGAAGATCGCGCGGCGCAAGCGCGAGTACGTCATCTGCGGCGACTGGAACATCGCGCACAAGGAGATCGACCTCAAGAACTGGAAGAACAACCGGAAGAACTCCGGCTTCCTGCCGCACGAGCGCGCCTGGATGGACCGCGTCTTCGGCGAGGCCGGCCTGGTAGACGCCTTCCGCGTCGTCGACCCGCGGCCCGACCGCTACACGTGGTGGTCGAACCGCGGGCGCGCCTGGGACAAGAACGTGGGCTGGCGGATCGACTACCAGGTGGCCACGAAACAGCTCGCGCGCAAGGTTAAGTCCGCGGAGATCTACACCCGCGAGCGCTTCTCCGATCACGCGCCGCTGACGATGGAATACGACTGGCCGCTGTGAGCAGACCTTGAGACCCGCGGCCCGCAACCCCCTGAGACCCGAGACGGTCGCGCAGTTCGTGCGCACGTGCTGGAACCGGCGCGTGGGCATAACGCTGCTGCTGGGTTTCTCCTCGGGGCTGCCGCTCGCGCTTTCGGGCAGCACGCTGAAGACGTGGATGTCCACGCTCGACGTCAACGCGGCGACGATCGGCCTGTTCTCCTATGTCGGCCTGCCCTACGTCTTCAAGTTCCTGTGGGCGCCGTTCATGGACCGCTACGTGCCACCGTTCCTGGGGCGCCGCCGGGGCTGGATCCTGGTGGCCCAGGGCGCGCTGGCCGCGATCATCGCGGCAATGGCGTTCACCAACCCCGTGTCCCAGGCCTGGCGCATGGCGATACTCGCCCTCGCCCTCGCGTTCGCCTCCGCATCGCAGGACATCAGTTTCAACGCCTATTTCACCGACATCCTGCGCCCCCGCGAGCGCGGCATCGGCGCGGCCGCCCAGACCGGCGGCTATCGCCTGGCGATGATCGTCTCGGGAGCCGTGGTGCTGATCCTCTCGGACCAGATCGGCTGGCGCCTGAGCTACCTGCTGATGGCGGCCCTGATGGTGGTGGCCATGGTGCCGACCGTGCTCGGCCCCGAGCCGGAACACAAGCCGCCGCCACCGCGCACGCTGGGCGACTCGGTCTTCAAGCCCTTCTCCGAGTTGCTGCGGCGGCGCGGCGCCATCGGCCTGCTCCTGCTGGTGGTCCTGTACAAGTTCGGGGACTCCTTCTCCGGCCCGATGAACAACGTCTTCCTGGTCGAGGGCGCGCATTTTTCGGCCACGGCCGTCGGCGCCATCAACAAGGGCTTCGGGACCGCCATGACCATCGTCGGCGTGTTCGTGGGCGGGGGGCTGATGGCGCGGCTCAGCCTCTTCCGCTCGATGTTCTACTTCGGGCTGGTCCAGGCCGCCTCCATCCTCACCTATCTGGCGCTGTCCTTCGTCGGCCACAGCTACGCCATGATGACCGCCGCGGTGGCTATGGAAAACCTGTCCTGGGGCCTGGGCACGGCGGCCCTGCTCGCTTACCTGATGACGCTCTGCGACCATCGCTACACGGCCTTCCAGTTCGCCCTGCTCTCGGCGCTGGACTCGCTGCCCCGGGTCGTGCTCGGCGGCCCGTCGGGCTACATCGCGCAGCACGCCGGGTGGAGCTGGATGTTCGGGCTCAGCGCCGTGCTCGCGATCCCGGGGCTGGTCCTGCTGGTGTTGCTGCGCCGCCGCATCGACGAGGCCGAATACCTCAAGGCACCGGAGTCGGCATGAGCGCCACCGAGTCCGACCGCGTTACCGTCTGCGCGCTGGAAGACCTTCCTGATCCCGGTGCGCGCGGGTTCTCGCCGCCCGGCGCCCGCTTCCCGGACGAATACTTCATCGTCCGGCGCGGCAGCCGGCTCGCCTGTTTCAGTAATGTTTGCACCCATGCGGGCCAGCCGCTCAACTGGGCCCCGGACCGTTTCCTCGACCGCAGCGGGGACTTGATCGTGTGTCCGGCGCACGGCGCCACCTACGATTCGCTCTCCGGGGCATGCCGCGGCGGGCCGTGCCGGGGCATGGCCCTGGAAAGCTGGCCGGTCGAGGTGCGCGAGGGACGGATCGTGGCGCACGTGCCGCCGGCCCGGACAGACTGAAAGGAGCATTGCCCATGAGCGACAACCCCTTCGCCCGCCTGGAGCGATACCGGCCCGAGAGTGCGGACGACGGCGTCAACCCGCCGATCAGCGATTCGGCGACGTTCGCCTTCCCGAAAGCGTCACTGCTCAAGGGCGCCTTTCAGGACGATGCGCCCGGTTGCTACCTCTACTCCCGCGCCGGCAACGCCACGACACAGCTTCTGGCCGGTGCGCTCGCCGCACTCGAAGGAACCGAGGCCGCCCTCGCCACCGCCTCCGGCATGGGCGCAATCGCGACGACCCTGATGCAGCTCGCCGGGGCGGGCGGAGAAATCATCGCCAGCCGTACGATTTACGGCGGCACCTGGGCACTGCTCGCGAACCTGTTGCCGCGCTTCGGCATCGAGACGGTGTTCGTGGACACCAACGACACGGAGGCCGTCCGCGCGGCGGTCACCGACGCCACCGCCGCGATTTACTGCGAGACGCTGTCCAACCCGGTCCTGCGGGCCCCCGATATCCCCGCGCTGGCCCGCGTCGCAGACGCGGCCGATGCCGCCCTCGTCGTCGACAATACCTTCGCGCCGGGACTCGTGGAACCACGCCGGCTCGGCGCGGACATCGTCGTGCACAGCCTGACGAAGTTCATCAACGGCGCGAGCGACGGCGTGGCCGGAGCGGTGTGCGCCGGCGAAGCGTTCATCGCGAGCCTGTCCGACGTGAACGACGGTACCGCGATGCTGCTCGGGCCGGTGCTCGACCCGCTGCGGGCCCAGAGCGTGTACAAGAACCTGGGCACGCTGGGCGTACGCATGCAACGCCACGGCGCCAACGCGCGCTTCCTGGCGGACCGGCTGGAAGAGGCGGGACTCGCGCCCGTCTATCCCGGACTCGCGTCGCACCCCGACCACGAGCGCTTCACGGGTTGGCTCACGCCGGGCTACGGGCACGGGGGGATGCTGACGCTCGACGCCGGCAGCGAGGAGGCGGCGGGTGATCTCGCGGAGCGGATGCAGGCGGCCGGCGTGGGCTTTCTCGCCGTGAGCCTGGGTTATCACCGCACGCTGTTCAGCCCGTCCGGCTCGAGCACGTCCTCGGAAATTCCCGCCGACGTGCAGGCCGCAAGCGGACTGACGCCCGGGCTGATCCGGTTCTCCGTCGGGCTCGATGCCGACATCCAGGCAACCTGGGAACGGCTGGCGGGCTGTCTTGCGGGGGCGGGGCTGCTGTAGCCGGCCGGCGCGAGGCTACATCCGGTCGAGGCGGTCCAGCGGATCCTGCCAGCCGGGCTCGCCGTCGCCGTCGAATTCGCCCGAGAGCCCATCGGACTCGAGATCCATCGCACCGGAACAGTCCTCCGGCGGCTCCGCCGGCTGCGCGAGCAGCGCGAGCCAGTCCTGGGCGTCCAGCTCCTCCACGGTGCCGTCGTAGTGCTGGATGTCGATGGCGCCATCGTGATCATCACACGCGACCACCTCGAACAGACGGCCCTCCAGATCGCGGTACCAGCCTCCGATTTCCGGCTCGCCGAGCTTGATCCGTTCCATCGCGCGCCCTCCGCGGATGGTGCTAAGATTTCCGCCGCTCGCACCGCCTTTTGGGGAACGGCGCCTGCTGTGTAGTTATAGACCTCCCCGTGCCGTCCGGCAACCCCCGGGCCGAGCGTTGCGCAACGCCGCACATTGCGCCCCGCTCCGACCGACTCCGGCAGCCGGAAATTTCTGCGGATAACAGTTCCGAGACGGCCATGTCCTTCGCCCAGTGGATCAACGCGCTGATCGTGGTATTCGTCGTCATCGACCCGCCCGGCGTGGCGGCGATGTTCGCGGCACTAACGCGCGCCGGAGACAACCACTATCGCCGGCGCATGGCGGTCAAGGCAACGCTTCTGTCCGCAGGCATCCTGTTTGTCTTCGCCTTTATCGGCGGACCGCTCCTGAATTCCCTGAGCGTCTCCGTACCGGCGTTCAAGATAGCCGGCGGCATCCTGCTGTTCCTGGTGGCGATCGACATGATCTTCGCCCGCCAGTCGGGCCTGCGTTCGGCGACCGTGCGCGAGCAGGAAGAGGCGCGCTTCAAGGAAGACATCTCGGTCTTCCCTCTGGCCTTCCCGCTTATCTCGGGCCCCGGGGCGCTGACCACCGTGATCCTGCTGACCGGCAGCGCCCGCGGACACCTCCTCCAGTTCGGCGCGGTGCTCGTGATCCTGGCAATCGTGCTCGCGATCACCTTCGTGGCCCTGCTCGCAAGCGGCGCCATCATGCGTCTGCTCGGCGTGACGGGATCCAACGTGGTCGACCGCCTGCTCGGCGTCGTGCTCGCCGCGATGGCCGTGCAGTTCGTCATCGACGGCGTACGCAGCGTGATGACGGGGGGATAAGGCGGCAGCGGTCAAGCGTTGCCCGGCGGCAACGGGCCCCGGATCAGACGCGGAGAGTCATCGCAGCTGGCTCAAGCATCCCCGGCGGACCGGCCGGTCGGCGGTGCTCACGGCGACCCCGCGGGGCAACCGGATCAGGCGACCCGCCGGTAGGCCAGGTCGAATACCTCGTGACCCCGGGCCGCGCCCCGTTCCTCGAACTTGGTAGGCGGGCGCCCCGGCGGCCGGCCGGAGAAACCGCCGTCGGCACCGAGGTTCTCGAGCCCGGGCGTGCCGTTCAGCACGAGGCGCATCTGCTCGGCGTAGTCGGGCCAGTCGGTGGCCAGCCCGACACGCCCGCCGACCGCCAGCTTGGCCGAGATCAACAACGCGAACTCGCCCTGTACCAGACGGCGCTTGTGATGGCGCTTCTTGGGCCACGGATCGGGGAAATAGATCAGGATCTCGTCCAGCGCGTCGTCGGCAATCTCGTTCCTGAGCACTTCGGCGGCGTCGCGCGGGGCGATACGCACGTTCTCGATTCCGTCGCGCTCCAGCCGCATGAGCAGCCGGCCCACGCCGGGACGGTGTACCTCCACGCCAATGTAGTTGCGCTCGGGATGCTGGGCGGCGAGCTCGGCAAGCGCGTCGCCATTGCCGAAACCGATCTCCAGGGTCGTGTGCGCGCGCCGCCCGAATACGGCGGGAAGATCGACGGCCGCGTCACTCTCCGGGAACGCGTAGTCCGGGAGCAGCTTGTCGATCGCGCGGGCCTGCGCCGCCGTGATACGCCCCTCCCGGCGCACATAGCTGCGCACCGGGCGCCGGCCGGCCCCGGCCTCTGCGGCTGGGCGCGGATCGCGCACGCTCAGAAGAAGAGTCCCGTTTCCGGCGACGAGGCGCTGGCGTAGCGCTTCCTGGGGATGCGTCCCGCCAACCAGGCTTCCCGCCCGGCGATCACGGCCCGGCGCATCGCCCCGGCCATGCGCACCGGCTCGCGCGCCAGCGCAATCGCCGTGTTCATCAGGACGCCGTCGCAGCCCAGCTCCATGGCGATCGCCGCATCGGAAGCGGTTCCCACGCCCGCGTCCACCAGAACGGGAACATCGAGCGAGTCGACGATCTCGCGGACGTTGTAACGGTTCTGGATGCCGAGGCCCGAGCCGATCGGCGCCGCCAGCGGCATCACCGCCACGCAGCCCAGGGCCTCCGCGCGGCGCGCCATGATGGGGTCGTCGCTCGTGTAGGCCATGACCTCGAAGCCCTCGCGCACAAGCGTCTCGGCGGCTTCGAGCGTCGCGATCATGTCCGGGTACAGCGTGTCGGCGTCACCGATGACCTCGAGCTTCACGAGCGGCGAGCCGTCGAGCAACTCGCGCGCCAGCCGGGCCGTGCGCACGGCCTCCGCGGCGGTATGGCAGCCGGCCGTGTTCGGGAGGATCGTGTAGCGATCGGCCGGCAGGACGTCCAGGAGGTTCGGCTCGCCGGGATCCTGGCCGATGTTCGTGCGCCGGATGGCCACGGTCACGATCTCGGCGCGGGCGGCTTCGACGGCTTCGCGGGTCTGTTCCAGATCGCGGTATTTGCCCGTTCCCACGAGCAGGCGGGACGCGAATTCCCGCCCCCCGATCCGCAGGGGATCGTCCACGCGTTGCGGTGCTGGCGTTTCCACGACGCTCATCAGCCTCCTCCAATCGCGCCGATCAACTCGACCCGGTCATCGTCGTCGAGCTGGTGTTGGTCGTGCTGGCTGCGCGGCACGATGCTGCCGTTCACTTCCACCGCGACGCGGCGGCCGCCCAGGTCGAGCGCGGCGATGAGATCGGCGACCGTCGCCGACGGCGCGAGGTCGCGCCGCTCGCCGTTCAACTGGATTTTCATGCCTTCATCTTAGCATTGCGGGGGCGCCAAGCCGCTAGAATTGCCCAACTTTCCCCCGGAGAACCGATCACGATGCCAGCGACCGCGACCCCTTCCATCACCTTCGTCTCCCCGCGGGAGGCGGAGGCTCTCGCCGCACGGCCCGACGTCCTGGCGCTGGTGCGCTTCGGGGGGCGCCGCGACGCGGGCAACGGAACCACGCCATGGCTCGACACGGGTCTGGAGCCGCTGGGCGAGGGCGAGGCGCCGGTGCAGTGCTGGCGCGTCGACGGACCCGTGCGGCGCGAGCGCCGGGGGCGCTTCGCGGTCCATGCGACGCGCGACCTGGCCCTGCTCGCCACCACGCTGTCGACCGACGGGGATCCGGCACCGGCGGCCGAAGCGGCCTACGCGGAACTGGTGGCCACGGCGGAGGCGATTGGATGCCCGCATTTTCTGAGAATCTGGCAGTATCTGCCGCGAATTACGGATAAGTTCGCGGACGAAGACCGGTACAAGCGCTTCTGCGCGGGGCGTCGCCGGGCGCTGGAAGCGGCGCGCCGACCGGACAGCACGTTGCCCGCGGCCTGTCTGCTGGGCGACGCGGGGGACAGCATGTTGCTCTACGCCCTGGTCGCGGCCGACACACCGGGCACGCAAGTGGAGAACCCCCGGCAGGTCAGCGCCTTCCGCTACCCGCCGCAATACGGTCGCGCCGCGCCGTCGTTCTCCCGCGCGCTGGCCTGGCATCCACCGGGCGGCGACCCGCTGCTGTACATTTCGGGCACGGCGAGCGTCGTGGGGCACGCCTCCGTCCATACGGAAACCACGGACCAGCTCGCCGAGACACTCCGCAACCTCGAAGCCCTGCTCGAAGAGGGACGGCGGCGGGGCGGGCCGGACGCAACGGGACTGGCGTCGATCGCCCCGCTCAAGGTCTATGTGCGCCGGCGCGAGGACTTCCCGGCGGTACGGGCGGGGCTCGCGGAACGCCTGCCGGCGGACCATCCCGTCGTCTACCTCCGGGCCGACGTGTGCCGTCCGGAACTCATGGTGGAAATCGAGGGCATCGCCTCGGGCCCTTCCCACTGAGCGGGACGGCCGCTGGCGGGGCGTCGACGATCGCCGGCACCCGAACATAACGCCGCCGCCGGAGCGCCCGGCGCGACCCGGGCCGAGGCCACCGGGCCTGCCCCATTCCGCGTGCGTCACGCTCGCGACGGGCTGCTAGAATGTCGCCGCGGCGCGGGTGTAGTTCAATGGTAGAACATCAGCTTCCCAAGCTGAGAACGTGGGTTCGATTCCCATCACCCGCTCCAGCTTCCCGCCCTCGTCAGGCGTCCGGCGGTGAGGGCTGGTCCCGCGTATCCAGGTGGAAAGCGTGCAGGATCCGGTGCAGTACCGGCGCCAGCAGCACGCTCACGACCATCACGAAGACGATCCCCCCGAGCATTGCGTAGCAGAGCTGGAAGAGCCGGCCGCCGGCGGTGTGCATCGGCTTGATGGGACCGTTGCCGGTGAGAATCATCCCCGCGTTGAGTGCGGCACCCATCCAGTCCAGGGGCTCCAACTGGTGGAATCCAAACGCGCCGACGGCCAGGAAGGCCGTATCGATGGCGAGCGCCGCCGTCGCATAGACGGCCATGCGCCGGAAAAAGCGCCGCCAGGTCACCAGGGGCTGACTTGCGTGTTCGAAGCGGAAAAACATCAGGTGAACTCCCTTGGTGTTTCCTTGCCGAGTGTACTTGTGAGCCGCTTCGGCGGCGGGTATCGTGAACTCCCCCTGGCCGAGGTCGCGTGCCATGGCTGAAACGTCCCAGACCGAAAAACCGCGCCGCCCGCTGAGGCACCGGATACTCAAGTGGAGCGGAATCACCGTCGGCACGCTGATCGTGCTTCTCGTCGCGGCCGTGTTCATCATTCCGCATCTGGTGAACCTGGGGCCGGTCAAACACGAGATCGAGCACGTGGCCAGCACGCGCTCGGGTCGTACGGTCACGATCGACGGACCGCTGTCGCTGTCACTGCTCCCCTGGGTCGGCTTCGACGCGCGCGACGTGACCATGGCGAACGCGACCGGCTTCCGCAACAAGCCGTTCCTGCACGCCAACGAACTGGAAGTCCACGTCAAGCTGATCCCCCTCATCTTCCACGACGTACAGATCTCTGGGGTGACGCTCGACCGGCTCACGCTGAACCTTGAGCGCAACAAGAACGGACGCGGCAACTGGCAGGATCTGACCGGACAAACCGCTCCGGGGACAAAGCAGACGGCAACGCCGAAGGGAGGCGGCCTGAAGAGCCTCTCCGTGCAGCGCATCGCGGTCAATGGAGCCCGCGTCGACTACACCGACGCGCAGACCGGTCGGGACTACACCCTGAGCGGGGTGGACCTGAGCGCGCACGACATCGCTCCCGGCCAGCCGTTTCCGCTGCATCTCAAGGTCGACTTCAACAGCCGTCAACCGCACGTCAGCGGCAGCGTCAGCCTCGACGCCCGCGCTCAGTTCGACGCCCGGGCCGACCAGATGGCGCTCGACAACGCCAAGCTCACGACCCACGTCGCCGGCGGCGGGCTCGCACGGCCGCTCGATCTCGACGCGCAGTGGGAAAAGCTGGCCGTGAACCTCGGGCGCGGCACCGCGCAGCTCTCGGCCCTGCACGCGAGCACGGCCGGCCTGACGGCCAACGTGGACGCCACGGCGCAGGGCCTCGAGACAACCCCGAGCCTGCAGGGCCGGCTCGAGCTGCCGGGTTTCTCCCCGCGCAAGGTGCTGGCGAAAATCGGCCAACCGGTCCCGACGACCCTCCGGGGCTTCGACAAGGCCAGCCTCAAGACGGATTTCCGTGCCGGCGGCAAGGTGCTCGCGCTGTCCGGCATGACCCTGCACCTGGACGACACCACGCTGACGGGACGGCTTGCGGCGGCGCCGCGCGCCGGAGGGCCGGTCACGTTCGACCTCCGGGCGGACCGCCTCGATCTCGACCGCTACCTCCCCGCCGGCGCGGGGAAGGCCGCACCGGCCGCCGCGGGCCACAGTCGCAAGTTTCTCGAGACGCGACTCCCGGGGCGGCTGCTCAAGAAGCTCGACGTCGACGGGCATCTCACGGTCGCCTCGCTGAAGGGACTCGGCCTGGCCGCGCAGAACGTCGCGCTCACCGTCAAGGGCTCCGGCGGCAAGGTCGTGCTGGCGCCCGTCTCGGCCAACCTGTACGGCGGCGGCTACAGCGGGACCGTGCGGCTCGCGACGGCCGGCGAGGGCATCTCGCTGGACACCACCCAGAAGCTCCGGGGCGTCGCAGCCGGCAAGATCATCACCGCGCTGGGCGGCGGCAGCCGCCTGTCGGGGAATACGGACGCGGCCGTCTCGCTGCGCGGCAGCGGCGCGACGGTCGCCGAACTGCTGGACACGCTGAAGGGACAGGCGACCTTCGCCCTGCATAACGGCGCACTCGACGGGGTGAACCTCTGGGGGCAGCTGGAGCGCGCGTATGCCCTGGTCAAGGATCACAAGAACGTCCCGGTGACGGGACCAAAGCGTACGGAGTTCGCCAATCTGGAAGGCTCGGCCAGCATCGACCACGGGGTCATCACGAACGACGCCCTCACCGCGGATCTGCCGTTCCTGAGCGTCACCGGCCATGGCCGTGTCGATCTCAACAAGCGCTACCTCAGTTACGACCTCCTGACCAAGGTGGTCAAGACACCCAAGACCGCCGGCGGCAACCTCGCCGGACTGACGGGCGCGACCATTCCGGTCCATGTCAGCGGCGGCTTCGGCGATTTCCAGACCGTCCCCGACATGAAGGCCGCCCTCCAGGAACGCGCCAAGGCGGAGCTCGCGAAGAAGCTCGACGCGCAGAAGAAATCGGCGCGCGACAAGCTCAAACAGAAACTCCAGGATCTCCTCAACAGCGGCGGCGGTGGCGGCGGATAGCGGCAATCGGCCGATCGCGCCGCGCCTGGTGCAGTGGGCCGAGCGCCACGGTCGCCACGACCTGCCGTGGCAACGCCCCGCGACCCCGTACCGCGTCTGGGTCTCGGAGGTCATGCTGCAGCAGACGCAGGTGGCCACCGTCATCCCGTACTTCCAGCGCTTCATGGAGCGCTGCCCGGACCTGGGGGCACTCGCCCGGACGCCGCTCGACGACGTGCTCGCGCTGTGGTCGGGACTCGGCTACTACGCCCGGGCCCGCAACCTGCACGCCGCGGCACGGCGCTGCGTGGACGAGCATGGCGGCGAACTCCCGGCGACCGCGGAAGCCCTGCGGACGTTGCCGGGCATCGGCCGCTCGACCGCCGGGGCGATCCTCGCGCTCGGTTTCGGGCGCCGCGCCGCAATCCTGGACGGCAACGCCAAGCGCGTGCTCGCGCGCTACCACGCCGTGCCCGGCTGGCCGGGCACGAGCCGCACCCTGCGGCGACTGTGGGAGATCGCCGAGGTGGAAACGCCGCGGCAGGACGTCGGCGCCTACACGCAGGCGATCATGGATCTCGGTGCCACCGTGTGCACCCGGCAGGCACCGGATTGCGCGCTGTGTCCGCTCGAAGCCGGCTGCATCGCCCACGCCCGGGGCCGGGAGACCGCCTACCCCGCCCCGCGTCCCCGGCGGGAACGGCCGCGCCGCCGCCGCACGTTCCTGTGGATCGAACGCGCCGACGGGCGGCTGCTCCTGGAGCAACGTCCGCCCGCGGGCGTCTGGGGCGGCCTGCTGTGCCTCCCCGAGGTGCGCGAGAACGAGACTGCAGGGCAGTGGTGCCGGCGCCGCCTGGGCAACGCCCCGGGTGAAACCACGACGCTTGCGGGTTTTCGCCACGAGCTGACGCATTTCCGGCTCGAGGGGGCGGTCGTCGCCGTGGACGTGCAGTCAGGCGCCCTCGCTGACGACGCCTCGCTGCGCTGGCGGTCGCCCGGGGAAGCGCTCGCCGCGGGGCTGCCCGCACCGATGCGAGACTATATACGCAGCCGCGCCGCCGCGGCGGACGGCTGACCCCCATTCGAATTCCGGGAGAAGCAATGACACGCACCGTTCACTGCGTGGTCCTGGGCCGCGAGGCCGAGGGACTGGCGAAGCCGCCCTACCCCGGCGATCTCGGCCGGCGGATCTACGAGAACGTGTCGAAGGAGGCGTGGAACGACTGGCTGCGCCACCAGACGATGCTCATCAACGAGTACCGCCTGACGCCCGTCGATCCGAAGGCGCGCGAGTTCCTGCAGAACGAGATGGAGAAATTCTTCTTCGGGCGCGGATCGGAGAAACCCGAGGATTACGTGGATCCCGGCTGAGCCGGCGTCCGACGGAGACGTCCCGCCCCAGGGACGCAGAGGCGCCGGGGTCATGGCGCGCGAGTGTGATCGCGCGGCCCCGGCAAAGGCAAAGAACTCTTATTCGCGCCCCGGCGGCTCTGCGAGCGTCTCCTCTACAAGCACTCCAGGTAACGGACGCTGAACAGACCCTCGGCGTCCATCCAGGTGCGCATGACCCGGAATCCACCCCGTTCGGCAAGCGCGGCGAACCGCTCTTCGGTGAACTTGTAGCTCGACTCGGTGTGGATGCTCTCCCCCGCGCGGAAATGGATCGTCTCCCCCGCCAGGTGCACGTTCTGCTCCCGCAGGCTCCGCAGGTGCATCTCCACGCGGCCCTGGTCCGCGTCGTAGAAGGCGTCATGTTCAAACGCGGCGGGGTCGAAGTCGGCCCCGAAACGCGAGTTGAGGTTGCGCAACATGTTCAGGTTGAACGCGGCGGTGACGCCCTCGGCGTCGTTGTAGGCCGCTTCGATGCGCGCGGCCGGCTTCGCAACGTCCACGCCCACGAGCGCCGCGCCCCCGGCACCGGCCATGCCGGCGAAGTTCCTGAGCAGTTCCGCCGCGTCCGGCGGTTCGAAATTGCCCAGCGTCGAGCCGGGGAAATAGACCAGCCGCCGGCGCGCTTGCCGGCGAGGACGCGGAATCTCCAGTTCGCGGGTGAAATCCGCCCAGACCGGCAGGACTTCGATCTGCGGAAATTCCCGCGCCAGGTCCCGGGACGAGGCCTCCAGGTGCTCGCGAGCGATCTCGATCGGCACATAGGCGACCGGACGTTCCAGCGCCTGCAGCAACAACCGGATCTTCTCGCCCGAACCGCTGCCCGGCTCGATCACCATGGCATCCGGCCCGATCGCCGCCGCCATCTCCGCCCCCCGCTCACGCATGATCGCAAGCTCCGTGCGCGTGAGGTAGTACTCGGGCAGCGTCGTGATGCGGTCGAACAGGTGCGAGCCGGCGGCGTCGTAGAAATACATCGAGGAAATCCACTTCTGCGGCTTCGCCAGCCCCCGGAGAAGCTGCCTCAGTTCCTCGCGACGCTCCGGCGTCTGGTCCCTGAGCGCCGGTGCGGTGTCGTTCATGGCCTGGCCGGAACCGGTCATGAGTCACCGGGCCGTTGCGGAGCCGCACCGGGCCGGTGACTCAACGCACGGCTGGCCCCGGCGGCCGACTTCGGATCCGGCGCCGAAAGATGCTGCAGACGCGCACACCGGGCGGCACCGGCAACGGTCTTCGGGATTCGCTGACTGGGCCCCATGCGACTATTTTGCCAGCTTCCGGGACCGCCCGCCCCGCCTAGGCGTCCCGGGCGAGGCGCAGGCCGGTGAACTGCCAGCGCTGATGCGGGTAGAAGAAATTGCGGTAGGTTGCGCGCACGTGCTCCGCGGCGCTCGCGCAGGAACCGCCCCGCAGCACCATCTGGCCGCACATGAACTTGCCGTTGTATTCGCCGATGGCGCCCTCGGGCGTGCGATAGCCCGGATAGGCAAGGTAGGCACTGGCGGTCCATTCCCAGACGTCCCCCCAGAAACCGGGTTCGCGGCCGACCGGCGCGGGATGCAGGCGCCCGGCGTCGGAGAAATTGCCGGCGCGCGGCTCCACGGCGGCGGCATGCTCCCATTCGGCTTCGGTGGGCAGCCGGGCCCCGGCCCAGCGCGCGAAGGCGTCCGCTTCGTAGTAGCTCAGATGAGCGACCGGCGCGGCCGGCTCCAGCCGGCGGCGCCCGGCCACCGTGAATTCGTGTTCACAGTCCGCGTGCCAGTAAAGCGGGCGATTCCAGCCTTCCCGCTGCACGGTCGACCAGCCGTCGGAGAGCCACAGCTCCGGTCTTTCGTAGCCGGCGTCGGCGATGAACTCGCGGAAATCCGCGTTCGTCACCGGCCGGTCGGCGAGCCGGTAGGGTTGCAGGTACACGCGGTGGCGCGGCCTTTCATTGTCGAAACAGAATTTCTCGCCCGCGTGGCCGATCTCGACCAGTCCACCGTCGAGTTGCCGCCACCCGGTCGCGCGGGGCATGCGGCCGTCCGGCTCCGGCAGCGTGCGCCAGGCGGGCTCCAGCGGATTCTGCGCCAGTACGTGCTTGATGTCGGTGACGATCAGCTCCTGGTGCTGCTGCTCGTGATGACAGCCAAGCTCGACCCGCCCAGCGACGGCCGGGTCGGCGCCGCGCGCCTGAAGCAGTTGGCGCACGCCGGCGTCCACGCGTTCGCGATAGTCGAAGACTTCCGCCAGAGTCGGCCGGGTGATCAGCCCACGCCGCGGGCGCTCGTGCATGGGGCCCGCGAGGTTGTAGTAGCTGTTGAACAGATAGGCATAACCATCGTGCACCCGCCGGTACCCCGTCAGGAATACCGCGAGCACGAACTCCTCGAAGAACCAGCTCGTATGCGCCAGGTGCCACTTGGTGGGACTGACGTCCGGCATGGTCTGTACGACCGCATCCTCCGGCGCGAGGCCCTCTGCCAACGCTACCGTCGCCCGGCGCACACGCTCGAAGCGGGCGGTGAGTTCCGTCCCGCCGCGGCGCGGCGAGTGCGTCGCCGAAACGGTCATCGCCGCGACCCTAGGGGCGCCCCGGGAAGTCCGTCAAATCGGCGTGCCTCAGTGCGCCGGGCACGAGGCCGCCAGGCCACCGAGCCACTGGAGCAGCCGACCGGTGAGGCGGCCGCTCAGCTCGCCCGCCGCCTTCACGCCGCCGTAGGGCGTCGGTCCGGCGTCCTGGGACGCTGCAAAGGACTTCACGCCGACGACGGCTCCGCTCGCGTTGCGGGTCAGCGTTGCGGTGAACGCGAGCTTCTCGGTACTCGTCTGCGGCGATCCGGACTGGTCGGCGCCGGCGACCGCGCCCGGGAACACCTGCAGCGGTCCCATGTCGAGCCTCACCGCAAGCGTGAGGTCCGCGTCGCCCGGGTCCGTGGGTCCCAGCACCGCGCGATACAGGCCCCGCGCCGACACCGCGCTGGTGATATGCCGGGTCAACATCGTTGCGGGGGACGCCGCCCACTTGTGCCAGGCATAGCTCGAGATGGCCCGGGGCGTCTGCGTGTAAAGCAGGTCCGCCGTGGCGTAGGGCGGGTTGGCCTCCACGCCGCGCACGCGCACGACCTGCGGGCACGGCTTCGCCGCAGCCGGCGCGGGTGCGCTGGCGGAAGGCGGCGCCAGTTCGTACTGCGTGACCGGCTGGTTCTTCGGACTGGGGAGAATGCTGCAGGCGCCGAGCAACGCGAGCAACGGAACCGCGGCCGGCCGGAGCCGACTGCAAACGCGGCGTGCCGCCGCCCGTGACGGCTGCTTTACGAGGATTTCTCTGCGCATTGTCAACCTCCCGATCCGCCGGCGCCCTGTTCACCCGGGCCCGGCTGCTTTGGTTTGCCCGAGATCAGTTCGCTCGGCTGCCGATTGAGCTCCTGCAGGAGCGTGTTCAGGCTCTGGCTGGCCGCGTCGAGCCGCTGCAGCAACTCGGCCGCCTGAGGCGTCAGCTGGCGAAACCGCGTGGCCGTCCGGTCGACGCCGTCGGTCGCCTTGCCGACCTTGTCGACCACCGTCTGGATTCTGGCCACCGTCGAATGAATCTGCTTCATCACGGTCGGCAATTGGGTGCTCGCCTTGCGCGCATTCGCGAGCGTGCCGTTGAGTTCCGTCAGTGTCGTGTCGAGCTGTTTCGAGCGCGCCTTCAGGCTCGACGTCACGTCGCGAATATTCTGCAGACTGTCGGAGATGGCCTTGAGATTCTTGTCGCTGAGCACCTTCTCCAGGCGCGCGGAAACCTTGACCACCCGCTGTGCGACGTCCTGCGCGGCGCTGGTCAACGACTGCATGCCGCCCGAACGCGCGGGGATCACCGGATATGGCTGTCCGGACTTCGCCGTGAGAGGCGGCGAAGCCTTCGATCCGCCGCTGAGGTTGACGAAGCCGGCCCCGGTCACTCCGCGGGTCTCGACCGCGGCACGCGTGTCCCGCTTGATGGGCACCTTCTCACGAATCGCCAGGAGCACACGGGCGCGCGTCGGATCGTTTGGGTCCAGGCCGATATCGGACACGCGTCCGACGGGCACGCCGTGGTACAGGACGGAAGAATCGCGATTGAGGGACGCGGCGCCGGACTTGAGAAAGAGGGTGTAGGTGCGGTACTCGGTTGTGGCTCCGCCGGAGGCGAGCCACAACAACCCGGCGACCAAAAGCCCTCCGAGAATGATCACGAAGGCGCCGATAACCGTATAGCTGACCCGGTGTTCCATCAGATCGTCTCTGCTTCGGCCTCCGACGCGGATCGGCTGGCCTTGAGTTCGAGCTGGAAGAAGTAGCGGACCCGCTGGTCGTCGCTGGCCAGGAGTTCCTTGGGAGAACCGTCGGCGAGAATGCCGCCCTCATGCAGGAGAATAGCACGGTCGGCCAGGCGCCGAACCGAAGCCAGATCGTGCGTAACCATGACCACGGTGAGACCGAGCGCGGAGCGGAGTCGCCCGATCAGCTCGTCGAGTGAACGGGCGCTCGCGGGATCGAGTCCCGACCCCGGCTCGTCGAGCATGAGCAGCTCCGGGTCCAGCGCCAGCGCCCGGGCGAGCGCCGCACGCTTGCGCATGCCGCCGGACAGTTCGCTCGGCATGAGCCCCGCGGCCGCGGGCTCCAGTCCCGTGAGCTGAATCTTCAGCTGCGCGATCTCCTCGATCAGGCGTGCGGGCAGCGACGTGTGCTCGACGAGCGGCAGTTCCACGTTACGGCGCACCGTGAAGCCGCCGAAGAGCGCACCGAACTGAAACATGAATCCCATGCGCCCGCGCACCGCCAGTTCCTCGGCGCTGCCGCGGCGCACCTTGCTCCCGAACAGCTCTACCCGGCCGGCCTGGGGACGATGCAGCAGCGCCATGACGCGCAGCAGCGTCGTCTTGCCGCTCCCGCTGCCGCCGAGCAGCGCCACGATTTCGCCGCGGCGCAAATCCAGGCTGATGTCGTTGTGCACGACGTGGTGGCCGAACCAGGTGCGGATGTTGCGCAGCTGCACGACGGGCACGTCCTGCCCGGAACGCTCCGTTGCCGTCACGTCGCTCATATGTGCAGGTTACTGTAGGCGACGGAGAAGGCGGCATCGATCACGATGACGAAGAAGATGCTCTGTACCACGCTGCGCGTCGTGCGGCGCCCCACGCTCTCGGCGTTGTTCTCGGAACGGAACCCGTGGAAACACCCGACCGAGGCGATGACCACGGCGAACACCGGGGACTTGGCCAGCCCCGACAACACCGTCTGCACGGACACCGCCCGTCCCAGCTGACTGAGAAACGCGTGCGGGGATATCCCGGCAACGAGGCTCGCGGTCAGGCTGGCCCCGAGCATGCCCGCCCCGTCGGCCAGAACGGTCAGCAACGGCAGGGCGAGCATCAGCCCGAACACCCGGGGGAGGACGAGGATCTCCACCGGACTGAGCCCCATGGCAATGATGGCGTCGACCTCCTCGGCAACCTTCATGGTCCCGATCTGGGCGGTGAAGGCCGAACCGGTGCGGCCTGCAACGACGATCGCCGCGATAAGCGGTCCCAGCTCGCGCAGGACGGAGACGCCGGCCAGGTTGGCCACGAACAGCGTCGCCCCGTAGGTCTGCAGGACGTAAAGCCCCTGATAGGCGATCACGACGCCGATGAGGAACGACAGCAGCCCCACGATCGGCACGGCGCTGACCCCGGTCTGCTCGACGTGGGTGAAGAACTGAGGCAACCGCCAGTGCCGGCGATTTCTGACTACCTTGACCCACCGCTGCGCCGCTCCGCCCATGAACTCCAGGTAATCGATCATGTTCTGGCCCAGCGCCAGCGTGGCGTGCCCCGTGCGCTGCAGGAACGTGAAGCGGGGCCGGGTCAGCTTGACCGCCCGTGGATCCGGCTGCGCACCGACGAGGTCCAGAAGGCTGAGCGCGCCGGGGCGCGCGTTGGCGACGCGAACCTCGCGCCCCGCCTTGCGCAGGTTGCGCAGGCTGCGCTCGATGAACCACGCGCCCGAGGTATCGAGCGCGGAAACGCCGGCAAGATCGACGACGAGCTCGCCCTCGTCCGGAATCTTGCGCGGCACCTGCGCAAAGGCCTTCTCGAGCGTCACCGCCGTCCACCGTCCACCGAGCCGGATGGTCTGCCCGTCCAGCCGTATCCTCGGACGATCCTCTTGGGCCGAATCGGGCACCCTGACCTCCCGCCGACGGAGTGAATGGGTTGAGCGTCAATTGTAGAACCTAACGACGGGCGGCTGTTTTCACCCACTTCGCTTGACGGGGACCGGCCCGGACCGCTTTAATACCCCCCGCCGTGGACGGTGCCGGGCATACGCCGCCGGTCGCGGCTCCCGCCAGGCGGCCAGGTAGCTCAGTCGGTAGAGCAGGGGACTGAAAATCCCCGTGTCGGCGGTTCGATTCCGTCCCTGGCCACCATACTTCTCCGGTTCAAGCGCGGCGCCGTGCGCCTCCGTGGTTGCGCTGATACCCTGACGGCACGGGGAGGGACTCCCGGCAGCCGTTCGTCCCCACGGCCGGCGCGGTCATGCCCTTCGCCCGTCCATCCGGTGCGATGCGGCGCGCGCCACCGGCTGTATCGATGCGATCCCCGGTCGCCGCTGGAGGAGACACATGAACTACTCGGGCCTCCCGGACCTTATCGCGATCGGAGGCCTGGTGGCAGTCTTCGTCATGCTGTCGCAGCGCGGGGAGCAGGCCCGGCTGCGCAAATGGGTCCTGGGCTGGGCACTCGTGCTGGTCCACTTCCTCTCCGAACTGGTGGCGCAGAACGTGGGCTTCGCGCCGGTCTCACAGGCGGCCTGGGCCTTTGCGGTAGCGGCCCTACTGTTGAGCAGTGTGGCGTTCGTGTGGGCGATGGATCCCGCATCCCCGGGGCGCTACCGCTGGCCGACGATCGTATTTCTGGGCGCTCTCGCCGACGTCGCCTTCATCGTCTGCCTGCTGTACGGGTCACGGTCGGTGACTCTGTTCGCGCTGCTGACCCTGGTCGGCGCCGGCGTATCGCTGGCCGTGTACTGCCGTAACCGCCGCCGTGGAGAGTGGCGGAGCCAGACAGGCCGGGCCTCGTTTCTGATCGCGGCTTACGGGGCGCAACTCGGGCTCGTGCTGACGGGGCATTTTGAGGCCGGACTGGTCTGGATGCTCTGCTGGCATTATCTGGCCGCCGCGATCATGTTCCGGCGCGGCGCGCCCGGGGCCACGATCGGCGTCGTGTTCACGACGCTCAGCTTCGTCGCCTGGGCCCTCGTCTTTCCCGTGGGTCTCGCCGTGGCCACCTGGCTTCCACACGTCGACGTGGCGCCGGAGATCTGGAACCTGCCCAAGTACCTGGTTGCGACCGGGATGCTCATAACCCTGCTGCAGGAGCAGACGTCCCGCTTCGAGTACGCCGCACTGCACGACGCCCTCACCGCCATTCCCAACCGCCGCCTTCTGATCCGGGCGCTGAACGACGCGGCCAGCCGCGCGCGCCACGACGGCCCCGGCTTTGCGCTGATCTTCATCGACCTCGATCTGTTCAAATCGGTCAACGACTCGCTGGGGCACGCCGCCGGCGACCGTCTCCTGAGACTCGTCGCGGACCGGCTGAACCAACACATGCGCCGCGACGACCTGCTCGCCCGCATCGGCGGGGACGAGTTCGCCGTTCTCGTACCGGACGTCACGGACCGCGACGCGGTCGACGGCATTGCGCGCAAGCTCACCGGTTTGCTCTCCGAGCCATTCGAACTGGGCGGCAACCACTACCTGATCGGCGCCAGCGTCGGCTACGCCCTCGCTCCCGCGGAGGGCGGGGACACCGAAACGTTGTACGCGCTCGCGGACCGGCGCATGTACGACGACAAGCAGGCCGGACGCCGCCGGCCGCAGCGATCGGGATCCGCCGCGCCCCTTCCGGACATGGCGAGCACCGTTACCGACGCATGAGGCCCGCGGCGCATTCCTGATGCCTCGTGGGGCGACTCCCCCGCCGTCGCACTACCCGGCAACGGCCGCGAACGCCTCCTCGACGGCGGCCTGCATGGACTCCCCGAAGACGACGAAGCGAACGCAGCGCACGTGTTCGAGCCCCGAGGCCGAGTCGGCCACCGCACGGGCCGCCACGGCCGCCGCGGCCGCGGCCGGATAGCCGAAGGCGCCGGTAGAAATCGCCGGGAAGGCCACGCTGCGCATGCCGTGTTCGTCCGCCAGCCGCAAGGCGTTGCGATAACACGCGGCGAGTAATTCATCCGCCGGCTCGTCGCTGCCGTAGACCGGTCCGAGGCAATGGATCACCCACCGGTTGGGGAGATCGTGCGCACCTGTCACGACCGCCTGGCCGGGCACGATCGGCGCCAGCGGCCGGCACTCCCGGGCCAGGGCGGGCCCTGCGGCGCGGTGTATGGCGCCGGCCACGCCGCCGCCCGGCAGCAGTTGGGCGTTCGCGGCGTTGACGACGGCGTCGACGTCAGCCTGGCGCGTAATGTCGCCGCGGCGTATTTCGACGGACAGGTTCCCGATCTGCATGGTGGCCTCCGTGCCGACGGGCACCGGATCAGCATAGCGCCTGTCCGCCTCACCGGTACAATCGCGCTCCGGTACGCAGAATGGAGCGTTTTCGTGACGGATCAGCACCACGAATCGGAAGAAGCCGCGGTCGGCGAAGTCCTCATGCGGCTGGGGCAGGCTTTCGCGCGCGGCGACACGGCCGGGATCGGCGAGTTGTACGCGGAGGATGCCGACTGGACCAACGCCTTCGGCACGTCCCGCCACGGCCGCGACGCCATCGTGGACTACCTCGAGAAACTCTTCGCCGACAAGCGATTCGCCGCCGGGCGGCTGCGCGGCCGGCCGGAAGGCTCGATCCGCTTTCTCGGGCACGCCGTCGCGGTGGCGAAAACCTACGCCGAACGCGAAGGTCAGGAAACGGTGGAAGGCGGCACGCTCCCCGTGCGGCGCAACCACTCCCTCAAGGTGCTTGAGAAGCGCGACGGGCACTGGCGGATCGTCTCGGAGATGTACATGGACGCGCGCGACGAAGAGACGCTCGTCCGCGACTGACCGGCTTCAGCCGGCCCCTTGCACGCGATTGCGGCCGCGCCGCTTCGCCTCGTAGAGGGCCCGGTCGGCGGCCTGGACCAGTTCCTGGAACACCCCGGTGTCCGGGCACGACGAGGCGACCCCCAGGCTCACGGTCACCGCCACCTCGCCCGTGGGCGCGGCAACGCGAAGCCGCGCGACGTTGCGGCGCAGCCGTTCGGCCACTTCGAGGGCGACCTCGGCACTCGTTTCCGGCAGGCACATGACGAACTCCTCGCCGCCGTACCGCCCGATCATGTCCGGTTCGCGCAGGCCGCGGCGGCAGGCATTGACGATTGCGCGCAACACATCGTCGCCGACTGCGTGCCCGTGGTTATCGTTGACGCTCTTGAAGTTGTCCGCATCCAGCACGACAACGGACAACGACCGGCCATAGCGGCGACTGCGCTCGAACTCGGCCTCCGCCCGGTCCATGAAGAACCGCCGGTTGTACACCCGGGTGAGACTGTCCGTCGTCGCCAGCCCCTCGAGTTGCCCGATGAGGCGCGCCTTGTCCAGCGCCACGCCCATCTGCTTTCCGAGCGCGCCGGCGAGCTCGAGTTCCGCGTCCGAGAAGTCACTCGCCGCGCGGCCCGCGACGAGCAACCGCAGGCCGCCGTCCTCCGCCAGGAAGGGCAGCGCCAGATAGCCCCGCGTCGCCGCGGGCCGGCCCTCCAGCGACGCCGCCTCCTCCGGGCGGAGGCGTTGCGGCACGCGTGCGCGGCGCAGATCTTCCAGCCGCGCCGCATGGGTCCGGGGCCATTCCGACAGCGCCTCTCGTGTCTCGCGGGGAAAACCGCGGATGGCCGCCGGCGCCAGTTCCCCGCGTCCGTCCTCCATGTAGAAGACCGCACAGTCGTGCTCGAGCAGCCCCGGCAGGCGCAGCACGAGTTGTTCCGCGATGGCCGGCTCGTCCTCGAGCCTCGACACCGCCTGCACGAGGTCGTAGAGCGCCTCCGCCCAGCGCCGGCGCCGTTGTTCGCTGGCAAAGTCGCGGCGGCGGCGTACCCAGAGCGCGAACAGCCTTAGACCCGCGGCGAGGATTACAACAATCGCCGCGGCGTAGGCGAGCCATGCCCACCAGGTCTGCCACGGCGGCGGCAGCACGCGGATGGCGAGCGTGGCGTCATGCTTGCTCCAGGTCCCGTCGACATCGGCGCCCCGCACGCGCAGGTCGTAATGACCGGGGTCCAGGTTCGTGTAGGTGATCGTGTGCCGGCCCGAGAGCGCATGCCAACTCGAGTCGAAGCCCTCGAGTTTGTACCGGAACACGTTCTTGCCGGGGGCCGCGAAGTCGAGCACGGCGACCCGGAACGTGAGGACGTTCTGGCGGTAATTCACCCGGAGGCGCCGGCGGCGCGAGCCTCCTACGGTTAACGGCACCGGCGTGCCCGCCACCGAGATATCGGTGATCGCCACGTGCGGGGCGGGCCGGTTCAGCCCCAGCCGTTGCGGATGCACGACGGTCACGCCGTCGACACCGCCGAAATACAGCGTCCCGTCGGCGCCCGCGAACGCCGCACCCTGGTTGAACTCCTCGTTGGACAGCCCGTCGGCGCGATCGTAGCCGCGGATACGGCCGGTCCCGGGAGTCAGTCGGGCCAGGCCGCGTCCGGTCCCGGTCCAGATGTCTCCCGCGGCGTCGCGAAGAATCGTGTAAATCGTGTCGCTGGGCAGCCCCGAAGCTTCCGTGTAGCGCGTTACCGTGCCGGAACCGGGCCGGTAACGAATCAGCCCGCTTTTGGTCCCGATCCATACGGATCCGTCCGGCGTCCCGCGGCAGGCCAGCACGTTGCTGTCGGCAAGCAGGCGCGCACTGGCGCGCGGGCGGGCCGGCGGCGCGACGAAGCGACCGCGCCCGGGATGGAAACGCCTGAGACCATGCACCGTGCCCACCCAGAGCCCGCCGCCGGCACTCTGGCACATGGCCGTCACCGCCGGAGCGGGCAGCGCCCCCTGGCGTCCGGGATCGGCCCGGTAGCGATTCAGAACCCGCCCGCTGCCCGGATCAAAACGCACCAGACCTTCCAGCGTTCCCACCCAGAAGCGCCCGTTCCGGTCACGAAAGATGAGATTGACCGCGCCCCCGTCCGGACCCGCGCCCTTCCCCTCCAGGCTGTAATGGCGGAAATGCGCCCCGTGACCCGGATAGCGGAAGAGGCCGTAGTCGGTCCCCAGCCACAGCGCCCCGCCGGCGCCGCCGGCGACCGCATTGACGGTGTCGTCGTCCTGGAAGTGTGCCGGATGAAAGTCCACCCGGCGATCCGCATAGTGCCGGCGCGCGGAACCGATCCGCGTCAAGCCTTCGTCCGTGCCCACCCACAGGGCGCGACCGGAACCTTCGTAGATCGACCACACGAAGTCATCGGCCAGGCTGTCGGGGTCGCCCGGATTGTGGCGGAAGAACCCGAAGGCGCGGGCTTGCGGATCATAGATGTCGAGGCCGTTGCCGTCGGTTCCGATCCAGACCAGGCCGGTCGCATCCTGGAAGACCTTGAAAACGGCATTCCCGGACAGGCTCGCCGGATCCGCCGGGTCGTGCCCATAGTTGGCGAACCCGCGCTCGCGCCCCTCGAAGCGGCTGATGCCGCCGCCGTAGGTAGCCACCCAGACCGTCCCGGCACGATCCTGCAGCACGCCACGGACGCGATCGTCGGACAGCGAGTGCGGCTCGGAGCGGCGATGCCTGAAGAAGGCCTCGACGCGACCATCCGTGGACAACAACGCGAGGCCGTGCTCCGTGCCAATCCAGAAACGGTGCCCCGAAGTCCGGGCGAAGGTGTTGATCGGTGCGTTTGCCAGCGCCGCGCGGGCCGCCGCCCGACCCGGACCACCGTCGGGGCGAAAGCGCTCGAGCCCGTCGTTGTCGGGAGCGTAGACGTAGACGCCGTGATCCGTGCCCACCCAGATGCGTCCCGAGCGATCCTGAAACAGGCTGAATATCTCGTTCGCGTTCCGCCGCTCGTCGGGCACCCGGTAATGGCGGAAGGTGCCGTCCGGTTGGAGACGGTCCAGGCCCTCGCCCGTGCCCACCCACAGGCGTCCGGTTCGATCGATCAGCAGGCACAGCACCGCATTGCCCGCGAGGCTGCCCGGGTCGTGCGGCTCGTGGCGGTAATGACGGAACACGTGCGCGCCGGGACGCAGAAGATCCAGCCCCGCATGGCCGGTACCCACCCAAACGGCTCCGTCCACCGTCACCGCGAGGGCGTCCACGTCATCACCGGCCAGCGAGCCGGGGGCGCCGGGATCGTGTCGATAGTCGACGAACCCGTACCCGTCGTAGCGCTGCAGCCCCGCCTGCGTTCCGAACCACATGTAGCCGGCGGGATCCTGGGCGATTGCCTGGACCGATCCCTGCGCGAGCCCTGCGGCGATGCCGAGCCGGCGAAAGCGTGGCGCCACAACCGGGGTTGCGGATTGCCCGCCGGCCCGGGACGAGCCCGACGCCCGTGCGAGCGGAGAAACCGCAACGAGCACCAGGGCGAACGCACAGATCCAACCCGCCGCCGACCTTGCGGCCCGATACCGGACCGCAAGCCGGGCGGATGCGCATGCGGCCCGCTCCTGTCCCCTCCCACGCATGCGCTGATTATGCGTCAAAAGCGCCGATGCTGCCGGGAGTCACCGCGATGCAATCGCATCAGACCACTCGCATCGCCGCGGCGCGCACGAGGCTCGACCCATACCGGTCGGCCGCGGTGCGCGCGTGTCCATGGGCGCCCCCGCATCTCGATCAGGCGTGATGGCCCCGAGTTGCCTATAATCGAAACACCACTTGCGACCGACGCCGTGCCGATACGCCTCCACCGGACCCGAACGCTGCTCTGATGCATGGTGTCGCCAGCGATGATTCCACCGGACGGTGGAAACGTGCGCGCACCACCCTGCGACTCTGCCGAACCGGCCTGATCCTGCTCTGCGCGCTGAGCCTCGCGCCTGCCGCGGCGGGTGCGAAGGCCGGCGGTCTTTCCCGATTCGGCCAGGCGTCGTTCACACGCCTCATGGTCAGTGACGGACTGGCCGAGAACACCGTGCGCGCGGTGGTGCAGGACCGCGACGGTTTCATCTGGGTCGGCACCCAGGACGGCCTGGACAAATACGACGGCTACAACTTCACCGTCCTGCGTCACGACCCGCAACGCACCGATTCGCTCTCGGCGAACGTCATCCATTCGCTCGCCGCCGACCACGGGACACTCTGGATCGGCACGGGGCAATTGCGCGTCACCACCTCCATCCGTCGCGACCAGCTCACCGGGTAGCGTCCCGCAACGCCGCGCCCCGGCCCACGGCAACACCCGGCATACCTCGGCAACCGGAACCGCCCGAGCGAGTGCGAGGCCGTGGCGGACGCGGTCTCCGCGCGGGCAGGCAAAGCGTCGCCTCCGCGCGAACTCGTGCGGGTACGCACTGCTGGTACGATAGCGCGCCCATGGCCAAGCAAGTCATCCGCGTTCGCGGCGCCCGGCAGAACAATCTCAAGGGCCTGGATCTCGACATACACCTGGGCGAGATGACGGTCGTGACCGGCCCCTCCGGGTCGGGCAAGTCCTCGCTCGCCTTCGACACGGTGTACGCCGAAGGCCAGCGCCGCTACGTCGAGACGTTCTCGCCCTACGCGCGCCAGTTCCTCGACCGCCAGGACCGTCCGCGGGTCGAGCGCATCGAGGGGATCCCGCCGGCGATCGCGATCGACCAGGTCAACCCGGTGCGCACGTCCCGCTCCACCGTCGGGACGATGACCGAGCTCGCCGACCACCTGAAGCTGCTCTTCGCGCGCGCCGCTACGCTTTACTGCAGCGGCTGCGGCGAGCCCGTGCGGCGCGATACCGCGGAGGCGATCGCGGCCGAGTGGATCGAGGGCGCCGGCGAGCGCCTCATGGTGACCTTCGAGATCCGCGTGCCGCACAACTTCACGGCCGCGGAGGTGCAGGGCTTCCTCGAGCAGCAGGGCTACACGCGCATCCACGAACAGCGCGGCGACGTGATCGAGGTGATCCAGGACCGCCTGCGTGCCCGCCCGGCGAACCGCGGCCGGCTCGTCGAGGCGCTGGAGGCCGCTTTCTCTCGCGGGCATGGCCGGCTGGCCGTCTACCCGCTCGACGCCGAGCGGCGGCCCGGCACGCCGCGCCGCTACTCCGCCGACCTGCACTGCGCGCGCTGCGACATCGACTACCGCGACCCGACGCCGGGTCTGTTCTCGTTCAACTCGCCCGCCGGGGCGTGCCCGACCTGCCGCGGCTTCGGCCGCACGCAGGGCATCGACTACGGGCTGGTGATCCCCGACGAGTCGAAGTCGCTCGCCGACGGCGCGGTGCGCCCGTGGCAGACCAAGGCCTTCCGCGCCTGCCAGCGCGACCTGATCCGCTACGCGAAACAGCGCCGCATACCGATCACCAAGCCGTGGCGCGATCTCACCGAGGCACAGAAGCGGTGGGTCATCGAGGGCGAGGGCCGGGCGCGCGACCGCGTCTGGTACGGCGCCGTGCGCTTCTTCCGCTGGCTGGAATCGAAGAGCTACCGGATGCACATCCGCGTGCTGCTCTCGCGCTATCGCGCCTACAACCCCTGCCCCGATTGCGGCGGCGCCCGGCTCAAAGCCGAGGCGTTCGCGTTCCGCGTGGGCACGAAGGCGGAAGCCGACGCCGTGCTCGATCCGGCGGACCGCTTCCATCCGCGGGGCACGCGCTACGGCACGGAGAAACTCGCATCGCTGCCGGGCCTGACGCTGCACGACGTCAATTGCCTGCCGCTCGCGCGCGCCCGCGCGTTCTTCGCCAGTCTGGAGTTACCCGCGCCCCTGGACCAGGCGACCGAGCACCTGCTCGGCGCGATCCGTTCGCGCTTCGACTACCTCGACGCCGTCGGGCTCGGCTACCTCACGCTCGACCGGCAGTCGCGCACGCTCTCGGGCGGCGAGGTGCAGCGCATCAACCTCACGACCGCCCTCGGCACGTCACTCGTCAACACGCTCTTCGTGCTCGACGAGCCGTCGATCGGCCTGCATCCGCGCGACATCTCGCGCCTGGTCGGCGTGCTGGAACACCTGCGCAACGCCGGCAACACGCTGCTGGTGGTGGAACACGACCCGCAGTTCATGCTTGCCGCCGACCGCATCCTCGATCTCGGCCCGGGAGCCGGGTCCGCCGGCGGCACGGTGCAGTACGACGGACGGGCGGCCGGCATCACGCGCGCGAAGCGTTCGCCCACCGGCGCCTGGCTTTCCGGAAAGCGACGGATCACGATCCCGCCGCCGAACCCGCCGGACAGGGCGACGGAGTGGCTCACGATCGAAGGCGCGTCCGCCCACAACCTCAAGGACGTGGACGCGGCCATCCCGCTCGGGCGCCTGGTGTGCCTCACTGGCGTATCGGGCAGCGGCAAGTCGACCCTGATGGAGGACGTCCTCTACCGCGCCGTGCTGCGCCGGCACGGCCGCCCGACCGAGGCGCCGGGGGCGCACCGCGCGTTGGACGGGGTCGGGCGCTTCGATGAGATCGTGCTCGTCGACCAGTCGGCGATCGGGCGCACGACCCGCTCCAACCCCGCGAGCTACGTCGGCGCCTTCGACGCGGTGCGCAAGCTCTTCGCCGCCGCCCCGCTCGCGAAGGAACGCGGCTACACGGTGGGCACGTTCAGCTTTAACGCGGGCAAGGGCCGTTGCCCCACCTGCGGCGGCAACGGCTTCGAGCACATCGAGATGCAGTTCCTCTCCGACGTGTACCTGCGCTGCCCGGACTGCGACGGGCGGCGCTACCGCGACGAGGTGCTGGAGATCACGATCGAGCGCGGCGGCCGCCACGTCTCCGTCGCCGACGTGCTCGAGATGACCGCCGACGAGGCGGGCGACTTCTTCGCCGGCGAGCCGGCCGTGGTGCGCGCGCTGGCGCCGTTGCGCGCGGTGGGGCTCGGCTACCTCAAGCTCGGACAGCCGGTGCCGACGCTCTCCGGCGGTGAATCCCAGCGCCTCAAGCTCGCCGGGCGCCTCGCGGCGGCCGATGACGGAAAGCGCGTGCTGTTCCTCTTCGACGAGCCGACCACGGGCCTGCATTTCGCCGATGTGGAGGTGCTGCTCGGCGCGTTCCGCGAGTTGATCGGCCGCGGCCATTCGCTCGTGGTGATCGAGCACAACCTGGACGTCGTGCGCGCCGCCGATTGGGTGATCGACCTCGGGCCGGAAGGCGGCGAGGACGGCGGCGAGATCGTCGCCGCCGGCACGCCGGCCGACATCGCCCGCATTAAGGCGAGCCACACAGGGCGCTCGCTCGCGGAATACGAAAAGGCGCTGGGCGGGGAGGGACTGCTCGCGCTCGCCCCGCCGCCCCGGCGGAAACCGGCGGCCGCCGGGCGGAAGCGGAACGCGATCGAGGTCGTCAACGCGCACGAGCACAACCTCAAGGGCGTGAATGTCGCCGTGCCGCGCGACCGCTTCAGCGTCGTCACGGGCCTGTCCGGCAGCGGCAAGTCGACGCTCGCCTTCGACGTCCTCTTCGCCGAGGGCCAACGCCGCTACCTGGAATCGCTCAACGCGTACGCGCGGAGCATCGTCGCGCCCGCCTCGCGCCCGGAGGTGGACGCGATCAACGGCATCCCGCCGACTGTCGCGATCGAGCAGCGCACGAGCCGCGGCGGCTGGAAGAGCACGGTCGGGACGCTCACCGAAATCCACCACTTCCTGCGCCTGCTCTACGTGCGCCTCGGCACGCAGCACTGCCCCGACTGCGACGTGGCGATCGAGCCGCAGTCGGAGGAAGCGATCCGGGCGCAGATCGTGAAGCGCTTCCGCGGCCGCCGCGTACGGCTCTTCGCGCCGCTCGTCGTTGCGCGCAAGGGCTACTACACGGATTTGGCGAATTGGGCCGCGAACAAGGGCTACGAGCACCTGCGCGTCGACGGCGAACTCACGCCGACGGCGAGCTGGCCCCGGCTCAAGCGCTTCCAGGAGCACGACATCGACCTGCCGGTGGCGGACCTGCGCGTCACCGCCGCGAACGAAGGCGAACTGGCCGCCGCGCTGGCCTCGGCACTGAATCACGGCAAGGGCGTCGTCCACCTGCAAGCGGGCAATGCGGAGACGATCTATTCCACGCGGCGCGCCTGCCCCTCCTGCGGGCGCAGCTTCCCCGAACCCGATCCGCGGCTCTTTTCCTACAACTCCAAGCACGGCTGGTGCCCCGACTGCTCCGGCACCGGCCTCGCCGCGCACGGGGAGGACGACGAGGTCGAGACCGCGGAACCGTGCCCGGCCTGCGAGGGGGCCCGGCTCAAGCCCGAGGCACTCGCGGTAACGTTCGCGGGGCGCTCGATTGCCGAGGTCGCCGCGTTGCCGGTCTCGGATGCGGCGCGCTTCTTTACCCGGTTGCGCCTCGGCGAGCGCGAACGCGCCATCGGCGCCGACGCGCTGACCGAGATTGCGTCACGCCTGGCCTTCCTCGACGAGGTCGGCCTCGGCTACCTCGCCCTCGACCGCGCGGCGCCCACGCTCGCCGGCGGCGAGGCCCAGCGCATCCGCCTCGCCGCGCAGCTCGGCTCCAACCTGCGCGGCGTGTGCTACATCCTCGACGAGCCCACCATCGGCCTGCACCCGCGCGACCACACGGAACTGCTCAAGGCGCTCTCGCAGCTCCGGCACCGCGGCAACACGGTCGTCGTCATCGAACACGACGAGGAGACGATCCGCGCCGCCGAGCACCTCATCGACCTCGGCCCCGGCGCCGGGAAGAACGGCGGGCGCGTCGTCGCGCAGGGTTCGCTCACGGCGTTGCGCCGCGCCCGCGAATCGGTGACGGGCGAAATGCTGCGCCGCCCGCCGCGGCACCCGCGCTTCGAACGCCGGCCGGTCGACCCGCGCCGCGCCCCGGCGCTCACGATCGCCGGGGCGCGCCTGCACAATCTGCGCGGCGTCGACGTGCGCATCCCGCTGGAGCGCTTCGTGTGCGTCACCGGCGTCTCGGGCAGCGGCAAATCCTCGCTCGTGCGCGGCGTGATGACGGAGAACCTGCGCGCGCTGCTGGGACGCCGGGGCCGGGGCAAGCCGGCGCTCGCCGGCTGCGACGCCATTACGGGCCACGAGCCGCTGGGCCGTGTACTCGAGGTCGACCAGACGCCGATCGGCAAGACGCCGCGTTCCTGTCCCGCGACCTACGTCGGCATCTGGAACGACGTGCGCAGGCTCTTCGCGCAGACGCCGGAGGCGCGGCTGCGCGGATTCGACGCGAGCCGCTTTTCCTTCAACACGGCGAACGGGCGCTGCGAGACCTGCGAGGGCCAGGGCCTGAGGCGCATCGAGATGAGCTTCATGGCGGATGTCGTGGTGCCGTGCGAAACCTGCGGCGGCAAGCGCTTCGACGCCGAGACGCTCGCCGTCACCTGGCGCGGCCAGAGCATCGCCGACGTGCTCGCGATGAACGTTTCCACGGCCGCGGACTTCTTCGCCGTGCACCCGAAAATCCACCGCACGCTCAAGCTGCTCGACGAAGTCGGGCTGGGCTACCTGACGCTCGGCCAGCAGAGCCCGACGCTGTCCGGCGGCGAGGCGCAGCGGCTGAAGCTCGTGACCGAGCTCGCGAAGGCCGAGTCGCCGCACGCCGGTCCCACGCTCTACCTCCTCGACGAGCCGACCGTGGGCCTGCACATCGCCGACGTCGAGCGCCTGACCGCGATGCTCCACCGGCTGGTGGAGGCCGGGCACTCGGTGGTGGTCATCGAGCACAACCTCGACCTGATCGCCGAGGCGGACTGGATCGTGGACCTCGGCCCGGAAGGCGGCGCCCGCGGCGGGCGCGTGGTCGCCTCCGGCCCGCCCGAGCGGGTCGCGACCCGCAAGAGCCCGACCGCGCGCTACCTGGGGGCCTTCCTGGAGGAACGAGCTTCGCCGGCGGCGCGGCGGCGCGCCTGACGCGGGTTCAACCCAGGGCGCGGCCGCCGTCCACGGGCAGCGTCACGCCGGTGAGGTAGGGCTCGGCGGCCAGGAACGCCACGGCGCGCGCGACCTCGCCCGGCGTTCCCAGCCGGCCCAGCGGAATCCGCTCGAGCAGGCTGCGCTGCTCCGCTTCTCCCGGTTCCGGCTCCGGCCACAGGATCGCACCCGGGGCAACGGCGTTGACCCGGACGCCCGGCGCCAATTCGCGCGCGAACGCGGCGGTGAGCGCCGCGAGTCCGCTCTTGGCGGCGACGTAGGCCGCGTAGCGGTCCGGTGCCCGCACGAGACCCGCGTCGGTCATGTTGACGACCGCGCCGCGGCTCGCCGCCAGCGCGGACGCTGCCGCCTGGATCAGGAACACCGGGGCTTCCAGGTTGGCGGCCAGCGTTTCGCGCCAGCGCTCCCGGGTCAGGTCGCCGATCGGCGTGGGGTAGAACACGGAGGCGTTGTTGACGAGCAGGTCCAGGCGCCCGAAGCGCTCCGTCGCGGCACGGACGAGTTCGGCCGGCGCCTCCGGGGTCGAGAGATCGGCCTCGACGAGTGCCGCGTCGCCAGCCCGTTCGCGCTCGAGCTCCGCGAGTAGCGCGTCCGCCTCGGAACGCGAGCGGCGGTAATGCACCACGACGCGCATTCCGCGCGCGTGAAGTTCGCGCACGATGGCCGCGCCCAGCCGCCGCGCGCCACCGGTGACCAGCGCCACCCGTCCGGTAAGATGATCCACGCTTTCCCTTCCGCGCTTTCTCCACCCAAGTTTAATGCCAGCGATACCCGCCGAGTTCCCGGCACCCGACGCCGCGGCGAAGGCCCACAGCGAACGGTTGGCCGCCGCCATCGTGCAGACCATCGAAGCCGGCGGCGGCGCGATCCCGTTCGCCGAGTACATGCGCCTGGCCCTGTATGCACCGGGACTCGGGTACTACCGCGCGGGCTCGGAGAAATTCGGCGCCGCCGGCGACTTCGTCACCGCTCCGGAAGTCTCGCCTCTGTTCGGCGGCGTGGTGGCGCGGCAGGCCGCCGAGGTCCTGGAGGCATCGGGCGGCGACACCATCCTCGAACTCGGCGCCGGGAGCGGACGGCTGGCGCTCTCCGTGCTGCGCGAGCTCGCCGCGGCCGGCCGTCTGCCCGCGCATTACCTGATCCTCGAGGTGAGCGGCGAACTCGCAGAACGCCAACGGGCGCTGCTGGCGACGGAGCCGGAACTCGCCGCGCGGGTGGAGTGGCTCGAGCGGCTGCCGGAGAATCCGCTGAATGGCGTGATCCTCGCGAACGAGGTAGCCGACGCCCTCCCCGTCGAGTGCTTTCGCTGGGATGACGGCGACGTCGTGCGCCGCGGCGTGGGCTTCGGTAACGGACGCTTCGCCTGGCGCGACCTGCCGCCGACGGACGAACTGCGGAGCAAGGTGCCGGCGCTCGCATCGCGCTACGGCTGGCCCGGCGGCTACGCCTCGGAGACCAGCCCCGAACTCGCCCCGTGGCTGGGCGCACTCGCCGGATCGCTTGCGCGCGGCGCCCTGCTCTTCTTCGACTACGGCCTGCCCGAGCGCGAGTACTACCATCCCGAGCGCCACATGGGCACGCTGATGTGTCACTACCGGCACCGCGCGCATGAGGATCCGTTCCTCTGGCCCGGGCTGCAGGACATCACCGCCTGGGTGGACTTCTCCGCGCTCGCCGCGGCCGGCGAGGCCGCCGGGTTGGACGTGGGGGGCTACACGACGCAGGCGAACTTTCTCGTGGAGGGCGGCGTCGCCGACAGGCTCCAGGCGGTCGAGGACGATGTCGAACGGATGCGCCTGTCCGGCGAGATCAAGCGCCTGATCCTGCCTTCGGAAATGGGCGAGGCGTTCAAGGTGCTCGCGCTGGTCCGGGACGCGCCGCCGCCGTCGGGGTTCTCCGGCCGGGATCTTGCCTCACGCCTCTAGCCGGAATCAGTTCTGGGCGGCTTCCTCGCTCGCGTCGCGGTAGCGCGTCTTTTTCCCGTTGCGGATCCGCGCGAGCAGCAGGCGCGGGAGCTGCGCGCCCTGCACGACGTCGGACAGCGTGAGAACACCGCGGACTTCGTCGGCGCTGCGCATCTGTCCGGTGTCCGTGACCAGCGCCACCTCGCAGGACTCGTCGCGCAGGCGCGCGATGACGTCGAAGAGCATGTCGTCTGCCGCGACCACCACGTAGGGCTGTCGCTCGTGGTGGACGATCGCACTCGCGAGCGCCTCGGGCCCCTCGAAACCACGCACGATGGAAGCCGGTATCACGGCTTTCACGCGACCGCGTTCCACGACCACGATGTGCGGCACGCGGCGCACACGGCGCAGCAGCCGCCCCAGGCGTTCGGGGTTCGGTTCCGGGCCGACGCGCAGCACCGGCGCGCGGATGCGGTCCCGCGCCCTGGCAAGCAGATAGAGATTCGTCTGCAGTACGTTCGGGATGAAGTGCCCACGCCGGCGCAGCTTCATGTCGTAGATGCTGCCTTCCATGATGGCGCGCCGCACGCCGTAGGCGATGGAGACCGAGATCAGCAGCGGGATGATTACCGCGTAGTCGCGCGTCATCTCGAAGATCATCACGATCGCCGTGACGACAGCGCCGGTCGCACCGCCGACGACGCCCGCCATGCCGATGACGCCGGTACTGACCGGGTCCAGTCCGAGGCCCGGCACCAGGTGGTTCGCGATCCACGCGAACGCGCCGCCGAAGGTCGCGCCCATGAACAGCGACGGCGAGAACACGCCCCCGGAGCCGCCGGAACCGAGCGTAAGCGAGGTCGCGATCAGCTTGAGCACCACGAGCAGCAGCAGGAACCACCACAGCGTCAGGTTCTTGGTGAGGATGTCCTGCACCGTCGAGTAGCCGACGCCCTGGACGTAGTAATGCCCGGTAAAGCGCATCAGCAGGTACATCATGACGCCCAGCATGGCCATCGCGACCATGTGACGGACGTAGTAACTCACCTTGATGCGGTTGAACAGGTCCTCGAACGCGTAGATCGAGCGAATGAACAACACCGAGAGCAGTCCTAGGAAGATCCCGAAGACCGCGTAGGCACCCAGGGTCGGCGCGCTGGTCAGCGTATGCGACGTCAGCGCCAGCTGGGAAATGTCGAAGGCCGGGTGATCGCCGAGAAACAGCCGCGAGATGAACGTCGCCGAGCCCGTGGCGAGGAACAGCGGCACCAGCGTGCGCACGCTGATCTCGGGCACGATGAGCTCGATCGCAAAGAGCACGCCACCGATGGGCGTGTTGAACGTCGCGGCGATGCCGCCGCCGGCGCCGCAGCCGATCAACGCCATGCGTTGCCACAACGGCACGGGCAATATCTGCCCGACGGTCGAGCCGAATGCCGCGCCGATCTGGATGATCGGGCCCTCGCGGCCGATGGAGCCGCCGGAGCCGATCCCGATCGCCGAGGCCAGCGACTTGATGAGCGCCACCACCGGCCGGATGATGCCGTTGTTGTAGTAGATGGCGTCCATTACTTCGGGCACGCCGTGACCTTTCGCCTCGGGGGCGAAATTCTTGACCAGGAACACGACGATTGCCGCGCCGACCACCGGCGCGAGGATGATCAGCGCCCCGAACGGCGAGGCCGCGGTGTGCTCGCGGGCGTGGTAGACAACCGAGAACTGCCCGAAGAAGAGCACGTTGTGGAAGAAGCCGATGAGCATGCGGAAGCCCACGGCTCCGAAGCCGGCGATCACGCCGGTCAGGACGGCCAGCCCGATGAAACCGAGCGAAGCCTCCTCCAGGGCGCGGGAGAACGACCCGCGGGACCGGAAGGGGCGTCGGCGCAGGGTGCGGGCCCGGTCGAGACGATTCGCGATCGCCCTGGATGCCCGGCGCACTCCGTCGCTCATGCCCGCATTACCCGAATCCCTTCCCGTTTGCTCGATATATCTTCACCATAATGCCGCGCTGCGGCGGCCCGCGTCAAAGACGCAGGACGGCTCGGGAAGGACGGGCGATGCGTCGCGGGAAGTTCAGGAACTCGCCGGCGCCGGCTTTTCCTCGCTCGATGCGCTCTTCTCGCCGCCCGATTTCGACGGCGTGATCATGGCGCGGAACGGCTCGATCGTTTCGTTTGTCGCGGCGACCAGCAGCCCGTCGCCGACCTGGAGCTTCGTCCCGCCGTGGGGCACGATTTCGCCCTCGCCGCGGATCAGCCCCACGATCAGCACGCCCATCTCGCCGAGGCCCAGCGTGCGCACTTCCTTGCCCGCCACCGGCGCGCCCGGCGCCAGCGTAAAGCTGTACAGGTGCTCCTTGCGGCGGCTGAGCGGAATGCCTTCGCCCCGGTCGAGCGCGAACTGCAACTCGCTCGTCAGGATGTCGCGGTCGAGCGTCACCTGCTGGCGACGCAGCAGATCGGCGGCCGTCTGGTAGTAGGCGTCGCGGTATACGGGGCTTTCGGCCGGCGTCGGCACCTGCGCCTCGTAGAGTGTCGGGTACTTGGTGCGCCGCGTCAGCGTGAACTGCACGACGAACGCGAGCGCCACGGCCACCATCGTCGGCATGATCAGGTGGTAGCCGCTCGTCATTTCCACGACCATCACCAGCGAGGCGATGGGCACGCGCGCCGCGCCGGCGAAAAGGGCCGCCATGCCGACGACGCCGAGGGCCGACGCGTCGACGCCGTTGACGTGGAAGACGCCGAGCAACGCTGCGAAGGAAGCGCCCAGGAGCGCGCCGACGTAAAGGCTCGGCGCGAACACGCCGCCCGAACCGCCCGAGCCGATGGTCAGCGACAGGGCCACGATCTTGCCGAGCGATAGCAGCAGCAGGAACCAGACGGCGAGGCCGGCGCCGCCGGCCAGCGCGAACTGGATGTAGCCGTAACCGCCGCCCAGCAGGGGCGGCAGCGCGATGCCGATCAGCCCGACCGCCAGCCCGCCGATGGCTGGCTTGAAGTGGTTCGGGATCTTCATGTCCGAGAACCAGTCGCGCACCCGGTAGAACACCGTGGGCAACACCGCCCCCAGGAGTCCGGCCGCGATGCCGAGGATCGAGAACCACACCAGGTCGAAGGGCGAGTTCATCCCGGTGTGATCGGGCAGGACGAACAGCGGCGTGTAGCCGCCGAAGGCGCCGGCCACCGCGTACGCCACCGCGGCGGCGATCAGGGTGTAGATCAGCGCGCCGCCCTCGAAGGCCATGCGCGAGTACAGGATCTCCACGGCGAAGATCGCCGTGCCGAGCGGGCTCTTGAAGATCGCCGACAGGCCCGCCGCCATGCCCATCAGGACGATGTAGCGGCGCTCGTCGTCCGGCAGCTTGAGGATGCTCCCGACGATCGCGCCCACGCCCGCGGCGATCTGGGCGGTCGGGCCCTCGCGGCCCGCCGAACCGCCCGAGCCGATGGTGATCGCGCTCGCCACGGTCTTGACCAGCGGAATCCGCGCGCGCATGCGCCCGGCCGTGCGGTGGAACGCCTTGACGGCCGCGTCCGTGCCGTGCCCCTCGGCCTCGGGCGCGAAGGTGTAGACGAGGAAGCCCGAGACGAGCCCGCCCACCGTCGTGGCGACCGGCACCATCCAGTACCAGTGGCTGAAAGGCTTCGGAGCCGTCCCGGCCGCGTGGGCCGTGGTCACGTCGATCGGGTGGTAATGCCCCAGGAACCCCAGGATATAGATATCGCCCCAGTGCAGCATCAGCAGGAAGAGCTGAGCGCCGAAGCCTCCAACGATCCCCAGGAAAACGCTCATGATGAGCAGTCGCGGGGTGCGATCCAGCTTCAGCAACCACATGGCAGGAACGGGCGGGCCGGGTGACAAGAGAGCGCTTATTATAGGGGGTCGCGGCGGCGGCCTTGCGAAGACCGCGGCCCGCACCCGCTCTTGGGCCTGTAGCTCAGTTGGTTAGAGCAGGGGGTGAGGTCCGACCGGATGTCCGGTGGACATCCGCAGCGGACCGAACGACCGGCCAGGATGGCCGGGCCGGACCGCGCGCGGAGCAGGACTGCGCAGCGCGCGGCATAATCCCGGGTGCCGCGATCCCTCGATGGGTGAGCGGCGGCCGGCGCCGATGCGGCAATACGGCTTCATTTGGGCCTGTAGCTCAGTTGGTTAGAGCAGGGGACTCATAATCCCTTGGTCCCAGGTTCGAGTCCTGGCAGGCCCACCATTTCCGCGCACCGTCCTCAGCGCAGGAGCGGATAGGACAGCGGGTAATGCCAGGCCTCGCCCGCGCCGGCACGCACCGCCGCGACGATAACCAGCACGATGTCCACAATCCCCAGGATGATCAGAAGCGGGATGCCGATGAACACCCAGACGAGCGCGAGGGAGATCAGGTAGGCGACCAGCATCGTGAGCTGGAAGTTGAGGGCTTCCTTGCCCTGGGCGTCGACGAAGGCCGAGCGGTCGCGCCCGAGGAGCCATACGACCAATGGCCCCAGTACGGAACCCAGTGGAAACATCAGCCCGGCCAGCGCGCTGAGATGGCAGGCGACGGCCCAGTTCCGTTCTTCCGTGCCGGGCATTGCCGTGTCTCCCGGGTCGAACGCGCTCAAGTTATCCCGCCACGTGAGCCGCCGCAAGTTTGCCGCCGGGCAAGCCGGACGTCACGGCTCGTCGAGCCAGGGCGCGAGCGCCTGCTCGGCGAGTGCCGGCCAGCCGCGGTTTGCGGCGGGACTGGCGGGGCTGGGGTGCGGCAGGTAGCCGATCGGCAGCCGCTCGCCGAAGAGCTCGCGCGCGCGGCGCTCGGCATAGCGCCCCACGCCCACCACGGCCGCGGGCCGCATCGCCTCGCCAAGCGCATCCAGCGCGCGGTCGCAGACACCGCCGAGCGCGTCGGCCTCGGCACGCCGCAGCCGTTCGGGCGTGAAATTGCGCCCGTCCTTCAGGAACAGAAGCGGGCAATAATTCCAGACGAAGAAGCGACGGAAGAATCGCTGCGGGGTTCCGAACCGCTCCCGCGCCCAGCCCCAGAGCCGGCTGCCGCTGCCCTCGCGACGGTGGCAGTCGAAGCCGAGGATAGGGTACTTCGGGTGCTGCTCGGGCAGCCGCCGCGCGAGCGGCGCCTCGATGCCCAGCCAGTCCCGGACCAGGACCACGTCGCCGAACGGAACGCCGGTCTGGGCCATGCCCCAGGGACCGGGGTTCATCCCGAGCAGCACGATCCGGCCCCGGCCACGCCCGTAGCGCTCCAGGTACTGCCGGTGCGCCCCCCAGGCATAGCGCAGGGGGTTGTAGACATGGCTCGGGCCGTGGAAGCGCAACCGCCCCGCTTCCCGGGCGAGGCGCTCGGCAACGGCCACGGCCGGCGGAACGCGCCGCGCCGCGCCGCCTTCGCCGGCGGCCGATGCTTCAGTACCGTTTCCGTGCACGCCGCCTCCGTCTCGGACCTTGAATCGACTCATTAGAATAGCGGGATGCAGACCGAGCTGATCCTCGACGGGCTGAACGACGCCCAGCGCGAAGCCGTCACGGCCCCGCCGGGCGCGGTGCTGGTGCTCGCGGGCGCGGGCAGCGGCAAGACGCGCGTGCTCACCCGCCGCTTCGCATGGGTGGTGGCGACCGAATCGCTGGCGCCGGACCGCGTCGTGGCCGTGACCTTCACCAACAAGGCCGCGTCCGAGATGCGCGGGCGCGTCGAGGAGCTGCTCGGCCACCCCGCCGGCAACCTCTGGGTCGGCACCTTCCACGGGCTCTGCCACCGGTTGCTGCGCCGCCACGCGTCCGAGGCCCGGCTGCCGTCGAGCTTCCAGATCCTGGACGCGGACGACCAGCAGCGCCTGCTGCGGCGGCTGATCAAGGCGCAGGGCCTGGACGACAAGCGCTGGCCCGCGCGCCAGATCGCCGGGATCATCAACCGCACCAAGGACGAGGGGCGCCTGCTCACCGAGATCGAGGCGGGCGGCGACAGCTACGACCGCACGCTGACGCAACTCCTCGCCGCCTACGACGAGGCCTGCGAGCGTGCGGGGCTGGTGGACTTCGCCGAACTGATCCTGCGCACCGTGCGGCTGTTCACCAACAACCCGGACATCGCCGCGCACTACCGCACGCGCTTCCGCCATCTGCTCGTCGACGAGTTCCAGGACACCAACACGGTGCAATACCTGTGGGTACGGGCGCTCGCGGGAGACGACGTGCAGCCGTTCGTGGTCGGCGACGACGACCAGTCGATCTATGGCTGGCGCGGCGCTCGCGTGGAGAACGTCAAGCGCTTCCAGCATGACTTCGCGCCCGTGCACGTCGTGCGGCTGGAGCAGAACTACCGCTCCACCGGGCACATCCTGGAGGCCGCCAACGCGGTGATCTCGCGCAACCGCGACCGCCTGGGCAAGACGCTGTGGACGGCGGGCGGCGAAGGCCCGCCGATCGAGCTCTATGCGGCTTCGGACGAGCGCGACGAGGCGCTTCACGCCGTGGGGCGCATCGAACGCTGGATCGCCGACGGCGGCAGCGCGGAAGACGCGGCGGTGCTGTACCGCTCCAATGCGCAGTCGCGCGTGTTCGAGGAGACGCTGATCGCGCGCGGCATTCCGTACCGCGTCTACGGCGGCCTGCGCTTCTTCGAACGCGCGGAGATCAAGGACGCGCTCGCGTACCTGCGCATCGCCGAGCGCCGCGACGACGATGCGGCGTTCGAGCGCATCGTGAACACGCCGCCGCGCGGCATCGGAGCACGCACGATCGAGGCAGTGCGCCAGCACGCGCGCAATCGCGGTACCTCGCTCTACCAGGCCGCCGTGTCGCTGGCGCGGGACGAGACCGCGTTGAGCACCCGCGCCCGCGGCGCGCTCGCCCGCTTCGTGGAGCTGATCGAGCATGTCGCCGAGGGCGTGGCCGAGCGCGAGCTGGGCGAGGCGATGGACTACCTGATCGCCGCGAGCGGACTCGCCGCCCACCACGGCCGCGAGAGCGGCGAACTCGGCGAGGCGCGGGTGGAAAACCTGACCGAGCTCGTGAACGCCGCGTCGGACTTCACGCCGGAGCCGGACCTCGAACCCGTCGCCGCATTCCTGGCGCAGGCGGCGCTCGAGGCGGGCGAGACCCAGGCCGGGGAATGGAGCAATGCCGTGAAGCTCATGACGCTCCATGCCGCCAAGGGCCTGGAGTTCCCGATGGTAGTCGTGGTCGGGCTCGAGGAAGGCCTCTTCCCGCACCAGAAGAGCGTGCAGACACCCACCGGCCTGGAGGAAGAGCGGCGCCTGTTCTATGTGGGTATGACGCGCGCCCGCGAGCAGCTCGTGCTCTCCTGCGCGGAGCGCCGCCACCTGCACGGGCAGCTCCTCTACGCGCGCCCCGCCCGCTTTCTCGCGGAGCTTCCCGAGGGCTCCTGCGAGGAAACCGGCCCCCGGCGCATCGCCCGGGGCGGAGGCGACGGGGCCGGCGTTCCCGGTGAACTGGAACTCGGCAAGCGCGTGCGCCACGCCACCTTCGGCGAAGGCGTGGTGCTCGACCACGAGGGCGACGGCACGCGCCTGCGCGTCAAGGTCGCGTTCGAGGACGCCGGCGTGAAGTGGCTCGTGGCGGCCTTCGCCAACCTCGAAGTCCTCGCCTGACACCGCCGTCCCGCTGACCCCCCGGACCCCGCGGCGGGAAGCGCGGCGCATTCTCTGTCAGAATGAGCGCCGTTCCGGCACAAGGACAGCGCGTGAACAAGGTCGGTACCGAGATCATTTACACGTTCGCGGCCTACATGGTGGCCGTGCTCGCCATCTCCTTCGTCGCCTGGCGGCGGAACAAGAACCTCAAGGACTACATCCTCGCCGGGCGCGGGCTCGGCAGCTTCGTGACCGCCATCTCGGCGCAGGCGTCCGACATGAGCGCCTGGCTGCTGCTGGCGCTGCCGGGTGCCGCCTACGCGTTCGGCCTCGGCTACGGCTGGATGGCACTGGGCCTCGCCGTGGGCACCTACCTCAACTGGCTGGTGGTCGCACGGCGGCTGCGCGAGGACACGCAGCGCTACGACGATTCGCTCACGCTGCCGGACTATTTCCACCACCGCTTCGGGGACCGCACGCACATCCTGCGCGGGCTCACGGCGATCTTCATCCTGCTGTTCTTCACGTTCTACGTGGCCTCGGGCTTCGTCGCCGGCGCGCGCCTGTTCGAGTCGCTTTTCCACGTGGGCTATGTGTGGGCACTGGTCTTCGGCGCGGCGACGGTGATGAGCTACACCTTCATCGGCGGTTTCCTCGCCGTCGCCTGGAACGACGTGCTCCAGGGCGGGATCATGTTCTTCGCGCTCGTGGTCGTGGGACTGCTGGGCCTGTCCTACGTCGGCGGCTTCGGCGGCCTCCAGCACACGATGAACGCGGTGAACGGGGGACTGCTGCACCCGCTGTACGACGTCAAGGACGGCCACGCCTTCACCTGGATCGGCATCGCCTCGCTGCTCGCGTGGGGTCTCGGCTACGCCGGCCAGCCGCACATCCTCGCTCGCTTCATGGCGCTCAAGGACCCGAAGCAGATGGGCGTCGCGCGCCGTATCGCCATGGTCTGGGTGCTTATCGTGCTCGCGGCGGCGATCCTGGTGGGGGTGACCGGACTCGGAGTGGTAACCCACCACCTCGGCGGCGACTCGCGCGAGAAGGTCTTCATCTTCATGGCGCTCGACCTGCTGCCGCCAATCGCGGCGGGCATCGCGCTGTCCGGCATCCTCGCGGCGATCATGTCGACCGCTTCCGCCCAGTTGCTGGTCGCGGCAAGCGCCTTCGCCGAGGACATCTACCGGGGCTTCTTCCGCAAGCATGCGGGCCACCGGGAGTTGCTGTGGATCGGTCGCACGGCGCTGGTGGCCGTCGCGGTGCTCGCGTTCGTCGCGGCACTCAACCCGAAGAGCATGATCCTGGGGCTGGTCTCCTACGCGTGGGCGGGCTTCGGCGCGGCGTTCGGACCGACGATCGTGCTGGCGCTTTACTGGAAGCGCATGACGTGGTTCGGGGCACTCGCCGGCATTCTGGTCGGAGGATTCACCGTCGTGGTGTGGCACGGGCTGTCGCAGATCGCAACCGGCGGCCCCCCCATCGTGCACCTCGCGGCGATCATGTCGGGCGGCGCAATCGCGTGGGTCAAGGCGCATGCCATCTTCAGGCTTTACGAGATTCTTCCGGGCGTGGTGTTCTCGGCAGTGGCGATCGTGCTCGTCTCGCTCGTCACGCGCCGCCCGGCCCATGTACGAGCCCGATGATGAGCAGCGCGCAACCGGCGAGCGCCGCCAGGGCGTGGATGAGGATCACGAAGAACGGCCGCGGCAGGCGCGTGGCGCGCAGAGCGTAGAGCAACCCGCCGCCGAGGAAGGCGAAGGTGATGACCAGGGCTCCCGCATCCAGCGGGAGATCCCGCGGACCGTGCCAACCCGTTACTGCGATGTAGATCAGCGTCAGCGCCGTGAGCCCGGCCGCCGGATGGCCCCACGCCACGGCGAGGGGCGGGCGGCGGCGCCGCAGCACGCAGACCGCGAGGAACAACCCGCCGGCCGCGGCCGCGCAGGCAAAACAGGTGGCGACCAGAGCCAGCGTCATTCCCGCCCCTCCCCCGGCAGCTCGATGCCCAGCGACCTGAGTTTCCGATACAGGTGCGTGCGCTCGAGCCCGACGCGTTCCGCGAGCCTCGCCACGCGCCCTTCGGCCAGCTCGAGCTGCGCGCCGAGGTAAGCGCGCTCGAATCGCTCGCGCGCATCCCGGAACGGGAGCGACAGGAGGTCTTCCCCCAATCGCGGCACGGCGGGGGTTTCAGCGACGAACGCAGCGTCGATCTCCTCGATCTCGACCACGCCCGTCTTGCCGTCGGCGAGCACCCGCTTGACGATGTTGCTCAGTTCCTGGAGGTTGCCGGGCCAGTCGTGGCGCCGGAGACGGTTGAGCGCCGCGACGCCGAACTGCCGGAACGTGTAGCCCTCGCGGTCCGCCAGGTTGTCGACGTAGAAGCGCACGATCTCCGGGATGAAGTCCCGGTAGCTACGCAAGGGGGGCACTTCGATCACGAACACGGCCAGGCGGTCGTAGAGGTCCCGCCGCACCTGGCCGTCGGCGGAGAGATCGGGCCGCGTCGAAGCCGCCAGGCGTATGCCGCTCGCTTCCGCCCCGGAGAGGAAGGCCGACAACACGGCCTGGACGTTGGGCGGGGAGTCGCCCAGCTCGTTGAGAAACAGCAACACCGGCCCCTGGGCGCGTGCCGCGGCCGCCAGCGCGGCCCGGGTCGCCGTCGGCTCGGCATCCGCGAGCACCAGCGGCATGAACGTTCGCCCGCTGTCGCGCGCCAGCCGACGCGCGAGCGTCTCGCGTCCGGTGCCCGGTTCGCCCACGAACACCACCGGTTCGTCGCGCTCGGCGGCGATTCCAAGCTCGCTCTTGAGACGCGCCATCGCCGGATGGGTATCGATGACGTCGAGCAGCGGCGCCGATCCCAGCGGCTCGCGCCGCCGGGGCGCACTGCGCAAGGCCCGCTCCACCACATAGAGGAGTTTGGCGAGCGAGACGGGCTTCTCTATGAAATCCAGCGCGCCGAGCCGCGTGGCCTCGACGGCCGTGTCGACGGTGCCGTGGCCGGACATCATGACGACGGACGGCGCGCCGCCCGGCTCCTCGACCCACTCGCGCAGCAGCGATATGCCGTCCTGGCCTTCCATCCAGATGTCGAGCAATACCAGGTCCGGCCGCGCAACGGTGACCTCGCGCTGGGCGGCGGCCGCCCCGTCCGCCAACGCAACCTCGTAGCCCTCGTCGGAGAGAATCTCGCCGACCGAGGTCCGGATCTCGCGCTCGTCGTCGACGACGAGAATGCGGGGACGGCTCATGAAACGCCTCCTTCCAGTGCACGCGGCGCCGGATGGCGCCGCGCCAGCAGCACCACGACCTCGGCGCCACCGCCTTCGGCATTGCCGAGGGTAACGCGGCCGCCCTGCTCCTCGGCGAGTTTGCGAACCAGCGAGAGCCCCAGTCCCGTGCCCTTGTGCTTGGTCGTGACATAGGGCTCGAAAGCGTTCGCCAGCAACGATTCGTCGAAACCGGCCCCGGCGTCGCGCACGGTCAGGGCGACGCCCTCGGGGCGGGTCGACGGCGCAACGCTGACCCAGACGCGAGCCGAGGAATCCTGCAAGCGGGTTTCCTGGGCCTCGATCGCGTTCTTGATCAGGTTGTGAAGCACCTGGCGCAAACGCGCCGCGTCCGCCGTAACCTCGGGGAGATCGGCGGATACGTCCAGCTCGATCGCGAGACCGTGCCGGCCCCGGTAAAGTTCGACGACTTCGCGCGCCAGCGCGCCCACGTCCACCGCCGCCAGACGGAGCGGCGGGTTCTTCGCGTACTCGGAAAACGCGTCGACCATGCCCTGCATCGCATGCACCTGCGCGATGACGGTCGACGTGGCACGATCGAGGACCTCCGCCTCGCGGCCCGCGAGCGCCGGCAGGCACTTCATCCGCAGCCGCTCCGCGGCGAGCTGGATGGGCGTGAGCGGATTCTTGATCTCGTGGGCGAGCCGCCGGGCGACCTCGCCCCAGGCGGCCTGACGCTGGGCCTGGATGAACCGGCTGACGTCCTCGAACACCCAGACGCGCCCCGGCGGCGGCGCTCCGTCGCCTCCGGGCAGGCGCGTCAACGCCGCACGCAGGGTGCGTTCCCCGGCCGGCAGGCGGATATCGACGTCATAGGCGCTGCCGTCCGGCGGGCGCGCGGAATCGAACAGGGGCCGCAAATTGTCGTACTCGATCAGGAGACCCTCCATGGGCCGTCCCACCCATTGCGCGGCGTCGATGCCCAGCATGGACGCCGCGGCGGCGTTGACGCTGCGCACGTGCCCGCCGGCGTCCAGCGTCACCACGCCCGCCGACAGCGCCCCGAGGACGGTGGCAAGCCAGGTGCGTTCGCGCTCGAGGGCGGCCTGGCCGCGGCGCGTCTGAATTCGCGCCGCCGCCAGGCGGCGGGTCATGTCGTTGAACGAGCGCGCGAGAAACCCGATCTCGTCGCGGCTCTTCTCCGCGACACGCACGTCGAAGTCCCCCCGGGCCACGGCGCGGGTCGCGCGCACCAGTTCCCGGACCGGGGCCGCCACCCGGTCGGCCGCGAAGAATGCCGCCCACACCGCGGCCAGCAGCGACAACAGCAGCACCAGCGAAAGGGTGAGCGTGAAGCTCAACTTGAGCGGCTGGCGCATGTAATTGAGCTCGCGGTACTTGCTGTACGCCGCCTCCACGCGCCGCGCCAGTCCGCTGGCCTGTCCGTTGACGGGATACACGGTCTGGAGGACCTGGTAGGTCCCGTCGTGGGCGGGCAGCGGCGCCAGCACCTTGACGTACAGCCCCCCGGAACCCGGCGCGAACAGGGTCACCTTGGGGCCCTTCGCGGCGAGGCCCGCGATGACGGCGGACGTGGGTGGCGGCGGGGCCGGGACCTTGTTGCCCGACAGGCTGCGAGCCCGCGGCTCGCCGCGATTGTCGAACACGATGGCGGAATCCGCGCCCAGTTCCCCGCGCAGCCGATCCAGGGCGGGACCCAGCGCCTCGGGGCCGCGATCCGAGAGCATGCGTGCAGCCTGCGCGGTGGCCCCCGCATAGGGGCCGGTCTCGCTCGCGAGCGCCTTGCGCGACAGCGTCAGCGAGTCCTGCAGCGCATGTGCGACGTTGACGTCGAACCAGCTATCGATGCTGCGGTTGATGAACTGGACCGAGAAATAGAACACGGCGCCGACGGGCAGCACCGACAGCGCCGTGAACAACACGACCAGCCGCCGCGTGAGGCGCGCGCCCGTCCGTGAACGACGCAGCGAACGGCCCAGTCGCCACAGGTTGAGCGCGATCACCGCCAGCAGGAACAGGCCCACGACCACGTTGGCCACGATCAGCCACAGGTGCCACTGCCCGAAGGCGGCCGAGTGCCCGGTACTGAGGCTCAGCAGGTATAGCGCACCGCCGACCACCACGAGGGCGGCGACGAGCACGACAGCGGAGATACGTTTCACCGCGCCAGTGCCTCCTGCCGCCACCCGCTCGCGAGCTGCCAGCCGGGCACAACGGCGGCGATGAGCTTCAGCGGCCCGGGCAGGTCCTTGGTGTCGAGCACGATGCGGACCGCCACGAAGTAGCGCGTCTGCGCGGCCAGCAGGCTGGTGTCCACGAGCGGGAGGTCGCGGACGCGGCTGACGGCGGCGAGCGCCGCCGTCAGCGAGTCATAGCTGTCCTGCGCCCCGCTGTTCAGATTCCGCACCCGGTAGTCTTCGGTCAGCGGCCGGTAGCTGAGCCGGTAACGCTCGCGCAAACGCGCCACCACAGCATTCCAGATCAGCCGGCGCCGGCGCACGATGTGGACATCGAGCACGAACGTGAGGGCGACGCCGTTGGACAGCGCCTCATGGGCACGGCCGTTGAGCTTCAGGGAGAAATCGGCGTTCAGGTAGTAAACCCCCTGGCGCCGGTGCGTCGAGAGATGCTCGACGCGGAACGCGGGCGGGGCCGCCGCCGGCGCGGCCGAGGCCAGCGCCGCCACGGCCAGAAGGACCGCAGCGCACAGCGGACGTCTGCGACGGCCGCCGGGGCTCGCGGGCGCCTCGTTCACTGGCTCCCTCCCTGCCTGCCGCTCTTGATGATAACGGCGTAGTAGAAACCGTCCATGTCGTCTTCGCCCGGCAGGATCTGCCGGCCGGGGCCCGAGGGCCGCCCCCAGTCGGCCTCGATCGCGACGCCGGTCGCGTCGTCGTGGTCATCCAGGAACCGGGCCGCCACGACCGCATTCTCGGCGTTAAAGATAGAACAGGTAGCGTAGACGAGCCGCCCGCCGGGCGCCAGCAGCGGCCACAGCGCATCCAGAAGACGCTGCTGACGGCGTACGGCGCGGCGCAGGTCCTGCGGGCGCCGCCGGAGGCGGATATCGGGGTGGCGTCGGACCACCCCGCTCGCCGTGCACGGGGCGTCGAGCAGGATGCGCTCGTAGCGCTCCCCCGGCCCGGCCCAGTCGGCCGGCCGGCCCGCGTCGCCCGCGCGCAGCTCCGCCGCAAGGCCGAGTCGATCGAGATTGTCGCGCACGCGGGCGAGCCGCCCTGGATCGCGCTCGAGCGCCACCACGGCGGCCTGCGGGCACGCTTCGAGTATGGCTCCCGTCTTGCCGCCGGGCGCGGCGCAGGCATCGAGAACACGCTGCCCCGGCGCGAGATCCATGAGCTGCGGCGCCAGCTGGGCGGCTTCGTCCTGAACCGAGAACTGTCCCGCCTCGAAACCGGGTATCGCACTGACGGGTTTCGGCTCGTCGAGGATGACCGCGTCGGGGGCATGCCGTCCGGCCCGGGCGGCCATACCGGCGGCCGCGAGACGCTCGAGACAGGTACGGCGATCGATGCTCAGCCGGTTGGCCCGCAAGGTCAGGGGCGCCGGCGCCAGCCCCGCCGCGAACACGGCCGGCGCCAGGGCGCCCCAGTCTGCCTCGCAGCGCCGCGCGAACCACTCCGGGTATTCGCCCCGGCCCGGCGCCCCGAGGGGGGGCACGCCCTCGCGCCCGGCCCGCCTGAGCACTGCGTTGACGAAGCCCGCCGCGCGCCCGGCCCCGAGGTGGCGTACGGCGGCAACGGCTTCGTCGACGGCGGCGTGCGCCGGCGTGGACAGCGCGGCAAGTTCGTACAGGCCCAGTAAGACCGCAAGCCCCGCGGTGCGGCCTGGCGTCTTCCCGGGCCGCGCAAGCAGCCGGTCCCGGCGGTCCGAGAGCTCGTGGAAATGACGCAGGACGCCGAAGACGAGCGCCTGCACGAGTGCGCCGTCACGCGGCGCGACCCGGGCCCGGGCCGTGGCCAGGGCTGACTCGAAGTCCCCCCCGGCCAGCACGTCGGCGAGCGCGGCGAGCGCCGCCGCCCGCGCGCCGCTCACCGGAACCGAAGGCCCTGCCACCGGCGCCCCCGCGCCTGCGCCGCGGCCGCAGCCGGCTTCTTGCCCGGACGCTGCAGTTCGAGGATGCGCAACGTGCCGCGGCCGGCGGCCACATCGATACCGCTCGAGCCGGCGGCCGTCACCGTCCCCGGCGGCGCACCCGCTTCGCCCGCGAGCCACTCGGCCCGCTGGACGCGGACGCGTTCACCGTCGCATTCCGCCCACGCCACGGGTCGCGGATTGAAGGCCCGCACCCGGCGCGCGAGATCCTCGGCCGCACACGTGAAGTCCAGGCGCGCCTCCGGAACCTTCAGCCGCTCCGCATAAATTGCCTGGCCCGTCTGCGGCCGCGCCCGGGCACGGCCGGCGGCGAGATCCTCCAGCACACCGACCAACAGCCCGGCCCCGGTTTCCGCGAGGCGCGACGAAAGCTCCCCGGCCGTCTCGTCCGGCCCGATCCGGGTGCGCTCCACCGCGTATACGGGTCCGGTGTCCAGACCGGCCTCCATGCGCATCACGGCGACGCCCGTCTCCGCGTCTCCCGCCAGCAGCGCCCGCTCCACCGGGGCGGCCCCGCGCCAGCGAGGCAGCAGCGACGGGTGCACGTTGAGTGCCCCGTAACGGGGAATCTGCAGCAACTCGGCCGGCACCAGCAATCCATACGCGACGACGACGAGCGCCTCCGGCTCGAGGGTGCGCAGCCGCCGCGCGACCCCGGCATCGAGACGCTCCGGGGTCGCCACCTCAAGGCCCAGCTCCTCGGCCGCGCGGCGTACCGGGGAAGGTCGCGGCCGGCGACCCCGGCCGGCGGGGCGATCGGGCTGGGTGAGGACTTCCGCGATTACGTGCCCGGCGCGCGCGAGCGCCGCGAGCGACGGGACGGCGAAATCGGCCGTGCCGGCGAAGACCAGACGCATGGGAAAGGCGGCCGGCGACCGCCCTCAGGCGGGCGACGAACCGGCCGGCTGCTCGAGACGGCCCTCGCGCCGTGCCTTCTCGAGCTGGCGGCGCACGCGGCGGCGTTTGAGGTCGGACAGGTAGTCGATGAACAAACGGCCGTTGAGATGATCCATCTCGTGCTGGATACACACGGCGAGAAGACCGTCGGCCTCGAGTTCGTAGGCCTCGCCGTGCCGGTCCTGCGCCCTGAGGCGTACCCGTTCGGCGCGCTTGATCGTATCCAGGTAACCGGGCACCGACAGGCAGCCCTCTTCACTGTCGCAGGCGCCCTCCCGTTCCACCAGTTCCGGGTTGATCACCACCCGGCGTTCGTTCTTGTCCTCCGAGACGTCGATGACCGCGAGCTGACGGGCCACGCCGACCTGCGTGGCGGCGAGGCCGATGCCCGGCGCCGCGTACATGGTCTCGAACATATCGTCGATCAGGCGCTGCAGGTCGGGGCCGAAGTCGGTCACGGGCTCGCCGCGCGAGCGCAACCGGGTGTCGGGGAAATGCAGGATTTCAAGTAACGCCATGGGACCGGGCCGGGAGCCGTTGATCATTCCGCCGCGTGGAATTAATCTGCAACTCACGGATTTGCTGCTAAAGTGCGAATAATTATAACGAAAGGGCCTCCGGGCGCCGGGCCCTCGGACCGCCTGACCACGCTAAGGAGTCGCGACATGCAGGGCCTACGTTTACTCGCATTCGGCACGGCCGCGGTAACCGCGGCAGCGCTCATCGCCGGCTGCGCCAGCCACGAGCCGGCCCCGAAGCCGACGGCTCCGGCCCCGGCCACCGCTCCCCCGCCCGCGACGACGCCCGCGCCGCAACCCGCGTCGCAACCGATGCCGGTCAAGAAATCCGCGCCGGTGCGCTATGTGGTGAAGAAGGGCGACACGCTGTGGTCCATCTCCCGGCACTTCTTCGACAGCCCGTGGCTGTGGCCGGAAGTCTGGTACGAGAACCCCGCGATCCACAACCCGCATCTGATCTACCCCGGCGATGTCATCACGCTGACGAACGTCGGCGGAAAGCCCGAGCTGACAGTGCGCCGCGGCGGCAACATAGTGCGCACCACGTCCCCGGCATTGCGCGAGCACATGCTCAAGCCGAAGGTGCAGCGCACGGCGCTGGCCAAGGCGGTGCCCACGATCCCGTACGACGCCATCTCCTCGCTGCTCTCCAAGCCCCGCGTGATGAGCGCCAAGGACTACGCCCGGGCGCCCTACGTGCTGCGCCCGGTGGACGGACGCATGCTCGCGGCAGCACCGAACCCGGTTTACGTGCGCGGCATCGCCAAATCGGACGACGATACCGGCAATGCCTTCGCCGTCGTGCGCAAGCGCAAACCGCTCCACGACCCCAAGACCGGGAAGCTGCTCGGCTTCGAAGTCATCTACCTCGGCCGCGGGGTGATCACGGCGACGGGCGATCCCAGCACGCTCAAGCTCCAGCACAGCACCCAGGAGATCTCCGGCGGCGACCGCCTCGTGCCGGTGGACACCGGGGTGGTGCCGGCCCAATTCCCGCTCCTGACGCCCAGGACATCCATCAAGGGCCAGGTCATCGATGTGGTGGGCGGAATGGAGCAGGTGGGGCAGTACCAGGTCATCGTGCTCGACCGCGGCGAGAAGGCGGGCCTGAAGACGGGCGACGTGCTGGCCGTCCGCAAGCCCGGCAATACGGTCGACGACCCGTACGCGCACGGCTCTCTCTCCGGCGACGTGAAACTGCCGAGCCGGCGCGTGGGCGAAGCGGTGGTCTTCCGCACCTTCTCCGAGGTGTCCTTTGCACTGGTGATGCGTGCCACGCAGCCGGTGCGCACGGGCTATTCCGTCACCAACCCCTGATCCGTGGGCGCGCGCGCCGCGGAAGCCGCCTCGGCGCGGCGCGTTCGGGCCCTTACCGCACTGGTGCGGGCCCCGCGGCTCGGGGCGGGGCGGATAACCGACTTGATCGAGCACTTCGGCTCGGCCGAAGCCGTGGTCGAGGCCGGACGGTCAGCCCTCGCGCACACAGGCGTTGCGCCCGAAACCGCGGGTATGCTGCAGCGACCCGACCCCGCCGCGCTGGACCGCGACCTGGCCTGGGCGGACAAGCCGGATCATCACGTCATCGGATGGGGGGAGCCCGGGTACCCGCCGCAACTCGCCGCGGCCCCGAACCCGCCGGCGGTGCTGTTCGTGACGGGCGACCCGGCCCGGCTGCTCGAACCGCAACTCGCCGTCGTCGGGTCGCGCAACCCCACGGAGACCGGCCGCGAGATTGCGCGCACGTTCTCGGGCTTCGCCGCCGGGGCCGGGCTCACGATCACGAGCGGACTGGCGCTCGGCATCGACTCGGAGGCGCACGCCGGGGCACTCGACGGGGATGGCCCCACGATCGCCGTGATGGCCACCGGGCCGGACCGGGTGTATCCGCGCCGCCATGTCGGGCTCGCAGCGCGTATCGCCGCGCACGGCGCACTGGTGACCGAATTCCCGCCCGGCACCGCGCCGTTGCGCGAGCACTTTCCCCGCCGCAACCGCATCATCAGCGCGCTGTCGCTCGGCACGCTGGTCGTCGAGGCGGCGCTCGGCTCCGGATCGCTGATCACGGCCCGCTACGCCGCCGAACAGGGGCGCGAGGTCTTTGCGGTGCCGGGCTCCATCCTCTCGCCCCTGTCGCGCGGCTGCCATGCCTTGATCCGCGACGGCGCGACGCTGGTCGAGAGACCCTCTGATATCCTTGGCCCGCTCGCGCCGGGGGCCGCCGGCCAGGCGGCCGCTCCGGCATTCGAGGCGGCACCGGAGCCGGCGGAACCCGACTCCGAATACGGCGTGCTCCTCGACGCGCTCGGCTTCAGCCCGGTAACGGCCGACACCGTGGCCGAACGCACCGGATTGACGCCCCAAGCCGTATCCTCCATGCTCTTGATTCTCGAGCTGCGGGGCGAGATCGAGGCGCTGCCGGGCGCGCGCTATGCCCGTAAAAGGGCCAATCATGGAACCTGAGAGTGACTGCGAACCGATGAACCCGAGCGTGCTGGATATCGTGCTCTACCTGTTTGAAAACGTCCTGGAGGATGCCTCCGAGCAGCCGCCGCGAACGGCCATGGAGAGCATGCTGCGGTCGGGCGGGTTTCCCGAGCCGACCGTCACGCAGGCGCTCGACTGGCTGGAAACGCTGGAGGCGCGGCGCGACGGCGCCCTGCCCGGCCGCGCCCGGTCGGGGACACTGCGGGTATTCGCCGGCCCCGAACTGGTGCGGATCCACCCGCGTGCGCGCGGGTTTCTGCTCCACCTCGAACACATCGGCGTGCTCGACGCGGCCCAGCGGGAACTGGTGATCGAGCGACTCCTCGCGCTGGACGAGGAGGAGGTCGGTGTCGACGAGGTGCAATGGGTGACGCTCCTGACGCTGTTCCGGCAGCCGGGCCAGGAGGACGCCTTCGCGCGGATGGAGGACTTCCTCTACACCGACATCGAAGCGGCGGAACACTGAGCGCGGGGGGCTGATGGAACGTTCGGTCGTCGTCGTCGAGTCTCCGGCCAAGGCCCGGACGCTCAAGAAATACCTAGGCAAGGGGGCGGAAGTCTTCGCTTCCTACGGTCACGTTCGCGACCTCGTCCCCAAGGGGGGCGCCGTCGAGCCCGGCGAAAACTTCGCCATGCGCTACCAGCCGATCGAGCGCAACGAGCGCCATGTGGCGGCAATCGCCAAGGCGGTGAAGCAGGCCGACCGGCTGGTACTGGCCACCGACCCCGACCGCGAGGGCGAGGCGATCTCGTGGCACCTGTACGAGTTGCTGAAGGAGCGCGGCACGCTCGACAGCAAGGACGTCGTGCGCGTGGTCTTCCACGAGATCACCGAGCGCGCCATCCGTGAGGCCATGGAGCACCCGCGCCACCTCGCGGAAGACCTCGTCAACGCCCAGCAGGCGCGCCGGGCGCTCGATTACCTGGTGGGCTTCAATCTCTCCCCGCTGCTGTGGAAGAAGATCCGGCGCGGGCTTTCGGCCGGCCGCGTGCAGAGCCCGGCGCTGCGCCTGATCGTCGAGCGCGAGGAGGAGATCGAGGCCTTCGAGGCGAAGGAATTCTGGCGCATCGAGGCGAAACTCGCCGCGCACGGGCAGGCCTTCTCCGCGCGCCTGTACCAATACCGGGGCAAGAAGAGCGAACAGTTCGACTTCACCGACGGCGAGGCGGCGGAAACGGCGCGCGGCGCCATCGAGACGGCGGCCGCCGGCGAGCTCACGGTCGCGAACATCGAGCGCAAGGCCCGCCGGCGCAACCCGGCCCCGCCGTTCATTACCTCGACGCTGCAGCAGGAAGCCTCCCGCAAACTGGGCTTCAGCACGCGGCGCACGATGCAGGTGGCCCAGGAGCTTTACGAGGGCGTGGACCTCGGCGACGGCCCCGTGGGCCTGATCACCTACATGCGGACCGACTCGACGCACCTGGCGACGGAGGCCGTGAACGAGATTCGCGACTACATTTCACGGCGCTACGGCGATGACAACCTGCCGGCAAAGCCGCGCGTCTACCGCACGCGCAGCAAGAACGCCCAGGAGGCGCACGAGGCAATCCGCCCGACCTCGGCCGGACGCGAGCCCCGTGAGGTCGGGAAGAGCCTCTCGCGCGACCAGGCGAGGCTCTACGAACTGATCTGGAACCGGGCGGTCGCCTGCCAGATGATCCATGCCACGCTCGACCAGGTCGCGGTGGATCTTGCCGCGGGCGACGTGGCCGTGTTCCGGGCGACCGGCTCCACCATCCGCCACGCCGGGTTCATGCAGCTCTACCTGGAGGACCGCGACGAACCGGGCGAGGACGACCGCAAGGAGCGCAAGCTCCCCGCCCTCGAGGAAAAGGAGGCGGTGCCGGTGGAGGCAATCGAGGCCTCGCAGCACTTCACCGAGCCGCCGCCCCGCTACACCGAGGCTAGCCTGGTCAAGACGCTAGAGGCCCACGGCATCGGCCGCCCCTCCACGTACGCGGCGATCATCCAGACGCTGCTCGCGCGCGAGTACGCGGAGCTGGAAAACCGCCACTTCCTGCCCAGCGACGTCGGACGCATCGTCAACAAGTTCCTGACCCGGTACTTCGAGCGTTACGTGGATTACGATTTCACGGCCCGCCTCGAGGACAAGCTGGACGCGGTGTCGCGCGGCGAGAGCGACTGGAAGGGCGTGCTGGCCGAATTCTGGCAGCCGTTCGAGCGCGAGGTGCATGACGTCGACGAGAACGTCACGCGGCGCGATGTCATGCAGGCACGCGTGCTGGGCACGGACCCGAAGACCGGCCGCGAGATATCGGTACGCCTGGGCCGCTACGGCCCGTTCGTCCAGATGGGCACCGCCGAGGAAGAGGAAAAGCCGCGCTTCGCGAGCCTGCGGCCCGGGCAGAAGCTCGAGTCGGTGACGCTCGAAGACGCGCTCAAGCTCTTCCAGCTGCCGCGCGAGCTGGGCGAGACGCCGGAGGGGGAGAAGGTCACGGCCAGCATCGGGCGCTTCGGGCCCTACGTCCGGTACGACAACAAGTTCGTGTCCATCAAGGACGGCGACGACCCGTTCACGATCCAGTTGCCGCGCGCGCTCGAGCTGATCCACGAGAAGAAGGCGGCCGACGCCCGGCGGATCATCCGCGACTTCGACGGCGTACGGATCCTGCACGGCCGATACGGGCCCTTCATCACCAACGGCGAGAAGAACGCCCGCGTGCCCAAGGACCGCGAGCCCGAGTCGCTGACGCTCGAGGAATGCCAGGAATTGCTCGCCAAGGCGCCCGCGAGGAAGAAGCGCCGCACGGCACGCCGCCGCAAGAAGAAATGACGGGCGCCGGCGCGGCGATCCGCGCGGGCGGCATCGTCGCCTATCCCACGGAGGGAGTCTGGGGCCTCGGCTGCAACCCCGCCGACGGCGAGGCGGTACGCCGGTTGCTCGCGCTCAAGGGGCGGCCCGCCGACAAGGGCCTGATACTGCTCGCCGCGGACTTCGACCAGTTGACGCCGTGGATCGCGCCGCTGGATGCGGCGACGAGACGCCGGCTGGAGGCCACATGGCCGGGACCGGTCACCTGGATCGTGCGCGCCGCGCGCGACTGCCCGCCCTGGCTGACCGGAGGCCGTGACACCGTCGCCGTGCGCGTGACCGCACACCCGCCCGCCCGGGAACTGGCGCTCGCGGCGGGAACCGCCCTGGTGTCGACGAGCGCGAATCCGACCGGCGAGCCGCCGCTTGCCAGCGCCGCGGCCATTCGCGAGCGCTTCGGCACGGCCCTGGAGGCCGTCGTGGACGCACCATTGGGGGGATTGTCGGGCCCCACGGAAATCCGCGAGGCGCCGAGCGGCCGCGTAATCCGGCCGGCGGCTCGCGGCGCGGAACCGGGTTAGACTTCCGCCGGTCCCCCGGAGCAGGCCGCAATGCACGTTGCGCCTGATTCGGGAACGGCGCGGAGACGCGCCGGCGGGCACGCGACTAGCGAACCGAGGGACGATGGATTACCACGCAGTCGAAAACTGGTTGGTGACACTGCAGTCGGAGATCTGCAACGGCCTGTCGGATGCGGCCGGCGAGTCGCGCTTCCGCGAAGAGCGCTGGAAGCGGCCCGAAGGCGGTGGCGGCGCGACCCGCGTCCTCGAAGGCGGACCGGTCATCGAGAAGGCCGCGGTGAACTTCTCGGCCGTCTCCGGCGCGGCCCTCCCGGCGGCCGCGAGCGCCGCGCGCCCGGCGCTGGCAGGCCGGGGCTTCCGCGCGGCCGGCGTGTCGGTGATCGTCCACCCGCGCAACCCATATGCCCCGACCTCGCATTTCAACGTGCGCTTTTTTGCTGCGGAGAAGGCCGGCGAAGCGCCGGTGTGGTGGTTCGGCGGCGGTTTCGACCTGACCCCGTTCTATGGTTTCAGCGCGGATTGCGTCCACTGGCATCGCGTTGCGCGCGCCGCCTGCACGCCGTACGGCGACGACCTCTATCCCCGTTTCAAGCGCTGGTGCGACGAGTATTTCTTCCTGCCCCATCGCGGGGAGGCGCGCGGCATCGGAGGGCTGTTCTTCGACGACTACGACGCGGGCGGCGACTTCGAGGCCGCCTTCGGGTTCGCGCGCAGCATCGGTGCGCACTACCCGCGCGCTTACCTCCCCATACTCGAACGGCGCATCCGCCACCCCTGGGGAAAGCGTGAGCGTGCGTTTCAACTCTACAGGCGGGGGCGCTACGTGGAATTCAATCTCGTTCATGACCGCGGCACATTGTTCGGCCTGCAATCGGGCGGCCGCACGGAATCCATCCTGGCCTCCCTTCCCCCGGCCGTGCACTGGCGCTACGACTGGCACCCCGACCCGGCAACTCCCGAGGCGCGTCTGACGGAGCATTTCCTGCAGCCGCGCGACTGGCTCGCAGGCTGATCCGGACGCGCGCGTCGGGGCGCGCAACCGGTCCCGCCCGCCCGTCGGCATCGTGGCCGCACTTGACTTGCCGCGCGCAGTGTCATAAAACCAGCACATGAATTCTCATAAAACCAGATTGGATTGCCCCTTATCGGGCAGCGCACCGGAACGATGGCGATGGTCGCCCGAACGGTTGCGCGAGCCCGGCCCCGCACGTTGAACGAGAAGCCATAGACGGGGTTGAATGACCGCAGCCGGCGCAAGAATAAGGCGACGGCGGCCACGAAGTGCGACGCAGCCGCCTCCCGGCAAGCGGGAAGGGAAGGAGGCCCGCATGACAATCAACCAGCTCACGTATCTCATCGCGGTGGTGCAGGAGGGCATCAACCTCTCCCGGGCCTCGCGACGACTCGGCATCTCGCAACCCAATATCAGCAAGCAACTGGCCCTGCTGGAAGACGCGGTCGGCGCCCCGCTCTTCGAGCGCGCCGGACGCCGGCTCCACGCACTGACGCCCACGGGACGGCAGTTGTATCGTCACGCGGTCAACGTCAGGCACGAGCTGGAACAGCTCGAGCGCGACGTTGCGCCCGAGACCACGGAGCGCACGGCATGGATCGGCGCGACGGCCGCGACCACCCGCTACGTTCTTCCCCAGATGCTGGCGGCGGCAGGCCCTCAGCTCGAGAACCTTGTGGTGGAAGTGGAAACGCTGCCGGGCGGCGAGATAGCCGAGGCCGTACTCCAGGGCCGCTGCGACATCGGACTGATCACCGGCCCTTTGACGCCGGATCCGAACCTCGTCCTTCTGCCGTGGTACCGGTGGCGCTACCGCCTGCTGTGCTCGCGCCGAAGCGGCATCGCGCAGGACGTGGAACGCCACCCGGAAAGACTCCTCGAATACCCGATCATCGCGTGCGCATCGATTTCGGCACCGCGTCCCGCGGTATTGCGGGCCATCGAGAAACTCGGCATCAGCAAACAGATCGACCGGATCACGCCCAATCCCGATGAGGTCAAGGAGGTCGTGCGCACCAACGGACACATCGGGCTCATTGCCGAGATGGCGTATTCGGAAGAAAACGACGCCGATCTCGACGCGTTCGAGGCACCGGCGCCGTTCCCGACACTGTTGGCCTGGATCGCCATGCGACGACGGTCGGCACTGCGCCCCGGGGTCAGCAGGCTGGTCGGGGCGATCGCCTCGCATCTGGAACCGGACGTCATCGAAACCTTTCGCTGCGACACGAGCCTGCCCGACCCGGCGACGCTCGCCGGGACCGTGCGGATTCCCCGCTACGGGTAGCGCACCGCGAGCGCTACCGGCCTGGAACCGGCCGGGCACTGCTCAGTACGGCAAGTCGCTGTCGGCCAGCCGTTCCTCGTAGCGCAGGATGCTTTGCCGCATACCGGCGGACAGGCCGCGCAGCTGCGTCGCATACCGGCGCCAGCGTCCGATGCGTTGCGGGCCGAGGCGCTCCCGGACCTGAATGCCGCTTGCGGTCCAGACGGCCCGGCGGCTCTCGGGGAACGCCAGGCAAGCGGGCTCGTATTCCAGCCCGCAGAACCGCAGAATCCGCGCAATCTCGTGTTCGGGACGGGTCACCAGTGCTTCGTAGCTGACCTCCAGGAGGCGCTCGCCGAGGCATTCACGCCAGACCGACATGATGCGTTCATACGTGGCGTGATAACGGGCGATCGACTCCAACCCGTAGGTCCATCCCATGCCCCGCGCGAAAGACTGGCTGTACTGGCTCAAAGCGGTATCCAGCGGATGGCGCTGCAAGTGGATAAAGCGCGCCTGCGGGGCGACCGCGCCCAGAAGCCCGGCGTACAGGAACGCCACGGGGGATTTGTCCGTGACATGACGCACCCCCGCGTCGTACTCCCCGAGCACGCCGGCGACGTTACGGCGGGCGGAAGCCAGCGCAGGGGACGGAACGAGTTCTCCGTCGAAGCGGTCCAGCAGGTCGTCCAGCAGCGGGATGAACGGGCTGAATTCCCCCCCGGCCGACACCGCTGCGTGGCCCGCGAGCATCTGCTCCAGCAACGACGACCCACTCCGGGGCAACGCCGCAATGACAAGCGGCGCCGCACCGGCCGCGGACTCGTCCGGCCGGGCCGGCCCCGCGAGGAATCGTCCCGCGGCGATAAACCGCTCGACGCGCCGTTCGAACGACGCGAAGTCGAACGGTTCCGCGGCGGCGCGCAAACGGTTCGCCCGCTCGAGCAGGGGCCATGCGCCCCCGGCGTCATCCAGGTCGTCGTAAGCCTTGGCCATCGCGAAGCACAAGTCCGTTCTGAGGACGTCCGAGAGATGCGACGGCTCGGCCGGAAGACCTTCGAATACGGCGTGCATGTGCTCGAGGTCGGCGTCGCGGCGATCCCGGAAACGCTTGGTGCGTGAAAGCTCCAGGTAGCCGGGATAGCCCGGCTGCTCGCGCAGCAGGGACCGGAACTCTTCCTCTGCCTCCCCGGCACGTCCACGGGCGGCCTTGCTCCCGGCGAGATGGAAGCGCGCCGCAAACTGCACATCCGGATGACCCGCGAGCGTCTCGAGGATCGGCTCGGCTTCCTCCATACGGGACTGGAACATGAGGGCACGCGCGAGGACCAGTCGCGTCCGGGCCTCGTCCCCGCTCTCGAGCGCCCGGCGCGCCTCCCTCTCCGACGTGCGGTAATCGCCGAGGTCGCACAAGACCGCCGCCCGCCCGGCATGGGCCGGGGCAAATCCGGGTGCCAGGCGGACCGCCTTATCGAAACATGACAGGGCCTGCTCGAGCCGGCCCTGAGGCAGTTGCACGCGCCCCAACCCGACCCACGACGCCGCCGCCGACTCGCCCGCGGGCTCCGGAAAGAGGCGTAGCGCCTCCCGGAACCGGGCCTCCGCTTCGCGCAGGCGTCCGCTCGTGAGCGCCACGACACCGGCAAGATGGCGAGCACCCGGATCGCGCGGGTCCTGGCTGATGGCCCTGCCCAGCCACTCCTGCGCAACGCCGATGCGGTTCGCGCGGAAGGCGGCTACGGCTTGAGCGTAAGCGGAATGGGTCATGTGCCGTGAGAAGCGATCAGGTCCTCGCCACGGATTGTAGCCTGCAGCGGTCGAGAAAAAGGGGCCTGCGGATATTCCGCAGGCCCCCTTCCGCTCCGTACCCTAGCTGGGAGGATCGCAGGCGCCGCTAGAACTGCACCTGGACACGGGCGTACACGAAACGCCCGGGGATACGGTAGTAGTACCAGAGATAGTTGTTGATGAATGCCGTCATCGCGATCGGCGGGTCTTTCTGGAAGACGTTGTTGATGCCGAGCGTGAACGTCGTATTCCAGGACTTCAGGTTGTAGCTCGCCTGAACGTCATGGTAGATCGTCGTCCCGAGCTCGTTGACACCCAGCGTCGGCGAATTCGGATCGTACTTGGAGCACCATCCGTACGGCGGCGATGCGTAAGTGGCTGTGGAGTTCGCACACGGCTCGTACATTTTTCCGATGAGCTGGACATTCCACGTTGCGGACCACGGCCCGTAGCTCCAGTCCAGCCCGGCGTTCATCTTCTGCTTCGGCACCGTATAGGCGGAACTGCCGGTACCCACGCCCGCATAGTCCGTGCAGCTGCTCTGTGTGGCACTGAGCACGTTGCAGGAGGTGAACTCCTTCACGAAGTTCGCCGAGTAGCTGAGTGCGAACTGCCCGATCGGCGTGGTCGGGAACTGGTACTTCAGCCCGATGTCCCAGCCGTTCGTCTTGAGCGAGCCCGTGTTCAGGTTCAGGTCGAGAATGTTCGAGATATAGGGCCCGCGCCGGTTGATCAGGTTGCAGTAGCTCTGAATATTGTTCTGGTAGCAGCTGTTGACGATCGTCTGGGCCGGAATCGTCCCGACGGCGCTGACGACCTCGACCTTGTAGTAGTCGGCGTTCAGATCGAGCCCCTGGAGGAACCGCGGACTCCACACGAAACCGATCTGGCGCGACGTGGCACGCTCGGGCTCCAGGTTCGGATTGCCGCCGAAGGTCACCCGCACCTGGCCGTAGTTGCTGGTCGGCGAGGGACTGGGGCAACCCGAATAGGGCGGCGCACCGCTGGCGTTGATGCACGGATCGACGACGTTGTTGTAGCTCGCCGCCTGACCGGCGAAGAACTCCGAGATCGACGGCTCGCGGAAGCTCTGCGACCATGTCCCGCGCAGGAGCAGGGACTCGATCGGCTGCCACTTGAAGCCGATGCGGCCGGTCGAGGAATGCGCCTTGCCGCTGCCGGTGCCGCCCTTGACCTTGAACTGCGACCAGCGGTTTGCGATGTCGACGGACAGGTTCTTCGCCAGGAACACGTCGTTGGCCAATGGGATTTCCAACTCGCCGTACTGCGCGTCGGTGGTGATACGGCCCTGGGTGGGGTTGAACGCGTTGGAGGTCACGTTCCCGCTCGCCACACTCGCATCGGGCGAGTAGAACCCGTCCTGCTCCAGATGCTCGTAGCCGGCCGCAACGCCCCAGGGCCCCGCGTACCAGCTGTTCCAGAAGTGCCCGCCCACGTCGGCTGTGTAATCGCGCTGGTTGACGCCGGCCCGGTTATGCAACGTGGTATCGACGTAATTCGCCATGGCATTGGTGATGCCGGACTGGCCATCGAACACGTCGAGCGGCACGCAGTTGGGGGTGGCGTTACACAGCGACGCCGGGCCGAGGGCACGTTGCAAAGCGAGCGTGTTCTGCTGCCCGCCCTGGAGCGAGGTGTCCACGCGGTTGCGCGAGAACGCGTAGCTCACGTCCCAGTTCCACTGGTTGCCGAAGAGACTGAAGTAGCCGTTCAACCCGTTGCGGAAATACCAGGTACTGGAATCATAGACAGCAGTCCGGTAACCAAGCGCTGCGGGATTCATGCGGAACGAAACCAGGAGGTCGGAATTCGACTGGCAGCCGCCGCCGGAGCCCGTTCCGTACTTCGCGCACCATGCGCCGTAGGTCGGGCTGCTTGTGCTGAAGGCCGGGACGAGATCCGTCCCGAAGGGGTTGTACGGGTTGGTACCGGAGATGCCGATCGGAAGGCCGTCGGCGAACCAGAAACCGGAGGCACCCAGTCCCAGCGGCGTCGGGGAGATGATCTGGGTCGCGTTGCGGTCCCGGTACATCATCGTGGCCGAGTACGTAATGTCGTCGGTCAGGTCGAAATGCCCCTGGGTGTAGCCGTACCAGGTCTCGGACGGAATCGTCAGGTAATGATTCGGCGCATAGTTCTCGTACTTGACGGAATTCCCGGGCGGGATAGGCCCGGAGCACGCGTTGGGGTAGTAGCACTGGGCCGGGCCCGGCGTCGCCGAGCTCGTGGGAGCGACCTGGAAATAACCGTCGCCCGTATACGACGAGTAGAAGGTGCTGCCGAAACCGATCAACGGCTCCTTGGAAATATTACGGTTGCCGGCCCAGATCGGGTCGAATTCCCGGTAGCCCGCGGATAGCAACACGGATCCGCGATCGCCGGAGGTTCCCATGGTGACGCTGTACTTCTGGGTCTTTCCGTCCCAGCCACCGCCGTCGCCGTGGGCATCATACTCACCCACATACGCGCTGGCCTCGGCGCCGTCGAAGTTCTTGGTCGTAATGATGTTGATCACGCCCGAGACGGCGTCCGAGCCGTAGATCGCCGAGGCGCCGTCCAGCAACACCTCGATGCGCTGGATGATCGACGACGGAATGCTGCTGAGGTCGACGGAGCCGCTGAGCGTCGGGGTCCACCGGTGCCCGTCGACCAGGACCAGCACCCGCTGTGCCCCGAGGTTCTTCAGGTTGATGCCCTCGAAACCACTCGAGTAGGGCCCGATGAAGAAGTCCGCCTGTGGATTGAACGACGCGCCGGCCGAACTGAGATTCTGCAGAATCTGGCCGACGGTCGTGAACCCGGTGTTCTCGATCTCCTGGCGCGAGATCGTGATGACCGGCTGCGAGGTCGCGATGCTGGTGCGTGGAATATGACTGCCGGTGACGACGATCTGCGAGAGTTTCGTCGTGCCCGACGCCGTGGAAGCGGCGGGCGCGGCAGTTTGCGCCAGGGCCACCCCACCTCCTGCGAAGGAGCCGGCCGCTCCGAGCGCCAGTGCGCCCTTTACAGCCCGTTTCAACAGAATCTGTTCAGACATGAATATCCCCCTGTCGGAACCCGTGCAACGTGCCGGAAGCCTTGATCGATAGCGCTCCCGTTACCGCTTTGGCCACGTGTCGTCGTGCGCGAGCACAAGACCATTCGATGACCACAACCGGAATATACATCGGCGAAACACGCGGTGGGGGCTATGCACCCACGCTTATAACTCATGCTTATAAGACGTAAGTTGACGCGTAAACCGGTCCTGACCGGCGCGCACTCCGGTTCGGCGGATAGAATGCCGCCGTGGACGACACGGCGCTTACCCACGCACTCCGACGCACGTTCCGGCGCGCTGCCGCCTCTTTACGCACGGGCAACCCCGCAGAGGCCGAACGGCGGCTGGACGCGCTCACCCGGGAGGCCCCGGAGTTTCCGGATGGCTGGTACCTGCGAGCGATCGCCGCACACCGTATCGACCGGCCCGAGACGGCCCGGCAGGCTTTCGAGCGCGCGCGCGCCCTCGCCCCGGAACGGGCCGACATCGCGCTGGACTACGGTCGGTTCCTGCTCGACACCGACGCCCCCGAGGCCGGTTTACTCGCCTTGGAAGCGGCGGGTGAAGCCCCCGAATACGCCGAAGCGGCGGCGCTCGGAACGGCCGAGGCTCTGATGACCCTGGGTCGCCGCGAGCAAGCAGAGCGGCACCTCGGGAGCTTCCTGGAGGCCCATCCGGAAGCGTCAGACACACGGCTGCGGCTGCTGGAAATCCTCGAGTCGACCGGGCAGGACGCGCGTGCCCTCGCCCTGCTCGAGGAAACGGTGCGAGAGCGGCCGGGCGACGTCGGCCTGGCGGTCCAGCTCGCGGTGCGCCTGCGCGGCGCCGGCCGCCCGGCCGAAGCCGACGCACTGAGCCGACGCCTGACCGCGATGCCCGGCTCACCGCCGGACGCCTGGCTGGAACTCGCGGTCGCCGCGGCGCAGCGCGGCGAGCGCGACGCAGCAATCGAATGTGCCGCCGAGACTCTGCGGCGGGACCCGTTCAGCGGCGACGCTTGCCTGATCCTCGCCGACCTGGCGGAGAAACCTCCCGACGCCGCGGTCGCGGCGGTCAAGCGCAGTGGAGACCGGGATCCCCGGATGGCGTTCGCCAAGGCACACCTGCTGGACCGGGCGGGACGCCATGACGAGGCGTGGCAGGCCTATGCCGACGCCAATCGCCTGACCGAACTGACGGAAGGGCGGTATTCGGCCGATAACCAGGCGCACTACACGGCCGGGCTGATCCGTCACCTCGATGCGGAGTTCGTGCGGCGGGCGCTCGACGGCAACGCGACGGGGACGCCCGTTCCGGTGTTCATCTGCGGCGTATCGCGCTCCGGGACCACCCTGCTCGAACAGATGCTGGCCAGCCACCCCTCGGGCGACGTAGGCGCCGGCGGCGAGATGCGCACGATCCATGCCCTGCTGCGGCGCGAGCTGGGGACGCCCGGCCTGCGCGAGACCGGTGCCGGCCTTGCCGCACTCCCGGCAGAGCGCCTGGCGCGGCTGGCGAAGGAATGGCGGGAAGCCGTGCACACCGCGGGGCCGGGACACTGGGTTACGGACAAGATGCCGTCCAACACATTCCTGCTGGGACTGGTTCATGTCGCCTTCCCGGAGTCGCCGATCGTGCTGGTGGAACGCGATCCCGTGGCGCTCGCCTGCTCGTGTTTCGTCACCCCGTTCTCCGAGGGCCACTATTTCAGCCGGCGCCTCGAGACCATCGCCCATTATTTCGGCCAGTTCCGGCAAATCGCGAGGCACTGGGAATCCGTCCTGCCGCCCGGGCGGATTCTGCATGTCCGCTACGAGGACATCCTCGACGACCCGGCTTCGGCGCTTCTCCCGCTGCTCGAGCAGCTCGGCCTCGCGTGGGACGACGCCATGCTGGCTTTTCACCAACGCTCCGAACCGATCACGACCGCGAGCCTCGTGCAGGTCCGGCGCCCGCTGGATCGCTCAGCTCAGCAGCGTTGGCGCCGCTTCGAGCCGTGGCTGGCGCCCTGGCGCGAACGCCTCGAGGCGGCGTATTGGCGCGGCGAGACTGCCCCGATGCCCAGGGACGGGGAGCCCGGGACGTCGTCTTGCGCTTGAGCGTCCACGTCCGGGGCGTCAGAATAGGCGTGGTTGTGTTAGCGGATGTGTCCTGGCCGTGTCCCTGAACATCAGTCCGCGGTTCTCGATCCCCTTCGCGAGCCTGCAGGTCCCCGATGCGGACCAGCTCAATGCCACCCTGCGCGAGAAGTTCCTGGCGTGGGAGCGGGAAGAAGGCACCCGTTCGAGCATGCCCACGACCGTCGATCGGCACGCGTTGTACGAAAGCGATTTCTCCCTGTTCCGCAGCCGGGATCCCGACATTGGCCGGCTCGCGCAGCTCTGCCTTTCGGCCGTGGGCCAGATGATCAAGGAAATCAACAGCTACAGCGTCAAGGAGATGCAGCAGCTGCGGATATACGACCACAGCTGGTTTCATATCACGCGCTACGGCGGTTACTTCGGTGCGCACAACCATCCGATGGCCAGCTGGTCTGGCGTCTACTGCGTGGATCCGGGTTCCGGCGGCGCGGCCGGGACGCATGGCGGGACGCTCCGGTTCCTGGAGGCGCGCACGACCGCGGGGATGTATCTGGACCCCGGCAACGCGCACATGACAAACCCTTACACGTTCGGGGATCTCACCTATTCGCTCGACGGGGGAATGATGGTGCTATTCCCGTCGTTCCTGCAGCACGAGGTCACGCCCTTCTGGGGTCAAGGCGAACGGATCACCGTCGCGTTCAACTGCTGGGTCCGGTATGCGGATCAGGCCGTGGACGAGCCCGGTATCCGTCTACGCGACACGGCGCGCTGATCGCGCCGGCACGAGACCGGCGCTATTCGACCGTGACGGACTTGGCGAGGTTGCGCGGCTGGTCCACGTCCGTCCCCTTGATGATGGCGGCGTGGTAGGCGAGCAGCTGCAACGGAATCGTGTAGGTGACCGGATCGTGGAAGCAGCCCGCCTGGGACGGCAGCCCGATGACGGTCACCCCCGGTTCCGGTTCGATGCCGGCACTTTCATCGGCGAAGACGATCAGTTCGCCTCCCCGGGCCCGCACTTCGGCCAGGTTGGACTTGAGTTTCTCCAGGGTGTCGTCGTTCGGCGCGACCACCACGACCGGCATCTGTTCGTCGACCAGGGCCAGCGGCCCGTGCTTGAGTTCGCCGGCGGGGTACGCCTCGGCGTGGATATAGGAAATTTCCTTGAGCTTGAGCGCCCCTTCGCGCGCGATCGGGTAAGACAGCCCGCGGCCCAGGAACAGCGCATGCTCCCGTTTGGCGAAGCGCTCCGCGAGCCGGGCGATCCGGTCCTCCTGCGCCAGTGCGCCCTCCACACTGGCCGGTAAGCCCGCCAATTCCTGCACCAGGGCCGCTTCCTGCGATCGGTCGAGACCGTTGCGGCGCGCGAGCACCACGGTCAGCAGCATCAGGGATACGAGCTGGGTCGTGAAGGCCTTGGTGGATGCGACGCCGATCTCGGGGCCGGCGCGCGTCATCAGCACCAGTTCGGACTCCCGTACCAGCGAGGATTCCGGGACGTTGCATATCGACAGCGCGCCGACGTAGTCCTCGCCCTTCGCCATCCGCAGGGCCGCGAGCGTGTCGGCGGTCTCGCCGGACTGCGAAATCGTGACGAACAGCGTGCCGGGCGGCACCGCCGGCCGGCGATACCGATACTCGCTGGCCACTTCCACGTTGACGGGAATGCCCGCAAGCGATTCGATGAGATAGCGCGCGACGAGGCCCGCGTGATAACTCGTGCCGCAGGCAACGATATGAACGCCGCGCACCCGGTCGAGCAACTCTCCGGCGTCGGGCCCGAAGGCCGCTTCCAGCACCCGGCCGCCAGCCAGGCGTTCCTCGAGCGTTTCCCCGATGGCGCGCGGCTGCTCGTGAATTTCCTTCGCCATGAAGTGGCGGTACTCGCCGCGCTCGACGGCGTCGACGGACAGCCGGCTTTCCTTCACCGGTCGCTCGACGAGATTGTCCGCGGTGTCGCGAATCACGACTTCGTCGCGCCGGATGGAGGCGACGTCTCCGTCTTCCAGGAACTGGAAGCGCCGGGTCACCGGCAGCAGCGCGGTCACGTCGGAAGCCACGAAGTTCTCGCCGATGCCGCGGCCCACGACGACGGGACAACCCATGCGGGCCGTGACTATCACGCCGGGATCGCGCGCGGAGACTGCGACGAGTGCGTAGGCGCCCTCCAGCCGGTTGACGGTGCGCCGCACGGCCTCGACCAGGGGCGCTCCCGTTTCCAGCTCCTGGTGGATCCAGTGCGCCACGACCTCGGTGTCCGTCTGGGACTCGAACTCGTATCCGGCCGCCGCAAGCTCCTCGCGCAACACGGCATGGTTTTCGATGATGCCGTTGTGCACCAGCGCGACGTCATCGCGGGAAAGATGCGGATGGGCATTGCGCTCGTGGGGAGCGCCGTGCGTCGCCCACCGGGTGTGGGCGAGACCGACGCGTCCGGATAGCGGCGCCTCGTCGAGCATTTTGGACAGGGCGCCGACCTTGCCCACCGCGCGGAGGCGGTGCAGGCGCTCATGCTCGTCGAGCGACACGATCCCGGCCGAATCGTAGCCGCGATACTCGAGGCGACGCAGGCCCTCCATCAGGATCGGTACCACGTCCCGTTCCGCGACGCCGCCGACGATTCCACACATGGATGTCTCTCCTTCGCCTTCGCTATTTCTCTTCCGGCTTCACGGGCCGTTCCCAACCCTCGATGACGACCTGCCGGGAACGGGCGATGACCAGTTTCCCCGCCGGCACGTCCTCGGTCACGGTCGACCCGGCACCGACGGTGGCGCCGGAGCCGATGGTCACGGGCGCGACGAGCGGGCAGTCCGACCCGATGAAGACGTCGTCCTCGATGACCGTACGGTGCTTGGCCGCACCATCGTAGTTACAGGTGATTACACCAGCGCCCACGTTCACGCCTTTGCCGATGTCCGCATCGCCGATGTACGCGAGGTGGTTTGCCTTGCTGCCGACGCCGACGCGTGCGTTCTTCGTCTCGACGAAGTTGCCGATATGCGCCCCGGCGTCCAGCTCGCTCCCCGGGCGCAGCCGTGCGAACGGGCCGATAACGGCCCCCGCACCGACGCGCGCGCCCTCGATCACGCTGTAGGGACGAATCGTCGTGCCCGCCCCGATGACCGCATCGCGGATCACCGCCCCGGCGCCGACCCGGACGCCATCGGCCAGTTCCACCCCGCCTTCGAAAATGCAGTTGGCGTCGATGACCACGTCACGGCCGCAATGCAGCGTGCCACGGACATCGACCCGCAGAGGGTCGGCGAGGGTGACCCCGTCGGTCAACAGCGCGTCCGCACGACGCCGGCGGAGTTCCGCCTCGACGGCCGCGAGTTGGCGGCGGTCGTTGACGCCCTGCGTCGAAGCCACGTCGGCCGCCTCGATACAGCGCACGGGAACACCTTCAGCGAGCGCGAGCGCCACCGAGTCGGTGAGGTAGTACTCGCCCTGCGCGTTGTCGTTACCGATGCGCGGCAGCCAGGCTTGCAGTCGCGCGGCCGGCGCCGCGAGCACCCCGGTGTTTATCTCCGTCACGGCACGCTCGGCTTCGCTCGCGTCGCGTTCCTCGACGATGCGTTCCACGCCGCCCGCATGGTCGCGGAGTATGCGGCCGTAGCCCGTCGGATCCGCCGCGCGCGCGGACAGCACGGCCAGAGCGCCGTCCGCGGCGGCCCGGACGAGCGGCGCCAGGGTGTCGGCGGCCAGGAGCGGCACGTCGCCATACAGCACCAGCACCTCCCCGTCGTGCGGCAGTTGCGGCAGCGCCGCTGCGACAGCATGCGCGGTGCCACGCTGGTCGCGTTGCTCCGCCCAGGTGATATCGGTGCCGGGAAAGGCCGCGCGCACCGACTCTCCGCCATGGCCGTAGACCACGACGAGGCGGTCCGGGTCGAGGGCGCGGGCCGCTTCGAGAACATGGCCGAGCAGCGGACGGCCGGCAAGGGAGGCCAGCACCTTCGGATAGGCGGAGCGCATACGCTTGCCCTCGCCGGCGGCGAGGACGACGACACTTAGCGACATGGACGGATCGTCAGAAATCGGCGAAACCACACGATAACGCATCCCGGACCCCGCGCCCCGGGTCTCGAGGGGCGATGATCAAGTTGCAGGGGCTTCCCCGAACAGGGGCGCGCCGCGCGAGGGTATCGGGCCGCCCCGTTGCTAGCGCTTCTGCTCGCGCAACCGCCGCAGTACGCGCAGGCGCGCGAGCGATTCGGCGAGTTCCGCCTGGGCGTGGGCGAGGTCGACTTCGTCCTTCTGGCGCTGGGCGAGCGTTTCCTCGGCCTTGCGCTTGGCCTCCATGGCCGCCGCCTCGTCGATGTCAGCGGCCCGCTCGGCCACGTCCGAGAGGATCGTCACCACGGCGGGCTGAATTTCCAGCACGCCGCCGGAGACGAAGAAGATCTCCTCGCCCTTCCCGGTCACGACACGCACCTCGCCGGGCACCAGCCGCGAGAGCAGCGGCGAATGGCTCGGGGCAATGCCCACCTCGCCCTGCTCGGCCGGGGCGAACACCATCTCGGCCTCCCCGGAATACAGGGAGGCCTCGGCGCTCGCGATGTCGACGTGGATGGTCTCGGCCATTACAGGTTCTTCGCTTTCTCGACCGCCTCGTCGATGGAGCCGACCATGTAGAAGGCCTGCTCGGGGAGGCTGTCATATTCGCCGTCGACGATCCCCTGGAAACCGCGGATCGTCTCCTTGAGCGGCACGTACTTGCCGGGCGCGCCGGTGAAGACCTCGGCCACGAAGAACGGCTGCGAAAGATAGCGCTGGATCTTGCGTGCCCGCTGCACCGTGAGCTTGTCCTCTTCGGAGAGCTCGTCCATGCCCAGGATGGCGATGATGTCGCGCAGTTCCTTGTAGCGCTGCAGCACCCGCTGCACGGCGCGCGCGGTGTCGTAGTGCTCCTGGCCGATCACGTTCGGGTCGAGCTGGCGGCTGGTGGAATCCAGGGGATCCACGGCCGGGTAGATGCCCAGCTCGGCGATCTGGCGCGAAAGGACGATGGTGGCGTCGAGATGCGCGAACGTCGTCGCCGGCGACGGGTCGGTGAGGTCGTCCGCGGGGACGTACACGGCCTGGATCGAGGTGATCGAACCCGTCTTGGTCGAGGTGATGCGCTCCTGGAGCATACCCATCTCCTCAGCGAGCGTCGGCTGGTAGCCCACGGCCGAGGGCATGCGCCCGAGCAGCGCCGAGACCTCGACGCCCGCGAGCGTATACCGGTAGATGTTGTCGATGAACATCAGCACGTCGCGGCCTTCGTCGCGGAAGTACTCCGCCATGGTCAGTCCCGTGAGCGCCACGCGCAGGCGGTTGCCCGGCGGCTCGTTCATCTGTCCGAACACGAGCGAAACCTTGTCGAGGACGTCGGACTCCTTCATCTCGTGATAGAAGTCGTTGCCCTCGCGGGTGCGCTCGCCCACGCCGGCGAACACCGAGTAGCCCGAGTGCTCGATCGCGATGTTGCGGATCAGTTCGAGCATGTTCACGGTCTTGCCCACGCCGGCGCCGCCGAACAGTCCGACCTTGCCGCCCTTGGCGAACGGGCAGAGCAGGTCGATGACCTTGATGCCGGTTTCCAACAGCTCCTGGCTGCCGGCCTGCTCGTCGTAGCTCGGCGGCTGGCGGTGGATGGGCCAGCGCTCGTCCGTCTTGACGGGACCGGCCTCGTCGATGGGCTCGCCCAGCACGTTCAGGATGCGCCCGAGCGTCGCCTTCCCCACCGGCACGGAGATGTAAGCGCCGGTATTGGTGACGCGGGCCCCGCGGGTGATGCCCTCGCTGGTCCCCATGGCAATGGCACGCACGATGCCGTCGCCCAGCTGCTGCTGTACTTCGAGCGTCAGGTCCCCCTCTTCCAGCTTGAGGGCCTGGTGGATGTTCGGCACCTGGTCACGCGGAAATTCCACGTCGACCACGGCCCCGATAACCTGAACGATCTCGCCGGTGGCAGTTTTCGTCTCAACCATGTTCGTTACCGTTTGAAACCATGTCTAAAGCGTCTTTCGCGAGGCCCGGGATCGTTCCCCGCCTCGCGCCTCGTGTCGTCAGACCGCGGCGGCACCGCCGACGATCTCGGCAATCTCCTGCGTGATCGCGGCCTGGCGCGCCTTGTTGTAGGCGAGCTTCAGGTCGTCGATCAGCTCCCCGGCGTTGTCCGAGGCGGATTTCATCGCGACCATCCGCGCCGACATCTCGCAGGCGACGTTCTCCACCAGTGCCTGGTACACCTGCACCTCGATGTAGCGCATCAGCACGTCCTCGATGAGCCCCGCATCGTCGGGCTCGTAGAGGTAGTCCCAGTAATCCGGCATGCCCGTCTCGTCGATCGGCTCAAGCGGGAGCAGGCGCCGCACGTAGGGCTGCTGGACCATGCTGTTCACGAAGCGGTTGCCCGCGAGGTGGATGGCGTCGATCTCGCCCGCCTTGTAGGCGTCGAGCATGACCTTCACGGGGCCGATGGCGTCGGCCGCGCGCGGCCGGTCGCCGAGGTACGTGGCCTCCGCGAGGGCATTACCGCCGATGCGGCGCACGAAGGCCGAGCCCTTCTGCCCGAACACGCAGTAATCGGTCTCGATTCCGCGCTCGCGACGCTCCCGGACCGCGCCGATGAGCGTCTTGAAGAGGCTCACGTTGAGCCCGCCGCACAATCCGCGGTCGGTCGAGATGACCAGCATGCCCACGCGCGACGTCTCTTCCCGGTCCTCGAGGAAGGGGTGCGAGAACGCCGCATGCGCCTTGGCGATGTGCCCGACCACGTGCCGGATGCGCTCCGCATAGGGTCGCCCCGCGGCCATGGTCGCCTGGGCGCGGCGCACCTTGCTCGCCGCAACCATCTCCATGGCCTTGGTGATCTTCTGGATGTTCTGGATGCTGCCGATCTGGCCGCGGATTTCCTTGGCGCCGGCCATCAGCTCATGCCTCCATCAGCCATTGTCGTTGCGCTCCGCATTTACCAGGCCGCGCTCTTCTTGAAGTCCTCGAGCGCCGCCTTGAACCGGCCCTTGAGGTCGTCGTTCCAGTCGCCGTTCGCGTTGACTTCCTTCACCAGATCGGCATGCTCGCTCTGCATGTACGTATGCAGCGACGACTCGAAGTCGCCCACCTTCTCCGGCGGCACGTCGTCGAGGTAGCCCTCGTTCACCGCGAACAGCGAAGAGGCCATCTGGGCGATGGACAACGGCGAGTACTGCTTCTGCTTCATCAACTCCATGATGCGTCGGCCGCGCTCCAGCTGGCGCCGCGTGGACTCGTCCAGGTCCGAGGCAAACTGGGCGAAAGCCGCCAGCTCGCGGTACTGGGCGAGTGCGAGACGGGCGCCGCCGCCGAGCTTCTTGATGATCTTCGTCTGGGCGGAACCGCCCACACGCGAGACCGACAGGCCCGCGTTGATCGCCGGACGCACGCCGGCGTTGAAAAGGTCCGTCTCCAGGTAGATCTGCCCGTCGGTGATGGAGATCACGTTGGTCGGCACGAAGGCCGACACGTCGCCCGCCTGCGTCTCGATGATCGGCAGTGCCGTCAGCGATCCGGTCTGGCCCTTGACCTCGCCGCCGGTCGCCTCCTCGACGTACTCGGCATTGACCCGCGAGGCGCGCTCGAGCAGGCGCGAGTGCAGGTAGAAGATGTCGCCCGGGTAGGCCTCGCGGCCCGGCGGGCGCCGCAGCAGCAGCGAGATCTGGCGGTAGGCCCACGCCTGCTTGGTGAGGTCGTCGAAGACGATCAGGGCATCTTCGCCGCGGTCGCGGAAGTACTCGCCCATGGCGCAGCCGGCGTAGGGCGCGATGTACTGCATCGCGGCCGGCTCCGCGGCGGCCGCCGCCACGATGATCGTGTGCTCGAGCGCGCCGTGCTCCTCGAGTTTGCGAACCACGCCCGCGATCGAGGAGTTTTTCTGCCCGACCGCGACGTAGATGCACTTAACGCCCGTGCCCTTCTGGTTGATGATCGTGTCGATCGCCACGGCGGTCTTGCCCGTCTGGCGGTCGCCGATGATCAACTCGCGCTGGCCGCGGCCCACCGGCACCATGGCGTCGACGGACTTGAGCCCGGTCTGCACCGGCTGGTCGACGGACTGGCGCGCGATCACGCCCGGCGCGACCTTCTCGACCGGCGACGTCCGCTCGGTCTTGATCGGTCCCTTGCCGTCGATCGGCCGGCCCAGCGCGTCGACCACGCGGCCGAGCAGCGCCTCGCCCACCGGGACCTCGAGGATCCGGCGCGTGGTCTTGACCGTGCTGCCCTCGGAAATGCCGACGTAGTCGCCGAGCACCACGGCGCCGACCGAGTCGCGCTCCAGGTTGAGGGCGAGACCGAAGGCGCCGCCCTCGAATTCGATCATCTCGCCGTACTGCACGTCACCCAGGCCGTGGATGCGCACGATGCCGTCCGACACGCTGACGACGGTGCCGACGTTGCGCTCCTCGGCCGCAGGCTCGAAGTGCTCGATTCGCTCCTTGATGAGCGTAGTGATTTCAGAAGGATTGAGCTGGTCCATGGTCTCGGGTCCTGTCAAATTCCGTGTCAGGCGGCCATCGCCCGCGCGAGGCGGGCGAGCCGCGTCGCAAGCGAGGCATCGATGACGTGGTCGCCGATACGCACCACCACGCCGCCAAGAATGTCGGGCACTACGCGGAAGTCCGCTTCCACCTTGCGCCCCAGGTGCTCGCCAAGCGCCGCAACCAGCCGCTCGGTGAGCGGCGCGTCGACCGGCACCGCGGTTTCCACGACGGCGCGCGCCGTCGTCTCGGCCTCGGCCTCCAGCCGGGCGAACTCCGCCGCGACGGCGGGCAGCACTTCGAGCCGGCCGTTGGCGGCCATCGCCCGCAGGAGGTTGCGTCCCCCTTCGGGCACCGTGTCGCCGGCCAGCTCCGCGAATACCTCAGCGCGCTCCCCGCGGCCAGCCGCGGGGCTGCTCATGAGGTCGCGCACCGGCGCAAGCGCCGCCAGCTCGGCAAGCCGGTCGAGGAACGTGCGCCACGCCGCAAGCGCCCTGTGCTCGCTCGCGTAAGCGAAGGCGGCACGCGCGTAAGGGCGGGCGAAAGTCGCCTGGTCAGCCATTGGCCAGGTTCTCCGCCATCTCTTCCACCAGCGCCTCGTGGCGTTTCGGGTCGATCTCGCGCTCCAGGATGCGGCCCGCGGCCTGTGCCGCCACGCGGGCAAACTCCGAACGCAACTCCTCGCGCGCCCGGCTCGCGGCCTGGTCGATCTCCGCTCGCGCGCGCTCGACCTCGCGCCGCCGTTCGGTTTCGGCCTCGGCATGCGCCTGCTCGACGATCTCGCTGCCGCGCCGGTTGGCGTTGTCGATGATCTCCGTGGCGCGTTCGCGCGCCTTGGCGATCCATTCCTCCGCACGCTTCTCGGCGTCGGCGAGGTCGCGCCGGCCTTCCTCGGCCGCCGCCAGCCCGTCCGCGATCGTCTTCTGGCGCTGCTCGAGCGCGTTGATGATCGGCTTCCACGCCAGGCGCTTGAACGAGTAGATGAACGCTAGAAACGCGATCACCTCGAAGACGAGTGTCAGATTGACGCTCATGGGATTCTCCTCGCTACGCCGCCGCCGTTACTGCGCCAGCTGCTTCGCGACGGCCCCGAAGAACGGGTTGGCGAAAATGAACCACATGGAGAAACCCAGCACGATGAACGGAAAGGACTCCATGAGGCCGCCGGTAAACAGCGTCTGGCCCAGCAGCTGGCCGCGCAGTTCGGGCTGGCGGGCGATGCCCTCGATATAGCGCGAGCAGATCAGGCCCCAGCCGATGGCCGAACCCAGGCCGGCGAGACCGAGGATGATGCCCACGCCGAGGGCGGTCCAGGCGTAGATCTGAGTGACGAGTTCCGGATTCATGGTTGCAGTGTCTCCTTGAACGGTTGCGGACTAATGCGCTTCTTCCTCCTGCACCGTCATCCCGAGATAGACGACGGACAGGAGCATGAAAATGAAGGCCTGCAGCAGGACTTCGAGCGTTTCGAACCAGCTCCAGGCCCAGCCGAGGGCCACCTGGATCGGCGTGACGAAGATCGAAAACCCGAACAGGGCGATCAGCATGAAGATGAGGTCGCCGGCGAAGAAGTTGCCCCAGAGTCGCAAGGCCAGCGAAAGCGGCCGCGCCAGCTCCTCGACGGTGTTCATGAGGAGGTTGAACGGGACGGCGAACTTGCCGTACGGGTGCAGGAAGTAATGTTTCAGGTAGCCCCTCAGGCCGCGATGCCGGAGGTTGTAGATGAACGTCATGACGAACACCGAGACCGCCATGGCGAACGGGACCGACAGGTCCGCGGTGGGGAGCGCATGCAGATGGATCGTCTTCGGATCGAGACCCAAGGCACCGCCGATCCAGCCGGCGAGACTGGGAAAGAAATCCACGGGGATGAGATCGATCGCGTTCATCGCGATCACCCACAGGAAGATCGTCAGCGCCATCGGCCCCACGAACGGGTCCTTGATCGGGAACACCGCGCGGATCTGGCCGTTGACGAACTCCACCACCGCCTCGAGCATGTTCTGCAGGCCGCCCGGGCGCCCGCTGGTGATGCGCCGGGCGACCAGCCAGGCGATGAACAGCATTACGCCGCCGGCGAGCAGGCTGAACAGCACGGTGTCGAGGTTCACGGCCATCATGCCGGAGCCCACCTGCCAGTGCCCCAGGTGGTGCGAGATGTATTCGACCGGATCCTTTCCGCCGGCTTCAGCCACCGTCCTCTCTCCCTGTGTCCGTCGTATCCGTCGGCTCGCCGCTGACCAAGGCCCCGGCGATGAAGTATCCAAGTTCCGCGATGCCGAACCCCGCGATCATGGGCAGCGGGGCCAGTCCGATCGCCGCAATCCCGCCACCGAAGGCCGCGGCGACGAAAATGAATCGCTCGGCCGCCCCCAAATACAGGCCCGCCAGCCCGGCCCCGGGGCGCGAAGCGCGCGCCAGCCGGAACGCCAGCAACCCGGAGACCCCCATCGCAATGGCGCCCCCGTAGAGCGCCGAACAGGCGGCGGCAGGCCCTTGATACACATAAAAGCCTGCGGCGACGGCCAGAGTAATTCCAGCCTGGATCGCCAGCAGGCTCAGTATGGCTTTTCGCATCCGCGCCGGAGGGCGCGGCAGCCGCGCCTATCGTCCCCGAATCACGGGCATTTTACCGGCTCTACCGCACGGCTTCAACGTTTTCCCGCACCGGGGGCCTCGCCGGGCACATAGGGCGGCGTGGCAAAGCCGTGCGTTCGCGTGGCCGCCGGCGCGAGCGCCGCGACGGACGCCAGCTCATTGCGGAGAAAGGCCGCCAGCGCGGCGCGATCCTCCCAACCCGCCGGCGATTCCGGCTGGTCCGTGCGCACGAATCCGGCGCCCCGGCGCCACAGGAGTCCGCCGCGCTCGAACCAGCGCAGCCGCTCCTCCGCCCGCTCCGCCGCATCCGCGGCCACGCGGCGGCCGGCGCCCTCGAGATCCCGGCCGAGCGATGCGGCGAAGCGCCGCAAGCCGTCCGGCGTCACCGCTGCACCGCTCCCGGCGCGCAGCACGTAGTGCGCGGCGAGATGCGACCCGGTCACCGTCGTCGCCGCGAGAATGCCCCGCGCCACGGCGGAGTCGAAGGCGCGCCGGCCCGGGTAGTCGCCGGCCCGGAACGGTTCCTCGGCGTGGACGAATACCCGGGTCCGCCGCCCGACCGTGGGATCGTAGGCCACCGCCACCGGGAGCACGGGCAGATCCGGCCCCGCACCCGACGCCAGTCGCCACGGTCCGGCGCGCGGCCGCTGGAAATGACCGTCGGGACTGTTGGCCCCCTCCGGGGCCACCATCACCGCCTCCCCGGCGGCCAGCTCCCCGGCGAAAACCGCGAGGTGGGCGTCGATACGCGCGCGCTCGACCGGTTTGAACGCCCGGAACGTCTCGAGGTTCAGGCGTCGGTGCCCCCAACCGCCGCCCACCAGGTGCTCGAACTGCGCCTCGCGCTCGAGCAGCCAGGAGATGGGTCGATCGAGATCCGCGCCGGCCGCCGCCAGCCGCGGCGCCCAGAAGCGGTTGAGCACCGCCCCGAGGCGGCGGTCGCCGAGATAGCGGCGCACGTCGTTGAGCACGATCGCCAGGCTCTGCTCGGGGATCCGGTGGATCGGGTGGGCCTTGAACACGTTCATGATCCGTCGCAGCGGGATGAACGGCGAGACCAGGCGCGGCCCGAGGAGCCACGGCGAGCGCCAGTAATGCCAGAGGAAGCCGTCCTCGAAGAGGTCCTCGCGGGCGACGAAATGCGGCAGCACGCCCGTGATCTCCACGCCGCGCCGGCGGCCCAGGAACACCCCCAGGATGGGAATGTCGGCGTCGCGGCGATGATTGGCCACGATCAGGCACGGTCGCGGCACGGCCTCCGGCAAGCCGCTTTCCTCGATGGTGAACAGACTGCGCACGATGCGGTCGAACGTGAGCAGGAACGCGCGGGCCGGCAGGCGCGGTTGCGGCGGTGGGCTGGGCGCGTCGGACATGCGGAACCCCGGCTGCGGAAGCGCCATAGCTTACCGGCCCGGAGGCTTGAGGCGCGCAGGGAAGGCTCTCGCGGAGATGCAGGCTCCGCCGAGGACGCTCGGACCGGACCCCGGCAGGGCCGGGTCGCAGGTATCATTTCCGCATGGGCACCGAGATTCCCGACCGGCCGGTCAAGGGACGCGGCGCGGCCGCCTCGCCCGAGGGCCGCTTCGAGTCGCTTACCCGAACCCGCGAGGACGACGGCTGGTTTCCGCCCGAAGACGCGGGCAGGCCGCGCACCACGCTCGGCGTCGACCGGGCCCGGCGCGTGCTGAGCCGCAACAACTCCCCGGACGTGGGCTTCGGCCGCTCCATCAATCCCTACAAGGGCTGCGAGCATGGGTGTGCTTATTGCTTCGCCCGCCCCACGCACAGCTATCTCGGCCTGTCGCCGGGCATGGACTTCGAGACGAAGCTCTTCCACAAGCCCGACGCACCGGAGCAGCTCGCGCGCGAGCTGGCGGCGCCCGGCTACCGGCCGGAACCGGTCGCCCTCGGCATCAACACCGACGCCTACCAGCCGGTGGAGCGCAGCACGCGCCTGGCGCGGCGCATCCTGGAAGTACTGGCCGAACACCGCCATCCGGTAACGATCGTCACGAAGTCCGCGCTGGTGGAGCGGGACCTGGACATCCTTGCCCCGATGGCACGGCAGGGGCTCGCAAGCGTCGCGTTCTCGATCACATCCCTCGACCACGACCTATCGCGCCGCCTGGAGCCGCGCGCGACGGCGCCCGCACGGCGCGTGGAAGCCGTGCGGCGCCTGAGCGCCGAAGGGGTTCCGGTCAGCGTGCTCGTCGCCCCCGTGATTCCCGCGCTGAACGACATGGAGTTGGAAAAAATACTGGAGTGTTCGCGCGAGGCGGGCGCGAAGCACGCGGGTTACGTCGTGCTGCGCCTGCCATACGAACTGGCCGAACTGTTCCCCGCCTGGCTGGAGGCGCATTACCCGGAGCACAAGGACAAGGTTCTGTCGATCCTCACGGAATTGCACGGCGGAAAGCTGTACGATTCCCGTTTCGGCACCCGCATGCGCGGCCAGGGGCCGTGGGCCGAACTGATCGCGCGCCGCTTCACGGTGGCCAGCCGGCGGCTCGGCTATTCCCGCAAATGGGCACCGCTGCGCACGGACCTCTTCCGCGTACCGGGCCGCGCCACGCAATTGGGACTGGAATTATGAGCGACCGAATCGGGCTGCTGCTGATCGGCGACGAGCTGCTTTCCGGCAAGCGCGAGGACAAGCACCTGGCCAACGCGGTGCGCATCCTCGGCGAACGCGGCCTGGCGATCGACTGGGTACGCATCGAGCGCGACGACCGGGAACGCCTCACGGAGGTGTTCCGGCAGACCCTGGCGAGCGGCGACCTGGTCTTCACCTACGGCGGCATCGGTTCCACGCCCGACGACGTGACGCGACCATCCGCGGCGGCGGCGGCCGGTGTGCCGCTTGTCCGCCACCCGGAAATCGTCAAGCTCCTCGAGGACCGGTTCGGCGACGACGCCTACCCCAACCGTATCCGCATGGCGGACGTCCCGGAGGGGGCGGCGCTCATCCCCAACCCGCCGGGCCTCATCCCCGGGTTCAGCATCGGCGACCAGCACTTCCTGCCGGGCTTCCCGGACATGGCTGCGGGCATGGTCGCCCGGGTTCTCGACGAGCGTTATCGCGAGCGGCAGCGTGAACGCGTCGTGGAGCAGCTGACGGAAGTGCTGGACACGCCCGAGAGCGAACTCGTCCCGCTCATGGAGCACCTGCTCGCGGCGCACCCGGGCGTGCGGCTTTCGAGTCTGCCCGCCGGCGGCAAGCCGTGGCGCATCGAGATCGGACTCAAGGGGGCACCCGGCGCCGTCAATGCGGCGACGGCCCACCTGACGGCAGAACTCGACGCCGCCGGCATCGCCTGGAAGCGCGGTCCGCTCCTCTGACGGGGAGCGGACCGCACGACCGGACGAGCCCTGCGGATCGATCAGCGCAGGAAGTTCAGACCGACCTTGACCGCGATGCGCCCCGTCGTGCCGTAGCCGCGCGAGACGAACAGCGGCCCGGCCTCCGGTTCGACGAAGCCCTGGAGGTGGGGGTTGAACTTCATGCTGAAGTTGGCGAGGAAGTGGGGATAGGCAAACACGTTGCTGTCATGCGTGAAGCTGTTGTCGCTGTTCAGGTAGCCGATGTTGACGCCCCCGCCGAGTTTCAGCTCGCCCCGGTCCCCCAGCTTGGCGGTGTCGAACAGGGCATCGCCGCTCACGTCGACTCCGAAGGCCTGGTAGAACGCCGGGATACCGACGCCCAGGCGCAGAGAGGAGCCCGATCCGAATGTCTCCGGGATCGTGTACTGACCACCGATCGCGTCCGGCCACCCCGTGTAAATGCCGAAGTAGCCGGTTCTGTATACGGTCGGACCGCTGCCGGCCGCGTGCGCAAGCGGCACCGCTGCGCCCGCAATCATGGCGGTCATCGACAGTGCGATAGTGACTCTTTTCATTCTTCGCGATCCTCCTTGGCGTAAAAAGACTTTCCGCCGGGTGACCCGGCGTCAACGTGCGGGTAATCACCCGCATGATCGCCGACGCGCGACGCTGGCCCGGCTTCAGTGGTTTAGGCAGCGTGCCGCGACGGAAAGTTCCGTAGGAGGTTTCCGACAAACGCGGAGGGGCGGCAGGACCTCGCCGCCCCTCCGTCGTTCGCTATCGGTCGATGCCACAATCCTGTTTCGGACTGACGTGGTGGCAGAAGAGCTTCCAGACGCGGCGGTATTCGTCGAGCCACGCCGTGGGGGCCTCGAAGCCGTGGTGCTCGAGCGGGTAGACGGTCAGCTCGAAGTGCGGATTCTTGAGCTCCTCGAGCTTCTGGACCATGTGCACGGTGTCCTGGAAGAAGACGTTGTTGTCTTCCACGCCCTGGGAAATCAGCAGCTCGTGCTTGAGGTTGTGCGCGAAGTGGATCGGCGAGCTGATCTCGTAGGCCTCGGGATCGATCGCGGGCCGGTTGAGGATGTCCGACGTATAGAGGTCGTTGTAGTTGGCCCAGTCCGCCACCGGCCGCAGCGCCGCACCGGCCTGGAAGAGATCCGGGCGCCGGAACATCATCATGTAGGTCATGAACCCGCCGTACGAGCCGCCGTAGACACCGAGGCGCTTCGGGTCGACGTTGTACCGCTTTTCCAGCCAGTGCACGCCGTCGGTGATGTCCTGCACCTCCGGGTGGCCCATGTGCCGGTAGATGTCCGTGCGCCAGTCGCGCCCGTAGCCCTTGGAGCCGCGGTAGTCCATGTCGATCACGACGTAGCCGTGCTGGGCCAGGAAGTTGTTGAACATCATCTCGTGGAAGTAGTAGGACCAGCCCTGGTGGGCGTCCTGCAGATAGCCCGCGCCATGGATGAATACCGCCCCGGCGTAGGATTTGTGCGGGTCATAATCGTGCGGCAGGTACAGGCGTGCCTGGACCGAGCCGTGGAAATGCGTCGAGGGCACGCGCACGATCTGCGGCCGGATCCAGTCGTAGCCCGCGAAACCGGACTTGACCGTGTGCGTCAGGCGGACCGCCTTGCTCCCGGGCGTCGTGGCGACGGTATAGAGCTCAGGCGGCGCAAGGATGCCCGAATGATAAAACAGCAGCGTGCCGCCGCCGGGTGAGAGCCGCATCCCCGTGTTCATTTCCATGGAGGGCTGGGTGCCATTCATGCCGCCCAGCTGCGTCAGGCGCTTGCTCTTCCCATCCGCCAGGTTGAGGCGAAAGAGACTGTACACGCCAGGCGAATCCGCATTCGCCTCGTAATAGGCGAAGCGCCCTTGCCATCCGATGACGGGATCGGACACCTCGAAGTGCCCACGGGTCAGCTGCCGCGTGCGGCCCGCCGCCACGTCATCGGTATAGAACTGCGAATAGCCGCTCTGTTCCGACAGGTACCACAGCGTGTGGTCATTGGGCAGCCAACCGAAGTCGTTGTAGTCCCAGTTGATCCAGGCCGGGTCCGTGAGGCGGTTGCGCGTGACGAGCTTCATGCCATGGGCGAAGTCCACGGTCGCGATCCAGCGATCCTTGTTGTCGATGCTGCGGAACTGGATGGCAAGCCGCTTGCCGTTGTCGCTCCAGGCCATGCCCCACACCTGGACCGGCCGGACCTTGGGCGCCTTGACGGAGGCCTCGGCCCGCTTGCGGCCGATCCCGTGCTTCACGTCCCACTTCACGGCCTGCTTGCGAAGCGCCGCGAGCGGATCGTGCTCGATGCCAGGCAGCTGCTTCGTGTCCAGCGGATACTGCTTGTGATGGGCCAGATCGAGCAGTCGCACGCTCTGCGGGGCCGGGTCGTTCCAGCCCACGCGCCGGCGCACCGGGACGAGCTGGATGCGCCCGTTCATCGTCACGTAGTTGGGCATGCCGCCCTTCGGCCCCTTGTCGTAGTGGGCGGGCTCGGTCACGACCATCATCCACCGGCCGTCCGGCGAGAACGACTTGCCGACGACCTTTACGTCGGAGCCCAGATAAAACGGCAGCGGTCCGCGGCTCGAGTCGGCCTTCGCCAGCGCCTTGTCGTGCTCGCGCACCGCCTTCTCGTCATGCTTGTCCTTCCGGAGCGCATCGAACAGGCGGGGCTGCTCGGCGCTGTAGTAATGGTAGGGCCCCGTGGCCTTCTCCGGGGCGTTCTTCGTCTCGATGTCCGCCGCGCGACGCACGAGCCCGTCGGACAGGTCCACGACGTAGTAATTCCCCTCGATCCGGAACGACACCGAGCCGCCGCCGGCCATGAAGCGCGGATCGCTTGCCTGGCCGATTCCCCGGGTGAGCTGCCGCACGGCGCCGCTCTTCAAGTCGCGAACGAACACGTCTCCGTGGGCGACATAGACCTCGCGCGTCATCCCCTTGTCGTAGTCGGACTCGGGAGAACCGGTCTTGCTGGCGTTCGCGTCCGCGACGCTGCTCGTCTTGCCACTGGCCAGGTCGACCGCATGCAGCGTCGCAATCGGGGCACCGTGCGGCTGCTGCGAGTAATACACGGTCCCGCCATCGGCACCCCAGTAGGGATGCTCCGGCGTCACGGCGATCCAGTCCGGATTCGCCATGATCTTGGTAAGCGTGAGCGGCGTGTTCGCGCTCGCCGGCCCGGAGGGCTGTTGCGCGGCGCCAGCCGTCGCACAAAAGAGTAGAAGCAACATCGACAGGTAACGCATTACAAACCCGCTCCTTGGAAATATGAACCTCACCGGGGTGCCGGGCCGTCAGGGATGGGCTCGCCCTCCAACCAGCGCGTGGCAAACCAGCGCCGCCGCATACCGCGGCTGGCTCGCACACTAAACGATTCGGAGGATTCGTGCTCTCTCCCGGAGCCCTTGCGCGAGTGCCCTCTCTTGCGCCCGCGCCTCAGTGGGCCTCGTCCCAGTTGGCGCCGGCGCCCACATCCACCTCGAGCGGCACGACCAGGTCGGCCGCGGACTGCATGTACTCGCGGATCGAGGTCTTCGCGTCTTCCAGGGACGCCTGCGGGACTTCGAACACCAGCTCATCGTGAACCTGCATGATGAGGTGCGCGCGAATGTCGGTATGCGCGAGCCATTGGTGGATCGCGATCATCGCGCGCTTGATGATGTCGGCGGCCGTACCCTGCATCGGCGCGTTGATGGCGGCGCGTTCCGCCGCCTGCCGGCGCTGGTTGTTGCGGCTGGTGATCTCGGGCACGTACAGGCGCCGGCCGAAGAGCGTCTCGACGTAACCGTTCTTCTTCGCATTGGCCCGTGAGGCGTCCATGTACTCGCGCACCGCCGGGTAACGCTCGAAATAGCGCTCGATGTAGGCGGCGGCTTCCTCGCGCGAAATGCCGAGCTGGCGCGCGAGACCGAACGCGGACATCCCGTAGATGAGCCCGAAGTTGATCGCCTTGGCCGCGCGGCGTTCCTCGCTGCTCACCGCGTCCAGACCCTTGCCCATCACCTCGGCCGCGGTCGCGCGATGGATGTCGGTTCCGTCGGCGAACGCGCGCCTCAAACCCTCGTCGCCGGACAGGTGCGCCATTATTCGCAGTTCGATCTGGGAATAGTCGGCGGCTACTACCACGCTCCCCTCGGGCGCGACGAAGGCCTGGCGGATGCGCCGTCCCTCCTCCGTGCGGATCGGGATGTTCTGCAGGTTGGGGTCGGCGGAGGAGAGCCGCCCGGTCGACGTGCCGGTCTGGTTGTACGAGGTGTGCACGCGCCCGGTTTCCGGGTTCACGCTCGCCGGCAACTTCTCCGTGTAGGTGGAGCGCAGCTTCGCGAGCGCGCGGTAATCGAGGACGAGGCGCGGCAGCTCGTGCTCGTCCGCGAGCTCCGCGAGCGCCGCCTCGGCCGTCGAGGGCTGGCCCTTCGGGGTGCGGTGGCGAACCGGGAGGCCGAGCTGCTCGTAGAGGATGTCGCCGAGCTGCACCGGCGAGCCCAGGTTGAACTCCGAGCCCGCGGCCTTCCAGGCGTCGCGCTCGAGCGTCTCCATGCGGGCCGCCAACTCCTCGCTTTGCGCGGCGAGGCGCCCGGAATCGACCAGCACGCCGCGCCGTTCCATCGAGAGCAGCACCGGAACCAGCGGCAGCTCCAGGTCTGCGTAGATTTCACGCAGCCGCCCCGTGTCACGCACGCGCGGCCACAGCGCCTCGTGCAACCGCCAGGCGACGTCGGCGTCCTCCGCGGCGTACGGCGCGGCCGTCTCCAGCGGCACATCGGCGAAACCGACCTGCTTTTTGCCCTTGCCCGCCACCTGTTCGTAGGTGATCGTCTGCTCGTCGAGCACTCGCGCGGCGAGGGAGTCGAGGTCGTGGCGGCCGGCGGTGGGATCGAGGACGTAGGACTCGAGCAGCGTGTCGTGGCGCACCCCCGCGAGCGTGATGCCGTGGTTGGCGAGCACGTGCGCGTCGTACTTGAGATGGTGGCCGAGCTTGCCGTGCGCCGGATCCTCCAGGATCGGACGCAGCCGCTCGAGCACCGCGTCGCGGTCGAACGGTTTTGCTTCCGAATGGTCGAGCGGCACATAGGCCGCGTCCCCGGGGCCCAGCGCGAGCGCCACGCCAACCACGCGCGCCTCGAGGTAGTTCAGGCTCGTGGTCTCCAGGTCGAAGGCGAACAGGTCCGACCGGCCGAGCCGTTCCAGCCAGCGCTTCAGAGCGAGCTCGTCCGCGACCATTTCGTAGTCGCGCGCCGCGGCGGCCGGCGCCGGCGAAAGCTCGCCGAGCCAGCCCCGGAACTCGAGATCGGAATACAGTTGCCTCAGCCGCTCGGTGTCCTCTTCCCCGGGCACGAGTCCGTCGGGTGCGACGTTCAGTTCGACGTCGCGCCGCACCGTGGCCAATTCGCGCGACAGGTCCAGTTCGGACAGGTGCGAACGCAGGTTTTCGCCGGCCTTGCCCTTGATCTCGTCCGCGCGTTCGCGGATCGCGTCGAGACCGCCGTACTGCCCGAGCCACTTGGCCGCCGTCTTGGGCCCCACCCCGGGGATGCCCGGGATGTTGTCCGAGGTGTCGCCCATGAGCGCGAGCAGATCGACGATCCGTTCGGGCGGGACACCGAACTTCTCTTCCACACCCGCACGGTCCAGCCGGCGCCCGCGCATCGTGTCCACGAGCGTGATGCGCCCGTTGACGAGCTGCGCCATGTCCTTGTCGCCGGTGGAGATCAGGACCTCGTAGCCCTCGCCCGCCGCCTTCTCCGCGAGCGTGGCGATCACGTCGTCGGCTTCCACGCCGGTCTCGCGGAGCATGGGCAGGCCCAGGCCCTCGATCACCGCGAGCAGCGGCTCGATTTGGTCGCGGAGATCGTCCGGCATGGGCGGGCGGTTCGCCTTGTAGTGCTCGAAGAGATCGTCCCGGAATGTACGCCCCGGCGCGTCGAACACCACCGCGAGGTGCGAGGGCGACTCCTCGCGCAGCATGCGGCGGAGCATGTTCACGACGCCGTAGACCGCGCCGGTGGGGCGCCCGTCCGCGGTCGTCAACGGCGGCAATGCATGAAAGGCGCGATAGAGGTACGAGGAACCGTCGACCAGAACGAGCTTGCCCTTGCTCATCGCGTCGCTCCGGCCGGGGCGTGCGACGTCGCGGGCCGGGGTGCGTTCTTCGCGGAGGTCGACTTGGACTTCTGCGGGAGATAGAGGGGTCCGGACTGTCCGCACCCGGCCAGCACCGCCGTGCCGGCCGCCAGTAACGTCAGGGCCCCGATCAGGCAAAAGAGGCGGAGAAACGGTCTTTGGGTCACGGTTGCCCTCAACTTGGCGCGGCGGACAGGCACGATTATAGTGAGGGTGTCCACACTCCGGAGCGCGGCATGCGTCCGATCCACGCCTGGCTCGCGGAATACGGCGAGAGCCACCGCCATCCGGTCAACAAGGCGGTCCACTGGGTGTGCGTCCCGCTGATCATGCTTTCGCTGGTGGCACTCTTCGCCGCCATACCGCGCCCGGACGCCTTCGCGATCTCGCCGCTCCTCACCTGGGGCACCGTGCTGATCGCGCTCGCGATCGGTTATTACCTCGTGCTCGCGCCGCGGCTCGCGCTGGGCATGCTGCTCGTCGGTGCCGCCCTCGTGTTCGCGACCTGGGCACTGAGTCTCCTGCCGTGGCCGCTCGCGGCCACCGGCGCGGTGATCTTCGTGGTTTCATGGATCGGCCAGTTCATCGGTCACCACGTCGAAGGCCGCAAACCGTCCTTCCTCAAGGACGTGCAGTTTTTGCTGATCGGCCCGCTCTGGCTGCTCGCCTGGCTCTACCGCCACTTCGACGTCCGCATCGCCTGAACCGCCGGCTAGGTGCGCAGCTGCGCTGCGCGCAGCACTCACGCCCTGATGCCGAACTGCTCCCTCTCCGGAGTCGAGGGACGGTCAAGCAGGTGCCGTCTCCCCTCCCGAGGGGAGAAGGACCGGTTGAGGGGGATTGGATTATTGGCGCAGCATCGCTGCGCTCTTCTTCTCTCCCGGAATCCCGTGCGGAGCGCCGAGCATCGCAGGGCGCCGGGGTCCCCGGCCTCCGAAGGAGGGCGCGGCACGAACGCCGCGCGTCGCCAGTCGGGACAGGGACGTCCCGTCTGGCGGCCCCTTGGTGCCCGAGAAGCACAGGGCAGTCCGCGTCAGCGGTCCGCGGAGCCCGGGCGCCCTTTCTTTGGGCGCACGAGGAAAGGAACCCGGGGTGCGGGGCGGAGCGCCCGCGAACAACCAATCCGCAGCGCAGCTGCCTCTTATCCTTCTGCTGCGCGCAAACTATTTACGCCGCAGCGCCGGCGAGCTTCTCCTTCAACTCGCCCGACCGATACATCTCCATGAGAATGTCGGTCCCGCCGAGCAATTCGCCCTTGACGTAAACCTGCGGATAGGTCGGCCAGTTCGAGTACTGCTTGAGCGACTCGCGCAGCTCCTGGTCCTCCAGGATGTTCACGTGCGCGAATTCCGCGCCGGTGCTGCGCAGGATCTGCACGGACTGCGCGCTGAAACCGCACTGCGGGAAGTCCGGCGTTCCCTTCATGAAGATCACGACCGGCTGGTCGAGATACTCGCGAATCCTGTCTTCCACGCTCATCGAATCTCTCCCGGCCCGAAATGGGCCTGCATCATTGCGGTCCGCGCGTCTGGCGCCGGCCGCGGGAATGTCTGTTGGACCATCGTTTCAGTAGATGGTGCCGCTCTCGCGCTCTTCAAGGCGTCCGAAGACTGCGAGCCGCTCTTCGGCGGACATGCCGCCCCAGAGGGCAATCTCGTCGAGGGTGCGGAGGCAACCCTCGCAATAGCCGTCGTCCCCCATGCGGCAAACGCCTACGCAGGGACTTTCCGGATACTGCGCGAGTGCCTCCTCCGCCCTCATGCGCGTTCGCGCGGCGGCCGTTCAGCCGCCGAAGTTCTTGCCGGCGAAGTCCCAGTTCACGATTTCCCAGAACGCTTCCAGGTACTTGGGCTTCGCATTGCGGTAGTCGATGTAGAAGGCATGCTCCCACACGTCGCAGGTCAGGATCGCGGTCTCGCCGGTGCGCAGCGGCGTCTCCGCGTTCTGCCCGTTCATGATGGCGAGCTTGCCGTCGTCCTTCTTCACGAGCCACGTCCAGCCGGAGCCGAAGAGCCCGCCGGCCTTGCCGTTGAACTCCTCGCGGAACTTGTCGAACGAACCGAAGGCCTCGTCGATGGCTTCGGCGAGCTTGCCCGACGGCTTGCCGCCGCCGTTGGGGCTCATGGAGTTCCAGTAGAAGGTGTGGTTCCACGTCTGGGCGGCGTTGTTGAAGATGCCGCCGGTGGCCTTCTTGACGATGTCCTCCAGGGACATGTTCTCGAACTCGGTGCCTTCGATGCCGTTGTTCAGCTTCTTGACGTAGCCCTGGTGATGCTTGCCGTAATGGTATTCAAGCGTCTCCTTGGAAATGTGCGGAGCCAACGCATCCATTTCGTACGGGAGAGGCGGCAGTTCGTGTTTCATGGCAAACCTCCTTGACGCGAAATTGGGAAATCGCCGCGGACCGGCTTGTGCCCGCCGACGAATCGAGACTGAGTCTAATTATAACGCAGCCCGTGCGGGCCGGCGGTCGCCTAGCGCGAGGCGTCGCCGGGCTCGCCGGACTCTCCGTCGTCGTGGCGCCGCGCCCCGCGCCCCCCGAACAGGGCCTCGGCAACGGCGATGATCGCGCCGATCGTGATGGCGGAATCCGCCACGTTGAAGGCGGGGAAGTACCACACGTGATGCCAGTGGACCTGGACGAAGTCGATCACGTGCGAGTGCCAGACACGGTCGATCGCGTTGCCGAGCGCGCCGCCGAGGATCAGCGACAGGCCGGCGGCCAGCCAGGCGTGCCCGCGCGCCGGGAGCCGCCGCAGCCATACGAGGATGGCGGCCGTGAAGACCAGGGCGAGAACCACGAAGAACCACTGCTGCCAGCCGTTGGCGCCGGCGAGGAAGCTGAACGCGGCGCCCCGGTTGAACAGCAGGGTGATGTTGAGCACGGGCAATACCTCGACCCGTGCGTAGGGACGCAGGTAATACAGCACGATCAGCTTGGAGAACTGGTCCGCGATCACCACGAGCAGGCCGAGATACACCCAGCGGACCGGCGGGTGGCGCGGCACTAGGAACGCTTCCGCGTCGAAATGACGCATCCGGGCCGCCAGCCTTTTCACGCCGGGAAGTTTCACGCCCATCGCCGCTCCTCGGGCCGTCCGCCCAGGTTGCCCGCGCAACGCCCGCACACGCCCGGGTAATCGGCATCCTCGCCGACGTCGGGGCGACGGTGCCAGCACCGTTCGCAGCGCTCGTGCGGGCTTGCCATCACGCGAACGTACCACGCGTCCCCGGCGGCCGGCTCCGCCGCGGCGCCGTCGGCCCCCGCAGCGGCGACGCGAGCGGCATCAGCCGGTGCCTCGTCGGCGGGATGCAGGTTGACGGCGGAAACGATGAACGGGAACTTCAGTTCGTCGACCAGGGGCGCCAGCCGGGCCACGTCGTCGTCGGCAAGGTAGAGGTCGACGACGGCCTCGAGCGAGCCGCGCACCACCTCCGCGCGCCGCTTCTCCTCGATCTGCTGCATCACCGCCTCGCGCACCGCGAAGACACGGTCCCAGGCCACGTCGTCGGCGGCCACGGCGGGCAGCTCGTGCCAGGTCGAGAGCATGACCGAGGCCTCGCGCTCGCCCGGCAGGTAATGCCAGACCTCCTCCGCGGTGAAGCACAGGACCGGCGCGAGCCAGCGCACGAGCGCCTCGGCCACGTGCCACAGCGCCGTCTGCGCGGAGCGCCGCCCGGCGCTCGCCGGCGGCATCGTGTAGAGCCGGTCCTTGGTGATATCGAGGAAAAGCGAGCCGAGCTCGACGACGCAGAAGTTGTGCACGCGCTGGTAGATGAGGTGGAAGTCGTAGCGCTCGTACGCCGCCTCGATCTCGGCGCCGAGCTCACGCGCCCGGGCGACGAGCCAGCGGTCCAGGGCCACCATGCCCTGCGCATCGATCGCGTCGCGCCGGGGCTCGAAGTCGTTGAGGTTGGACACCAGGAAGCGCAGCGTGTTGCGCATGCGGCGGAAGGCGTCCGCCGTGCGCTTGAGGATTTCGTCGGACACGGCGATTTCGCGCCGGTAGTCGGTGGAGGCGACCCAGAGGCGCAGGATGTCCGCGCCCAGGCTGTCGACGACCTTCTGCGGCGCGATGACGTTGCCGAGTGACTTCGACATCTTGCGGCCCTCGGAGTCCACCGTGAAACCGTGCGTCAGCACGCCGCGGTACGGCGCCGCGCCGGTGAGGGCGACGCCGGTCAGGAGCGAGGACTGGAACCAGCCGCGGTGCTGGTCGGATCCTTCGAGGTAGAGGTCCGCGGGCACCTGCAGCTCGGGGCGCGCCGCCAGCACGCACTGGTGGGTCAGACCGGAGTCCAGCCACACGTCGAGGATGTCCGGCGCCTTCTCGTAATCCTTCGCGCCGTCCCCGAGCAACTCGGATGCATCGAGTTCGTCCCAGGCCTCGAGCCCGTCCTCGGCGACGCGGTCTGCGACCTGCTCCATCAGCTTCGCGCTGTCGGGGTGCGGCTCGCCGGTCTCGCGATGCAGGAACAGCGCCAGGGGCACGCCCCAGATGCGCTGGCGCGAGATGCACCAGTCGGGCCGCCCCTCGACCATGCCGCGGATGCGCTCGGCCGCCCAGGCCGGCGTCCAGTTCACCTTCCCGATTGCGTCCAGCGACTTCCCGCGCAGATCGTTGGCGGCGAGATCGATGAACCACTGCGGCGTCGCACGGAAGATCAACGGCGTCTTGTGGCGCCAGCAGTGCGGATAGCTGTGGCGGTACCTGCGGTGGGCGAGCAGCGCACCGCGCCGCTCGAGTTCGGCCACGATCGTGCGGTTCGCCTCGTCGAGGTCCTGCCCGGCGACGAGCGGCGTGCCCTCGACGAAGCGGCCCGTGCCGTCCACGGGATTGAAGACCTCCAGGCTATTGCGCACCCCGACGCGGTAGTCGTCCTGCCCGTGGGCGGGCGCCGTGTGCACGGCGCCGGTGCCCGCCTCCAGCGTGACGTGGTCGCCGAGCACGACCGGCACTTCCTTGTCCAGCCAGGGATGGCGCAGGCGCACGCCCTCGATGGCCGCACCCTTGGCCCGCCCCAGCGTCTCGACGTTGTCCGCGCCGTAGTACTCGGTGGCCGCCTCGGCGAGCCCGTCGGCGAGCACCAGCGCTTCGCGCCGGCCGCCGATGTCGGCCGCGACGAGCACGTAGTCAAGTTCCGGATGCAGCGTCACCGCCTCGTTGGCGGGCAACGTCCAGGGCGTGGTGGTCCAGATCGGCACGGACAGTGGCAGCCCGGTCTCCACGCCGAACAGCCGCGCGACCGCCTCGGGCTCGACGGCGGCAAAGCGCACGTCGACCGCCGGCGAGGTCTTGTCGGCATACTCGACCTCCGCCTCCGCCAGCGCCGAGCGGCAGTCCAGGCACCAGTGGACGGGCATGTCGCGCCGCACCAGATAGCCCGCGCGGATCATCGCCGCCATGGCCCGCAATTCGCGCGCCTCGTAGTCGCGGTTGAGCGAGAGATACGGCCGGTCCCAGTCACCGAGAACGCCGAGGCGGATGAAGTCGCGCCGCTGACGGTCGATCTGTTCGCGCGCATAGGCGCGGCACGCCTCGCGGAACTCCCCGCGCGGCATGTCCCGGCCCTTGCGCCCCGTCTTCTTCTCCACGGCGTGTTCGATGGGCAGGCCGTGGCAGTCCCAGCCGGGGACGTAGGGCGCGTCGTAGCCGGCGAGCGTGCGCGAGCGCACGACGATGTCCTTGAGGATCTTGTTGACGGCGTGGCCGATATGGATGTCGCCGTTCGCGTAGGGCGGACCGTCCGCGAGCACGAACTTCGGGCGACCCTCGGAGACCTTGCGGATGCGCCCGTAAAGGTCCTCGCTCTTCCAAACCGCCAGGCGCTCGGGCTCGCGGCGCGACAGGCCCGCGCGCATCGGCATCTCGGTCTGGGGCAGATTCAGCGTATCCCGGTATTCAGAACTCATTCCCACTTCCTGGTTCGTCGTTCCCTGAGGCGCGGTCCGTGCCGCGCCAGTCCAGTCCGCGCGCGCGGAGCCAGCGTCCGCCGGCCGCGACATCCTCGCGCATCGTCGCCGTCAATGCATCCAGCCCCGTGAAACGCTCCTCGGGGCGCAACCGGGCGAGGAAATCCACGCCCAGCGCCCGGCCGTACAGGTCGCCGTCGAAGCCGGGGAAATAAACCTCCAGCAGGCGTCGGCGGCCGGCGACGGTCGGACGGTCGCCGACGTTCGCCATGCCGTGGCGCGGTCCACCCGGCGTACCCGTCGCGCGCACCACGTAGATGCCCGCCAGCGGCGGCGGCCGGCGACCGAGCGCCAGGTTGGCCGTCGGGAACCCGAGGCGCCGGCCGAGGCGATCGCCCGTCACCACGCGTCCCCACACCCGGTACGGGCGTCCCAGCAGCGACGCGGCGTCGTCGAGCCGGTGCTCCTCGAGCGCGGCGCGCACGCGCGAGCTCGAGATCCGCTGCCCGTCAGCCGCGACGGGCGGCACGCCGGTTACCGTGAAGCCGTGGCGCCGCCCCGCGTCCGCGAGCAGCGCGACGTCCCCGCGGCGCCTGCGCCCAAAACGAAATTCCTCGCCCACGACCACGTGGCGCGCGCCCAGGCCGTTTGCCAGCACGTCCGCCGCGAAAACCTCCGGCTCCTGCGATGCCAGTCCGCGGTCGAAGCGCAGGCAGGCAAAGGCATCCACGGTGCCGAGTCCCGCCAGCAAGCGCCACTTGCTCACGAAACGGGCGAGCCGCGCCGGGGCCTCGCCGCCCGCGAAATACTCGTCGGGAAGCGGCTCGAAACTCACGACCACGAGCGGCAGCCGGCGTTCGCGCGCGACGGTCGCGGCCGTGGCGATGACCTCGCGGTGGCCGCGGTGCAGGCCGTCGAACTTGCCGATGGTAACCACGGAGCCGCCGGGGATCGTCCCCGCCGGCACTCGCGCGCGAATCAGACGCATTGCCCGCAAAACGGCAAATTATACGGGCGTGCCGCCCGCGAGGCGCAGGTGCCGCGGACGCAGGCCGAGCATGACGAGCACGGCAGCGTAGACCGCCACGCCCTCGACGAGGAGCAACGCCAGGTGCCAGGCGCGCTCCCAGGCGGACCAATGCGTCCAGGCCGCGGTGCCGCCGGCACTGAACCACACCGCGGCCCCCATGGCGACGACGGCCGCGAACACCCGGGCCAGCAGCAGCCCCCAACCGGCGACCGGCACGTAAATCCCGCGCCGGCGCAGGCCGCGCAACAGCAGTCCGCCATTGACCAGCGCCGCGAGCGACGTGGACAGCGCCAGGCCCGCGTGCGGCGCCATGCCCCCGCTGAAGGCCCACGGCAGCACCACTGCGAGGTTGAGCACGAGGTTGACGCCCACGGCGACGATCCCGATGCGTACGGGCGTCCGGGTCTCCTGGCGCGCGAAGTAGGCCGGTGCGAGGACCTTGACCAGGGCGAAGCCCGTCAGCCCCACGGCGTAGGCCATGAGGCTGGCGCTCGCCATGAAGACGTCGTGCCGGTCGAAGCGGTGGTAACCGAAGATGGTGGCGACGATGGGGCCGGCGAGAGCGAGCAGGCCGACGGCGGCGGCCGGCATGGCCACCACCGTGAGCCGGAGCGCGCGATCGAGCATGGCCGAGTACCGCCCGGTTTCGCCGCGCGCGTGGTGCTGCGCGAGCCCCGGCAGGATTACCGTGCCCAGGGCGATTGCGAACACGCCCAGCGGGAACTCCATGAGGCGGTCCGAGTAGTAGAGCCAGCTCACGCTGCCGCCCGCGAGGAACGAGGCGATCACGGTATCCACGAGCAGGTTGATCTGGGTGATCGAGGCGCCGAACATGATCGGAACCATGAGCCGGAAGACGTGGCGCACGCCGTCGTGGAAGAACCCGAGCGCCGGCCGCACCAGCATCCGCACACGGGCGAGCGCGGGCAACTGGATTGCGAGCTGGAGCACCCCGGCGACGAGCACCGCACCGGCCAGGGCGTAGATCGGGTGCGCGAGGTACGGCTCCACGGCGAATGCGGCGGTAATGAAGGCAACGTTGAGCAACACCGGGGCGAAGGCCGGCGGCCCGAAGCGCCCGTTGGCGTTGAGCACGCCGCCCGCGAAGGCCGTGAGCGAGATGAAGAACAGATAGGGGAAGGTGAAGCGCAGCAGCCCCGTGGCCAGCCGGAATTTCGCGGGGTCGGCATGGAAGCCCGGTGCGAACATCCACACGAACACCGGCGTCGCGAGCACGCCGATGGCGGTGAGCGCCAGCAGCACCGTCGCGAGCGTGCCCTCCGTGCGCGAGACGAGTTCGCGCACCTCCGCCTCGCTGCGTTGCGCGCGGTACTCGGCCAGCACCGGCACGAAGGCCTGCGAGAAGGCACCCTCGGCGAACAGGCGGCGGCCGAAGTTGGGAATCTTGAACGCCACCAGGAAGGCATCCATGCCCATGCCGGCGCCGAACTGGGTGGCGAAGACGACGTCGCGCGCAAAACCGAGCAGCCGCGAGAGCAGGGTGAACCCGCCGACGGTCGAAAGGTTGGCGAGAAAGCCGCGCCTCACGCCGCCGCCCGTCCGGCCCGCGGGGCGGAAGGCTTGAGGATATGGCCGCTTCGCGGCATACTATTGCGTTCCCTGTAGGTTTTCATGGAGACAGCAGTGGCGAATTCTCCCCAGGCCCGCAAGCGCGCACGGCAGTCGGAGCAGCGCCGGGCCCACAACCAGGCGCTGCGCTCGCGGATGCGCACCGCCCTCAAGAAGGCCGGCAAGGCCAGCGAAGCCAGTGACGCCGATCAGGCGCGCCAGGCCTTCCAGGCCGCGGTGCCCGAGATCGACAAGATGGTCGGCAAGGGCATCCTGCCCAAGAATACCGCCGCGCGCTACAAGCACCGCATCAACGCACGCATCAAGCGCCTGGCGAAGAGCTGACGAACCGTCGCGCCCGGCCGGTCCGGGGCGGGCGGTGCGCCGCCTTCCCCTGACGCGCCGGGCCGGCACGGGATCCGCCCCGACGCTCCCGCGCTCCCTCAAGACTCTGCCCCGCCCACGCTCGGACCTGCGTCCGCAGGGTGCCGGGCAAGCCAGGCCTCGGCGGCGGCGAGCAATTCCTCAAGGCCCGTCCGAGCCACCGAGGAGACCACGAACCACCGCCCGCTCCAGCGAAGTTCGGCGACGGCGGCTTCCGCCTGCTCCCGGGCGGCTTGGGGCGTGAGCAGGTCGGCCTTGGTAAAGACGAGCCAGCGCTCGCGCCCCGCCAGGTGCGGGTTGTGCTCGGCGAGTTCGCGCTCGATCGTGCGCACGATGCCCGCGTCGAACCCCTCCGGCGGGGCGATGTCCACCAGATGCAGCAGCAGCCGCGTGCGCTCCACGTGGCGCAGGAATCGCGTCCCCAGGCCATGCCCCGCGGCCGCCCCCTCGATCAGTCCCGGGACGTCGGCGATCACGAAACTGCGCTCCGGCCCCAGGCGCACCACGCCGAGCTGGGGATGCAGGGTGGTGAAGGGATAGCCGGCAACCTTCGGCCGCGCGGCCGAAACCGCCGTCAGGAGGCTCGACTTGCCGGCGTTGGGAAGCCCGACGAGCCCCACGTCCGCAAGCAGCTTCAGCTCCAGCCGCAACGTCCGCGCCTCGCCCTCGGTGCCGGGCGTCGAGCGGCGCGGGGCACGGTTGACGCTGGACTTGAAGTGCACGTTGCCGAGTCCGCCCCGGCCGCCCTTCGCCACCAGCAGACGTGCGCCGGGCTCGGCGAGATCGCCGATCAGCTCGCCCGTCTCGGCGGCATACACCAGCGTGCCCTCGGGAACGGGAACCTCTAGGTCGTGGGCGGACGCACCGGACATCTGCCGGCCCGCGCCGGCCTCGCCCGATCCGGCGCGGAAGCGCCGTTGCGTACGGAAGTCGGCCAGCGTGGTGAGACCGGGCTTCGCGACGAACCAGACGCTTCCCCCGCGGCCGCCGTCGCCGCCGTCCGGGCCACCTCGGGGCACGTACTTCTCGCGCCGGAAGCTCACGCAGCCATTGCCGCCGCGCCCGGCTTCCACGGTGACTGTGGCTTCGTCGACGAATTTCATGGGGCCGACCCTAGCCTGGAGTGTTCATGCGGCCGGAGACGAAAAACCCCGGCGGCGCCGGGGCTTTGTCGCGTCAGGGCTCGCGGCGCTCGTTCAGTCGGTCAGGACCGAGACGAACTTGCGGCCCTTGGGCCCCCGCACCCTGAAGTCCACGCGTCCGTCGGAACGCGCGAAGATCGTGTGGTCGCGCCCCAGGCCGACGTTCTCGCCGGCGTGGAAATGCGTGCCGCGCTGGCGCACGAGAATCTCGCCGGCGCTCACCTGCTGGCCGCCGAACCGCTTCACGCCGAGACGCTTCGACTGGGAGTCGCGCCCATTGCGCGAACTGCCGCCTGCCTTCTTATGTGCCATCTCTCGTCTCCCGCGTTACTTGCTGAGGATTTCCGAAATCCGGACGTCCGTGTAGTGCTGCCGGTGACCGTACAGGCGCCGGTAGTTCTGGCGGCGCTTGAACTTGATCACGCGCACCTTGCGGTTGCGTCCGTGGGCGGCGATCTCGCCGCGCACCTTCGCGCCTTCCACATAGGGGCTGCCGACCGTGACATCCCCGTCGTCGCCCGACACGAGGGCCACGCGATCGAACTCGACCGCCTCGCCTTCTGCCGCCGGGAGCTTCTCGAGGCGGACGGTTTCGCCCGGGGAGACCGGGTACTGCTTGCCGCCGGAAACGATGACCGCGTACATATTCCGAATTCCGTTGCGTGGCCGTAGCGAATCGCGAATGATAGGCCGCGAGGCGCCGGGCAGTCAACCCGCGGGACGGCCGCCCCCGGGGCGGCGCACCGCCCCCGAGTTGACTTCGCGCAGGCCGCTGCCTACGATCCGCCGATTCTCCGGCCGATGGCTTCCATGGATCTCTCCCGCATCACCGCGCTGGTTTCCGACGACCTGGCCGCGGTGGATCGGTTCATCCGCCGGCGGCTCGCCTCCGACGTCGGGCTGATCAACGAACTCGCCAATCACATCGTCGCGGGCGGCGGCAAGCGCCTGCGCCCGCTGACGGTGCTGCTGTCCGCGCACGCGGCCGGCTACTCGGGCGAGCAGCACATCAACCTGGCGGCGGTGGTGGAATTCATCCACACGGCCACGCTGCTCCACGACGACGTGGTGGATGGTTCCGAGCGGCGCCGCGGGCGCGAAACCGCCAACGCGCTGTGGGGCAACGCGGCGAGCGTACTGGTCGGCGATTTCCTCTACTCGCGCGCATTCCAGATGATGGTCGAGGTGGACCGCATGCGCGTGATGTCCGTGCTCGCCGACGCCACCAACGCCGTGGCGGAGGGCGAGGTCCTGCAGCTCATCCATTGCAACGATCCGGACACGAGCGAGGAGCGCTACTTCGCCGTAATCGAGCGCAAGACGGCGCGGCTGTTCGAGGCCGCGGCAAGGCTGGGGGCCGTCCTCGCCGGGCACGACCGGGAGACCGAAGACGCCTTCGGCGCGTTCGGGCTGAACCTGGGCATCGCCTACCAGCTCGTCGACGACGTCCTCGACTACAGCTCCAACCCCGCCGAGACGGGGAAGAACCTGGGCGACGACCTCGCCGAGGGCAAGGCGACGCTGCCATTGATCTATGCGCGCGACCATGCCGGCGAGACCGAGGTCAAGGCGCTGCGCCGGGCCATCGAGCGCGGAGGCACCGACAACCTCTCCGCGGTGGTGGCCACCATCGAGAACTCGGGGGCCCTGGAATACGCGCGCCGCCGCGCCGAGGCCTTCCGCGCGGCCGCCGAGGAAGCGCTCGGCGTGATGGCGGCGTCGCCCTACCGCGACACGCTTTCCGCGCTGGCGGCGTTCGCCGTCGAACGCGCCTATTGAGAAACACCGCCCGATCCATTGCGTCCGGGCCATCCCTTCAAATAAAATAGCGCGCTCAGTCGGGGTGTAGCTCAGCCTGGTAGAGCACTACGTTCGGGACGTAGGGGTCGTAGGTTCAAATCCTGTCACCCCGACCATTTCCTGCTCCCGCGCCGGCCGGCGATCCGGCCCCTCTCCGGAGAGTGCGTCGTCGCCTCTCCCGCCTCCACCGCTCCGCGTCCGACGCGTTTCGCGCCCGGGCACGGCATTCAGTGCAGCAGACGGCCCAGCCGGCGGCGCCAGTCCGCCGGGCGCGGATCGTCACGCCCGGCGATTTCCACGAGGTCCAGCAGCGCGCGGCGCAGCCGTCCGCCGCGCCATTCCCGGTCGGCCTCGAGGGCACGCAGCAGCTTGGCCGCCGCCTCGTCGAGGTGGCCCGCCATCACGTCATAGGCCGCGAGCGCGTGCAGGGCCTCCGGATCGCCCGCCTCGGCCCGCTGTGTGAGCGCGGCCGGGGCGGGGGCGTGCGACAGCGCCTCGGCGAAACGCAGACGCCCCGCGAGCGCGCGGCCCGGTGGTTCGTCGCGGGCGGACTCGGGCAGGGCTTCGTAAAGTGCGCCGGCGCGGTCGGCCATGCCGCGCGCTAGGTAGTGGTCGCCGAGGGCCGCCGCGATGCCGGCGTCACCGGGGTGGCGGTCGCGCGCCGCCTCCAGCGCCCGCACCGCCTCGTCCCGACGCCCCTGGCGCTCCAGCTCCCGGGCGCCGCGCACGACGTCGCCCGCCGGGTCCGGCAGATGGGGCTTGAGGAATGTCTCCACGGCGTTCTCGGGGCGCGCCCCCACGAACTCGCCCACGACCCGTCCGTCGCGGAACAGCTTGACCGTGGGCAGGCCGCGGACCCCATAGCGCGCCGCGAGCTCCCGCTCGCTGTCCGTATCCACCCGGGCCAGCGACACGGTCCCGCCGTGGCGGGCCACGACCGCCTCCAGCACCGGGCCCAACATGCGGCAGGGCCCGCACCACGCGGCCCAGAAGTCCACGAGCACCGGCTTGTGCCGCGACGCCTCGATCACCCGCGACTGGAAGTCGCCGGCGCCGACGTCGAACGAATCGGGGGTAGCCACTGCGGTTTCCCGCAGGCCCGTTGGTTTCTATATGCGGGCGCGCCGCGGGCGTTTCAACGCGGGCGCGCGCCGTGCCCGTCCGGCAGCGCGACCGGCTCGAGCGCAATGCACTCGCCCTCGAAATGCTCCCAGTGCCAGGCGAACGTGCGCCCGGTCTCGGGGTGCACGGCGCGGGGGGCCAGCTCGGCGAGCGGGCGCAGGACGAAGGCGTACCGCAGGATGTCGGCACGCGGGACCGTCAGGTCGTCGCGGCGGATGATCTCGTCGCCGAAGAGAATGAGGTCGAGGTCGAGTTCGCGCGAGGAATTCGGCACCGCACGGCGGCGCCCGGCGAGCTTTTCCAGCGACTTGAAGTGCGCGGTCAACGCTTCGGGCGATGCCGCGCTCCGACCGCGGACCACGCAATTGACGAAATCCGGCCCCTCGAAGCCCACCGGCGACGAACGATATGCGGGCGAATGCGCGAGCGGACCGCACACGGCCTCGAGCGCCGCCAGCGACGCCGGCACGTGGCGCAGCGGCTCCACATTGCTGCCGATGGCGACGTAAATCTCGCGCTCAACCACCGTCGCGCTCGCCCCGCTCGATCTCCACGCCGACGCTGGCCGCACCCGTCACCGCACCGGGCTTGCGCACGCGAACGCGCAGCCACGGCACGCCGAATTCCTCGCGCAGGCACCGGGCCACCGCTTCCGCCAGGGTTTCCACCAGCCCCCATTCGCGCTCGCCCGCCAGGGCCTGTACCCGCTTGGAAACGGCCTTGTAGTCCACGGCGTCCTCGATGCGGTCGCTCCTCGCGGCGCGCGCCGCATCGGTGCCCAGCTCGAGGTCGAACACCACGCGCTGGCGGATGCGCCGTTCCCATTCGAAGATCCCGATCGTCGCCTCGACCTTCAGCGCCTCGATCAGTACGCGATCCATTAGATTGCCTCCTCCTGCGGATTCACGAGCCGGCCGGCGCCCGCCTCACGCCGGTTCCGCCACGGGCGGCACGAGCTCCTCCAGCGGCCAACGCGCCCGGACGCCGGGTTCGCCGCGCTCGCCCGCGGCGAGCCGCCGCCACCCCGCGTACGCAATCATTGCACCATTGTCGGTGCACAGTGCCGGCGCCGGGAAGCGCACCTGCGCCCCCCGCTCGGCCGCGCGCACGGAGAGCGCTTCGCGCAAACGCCGGTTCGCGGCCACGCCGCCGGCCACGACGAGCGTGTCCAGGCGCGCGGTGTCGAGTGCACGCATGGCCTTGGCCACGAGCGTTTCGACGACGGCGTCCTCGAAGGCGCGCGCGAGATCCGCACGCGCCCGCCCGTCGCCGGGCTCGACGTCGCGGGCCGCGTACAGCACCGCGGTCTTCAGTCCGCTGAACGAAAAGTCGCAGCCGCGGCGATTGAGCAGCGGTCGCGGCAACTCGAAGCGGCCGGGGCGCCCCTGCTCCGCCAGCGCGGCGAGTTCCGGCCCGCCGGGATAGGGCAGGCCCAGCACGCTCGCGGTCTTGTCGAAGGCCTCGCCCGCCGCGTCGTCGAGCGTCGTCCCCAGCACGCGGTAGCGCCCCAGCGCCCGGGCCTCGACGAGCAGCGTGTGCCCGCCGGATACCAGGAGCACGACGAAGGGGAAATCCGGCCCGTCCTCGGCCATCGACGGCGCCAGCAGGTGTGCCTCGAGGTGGTTGACTCCGACCACCGGCAGGTCGCGGGCACCGGCGAACGCGCTGCCGAGAGACGCCCCCACGAGCAAGGCCCCGATCAAACCCGGCCCGGCGGTGTACGCGACCGCATCGGGCGCCGGCGCCTCATCGAGCACCGCGCGGAGCATCGGCGCCAGGCGCCGGAGATGGTCGCGCGAAGCGAGTTCCGGCACGACGCCGCCGTAAACCCGGTGCACGCCCACCTGGCTGAAGAGTTGCTCCCAGACGATGCCTGCGCCCTCTTCCCACAGGGCGACCCCGGTTTCGTCGCAGGACGTCTCGATGCCCAGTACTCGCACGGAAAAACCGCCGTTTGCTCCGCTGGCGAGGATACACCGGGTCGCTGGCGCGGCGCGGCAACGCGGGTTAAAGTGCCGGTCCGGCGCAGGGAGGATTTCATTTGCGCCCGGACGACAATTTCTCGAGGAAACCTGTAATGAATCGGACCATCGTCATCACCGCCGCCGTTGCCGGCGCTCTGGCGCTCGGCGCCTGTTCGCAGTCGCGGCATCCGGCACCGAAGGATGCGGGCATGGCCGCGACCGCGGCGAACACTGCCGCGGCACCGGCCGCCGGCACCAACCCGTTGTTCACCGCCAGCCCGCTGCCTTTCCACGCACCGCAGTTCGACCAGATCACGGACGGCGACTTCAAGCCCGCCATTGACGCGGGCATGAAACGCCAGCTTGCGCAGGTCCGGGCGATCGCCAACAACCCGGCGCCGCCCACGTTCGACAACACGCTGGTCGCCCTGGAAAAGAGCGGGCGCATGCTCGACCGCACGATGATGACGTTCAACGCGCTCACCAGTGCCAACACGGACCCGGCCCTGCAGAAGGTCCAGCAGGAAGAGGCGCCCCGCCTCGCCGCCCACCACGACGCGATCTTCCTCGACCCCAAGTTGTTTGCACGCGTCGAGGTCATCTACAACCAGCGCGACAAGCTCAAGCTGGACCCGGAATCGAAGCGGCTGGTGACCTGGTACTACCAGCAGTTCGTGCACGCGGGCGCGAAGCTGTCGCCGCAGGACCGGGCCAAGCTCAAGAAGCTCAACGAGGAAGCGGCGACGCTTTCGACGCGCTTCGTCAACAAGCTCCTCGCGGCCACGAAGGACGGTGCGCTGGTAGTCTCCGACAAGTCGAAGCTCGCCGGCCTCTCCGATTCGCAGATCACCGCCGCCGCCGACACGGCCAAGGCCCGGGGCCTCGCCGGAAAATGGGTGATCCCGCTGCAGAACACCACACAGCAGCCCGACCTGGAATCGCTTTCCGACCGTTCCGTGCGCAAGGAGCTGTTCGAGGATTCCTGGAACCGCGCCGAACACGGCGGCAAGGACGACACCCGCTCCACGATCGCCAAACTGGCCAAGGTGCGCGCGGAAAAGGCAAAGCTGCTCGGTTACCCCAACTATGCCGCCTGGAAGCTCGTAACCCAGATGGCGAAGAAGCCGTCCACCGTGGACGCCTTCCTGGGCAAGCTCGTCGGCCCCGCCACCGACAAGGCGCGCGCGGAAGCGGGCGAACTCCAGAAGCTGATCCACAGCGAAGGCAAGAGCTTCACCCTCCAGCCCTGGGACTGGGAGTACTACGCGGACAAGCTCCGCAAGCAGAAGTACGACCTCGACTCCAGCGAGACCAAGCCCTACTTCGAGCTCGACAACGTGCTGAAGAAGGGCGTCTTCTACGCGGCCAACCAGCTCTACGGAATCACCTTCAAGGAGCGTCACGACATCCCCGTCTGGAACAAGGACGTGCGCGTGTTCGAGGTGTATGACAAGGACGGCAAGCCGCTCGGCCTGTTCTACGCCGACTACTACAAGCGCGACAACAAGTCCGGCGGCGCCTGGATGGACAACCTCGTGCAGCAGTCGAAGCTGCTGGGCACGAAGCCGGTCATCTACAACGTGCTCAACATTCCGAAGCCGCCCGCGGGCCAGCCGACGCTGCTGACCTTCGACGAGGTCACCACGATGTTCCACGAGTTCGGCCACGCGCTGAACGGCTTCTTCGCCGACGAGCAGTACGCGAGCCTCTCGGGCACCAACACGGCGCGCGACTTCGTGGAGTATCCCTCCCAGTTCAACGAGCACTGGGCGCTATATCCCAAGGTGCTCAAGCACTATGCGCTCAACTACAAGACGGGCAAGCCGATGCCCGAGGCGCTGGTCAAGAAACTCATGAAGGCGCGTCATTTCAATTCCGGCTATGACATGACGGAACTGGTCGCGGCCGCCGAACTGGACATGCAGTGGCACGAACTGCCGGCCAGCGCGCCGGAGCAAGACCCGGACACGTTCCAGCGAAAGGCGCTGAAGAAGACGGGCGTATACATGGCGCAGGTGCCGCCGCGGTACCGGTCGAGCTACTACATGCACATCTGGGGCAATGGCTACGCCGCCGGCTACTACGCGTACATGTGGACGGAGATGCTGTGCGACGACAGCTACCAGTGGTTCCTCGACCACGGCGGCCTGACGCGCAAGAACGGCCAGCGGTACCGCGACATGATCCTGTCGCGCGGCAACACAGAAGACCTCGAGACGATGTTCGAGAACTTCTACGGCAGCAAGCCGAAGATCGGCCCCATGCTCAAGTACCGGGGGCTGACCAAGACCTGACCGCACGACCGACTTGCTCGCGACCCGACGGGCCGGCCCTGCGCCGGCCCGTCTTACTATGGTCTCCCGACCGGAACCGGCGTCCGGAGGCCGAGCCCCATGGAATTCGACGATTACGTCCGCCACGATGCCACCGGCCTCGCCGCGCTGGTCGCCGGCGGCGAGGTGTCCGCCGCGGAACTCCTCGAGACCGCCGCGGCGCGCGCGGATTCGGTCAACCCGGCGCTGAACGCGATCGTTCACCGCTTCGACGGCCGCGCCCGCGGCTGGATTGAAGCCGGACTGCCGGATGGCCCCTTCCGCGGCGTGCCCTTCCTGCTCAAGGATCTGACCGCTGCCCTGCCGGGCGAGCCGATGAGCGGGGGCAGCCGTTTCGACGCCGGTTATCGGCCGGATTACGAGCACGCCATCGTCACGCGCTTCCGGGCGGCGGGGCTCCTGCCCTTCGCCAGGACGAATTGCCCGGAATGGGGCCTGGCGCCGGTGACCGAGCCGCGCCTGTTCGGCCCCTGCCGCAACCCGTGGAACCGCGAGCTGACCCCCGGCGGCTCCAGCGGCGGCAGCGCCGCCGCGGTCGCCGCCGGCATCGTGCCCGCCGCACACGCGAACGACGGCGGCGGCTCCATCCGGATTCCGGCGTCGTGCTGCGGCCTGGTCGGGCTCAAGCCGTCGCGCGGCCGGACGCCCGCCGGGCCACGGCGGCGCGACGCGTGGTGGGGCGCGTCGATCGACCACGTGCTCACCCGCAGCCTGCGCGACACCGCGGCACTGCTGGATCTAGTCAGCGGGCCGGACGTCGGGGCGCCGTATTCCGCCCCGCCGCCGCCATACGCCTACCGCGAGGCGACCGCGCGCGACCCGCAGCGGCTGCGCATCGCGCTGTGCACCGAACCGCTGCTGAGCCGCACGGTCGACGCCCCCTGCCGGGAGGCGGCGGAGGCGGCGGCCGGCCTCTTCGAGGACCTCGGCCACGCGGTCGAACGCTTCACGCCGACGGTGCCGCGGGAGGCGATCCTCCACGATTACATGGTGCTCGTCGCCGCGAACACCAGCGCGGAGGTGGCGCTCGCCGCCGCACGCCACGGACGGCGCCCGCGGCGGGCCGAGCTGGAACCCACGACGCGAGCCCTTGCGCGCCTCGGGCGGGCCTTGTCGGGCGACGAGGTCGCACTCGCCTGGGAACGGCTCGGGATATTCTCGCGCGCACTCGCGCACGCACTCGACCGTTACGATGTACTGTTGACGCCGACACTGTCGCAGACGCCTCGTCCGATCGGCGCACTGGAGCCGCGCGGCATGAAACGCGCGGCGCTCGCGATCCTCAACACATTGCCGCTGGCAAAAGGATTCCTGATGGCCGACGCCCTGGCACTCTTCGCCGAAGACGTTTTCGAGTTCATCGGCTACACGCCGCTGGCCAACATCACCGGCCAGCCGTCGCTCTCGCTGCCGCTCGGGCAGACCGGCGACGGCGTGCCGGTGGGCGTACTCGCGACCGGGCGCTACGGCGCCGAGCACGACCTGGTCAGCCTCGGCGCCCAGGCCGAGCGCGCCCGCTCCTGGCACCACCGCTTCCCGGCACCGGTATGAGCGCGCGGCAAGACCTGCCGACGCCGCCGCGGCGCCTCGACTTCAAGCGCGATCCCGCGGCGGTCGCCGACGACCTGGAGCGCCGGCTGGTGCGCGCGCGGCGGCAGATCGAGGACGCGGTCGAGGCAGAAGGAACCGACCCCGTGCCGCTACTGGAACTGATCGAGGAGGACCTGGGCCGGCGCTTCGCCCCGCTGCGGCATCTCAACTCGGTGGCGGGAACCCCCGAGGTGCGGGCGGCGTTCGAGCGCGTGCTGGCGGCCATGACGGAGTTCGGCACCTGGCTGGGCCAGCACCAGGGCCTCTACCGGCGGTTCCGCACCATGCAGCAATCCCGGGGCTTCGACGATCGCCCGCGCGCCGAGCGCGCGCTGGTGGAACACGCGCTGACCGGCTTCCGCCTCAGCGGTGCGGAACTGCCGGCCGCGGAACGCGAGCAGGTGCGTTCGCTGCTGTCCGAACTGTCCGAGTTGGGCAACCGCTTCGAAACGCAGGCGCTGGACGCCACCGACGCCTGGCACCTGACCGTGGCCGAACGCTCGGCGCTCGGCGGGGTGCCGGAGGCCGTCGTCGATCTGCTGGCCGAGCGCGCGCGTGCCGCCGACGAGCGCGGCTGGCGCGTAACGCTGGACCCGGCCGTCGTGGAGGCGGTGCTCACGCACGCCCACGACCGGCCGCTGCGCCGGCGCGTGCACGATGCCTGGATCAGCCGGGCTTCCGACGCGGGACCGCTGGCGGGGCGGCATGACAACGGCCCGGTCATCGAGAAGATCCTCGCCCGACGCCGCGCGCTCGCCCGCGCGATCGGCTACCGGGACTACGCCGGCTACGGCATGGCCGAGCGCATGGTCACCGAGCCCGACGAGGCTCGCGCCTTCCTGCGGGATCTGGCGCACCGCGCCCGGCCGCGCGCGCAGGAAGAGTTTGCCGAACTCGAGGACTTCGCCCGGTCCCGCGGCGCGGAGGACGAGCTCGCGCCCTGGGACATCGCCTACTGGAGCGAGCAACTGCGCGAGGAGCGCTACGGGTTCGACGAGGAACGGCTGCGCCGCTACCTGCCGGTGGAACACGTGCTTTCCGGGCTCCGGCGCCTCTTCCGGCACCTGTACGGGCTGCGCATCGAAACCCGGCGCGACATCGCCGCGTGGCACCCGGACGTCATGGCCTGGACGCTGCGCGACCGGGACGGGGAACGTATCGGGCGCCTCTACCTCGATCTCTATGCGCGACCGGGCAAGCGTGGCGGCGCCTGGATGGACGAGGGCGGGCACCGCGTGCGGCTGGACGGGGTCACGCTCGAGCCGACGGCCTTCCTCACGGCGAACTTTCTCCAGCCCGCGGGCAACCGCCCCGCACTGATCGGGCATGACGACGCGGTCACGCTGTGCCACGAACTCGGCCACTGCCTGCACCACCTGCTCACGCGCGTCGACTATCCCTCCGTGGGCGGTATCTCCGGCGTGGAGTGGGACGCCGTCGAATTCCCCAGCCAGCTCCACGAGGAATTCGCGTGGCACCCGGCCGGGCTCGCCCGACTCGCCGCCGAGGCGGACACGGGCGCCCCGCTGCCGCGGGCACTCGTCGACGCACTCGGCGCGTCGCGGCGTTTCCAGGGCGCGATGCGGCTCGTGCGCCAGCTCGAGTTCGCCCTCTTCGACCTGGAACTGCACCGCCTGGACGTGGCCGAGCCGACGATCGGCGACGTGCGCCGCGTCCTCGCCGGCGTGCGGCGCGAGGTGCGCGTCACGCCCGTCTCCCCGGTGGACCGCTTCGAGTGCGCTTTCGCGCACATTTTCGGCGGCGGTTACGCGGCCGGCTACTACAGCTATCTCTGGGCCGAGGTGATGGCGCGCGACGCGTTTGCCGCCTTCGCCGGCGACGGCGACTTCAACGCACGGGCGGCACGCCGGCTCGCGGACACGGTGCTCGCCTGCGGGGGGAGCCGCCCCGCGCGGGAACTGTACCGGGCGTTCCGCGGCCGGGACCCCGAGCCCGGCGCACTGCTCGCGGCCTACGGAATCGATGCGGCGCGACCGGTAAAATAGCCGCTTGCCCGCAAAGCCCAGCGCCCACTGCCCTGCACGAACCATGAAACTCGCGACCTGGAACGTCAATTCGCTGCGCGTGCGCCTGGAGCACGTCCTCGGCTGGAGCGCCGAGGCCGGACCCGACGTCGTCGCGCTGCAGGAAACGAAGATCCCCGACGACGCCTTCCCGCTGGAGACGCTGCGGGAAGCCGGCTGGCATGCGCTGTACACCGGGCAGCCGGCCTACAACGGCGTGGCCCTGCTCTCGCGTCAGCCCCTCGAGTTCGTGGCCGACGCCCTGCCCGACTTCAACGACGGCCAACGCCGGCTGATCGCCGCGCGCCGCGGCGACCTGTGCATCGTCAACGTGTACGTCCCGAACGGGCAGAAGGTGGGCGCAGACAAGTACCAGTACAAGCTCGCCTGGCTGGAGGCGCTTGCCGCCTTCGTCGCCGGGCTCATGAAGGAGCACGCCGAAGTCGCGGTGCTCGGCGACTTCAACATCGCGCCCGAGGACCGCGACGTCCACGACCCCGCCGCCTGGGAAGGCTCCGTGCTAGTGAGCCCGCCCGAGCGCGAGGCATTCCGCACGCTCGTCGACCTCGGCCTCGCCGATGGCTTCCGCCTCTTCGAACAACCGGAGCAGAGTTTTTCCTGGTGGGACTACCGCCAGGGCGCATTCCGGCGCAACCGCGGCCTGCGCATCGACCACATCCTGCTATCCGCCGCCTCGGCCCGGCGCTGCCGGTCCGTGCGGATCGACCGCGAGCCGCGCGGCTGGCCCCGGCCGTCTGACCACGCGCCGGTCATCGCCGAGATCACCGAACCGTGAGCACCCGCGGTTCGCCGCGAGCGTTCAACCTGCGCGCGGGAACACGCCTGGCCGGCAAGTACGAGGTAATCGCGTGCCTGGGCGGCGGCTGGGAAGGCGAGGTCTACCGCGTCATCGAGACCGCCACGGGCCTGGAACGCGCCGCCAAGCTCTTTTACCCGGTCCGTGATCCCCGCGGGCGGGTCAGCGCCTGGTACGCGCGCAAACTGGACCGTCTGCGCCGCTGCCCCATCCTGATCCCCTACCTCACCTCGGAAACCATCCAAGTTCGCGACGAGCCGGTCCGGATGCTTGTTTCCGAACTCGTGGAAGGGGACGTACTCAGCCGCTTCCTGCGCCGCCAGCCCGGCCGCCGCCTGACGTCTTTCGAGGGGCTCGTCTTCCTGCACCGGCTCGCGGCGGGGCTGGAGTCCATCCACGTCCTGTCGGACTATCATGGCGACGTTCACGCCGAGAACCTGATCGTGCAACGCGTCGGGATCGACTTCGAGCTGCGCCTGGTCGACGCATACCGCTGGAGCGGCTCGCGGCGCATCAGCATGCGCGACGACGTCGTGGATGCGATACACCTGTTCCACTTCGCCCTCGGGGGCCGGGCACGCTACGCGAAGCATCCGCCCGAGGTGAAGGCGATTTGCCTGGGACTGAAGAAGACCCTCATCCTCCGTCGCTTCCCCACGGCAAAGGCGCTGCGGGTGCATCTGGAGACCTTCGACTGGGGCGGGCGGGCCTGACGCCCGATCCCGCCTCGCCCGCGGACTTCCGCAGTCGCAGTCAGGCGTCGCCGGGGCCTCCGCCGCGGTTCTCGACATCCTCGTGCTCGTCGGGCTCGTCTCCCGACGGGGCCTCGGTGTCCCCGCGGTGGCGTATGGGCGCCGCCGCGAGCGCCAGCACGAAGATCAGAAGAATCAGGAAAAGCTGCCAGGCGTTGATACCCCCCAGGCCCATCGTTCAGTCCTCCGTAGTCTGCTTGGACGCAGGCCGTCCCTGCGGACGCGCCTCCAGCCAGAAGGTTACCGGTCCATCGTTCACGAGCGCCACCTGCATGTAGGCGCCGAAGCGGCCCGTTGCGACCGGCTCGTGGCACTCCCGCACGCGCTCGACGAAACACTCGAACAAGGCCCGCGCCGTATCGGGCGGCGCGGCGCGGCCCAGGCTCGGACGGGTGCCCTTGCGCGTGTCGGCAGCCAGCGTGAACTGCGGCACGAGCAGCACCCCGCCGCGGACGTCGGCGACACTCGCGTTCATGCGTCCGGTCCCGTCCGGGAAAACGCGGTAGCCGAGAACCCGTTCGGCCATGCGCGCGGCCTGCTCATTCGTGTCCCCGCGCTCGGCACAGGTCAGGACCAGAAGTCCGCCGCCAATGGCCCCCACAGTGTCGCCATCAATACGGACCGAGGCCTCGTTCACGCGCTGCAGCAGTGCGATCAAGTCTGCGCCCGCGTATAAGAAACGTAATCGGAACGTGTGAATACTAAGGCGATCTTCACCGCAAATTGTCTGAAATGTCCTACAGACATCCCGGAAACCCTGTGCCATTCTGTAATCGAACGTTGCGCGGGGCCTTCGAGCCGCCCAAGCGGCACAGCAGGAAGGCGCCACGCGACGACCACCTCCGAGGGGCTTGGCCCTGGCACATGCCAGGGCCTTTTTTTTGCCCCGCCGCCCCGCGCATCATGCCATGCCGGGTCCGGCCTTGGCCCGTAGGCTGTCGATGGCATCGCAGGCGGACCGGCGGTGAAGCGCGCCACCCGGCAGGGCCGCACCGGCCAACTAGAGTTCCAGCATGATTTCGCGCTCTTCCGGCGACGGCTCGAAACCGCGCTCGCCGTAGTGCGCGAAGATCTGTTCGACCACGTCGCCGGCTTCCTCGGCCACGCTGACCAGGTCCATGTCGGCGGCGTTGATCATCTTCTCGTCCAGCAGGCGCTCGCGGAACCAGTCCAGCAGCCCGGCCCAGAACTCCCCTCGCACCAGGATGATCGGAATCTTGCGGCTCTTGCCCGTCTGTATGAGCGTGAGGATCTCGAAGAACTCGTCGAGGGTGCCGAAACCACCGGGCAGGATGACGTACGCGGACGCGTATTTAACGAACATCACCTTGCGCGAGAAGAAATGCCGGAACGAGAGCCCGACATCCTGATACGGGTTGGCGTGCTGCTCGTGCGGGAGCTGGATGTTGAGGCCGATGCTCGGCGACTTCGCCCGGTACGCGCCTTTGTTCGCCGCTTCCATCAGGCCCGGCCCGCCGCCGGTGACGACCGAGAACCCCGCGCGCGAGAGCTCGTAGCCGATCTCCTCGCACAGCCCATAGTAGGGATGGTCCGGCGCCATGCGTGCCGAGCCGAAGATCGACACGGAGGGGCGGATCTGCGCGAGACGCTCGAACCCTTCCACGAATTCGGCCATGATCTGGAAGACTTTCCAGGACTCCCGCGACAACAGGCTGTCGTTGATCGGCCGGTCGCGAAGTTGATGCTGGCCCGGCAGACGCGTGTCCTCATCCATCAGCGTCGCTCCAGTCGCTTGAGAAATACCTGCATCTCGCGCTCCGCCTGACGGTCGCCATGCGCACGGGCCAGTTCCAGGCCCCGGCGCCACGCCCGCCCCGCCTCCTCGTCCCGGCCGTCCTGGTGCAACGCCCGGCCGAGGATTTTCCAGGCCACGGTGTAGTCGGGGTCCAGGGCTACCGCCTTGTCCAGATGTTCGAGCGCATCGGCGGCGTCGCCGCGCCCGAGACAGGCCTGGGCCAGCGAGACACGCACCGGTGCGGCATCGTGACCGTCGGCGATCAATGCCCGCAGCCGTTTCTCGAGACTCATGCGGCCATCCTAACCCGGCTGCGCCGCACGTAACGCAGCAGCAGCAAAACGCCGGCCACGCTCAGTCCGGCGATCAGCCCCGTCCACACGCCGGGCGGTCCGACGCCGAGCGGGAACCCGAGCGCCCAGGCCAGCGGCAGGCCCGTGCCCCAATAGGCGAGCACGGTGATCCACATCGGCAGACGCGTGTCCTTGAACCCGCGCAACGCGCCGGCGCTCGCCACCTGCAGCCCGTCGGAAACCTGGAAGGCGGCGGCGAGCACCAGGAGTTCGGCGGCGAGCGAGACGACGGCGCCGTTGCCTGTGAACAGCCGCGCCAGGGGCACGCGCAGCGCCAGCATCAGCGCAGCGGCGACGAATTCGAATCCCAGCGACAGGACGATCCCCACGAACCCCGCGCGCCGGGCCGTCGCCACGTCGCCGGCCCCGGCGGCCTGGCCCACGACCACCGCGATCCCGGTGGCCAACCCCAACGGCACCATGAAGGAGGTCGAGGAGACCGCGACGGCGATCTGGTGGGCCGCCGCCGCAACGGTGCCGAACGACGCCATGAGCAGGGCAACGGCCCCGAACAGGCTGACCTCGGCGAAGAGCATCACGGCGATCGGCAGACCCAGCCGCAACAGCGCGGCAAGCGTCGAGGCATCGGGCGGCTCGGGGCGCCGGAACAGGGCGATGGGCGCGTACCGGCGCCGCGCCACGATCATGTAGCCGAGCATGACCGCCAGATCCAGCCACATGACCAGCGCGCTCGCGTAACCGCATCCCACCGCGCCCAGTCGCGGCAGACCCAGCGCACCGAACATCAGCATGTAGTCGAGGGGGATGTTGAGCAGGAAGCCGGCCAGCGCCACGTAGAGCATCGGCCGAGTGTGGCCGATTCCCTCGCTCGCGAACCGCAGCACGAGATACGCGAGCATCGCCGGCAGGCCCCACGCCATCGCGACGACGTACGCTCCGGCCTCCGGGATCAGGGCGGGGGCCACGTGCGCGAGGCCCATGACCGGGGCAAGGAACCGGAAACCCGCCATCAGCACCGCTGCCAGTACCAGCGCCAGCCACAGGCCCTGGCGGGCCACCGCCCCGATCTCGCCGCGGCGCCCGGCCCCGAACAGTTGCGCGCTCGTCGGACTCACCGAAACGAGCACGCCCAGGGCGAACAGGAACACGGGCACATAGATGCTCCCGCCCACGGAGATCGCCGCCAGATCATGGGCGGACAGGCGTCCGGCCATGATTGCGTCGGTCATCTGCATGCCGGACGTCAGCAGATTGTTCGCGACGATCGGCGCGGCGATCGCCACGATGCGCCGGGCCAGGTCGCGGCGCGGCACGACGGTTCCCGGCTCGATGTCAGGGCGGGTATCCGGAGGCATCCTGGTCGATCACGCGGTGTGGGGAGGCGGGGCATACCCCGTCGACGACGCCATGATACGGAGGCCCGCCCCGGCCGGCGGGCCGAGAACCGGCGCCCGCCGGGAAATGGTGAACATTTAGCCGTTATTTCCTATAATGAGTCCAGATCGCATTGAGCGTCGGTGTGAATCGAGAGGCAATCAGCGACCGGCTGCGCGAACACGGCATCGGCCCGACGCGGCAACGCGTGCGGATCGCAGAGGCGATGCTCGGCGCGCCCCAGCACCTGTCCGCGGACCAGGTGATGGCGGAAGTGAACCGGACAAGGCCGCCGGTCTCCAAGGCGACGGTCTACAACACGCTGCGCCTGTTCACGCGCAACGGATTGCTGCGCGAGGTGGTCATCGACCCCACCCGTATCTACTACGACTCCACGACCGAGCCGCACCACCATTTCTACAATCCCCGCACCGGCGAACTGGTGGACATCCCCGCCGGGGCGCTGGCGGTCACCGGCCTGCCGACGCCCCCGCCCGGCACGGAGGCCGAAGAAGTCGAGGTGATCGTGCGGCTGCGCGACCGTTCGCCCGCCTGAACGCTGCCTCCACGGGCGTCCGGCACCTACCAAGCCCGGAGGCCCGTGCGTTACAATCTGCCGCCTTGCCGGAATAGCTCAGCTGGTAGAGCAACGCATTCGTAATGCGTGGGTCGGGGGTTCAAATCCCTCTTCCGGCACCAGATTCCCGCTCACCCCTGCTCGCGGCCTCGCTTGAGGTCCCGCGCGATTGCGGCGACCCGGCGGCCCTGCGCGCGCGCGATTGCCAGCTCGTTGTCGCTGGGCCGGTCATTTCCCCCCGCAACCGTGGTGGCGCCGTAGGGCGTACCGCCCGTGATCTCGTCCGTCGTCATCTGGCGGCTCTCGCTGTAGGGCACGCCGGCGACGATCATCCCGAGGTGGAAAAGGCTGGTGTGGAAGCTCGCGAGCGTGGTCTCCTGACCGCCGTGCTGCGTGTTGCTCGAGGCGAAGACGCTGCCCACCTTGCCCTCGAAGGCGCCCTTCATCCAGAGCGGCCCGAACTGGTCGAGGAAGTTGCGCATCTGTGCGCACATGTTGCCGTAGCGGGTCGGCGTGCCGAAGATGATCGCGTCCGGCTCGACCAGGTCATCCGGCGTCGCCACGGGCACATGGGCGAAGGCCCCGCGCGCCTCCGACGCCCCGGACTTCTCGAGCACGTCGTCGGGAACGAGTTCGGGCACCTGGAGCAACCGTGCCTCGGCGCCCTCGGTCTCGCGCACGCCTTCGGCCACCGCCTCGGCCATGCGGTGAATGTGCCCGTACATCGAGTAAAAGACGATCTGGACCGTGGTCTGCGTCATGCAAGCCTCCTCTGGACGAAATTGCGACCTAGTGGCCGGACGGCTGGGAAACGGCGTCGGCGTTGATCGTCAGGTGCACCGTGTCGGGAATCATGTGGGGGTCCCCCGAAACGCCGAACGCAGTGCGGTCGAGCTTGCCGGTGGCATCGAATCCGCAGCGCTCGCCGCCCCCGAAGGGATTGGGTCCGCAATGGATGCGCGACACCCTGAGCGTGAGCGGTTTCGTCACGCCCTTGAGCGTGAGCTTGCCGTGTACGACGGCCCGGTGCTTGCCCCGGTAGGTAACGCTCGTGGAGTGATACGTCATCGTCGGGTACTTGGCGGCGTCGAAGAAGTCCTTCGCCATCAGGTCCTTGTCGCGCTGGTCGTTGCCGGTATCGATCGATTTGATGTCCACCGTCACATCGACCGAGCCCAGATGTTTCGAGCGGTCCATTTCGATGGTGCCGGTGGCGTGGTTGAACTGGCCGTGCAGCATCGAGAACTGCAGGTGCCGGATGCGGAACTGGGGATAGGTGTGCGCACTGTCGATCCGGTACGTTGCGGCCGACGCGACCGCGGGAACCAGGGCGGCTGCGCACAGAATGAGCGCCATGCGTTTCATCTCGGGCCTCCGGGACATGCCCCTGACGTGTGAGGGTTCCTACAGTACGGAGCCCGGACGCCGGGACGGTCTGAACTTTTTGCCCGGTTTGTTCGATAATGGCGAACATGAGACTAGACCTAGACCAGCTCCGGGCGCTGGAAGCGGTCGGCCGACACGAGTCCGTCACCACCGCCGCCCGCGAGCTCTACCGCAGCCCGTCCACCATCAGCTACTCCATCAAGCGGCTCGAGGAAGCCCTCGGCGCCACGTTGATGGACCGCAGCGGACACCACGCGCGCCTGACCCCTGCGGGCGAGGCCCTCGCGGAAGAGGCGCGCACGCTGATCGCGCAGGCGGAACACGCGGAACGGCGGGTCCGGCTGGCGGCGCGGGGCTGGGAGCCGGTCCTGACGCTGGCCGTCAGCGATCTCCTGTCCATGGGACACGTCCTGTCGATGCTGCGCGCCTTCTACCGCGAGGCACCGGACACCCGCGTGCGCGTGACGCGCGAGGTCCTGTCGGGCGGTTGGGACGCCCTGGCGTCGGGGCGCGCGGACCTCGCCATCGGCGTACCCCGGGACGGGACGCCGTCGATCCCGCTGGAAATCCACCCGCTTACCGAGGTGCGCTTCGCCTTCGTCGTAACGCCGGACCACCCGTTGGCGGAACTCAAGCCGCCGCTGGCCGCCGACACCGTACGCCAGTACCGCGCGGTCGCCGCGAGCGACACGACCCGCGGCCTGCCGACCCGGACCCTGCGGGTGCTGGATGGTCAGCCCATGCTCTCGGTGCCGGACCAGGCCACCAAGTGCGAGGCCATCCGGCGTGGTCTGGGCGTCGGCTTCCTGCCCATGACGGCGGTCGCCGAGGACCTCGATAACGGCCGGCTCGTCTCGCCCGAGCTCGCGTTTTCGGCCGGTGACCGGCACGAGCTCTGCTATGCCTGGCGCGTCGGCGAGGCCGGGCGCGGCCTGCAATGGTTTGCCGACCGGATGGCCGCCAGTGTGAAGGCCGGGGACTGGCTGGCCTGACGGCCGGGGACCCCGGCGCGTCGATCACAGCCCTGGCCAAACTTCAAGCTGATCGCATCCGGCACCGCTCCTACAATGCCGCGCATGCGCCGCAAGCAATCCCGGACCGGCGCCCCGGCGTCCGGCCTCAATCCCGAGCAGCTCGAAGCGGTCCGCCACACGGGCGGCCCGCTGTTCGTGCTCGCCGGCGCCGGGAGCGGCAAGACGCGCGTGATCACGCACAAGATCGCGCACCTCATCGCGACCGTCGGCTACCGCCCCGAAAACATCGCCGCCGTCACCTTCACGCAGAAGGCGGCGCGCGAGATGCGCGGGCGATGCAAGGCGCTGCTCGGCGACCGCGCCAGGGGCGTCCAGGTCAGCACCTTCCACAGCCTCGGCATGCGACTGCTGCGCGAGGAGCACAGCGCCGCCGAACTCAAGCGCGGCTTCTCGATCCTCGACCCCGAATCGGCGCGCGTGCTCATTGCCGCCGAGCTGGCGGCGGACCGGGCGGACCGCACCGACGCCATCCTGGCCGCGCAGTGGCAGATCTCGGAATGGAAGTCCGGCCTCGTGGCGCCGGAAGACGTCGCCGGGGAGCGCTTCGGGCGCGCCTATGCCGGATACGTGCGGCAGTTGCGCGCCACCAGCTCCGTGGATTTCGACGACCTGATCGCCCGGCCGGTGCTGATGCTCGAAAACGACCGCGCCCTGGCCGAGCGCTGGCAAGGGCGGCTCCGCTACGTGCTGGTCGACGAATACCAGGACACCAACGCCGCGCAATACCGCTTCCTCAAGGCGCTCGCGGGTCCGCGCGGCGCCTTCACCGTCGTCGGCGACGACGACCAGTCCATCTACGCCTGGCGCGGCGCGCGCCCGGAAAACCTCCGCGACCTCGCGGACGATTACCCCACGCTCGCCGTGGTCAAGCTCGAGCGCAACTACCGCTCGACCGACACCATCCTTACGGCCGCCAACGCGCTGATCGCCCACAACCCGCATCTCTACGAGAAGAAACTCCGGAGCGCACTGGGCCGCGGCGAGCGGGTCCGCGTGATCGCCGCGCGCGACGGCGAGCACGAGGCCGTGCGCATCGCGGCCGATATCCTCGACCTCAACCGGCGCCGCGGCGTGCCCTACGAGGAAACGGCGGTGCTCTACCGTGGCAACCACCAATCGCGGGCCATCGAGCGCGCCCTCGCCGAGGCCCGCATCCCCTACCGCGTTAGCGGCGGCACCGCCTGGTTCGACCGCGCCGAGATCCGCGACCTGCTCGCCTACCTGCGCCTGCTGGCGAATCCGGAAGACGACGCCGCGTTCCTGCGCATCGCCAACATCCCGCGTCGCGACGTCGGCACCGCCACGCTCGAGGGCCTGGGCAGCTACGCCCGGGCGCGCAACGTCTCGCTGTTCTCCGCCTGCTTTGAAATCGGCCTCGAGCAGTCGCTGCCGGCACGGGGCCGCGAAGCCGTGGGGCGTTTCGCCCACCTGATCTCGCGTCTCGCCGAACGGGCCGAACGCGAGCCCGCCCGCGACGTCGCCGAAGCGCTCATCGACGAAACCGGCTACCGCGACTGGGTCGAGGAACAGGCACGCGACGAGCGCGAGCGCGAGAAGCGGCGGGAGAGCCTGGCCGAGTTCCTGCGCTGGATCGGGCGCGGCGACGAGGACATCACGCTTGCGGAGCGTCTGCGCCTGCTCGCGCTGGCGGAAATCGCCGAACGGGAACGCGACGAGACCGGGGGGCGCGGGCAGGTCCAGCTTATGACGCTGCACGCCGCCAAGGGGCTGGAATTCCAGGCCGTGTTCCTGGCCGGCATGGAGGAAGGGCTGCTGCCGCACCGCACGAGCATCGAGGAAGAGTCGATCGAGGAAGAACGGCGCCTCGCCTACGTCGGGCTCACGCGCGCCCGGAGCCGCCTGTGCCTGACCTACGCGGAACGGCGCCGGCGCTACGGGGAGTGGCTCGAGTGCGAACCCAGCCGCTTTCTCGAGGAACTCCCGGAGGAACTTCTCGAGTGGGACCGCCCCGGCAGCCCCGAGGCGGAAGAGCGCAAGGAGGCCGCGGCCAGCCACCACCTCGCCGCGATGCGCGCACTCGTCGACGAATAAAATCGCGCGGCACCGCTGCGTGCTTCACACCTGTGAACGCCCCCGTACCGACGGCCGGGCACGCGGATGGCGCGGTTCCCGCGCTGCAGGCAGGACGTCGAGCCTGGCCCGGCCCACGACGCACCCGCGCTGAAGGAAAGGTCCGCAGCGACCCGGCGTCCTTATCCGGTGCTGAAAGCCCGAAGGATCAGGACCCGGGATGCCCCCCGCTCTGCTTCACCATGTAGTCCACGGCTGCCTTGACCTCGGCGTCGGACAGGCTCGAGGCGCCGCCCTTGGGCGGCATGTAGCCGCGCTCGCCGTGGAACCCGTTGATGGCGTGCTTGTAGAGCGTGGGCATCTCGGTCTTGGCGAGAATCGGTCCCCATGCCTTCTTGTCCCCGATCTTGGGCGCACCGGCCACCCCGGTGGCATGACAGGCCGAACAATGCGCCTTCCAGATCGTCTGACCGTCGGGCGAACCGCCGTTGGTGGCAACGGACTTCGACGACGACGACGCGGCGGCCGACGCCTGCGCACCGCCGCCCTGCGTACCCGCCGCGCCGGCGGCCTGCTTCATTGCGGCCGCGCCGCTCGCCTGCGGGTGGTTCTGAGCGTACTTCACGTACGTGTAGCCGCTGTGGCTGTCCACCCCCGTCACGCCGACGATCAGAAAAGACAGGAAAATGAAGAAGATGGTGATGCCGACAAGCGCCAGCAGCACCCAGGAGAAGTGGCGTATGAAAATTCGGTCGTCGTGCAACGTCATCGCAATATCCCTACCGCGGAAGCGGAAATTATAGGACACCAGGTCCCGCCCACGCAGCCACGCACGCTACAATAGGCCCCCGGACGGGCGCGGCATGGCGCTCGCGACCGTCCCCGAAACCGGTTTTCAGCGCCCGTAGCTCAGCTGGATAGAGCGTCGGCCTCCGGAGCCGAAGGTCGTGAGTTCGAATCTCGCCGGGCGCGCCATAATCGCCAGGGCCCTGTCATTTCGGCAGGGCCTTGTCGTTTCCGCCAGTGCCTCGATTCGAACTCACGACAGAAAAACGACCCAGAGTTCGAAAAACCGGCAGGACTGCCGGTTTTGACGCGCGACAGCGCGGCCGAAGGCCGAGCGCCAGGGATGGCGCGAGTCAATCTCGCCGGGCGCGCCATAATCGCCAGGGCCCTGTCATTTCGGCAGGGCCTTGTCGTTTCCGCCAGCGCCTCGATTCGAACTCACGACAGAAAAACGACCCAGAGTTCGAAAAACCGGCAACACCGCCGCGCGATGAAGCGCGCCCGGGAGAGCGTCGCCCCGTTACGCGCGCCGGCGCGCCCGCCGTTGGGCGAAGCTACGCAGGCACGTGTCCAGCCGCGAGCCCGCGCCCCCGGGAACCTGGCGGTGGCGGCCGCTGCGGGTGCGGGTGCGGGCGCGGCTCATGCTGCGGCGGTTGCCGGACGGGCGGATGCGGCCTGACCGGCGGATGGGACGGACGCGGCCGGTGCGAGGGCGCCGTCGCTGGAGGCGACGGCGCGGGTCGCTGCGGGGATGCCGGGCGGCGGGGCGGCGGCTGGTGCCGGGGCGGCCGCGCCGGATGGGCAGGCGGGATGTGCGACGGGGGCGGACGCCGGTGAACCCCGCTTGGCTCCCGCTGCGGCGCCGTCGACGGGGCGGGCGGGTGCGCCGGTGGCCGGTGGTGGCTCGGCGGCCGGTCGTACGGCGGCGGCGGCTCCGGGCCCCACTGGTCCCACCACCACCAGCCGGGCTGCCAACGATAGTAGCCGTTGTAATACCAGCGTTCGTTCTCGCCCCCGCCCGTGCGCTTCGGCCATAGGTAGACGACGCGGGCGGCGAGTTGCGGATAGGGGTACTGGTAACTCCCGACGGTCTCGGTTTTCACGGGCCCGACGGTTCCCACGAACGTGATTTCGCGGCCGGTCGCGTAGAGCACCGGATCGTAGAAGCCGGGCGCGCAGGCGACGAATCGCCCGGTCTCGGTCTCGCGCGGCTCGGCTTCCGGCCTGCCGCGTCGATCCAGCGGCAGGCCCATGACGCGAAAACAGGTCTCGTGCGCCTGCGGGGTCGTCTTGATGAGAATCCCGCCCCAGCGGACCGTTGTGCCCGTGTACTGGCTCGCCTGCGCCTGGCGGGGCGTGACCGGCGGGAAGTCCCCGCTGACGGGCGTCGTCGTGGCGCAGCCGACCAGCGCTAGCGCCGGGGCGACGGCCCCCACCAGCCTCAGCCATCCGGTCTTCATTTGCCTGGTCCCGTGGAGGGCGTTGTCTCCGACTTTAGCAGTGGCCGGGAGCCGGCAGGCCTCTCCCGGCATTACATTTTCGCCATGCCGGCTTATCGCGGGCGCGCATCAGGCCCGGCCCGGGACACGCCGCGGCCACCGGCCGCGGCAATCGCGGTCAGCTCCCGGTCGTCGCGGGAGCCGGAGGCGGCATCACCAGCTTGAGGTACGGCGGGGGCGCCGGTCGGCCCGGGGGTATGTAGCCCGGCGCCGGGTCGCCGGCCGGGCCCAGGGAGCGGATGTAGTAGTAGATCGACGCGATGTCGTGGTCGTTCATCGCCCGGAACACCCACCAGGGCATCATCGGCCGCGCTTTCGTAGTGCGCACGGTCTGCGTCCATTGCTCCACGGTCAGGGATTGCACGTACAGGCGCAGATTCGTCGGGTAGGTGGTTCCCCACGGGCCCTGGAAGGCGAGCCCGCCGCCGACCAACAGCTGGTCCTTCGGCGCCGTGCCGCCGTGCTCGGTCCAGCCGGGCGTATGGCAATCGTTGCACCCGGCGATGGTGACCAGCTTGCGCCCGTGCTCGATCGTCCTCGCACCGGGCCCGGGCGGTGCGGCCACGGCCGGAACCGTGCCCGCGACGAGGGCCGCCAGCATCCATATGCATTTCGACATGTATACCCCCGGGGCGGGAACGAAGCCCGGACATGCTCGTACCCGAACTTATAGCAGGCGCGGAGGCCCACCGCTCGCATCGCGTGCGCGGTAGACCCCCCAACAGCGCAGGAAATGGCCTGTGAAGGGGTGTGCCGGCCTGCGAACCAGGCACCGGCCCGGAACCGTCCCGAAGGAATAGAGCCGCCGTCGCCCGCCGGAATCCCGGTTCGTCAGGCAGCGCGTCACCTACAGGGCGGCGGAGAATTCGATCCCGAGCATGTTCACGCCGGGGTTCGGACTGTCGAGGTGGGCATTCGAAATGTGCTGGAAGCGCGCCGCGATCGACCAGCGGCCGAACCGCCAGCCGGCACCGAGGCCGGTAGTGAAAAAGAACGATCCCCCGAGCTGACGGTGATCGCGGAAGTTGCTGCCGGCCACGAGCGTGGGACTCACGCCGAATTCGACGAACCACCCCCCGGGGCCGGGGGCGCCGACACGCAAGACCGGCCCGACGGCGACGAACGGCCTCGCATCGGGACTGCCGTTCACGAAGACGCCGGCGTCTCCCTCGAACAACCAGGCCGACCGCGCGTCGCCGAACGGGCTCCAGCCGACGGGCAACGGAATCACGCCCGTCACGGCTACCTGATGCAACCCGCCCACGAAATTGAGCGCCTGCTCGTAACGGGCGCCGACCGCCGGCTGCGCGGCACGGGCCCCTTGCCCGCCGGCCGCGAGCAGCGCCAGGGCGGCCAAGAGCCCCCGTCCCGGGCGACCGGACCACCCACGCGCTGATATCCGCACGGCAGAACCCCGCTCCGCGACCGCGTCAAAGCCAAGCCGGGGCCGGCAGTCCCTTTGCTTCCAGGAACTCGCGGTTGAAGAGCTTGCGCTGGTAGCGCTGGGCCGAGTCGCACAACATCGTCACGATCGTATGCCCGGGCCCAATCTCGCGGGCGAGGCGGATGGCGCCGGCCACGTTGACGCCGCTGGAGCCTCCCACGCAAAAGCCCTCGAAACGCAGCAGGTCGTAGAGCACGGGAAGCGCCTCGGTATCGGGTATCCGGTACGCGATGTCGATGGGCGCCGATTCGAAATTCCGCGTCACGCGGCTGTTGCCAATGCCTTCCGTCACCGAGCTGCCCTCGGACTTCAATTCACCGTGCATGACGTACCGGTACAGGGCCGAGCCCTCGGGATCGGCCAGGGCGACCGTCACCGATGGCTTGTGGCGTTTCAGCGCGATGCCGACTCCGGCGATGGTGCCGCCCGTACCCGCCGCGCAGATGAAGGCGTCGACGTCTCCGCCCGTCTGCTCCCAGATTTCGCGGCCCGTGGTTTCGGCGTGGATGTCGCGGTTGGCCAGGTTGTCGAACTGGTTGGCCCAGAACGCACCGTCGGGCTCGCGGGCGGCCAGCTCGCCGGCGAGTCGCTCCGAGACGTGGACGTAGTTGTCGGGGTTGCGATAGGGCGCGGCGGGCACCAGCCGGACCTCGGCGCCGCACAGGCGCAGCGCATCGATCTTCTCGCGGCTTTGCGTGTCCGGCATCACGATGACGGTACGGTAGCCGCGGCTGGCGCCGAGCAAGGCCAGCCCGATGCCCGTGTTGCCCGCCGTGCCCTCCACGATGACGCCGCCGGGGCGGATCAGCCCCCGCGTTTCCGCGTCGCGGACGATGCCGAGCGCCGTGCGATCCTTCACCGATCCGCCGGGGTTGAGGAACTCGGCCTTGGCGAGGATCTCGCAGCCGGTCGCCTCCGAAGCCCGGTGCAAACGGATCAGAGGCGTGCTCCCGACGACTTCGCCGAAGTGGCGCCGCACGTCCCGGTGCGCCCCGCCCCGGCCGTGGCGCACCGGAATTCGCAACAGGCCGGAGGCCTCGCCGGGGTCCCGGCGGCGGCGCCTTCCCGGCGCCGCACGCACCCCCGATCCGTCCGGTCCCTTCATCGCTTGCCCGGCTTCACGAAACGCAGGTACGGCTTGACCGTCTTCCAGCCCTGCGGGAAGAGCTTCTTCGCCTCGTCGTCCGGGACCGAGGGCACGATGATCGCGTCCTGGCCCGGGCGCCAATCCACGGGCGTCGCCAGCTTCTCCTTGTCGGTCAGCTGCAGCGAGTCGACTACCCGTACCAATTCATCGACGTTGCGCCCGGCGCTCGGCGGATAGGTCATCGTGAGCCGCACCTTCTTGTTCGGGTCGATCACGAAGACGGAGCGCACCGTGACCTTGGGATCGGCCTTGGGGTGCATCATCCCGTACAACTCGGCCACCTTCCGGTCCGGGTCGGCCAGGATGGGATAGTTGAGGGCCGTGCCCTTGACGTCTTCGATGTCCTTCGCCCACTTCTTGTGCGAATCGACCGGATCGACCGACAGGCCGAGCAGCTTGACGTTGCGCTTCTCGAACTCGCCCTTGCGCCGGGCCAGCTCGCCGAGTTCGGTGGTGCACACGGGCGTGAAGTCCGCCGGGTGCGAGAAGAACAGGCCCCAGCTCTTGCCGAGCCATTCGTGGAAGTGGATCGTGCCGTCGGTGGAATCCGCGGTGAAGTCGGGGGCGGTATCCCCCAGTTGCAGTGCCATGGCCAATACCTCCTTGAAGCACACCAGCGGGAACGCGGCCGCCGTCGCACTCGCGGTGCGGACGGCGGCGCCCTGCCCGCGCGTCTGTCAGGTTTCGATTCTGCGACGGAACCGTCGCGCCGGATGTCGGGCGTTCGCCTGAAACCGGAAGGCGCCGTCCCCCATCCCGGCGCGGACGCGCCCGCCGTCAAGCAAGGCCGCTCGCGGGAGCCCGCATTTGCCTCGAGCGCACGCATGCGAGAGACTTGGCGGCGAACCAGACGGCCGCCACGGCCGCGATTCCACCAAGGAGGGCTTTCCGTGCTGTCCACGACTTTCAATCGATTGAAACGATTCCTTCTCGTCCTGGCCCTTGCCACCGGTACCGCGGGCCTGTTGCCCGTGGCGGCTTCCGCCCAGACTTACCCCCACAACGCGCTTAAGGCCCTGTCCTGGCGCCTGGTCGGCCCGTTCCGGGGCGGGCGCTCCGACGCCGTCACCGGGGTACCGGGCAAGCCGCGCACGTTCTACTTCGGCGGCGCCGACGGCGGCGTCTGGAAGACGACCAACGGGGGCAACAGCTGGTCGAACGTGTCCGACTGCTGCTTCAAGGGCGGTGCGGTCGGCGCGCTCGCGGTGGCGCCGTCCGACCCCAACGTCGTCTACGCGGGCATGGGCGAATCGTTCCCGCGCGGCAACATGGCCACGGGCGACGGCGTGTGGAAATCCACCGACGCCGGCAAGACCTGGACGCACGTGGGCCTGTCCGATACGCGCGTCATCGGCGACATCGTCGTCGACCCGCACAATCCCGAGCACCTCTACGTCGCCGCACTCGGCCACGTGTTCGGCCCCAACAGGCAGCGGGGCGTGTACGAGTCCACGGACGGCGGCGCGCACTGGAAGAAGGTCCTGTACGTGGACAAGCACACCGGCGCGGTGAACCTGGTCATGGACCCGTCGAACCCGCGCGTGCTCTACGCCGCGATGTGGCAAATGCAGCGCCGGCCCTGGTACTTCTCCAGCGGCGGCCCCGGCAGCGGACTGTACAAGACCACCGACGGCGGCGCCCACTGGACCGACCTGAGCAAGAACCCCGGCATGCCCAAGGGCACGATCGGCAAGATCAGCGTGGCGGTCGCCGCTTCGGACCCGAGCGTGGTCTACGCGATGGTCGAGGCAAAGACGGGCGGCGTGTTCCGCTCGGACGACGCCGGCAAGACCTGGCACCGGCTGTACCACAAGTCCGACCTGACGCAGCGCGCCTGGTACTTCAGCCAGCTCTACGTCGACCCGAAGAATCCCGACCGCGTCTACGCGCCGCAGGTCGAGGGGCTGTTCGTCTCCAACGACGGCGGCAAGAGCTTCAAACCGCTCCAGACGCCGCACGGCGACAACCACACGTTGTGGATCAACCCGAACGACCCCGACACCATGATCGTTTCGAACGACGGCGGCGCGGCGGTGAGCTACGACGCGGGCCAGTCCTGGTCGAGCGAGAACAACCAGCCGACGGCGCAGTTCTACCACGTCTCCGTGGACGATCAGTTCCCGTTCCACATCTATGGCGCGCAGCAGGACAACACGACGGTGGAAATCACCAGCCGGGACACCGCCGGCTACGCCATCGACGACAAGGACTGGCAGGCCGTCGCCGGCGGCGAAAGCGGCTTCGTCGTCCCGAAGCCGGGCCAGCCGTGGATTACCTACGGCGGCGGCTACGACGGCGCGCTGGACCGTTACAACGCGCGCACCGGCGAGCACACCTTCCTCGATCCGTGGCCCGACAACGCGATGGGCCACCCGGCGAAGGACCTCAAGTACCGCTTCCAGTGGACCTACCCGATCGTGGTTTCCAAGCACTCGGCCAAGACGCTCTACGTCGGCTCGCAGTACGTGATGAAGACGAGCGACGGTGGCCGGAGCTGGAAGAAGATCAGCCCCGACCTCACGCGCAACGCGCAGAAGAAGCAGGTCTCCTCGGGCGGCCCCATCACGCAGGACAACACCTCCGTCGAGTACTACGACACGGTGTTCGCCCTGGCCGAGTCCCCGCTCAAGGCGGGTCTCCTGTGGGCCGGCACCGACGACGGCAAGGTCTGGGTCACGCGCGACGACGGCAAGCACTGGCACGACGTGACCCCCGGCGGCCTGCCGCACTGGGCGACGGTGAGCATGATCGACCCCTCGCCGCTCAAGCCCGGCACGGCATTCCTGGCCGCCCGGCAGTACCGCCAGGACGACTACGCGCCCTACGTCTACAAGACGACCGACTACGGCCGGCACTGGACGAAGATCGTCAACGGTCTGCCCAAGGACCAGTCGAGTTTCGTCGTGCGCCAGGACACGCAGGACCCGAAGCTGCTCTTCGCCGGCACCCTCGACGGCGTGTACGTGTCTTTCAACGGCGGCGGGCACTGGCAGCCGCTGCAGCTCAACCTGCCGCACACCGCGGTGCGCGACATGAAGATCCAGCCGGAACAGAACGCGCTCGTCGTCGCCACGCACGGCCGCGCGTTCTGGGTGCTGGACAACCTCCAGCCGCTGCGCGAAATGTCGGAGAAGGCCGTCCGTGACGACGCCTTCCTCTTCACCCCGCAGGCCGCCTATCTCACCGGCGGCGGCCGCTTCCCCGGCGCCAGCGCCCGCGGCATGGGCGAGAACCCGCCCAACGGCGTCTCGGTCTTCTACGAGCTGAAGAACGCGCCGAAGAAGGGCGAAAAGGCCACGCTGACCTTCGCCGACTCCCAGGGCAAGACGCTCGCGAGGTTCTCGAACGTCAAGACGCCCTCCGGGCGGCCGGTGCACGAGTCGAAGGACTTCTACCCGCCGAAGCACCCGCACCAGCAGGGCGTCGTGCCGACGCAGGCGGGCATGAACGAGTTCGTCTGGAACCTGCGCCTGCCGCCGGCGAAGCCGGTGCCGCACAGCGTCGTGTGGTTCGGGTCCATGGCCGGCCCGCGCGTGCCGCCGGGGACCTACACGGCGACGCTCTCGGTGGGCGGAAAGACCTACACCCGGCACTTCACCGTGAAGAAGGACCCGCGCGATTCCGCGACGCAGGCAGATCTCGACGCCCAGTTCAGCTTCCTGTCCAAGGTTCACACGAAGCTCGACACCCTGGACAAGGCGATCCTCAGGATCCACAAGCTGCAGGCGGGCATCAAGGACTACCAGCCGCGCCTCGCGGACGGCTCCGACGCGGCGAAGCGGGCGCAGTCGATCCTGGACAAACTCCATACCATCGAGACGACCCTGATGCAGACAAAGTCGCGGTCCAACGAGGACCCGTTGAACTATCCGGTGCGCCTGCGCAGCAAGCTCGCTACGCTCGCTTTCGAGACGGGGCGCTCCCGCTCCCGTCCGACCGAACCGGAACGGCAGGTCTGGCAGGAACTCTCGGGCAAGATCGACGCCCAGCTCCAGGCCCTGTCACGGGTCACGAGCACGGACGTGCCCGCGCTCAACCACCTGATCAAGCAGGCGGATCTGCCTCCGATCACGACGCCGGCCGCGGCGACCGGCGACTGAACGCCACCGGCGCGGACCGTTGATGGATGCCCCCTCCCCGTTCGCGGGGCGGGGGCTTTTTTTGTGGCGCGGGACGCAAACCGCTTGAGCCATCGCCGCATCCGGCCGGCCGCCGATCCCCCGGGTTAACCTAGCGATCCACCGTTCGGGAGTCCCGGGGCGTGAACGCATTCGAACAGACGCTGGTGCTCCTGGCCGCCGCCGTCGTTGCCGTGCCGCTGTTCCGCAAGGCCGGCCTGAGTTCGGTCCTCGCCTACCTCGTCGCCGGCGTGATCGTCGGGCCCTGGATACTGGGACTGATCTCGAGCGTCGACGACGTCCTGCGGTTTTCCGCGATCGGCGTGGTCCTGCTCCTGTTCGTCATCGGGCTCGAGCTTCAACCGTCGCGCCTGTGGGCGCTGCGACGCTCGATCTTCGTCATGGGGCCGGCCCAGGTCCTCGCGACGACCGCCGTGCTGGCCGCCGTCGCCCATGGCCTCGGGCTGAGGCCCGGTGCGGCGCTCATCGCCGCCTTCGGCCTGTCGCTCTCGTCGACGGCCTTCGTCCTGCAGATGCTTGCCGAACGCCGCCAGCTCGGGTCGCCGCACGGGCGTGTGTCGTTCTCCGTGCTGCTGTTCCAGGACCTTGCCGTCATCCCGGTGCTGGTGGCAGTGCGCCTCGTCCACCAGCCCGCCGGTCACGTCCACTGGCAGTCGATCGCCCTGGCGGTCGGGGTACTGGCGGCGCTGTACGCCGGCGGGCGCTACCTCCTGCGTCCGGCGCTGCGGCTGGTCGCGCGCTTCGGCATCCCCGAGACGTTCAGCGCCGCCGCCCTGCTGGTGGTGCTGGGCGCGGGACTCACGCTGGACGCCGTCGGCCTGTCCATGTCGCTGGGCGCGTTCCTGGCCGGCGTCCTGCTCGCGGACTCGGAATACCGCCACGAACTCGAAGCCAGTATCGAGCCGTTCAAGGGCCTGCTGCTCGGGCTCTTCTTCGTGGCCGTCGGCATGTCCACCAACCTCGGGCCCCTGCTGCACGACCCGGGCCTGGTGGTCGGGCTGACCCTCGGACTGCTGGCGATAAAGGGCCTCGTGCTCTACGCGCTCGGCCGTCTCTTCAGGCTCCCCGGCGACGAAGCGCGCGCCCTCGCCTTCACCCTGCCCCAGGGCGGCGAGTTCGCTTTCGTGCTCTTCGGCGTCGCCGCCGGTTTCGGCCTGCTGCCGCGCGCCGCGGCCGACATCCTCACGCTCGTCGTGGCCCTGTCGATGGCGCTGACGCCGGTCCTCGTCGCGTTCAACGCGCGCGTCCTCAATCCCCGGCTCGGAACGCGGGAGCCGCCGCCCTTCGATCGCATCGACGAACCCGGCAACCCGGTCATCATCGCGGGATTCGGCCGCTTCGGCCAGATAGTCGCGCGCCTGCTGCGCATGCGCCACATCCCGTTCACCGCGCTCGAAATCAGCCAGGAGCAGGTCGACGTCGTGCGGCGCTTCGGCAACAAGATCTACTACGGCGACGCCTCACACGCCGAGCTGCTGCGGGCGGCCGGCGCGGGGGATTCCAGGGCCTTCGTCCTGGCGATCGACGACGTGGAGGCCTCGGTGCGCACCGCCGAAGCCGTGCGCCGGCATTTCCCGGGTCTCCCGATCTATGCCCGGGCCCGGAACCGCTACCACGCCCACCTGCTGATGGAACTGGGTGTCACGCACATCGCCCGCGAAACGCTGCTGTCGAGCCTGCAGCTGGGCGGGGAGGTGCTCGGCGGCCTGGGGATCCCGGACGCGGAACGCCAGCGCACGGTGGAGTTGTTCCAGCGTCACGACGAGGCGATGTTGCAGCGCCAGTTCGCCGTGTTCCGCGACGAGGACCGACTGATCCAGACTTCGCGCGAAGCGATGGCGGAGCTGGAATCGCTCTTCGAGGGGGACACGGGCGCGGAGCCGATGCCAACGCCGGGAACGGCGCCCGACCGGACCGGATGATCAGCCGGCCGGCGTACTTTCCGGCAGCGGAATGAATTCCCGCTCGTCGCCCGGGACCTTGGGGAAACGGCCGGCCTGCCAGTCCCGCTTCGCCTGTTCGATGCGTTCCCGGCGGCTGGAAACGAAGTTCCACTCGATGTAGCGCGGCGACATCGCTTCCCCGCCGATGATCACCAGGCGCGCCTCCTCCACGCCTTCGACCGCGACGCCCCGGCCGTTGCCGACCACGGCCATCGCGTGCTCCGGGAGACGAATGCCGTCCACGGCGACCGACCCCGCCGCCGTATAGACGGCCCGCTCCGCGGCCGCGGGCAGTACCAGCCGCTGCCCGGCCCGGAGCCGGACCTCCACGTACAGCGTCTCGGCGAAGGTCTGCACCGGCGAGCGCACGCCGTAGGCCTCACCCATCATCACCCGGACGGGAACGCCGTCCACCGTGAGCGCGGGAATGTCGGCGGCCGGGTAATGCTGGAAAGTCGCGTCGCGCTCCTCCTCGTCGTCGGGCAGGGCGAGCCAGAGCTGCAGCCCGTGGAGGTCGCGCTCGCCGCGCGTCACTTCGGGCCGTTCACGTTCCGAATGCACGATGCCGCTGCCCGCGATCATCAGGTTGATGTCGCCCGGGACGATCGTCTGAGCGTTGCCGAGCGAATCGCGGTGCAGGATCTCGCCGGAGAAAAGGTAGGTCACGGTCGCGAGATTGATGTGCGGATGCGGCCGCACGTTGATGCCCGGCCCCGGCGCGAGTCTCACGGGACCCATCTGGTCGAAGAACACCCACGGTCCGACCTTCTTGCGCCCCACCGTCGGCAGCACCCGCCGCACGGAAAAGCCGCCGAGGTCCCGGTCCCGCGGTCGTATCACCATCTCGATGGCACCGCCGGGCCGGTCCAGGTCACAGGTCTGCTCCACCTGTTCCGCCACGTTGCTCACGGCCGCCGACCCTCTTCTCACGGGAGAGTTCCATCATAGACCGGATGCCGCGGCGCGCGCGGCGGCGCCGGGCGCTATCGGGGGGCGTCTGCCGCGCACTCCCGGTAGCGGCCGCGCCCGGGACGGAGCTGCGACCAGGCCTCCCGCCCCACGGATAACGCGGTGCGCACGAGCAGGAAAGCCATGGCGCCACCGATGACCAGGTCCGGCCACTTCGATCCCAGCAGCACCACCAGCGCGCCCCCGACGATGGTCCCCGCATTGCCGATCGCATCGTTGCGCGTGCACAGCCACACGGCCCGCATGTTGATGTCCTCGTGGCGGAATCCGAGCAGCAGCGCACCGCACCCGGCATTCGCCGCCAGTGCGACGCCGGATACCGCCATCATCACGCCGCCCAGGGGCGACACCGGAACCACCACGTGGTAGCCGACCTGCGCCAGGACGGCCAGCCCGAGCACACCCTCGAGCACCGCGTTCGACAGCCCCGCCGCCGCCCGGGCGCGGGCGCCGCGCGCGATCGCGAGGAGACTCACGGCGAACACCAGCGCGTCGGCCAGCATGTCCAGGGAATCGGCGAGCAGCGCCGTGGACCCGGCCCACAGACCCGCCGCGAACTCCACGCCGAACATCGCGGCGTTGATGATCAGCACCGCATACAGGACCCGGCGGCGCGGACTCTCGGCCAGTTCCCGGCTCTCGGCGGCGCAGCAGTCGGAACCACAACTCATGAGCTATCGGTTTTCCGGGCGGGGACCCGTTCAGGGTAACGCCGGAACCTCAGCGAGGCCGCGGCGCATACATGATGATCGCCGCCCCGAGCAGACAGATCGCCGCGCCGATCACGTCCCATCGATCCGGCGTCCTGCCGCGAAAGACCCAGCCCCAGAGCAGAGACAGCACGATGAAGAACCCGCCGTAGGCTGCATAGACGCGGGCGAATCCGGCGGGCTGCAGCGTCGGGATGATCCCGTAGACCGCCAGGATCACCGCTCCCGCAACGGCGACCCAGGGACTGCGGCCGTCGCGCAGCCAGAGCCACACGAGGTAACCGCCGCCGATCTCGGCGAGACCCGCGGCAAGGAACAACGACAAGGAACGCACGATGCCCGAGGCCTGCACGGCGTCACTCCGGTTTCGGGCTGTCCATCGTCGCACGCCCGCCGCGGCGCCGGAGGCGGCAACGCAAGCCGTCAGGCGCGGCGCCCGTGAGCCCCGATGAACGCCGCGAACGCGGAGAGTTGCTTGCCGATGAACTCGCGCGTCTGCTCGTCCGTGATGCGCCCAGTCTCCGCGTCGATGCGCTGCGCGCAGAAGCCGATGAAGATCTCGGGCTTGTTCAGGGTGAGTGCGTCGAGAAACACCATCGAGCGGCGCAGATCGTACTGCATGCGCGCGCCGCCCACCGGCCCGGGCGAAGCCGACTGCAAGGCAACCGGTTTTCCGGCGAACGGCTGGTTTTCCACCCGCGACACCCAGTCGATGGCGTTCTTGAGCGCGCCGGGAATGCTGAAGTTGTATTCCGGCGTCACGAAGATCACCCCGTCAGCGCGCCGAACGGCCTCCGCCAACCGCATGACCGCGTCGGGGAACCCGCCCGATTGCTGCACATCGGAATCGTACGGGGGAAAGTCCCGGAAGGATGGCGCCTCGGCAATCCGCATGCCTTCCGGGGCAAGCCCCGGAAGCGCGCTCATGACCATGCGGTTGAACGAGCCCTTTCGCAGACTCCCGCAGATGCCGACGATATCCAGATCGAGTGCCTTCATGCCGCCTCCGGCCCGACGCGCAAACCTTCAGGGTGTCGAGAATACGCCAGACGCGGTCGTCGCCATACCCCCCAGCACCCCGGCCGACAGTCGCCACGGCAATCACAAGCCGCGCCCCGGCTCGGCAGCCGGCCGCCCGGCATCGCTCCGCCTTGCGGGAGGGAATGCCCCCGGCCCCGGAACCCATATCAGCGTCGGCGCGAACCGTCCTGGTCGCCGGCGGGCTTATGCACCACGTTCAGGACGAAGCCCCGTCGCCCCGTCACCGTCACGTCTTCGTTCGCCGCCAGCGGCTCCGCCGATTCGATCCGCCACAGCTCCCGTCCGATACGCGCCAGGCCACGGGACCCGTCGAACTGCGTAACCGTGCCCCCGGCGCCGAGCAAGGTATGAGCACCGATGACGGACGGACGATGCATGACCTTGATGATGACGTAATACAACCACGCCGACGAAGCCAGGACCACGACGTAGATACCGGTTGCCTCCGGCCACGGGAAGAGCCAGAACACCGGCAGGGCGAAGACGGGGAGAAACAGTACGAGATGGCACATCCGCGCAATCCTCTTCCGTAGCCGCCGGGCAATGCCTACTTCGACAGCAGTCGTCGCTTCTCCTCGAACTCCGCCTGGTCGATCTCGCCGCGGGCAAAACGCTCCTCGAGAATATCGAGCGCACTCTTGCCCGCCGCGTGAGACGGCGGAGGGGCCCGGTGGCCGCTGCCGAACGCCCAGCGCAAGACACCGAACACCACGGCCACGACCAGCACCAGGACGAGGAACATGATCAGCCACCCGAAAATGCCGCCGCCCCAGCCGGCGCCGTACATCATGCCGGAGCCGGAGTGATACCCGACGCCATAGCCCCATGCAGGAAGGGCGGAAAGGCCCAGCAGACCCGCTATGCCCGCGTGCGCGGCTTTCGAAGTGACCATGATCCGCTCCGTGCTGAAAACCAACCTCCATTGGCATTAGTAGGCCACCGCGCGCCAACCTCCGCGTTGATTCGGATCAGCTTCCCGCTTCGGGCGGGAACCGGACTGCATTGCGATGACGACGTCGAATCGGGGGCGCTTGACGTCGGTCAATGCGATCCGTCCCTCAGGTTCTAGAATCGCTATTCGAGGCGCCCGGCCTTCCGGGCGAAACACAGGGACCGGTGATGCCAGCACAGATCCACAACCGCGGCGCAACATCCGGGCGGGCCCGTTCGCGGGTCGCGCTCGTGCCAGCCCTGGCTTACGTCCTGCTGACCTTTCATGCAGCGGCTGCACTGGGCTCGGTTCGACAGGCTTCGGCAGTCGTCGCACCGTCACTGCCGGCCGCCACGGGACTGCACAACCAGACTCCGGTTCCGGTCGCACCCTGCTGCGGCCAACACGAGTGCAACACGGTGGTCACCGCCGCCGCCCTGATCCCGGCCGGCCCGGAGCGAGCGACACTCCCCGACCATCACGAGCCCGCTGCCGCGCCCCCTCCCGAACCACGCGTTCCCCGCGTGGTCCCTGCGGTCCAGGCGCCGGGGCGGGACCAGCTTTCGCCTCCGCCTATTCCCGTTTTCCTCGCGACGGCCCGCCTGCGGCTATAAGGCCATTCGCAACGCCCGGCGAACGCCGCCGGCATCGGCGAACGGCAATGGTTGCCGCGTTCCCGATCCATGCGGTTCGCCCAGGCGCGACCTGTCCACACGGACCCGTATCCGTCCGCTGGCGACGACCATCGGAGGAAACGGGCCACCGGGCGGGAGCCGCGGAACGCCGCCACCCGCCCTTGAGACAAGGTGCTTCGTGCACCGCCGATTGAAGGAACATCGATCATGAACAAGCGAATCGTCTGGTCGCTCGTGGCAGCGGCGGTTCTTGCAGGAGGGTCGGCAATGGCTGCCGCCCAGGGCATGGGATCCGGAATGATGGGCAATCACGGCTCGCAGATGATGTACGCGTCCGCGCCCGCGACACGGGCCGGGCCGAATGCGGCCGCCGCAAGACCCGGTTACTACGGCATGGGGCGGTACGGCGGCTATGGCATGAGCCGCGGCATGACGGGCGGCTATGGCATGGGCTATGGCATGGGCCCCGGCATGATGGGCGGCTACGGCATGGGCTACGGCATGGGCCCGGGCATGATGGGCGGCTCTGGCATGGGCTACGGAATGGGCCCCGGCATGATGTACGGGTACGGCGGCCAGGCGCTCGGCCTGAGTGCACAGCAGCGTGAAAACATCGCCGGCATCTGGAACCAGTCCATGCAGCAGTCCTGGCCGGTCATGGGCGAGCTGCGGGAACAGAACTTCCAGCTGGCGCGGCTCATGAACCAGGAGACCCCGGATCGTGCCGACATCGACAAGGCGTACCGGCGGATGTCCGATCTGCGCCGGAAATTGCTCGACCAGCGCCTTCAGGCCCGGCAGCGGATGCTGCAGGTACTGACGGCGGATCAGCGCAAGCAACTGCGGCAGGGCTTCTACGGCCCCCGGCAATAATCGCTGGAACGGAAAGCCGGAAGGGGAGCAGGCATGGTCGCGACGCGGACTGCCTGCGCCCCTTCCGGCGCTGCGGGCCGGAAACGGCCGACAAGCACGAACCGAACGAATTTCACGGGAGGCTGTGAACATGAAAATCGCCAAGACGCACTTCAGGACGGGACGTGTGCTGTCCCTGGCGGCGGCGGCATTGCTGGTCGCCGTCTCGGCCTGCGGCGCCGGCGCACGGGAACCGGCGATCCCACCGGCGGCCGGCATCCACTCCTGGTACGAGAACGGTACCGGCGGCCGCTACGTCGCCCCGGTCATCGCGGGATCGATGCAGTCGCTTGCGCCGGGCAGCCGGGTCGGCACCGTGCTCACCGACACGAACTGCACGCCGGATGCGCAGGGGCTCAGCCACTGCCACAACAGCATCGCGTTCGGCGACGGCAGCCGGATCACCATCGAGGACAACCACCAGATGAGCCGGCACCGGTGCCTGCGGCCGGGCGAACAGGTTCGCGTCCGCCAACTCGAGGGGAGATGGGTCATGTTGCAGACGGGATTCTAGTCCGGTGCCGGCCGCGAAGGAGAAACGCCGCGTGCTCTGCCCGGGATACCCACCGGGGCCTTCGGAGCGCAGGCTAATACGATGACCGGGACGAGTTCCGTCGGGGCCATAGCCGCCGTCGCGGGCGGCGCGGCGTCCTTCCTCTCGCCCTGCGTGTTGCCGCTTGTGCCCGGCTACCTCTCCTATACGGTCGGGTTCGACGGCGGCCGCGTGCGCGGCTTCCAGGCACGGTTGGCGGCGGCGGCCAACGGCCTGCCCTTCGTGGCCGGGTTTTCGACCGTTTTCGTCTTCCTGGGTCTGGGCGTCAGCCTTGTCTCCCAGTTGCTGCTCGCGCACCGGCGTACGACGGAGATTGCCGGCGGCGCCCTCATCATTCTCTTCGGCGTGATGCTGACGGGTGTCCTGCGGGTGCCGCTCTTCAACCGGGACTTTCGCGTCCACGCCTCGCCCTCGCCTCGACGGCGGGTGATCGGCGGCTACCTCCTCGGCGTCGCGTTCGCGGCCGGATGGACCCCGTGCATCGGGCCCATACTGGGCGCGATCATGACCATCGGGGCGGTGGGCAACATGGGCAACGCCACGCTGCTGATGGTCCTCTACACCGCCGGGCTGGCCGTGCCGTTCCTGCTCGCCGGGGCGCTCACGGACGGACTCATCGCCCGCATGCGCCGCCTGGCCCGGCTCGGCGCCTGGGTGCAGCGTATCTCGGGCGTGGTGCTCATCCTCATGGGCATTGCCGTCGCAACGGGCGCCATGACGCGCATCGAATCCTGGCTGCTCGCCGCCTTCCCGGCACTCTCGCGTCTGGGATAACGGCTGGACCCGCTTGGACGGCGCGGGGCGCGCCGGTCTCTGTCAAGGACGCGCCGACCGTGCCGGCCGGCAACCGTTCGGCGCCCCAAGGTACCCCCGCGAGCGACGGCCGGGCCCCGCAACGGAATCCGGCGCCATGAGCGATACGGCCAACTCGGGGCTAACAATGTCCGCATTTCACCAGACCGGTCACTCTCGGCGATGCTTCGACACGCAATTCGCCAGTCGCGGACGCACTTCGGGGCGACCGTTCACAGCCCATGAATGCCAGGCCGTGACCGCGGCAACGGCTCTTGCGCACACGCGAACCACCGCACACTGTTGCACTTCGCACAGGCAGGCAATACCAAACCGCCGGGAAGTCCGGTTACGGACTCCCCGGCGGCGTGTCCGGCGCAAGGTCGGCTGCGCTTAAGGCGCGACCTTGCTGATACGCGTGCCCCAGTTGGCGTAGGTCAGCCGCGGCTGGTTCGGGATGTACTCGGTCGCGAGCCAGATGGCGCCGCTCTCGTCCGCCACCGCTGCCGAGTAGTCGCCCCAGCGGGAAACCCGGTTGCCGAACGGCGGGTAGCCGCTGAAGCCGTCGTCCAGCGCGAACCCATCGGCGAGAATGTGGACGTCGCCCACGTTCCCGTCGGCGTCGATCGGGGCATAGGCCGCACTCGGCGCGTAGCCCTTGCCGACGACGGTGAAGGACATGACGCCCTTCCCGGCCGCGTTCATCCCGATCGAGGGATAGTTCACGTTCTGGCCGTCGACCGACACGTAGCCCTGGCTGGTCACCGCGGCCGTCAGGTCGCTGCCGTCGAAACCGGGCGTCACCGCGAACCAGGCGACGCCCGCGGTCGCGGGACCGCTCCGGGTCTTCACCACGGTGTCCAGCGCGCCGAACAGCTTGCCGTTCGAGAACACGACCTGGCCCATGCGATCGTCGTTGGAGTCGGTCAGCTCCTCGTGCTCGTTGAACGGGCCGCCGTAGGCGGCGCCGAGCGCCGTGCTGCGCAGCGCATGGGCGAGCGGCAGCGCCGTCGCGTACTGCGAGACCGGCACCAGCGGCTGGTTGCTCGAGGGCGGCGGGCCGTAGACTTCGCTCGCGAGCACGACCGACTGCAGGTGCAGGTCCGGCGACGGGGCGGCGAGCGAACCCGTATTGGTCAGCGCCACGACGCCGAGCCGGTCCGTCAGGGTATTGAAGTCGTCGAGCGAGCCCAGGAAGAACTCGGTACCGCCCTGGGCGGTGGCGAACGTTCCCCCCGGGGGCACGGTCGCCGGCTGCAGCGAGTAGTAGACCGGGTAGGCGACCGCCGGCAGCAGGAAAGCCTCCGTGTTGACGCTCGATGCGCCAGCGGCGAGCCCCGCCTTGTCGACGGCGGTGATCCGGTTGCCCACGAACCGGGAGCTGGCGAGACCGAACTGGTTGGTGTCGACGTAAAGGCCGTTGGCGTCCGCGCCAATCAGCGGCTGATCCCCGAAGCACGGACAGCCCGACACGCCGGCGTCGGTCACATCCAGCTCATAGACGTTGTAGCCGCCCGTGGGATCGGACGTCTGACTGACGGCAATCACCACGCCCCCCTGGGTGCCGGACGGGCTGATCGCCAGCGTGCTGACGAACCAGTGGCCGGTCTGTGCGTCGTAGATCGCCTTCGGATCGGACGTGTACACGTTCGGCGCCAGATGGAAGAAGGCGTTGAGCCCGACCGCCGGCGTCAACTGCACGCCCGACCCGGCGTCGTAGACGGCGAATGCCAGGTTGACGCCTTCGAGGACGTAGCCGTTGCCCACGGCGAGCGCCTGATCCGGCGGCTCGACGATGGAGCCGCTGGCAAGCGCCTGCTGGCGCACGGTGAGCGCATCGAAACTCAGTACCGCCGACGGGGCCGGCACGACGCGATTGCCGGCCGGTGTCGGCACGTGCGCGGCCGGCACCCGCGCCGGGTTCTGGCTGCCGGAACCCTGAAGCTTCTCAAAGAGGTGATCGACCTCGAGCCCCGTGCGCACCTTGAGGTTCGATTCCGGCGTCGCGGCCGCGCCGGCCGCAAATCCGGTGGTGCCGACCCTGACGATCTTGCCGACACGCGTCGTCACCTGCGGTGACGCCAGGGCGGTTCCGCAGAGCCCCACGCCGAGAGTCACCGACAGCAAACCGACACCGAATCTGCCCGTCACATCCCTGCCGCGCAAACTCTCCCGCAACGACCGGTACACGCCGGTCGAACGAAATGAAAAGGCCATGATGTCCCCCGCAAGCGTTATTGGAAGATTGGCTTTATCACCGCCGCGGAATTGGCGTCAATGATGCGTGCCGGCTTTGCGGCATGGCACGGGGAGAATCCGGTGATTCCCGTACTTCCCCGCACCGGGCCGGCGCGGATGGCGCGGCTGCAATCGTCCGCGACGACCCCGCCCCGGACCGTGCCGTTCGCGGCCGGCCGTCGTGGCGCAGGCTTCCCCGCCTTGCGCACGGTCCATGGGTCGAGCCTTGTGTAACCCGAGGGGTTGCGGCCGCGCATGGATCTCCGCCGGCGGCACCGGGGCCGGCCATCGAAACGCGCCGGGGGCTTCCTACGGTTCGAAGTAATAGCTCGCCTTGACGAAGTACTTCCTCTCCTGCTGCGCCAGCCCGCCCTGCCCCGTGCCGAGATAACCGTTCTCGATACCCGCGTACAGCGCCGTCCACGGGTTCAGCTGGTAACCGATCAAGTATTGCGTCGCGATGTTGCGGGTACGGCTGTCGGTTCCCGGCGGGTAAAGGGCCGTGTTGTTGCGCACGTTCTGCTCCTGGGCAATGGCGCGCACGAACAGGTGAGACGTGAAGTACCAGGCAATACGAAGATCGTAGAGGTTTGCCGTATACAGGTTCTGGCCGTTCACGTTCAGACGTTCGAAATCGCTGACAAGATTGATTTGCGTATGCCGCCCCGGCGCGAGGTTGAGCTGCTCGGAAACCGACAACAAGCGGCCCTCCCGCGCCCCGACGTAATCCAGCCCGTCGCCGGTGGTCACGTCGATCTGCCCGTCGAGCCAACTCAGCGGCCGGGCGGAAGCGGTAAGTTGGTATTGCCGAAGCGAAAAGGTCTTGCCCTCGTAGTAGCGACGCTCCTTGCTGGCGAACAGGATGAAGTGCGTCTGGAATCGCCCGTGCACGAAGGCATAGGCCGTCGCCTTGCGGTCGAGCACGGGGCCGCCGCCCGCGGTGCGCTGCCAATGCCACAGACCGCCGAAGCCCCCGTTCTGGTACAAGGACTCGTCCGGCGCGTAGAAGTCGTACTCGCCCTGTGCAGCACCTTCGTCGAAACCCACCTGCGGGAGATAACCCAGGTCGGCGCGGAAATCGTCGGCAACGTGCGTGGCACTGACTCTGAAGTTGTAACGGCGGCGGTTCCGCGCGAACGCCGCGGTCCAGGCTTGCCCGCTTATGGTGCCCACCGGAATTCCGAAGGCATCGGCGACTTCCCGCGAGTAGGTGGTCGTCGAAGCGCCCGCGACGGCCGTCACCGTGTCGCTGGGGTCGACCTGCCAGCTCGTGTCGAAGGCGTACACGCCATTGTCGTAGCCGCCGCCCTTCCGTCCCGTAGCAAGCACGCCGAAGGTGGAGTTCACGACATCGTAGCGATACCGAAGCAGGGCGTCGCGGCTGCCGAAATCGAACGACTGGATCGAGGAACCCTGAATGCCGGGGTTCACGATGTCGGTCGTCGAATCGTTGGCGGCCAGTACGCCGATCGCGTTCGACCCGACCTGCCCGACGAGTTTTGTCGCCCATCCGGGATCGGCGATTGCGCGCGTGTCCGCCAGCTCCCCGGAGGCCCTGAAGGTGTCTCCGCCCTGCCGGATGCCGGGCGTGTTGAAGACCTGCGTGCCCTGCTGGAAAAACGGGCGGTTTTCAGAATAGAAGATCGCGAACTGCCGGTTGACACTGAGCTGCAATACATCCGGCGCCACCTGGGAGAAATTGGGATTGATCGTCGCGGCCCACTCCAGGTTGGGACGCAGTATCCAGCGGGCATCGAGACTTCCCTTGACCTCGGGCGATCCGTTCCGCAGCCCCGTGGCACCGTTATCGCGTGTATCAGTTCGCTGGACCGTGACCGCCGGTATCAGCTGGAAATTCGCCGGGCGGGCCGTAACGGGAGTTTCGGTACGAACGATCTGCGCCACGCACAGCGTGCACTTGCTGTTGTAGTTCATCTTCCGGCTGCTCAGCTGGTGGCGCAGATTGCGCGGCCAGTTCCGGAGAAACAGCATGCGCCACGTCTGGGGACCCGATTTGTGCGGAAACTTGATCGACCCGAACGGGATCCTCATGACGACCACGTAGCCCGAATCCGTGCGCCTGGCGCGGCACGTCCATACCGCGTTGAACGACGAATATTCGTTCCCGCCCTGGCGAAAGGCGTCGAATTCCACGCCTCCGGCGGTGCAGAAGAATTCGTAGGCCCATTGGGTGTCGTTGAACGGGCTGAAGTAAAGCCCGACGAAATCCTCCGAGTTGCTCGCAAGATTGTCATGCTCGCGGTAATGCGCGACCACGGCTCCGGGGTTCGGATCGTGGGCCGAGAAGCGCACCCACAGCGCCTTGCGCGTGTAGCCTACTGCGACGTGCGTAGAGACGGGGGCTTGCGAATTCCGGCCGGGATCGATTTCATACGGAATCGAGAAATGCGCCGCATGGCGCCAGGCGCGCGGCCCCGGCATGCCCCGCTTGTCGAGCCATCGCGTGAGCCGCGGAATCGCGGGCCCGGCACCGGTCGGCGCCGAAGCGGGGGCGGGAGACGCCGCTGCAACCACTGACAGGCACGACCACGCGAACAGGACAACCGGCGGGAAGAATCGCATCAGTCGGGCTCATCGAATTCGCAGCAGCCACCGCAGTATAAAAGACGTCCCGAATGGAGTCACAGTTGACAGGAAAAGCGGACCCTTGCGCGCATTTCCCTCGGCAAGGAAACGCTCTCGAATTAGGGGGAGTGTCTGTTCTCGGCGAAATTCCCCGAAGGCCGCCTCAGCCATCTTTGGTCGATCATATGCTCAGATTCGGCCATCGATAACGAGTTTAATGAACCATGAGCGGTGCCAGACCAAAGGCTTCCGTCAACGTTGGGTGTGGATGGATGGCTGCAGTCAGTTCTTCCAGAGTCAGGCCATGGCGCACCGCTAACGCCGCTTCGCCCATGAGGTCGGCGGCGCCTTCCACCAACACGTGGATGCCGACTATGCGCCGGTCGCTGCGCCGGTAGACGATGCGCAGTCGCCCGCTAGCGTCTGAACTGATCTGAGCCCTGGCATCGACCCGGTAGTCATATTCGACGATACCCACATCCTCTCCGGCGGCGCCCGCTGCCTCCTCGGTAAGCCCTGCCATCCCCAACTCCGGGTAGGAAAAGATGACCGCACTGTTATGTTCCGGGCGAGGAAACGCGACCTCATTACCAAGCAGGTGATGGGCAACGGCCTGTGCCTGCGCCGTGGCCCAATGCGCGAACATGGGATTGCCCACCAAATCGCCGGTGGCGTAGATGCCCGGCTCGTGGGTCTGCAGGTTCTCATCGACTTTGACGCCATGCCGATCATGGCGAATAGAGGTCGTCTCCAAGCCGAGGCCGGACACATTGGGATGCCGTCCGGCAACGATGGCCACCACCTGCCCCCTGACATCCTGCGATTTCCCCCCTTGGCTAAAGCGGATGGCATGTCTATCTTCCGTGCCCTCTATCGATTCGATCGTCACGCCGGTATGAATGCCAATGCCATCGGCGGTGAGACGCTCAGCGAGCAATTCAGCGAGCATGCTGTCGACCGGCCCGAGGATGCGCGGCATGGCCTCCAGAAGCGTCACACGGGCACCGAGCATGGCAAAAATCTGTGCCATCTCCACACCGACAGGCCCGCCGCCGACCAGGACCAGGGACTCCGGGATAAAGCCGATCTCGATCAGTCCCGCGGAGTCAAGCACCCCCGGCAAATCGGCGCCGGGAATGGGAAGATGGTTCGGCTCCGAACCCGTAGCGAGAATGGCGTGCTCGAAGTGAACACAGTGTCTGCCTTCGGCCCCTTCGATCAGCGCCTCCCGTGGCCCAATAAGGCGGGCGTTTCCGAATACGACCTCAAGGCCTTTCAGCGACTTGGCCTTGGCCAATGCGGCCTGTGCGCGTTGGGTGAGGATGCGGTGCCGACGTGTTTGCACTGCGCTCCAGTCGATAGCGCAATCGCCACCACCTGACGGTAGCAGGCCGAACTCACTAGCTCGAGCACATTCTCTCCGCCGCGCCGCAACCTCACGGTAGATCTTGGACGGGATGCAGCCCTCGAACAGACACGTTCCGCCCAGGCCACGGCCGGCTTCCACAAGAAGGACACGCTTGCCCGCTTGTGCCAGAGCGAGCGCCGCAGGTGTACCACCCGGGCCGCCCCCAATGACCAGGACATCAAGGCGTTCTTTATCATTCATGAGGATTGCCTTGTCGCCACACGAGAAGAATACGGCTGTGATGTCGCTGGCAATTTGACGTACGTCATCCCGGACTGCCCCGGATTACAGCGCCACCCGAACTTTGCCGAAGCCGGCGACTGGGGCCGCGATGAATGGCGGTTTTTGGTGTTGATAGATGCCCGGAATGGGTCAAAGCCGGACGATTGGGGTTCGGAAATACCGGGACTCGCGGCGCGCGACCGGGCGTGGCTTGAGGTCGATCGTGTCGGCGTCGATTGCAAGCCGATCTAACGGCCGTCGTTGGCTCAGTAGACCTCGAGGAACATGCGGGGGCCGGGCCGGACGTGGCGCTGGAATTCCTCACGCGAGTAGTCGAGCGGCTGCTTGTCTTCCGGTGGCTTGCGCAGGTTGATATAGCCGTCGAGGCCGGCGGAGAGCAGCTCCCGGTAGATGGCGCCTTCCATGTTCTTGATGCCGCACACGTAGATGAGCGTGTTCGGCTGGCGCAGCGTCTCCTGGAGTTCCTCGTCTTCACTGATCTCGTGATGCACGTAACGCTTGAAGCCGTCGAGGCGGCGCGCCTCGCGGGAGACCACGGGACGATAGCGGAAGCCCGGCAGGTCGCGGGCGGGGCCGGTGAAGAGGTCGTGGTACATGTAGTCCGTGCGGTAGGGCACGCCCACGATAAGATGAATGCGCGATCTCACACCGGCGGCCAGCATGTCCAGGACCATCGCGCGGAACGGCGCGATGCCGGTGCCGGTGGCGAAGAAGACGTAGTTGTAGTCGGCCGGCTCGGTGGGCAGGAGGAAGCGCTTGCCGGCGGGGCCGGTCATGGCGATCTCGTCGCCTTCCTGGATGTCACACAGGTAGTTGGAGCACACGCCCAGGAACAGGCGGTGGTGCTCGTCGTGCTCGTCGATGACGCGCTTTACGAGCGTCGAGACGAGGCGCCCCTTGCCCTGCTCGCCGCGCGAGGGCGAGCTGACCGAGTACAGGCGCAGCTTGTGGGGCTTGCCGCGGTCGTCGGTGCCCGGCGGGATGACGCCGAAGCTCTGGCCCGCGAGCAGCCGCCCCTCGAGCGGGGTGCCGCCGACGTCGAAGGTGACCTGGCGCACGATGTTGGGGCTCGCCTCGGCGGTGACGATGCGGCTGTCGACCAAAGGCACCCGCACCGGGTCCTTCGGCTTGCAGAGGTTGATCTCGACATCCGGCATGACCGGGGCCGTGTCTACCACGCTGTCCACCACCGCTCTCCCCTGTTCCGAACGGGAACCGTTGCGCCGCAAAGCCCGACAGTTTAACGCAAGCGGTCCGCCCCGGAGTCCTCGCCCCCGGCTCCCCGCCGGGGCGGCCACGGCACCAGCGCGCTGGTGCGGCGCACGTAGTCGGCGTAGCCGGGCTTGCTCTCGCGGAGCTGCCTTTCGAGCAGCGTCACCCCGGAGACCCGGGCCAGGAACACGGTCATCAGCACGGGCGCGAATACCGTCCACCAGCCGCCATGCGCGCAGGCCACCAGGTAAAGCCCCCACCAGACGAGGATGTCCCCGAAGTAGTTGGGGTGGCGGGTGTAGCGCCACAGGCCGCGGTCGAGCACCCGGCCGCGGTTGGTCGGGTCGCGCTTGAAGCGGGCGAGCTGGAAGTCCCCCGCCGATTCGAAGGCGAATCCCACGAGCCAGACCGCGGCGCCGGCCGTGGCGAGCGCAGCCCCAGCGCCGCCGCCGATCGTTTCGCCCCGCGCCGCCGCGAACAGCGGGAAGGCGATGACCCACAGCAGCAGCGCCTGCAGCAGGAATACGGTGAAGAGGCTCCGCAGCGCGAAGCCGCGGCCGTGGCGTTCCCGCATGACGGCATAGCGGCGGTCCTCGCCCTTGCCGCGATTGCGCCAGGTGATGTAGCCCGACAGGCGCAGTCCCCAGGCGGAGGCCAGCCCGGCGGCCAACAGCCCGGGGGCGCCGGCCGAGACGACGTACCACCAGGCGAGCACGACGAAGCCCAGGCCCCAGAAGCGGTCCACCAGGCTCGCGTCGCGCCGGACGACGGACGCCGCCCAGACCGCCCCGAACAGCGCGGCTGCAACGGCGAACCCCCAGAGGGCGGCGGGCAACGCGGCCGCGGTCATGCGTCGATTCCCGACCGGCGGACGAACCGGTAGTGCGCCACGAACCACTCGTCGCCGCCGTTCCAGGCGAACAGTTCTTCGCAGGCCATGAGGAACAGCCGCCAGCGACCGACCTCCCGGCGACCCCCGAGGACGGCCGCCGCCCGCTCACGGGCTTCGTCCAGCCGGCGCAGCCACGCCCGGCAGGTGCGTGCGTAATGGCGGCCGCCGACACGCCAGTGCGCTTCCACGGACAGGTCGCGCTGGAAGTACAGCGGCAACGCGTCGGCGGGCATCAGCCCGCCCGTGAAGAAATGGCGACCCATCCAGTTGCCGGCCCCCTCCGTCTCGAAGAAATACGCGAGCTCGCGGTGGCAGAAAACGTGCATGAAGAATCGGCCGCCGGGTTCCAGCCAGCCGGCAACCCGCCCGAAGAGGGTCTCCCAGTTGCGCATGTGCTCGAACATCTCCACGGACACGATCCGGTCGAAGCGCGCTCCGGGATCGAACGCCGCCACGTCGGCGGTGACCACTTCGACGTTGCGGATTCCGCGCTCCTCCGCGCGCCGGCGGATGAACGCCGCCTGCGACGCCGAGTTGGACAGCGCCGTGATACGGCTCGCCGGGAAGTGCTCTGCCATCCACAGGGTGAGCGAGCCCCAGCCGCATCCGAGTTCTAGCACTTGCTGGCCGTCGGCCAGGTCCGCGCGCTCGCACGTCAATTCGAGCATGGCCGCCTCGGCGTCGGCCAGCGTGTGCACGCCGTCGTGCCACAGGCAGGCGCTGTACTTCAGCCGCGGACCCAGGAGGATTTCGAAGAAATCCGCCGGCACCTCGTAGTGCTGTTCGTTGGCGCTGTCGGCCGCCACGGCCACGGGGCTCCGGCACATTATTCCCACCAGCGCCATGAGCCGCGCGGCACGCGCCTCCACACCGCCGCGGCCTTCCCGGCGGAGGCGGCGGGCGAGCAGCCGGCGAATGCCCGCGCGCACGAGCCGGTCGGGCACGCGCCCGCGCTCGACGGCGTCGATCAGGACGGACACGCGATACCCGCGCGCGGCGCGGCGTTCAACTCAGGGCGCCGCCGCAGGAGCTGCCCTGCCCGGCGGTGCAGCCGTAGCAGTGCCCGGACACGGCGATCGGCCGGCCGGCCAGGTCGGCCGCGACCAGGTCCGCCAGGTGCGTGCGGCGGCCGCCGAGCGGCATGCCCAGCATCTGGTTGAAGTCGCAGTCGTAGACGTAGCCCTGCCAGTCGACGCTGATCATGTCGCGGCACATCACGCGCTCGAGGTTCTCGTTGCGGTGGGCGTTGCGCAGCGTCGCCAGGTAGTCGTCGAAACGGCCCCTGGAAACGAGCTGGCTGCCGAAACGTCCGATGGGCAGGTTGGCGAGCACGAAGAGATTGTTGAACGCCACGCCGAAGTGCTCCCGCAGGTAGCGGCGGTAGTCGTCCTCGAGCGGGCCCTGGGCCGGCGGGAGCACCGGATCCTGGGGGTTGTAGACCAGGTCCAGCTGCAGCCCGGTCCCCGGCACGCCGAACCCGAGTTCGTTGAGCTTGCGCAGCACGCGGATGCTGCCCTGGTAAACGCCCTTGCCCCGCTGCCGGTCGACGTTGTCCTCGAGGTAGCAGGGCAGCGAGGCGACGATCTCCACGCCCTGTTCCGCGAGGAATTCGCCCAGGTCCTCGTAGCCCGGCTCCTCCAGGATCGTGAGGTTGCAGCGGTCCATCACACGCTTGCCGCGCCGGCGCGCCTCCGCAACCAGCCGGCGGAAATGCGGGTTCATCTCCGGGGCCCCGCCCGTCAGGTCCAGCGTCTCGATCTCGGGCCGGTCGAGGAAGCGGAGTACCAGGTCCGCGGTGTCCGCATCCATCGCTTCCTTGCGGTGGGGTCCCGCCGTCACGTGGCAGTGCAGGCAGGCCAGGTTGCATACGTAGCCGAGGTTGACCTGGAGCGTGCTGGTCCGCTTCCGCGTGAGCGCGGGGAACGGCGTGCCGGACAGCCGGGGACGGACGTCGTGCATGGGATGCCACTCCGGTGCAGCAGGCACTCGCAAGGGGGGACGCGGGCACCTTCCCTTACCTTACACGCTCGCCCCGCTACGCGCCGAACGCCGCGCGCCTCGCCGCCCGACGCGGAACGGGCGCCGGAAACGCCGTCACCGGCCGCGCACGCGGCTTCGTCACGCGCTCTCCGCGCTCGTCAGGAAACGGCCTCGCGGAGACGCGCCACGATGCGCGCCCGGGCATCCGCCCCGAGTTCCGCCGCGGGCTCCAGCGAGGCCGGCTCGCGCTCCGTCGCGCCGCGCAGGTAGCGCTGCAGCCAGCGCATCTGCGCGACGAAGCGGCGGCAGCCGTCGCAAAGCATCAGGTGCAGGCGCAACGCCGTGCGCTCGCGCAGGCCGAGCCGGCGCTGCAGGCGGTCGGACACGAGGCGGCTGGCCTCTTCGCAGGTGATCACGCTCGTCTCCCGGGCGCATCGGCCGGAGCGCGGAACCACCGCAACTCCAGGCACTCGCGCAGCCGCAGCCGCGCGCGGTGCAGGCGCACCCACAGGTTGTTCGGACTGATGCCGAGAACCTTACAGGCGTCGCCGCTCGCCGTGCCGTCGAGCTCGACCAGGCGGAAGGCGGCCTGCAGCCCGGACGGCAACGCCCCCAGGCAGGTGGCCAGGACACGCCGGAACTGGTCCTGCTCCAGGCCCTCGTCCGGCCGCGGCCAGCGTTGCGGCCAGAGCCGCCAGTGGCCGCTATGGTCGAAGGCCTGCTCCAGGATGGCGTCGGCGTGTTCCCCGGATTCGAGCGGCGTCTGGCGTCCGCGCTCGCGCAGGCGATCGACGACCTTGTGCCGCAGGATGCCGAAGAGCCAAGCGCGCTCCCCGGACCGGCCGCTGTAGTGCCCGCGCCCGGCGAGGGCCGCGAGAAACGTCTCCTGCACCGCGTCCTCCGCGTCGCCGCGGTCGCGCAGGCGCGCCCGGGCGAAGCCGAAGAGCGCGTCGCCGTGGGCGCGCACCCACGCCTCCAGGTCCATGTCGTCGGCCGCGGTCACAACGTCGTACGCACGGCTGCGACGACTTCGCGGGCCCGCGCGCGCGCGGCGCGGACGTCCGCCGCCCGGGCGAGACCCACGCCCATGCGGCGCCGGCCGTGGACTTCCGGCTTGCCGAACAGGCGCAGTGCCGTGTCCGGCTTCGCCAGCGCGGCATCCAGCCCGCCGAAACGCACGGCGGCGGAATCGCCCTCGACGAGCAACGCGCACGAGGCGGCGGGCCCGAGTTGGCGGATCGCCGGCACCGGCAGGCCGAGGATCGCGCGCACGTGCAGCGCGAACTCGGACAGGTCCTGGGAGACGAGCGTGACCAGGCCCGTGTCGTGCGGGCGCGGCGAGACCTCGCTGAACCACACATCGTCGCCCCGGACGAAGAACTCCACGCCGAACACGCCGCGCCCGCCCAGGTCGCCGGTGATGGCACGCGCCATCTCGCGCGCCCGCGCCAGCGCCTTGTCGGTCATCGGATGCGGCTGCCAGGACTCGCGGTAGTCGCCGTCTTCCTGGCGGTGCCCGACCGGATCGCAGAACGCGGTGCCGCGGGCATGGCGCACGGTCAGCAGCGTGATCTCGTAATCGAACTCGACGAAGCCCTCGACGATGACGCGCCCCCGCCCCGAGCGTCCGCCTTCCTGGGCATAGCGCCAGGCCGCGTCCGCGTCGGCGGCCGTGCGGACCACGCTCTGCCCCTTGCCCGAGGAACTCATGACCGGCTTGACCACGCACGGCAGCCCGACCGCGTCGAGCGCGGCCCGGTAGGCGGCCTCGTCGTCGGCGAAGCGGAACGGCGAGGTGCGCAGCCCGAGATCGTCCGCCGCCAGCCGGCGGATGCCCTCGCGGTCCATCGTCAGCCGCGCGGCCCGTGCCGTGGGCACGACCGTATAGCCCTCCGCCTCGAGCTTGAGCAATTCCGGCGTGGCGATCGCCTCGATCTCGGGCACGACATAGTGCGGCTTTTCCGTCTCGACGACCCGCCGCACGGCGTCCGCGTCCAGCATGTCGATGACGTGGCTGCGATGCGCCACCTGCATCGCCGGCGCATTGGCGTAGCGGTCGGCGGCGATCACCTCCACCCCGAGCCGCTGCGCCTCGATGGCGACTTCCTTGCCCAGCTCGCCGGAGCCGAGCAGTAGCATTCGCGTCGCGCCGTCGGTCAGCGGCGTCCCGATCGTGACCATGGATTCCGTCGCATGTGGCAGGCGGGCTATGGTGCCCCGCGGCGGCGCCTCAGGCAAATCCCGGACGCCGTATTGCCGCGACCGGGCCACGACCCTATGATTCGGTGCAGTTCCCGCCGGAAGCACGGCCCGGGAGACGACGCGAGATGGACGCACCGCAGGCGAGCGGTTACCAGCCGACCTGGGCGCCGGCCCGCAAGGACATCGTGGGCACGGGGCTGGGCGCTTCGCGGGTCTGGTTCACGATGGCCGAGGGCATCGTGACCGAGGTCTACTACTACCGCATCGACATCCCGCACCTCCGCGACCTTGGCTTCATCGTGGCCGACGGCCGGGACTTCTGGGCGGAGGTGCGGCGGCTGGGGCGATACACCGTCGAACTGGCCCACGACTACGCGCCCGCGGCCTCCGTGATGCACCGCCACGAACGCTTCACGCTGCATCTGCGCGTATGCCCGCACCAGGACCGCGACGTCCTGCTCGTGGACTACGAACTCGCGGGCGACGCCGAACTGCGCCCCTACGTGCTGGCTTCCCCGCGCCTCGGCAGCGATGCGGACAACAACGTCGGCGGGGCCACCGTCCATAACGGCCGCCGCGTGCTGTGGGCGGAGCAGGGCCCGTTCGGGCTCGCGCTGCTCGCCGCCGCGCCCGGCGTGCGCGATGCCTTCGGGAAGATTTCGGCGGGGTGTTCGGGCGCGAGCGACGGCTGGCAGGACTTCAACCGCAACCGCCGCATGACCTGGGAATACGAGCGCGCCGGACCCGGCGAGATCGCGCTCACGGGCGAGCTACCGCGCCGGGGCACGCTGGCGCTGGGCTTCGCCGCGAGCAAGGAATCCGCGGCCACGCTCGCCGCCGCGGCGCTGGTGGAGGAGTTCGATCACGTGTGGCGCGACCAGGCCGCCGCCTGGACCGCCTGGGCCGACACGCTGAAGGAACCACGCATGCCGGCGAAGCTCAAGTCCACCTTCGCGCGGTCGGCCATGGTGCTCAAGGCCCACGGCGACCGCACCTTCCGCGGCGCGCTGGTGGCGAGCCTCGCGGTGCCGTGGGGCGAGGCCAGCGGCAGCCGCGGCGGCTACCACCTGGTGTGGGCGCGGGATCTCGTCGAGATCGCGGGGGCGCTCATCGCCGTCGAGGCCTGGCACGACGCGCGCGACGTGTTGCGCTACCTCATCGCCACCCAGCAGGCGGACGGCCACTGGCTGCAGAACCAGTGGCTGGGCGGGAAGCCCTTCTGGCAGGGCGTGCAGCTCGACGAGACCGCCTTCCCGGTGCTCCTCGCCGGCATGCTTGCCGCGCACGGGCAGCTCGCCGGCATCCCGGTCGCGGACATGGTGCGCCGGGCGCTTGCCTTCCTCGCGGCGTACGGGCCGGTCTCCGCGCAGGATCGCTGGGAAGAGGACGCCGGCATCAACGCCTTCACCCTGGCCGTGATGATCGCGGCGCTGGTCGAGGGCGCGCCGTTCCTCGACGAGCCCGACCGCAGCTTCGCCCTGATGCTCGCGGACACCTGGAACGCACGCATCGAGGACTGGACCTGGGTGCAGGGCACGGCACTCGCCGAGCGCCTCGGCGTGGAGGGGTACTACCTGCGCGCCGCGCCGGAAGACGTACTGATGCAGGCAGGCGCCAAGGCCGAGGAACTGCTGATCAAGAATCGCACCTACGACAATCACCTGCGGGCGGACGAGCAGATCGCGACCGACTTCCTGCAGCTCGTACGCTTCGGCCTGCGCCGGCCCGACGATCCGCGCGTTCTGGAAACGCTCAAGGCGGTCGACGAACTGCTCCGCACCGACACCCCGGCCGGCCCCGTCTGGCACCGCTACAACAACGACGGCTACGGGGAACACCACGACGGCCGGCCCTTCGACGGTGCCGGGCACGGCCGCGGCTGGCCGCTGCTCACGGGCGAGCGCGGACACTACGCGCTATGCGCCGGTGAGGACCCGCTGCCGTACCTGAAGGCCATGGCGGCCATGGCGGGCCCCGGCGGCATGATCCCCGAACAGGTGTGGGACACGGACCCGATCCCGGAACGCGGGCTGTATCCCGGCCGCCCCACCGGCGCGGCGATGCCGCTCGCCTGGGCGCACAGCGAGTTCATGAAACTCGTCGTGAGCCGCGCGCGCCGCGAACCCTGCGACCGGCCGCGGCGGACGTGGGACCGGTACCGGGGCGAGCGTCCCGCGATCGACTGGCGCATCTGGAGCCCGCACTGCCAGCCGCGCGGCATACCGCCGGGCCACACGCTGCGCGTCGTGCTGCCGGCGCCGGCGCTCGTCCACTGGAGCGCCGACGAGTGGCGGCACACCACCGATACGCGGACCGGGCCGCCGGCACTCGGCCGGCACGCGGCGGACATCCCCGCCGCGGAGCTCCCGGACGGCAGCGCCGTCGTCATGACGTTCCGCTGGGACGACGGGGACCGTTGGGAAGGACGGGACTACCGCGTCCGCATCGGGCACTGACCCGCCGAAAGAGGGGTTTGCCCCGATTGACACCCCCACACGGGCTGGACCAATAATCGCGGCAGGATTCCGGCACCGGCCCGGGACGGGGAGGCACTCATGGATTCCACCAACGGTTCTTCGCTCCGCTTAGACCTGCTGCTTTCCAGCGTGCGCGGCCTGCGCGAGTGGCGTGCGCTCGCCCTGTTGCTGCTCGGCGGGCTCCTGTGGGCCCTTCTGATCGCCGGTCTCGGCGCTTTGACCCGCTCGCGGGTCGGAGCGGTGATCGGGCTGATCGTCGGCGCGTTCTTCTGGTTCGCGGCCTACCTCGGCGCCGGACGCATCTTCATGGCACGCGCCCGCGGCGACGCCAGCCACTACCGCATGTTGGCGGCGCTGAAGGAAGGCATCGGCCTGCTGCCGCGGGGCATCGGTGTCGTGCTGATGCTGATCGCGGCCGGGGTGGCGGTCGGCATCGTCGAGGCGCTGGTCTTCCTGCTCTGCAAGATCCCGTACCTGGGGCCGGTGCTGTACTTCTTCCTGCAGCCCGCCGGCATCGTGGTCGCCGCCGTGACGGGTTTCGCGCTCTGGGTCATGAGCCTGCTCGCGATGCCCGCGGTGTGGGACGGGCGCGGCGCGGTCGAGGCCATCCGCACGGCGTGGACGTCGCTACGGCGCGACCCGGGCGAAGTCGGCTTCCTGTTGCTCGCGCTGCTGGTACTCGTCGGGATGGTGAGTACCGTGATCACGGGAATCCTCCTGGCCGGTGCCTTCTTCTCCATGGGCATCGGGGCCGGCGTCACCGCGGGCGCCGGCGGGTACGCCGCGGCGTACCCGGGCGCGTACTCCGCGTTCCCCGGACTCGCCACGCTCGGCGTCGGCCCGTCGTATCTGCCCGGGATGCTGTTCGGCTGGATCGTGACGTGGATCCTGATCAGCCTGCTGCCCGCCGGGATGCTGCTGCAGGGACAGGCGCTGATCTACGCGTCGCTGAGCAAGCCGGAACCACTGGCCGCACCGCAAACGTCGCACGCGGGCGGCACCCCCGCGGCCGGTTCGTAGCCGGCGCCCGCGTAGCGCCCATACGGCGGAAGCTTCCGGACCGGCGGCGTGGCCGCTGATGGCCGAAGGCCCGGCGCCCTGCCTCGCACTTGGAGCCCGCCGCCCGCAAACGGGGCGGCGGGCTGCGCCGCCGTTCAGCCGTTGCCGCGCAGCTTGTGCCAGTTCGACAGCAGGGCCTGCAATTTGTCGCCGTACGCGCTGAACACGGCGCGCTGGCCCTGGGTCGGCGCCGCGTCCGACTGCTCCACGCGCGCGGCCAGCGTATCGAGCGTACCGGTAACGCTGTGCAGGGAATCCTTACCGCCGTCGCGGAGCTTTCGCACCGCCGACACGGCCGCGGACTCGCCGCCCCGGTTCTTCAGGCGGTCAAGGTACTTGCCGGACTGCTCGTAGGCCTTCACGCCCCGAGCGAGGCTGCTCGAGATCTGCTGCTCGAACGCGAGCTTGGCGGCCAACGCCTTGTGCGGGACATCCACGCGCGGGTCCATCTTCACCGTCAGCGGCGCCGTGTAGTGCTTGCCTCCGGCCGAGAGCGTGACCGTGTACTTCCCGGGCAGCGCCATCGCTCCCTGCGGGATCAGGGGCGTGTCCTGCTTCCACACCGCCGAAATCGAGAAGTTGTACTCGATCGCGGGCGGGCGCGGCCAGCGCAGGTTCCAGACGAAGCGGTGCAGGCCCGCGCCCGACTGCAACTGTTGCCGGTGTCCGAGCCATTCCGATTCGAAGTAGCGCACACCGGTGGGAATGTTATTCCCGCCCGCGGCGCTGGAAAAACGCCGCACGACCTTGCCGTCCGCGTTCCTGACCGTCAGCGTGACCGGCCCCTTCATGTCCTTTGCGAGCCAGTAGTCGATCACCGCACCCGTGGGCGGATTGTCGGCGCGCGGTTCGGAATGCGGCGGCGGCGTGTCGCGGTTCTGGCTGTTGCGCAGACGGATCGCCACGGCCGGGTCGAACAGATGGGCCGTGCTGTCGGCGATGTGGGCCGTCGCCTGGCGCAGCGGCGCGATGTCGTCGAGCGACCAGATGCCGCGGCCCATCGTCCCCGCGACCAGGTCGTCGCCGTGGACCAGCAGGTCGCGCACCGAGGTGGTCGGCAGGTTGAGTCCCAGGGGCTGCCAGTGTCCGCCGGCGTCGAACGACACGTAGACGCTGCGATTGGTCGCGGCGAAGACGAGGTCCTTGCGGTGCGTGTCGGCGGCAACGCTGGTCACGTACTCGTCGCCCGGCAGTCCGGCGACGACCTTGTTCCAGTGGGAGCCGCCGTCCGTCGTGCGGAACAGCACGGGGTGCAGCTCGCCGAGGCGATGCGTATCCACCGCCACGTAGACGAGGTTCGCGTCCTTGCGGGAAACCGAGATGGCGTCGATACGCCCCCACAGCGGCATGCCCTTCGGCGTGACGTTGCGCCAGTGCTTGCCGCCGTCGGTGGTGAGCTGGACTTCGCCGTCGTCCGTGCCCACCCAGACAGTGCCGCGCTTGTCGGGCGAGGGGGTGATCGCGAAGATCACGCCGAACCCGCAGCGCTTCGCGGCCGTGCGCGAATGGCCCGCGTGCGCGCAGTCCTTCGGATGCGGCTGCGCGCCGCTGAGGTCCGGGCTCACCGTCTGCCAGTGCGCACCGTCATCGATGGAGCGGAACAGCTTCTGGGAGCCGAAGTACAGCGGGTGCGGCGCCTGCCGCGCGAAGGCGATCGGCGTGATCCAGGTATAGCGGTTCTTCACCTGGCGCGGATCGGCGCCGTAGGTCGAGACCGGCCACGGCGAGACGTCGGTCACCTGGTGCGTGGTCTGGTTGTAGCGCGACAGGTAGCCGCCGAGGCCGCTGCCGAAGACCAGGTTCGCGTCGCCCGGCTTGGGCACGTCGAAGTCGCGCTCGTCGCCGCCGACCGGGTGCCACTGACGCGGCCCGATGACGCCGTCCGGACCGCGGCTGGCAATGCCGACCGTGCCGGTGTCCTGCTGGCCGCCGTAGATCCAGTACGGGAAACGGTTGTCGGCGGCGATGTGATAGAACTGCGCCGTCGGCTGGTTGTACCAGCTCGACCAGCTCTTCCCGCCGTTGACCGTCACCACGCAGCCCTGGTCCGCGGCCGTGATCATGTGGTCCGGCCGCTCGGGGTTGATCCACAGGAAGTGGTAGTCGTCACCGCCGGGCGCGCCCTTGAAGATCCGGAAGTGCCGGCCGCCGTCGGTGGACTTGCGGATCCCGCGGCCCATGACGTAAACGGTATCCGGATCCTTCGGTGAGACCGTGAGCCGCCCGAAGTAGCTCGAGGCGAGCCCCGGGCCGTCGTTGACGAGTTTCCAGTGGCGCCCGCCGTCGGTCGAGCGATAGATGCCCGAGCCGCCGCCGGTGGACATGTTGTCGGTGCCCGGCTTGCCGTTGGCGACGGCGATCGTCGCGTAGACGGTCTGGCCGCCGGTGCCGCGTGCCACGGCGAGCCCGATGCGTCCCTCGGTGCCGGACGGCAACCCGTGGCCCGTGAGCTTGTGCCAGGTCTCGCCGCCGTCGGTGCTCTTCCAGATACCCGACCCGGGCCCGGCCTGCGGCATGAAGTAATCGAGCCACGGATGCATGCGCATCTGCCACGTGGCGGCATACACGACGGAGGGATGCTCGGGATCGGACGCCAGGTCCACGGCGCCCGTGTTCTTGTTCACGAACAGCGTCTTCTTCCAGTGCTGCCCGCCATCGGTCGAGAGGTAGACGCCGCGCTGCGCGTTGGGCCCGAACACGTGGCCGAGCGCGGCGACCAGCACGCGGTTCGGGTTCTTCGGATCGACGAGGATGCGGCCGATGTGGCGCGTTCCCCGCAGCCCCACGTTCGTCCACGTCTTGCCGCCGTCCGCCGAGCGGTACACGCCGTCACCGGCCGGGATGTCGTAACGCGCGGCCACCTGCCCCGTGCCGACGTAGAGGATCTTCGGGTTGGACGGGGCGACGGCGAGCGCCCCGACCGTCGCGGAGCGCTGGTGCTGCATCAGCGGGTGCCAGGTGCGCCCGGCGTTGTCCGTCTTCCAGACGCCGCCGTCGGCCGCGCCGAAGTAGTACGTGTCCGGCGAACCGGGAACGCCCGTCGCCATCGTCGCCCACCCCCCGCGGAAGGGGCCGACCAGGCGCCACTGCATGCCCTGGTAGAGGGACGCGGGCACGGGGGCCGCAGCTCGGGCGGGCGTGGCGCACAGGGCCAGGGCCGCACCGAGGACGGCCGCGGAGAGGGAAAACAGACGGTTGCGCAGGGACATTCGGCGGCTCCGAAACCTTGGGACAAGCTCCGGATTATGCGCGTTCCGCAGCCGCCCGGACAAATGCCCCCCGGCGGCGAGCCCCGGCCGCGTTCCGGCGGCTGGGTTACGCTACGCCTCAGCCGCCGCGACGACGAACGCATGGACACGACGCCCCGGCCCGAAGGACATCGGCCTTCGCTGCACGAAACGCCGCCCCGCCGGCTCGGCGCATTCACCGGCGTCGCCATCGTCGTGGGGATCGTGATAGGCAGCGGCATTTTCCGCGTGCCCGCGATTACCGCCCAGCATTTGCCCGCCATGGGCTGGATCCTGGCCGTGTGGGCGGTCGGCGGCCTGATCTCGCTCGCCGGGGCGCTCAGCGTGGGCGAGCTTGCCGCCATGTATCCCGAGGCCGGCGGCGTCTACGTGTACCTGCGCGAGGCCTTCGGCCCGGGCGCCGCGTTCGTGTTCGGCTGGATGTGGCTGATCACCTCGCCCGCCTCCTGGGCGGCGCAGGCGCTGGTGTTCTCCGAGTATCTGACGAGCGTCGTCCACCTGCCCGGCGGGGCGCCTGCGTACGTGGCCGCCGCACTGGTGATCTGCGTGAGCGTCCTGCAATACGTGTCGGTCACGGGCGGCGCGATCGTGCAGAACAGTTCCATGGTCGCGAAACTCGGCGCGATCTTCGTGCTGTCGCTGGTGTTGTTCGCCTTCGGCCACGTCACGGCGCCGGCGCACGCCGCGGCCGGCGCCACCGCGGGCGGCATCGGCGTGGGCGGATTCGCCGTGGCGCTCATCGCCGTACTCTGGGCCTACGACGGTTGGGAAAACCTCACGGCGCTGTCGGGCGAAATCCGGCGCCCCGGGCGCAACCTGCCGCTGGCACTGATCCTGGGCACCGTGCTGGTGGTCGTCACCTATCTGCTCGTCAACGCGGCGTTCCTGCACGTGCTCACGCCGGGGCAGATCGCCTCGGCCCCGTCGGTGGCCGTCGCCGCGCTGGGCACGGTCGCCGGACAGGCCGCGCAGGCCTTCATCGCGGCGCTGGTGATGGTCTCGGTGATCGGATCGCTAAACGGCAGCACCATGTCGGACCCGCGCGTGTTCTTCGCCATGGCCGAGGACGACCTGTTCTTCGCCTCGGTGGGGAAGCTGCACCGGCGATTCCGCACTCCGCACGTGGCCATTGCGATGACGGCGGCCATCACGCTGGTGTTCATCTTCTGGCGCTCGTTCCAGCAGCTCGCGGAGGCCTACGTACTCGGCGTCTGGCCGTTTCTCGCGCTCGCGACCGTGGGGCTCTTCCTGCTCCGCCGGCGCCGGCCGCAGGCCGAGCGCCCCTACCGCGCGCTCGGTTACCCGCTGGTCCCCGCGCTGTTCGTCGCCGCCGCCGTGGGCGTGATGGTGTTCGCGCTGGTCGAGACCCCGGTGGACGCCGGCATCAGCTTCGGACTGACGCTGTTCGGCATTCCCCTCTACCTTGCCTGGCGCTTTTACCGCCGGCGCAATCCCGCGCCGGATTCCTGACCGGCGTCGGCACACCCGGCCGCCAACCGTGGCACCATGCCGGCTATCCGTCATGAGGGTCGCGACATGATCAGGACCTCGCTGCTTCTGCTCTCGTCGGCGTTCGCCGTCACCGCCCTCGCCGCGCCCACCCCGCCGCCGGGCACCGGCACCTGCACGCCGCACAGCGTCCAGGTCTCGGGCAGCGGCACCGCCAGCGGCATGCCCGGCGTCTACGTCTTCCACGTGAGCGTGAGCCGCCGCGGCACCGACGTGGAGGCCGCGAGCTCCACCGTGGCGGACGCGGCGGCCGCGGCGGTGAAAGCCGCCCGCTCCGCCGGGCTCGCGAAGGCCGACATCCAGAGCACGGCCGTCACGATCAGCCCCGTGTACGACCCTCACGCGAAGTCCGATTCACCGCAGGTCTACGAGGTCCGGCGCAATCTGGTGCTGACGCTGCGCGACCCGGACCACTATGCGCAACTCATGGAGGGACTGACCAAGGCCGGCGTGAACGGCATCGGGCACATCGAGGCGCAGCCGTCGCATCCGCAGGAACTGGCCGACCGGGCACTGGCGTCCGCCGTCTCGGACGCGCGGCACAAGGCCGCGTTGATCGCGAAGGGGTTGGGCGTTCAGGTGGGCCCGGCCATGGACGTGAACGAAAGCGGCCCGTCCGGCCCGCACCCCCTGATGATGAACGCGGCGCGATCCGGGAACGAGAGCGGCTACGAACCGGGACGGATCACCGTCAACGCGTCGGTGTCGGCGCGCTTCGAATTATCGCCGAGCGGCTGCCCGGCCCCGTGAGTTCACGTCCCTGCCTGGCCGCCGGCGCGGCCGCGGGCCTGCTCGCGGTCGGCCTCGGCGCGTTCGGGGCTCACGCACTCGGCACCCGCCTCGCCGGCAAGGCGGGCGAGTTGTGGCACACGGCGGAGAACTACCAGTTCGTGCACGCGCTCGCGCTGATCGTCCTGGCCGCGCTGCGGGACCGTCTGCCCCGGAAATGGCTCGGCGTGAGTGGCGCACTGTTCGCCGCGGGCATCGTGCTGTTCTGCGGGAGCCTCTACGCCCTTGCGCTCGGCGCGCCGCGCTGGACCGGCTGGATCACGCCGGTGGGCGGCACGGCGTTCATCCTGGCCTGGGGCGTGCTGCTGGCAGCGGCACTGAAGACACGCTGACGCGCCGCGGGGCACGGCAACCGCGCCCCGCGGCGGCACCCGCGATCAGCCGGCCTTCTTCGGGGCCGCGATCTCGGAGAGGTAATCCGGTTTGCCGGATTCGCGCTCGAGGTGCGGATAGCGAAGCCCGCCCGAATACTTGACGGTGTAGCTCGTCACCACGCCCTGATCCTTGACCGTCAACTTGACCGTGCCCCTCGCACCGCCCGTGTTCTCGATCGCGCGCTCGAGCGCCTTCGGAGCGAAGGTCGAGCCGTTCACGCCGATGATCTTCATGCCGGGCGCCAGCCCGGCCTTGAACGCGGGGCCGTTCCAGAGCACGTCGCCGATGCGGCCCTTTGCGTTCGTCGTCAGACCGATCGAATACATCGCGTCGGTGAAGTGGTGGATCGCCTCGCGCGCCTGCTCGTACGGGTTGGGCTTCGACGAGTAGACGAGTTTCCAGCCGCCGCCGGTAATGCCGCCGAGCGGCGCGTGGTCGCTCGTCTCGTCCAGGCGTTTGTGCAGGTAAGCGGCCCAGTCGTACGGAGCAACGCCGTTCAGTGCCTTGACGATGTCGCCGCGGTCGTAGGTGACGGTCTTGTAGCTGCCGTTGTGGATACCGAAGAAGCGCTTCGCGAAGGCGTCCAGCGATCGCTTGTCGTGGGTGAGTTCCCGGATCTTCGTGTCGATGCCGAGCCAGATCAGCGCGCCCTCGTCGTAGAAGTCCGTCCCGCGACGCCAGTTCGAATAGAAATCGGGCGCGCCGTAGAGGAGTTGCGCGGCGACGGTGGTGTCGATGAGCGGCCGCCACTGCCGCCCGGGGCGGTGGGCCATGTTGGCGGCGTAGTAGGCGAGCATGTCGCGGTAGTCCTGCGTCGTCCACAAACCGCTGCGGGCCGCCAGCACCTCGCCCCAGTAGTTGGTGAGGCCCTCGTAGACCCAGAGCATGCGCGTGTGCTCGGGCTTTTCGAAATCCGGCTGCCAGAGTTTGGCGGGGCGCCGGAACTTGCCGTTCCACGAATGCACGTACTCGTGCGGCAGCAGGCTCGCTTCTCCGAGCATGGTCTGCTTGTTCAGGAACATGTCGGCGAAGATCCGGTCGTCGCTCGACTGGTGGTGTTCGAGTCCGAAATGCGCCGTGTAGTCGGAGAGCGTCAACAGGAAGTGGTAATTGGTGTAGTGGTGCGAGGCGAACAGCGCCTGCGCCTGCTTGATCAGGTTGCGGAAGTCCTGCGTGTATTCCTTCCCGATGTCCATCGCCTTCGGGTAGTCGGCGACCATGTCGAGGTAGCGGTGCACGGAGTTGCCCGGCGCGAGGTTGACCTGCCGGAAGTGCTCGCCGGCAATGAGCGGAGAATCCACGAGGTTGTTGAACGTCACCGGCGCGAACACCGCCGTAGCGCCATCGTGGTGTTCGGTCTCCAGCGCCGTGGCGTATTTCCAGCCGTCGGGGAGCGTGATCCGCGGTTTGTAAACGAGCTTGGCGGTCGGTGTCCCGGCCGGATACAGCGCGACCTGGTTCCAGTCCAGATCGACGATCTTCGGCGTCATGGAGACGCCCGCCGTAAACGCTCCGCCGCCCACGGGCGACAGGAAATCGAAGTCCACGGTCAGCTCGTGCGCACCCTGGGGCACGTCCACGCGGAACGTGTACATGTCGACCGGGTCGCGGTGCCAGGCGAGGCGCTGGCCGCCCGCCTTGAACACGAGGCCCGCCACGTTGCTCACCGGCCCGGTGGGGCCGTGCTCACCCGGGATGTATTTCGGATAGTAGAGCTTGAGCGTTCCCGCCGTCACCGGAATCCGCTCGGTCACGTGAATGACGTGCTGCTGCGGGCGGGCGACGGTTACAGCGAGATCGATCGGCGCGTGCGCGTATCCGGCGCAGGCCGGCGCCGCGGCGAACACCGCGGCCAGGGCGATCCATCGACGCATTCCATACTCTCCGTGCGATTCCTCGGCCGCTCATAGTCGCGCGCGCCGTGGCCGGGTGCAAGCCTGACGATGCGGCCCGCGCGGCGGCGAACCGGCGGGATCCGCGGGTCCGCGGCGTTGCCGGGCTACCGCTCCGTGTAGCGCCAGACGCCGTCGTCGTCTCGGCCCCGCTCCAGTTCGCCCGCGTGCCACAGGCGGTTGAGATGCGCCAGCGCCTCGCCCAGCGCGAAGGGGATGCTGGACGACTTCAGGCCGGGGCGAAACAGGCGCGGAATGACGTCCGCCGCCGCGACCGCCTGGCCGATCACGGCGGAGCGCAGGATGTCGAGGCGCTTGTCGTGGTGGGCGACGAGCATGTCAACGCGTCGGCGCAGCCCCCGGTAGGGCCGGCCGTGCGCCGGAAGCACGAGCGTGTCCTCCGGCAGTTCGCGCAACTCCCGCAACGCCTGCAGGTAGTCGCCCAGCGGGTCCGCCTCCGGCGCGTCCGGCCACACGGAAATGTTGGGCGAGATCTCGGGCAGCAGGATGTCGCCGGCGGCGAGCGTCGGCGGCCCCGCGCGGAACACCAGTGCGTGGGCCGGCGAGTGCCCGCTCGCGAAGCTGATTGTCCATTCCCCGGCAAACGGCAGCGCGCCCCGCTGCAATGGCTCGGCTTCGCGGGGCAACTCGGGCACCGACCGACGGTAGCCGTTGCCCAGGCCGAACCCCTCGGGCGGCAGGGCGACGCCGTTCGCCTTGAAGAACGCCGCGAGCGTCGCCTGCAGGCGCTCGCCAGGCAGTTCATGCAGCCCGCGTGCGTGCGCGAGCTCCGGCGCGGGTACGTGCACGGTGGCGCCGCCGGATTCGAGCCGCGCGGCCTGCCCGATGTGGTCGGGGTGGAAATGCGTAACCAGCAGGCGGCGCGGGGCCTCGCCCTGCGCTTCCCAGCACCGGGTGGTCTCCGCGTCGGCCAGGCCGCCGTCGACAACGAACGGCGCGTCGTCACCGGCCAGCCGGTACACGTTCACATGCCCCGGCCGGAAGGGGAGCGGCAGGCGGATCCACTCCACGCCCTGCGCGACGGGCACGGGAACGCCGAAATCCCGGGGCTCGAAGGGGTAGTCCAGTGCGCTCATCGGGAGCACTCCCCGCGGCGGCGAACCACCCGCGCCGTCGTTCCGCCGCGGCTCATGCGCCGCCAGCCTCGGGCGGGATCGCCTTGCCAGGGTTGAGGATGCCCTGCGGGTCGAACACCTGCTTCACGCCGCGCATCAGGCGCAGCACTTCCGGCGAGAGCTCCATGCCGACGAACTCGCGCTTGGCGAGTCCGACCCCGTGCTCGCCCGAAAGCGTGCCGCCGAGGTCGAGGACGGCTTCGAACACGCGCGGGAGGGTTTCCCGCGCGGCCCGCGTCTCGCGCTCGTCGTCCGGATCGAAGAGCAGATTCACGTGCAGATTGCCGTTCCCTGCGTGGCCGAAGTTCACGATCGGAATGTCCGCCGCGCGGGCCAGCGACTCGATGCGCGCGACGAGATCCGGGATCCGCGCCACGGGGACCACCACGTCCTCGTTGATCTTGCCTGCGCGCAGTGTCCTCAAGGCCGGGGACAACGCCTTGCGCGCCTGCCACAGGCGCGCCGCCTCGGCCGGATCGTCCGCCGTATCGATCGCGAGGAGACCCTCGCCGCGCGCCGCTTCGGAAACGCCCGCCACCGCGGCCTCGAGCCCGGCGCCGGTGCCCTCGACCTCCATGAGCAGCACCGCTTCGCACCCCTCGGGCAATTCGACGCCGCGCTCGCGGATCAACCCCACCGCGCCGCGGTCCATGAACTCCAGCACCCACGGCAGGTCCGGCTGCGCCATCACGCGCGCCACGGCCTCGGCCGCCGCCGGGACACTCGCGTAGGCCGCGCGCAGCGTCGCCACCGCCTGCGGCGCCGGCCACAGCTTGAGGGTCGCTTCGGTGATGAGCCCGAGGGTGCCTTCCGAGCCAATGAGCAGACGCGTGAAGTCGTAGCCCACGACGCCCTTCGTGGTGCGTGTACCCACCCGCACGACGTCGCCGGCGCCCGTCACGGCCGTCAGCCCGAGCACGTTCTCCCGCGGTGTGCCGTACTTCACGGCGTGCGGGCCCGCCGCGTTGCAGGCCAGGTTGCCGCCCAGCGTGGAATAAGCGGCGGAGGTCGGATCGGGTGGCCAGAAGAACCCGGCCTCGCGGGCCGCCGTCTGGATGTCCGCGTTGCTGGCGCCGGCCTGGGCGACGACGTAGCGGTTCGCCCGGTCCACGGGCTCGATGCGGTCCATGCGCTCGAAGGAAACGACCAGCGCCCCGCCGGCGGGGATGGTTGCCCCGGTCGTGTTGCTGCCCTGCCCGCGCGCGACGAGCGGCCAGCGGTGTCCGGCGCAGGCGCGCACCACCGCCGCCACTTCCTGCTCCGTCTCCGGGAACGCCACGCCGCCGGCGTCGCCGCGCTGACGGCTGTTGTCGTACGCGTAGGCGGCGCGGTCGGCCGGGTCGGTGCGAAAGCGCTTCGGGCCAAGCACCTCGGCGAGCGATCGCGCCAGCCCCTCGGGGAGAGACGTCATTGCGGGTACAGCGTCTCGTCGACCAGGTCGCACAGGCAGTGCAGCAGCACGATGTGCACCTCCTGGATGTGGGCCGTGCGCCGGGCGGGGACGCGCAGTTCCACGTCGCCCTCCCGCAGCGCTTTCGCCATCGTGCCGCCATCGCGGCCGGTCAGCGCGAGCACCCAGGCACCGGCCGCGTGCGCCGAGTCGATGGCCGCGCGCACGTTCGGCGAATTGCCGCTCGTGGAAATGCCCACGAAGGCATCGCCGGGACGCGCCAGCGCCTCGACCTGCTTCGCGAAGACCTGCTCGAAGCTGTAGTCGTTGCCGATCGCGGTGAGCGCCGATGTGTCCGTCGTGAGAGCGACGGCGGCGAGCGGCGGCCGCTCGCGCTCGAAGCGGTTGGTGAACTCCGCCGCGAAATGCTGGGAATCGGCCGCGGAACCGCCGTTGCCGCACACGAGCACGCGGCCGCCCCCGCGGAGCGTCTCGGCGAGCCGAGCGGCGGCGGACGCCGCCGGAGCGGTCAACGCGTCCCGGGCCCGTGTTTGCGTTTCCACCGTCGCGTCGAAATGCGCGCGGATGCGTTCTTCTCCGTTCAAGCTCTCCCTCCTTGCATGTCGTTCAACCCATGCCGTCCAGGGCATTGCGAATCCACTCGATGCGGTCGCCGGCGGACACCGCGACGACATCGGCCCGCAGGGGGCGCCTCGCCGCGGCGGGATGCGCCGCCACGTAACCGCCGATCGCCCGTTCCAGACGCATGCGCTTGGCCGCCGTCACGCTGGCCGCGGCTCCGCCATAGTCCTGCCGCGCCCGGTAGCGCACCTCGACGAACACCAGCGCCTCGCCGTCCTCCATCACGAGGTCGATCTCGCCGAAACGGAAGCGCACGTTGCGTGCGACCAACCGCAATCCCTGCCGCACGAGCCAACGCGCCGCGAGGCGTTCCGCCCGCGCGCCCCGCTCCGCCGTCCGGTTCACGGCGAGCCGGGCGTTCCCTCGGGCCGGAGCCTGCCATTGTCGTAACGCCCCCAATCGGCGCTGCGCCGGACCACGTTGCCGGGCCCGAGGCTGAGCATGCCGGTGACCCCGCGCACGGGCCGCGGCAACGGCGTGCCGGCGTTGCCGAGCAGCGGCACCAGCCGCCAGGCGTCGTAGCCGAGCGCATACAACGGCGCGAAATCGTTCCACACCTGCGGGAAGAGCTGCTTGACCTGTCCGCGCACCTCGGCGATCGGCCCGCTCTGCGCCACGAACCAGGGCATCACCGGGAAATGCACACCGTTAAGGTCCGGATGACTGCCGCCGGGCTGGTACACGTCGGAGATCGAATACACCGGCAGGCCGATGCCCTGGTAGTAGTCGATCTGCGGTACGAGCAGCCGCGCGGTGTCGAAGGGCGCCGCGAAGAACACGAACTGCACGTCGCGGCGCCGGCGCGGCTCGAAACCCAGGGGCTGGCCAAGGACCGACGCCAGACGCTGCTCGCGGCGCGTGCTCGCGTTCAGCCCGAAAACCTTCGACAGGGGCGCGCCGAATTGCTGCGAGCGGTCGCGGAACGTCGCACTCGCGAGGACGCGTCCGCCGAGATGCGTCAGACGGCGGGTAAAGGCGTCCGCGATGCCGCCGCCCCAGTCGCTCGACGGCGCGAGGACGACGGCGCGGCTGAGCCCTTTCGACACGGCCCGCTCCGCGCTCATCGTCGCTTCCTCATCGGGGCTCAGCCCGAACTGGAAAAAACGCTTCGGCGAGGACTGGTTGGACGGCAGGTAGTTCAGGGCGAGCACGGGCACGTCCGGGGCGGCCGAGGCGGCGCCGCCGACCCCCGCCTTGGTCACCGGACCGAGCATGAAGTCCGCCCCCGCGGCCTGCGCCTTCGCCACGGCCGAGCGGGCGCCGGAACCGGTCCCTTGAGTGTCGTAGACGGTAACGTCGGGCAGCGACCGGCTTCCGCGGTAGTAGGCGGCGAGGATGCCGCTCTCCAGCGCCTTGGCCTGGGAGGCATACGGACCGGACATCGGCAACAGCAGTGCGATGTGCTGCGGGTAGCTGAGACGCGCGTGCTCCTCCGCGACGATCTCCGCGATCAGTCCCCGGCCGGCAGGATGGCCCGGGTAAGCGGAGCGCCAGGCGTCGAGCCGCCGGCCGAACTTGCCCGGCACCTCCCAGGCGCCGCGCCAGATCTGCGCCAGTGCGATCCAGCCCTGCGCAGTGGTCGACAGGCCCGCGGCGGACGGCAACTCGCTCGCATCGAGCAGTTGCGACCAGAGCAGTTCGTCGTTCGCGAGCACGTCGGACCGGCCGGTGAGCAGCCGGCCGCGCGCGACCAGCGCCTCGAGACCCGCAGCGGGCTCCTCGTCGGCAAAGCGCGCACGACCTTCCAACTCCAGCAACCGGGCGCGGTCGGACGCCGCCGGCGGCGCGGGCGCGGCACCCAGCGCAGCGAGCGCGGCACGCGGACGGTGCGTGGCGAGCGCGATGCGCGCCTTGGCCTCGGCCCCGGCCAGGCGGCGCTCGGCGGGCAGCGCCCGGATCGCCACCGGCGCCACGGCCTCCCAGGCGGGGCCCGGCGCGTCGGCCTTCTCGTAGTCCAGCGCGGCGTTCAGACGGTCTTCGGCCCGACCGCTCTTCTGCGCCTGACCTGCCGCGACCAGCCAGGCGTCGCCGGCCTTGCGGTACTGCCCGGCGGCCTCGAGCCGCTTCGCCCGGGCCGCGGGTGCGGGTCCGCCCGAGGGCGACACGGCGCACGCCGCCACCACCACGGCGAGTGCCGCCGCGGCCGGGACTTGGAACAGGTAACGCGCTTGCACTCGCCACACGCAGACCACAGGATACGCAGTCATCGTAACCCGGATCATGCGCGAGCCCGGCCGTCATGGCGCCCCCCGGCACCCTCTACATCGTCGCCACCCCGATCGGCAACCTCGCCGACCTGAGCGAGCGCGCGCACGCCGTGCTCCGCGACGCCGACCTGGTCGCGGCCGAGGACACGCGCCGCACGGGGCGATTGCTGCAAACGCTCGGCTTCGACCGGCCGCTGGTCTCACTGCACGAGCACAACGAGGCGGCGCGCACGCCCGGCCTGGTCGACCGCCTGGCGGGCGGTGCCACCGTGGCGCTCGTCTCCGACGCCGGCACGCCCCTGGTGAGCGATCCGGGCTACCGGCTGGTGCGCGCCGCGCGGGAGGCCGGCGTCCGGGTCGTTCCCATCCCCGGCCCGTCCGCCGTGATGGCCGCCCTGGCGGGCGCCGGCCTGCCGACCGACCGGTTCGCGTTCGAAGGTTTCCTGCCGGCGCGCCGGGCCGCCCGCCGGAAGCGCATCGCCGAACTGGCGGACGAACCCCGTACGCTGGTGTTCTTCGAGGCGCCGCACCGGCTCGCGGCCATGCTCGATGACTGCGCATCGGGCTTCGGCGAGGCCCGCGAGGGCGCGTTGGCGCGCGAATTGACCAAGCTCCACGAATCGATCCGTCGCGCGCCGCTTGCGGCGCTGGCGCGAACCGTGGCCGACGGCGAAGAACCGGCGCGGGGCGAGTGCGTCGTGCTCGTGGCCGGGGCGCCGGCGCGGGAGCGCGAGCCGGACACGGAACCGTTGCTGCGCGCCCTGGTCGCGGAGGGCGTCGGAGCGCGCACCGCCGCCGCAGTCGCCCGCCGGCTCACCGGCGCGCCCCGGCGCGAGCTCTACCAGAGGGCGCTGGAACTCGCGCAGGACGATCCGGACGCGGCCGGACGATCCCGCCGCAGAAACTCCGGGGCGCCGCGGGACGGGCGTTCCTCCTGAACTCCGGCGGGTAGCGCCGGAACCCCCCCGCTCCGGGCGGGACTTCAGAGCGCCGCGAAGGCCTCGCGCGCCGCGTCCAGCGTTTTCGCGATCTCCGCCTCGCCGTGCGCCGACGACACGAACGCCGCCTCGAAGGCGGACGGCGCGAAGGAGACCCCCGCGTCGAGCATGGCGTGGAAGAACTTTGCGTAGCGGCCGGCGTCGGCCGTACGCACGTCGGCAAAGCTCCGGATCGGGCGATCGGCGAAGAACAGACTGAACATGCCGCATTCGCGATTGACCTCGAGCGCGACGTCCTCGGCGCGGGCCGCCTCGCGTAGCCCGTCGGCGAGCCGCGCCGTGGTCGCCTCGATCGCGTCGTAGAAACCGGGCTCGGCGGTCACCTCGAGCGTGGCCAGGCCCGCGGCCATCGCCAGCGGATTCCCCGAGAGCGTGCCTGCCTGGTAGACGGGGCCGTCGGGCGCGAGTTGCGCCATGAGCTCCGCGCGGCCGCCGAAGGCCGCGGCCGGCAGGCCGCCGCCGATGATCTTGCCGAGCGTGGTGAGGTCGGGCGTGACGCCGTAGCGTGCCTGGGCGCCGCCGGCGGCGACGCGGAAGCCGGTCATGACCTCGTCGAAGATCAACAATGCCCCGTTGGCCTCGGACTCCGCGCGCACGGCCTCCAGAAAGCCGGGCTCCGGCGGGACGCAGCCCATGTTGCCGGCCACCGGCTCGACGATGACGGCCGCGATGTCGCTGCCATGCTGCGCGAAGAGCTCGAGCACGGCGGCGCGGTCGTTGTACGGCGCAGTGAGCGTCAGATGGGCCAGCGCCGCGGGAACGCCGGGCGACGACGGCGTCCCGAACGTCAGCGCGCCCGATCCCGCAGCCACCAGCAGCGAGTCCGCGTGACCGTGGTAACAGCCCTCGAACTTGACGATCAGATCCCGGCCGGTCGCCGCGCGCGCCAGCCGCACGGCGCTCATCGTCGCCTCCGTGCCCGAGTTCACGAAGCGCAGGCGCTCGATCGACGGGACCCGCTCGATCACCTTCGCGGCAAGCCGCGTCTCGACTTCCGTCGGGGCCCCGAACGACAGGCCGCGCTCGGCCGCGTCGCGCACGGCCGACACGATGCGCGGGTGCGCGTGACCGGCGATCATCGGCCCCCAGGAGCCGACGTAGTCGAGGTAGCGCTTTCCGTCGGCGCCGTGCAGATAGGCACCGCTCGCGCTGTCGATGAAGACGGGCTCGCCACCCACCGCGCCGAAGGCGCGAACGGGCGAGTTCACGCCGCCGGCCAGCACCCGGCGTGCCTCGTCGAATCGGGTCATCCCTGCGCTCCTGCTGCGTTGTCGATGAGACCCCGCATTGTAAGAGCGCCGCGCGCGTGCCGAGCGCGAGCTGGAGACCTCGGTCCGGCCATGCGAGCAATACCGGGCACCGACGCCGGTTGTGCCGAGCCGGGCCGGGCGCTCGGGCGCGCGCCGCACTGTCCCGGCTTCAGCCCGCGACAACGCACACCGGCGGCTGAGCGCCGCCGCCTGTCCGGTCAACCGCCGCGCGGGGGGCGGATCCGCTCGACGATCGCCCGCGCGGCCGCCTCCGGGTCCGCGGCGAACACGACGGCGGAAACGACGGCCAGCAGGTCGGCGCCCGCCGCCGCCACGGCGGCCGCGTTGCCCGCGGTAATACCGCCGATGGCGCACAACGGCACCGCGAGCTCGTCCTTCGCGGCGGCGAAGAGCGGCAGCGGAGCGCGCACCGCCCCCGGTTTCGTCGGCGACGGATACACGCTCCCGAAGGCGACGTAGTCGGCACCGGCGGCGACGGCCGCGCGGGCCTGAGCGAGGCTGTCGTAACAGGACACCCCGATGACGGCCCGCGGGCCGAGAAGGCGCCGGGCGCGTCCCGGATCCGGATCGTCACGGCCGAGATGCACCCCGTCCGCGGCCACGGCCGACGCGAGTTCCGGATCGTCATTGACGATCAGCCGCGCGCCGCGCTTCCGCGTCAGGCGTCTCAGGGATCGCGCCTCTTCGAGGCGCCGCGCCGGGTCCGCGCTCTTGTCGCGGTACTGCACCAGCCGCGCCCCGCCCGCGAGCGCAGCCGCCACGGCCGGCAGGAGGTTCTCGCCCAGCCGCTCGTCCGTCAGGACGTAGAGGCCCGCGAGCGGCGCGCTCACCATCGGCCCGGAAGCGCCTGGCCGCGGCCCGGCCTGAAGGCGCGGTCCAACGTCCGGGCGACGAACTCGCCGGCCGCGGCGAGAGCCGCCTCGAGTCCGTCGCCCAGGGCCAGGCGCGCGGCGATGGCACTGGCGAAGGTGCAGCCCGTGCCGTGGAACTCGCCGGGGTGCCGCGGGCCCGCGTCGACATCGCGGCTGCCCCGAGCGTCGTGCAGGACGTGCATCACGCGGCCGCCTTCGCGGTCGCCGCCCGTGACCAGGCACGCGCCGAGGCCCCGCGCGATCCAGCCGGTCACCGCACCAGTACCGCCGAGCGTCTCGAATTCGCCGTGATTCGGGGTGGCTACCGTAGACAACGGCAGCAGTTGCTCACGGTAGGTGTCGAGCAGCGCCGGCTCCGCGAGCGCCCCGCCGCCGCTCGCCGCGAGGACCGGGTCGGTAACCACGGGCCCGCCGTAGTCGCGCAGCACCCCGGCGACCGCGCCGCCCGCGGCGGCAGACCCGAGGGCCCCGAGCTTGACCGCGGCGACGGGCATGTCCGCCAGGACCGCCCGCATCGCGTCCGCCACCAACCGGGGCGCGACCGGTTCGGCGCGCAGGACGCGCACGGTGTCCTGGACGGTGAGCAGGCTTGCGACGGGCGCCGGATGCGCTCCCAGGGCAGTCACCGCCTGGATGTCGGCGGCAAGGCCGGCCCCGCCGGATGGGTCCAGCCCGCCGACCACGAGGACCACGGGACGTTTCAACCCGCTGTGACTCCCGGCATCGGAGGGACGTGAGAGAATATTCCGCCACCTCGCAAGCAATCTCTTATCAGCGTGACATACCGCAAGTTCATGTGCGTCGTCTGCGGCTATATTTATGATGAGGAAGAAGGCGACCCCGAGGCCGGCATCGAACCGGGGACGCGTTGGGAGGACATCCCGATGACGTGGAGTTGCCCCGACTGCGGCGCCGGCAAGGAAGACTTCGAGATGGTGGAAGTGTGAGCCCCTGCCACGCCCCCCGTTGCCGCACGGGCCGGACGTCATGCCTGCGCATCGCGCCCGGCGCCGGCTGACCCGCACCCTTCCGCTCGCGGCGGCGCTCGCCGCGGCGTGCGTGCTGCCCGCCGGCTGCATGACCACGCCCACCGGGCGGCATCAGATCATCCTGGTATCGGCCTCCGAGATGAACCAGCTCGGCGACCAGGCCTATGCCCAGGTCAGGAAGGACACCCCGGTCTCCGGCAACGCCGCCGCCAGACGCTACGTCCAGTGCGTCGCGGGCCACGTGACGGCCGTCGCGAAGGCCGGCTACTCGTGGCGGGTCACGCTTTTCCAGAGCAAGGAGGTGAACGCCTTCGCACTGCCGGGCGGCCGCATCGGGGTCTACACGGGCCTGCTGCCGTATGCCCGCACGCAGGGCGAACTCGCCGCGGTGATCGGGCACGAGGTCGGCCACGTGATCGCGCGGCACATGGATGCCCGCGTCTCCACGGAAATGCTGGCCGGGGTCGGGTTGCAGGTGCTCGACACGGCGATCGGCGGCTCCGGCCAGGCGCACCAGCAGGTCATGAGCGCACTGGGACTCGGCGCCCAGGTAGGCGTCCTGCTGCCCTTCAACCGCGCCCAGGAGAGCGAGGCGGACATCATCGGCCTCGACCTCATGTCCGAGGCGGGGTTCGACCCGCGGGAATCGGTGAGACTCTGGCAGAACATGGCGAGCGCAGGCAGCCAGCCGCCGGCGTTCCTCTCGGACCATCCCTCCGGAGCAACGCGCATCGAGCATCTGCGCGATCACATGCCGCAGGCGCTCGAGCAGTATCGCCGGGCCCGGGCGTCCGGGAAGAACCCGCAGTGCGGGTCCGCGCCGGTCAAGCGTTGAAGGCGCCGGCCATCCGCGCCAGCGCCGCGTCGAGTGTGACGCGCGGGCAGGCGAAGTTGAGGCGCACGAAGCCCGGGGCGCCGAAGTCCGCGCCGTTCGACAACCCCACGCCATGCGACTCGAAATGCCGCGCCGGATCCTCGAGCCCCGTCGCGCGCATGTCCATCCAGTAGAGATAGGTCCCTTCCGGCGGCACGGCACGCACGCCGGGGAACCGGGCAAGCGCCTCGGTCACGCGGTCGCGGTTGGCCCGCAGGTAGGCGAGCAGCTCCGCGTGCCACGCCCCGCCGTGCCGGTAGGCCGCTTCGGCGGCGGTATAGCCGAGCAGGTTCACGTACGGGAGGATGCCGTCGATCGCGGCGCGAAAGCGCTCGCGCAGGCCCGGGTCCGGGATGACGGCGAACGCGAAGCCCAGGCCGGCCAGGTTGAATGTCTTGCTCGGCGCGAGCAGCGTGATCGTGCGCGCAGCGAGCGCGGGGTCCAGCGCCGCCAGCGGCCGGTGCCGGTGTTCCGGCTCGAGAACGAGATCCGCGTGGAGTTCGTCGGAGACGACGAGCGTGTCGTGGCGGAGCACGCGTTCTCCGAGCGCCTCCAGTTCCCCCTGCGTGAAGACGCGTCCCCCGGGGTTGTAGGGATTGCAGAGGAAGAACAGGCTCCCGCCGTCGGCGAAGGCGTCTTCGAGCGCATCGAGGTCCAGCCGCTGATAGCCGTCCGCGCCCGCCGCGAGCGGCACGCGCACGGACGGCCGGCCCATGTGGCCGGGCGCCGAGAGGAACGGCGGGTAGATCGGCGTCGTCGTGACCACGCGCGCGTCCGCGCCGATCAGGCGGGCGGCGGCGTTGAGCGCCGGCACGGCCCCGGGCAGGTAGACGAACCAGCGCGGGTCGATCTCCCAGCCATAACGTTCGCGGGCATGCGCGCGAATGGCCTCGACCAGCGAGTCGCCGGCGTGCGTGTAGCCGAACACGCCGTGCCGCACGCGCCGCGCGAGGGCCTCGCCAACCGCGGGCGGTGCGGCGAAGTCCATGTCCGCGACCCATAACGGCAGCACGTCGCGGCCGCCGTAACGGTCCCACTTGACGCTCGCGGTGCCCGTGCGGTCGACGGGCGTGTCGAAGTCGAAGGCGCTCATCGGGTCAGCCAGGCGCGCGAACGCACGGTGAGGACGGCCCAGGGGAAGATCCAGAACAGACCCACGACGGCGTAGTAGGCATAGACCACACCGTACACGGCATCCCAGGAGCGCTCGCTGCGCAGGTAGAAGAGCGAGTAGAAGCCGGCGGCCACGCCGACGGCGAACTCGAAGCGCACCAGCGCGAGCGGCTCCTGCAGCGCCACGAAAATCAACAGACCGACCAGGGCATAGCCGATCGGGTAGCGCACGTTGGTCACCAGCTTGTCCGCCACGACGATCGGAATGATGTGCGGCGGCCGGCGCCAGACGATGCGGGCCAGGCGCAGGTCCTCGCGGACGTAGCTCCGGTCCCAGCGCAGGAACATCTTCGAGAGCTTGCCGTACGTCACGGGGACCACCGTGCGGACGACGGCGCTGCGCTGGTAGACGCTGTCGTAGCCCTCGGCGAGGATCCAGTTGGTCATCGCCCGGTCCTCGCCAAAGGTGCAGGCCGCGCCCAGGAACCGCTGGTTCACCCACTCGGGCAGCACCTTGCGCACCACGCTCAGCCGGTACGCCGCGAGCGCCCCGGGGCAGGTATAGACCGTGCGGTACACGGACTGATAGGCGCGCAGAAAGTCGAAGGCGAGGACGTAGCGCACCTTGAGCATCCGGGGAATGAGGCCCTCGCGCTCGTTGAGGACCGTCACCTTGCCCGCGACCGCGCCGACCCGCGGATTGCGGAAAGGGCCGGCCAGCGCGAGCAGCGTGCGCGGCGTGATTTCCGAGTCGGAATCCACCGTGACGGCCACCTCGCCGCGCGCCTGGGCGAAGCCTTCCGCCAGCGCCGCGCGCTTGCCGCGGTTCTGCGGGAACCGGATCGCGGTGACCAGGCCGGGATGCCGCTTCGCCGCCGCCTGGATGTGGTCCCAGGTGTCGTCGCGGCTGCCGTCGTCCACCACGAAGATCTCGAGCCGCCCGCGCGGGTACTCGGCCGTAGCCACCGAGTCGATGGCCCGCGCCACCATGGGCCCCTCGTTGTAGGCGGGGATGACGACGGTCAACGCAGGCGCCCGGGACGGCGCCGCGGACGGCGCGGGACGGTAGCGCAGCCAGAAGAGCGTGCGCAGCCCCAGCATGAAGGCGGCCACCATGGCCCAGAGGATGCCCGGCTCGACGATCAACCGCGCCCAGCGCTCGCGCGCGGCGTAGTCGGCCAGGGGTGTGAAGACGTCCGCCCGCACCGCCAGCCAGAGGCCGGCCGCGACCCCGCCCAGGATCACGGCGACGATGGAACCGTCCAGCAGATCGCGTGCGTAATGGCGGCGTACGCCCCGCAGCCATGCGCGCGCGGAACGGCGGGAGCGCGCCCTCACCGTAGCCGTCTCAGGGACGCTCGATCTTTTCGTAGCGTTGAGTCGGGATGTCTCCCCGGCGCGAGTAGAGGTGCTCGTGCTGCGCCTCCTCGATCCAGCGGTCGCGCTCGTCCTCGGTCTCGAACCAGCGGGTGGCTTCCCACTCGGAGCCGAGCAGGTGCGGGGCCGCCATCGGGTCGCCTTCGGGCAGGGTAATCCTGACGCCGTACTTTTTCTTCACGGTCGGATCGGAACTCGGAACTGCCCCGATTCTAGCAGGCTGCCGAAAAACCGCCGATCCCGGCGCACCGGCGGCGCGGCGTTACTCCGTGACCGCGTCCGACCCGCCGGCTTCCTCCTGGGACCCGAAGCGGTAGCGCATCAGCAGCGCGAACGGCACCATCGACAGCATCAGCGCCGACATGAGCAGGAAATCGTCGTTGTAACTGATCATCGCCGCCTGCCGCGTGATCTCGCCGTTGAGCAGGTCGAAGGCCGGCAGCTGCGGAATCGGCACCCGGCTGAAGAACCAGCTGAGGTGCAGGTTGTACGGGTTGACGTGGCGCGCGAGCGTCGCGTGGTTGGCCTGCGTGTGCCGGGTCAACAGCGTGAATACGATGGAGATGCCCAGACTCGAACCGATGTTGCGGATCAGGTTGAATATCGGCGTGCCTTCGTTACGCATCCGCGGCGGCAACGTCGAGAACGCCACCGTCTGCAGCGGCACGAAGACCTGGCCCAGCCCCAGCCCTTGCAGGAATCCGGTCCAGACGATGTACGACGGATCCACCTGCAGCGTCATCTGGCTGAGCAGGAACAGCGCGAAAACGTTGACCAGCAGCCCGGTGAGGATCAGCAGGCGGGGATCCACCCGGGTGATGAGCCGGCCGACGATGATCGCGGCGAGCATGGCCCCGAGTCCCCGCGGTGCCAGGATTAGTCCGGTGGTGAAGACCGGGAAGTTCAGAATGTCCTGCATGAATGGCGGCAGCAGCGCGATCGTCGCGAGCAACACCATGCCGAGAAGCAGCATCAGGACGCTCCCGATCGCGTAGTTGCGGTCGCGGAACAGCCGCAGGCTGACGAAGGGATGCTTCTTGAAGCTCGCGTACCAGGGGTAGATCCACAGCAGGATGAAGGCGGCCGCGCCGCAACCCACGATTTCCGGCGAGGCGAACCAGTTCTTGGCGTTGCCACGGTCGAGCATGTACTGGAGCGCCCCCACGCCGACGCCCAGGATGATGAACCCGAGCAGGTCGAAATCCCGCGATTTGTCGCGTCGCTGCCGCGGCACGAAGTTCCACAGCATGAGCAGCGCGAGCGCGCCGAGCGGCACGTTGATGAAGAAATTCCAGCGCCAGCTGTAGTACTGGGTGATGTAGCCGCCCAGGGTCGGGCCGAGCACCGGCCCCACCACGACCCCCAGCGTGAATATCGCCATCGCCGTGCCGTGCCGCTCACGCGGGTAGGAATCGAGGAGGATGGCCTGGGAGAGCGGCACGAACGCCGAGCCGAACACGCCCTGCATCGCCCGCGCCGTGACCACCTCGGTAAAGCTCGTCGAAGCGCCGACCATGAAGGAAAACATCGCGAATCCGGTCACGCACACGAGCAGCACCCGGCGCCGCCCGTAGCGTTCCGCGAGCCAGCCCATCGCGGGCGTCGCCACCGCGGAGGCGACGATGAAGAAGGTGAGGACCAGCTTGATGTCGTCGAGGTTCACGCCGAAGCTGCCCTGCATGTGCGGCAGCGCGACGTTGGCGATCGTCATGTCGATCACCTGCATCAGCGTGGCCAGCATCACCGCGGCGGTGAGCGGCCCCCGTCTGATGTGAGGCTGTCCCTCGGCGTTCATGGGCGGATCAGGATCCGCCGACGTAGACGCTGACCTCGGCGCTCATGCCGGCGCGCAGCGTGGGACCGGACTGCCAGTTGTCGAGGGCGATGCGGACCGGAATGCGCTGCGTCACCTTCACCCAGTTCCCCGTCGCGTTCTGTGCGGGGAGCAGGGAGAACGTCTGGCCGGAACCGGGACTCACGCTCTGGACGTGCCCCTTCCAGGTGTGGCCCGGATAGCTGTCGACACTGACCGTCACCGGCTGACCCGGCTGCATGTGCGTGAGGGCGGTTTCCTTGAAGTTCGCCTTGACCCAGACCGAGCCCGACTCGACGAGCGGGAAGGCCGGGTTGCCGGCGCCCAGCACGTTCCCGGGCCGGATGTTGATCTGAGTGGCGACACCGGCGGCGGGAGCGCGAACCACGGTGTAGGACAACTTGAGGCGTGCCTGGTCGAGCTTCGCCTTCGCCTCGCGCACGTCGGCGTTGGCATCCACCGGCTGCTCCGGATTACCGCCCAGCCTGGCCAGGACCTGCTGGCGCTGTGCCGCCAGCGCCGCCACCTTCTGGCGGGACTGTGCGAGCTTCGTCGTGATCTCGTCGAGCTTGGCGTTGGTTACCACGTTTTTCTTCGCGAGCGGTCCCTGCCGCCGGACCTCACGCTCGAGGTAGGCCACTTCCGAGCGGGCCCCGTCGATCTGGGCGCTGAGGGCCTTGTATTGCGCCTTGAGCGAGGAGACGCGCTCCCGCACCGAGGCCAGCTTCGCCTTCGCGGCCTCCATGGCCGCCTTGTAGGCCGCCGGGTCGAGGCGCAGGAGCACCTGCCCCTTGCTTACCCGTTCGTTCTCGTGGACCGGGATGGACACCACGCGCCCGGACACCTGGGGGCTGACCTGGACGACATTCGCCTCGACGAAGGCGTCGTCGGTACTCACGTACCCCTTGTGGCTCAAGTACCACCAGAGTCCGCCGGCGACCAGCGCCGCCGGTCCCAGGATCATCAGAACGATACGAAGCCGCCGCACCCAGGGACGCGGCTGGGTCCTTTCCTCGGCCATGGGGGGATCCGGTTTAGACTGGACGGTCTAGTCTAAATCGTGCCCACGGCGAGGTCAATCGACGCATGGTTGCCCCCCGGCCTGCCGGGGACTAGAATGGACTGGACCGTCCAGTCTAGGAGCACCCCACGGTGATAGCCAGGCCGCTGTTACTCGGAGCCGTCGTATTGCTGGCGGCGGCTCCCGCCGGGCGCGCGGAATCGCTCGACCAGGCGCTCGCAGACGCCTACCAGCACAATCCGCAACTGCAGGCGGCGCGCGCCGGGCAGAGTGCAGCCCAACACGACGTGAGCGCGGCCCGCGGGGGCTGGCTGCCGAAGCTTGCGCTCACCGGCGGCATCTCCCGGGACAACACCTCCGGGAAGATCGACTTCGGCTCCGGATTCCCGCCCATCAACTTCGGCGACAGCCTGGACCAGAGCCGCGTCGCCCTGCGGCTCGACCAGCCCGTGTGGGAGGGCGGCACGCTCTCGGCCAAGGTATCGGCCGCGGAGGATTCCGCGTCCGCGGCCCACGCCTCCACCCGCGCGCAGGAGACGCGCGTGCTGCTCGACGCAGCGCAGGCCTACCTGGCCGTCGTCCAGTCGCAGGCCGTGCTGGCGGTGCAGAAGGACAACGTGAACGTCATCCGGCGCCAGCTCGACGCCTCGCAGCAGGCGCTGACGCACGGCGAGGGCACGCGGACCGACGTGGCGCAGGCCAAGTCCCGCCTCGAGGCGGCCGTCGCCGCCCGCATCCAGGCACGGGCGGATGTGGCCCGCGCTCAGGCCCGCTATCGCCGCGTCATCGGCCACGACCCCGGCAGTGTTTCCATGCCGGACCACGTGCCGGATCTGCCGGCGACCCTCAAGCAGGCCGAGGCACTGGCCACGCAGAACTTCCCCGTGGTCGCGGCGCGGTTCCGGGCACAGGCCGCGTCGGAACAGGCCGATGCCGCCGCGGGCAAGCTGCTGCCGAAGATCGGCCTGTACGCGGAGGTCCGGCGCCAGAATCAGCCGCAGTACGGCTTCTCGCAGGTAACCGACCGGGTGATCGGCCTCGACGTGTCCATCCCCATCTGGCAGGGCGGCACGCGGCACGCGCAGACGGCGGCGGCGCGGGAGCGGGCGCGACAGGCCTCGCTGAAGGCGGACTCTGCCAGCGACCAGGCCCGCGACCAGGCCGTTTCGGCCTGGCAGCAGTATCTCGCCGCGCGCTCCTCGGTGAGCGCCCGGCGATCCCAGCTCGAATCCGCGCGGGTGGCCTACCAGGGGGTCAAGGCGGAGCACGAACACGGCGAACGCACGCTGCTCGACGTGCTCAATGCCGAACAGGAAGTGCGCAACGCGCGCGTTGCCGTCGTCAAGGCGCATCGCGACCGGGTCATGGCCGCCTATTCGCTGCTCGGCGCGACGGGCGGACTCACGGCCCGCGGCCTGCGCCTGCCCCTCGCGCGCCGGAACGGGAACGGCCGATGACCGCGGCCCGTGAAAGCGGCACCGCGGGCCGGCGCGCCGGCATCCTCGCGGCGGCGCGCCGGGTCTTCCTGCGCGAGAGCTACGCCGGCACCAGCATGGAGTCCATCGCTCAAGAGGCGGGCGTCTCCAAGCAGACCGTGTACAACCACTTCGGCAGCAAGGAAGAGCTCTTCCGCGCCCTGGTGCGCGGCCGCTGCCAGGAACTGCGCGACGCGCTGGAACACGACGGCGGCGACGAGGCCGACGAGCCCGCGCGGGTGCTCGGCCGCTTCGGGGAAACGATTCTCGCCGTCATGCTCAACGAGGAATCGCTCGACCTCTACCGGCTGCTCCAGGCGGAAGGGCGGAACCACCCCGAGCTTGCCCGGAGTTTCTACGCGATGGGACCGGACCGCACGGCCCAGCTCCTCACCGATTACCTCACCGGACAGGCGGAGCGCGGCCGTCTGCGTCTGGAGGATCCGCGCGTCGCCGCCGAACAGTTCGTGACCATGCTGTTCGGCCACCTGCGGATCCGCAACCTGCTCGGCCTCGCCCCGGCGCCGAGCGCGGCCGAGCGCCGCCGCTACGTCGACTCAGCCGTGCGCATCTTCCTCGACGGCACGCGGCCCCGGTAGAAAGCACTCGCCGGAAGCACGGCCCCACCCAACGTTCTTCAGGGGGCAGCCTTGCTGCAGCCGCGTCGCTCGAGGCCTACCGCCGCGTCGCCGCGAGCAGCCGCAGGATCTCCAGGTACAGCCACACCAGCGTGACCGTGAGTCCCCACGCCAGGTACCACTCCATGTGGCGCGGCAGCCCCTGCTTCGCGCCCTGGTCGATGAAGTGAAAATCCATCACCAGGTTGAGTGCCGCGATTACGACGATCACGAGGCTGATGCCGATCGAAAGCGTGCTGTGGCCGAAAAGCATCGACGTATCGACGTGGAAAAGACCGAGCAGCATGGTCACGCCGTAGAACAGCATCACGCCCATGGTCGCCGCGATGAGGCCGCGCTGAAATTTCGGCGTGACCTTGATCAGGCCGGTGCGGTAGATGACGAGCATCGCCGCCATCACGCCGAAGGTCAGCCCGACGGCCTCGATCACCACGCCCGGATAGCGGTTGTTGAGCATCGCCGAGATGGCCCCGACCAGGAAGCCCTCGAGCACGGCGTAGACCGGGCCGGTGAACTTTGCCCAGGTCGGCTTGAAGGCGGTTGCGATGGCCAGCACCAGCCCGCCGATCAACCCGACGCCGAGGTATCCGCCCACCGCATGGATGGCGGCCTCCGGGCCGGCCGGCAGGGCCACGGCATAGCGGCTCCACACCCAGGCGGCGGAAATCACCACGAGGGCGACCAGGGCGATCGTCTTGTTGACCGTGCCGGTGACGGTCATCGCGCCCTCGCCGGCCGCCGCGGCGGGAATGCCGCGGGAACCGAGCGTGCGCAGGGCGGGGTTGCTGCTTCGCGAGCGGATTGGATTCATGCGGTGCTCCGGAAGGGCCTCGGGGAAACAATGCGTCCATTATGACGAATATCAACGCCGGAGGTTCACTCCGAAAGGCGCACAGCCGCCGGCCCGTGTGCGAAAATCGCCGGCATTCGCCCGGCCCGGAACCACGACACGGGGGAAACATGGCGGAACAACGACGAGACGAGGCGGCGGCGAAGCCCCTGACGGTGGCGATTTCCTCGCGGGCGCTATTCGACCTCGAGGACAGTCACAAGGTCTTCATGAACGAGGGGCTGGAGGCCTACGCGCGCTTCCAGATCGAGCACGAGGACGAGTTGCTGGAACCGGGGGTCGCATTCGCCCTCGTGCGCAAGCTCCTGCGACTGAACGACGACAACGAGCGCCGCGTCAACGTGATCCTGCTCTCGCACAACAGTGCCGATACGGGCCTGCGCATTTTCCGGTCCATCGAGCACCACGAGCTCGACATCACGCAGGCCGCATTCACCAACGGGCGCTCCCCGTACCGCTACGTAACGCCGTTCACGGCGGACCTGTTCCTGTCGGCGGAACCGGAGGACGTCGCGCGCGCGCTGGCGGCGGGCACCGCCGCGGCCACGATCATCCCCAAGCGCGTCGACCCGGCGCCCGGCGAGGAGCTCCGCATCGCTTTCGACGGCGACGCGGTGTTGTTTTCCGACGAGGCCGAGCGCGTCTTCCGCGAGGGCGGCCTCGAGGCCTTCACCGAGAGCGAGCGACGGGCGGCTCGCAATCCCCTCGCGGGCGGACCGTTCAAGAACTTTCTCTCCGCGCTGCACCGCCTGCAGTCCGATTACCCGATCGACCGGGCGCCGATTCGCACGGCGCTGGTCACCGCGCGCTCGGCACCCGCGCACGAGCGCGCCATTCGGACCTTGCGCGAATGGAACGTCCGGATCGACGAGGCGCTGTTCCTCGGGGGCTTGCCCAAGGGCCCGTTCCTCAAAACCTTCGGTGCGGACATCTTCTTCGACGACCAGTTGAAGCAGTGCGACGGCGCATCGGGCGTGGTCGCGACGGGGCACGTCCCGCACGGAGTCGCCAATGAGTGAGATCGAGAACTGGCACGAGGAACGGCAGTCGGCCTGGCTGTACCGGATACTCGCGGAACGCGAGGCCGAAGCGCCCCACCGCTCGAAGCTGTTTCTCGATCTCGCCGATGCGGCCGAACGGCAGGCCGGCGCCTGGGAGCGCCGCATCGAGGCGAAGGATCGCGCGGTGCCGGCGTTTCGCCCCTCGCTGCGCGCCCGCATCGTCGCCGCCCTGATCCGGCGGCTCCCGCCCGCGCAGCTCAAGGGGATGCTCGCCGCGATGAAGCTGCGCGGACTGTCCGTCTACAACCCCGCCACGCCGCCGGCAAGCCACCCGACGCCCGCGCACGCCGGACACCCGGAGAAGTTCCACCGCGGACTGGAGCGCGGGGGCGGTCTGCGCGCGGCCGTGTTCGGCATCAACGACGGTCTCGTCTCCAACACGAGCCTGCTACTCGGCCTGGTGGGGGCCGCGCAAGCGCGCGGTGTCGTGATGCTGGCAGGCGTGGCCGGCCTGATTGCCGGCGCCGCGTCGATGGCGGCCGGGGAATACGTTTCGATGCGCTCACAGCGCGAGATGTTCGAGTACCAGATCGGCCTCGAGCGCGAGGAACTGGACCTCTACCCGGACGAGGAAGCAGCAGAGCTCGCGCTGATATACGCCGCACGCGGGATGGACCCCGGCGAGGCGCAGAAGCTGGCCGACGACACCATCAGCCGGCCCGAGCAGGCCCTGGACGCGCTCGCGCGCGAGGAACTCGGGCTCGACCCCGCGGAGCTGGGCTCGCCCTGGCGCGCGGCCGGCGCGTCCTTCGCGGCCTTTGCCGTGGGGGCCCTGTTGCCGGTGGTGCCGTTCTTCTTCGCGGGCGGCCACGATGCGATCCTCGCCATGATCGCGACCACCGCGGCGGCGCTCGCCGGTGCGGGCATGGTGACCAGCCTGTTCACCGGACGCTCGGCCTTCTACTCGGCCCTCCGCATGGTGGTGATCGGCGCGTTCGCCGGCGCGGTTACGTTCTTCGTCGGCCGCGCGATCGGCGTGAGCGTCGGCTGACGGGAGCCGCGGCCGCCGGGGCCATAGCGTGTCGGGCTACCTCGGTGCTCGATAGCCGCCGGGCACGCCGCGCGGGGAGAGCAGAATCTGGAACAGCTGGTTGTCGCGCGTGCGGAAGCTCGCCGCCGACGCCATCAGGTAGAACTGCCACATGCGCCGGAAACGCTCGTCGTAGTGCCGCGACAAATCCGGCCAGGCTTTCTGGAAATTGTCGTGCCACGCCATCAGCGTCCGGTCGTAGTCCGCGCCGAAGTTGTGCCAGTCCTCGATCACGAACAGGTGCTCCGCGGCGCGCGTGATCTGGCGCGGCGACGGCACCATCGAGTTGGGAAAGATGTACTTCTCGATCCAGGGATCGGTGCGGGTAAGCGAATAGTTGCGCCCGATGCTGTGCAGCAGGAACAGCCCCTCGGGGTCCATCAGTTTCCGGGCCACATTCATGTAGGTGCGGTAGTTCCTGTGACCGACGTGCTCGAACATGCCGATGGACACGACGCGGTCGTAGGTTCCCCGGTGCTCGCGGTAGTCCTCGACGCGGATTTCCACCGGAAAGTCGGCGCACAGCCGGCGGGCGTACTCGGCCTGTTCCCTCGAGACGGTCAGCCCGACCACCGAGACGCCGTAATGCTCCGCCGCGTAGCGAGCCATGCCGCCCCAGCCGCAGCCAATGTCGAGCAGGTGCATGCCGGGCTTCAGGCCGAGTTTGCGGCAGCAGAGGTCGAGCTTCGCCTCCTGCGCCTCGTCCAGGGTGTCGGCCGCCTTCCAGTAGCCGCAGCTGTAGATCATGCGCCGGTCGAGCATGCGCTCGAACAGGTCGTTGCCGAGGTCGTAGTGCCGTTCGCCGACGCGCCAGGCGCGGCGCCCGCTCTGCAGGTTCACGAGGTGCCCCAGCGCCCAGCGGGCCGCCTTGCGCGGCAGCGCCAGCCGCCGGTCCAGCCGCGCGGCAATCACTCGGGCGAAGAACTGGTCGAGCCGCCCGGCATCCCACCAGCCGTCCATGTAGGCCTCGCCGAGGCCCAGCGACCCGTGCGCGAACACACGCGCGAAGAGCTTCGGGTCGTGCACCTGAAGGTCCCAGGGGCGATCGCCATCGAGGCGCACGTCCGCCTGCGCCAGCATGTCTCCGGCCTTGCGCGCAAGCCGGCCGGCGCCGCGGGCTGGATTCGCGTCGGAAGAAGACATTCTGCGCATCTTATCGTGCGCAGGCGGCGACTGGCCGGCTGTGCGAAAATTCCGGGCGTTCACGGCATCGCCCGGTGCGCCTCTCGCGGCGCGGCGGCCGCGCACGAGACCCGTCCCCGGAGAGGAGTCCGTCATGCGATACGTCCATCGACTCGCGGCCGCCGTCCTGATGAGCGCGGCCGCCACACCCCTCTTTGCCGCGCCGGCCCCGGGCACGGGGACCGCGGGCGCACCGTTCGGCATTCCGAAGCCCCAGTTTTCGATTACGCACCACAGCCTGCGCGTGGGAGGCGAGACGTTGCGGTTCACGGCGACCGCGGGGAGCCTCGTACTGCACAACGACAAGGACCAGCCCACGGCGACGATGTTCTTCGTCGCGTACACCGCGGACGGCGTGAGCGACGAATCCTCGCGCCCGGTTACGTTCCTGTACAACGGCGGGCCCGGCTCGTCGTCGATCTGGCTCGAGATGGGCGCGTTCGGCCCGAAACGCGTCGAGACGACCGACGCCGGCGCGACGCCACCGCCCCCCTACAAGCTGGTCGACAATGGCGACAGCCTGCTCGACCGGAGCGACCTGGTCTTCATCGATGCGCCGGGCACGGGTTTCAGCCGCGTCGTGGGCGCCGGCAAACCAAAGGATTTCTACAGCGTCGACGGCGACGGCCGGGCGTTCACGCAGTTCATTCGCGGGTACCTGGACAAGTACCGGCGCTGGAATTCACCCCGCTTCCTCCTCGGCGAGAGCTACGGCACGACGCGATCCGCCGTGCTGGCCGAGGACCTGCAGCAGGACGGCGTCGCGCTCAACGGCGTGATCCTGCTGTCCTCGATCCTGAACTTCCAGACCGCTTCCTTCAACCCCGGCAACGACCTGCCCTACGTCCTCTACCTGCCGACATACGCGGCCAGCGCGTACTACCACAAGGCGCTGCCGCAGCAGCCGAAGGACTTCAAGGCCTTCATCGCACAGGTCGAGCAGTTCGCGACCGGCGCGTACGCCGGCGCGCTCCGGGCGGGATCCCGTCTCGACGACGCGGCGCGCGCGGACGTGCTCAAGAAGCTGCACCGCTACACCGGCCTGTCCGAGGGCTACTGGAGCAACGCGAACCTGCGGGTCAACAACTCGCAGTTCGAGAAGGAACTGCTCCGCGGCAAGGGCAAGGTGACCGGACGGCTCGACTCGCGCTACACCGGCTGGAGCGTCGACCTTCTGGGGGAAGACCAGAACTGGGATCCGATGAGCGCATCGGTCGGCCCCGCCTTCGCGGCCGCGTTCCACCGTTACCTGCAGGGCTACCTGGGCTACACGCCGCACCGCCGCTACCGGCTGCTGAGCCTGGCGGTGAACCGCGCCTGGACCTGGAAACACACCGGCCCGCTCGACCGCCGCGGCGGGGGCCAGGGCTGGCCCGGCTACGTCAACGTCGCCCCGGACCTCGCCCTGGCAATGACGCAGAACCCCCACCTGCAGGTGATGGTCAACAGCGGCTATTACGACCTCGGCACCCCGTTCTTCGCGACCGACTACACCTTCGATCACCTGTTCGACCCCGTTGCGGGCACGAAACGGCTTCAGGACCGCGTCCATCGCCACGATTACGCGTCGGGACACATGATCTACCTGAATCCGGGCGCGCTGAAGCGGTTCAAGGCCAACGTCGCGCGGTTCATTGAACGGGCCACGTCGGCCGGACACGGGTAGCCGATCGAAATCCGGCCGGCGGACCGGGCTTGTTGGAACCGCCGGGCCGGGAACTCCCCCCAGCCCCGGCCCGGCGGTATTTGGTGGCGCTGCAGCCGGCGCAGCGCTTTTTACGCTTCGGCCCCGGGGACGGCGCCCGCAGGCTTCGACCCGCATCCGGCGGCAGTCCCCTCCTCTAGACTCAGCCGCCGGGAGACCATCCCGGGCAAGCGTCGGGCCGAGGGGCCTGGATCCAGCCCGGTCTACCGAACCCGACGGGCACCAATGATCCCGGTTATGGCGCGCACGAGCCTTGTCTGAACATTATTTCTGTATGATTTTTAGGTTGTGCCGCGCTGCCGAGGAGGGGCATGGAGCACGAGCAAGCCTCTGAGGGGCGCCCCGTATACGTTTTCGGCGACTTTCGCCTGGAAGTCGCCGAGCGGCGCTTGTATCGCGGCGGGACGCTGATCCCGCTCGCGCGCAAGGTCTTCGACCTGCTGCTCCTGCTCGTGGAGCCGGCCGGCCGGCTCAAGACCCGCGAAGAGCTGATCCAGGCACTGTGGCCCGATTCCTTCGTCGAGGAGCAGAATCTCACGGCGAAGGTGCACGCCCTGCGCAAGGCCCTCGGCGACGAAGGCGGCGAGCCGCAATACATCGAGACCGTGCGCGGCGTCGGCTATCGCTTCATGGCCCCCGTGACCGTCGACGACGAGTCATACGCCGGTCCCCGCGACGGATCGCCCGCCCGGCATTTCGGCGGGCCCGCCGGCGTCGCCCTCGGACTCGCCGTGGTCCTGGCCGCGGGGCTGACCAGCTGGCAGTTGCTCGCCCGGCACGGCAAACCGCACGGCAACCCCGGCGCGACCGCCGGCCGAATCCCGGTGGTTGCCGTGCTCCCGTTCAAGAACCTCGGGCCCGACGAGGGCGCGACCTACCTCGCCGGCGGCATGCAGGCGACGCTGATCTCGCGCCTCGCCGGTGCACGTGCGCTGCGCGTCGTCTCACGCGCGTCGGTGGCCCGCTACGCGAGTCACCCGCAAAGCCTGACGGACGTCGCCAACCGCCTCGGCGCGACGGACGTCCTGGAAGGCAGCGTAAGCAAGTCCGGACAACACGTGCGCATCAAGGTCCGCCTGATCGACGCCCGCTCTCATCACCGCATCTGGGCCAATACTTACAACCGCAGCTCCGAGCATCTGTTCGCGGTCGAGGGCGAAATCGCGGGAAGCGTCGCGCACGCCCTGGACGCCGGGCTCGGACCGGGCGAGGCCGCGCGGATCAAGCGCCCCGCGACACACAATCCCCGGGCCTATTCCGATTTCCTGAAGGCCACCTACTACGCGCGGCGGGCGCTGCGCGACGACAGCGCGACGAACCCCCTGGCCGCAACCCGCAAGGCGCTGTCCTTCTACCGCTCGGCGATAACGCAGGACCCGGGCTTTGCGTTGGCGTATGCGCGGCTCTCGCTGCTCGAAAGCGCCGCCCACTGGTTCGAGATCGACAACGACCCCTCGCTCGTCCCGGCGGCCGAGAGCAACGCCTCGAAGGCGGCCGCGCTCGATTCCGGGCTGCCCGAGGCCCACATGGCGCTGGGGTACGCCGCCTACTACGGGCACCTGGACTACGCGACGGCCCTGCGGCAGTTCGCCGTCGCGGCGAAAGCGAAGCCCGACGATCCCGAGATCATCGCCTCCGCGGCCTATATCCACCGTCGCAAGGGGCAATGGAAGCAGGCGCTGACCGAACTCAAGCGCGCGACGCTGCTCGACCCGGCCAACCCGCGCTGGCACAACGAGACGGGGATCACCGACATGGCGCTGAGGCACTACGGCGCCGCCGACGAGCAATTCCGGCAGGCCCTGGCGATCACCCCGGACAACTACGACGTCCTGAACCGTCGCATGAGCGTGCTGATACTGACGGGACGGCTTCAGACGCTCAATGCGACGCTGGCGCAGGTGCCCCGGCGAATCGATCCGCAGGGCCTGTTCTCGTCGCTGCGCTTCGAGGCGGCGTGGCTGGAAGACCGACCCGGCCGGGCTCTGAAGGCTCTCTCGCACGGACCGAAGTGGGTGGTGAGCCAGGATGAGCTCGGGCTGGTCCCCAAGCTTCTGCTGGAAGGCCGCGTGCGGGCCTACCAGGGTCGGCGCACCGCCGCGCGCACGTGTTACCGCGGGGCGCGCAAGCTGCTCGAGAGCGCGGTGCAGAAGAGCCCGGGAAACGCCGACCTCTGGAGCGCCCTGGGTGTCGCGGAGGCGGCGCTCGGCCAGCGCGAGGCCGCCCTCACCGCGGGCAAGCGTGCCATGCAACTGATCCCGGTCTCCTCGGATGCGCTGTCGGGGCCGGCCTACCTGGTGTCGATGGCACGGATCGACGTTCTGCTCGGCGACAAGAACCGGGCGTTGACGATGCTCGCCCGGGTGATGGAAATGCCCGCGGGACGGGTGCTGTCCACGCGGCTGCTCCGGCGCGATCCGATCTGGGACCCGCTCCATGGCGACCCGCGGTACCGGGTGCTGATCCACCGCTCCGCCCCCGGGGCCGCATCTCGCGGAGCGGGCTACGCCATGCGCCTGCCGATACGGCGCCCGGGCCCGTGAAGCGCCGTCGGGCCGGCCGGTCCGACGGCAATCCGCCCCTTCCCGAACACGTTGACGCCGGCACGCTCCGGCCCGCGGCCGCTCGTGCCGGGCCCCGTCAGCCGGGTGTGGGCGCCGGCTGCCGGTAAGGCACGTCCGCGACACGCTCCGGCGTGTCCAGCCCGAGCACGCCCGCATGGAACGCCAGCTCGGCCGCAAGCGTGCGGGCAATCGTCTCGGGACGCCGGAAACCGTGCCGCTCTCCGGGGAAGACCTCGCAGGCGACCGTGACACCGCGCGCGAGCAGCGCCCGCACCATGCTCTCGGTCTGTGCCGGCGGCACCACGGGATCGGCATCGCCCTGGAAAAAAAGCATGGGGCGAGACAGTTCGCCCGCATGGTGCAGCGGCGAGCGGTCTTCATAGGTGGCCCGGGCCGCGGGCCACGGACCGACCAGCTTTTCCCCGTAGTGGGCCTCGAATCGCATCGGGGCGTCGACCAGTGCAGTGAGGTCGGCCACGCCGTAGGACACGGCACCGGCCGCGAAGGGCGTGTCCCCGCGCAGCGCGTGGAGTGCCGTGAATCCGCCGGCACTCCCGCCCGCGATCACCATGCGCGCGGGGTCGCAGCGCCCGGCCGCCGCGAGTGCACGTGCCGCGGCGAGCGCGTCGGCCACGTCCGCCACGCCCCATTGCCCGTACAGCGCTTCGCGATATCGCCGCCCGTAGCCCGTCGAGCCCCGGTAATTGAGAAGCAGCACCGCGAAGCCCCGGCTCGTCCAGAAGAGCGTCTTCGGGTCGAGTGCGCTCGAGGCGGCCGAGGTCGGCCCGCCATGGCAACGTAGCCGCAGCGGCGGAGCCGCCGGGGCATCCTCGCCGGGATGCGCCGGCGGGAAGTACAAGGCATAGGCGCGCATGCCGTCCGCGGTATCGAAGGCGAAGGGTTCCGGGCGGCTGACGAAGCCCGGATCCAGGTCGATGTCGAGGCTGCTCGCCACGCGCTCGAACTCGGCGTCTCCGTGCCAGCGCACGAATACGCCGAGAGGCTCGGCCGGGCCGCCCCCCACGACGATCGTTCCGGCCGGACCGGCGTGGAGCGACGCGATTTCGGTGAGCGACGTCAGGCGCGGCTTCATGCCGCTGCCGTCCCGCCGGCCTTCGCGGCACCGCCACAGGCCGTCGGCCGCCTCCGCGAGCAGCACGTCGTTCTGCCCCGTGAACGCGAACAGGCGCTGCGCGAATACGAAGGCCGGTCGGGCGCACTCCGCCTCCGCGACGCGAACCGGCTCCAGCCGCCCGTCCGCGGCCCGGCTCAGGTTCCAGAACCCGTTGTCCCCGTCGGACGCGGCGAACAGCTCGCCGTCCTGCGTCCATTCCGGCTGGCATACGGATTCCCCGGGGCCGCCCGCAATGCGGCGCGGCTCGCCGGGCCGGCCGTCCGGGTCCAGGCGGTCGTACATCAGGCGCGTGGCGTCCCACGGCATGTCCGGCTCGGACCACTCGAGCCACACGAGGCTTTCCCCGCCGGGAGCAACACGCGGGGCCCCGTAGAAGTCGGCGCCCGCGGCCAGAACGCGCGAGGTCCCGTCGGGAGAAACGGCCACGATGCGCTGGCGTCCCGAGTCGCGGTCCTCGGCCACGGCGAGGACGCGCGAGCGCGCGGCGTCCCATTCGAGGTCCCCGAGCGCGGCATCCAGACGCGCGGGCACGACCTCCACCCCGCCGGCACCGACACGGCACAATGATTGGTCGCCGTCGTTCACGAACCACACGTCCCGGCCGGCGAGTGTCCAGGCGCCGCCACCGTACTCGTTGACACGGCTGCGCACGCTCCACGGCTCCGGCACGAGGGCTTCCGGCGTACCGCCCGGTTCGAGGCGCATGACGGTGACGCGCCCGCCTTCGCCCGGCAGGCTCTGCAGCCAGTACACGGCGTCCCCCCCGGCCCGCGGTTCCGCGAGCAGACAGGCCCCGGCCGCCACGCGCTCCGGCGTTAGGGGAGAGGCCCAGAGCCGCGCGTCGCTCATCCGCGCACCCGGAAGTCGAAGCTTTCGTCGCCGAGCATCGCCCCGCCGGGACCGAAGCGGCGTTCGAGGAAACGCGCCTCGCCGTCGGACCTCAGCACATAGATCGTGCTCGCCCGCGTGCCATAGCGTCCACCGCGCACGAACACCGCGCTCATCGGGTTGTCGGCCTCGCCCGGCGTGTCGTCGGCGAGCCACTCGAACCAGGCGTCGAAGTCCGGCTCGTCGTGGCTGTGCGCCCAGGCATCGAGCCCCGCCGTCAGGCGCCGCACCTTGGGCACGCGCTCGTCGAGCGGCCCGTTCGCCATGCCGTACACGCCGGCCGCGAGCGAGCGGTCGGCCTCGCGGTTGGAAACGAACGCCAGCGCGCCGGGATCGCCGATCAAGAGGTTGAATCCGGCGTAGAGGTCCGCCCCCGCGGCGATGCCGGCCGCCGCGGCCGGCACGTCGATGGCGGTCTTGAGGAACCCGGCCGTCAGCGCGCCGCGGGACGGAGCCTCCGGTGGGCGCTGCGCGGGGTGGCGATTGGTCACCGCGGCGAAGCGCCCGCCGCGCGTGACCCCGAGCCAGGTCCCTCCCGCTTCGGCATCGCGGCCGGCGAGCACGCCCGGCGCGTCGCCCCACCAGTGGGCCGGCTCCGCCGGTCTCCCGTGGAGTTCGTCGCGATTACCGATAACGGCCAGCGGGAAGTCGGGATGCTTCCGCCAGCACCAGGCGATGACACACATGGAACGCTCGCATCCGGGCGCGGTCACAAGGAAGTCGGCGCCAGCGGCCCGACGGGTTTCGGACGCGCCGCCAATTCGCCGATAATGGGTTTGAGGCTAACACGGAGAACTCCATGCCACGCGCTTTCCGACTCGCCGTCCCGGCGTTGCTGTTCCTGGCCGCCCCGGCGCTCGCCGCCGGCATGTTCGGCCAGAAGAAAGGGTCCACTCCGCCGCAGGTGGCCGCCCGGCTGGGCAAGCCGGTGCCGGCGAGCCTCCTGGCCACGCTGGACAAGGCGAGCAAGGCCGGGCTCGGCCTCTCGCGGACGCCCCAGGCGGCCCACGTCAAGCAGATCGACGGGCCGCGCCTCAACAAGGGCAACAAGGTCGGCGTGCTCTACATCGGGGCGGACTTCTGTCCCTACTGCGCGGGCCAGCGCTGGGCGTTGGTTCTCACCCTGATGCGGTTCGGCAAGTTCCACGGGCTCCAGTACATGGCGTCCTCGGCGGACGACGTCTACGCCAATACCCCGACGTTCTCCTTCCAGCACGCGAAGTACGAAAGCAAGTACGTGGACTTCAAGCCGGTGGAGACCGCGAACCGCGAGGGCAAGGCCCTGCAGCACCCGAACAAGTCCGAGAGCGCGATCTTCAACAAGTTCGACGCACCGCCGTACGTGCCCCAGTACCAGGCCATCCCCTTCGTCTACGTGGACGGGCAGTACCTGGTGACACGCCCCCTGCTCATGCCCGGCCAGCTTTCCGGCATGAACTGGGATCAGGCCGCCGCCACGCTCGCGAAACCTTCCAGCGACCTGTTCCAGCAGGTGATGCCGGAGATCAACCTGTTCACCGCCGCCATCTGCCGGCTCGACGGGGGCAATCCCGACGACGTGTGCTCGGCGCCCGGCGTCACCGACGCGAACGGCGCGCTCCTGCACCTGGGCGACTCAGCCGGGTCGGACTGACCGGCGCCTGTCCCCTGTCGCCGCACGGCGACAGGGGACAACGGCCTCAGTGGCGCATCCGCCCCGGTCGGCGCGTGGTGCGCCCCTCCGACCAGGCGAGCAGCCCCAGTCCGGTGATCACCGCGATCACCCCGGCGCCCTCCCAGAGGCCGGGCCGCTCGCCCAGCTGCAGCCACGCCGCGAGGATGCCCACGACCGGGATGACCAGGGACGCAAGCCCCGACAGCCCCGCCGGCAGGCGCGAAAGAATGAACAGCCACAGGAACCAGGCGAGACTCGTGCCCAGCACGATGTTGTAGACGAGCGCCAGGTCGAACGGGATCGACCAGTGCACGGGCCCGGCGGGCACCAGGAACGCCGCCGCCACGAGCGGTCCGCAACCGACGAGCGTCTGCCACGCGTTGAGCGCCAGCAGATCCCACGTGCCGTGCGCCGGAATCTTCTTCGCGATCATCACCGCGATCGCCCAGTCCAGTCCCGCACCGGCCGCCAGCAACGTGCTGACGAAGGTCGGGTGCGCCCGCCACGGCGAGAGGATCAGCAGCAGGCCGGCGAAGCCGAGCCCGCCGGCCACGGCCTTGCCCCGCGTGACGCGTTCCCCGAGCACCGGTACCGCGAGCACCAGGACCCAGAACGGCATGGTGTAGGCAAGGATCGCCGTCTTGCCGGCGTGGCCGGTATACAGCGCAAAGCTCGTCAGGCTCACGAAGCCGACGGTCTGGAACAGCGCCAGCAGCACCATGCGCCCGGGCGCCGGCGGCCGCAGCGGCTTGCGCATCACCGACAGGAGCCCGAAGAGCAGGACGGCGGCGCCCGCCGCGCGCATCGCCGCGAAGGGGAACGGCGGCGAGTACGTGAGCGCCACCTTCATCACCACCCAGTTGTAGCCCCAGACCACGGCGAGCAGAGCCAATGCGGCGAAGGCCGCGGTACGGCCGCGGGAAGCAGTCATTGCGGAACCCGGACGGGAAGGACGCGGATTGTCGCACGCGCCCTGACCCGCGTCCTGCAAGGATTCGCAACGGGCTCTGCGAATCGCGGCCAGAGCCCGGGGGCAGCGCCCGTCGGGGGCGGGCGGCCGCTTCTAGTAAACTAGCGCGCTTTCGCCCGTCGCGAATCGCGTGCATCAGTACCTGGAATTCGCCGGCCGTCATTGGCAGCTGGTCACAGCGCTCGGCATCGTCGTGATCCTGATCATCGCGGACGAGCTGCACCGGCGCGCGCGCAGCATGCACGAGCTGGAACCCGCAGCGGCCGTCGCGCTCGTCAACCGCGGCGCGCTCATCGCCGACTGCCGCACCGAGCAGGAATACGCCCGCGGCCACATCGCCGGGGCGCGGCACATACCGCTGGCCGAGATGACGGAACGCAGCCGCGAGCTCAAGCGCAAGGGCAAGCGCCCCAAGCCGGTCCTCGCCGTGGGCACGGGGTCCCGCGACGCCGCCCGGGCCGCGACTCTACTTCGCAACGCGGGCATCGAAACCGTATTCGTCCTCAAGGGCGGTATCGCGGCCTGGCGGAAGGACAACCTCCCGCTGGAGCGGACGGAGTAATTTTCAGCACCAAGTCAGGAGTTCACGCATGGCAGACGCACCTGCTCCCGCCACCGGCACGCCAGTGGCCACGCCGGGCGAGGGCCAGTATTCGCTCGACCACATCTACCTCAAGGACTGCTCCTTCGAATCGCCCCTGACCCCGGGCGTATTCATGGAACAGCCGGAGCCGCCCGAAGCCGGGATCAACATCCAGACCCAGATCAACGCCGTGGACAGCCGGCCGGAAAGCCGCGAGGTCGTGCTCTCGGTAACGGTGGACGCACGCAGCGGCGATCGCAGCATATTCGTGTGCGAGGTCCAGATCGCGGCGCTGGTCACGCTCGGGCAGGTCGGCGAGGCCGACCAGGGCCGCCTGCTCGGCGCCCGCGTGCCCGAGGCGCTGTTCCCGTACGCGCGCGAAGCGGTCTCGGACATGGTCGTGCGCGGCGGTTTCATGCCGGTGATGCTGCAGCCCATCGACTTCGACGCGGTCTACGCGCAGCACGCCAGCCAGCAGGGCCAGCCGCTCGACAGCTGACGCTTCGCATTCCGCGCGCGCATCGGCGGTGCCGGAGGATCGATGAAGAACGCGACGGCCGTACTCGGGGCGGGAGCCTGGGGCACCGCGCTGGCGATCCAGTTGGCGCGCGGCGGCCACCCCGTCGCGCTGTGGGGCCACCGGGCGGAGCACGTGACGGCGCTCTCGCGCGACGGCGAGAACCGGCGCTACCTGCCCGGGGCCGCCCTGCCGTCCGGGCTCACGCCGACCGCGGATCTGGCCGATGCCCTGCGCGGCGCGGAATACGTCCTCGTGGCGGTGCCCAGCGGCGCCTTCACGGAAACGCTGGCGGCCGCCGCAAGGCATGGCGACGCCCCGATCTTCTGGGCGACGAAAGGGCTCGACCCCGAAACCGGCCGCCCGCTGCACGAACGCGCCGAGGGCATCCTCGGCCACGCCCGCGGGCTCGGCGTGCTGTCCGGCCCCAGCTTCGCCCGCGAGGTCGCCCGCGGCCTGCCGACGGCCGTGACGATAGCCGCCACCGAGCGGCGGCTCGCGCGGCGTTTCGCCGGGCTCCTCCACGGACCCACGTTCCGCGCCTACGTCAGCACCGATCTCGCCGGCGTGGAACTCGGCGGCGCGGCGAAGAACGTCATCGCCATCGCGGCGGGGATCGCCGACGGACTGGGGCTCGGCGCGAACGCACGCGCGGGACTCATCACCCGCGGCCTGGCCGAGTTGCGACGGCTCGGGAATGCACTCGGGGCCCGTCCGGCGACGATCACCGGACTCTCGGGACTGGGGGATCTCGTGCTCACCGCGACCGACGACCAGTCCCGCAACCGCCGCTTCGGCCTCGCCCTCGGCCGGGGCACCGCTCTCGATGAGGCCCGCGCCACCATCGGCGGGGCCGTGGAAGGCATCCCGGCCGCGCGCGCCCTCACGCGGCTGGCACGCTCGCTCGGGGTCGAGATGCCGATCAGCGAGCAGGTGCGCAGCGTGCTCGACGGCGAGCACTCGCCGCGCGAGGCGGTGGAAAACCTCATGGCCCGCGCCATGAAGTCGGAACACCTCTGAAGCCGGGGCCGGCCCTAGAAGAAGAACAGCTTCACGGCCACGCCCACGAGTAACAGGGCGAAAAGGCGCTTGAACAAGCGCGGCGGGAGACGGCGCCCGATGCGTGCCCCGAGCGGTGCGAACGCCATCGCCGTGACCGCGGTCCCGAGCACTGCGGGACCGTAAAGATAGCCGAGGCTGGCGGCGGGAAGCCCCGGCGCGCCCCTGCCGGCGAACATGTAGACGAGCGAGCCGGTAAGCACGGTCGCGAACACGCCGGCGCTCGAGGTCCCCACCGCCGCCGCGGACCCCATCCCGGCAAACAGCAGCAGCGGCACGATCATCGAGCCGCCGCCGATACCCACCATGGTGCTGACGGTGCCGATGACGAACCCGGCGGGCAAGGTGACGGCCGGCGCCGGCCGCCGCTCGGCGGCGCCCTGTCCGCGCGGCTCGAACCCGGCGAGCAGCCACAGCGCGATCACGAGCATGAGCCCGGCGAAGACCCTGTGCAGCACGGCGTCGGGAAGGTGGTGGGCAACCAATCCCCCGAGTACGGCGCCGGCCGCCAGGCCCGGGGCCAGGCCGGCGAATACCCGCCAGTCCACGGTTTGCTGCCGGCCGTGCGCGGAGACCGAGCTCAGGCTCATCAGCGTCGCGGCGCCGACCGACGACCCTACGGCAAGGTGCGCCGCCAGTCCGGGGGCGATGCCGAAGCGGGGGATCAGGAACAGGAAGGCCGGCACCATGAGCAACCCGCCCCCGATGCCGGCCGCGGGCGCCACGATGCCGACCACGGCGCCCAGCGCCAGGAACAGGGCGAGCTCACCGAGCATGGCGTCCCCCGCGCGGATTCACCGGGCGATGCGCCGCACGGCTCGCGGCAACGCGGCGAGAAGCGCCAGCAGCCACACCATCATGGGCGCGAACGCGCCTCCGCCGCTGCCGCCGGAACCGCCGCCCTTGATGCTGACGCGGAAGGTCTGCTTCGAGTTCAGGTAATCGGGATCCGTGGCCGCCACGGTCACGGTGGCACTCTGCCCCCGGGACGTTCCGGCGACGAGCGTGAGGGTGCAACTCAGCGACGTCGTGCCGCAGCCGGGACTCAACGTGGCATTGGCCGCATCGACGACGGCGCTGTTGTCGCTCGTCACCTTGACGTCGAGCGGCATCGTGCCGTCCAGCGTGAAGCTGAGCGGGCCGACGGTCGCGCCGGCATCCACGGACTGGTTGGCGAACGTGCCGATGGCGGGCGCCACCGCCAGGGTCTCGGTTACCGGCCGTGACTCCGGATTGACCGGCGATCCCTGGCCGCTCGCGGCCGCGGCCGTCCACACGAACGCCGCGAGGCCCGAGGAACCGGACGGCGGCGTGTAGACGAAGTTGCCCGTCGAGCCGTCGAAGGTGAGCTGCCCGGACGCCGGCGGCGTTACCACGGAGTAGGTCAGCGTCCTCTGTTGCGCGTCGGTCGCGGCGACGGTCCCCGAGAGCTGCTGTTCCGCCAGCCCGGTGACCACGCCGTTCTGCGCGGTGATGTCACCGGGACCGGCGTAACGGCCCGCGGTCTTCGGCGCCTGGCCGAAACCCACGCTGGTCAGGAACTGCTCCTGCGTGGCGTCGATCACATCGAGGCCGCAACCGCTGCAGTTCGCCGCGGCGTACACGCGGGTACCGTCCGGCGACACGGCGAGCCCGGCCGGCGGCGCCGGCAGCGTGATGGTGGTGAGCGTGCCCGAGTCGGGGCTCCACGCATACACCGCGTCGCCCGTGGTGGCGCCGAAGTACACCGACGGCCCGCGCGCGGAGTAGACGACGCCGCGCGTGCCGCCGCTGACGGCGTGGCTGTTGACCTTGCCGGTCGCGCGGTCCCAGGTGCTGAATCCCGTGCCCGTGGCGATCCACAGCATCGAACCGTCATCGGAGAACGTGAGCCCGGACGGGATCGCCGGCACCGAGATGTCGGTGCGGACCGCGGCACCGCCGGACTGGTGGCGCAGGTTGTAGTAGGCCACCGTCGTGCCCTGGTCGGAGTAGAGCGCCAGGGCCTGGCCGTCCGGCGCGAGCGCCATGCCGGCAAGGCCCGCGGGGCCGGCGAACGTCGCGGCCGGGGCCGGGTTCGCCGGGTCCACGCTCGACAGGTCGTATTCCGCGACCCGGTCGTTCGCCGCGTCGACGACGAAGAGTTCATTGCCGTCGGGCCCGAGCGCGAGCGAGACCGGCCGGCCTCCCACGGCGATCTCCCCGGTCACCGGCGGATTGTTCGGGATACGGCTCGTGTCGATGATGGCGACCTTGCCGCTGCCCGACTCGGCGGCGTAGGCCCGCGTCCCGTCGACGCTCGCCGCGACGGCCGAGGCACCGGTTAGTGCGGAGACGGGCTGGGCGATCGTGTTGGTCTGCGCGTCGACGACCGTGACCGTGTTTCCTGACGGATCGGCGACGTAGACGTACGGTCGCGCCGCCGCCGGCACCGCGCACAGGACGGAGCCGGCAAGCCCGGCGGCGAAGAGACAGGCGGCGAAACGACGCATGACACACCCTCCCGGGCCGGACCGATGCGTGGAGTATAAGACGCGGTTGCTGCGGGACGGTTACGAGCCGGCCGGCCGCGCCGCGGCAAGCGCCCGCGCCGCGGCGTCCAGCGTCCGCCGCGCAATGCGGAAGGCGCGGTCGAGCCGCCGCACCGCGCCGAGATCGCGCGGGCGCAGCAACAAGCGCAGTGCGATCTCGGGGCCGAGAAAGCGATCGCCCACCGCGGCCATCACCACGCCGGGCAAGGTCTGGTCGACCGGATCGACCACGGCGCGCACGACCGCGCACGGCACGCCGGCCTCGCGGGCGACGGCGAGGACGGCGGCCGCCTCCATGTCCACGGCCACCGCCCCGGTGCGGTCGGCCAGCGCGCGCTTGTCCTCCGGCGTGGCCGCGGGATCGGCGGTGGTGACCAGCGTCCCGGTCTCCGGCGGCCCGCAGTCGCGAAGCGCCTCACCCAGCTGCGCGTGCCAGGCCCCATCGACCGGGAGCACGTCGCCGGAACTCGATGCCACGCGCGCGGGCAGCAGGAGCGTGCCGGGCTTCATGGCGGGAGTGAGCCCGCCGGCCGTGCCCCAGACGAGCAGCCGTCCCGCGCCGTCGCCCAGCAGGGCCCGGGCCGCCGCTTGCGCCCGCCGGGGTCCGACGCCCGCGCGCCGCACGCGCCAGCCCGCGCGGGCGAGAGGCCGCGCGATGCGCGCCTCGACATACAGGGGCGCGACGACGCCGATAAAGCCGTCCGGCCTACTCAGAATGCTCGTTCCGGTAACGGGCGATCGCCCACAGCGGGAAGTAGTGGCTGTAACCGTGGTAGCGCAGGTAGAAGACGCGCGGGAACCCCGGCGCGTTGAACCACTCGGTCGTCCAGAGCCCGTCGTCGCCCTGCTGCTCGAGGAGCCATTCGACGCCGCGTCGCACGGCGTCGCTCCCGGCCTCGCCCGCGGCCATGAGCCCGAGCAGCGCCCAGGCCGTATGCTCCGGCGTGGCCGGCCCCGTGCCCGCCAGGGCCGGATCCTCGTAGGTGTCGTTGGTCTCGCCGAAGCTGCCGTCTTGCTTCTGGATCGACTTGAGCCATCGCGCCGCGCGCCGCACGCGCTCGTCGGAAGCCGGCACGCCGGCCAGCTCCAGGGCCATCAGCACAGACCAGGTGCCGTAGATGAAGTTGCAGCCCCAGCGCCCCCACCAGGAGCCGTCCGGCTGCTGCGTACGCGTGAGGTAGTCGACCGCCCGCTTGCACGGCTTGCGGTAACGCTCGCCGAGCAACGCGAACAGCGCCACGCAGCGAGCGGTCACGTCCTCGGTCGGCGGGTCGAGCAGCGCACCGTGGTCCGCGAAGGGAATTTCGTTCAGGTAGTAATAGGTGTTGTCCGCGTCGAAGGCCGCGAACCCGCCGTTCTTCGACTGCATGCCCGCCAGCCACGACGCAGCGCGTTCGATGCGTTCCGCGTAATAGTCGCGGTCGCGCCGGTGCATGACCCAGGCCACCATGCTGGTGTCGTCGAGGTCGGGGTAATAGTCGTTCCGGTACTGGAAGGCCCAACCGCCCCCGGACAGCCCGGGGCGCTCGATCTTCCAGTCGGCGGGCTCGTCGAGAAGCTGGCGGTCCATGAGCCAGGCGAGCGCCCGCGTGACCGAGTCCCCGGCTCCCCCCGCCTCTTCCAGGGCATGGGCGGCGAGGCCCGTGTCCCAGACGGGCGAGACGCAGGGCTGGCAGTAGGTCATCTCCCCTCGATCCTGGAGCAACAGGTCGATGGCGTGCTTCGCCGTCCGGCGCAGCGGGTGCTTCGGCGAGTAGCCCAGCGCGTCGAGCGCCTCGTAGGCGTTGACCATGGCCGGGAAGATCGCGCCCAGGCCGCCGTCACCGTTGAGCCGGGCAAGCATCCAGCGCTCGGCCCGGCGGATGGCCGCCCAGCGCATGCCCCAGGGGATCAGGTGCTCGAGATGCCGGGTGACGCGCTCGGCGACCAGGAACACGCGATTGAGCACCGAGCGCACCTGGAACCAGTGATGCTCACGCTCCGGCGGCGTGGTGAACAGCTCCCGCACGCCCACGCCGCGCGGATTCCGCGCCTGCCGGCGCAGGCTCACCAGGATGAACAGCGGCACCATCACCGTGCGCGACCAGTACGAGACCTTGCGCAGGTGGAAGAACATCCAGCGCGGCGCGAGCATCAGCTCGACGGGGATGAACGGCACCCCGCGCCACGGAATCTGGCGGAACTGCGCGAGCATGATGCGCGTGAACACGTTGGCGCGCGCCGCGCCGCCGGCCGCTAGTATCGCCTCGCGCGCACGGCGCATGTGCTCGGCTTCCGGGTCGTCGCCGATCAGTTTTAGCGCGTAGTAGGCCTTCACCGAGCAGGAGACCTCCATCGCGCCGCCCGGATACAGCGGCCAGCCGCCGTCCGCTTGTTGCTTCGCGCGAATGTAGCGCCCGATGCGCACCTCGAGTTCGCCGTCGATCTCGTCCATGAAGTGCGTCATCAGGACGTATTCGGCCGGGATCGTGCAATCGGCCTCGAACTCGTAGCACCAGTGGCCGTCGTCGTGCTGATGCGCGATCAGGCCTTCGCGGGCACGGGCGACGGCCGCTTCCACGACGGCCGAAAGTTTCGCGCTGCCACCCCCGTTGCGCCTCATGAAGTCGCCTCCGCGCGCACGGAATCGTCCCCGGCGGGGGACGCCGGCGCCACCACGTCGCCCGGCCGGGGCGCCGGGAGCCCGCGCGCCAGCCAGCGGAACGTCGCCGCCACCAGCGCGTTGCTCCGCACGGCCAGCCGCGACCAGGCCACGACCGCGCGGACCGTGCGGCGGCGGATCTTGACCTCGCCGCCGCCGGCGAAGCCCGGCCGCGCGAGCACCTTGCCCTGGGTGAGCAGCGCCATGTAAAGCGCCCAGAGGCAAAAGTTGCGGATGCCCGTCTCGCCCCTCGGCAGTGCGAGGGTGTAGGCGAGCGCGTTCTCGCCGTGCGCCCGGGCGAGACCGAGCAGGCGCCGGTAGCCGCTCGCGAAGCGGGGATCGCCCGGCTGCGCCTCGGCGAGATCCAGCCCCTCGGCGAGGAAGACGTCGCGCGGCAGCCAGCACACGCCGTTCGCCCGGTCTTCCCAGAAATCCTTGAGGATGTTCGTCATCTGCAGGCACTGGCCGAACGAGACGGCAAGCCGCAGCAGTTCCTCGCGCCGGGGCGCCAGCTCCGGGAGATGCTCGATGAACAGACGGGTCAGCATTTCGCCGACGCAGCCCGCCACCACATAGCAATAGCGGGCGTGCTCGGCGAGGTCTTCGAGGCCCGCGAGCCCGGTCCTCTTCTGGAACGTCGCCATGCCCCGCCCCATCACCGCGATGCAGTCCGCAAGCGCGGCCTGCTGTTCGGGGGTGAACGTGGCGGTGATCGCCAGGACCCGGGGCGTGGAGCGGATCAGCCGCCGTTCCTCCGCGCTGGCGCTTTGCGCCAGGTGCGGCTCGAAGTCCCGCGCGAAAGCGGCGGCGTCCTCACGCCGCTCCACCACCGCGATGAAGCGCTCGCAGAAGTCGAGCGTGCCGGTCGGATCGAGCGACGCGGCGTCCTCGATCGTGTCGGTAATGCGGCACAGCAGGTAGGCGTTGCCCACGACGCGGGCGAGACGCCCCGGGAGCGCGGGGATCGTCAGCGCGAACGTGCGCGACACCCCGGCCAGCAACTCATCCTGCAGTGCCAGGTCGTCCCTGTCGGGCTGGGGCGAACTCATGCAGTGCGGTCCTCCCTTGGCTTCGGGGGCAAGTTTAGCCCGGGCAGGCGGCCGTGCTCGGCGAACCACCGCACGGCATCGGCAATCGCCTCCTCCGCGGGCCTGTGCGTATAGCCGAGCTCGCGCTCGGCGCGTTCCGAGCGGTAGTACATCGGATGGCGGGCCATCGCCAGCTCGTCGCGGGTGAGGAGCGGCGTGCCGCCGGTGAGCCGCGCCCAGCGTTCCGCCAGCCAGGCGACGGGCACCAGCGGCCCGGGAGCGAGGCGCACCCGCGGTGGGCGGCGTCCGACCGTGCGTGCGACGAGGCCCAGAATATCGCGCAGCGAGAGGTCGTCGCCGCCGAGCACGTAGCGCACGCCGACGCGGCCGCGTTCGTACGCAAGGCGATGCCCTTCGGCGGCGTCGTCCACGTGCACCACGTTGAGACCGGTATCGAGGTAGGCGGGCATGCGCCCGCGCGCCGCGTCGAGCACCATCCGCCCCGTGGGGGTCGGCTTGACGTCGCGCGGTCCCACGGGCGCGGAGGGGTTGACCACGACCGCCGGCGCACCGCGTTCCGCGACCAGCCGCTCGACCTCGCGCTCCGCCAGGAACTTGGAGCGCTTGTAATGGCCGATCATCTGCTCCAGCGCGGCGGGCGTGTCCTCCGTCGCGGGCGCCCCGTCGTCGCGGTGCCCCAGCACGGCCACGCTCGACGTGTAGACGATGCGCCGGACGCCCGCGTCCAGCGCCGCCTCGATCAAAGCGCGCGTACCGTCCACGTTGACGCGGTACATGGGCGCGGGATCGGGCACGAACAACCGGTAGTCGGCGGCGACGTGGACCAGGCCGTCGCAGCCCGCGAGCGCATCCGCGAAGCCGCCCGGCTCGAGCAGGTCGCCGGCTACGACTTCGGCGTCCAGTCCCTCGAGGTTCGTCCGCGGCGACCCGGCCCGTGCGAGCACACGCACGGCATAGCCGGCCCGGCGGAAGGCCCGCGCCACTGCCGAGCCCAGAAAGCCGCTCGCTCCGGTTACCAGTACGCGCTCAGGCATCGTGCCTCGCGGATGATTGGACTGCTCAGTCTAACCCGCGCCCGCCCGGGCCGTGACGCGTTGCGGACTCTTCGAACGACTCATTCGCTCGCGGGGCTGTTCCCCGGCGCGGTCGTGCCCCTATCCTTGAATGCGCCTCGCAACCCCGCCGCGCGACACGACGGGGCTTGACCCGAAGCGTTATAATTCAGGCATGTAGGAACAGACCGCACGCATTATTCCGTGCGGCCTGACTCCCGCACTCGTGCGCAGTCCCTGCGCCGCATTCCGATCCAGGAGTCGAATGGATGGAAGTCGTTCTTGCCAAGCCCCGCGGGTTCTGCGCGGGGGTCGTACGGGCCATCGACGTCGTCGAGGAGGCACTCAAGGTGTTCGGCCCGCCGGTCTACGTACTCCACGAGATCGTGCACAACCAGCACGTGGTGAACGACCTGCGCGAGAAGGGCGCGGTGTTCACGGAGGACCTCTACGACGTACCCACCGGATCGGTGACCATCTTCAGCGCGCACGGCGTGTCCGACCAGCGGGTCCAGGACGCGCGCAACCGCGGCCTGCGCATCATCGACGCCACCTGTCCGCTCGTGGCGAAGGTGCACATGCAGGCCCAGAAGTACCATCGCGGCGACTACGAGCTGATCATCGTCGGCCACCGCGGCCACCCGGAGGTGGAAGGCACGAGCGGGCGCGTGCCCGGCCCCGTGCACGTCATCTCCGAGCCCGAGGAGGTCGACGCGCTGGAAGTACGCGACCCCGAGAAGGTCGCGTACGTGACCCAGACGACGCTGTCCGTCGACGACACGCGGGTCGTGATCGAGGCGCTCAAGAAGCGTTTCCCGGCGATCAAGGGCCCGGACACCAAGGACATCTGCTACGCGACGCAGAACCGCCAGAACGCGGTGCGCGAACTCGTGCAGGAATCCGACGTGCTCGTCGTCGTCGGCGCGCGCAACAGTTCCAATTCCAACCGCCTGCGCGAAGTGGGCGAACAGGCCGGCGTCCGCGCCTACCTGGTGCAGGACGCAGGCGAACTGGAGCCCGGGTGGTTCCACGAGAACGACCGCGTAGGCGTCACCGCCGGGGCCTCCACGCCGGAGGCGCTGGTGGAAGCCGTGCTCAAGCGGCTCGCGGACCTGGGACACGCCGACGTGCGCGAGATGGGGGGACCCGACGAACGCGTCACCTTCCGTCCGCCGCCGGAACTGCGCATCCATCTCGAACAGGCAGAGAACCAAGGAGGCTGATCCATGTCGGTACCACTTCGCCAGCAGGCCATGGTCGCGGGCTACATCCTCGGCAAGAAGCTGAAGGGCGTTAAGCGCTACCCGCTGGTGCTGATGCTCGAGCCCCTGTTCCAGTGCAATCTTGCCTGCCCCGGCTGCGGCAAGATCGACTACGAAGACGACATTCTGCGCAAGCGCATGTCGGTGCAGGAATGCCTGGACGCCGTGGACGAGTGCGGCGCTCCGGTGGTCTCGATTCCCGGCGGCGAGCCGCTGATCCACAAGGGCATCAAGGAGATCGTCGACGGCATCATCGCCCGCAAGAAGTTCGTGTACCTATGCACGAACGCGGTGCTGCTCGAGAAGAAGCTGCACCTGTTCGAGCCGTCGCCCTACCTGACCTTCTCGGTCCACCTCGACGGCCTCGAGGAGCGCCACGACGAGAGCGTGGACCGCGAGGGCATCTTCAAGAAGGCCACGGCGGCGATCCGCGAGGCCAAGAAGCGCGGCTTCCGCGTCAACATCAACACCACGCTGTTCACCGGCGAGGACTCCGAACAGGTGGCCCGGTTCTTCGACTTCGCCTCGAAGGACCTCGGCATCGACGGCATTACCGTCTCGCCCGGCTACAGCTACGAGCACGCGCCGCGCCAGGACGTGTTCATGGGCCGGCGCGAGTCCAAGGAACTGTTCCGCAATATCTTCAAGAACAAGAACGGCGTGAAGTGGCCGCTCTCGCACTCGAGCCTGTTCCTGGACTTCATCTGCGGCAACCAGGACTACCAGTGCACGCCGTGGAGCAACCCCACGCGCAACATCTTCGGCTGGCAGAAGCCCTGCTACCTGATGGACGACGCCGGCTACGCCGACTCGTTCCGGGAGCTGATGGAAACCACGCCGTGGGAGAACTACGGCACGGGCCGCAACCCGAAGTGCGACAACTGCATGGCGCACTGCGGCTACGAGGGCACCGCCGCCGAGGACGCGATCAGCCACCCGCTCAAGGCGCTGATGGTGAGCCTGCGCGGACCCAAGCTCGAGGGCGAGTTCGCGCCGGACCGTCCCATCCTCTACGACCGCGCGAAGGGCAACCTGTCCCGCATCAAGGTCGAGGTGGAATCCGACAACGCCCACTGACGCGGGCGCGGCGACCGCAGACCCTCGCCGGAGCGCAGAGACGCAGGGGAAGAAACATCCCGGTAATTCGCCTTCGCGAACCCGGCGCCCGGGCGCGAGCGGCCTAGGCGCGTGCTGATCCTGGCCGCCCTGGCGCTCGGGCTGTGGCTGCTGCTGCTCGTGGCGCCGTGGCAGGCCTGGCGCTGCCGCGAACGGCTCGAGCCCGATGCACGGCGGCCGCGCGACGACGCCGGGCTCACCGTCCTGATCCCCGCCCGCGACGAGGCGGAGGTGATCGGGACGACGCTCTCTGCGGTCGGCCGGGCCGCGCCGGGCGCGCGCGTAATCCTGGTCGACGACGAGTCCCGCGACGGCACCGCCGAGGCCGCCCGCGCCGCAGGCCACCCGCAACTGACGGTGATTTCCGGAAGCCCGCCCCCGCCCGGCTGGGCGGGCAAGCTGTGGGCGCTGGAGCAGGGTCTGGCGCACGTCGACACGCCGCGCGTACTGCTCCTAGACGCCGATATCCGCCTCGCGCCCGGCATGGTGGACGCCCTCGAACGCAAGGCGCGCGCGGGCTACGCGCTCGTCTCCGTGCTGGCCGAGCCGTGCTTCGCGGGCCTCTGGGCGCGCTGGCTGCTGCCCGCCTTCGTCTACTTCTTCAAACTCGTCTATCCCTTCGCGCTCGCCAACTCGGCGCGCGGCCCGGTGGCGGCGGCCGCCGGCGGCGTGGTGCTGCTGGAGCGCGACGCGCTCGCTGCCACGGGCGGTTTCGCCGCATGGCACGACGCGATCATCGACGACTGCACGCTCGCCGCGCGCATCAAGGGCGCCGGTTACCGGACCTGGCTCGGGCTGAGCCGGGGCGCGCTCAGCCTGCGCCGCCAGGGATTGCGCTCGATCATCTCGATGGTCGCGCGCAGCGCCTATGTACAACTGCGCGAATCGCCGGTGCTGCTGACGACCGTCACGGGGCTCATGCTGCTGTGCTTCTGGATACCGCCGGCCGCGATCGCCGCAGGCGGACACGCGGCATGGCTGGGGCTGGCCGCCTGGGCCGCGCTGGCGGCCAGCTACGTCCCCACGCTCCGCTACTACCGGCTCAACCCGCTGGCCGCGGTGCTGCTGCCGCTCACGGCGACGGCTTATCTCGCGATGACCTGGCACTCGGCGTTGCGGGCAAGCCGCGGGACCCGTTCCGCGTGGAAGGGGCGGCACTACACACGCTCCGCGCGGTGAGGAGACACCCCGGCGCCCGGCACGCGCGCCGGCCGGTTCGTAAAATGCTTCCCGCCGCGTAACAGGACAAGAAGGATCCGCCGTGCCCTTCAAATGGCTGCCCGACGCCGAGCTCGATCCGCACCCGCGGCTGACGTGGCTGACGGAATGCTGCTTCGACCTGACCGTGATGGCGCTGTACCGGAAGGAGGAGATACTCCCGGCGGACTACCGCCTCGATCCCGGCACCCTGGTCGTGTCCAACCACCAGCGCGACTCCGACGTGCCCGTGCTCACCACCGTGCTCTGCCGCCGCCGGGGGTTCCACATCGGGTTCCCGCTGCCCTTCTATGCCACCCGGGAGGACATCTTCCGCCGCGGGTTCCTGCGCGACCTGTTGGGCGAGGCGGGCTGGCCGCGCCCGCTGCCGGAACTGCTGGGGCGCGTCCCCCTCCTGTGGCTGTTCCGCATCGTGCGTGCGCGCCCGATGCGGCGCGTGCGCGAGTTCACGTTCGGCGAAGCGCTCGCCGCGCTCGTCGCGGCCGGATCCGGCGACGCGGCGCCCGCGGCGGTGCTCCGCGAGAGCACGTTGCGGCGGCTGGAAGCGACGCTCGGACGCGTGCCCCGGACCGTGCGGGACACGGCACGCGCCCGGCTCGGGCGCATGCGTGTCGAGGAGTGGGGACTGCGCCGGTTGCGCCTGGAGGCCCTGCACCGACTCGCGGCCGACTTCCGCGCGATCGTGTCCGCGCATCTCGACGATTTCGCCGAACTGCTGGATGCGGGGCGCGTCGTGTACCTGGCCCCCGAGGGCACGATCTCGGAGACCGGCCGCATGCGGCGCATCCGCCGGGGCCCGTGGGCGCTGCTGGAACGCGCGCGGGAGACGCCGCCCGTGCGCCCGCTGTCACTGAGCTATGATCCCCTGGGTCCCGGCCGTCTCAGGGTCGTCGTGAAGGTGGGGGAGACATTCGATGCCGCGCACATCCAGACCATGCGGGACTGCAATGCCCGCCTCCGCCATGAGCTGCTCTCGCTTTGCGCGGTCACGCCCAGCCACCTCGTGAGCCGCTACCTGCACCGCGGACCGGCGGTTTTCTCGTTCGAGGCCTTCGCCCGCTGGTTCGCCGACGCGGCACGTGCCGTCGCCGACTCGCCGCTCATCCTCGACCCGCTACTCGAGCGGCGCGACCCCCGGGACGTGGCGCGCGAGCGTTTCGATTGGCTGGTGCGCCGCCGGCTGCTTCGCCGCGACGGCACCGCCTGGCGTAACGGCCGTTCCCGCGGGGCGCCGCCCGGCTGGCGCCGCCCCGACAACACGGTGACCTACCTCGACACGGCCTTCGAGGAGCTGCTCTCGCTCGATCCACGACTCGCCGCGAGCCTGGAGCCGTGAAGCTGCCGCGCGGCCTGGGATGGCTCGGCCAGCCCGCGCTGGTCGTACCCATCATCCTGGCGGGCGCGCTGCTTGCCGTCGCCTTCAACCTCGGCGACCTCGGCAACGTGCTCGCGCGGGTGCAGGCGATCCCGGTGTCGGTGATGGCCGTGGCGCTGGCGATGGGCCTCATCTACCTGGTGCTCAAGGCGTGGCAGCTCCGGCTGCTGCTCGCGAACCTCGGGCTGCGCCCCGACTGGCGCCGCCTCCTGCTGGCCTTTGCCGTCGGCGAACTCGCGGTGACCCTGCCCTTCGGCATCTTCGCCCAGAACTGGGTCCTCAGCACCACCGGCACGCACACGCGCTTCGGGCGCTCCTCGGCGGCCACCGTCGTGATGCTGCTCGTGGAAATGCTCGTGGTGCTGACGCTGCTGGCCGTGATCGGCATCCCGCGCTGGCCGGAGCTGCAGCCGGCGGCGGCCGTGTGCACCGTCGGCATCATCGTGCTCGGTTTCAGCCTGCTGCGTTTCGAACGCTTCACCCGCCGCCTCGCCCACCGCCTGCGCCGCCCGCTGCTGCACCGGGTCGTGTCCGAAGCGCTGGGACTGATCCGCGGCCTCAAGCGACTGTCCGACCCCCGCGTTCTCGCCGCGAACGTGCTGCTCGCGGCCGCTTACCTCGGCGCCCTGTCGTTTGCGTTCATGGCGGTGGGCCACAGCGTCGGTCTCCACCACCTGGGTTTTCTCACCGCTGCCACGATCTACGCCTTCTCGCTGGCCGTGGTGTTCCTGTGCGGGGGCATCGTGTCGCAGATCGGCACGGTCGAGATCCTCGGGATGGGCGCCGCCCAGGCCTGGGGGATCAGCTTCACCGACGGTCTCGCCCTGATGCTCGCCTTCCGCGTCGTGTGGACCGGCGTCATGTGGCTCGTCAACCTCCCGCTCGTGTTCCTGCTCTGGCGCTCGCTGCGCCGGAGCCCCGGGAAACAGATGGCCGCCTACGCCGCGGAGGAACGCGGGTAGCAAGCCGCCCGCGGTGCTAGGATCAGACCACGCTGCACCGCCGGCCACGCCGAAGATGCACGCCCCATCCCCGTGAAGGAGACACAGCCATGGAGAAAGGCCCGCTTCTCGCGGCCGCGCTGCTGGGCGCCGCGACGATCCTCGGCGCCGCGCCCGCGCTCGCCAGCCCCGGACCGCAGCCGGCACCCAAGCGCTTCCACGTACCGCCGCCCCGCGACGTAACCTACCCCGGCACGATCGACCTGCACGTCGACGCGACCGACCTCGCGCACCGCATCGAGCGCGTGCACGAGACCATCCCCGTCAGACCCGGGCCGATGTACCTGCTCTACCCCGAGTGGATTCCCGGCTACCACGAGCCCAGCGGCCCGATCGACAAGTTCGCCGGGCTGAAGATCGAGGGCAACGGGCAGTCCATCGACTGGACGCGCGATCCGGGTGACGTCTATGCGTTTCGCGTGGAGGTACCCAAGGGCGTGCACACGCTCGACGTCCGCTTCCAGTTCCTCACGCCGCAGAAGAAGGACGAGGGGCGCATTTCCATGACCCCCGCGCTCCTGAGTCTGAAATGGAACAATGTCGCGCTCTACCCGGCGGGGTACTTCGGTCGCGACATCCGGTTCCGTGCGGGCGTGACGCTTCCGAAGGGCTTCAAGTTCGCCACGGCGCTCTCGGTGGCCCACCGGAACGGCAACGACATAACCTTCAAGCCGATCGACTTCGAAAACCTGGTCGATTCGCCGATGGTGGCGGGCAAGTACTACAAGCGCATCGACCTCGCGCCGGGGGCGAAGACCCCGGTGCATCTGGACGTGTTCGCCGACGCGCCGCGGTACCTGAAGATAACGAAGCACCAGATCCGGCTTCACCGCAACCTGGTGCAGCAGATGTACGACATGTACGGCTCGCATCACTACAACCATTACGACTTCATGTTCTCGCTAAGCGACAAGCTCGGCGGCATCGGCCTCGAGCACCATCGCTCGAGCGAGGACGGTGTGAAGCCCGGGTATTTCACCCAGTGGAAGAAGAACTGGGCGGAGCGCGACCTCCTCGCGCACGAGTTCAACCACTCCTGGGACGGCAAGTACCGGCGCCCGGCCGCGCTGTGGACGCCCAACTTCAACGTGCCCAAGCGCGACCACGGCCTGTGGGTGTACGAGGGCTTCACGCAGTACAGCGGCTACGTCATGGCCACGCGCGCAGGCCTGTGGACGCAGCAGCAGGCGCGGTCGCGTCTGGCGGCGGTCGGCGGTACGTACGACCGCGGCCGCCCGGGCATGAAGTGGCGCACCATCTGGGACACCACCAACGACCCGACCATCGCCCAGCGCGCTCCGCTGCCGTACCGCAACTACCAGATGAGCGAGGACTACTATTCCGGCGGCCAGCTCATCTGGCTCGCGGTGGACGCGAAGATCCGCGAGCTGACCCACGACAAGCGCAACCTGAACAATTTCGCGCGCGACTTCTTCGGGGTTCACAACGGCGCCTGGGACATCAACACCTACACGTTCGACGACGTGGTCAAGGCGCTGAACGGCGTCGTGAAATACGACTGGAAGGATTTCCTCGACAAGCGCCTGAAGGGTCACGGCGACCTCGCGAAGGCGTTCGCGGCCGAGGGCTGGAAACTCGTCTACACGGACAAGCCGAATGCCGCCATCAAGGCCTACGAGAAGCGCGACGACTACACGGACCTGACGTACTCGATCGGCCTGAGCGTCAAGAAGGACGGCAAGCTGCGCGACGTGCTCTGGAACGGCCCCGCCTTCAAGGCCGGCCTGTCTCCGGGCATGGTGATCCAGGCCGTCAACGGCAAGGACTTCAGCGGCAAGGCGCTGAAGCGCGCCGTCACGGCGGCGAAGGACGGCAAGGCCCCCATCCGGCTGCTGGTCAAGGATTTCGACCGTTTCCGCACGATCGACATCGATTACCACGGCGGTCTGGAGTACCCGCACCTCGAGCGGATCCAGGGACGGCCGGACTACCTCTCCGAAGTGCTGTCGCCGTTGCAGCACCAACTCGCCGCGATCGACTGATCGGCCGGAATCGGTAACCGGAGAGAACGCATCTCGCCGGGCCGCGGAGACGCAGGGGACTCACGGTCTTCGCGTCTTTGCGGCCCGGCGGGAGTTCTCTTGCCGGCGATCTACGCCTTGCTTTCGTCGATGGCGGCGAAGAAGCGCTCGACCGCCTTCTCGGTGGAGAGCTTCGGGATTCCCGCGGAGGCGTCGGCGCGCGCGAGGTCGCGCGGCAGGTCGAGCTTGCGCTGGGTGGTGCTCCAGACGTGGCCCTTCTCGCAGTGGAATTTGGCGAGGTACTCCTGCTCGCTCTGGCCGGGCGTGGGAACGAACAGCGCGCGCTTGCCGAGTTCCGCGAGTTCCATCAGGGTCGTGTAGCCCGAGCGGGTGATCGTCACCCGTGCCCGGTTGAGCATCTCGGCCTGCTTCCCGCGGTCGAGGTAGCCGTACACGGTGGCGCCGTCGATCTCGCGCTTCTCGCCGTCCGCTTCCGGGCGACCTAGCGTCACCACGATGCGGCCCTCGAGCTTCGGCAACGCCTTGAGCACCTTGCGCTCGAGCAGCGTGCGTTGCGGCTCGATGCCCGAGACCGAGAAAAAGTAGTCGACGTCCTCCGGCACGTCCATGCGCCGCACGCCCGACAGCGGCCCCAGGTACACGAGCCGCCCCTCGCCCCAGTCGAGGTCCGGATCGTGCCCGAGGTCCCCGGACACGCCGCCGTCCTCGGCGGCATCGGGAATGAGCACCTTGCGGTAACCCTTGAGCAAGCCCCGCTGCCCCCACTCGACGAGGCGTTCCATCCAGCCCGGCCGGCCGGGGATAATCTGGCGCAGCGAATGGAAGATGACGTAGCTCGGCACCCGGTTCGAGTACACGCCGAAGCGGCTGTCTGACACGACGAGGTCGAAGCCGCGCTCGCGCACGAGGCGCTCGGTGAGGCGGTGCTCGAGTTTGAAGCGCAGCCATACCAGGGGCATGGACAGGCTCATGCGGACGTAGAACATCGGCGGGAAACGGCTGAACGGCTTCGGGATGTCCTTGTAGGGATAGAAGTCGCAGCTGTCGCCCAGCTCGGACTGGAGCAGCCGCATCCCCGGGCTGGGGGCCATCAGGATGGTGACGTGGTCACCGCGCTCGATCAGCGGGCGGATCAGGACGAGGCAACGCGCCGCGTGGCCGAGGCCCCAGTCGTGGATGGCGAAGAGGACGCGTCGGGGCATGGCTCGCATCGATTGGAGGCCGCCGTATGCTACCAGCACGCGGCCTGCAAGCTGCTACACTCCGCGAGATTCCGGCCTGCGGACCGCCAGGCGCGCGGGCGGACGAACCGGCACACAGGGAGGGTCACGCGTGAGCACACAAGCACGGACCGCCGCCAACGCCGTGGGCGAACTCACCATCCGCGGCCTGATCATCGGCATCGTCATTACCGTGGTGTTCACGGCCGCCAACGTCTACTTCGGACTCAAGGCCGGCATCACGTTCTCCACGTCGATCCCCGCCGCGGTGATTTCCATGGCCGTCCTGCGCTGGTTCGGCAACTCCACCATGCAGGAAAACAACATCGTGCAGACGGTGGCCTCCGCCGCCGGCACGCTCTCGGCAATCATCTTCGTGCTGCCGGGCCTGATCATCGTCGGCTGGTGGACGGGCTTCCCGTTCTGGGAGTCGTTCGGCATCTGCGCCGCGGGCGGCATCCTCGGCGTCATGTACACCATCCCGCTGCGCCGGGCGCTGGTCACCAACTCCGACCTGCCCTACCCGGAAGGCGTGGCCTGCGCGGAAGTGCTCAAGGTCGGCGCCGGGCGGGCGCACGACGAGGACATCGAGGCGGTCGAATCGCACGGCGCCGGACTGAAGGCCGTGATCATGGGCGGCGTCGTCTCGGCGATCTTCTACATCATCGTGCAGACGAAGGTCTTCGCGAGCGACGTGGCGGCCTATTTCCACCTCGGCCACAAGGGCGGCGCCACGGGCTTCGACTTCAGCCTCTCCTTCGCGCTGTTCGCGATCGGCCACCTGGTCGGCCTGTGGGTGGGCCTGGCGATGCTGCTGGGCGCCGTCATCGGCTGGGGCGGGGCCGTGCCATGGTTCACGATCATGCACGCCTCGAGCGGCTCGGCGGCACACATCGCCCAGGGCGCCTGGAGCGACTACGTACGCTACATAGGCGCCGGCGCGATCGGCGTCGCCGCGATCTGGACGCTCGCCATGCTGGTCAAACCGGTGGTGGCGGGCCTCGCCGGCGCCATGGCAGCCTCGCGCGCGCGCCAGACCGGCCAGGCGCACACCCTGCCGCGCACCGAGCACGACATGAACATCGGCATGGTCGGCGCGATCTCGCTCGTGTGCTTCGCCGTGGTCGCGTGGCTGCTGTGGCACTTCAGCACCATCAGCGGTCTCGGCTCGGCCTCCTGGGCGCTGACGCTCGGCGGGGCGCTCTTCGTCGTCGTCCTCGGGTTCTTCGTCTCCACCGTCTGCGGCTATATGGCGGGGCTGATCGGCTCGTCGAACAGCCCGCTGTCCGGCATCGGCATCCTGGTCGTGGTGATCGCGGCGCTGCTGCTGGTGCTCGCCGTGAAGGCGATGCTGCCGCAGAGCAGCGGCAAGGCGCTCGTCGCCTTCGCCCTGTTCGTCACTTCGGTCGTGTTCGCCGTCGCCTCCATCGCGAACAACAACCTGCAGGACCTCAAGACCGGCCAGCTCGTGGACGCCACGCCGTCGAAGCAGCAGTGGGCCCTCGTCATCGGCGTGATCGTCGGCGCGCTGATCATCCCGCCGGTGCTGGACCTGCTCTACCACGCGTACAACTTCGTCGGCGCGCCCGGCGCCAACCCGGCACGCGCCCTGCCCGCACCGCAGGCCGGACTCATCTCGGCGCTTGCCCAGGGCGTGATCGAGAACAACATCGACTGGAGCCTGATCGGCATCGGCGGCGCCATCGGCGTCGCGTCGATCGTGCTGGACGCGCTCCTCGCCCGCACCAGCAAGTCGGCGCGCCTGCCCCCGCTGGCCGTGGGGCTGGGCATCTACCTGCCGACCTCGACCACGCTGATGGTGGTGGTCGGCGCCGTGGTGGGCTGGTGGTTCAACCGCCGCGCCGACCGCGAGCCGAAGCCGGAGGCCACGAAACAGCTCGGCGTGCTGCTCGCCTCGGGCCTGATCGTCGGCGAGAGCCTGCTCGGCGTGGTGCTGGCCGCGGTCGTGGCCTTCTCCGGCTCGAGCACGCCGCTGGCGCTCGTGGGCAAGGGTTTCGGCACCGCGTCCATCTGGATCGGCGGCCTTGTCTTCGCCGCGACCGTGCTGGTGCTCTACCGCTGGGTGAGGGGCCTGGCGCGCGGTTGAGCCTGGCGCCAGGCCGGTCGCCGGCGTAGGTCGGCGGCGCCCCCGTTCCGGGAATCCGTGCCATGGAGAGACTGAAATTCGCCGCCGCCTTCGCGGTGGTGTACCTCGTGTGGAGCTCGACGTACCTGTTCATCCGGGTGGGCGTCGAGTCCCTGCCGCCGGCCTTGCTGGCCGGCCTGCGCTTTGTCATCGCCGGCACGGCGCTGGCAAGCGTCGGACTGGCGCGCGGGGGCGCCCTCCCGCGCGGCCGCGACTGGATCACGATGGGCGTGCTGGCGCTGGGCCTGGTCGTCCTCGGCAACGGCGTGGTCACCTGGGCCGAGCAGTGGGTGCCGTCCGGCGAGACGGCGTTCATCGTTTCCAGCTCGGCGCTGTTCACGGCGGGTTTCGGCAGCCTAGGGCCGCGCGGTGAACGCCTGACCCTCGTCACGTTGGCGGGGCTCGGCCTCGGCTTCACCGGTACGGCGCTGATGCTCCTGCCCCGGGTGCACGGCCACCACGGTCCGCTGCTCCCCGCCCTCGCCCTGGTCGGGTCGGCCTGCGGCTGGTCGGCCTCGGCCATGTACGCGCGGTCCGCGGGCGTCAGGACGGCGCCGCTCGTGTTCTCGGGCCTGGAGATGGTCGCCGGGGGCGTCGTGCTGCTCGGGATCGCCGGCGGCACCGGGGCCTTCGGGCGGGCGCACTGGGATCTTCGCGGGATCGGCGCGCTGGCCTACCTCACGGTGTTCGGGTCCGCGGTGACGTACACGACCTACAACTGGCTGATCCACCGCGCGCGGCCGGCGCAACTCGGCACCGTGTCGTACGTGAACCCGGCGATCGCCCTGTTCCTGGGCTGGGCGGTGCTGGGCGAGGTACTGCCGCCGATCGCGTTCGCGGGCGTCGGCGTCATGCTGCTCGGCGTGGTCCTGGTGAACAGCCGGCGCGGCCTGGCGCGGACCCGGAGGCGCGGCGGGGCCTGACGGACGGCTGGCACTCAATCGCTAGCATCCTTACAATATGCGTTCTAATTATCGAAACCGCCTCGCCGCGCGCCGCCGCGGCCGGCGCCTGTCGCGCTAATCGGAGCAACAACCTTTTATGGACAAGCATCTCGCGAGACGCCTGGTGATCCTCGGCCTGTTCCTCGTCGTGCTCTTCGGGGGCATCTTCGGCTGGCACGCCTTCGTATCGACGAAGATCCAGCAGGCGATGGCGAAGGCCGGCCATCGCGTGGTGACGGTCGCGGCAACCCCGGTGAAGCAGACCCGCTGGGCCTCGCGGCTTCACGCCACCGCCTCGCTGCAGGCCGTGCAGGGGGCCATGCTCACGCCGCAGCTGGCGGGCAACGTGACGGCGATTCGCTTCCACTCCGGCGCCGATGTCCACAAGGGCGAGCTGCTGGTCCAGCTCAACGATTCCACGCAGCGGGCCCAACTCGCCAACGACAAGTCCGCGCTGGACCTGGCGAAGACGAAACTCGCACAGCAGCGAACGCTCTACAAGCAGCACAACACGAGCGAAATCGCGCTCCAGGAGGCGCGCTCGCGCTACACCCAGGCGCGCGCCGCCGTCAGCGCGGACCGCGCCACCATCGCGAAACTCCAGGTGCGCGCCCCGTTCACCGGCCACCTGGGCCTGCGCAAGGTGAGCCTCGGCCAGTACGTGAGTCCCTCGACGCCGGTCGTGAACCTGCAGCAGTGGGCGCCGATCTACGCCGAATTTCAGATCCCGCAGCAGCAGCTCGCGCGCCTGTCCAATGGCCAGACCGTCACGCTGGACGTGGCGGGGATCAAGGGCCGCAAGTTCACGGGCAAGCTCACGGCGATCGGTTCCCAGGTCCAGAGCGGTACCCGCAACGTGGACGTCCAGGCGACGTTCGCGAACGGCGGCGGGTTGCTGCGCCCGGGCATGTACGGCGAAGTCGCGATCCGCACGGGACAGCCAAGCCGGGTGCTGGCGGTGCCGGATTCGGCGGTGACCTACAACACCTACGGCGAGTACGTCTACGTGGTGGAGAAGGGCCAGCACGGCCTCGTCGCGAAGGAGCGCAACGTCAAGACCGGGGAGTCGCGTAACGGACTGACCGTGATCACGCGCGGCGTCAAGGCCGGCGACCGGGTCGTGACCCAGGGGCAGGTGAAGCTCCATCCCGGCGCGCTTGTCCGGGTGTCCAAGTCGCCCGCCGCGGGCACGACCGCCGCCCCAGCGACGGGGAGCGCCGAATGAGCGACACGCGCGGACGCTGGACAGACATCTTCGTTCGCCGGCCGGTGCTGGCGATCGTCATTGCCCTGCTCGTCGCGATCCTGGGGCTCTTCAGCTTCCTGAGCCTCAAGACGCGCGAGTACCCCAACCTCACCAACACCGTCATCAAGGTGAACACCTCGTACCCGGGTGCGAGCCCGCAGACGGTACAGAGCTTCATCACGCAGCCGCTGGGCCGTGTGCTGGGCCAGACGCCCGACCTGGATTACATGGAGTCGTCGAGCTCCCAGGGCGGTTCCTCGCTGACGCTGTACATGCGGTTGAATACCGATCAGGCCAACGCCCTGTCGAACGTCCAGACCGAGATTACCCAGGTCCAGGACCAGCTGCCCGCGAACTCGCACCCGCCGGTCGTCAACGTCTCTTCCGGGCACCAGACGTCGCTCATGTACCTGGCGCTCTATAGTCCGAAGCGCGAGATGACCCCGGCGCAGATCACCGACTACGTGATCCGTAACGTGCAGCCGATGCTGCAGACGGTCAACGGCGTCTCGCAGGCGCGGTTGATCCCCGGCGGCAGCGGCGGCAACGGCAACACGCTAGCGATGCGCGTGTGGCTCAAGCCCCAGGCGATGACTTCCTTCGGCGTCACGCCCGCGGACGTGGTCAAGACGCTGCGCTCGCAGAACGTGGTCACCGCCCTCGGCCAGACCAAGAACCGCCTGATCACGATCCCGATCAGCAGCAACCTCAATGCCTCGAGCGTCAAGACGTTCAGGCATCTGGTCGTGAAGACGGTCGACGGCACGCCCGTGTATCTCGACCAGGTGGCGCGGGTCACGCTCGGGGCGCAGAGCTACGGCTCCCACGCCTACTACAACGGCAACCCGGCGGTACTCATCGGCATCGACACGACGCCGTCGGCCAACTCGCTCGACGTCGCCCGTGGCGTGCAGAAGAAGCTCGACAGCGTGCGCAAGGATCTGCCGCCGGGGCTCAAGCTCGGCGTGCCGTTCAACACCGCGGACTTCATCCACTCGGCGATCAGCGAGGTGATTACCACCATCGGCATCACGCTCGGCGTGGTCCTGCTGGTGATCTTCATCTTCCTCGGCTCGCTGCGGGCGCTGGCCATCCCGGCCGTGGCGATTCCACTGTCGGTCCTCGGCGCGGGCATCTTCATGCAGGCCTTCGGCTACAGCCTCAACCTGCTCACCTTCCTCGCCTTCGTGCTCGCCATCGGCCTGGTCGTGGACGACGCGATCGTCGTCGTGGAGAACGTCCACCGTCACGTCGACGAGGGAGAATCCGGCTTTATCGCCGCGGTGAAATCGGCGCGCGAGCTGACGCTGCCCATCATCGTCATGTCGACGACGCTGGTGGCGGTGTTCCTGCCCGTTGCCTTCTCCGGGGGACTGACCAGCATCCTGTTCACCGAGTTCGCGTTCACGATCGTGTTCAGCGTGCTGATCTCGATGCTGCTGGCGCTAACGCTCTCGCCGGTGATGAGCGGCTGGCTGTTGCGGCGAACACCGCCGAAGGGCCTCACGCATTTCCTCGAGACGCGGTACATGCGCCTGCGCGACCTCTACTCGCGCTCGCTGGCAGGGTTCCTGCGCTACCCGGTCGTGGGCCTGATCTTCACCGGGGCGATCCTGGCGAGCCTGTTCTTCCTCTTCTCGACCGTGCGGAGCGAACTCTCGCCGCCCCAGAACCAGGGCGTGGTCTTCGGGATCGGCACCTCGAGCCCGGACGCGAGCCCCGCGCAGTTGCGCAAGATGGGCCACCAGGTGCTTCACGTCTTCAACCAGTTCCCCGAGACGCAGCACACGTTCCTCGCCACGGGATTCAACCCCGCCGGCGGAGGCAGCAACGGTCTGTTCGGCGGCATGAACGTATCGCAAAAGCGCAAGACGGCCAACGAACTCACCCGGCCGGTGCAGCAGGCGCTCGGGAAACAGGTGGCGGGCCTGCAGCTGTCCGTGTCCACGCCACCGCCGCTGCCCGGCTCGACGAGCCTGCTGCCCATCGATTTCGTCATCAAGGGCGCGGGAAGCTCCTACCAGAACATCAACAAGGTCGCGGGCAAGATTCTTGGCCAGGCGATGCAGAGCGGCAAATTCGCCTTCCTGCAGAAGAACCTCAAGATCGACCAACCGCAGTACCAGCTGGTGGTCAATCGCAGGCTGGCGGGCACCCTGGGGATCAGCATGGACCAGATCGCCTCGGCGCTGCAGCCGCTGCTGGCCGGAGGCTGGGTCAACCACTTCACCATGAAGGGGTACTCCTACGAGGTCATCCCGCAGGCACCCGACGCCAAGCGTGCGACGCTCTCGCAGCTCAACAACTACCACCTGCGCGCCGCCGACGGACACCTGGTCCCGCTCTCGACCCTGGTCGAGTTCCACACCCGCACGATTCCCGAACAGCTCCCGCAGTTCGACCGGATCAACAGCGCCACGCTCACCGGCGTGCCAGCGCCCGGCGTCTCCCAGGGCGAAGCGCTTGCCTACCTCAAGAGCCTCACTAACCGGTATGCGCCCAAGGGCTACGAGGTGGATTACGCGGGCGACTCCCGGCAGTTCGAGAAGCAGGGGCACACGTTCCTGTTCGCCATCGTGCTGGCGCTGGTGCTCGTCTATCTCCTGATGTCGGCCCAGTTCAACAGCTTCCGCGATGCCACCATCGTGATGCTGACCATTCCGATGTCGGTGGCGGGCGCGCTGATATTCATGAGCCTCGGCTTCGCCTCGCTCAATATCTACACCGAGATCGCGCTGATCACGCTCCTGGGCCTGATCACCAAGCAGGGCATCCTGGTGGTGCAGTTCGCCAACCAGATGCAGGAGGAAGAAGGCCTGAGCAAGCTCGAGGCCGTCCAGCGGGCCGCGGCCGTGCGCCTGCGCCCGATCCTGATGACCACGCTGGCGATGGTGCTGGGCGTGGTGCCGCTGATCGCTTCCAGCGGCGCCGGCGCACCGCCCCGCCACCAGCTGGGGCTGGTGATCGCCACGGGCCTCGGGGTGGGTGCCTTCTTCTCGCTCTACATCGTGCCGGTCATGTACCTGTACATCGCCCGTGACCATCAGGCGCACGTGGCGGACGAGGCCGACAAGGAACGCGCCCTGGCACGGCTGGCCGAGGAACAATGACGGCGGCGCGGCAAGAATTCGCCCCGGGAGCCGGGGGCGGCTCTCAGGAAGCGCGTGTCGCCAGCTTTCCGCACACGCTCGCTCGGACGGCGAAGGCGTGGCGGCGGCTGATGAACGAGCGCCTGGGCGGGTTGGGACTCAGCCAGGCCAAGTGGACGGCGCTGCTGCTGCTGGAGAAATCCAGCGACGGCATCAAGCAGTGTGAGCTCGCGGGGCACATGGGCATCGAGGGGGCCTCGCTGGTAGGGCTCCTCGATCGCATGGCCCAGGACGAGTGGATCGAGCGCCGCCCGTGCGCCGCCGACCGCCGCGCCAAGCTGGTGTTCCTGAGCGAGAAGTCCCGCGGCACGCTCGAGGAGATCCACCGCATCGGGCGCGAGGTCTCGCGGCAGTTGCTGGGCCGCATCCCGCCGTCGGACCTGGCGGCCTGCGAACGCGTACTGGAAGCCATCGGCGAACGCGCCGCCGGACTGGCCCGGGACGCCGAACGCGAGCAATCCGGGCGGGACTGACCCGGCCCGCGGAGGGGCAGGCTAGGCGCGCTTCTCCTGACGCACGCTCCCGACGCCGGCCTTCGACTCCAGGGCGGCGTCGAGTACGTCGTCCAGCGTCTCCGCCCAGACGAATTCCATCGCCTCGCGGGCGTGCTCGGGGATGTCCTCGTAGTCCTTGCGGTTACGGGCGGGCAGGATCACGCGCTTGATCCCCGCGGTGTGCGCGGCGAGCACCTTTTCCTTGATGCCGCCGACCGGCAGCACCAGGCCGCGCAGCGTGATTTCACCGGTCATCGCCAGGTCCGCGCCCACGCAGCGCCCGGTCAGCAGCGACGCCAGCGCGGTGGTCATGGTGACGCCCGCGCTCGGGCCGTCCTTCGGGATCGCGCCGGCCGGCACGTGCACGTGGATGTCGCGCTCCGCGAACAAGCCGGGTTCGATGCCGAGGTCCGGCGCGCGCGACTTCATCAGCGAGAGCGCGATCTCCACGCTCTCCTTCATCACGTCGCCGAGCTGGCCGGTGAGGCGCAGCTTGCCGTTGCCCGGCGTGGCGGTCGCCTCGACGAAGAGGATCTGCCCGCCGACCGGCGTCCACGCCATGCCCGTCGCGACGCCCGCGACGCTGGTCCTGAGCGCCGCCTCGTCCTCGTAGCGGCGCGCGCCGAGGACGTCGTGAAGATCGTCGGGACGGACGGTGAACGGCCCGCTCCGCCCGTCGGCGATGCGCGTGGTGACGTCGCGGCACACCGCGCCGATCTGCCGTTCGAGCTGGCGCACGCCCGCCTCGCGGGTGTAGCCCTGGATCACCGCCTTGAGCGTCTCGTCGGGAATCTCGATCTCGTCCGGCTTCAGCCCGTTCGCCTCGCGCTGGCGCGAGATGAGGTAACGGCGTGCGATCTCGAGCTTGTCGATCTCGGTGTAGCCGGGCACCTCGATCACCTCGAGCCGGTCGCGGAGCGGCCCCGGTATCTGGTCGAGCACGTTTGCGGTGCCGATGAAGATCACGTGCGACAGGTCGACCGATACGTCCATATACGTATCGCGGAAGGTGTCGTTCTGCGCCGGATCGAGCACCTCGAGCAGCGCCGCCGCGGGGTCGCCGTGAAAACCCGCGCCGAGCTTGTCCAGCTCGTCGAGCATGAGCACGGGGTTGCGCGTGCCCGCCTTCTTCAAGGCCCGCACGATGTTGCCGGGCAGCGCACCGATGTAGGTGCGGCGATGCCCGCGGATTTCGGCTTCGTCGTGCACGCCGCCCAGGCTCATGCGCTCGAACTTGCGCCCCATCGCGCGCGCGATCGACTTGCCGAGCGACGTCTTGCCGACGCCCGGCGGACCGACGAAGCACAGGATCGGCGCCCGCCCTTCCGGGTTGCGCTTGCGCACCGCCAGGAACTGCACGATGCGCTTCTTGATCTTCTCGAGGTCGAAGTGGTCCTCGTCGAGCACCTCGCGGGCCGTGTCGAGGTCCAGGTTGTCCTCGGTCTCCTTCGCCCAGGGATACTCGATCAGCCAGTCCAGGTAGGTGCGCACCATCGAATACTCGGCCGCCGCCTCGGGCATGCGCTCGAGACGCTTCAGCTCGCGCTCGGCCTGCTCGCGCGCTGCATCGGGCATGCCGGCCTTCGCGATCGCCTTGCCGAGTTCGCGCACCTCCTCGGCCTTCTCGTCGCCCTCGCCCAGTTCCTTCTGGATCTGGCGCATCTGCTCGCGCAGGATGAACTCGCGCTGGTGCTCGCTCATCGCCTCCTGCGTCTCCTCGCGGATGCGGTTGGAGATGCGCAGCACCTCCAGGCGCCGCGCGAGCTGGCGGCTGACCTCGGCGAGGCGCGAGTGCAGGTCGATCGTCTCGAGGATCTGCTGCTTCTCGCGCGCTTCCAGGTCCAGGTAGCCGGCGACGAGGTCGGCCAGCCGGCCGGGCTCGCGGATGGAGCGCACCGTGTTCACGAGCTCCTCCGGCGTCTGCGGCAGCAGATTGAGGGCCTCGAGCGACTGCTGGCGCAGGTGCAGCATCTGCGCCTCGAGCTCGGGCGCCGGCTTGCCCGCGGGCTCGTCCACGCGCACGGCGTAGACGTTCAGGTGTTTCTCCTCGCGGCTGAAGGTGTCCGCGTGGAAGCGCGCGACACCCTGGCACACGAGGTGGTGCGTGCCGTCGGGCGTGCCGACGAACCGGAGCACGTTCGCGAGCGTGCCCACGGGGTAGAGGTCCTCGGGACCCGGATCCTCGGTGTCCTTGTCGCGCTGCAGGATCAACGCGATCGGCCGCTCTTCCTTCATGGCCGCCTCCACGGCGGCGATGGAGGCCTCGCGGCCGATGGCGAACGGCAGCACCATGCCCGGAAACAGCACGGCGTTCCTGAGCGGCACCACGGGCGCCAGTTCGGCGGTGGTCAGCGCTCCGGGGGCGGTCTCGCGGTTGTCGTCGTTCAAGGTTCGCTCACACCGTAGTCAGGGGAATTGCGGCGCCGGGAAAGCGCCGCCGCCATTGTCTACAGTGTGGGCGGGCGGCCCGATTACAACCCCGCCCCCGTGGCCGCCGCCGGCGCGGCGGCGGTCTCCGGCCCGGCCGGCCTGCCGTTGACGCTGACCCCCGCCGGCGACCACTCGATCGTGCTCGTCGCGCGGCCGTCGGAGGCGGTCCCGAGGTAGCCCTGCTGCCGCAGTCCGGCCAGCAGCCGTTCCGCGCGCGACTCCGCCCCCGGCCCCATGACGGTAGCCGCGTAGGCGGTCACCATCGCGGGCGGGAACGTCACCCGAACCGTGGCGTGGGCCGCGGCCGCGGCGGCGGTGCCCGCACCGCTCGCCGGCGTCGCGGCGAAGTCGAGCCGGCCCTCGACGTCGGCCTCGCCCTGGGGAGACTGGAGTTTCGCGTCCAGCCCGGCCCGCGTCTTCGGCGTCGCGGCCTCGTCCAGGAGCGACTCAAGCAGGCCGATGGCCTGCAGTTCCCCCGGCATGCCGAGCTGGCCCCGGCGCATTCCGCGCAGTTGCTTGACGGCCCGCGCCGCGCCGGCGGCATCGACCTTGTCCACGTGGGCCTTCACATCCAGGTGCGACCATTGCCAGCCATGCAGAGTCCCGCCGCGCTGGGCGATGTGCAGCTTCGCGCCGTACCAGCGCCCGTCCGCGGATTCCGCCGATTCCGAGTGCTCGCGCAGGCCCTTCACGTCCGCGGCGGCCGCCCCGGCCGAACTCACGGCGAGGCCTTCCGCCTGCGTGTGGTCGGCCCCGACCCACAGCCCGTGCCCGGCGCGCCGGCGGTGCCCGGCGAAGGAAACGGGCCGGAGCACGGCGTTGATGTGACGGCCCGTCTCCGGGTCGAGCGTCGCGACGTGCAGGGTCTCGATCCGGCCCCGGTAATCGATCCGGTCGCGGGCGGCGTCCGTCGCGATGACGACATGCCCGCCCTTCCAGCGGGCACCCAGCACGCCCAGGCCCAGCCGCCCCGGCGGGACATCGATCGTGAGCCGGTCGCCGCCGGTCAGCCAGGCCTCGTCGTAGAACGTGGGGCCCAGCGCTCCCAGCACCGACTGCGCGGGCAGGTCGGAGGCATGCACGGTCGCGGAATAGAGCATCGGCATGAGACTGAAGTGCGAGCCGAACCCGCCGATGGCTATGGGTCCCTGATTGATGCGGACGTGGATCTCGCCGGTCCCCGTGGACCCGAACAGGAGGCCCACCAGTTCGCTGCTCTTCCCGCCGCCGGTCGCGTCCACGGACAGCGTCGCCCGCGACGTGTAGAAGCCGCGGTGGTACGACTTGACGTGCAGTTGCAGCGCGCCCTCCCGGGCGTTGAACGCCGCGAGGTTCGCACGGAACGCCGCTTCCGCACGGCTGCCGACGAAATACGGCGCCACCAGCGTCGCAGCCACGGCCAGCGCCACGAGTGCGGCGAGTCCGATCAAGAGTTTTCTGAACACGACCCCTCCCTGTGTTCATGTATCGATCCACGAACTATATACCGCGCTCCAGCACGCTGCAGGCGGCGCTCTTCGGCCGGATTCCGCCCCTGTAGCCCCATGCGCCGCCCGACGAGTAAGATGGGGCCCATGCAGGAGCCCGACATTCGGACATACCCGCACGGCATCCATGCGGTGGATACGCGCTACGTGCGCCCGGAACTCGACGCCAGCCACCTGGTCGTGCGCAACGGCCGCGCAGCCTTCGTCGACTGCGGCGCCAACAGTTCCGTGCCGTCGCTGCTGGCCGCGCTGGACGCACTGGACATCCCGCGCGCCAACGTGGATTACCTGTTCCTGACACACGTGCATCTCGACCACGCGGGCGGCGCCGGCACGCTGATGCAGGCACTGCCGGAAGCCGTGGCGGTGGTGCACCCGAAGGGCGCGCCGCACCTGGCCGACCCCGCGAAACTCGAGGCCGGCACGCGCGCCGTGTACGGCGACGCGGTTTACGACAAGCTCTACGGGACGATCGAGCCCATCCCGGAGGACCGTATTCACGCCGTGCGGGACGAGGAGGTCATGCTGCTCGGCGGCTCGCGCTTCCGTTTCCTGCACACGCCGGGCCATGCGCTGCACCACGTGGCCATCCACGACGAGGACGCCAAGGCGATCTTCTCCGGCGACATCTTCGGCATTTCCTACCGGGTCTTCGACAACCCGGCCGGCGAAGCCTTCATCTTCCCGACGACGACGCCGCCCCAGTTCGACCCGGAACAGATGCACGCCTCCATCGACCGGATCGTGAGCTACGGGCCCGAAGCGGTGTTCCTCACGCATTACAGCCGGGTGACGGACGTCGACCGGCTGGCGGGCGACCTGCACCGAGACGTCGACCGCTTCGCCGAGATCGCCCGCGAGTGGGCCGGCGAGCCCGACGCGGAAGACCGGCTGCGGCACGCCCTGCACGACTACGTCGCCGGACGCGTGGTGGCCCATGGCGCCGCCGTCGACAAGGCGACGCGCGAGAAGTGGCTGGCCATGGACCTCAACTTGAACGCCGCGGGCCTGCTCGCCTGGCGCAAGCGCATGGAGAAGCAACGGTGACGGAGCATTTCCGCGCGTGGCGCGTCCACCGCCATGACGGCACCGTGGAGGCGCGCTTCGAGGAGATGACTCTCGCCGACCTGTGTCCGGGCACCGTCACCATCCGCGCCGAGTATTCCTCGCTCAACTACAAGGATGCGCTGGCGCTGTCGGGACGCGGGCGCATCATGCACCGCTTCCCGCTCGTCGCCGGCATCGACGTGGCCGGGCGCGTGCACGCGAGCCAAGACCCGCGCTTCAGGCCGGGCACGCCGGTGCTGGTCACCGGCTGCGGGCTGGGCGAAGACACCGACGGCGGCTTTGCCCGTTTCGTGACGGTGCCCGCGGAACATGTGATTCCGATTCCGAAGGGGCTCGATCCGCGCTCGGCGATGCAGCTCGGCACCGCCGGGTTCACCGCGGCGCTCGCGATCCATCGCATGGAGTCGAACGGGCAGAAACCCGGCGGCGCCGTCGCCGTCACGGGCGCGAGCGGCGGCGTCGGCAGTCTTGCCGTGGCAATGCTGGCGAAGCGCGCCTACGACGTCGTCGCATTCTCCGGTCGGGACGGGGCCCACGAATGGCTGAGCCGGCTCGGCGCGGCAGAGGTGCGCGACCCGCTCGCGGAGGACTTCGGCCAGCGCCCGCTGGAGAGCGCGCGCTTCGCCGGCGCCGTCGACACCGTGGGCGGCGAGCTGCTCGCGCGGTTATTCCCCGTCATCGACTGGTGGGGCAACGTGGCGGCCATCGGCAACGCGGGCGGCGGGAAGTTCACCGCCACCGTCTACCCGTTCATCCTGCGCGGTATCAACCTGCTCGGCATCAATTCGATGGCGACGCCGCGTCCGTTGCGCGAGACCATCTGGGCGCGTCTCGCCGACGACCTCCGCCCCGACGGGCTCGACGAGATCGCCGCCCGGGAGATCGAACTGCCGGATGTGATGGATGCGGTCGGGGAGCTGCTCGAACGCAAGGGGCCGCCGGGACGCACGCTCATCCGGATCACGTCCTGAGAAGCAGGGAGGCCTTCCCATGAACCGTCACCATGTGCTCACCGTGGGCGGCGTGCGCCGCGAACTGCCCCTGTTCGAGGTCAGTCCGGGGCTCGCCATCGCCGTGCTCAACATCCTCGGCGACGTGGAACTGGTGGAGGCCGCGGCCGAAGGACTCGCGCCGCGCATCGCGGAAACACGGCCCGTCGCGCTGCTCACGCCCGAGGCCAAGTCCATTCCCCTGGCGCACGCGCTGGCCACCCGCCTGGGACTGCCCTATGCGGTGCTGCGCAAAAGCTACAAGTCCTACATGGGCGACGCGCTGTCGGTGCGGACGGTCTCGATCACGACCGGCGCCGAGCAGACGCTCTATCTCGACCAGAAGGACCGGCAACTCGTGACCGGGCGCCGCATCGCACTCGTCGACGACGTGGTGAGCACCGGCTCCACGCTGCAGGGTATGCGCGAAGTCGCCGGTCGGGCCGAAAGCGAGGTGGTCGCCGAGGCGGCGATCTGCACCGAGGGCGATCCGGCGGACTGGGAAAACGTCATCGCGCTCGGGCATCTGCCGCTGTTCCGGCTCGACAAGACAACCGGGGCCTGAGCCGTGGCGACAACGCTCGACGCGGAGCTTGCCGCGCGCATCGCCGCGATCTCGCTCGTCTCGCTCGAGCGCGAGTACCCCAACCACGTCATGCATTTCCTCAACGGCGACGCCGACGTGCGCCCGCCGCGCGAACTGCACCCCGCGTTCTACGGCTGCCTCGACTGGCACTCGGCCGTGCACAACCACTGGCTGCTGGCGCGGCTGCTGCGCTACTTCCCGGAGGCGGCTTTCGCCGCCGACGCCGAGGCGCTGCTGCAAAAGCACCTGACGCCGCGTGCGATGGAAGCGGAACGCGACTACTTCGCCGCGCCGGGGCGGGAAGGATTCGAGCGGCCGTACGGCTGGGCCTGGCTGCTCGCGCTCGACGCCGAGCTCGCTTCCCGGACGGCACTACGCGAGGCCCTGGCGCCGCTCGTCGAGCTGATCGCCGGGCGGGTGCCGCGCTGGCTCGGGGCCCTGCCCTACCCCGTGCGCGCCGGTGAGCACTCGAATACCGCGTTCGCGCTGGGGCTGATCCTGGACTGGGCGCGGGCGGGCGGCCGGCACGACGTCGAACGCGCGGTCACGGACGCCGCCGATCGCTTCTACGGGAGCGACCGCGGCGCGTCCCTCGCGTTCGAGCCCTCGGGGCACGACTTCATCTCGCCGGTCCTGGCCGAGGCCGAGCTGATGACACGGGTACGGGATCCGGAACCCTACGCCGACTGGCTCGCGGCATTCCTGCCCGGCATCCCGGCGGACGGGACGCAGTGGCTGGCACCGGCCCGCATGCCCGACTCGGAGGATTACAAGCTGGCCCACCTGCCCGGAGTGAACCTCAGCCGTGGGTGGGCGCTGGCGGCGGCGGCCAGGCATCTGCCGCAAGCCGACGCACGGCGCGCGGCGCTGCAGGCGGCGGCGGCGGAACATGCGGAGGCGGGGCTGGGGGCGGCGCTGCGCAGCGACTACGGGGCGAGCCACTGGCTGCCGACCTTCGCCGTTTACTGCCTCACTCACCCCGCCCGGCGCTAGCCCGTTTGCGGCGGCGGCGCAGGGCGCTACGCGCCACCCACACGACGATGGCGACCACGCTCAGGCCGAACACGCCCAGCACCAGCCACGTGGAGACGTTCTCGTACGCGCCGACCCACTGCTTGAGGCCGCGCCCCGCGAAGTAGGCCCCGAACCCCCACAGGGCGACCCACAAGGCCGCGCCAATCGTGTTGAAGATGAGGAAGCGGCGGAAACCCATCTCCGCCGAGCCGGCGATCATGCCGTTGATCTGGCGCAGGACGTCGAAGAAGCGGGCAATGGTGACGAACCAGCTCCCGTGATGCTTGAAGCGTTCCTGGAGGCCCTCCAGCCGGTGCCGCGGCAAGCCGAAGTGCCGGCCGTAGCGAAACAACAGCTTGTGGCCGCCCTTCCGGCCGATGACATAGCCGAGGTTGTCGCCGATGATCGCCGCGGCGAAGGCGGTGAGCAGCACGGCCCAGAGGTGGAGCTTGCCCGTCGCCGCGAACAGCGCGGCCGTGATCAACAGCGTCTGTCCCGGGGCGGGAATACCGAAGCTCTCGACGAAGACGATGAGGAACAGGACCGGGTAGCCGTAGTTTTCCAGGTAGACCTGGACCGCGTGAACGATCCCTCCCATAGCCGATTTCGCCTCAGTCCTTGCTCGGGCCCGCGACGCGCCGGTGCGGTGCCACGGGCATCCTACCAGAGCAACAGATGCACGGGGCCCCGCCGGGGCCCCGTGGAGGGGGAGCGATCGTCGTCTAGCCAGACGCCGGTTGCGCGGCCTTGCCCGCCCGGTGCCGCCGCTCGCCGCCGCGATGATGGAACCGCCCGCGATGGTGCCTGAACATCGCGTGCATGTCGGCGATGTGCGTATCCAGCACGGCCCGCTGGCGTGGCGTCAGGACCTTGTACAGCCCGTCGGCGGCATCGGCGAGCCGGCGCGCACGCTTCGCCTTGTCGGCGGCCCGGTCGGCGAAGCCGGCGAACACCTTCGGCGCCGGCGTCAACCCGGCGGTGGTCGGGGGCACCGGGCGCGCGGGACGCCGGTGCATCGCCTGCACGGCGTCCGTGAAACGGTCCCAGGCGCTCTGCTGACCGGCCTTGAGATCGAGTTGCGCCTTGAGCCGGCCCTGGTCCGCCGCCGGGCCGTGCCGGTGCCAGCCCGTGCCGGGTCCCGGTCCGGGCGGCGGCGCGGCCAGCGCCGCGCCGGCCAGGATCAGCGACAGGGCGGCAGCGCCCGTGAGTTGCTTCAGCATTGGGGTCTCCTCGTGTGGATGGCAACGACGCCTGCGCGCCGCGGGGACATTGCACCGCGCGGGTGTATCCCGCTTGTGTCGCCCACCCGCGGTTTTTGTAACGGCAGCGGCGCACCGCCCAGGCCGCAACACTGCGTTACAAATCGTCGTGGCCGCCGTGCCGCAGCTGGCGTATCGTTTTCCCGGAACCGGCTCGAGGCCCCGGCAGCGCCATGAACGCGACCGATCACATCCTGGTGGTGGACGACGACGCCGAGATCCGGCGCCTGCTGCACGACTACCTCGCGCGCAACGGCTACCGCGTCTCCACCGCGCGCGACGGGCAGGAGATGCGCCGGGTGCTGCGCGGCGGCGCACTCGACCTCGTCGTGCTCGACATCATGCTCCCCGGCGAAGACGGGCTGGAACTGTGCCGGCAGCTTCGCGCGGACGGCGAGATCCCGATCGTCATGCTCACGGCACGCGACGACGCCACCGACCGGGTCGTGGGGCTGGAACTCGGCGCGGACGACTACCTTGCCAAGCCCTTCCAGCCGCGCGAGCTGCTCGCGCGCATCAAGAGCGTGCTGCGCCGGACCCGCGCGCTGCCGCCCAACCTGCGGCGGGCGCCCATACCCGCCGGTCTGCGCTTTGCCGGCTGGCGCCTCGATACCGGCGCGCGCGAACTCACGGCCCCGGATGGCGTCCTGGTACCCCTGAGCAGCGGCGAATACCGGCTGTTGGTCACGTTCCTCGAGCACCCGCAGGCGGTGCTTTCACGGGACCAGTTGCTCGATCTGACCCGCGGGCGCGACGCCGCCCCGTTCGACCGCAGCATCGACGTGCAGGTCAGTCGCCTGCGCCAGAAACTCCGCGACGATGCGCGCGAGCCGGCGCTCATCCGCACCGTCCGCAGCGAGGGGTACGTTCTCGCCTGCGAGGTGGCATCGGCGTGAAGCTGCTGCCCCGGTCGCTCTTCGGACGGCTCGTGCTGCTGTTCGCCGGCGCGCTCACGCTGGCGCTCGCCGTCGCCCTCGCGCTCAATCTGCACGAGCGCCACCACCTGCTGAGCGAGGCATCCTTCGACCGCATCGCCGACCACGTCGCCACGACGGTGCGCCTGGTGGATCGCCTCGAGCCGCACGACCGGCGCACCGTGATGCGCCTGCTCAGCCGCCGCCACCATCGCGTGAGCCTGGTGCGCTCCCCGCCGCCGGCCACGGCCCCCCCGCGCTTCGACGGCTTCGCTCGGGCGTTGCGCGCCGCGCTCGGTCCGGCGTACCCCGTGCGCTTCCTCGCACAGCCGCCCGGAGGGCGACGCGTCCACGCCCTCGCCGTCCGCCTGCACGACGGTGACTGGGTGGAGTTCACGGACCGGGGACCACCGGCACGGCACCACTGGCCCACGCGGCTGCTCGTCCAGATCGCGCTGCTGCTGGGCGTGGCCATCCTCGTCTCGCTCTACGCGGTGAGCCGCGTCACGCGGCCGCTCGCACTGTTCGCCGACGCCGCGCGCGCCCTCGGCCGGGACATCCGTCGCCCGGCCCTCGCCGAAACGGGCCCCGCCGAAGTCCGCCGGGCGGCAAAGGCGTTCAACCTCATGCAGCGGCGGCTCGTCGGTTTCCTCGACAGCCGCATCCGGATGCTCACCGCCGTCTCCCACGATCTCAAGACGCCGGTCACGCGACTGCGCCTGCGCGCGGAACTGCTCGACGACGAAACATTGCGCAAGCAACTCAACGCCGACCTGGACGAAATGGACGCCATGCTCGCCGGCGCGCTCGCCTATCTGCGCGGCGAGGGCTCCGGGGAGCAGGTGCAGCCCGTGGACGTGAACGCCCTGGCGGAGAGCATCGCGACGGATGCCCGGGACCTGGGCCAGGATGTCCTGTGCACGGCCGCCGCCACCGCGCCCTACCCGGCACGGCCCCAGGCGCTGCGACGCTGCCTCGACAACCTGGTCCAGAACGCACTGCGCTACGGCGGCGGCGCGGAAATCACCGTCGAAGAAGGCCCGGGTACGCTGGTGATCCGCGTCTCCGACCGCGGACCCGGCCTGCCCGAGTCCGAACTGGAACGGGCGTTCGAGCCCTTCTACCGGGTGGAAGGTTCGCGCAACCGCGAGACCGGCGGCACCGGCCTAGGACTGGCGATCGCGCGCGATGTCGCCGAGGCCCACGGGGGAACGTTGGTGCTCGCGAATCGCCCCGGCGGCGGCCTGGTGGCGACGGTCACGCTTCCGCGCGTCGCGACGTGACAGGTTCGACCCGCGCCGGCGGCGCGCAACCGTGAGCTAGAATCGCGGCGTAGTTCGCCGCACGATTGACGCAGGAGCCTCTCGATGACCGACTTCAGGGAAGAAAGCGACAGCCTCGGCAAGGTAAAGGTCCCGGCCGACAAGCTCTGGGGCGCGCAGACCCAGCGCTCGCTGGAGCACTTCACCATCGGCCGCGATCTCATGCCGCCGGAGATGATCCACGCCTACGCGGTACTCAAGAAGGCCGCCGCGGACGCGAACCACTCGGGCGGCCAGCTGGACGGCGAACGCCACGGGCTGATCGCGAAGGCCTGCGACGAGATCCTCGCCGGCGAGCACCGCGAGATGTTCCCGCTCTACGTGTGGATGACCGGCAGCGGCACGCAGTTCAACATGAACGTCAACGAGGTCATCTCCAACCGCTGCTGCCAGTTCGCCGGCAATCCCCTCGGCTCCAAGAACCCGGTCCATCCCAACGACCACGTGAACATGTCGCAGTCGTCGAACGACACGTTCCCGACGGGCATGTACATCGCCGCGGCGGTGACGGCCAACGAGCGGCTGCTGCCCGCGCTCAAGGCGCTCCGGGATGCGGTCGGCGCCAAGGCGAAGGAATGGTGCGACATCGTCAAGATCGGCCGCACCCACATGCAGGACGCGACGCCGCTCACGCTCGGCCAGGAATGGTCCGGCTACGCGGAGATGCTGGACGAGGACGTCGCGCGCATCGAACAGGCGCTCGGCGACGTGTACAAGCTCGCGCTCGGCGGCACCGCCGTCGGCACCGGCATCAATGCCCCCGCGGGTTTCGCGGACGCGGCCGTGGCCGGCATCGCGAAGATCACGGGGCTGCCCTTCGTCCCGGCGCCGAACAAGTTCGCGGTGCAGGGCAGCCACGACGCGCTGGTGCAGCTCTCCGGGGCGCTGCGAACGCTCGCCGTTTCGCTGTACAAGATCGCCAACGACATCCGCCTGCTCTCCTGCGGGCCGCGCGCCGGTTTCTACGAACTGCTGATCCCCGAGAACGAGCCCGGCTCCTCGATCATGCCCGGGAAGGTCAACCCGACGCAGACCGAGGCGCTCACGATGCTCGCCGTGCAGGCGATGTCGAACGACGTGGCCGTCGGCTTCGGCGGAGCGGGCGGCATGCTCGAGATGAACGTCTACAAGCCGCTGATGATCGCCAACATTCTGCAGTCCAGCGCGATCCTCGCCGACGGCATGACGAACTTCCGCAAGTATCTGGTGGAGGGCACTCGCCCCAACGAGAAGAAGATCCGCGAGTACGTGGAACAGTCCCTGATGCTCGTGACCGCCCTGTCGCCGGAGATCGGTTACGACAAGGCTTCCGAGATCGCGCACTACGCGCATCACCACGAGACCACGCTGAGGGACGCCGCGCTGAAGCTCGGCTACGTGAGCGGGGAGGAGTTCGACCGCATCGTGGACCCGGCCCGCATGGCCCGGCCCCACGGCGCGGACAAGGGCTGACACGGCGCCGGAAATCTTCCAGGAGCAACCCCATGGCCACGCGTAAACGCGGCATCGAGCTGCTGCAGGACTCCGTGCTCAACAAGTCCACCGCCTTCACCGAGGAAGAACGCGACACACTCGGGCTGACGGGGCTCGTGCCGGACGTCACCGAGAGCGAGGACGTGCAGCTCCGGCGCGTCCTGGCACAGCTCGAGACGAAATCCACCGACCTCGGCCGCTACATCTATCTCGCCGGTCTGCTCGACCACGACGAGACGCTCTTCTATCGCACGATCATGTCGGACCCGGCGCGTTTCCTGCCGATCATCTACGCCCCCACGATCGGTGACGCGTGCCTCAAGTACGGGCACCTCCTGCGCCAGCCGCGGGGCATGTACCTGTCGATGAAGCGCAAGGGCCGCGTGGCGGAGATCCTCCGCAACTGGCCGGAGAAAGACGTACGCGTGATCTGCGTCACCGACGGCGGACGCATCCTCGGCCTCGGCGACCTCGGCGCCAACGGCATGCCCATCCCCATCGGCAAGCTCCAGCTCTATACGGCCGCCGCCGGCGTGCCGCCGAAGTACCTGCTGCCGATGTACATCGATGCGGGCACCAACAACGAAAGGCTCCTTGAGGACCCGCTCTACCTGGGGATTCGCCGCAAGCGCCCGTCCGCCGACGAGCTGTACGCCTTCGTGGACGAGTTCATGGAAGCGGTGCAGGAAGTGTTCCCGAAGTGTTGCGTGCACTTCGAGGACTGGACCGGCGTGGACGCCGTGAACCTCCTCGAGCGCTACCGCAACCGCTACTGCGTATACAACGACGACATCCAGGGCACGGCGGGCACCACGCTGGCCGCCATGATCAGTGCGACGCACGAGAAGGGCACCCGATTGAGGGACGAGACCTACCTCTTCCTCGGCGCCGGTTCGGCGGGTGTGGGGCTGGCCAACCTGCTGTGCTCGGCACTGGCCCAGGAAGGCATGTCGGAGGAAGAGGCCCGGTCCCACGTCTACATGTTCGACGTCAACGGGCTGCTCGTCTCGTCACGCACCGACCTCGCGGACTTCCAGCGCCCCTACGCCCACGACCACGCCCCGATGAAGGACTTCACCACCGCCATCGAGGAGCTGAAGCCGACCACGATCATCGGCGTCAGCACCGTGGGCGGCGCCTTCGACAAGGACGTGGTCGAGGCGATGTCACGCATCAACGACCGCCCCGTGATCCTCGCGCTGTCCAACCCCACCTCGCACGCCGAGTGCACCGCCGAACAGGCCTACCGGTGGTCGCGAGGCAAGGCGATCTACGCGGCGGGCGTGCAGTTCGACCCGGTGGAGTACGACGGCAGGACCTACATCCCCAGCCAGGCCAACAACTCCTACATCTTCCCGGCCGTCGGCATGGCTATCGTGGCCACGCAGTCGAAGCGGGTCACGGACGAAATGTTCATCGAAGCCGCCCGGGCGATCGCCGGCGAGGTCACCGCCGAGCAGCGCTCGCAGGGGCTCCTCTACCCGCCGCAGTCCGACATTCTGGAAACCGAGCTCCGGGCCGCCGCACGGGTGGCGAAGGTGGTGTTCGATTCGGATCTGGCCCGCGTCGAACGCCCCCGGGACATGGAATCCTTCATTCGCGGGCACGCCTATTCTCCACGGTACCCGACGCTCACCTGACGACAGGTACCGCGCGAGAAACGCACGGCATACCCACCCGCATGAAAAAGGGGCCCCCGCAGGGGCCCCGGTGATTCTCTCGCAAGCGGCGCGTTACTGTTTCTTGTAGTTGGATTCGATGAACTTCGCCGCGGCGTCGTGCAGACCCTTCAGCGCTTCCGGGTTGAGATAGACCATGTGCCCGGACTTGAAGAAGTGGTAGCTGATGTTCTTCTGCAGCTTCGGCGGAATCGTGAGCTGGTGCATCTCGTACTGGGCCGCGTAGAACGGCGTGCCGAGGTCGAAATAGCCGCCCGCCAGCATCACCTTCATGTTCGGGTTGTGCTTCATGGCGGAGGCCAGGTCCGGCATCACGTTCGGCGTGAACGGCAGCGCAAAACCGGCGCCCGGCTGGCGGTGCTTCCAGCTCCAGTGCATGAAGACATTGATCTCCGGCTTGTACTTCATGCCCTTGCCGAAGTTCAGCGTGTTGCGCACGTAGTGGTTGAACTCCGCGACCGTGGGCGCGCTGATGGCCGAGTTGAGCGGATCATAGTTCGCACTCTCGGCCAGCGGGTCCATGGTCGGGCCGCTGTAGCGCGAGTCGAGACGGCCCGTGACCTCGTCGCTGTCGCCGAGCAGTTCGTGCGCGAACTGGCCGCCCGTGACGCGCAGGTTCGCCTTCATCACGTAGGCCACCGGAAGGCCGGTATACTCGTGCATCTTCTGCGCGATGTCCTGCTTCGTCTGCGCGTCGAGCTGATCGCCCTCGTTGAGCGCCGTCAGGTACGGGCCCTTGGCGAAGTGCTCCACCTGCGTCAGGAACGCCTGGAAGTCCTTCGGGCGGTTCGGAAGCTTGTGGTGGTAATAGGCCGTCGCGGCATAGCTCGGCAGGCCCAGCGCATAGTCGAGGTTGAAGCCGGGATCGATCTGCGGAAAATCAACGGTGATGTTGAAGTTCAGGATCGCCGACAGCAGCACCACGCCGTTAAGCCCGACGTTCTTCTGCGTCTCGAGGATATTCGAGAGCACCGCGGAACGCGTCGTGCCGTAGCTCTCGCCGAAGAGATACTTGGGCGAGTTCCAGCGATGGTTCTCGGTGATGAACTTGGTGATGAAGCTCGCGAAGGCGTTGGCGTCCTGGTCGATGCCGTAGACGGCCTTGGGCGAGCCGGCGCCGCCCTCGTCCTTGCCGATCACGCGGCCGAAGCCGGTGCCCGGGGCATCGATGAAGACCATGTCGGTGGCGTCGAGGAGGCTGTAGTCGTTGTTCTCGATCTTGTACGGCGCCGGCGGCGTGAGCGTGCCGTTGCCGACCTCGACCCGCTTCGGACCGAAGGCGAGCATGTGCAGCCACACGGTCGAGGAACCGGGGCCGCCGTTGTAGAAGAAGGTGACCGGCCGATTGGCGGGATTGCTCACGCCGTCCTTCATGTAGGCGACGTAGGACATGCTCGTGATCGGCTTGCCCTTGTCGTTGTCGATGATCAGGGTGCCCGTCTTCGCCGTGTAGCGGATCCGGTGCCCTTCGACGGTAACCGCGCCATGGGTGACGGAGGTCTTCGCCTGGGGCGTCTGGCCGCCCCCCTGGGCGGCCTGTCCCTTCGCCGGGCCGCCGGCAGCCAGCGCCGGGACCGCGACCAGGGACAGGGCCACTGCCGCAGCTCGTAGGGAAAGTCTATTCACGCTCGATTCTCCGATTGCGTCCGGACGGCGCGTCCTGCGCCATGCCGGAAAGCCGGGCCGGCCGCGTCCCTGCGCCGGCTGGGGTCGGGTACTCGTCCGGGCCGGCATCGAGAGCGCCGCGCCCCGGGACGTGTTGCACTGTACTAAAACACAATATGCCTGGCAACCGGACCCGGCGGGGCCGCGCGGGCCCCGCCGTCGTCCGGCTCCGGATCAGTGCTGGTTGTCCGTGGACTCGATGAACTTCGCCACGTTGTCGTGCAGCTGCTTGAGCGCCGGGACGTGGACGTAGACCATGTGTCCCGACTTGTACCAGTGATACGAGATGTTCTTCGTCAGCGAGGCCGGGATGGGCAGGTGCTTCATCTCGTACTCGGCCGAGAAGAACGGCGTGGCGAGATCGTAGTAACCGCCGTTGAGCTGCACCTTGAGGTGCGGGTTGTACTTCATCGCCGCGGCCAGGTCCGGCATCACGTTGGTGGCCTGGTCGAGTTCGTGGCTGCGGCCGGGCGGCGCGTGCAGATAGTCCCAGTTGGCGAGCACGCTGCTGTAGTACTCGGGGCGGTACTGCATGTCCGGCTTGAAGTCGAGGGTCTGGCGCACGTAGCCGTTGAACGCCGAGACGTAGGCGGAGCTGATCGCCGCGGCCTGCGGGTCGTAATGCGCGCCCTGGCTCAGCGGGTCCATGGTCGGCCCCTGGAAACGGGTGTCGAGCCGCCCGGTGGTTGCATCCGAGGCGGACAGCAGGTTCTTGGTGAACTCGCCGCCGTTGACCCGCAGGTTCGCCTTGAGCAGGTAGTTCACCGCGAGTCCCGTGTACTCGTGGAGCTGCTCGGCAACCTGCCGCTTCTTCTGCGACGACAGGGCCGTGCCCGCGTTCAGCGCGTCCGCATAACCGTGGAGCGCGAAGTGCTCCACCTGCTTGAGGAACGCCTTCAGGTCCTTGGGCTGCTGCGGCAGCTTGTGGTGGTAGTAGGCCGTGGCCGCGTAGGTGGGCAGCGCCAGCTCGTAGGTCAGGGGCATGCCCGGATTGAACTGCGGCGAGTCGTCGTTGCCCAGGTCGTAGCTCAGGATCGCCGACAGCAGCACCACGCCGTTGAGGTCGATGTCGTGGCGCGTCTCGAGATACCGCGCGAGCACGGCGGAACGCGTCGTGCCATAGCTCTCGCCGAAGAGGTACTTGGGCGAGTTCCAGCGGTTGTACTTCGTCAGGAAGTGCGTGATGAACTGCGCGAACGCGTGCGCGTCGCCGTCGACACCGTAGAACTGCTTCGGCGTACCCGCGCCGCCCCGGTCCTTGCCGATGATGCGGCTGAACCCGGTGCTCGGCGCATCGATGAAGACCACGTCGGTGGCATCGAGCAGGCTGTAGTCGTTGTTGACGAGCTTGTACGGCGCCGGTGCGGTGTGGGTGTGGTCGCCGGTGACCACGCGCTCGGGTCCGAAGGCGCCCATGTGCAGCCACATGCTCGACGAGCCGGGGCCGCCGTTGTAGAAGAACGTCACCGGACGACTGCCCGGGTTGTGGACGCCGCGCTTCATGTAGGCGACATAGAACATGCTGACGGTCGGCTTTTTCTTGTCGTTCTTCAGGACGATCGTGCCGGCCACGGCCTTGTAGCCGATGCGATGGCCTTCCACCGTCACCGAGCCGTTCGTCTCGGATTGCTGCGGGGCGACTTGCGACTGTTTGCTTGCCTGATTGCCGTGCTGGGACGCGGCCAGCGCCGGTAAGGCCAGGGCCAGCGCCGCGATACTCGTGACAATGCGTTTCAAGGTCGGACCTCCTTCGTTTCCGGATCGGCCGCTGCGTCTCTTCCATGGCGCGACGGCAAGGCGATTACGGCTCCTCCCTGAGCCGGTCGATGACGGTCTCCCCCCTTGAACCCTCGGGTACAGATCAATGGCCGGCACGCAACTCCTTCACGAGCGCGCCGGCGTCGTAGACGTGCTTCAACCCGGCGAGGATTGCCGCGCTGTCCACGGCGACGGCCCGGTTGAGGCGCCCGTTATACCAGAACGATCCGCCCAGCGACGGCAGGTTGCCGTCGAAGATGAGGCCGACAATCTCGCCCTGGCGATCGATGACGGGGCTGCCCGAGTTACCGCCGACGATGTCGTTCGTGCTCACGAAGTCCATCGGCGTCGCGGGATCGAGCCTCCCCCGGGCCCGGCGCCAGGCCTTGGCCAGGGCCAGCGGCGGGTAACCCTTGGCGTGGCGGTAGAGACCTTTCATCGTGGTGAAGGGTTTGACCGCGCTGCCGTTCTTCGGCCACCCCTTGACCACGCCCCAGGACAGGCGCTCGGTGAACGTGGCGTCCGGGTAGATGCTGGTGCCGTGGAGCGCGAAGCGCGCCCGGGCGATCTTCGTCGTGTTGGCTTCGAGCGGCGCGGCGACGTCATTCTCGTAGGCACTGCGGGCCTTGAGGTAGAAGGGCAGCACCTCGCGCGCGAGCGCGATCATCGGGTCGTGCGACGCCCGGATCGCCTTCTCGCCCCCTTTCCACAGTCGCTTGCGGAGCGCCGCATGGGCGAGTTTCGTCCCCGCGACCGCGTGCGCCGCCAGCTGTTTCGGCGAACGGCGTGCGAAGAGCTTCGCCGGCAGCGGGGCGTCCGGCCCCATCGCGTTGCGCAACTCGTTCAGCGAGAACGCGAGGCGCAGCCGGTCGTAGCGCGGATACACCGGTGCGCCGGAGAACAGGCCCTGTTCCACCTGCGGCAGATTGGCGTCGCGGAAACGCGAGATGCGTTTTGCGTCCGGCAGCGTGCGTTCGTGGGCCCCGAGCACGAGCGTGAAGGCAATGTCGAAGAGCCGCCCCTTGAAGCCCTGCTTGCGCACGACCATGCGGTAAGGCGTACGCATCGACCGGAACTTTTTCTCCGCCTTCGCGATGTTGCTCCAGGCGTCGCCATACTTGCGGCGCAGCCCGGGGTTCGCCTCGACCTGCTTCTGGAGCGTCTGCTCCGCCCGCGCCTTCTTTTCGAAGCGCGTGGTGTTGTTCAGGGCTTCGAGCATCCCCGTGTAGGCCTTGATGGAATTACCGGTGAAGAACAGGTCCCCCTGCGCGATGCGCGCGTCCTCGGCACTCCGAGCGCTGAACGCCTGGAGCAGGCCGCGGTACTGGGAGTCGTAGGCAAGGCGCGTCGGCAACACCGGGTAGCGGTAGGTCTGGAGTTGCGCGCTCGTCCAGTTGCGCTCGGTGTGTCCGGGATTGCCGGATGTGAACACCAGCTGCCCCGCCTTCGGCCCCTGCGCCGAAAGGTCGAAGTGCTCCGGCGTGTGCGCCGGCTTGCCGTTCACGAACACCCGCACGAAGCTCACGTCGAAGTCGTAGCGCGGGTAGTTGAAGTTGTCGGGATAGCCGCCGAAGAACGCCGTCTGCTGGCTGGGCGCGAACACCAGGCGCACGTCCTGGTAGCGGCGGTACTTGTACATCCAGAACTGGCCGCCGTGGTACAGCGACACCAGTTCGCAGCGCCATTTCTTCGAGTGGCCGTTCACGCACTGCCGCTCGAGCTTGCTGGAGATCGCCTTGCGCGCCGCGTTGTACGCTTCGCCGCCCGTGTCGGCGGTCGCGGCGTGGACCTGTTTCGTGACGTCGGTCCGCTTGACGAGCTGCTCGATCTCCATGGACGGGCACTTCAACTCGTCGCCGCGTCCGGCGGCGTAGAAGTAATGCCCCATCAGGTCCCGGTGCGGTCCCGAGAGCCCTTCCAGGCAATCGACGACGCAATGGTGGTTTGTCATCACCAACCCGTCGGCGGACACGAACGAGCCCGAACAGCCCTCCGCGAGACGCACCGAAGCGAGTTGCACGTGGTGCACCCATTGCTGCGACGGCGTAAAACCGAACCGCTTCTGCAACGTCTGGGTGGGCAGGTTGGAAAGCGGCCACATGCCGGCGCCCGCGAAAGCGGCGGGCGCGACGAGCAGCGCACCGAGGGCCAGTGCGAATCCCTTCCTCATTGTCTACTCCCTGTCTTCGTTGGTTTGCGCCGCCCGCGCGACTTCGGGGTCGTCGGCCCGGTGGCAGGCCACCAGGCTCGCGCCGACCCGGCGCAGGGCGGGCTGTTCCCGGGCGCACCGCTCCACGGCGTATGCGCAACGCGTCCGGAAAGGGCAGCCGGAAGGCGGATCGAGCGGCGAAGGCAGTTCGCCGCGCACGACTTCCAGCCGGCGCCGCCGAGCAATCTCCGGATCGGGGATCGGCACGGCGGCGATCAGCATTTGAGTATAAGGGTGCCGGGCACGCTCGTAAATCGCATCCCTGTCGGCGATCTCCATCACGCGCCCGAGATACAACACGACGATGCGGTCGGAAATGTGGCGCACGCTGCCGAGGTCGTGCGCGATGAAGATCAGCGACAACCCCAGCTCTTCCTGCAGGTTCTGAAGCAGGTTGATGACCTGGGACTTGATCGAGACGTCGAGCGCCGAGACCGGCTCGTCGCACACCACGAGCTTCGGTTCCACCACCAGCGCGCGCGCGATGCCGATGCGTTGCGCCTGACCGCCCGAGAACTCGTGCGCGTAGCGGTTGATCTGGTTCGGCAACAGCCCGACGCGCTGCATCGTCGCCCGGACGCGTTTCGCGCGCTCGCCCTTGGGCATGTCCGGGAACAGCGTCTTGAGCGGCTCGTCGATGATGTTCCCGACCGTCATGCGCGGGTCGAGGGACGCGAGCGGGTCCTGGAAGATCATCTGTACGTCGCGGCGCACGGCGCGCATCGCCTTGTCGGACAACGGCGCCAGGTCCCGGCCGCCGAACTCGATTGCGCCGCCGGCAAGCGGCACGAGGCGCACCAGCGCACGGGCCAGCGTGGACTTGCCGCAGCCGGACTCGCCGACGATTCCAAGTGTCTCGTGCGCGCCGACCTCGAAGCTCACGCCGTCCACGGCCTTGAGCCAGCGCTTCTCCCCGAACAGGCGCTTGCTCGCCACGGGGAAATGCACCCGCAGTCCCGAGACGCGAAGCACGGCGCCGTCCGCCATCAGGCCACCTGCTCCCGCCGGCCCAACGGTCCGGTGTGGTAGCACGCGCGGACATGGTCGCCCCGCACGGTTTCCAGCGGCGGCATCGCGCGACGGCATGCGTCGTGGACGTAGGCGCAGCGCGCGGCGAACGGGCAGCCGGTCGGCAGGTGCGCGAGGTCGGGCGGGTTGCCCGGGATCGTCGCGAGGCGCGCCGTGCGCTCCTCGTCGAGACGGGGCACCGAGTGCAGCAGGCCTTCCGTGTAGGGATGGCGGTAGTGGCGGAACAGCTCGCCGCTTTCCGCCTGTTCCATCAACCGCCCGCCGTAGAGCACGGCGACGCGGTCCGCGACCTGCGCGATCACGCCTAGGTCGTGCGTGACGAGCACCACCGCCGTGCCGAAGCGCTCGCGCAACTCGTTCAACAACGCCAGGATCTGCGCCTGCACCGTCACGTCCAGGGCCGTCGTGGGCTCGTCGGCGATCAACACCTCCGGGTCCCCGAGCAACGCCATCGCGATCATCACGCGCTGGCGCATCCCGCCGGAGAACTCGTGCGGATACATGCCGAGCCGGCTTTCCGCGGCGGTGATGTGAACGGCCTCCAGCGCCTCGACCGAACGCCTGACCGCGTCGCGCCGCTTCATGCGGCGGTGCCAGGTCAGCACCTCGGTCATTTGCCGGCCGACGGTGAGGTACGGGTTGAGCGCCGTCATCGGGTCCTGGAAGATCATGCCCATGCGCGCGCCGCGCAGTCGGTTGAGCTTCGAGTTCGGCAACCCCAGGATTTCCTCGCCGCGCAGCTTCACGCTGCCCCCGGCCGAGCCGTTGCGCGCGAGCAGGCCCATGACCGCGAGCCAGAGCTGGCTCTTGCCGGAGCCGGATTCGCCCACGACGCCGAGCACTTCACCCGCGTCCACGCCGAGGCTGACGCCGTTCACCGCGTTGACGACGCCGTCGGCGGTGCGGAAGCGCACGTGCAGGTCGTCGATGTCGAGCACTCTTTCCGTCATCGATCCTTCGGGTCCAGGGCGTCGCGCAGGCCGTCGCCGATGAAGTTGAAGCAATACACGATCGCCGCCAGGAACACAGCCGGGATGTAGAGCAGGTAGGGATAGGACTGCATGTCCGCCGCCCCGCTGCTCACCAGCCCGCCGAGCGAGGTCATCGGCGCCTGCACGCCGAGCCCGAGGAAGCTCAGGAACGCCTCGAACAGGATCACCGTCGGGATCGTGAGCGTGACGTAGATGATCACGATGCCGAGCAGGTTCGGCACGACGTGGCGGCGGATGATCGCTCCGTTCGACACGCCGGAGGCGCGCGCCGCCTCCACGAATTCCTTCTTGCGGAGCGAGAGCGTCTGCCCGCGCACGATCCGCGCGATGCCGAGCCACGACACCGCGCCGATCGCAACGAAAATCAGGAAGAGGTCGCGCCCGAAGAGCACCATCAGGATGATCACGAACGGGATGAACGGGATCGAGTAGAGGATGTCCACCGTGCGCATCATCAGCGCATCCACCCAGCCGCCCATGAACCCGGCCACCGCGCCCCAGGTCACGCCGATGGCGAGCGTCACGAGCGTCGCCACCACGCCCACCATGAGCGAGATGCGGCAGCCCCACATCACGCGCACGAACAGATCCCGCCCCAGCGCGTCGGTGCCGAACAGATGCCCCCCGGTGAGCGTTGGCGCCTGGTCGAGCAGGTGCCAGTGGGGCTCGGCGTAGCCGTACGGCCAGAAGAACGGCACCACGATCGCAGCCAGCGCGATCGCGGCGAGCAGGATGCCGCTCGCGAGCGCGGCGCGGTTGTGCCGCAGCCGGTTCCAGGCGTCGCGCCACAGGCTGCGGCCCTCGACGTCCTGGTGCTCCAGGACCGCCGCCGCCTTCTCCGCGGCGCCCCGCCCCGGGTACCAGTTGAGCCGGCCCGGCCCGTTGCGTCCGTCCGCGCTCACTGGTACCGCACCCGCGGGTCGAGCACCCCGTAGAGCAGGTCCGCGGCGAGGTTCACGCCGATGATCAGCATGCCGTAGAGGATCGTCACGCCCATCACCAGCGTGTAGTCGCGGTTGAGCGCGCCGTTGACGAAGAACCGCCCGATGCCGGGCAGCGCGAAGATTTCCTCGATCACGATCGATCCGGTAATGATCCCGACCGCCGCCGGGCCCAGGTAGGACACGAGCGGCAGCAGTGCGGGCTTGAGCGCGTGACGCAGGATCACCGTGCGCGTCGGCAGCCCTTTCGCCCGCGCGGTGCGGATGTACGGGCTGTTCAGCACCTCGACCATGCTGCCGCGCATCAACCGCGCGATGTAGGCGACGAGCGGTGCGGCGAGCGACACGGTCGGCAGGATCACGTGCAGCGGCGAGCCGTGCGCCCAGCCGCCCGCGGGCAGCCATTGCAGCTCCACCGCGAGTACCAGGATCAGGATCGGCGCCACCACGAAGTTCGGCACCGAGATGCCGAGCATCGCGAGCGCCATGGGCCCGTAGTCCCAGCCGGTGTTCTGCCGCATCGCCGCGACGATCCCGATCGGGATGCCCAGGCCGAGCGCGATCAGGAGCGCAAAGCCGCCGATGATGAGGTCCACCGGGAAGCCCTCGGCGATCAGGCTGTTCACCGTCGTGCCCCGGTAGACGTACGACGGCCCGAAATCGCCCTGCACGATGTTGCCGAGATAGCGCCCATACTGCTCCCACAGCGGCTCGTTCAGGTGGTACATCTTCTCGATGTTCTTCTTGATCTGGGGCGGCATGGCCCGCTGCATGTCGAACGGCCCGCCCGGCGCGGCACGCAGCATGAAGAAACTCAGGGTGACGATGATCAGGAGCGTGGGGATCGCCCCGGCGAAGCGCTTGAGGGAATACTTCAGCACCGCCCTACTTCTCGTGGTGCTTGAGGATGACCATGTACTTGCTCAGGTGCCGGTCCATGATGTTCGGCTTCCAGCCTGCGACGTACGGCTTCACGACACGGTAGGAGGCGTAATAGTACAGTGGGATATAGGGCATACGCTGGTTGAGCACGTGCTCGGCCTTCTCGAAGATGCGGTAACGCTTCGCGTTGTCCGCCTCGTGGTCGGCCGCGTCGATCAGCCGGTTGTACTTCGCGTTGTCGAAGTGCCCGTAGTTCATCGCGAAGCCCTGGTTGAAGAGCTGCATGAACGTGTACGGGTCGGGGTAATCGCCGATCCACGCCGACCAGAACAGCTTCGCGTGGCCGTACTGGACGTCCTGCAGGTACACCTTCCATTGCTCGTTGTAGAGCGTGATGTCGGCCCCGAGCGCGCGGTGCCACATCGTCTGCAGCGCCTCCATGAAGTGGCGCACGCCCGGCCCCTCGGTCATGTACAGCACCCGCATCTTCAGCGGGTGCCGGCGTGAATACCCCGCCTTGCGGTAGAGCTCGCGCGCCTTCGCGAGTCGCTTCGCCTTCGGCCAGTGCGCCCAGGCCGGCACCTGCTGCTTGTAGCCATGCAACGGCGGGATCAGGCTGTACGCCGGCTCCGCGAGGCCGCGCATCACATCCTTCGCCAGCACCTTGCGGTCGAGCGCCATCGACAGCGCCAGGCGCAGGTCGCGATTGTCGAAGGGCTTCTTCGTGACCATGTAGCCGAGGTAGGCGTTGCCGAAGTAGGGCGAGACGTGGAGCTGGTCCGGCAGGTGTTTCGCCACCCAGCCCTTCTCGCTGCGCGGGAAGGCGTCGGGCGAGGCCGTCCAGTCGATGTCGCCGGCGAGGTACTGCTGCAGCGCCGAGCCGGGGTTGTTGATCGGGTAGTAGACGACCTTGCGCAGGCGCACGTTGCGCACGTCCCAGTAATGCGGGTTGCGGGTAAACGTCAGGTGCCCGTTCACGACCCACGCCGTGAGCATGAACGGGCCGTCGCTCACGATGTGTTGCGGCCGCGTCCACGCATCGCCCCACTTCTTCACGACCGGCGGATACAGCGGGTACATGTAGTTGTTGGTGAGGAGCTGCAGGAAATACGGCGTCGGGGCGTTGAGATGCACGACGAGCGTCTTGGGGCCCTTCGCCACCACGCCCAGCTTCTTCGGCGGCAGCTTGCCCGACATGACCGCCGCCGCGTTCACGATCGGCTTGAGCGCCTGCGCGTATTCGGCGCCGGTCATCGGGTTCACCTCGCGCCGCCAGGCGAAGACGAAGTCCGCCGCGGTCACCGGCTTGCCGTTCGACCAGCGCGCGGTTCGGCGCAGGTGGAAGACGTAGGTCTTGCCGCCGTCGCCGATCGTCCAGGACTTCGCGACCCCCGGCACGGCCCGCCCGGCCTCGGAGAGCGTGGTCAGCCCCTCGAACAGATCCTGCAGCGCGTGCTGCGAGGGCTGGCCCTCGGCGAGCGACGGGTCGAGCGTGCGCGGCGACATCGAGAGCTGCCGGTGCAGCACCTGCTGCGCCGGCGGCGCGGGCGCCTGCCTGACGCGGATCTTGTGGACGGCGGCTGCCGGCTTGTTCCCCGAGCACGCGACCAGGCCCGCCGCACCGACTGCAGCGAGCACCGCCCAACGGCCGCCGTCCCTGACCCTCATTCAGTCATTCGCGGCCCGGTCCCGGCTCCCCACTGCCTGATGGACGTGTACCAGAAGAAGCGACACCGCGGCCGGCGTCACGCCCGGGATGCGGGCGGCCTGGCCGATCGTCGCCGGGCGCGCTTCCTGTAGTTTTTCGCGCACCTCGTTGGACAGGCCGCGCACGCGGCCGTAGTCGAACCCGGGCGGCAGCGCGAGCTGCTCGCGGTTCCTGAGCCGGGCGATCTCCGCGCTCTGCCGGCGGAGGTAGCCCGCGTAGCGCGCCTCCGTCTCGCACAGGCCCGCCACCTCGGCGTCGACGGCGCCTGCGGACGGCGCGAGTTCCGCCACCGCCGCGTAGCCCACGCCCGGGCGCGCGAGCAGCTTCCACGCCGTCACCGGCTCCTTGGGCGCGTTGTCGAGATGGGCGGCGACCCACGCGTCCGGCAGCCGGCTCGGCGTGAAGCGCGTCGACTCCAGCCGCGCCCGCTCGCGCTCGTAGGCTTCGCGCTTCTCGCAGAAGCGCGCCCAGCGCGCGTCGGCCACCAGCCCCAGCTCGCGGCCGCGCTCGGTCAGGCGGAAGTCCGCGTTGTCCTCGCGCAGCGACAGCCGATACTCGGCGCGGCTCGTGAACATGCGGTAGGGCTCGCTCGTCCCGCGCGTGGTGAGGTCGTCGAGCAGCACACCAATGTAGCCCTCGTCGCGCCGCGGCCACCACGGCTCCTCGCCCTGCACGCGGAGCGCGGCGTTCAGCCCGGCGACGATCCCCTGCGCGCCGGCCTCCTCGTAGCCGGTGGTGCCGTTGATCTGGCCGGCGAAATACAGGTTCGCGACCGAGTGCGTCTCCAGCGCCAGCGTGAGCCCGCGCGGGTCGAAGTAGTCGTACTCGATCGCGTAGCCCGGCCGTGTGATCTGGGCGCGCTCGAAGCCCTCGATGGTGCGCACCAGTTCCACCTGCGCGTCGAACGGCAGGCTGGTGGAAATCCCGTTGGGATAGATCTCGTGCGTCCCGAGCCCTTCCGGCTCGATGAAGATGCGGTGCGAGGACTTCCCCGCGAAGCGCACCACCTTGTCCTCCACCGACGGGCAGTAGCGCGGGCCGACGCCCTCGATCTCGCCGGAGAACATCGGCGAGCGGTCGAGCGCGCCGCGGATCACCGCGTGCGTGCGCTCGTTCGTCGCCGTCAGGAAGCACGGCACCTGGCGCGGGTGCTCAGCGGCGCTGCCCAGGAACGACATCACCGGCAGCGGCTCCTCCCCCGGCTGGCGCTCCAGCCCCGACCAGTCGATGCTGCGCCCGTCGAGGCGCGGCGGCGTCCCCGTCTTGAGCCGCCCGACGTCGAAGTCGTAGGCGCGGAGCCGGCGCGAGAGCGGGTTCGAAGCCGCCTCGCCCGCGCGCCCGCCGCCGAAGTTGCGCTCGCCGATGTGAATGCGGCCGCCCAGGAACGTGCCCACCGTGAGCACCACGGCCGCCGCCCGGAGCTCCAGGCCCATCTGCGTGACCACGCCCTCGACGCGGTCATTATTAATAAGGAGATCCTCCACGCCCTGCTGGAAGAGCGAGAGGTTGGGCTGCGCCTCCAGCAGCGAGCGGATCGCCGAGCGGTACAGCACCCGGTCGCACTGCGCGCGCGTTGCCCGCACGGCCGCGCCCTTGCTCGCGTTCAGCACCCGGAAGTGGATGCCGGCCTGATCCGTCGCGCGCGCCATCGCCCCGCCCAGCGCGTCGATCTCGCGCACGAGCTGGCTCTTGCCGATGCCCCCGATCGCCGGGTTGCACGACATCTGGCCGAGCGTCTCCAGGCTCTGCGTCACCAGCAGCGTGGACGCGCCCCGCCGCGCCGCGGCCAGCGCGGCCTCGGTCCCGGCGTGCCCGCCGCCCACCACGATGACGTCGTATCGATTCTTCACGGGGCTGGAGAGGTTCCAAAGGAGGGGGATTTTAGGGGTTTTCGGGCATCCGGCGCCAATTGCCCGACCGCCGCATAGCGCGTCTCCGGGCCCCGCGGTCACGCCCGCCTGCGATCCGCGGCCGAATGTCCCCGATTCCGATTCCGATTCCGATTCCGATTCCGATTCCGATTCCGATGCCGATGCCGATGCCGATGCCGAGCACCCACGCGACGTCGAGCCCGAAGCAATCGCTCCATCGCCAATCGCTGCATCCCGTTCATGCGACACCTGCTGTCGCGCGTTTGCTGCCTGAAATCGCGGATCCGGGATGGGCCGCAACGCCCGAGTCCCACTTCCGGGACACGAGGTGGGATTATTTTTCCAACGGTCTTGCAGAGTCGCTTAACGGCGGGCAATTTTCGCTATAGTCCGGTTGTACGAGGATAGAAACGACTGCGCGAAAGCGCACCTCGGAGGGTCGGCGAAACTTAGATGGGGAGAGGGAGAAAGAGCAATCGCTCCGCCGGAGCATTGCATCTGCAGGGATATCGCGCAGCCGAGCGGGAGGACGCCCAGCACCAGGCTGCACGATATCCCCGCGCGGCGCGTCCAGCCAGCAAAAGTCCATACCACTCCAGTCGGGAGCGTCGTTTTTCGCGACCAATGAGGCACCTGCGACTGCCGTTGACGTCTTTCGTCTCGGTGAACCCCTTTCCTCCGGGCAAACGCTGGAGACGGAGCGATGTTATACGTCAAAACGGCAAGATTAGACGTCACTTTGACGTCTAGTTAGCGTTGGAACTCATGAATAAGACACCGTCGAAGACGGTTCACGAGTCGTTCACGCAGTTCTTCGAGTCGCCCACACGCGAGTCATTGCGTGCGCTGCTCAAGGAACACGTTGGGGAGTTGCGAAATTGCGACTTCAAGGAGGCTTGGCCCGAGCACTCCGCCGTAGCAAAGCATCTGCTGGGGTTAGCTAACGTTGGTGGTGGCTGCCTAATCGTTGGAGTTAAGGAAAACGAAGACAAGACCCTGTCCCCTGACGGCCTTCATTCACTCAAGGATAAAGCAGATATCATTAATGGCGTTAAGCTGTTCCTACCGGAACCGTTATTGGCCGCGTTGGAGATTGGCGATTTTTCGTATGACGCAGCCGAATACGCTGCTTTGGTAGGAAAGAAATTCCAAGTACTCTTCGTCCATGGACGGCCGGAGGCAGTTCCCTTTGTTGCGCAACGCGCAGGTAGTGGTATCCGTGCAGGGGCCATCTATGTCCGCCGCGAGGGCATCACTGAAGAAGCGACCTATGAAGAAGTGCAAAGATTGCTTACCGAGAGACTAGCTGCATCTCCACAAACGACGGAAGCGCGAAATCTCAAGGAACACTTGGAGGAACTGAAGGTTCTGTACGCTGAGATTCCTCGAAATATCCGAAGTGCAACTCCCATGCCCCTCCTCAGGTTTAATCAAGATATCGAGAGAGTGGTTCGTTCCCTGTCCGGTGGGTCGAAGCCAAACCCGGATTATCCAAGCGAGGACTACGTCAGCTTTGTACGGCGACTGCTTGACGAAAAGAAGATGCTGATTGAGTCGCTCATTGGTTTGCTGAAATGAGTTCAAACAATCACTTCCAGATGACGCCCTTGCCCCCGCGGCTTCGCCACTACGGCAGAGCCGCGGCTGAAGCGCAGCGTTGGACATAACGATGGCTGAGCCGAGTGGAATTAGTAGGCGCCTTCAGCAATGCGTCGAACGACTTCAGTTAAGAGACTGTGAAGGCGCACTAGTCAATCTGTTTCCTGCAATCGATAAGACCGCCAAGAAACGTCGTCCCAAACATAGTGTCGGCTCACGAATTCGAGCATTTCTGGAGGATGAGGAGGCGCTGATATCGGCAATAGCTACTGGAAATATACTCACCCGCATTTCCGTGAATGGTGTGACCATTACAGACGCGCTCTATAAATTCGGTCGTACACCTATCGCACATGAGGGAGAGCTTGATTCGCGCCTTGAGTTCAACGACGCTGGCTCAATAAAGATTGGTGCCGCCCATTGGAACCTGCCATCAGGTTATATAGTGGGCATGAGCATTGCTGTTGTGACGGCTCCTGAAAATGGGATGGAACGGGTTCGCGAAGACCTCGGTATCACCCTGTTTGGTAAACAGTTTCGAGTAAACGAGCTATGGGGTCAAAGAGAAAAGATTCGTGGTCTCATTTGTGAACAATTCCATGATCCGCGGCTATTTGAGAGGACTTGATGTCCAACAAGGCGCTCCAGCCGACCGCCCAACTGCTGCGCAGTCGGCCGGCGGCTGAGCTTGGGCGTTAGCCTTTAGAAATGGATAAATGGGTACATCCGATCACTTTTCACCAGGCGACGAGCCCTACATAGGGCGGAAACCCTTGTACGTTTTCGACGTACTCATTAGTTCGGCCATGGAGCTGTCGTAAGCTTCCCCGTCAAGCGGACAGTTCTAAAGTAGAGCGTCTGGCGGCTTTCTCGCGGGCTTCCAGTGGGGTGAGATCAGCCAGCGAGTCGAGGATTCGGGGTCAGGTCTCGCATCGCAACATCGAGCGCGTGCCGTGAGGGTCAAGTCTTGCCTTTTGCCCCCGAGGGCATAGCTATTGGGGGTTATGGGATTTGCTGCGGGGCTGGCTCGTTCAGGAGCGTGTTGACTTCCTTGATCAACGAATCGAGCTGGCTCTTGTCGTAGCCGACGTGGACGTAGGCGACCCTGCCGTTCTTGTGCAGCATGACCATGAAGGGGATGGCCGAGACGCCGTAGGGCTTGCCGATCCTGCCCCGCGGGTCGCTGGTGATGAGGAGGTTCGGCAGGCGTGATTTCAGCAGGTGGGCGGCGCGGTGGAAGATGTGGCGCCGCTCGTCGTGGTCGACGGCCACCACCTGCATGTGCAGGCCCTTTTTGGTCGCGATGTGCTGGATGCCGGCCCAGACGGGCAGCTCCTTGATGCAGTAGTGGCACCAGGTTGCCCAGAAGCTGATGACCACGACGTCGCCGCGCAACGACTTGAGGTTCACCTTCTTGCCGGACAGCGTTTTGCCGAGATAGGCGGGCGGGACGTCGCCCGGCACGACCTTCGGCTTGGCGCTCGCGCCCCAGCAGATCAGGAGCCCGAACAAGACGATCAGCGGCTTACGCATGGCATTCCCTCCCCGTTCCTTCCGGTCGGAGTATAGCCAACGGGACGACTGCCGCCGGGACGCTTGTACGGGTGCGTCGCGGACTGACGCGTCAACAACGCCTCGGAGTCGGAGTTCCGGAGAAGACGTTACCGATACGGCCGGGGTACGGAGTCGTTGCAGCGTTCAGAGCGCCAGGCCGACGGCCAGCAGGCCCGCGTAAAGCAGCGAAAGCATGGAGGCCCGGGGCGTCATCGGGAACAGGGCTTCGGTGGTGTGCCGCGTCATGACCGCGCGGGCTATGGGCACGGCGAGCGGGAGACTCAGAAGCGGCAGCAGGACCCAGGGCGAATATCCGAGCCACAGCCACCCGGCGAACGGGGCGAGGTAGGCGAAGGCCGTCAACGAGAGATATTGCAGGCGGCTCCCGCGGATGCCGGAACGGACGGCCCGGGTGCGCCAGCCCTTGACGCGATCGAACGCCCGGTCGCGGATGTCGTCGATGACCAGCACGTTCGTGACCAACGCCCCCACCGGCAGGCCCGCCAGGAACACGGACAGCGGCAACGCCTCCGGCACCACCCACCGCGTCCACACGTTCCCGGCAGCGGGCGCCGCCTGGATGTAATAGGTGCCGACTTCCGCCACGACGCCGAACATGAGGAAAAAGACCGGATCCGCCAGGCCGAACCGCACGTAGCGCAAACCGCCGGCGGCGTACAGGAGGCTGGCCGCGACGCCCACGACGCCGATCAGCAGGATCAGCGGGCCGCCCCGATACACGAGCCAGGGGGCGGGCGCGACGCCCAGCAGGAAGCAGGCGATCGTCGCGGATTTCAGGTGCCGCAGCTCGAGCGTGCCCGACCTGAGGGCCTGCCGCAGTTCCGGGTGCTCGTCCACGCGGGGATAGCGCCGCAACAATTCGTGGTTGTCGGCGAACACGCCGCCCACGTGGATGAACCAGCTCCCGAGGAATCCCGCGAGCACCGGCCACAAGGCGAAGACGCGGTCGTGAACGGCCAGCCCGACACCGACGAGTACCGGCGCCGCGGCCGTGGGCAGCGTATGGCCCGGATACAGCAGCAACCGCACCCAGATATTGCGGAGCGACCCCGTCACGGCCGGGCCCGTGCGCGCCCGGCGTTGCAGACGAGTAACGACGGGGCGGGAAACACCGGTCAACCCTCGGCGGCGCCGCTTTCGCCGCGCATGATCAGCCGCGCGCCCCGGGAATTCGCGAGATAGGTCCAGGACCACTGGAGCATCACGATCAGGCGGTTGCGGAAGTCGGAGAGGTAATAGATGTGCACGAACACCCAGATCAGCCACGCCTTGAGCCCCCTTACGGAAACGCCGCCGACGAAACCCACCGCCCGGTTGCGGCCGATGGCGGCCAGTTCCCCCTTGTTCCAGTAGCGGAACGGGCGCCGCGGCTTGCCGTCCAGGTCCGCGCGGATCATCCGGGCGACGTGCCGGCCCTGCTGCATGGCGACCGGCGCCAGCGCCGGCAGCGGCGTGCCGTCGCGGGCGGGGCAACGGGCGAGATCGCCCACAACGAAGAGCTCCGCGTGCCCGTCGATACTCAGGTCCGGCTGCACCGGCACGCGGCCCTGGTCGTCGACGCTGACGCCCAGGAACCGGGACAACCCGGACGGCCGGACGCCCGCCGCCCAGAGCACCGTCGCACTCGGGACGTGCCGGCCGCCGATGACCGCGCCCGCGTCGCGGACCTCGGACGCCGAGACGCCGGTCCACACTTCGACCTTCAGGCTCTCCAGCACCTTCGCGGCGTAGGCTGCCAGGGGCTCGGACATCGCGGGCAGGAGCCGCCGGCCGGTTTCCACCAGGACCACGCGCGCGAGCTCGGGATGGATGCGGCGGAAGTCCCGGGCGAGCGTGTACCGCGCCAGCTCGGCCACCGCACCGGCCAGTTCCACGCCCGTGTACCCGCCGCCGATGATGAGGAAGGTCAACAGCCTCTGCCGTTCGTCCGGGTCCGGCTCGCACTCGGCCCGCTCGAATGCGCGCAGCAGGCGGTCGCGGATCGTGACGGCATCGAAGAGGCTCTTGAGTCCCGGGGCGGGCCCTCGCCAGTCGTCGTGGCCGAAGTAGTTGTTCTCCGCGCCCGCGGCCGCCACCAGGTAGTCGTACGACAACGCCATGTTCCCGGCCGTGACGGTGCTCCGCCCCGGGTCGACAGACGTGACCTCCGCCTGCAGGACCGTCACGTTGGGATACCCGGCCAGCACGCCGCGAATGGGGGTGGCGATCTCGGTCGGGCTGAGCGCCGCGGTGGCCACCTGGTAGAGCATGGGCTGGAAGACGTAGTGGTTGTTGCGGTCCAGGACGGTGACGTCCACCCGCCGTTCCCGGCCGAGGCTCCGGGCCGCCTGCAGCCCCGCGAAACCACCGCCGATTATGACGACCTGCTTCCCGGACACGGCGCCACCCCCTGCCTCTGGCCGCTGCACACGGCGAAAACTAGCAGAGCGGCGGCGAAGGCCAGTTGACACGGGTCAGGGTTCCCACCGGGGAACCGGCTGTTCTTGCGGGACGTGCCGACGCGGCACCCGGCCGCCGGGCGGCAAGCCGATCGCGCAGCCCCGCGCTGCTATGCTGAATCCGGCGTTACCCGGCAACGGCCGCGGGCTTCTATCGGAGTCCCCGCCACGACGCGGCGACACGCTCGCCGACACCCGCGATCCCTGGTGGTGGTCATGACATCCGCAAGCCCCATGGAACTCTACGAGCCGATCAACGTGTACAAGCCGCGGGGCGAGGGGATCGGCATCGTGGACGGACCGCTGGTCTACATGGCCTACCCCGGCCTGCCGTTCCTGCACTTCCCGTTCCCGACGCGGATGACGGTCGTGACGCTTGGCAACGGCGACCTGTGGCTGCATTCGCCGACGGCGTACACGGCCGAACTGGCCGATGAGCTTTCCGGACTGGGACGCGTCGCGCACCTGGTCTCCCCCAACCTGCTCCACTACGCGAACGTTGCCGCATGGAAGGAGCGTTTCCCGGGTGCGACGGCCTGGGCGTCGCCCGGCGTCCTGAAGCGCGCGAAGTCGCAGGGCATCGACGTGCGCTTCGACCGGGAACTCGATGCGCGCGACGTGCCGCAAGCGTGGCGGCAGGACCTGCGCCAGACCGTCGTGCCCGGAAAACTGATGGACGAGTTCGTCTTCTTCCACGAGGCATCCCGGACGCTCATCGTCACCGATGCGATCCAGAACTTCGAGCTCGACAAGATGCGCCAGCCCTATCGCGCGCTCGCCTGGCTGGGGCGCGCGTACGCGCCGCGCGGACAGATACCGGTGGACCTGCGCATGACGTTTCTCTTCAACAGGGCGGCGATACGCCGGGCGGCGCGCGACATGCTCGCGTGGCAGCCGGCGCGGATCATCCTCAGCCACGGGCGATGCATCGAGCGCGACGTCCCGGGGGCGCTACGGTTTGCATTCCGCTTCGCGCTGCGCGGCGGCGAGTCGGATCCGAACTGACACGGCCCCGAAGGTCGCGGACATGACTGAGGGCCGCGGCTCGCGTTTTCGCCCCCCGCGACGCCTCACGGGCAATATTGGTGCGAGGGTATCCGTATACTGCCCGGGAAGTCGGGAGGACGGACGGCAGGAAGGGCGGACGTTGACGCAGCGCGGACTTCTTCTTCTGGAACATTTGTCCTACATACTCGAGTGCAGTCTCCTGGATGCCGTCGGGGAGATGAAGTCCGAGTTGTCCAACCTTTGCAATGACATCATGAACGCGACGGACGCGGACGTACCGCTGCGCCATACCGTTGTGTCGGAACTCGAGCAAGCCCTGGACCTGTACCTGTCCTGGGATTACAAGGAGGCTGACTCTCAGCTTTCCCGGGCCAGCCGCCTATGGTGGGATGCGGTAAAGGCCGGTCTGGCGCAGACATGACCCGGGAGCGGGCACAGGAGCAGCCGTCCGTCACGCGCGCGGAATGCGTGCTGCCGGCGGGAGACGACCTGGATGCCTCGGTTCGCTTCTTCATCGACGAGCTGGGCTTCCGCCTCGAAAGCATCGGGCCTGCCGATGCCCCGGCCTATGCACGCCTGAGCGGTCACGGCCTTGCCCTGCGACTCGAGACATCGGCGCAGCACGATCCGGGCGTCCTCCGAATCACCGCCCAGGGGACCCCCATGCCGAAAGCGCGAACGGCGCCGAACGGGACGCGCATCGCCTTCGTGCGCGACGGCTCCGGTCCCGCGGTTCCGGCTCCGTCGCCGCGGGCCTCGATACGCCTTTTCGATCCCGCGCAGCCCGGCTGGACTCGCGGCCGCGCCGGCATGCTCTACCGGGACCTGATCCCCGACCGGGCGGGCGGCTACCTGATCGCCTCGCACATACGCATCCCCGAAGGCGGCCCCGTTCCCGACGACGTCCACCACCACGCGGTCCGCTTCCAGTTCATTTATTGCCACCGCGGTTGGGTGCGCCTCGTGTACGAGGACCAAGGCGAACCGTTCGTGATGGAGGCGGGCGATTGCGTGCTGCAGCCGCCGCATATCCGCCACCGCGTCCTCGAGGCCTCGGACGGGCTCGAGGTCATCGAACTGGCCTGCCCCGCCGAGCACGAGACGTCCCTGGACCACGAGATGCCCCTGCCCACCGGGCGGCACCGGCCGGAACGCGAGTACGGCGGGCAGGCGTTCGCGCTGCACCGGGCCCGCGGGGCGGCGTGGACGCCGCGGCCGGGCAGCGCATTCGAGGCCCGCGACATCGGCCTTCGACCGGCCACGCGCGGCCGGGTGGACGTCCATGTACTGCGCCCGCGCGCGGACGCTCCGGACGACGCCCGCTACGACGTGGCCCGGGAAGGCAGCTTCACGTTCCTGTTCGTCCTCGCGGGCGCGTTGGCGGTCGCGCTGGACGAGCGTCCAGCCGCCCGGCTCGGCGCAGACGGCACCTGCGTGATCCCGGCGTCGTCGACGGTTCGTGTCGGCGACTGCTCCCGCGACCTGGAGCTGCTGGAGGTCACCCTGCCGGGGACGTAAGGGATAACCCGCCACCGGCGTCACAGTGCCCGCGCGGGCCGGGCCGCCGTATTTCCGCCAGGGGTGTCAGGCGCCCGCGCGCCTGTCCACACCCCGACCTTCCCAAGGAGTCATCATGAACGCATCGATTCGCTGCCTCGCCGCATCGGCCCTGCTCTGCCTGTCGTCCCTCGCGCTCGCGGCCCCCTCGGGCCACGGTGACTGGGTCTACCCGGTCGTCAAGGGTTACGGCGGGGTGCACCCGCTGCCGAACGCGGCCGTGCAGCCGGACAAGGACACGGCCTACAAGGCCTTCTTCTACGTGACCTGGGGCAGCGACAAGCCCTCCGACGTGAACCCGGGCCTGGTGCATGTCGCCCGCGCCGTGAACGTAATGGCCGAGGCCGACGTGCCCTTGTCGCACCTGCATTACGTGGCGCTGATCCACGAGAAGGCCATCGTCACCACGCTGAAGAACGACTACTACCACCTGCGCAAGGGCACGGACAATCCGAACCTCAAGCTGCTGCACGAACTCCACCAGGCGGGCGTGAAGCTCCTGGTGTGCGGGCAGGCGCTGGCGGGCGCGAAGATCAAGCACGCGTGGATCGACCCCGACGTCGAGGTGAGCCTGTCCGCCCTGTCGGACCAGATCATCTACGGCGACAAGGGCTACGCGTTCGTCGACCTGTAACGGGGCGGAGGCCGCGGCGACGGACTCCGTGCCGCCTGACGCCTGGATTATTCGTCCGCGACTTCGTCACGGCCTGGGACGAGGTGATGAACCTCGACCGTTTCGATCTCGCCTGATCGGGCAAGCCGCCCCGCAGACGCCGCCCGACTCCAAACCCGGTGACAGCATGACGTCGCACAGGTCCGGCACGTCGCTCTCCGCGCCGGTGCGCTACGTCGGAAACGGGTCCGGCATCACGTCGCGCGTGGACGTCACAGAGCGCGCTGCAGCTCCGCGGCGCTGACGACCGTCGCCTGGCGCGGGAACACCTTGTCCATCAGGCAGGCGTGCACATCGGGATCGTTGTCGGCGCAGCAGTCTCGGACCACGACGAGGCGGTAGTCCGCGTCGGCCGCGTGGCGCAGCGTCGAGAGCACCACGCCGCTGGTCGCGATGCCGCCCATGACCAGCGTGTCGACACCGTTCGCCCGCAGGATCATCTCGAGGTCCGTGCCCATGAAGGCACCCACCCGGTGCTTCGTCACGACGGGCTCGCCGGCCTCCGGCGCCACCCTTCGATGCACGTCCGAGGCGATGCCGCCGGACTCCCGGATGCGGCTGAAGATCGCGTTGCGCGGGCTGATCTCCGGGCAGCCTTCCCGGAAGCCGACGACGACGTAGATCACCCGCAGGCCGCTCCGGCGCGCGGCCGCGACGACGCCGGCCGTCGTCGCCAGCAGCGTGTCCTGCGCGTCGGCATAACGCGCCACGATCGGCGTCTGGAAATCCATCACCAGCAGCGCGCTGCGCGCCGGATCGAGCGTCAGTTCGCTCATTCGCCCTGCTCCTTCCGGGACCGGCCCAACATAGCCCATACCCCGTCGAGGTGGCGGTCGGGTCAGCCCGCCTCCGGCCAGCGGAACAAGTCCGCGTAGTCGGCCCCGGTGCGGGCGCAGGCACGCCAGGCGAGACCGCCCACGGCCATGGCGTCGCGGACGCTGGGTGCGACCAGGGCCAGGGACCGGGCGGCGGCGCGGTCGCGCATCCGCTCGACGCGCGAGCGGCGCATCACGGACAGGGCCCAGTCCGGCAGGAGCGCGGCCCCGGCGCCGAGGAACAGGCCGCGGCTGAGGCCGGGGAACGGGATCGGGAGTCGTATCGCCGTCAGCACGGACAGCAGTTCGCGGGTGCGCGCGTCGAAGACCAGTTCGGGCCGCACGGTGTCGAAGAACGCCTCCAGGTCCGTTAGCGACTTCGGCACGCCGCGGGCGCCGAGGGCTTCGGCGACACGGGCGGTTTCCCGCAGGTATCGGTCCTGCATCTCCGCCGGCACGCGACTGTGGCAATACGTCTGGTAGCCCTGCAGGTAGCACCAGGCCTGCGTGCAGTGGACCCAGTTGAGGAGGTGCGGGTCCTCGGCGCTGTAGGGACGGCCATCCGCGGCGGTACCGTGCACCTTGCGGTGGATGGCACGCACCCGCTGGATCGCCTGCTCGGCCGGTTCGCGGGGGGCGTAGGTGGTGCGCGCCACGAAGGCGATGGTACCGCGCAGGCGCGCGAGCGTGTCGCTGCGGAAGTCGGAATGGTCCCAGACGCCGGCGAGCGCCAGCGGATGCAGGGCCTGCATCATGAGCGCGCCGAGTCCGCCGGCCATCATGCTCGGGAAGTCCGCGTGGATCTTCCAGGTGACCGTGTCCGGTCCGAACAGGCCGGCATCGCCCGCCGGATGGTCGTAGTCGGGCGTCGGTCCTTCCTGCCGAAGCACCTCGATCGCCCAGTTGCGCAGCCGCCTCCGGGCGGGCGGCGGCAGGAGCTTCACGCCCGGCAGACGCAAGGACGGTAGCCCGGATTGCGCGTCATTCGCCTTCAACGAAACACACTCCTCCAGTCGGACCCACGCGGCGCGCGGCTGAACCGCAGCCAACCTTATGCAATCCGTTACACGGCGGCAACAAGCGGCCGGTTCGAAGCGGGCATAAACACCGGGTCGACGCGGCCGCAATGGTGGCCCCGGCCAGCGGGGCCGCGACTATTATCAGGCCGCCTCCAACGCACCCGGCGCAACCGGTCGGAGCACCGCCATGACAACGAGAGCCCTGGCCATCCTGCTACTGGCCGCCACGGCATGGCCGGCACCATCGGTGGCGAGGACAACCGGCACGCCGAGCAAAGCCTTCGTCGCGCAACAGTTCCAGATCTGGAACGCCGCCCTGCAGACCGGTGACCCGCAACGGGTCGCCGCCCTCTACTGCGCAACGGGCGCGGTGCTGATCCCGACGGTCTCGAACACCCTGCGCACGAGCCGCGCGGAAATCGCCGACTACTTCCAGCACTTCCTCGCCATGAGACCGGAAGGCGAGATCGACACGGCCTACATCCGGATCCTCGACCCGACCACCGCGATCGACTCCGGGATCTACACCTTTCATCTCGTCAAGGATCACAAGCCCGAGGACGTGCAGGCCCGTTACACCTTCGTCTATCGAAAGGTGAACGGGACGTGGTGCATCATCGAACATCACTCCTCGGCCATGCCGGAGACCGGACGGGCCGTTCAGGAGCGTTGACCGCCCGCGATAATCCCGGACATAACGGGCTGACGACTCGACGCCGCGCCTTGCTCGAGCGCCGTGCTACGATGCAAAAATGCCCGTTCCGGGCTACTTGCCCCGTCTCGTGTTGGGTGCGGAAAACCCGGCACGCCGGTGACGGCAAGGTTCATCACCGTCACACGGAAAGGGGAACATCAGGGATGAAGGTACCGGGGATATTGATCCCGGCAATCGCCATGATTGCCTCGGGACTGTTGCCCGCGAGCGCAGTTGCGGGCGGCGCCAACGGGAACGCAAACGCACCGCGCTTTACGGCCGACGGACGTCTCGTCCGCCCCAAGGGCTACTACCACTGGGTGTTCCTCACGTCGGACCTCGGCATGAGCTACAACGAGAAGGGAAGCGCCTCGGACCACCCGCCGTTCTCGAACGTGTTCGTCGATCGCAATGCCTACGAGGCGTTCCTGAAGACGGGGACGTGGCCGGACGGGACCGTTCTGGTGAAGGAATTCCGCGGCTCGGCCACGCGGGGCTCCATCAATCACCACGGCTATTTCCAGAAAGGCAAGGTGCTCGCCGTGCTCGTTCACGTGAAGGACGAAGCGCGGTTCAAGAACCAGGGCGGCTGGGCGTTCTACTCGTTCGGCGGTTCAACGACCAAGCCGGCGCGCATGATCCCGACGAAGGCGAGTTGCTATAGCTGCCACCGGGAGCACGGTGCGGTGGACACCACCTTCGTGCAGTTCTATCCGGCAGTGCTGCCCGTCGCGGAAAAGCACTCCACGCTCAGCGACGCCTACCTAAAGGCGCAGGCGGCAAGGAAGTAATCCGCACCGACGCCCGGCGGGGCGCCGCGTCCCCCCCGTATCGGCACTCGTTATAGCCCGCCTGCCGCGCATCCGCGACGGTGCTACGATTGGCCGCATTCCGGACTGCATGACGCGGGGTAAGGCCAATGGATCGGATCGCAGGTGTGCGCGCGAAATCGTCGCGCAGGGAATCGGGTTTCAAATGGCGCTCCGCCGCGGCGGCCGTGGCCCTGTCGCTCGGCGTGGCCGGGATGGCCGCGGCGCAGCCGGGCGGGATCAGCCGCGGCGACCGCTACGCGGGCGCGCCGTGGGCGACGCGCTCGCCGGTGCTGGCGCAGCACGGCATGGCGGCCACGGAACAGCCGATCGCCTCGCTCGCGGCCGTGGAGATCCTGAAGAAGGGCGGCAGCGCGGTGGACGCCGCGATCGCGGCCAATGCGGTGCTGGGGCTGATGCAACCGGTGCTGAACGGCATCGGGGGCGACTGCTTCGCGATCGTGTACGACCCGAAGACGCACAAGCTGTACGGCTACAACGGCTCCGGCTGGTCGCCGAAGGACCGCGACCTGAAGCAGATGCAGGCCGAAGTGAAGGCCGCCTACGAGAAGGCCGGCATGAAGGACAAGGGCGTCATTCCGCTCTACGGCTCGCTCGCCGTTACGGTGCCGGGCGTCGTGGATGCCTGGTTCGCACTTCACAAGCGCTTCGGCAAGCTGCCGATGAGCGAGGACCTCGCGCCGGCGATCCATTACGCGAAAGTCGGGTTCCCGGTGACGGAAATCGTCGCGAAGTACTGGAAGGGAAACTGGAAGGCCTTCAAGAAGCACCGCAAGCTGATCGAGGAGTTTTCCAACGCGAAGAACACCTACCTGATCGACGGGCACACGCCGCACCAGGGCGAAGTTTTCAAGAACCCCGACCTGGCGCACACGCTGTCGCTGATCGCCAAGAATGGCCGCAGCGCCTTCTACAAGGGCAAGATCGCGCACACGATGGCGAACTATTTCAAACGCATCGGCGGGGATCTTCGCTACTCCGACTTCGCGGATTTCCACGGCGCGTGGGTGCAGCCGCGTTCGGTCGACTACCGCGGCTACAACGTGTACGAGTTGCCGCCCAACGGCCAGGGCTTCGCGGCGCTCGAGATGCTCAATATCCTCAAGGGGTTCAACCTGCAGAAGATGGGCGTCGGCACGCCCGATACGCTGACGGCGGAGATCGAGGCCAAGCGCCTGGCGTTCGCGGACCTCTCGAAGTACTACGCCGACCCGCGCTTCTACAACGTGCCGATGAAGGGCCTGCTGTCCGACAAGTACGCCGCGAAGCGCCGCAAGCTGATTGACCTCAAGCACGCCAACCCGAACATCAAGCCCGGCAACCCGCGCCTGTTCAACGGCGACACGACGGACTTCGAGACCGCCGACGACAACGGCATGATGGTCTCGATGATCCAGTCCAACTACGCCGGGATGGGATCGGGACTGGTGGCGGACCACCTGGGCTTCATGTTCCAGGACCGCGGGGCGTTGTACTCGTTGCATCCGGGCGCCGCGAATGCGTATGCGCCGCGCAAGCGCCCGTTCCACACGATCATCCCGGGCTTCGTGATGCACAACGGAAAACCGTGGCTCGCCTTCGGGGTCATGGGCGGCTCCATGCAGCCCCAGGGCCACGTGCAGGTGCTGACGAACATGATCGACTTCGGCATGAACGTGCAGGAGGCCGGCGACGCCGCGCGTTGGCGCCACGTCGGCAGCCCCACGGCCACCGGCCTGCCCTCGAAGGGCATCGGCACGGTGGAGCTGGAGTCCGGCTTCGACAAGGGCCTCGGCAAGGCGCTCGAGGAACGCGGCTACAAGGTGGACTGGGTAAAGCCCGGCACCGGCGCGTTCGGCGGGTACGAGGCGATCATGTACGACCCCGTCAACCACGTGTACTGGGGCGCGAGCGAGATGCGCAAGGACGGCGAAGTCATCGGCTACTGAGCCGCCACCGCCGGTCTGCGCACGGGCGCGGGCGGTTTCTCGCCGCCCGCGCCTGCCCGGCCGGGCGGAACCCGAACTTGCCGCGACCGGTGTATGTTGCCGGGTGGCCAATTCCGGACGAAAGGACGACAGAGTTCATGCCGCATCCCGACTGGAACGACAGCTACGCGACCGGCGATGCGCCCTGGGATACCGGGGAGCCGGACGAGCACCTGGTGGCCTTCGTCCGCTCGGGCGCCGTGCCGCCCGGCCGGGCGCTCGACATCGGCTGCGGGACCGGCACCAATGCGCTCTGGCTTGCCGGCCAGGGCTTCGAGGTGCTCGGCGTGGACCTGGCCCCCCTGGCGATCGACAAGGCGCGCGCCAAGGCGGCCGGGACAAAAGGACACTGCCGTTTCGAGACCCTGAACTTCCTCGACGGAGACGCTCCGGACGGCCCTTTCGACTTCGTATTCGATCGCGGCTGCTTCCACGTTTTCGACGAGGCCGGCGACCGCGAACGCTTCGCCGCGCGCGTGGCCGCGCTGCTCGAACGCGGCGGCCGCTGGCTGAGCCTGATCGGCAGCACCGAGGGGCCCGAAAGGGACTCGGGGCCGCCGCGCCGCTCGGCCCGCGACGTCATGAACGCGATCGAGCCGTCGCTGGAAATACGGGAATTCCGCTCGATCGAGTTCCATGCCGACCTGCCGGAACCCCCCGCCGCGTGGTTTTGCCTGTCCCGGTGCCGGGACGTTCCCGCGGTTCCCTCGACGCAGCACGACTGAGGGACGCCGCACGATAGCGCGCCGGAACCGCACGGCGAGGATCAGCGCGTACAACAGCTCCGAATGGACCGGCAAGCCAAGCCGGTTCGCGCAATTCCGGTGTCGACTCCTTTGTGTTCGCAATCGACCCGGAGCCCGGATGCGAGAACATCCGGCGCCAGAACCGAGGAATTTTCATGCCCGCCTTTGCAGAGCTTCCCATCCCCACCGAGCGACTCGTCCTGCGCCCCTACCGCGAGTCGGACGCACAAGCCGTGTTCGGGCTCTTCTCGGACCCGAAGGTCATGCGGTACATGAGCACGCCGCCGTGGACGGCCGTCCAACGGGCACGCGACGTCATCGCCCGCGACATCGCGGCGATCGACAAGGGCGAAACCCTGAGCCTCGCGATCGAACGCACCGGGGATGCGCGCCTGATCGGGCAGTGCGTGCTGTATCAATTCTCGGAGACCTGCCGCCGGGCCGAGATCGGCTACTCGCTCGTCTCGTCGGCGTGGGGCAACGGCTACATGCACGAGGCGCTCTGCGCGCTCATCGATTACGGGTTCGGGCGCCTCGACCTCAACCGCATCGAGGCCGACATCGACCCGCGCAACGAAGCCTCCGCCCGCAGCCTCGACAGGCTCGGCTTCGTGCGCGAGGGCTTGCTGCGCGAACGCTGGATCGTCGGCGGCGAGGTGTCCGACAGCCTCCTGTACGGCCTGCTGCGGAGCGACTGGCGAAAGCGTTCCCCGGAACGGGCGTAGGCCGCCGCGACCCGGTCCTCAGTGCTGCGGAACCGCGGCGAGCGCCGCATGCAGCGCGACGGGCGATCGCAGGTACTCGTGGATATAGTGCAGGGTGACGGCACCTTCGCCGACGGCGGAGGCGACACGCTTCACGGAGCCCGAACGCACGTCGCCGGCGGCGAATACCCCCGGCAGGCTCGACTCGAACCGCAGCGGCGCGCGAAGCGGTGAGCCCGGCGCCGACTGCGGCGGGAGATCCGTTCCCGTGACGATGAACCCGTGCCGGTCACGCTGCACCGCCTCCCGAAGCCACTCCGTATGCGGGACCGCACCGATCAGGACGAAGAACACGTCTGACGGGATGCGCTCTTCGGCGCCGGTGGCGCGATCCCGGATCATGACGCACTCCAGGCGTTCCCCGCCGTCGACCGAAACCGCCTCGGACCGCACGCGGACCTCGACGTTGGGAAGCTGCGTTATCTGGCGCACCAGGTAATCCGACATGCCGGCTTCGAGGGTTGCCTGCCGCACGAGCAGCGTCACCTTCCGCGCGTTGCCCGCGATCGATACGACGGCCTGGCCGGCGGAGTTTCCGCCCCCCGCGACGACGACGTCCTTGCCCCGCATGCCCAGTGCCTCGCTCCCGGCCGCGTAGAAGACGCCGGCACCGACATAGCGTTCGAGGTTGGGGATACGGAGCCGCCGGTATGTCGCGCCGGTGGCGATCAGGACGGCCCTTGCGGTGATCTCCGACCCGTCCGAGAGACGGACCCGGCGCTGCCCGCCGCTCGCCGTCAGGGCCGCGGCGTCGCGGGCCAGGACGTACTTGGCCCCGAACAACCAGGCCTGCTGGTAGGCCCGCAGCGCCAGTTCCAGCCCGCTGATGCCCGCCGGAAAACCGAGGTAGTTGCGTATGAGCGAGCTGGTGCCGGCCTGCCCGCCCACTGCCTCGCGCTCCACGATCAACGTCTTGAGGCCCTCCGACGCCCCGTAGACGCCGGCGGCGAGGCCGGCGGGCCCCGCGCCCACGATCAGCAGGTCGCACGCGGTGTCGTGCGGATCCGTGCGGCCGAGTTCGTCGGCGAGCTCGGTATTCGACGGCTCGATCAGTACGCGGCTGTCCGGCATGATCACGACGGGCAGCCGGGAGCCGTCGAGCCCGATCTGCCGGAGGAGTTGCGCACCCGGGCCCGACGCCGCGGCATAAAAGCCGTGCGGAATCCCGGAGCGCTCGAGGAAAACGCGGACGTCGTGGGTCCGGGCCGACGGCTCGTTGCCGATGACCCGCACCAGTTCCAGGCGCGGGCCGTGCTTGCGGGTCCACTCCGAGAGGAACGCCCCGACCATCGGGAACAGGTGGACCTCGGGCGGGAACCACGGGCGCAGGATGTAGTTCTCGATCGTGCCGAACAGGCAGGCGTTGAGGATCGTCGGTGCCGCGCTCGAATCGCCCCAGGCGACGAGCAGGCCGCGCTGCGCGCCCGGGTGAATCGCATGCGCCTGGCGCAGGAAGTCCACGCCGTTGAGTTCCGGCATCCACTGATCGGCGACGATCAACGCGACCTCGCGGCCATCGGCGCGCAGGCGCCGGAGCGCGGTCAACGCTTCGCGGGGCTTGCCGTGGGCGGTGACCGCATAGTCGCGCCCGTAGCGGCGTTCGACCGCCGCATGCAACTCGGCCAAGGTCCCCGGGTCGTCGTCGACGATGACTATGGCGGGTCGGGCCATGGGCACGCCCTCCGTTCGAGCGCGGCACGCAGGGCATGACCGCGCCCCGTAGCCCGTCACGCTAGAGAAAGACGCCGCGCGGGGTGGTGACCGGCGTCAATATTGCGGTCGCGCCGCCGCGTGTAACCGCTTCGATACGCCTTGCAGAACGTCGCCACGCCCCGACCCGGCCCCCACTCCCGGTGCAGGCCGAGATAGCCGACGGCGTGGAATTCGCCGCAGGGCGCTGGCGGCGCCGGGGCCATAATGAACGCCGATGCGAACCGTTGCAGTCCCAAGAATGCGACATCGGGGAAGCTGCCATTGCGGCGCGGTGGCGCTGGAAGTCGAGGCGCCCGCGGACATCGAAGCGTACGAGTGCAATTGCTCGATCTGCACCCGAACGGGATTCCTGCACCTGATCGTCCCCGCCGCGGCGTTCCGGCTGGTGCGCGGTGCGGCGGAGTTGTCGGTCTACGCGTTCAACACCGGCACGGCGAAGCACTACTTCTGCCGGCACTGCGGTTGCCGGCCCTTCTATGTCCCCCGGTCGAACCCGGACGGCTACAGCGTGAACGTGCGCTGCCTGGACCGGTCAACCGTCACGTCACTGACACTGATGCCCTTCGACGGGCAGGACTGGGAGGCCAACGCCGGCCATCTCTCGCACTTGTCCCGTTAGCGAAGGGCGTGCGGCGCCGGAACGTAAGGGCCGAGCGCGGGATGTTGACCCGCGCCCCAGCAAACCGGTGCCCAGCGCCAACAGCACGAGACCGATGATGAACGGCACGACGTTCACGCCCCCGGCGCCGGGCCCGTGAGGGACGGAAGGACGCTACCTCGGCAGAGTCGCCATGTAGATCCCGGCCCAGCCGTTCTCGTCGTTCCCCATGCCGGCGTCGATCACCAGGTAGCCGCCGCGGAACGCGTCGCGTTCGATCCCCAGCTCCGTCACCGGCAGGGGAGCACCGGATTCAGGATCGAATGCCTCCGGATCGAGGCGCGTACCGGGAATGCCGGTCGTGACCAGGGCGCGCAGACGCGTCGGGCCCGGCCCCTCGCCCAGGTAGATGCCGTCCACCGGATTCACGGAGCGTCCGCCGGCCACCGGCCCGGTTCGCGCCTTAAAGGCCACGCGGAAGCGCGCGCCGTTACCGTGAGCGGGGCTGGACACGGCCATGAAGGCGCCGGCGCGCCAGCGGGCGGGCTCCCCGTCGCCCTCGCCCGTGCCCGGCACGTGGCCCGAGTAGTTCCAGTAGAGGAAGTCCCGGAAATCGCCGGGGGACGTCGCCACCGTATGCAGCTGACGGGTCCGGAGGTCGTAGACGAAGATACCCTGATGCACGGGCACCTGAACGGTGAAGCCTTCGGGGTAGCGCGCGGCGCAGTACGCGATACGATCCCGGTTGCCTTCCGTCGGGCACGGCAACACCCGTGACATGGTGTCCGTCCCCCACGCGCCCCAGAACGCCACCAGCCGGCCGTTGAAGGACAGGGCCTCACCCAGCCGGTTGAACCGGGCGCCGGGCACGCCGGGGACCGGCCCGCCAATGGAAACGAGCGCCCCGAGAGCCGGGCGCGGCCCGTCGAGACGCGCCCGATAGATGCCGCCGAGCGTGGGCGCGTCCTCGTCGTCGAAGCCGGCGAAAACGGCCATCCGGCCGGCCGCGCTGGGCGGCGCGACGGAACCGAAGACGGTATCGGTGCCGGGTATCGGCGTATCGACGTTGTTGGCGATCAGCACCACCGGCAGATCACCGCCCGCCGGCGACAACGCGTTACGGTCGGGCAGGAAAAGGGGTGCGTCCGTCAATTCCCGGTAGTACACGCCGGTGCGGGATACGCCGTCCCGGGTGTAGTTGCCCTTGAAGACAATGACGTCGCCGTCGGTCACGGCGGGAGCGCCAGGGAAAACATCGAAGGACGTGCCGGAACTCCCCGGCACCTGCAGGAACCGGAAATACGGGATGGCGCCGAGCCTGGCCGCACCGGTGACGAGAACGCCGAACGGGTCGGTGTAGATGCCGGAGGTCCCGGCCTGCCCGATCACCGCGCCGGTGTCGTCCACAACCTGCCAGACCGGCGGGTGATTGCCGCGCACGGCGATCGTCGACGAGTCGATGTCGATGCGCGGAAATGACGGGGACTCGGTAAAGACGCTGCCGCGGTTGTCGGGCGGGGGCACGACGGTATTGCGATCCAGCACGCGCACGATCGGACCGGCCGCAGCCATGTCGCGCGTGTAGATGCCCTGCACGGGTTCACCAGTCCCGCCGCCACCCCGGCTGCGGGCACGGAACACCACCAGCCCCGCGGCGTTGACGGATGGCTGGTTGAAGCTGTTGAAGTGGCGGCACCCGGCGCCGGGGACGACCGGGTCGCAGACCGGGGTGGGCATGTAGTCCGCATCGTTCACGACCGTGACCCAACCCGGTCCCCGCGCCTGGGCCGGCGCGGCGTGTGCGCCGCCGAATGTCGACGCTGCCAGCACGAGCGAGAAGGTCAGCCACCAAAGCGTTTTCATCACATTGCCTCCATCACCGCAGCGGCCGGGAAAGCGCAACGCTTCCCCGGCCGCTGCCTTCACGTCACCGGATCACCGGTACGATCCGTCGGTCGAGAGCAGGCGGGGCAATCTAGCCGCCGCCCCCGCCGCGGTGACCGGAGTTGCCTCCGCCACCGGCCTGCCGGACTTCCGTTGTCTCGGTAACGCTGTCGTTGCCCGCGTTCACGTCATTTGCGGCGCGCGCCGTGGCCGTCCAGGTAATGGTGGTTGGGTAGTCCACGGTGAAGTTGCCCGTCCACGCCTGGCTGCTTCCGGCCGTGATATCGAACGTGAACGAGCGCGGGAAGGTCGGTATTTCAGCCCCGGTGGAATCGACCGCGTCGAGCGTGGCCGTTCCCGTTGCCGCATCCGGACCCGCGTTCGCGACGGTCAGGGTGAACTCCCGTCCTTCGGTTCCGGCCACCATGCGCACCGGCACCTCGAGGCCGGACTTGTCGCTGATCGACACGTCGCTGTGCGTTTCCGTTCCGGAAGACGTGCAGGGCACCGGCGTCGCGTAGTCGCCCGGTACCGGCCAGGTGTGCGCGAAGTCGATGACGGCCCGGGCGTCGTCCGCCGCCTGAGCAAAGCCGCGGATGTTCTGCGCCGTGAAGGTCTTGTCCGCCGAAAGCTGCGGGACGGCATCCAGGATCGGCCCGCGCTCAATCCGGAACGTCGGAAGCGCGGGGTCCTGTACGGCGAGATATTCGAACCAGCCGTCCGCCGGGCCGCTCGCAGGGATATAGGCCGGGTCGGGCAGCGATCCGAAGTTGTTCGTGCGGTTGTAGCTGTAGGCCGAATAAAGCAGGTAGCACTTGCGCACCATCTTCACGACGCCATTGACCTCTTCCTTGACCTCGATGCATTGCTTCGGCAGGTAGGTCGATACGGTCTCGTCGGTCAGGCCCAGGATCTGGTTGGCGTAGACCACCATGTCCATGGTGACCTTGCCCGTCTTGTCCGCGGCCGCACCCAGGCTGCGCGCCGCCGTATCGAGCACGTTCTGCTGGCCGTTTCCGCCCGGCAGCCCGATCGGGGACGCGACGGTACCCAGGTAGCCGTCGAGCATGAGCTGGCGATAGATCGCCAGGTTCTGCGTCGGGGAGTCGATGGCTCCCGATGTCACCGTCCCGTCGTCATGCACGGTGCTGAGCACCAGACGCCCGGACGGGTCGAGACTCTTGCAACTTGCAGTCGCGAGTCCGACTTCGGCTTCTTCCAGCTGGGAATCCAGCACCGTGGTCGGGGCGCGCATCACGCTGGTACGCCCGAAGTCCACTTCCTGCGCGTATTGCTCGTAGCCCGGCAGGATCGCGCAGGTCTGCGGCTCCACGGGGATGACACAGGACTCCGTCGACGATGATGGCGTGCAGCCCGCATAGGCCTCGGCCGCGTCGCCGGCCGTCATCGCCGGGAGCGCAACACCGGGCGCCGCCAGCGGCTGCCTGCAGGCTTCCGGCGTAAGGATGGGGATCCCGTTTGCGTCGCGGAACAGGACATAGAGGTCGCCCAGGTCCGGAGCCTGCGACCCTCCGCCTCCACCGCCACTGCCTTTGCCGTTGCCATTGCCGCTGGGCGCGGCGTAAGCGCCGGCGCTCCATGTCGCGGCGGCAAACAGTGCGACTGCAAAAACCCCAAGCCGATGCATTGTCTTGCTTCGAGAAGTCATGTTCGGGGCCTCCCGTGACGTTCATTTCCGGACGCGAAACGTCGTGGCGGAGCAGCCAGACGATTCCCGACCACTAAATCGCAAGCACGGGCGAGAGTGTCGGCAATGGCCCGGCACGAGGCACTGACGACGATCAGTTCGGACAGATCCGTATGGGATCGACAACACGTTGCAAGTCTTCCACCCCCCGTGCTGCGGGGATCCCCCGATCGATACGGCAGGGCACGCGTGCCGGAACCGACAGGCTCCCAACGCGGCAGTGAATCAGGGAACCGGCCCCGGGAGAACACCGGACGAAGCGGCGCTCGGATGAATGTCGAAAGACGCGTTCCGCCGCCATTCCGGCCGGCGCACCCGCGGCCGGACTCAGCAGTTGGATCGCGCAGGACGGGGCTCGGCTGCGTCCTGCGCCTTAAGCGAGCCGGAGGCCCCCTGGCTGACCCGAAGCCGGCCGTCACTCCGCAACGGCGGCCATCGCGGTGGAAGACCGCCCGCCACGCGCGCGGAACGGGCCGCCCGGCCCTGACCTGGGTCAGCCCCCGCCACGCCGGCCGCGACTATCCTGAACGTCATCCCGGTCTCGCTGCCCGGGCGGGCATCCGGCGCAAGGGGGACGCATGAGCGCAGCGGCTCGTTTCTTCCGCAGGCTGCTCGGCGACGTCGGCTACGTGTTCCACTTTTCCGTGCTGATCGTGGCCGGCTTCGTGACCGTGGCGATGATGGACCCGGCCGGCGTGGAACGCACCGCCCGGCGGGTGCTGGACGTCACCGCAACGAACGTCGGCTGGATGTACCTGGTCGCGACCAGCGGCTTCGTCCTCTTCGTGCTCTTCCTGGCGGTGTCGAAGTTCGGCAACGTGCGCCTGGGGCCGGAGGACGAACCCCCGGAGTTCAGCTTCCGGAGCTGGCTGGCCATGATCTTCGCCGGTGGCATGGGCGTGGGCCTCGTGTTCTGGGGCGTGGCCGAGCCGATGATTCATTTCAACAACCCGCCTCTCGGGCTCGCCGAGCCACGCACCATCGGCGCCGCCCAGATCGGCATGCGTTACGCCTTCTTCCACTGGGGGCTGCACCAGTGGGCGAACTTCACGCTGGTGGGCCTGGCGATCGCCTATGTGCGCTTCCGGCACAACAGCCGGGGGCTGATCAGCGAGGCGTTCCGGCCCCTGCTCGGAGCATATGTAGACGGCGGCTGGGGCAAGGCGATCGACATCCTCGCCGTGATTTCCACCATTTTTGGCGTCGCCACCACCCTCGGCCTCGGCGCGCTGCAGGTGAACAGCGGCCTGGCGCGCACTACCGGGATGACCTACGGCACGCCGGACCAGGTCCTGATCATCGCCGGACTGGGCGCCTTGTTCATCGCCTCGGCCATGACGCCGCTCGACAAGGGCATCCGCTGGCTCAGCAATGCCAACATGATCCTCGCCGCCGGGCTGCTTGCCTTCGTGCTGCTCCTCGGCCCGACGTCATTCATCTTCAGCGAGCTGACGCAAACGATGGGCGAGTACCTGGGCAATCTCGTCCAGATGAGTCTTGTGACCACACCCTACTCCAGCCAGGAGTGGGTCAAGCAATGGACGATGTTCTACTGGGCCTGGGGGCTGAGCTGGGCGCCGTTCGTGGGCAGCTTCATCGCACGCATCTCGCGCGGGCGCACGATCCGCGAGTTCGTGTTCGGGGTGATGATCGTCCCGGTGGGCCTGAGCATCCTGTGGTTCGGGACGTTCGGCGGCAGCGCGATCCACTTCCAGCTTTTCGAGCACGTGGATATCGCCGGCGCCGTCGCCAGAGAAGTGCCCGCCGGTCTCTACACGCTGCTGGACCAGTTCCCCGGCGGCGCCTGGGCGGCGCTCGCGGCCGTCGTGCTGGTCTGCGTCTTCGTGATCACCTCGGCCGACTCGGCGACCTTCGTGCTCGGCATGTTCACATCGAAGGGCGTGCTCAATCCCACGCGCTTCGTACGCGTGCTTTGGGGTGCGCTGACGCTCCTGATGGCGGTCGCCCTGCTGCTGGGCGGCGGCCTGCAGGGACTTCGCACCGTGTCGATCGTCGCGGCGTTCCCTTTCATGCTCCTCATGGTGCTGATGGCCTTCGCCCTCTACCGGGACCTGACAAAGGAATTCTGGCAGCGCGAGGCGAGGGAAAGGCTGCTGCGCACACGGATCGAGACGCTGCTCCTGCGCGAGTCCGAGCGCGAGGCGCAGCGCGCCGCAGAGGAGGAGATCCATCCGACGGCGCCGGAAGCCGCCAACCGGGGGGACGAGGGGACGGAGCCTCCCGCCGCGCCGGAGGAAACACGGGAATAGGCGTCGGGACGCACCGAAGCTGACGGGCGGCAACGCGCGCCAGGCACGGCGCCGGGTCCGCGTCCGCGCATGACGATCTCGTGCAGCAGGCGCAGGGCCCACTGCAACGCAACTGTCGCCAGTCGAGGGCACTCCGGGCGACGTGAAGGAATTCGCCGCGGCGTTTCCGGACGCGAAGGATTCGCTGACTTTCAGGACAGTGCGCCGCCTGGACCGGTCGAGCGTCGAGCCACTGACGCTGATGCCCTTCGACGGCCACAACCGGGAGGTCCACGCCGGCCCTCCCTCGCTCTTGTCACGTTAGCGACTGGACGTGCGGCGTCGCAAGACAATTCAGCGCCGACGGCGCCATTCGCGCAGCGCCGTTACCGCGAGCGCCACGCCGACGAGCGGCAGCACGAATCCGAGCATCGCCAGAGCGTAAGGGCCGAGCGCGGGATGGTGCCGCACCTGGAGCACCAGATAGGCGATATAGCCCCCATAGGCGAGCAGGAACAGACCGCCCTCCCATCGGGCGATCACATGGCCGGTAAAGGCCGCCGGGAGACAGGCGACGGCGGCAGCCAGCATGACCAGCATGCCGAAACCGAGCACGCCCGGCGCAACCGAGAGCCCCGAGGGGGCCGCAAGCGCCGCCAGGCCGAGTACGCCGAGGATGTTGAAGATGTTGCTGCCGATAACGTTGCCGACGGCGATGTCGCGCTCACCCCGCACTGCGGCGACGAGGGACGTGGCGACCTCGGGCAGCGACGTCCCGACCGCCACCACCGTGAGGCCGATTACCAGTTTGCTCACCCCGAGTGCGGTGGCAAAAGCGACGGCTGCAGCGACGAGCCAGCGGGCCCCGAGCACGAGCAGGCCGATTCCGGCGGCGACGAAGAGAAGTTGCACCGCAGGCTTCCGCTCCCACGCGCGCGGGACCGGCGCGTCGAGCGCCTGCGTGTACTCGCGGCGAACGGCGGCGCGGGCACGCCGGCTCTGCCGGATGAGGAAAACCGTGTAGACCACGAGCAGCGCGACCAACAGCGCCCCCTCCCACCGGCCCAGACGGCCGTCGAACGCGAGCCCCCACAACAGCAGCGACACGCCGATCATCACGGGAAGCTCCTGACGGATCACCTGCGGACTCGCCGCGAGCGGGACGACGAGCGCCGAGAGACCCAGCACCAGAAGCACATTGCAGATGTTGCTGCCGACGACGTTGCCGATCGCCAGGCCGGCCTGTCCGGCGATGCCGGACTGCACCGAGACCGCCAACTCGGGGGAGCCGGTCCCGAAGGCGACGACCGTGAGGCCGACGACCAGCGGCGACATCCCGAACGCCAGCGCCAGGCGCGAGGCGCCGCGCACGAGCAATTCCGCGCCCAGCGCGAGGAGCACAAGCCCGAGGACGAACAGCAGGACGGTCACGTGCCCTCCCGCGCGGCCCGGCCGCAACCGCGCCGGCTCCGTGTCTACCAGCGCGATGATAGCGGCACGCCGCCACGCCGGGGGTGGCGGTGGCGGTCTTTGCGGACAACGCCCCGGCGGGCCGGCAGGCCCGCCGGGGCACGGGCGGTGCTCGCGGTTATGTCACCGGGCCGCCGAAGGGGACGGGCCGGCGCTGCGGCGCCGACTCCACGCGGTCGCGGCCCTTGCGCTTGGCCTCGTAGAGCGCGGCATCGGCCTGCTTGAGCAGCTCCGCCCCGGTCAGCGCCGAGACGGGCGGCATGGCGGCGACGCCCACGCTAATGGAAAGCCGGATATCGCGGCCGCCCACCTTGACGGGATTGTCGCGAATGCTTCCGTGCAGCCGCTGGGCCAGGGCCTGCGCGCTGTAGCGCGCCGTCTGCGTCATGAGCACGACGAACTCCTCGCCGCCGATGCGCGCCAGCACGTCCTGCTCGCGCAGTCCCGCCTGGATCACGCGCACCAGCTCGACGAGCACCGCATCGCCGACGTGGTGCCCGTAGGTGTCGTTGATGCGCTTGAAATGGTCGATATCGATCACGAGCAGCGCCGCCGGCGGGCGCAGGGCCTCCAGCAACCGCATCACCGCACGCCGGTTGGCGGCACCGGTCAGCGGATCGGTATCCGCGATTTCACGCAGCTCGCGGTTGTGCGCCTTCGAGTCCTCGAACAGCCCCTCCAGGTCTTCCTGGAGTTCCACCTGGCGCCGCAGCGTGCGGTGATAGCGCCGCCATACGTCGGTGCGCAGCATCAGCCAGGCGGCGATCACGACGCAGGCCAGCGTCACGACGGGATCGGCGTAAAGGGCGACGGCGACCAGCGTCGCCGTGCCCGTGGTGGCGAGGCGCACGTAGAGGATTCCCGGCATGGCGGCGTACGGCCCCATGATCGTCCCGAACACCATGATGAACAGGAAGATGCCGAGCGACGGGCCGCTCAGGGTGGGCAGCATCAGGAACGGGCCGATGCCCCAGATCATCCCGTAGACCGCGCTGACGGCCAGGAACCCGAGCGCCTTGCGGTCCGTGTCCCGTTCGAACTCGCCCGCGCGCCGGAGCCTGGCCGCGTACAGCCGCGGCAGCAGTCCCGCGAGGATCACGACCAGAACCCAGGCGGCCTGAAGCCCGCTGCGCGTGTCGGCTATGATCAACCCGGCGAGGATAGCCAGCGTGACGCTGTTGCTGACCAGGCTCCTGGGGTTGACGGCCGCGCAGAGGCCCGCGAGCAGGCGGGCCCGGGTGCGGGGGCGAGCACCCTGCCAGCCCGTCAGGCGATCCAGCCAGCGCGGCGACGGCTTTGCGCCGCTCACGCGGCGGTTCCCGGCGCCGGGCGCCGGACCGCCCACCGCATCGACCCCCCCTCGGCAAAACAGATGGCACTCATGGACATGAAAGAACGCATTCCCGAACTGGCTGACCTGGTCGTAACTACGTCACCGCTCGTTCAGAATATAACCAACCTCGTGGTCCAGAACGACACGGCGGACGCGATTGCCGCCGTCGGCGGTACCCAGGTGACGCTCCACACCCTGGAGGAAGCGCGGCCGATTGCGGATATCTGCTCGGCCCTGGCCCTCAACCTCGGGACGCTGGACGAGAATCTGCTGCGCAGCGCCCGCATCGCCGTGGAGACGATGAACGGGCGCGGGCGCCCCTGGGTGCTGGATCCGGTGGCGGCCGGACTGACCGCCTACCGCGGCGACGCGGCGCTGGAATTCCTGGGACTCGGTCCCGCCGTGCTCAAGGCGAATGCCAGCGAGGTGCTGGCGATTGCGTCGGAAGGGCCGCGCGGCCACGGCGCCGACAGCGTCGATCCCGTGGAAGCCGCGGCCGACGCGGCCGGGGAACTGGCGCGGCGCCACCGCTGCGTCGTGGTCGTCACCGGGGCCGAGGACCTGGTGACGGACGGCGTGCGCACGGCCACGGTCCGCAACGGCCACCCGATGATGGGCCGCATGATCGGGGCCGGCTGCATGCTCACGTCAGTGATGGGCTGCTTCCTCGCCGTCGGCGACGATCCGTTCGAATCGGCGGTCGCCGCCGCGGCCTGCTTCGGCGTGGCCGGCGAACTGGCGGCCGAGCGTTCGGCCGGCCCCGGCACCCTGAAACCGCAGCTGATCGACGCACTCCACAACCTCGAGACCGGGACGCTGCAGTCCCGGCTGCGCGTCGCCTGAAGGGTCGCCACCGGCCTCCAACCCGCTCTGATACGGTGACCGCGGCCGGCCGGTGACCCGGCCGGAGACAAGCCTAAGGAGGTGTCTATGGAACGGACCGCACGGTGTTCCTGCGGCTCGGTGACGATCGCCGCCACGGGCGAACCGGGCGCCGTGGTCGCCTGCCACTGCCTGGAGTGCCAGCGCCGAACCGGATCGGTCATGGGCGTGGGGGCCTACTACCCGGAGGAACAGGTCGCCATCACGGGCGAGACCCGCGAGTACGCGCGCGGCACGGCCTCCGGCAACATCTTCCGGCGCCACTTCTGCCCGAAGTGCGGAACGAGCACGCACTGGTACGTCGGCAAGAAGCCCGGCGTGGTCGGCATCGCCGTCGGCGCATTCGCCGATCCCGGCTTCCCGGCGCCCGTTCGCTCGGTCTGGGAACAATCGAAGCACGAGTGGGTCGAGGTATCGCCGGCCACGCAACACTTCCCCCGCGGGCGCGGCTGACCCTGAGAGAATCCCGGACGAGACATTGCACGGCTTGATCCCGTGAGGCCGGGACGCCGGCGCACAATACCGGCATTCCATGTTCCGGTCCCCGGAGGTTGATCATGCAGGCATACCGCATCCTGCCCGGCAAGGGCATAGCGGGGCTCGAACGCGTCGACTGCCCCGTCCCGGACCCCGGCCCCGGCGAGGTGCGCGTGCGGGTGCGCGCCGTGTCGCTGAACTACCGCGACCTGACGATCGCCGGCGGGCACTATCCGACAAGCGGCGACGGGGGCGTCACGCCCTGCTCCGACGGCGCGGGTGAAGTCGTCGCCGTGGGCGACGGCGTTACCCGCTTCCAGCCCGGCGACCGCGTCGCCGCCGCCTTCTTCCCGCGCTGGGTCGACGGCGAGATCGCCGCACCCAAGCTGGCCGGGGCGCTCGGCGCGGGCCCCGAGGGCATGCTGGCCGAAGAGGTGGTCGCGCGCGAAGACGCGCTTGCCGCCGTGCCCGCGTCGCTGGACTTCGCGCAGGCCGCCACGCTGCCCTGCGCGGGCGTGACCGCCTGGAACGCGCTGTTCCTCACGGGCGCGGCAAAGCCCGGCGACACGGCCCTGCTGCTCGGGACCGGCGGGGTCTCGGTCTGGGGCCTGCAGCTGGCGAAGGCGGCCGGATTGAACGCCGTCATCACCTCGTCGAGCGACGACAAGCTGGAGCGCGCCCGCGAACTCGGCGCCGATGCGACCGTGAACTACCGGAGCACCCCGGAATGGCAGGACGAGGTCCTGCGCCTGACCGGCGGACGCGGCGCGGACGTGGTGCTCGAGGTCGGCGGCGAGGAGACGCTGCCGCGCTCCCTCGCGGCGGCGGCGATGAACGGGACGGTCGCGGTCATCGGCGGCGTAAGCGGTTTCGGCGCCGCGCCCGTCGAGCCGCGCGCCCTGCTCGCGGGCGCGAAGCGCCTGGCCGGTGTTTTCGTGGGCAGCCGCGTGATGCTGGAGGACCTGGGCCGGTTCGTGGACAGCGCCGGCATCCGTCCGGTGGTCGACCGCGTATTCGAGTTCGACGAAGCGCCTCAGGCGTTCCGTTACCTCGAATCCGGGCGGCACATCGGGAAGGTTGTCGTGACCGTCGGCGCCTGACGCGACTCCCCGGCGGACGCGAGAGCCGTGCGTGAGAAGCCCGCGGCGTTTGTGGTGCGCGGGCAGGCCGCTTATAGTTGCGAGGTACGCCGAGGGACCGCCAGCGGGCTGCCGACGACATGGACGCGGGAGAAATCATCGAGTCGCTGGAGGGCAATGCCGCACTCCCCGCTCCGTCGGACGCCATCATCGTGTTCGCCAATACGACGGCCCGGAGCGACCCCAATGCAAGACAACTGGGACCGCTGCTCGGCAAGGACAAGTCGGTCACCGACAAGCTGATACGGATCGCGAACTCGGCCAGCATGTCCCGGGGCACCCCGATCGACACGGTCGAGGGAGCGCTCGTGCGCATCGGGATACTGCAGGCCATCCCGCTGGCGATCGGCCTGTCCCTGATCGGCAACTCGCTGTCCGCGCGCCGCAGGAAGGGCGGGTTCGAGAAGACGTTCTGGCAGCGCAGCCTCGGCACCGCGAGCCTGATGCAGGCATTCGCGCCCTCCGGTGGCGGCCGCTCGGGGCCGGACACCACGTATTTCTCCTGCGGCCTTTTCGCCCACGTGGGCGAACTCGCCCTGGCCAGGCACTTCGGCGAGGATTACGTCACCGCCTGGCACGACACGCTGGGCATGGAACCCGCCGCGGTCATCGCCGCCGAGCGTGACGCCTTCGGCATCACGAGCCAGGACATCGCCGATATCCTGTTGTGGCGGTGGCGGGTCACGCCGCCCGTCGTGCGCGCGGTCAACGCCCTGGCGGAAGAAAAGCGCGAATCCGGATCGGGCGCTGCGTTCCTGAATACCCTCGTCGGGGCGTACCGGTTGTCGGGCGCCCTGGTCTCCTCGACCGCGGGCCTGGAACGACGCGAAACGCTCCGCGGCGAACTCGCCAAGGCATCGCCCGCCGATGCCCAGGAACGCTTCGCGCGCAGCCTCGAGCTCTGGAGCCGCTGGCACCGGGAATTCGAACTGCCGCGCCTGAACGTTCGCGCCGCGCAGACGCTCAAGATCGGCTCCCGGCAGTCCCAGCCCGGCATGCCGCCTTTCCCGGAAGCCTGGCTGGTCGCCGGAAGGGCGACGCGCGAGCGTCTTTGCCCCCTGCTGGAGGCGCTCGGCTGGCCCGTCTGGGAAACGGACCGCAAGCAGCAGTACCTTGACCGGCTCGAGTCGAAGGAATTGCCGGCGCTGCTGATCGCCGACGAAGAGATCAAGGGCCTTTCCGGGGCGGACGCATGCCGGCTGCGCCGGGCGGTTCCGGAGACGATGCCGGGCTACAACGTCATCGTCGGCGCGGGCGAACGCGAGGACATACCCGCTGACTGGTACGCCCTGTGCGACGACGTCATCGAGCCAGGGGCTAGCCGGGCCCGGCTTCTGGGGCGGATACGCGTCGCCACGCGCACCGCCTATCTCCTCCAGCACATGGCGTACTACGCAAAGGAAGACCCGATCGATCCGGCGACGGGCATCGTGGAGCCCGGCCGCCTGCGCAACCTGTTCGAGGAACACCTGAAGCAGGCCAGGGCCCGCCACGAGGAGTGCGCCGTTCTTCTGGTGCGTATCTTTTCGAGGAATCGCGAGACGGTGCCGCAGGATCTCGTCGAGATGGCCATGCTGCTGGGACGCAATATCCGGCGCCCGGACAGCCGGCGCATCGGCGACCTTCTCGTGAAGGGCCGCGACGATGCGCTATTGGTGCTGTCGCGCAACAGCGTGGACAACCTGCGACGTTTCGCGGAACGGGTTCAGGAGATCTGCGACGACAACCCGCTGATCCGGCAGCACTACGACTTCGCCATAGCCGGCTCGGTGCTCCTGCCCGAGAACTGCCGCGACCCGGACGCGTATCTCGACAACCTGCACGGAATGGCGGGCGAACCCGGGACGCCACCCGCGATCAAGCACACGGTTCGTTCCTGACGCCGGCCCGCCGGCGCCGTGACAGCCCGGCCACGGCACGCTATAGTCAACCTCCACTCCAGGGGGGACTGTCAATGGGTCGATTCTCGAGGACCTGGCGCCTGATGGGGGCGTCTTGGAGACTGCTGAAGACGGACCGCAAACTGGTGCTGTTCCCGGTGCTGTCCGGCATCGGCGTGGTGCTGGTGGCCATACCGTTCTCGATTCCGCTCTGGAACCGCCAGACGGTCGAACAGTTGCAGGCGCACCACCACGACCCGGGTTTCTACGCCCTGCTGTTCGTGTTCTACCTCTTCGCGTACCTGGTGACGATCTTCTTCAACTCCGCCCTGGTCGCCTGCGTGTTCAAACGCATGGACGGGGGCAGCCCGACGGTCGGCTACGGCCTGCGCACGGCCTGGGAGCGCTTTCCGCTGATCTTCGGCTGGGCGCTCGCCGCGAGCACCGTCGGGCTCATCCTGCGGATGATCGAGGAGCGAGTGGGATTCATCGGCCGCCTCGTCGTCTGGTTCCTGGGCATGGCGTGGTCGGTCACGTCCTTCCTGGTCATCCCGATCGTGGTGGCCGAGGAAAAGGGCCCGCTCGATGCGTACCGGGAATCCGTAGCGCTGCTCCGCAGAAGCTGGGGCGAGCAGATCATCGGCAACGTCAGCTTTTCCCTGATCTTCGCCTTCCTGGGCATCCTGCCGGCCGCCCTGCTGGTGGCCGTTGCCGCCGCGCTGTACCCGCCGGCGGCGATCGTCCTGGTGGCGCTCGGCGTCGTCTACCTCGTCGCCCTGATGCTCGTCCAGGCCACGCTGCAAGCGATCTACCAGGCGGCCGTGTACCGGTACGCGGCGGACGGCGAGGCGCCCGAGGGATTCGAGGACGCGGGCCTGGGGGAAGCATTCCGCCGGCGACGCAAACCCTGAACGCACGGGCTTGCACGGGCCGCCGCGTCGTCCGGCCCGGACCGGCTCCGCTCTTGACGGGCGGCCTCCGGACCCGCTGAATCCCAGGCGCTTCTGCGCGATCCCCGGGGCCGGCTGGCGTTCCCACCGGCGGCGGCTCGGCTCCTGAGCGGCGGCCTGCAGGGAGCACGTACGGTCTCCATCATGACTGCGCCCGCGCGAATGCCGGCGCGGGGCGCAGCGCATCGCTGGGGAGGACATCCACCCGACCGCCCCGGGAACCACACAAGAAGCAAGGGGAGACACCGCCCGGGAACCCCGTCCGTTCGGACGGGGCAGCCGCAACGGTCCTAGTCGCAGCTCGCAAGACAGGGAAGTTGACGGACGTCAACGCCGCCCCGCGGGGCGGCAAGTAGATTGCTTCGTAGAGGCTGCCCGAAGGAGGCCGGACCAATGAAAGCGGTACTGCTCCTGTTCGCATACCTGTCTCTGCTCGCGTTTCCCCCGCACGCGTCCGCACAGGACGCCCTGATGCAAAAGGCACAGGGCCTGTTCAAGCCCATCCCGACGCAACCGCCGCCGGTCAAGGGCATCGAGAGCACCCCGCAGCGGGTGGAACTGGGCAAGCAACTGTATTTCGATCCGCGCCTGTCGGAAAGCCACGAAATCAGCTGCAATTCCTGTCACGTGATCGGGATGGGAGGCGTGGACCTGCAGGAAACCTCGATCGGCCATCGCTGGCAACGCGGGCCGCGCAATGCACCCACCGTGCTCAACGCCGTGTTCAACACCGCCCAGTTCTGGGACGGTCGCGCGAAGAACCTGGAGGAGCAGGCGGGCGGGCCGTTGCTCAACCCGATCGAGATGGGCACCACCGAGAAGCACGTGGTCGAGCAGCTCAAGGGCATTCCGGGCTACGTGCAGGAATTCAGCGCGGCGTTCCCGGACGCGAAGGACCCGGTGACCTTCAAGAACGTGCGCGATCTCATTGCCCTGTTCGAGGCGACCCTGATAACGCCGAATGCGCCGTTCGACCGTTACCTGGAGGGCAATGCGGACGCGCTGACCGCGACCCAGAAACGCGGGCTGCGGCTGTTCGTCGACAAGGGCTGCGCCTCGTGCCATAACGGCATCAACGTCGGCGGCGGCCAGTACGCCCCGTTCGGCGTCGTGGAGCGACCCGGCGGCGACCTGCTGCCGCCCGCGGACCGCGGCCGCTTCGAGGTCACGAAGACCGTGAGCGACCAGTACGTGTTCAAGGTGCCGACGCTCAGGAACATCGCGCTGACCCCGCCCTACTTCCACTCGGGCAAGTCCTGGGACCTGAAGCAGGCGGTCGCCGTCATGGGAAGCACCCAGCTCGGGGCAAAGCTGACCGACGGCGAGGTGGACGACATCGCGGCATTCCTGATGTCGCTGACCGGCGATCAGCCCAAGGTCGTCTACCCGATCCTGCCCCCGAGCGTGGCCGGAACACCGCGACCCAAGCCGTAGGCCGGACGCCTCGCTGGCTGTCGCCGGCGGGGCGGTGCTAGTGTGGACCCACGATGCGCATGCCGCCTGGATTCCGCGTGCCCCGGGCCGCCCGCGCCGCCCTGGCCGCCGGCGCGTTGCTCGCCATGTCCGGCGCGGCCCCGGGCGCGACGCCCGCGCCGGGAAGTTTCCTGGTGGCTACGCGCGAGCAGCAGGGGTTCTTCGCCGAGACGGTGGTCCTGCTCATCGAGCACGACGCCGACGGCTCCGTCGGGTTGGTGGTGAATCACCCCACCAGGCTGCCGCTCGCCAAACTGCTTCCGGACGTAGGCGGGGCGGAAAACGGTGCGCGCCCCGTCTTCCTCGGTGGCCCCGTGTCGCTCAAGGACGTCACGCTGCTGATTCGCGCCGACAAGGCACCGCCGCGCGCCGTGCACGTCGTCGACGACGTTTACGCCACGCGCAGCCTCAAGACACTGCGCGAGATTACGGAAGGCAAGCTCAAGGGCGCGCGGTTCCGCGCCTATGCGGGCTACGCCGGCTGGGCCCCGGGACAACTCGAATCCGAGATCGCCCGCGGTGCCTGGAATGTGGTCCCGGCCCAAGCCGATGCGGTCTTCACGCATCATCCGGGCAAACTGTGGCACCGCCTGGTCCGGCGCGGGAACACCACCATCGTGCGACTCGTGCGGCCCGCCCCGGGGGCGCCCGCGATCACTCCCGGCAGGGTCCGCGTCCGCTTCTGAGGGGGCGGGGGGCGCCCTCCGCGCGTCCGCTAGCCGCGGAAGACCGTCGCCGCCTCCGACATGGCCTCGAGCTGCAGGGCGCCTAGGCGCTGGCGGCCGATGCCGACGTCCGCGGCGGCGGCCGCCAGTTCCGGGCACCAGGGCCCTTCCAGGCGCTCGACCAGCCGCAGCAGGCGGCCGAAGACGCCTTCCCGGTCGAGTAACGCCGCGGCCATGCGGGCCGGCAACGCCAGGCGGTCGACGAGCTCGGCGATGGGACGCTGCAGCAGGGCCTCGAGCAAAGAGAAGCTGCCCACCACCTGGGCCTCGCTGCACTCCTTGCGGTCGAGCCCCAGTTCGCGGGCGCACACGCCCATCAGTGCGCTGCGCTGACGGGCCGTATCAAGCAAGGCGTGGCTGGCCGGATGGTCGTCGGCGGTCGCGTACAGAAGCAGGATCAACCAGACCTTGAGCCGGTTCCGGCCCAGCAGGACGAAGGCGTCGTGCAGGGTGTCGATCTCGCGCACGCGGGCGAAGGCGGCGGCGTTGGCGTAGCGCAGAAACTTGTAGATCAAACCGGTATCGTGACTCAACGCGGCCTCGATGTCGGCCAGTTCCGCCTCGCCCGCCAGCAGCCGAAGGGCGTCGATCAGCGCTATCTGGGAAGGATGCAGATCGCGCGTCGAGAACACCTCCGGGTGGGCGAAGAAATAGCCCTGGAACAGCGTGCAGCCGGCCTCCCGGCAGGCCTGGAACTGCTCCCAGGTCTCGACCTTCTCGGCAAGCAGGGTCAGGCCGCGTTCGCGCAGCGACGCGGCCCAGGATGCCGGCAGCTTCCCGCCCATGGCCTGGAGGTCGATCTTCACGATATTCACGAGGGCCAGAAGCGGTTCGTTGGGCGAGTCGACGGTGTAATCGTCGAGCGCGAGACGGTAGCCCAGGCGATGCAACTCGCGGCAGGATTTCGCCAGGTCGCGCGTCAGCTCGGTACCCTCCAGCAGTTCCAGCACCACCTGGTCGGGCGGGAGCATGGTGCTGAATCCGCCGGCGAGCATCCTGTCCGTGAAGTTCACGTAGGCGGGCCGGCCGTCGGTGAGCGTGTCGAGGTCCATCGTCCCGAGCATGCTCGCAAGCACGGAAGCCGTGGCCCGGTCGCCGCATTGGAACCGGGCCCGATCCGCGTGGGCATCGCGGTAGAGGAGCTCGTAGCCCCGTACGACGCCGCGTGCATCCAGGATCGGCTGACGGGCGATGTAGGCGACGAATTCCAAAGATGACCCACCCCTGACGATATCCGCAGTATATCGGGCATGCGCCGGCCGCGGTCCGCCACCGCGTCTCCTATACTACGAAGCAGCGGCCGGCCCGTTGGCACAAGGGGGGAGTCCGCCGGCGCAGGGAGGATTCGGCATCGCTCAGGACGGCACCCATTCACCCGCATGGTGGCGGGAATGCTTCCGGTTGCTGCTCAAGCAGCCGGTTCTGAAGTCCCTCGGGATTCCGGCTTTCATGGCCCTGTTTTTCGTGGGCTATTTCCTGCTGGCCGACCATCCCCTGTTCGCCGTCACGGTGATGCCGGACACGGCCGTGGACCGGCTGATCGGCTTCCAGCCATGGGCGTTGTGGCTGTACGGCTCCCTGTGGGTGTACGTCTCGCTGGCGCCGGGCCTGATCGGCGAACGCCGCGAGCTCGTCGCCTTCGCGATCGCTGCCCTGGGACTGAGCCTGGCGGGGATGGCGGTGTTTTTCCTGTGGCCGACGGCCACGCCGGTGTCCGCCGTGGACTGGGCCCGATATCCGGCGTACGCCTTCCTCAAGAACGCGGATCGCGCCCGCAACGCCTGCCCGTCCCTGCATGTGGCATTCTCGGTCTTCAGCGGCATCTGCATCGCTCGCGTCCTGCGGCGGATCCACGCCCCCGCCGCGGTCCGCCTCCTGAACGCCGCCTGGGCACTGGCCATCGTCTACTCGACCCTCGCCACCAAACAGCATGTGGCGCTCGACGGCGTTGCGGGCGCCCTGCTCGGCGGCGAGGCAGCACTGCTCTATCTCCGTTACCTGCGGCGGCGAGCGCCCGCCCCGGCGGCAGCCCGGGCGACGGCCCCGCCGGCCGCCCCGATGCTCATACAACGCGTACGGCGCCTCCGCGCCGGCCGCGACTAGCCGGCCGGGGCCTTTGTCGGGCTTGCGGATTTGCCGCTAGACTGCATCTGGATGCCCGGGCCCCGGAGCGGTCCGCGATGCAGGTGGAACCCGTCACAATGCTGCTGGCCGAGCGCGCGCGACCCCTGCGCGGCCCGCCCGGCTGGGACCCGGTCGAGACGTTGATCGCAAGCGTCGTGGAGACCCCCGCCCCCGGCGTCGTGAGGCTGCAGGCGGGCGGCAAGACCTACCAGGCCCGTCCGGGTTTCGACCTGCGGCCGGGGGCCGAAGTCCGCATCCGCATCTCCCGCCGCGGCGGTGCCGTGCGCCTGGAAGTGCAGGCGCCGGCGGGCACGGTCCGCACCAGTCCCGCCGCCAACGCCGCACGCCGCCTGTTGTCGGCGCAACAGCCCCTCAGCCATCTGACCACGCGACTGGCCGCGCTGGCGAGGCGCCGCGACATCCCGCCCGTCCTGCGCCGGGCGCTCGATCGCGTTCTCGCGCACACGGCGACCGCCAGCCGGCTGCGGCAACCGCGGGAGATGCTGGCGCTGATCAAGCGTTCCGGGATCTGGCTGGAGGCACGCCTGGCGACCGCCGCCGGCCACACCGACACTGCAGCGCCGCCGCCGGGCGAGGACCTCAAATCGGCCTTGCTGCAGCTCGCGGCAACCCTCGAAGCGCTCGCCCCGCCGGCCGGCGCCACTGCGCCGCATCCGCGCGAGGCACCGGGGTCGGAACCCGTACCGCCGCCGTTTCCCTACCGGCTTCCGGCCGCCGAGGGCCGACGCGTCTCGAGTATGCGCGACGCGTCGACCCCGACGCTGACCCGGCAGCTGCACCAGGACGTGCACGCGGCGCTGGCCCGGCTGAGCATGCACCAGCTGGCCTCGCTGAACGCGGACGCGGCGCTGCCGTTCTGGTCGCTGGAGATCCCGGTCGCGCACCGCGACGGCGCGGAAACCATCGGCCTGACGATCGAGCGCGACCGCGAGGGCGGGGACGACGCGGCGGCATCCACCTGCACCGTCACCGTGGCCATGGAGCCGGCCGGGCTGGGCCCCGTCTGGGCGCGCCTGACGTGGCGGGGAAACGGCCAGCTGGGCGGGGTCTTCTACGCCGGCAACGAGACCGGGCGTGGCCGCCTGGAGGCCGCGCTGCCGCGGTTGCGCGATCAGCTTGCGCGGCGCGGGCTGAAGGCCGGCACGCTGGCCTGTCGGGCCGGGATGCCGCCCGCCGGGGAAAGGCCGGCGCCGCATCGCATGCTGGACGTGCGGGCATGAGCCGCCGCACCGACGACGATATGGACCAGGCGGTCGCCCTGTCCTACACCGGCGAGGGCGCACCGCAGGTTACCGCGAAGGGCCGGGGGGAACTGGCGCGCCGCATCGTCGCCCTGGCCGAGAAGAACGGCATACCGCTCAAGCAGGACGCGGAGCTGACCGCGCTCCTCGCCCAGGTGCCGCTGGACCGGGAGATCCCCGAGGAACTGTACGTCGCGGTGGCCGAGGTCATCGCGTTTGCCTACCGCCTTAGCGGCGAGTGGCCGCCGCTGGACGAACCGGGGGCTAGAGAGGTTAAAGACTAGCCCACTCAACCGCCTCTGCCAACAGACGCTCCTGTATACGGGACTCATGTTCTACATAGGCCCAAGACGCTATGGCCGCGAAAACGCAGTAACGTTAAAACGACAACGCACAATACTCTCGAAAGTCTCAGTAGCTTATAGTTAGCTTGCACCTGATGACCATAAAAGCAGACAACGTTAGCAATACGTTCACCTTTAAAAACTTGGGGAGAAGCCATGAAAAGACTGATCGCAGTCGTAGGAGTTGCCAGCCTATTGGGCGCCTGCACGACAGTGCGCTACAACGGCGCGAAGACCACGCAGAAAGACATAAATACGCCTCGCGTCGGAGAAACGGCGACCGCGTTTGTCGGTGATCCTATGCTGAGAAAGGCAACGTTGATCGAAGATGAAGCCTTAGTTGTTGAAAAACTCATCGATGGCGCGTTGTATAACATTCCGGCGAAAACCTACCGGCCTATTGGGTACGACTCCGACGAAGACTTTTACTCTGCCGACGGAGTAACGCGCAGCGGTCTCGCGGACCCCATACAGGCTCTAGCGCTGCCAACCAGACCCGGAGCGCAGCTTTGTGTCATCACAGTTATGGGTGGGAAGGCATGCTACGACGGTCACTACGAACGCAAGACTGAGATTCGCAAAAACAGCAACAGCGTTGAACAGCAACTCATCTATAGCGGTCGCGTCGGTGATACGATAAAAATCGGATATCGCGAGTTCCGGGATAACCTTGCTCGTCCCGCTTTTAGCAATGAAGCGGAATATGATCTATCGTCATCTCGCGCGATTGGATACAAAGGAGCAAAGCTCAGGGTCATTAAAGCCGACAACAGCAGCATCACCTACAAAGTAGTCAGAGGCTTTCCTTGACGGGCTGGCTAGAAGTGCAACTTCGGGGTAGCTTTATGCATGCGCCCCGTCTCGACCGAATGACTTAGCCGGTGTTCTGTAGCCCCTGCGCGATGCCGTTCACGGTGGCCAGGAGCGCATCGAGGAGTACGCCGTCGGGGCGGCCCTGCTCGCGCCAGCGCTGGAGCAGATCCACCTGCAGCAGGCTCATCGGGTCGACGTAGGGGTTGCGCAGCCGGATCGAGCGCTGCAGCACCGGATCGCCGTCCAGCAGTTGCCGGTGCCCGCGCAGTCGCAGGATCCACTCCACCGTGCGGTCGAACTCCTCGCGGATCGCCGCGAAGTGATGCGCGAGTTGCGGTCCGGCGAGCGCAGCGTAGCGCTCGGCGATCGGCATGTCGGCCTTGGCGAGGACCATCTCCGCGTCGTCCAGCAGTGCATCGAAGAAGCGCCATTCCTTCGCCAGGCGTTTCAGCAGCTTCTCGCCGTGGGCGTCCGCGGCCGCCGCCAGGCCGGTGCCGAGTCCGTACCAGCCGGTGATGATCTGGCGCGACTGGGTCCAGGAGAACACCCACGGGATCGCGCGCAGGTCCTCGACGCCGGCCTTGCTGCGCCGCGAGGCGGGGCGAGAGCCGATCTTCATGCGCTCGATCACGTCGATCGGCGTGGCGGTGCGGAAGTAGTCGACGAAGTCGGGGCTCTCGTAGACCAGGGCGCGGAAGGCCCGGCGGCTGGCGGGCGCAAGCACGTCCATCGCGTCGTCGGCGCCGCGGGGTCGCTGCGCGCCCGCGCGTTCGCTCGCGGTGGCCAGCAGCACCGCGCCGGCGCTCTGTTCCAGCGTGCGCAAGGCAATGCCGCGCAGCCCGTACTTGGCGTTGATGATCTCGCCCTGCTCGGTCATGCGGAGGCGATCCTGCACCGTACCGGCGGGCGACGCGAGGACGGCGCGGTGCGTGCGGCCGCCGCCGCGGCTGGTGGTGCCGCCCCGGCCGTGGAAGATGGTCAACGCGACACCGGCTGCCTCGCATACCTCGGCGAGGCGCGCCTGGGCCCGGTACAGGGCCCACCGCGCGGCGGCGAGCCCGCCGTCCTTGTTGCTGTCGGAGTAGCCGACCATGATCGTTTGCCGGTCGCCGCGCGCGGCGAGGTGCGCGCGATAGACGGGGTCATCGAAGAGCCCCTGCATGACGTCCGCGGCGTTGCGCAGGTCGTCCACGGTCTCGAAGAGCGGCGCGACGTCGAGCGGGATGTGTCCGTCCGCGTCGCGCAGGCCTGCTTCGCCGGCCAGCCACAACACGCCGAGCACGTCGTCCGCGCCCTTTGCCATGCTGATGATGTAGGGGCCGACGGCGCGCGGGCCGTAGCGCTCCCGGCCCTCGCGAATGGCGTGGAAGACCGCGAGCACGGGCGCGGAGCCTTCGTCCGGTTCCGCCTGCGCTTCCGCCGCGCCGCGGAGAATCCCCGCGCGCTCCCCGGGCGTCTTCCGTTCCCAGCCGTCGTCGTCGAGCAACTGCCCGATGGCGCGCCGGTGAACGAGCGCGTCCTGGCGCACGTCGAGCGTCGCGAGGTGGAAACCGAAGGTCTCGGCCTTGCGCACCAGGCGCTCGAGCGCGAACAGCCCGGCATGCCCGCCGAGGTGCCTGCGCATGCTCGTGCGAATCAGGCCCAGGTCTTCCAGGAACGCGTCGGGCCCGGCATACGCACCGGGCCGGCCGGCCTCCACCGCCGCAAGCCGCGCGTGCATGTGGGCCAGCAGGCGCCGGTACGGCATCGCAGCGTGGCGGGCCGGGATGGCTTCCTCGGCATCGGGAAACCGCCCGGCATACGTATCCACGCGCTCGAGCACGGCGGCGTCGAAGCCGGTGCGCTCGAGCGACTGGCTGAGCTGGCGGTAGAGCGCCTCGAGTTCGCGGCGATACAGCGCGAGGATGCTGCGGCGATGGTCGGCGAGCGTCTCGCGCATCGTCTCCGCCGTGACGTTGGGGTTGCCGTCCATGTCGCCGCCGACCCAGGAACCGAAGCGCACGACGACGGGGAGCGCTGCATGCTCGACGTCGATGCCCGAGTCCGCGAGCGCCTCTTCGAGGCGCTCGTAGAACACCGGCAGCACGCGGTAGAGCACGTCGGTGAGATAGAACAGCACGTGCTCGCGCTCGTTGGCGACCGTCATCCGCGCCTCGGGGTATTCCTCGGTCTGCCACGCGGAAGTGATTTCGTTGCGCATGCGCTCGATCCGCGCGCGGTCCTCGCGCGGGGTGAGCCCCGGATCCAGGCGCTCGATCAGGGCGCGGGCGAGGCGCTGCTGTTTCTCCAGCAGCGTGCGCCGGGTGGCCTCGGTGGGGTGGGCGGTGAAGACGGGCTCGATACTCAGCCCGTCGAGCAGTTGCCGGATCCGGGCGCGGCTGCAGCCGAGCGTATGCAGCTTGCGCAGGCTGTCCTCGAGCCCTTCGGGCTGTGGTTCCGCGCTCTCGCGTTCATAGTCGCGGCGGCGGCGGATGCGATGCACGCGCTCGGCGAGGTTCACCACCTGGAAATAGGCGGAGAACGCGCGGACCAGCTCGCTCGCCCGCGCCGGCTCCAGGCCGGCGAGCTCGCGTTCCAGCCCCGCCTCGTCGCCGTGTTCACGGCGCCGGATGGCCGCGGCACGCACGGCTTCCACCCGCTCGAACAACGTCTCCCCGCCCTGTTCGACGAGCATTTCCCCGACCAGGCGGCCGAGCAGGTTGACGTCGTCGCGCAGCCCCGTATCCCTGGGCGTGAACTCGATCGCACGCTCGTCCATTGCACACTCCCCCGGGTTCGCGGTTCGGGCCGTCGACGACGAATCCATGGTAATCCCGGCAACCGGCAACCGGCCGGACACGCTCGATCCCGCCCCGGTCGCGCGGACGGCGAAAACTGACGCCGGTCATGGCACGCGAACGCCGGAAGGGTATTGTCGGATACGGATCGCGTCGATCGATCCGCGGCCTTCCATCAGGGCACCGCCCGGAGGTTTGAAATGGCCACCGCTTTCAATGTCGTGAGGTTCCGGGCCAAGCCCGGTCATGAAAAGGCACTCGTGGAGGCTCACCGCAAGGCCCATGCCGAGTTCCGCGGCTTTCGCCACGGCTATCTCGTCAAGGGCGACAAGCGCCACTATGTCTTCGTGGGCGAGTGGAGCAGCCACGCGGCGATCGTCGCGGCCCGGCCGAAGATGATCGATATGCTGGACACCTTCCGCGAGCACCTGCAGGACCTGGGGGACGGTCTGGGCATGACCGACCCGCTTTCCGGGGATGTCGTCGCGCAGGTGAAGCCGGCCAAGGCACGCAAGACGACCCGCCCCGTGCGACCGGTCCGTGCCGCCGCGAGGAAGAAGACGACGCGAGGCCGCAGGGCGGTACACGCCGCCTGACCGCACGCAACGGATCGGGCGAAACGACCGCCCTTCGCATCAGGGATGCGGGAGCCTTTGTGCTCCCGCCGGGTCGGCGTGCCCTACAATCCGGGTAGCGAATCCGCCGCGGGAACCGCCTGCCCATGCCGAGGACACTCTCGCCCGCACAGCGCGGGGTGCTGTTGGGAATGGGGGCGGGCCTGCTCCTGTCGCCCGGCGCTCCGGCATTGGCGGTCGTCCGCTCCCGGGCACCCCGTGACACCCTGGCGTGCGGGACCTTGCTGCCGCTGCTCCTGAGCATCGGCGCGCTGGCGAAGCACCGCTTCTTCACCCCGGAAGACATCGACGGGAGCGGGCTGGTCGCGGGCACGCAGAAGGCGGCGCTGCTGCAGAACACCCTGGAGCAGACCGTTCTGGCGGCGGTGGTCTATGCGGGGTTCGCCGCTGCGGCGCCCCCGCGTTTTCGCGGCGCCATCCCGGCGGCTGTCGTGCTTTTCCTTGCCGGCAGACTGCTTTTCGCCCGGGGCTATGCGTCCGGCGCGTCCGCGCGTGCCCCCGGTTTCGCGCTCACTGTCTATCCCACGGACATCCCCGCCGTATCCGGCGTTGCGTTTCTCACGACCGGACTCCTGGGCGGGTAGCGTGCCGCAGCGCCGGGCGACAACCGCTGTGCCGCGGCCGATCCGGGACCGGCGCCACGCCGCCGGCCGAAGCGGCCGGTTCGAACCCGAAGCGGTCCGCGCATGAGGATCTGGGTCGATGCGGACGCCTGCCCGGTCGCGATCCGGGAAATCCTGTTCCGTGCCTCGGAGCGCACGGCCACCCGGCTGACGCTGGTCGCGAACCGGGCCGTGCGGGTTCCGCCGTCGAAATACATCGACAGTCTCGAGGTCTCCGCGGGGTTCGACGTCGCCGACGACGCAATCGTGGCCCGCGTCCAGACCGGTGACCTCGTCGTCACGAGCGACATCCCGCTGGCCGCGGAAGCCATCGGCCAGGGCGCCCGGGCGCTCAGCCCGCGGGGCGAGCTGTTCACCTCGTCCAACATTCGCGCACGGCTCAACATGCGCGACTTTCTCGACACGATGCGCGCCAGCGGCTTCGACACGGGCGGCCCGAAGGCGATGCGGCCCGCCGACCGCAAGGCCTTCGCCGACCACCTCGACCGATTGCTTGCGCGACGCTCCGGCGCGCCGTGAGCCGACAGGCGATGCCCGTGCGGCCCGGCGGCTAGAATGCGGCCGAGGTCGTTCGGGCGCGGATCATGGCGCTGAAACCCCGGCAACTCTTTTCCTCGCGCACTGCCACGGTGCTCACCATGATCGGCGTCGCCGTCGGGCTCGGCAACGTCTGGCGCTTCCCGTACATGATGGGCCGCTACGGCGGCAGCGCCTTCCTGTTCGTGTACCTCGCCTTCACCGCGTTCTTCGCAGTCCCGGCGTTGACCGGCGAGCTCGCGCTCGGGCGGGCGACCCGCAGGGGTCCGGTCGGCGCATTCCGCGCCGCGTTCGGTCCGCGCGCGGGCCTCGCGGCCGGCCTGCTGCTCCTGTTCACCGTGCTGGTGGCGGACTCGTACTACGTGGTGGTGATCGCGAACCTGGCGTGGAGCCTCTGGGCGGGACTCGCGCACGGATTCGGCCCCAGCACCCTGCCCGCGCTGAACGCGGGGCTGGCCTCGGGACCGTTGCAGTACGCGATCGCCCTGGGCCTGCTCGCCGCCAGCCTGTACGTGATTCACCGCGGCCTGCGCGGCGGCATCGAGCGAATCAGCAAGTTCTTCGTGCCCTTCTTCTGGCTGGCGGCGGCCGCCCTCATCGCGGGGGCCCTGTCGCTGCCCGGCGCGTTCGCGAAGGTGGCCGTCTTCCTGCACCCCGACTTCGCCGCGATGCAGCCGCTCGACGTCTTCGCCGCCATGGGGCAGTCCGTCTTCTCGCTGGGTCTCGGGGGCACGTTCATGCTCGTCTACGGCGGCTTCATGGCCGACGACACCGGCATCCCCGGGACGGCGGTGCTCACCGCAATCGGCAATTCCGGCGCCTCGCTGCTCGCGGCCCTGTTCATCGTGCCCACGGCGCTGGTGTTCGGCCTCGACATGACCGGGGGCCCGACGCTGGTTTTCGACACGCTGCCGCGGCTCTTCCACCACCTGCCGTTCGGCGAAGTCCTGGGCGGTGCGTTCCTCGCGGGCCTGGTCATGGTGGCCTTCCTCTCGAACGTGGCGGCCCTGGAAGTGCTCTACGCCGGGGCGGACGACCTGCGCCGCGGCGGCGCCGGAGGGCCGCCGCGCCTCGTCGTGATCGGACTCCTGGAAGCCGTGTTGATGGTGCCCAGCGCCTTCTACCCCCGCTCGATCGCCTGGCTCGATCTGGTATTCGGCTCCGGCATGCAGGCGGTGGGCTGCGCGCTGGCCGTGGCGGCGCTGACCTGGGGGCTCGGGCGGCGCACCACGCTCGAGCAGATCTTCGGCTCTGCAGAGGGGCGCGGCAGGCGCCTATACTTCCATTGGGTGCGATGGGCGGTGCCCGGCGCGCTCGCGCTGGCGCTGTTCGCCTATCTTTACGAGGCGGCCCGATAGCCCGGATCATTCACGCAGCGGACCAGGAGGCACGATCGCCATGGCCGGATCACGCGAAGACGGCGTCAACGCCCTGAACCAGGAGTTTCGCCGCTACGAACAGGTGAACAAGCAGCAGGTGTACGGGCTGTCCGAACACGCGGACACGGACGCGTTCGATGACGATTACCGCATCGAGATCTGCGACATGGGCAAGTTCTTCCGTGGCGGCGAAGCCGGCAAGCGCGAGTTCGCGGACCAACTGGGGGCCGCGCTGGAAGGCATCGGCTTCGCGATCCTGACGGGCCACGGCATCGATCCGGCGTTGTACGAGGAAGCCGACCGGCAGGTAAAGCGCTTCTTCGAGACGACGACGCCGGACGAACGCGCGCCGTACCTCGCCCGGCGGCAGGGTTCGGTGAACCAGGGCTACTTCCCGATCCGCGAGACGACGATCATCCATCCCGACCTCGTCGAGGGCTGGGTCTTCTGCCGGCGCGCGTTCGACCTGGACGGCGATCCCGGTTACGATGAGAAGGCGTTCTGGCCGCGCCCCGGCTTCGAACCGTTCTTCCGCCGCATCTGCCGGGAGCAGGAACAACTCATCCTGCCCGTCATGCAGAGCATCCTGCGCTACCTCGGCTGCGAACCCCACCTCTACGACCGCCGCCTGACGAACACGAACTTCGGCTTCCGGCTGAACTACTACCCGCCCCTTGCGGCCGACGCGGCCGCGGACGGCGGACGGATGCTCGGCCACGAGGACATCGATCTCTTCACCTTCCTGCCGGCGCCGCGCGTGGGCGGCCTCCAGGTACTCAACCGCCGCAACATGAAATGGATCCGCCTCGACGCCCCGCCCGGCAGCATCATCCTGAACACCGGCGACTACGCCCAGCGGATCACCAACGACCGGCTGCCGTCGACCACGCACCGCGTCAGCCGGCCCGCGTCCGGGCACGCCGGCGAGCCGCGCACCAGCTTCCCGATGGCGATCTACCTGTGGGAAGACGAGGTGCTCGAAGTGCTGCCGGGCCTCGGCGAACCGAAGTACGAGCCCATCGAGGCCATCCGGTTCCACACCCGCATCACCAGCAAATATTACGGCGACGACTACGCCGTCGGCTGACGGGCCGCGCGCGCACGGCGCCTTCGGGAGGGCGAATGGGCAAGGGGCGGCTGGAAGCGTTCAGCGACGGCGTCATCGCCATCATCATCACGATCATGGTGCTGGAACTGAAGGTCCCGCACGGCGAGAGCCTGCGCGCCCTCGCGCCGCTCGCACCGGTGTTCCTGACCTACATCCTGAGTTTCGTCTACCTCGGCATCTACTGGAACAACCACCACCACCTGCTTCTCACCCTCGGCAAGGTCACGGGGCCCGTGCTGTGGGCGAACCTGCACCTGTTGTTCTGGCTGTCCCTGTTTCCGTTCGCGACGGGGTGGATGGGCGAGAACCATTTCGCCGCCGTTCCCTCGGCGTTGTACGGCGGCGTGCTGCTGATGGCCGCCGTGGCGTACTGGGTGCTGCAGCGCACGATCATCGCCGCGGAGGGCCCGGACGCCGTGCTCGCGCGCGCGATCGGACGCGACTGGAAGGGCAAGGCCTCGCCCGTGCTTTACCTGGCCGCGATCGGCCTCAGCATCCGGTGGGAATGGGCCGCGCAGGCGATCTACGCCGGCGTGGCCCTGATGTGGCTGGCGCCCGACCGGCGCATCGAGCGCGCACTGCGGGGGTAGCCGGGCGGCGGGTCCGCGCACGGCGGACCCGCCGAAATCCGGCCGCGCTCAGTCGGAGGACTTCTTCTCCGGCTGATAGCTCAGTTCCTTGTCCCGGGCCACATACTGGTCCCAGCCCTTGTCGATGACGTCCATCAAGGTGTTCAGCGTCTGCGTGCCCTCGTCCTGGCCGTACGCCTTGACGAGCATGTCCTTCAGCGACGGGTTGTTCATCGCGAGATCCGCCCACTTCATGAACGGAAACTCGACGACGTAGTCGGCGGCGCCCTTGCCCCCGCCGCGGACCTCGTCCACGGAGAAGTGTTCCCATTTTTCCTTGCCGGCGGCCGCGGCGATCTTCTTCATGACGTCGCGGAAATCCGCGTCACGCCCCGGCTTGATCCGCAGGAAATAGAGGTGGAAGTGCTTGTATTGCCCGTCCTGCCAGTACTGAAGATCCGGCTGGTTGACCATGAACATGGAGCGGGTCTTCTTCAGATACGGCATCACCTTGCTCATGAATTCGCTGCGGCACGCCTTGTCGGCCGAGGTCTCCTCGTCGAAATCCGCCCACTTGTGTCCGAACGTCGCCGCGTAATAGACGTTGCCGTCGCCGGTCACGGTGTCCCAGAGCGTCCAGGTCCAGTGTCCCCCGTGTTCCTTCAGGCAGGCGTTGAAGGCTTTCACGCCGTTCCGGAAGTCGCCGTCGTTGGGCGGCGTGACGGATACGGACACGACACGTCCGACGCTCGGCGCCTTGTCCATTTCGGCCGCGGATGCGGGACTTGCGGCCCCTACCAGCAATGCGGCAATGCCGGCCGCCAGAAACGATGTCTTCATCATCTCCTCACTCCTCCGCGCACGTGGGCGCTGCTGTTGTTTACGGGAGACGGCGAAGCTAGCCCCGCCCAATTCGGGCGTCAACGGACGCTCGGCTAACCCGCACCGGGTCATCCCATACGCGGCGGGGGGCGCCCGACCGTCGCAAGGCCCGTCCCTGCGCCGGGGTTTTCAGCCGTGCAACACGGCATGGGAAGAAGAGGCAGCGCGGTGAGGCATTGGCCGGCGGGCAATTGAGGTGCGAAGACCAGGCGATTGCGGTGTCCGGTATCCGGTGCCTGGCGGCCGTCGGCTCGCCGGGGCCGGTGCGGCGCTTCGGCCTCACGGCCCGGACGCCTCGCGAGCCGCCGAGAGCCCGGGGAGGTGTCTCAGGGATTGCATCGCTCGCAGTGCGCGGGGTCTGCCAGAAGCCCGGGGCGGACGGCCAGGACCGACTCGCGCCGGGTGCAGCGTACACAGCCGTAGACATGCTGGAGCGTTTCACCGGTTGGTCCCAGGCACCACCGGCACGGGAGGCCGGGGACATTGCGCAGACACCAGTACCCGGGTGCGCCGCAGTCGGGGCAGCAGGACTGCATCCGTGCCGCCAGGTCCCGGGCGGCGGCCGCGATCACGGCGCGGCGCGCGGGATTGCAGTGGGAACGGCAGTCGGTCTCCGCGTACACGTGGCCCGAGGCGGAAGTGCGGCGCGTGAGCTCGTAAGTTTTCCTCAGCGTTTTCCAGTCGCGGATACCCTTGGTCGGGCGGGAATCGTCGGGGGCATCGGGCCGGATCGCGAGACGATGTCGCGGGAACCCCGCGTCGCGGGCAAGGGCCTCCAGCCCCGTCCAGTCCCGGACCCGACGCTGCAGGGCCCGGGAAGGAGCTTCGGCCCGCCCAACGACTTCTATCGACCGGTCGCGGTCGACATAGACCAGAAGTTCGACGTTCCATGGCACCAGTCCCATCACCGGATGGGGGCCGAAGGATCCTTCGCTTCCCAGGCCGCGCGGGCAACCGGTCAGGCTGGTGGCGAGCCGCGCCTTGAGGCGGGCCGCATGGAGTTGGCCGCCCCGGCGGGGAACGTCGCGCGTGAAGGTGCCGAGTCGATCGGTGTCGAAGCCGGCGGCCCGCTCGACACGCCAGCCCAGCGGCCGCTCCAACGCGGGCCGTACCACTGCTTCCTTCCCGTGCTGTGTCAGAAAGGCCACGGGAACAGCGGCCCGCCCCGCCGCGGTCACGCCGGGCGCCAGCGCCGGCGACAGCGCCTCTCGACGGCGCCTCCCGCTGGGTCGATCCGGAACAGGAACAACCACTCGTTTTCCACGAGGTCGCGCACATGCTCGTGGCGCTCCAACACCGCGTCAATGGCCGCGGCCGAAGCGGCGACGTACACCGAAAGCCGCAACGGTGTGTGCCGCCATGACGAGCCGTCTCGGAGCGACTGCAACGGCAGACCGGTGCGGAGATCCCCGCCGTTGCCCTCGAACACCCCGATGCATCCACCGACCACGTTATGCAGGACCTTGTTGCCGCTGCCGTACATGACGTTGTCCACGGTCGAGGCGTAATACTGCATGTTGATCCAGTGGGCGACGACCATGGGGGCCGTCATGATGAGCTCCAGCACGCTGCCGTCACGGTCGTCGCGGCAGTCGTAGTCGTGCAGGAAGACGCGTCCCGCCAGATCAAGCCCGCGCGTGAGCCGTCGCGGGGCGACGACAAAGGCAGCGTTGCCCGCCAGGCCCCACTCCGGGCGGGTCTGCGACCAGTCCGCCGCGCGGCGCCGCAGGCTGCGCTGCAGCGCGCGGGGGCGACCCGCCAGTCCGGCGAGGCCCAGAGCCGGCGCCCGCTCCGCCCGCGCGGCACGCCCCGCTGCCGCGAACGCCGCGCGCAGCCGCTCGACGTCCTCCCGGTGGCCCGGGGGGAGGCCGTCGGAATCGAAGACAGTGACCTCGTCCAGGGTGGTGTTATGCAACGCCGCGAGGAAGTGCGTATCGCGGGGGATGTCGATTCCCCGGCGGGCCAGTTCCGCGCGGGTGTCCCCGTCGTTCAGGATCCCGGCCAGGATCCGGGCATTGACCTCGCCCGTCTGCCCGCAGCAGGCGCCGCAGTCCAGGCTGGCCGCGTGCGGGTTGTTGGCGCTGGTGCTGGCGTGCCCCACCAACGCCACGAGGCGGGCGTGGCGCCGCGTCAATCCCATGCCCCGCAACGCTCGCTCCGCCACGTCCGCGTCGCGCTCGGTATTGCCCGGGCCTGGCGTGAGGCACGGCCCCAGCGCCACCCGCCCGCGCACGGGCGGGCCGATGCGCGCGCCGCCCCGGCGGTCGCCGGACTGCGGGAAGCTGCGGCGCAACAACTTGAGCATGTAACCGAAGCCGAGGGTCTCCACGAGCGTGAATGCGGACGCCGGAAGGCGCGCGAAACGCTCCCGGGCGTTGCGCCGCGCCAGGCGAGCCCCGAGCGCGGACTCCAGCGATGCGTCGCCAGCGGCATCGCCGGTACTGTCGGTCGCCTCAAGGTCCGGCTCCAGGAGTCCCGGTACTTGCGGCACCCGGTACCGGGTGCCCAGGGGTCTGTAGGCCAGAGGCACCCCGAAGAAACCGGCGAAGCCCAGGGTCTGAACGCCGGGCATCGCCTCCTCGAGCGCGCGGCGGAAGACCTCGGAGCGAACATCGATGCAGAACACCGCCTGGGCTTCAGGCCGCGGTTCCGTTTTCTCCGGCAGACACCGCCGCGCACCCAGCGAACGCGTCAACCGGCGCTGGTAGGCGATCTCGAGCGCGCGTTGCCAAACGGCGGCAACGCTTGCGGTCCGGCCGTCGTTCGGGACCGCGCCGGCGGACCACGCCTGCTTCCATTGCGACCAGACGGACCCGGCGCCGCGCCGGCCGTCGTCCAGCAGCCACTCCCATGCAAGCCGGATCGCGAGCAGATCGGAGAGCGTCGAGTCCTGCGCGCCGCGCCGCCGTGCCAGCCATCCGAGGTAGGCGCACCAGCCCGCCCAGCCATTGACCCGCAACAGAAGCGCGGAGAGGAAGTCCTGCTCGCGCCCGGCGGGCGGCGCCAGGGAGTCGACGGCCTGCTCGATCAGCACGTCCGGATCGGGCGGCAGCATTCGGGTCCTGCGGCGGAATCCGGGCAGACCCAGCAACCGCTCCAGACCCGCGTCGATCACCAGCGTCTCGCGCCAGGCGGCGTAGAGGGCCGGGGCGCGCTCCGGCCGCCAGTCGGCCTGCCGGCGGTCGAAGAACCCGGCGCAGAACTCGCTGACCTGCTGCAGCAGGATTTTGCCGTAGCCCGGCTGGTGCGAGAGGTCGCGGCGACGGTCGGCGAGTTCGCTCGGCAGCGGCAACATCGAGGTTGCGGCAGCGGTATCCCATGCCTCGATCAAACCTTCGACGGATTCGGGAACGTCCGACTCGACGATCGCCGCCTCCAGGTCGGTCCGGCCGATCTCCCCGGCCTCCCAGGCGTCGCGGTAGTAAGCCATGGGCATGAACAGATGGGCGCCGCCCAGCCTGGCTACCGACTCCGCCGCCCGCGCGAAAGGCTGGCGGGTTCGCCCCCAGAGGGGATTGACCGCAATGAAACGGTCCAGAGGCCACGCGGGTGCAATGGTGTCGCAGGCAGCGCGCACGGCGTTTTGCAGCAGGGTGGAACGCTCGGCCGCGACGGCGGTGCGAGCGCTCATGGCTGTTCTCCCGAGGACGCGAACAACGGGCCGCGTCGACGCATCGGGTGCACGACCGCGGGAGCCCGGAGCGGCCACACGCGGAATACCAGCCGCGTAAAGAATTCATCCAGGAAAAACCCGGCGTGGGCCCACGGGTAGAGCGCCCGCCCAACCCGGCTGCGGGGAAGACTCAGGAACCAGGTCTGCATGACGTAGAGTGCCGCGAATCCCGCTGCTACGGCAGCGCTCACGGCGGGACCGGGACCGCGCAACGGGCCGAAGAACCGGGAGAACACCAGATGCCAGGCCAGGTAGCAGCACACCAGTAACAGAGCCTGAGCGGTCCCGGCGACCGCGCGGCGCCAGGGAGCGACCGCGACCGGCCAGAGCAAGGGGGCAACACCGAAGCCGACGATCAACACCGGCAGATCGGGCACGGAAAACCCCGGCACGAGGCGCTGCCAGAGCAACGCCACGAGCCAGGCCAGCCCGCCGGCCACGGGACCCGCGGCAACGCGCCCGCCGAACTTCAGCGGTTCCGCCGCGGAGTCGGCCGGGGGCAACAGCATCCGGCGGCGCGCTGCCCGGACGGCGTCCCCGGCCCCCAGGAAGGCGTGCGCCTTGTAGAAGGAATGCGCGAGCAGGTGCAACAGGGCGAGATCGTAGAGACCCAGTGCGCACTCGAGCAGCATGAACCCCATCTGGGCGCACGTCGACCACGCCAGGCGCACCTTGATGCTGTTGCGCGTCATCAGGATCAGACTGGCGCCGATGGCGGTGACGCCCGCGACCGCCAGCACCAGACCGCGTGCGAACGGCGCGTGCAAAAACGCGACGGCCAGGCGCAGCAGCACGAAACCGCCGAGGTTCACCACGCCGGCGTGAAGCAAGGCGGACACGGGCGTCGGCGCCTCCATGACCTGGATCAGCCAGCCGTGCACCGGGAGCTGCGCCGACTTGAGCAACACCGCCGCCGCGACCAGGACCATCGCCCCCTGTCCGGCCGCACCCAGGCCGTCGGCGGCGACCCGTTGCGAGAGCAGTCCCAGCGACAGGGTGTGCTGGTCGCGGTACAGCAGCAACAATGCCCCGACGAGGCAAACTTCGGCGAGCCGGCTCGCCAGGAACTTCTTGTGGGCAGCGACCAGGGCCGGCGCCCGGTCGTTGTAGAAGGTCAACAGGAAGTGCAGGCTCAGGCTGCTGCAGCTCCAGGCCGCCACGAGGACGGCCAGGTTGCCCGTCAGCACCACCACGCTGATTGCCGCCAGGGTCGACATCAGGGCCGCCAGGTAGACGCGCTGGCGCGGCTCGCCTTCGAGGTAGCGCGCGGAGTAGCGCACGATCACCCACCCGAGGATCCCCACCAGGCACCCCATCAAGCATCCGAAGCTGTCGACCCGGACGTCGCCGCCCATGCTCCGCCATATGGCAAGCGCACCCGCCGACAGGGCGCACAGCGCTGCGATGCCCGCGCCGGTCTCCGCCATGCGCCAGCGCGGGCCGGCGCGGCCGGGTAGGCCCGCGGTCGCGGCGGCCAGGAGGTAGATCAGGGGTAGCGCCGTTACGGGCGGCGGGCCGGACAGGCTCAGCAAGGGGAGGGCAACTCCGCTTTAGGCGGGGAGCAGTTTGCCGCCCGTCCTTGATCAAGTAAAATAGATATTAGTTGTACTTTCCTTCTCTTTTTAAGAACATTTATGGTTCGTCGGCTCAATTACCACCACCTGCGCTACTTCTGGGCGGTCGCCAAGGAGGGACACCTCACGCGGGCCGCCGAGCAACTGCACGTCTCGCAATCGGCGCTCTCGGCACAGATCCGCAAGCTCGAGGACGAACTGGGACACACGCTGTTCGAGCGCGAGGGACGCGCGCTCCGCCTGACCGAGGCCGGGCGCCTTACGCTCGGTTACGCGGAGAGCATTTTCTCTCTTGGCCGCGAACTCATGGCCGCCGTGGAGAGCGGGGAATCTCAACATTCCCGCGAGCTGCGCATCGGGTCGGTCGCCACGCTCTCCCGCAACTTTCAGGACAACCTGCTGGCCCCCGTGATGGGCCTGAGCAACGTGCGCCTGGTTCTCGAATCGGGAAGCCTGGAAGAACTGCTGCAACGCCTCGCGGTGCACAGGCTCGATGTCGTGCTCTCCAACCGGCCCGCCGTGAAGGATGCCGAACACGCCTGGCGTTGCCGCCGCATAGCGCGGCAACCGGTCTGCCTGGTCGGACATCCGCGCCCGGACAGCTCCCCCTTCCGGTTCCCCGATGACGTGCGCGGCAGAAAGCTCGTCCTCCCCGGGCACTCGAGCGATATCCGCACCGACTTCGACCTCCTGTGCGAGGATCTGGACCTGGAGCCCGACGTGATGGCGGAGGTGGACGACATGGCCATGCTGCGACTCATCGCACGGGACACCGACGGCATCGCCCTGATCCCCGAAGTCGTCGTGCAGGACGAGCTCGGCGCCGGAGTCATCGAGAAGTACTGCGAGGTGCCGCGGGTTCACGAGAACTTCTACGCCATCACGATGGAGCGCCAGTTCGCGCCGCCGCTGCTCAAGTTTCTGCTTCCCGGCCGCAAGGCGGGCACGGGACAGACGCGGAATAGACGTCGGCGCGGTTGAGCTCGAGGCGCACAGGGGCGAGAATGCCCGAACGGATCATCGGGAGCTGCTGCGTTCCTGTGCGACTTTCTGCCAACAGCGCCGGCATGCATCGGAGGCATTCTTGAAACCATCCCGAACGACCGCGCCATGATTCCCGCCTCCGAGGCCCTCGGCCGGCTGCGGGCCGGCAGTTATCGTTTCGCCGCCGGTGTACGCAGCCTGGAGGCCTTCGCCACACAGGCCCGCCGGGACGAGTTGGTCGGCGGACAATCCCCCTTTGCCGTGGTCCTCGGCTGCTCGGATTCGCGGGTTCCCGTCGAGATCATTTTCGATCAGGGCCTGGGCGATATTTTCGTGATCCGCGTAGCCGGCAACATCGTGGCGCCGTCCCACATCGGAAGCGTGGAATTCGCGGCAGAACGTTTCGGAACGCGCCTCGTGGTCGTGCTGGGACACTCGATGTGCAGCGCCGTGGGAGCCACGCTCGAGGAGCTGCAGCGTCCCAGCGAGAATCGCTCGCCCAACCTGCGCGATATCGTCGAGCGGATCCGCGCCCCGGTCGAAGGCCTGCTGGCGACTGATCTGCGCGACGAGCCGAAACGACTCCATCAGGAAGCGGTACGCGCCAACATCCGCGCCTCGGCCGACCATCTGCGGCACGGCTCGAAGATCCTGGAAACGCTCATCCGCGAGGACGGCCTGTGCGTCGTCGGCGCGGAATACTCGCTCGAGACGGGCATGGTCGACTTCTTCGACGGCGTGCCGCGCGCAACGGAGTAGACGGCCATGCTCGAGATGCGCCCGGGCTGCGAATGCTGCGACCGGGACCTGCCGCCGGATTCCAAGGAGGCGTGGATCTGCTCCTTCGAGTGCACGTTCTGCACGGAGTGCGTCGAACACGTTCTGCGCGGCGTGTGCCCGAACTGCGGCGGCGGGTTCACGCGACGGCCGCACCGCTCCGGAGGCAACCTCGAGCGACACCCGGCCTCGAGCGAACGCATCTTCAACCCGGGCGGCTGCGGCGCCCGCCGGTGACCGGGCGCCCCACGGAGACTGCGGGAGCCGTGCCGGCTCCGCCGGGGATGCACGGCATCAGCCACGTCACCTTCGTCGCCGGCGGCGTGGAGCGCACGGTGCGGCTGCCGGGCCACGGGCCGGGCGCCCGGCCCGACTCGCAGCCGGACCGGCGTCCCCGCTGACCATGGCACGACACGCGTCCCGAAAGGCGGTCTACGCGGCGTTGGCCGGCAACCTGCTGATCGCGGCGACCAAGTTCACGGCCGCGGTATTCACGGGGAGTTCGGCGATGCTGAGCGAGGCCTTCCACTCCTGCGTGGACAGCTGCAACCAGCTCCTGCTCCTCCACGGCATGCGCCGCTCGGCAACGGCGCCGGACACGCTGCATCCCTACGGCTACGGCAAGGAGCTGTACTTCTGGACCTTCGTCGTCGCCGTGCTCGTCTTCGCGGTGGGCTCCGGCGTGTCGATCTACGAGGGCGTCACGCACCTGCGCCACCCGGTACCGCTCACGCACGTCTATGCAACCTACATCGTCCTGGGGGCGGCGTTCGTGTTCGAGGGCAGCTCCCTGACGATAGCCATCCGCGAGTTCCAGCGACGACGCACGCACGGCGGCATCGTCGGCGAACTTCATCGTTCCAAGGATCCATCGCTGCTCGCCGTGCTGTTCGAAGACAGCGCCGCGTTGCTCGGCCTCGTGATCGCATTCGCGGGCATCAGCCTGGCCGAGGCGCTCGGCCTGCCCCGGCTGGACGCGGCGGCCTCGATCGGGATCGGCCTGCTGCTTGCGGTGGTCGCCTTCTGGCTCGCCTACGAGAGCAAGGGCCTGCTCGTGGGCGAGAGCGTGGCGCCGCGAACGCTGGCCGACATCCGCCGCATCATCGATGCGGAACCCCGCGTGATGCGCCTGATCGACGCCCTGACCATGCACCTCGGGCCCGACGACGTGTTGCTGACTCTGGACGTGGACTTCGCCGATCGCCTGTCGACCAGCGAGGTGGAAGACACCGTCGTGGACCTCGAGGAACGCATCCGCGCCCGTCACCCGGAAGTGCAGCGCATCTTCATCGAGGCCAAGAGCTGGCGGCGCCGCCGCTCCAGGCGCACCGGGAGCGGCGGGGACTGAAGCCCGGCCGGACGCAAGACGCCGGAATCCTGCCTATACTCGACCCCGGGGGCCGGGCCCGCCAGGCTGTCCGGGCGTTCCCGCGTCCAACGGGAGGGGAGCCATGACCATCCGCTATCTCAAGATGATCCTCGTCTTCTTCGAGGCGCTGATGTGCCTCTTTTACGCGACCGACAACGCCGTCAACATCCATGCCGCCTTCCAGGCGGTCGCCTATTCGACCATGCGACAGGGTCAACACGTCTATACGCATTCGTTCGGGCCGGGCTTCGGCCAGGACTGGCTCGTATGGCTCACGCTCGGCGTCATCATGCTCCTCGAGTACACGGCCGGGCTGCTCTCGGTGAAGGGCCTGTGGGACTTGTGGCGCAGGCGCAAGGCGCCCGCGGACCGGTTCAACGCGTCGAAGACCTTCGCCTTGTGGGGCGCCGGAACGGCCATCATCAACTGGTTCGGCCTTTTCTCGGTCGTCGGCGGCGCCTACTTCCAGATCTGGCAGACGCAGGCGGGGGCGACGGTCCTGCAGGGCGCCTTCTACTACACGATCCTGAGCGCCATGGTCCTGTTCTTCGTGAACATGAAGGACGACTGACCGCACCCGTCCTCCGGCCTGCGCCGGGAGATTAACAATCCGTAATCCGGCGACGGCGCCGCCCCCGGGAACATCCCGGAAACCGTGATGCCGGGGCTTGCGACGCGACGGGCGCCGTGGCCGGCGCGACATGTGCCAGCCGCGTCGTGCAATCGTCATGGAATCATTCTTCGCCGCCGGACACCAACATCGTGGATGCACCGGTCGGGAACGACATGACACGGACGCCCCTCGTCGTCGGCAGCCTGCTTCTCATTGCGGCTCCGCTTGCCGCCTCGGCCGCCACCCGGCTGGATGCGTTCCCCGGGCCCTGCGCCCCCGCAGCGTGGGGCGGTTGCGGGCACGCTCCGGCGACCGCCGGCACCCGCGCGGACGACGCCCCCGGCAGCCGCCGCGCGGATCGCACCGTGAGCACCGTGAGCGCAACCCGCTGGATCGCACCGCACATCGCCGGCGGCAGCAACACCTTCCACGCTTCGCGCACGGGCACGGAAACGTCCAGCGTCCCCCTAAACGGTGCGGGGCAATCGCGCCGCGACCGCGATTTCGCACCGGGCGAATCCACGCCGGCCGGGCAACACGCCGTGGAATGGACGCTGCTTACCGCGCCGCTGGCCGCCTATGCCCTGAGTCCGGCGATCGACCACCGCCTGCACTACGAGAGCAGCGGCATCTGGACGCGCAAGTACCAGCTCGATTTCGAGCATCTGGTCATGCTGACCGAGATCGGCGGTGCGCTGTGGTACGGGGGCCGGAGCCGGATCGGAAAGACGTTCTGGCGCTCGGTCGACGCTTCGCTGTTCACGGCCGCCACCACGACGGCGATGAAATACGCGTTCAGCCGCGCGCGCCCGCGCCAGTCGAAGAGCCCCGACCACTGGTTCCAGGGCAACTGCTGCCAGAGCTTCCCGAGCGGCGAGGTGTCCTTCCAGGCGAGCTTCGTCACGCCCTTCATCGCCGAGTACCACAAGGACCATCCCTGGGTGTGGGCCCTGGAGGCTCTGCCCGCGTACGACGCCATCGCGCGGATGAAAACCCACGGCCACTGGCAGACCGACGTGCTCGCGTCGTGGGCGATCGGCACCGCGTGGGGCCTCTACGCGCATGACGAACACAATCCCCTGATCCTGAGTTTCATGCCGCACGGCGTAATGGTGGGTCTCCATGAGGATTTCTGAGTTCTACCGCCGGGCCATGCGCAAGGCGCCGGCCACCGCGGCTCTCCTCGCGCTCTGCGCGACGGCGCCCGCGTTCGCCCTCCAGCCCCCGGCCGTCAACCTCGGCCCCGGGCACTGGTGGTTCGGCCTCGGCTTCCTGCGCTATCAGCGTCCGTATGTCGGCAGCAGCCGCTGGAGCCGCTTCGTGCCGCTCGCGAGCATCGACACGCCGCGGTTCTTCATTCACGGGACCAAAGCCGGCTGGCGCGTCTGGCAACGCGGCAACAGCACCGTCGCGCTGGTGGCGCAACCGGACGCGCTGCATTACAACGCGCAGGACAACGGCGCACTCGCGGGCATGACGACAAAACTGGGCACGGTCATGGGCGGTGCGGACTGGGTGTGGCATTTCCGCGATCACCTGTCGCTCCATACCCAGGCACTGACCGATCTGCTCAGGCGCAACAAGGGAGACATCGTCTCGGTGGCGCTGGCCGGACGCTGGCGCGCGGGCCCGTGGTTCTTCCAGCCGCGGGCCGGGCTCGCCTGGCAGAGCGCGGGCTACGTCGACTACTACTTCGGGGTGACGCCCGCGGAGAGCCGGCCGGGGCGACCCGCCTACTCGGGCAAGGGCACCGTCAACGAGTCCCTCGGCATGACGATCGGGCGCGACTTCGCCGGGCACTTCGCGGCCCTCGCGGGCGTCCGTGAAACCCGCTACGGCAGCGGCGTCACATCGAGTCCCATCGTCGCGCACAAGAACGCCCTGGACCTGCTGGTAGGGCTCTACTACCACTTCTGAAGGGGTCGCACGCGGGGCCGGGTAGGATGGAGGCACGCGGGGCCGGACACGGCCCGATCGTCTTGCCGCCGGCCGGAAACATCGACTTGTACGCCACCACACGCGACAGAATCGTCGCCCACCTGCCACCGCCGTTGCTCTTCCTGGCGGCCTTTCTCGCGGGGATCGGCATCGAGACCGTGGTGCCGCTCGGGCGCCGGCTAACCCGCTTCACGGGACTCACGCACCCGCTGGGCGTGGCCCTGCTCGCCGCCGGCCTGATCCTCGCGTGCGTGGCCATTGCCACCTTCGCGGCCGTGCGGACGACGGTCTTTCCCCACGGCAGCCCGTCCCGCCTCGTGACCTCGGGCCCTTACCGGCTCACGCGCAACCCGATGTACGTCAGCCTCACGGTGACGTACCTGGGTGCCGCGAGCACCTGGCAGTTCCTGTGGCCGGTGATCCTGCTTCCGCTGCCGCTGCTGTGGATCGAGCGCCTGCTGATCCCGATCGAGGAGCGGCGGCTCACGGACGCTTTCGGGGACACCTACCGGGCCTACTGCCGGCGCGTACGCCGCTGGCTGTGACAGATCAAGGCAATGCACGATCGCGGCTGCTAGATTGCCGCTAACCGGTTGACGGCAAGGGGCAGGCGACGGTGGACGCAACGGCAAGGCGGCGGACCTGGTTGATCGTCCTCGCACTCGCGTTCGCGGCGGAGTGGACGCTCCTGGCGATTCATCCCCGGCACCGGCAGGACTGGGCGCTGGAAAACGCCCTGGTGGTCGTGGTGGTCGGCGCGCTCGCCGCCGGCCGCCCGCGCCTGTCGCCCATGGCCTGGGGCTTGCTGTTCGTGTTCGGGTCGCTGCATCTCGTCGGCGCGCATTACACCTACGCCGAGGTGCCCTACGACCGACTGGCCCGGGCGCTGACGGGGCACACGCTGAATGCCGTCGCGGGCCTCAGCCGCAACGGCTACGACCGGTTCGTGCACTTCGCCTTCGGCCTGCTGTTGTTCCTGCCGCTGGCGGAAATGCTCCAGCGCGCGGCGGCGCCGCGGGGCCTGTGGCGCTACGCGCTGCCCGCCGCCCTCCTGTTCGCGCTTTCGGCGCTGTTCGAGATCTTCGAGTGGTGGGCGGCGGCGCTCTTCGGCGGCGACCTGGGCACCGCCTACCTCGGCACGCAGGGCGACGTGTGGGACGCCCAGAAGGACATGCTCGCGGTCCTGATCGGCGCCCTGCTCGCCGCCGCCATCACCGCCGTACGGCGCCGGCGCCGCGCGACGGCCGGGGCGCCGCGGCGCACCGCCTAGACGACGCGGCGCCTAGCCGGCCTTGCGGGCGGCGCGCTTGCGCTCGCCTTCCGCGAGCAGCTTCTTGCGCAAGCGCACGTGCTCCGGCGTCACCTCGACGAGCTCGTCGTCGTCGATGAACTCCAGCGCCTGCTCGAGCGTCATGCGCGTGGGCGGGGTGAGCTGGATGTTCTCGTCCGAGCCCGCGGCGCGCACGTTGGTGAGCTGCTTGGCCTTGAGGGGATTCACGACCAGGTCGTTGCCGCGCGAGTGCTCGCCGACGATCATGCCCTCGTAGACGTCGTCGCCCGGACCGACGAAGAGCTTGCCACGGTCCTGCAGGTTGAACAGCGCGTAGCCGAGAGCGCGGCCCCTGCCGTTGGCGATCATCACGCCGCTCGGGCGCTGCCCGTAGCTCGCCTGCCGGAGCGGTCCGTAATGGTCGAAGACGTGGTACATGAGCCCCGTCCCCTGCGTCGCGCTCAAGAACGGCGTGCGCACGCCGATCAGCCCGCGCGCCGGCACGACGTAGTCGATCCGGACGCGCCCCTGCCCGTCGGGCACCATGTCCTTCAGGTCCGCGCCGCGCTCGCCGAGCATCTGCATCACGGCGCCCTGGTGCGTTTCCTCGACGTCGACCGTGAGTTGCTCATAGGGCTCGCGGCGTTCCCCGTCGATCTCGCGCACGATGACTTCCGGGCGCGATACGCCGAGTTCGTAGCCCTCGCGGCGCATGTTCTCGATCAGTACGCCGAGGTGCATCTCGCCGCGGCCCGAGACGCGGAAACGGTCCGGGTCGTCGGTCTCCTCGACCCGCAGCGCCACGTTGTGGATGAGCTCGCGCTCGAGCCGCTCGCGCAGCTGGCGGCTGGTGATGTACTTGCCGTCACCGCCGGCGAACGGCGAGTCGTTCACCTGGAACGTCATGCTCACCGTCGGCTCGTCCACCGTGAGCGCCGGCAGCGCCTCAACGGTGCCCTGGGCGCACAGCGTGTCGGAAATGTAGAGCGGGTCGAGCCCGGTGAACGCGACGATGTTGCCCGCGCTCGCCTCCGGGACCTCGCGCCGTTCCAGACCGTGGAAGCCGAGCACCTGCAGCACGCGCCCGTTGCGCCGCGCGCCCTGGCGGTCGACGACGGTCACCGGCGTGTTGGTGGCAAGCGTGCCGCGCGTGATGCGGCCGATGCCGATCACGCCCACGTAGCTGTTGTAGTCGAGCGAACTCACCTGGAGCTGCAGCGGCCCCTCGGGATCGACCTCCGGCGGCGCCACGTGCTCGGCGAGCGCCTCGAACAGCGGCGTCATGTCGTCGGCCGGCGCATCGGGGTCGGTGCCCGCGTAGCCGCGCAGCGCCGAGGCGTAGAGGATCGGGAAGTCGAGCTGTTCCTCGGTCGCGCCCAGGTGGTCGAAGAGATCGAAGGTCTGGTCCACCACCCAGGACGGCCGCGCGCCGGGGCGGTCGATCTTGTTGACGCACACGATCGGACGCAGCCCGCGCGCGAGCGCCTTCTGGGTGACAAAGCGCGTCTGCGGCATGGGTCCGTCGACGGCATCGACCAGCAGCAGCACCGAATCCACCATCGAGAGCACGCGCTCGACTTCGCCGCCGAAGTCCGCGTGGCCGGGCGTGTCCACGATGTTGATGTGATAGTCCCGCCAGTCGATCGCGGTGTTCTTGGCCAGGATCGTGATGCCGCGCTCGCGCTCGAGCGCGTTGGAGTCCATGACGCGGTCGACGGGCTCGGCGCGCGCGTCGAAGGTGCCGGACTGCTGCAGCAGACGGTCGACGAGCGTGGTCTTGCCATGGTCGACGTGCGCGACGATGGCGACGTTTCTGATGTGCGCTGACATTGGAGAGGCGGCCGGAGCCGGGGGGCGCAAGGCCGCGCATTGTACCGGTCCGACGGCCCCGGGTGGCAAGCGCGGCGCCCGGCGGGCCGTTTTACGCGGTCAGCTGGGCGGCCTCCTCGCCCAGCACGCGTTCCAGGAAACGGCAGTAGCGCTCGACGTGATCGACCTCGCCCCGCAGGTCCGAATGGGCCAGCGTATGCCGCAACATCTGCAGTTCCGAGGCGTCGCGGCCGGCTACCAGCGGGTTGGCGGTAAAGGTGTCGGCCGCCAGTCCCAGCTCCGCCAGCAGGCGCGTGCTGTCCCCCGCGCCGAGGATTCCGCGCGGGATACTCGCCGCGGAACACGCGAACTCCGGGGCGGGCCCGCCGTATTCCGCCGAGCGCAGGTGGGTCAACACGGCATTGCAGAAGACGTTGGCGATCGCGGCGGAACCGTTTCCCACGGGGTTGAACATGAGGCAGACCCGGTTGCCGTCGGGGTCCAGGGGAATCACCACCCGCACCCGGTCTTCGAGTCGCCGCGCCAACGCCAGGAGCCGGTCGCAGAAATGCTCGGCACAGTCGATGCCGTGGGCCGCGAGGCGGCCGAAATGCGCCGCGTCGAGGGGCAAAACGCGGTGCGTGAGCCACGCCGCCGCGGCCGCGGCCGCCGGACGCCGGCCCTCGGTGGCGAATCCGCGCAATCGCCGCGCGTCGCGCGCCTCCCCCGACTCGCCGGGCAGCGCGGGGCTGTGGAAGTCCAGGCAGCGCCCGTCCCGGCACAGGTAGGCGCCGCCCGCCCCTTCACCCAGGTGGCCGAGGCGCCAGGGGTCGACCGTGAGCGAATCCGCCTGCGCCAGCGCCGCCAGGGCCGCGTGGGTGGCATGGGTCGGGAAGCGCCGGAAGAGCGCGGCCACCTCGGTCCGGGGCGTTTCGCCGGCGTGCGCGTCGCGAAGCAGCGCCGCCAGGTAGCCGCCCCAGCCGGCATCGGCGTGCACTGCGAACCCCAGACCCTGCGCGTGCCAGCGCTCGCGCGCCTCGACGAGCACGTGGATCGGGTCGAAGGCCCCGAACTCGTTGGCACCGAGGGCACCCACGACGCACAACACGCTCTGACCCAGGGCCGAAGCGGCCTCCAGCGCACGCTCGAGCGCCGCCGCATGCAGCCGGAACCCCCGGGTGGGGAGTCTCACGATGCCCTGCTCGCCCATCCCCGCCAGCCGCATCGCCGCCTCCCAGGAGGGCTCGGCGGTGTCGGGGAGCAGCACCACCGGCGCCTGGCACTCCCGGTGCGCCGAGAAGAACGCGTGCGCGCCCAGGCTCTCGAGGCGCTCGCGCTCCACCGCAGCCACCAGGCGCCGGCGCCGGGCGGGGTCCTCTTCGGCGTTCAGCAGCGCCTGCCAGGCCTCCTGCAGCGCCAGAACATCCGCGACGGAGAGGTTGGTCACCGCGACCGGTTCCGCGTCCAGGAGGGCGCTCAAGCGGCGGTCTGCGGCCGGCTCGACCTCCGCGCGGCGCATGCCGGCCCGCAGCGCCGCCGGATAGAACTTTACGGCTCGCAGTACCTGCAGGGCCTGGCCGTTCGCGGCCGCCCCGCCGGCCGTCAGGCACCCGAAGCTGGAGCGCCCGGGGCGCCCGAATCCCACCATGCGGGCAAGCTGCCGGCCGACGCCCAGCTCGATGCGCTCGCTCGCGGCGGAGCCGGAGCGGACCGCGAGCAACTGCGCCACGAGGCCCGGGAGCAGCAGCTCCGCGGCGCCGTCCGCAAAGCAGCCGGGTTCGAACCGTCCACCGTCGCCGTCGAGTGCGGCCTGCAGTGCCGCCACCTCGCCCTGAAGCCGGGCCGGGAACCCGTCCGTGCCCTCGGAATCGCCGCCGGCCAGTCCCAGCAGCCATTGTTCGTAGAACGCGGCATCGCCGGACCGGGGATCCACGAACCACGACTTTTCCATCCACGTGCGCGCAACCACCGTCGTTACCTCCGGGAACCCCTCAACTGATGGGGTGCCCCTTCGAAGGGAATCGCCCCCCGGACGCTTCGATTCTAGATCGATACGACGCACCATGTCGCGACTTTCGCGACACTGCGGGTATCGGCAACCGCCGCCGCGGCCATCAGGACCGGCGATTCAGGTGATCGCCTGAATCCGGGCAATCGACCGTGCGTGCATCTCGGGCCGCCCGTACCGGGGACTCCGCGGCCCGGCACAGGACCAACTCCTCGAGGTAACGGCAGTACATCTCGATGTAATCGACGTCATTGACCGGGTCACGCAGCCACGGATTCATCAGCGTGTGCCGGAGCACGAGGAGCCCGTCGGCGTCGCGGGCCGGGTCTTCGGGCATCTCCGTGAACGTGTATGACGCAATGCCCAGGTCCGCGAGAATGCGCGCGGCGTCTTCGCGGGGGAGCATCCGGCGGTACAACATCGTCGAGGAACTGAAGAACGCCCGGGCTTGCGGCGGGACCGGGCCGCCGACGCGCAAGTGCTCGAACACCGCGCCGGTAAAGGCGTTGGCCACGGCGGCCGCTTCGTTCCCGGCCGGATTGAAGGCCACGACGACCAGGTTGTCGTCCGGTTCGATCGGGACGCTCACGTGCACCCGCGACTTCACCCGCTCGCGCAGCGCGAGCACGCGGTCGTAGAAGTACTCGCAACTCTGCACGCTGTGCCGAACTAGGCGGCCGAAGTTCTCGCTGTCGAGCGGCAGCGTGCGGTGCGTGACGTACGCCGCCGCAGCGGCCGCACCGGGCTTGGACCCCTCGAGGATGAAGCTCCCCAGGCGGCGGAACTTGCGCTCGTAGTCCTGCTCCGGCGACGCCTCGTCCACCTGCGCGCCCAGGTAGGGTGCGTCGTGCGCGACGAAGTCCATGCAGCGGTGGTCCCGGCAGAGGTATGCGCCGCCGACGCCGTACGGCAGATAGCCCAGCTTGTGCGGATCCACGGTGACCGAGTCGACCTGCGGCAGTGCCCGGAAGGCGGCGTACGCCCGTTGCGAGGGGAAATAGCGGAAATGCTTCGCCACCGCCCTGCGCGACAACAGGCCGCCGTCGGCACCGCGGAACAGGGTCGCCAGGTAGCCGCCCCAGGCAGCGTCGACGTGGACGGCAAAGCCCAGGCCACGCCGGGCCCAGCGTTCGCGTGCGGCGACGATTTCGTCCACGGGATCGAGCGTGCCGTATTCCGTCGAACCGAGCACGCCGACCACGCACAGCACGTTCTGCCCGAGGCGGTGGGCCGCGGCCAGCGCCCGTTCCAGGCCCGCCGGGTCCAGGCGCATGTCCCGGGTGGGGACGGTCACGAGTCCGGACTCGCCGATGCCCAGCAGGCGCGCGGCCTTGGTCCACGAGTAATGCGCGGTGTCGGGCACCAGCACGACCGGCGCCGCGCAATCCGGATGCGCGGAGAAGAAACCGTGCATGCCGAGGCTCTCGAGGCGGGCCGCACGGACGGTCTCGGCCATCGTGCGCCGACGGGCCTCGTCGGGCTCGCGGCGCAGCAGCGCCGCCCAAGCGTCGCGCAACGCCAGGCACTCGGCCACCGTCAGGTTGCTCAGGCTCGCGCCGTCGCCTTCCATCACCCGTTCCACCGGACTCCCCGCGGGCGGCACCACGCCGAGCGTCCGCAGTGCCGCCTGCAAGGCAAGCGGGTAATACGTCACCGAACGCAGGACCTGCAGGGCCTGGTAGTTGGCGACCGTGCCCCCGGAGGTGAGGTAGCCGAACGCGCAAGGCGTGCGCGCCGGGTCTGCGTTGTAGCCCACCATCCGCGCGAGCTGGCGGCCGACCTCGATCTCCATGCCCACCGTGACCGGCGCCGCCTCCTCGCTGACGTTGTTCGGGTTGTACGGCAGGGTCAGCATCTGCGCGAGCAGGCCGGGCATGAGGGGGTCGCACAGCATGTGGCCCATGTAGCGCGGGCTGAACAGCGGCACCGAACGCTTGAGCGCGGCGCTCAACGCGAACAGCTCCTGCTTCATGCGCGCCACGAAGGCCTGGTAGTCGGCCGATTGCACCGAGGCGGCCGGGATCGGCGGCGGGTCGTCCGGATGGAAATTCCGGCGCCAGTAGACGTGGTCGTGGATGAACTCGAGCAGCACCTGCTCGAACAGCTCGTGGTTTTCCGCCCTGGCCCCGATGAACCAGGGGTACAGGAAGGCGGCATCCATGGCCGTTTCCTTGTTCCCGTCAGGCCGGTTCATGGTGGAAGAACGGCGCGCGATACCCCATGACCTGAATCAAGCCCGCGCCGGTGTCTCCGGACGGGTACGGCATGGGAGGCCGGCGGGGCCGGATTTGACGGCCGTCATGGGTCGCCCGGAGCAACTGCGAGAGGCTGTCACCGTGGCGGCGTCCTGCGAGGGGGAACGAAGACCGCCCCCAAGCCGGCCGCCGCGATGGGTGAGACGCCGACGCGCCGCGCGCCCGGCCTCGAAAACGGCCATGGCGCCGCGCTACGATGCCGGCCTGCGAGTCGGGCCGCCGGGGGCCGGGGTGGGGCAATGAAAGTCATCCGGAGCCGCGAGTTCAGGGCGGCCAGCGCATGGGGCGCCGTCGATGTCGCACGTATCGACGGACTGACGGTACGGGTGCACTGGACGGACTCGCCCTATCGCTGGCACGTGAATGACGGCGCCGAAGTATTCGCCGTGCTGGACGGTAGCGTCGACATGCACTACCGCGAGGGCGGCAGCGAGCACACGGTGCACCTGGGGGCCGGCGACGTGTTCTTCGCCGACGCCGGCTGCGAACACCACGCGCGGCCCCGCGGCGAAGCGCGCATCCTGGTCGTGGAACGCGCGGGAAGCGACTGAAGGAACCGACATGCGTCAGCCCGTCACCGGCTTTCACCGAGACGAGAACGATGACTGGGTCGCGGACCTCGGGTGCGGTCACGGCCAGCACGTCCGCCACCGCCCGCCGTTCTTCAACCGTCCGTGGACGCAGACGGCCGCCGGGCGCGAGCGCATGCTCGGAGAAGAACTCGATTGCGTGAAATGCGACCGCGGCGAGCCGCCGGACGCCTGACCCCGCCGAGGAGGCAGACATGGGCAAGCGCATCCTCATCATCCAGGGCCATCCGGACCCGGCCGGCGGCCATTTCGACCACGCGCTCGCGGACGCCTACGCGGAGGCCGCCGAAGCCGCCGGCCACGAGGTAGATCGCGTCTCGGTGGCGGCCCCGGGATTCGATCCGGTCGCCAGCCGCGCACAGTGGGAAGGCGGGCCCGCCCCCGCGGTCCGCGAGGCGCAGGAAGCGATCGCGCGCGCCCGTCACATCGTGATCGTGTACCCGCTGTGGCTCGGGACGATGCCGGCCCGGCTCAAGGCCTTCCTGGAACAGGTGCTTCGCCCCGGCTTCGCGTTCAGCTACCGTGAGGGCGGACGCATGCCCGAAAAGGGGTTGCGCGGAAGGTCCGCCCGCATCGTGGTGACCATGGGGATGCCGGCACTGTTCTACCGCCTGTATTTCCGCGCCCACAGCCTGCGCAGCCTGGAGCGCAACATCCTGCGCTTCTGCGGCGTGTCGCCGGTGCGCCACAGCCTCGTCGGGCTCGTCGAGGGCAGTCCGCGTCGCCGCGAACGTTGGCTGGAGACCATGCGCGCCCTGGGAAGGCGGGCACGATGAGGGCCGTCGTGCGATCGGTCAGCCGCACGCTGGGCCGCTGCGAACTGACGCACCTGGAGCGCACGCCCGTGGACGTCGAGTTGGCGCATGTCCAGCACGAGCTCTACGCGGCAACGCTCGAGAAGCTGGGCTGCGAGCTGCTCCGAATCCCCGCCGAACCGGAATTGCCCGACGCCGTCTTCGTCGAGGATGCGGCGCTGGTGCTGGACGAAGTCGCGGTCATCACCCGCCCCGGCGCGGAGTCGCGGCGCCGCGAGACCGAATCGGTGGCGCGCGCCATCGCCCCGTGGCGCGAACTGCGGCGCATCGAGGCGCCCGCGACGCTCGACGGCGGCGACGTGCTGCGCATTGGCCGCACCGTGTACGTGGGCGCGACCCCGCGCAGCAACGCGGCGGGCATCGCCGCGCTGCGCGAGGCGCTCGCCCCGTTCGGCTACCGGGTCGAAGCGGTGCCCGTACGCGGCTGCCTGCATCTCAAGTCGGCGGTTACGCTCGCCGCCCCCGACACGCTGCTGTACAACCCCCGCTGGATCGACCGGAAGCGGTTGCCGGCCCTGCGCGCCATCGCCGTGGACGGGGCCGAGCCGCACGGCGCCAATGCGCTGGCGGTGGGCGGAGCGGTCGTCTATCCGGCGTCGTGTCCGCGCACCGCCCGTAAGCTGGAAACGCTCGGGCTCGACGTCCGGCGGGTGGACATGTCCGAGACCGAAAAGGCCGAGGGCGGCGTGACCTGCTGCAGCATCCTGTTCAACGGCGGGCCGGACGCAGGTCGCTGAGCCGGTCCACGCGCCGCAACGCCGGGAAGCGCCACATCCAGGCCCCGACCACCGCGAGCGTGCCGATGCCGCCGATGATCACCGCGGGGACGGTGCCGAACCAGCTCGCGGTGACGCCGGACTCGAACTCGCCGAGCTCGTTGGAACTCCCGATGAACAAACTGTTCACGGCGCTGACGCGCCCGCGCATCTCGTCCGGTGTCGCGACCTGCACCATGGTGGAGCGCACGTAGACGCTCACCATGTCGGCCCCGCCCGCGATCACGAGCGCGATCATGGACAGTGCGAAGTCCCGCGACAGCCCGAAGACGATGGTCGCCAGGCCGAACAGCGCCACGCACGCGAACATCACCGGCCCCGCGCGCCGCTCCAGCGAGTAGCGGCCCAGCCACAGGCCGACGACGAAAGCGCCGATCGCCATGGCGCTGCGCAGCGCACCGAGCCCGACGGGCCCGACGTGCAGGATGTCCTTTGCGAAGACGGGCAGCAGCGCCGTCGCGCCCCCGAAGAGAACGGCGAAGAGATCCAGCGAGATCGCGCCGAGGAGCACCGAGTTGCGGCGCACGTACCGCACGCCCGCGGCGAAGCGCGCGAACGTCGAGGCCCGTTCGGCCTCGCGCTTCTGCCGGCGGTAGCCGCGGATCGACAGGATGGTGAGCGCCGCACCGAGGAACAGGGCGAAGGCGACCCCATAGGCAATACCCGGCCCGAGGATATAAAGCGCGCCGCCGAGCGCCGGGCCGCCGATGACCGACACCTGGAAGGCGGTCGAGTTGAGCGCGATGGCCCGGCCCAGGTCTTCCTCCGGCACGAGCAGCGGCACGAAGGCCTGCATCGCCGGGCCGGCGAACGCGCGCCCCATCCCGAACAACACCAGCAGGCCGAAGAACGGCAGCAGGCGGCCGGGATGCAGGAGCGTGAGCACCACGAACAAAGCGGCCACGACCGCCTCGAGCAGCCAGGCGGCGCCGAGTTGTCCGCGCCGGTCGAAGCGGTCCGCGCTGTCGCCCGCGGGCAGGATCAGCAGCGCCATGGGGACGAACTGCGCGAGGCCGACGTAGCCGAGCGCCAGGGCGCTGTGGGAGATCGCATACACCTGCCAGCCCACCACCACCGACTGGATCTGCGTGGCGATCGTCCCCGCGAGTCGCGCGCCCAGCAGGGCCCGCATGCCGGGGTGGCGAAGAACGGAGAGCCGGGAGACGGGCACGGCGGGACCGGGGTGCAGGCCGGGCAATGATACGGCCCGCGCTGGCCCGCGCGAAACCTTGACGCCAGTCAGTGCCGCGCGGGCGCCGCCCGATTAGCGTTTCCACTCGAACTCCACGACACCCGCGCGAAGGAGACGAACATGAAGGTCGGAGACGCCTGTACCCGGCCGGCGGTGGTGGTCGGCGAGCAGGAATCGGCACTCGACGCGGCACGGCGGATGCGCCGCTTCCACGTCGGGGACCTGATCATCGTCCGCGACACCCCGCGCGGCCAGGTGCCGACGGGCATCGTCACGGACCGCGACCTGGCCCTGGAAGTGATGGCACAGGGCGTCGAACCGGATGCCGTCGAGCTGCGGGACCTCAAGACCGCGGCCCGGCTCGTGATCGCTCGCGAGGACGAAGACCTGGAAGCCGCCATGGACCGCATGCGCGAGAACGGCGTGCGGCGCCTGCCGGTCGTCGACGGCGACGGGATGCTGGTGGGCATTCTCACCGCGGACGACGCGCTGGAGCTGCTGAGCGAGGGGCTCAGCGACCTCGTGCGCATCGTCGGCCGGCAACGCCGGACCGAACAAGCCCTGCGCTGAGCGCGGGGCGGCCCGGGCCCCGCGGCGCGCGGCGGCCGCCGGTACCCGCGCGCCAACACCCGGTCAATCAGGACGCCGCGCATGCCCCGACACCGAACCCTCAAGCGGATCGCCTGGATCGCCGGCGCCGTGGCCGTGGTCGCCGCCCTCGCCTGGTGGCTCACGCGTTCAAAACCCGTGACGGTCGCCGTCGCCACGCTGGCTCGCGGAACCGTGGAATCGACCGTCGCCAACACGCGCGCCGGGACGGTGACAGCGTGCCGGCGTTCGAAACTGTCCGCGGCGACCGGTGGGCAGATCGAGAGCCTGCCGGTGCACAAGGGCGAGCAGGTGAAACAGGGCCAGGTGCTGCTCGAACTCTGGAACGCCGACCTCAAGGCGCAACTGCAGCTCGCGCGCGACGAGGCGCGCGTCGCGGCGGCCCAGGAGAACTCCGCCTGCCTGCAGGCCGACAACGCCGCGCGGGAGGCCGCACGCCGGCAACGGCTGCGCCGGAACGACCTGATTTCCGCGGACCAGCTCGACCAGGCCGTGACGCGCGCAAAGTCGACGGCCGCGCAGTGCCGGGCGGCCGGGGCCGGCTCCGAGGAGGCGCAGTCGCGCGTGAACGTCGCGCAGGCGAACCTCGAGCGCACGATCCTGACCGCGCCGTTCGACGGCGTCGTTGCCGACATCAACGGCGAACTGGACGAGTACGTCACGCCGTCGCCGCCGGGCATCCCGACGCTGCCGGTCATCGACCTCATCGACAACGGCTGCTACTACGTCGAGGCCCCGATCGACGAAGTCGACGCCGCGCGCGTGCGGGTCGGCCAGCCGGTGCGGGTGACCCTCGACGCCTTCGGCAAGCGGGCGTTCAAGGGCACCGTGAGCCGCATCGGCGCCTACGTCGTGGAACTCGAGAAGCAGGCGCGCACCGTCGACGTGGACGTCAAGTTCTCCCCCGACACCGACATCCGCCGCCTGCTCGCCGGCTACAGCGCGGACGTGGAGATCATCCTGGACCGGAAGGACAACGTCCTGCGCGTGCCCACCGAGGCGGTTATCGACGGCAACCGCGTGTACGTGTACGACCCGAAGTCCCGGCGCCTGAAACTCACGACGTTCAAGCCGGGCATATCCAACTGGACCTGGACGCAGGCCGTCTCCGGCCTGAGCGCCGGGGACGAGGTCGTGACCAGCGTGGACCGCAAGGGTGTCGCCGACGGGGCCCGCGTGACCGTCGAGCGTCATGCCGGCCGGCCCTGACGCGGCCCTCGTCCGGCTGGAATCGCTCTCGCGCGATTTCCGGGTCGGGGAGGAGACGGTCCACGCGCTGGACGACGTGACACTCGCCGTCGAGCGCGGCGAGTACGTGGCCGTCATGGGACCGTCCGGATCCGGGAAGTCCACGCTGCTGAACATCGTCGGGCTCCTCGACCGGCCGACGCGCGGGCGCTACCTGCTCGACGGCGAGGACACCACGACGCTGTCCGACACCCGCCAGGCCGCGGTGCGCAGCCGCAAGATCGGATTCGTCTTCCAGGCCTTCCACCTGATCCCGCGGCTCACGGCGCGCGAGAACATCGAGCTCCCGCTGATGCTCGCCGGCATCGAGCCCGGGGAGCGCCGCCCGCGCGTCGAGGAGACGCTCGAATCGTTCGGCCTCGCCGACCGGGCCCGGCACCGGCCGGACCAACTCTCGGGCGGCCAGCGCCAACGCGTCGCGATCGCACGCGCAACGATCACGCGCCCGGAGGTCGTGCTCGCGGACGAACCGACCGGCAACCTCGACAGCGTCTCCGGCGCCGAGGTCATCGCCACGCTGGAGCGCCTCAACGCCGACGGGATGACGCTGGTCGTCGTTACCCACGACGCAGACATCGGCAAACGCGCGCGGCGCCTGCTGCGTTTCCACGACGGGCGCCTTGCGGCCGACGAGGCGCAGCAGCGGTGAGCGGGCCTCGCGGCCTCGCCTTCGAGGACGCCGTGCGCTATGCGGGGCGATCGATCGGCTCCGCGCGCGGCCGCACCGCGCTCATGACGCTGGCCATGGCGATCGGCGTCGCCGCGGTCATCGCACTCACCGCGCTGGGCCAGGGCGCGCGCAATTACGTGCTGGGGGAATTCCTCAGCCTGGGCGGCAACATCCTGACGGTCTTCCCCGGCCGCAACGAGACCACCGGCGGGCGGCCGCCCACCACCGGCGCCACGCCGCGACCGCTCACGCTCGACGACGCGCTCGCGCTGACGCGCAGCGGACTGGTGCGCCGCGTCGCGCCCATCGTCGTGGGCCAGGCGCCGGTCTCGTTCGGCAACCGGTCGCGCGACGTGACCGTGCTCGGCTCGACGGCCGCCTTCAAGGTGATCCGCCACATCGACATGCAACGCGGGCGCTTCCTCCCGGGCGGGGACCCCTACGCCGCCCCGGCGGTGGCGGTGCTCGGGACCAATGTCGCGCGCGAACTGTTCGGGACCACCGCGCCCGTCGGACAGCTCCTGCGCATCGGCGACCGCCGTTTCCGGATCATCGGCGTCATGGCCTCCAAGGGCCAGTCCCTCGGCGTGGACATGGACGACGTGGCCGTGGTGCCGGTGGCCGCCGCGCAGGCCCTGTTCAATACGGAATCGCTCTTCCGCGTCATCGTGGAAGCGCAGGCGCGCGAATCGATCCCGTCGGCGAAGCGCACCGTGGAGGCGATCATCGCGGCGCGCCACGAGGGCGAGAACGACGTGACCGTAATCAGCCTCGACGCGCTGCTCGACACCTTCGACCGGATCCTGTCCATCCTCACCCTGGGGGTGGCGGGCATCGCCGCAATCAGCCTGGCCGTCGCGGGCCTGCTGATCATGAACGTGATGCTCGTCTCCGTCTCGCAACGCACCCGCGAGATCGGCCTGCTCAAGGCGCTGGGCGCGACGCCGCGGGCGATCGCGCGGCTGTTCCTGGCGGAAGCGACGCTGCTCTCATGCCTCGGCGCCGCGGCGGGGGTCGCAGTCGCGTGGGCGGGCATCACCGTGTTCAACGCGCTGGTCCCCGGTTTCCCGGTGGCGGCACCGCCGTGGGCGATCGTCGCCGGCGCGGGCATTGCCGTGGCCACGGGGCTCGCCTTCGGGGTCCTGCCGGCGCGCCGCGCGGCGCGGCTCGACGCCGTCGCGGCGCTCGCCGGTCGTTGACGCCGTGTACCTCCGCGACCTCACGCGGCTCACGCTCGGCGCGGTGCTGGGCCAGCGCATGCGGAGCATCCTCACCGCGCTCGGCATCACGGTCGGCATCGCGGCGGTGATGCTCCTGACCTCGCTCGGCGAGGGGGTACGGGCGTACGTCGTCAACGAGTTCAGCCAGTTCGGCACGAACCTGATCGTGGTGACACCCGGCCGCACGACGACACTCGGCGCCTCCGCGGCGGTCATTGCAAACGTGCGCCCGCTCAGTCTCGACGATGCCGTCGCGCTCGAGACGCTGCCGCGCGTGCAGGCCGTCGTGCCCGGCGTCGCCGGCAACGCCGAGGTCAAGCACGGTGGTTTCACGCGCCGCACCATGGTCTTCGGCACGGGGCCGGACATGCTCGCCGTGTGGAAGGCGCGCATGGCGCTCGGCCGCTTCCTGCCCGCGGACGAGCCGCGCACGGCGCGCGCCTTCGCCGTGCTGGGCGAGAAGGTCCGGCAGGAACTGTTTCGCGACACCAATCCCCTCGGCCAACGCGTGCGCATCGGCGGCGAAAGCTACCGGGTGATCGGCGTGCTGGAACCCAAGGGGCAACTGCTCGGCTGGGACCTCGACGACGCCGTCTACATCCCCGCCGGGCGGGCTCTCGCGCTCTTCGACCGCGACAGCCTGATGGAAATCGACCTCAACTACGACCCCGAGATACCCGCCGCCCGCGTCGCCGCCCGCATTCGCGCCCTGCTCATGGCCCGCCACGGCAGCGAGGACTTCACCGTCACCACCCAGGAGGACATGCTCGCAACCCTCGGCCGGATCATCGGGATCCTCACGCTCGCCGTCGGGGGACTCGGTGGCATCTCGCTGCTCGTCGGCGCCGTGGGCATCCTCACCATCATGACCATCGCCGTGAACGAGCGCACCCCGGAAATCGGCCTGCTGCGCGCGCTTGGAGCCACCCGTCGCCAGGTCCTGACGCTGTTCCTGGGCGAGGCGACGCTGCTCTCCGCGCTCGGCGGTCTCGCGGGCCTGGCCGTCGGGGCCGGGGGCGCGGGCCTGCTCGGGCTGGCTGTTCCGGCGCTTCCCGTGGGCATCGCGTGGCGCTACGTCTTCCTCGCCGAGGGGATCGCCGTCGCCATCGGTCTCGTCTCGGGCGTGATGCCGGCGCGCCGCGCCGCGCGCCTCGATCCCGTGGAGGCCCTGCACACGGAATAGCCGCCCGCGCGGCATGGAATACTGTCCGCCGCTTCGAACCACGGGGACACGCCATGGTGGTGCGCATGTGGCGCGGCTGGACGGCGCCGGGCAACGCAGGCGCCTACGAATCGGTGCTGCGCGAGGAAGTCCTGCCGGAAATCGCCGCCGCCGCGGGCGGCGGCTTTCGCGGCGCGGAGCTGCTGCGGCGCGACGCCGGCGGAGAAGTCGAGTTCGTCACGCTGTTCCGCTTCGATTCGCTCGATACGGTGCGCCGGCTCGCGGGCGACGACTACGAGATCGCCTACGTTCCCGCGGCCGCCCGCGCCGTCCTGGCCCGCTTCGAGGAGACGGCCGCGCACTTCGAGACGCGGCCGCTGCCGGCGGGATCACCGCGTTGACAACGGCGCCCGGCTACCTGCCGGCGTTCGCCGTCGCGGTGTGGGTCAGCGCACGGCCCTCTGGTTCGCCACCATCGTCACGCGCGTGGAGATCCGCTTCCGCGAGGCCGTGATCGTGGTCGTCGCCGCTTCCGCGGCGCGCCTGGTCCCGACGTTCGCGGGGACGCTCCTCGCGCTGGTCGTCTTCCTGCTGTTGCTCGGGCGTTTCACGGCTGCGCCCGTCTGGCCGGATCTCGTGCTCACCAGCGTGGTCAGCGTGCTCTTTTCCCTGCTGATCACGCTCGGCATCGGCAGTTGGTTCGCGCAGGTCGCAGGCGCCTGACTTCCATCACACGAACGTGTGATCTTCGTCGGCACGACGATTTGCGTCGTCAACCCGTGTTCTACTGATCCCGAGTCCTCGCGCCACGGAGGCATGGAAAGCCGGCCCGGACACTTCGACCCCCGACAGGCGACCGCCCGGCTACGGCGGGGGTTGCGCCGGATGATGGCCGCGGAGCAACGTCCCTTCCTCGCGCAGTTGCCGCTGGCGCACTCGCGTTACCTCGAGGTGCTCCGCGGCGGGTTCATGCTGCTGCGATTCCCCCCCGATATCGAGCATGAATACCGCGCGGCGCGCGACCCGGCCCTGCGCCACCGGCTCGCGGCCAGCGCGTTGGCCGGCATCGTGGCCGTGACGGCCTGGATGCTGCTCGACTTCTTCGGCAACCGCGAGTTCCAGTTCCCCGCGGCACGGCTCATCCTGCTGGGCTGGATGCTGCCGCTGCTGGGACTCCTGGCCCTCGTGGCGATCCAGCCCAACCGCGGCCGGCCTGTTCCGGGAGCCATCGTGCTTGCGATCGACGCCGGCCTGGCGCTCGGTTTCGTCTACCTCCAGATCCTGATGGAGACGCGCGGCCTGCCGGGGGCGCGTTTCCCCTTCGAGGCACTGCTGGTGCTGCTGTTCGGGTTCTTCCTCAGTGGAATGATGACTTTCCGCGCAGTCACGGCGGGAGTGATCGCCGTCGGCGCCTTCCTGGCGGGAACCGTGATCTCAGGCGTCCCGCCCGCGGTCAACACGGACGACGCGGTGCTGTTCCTCGTCGTGACCGTGCTCCTCGGCACCGCAGGGAGCTGGCGCATCGAGCACAGCGACCGGTTGGGGTTCCTCATGGCACGCCTGCTGCGCACGGCGGCGGAGCACGACGGGCTGACCAACCTGCTGAACCACAGCGCATTCGTCGCGCACTGCAACCGGGCGTGGCGCCAGGCAGCGCGCGATGGCCGGCCAGTCGGGTTGCTCATGACCGACATCGACCACTTCAAGGCCTACAACGACTGCTACGGCCACGCCGCGGGGGACCGCTGCCTGCAGCGCGTGGCGCAGGTAGTCGGATCGGCCGCCGGACGCGGCCTCGATGCGGCCGGGCGGATGGGCGGCGAGGAATTCGCGGTGTTCTTCTACGGCATGCCCGGCGAGCGGCTGGCCGAAGCTGCGGAACGCCTGCAGCGCGGCGTGGAGGCACTGCATATCGAGCACGCCGAATCGGACACGGCGCGGTGGGTCACGGTCAGCGTCGGGGCGGCGGGGCGCCTGCCCGGTCGGGGCGATACGCTGCGGGAAGCGATGCGGGCGGCCGACGCCGGGCTCTACGCGGCCAAGGCGGCCGGGCGCAACCGCACGCACGTGGAACGCCCCGGTTGAGAACGAGCCGCGCCGCGCGCGGCTTCGGCAGGCCGGAACCGCCGATGGCGGCCCCGGCCTACCCGGCGATCAGCCCTGGCCGCCGGCCTGCGCCTTGGCCTTCTTCTGATCCGACTTGAGGATCGCGATCAGGCGCTTGCGCAGCTTGGGGTTCTTGTTGATCGCCTTGCCGACCTTCTCGTACTGAGACACCGGCATGTGCGTCGAAATGCGCTTCTTGATGGCGCTGGTCGCCTTCTGCTTGATGGCGGTCTTTTCCTTCTTGTTCTTCGCCGACTTGAGCTGACCCATGTACTTCGCGCGCAGGGTCATGACATCTTCGTAGGCGGCCGCGAACTTGTGCAGCGTCGCGGAACTCACCTTCGCAGTCGCGTGCGATGCCGGCGGCTTGGCGGGCATCGGCTTGGGCGGCGGTGCCGCCAGGGCGATCGGGGCGGCTAGCAGCGCCGCCGGCAGGATCAGGCTACGGAGCTTACGCATCAATATTCTCCTCTGAGCGAGTTTTCGTGCGGGGAAGGCGCCGTCTTGCGGCCGCGGCCCCTCCACGTTGCGAAAACGGCGGGGCCGGCAAGTTCCCGAAATCCGCGCAGCGGCTCGTCGGGACGCGGGGCGCCAGCTAGTTCACCCTATCACGCGAGGACCAGCGCCGCCCGGGCGGGAGAACGGCGGCAAAAAGAAAGGCCGCCCGTAGGCGGCCTTCCCGGTTCGGCGTAAAGCCTTGCCTCAGCGGCGGCGGAATGCGCCTCCGCGTCCGCCCTCCGGTCGGGGACGGGCCTCGTTCACGACCAGGTTGCGGCCGTTGAAGTCCTTGCCGTTCAGGGCCTGGATCGCCGCGTTCGCGTCGTCGGCGCTCGGCATTTCCACGAACCCGAAGCCGCGGGAGCGGCCCGTGTCACGGTCCTGGACAACGTTGGCGGAGACGACTTCACCGAAAGCTGCAAAAGCACCGTGCAGCTCCTCCCCCGTCGTCGAATAGGGGAGATTTCCAACATACAATTTCATTTTCGGTCTGCGACCTCAACAGAGAGTACCGTCAAAAACCAGTAACCAACCGAGCGACCGACGGCACGAGATCGCAGAGTGGCGTCGCGTATCATACTCCGGCGCGGGAGGCAAAACCAGCGCGCAGCCGCCGCCGTGTACGTCTCCCGCATCCGGTCCATACCCGAATCGCGGCAGGGCGTAACGTGAAAGGCGACAGTCGAGCTCCGGCCAATCCCGACCGGCCCCGCGGGCCGGCCCCGCCGCCGCCGCCCGGGATCGGCGCGGACGACCTGGCCGAACGCCCGCTGGAACGGGCCTGGACGCTGCCCGCCGCGCTCTACACCGAGCCCGCGGCCCACGCCTTCGAACGGGAAGCGATTTTCGCGCGCTGCTGGCACCTCGCGGGGCGGGCCGGCGCGGTCGCCGACCCCGGCTGCCACCTGGTCGCGGAAGTCGCCGGGCGCCCGCTCATCGTGGTGCGCGGTCGCGACGGCGCGCTGCGCGGCTTCTTCAATGTGTGCAAACACCGCGGCGGACCACTGGCACTCGAGAACGGATGCGCCTCGCGGCTGCAGTGCCGTTACCACGGCTGGACCTACGAACTCGACGGGCGGCTGCGCGCCGCCTCGGAAATGCGCGAGGCGGAGGATTTCAATAGCGCGGACGTGCGCCTCGACGCGGTGCACGCGGGCCAATGGGAAGGACTCGTGTTCGCCGCCGCCCGCGACCCGGGCGTGACGCTGGAAACCCTCCTCGGCGGAATCCGCGAGGAAATCGCTCCGGCGTCGCTGCCGCACATGGCCTTCCATACGCGGGTGAACTACGAGATGGGGTGCAACTGGAAGGCCTACGTGGACAACTACCTGGAGGGCTATCACCTGCCGCACGTCCACCCGGGGCTCAACCGGCTCCTCGACTACCGCAGCTACACCACGACCACGGCCGCGTGGTACTCGTACCAGACGAGCCCGCTCGACCGGGGCGAGGGACCCTACGGCGAGGGGCAGGCGCATTACTACTTCGTGTGGCCGAACCTGATGCTCAACGTGCTGCCCGGGCGCTTGCAGACCAACGTGGTGATACCGCTGGGGCCGGACCGCTGCCGCGTCGTATTCGACTACTACTACGCGGATACGGAATCGGCCGCCGCGCGGCGCATGATCGCGGAGGACCTCGCCTTCAGCGACGAGGTGCAGCAGGAAGACATCGCGATCTGCGAACGGGTACAGCAGGGGCTGGCCTCGGGCGCGTACCGGGCCGGCCGCCTGTCGCCGAAGCGCGAGGCGGGCGTGCATCACTTCCAGAACCTGGTGCGCGCCGCCTACCGGCGCGCGCTCTGACGCTACCCGGTCAGGCGGCCCCGGTCCGGCCGCGCCGGGCGATCCACACGTACACGGGAATCCCGATCAGCAGGAGCAGGAAGCCCCAGTACACGGCTTCCTTGCCGATCCCCGCGATCGCCCAGATGACGTAGGCGAAGGCCGCCAGCGCCAGGACCCCGTCGTAGATGCGCACGCGCGGGCGCTTGTCCTCCTCGCGCGCGAACGCCCAGTCCGCCAGCGTCGCGAAGAGATACGGGATGAGAGTGCTGAGCGTCGAAACGCGGATCACGAACGTGAACAGACCCACCAACCCACGCGTGTAGTTCATGCCCACCAGCAGGCTCACGACCACACCGGAGATCACGAGCCCGATGGCGGGCGTGCCCCAGCGCGTCTCGCGGGCGAACACGCGCGGGAAGAGTCCGTCGTTGGCCACGGCCTGGGGGAGCTGGCCCTGCATCATCACCCAGCCGTTGAGCGTGCCGAAACAGGCGACGACGCCGCCCGCCGCCATCAGGTAACCGGCCCAGCCGCCCCACATGCGTTTGGCGGCCTCGGCGAACGGCGCCGCGGTGTGCGCGAGCGTGGCGTTCGGCACGATGCCCATCACCACGGACGTGGAGAGGATGTAGACGACGGCCGTGACGAGGGTGCCGATCAACGTGGCGCGCGGAATGGTGCGGTTGGGGTCGCGCACGTGCTGCGCCGGCACGGTTGCCGACTCGAGCCCCAGGAACGCCCACAGCGTGAGCGCAGCGCTGGCATTGATCGCCGCGGGACCCGTGGTGCCGGGCTTGCCCGCCGACTCGAAGATCGAGCCGGGGTGGAAGAACCACAGGCCGATCACGCCGACGGCCACGAGCGGCAGCATCTTGAGTATGGTCGTGGCGAGCTGCACGTTGCCGGCGTGGCGCACGCCGCGGATGTTCACGGCGGTGAGCACCCACACGCCCGCGAGCGCCGCCCCCGCGCCGAGGATCGGCACGTTGTCGAGCGCCGGCACGAACACCGAGAGATAGCTCGCGAAGGCAACGGCTATCGCGGCGTTCGCCGTCACCATGGAGATCCAGTAGCCCCAGGCCACGAAGAAGCCGCCGAAGCCGCCGAAGCCGGCCCGCGCATAGGCATACGGGCCGCCGGCGCGCGGAATGCGCCGCGACAGCCGCGCGAAGACGAGCGCGAGCAGGATGGCGCCGACCGTGGTTACGCCCCAGCCGCCGAGGCTCCAGCCGCCGTAAGGCGCAAGCGAGGCCGGGAGCAGGTACACGCCCGAACCGACCATGTTCCCGATGACCAGCGCGGTGCAGACCGCGAGCCCCAGACTACGGCGCGCGCCCGGCGCCTTCGTGTCGGAATCGTTTGCTGCGGACACGCGCGGCCTCCCTGCTGCTTGGCGGTGCCCGGGCGTGCCGGGCCGAAGGCCGTCAACTATGGCCGAGTTGCAGGGCCCGTGCAATCCCCGCGGCGCCGCGCGGAGACCGCCCGACCGGCGAGGGCCGAGCGGCCCCGTCCCGTCAGGGGCCGGTGACGAGGCGAGCCATCACGACGATCATCGCCACCTGCATCACCCCCTGCTGCGCGACGACGAAAACATAGCGGCGCATCCGCCGTGCAATCTTGCCCCCGTCGGGATCGGGCTTGCGCAGCTCCAGGAACACCAGCAGGTTGGTCGGCAGCAGGACGCCGAGCCCTTGCACGGTGAGCAGGCCCAGCAGGCCGAGCGCCGCGATGATCCACCAGCGTGCGGGAAACGGCATCGCGAGGAAGCCCAGCCGCTGGGCAAGGAAATATCCGGCGGTCCCCGTCACGATCGCGAGCGTCGGCATGAGGAAGAGCATCCGCGGCATCAGCCGCAGGATGAAGCCCCGGCGCGCCGCCGGGTCGAGCCGACGCATGACCGGCCCGATCACGAAGCCCATGAACAGGTCCGTGCCCGTCCACAACAGCCCCGCCATGACGTGGACGAAGTTGAGGAACCAGATGGAGGGCCCGGCGACGGCGTAGCCCATCAGCCCGATGGCGGCGAGCGCGACGGCCAGGTACCGCCACCGAACGACCGCCGGCGCCTGCTCTGCAGCAACAGTCATGCGCGGCATGCCCCGCGAAGTCCGCCGGCAGTATAGGAGCCGGCACGCCGGCATGACAGCACACCGGTAAGCTGCCACGATAAAGGCGCTCCGCGGGGAGGTTCCCGATGAACGGGCAGGCAACCGTCTCGAAAGCCTACCGCCGGCCCTATACGGACCCGATCCGGGTCACGGCGGGAGACTGCGTCTTCCCCGACTTCGACGCACCCACCGACATCCCCGGCTGGGTTTGGTGCTCCGGTCCGCGCGGACGCCAGGGCTGGACGCCCCGGGCCTGGCTCGAGGAGAAGGACGGCGTCTGGCACATCACCCGGGACTTCGATGCCATCGAGTTGAGCGTGACGCCGGGCGAACGCGTGACGCTGCACTTCGAGCACGCGGGATTCCACTGGCTCACCACCGCGGACGGCCGCACCGGCTGGGTACCGTCCGATCATCTCGCGCCCGACTCCGGCTGACCGCGGTCAGGGCGGGGCCCCGTCGACTGTGCTCAACTTCCGGCTTGGCAACGGCGGAACCGGGAGATGCAGTTGGCGCAAGCCCGCCCCGCGTACGAGCATTTCTGGGACCAACCGCTGGCCGGGCTCGAGGCGACGCTCGAGACGTCGTCTTCGGGTTTATCCTCCGGCGAGGCCGAGCGGCGCCTGCGGCTTCACGGCCCCAACACCCTGACGCGGGCGACGCGCCTCGCCCCGCTGGCGGCGTTCCTGCGCCTGCTCGGCAACCCTTTGATTCTCGTGCTGCTGGGCGCCAGCGGCATCGCGCTCGCACTGGGCGACCGCCTGGGCGGCGCCATCATCATCGCCATGGTGCTGCTCAGCGTACTGCTCAACTTCGTCATGGAGTTCCGGGCGCGCACGGCGGTCGAAGCGATTCGGCGACGGGCCGCCACCACGGCGGCCGTGCTGCGCGACGGCGCGGCGCGGGAGATCGACGCCGCCGGCCTGGTGCCCGGCGACGTCCTCCTGCTGAATGCCGGCGACCTCGTCCCCGCCGACGCACGCCTGCTGCAGGCGAAGGACCTGCACCTGCGCGAGTCGGCGCTCACCGGCGAGTCCCTGCCCGTGGAGAAACACGCGGACGATCTCGCCCCCGGTCCGCACGGTGTCGCGGCGGCGGCGAACAGCGTCTTCCAGGGCACGGCGGTGCAGTCGGGGCTGGGAACCGCACTGGTGGTACGCACCGGGCGCACCACCGAGCTCGGCGCGATCGGCCGGGCCCTGGCGCAGCGTGCGCCGGAAACGGAGTTCGACCGGGGCATTCGCCGGTTCGGCCTGATGATCATGCGCATCACGATGCTGCTGGTGCTGTTCGTACTGCTCGTGAACGTCGCGCTTCACCGGCCGCTGCTCGAATCGTTCCTGTTCGCCCTGGCGCTCGCGGTGGGCATGACGCCCGAGCTGATGCCCATGATCATTACCGTGACGCTCGCCCGCGCCGCCGGGCGCATGGCCCGCCGCAAGGTGCTCGTCAAACAGCTCACGGCGATCGAGAACTTCGGCAGCATCGACATCCTCTGCAGCGACAAGACGGGCACCCTCACGGAGGGCGAGATCGTGCTCGACCGCCACGTCGACCTCGCCGGGCGCGACGACGCGGGCGTGCTGCGCTACGTCTATCTCAACAGCAGTCTGCAGGCCGGGATCAAGAGCCCGCTCGACGACGCGGTGTTGCGGCACCCACCGCCGGACACGGGTGGCTGGCGCAAGGTCGATGAGGTGCCGTTCGACTTCACCCGGCGGCGGCTGTCCGTGGTGGCGGAACGCACGGGCACGTACCTGCTCGTGACCAAGGGCGAGAGCGAGAGCGTGCTCGCCGGGTGCCGGCAAGCATTCCTGGACGGCAAGACCGTCCCACTGGACCGGCAGTTGCGCGCGACGGCCATTCGCACGCTCACCGAACTGGGCGACGCCGGCTTCCGCACGCTGGGCGTGGCCGTGCGCACCGTGCCCCCTTGCGCGGCCTACGAGGCGGACGCGGAGACGGACATGACGTTCGCCGGTTTCGCGGCGTTCCTCGACCCGCCCCGGCCGGACGTGGCCGCGATGCTCAGGGCCCTGCGGCACAGCCGCATCGGCGTCACCATCATGACCGGCGACAACCTGCACGTCACGCGCCGCATCGCCTCCGAGGTGGGACTCAAGGCCGACACCTTCCTGACCGGCGACGAAGTCGACGGCATGGACGATGCCGCCCTGGCTTACCAGGCCGACCGCGGCGCGGTGTTCGTGCGCGTCACGCCGGAGCAGAAGAACCGCGTCATCCTGGCGCTCAAGGCCCGCGGCCGCGTCGTCGGCTATCTCGGCGACGGGATCAACGACGCACCCTCATTGCACACGGCCGACGTGGGTATATCGGTGGCGAATGCGGTGGACGTGGCGCGGGAAACGGCCGCCATCCTGCTGCTCGAGAAGGACCTGGCGGTGCTCCACGACGGCGTCATGGAGGGACGGCGCTGCTACGCCAACATCATGAAGTACATCGTGATGGGCACCAGCTCGAACTTCGGCAACATGGTCAGCATGGCGGCCGCGTCGCTGTTCCTGCCCTTCCTGCCGATGCTGCCCGCGCAGGTGCTGCTCAACAACTTCCTCTACGACGTCTCCCAGGTCGCACTGCCGGGCGATCGCGTGGACGCGGCGCTGATGCGCCGGCCCAAGCGCTGGCGCGTGGACTTCATCCGGCAATTCATGACCGTCGTGGGGCCGATCAGCTCGCTCTACGACTTCATCATCTTCGCGGTGCTGCTCTGGGGCTTCGACGCCTGGCACCGGCCCGCGCTCTTCCACACCGGCTGGTTCGTGGAATCGCTCGCCACGCAGGCCCTGGTGGTGTTCGTGATCCGCACGGCCGCAAGCCCGCTGGCCAGCCGCCCGGCGCGGCCGCTGGTGTTCGCCGTCGCGGCCGTCGTGGCGGCCGCCGTGGTTCTGCCGTTCACGCCGCTCGGCGCCCTGATGAAGTTCACGCCGCTGCCGCCCGCGCTGCTGGGCGTCATCGCCGGGCTTGCGCTGACCTACCTCATACTGGTCCAGTACGTGAAGGCCTGGTTCTACCGCCGCCATGCACTGCTCTGAAAATTGGCACGAGACGTGACGCGGGATAACGCCGCGGGTGTCCTCGCCTACTGGTTCGGCGATGCCGCCGACGACCCGCAAGCGGCATCCGGGCGCGGCTCGCTCTGGTTCGGCGCCGGCCCCCGGATCGACGACGAAATCCGCCACCGTTTCGGCAAGCTCGCCGGGGCCGCGGCGGACGGCACACTCGACGACTGGCGTGAACAGCCGGAAACCTGCCTCGCGCTCATCGTCCTGCTCGACCAGTTTCCGCGCAACATCCACCGCGGGACACCGGGCGCGTTCGCGCAGGACGCGCGGGCCTTCGGGATCGCGGCCCACGCCGTCGGCCGCGGGTTCCCGCTCCGCCTGACGCCGCCGCAGCAGGGCTTCCTGCTGATGCCGTACGAGCACTCGGAATCCCGGGCGGTGCAACGCCGCAGCGTGGCGCTGTTCGAGGCCCTGGCCCGAAGCGCGCCGCCCGAATGGCGCCAGCTCACCGGCGGCTTCGCGCGCTATGCCCGCGAGCACGCGGCGATCGTCGAGCGCTTCGGACGCTTCCCGCATCGCAACGCCATCCTCGGTCGGCGCTCCACCGCCGCGGAAATCGACTACCTCCGGCGGGGTGCGAGCACCTTCGGACAGGGCGGCTGAGCGCGGGGCCCGAACGGCCACGGTAATTCCGGCCCACGCGCGGGGGCAACGGCGCCCGGCGTCTCTTGCGGTGCGCGGCCTTGCGCGAGATTTCCGATCGCTCGCGATTCGTCAGGCCTTATCCGGGCTAGAATCGTCGTGCGTTGGACGTTGGAAACGGCACTGCGAATGCGGGTGATGCCCGGTAGACAATGGCGCGTGCACATGGCGTTCGCGTTGCTGGTCTCGCCCCCCCTGACCGCGCTGGCGGCCGGGGCACCGGCGAAACTGTTGTCACGCACCTGCCGGACGCGCGGCGGCCAGACCCAGGTGGCCTTCACCTTCAACCGCCCATCGAAGTACCACTACTTCGCACTCAAGCACCCGGTGCGACTGGTACTCGACGTCTCGCACGCGCGCGCGGAGCACGCCGCCCACGGCACCGCCGCGGGCTGCGGCCGGGTGAGCCGGGTCCGCTGGGCCGAGCGCAAGGGCGGGGTGTTGCGCTACGTGATGACGCTCCCGGCCGGCACGCCGGCGCGCGTCATCGCATCGCGCACAAACGGCAAGGGCCGCTTCCTGCTCTCGGTGCGCATCGGCAAGCCGGAGAAGGCCGGCTCCGCCGCAAGCGCCCCAACGCCGGCCGGCCGCAAGGCGGTTCGCAGCGTGATGCACCTGCAGAGCGGCAAGGGCCCGATCCTCGTCGCCATCGACCCGGGACACGGCGGCTCCGACCCGGGCACGCACGGGCCGCACGGGCTGGACGAGAAAACGGTGACGCTGGCCGTCGCGAAGTACCTGAAGCGCCGGATCGACGGCACGCCCGGACTGAAGGCTTTCCTCACCCGCCGCCGCGACCGCTACGTGGGGCTGCGGCGCCGCGTCCTCAAGGCACAGGACCGGCACGCGAACCTGTTCGTCTCGATCCACGCGAATTCGTTCCCGCGCGTCCCGGCGGTCGACGGCGGCGCGGTCTATGCCCTGTCGGAGCACGGCGCGAGCAGCGCGGAGGCGAAACTGCTGGCGCGCACCGAGAACGCCGCGGACCCGACGATCGGCAACATCAAGTTCGCGTCGCACGACAAGCTGGTCAATTCGGCGCTCACCCACCTCGCGCAGCGGGCGTCGATCGCGGCGGGGACGCAACTCGGCGCCAGCGTTCTGCACCATCTCGCGCACGTCGAGCCGCTCTACGAACATCACGTGCAGTTCGCGAACTTCGAAGTCCTGCGGGATCCCGTGATTCCGTCGATCCTCGTGGAAACCGCCTTCCTGTCGAATCCCAAACAGGCACGGGACCTGCACCACGCCCGCTTCCGCCACCAACTCGCCGACGCCATCTACGCGGGCATCCGCGAGTTTCTCCACGACCACGACCTCTCCCCGGCGCGTGTCGTGCGCGCGGCCGGCCACGGCGCCCGCCAGGCGGGATCGCGTTCCGGGCACCGCGCGCCGCACCAGGGCGAACGCACCTACACGGTCGGCCACGGCGACACGCTCTCGGGCATCGCCGTGAAACTCGGGGTGAGCCAGTGGCGCCTGAAGGCCTACAACCACCTCGACAACCCGCACCTGCAGGCCGGCCGGACGCTGCGCGTGCCGCCGCCCTCGTTCCGCTACCACGTGCGGCCCGGCGACAGTCTCTCGGTCATCGCCGCAAAGGCGGACGTCAGCGTGAGCCGGTTGAAGGCCGCGAACGGCTTGGACGGCTCGCGCCTGCGCGCGGGCGAAGTCCTGACGGTACCGCCCGCCGGCGGACGCTGAACGACACCGCCTGACTTCGCGCGACGCTGCGCGGGCAGCCGCGTCAGCCGCCGGTCCGTTGGACCCGAAGCCGCGTGAGGGGTACGATTCCAAGCGGCATCGCAGCCCGGGGGAGAGCCGGATGCAGTCACCGCCCCTCGGGGCAAACACGCAACGCCGGCTGGGCGAGTTCGTCCTTCGGCACGGCCTCGATGCCATCTTCCTCACTGCGCCGGACGGGCGCATCTATATGGCCAACCCCGCCGCCTGCGAGATGTTCGGCTACTCGGAAGCGGAATTCCTCGCGGGCGGCCGCTCGCTGATCGTCGACGATTCGGACCCGGACACCGCGGACCTCATCGCCGCACGCGAACGGCACGGGCAGGTGCGGGGCGAGCACTGGATGTACCGGCGCGACGGCTCACGGCTGCGCGCGGAAGTGGCCAGCGCGATCTTCCGGGCCGAGGGCGAACGGCGCTCGGTCATCATCGTGCGCGACGTGAGCCGGTCGCGCCGGAACGAATACGAGCGGCGCCTGATCGAGGCCGCCGTCGCCGACGCGCCGCTCATCGTGTCCATCGTCGACCCCGGATGGCGCGTCCTGTGGAGCAACGCCGCGACCGGCCGCATCACGGGCTACCCGCCCGAGGACCTGGTGGGGCACCCGCCGCCGCTCAAGCGCCATCTCGACAAGACGGATCCGGCGAAGATGGCCGAGATCGAGCGCAGCCTCGCGACGACGGGGAAATGGTCGGGCGAAGCGACCTCGCGACGCCGGAGCGGGGAACTCTACCGACTCTACGGCACGATCTCCTCCGTCACGGACCCGCTTGGCGGCAACGGTCGCTACGTCGCGACGCTCGCGGACGTCTCCGCGCTCCGCGACTACGAGCACAGGCTGCGGCGGCTCACGCTCTACGACCCGGTCACCGGCCTGCCCAATCGCGCGTTCTTCGAACAGCAGGCGGGCGAGGCCCTCGCCGACGGCAAGGGCACGAACCCGCTTTTCCTGGCGCTGGTGGATATCGACGGGTTCCGCGTCGTCAACGAATCGCTCGGTTACGCCGCGGCGGACGACGTGTTGCGCCAACTGGGCGAACGGTTGCAGGCCCTGCCGGGCGAACAGGGCATGGTGGCGCGCCATACCGGCGACAGCTTCGCGCTGCTTCTGTCCGGTAACGGCCAGGCCCCGGACATCCACCGACTCTGCGGGTCCATCCTGGACACCGTGCAACAGCCGCTGCAGTCCGGTGGTGAACGGCTGACGCTGACCGCCGGCGTGGGCGTGAGCAGCTACCCCGAACACGGTGCGGACGTCGACCGCCTGCTGCAGACGGCCGAGGCGGCGCTGCAGGACGTGAAGGACGCCGGGGGCGGCGAATGGCGCCTGTACCGACCCGGCCTGGAGCGTCGCAGCCGGCAGCAGGTGCAACTCGCCGCGCCATTGAAGGAAGCCTGCGACAACGACGAGTTCGTCGCCTACTTCCAGCCCATTGTCGACAGCACCACGCTGGAGACGATGTCGATGGAGGTGCTCGCACGCTGGCACAAGCGCGACGGCACCATCGTCGCCCCCGCCGACTTCATCCCGGTCGCGGAGCGCAGCGGGCTCATCGGCGCGATCTCGGAGACGATGCTGCGCCAGGCGTGCCGCCACCTGCGCGTGCTCGATTCCGCCGGCTATGGTCCACTGCGCTTCGCCATCAACCTCTCCGCGCGGCAATTCCGGGACCCGGAACTCGCCGACCGCATCATCGACATCGTCACCCACGAGCGCATCCCGCCGGAGCGCGTCATGCTCGAGATCACCGAGAGCCTGATCATGGAACGGCCCGAGGAAAAGGCGCACATGCTCGAGCAGCTGCAGGAACGCGGCATGCACGTCGTGATCGACGACTTCGGCACCGGCTATTCCTCGTTCGGCTACCTGAAGCACTTCCATGTGGACGGCATCAAGCTCGACCGCATCTTCGTACGCGACGTGCCCGGCACGCCCAAGGACGAGACGCTCGTCTCGATGATGCTCGCGATGGGCCGCGAACTGGAAATCCCCGTGGTGGCCGAAGGCGTGGAGACCCGGGCCCAGGCCCGCTTCCTGCACGAGCACGGCTGCAGCCGGCTGCAGGGTTTCCTGGTGACGCCGCCGCTACCGGCCGCGGACTTCCGCCGCTTCCTCCGCGGGGCGGACGCGGCGTCCGACAGCCCGCGGCCGCCGCCCCGCTAGCGCGCGCCGTCGGCCGCGGAGCCGGCGAAAGGAGGGACACCGCCCGCAATACGCACGCAACGATACAGCCGACGCCATGGACTCACGTGACACCCGGCCGCCCTCCGGTACCACCCTGGAGGCCCTCTACGAGGCGATCCTCGAGGCGGTGGACGACGGCGTCTACGGTCTCGACGGTGACGGTCGCGTCACCTTCGCGAACCCGGCCACGGAAACGCTGACCGGATGGCCGCGCTCCGAGCAGATTGGCCGACCCCACCACGACCTCGTCCATCACACCCGCCCCGACGGGCAACCCTACCCGGCGGCGGACTGCCCCATCCAGGCCACGCTGCGCGACGGCGAGACGCGGCGCGGCGAGGAGGTATTCTGGCGCCGCGACGGCACGGGCTTGCCGGTCTCGTTCACGAGCGCCCCGTTGCGGGATGCCGACGGCAACCTGCAGGGCTCGGTGGTGACGTTCGTCGACCTCACGCTGCAGCGGGCGGAACGTCGCTACCGCGCGCTGGTGGGGGCCGCATCCAACTTCGTGTGGCGCGCGGATCGAGCCGGGGATCTCGTCGAGATCGACGCGGAATGGCTGGCCCTCACGGGGCTCTCGCGTCCGGAGGCGCTCGGGCGCGGATGGCTCTCGGCTTTCCACCCGGAGGACCGGCAGACCTACAACCGCAAGCGCAGCCGCGCCATCGCGCGCGGCCGGTCTTATGAATTCGAGTACCGCCTGCGCTGCGCCGACGGCAATTTCCGCTGGTTCGTGAATCGCACCGTGCCCGTGCGCGACGACGCGGGCCATATCGTGGAATGGATCGGTGCGGCACGGGAAATCACCGCCCGGAAGGCACGCGAGAGCCGACTCGAGCAGCAGGCGACGCGCGACCAGCTCACCGGGCAGCTCAACCGCTGGCAATTCGAGGACCTGCTGGAGAACGAGATCAACCAGGCCCTGCGCCGGGGCAGCCGCTTCGCGCTGGTCATCTTCGACGTCGACCACTTCAAGGGCATCAACGACCGCTACGGCCACGGCACCGGCGACGCCGTGCTCCGTCAACTCACACAGATCGCCGGCGCGAACATCCGCAATCGCGACTTCATGGCGCGGTGGGGCGGCGAGGAGTTCGTGATCCTGCTTCCGGGGGCCGATGCGGAGGGCGCCCGGCGCGTGGCCGAGGCGGTGCGCGGGCGCGTGGAAGCGAGCGAATTCCCCGGCCCGGGCGACGTGACCATCAGCGCCGGCGTCGCGGGCTACCAGCCCACCGAATCGTGGGAACGGCTGATGGAGCGCGCGGACGCGGCGCTCTACGCGGCCAAGCGCGGCGGACGCAACCGCGTCTCCGCCGCGGCGGAGACCGGCGCGGGCGGCTGACCGGCCGCGTCAGCCCTCGACGATCCGGGCGCGGGCGAGCGCCGCGGCCCCGACGATGCCCGATGCGTCGCCGAGCTTCGCGGGCCTGAACGACAAGGCCGGATCCGGCGCCATGACCCGCGGCAACGCCGCCTGCCCGACTGATTCCGCCAACTGCTTGCCCATGCGTTCGGCGAAGCCGCCGCCGAGGACGACCAGCTCCAGATCGAGCAGATTGATCACCGATCCAACGGCGATGCCGAGCGCCTCGATCGCCTCGTCGAACAGGGCCGTCGCCACGGCGTCCCCGTCCCCGAGCGCCTTTTCCCAGACCTTCGAGGTCGGCCGGGCCTTGTGCTCCTCGTCCCGGATCGCGAACAGCGACGTCTCCCGCCCGGCGTCCTGCATGGCGCGCGCCGACGCCGTCATCATCCGGCGCCCCGCGTAGGCCTCGAGACAGCCGCGGCGCCCGCAACTGCACAGGGCCCCGCCGGGATGCACCACCATGTGACCGATCTCGCCCGCCGCACCGCGCCCGCCGTTGTAGGGCCGCCCGTCGAGTATGAGCGCCCCGCCGACGCCGGTACCCATCCACACGCCGAGCACGTTGGCAGCGCCCTTCGCCGCACCCGCGAGCCATTCGCCGAGCAGGCCGACGTTGACGTCGTTGCCGAGCGCCACCGGCACGCCGAGCGCCTTCTCCAGCTCGCGGGCGAAAGGAAAGTCGCCCGGCCAGCTCCCGAGGTTCGGGACATGGAGAATCTCGTTGCCGCTCACCGCCCCGGGTATGCCGACACCCACGGCGTCAGGCTGCTCACCCAGCCCCTCGATCTGCGCGCGGATGACCTCGATGAGCGCCTCCGGCCCCTCGCGCGGCGTCGCATCCTTGGCGTGATCGCCCACCCCGTGGTCGTCGTCCACCAATCCCGTCTTGACGCTGGTCCCGCCGACGTCGACACCGGCCACGATCATGCGAAATCCTCCATCGGCGAGACCCTCAGCCGCCCGCGAGCACGCAGGCGAAGACCAGCGGCGCGACGATGGTCGCGTCGGATTCGATCACGTACTTCGGCGTTTCCGCAGCGAGCTTGCCCCAGGTGATCTTCTCGTTCGGAACGGCGCCGGAATACGAACCGTAACTCGTGGTGGAATCGGAAATCTGGCAGAAATAGGCCCACAGCGGCACGTCGAGTTCCAGGTCCTGCCGGAGCATCGGCACGACGCAGATCGGGAAGTCGCCTGCGATGCCGCCGCCGACCTGGAAGAAGCCGATGCGCGAGTCCATGTTGACCCGCCGATACCACTCGGCCAGGTCCGTCATCGCCTCGATGCCCGTGCGCACGGTGTGAACGTTCTCCACGTCGCCTTTCAGGCAATGCGCGGCGAAGACGTTGCCAAGCGTGGAGTCCTCCCACCCCGGCACGAAGATCGGGAGATCCCGTTCGCAGGCGGCCACCAGCCACGAGTCCGCCGGATCGATCCGGTAGTGCGGCGCGAGCGCACCGGAACGGATCAGCCGGTACAGGAACTCGTGCGGGAAATACCGCTCCCCGGCGCGGTCGGCGGCCTGCCACTCTGCCAGGACCGCGTGTTCGATCCGGCGGATCGCCTCTTCTTCGGGAATGCAGGTATCGGTTACGCGGTTGAGATGACGATCGAGAAGCTGTTGCTCCTCCGCCGCGGATAATTCACGGTACTTCGGCACGCGCACGTAGTGATCGTGCGCGACGAGGTTGAACACGTCCTCTTCGAGGTTCGCACCGGTGCAGGTAATGGCGTGCACCTTGTCGCGCCGGATCATCTCCGCCAGAGACAGGCCCAGTTCGGCGGTGCTCATGGCCCCGGCAAGCGTAACCATCATGCGTCCGCCGGCGGCGATGTGCTTACGGTAACCCTCGGCGGCGTCGACCAGCGCCGCGGCGTTGAAATGCCGATAGTGGCGGCGTACGAATCGGGCGACGGCGTCGGCATCCTTCACGGCAGGCTCCCTCGGCACGGCGGCACCCCGGCAGTATAGGGCCGTACCGGATGACGAATTCTTAATCCCACGGCCCACCGGGACGCGCCCCCGGCGCCTACAATCCCCGTAGATCCGCTGGAGCCACACGATGAAGCCCACGCTCGCCGCCGTCATGCTGACCGCCCTCGTGCCGCTCACCGCCCGCGCCGCGGCGCCGGCCCCGGCGACCCGCGCCCGTGCGGCAGTGCCCGTGAGCCTGCCCGGCGTGAACCCGCATGCCGGCTTCGACGACATGGGCTTCGTCCCCGGACTCGACCGGGTCGTGATGCCGGGCGGCGACAGCGGCCGGCTGTTCCTCATCGATCCGGCGAACGACGCCGTGTCCACGGTGGCTAGGGTCGCGCCGGCCCGCGCGCCGAAGGGGCGCCACGACGCCGGCACGACCTCGGCCGCCTGGGCTCACGGCTACTTCTTCGCCAGCGACCACGCGCAGCAGTCGCTGGCGGTCGTCGACGGCGACAGCGGCAAGGTGGTCGGCCACGTCAAGCTCGCCTCGGGTTCGGACTACGTGCGCTGGGTCGCGCCGGTCCATCAGATCTGGGTCACCGAACCGGACGCGAAGCAGATCCAGGTGTTCGACACCGATTTCTCGCACGGCACGCCGCGGCTCCATGCGGCCGGGACCATCTCGATCCCGGGCGGACCGGAAGCGCTCGTCGTCGACGCGGCGGCGGGTCGTGCCTACACCAACCTGTGGAAGAGCACCACGCTCGCCATCGACCTCCACTCGCGCAAGGTCGTCGCCCGCTGGCCGAACACCTGCAATGGATCGCGCGGCCTCGCCCTCGCCCCGAAGAAGCGACTGCTGTTTGTGGGCTGCACCGAGGGCAAGGCCGTGGCACTGAACCTGGCCGGGAGCGGACGGGTCATCGCTTCGGCGAAGACGGGACGGGGCGTGGACATCATCGCGTGGAACGCGACGCTCGATCATCTCTACGTCCCCGGTGCGAAGAGCGCCACGCTCACGATCCTGGGCCTGGGCCCGCACGACGGCCTGCATCACGTCGCGACGGTCGCCACCGCGAAGGGCTCGCATTGCGTGACGACCGACGGCAAGACCCGCGCCTTCGTATGCGACCCGCGCCACGGCCGCGTGCTGGCCGTCACCGACACGCCCTGACCGGGTCCGGTTTGCGTCCCCGCCGCGTCGGGCGTAAGATTAAATAAAACAATAAGTTACAAGACCTTTCCGACTGCCCGGCAGCGCGCCGGTCCCGGCGGCGTTGCCGGCCGCATCCGGCCGACGAGCCAAGGAGGCACGCCATGGGACGCAACGTCGCACAGAAACTCATCCACTCGCACCTCGTGGAAGGCGACATGAAGCCCGGCGAGGAGATCGGCCTGAGGATCGACCAGACCCTCACGCAGGACGCCACCGGCACGCTGGTGATGCTCGAGTTCGAGGCCATGGGCCTGCCGCGCGTCAAGACCGAGCTCTCGGCCCAGTACGTCGACCACAACCTCCTTCAGACCGATTTCAAGAACGCCGACGACCACGTGTTCCTGCGCAGCGCCTGCCGCAAGTTCGGAGTCTGGTACAGCCGCCCCGGCAACGGCGTGAGCCACCCCACGCACCAGCAACGCTTCGGCAAGCCCGGGAAGACGCTGCTCGGCTCCGACAGCCACACGCCCGCGGCGGGCTCGATCGGCATGCTCGCGATCGGCGCCGGCGGGCTGGAAGTCGCCATGGCGATGGCGGGCGAGCCCCTCTACACGAAGATGCCGAAGGTCTGGGGCGTGAAGCTCACCGGCGAGCTCCCCGACTGGGTGAGCGCCAAGGATGTGATCCTGGAGATGCTGCGTCGCCACGACGTGGACGGCGGCGTGGGCAAGATCATCGAGTATTACGGGCCCGGCCTCGACAACCTCTCCGCGATGGACCGCCACGTGATCGCCAACATGGGCGCCGAGCTCGGCGCGACGACGACCGTGTTCCCGTCCGACGGCGAGGTTAAGCGCTTCCTCAAGAGCGAGGGCCGCGAGGAGGACTGGAGCGAACTCGTCGCCGACGACGACGCCGATTACGACGAGCATGAGGAGATCGACCTCTCGAAGCTCGAGCCACTGATCGCGAAGCCCTCCAGCCCGGGCAACGTCGTGCCCGTGAGCGAGGTGGCGGGACAGGACGTGTACCAGTGCTACATCGGCTCCTCCGCCAACCCGGGTCTGCGCGACGTCGGCATCGCCGCGATGATGGTCGACGGGAAACAGGTCGACGACCGGGTCTCGTTCGACATCAACCCGACCTCGCGCCAGATCCTGGAAAACCTCTCCGACATGGGGCTGCTGGTGCCGCTGCTGCACTCCGGCGCGCGCCTGCACCAGACCGGCTGCAACGGCTGCATCGGCATGGGCCAGGCGCCCGCGACCGGCCGCATCAGCCTGCGCACCGTTCCGCGCAACTTCCCCGGCCGCTCCGGCACGAAGGAAGACGCCGTCTACCTCTGCAGCCCGGAAACGGCCGCCGCCTCGGCGCTCACCGGGAAGATAACCGACCCGCGCACGCTCGACATGCCGTACCCCGAGTTCCGCGAGCCGGAGACGATGATCCTCAACACCGAGATGCTCGCGGCCCCGCCCGGGGACGGCAGCGGCGAGGCCATCGAGAAGGGGCCCAACATCAAGCCGCTGCCGGACTTCGACGCCCTGTCGGACGAGATGTCCGGCCCGGTGCTGATCAAGACCGGCGACGACGTCTCCACCGACGAGATCATGCCGGCCGGCGCGGAGGTCCTGCCCTTCCGCAGCAACATCCCCGGCATCAGCCGCTTCGTCTTCCGCCAGCTCGACGAGGACTATGCGGAGCGCGCCCTCGAACACAAGGAGCAGGGGCACTTCATCGTCGGCGGCGAGAACTACGGCCAGGGTTCCAGCCGCGAGCACGCCGCGCTCGCCCCCCGCTACCTTGGGGTAAAGGCCGTAATCGCGAAGAGCTTCGCGCGCATCCACTGGCAGAATCTCGCGAACTTCGGCATCCTTGCGCTGACTTTCGCCGACCCCGGGGACTACGACGGGATCGACAAGGACGACGAGCTGGCCTTCGACGGCCTGCGCGAGGCGCTTTGCAACGGCCGCGAAGTGTCGGTGAAGAACACCACGAAGGGCACCACCTTCACCTGCGAGCACCAGCTCAGTCCGCGCCAGGTGGACATGGTGCTCAGCGGGAGCCTCCTCACCGTCGTTCGCGAAAAGCACAGCTAGGCGCGCGCGAGGTCTACCAGCAGTGCCCCGGGCAAGGGACGGCGCCTACAACAAACCGACAGCCTCTCGGGAGACAGACAACATGGACGACAAACGGAGCGGTGGGACGAAACCGCTGGGGGAGACGTGGCTCGACGAACGCTGCTACGTCAGCGAATGGTGGAACCGGCGTGAAGACGAGCCGGTCTCCATCGCCCGGGTGCGGGTGGAAACGGGCGTCACGACACGCCTCCACCGCCTGCGCGACATCACGGAGCGATACCTGATCCTCTCCGGCCGCGGCCGCGTCGAGGTGGACGGACGCAGTCGCGACGTCGGCCCCGGCGACCGGGTGCTGATCCCGCCCGGCACCAGCCAGCGCATCACCAACACCGGCGACAAGGACCTCGGCTTCCTCGCCGTCTGCACCCCGCGCTTCCGCCCCGAGGCGTACGAGGATCTGGACACCGCGCAATAGGCATCACTCGCTCCCCGGGCGCCCGGATACGCAGGGCAGCCAGACGCGCACGTGCAGACCGCCCCCGGCACGGTTGGCCAGGCTGAGGCGCCCGTCGTGGCCTTCGACGATCTCGCGCGACAGCGACAGGCCGAGCCCGGTGCCGGCCTGCTTGGTCGAGTAGAACGGCAGCAGCGCCTGTTCGAGGACCTCGGGCGCCATGCCCGGCCCCGCATCCTGAACGTCCAGCCAGGTCCCCCGGGCGTCCGCATGGACGGACAGCCGGACCGCTTCCGGCGGCGAGCCGGATTCCACCGCGTTCTTGAGCAGGTTGATGAGCACCTGCTGGAGTTGCGTGCGGTCGAAGTAGCCCGGCCGTTCGGGCAGCCCGCCGTCGAGCGTGAACGGGACGACCTCGCGCAGCGAGTCCACGAATCCCTCCCAGGCGACCGTCTCGAATCGTGGCGCCGGCAGTTTCGCGAAGCTCGCATAACCGTCGATGAACGATTTCAGGTGTGCGGCGCGCTCCCCCACGGCGGCGAAAAGGTCGACCATCCGCGGGGAGTCCGCGTCCCGCGCGATCGCCTGCCCCGAATGTGCAAGCGACGATATGGGAGCCAGGGAGTTGTTGAGCTCGTGACTGATGACGCGGATCACCTTCTTCCAGGTGGCTACTTCCTGGCGGTTGAGCTCGCGGGTCAGGAGTTTCAGCAGGTACATCTCGTGGCGCCGGGCATTCAGCGTGAAGACCTCCCGCGTCACGTAGTAGATCTCCTCCTCGCCCGCGCGGCGCACGGCGAACATGCCCTCGCGTCCGCTCTCCAGCGCTTCGCGCAACTCTTCGGGCGCCTGCGCCAGCAGCCCTGCGACGGAGTGGCCTTCGAGCTTGCGTCCGTCGTTGAAGAGACGCCGCGCCGCCACGTTGCCATACACCACGCGCCCGCCGGGATTACTGAGGACGATCGCCCACGGCATGCTCTGGATCACTGACTCGAGCAACAGCTCGCGCTGGTACAGGTTCTGGCGCTCGCCGCGCAGCACGGCGCTGGCTTCGTTGTAGGCCCGCACCAGTTCGCCCAGCTCGTCGTTGCGCTGGTCCACCAGATTCACGCTGAAGTCGCCGTCGCGGAAACTGGCGACACCGTCGCGGAGCGCCCGCACGAGACGGTTGACGGGACCGGCAAACAGGCGCGCCGCGTAGAGTCCGGCGGGCACCAGCACCGCGAACGCGACCAGCCCCCCGGTCAGCGGCCCCAGGAACGCCACGGCGACCGCGCTCGCGGCCACGGCGACGGCACCGAATGCGACGATCACCGCCGCCGCCCGGCCTTCCAGCGAAAATCGTGTCGCCACGGGGCGCCTCAGGCCCGCCGTATGCCGAATTTCTCCATGCGCCGGTACAGCGCCTGGCGGCTCAGGCCCAGCTCCTTGGCGGCCGCAGCGATCACGCCGCGATTGCCGGCGAGGGCCGCCTCGACCTCGACCTGCGTCGGTTCCGGCGCGGCGGCCGGCCGCTGCGGAGCCGGGCGGGCCAGCGACAGCTCCGCGGGACCGATCTCGCCGTCGCGGCTGAGCAGCACGGCACGACGCATCACGTTCTGCAGCTCGCGCACGTTGCCGGGCCAGTCATGACCGCACAGGAGCGCCTTGGCCTCCGCGTTCAGACGGTGGCGCGGACCGAGGAACGCTTGCGCCAGGGGCAGGATGTCGTCGCGGCGCTCCGCGAGCGCCGGGACCCGTAGCTCGATGACGTTCAGCCGGTAATAGAGATCCTCGCGAAAGTCGCCGCGAGCGATCGCCGCTCCCAGATCGGCGTTGGTGGCGCTGACGATGCGAGCGTGCACACGGCGCATTCGGTTGCTGCCGAGGCGCTCGAACTCCCCGGTCTGCAGCACGCGCAGGAGCTTGACCTGTCCCGCGAGCGAGAGATTGCCGATCTCGTCGAGGAAAAGCGTTCCGCCATCGGCGGTCTCGAAACGGCCGGACCGGGCCTTGTGCGCACCCGTGTAGGCGCCGGCTTCCGCACCGAAGAGTTCGCTTTCCATCAACTCCGCCGGCAGCGCGCCGACGTTCACCTTGACGTAGGGGCCGGAGCGCACCGGCGAGTTGGCCTGGATGATATCCGCGATCATCTCCTTGCCGACGCCGTTGGCGCCCGTGATCAGCACCGGCACGTCGGAGTGCGCTACCTGCGCCGCGATCGTGACGACGTGGTGCATGGCGTCGGACTCGTACACGATGCCACACAGGTCGAACTCGCCCGCGAGCTTTTCCCGGGCGGCGCGGCGCGCGGCCACCAGCCGGCGGTTCTCCCGGCTAACCTCGTGCAGGCGGAGGAGGTTTTTGACGGTGGTGACGAGCTTCTCGTCGTCCCAGGGCTTGCCCAGGTAGTCGGCCGCACCGGCCTTGACGAGGCGGACCGCATCCTCGAGATGCGTCCAGGCCGTGAGCAGCACGATGGGCAGGTCCGGGTAGCGGTCACGGATATCGCGAAACAGGGCCGTTCCCTCCTGCCCCGACGTCGTGTCCCGGCTGAAGTTCATGTCCTGGACCACCAGGTCCACCCGTTCGCGCTCGAGCGCGGCCAGGCCGGCTTCGGGCGATTCCGCGCTCAGCGTGTCGAGGCCGTGCAGTCGGAACAGGACGGCGAGCGCGTCGCAGATCGCGCGGTTGTCGTCGATGACGAGAATCGTTGCCATGCCTGTCCGCCGTCGCTCCCGGGGCCGGCCCCGTTCCGGATCAAGTGTAAGCCTTCCCGGCAAGACACCTCCCCTAGACGGTTCGCGTGGCCAGCGCGGGCGAAATCCGGGCGGCGCGCAGCGCCGGACCCAGGACGGCGGCCAGGCCGAGCGCCCACAGTCCCACCACGCCGATCGGGATGTAGTACCAGGCGATCGGGTTCAATTCGTACGTCGTCACCAGCCACAGGTTCAGCGCCACCGCCAGGGCGGAGCCGATGAGGACGCCGACGGTTGTGATGATCCAGTTCTCGAGCAGGAAGTAGCGAACGATGTCGCGGCGGCGCGCGCCGAGGGCGCGACGGGTTCCAATCTGCTTGCGGCGCTGGTTCACGCTGAAGCTGGCGAGCCCGACGATGCCGAACGCGGTGATCGCCAGGATCATGCCGGTGACCACCATAAGGATAACCGTCATGGCGTGATCCCCCACGTAGCTGTCGCTCCGGAATCGCTCCATGGAGCGCATACGCTGAACATAGTTGCCGACGTGCAATCCCTGCAGTTTGTTCTCCACCGCCTTCATGACATGATCGCGCTGGCCCGGCTCGGCGCGTACGAGAAAGCCCGCTCTCGGCTCCAGGAAAACGGCGGGCACGATCGCGTTGCGGTTGAGCCCGCTCCAGTGCACCCACGAGCCCTGCATGTGTTTGACAATGCCTATGACCGTCATGGATTGCTTGCCTACGTAGACCGCCTTGCCCAGCGCCTTGCCCTTCGGGAACAGCTTGTCGGCTGCCGCCCGGGTGAGGATTACTACCGATGGCCAGGTATAGGTGTCGCGAGTCGTGTGAATGACCTCGTCGTTCGTGAAATTCCGGCCGGCCACCAGCTTCACTCCGAGTGTGTCGAGCCCGTGGGTATCGGTATGGAACACGCCCATGTCCACGGTCGGCGCCTTTGGGTCCGGGGAGGTCGCAAATCCGGAACTCCAGCCGCCACCGCTCAATGGAATATGAAACATCGACGCCGCATTTGCGACGCCCGGCATGGCCCGCAGGGCATCCAGGTCCGCCCGTATTGCATGCGCCGGCCTGTAGTCCTGCGTGTAACCGCGCATGGTGACGGCGAACGTATCCCGAACATCCAGGCCCGTTGGCCGGGTCATCGCCGCTACCCGTTGCTGGATGACGAAGACGGCGTTGCAGACGATCGCCAGGGTGATGGCGATCTGCAGGGCGATCAGGATCGCGCCGGTCTTGTTGCGCAGCATGGCGCTCAATATGGGACGGAATTCCATCATGTCGCCTCCGCGATTACTGCGTCTTCAGGTAGGCCGCCGGTGGGATCCGGACCACGCGCCACGCCGGGTAGAGGCCCGCCGCCACGCTGGCCGCAATTGCCAGAAGCAATGAAATGCCGATCATCGTCCAATCCAGGTGTGCGATGCGCGCTGCGTTCCCGCCCAACAGCGAGCGGACGCCAAACAGGCCGGCCCACCCCAGCAGCAGGCCCACGGCGCCCCCGGACACGCCGATGACCGCCGACTCCACCAGGTACTGGCGGAACAGCGCATGCCGGCTGGCGCCCAGGGCACGGCGCAGGCCGATCTCGCCGGAACGGCGCATGAACTTCGCCAGGATCAGCCCGATGGTGTTGAGCACGCATACCAGCAGGAACATGAAGGAAAGCCCCACCAGCGAACGGGTATCGTTGCCCACCACGCCGTTGTAGGCGATCCACTGCATGACGTTGCGAAGACTCGTCTTCACGGGCCGCGGGAAACGGCCCGCCTTCTTCTGGTCGCGCACGTAATTGCCCAGGAATTGGTGGTAGCGCGCGCGAGCGGACGCCGTGGGCAACTCGGCCCAGAACTGGATCCACACGCACTCGGACTCCAGGTGCCCCTCGAAACTGTGGTCGGAACCGTTGCCCCAGCAACTGTTGTTGCCCGCGGACTGCAGCTTGAGAGGGACCGTCAAATCGAACGGAATGTAGGCGTCCTCGGAGTCCCCAAAGCTGTCGTTCTCGAGATCGTAGAAATGTGGCGTGGGCTCCCAGTGTTTCAGCACCCCCACGATACGAAAGCGGTTGCCGTCGAGCCGCACGTCCTTGCCGACGCTGTTCGCCCCGCCGAACAGTTTCTCGTTGAGTTCGTGACTGAGAACCACCACCTGCGCGCGGCTCGAATTGTCCGCGTCGCCCCACGGCCCACCATACTGGAACGGTACGTCGAACATCGGGAAGAAATCGTTATAGGTCACGCGCGATATGACGTGGAACGGTTTCTGGTTCCGGTTGTGCGGAATCACCGTCATCGAGGTGATATAGCTCGCATTCTGACGCTTGGCCTTGCCCAGGCGCATGAGGTTCGTGGCGTCGCGGTACGTCACCTGCGTGGGCAGGTGATCGGAGGTCCCTCCGTAAGGCTCGTTAGGCGACCAGTTGTCAAGCTGCACCGCATAGAGCTGTCCGCTCTTCTGCGGGATCGGGTTGCCGGAGCGCAGGTGATAAACGGTTAGCGTCGTGGTCGACACGCCGATACCGATGCCGATCGCCCCGATCATGAGCGCCGACAGGATCGGCGTTCGCCGCATGCTCCGCAGTGCCAGGCGCAGGTTGTAGGAAAACATGGCTATACCCTCACGGACTGGCGGTCGCTTCGCCGTGCTCGGCGCCGAGCACGGTCACTTCCGGGTCCATGAGCTGACCGTCGAGCAGGTGCACGCTCCGGTGCGCCCGGCGGGCAAGCTCGGAATCGTGCGTGACCATGACGATGGTCGTGCCGTCCTCGTTGATGCCTTCCAGGAGATCCAGAATCTGGCGGGCCATGAGCGAATCGAGGTTGCCAGTCGGCTCGTCTGCGAACAGGACCCGCGGCTCGCCCGCAAGCGCACGGGCGATCGCGACGCGCTGCTGCTGCCCGCCGGAGAGTTGCGACGGCAGGTGCTTCATGCGCGATGCAAGCCCCACGACCTCGAGCACTTCTCGGACCCGCTGTTGTCGCTCGCCCGACTTCATCCGGCGGTAGCGCAACGGCACCTCCACGTTGTCGTGGACGTTGAGGTCCGGGATGAGATTGAAGCTCTGGAATATGAACCCGATGCGCTCGTTACGGATCCGGGAACGCTTGTCGTCCCCGAGGGCGCTCACGTTCTCGCCGTCGAGGAAATAATGCCCGGAGTCGAACGACTCCAGCAGGCCCGCGATATTGAGGAAGGTGGTCTTTCCGGAGCCCGACGGACCCATCACCGCAACGAACTCCCCTTCCTTGACGTCGAGGTCGAAGTTCCGGAGCGCGTAGGTCTGCACGACGTCCGTGCGGTAAACCTTCGTAACACCGTCCATTTTCAACATGTCTGCTCTCCGCTGGCTGGTCAATGCCCGAGATACACGGTCGCGGCGTCGTCGAACCCGCTGGTATCGGACACGATGATGGTGTCGCCCTCGTGCAGTCCCCGGAGGACCTCCACGGAGTTCACGCTCACGGCGCCGGTGACGATGGGCGTGCGCACGGCGGTGCCGTTCTTCACGACGTAAGCCGTGCGGCCGCCGCCGCTATCGTAGAAGGCCCCGCGCGGCACCATAAGCACGTTCTTGCGCTTGTCCATCACGATGCGCACGGAGACCTGCTGGTTCTGCTTCAATCCGGCCGGCTCGTCCGCCGAAAAGCGGACGCGCCCGGTGACCTCGTTGTTCTTCACTTCCGGGGAGACCGACGTGAGCTTGCCGGGGTAGGTCTTGTCGTTATAGGTGATCTGCGCGGGCATCCCCAGCGAGAGGCCGTCGGCGTAGCTCTCGGGGATCTGGATCGCGATCTCGAGCGCGGACAGGTCGACTACGGTGAACAGCGCCTGGTTCGGGGTCACCGCCTGTTTCTGCTGGACGTCCACGTTGCCCACGACGCCGTTCACGGGCGACTTGACCGTGAGATCGTCGACGCGACGCCGCAGGTCGGCAACGAGGAGCTTCTGGTGGGTCACGGCCAGTTCCTTGCTGCGGACGTCGAAATTCTGGCTTTCCTTGTCGAGTTTCGTATCCGCCGCCGCGTGCTTGTAGCGAATCCGGGCCGCCTCCAACGCGTCGTGTGCCTTGGCGTAATTGACGCGACTGATGACCCGGTACTTCCAGGCATCCTTCGCGCGCTGCATCTCGCGTTTGGCGGCCTGCAGGTTGACGCCCGCGAGGTCGATCCGCTGCTTGGCCTTGAGCTTCGCCTTCTGCGCGTCGATACGCTCGCGGCCCAGGTCCGTCTGCATGCTCTGGAGCTGGTTCTGTTCCTGCTGCAGCTTGTTGGTCAGGCCGGGGCTGTCGATCACCGCCAGCACCTGGCCTTTCTTTACCGTATCGCCGGCGATGACGTGGAGCGTGACGGTGCCGTTGACGTCGCTGTACAGCGTCGGGCTGACCGCCGCCACCGCCTTGCCGTCGACGAAGACGTCGCGCACGAAGGTGCCGCGCGTCACCTTCCCGAGCTGGACCTGCGCGAGGGAGACCGTCCGGCCGGACTGCGCCCAGCGGTGCACAAGCGGCCACGCGAGCACCGCCAGCGCGACGAGCACGGCCGCGGCGATGCCGGCAATCCAGCGCCGCCGCCGGCGCCGCGGCGCCGGGTCCACGGCCACGTCGGTCGCCCGGGAGGCATCGCGGATCGCCTTCAGGCGCTTGGGGGCGGAGTCGTTCATACCCGCTTGTCAGCAAGGCGTGTGCCAGCCCCCGCCGGAGATCTCGCAAGTGACTATCAAAACGACGAATTATCCATATTCGGGCCGCTCGCGGCGGAGCGCCTGCGGGCCAACCGGACAGCGAGCGGACACCGTCCGCGTCCGCACCGGACACCCACCGGGGCACCCGGGCGTAGAGTAGGCGGCGAGACGCCGGCCGGAGGGGCTTCCATGCGCAGCCTGATCGACCTGAGCCACGCCGTCGAGCACGGCCTGTGCACCTACCGCGGCCTGCCCGCGCCCGTGATCCAGGATTTCCTGTCGCGGGACGACTCGGCGGACCAGTACGCGGACGGCACGAGCTTTCACATCGCGCGCATCAAGATGGTGGGCAACACGGGCACCTACGTCGATTCGCCGTTCCATCGCTATCCCGACGGCAAGGATCTAGCCGACCTGCCGCTCGCATCGCTCGCCGACCTGCCCGGGCTGACGATCAAGGCGACGACCGGCATGGCGACGATCGGGCCGGAGCATTTTTCGGGGCACGACGTCCGGGGCCGGGCGGTACTCGTGCACACCGGCTGGGCCCGCCACTGGGGCACGGACGCCTATTTCGACGGGCACCCCTTCCTCACGCACGACGCCGCCCGCCTGCTTGCGGATTCCGGGGCGGCGCTCGTCGGCATCGATTCGCTCAACATCGACGACACGAACGATCCCCGGCGACCCGCGCACTCGATCCTGCTCGGCGCGGACATCCCGGTCGTCGAACACCTCTGCAACCTGGAAGCGCTGCCCGATACCGGCTACCGTTTCCATGCCGCGCCGGTGAAGGTGAGACGATTCGGCTCCTTCCCGGTCCGTGCCTACGCCGTCATGGAGGAGTAAGCGAATGCCCGTGCTGCGACTGATCGGAAACGTCCTGTGGTTCGTGCTCGGCGGGGTCTGGATGGGCCTCGCGTGGTGGTTCGTCGGACTGATCGCCTTCGTCTCGATCGTGGGCATCCCGTGGGGCCGGGCGTGCTTCGTCATGGGCGGGTTCACGTTCTGGCCCTTCGGTCGCGAAGCGGTCAGCCGCCGGGAGCTCACGGGCGAGGAAGACTTCGGCACCGGCCCCTTCGGCGTCATCGGGAACGTCGTCTGGCTGATCTTCTTCGGCTGGTGGCTGGCCCTCGGCCACGTGGTCAGCGCCGTGCTCGACTTCGTCACCATCATCGGCATCCCGTTCGGCATCCAGCACCTCAAGCTGGCCGTGATATCGCTGCTGCCGATCGGGCTCAAGGTGGTGGATGCCGGCGAGTCCGGCGCCAGGCACCGACGCGGGGCCGCGGGTCGGGTATAGGCCCGCAGCCGATTGGAGTGATCCCGGGCACGGACATCCGGGGCCGGGCGGTGTAGGCTCCAGGCAGGGAATCGGCACGAGGTGCACCGCGATGAAGAGCGTGCGGCAACTGCTGGAAGGCAAGGGGACCGAGGTGTACACCGTCGAGCCGGACGCGTCGGTGTACGACGCCCTCGGCCTCATGGCGGCGAAGGAAATCGGCGCGCTGCTCGTCGTGGACGGCGACAAGCCCGTGGGCCTGATCTCCGAACGCGACTACGCCCGCAAGGTCATCCTCAAGGGCCACAGCTCGAGAGAACTCAGGGTCCGCGACATCATGACGCACCGCGTCATCTGCACGCGACCCGAGGAAACGCTCGAGGAATGCATGGCCGTGATGACCGACAAGCGCATCCGCCACCTCCCCGTGCTCGCCAACGGCAAGGTCGTGGGACTGGTTTCGATCGGCGACCTGGTCAAGGCGATCATCGCCGAGCAGCAGTTCGTGATTGAACAGCTCGAGAGCTACGTCAGCGGCTGAGGCGCTGTCTCCTCAAGGCAGCTCGCCCAGCGCACGCAGCCGCTCGCGCAGCGACTCGACTTCCTCGAGCAGGTCGAGCACCAGCGCCAGGCCGGCCGTGTCGAGATCGAGGTCGCGCTGCAGGCGCACCGCGGCCCGGGCGCGGGCGAGCACCGGGCCCCGGAATTCCCAGCGTTCCGCTCGCGCGGACAGGGGCTCCAGCACGCCTTCCTCCACCAGCGTGACCACCCACTCGGTGCGGACGGCGCAGGCGCGCGCGAGTTCGTCGAGCGTGAGGGTCGTTTCCTCGTCGATGAGCAGGCCGGTGATGACCGGATGCGATTCGCGGGCCATCGCTACACCCCCAGCTTCGCGCGCGGATTGAACGGGAATTCCTTTGCCATGCGCCGGTAGAACTCCTTCGTCTTGTCCGACTCGGCGGGCGGCGTGACGATCCCGAGCGTGGCGTAGAGGTCACCCGGCGTGCGCGCCGGCAGGCCGCGGCCCTTGAGTCGCAGCCGCTTGCCGCTCGCGGCGTTCGGCGGCACCTTGACCTCCACGGCGCCGGCGGGCGTGGGCACGCGCACGGTCGCCCCGAGCGCCGCCTCCCAGGGGGCGACGGGCAGATCCAGGTGCAGGTCGCGACCCTCCACGCGGTAGAGCGGGTGCGGGTTGAAGGCGACCTCCAGGAACAGGTCGCCCGCGTCGCCGCCGCCGAGGCCCGGGGCGCCCTGGCCGGCGAGGCGGATGTGCTGCCCGGGGCGCACGCCCTTGGGGATGCGCACGTTGAGCGTCTTCCGGCGCGCGTGCACCGTGCCGTCGGGCGCCTGCTCGGGTACGTGCAGGGTCAGCGCCCGGGTGGCGCCGTGGAAGGCGTCGTCGAGATCGATGTGAATCCGGGCGTGCTCGTCGCGGCCGCGCATGCGCACCGCGCCGCCGCGGGCACTGGCGCCGGCCCGGCGCCGGAACAGCGATTCGAAGAAGTCGCTGAACGCCTCGCCGCCGCCCGGGAAACCCTCGCCGCGGAACTCGAACTCCGGCTCGCCCCAGTCCGGCGGCGGGCGGAAGTCCTCGCCCTGCTGCCAGCGCGAGCCGAGCTCATCGTAGGCCTTGCGCTTCTCGGGGTCCTTGAGGACCTCGTAGGCCTCGGCGACCTCCTTGAACTTCTCCTCGGCGCCGGCCTCCTTGCTCACGTCCGGGTGGTACTTGCGGGCAAGCTTGCGGTAGGCGCGCTTGATGTCCTCCTGCGGGGCATCCCGCGGCACACCCATCACCTGGTAATAATCTTTGTATTCCATGCCGCGATTCTAGCGCCCGTCCGCCCGGAGGGCGGGACCGTCCGCACAGCGCAGGAGCGCGAGCCGGCGGGCCTCCCGGCGCGATGCCGCCACCGGTCCGGGGCAGCCCCTGGAAACCCCGTCAATGGGGCGCGCCCGCCGCCCCATCCGTGGGGCGCGGACACGCGATACGGCGCTTAGTCTCCGTGGGGCGCCGTGGCAGGGACGGGGGCAAGCCCCATCCCCTGCAACTTGCCGTTGACGGCCGGCAGCTCCTGCATGGCGGCGTGAAGCCGGCCGAGCTGCGCGTCGATTTCGCGCGACAGTTTCGCATACACGGCCTGGTCCTGCCGGGTCGGGCGTTCGAGCGAACTCTGGATCGTCGAGTTCAGGTACTCGAGCTGGGCCTCGAGCCGGATCGGGAACCAGAGGTTGTCCTCGCTCGCATGCGCGTGCACGTCGAAGAGAACGCTCTCGATGCCGTGGATCTTCTTCGCGAGCGGCTCGGCCACGGCCTTCGCCTTCTCCCGCTCGGCGCCGGCGGAAGCGCTGTCGATGCGCGCCAGCAACGCCTTGTGCACGTGGCGCGCGCGGATGATGGCCTTGTTCATGCGGTCGAAGGTGTCGCGCACCTTGAGCGCGAGACCGGTCCGCGCCTCCAGATCGGCCTGCGAGACCCCTGCGCGCGGGTCGGCCACGACCGTCACGGGCTGGGTCCAGTGCCGGTTGCCCACGGTGAGCTCGACCTTGTAGGTGCCGGGCACGACGAACGGCGCGGAGAGGGTACCTTCGATCTGGTAGGCACCGGGCACCGCCGTCGGGTCCGGATAGCGCAGGTTCCACACGAAGCGGTTCATCCCCGCCTTGGCGGGCACCGTCGGCACGGGCGTATGCCAGCTCGGCGGGAACCTGCCGAGCTGCGGATAGAAGGTCGTCGCGCTCGCCGGCGCCTTCGCCGTGGCCGGCGTGCGCGTGAAGGTGGCCACCGTGTTGCCCTTCGGGTCGCGGACGCGGATCTGCACGGGTTCGCCCGCGGGCGGCGCCTTCTTCAGGTAATAGAAGAACACGGCGCCGTCGGGCGGGTTCTTCCCCTCGTACTTGGGCACGGCCCCGGGCAGGCCCGGATGGCCGGTCATTTCATAGGCGTGCTCGGGCGCGAACAGGTGCACCGGTTGCGAGGCCTTCGCCTTGCCCGCGGCGATCTGGCGCAGTGGCTTGAGGTTGTCCATGACCCAGAAGCCCCGGCCGTGGGTTGCCGCCACGAGATCGTTCTCGCGCGCCTGGATCGCCAGGTCGCGCACCGGCGTCGCCGGCATGTCGAGCTTGAGCGGCTGCCAATGCGCGCCGCCGTTGAACGACACGTAGGCACCGGTGAACGTCCCGGCGAAGAGCAGGTTCGGGACGACGGGATCCTGGCGGATCACGAAACTGGACTGGTCGTCGGGGAGACCGTCCACGATCTTCTTCCAGTGCTTGCCGTAATCCGTCGTCTTGTAGAGGTACGGCTTGAAGTCGTCGAGCCGGTAGCGGCGCGCCGCGACGTAGGCCGTGCCCTTGTGGAAGTGCGACGGGTCGATGATGCTGATCGTCGTCCACTTCGGCAGCTGCGGCGGCGTGATGTCGTCCCAGTGCTTGCCGTGGTCGCGGCTGATCCACATCTTCCCGTCGTCGGTGCCCGCCCAGATGACATTCTTGTCGCGCGGGCTCACCGCGAGCGCAAATACGGTGTCGTAGGTCTCGGTCCCGGAATTGTCGAGCGTGACCGGCCCGCCCGACGGGCCCTGCTTGGACTTGTCATTGCGCGTGAGGTCCGGGCTGAGCCGCTGCCAGCTCTGGCCGCCGTCGGTGCTCTTCATCACGTACTGGGTCCCGGCATAGAGCACGTTCGGATCGTTGCGCGGGATGATGATCGGGAACGTCCACTGGGCGCGCTGTTTCATCTGGTCCGCGGCCTGGCCGGAATGGTCCATCGGCCAGATGTCGACGTTGCGGAACTGCTGCGTCTTGAGGTCGTAGCGCTGAACGGCGCTGTAGTAATAACTCGAGTACACGATCCATGGCTTGCCGGGCGGCGTCGTGATGTAGCCCGATTCACCCTCGCCGGCCGCGATCCAGTCGTACTGGCTGATGCCGCGGCCCGCCGTGCGGTTGGGGAACGAAATGGTGCCGCGGTCCTGCTGCGCACCGTAGACGTGATACGGGAACTGATTGTCCACGTACACGTGATAGAACTGCGCCGTGGGCTGGTTGTTCTCGCCCGTGAAGCTCTTGCCGCCGTTCTGCGTCACCTCGGCGCCGCCGTCGTTGCCCTCGATCATCACCTCCGGGTTGTCGGGGTTGATCCACAGCACGTGGTTGTCGCCGTGCGCGAGCGAAAGGATCGGCTTGAAGCTCTTCGCGCCGTCGGTGGACCTGAACAGCGCATCGACCTGCGGAACGTAGACCGTTTTCTTGTCCTGCGGGTCCACGAAAATCGTCGTGTAGTAGAAGGCGCGCTGCCGGAACTCATGCTTGGCGTTCACGCGCTGCCAGGTGGAGCCGCCGTCGACCGACCGGTAGATACCGCCGTGCTTCGCCTCCACGATCGCGTACACCCAGCTCGGGTCCGAGGGCGCGACGGCCACGCCGATCTTGCCGAGCGTGCCCTTCGGGAAGCCCGCGTTGTCGGACAGGTTCGTCCAGTGGGCGCCGCCGTCGGTGGTCTTGTACAACGCGTCGCCGGGGCCGCCGCTGGTCAGGTGCCAGGGCTTGCGCAGCACGTGCCACATGGCCGCGTAGAGCACCTTCGGGTTGCTCGGATCCATCGCGAGGTCGACGGCGCCGGCCTGCGGGCCCGTGTGCAGGATGCGCTTCCAGTGGGCGCCGCCGTCCGTCGTCTCGTAGACGCCGCGGTGGGGTCCCGGGCCGAAGACGTCCCCGAGCACGGCCGCATACACGTGGTCCGGGTTCGAGGGATCGACGACGATGTGCGCGATGCTGCCGCTATCCGCGAGCCCGGCCCGGCGCCAGGTCTTGCCGCCGTCGGTGGTCTTGTACATGCCGTCGCCGGGGGCCACGTCGCCGCGCGGGAAGGCCTCGCCGGTGCCCACGTAGACCACGTCCGGGTTCGACGGGGCGACCGCCAGCGATCCGATCACGCCGGTGCCGAACTGGCCGTCGGACACGTTGGTCCAGTTGAGGCCGTAGTCGAGCGACTTCCACACGCCGCCGCCGGCGCTGCCCATGTAGAAGACGTTCGGACGCGCGGTGCTGCCGCCGACCGCCTCCACGCGTCCGCCCGAGTACGGGCCGATCGAACGCCACTTCAACGCCCCGTAGAGATTCGCGGGGACGGCCGCCCGCGCGCCGGGACCCGGTGCGGCGAGAGCGGCGAGAGCGGCGATGGCGAGAGCGGCCCGGAATGTCCTCATGGCAAGTCCCCAATGGCAGGTGATGACGTCGGGAAAGCGGCGCGGCAATCAGCCTGCGGCGCAATTCAATCGTGTTAAATTAGCAGATGTCGCGATGGTCTTGGGGAACATCGTCCCTTCCGGGGCAGTCCCAAGCCGTGGCGGACGACCACAAGAACAGCCGCATGCGCCGGGCGATGCGGATATGGATACTGCGGCCGCGCGCTCCGCGCGGCACCTCCCGAGTCCCTCTGCGAGCGTCTTGACCGGCGTCACGGAATGAGTTCCCGCGGGCATCTATGCTCTGGCGGCGCGGAACGGACGGTGCGGCCGACGGGCCATGCGAGACGCCAATTACGACCTGGAGGGACCAGCATGAACCGCAGACCCACCCCCGCCGCGCTGCTCGGCGCCGCCCTGGCGGTCGCCGCGCTCACGCTGTCGGGCTGTCACCAGAAACCCCGGAATTCGGCACGCCAGAGAAGCCCGGGCGCCCGGACCGTCGGCGCCGGGGCAATCGCCGCCGCCAGACAGGCCGGCCAGACCGTCTCCGATTCCGCCATCACGACGAAGGTGAGAACGGCGCTCGCCACGAGCCAGGGCCTGAGCGGCTACGACCTCCACGTCAAGACGCACGACGGCGTCGTCACCCTGACGGGCACCGTCGACCAGGCCGCGCAGAAGGCTCTGGCCGGGGACACGGCGCGCAACACCGACGGCGTCGCGAGCGTCCGGAACAAGATCGTGGTCAAGGGCCGCTACTAGCCGGGATGACCGGCCAGCGACTCCGGATGCGCCGCGTAACGTTTCGGTCGTCTGACTGCCGAGGAGACCGACATGCTTGGATGGGCGTTGGTTTTCCTGCTGGTGGCCATCGTGGCCGCCGTGTTCGGCTTCGGCGGTATCGCGGCCGGAGCCACGGCGATCGCCAGAATCCTGTTCTTCGTGTTCCTGATCTGCTTCCTGGCTTCGCTCATCGTCCATCTGGCGCGAGGCCGCCCCCCACGAATCTAACCCGCGCCGCCGGGCGGACGGCACCGCAAGCACCCGGGCTGCATCGATGCAGTTCGGCACCGTCACCGGCCGGGATCACGTCAACCGCAACACCACAGCACCGTTAGGAGGCTATGCCATGAACCACAAACGCTCGCTGTCGATACTGCTCGTCGCCGGACTGGCCGGCACCGGGCTTGCCCTCGCCGGCTGCCACCAAAAGCAGAAGACCCCGGAGCAGCAGATGCAGCAGGGCGCACAGCAGATGGGCCAGGGTGTGAAGAACGCCGCGGGCCAGGCCGGCCAGGCCGTATCGGATTCCGCGATCACGACCAAGGTCAAGGGCCAGCTGGCCGCCAAGCAGGGGCTGAGCAGCTTCGACATCCACGTGGAGACGACCAACGGCGTCGTGAAGCTGACCGGGACGGTCGACAGCGCGGAGCAGCGCACGATGGCCGGCAACGTCGCGCGCGGCACCGACGGCGTCAAGGGCGTCGATAACGAGATCAAGGTCAAGGGCGGCTAAGGCACCCGCCCGCGACCCGCACCGGCGGCGGGCGGCCATCACCGTCCGCCGCTAGGTAGCCTCCGGGGACAGCAGGCCGACGGGTAACGCCCGGAAAGCCTCCGCCAGTTCGCCGAGAAAATCGCCCATCGGGCTGCTATCGCGCCAGACCATCGCGATGCGCCGGCTCGGCACCGGATTGCCGAACCGTGCCACGCGTACGCCGTCGACTCGCGCGGCGGGCGGCTTCGTGGCAAGCGTCGGCAACAGTGTGATGCCCACGCCCGAGGCCACCATGTGGCGCAGCGTCTCGAGGCTTGTCGCGCGGAAGCCGTCGCGCTCGTCGGCGCCCGCAAGCTGGCACACCTCGAGCGCCTGGTCCCTCAGGCAGTGGCCGTCCTCTAGCAGCAGCAGGCTCTGGCCCGAGAGGTCGTCCAGGCTCACCCGCTTGCGCGCCGCCAGTGCGTGGAACTCCGGCACGGCCAGCACGAACGGCTCCTCGAACAGGAAGGCCTCGTGCAGCCCCTCGCCCGGGACGGGGAGCGCCACGATCACCGCCTCCAGCCGGCCTTCGCGCAGGCGCATGAGCACTTCCTCGGTCTTCTCCTCGACCAGGAGCAGTTCGAGGCTCGGGAAGCGCTCGCGCACGCCCGGCAGAACGTGCGGCAGCAGATACGGCGCGAGCGTTGGGAACACGCCGACGCGTACCGTGCGCGCGGACGGATCCACGCTGCGGCGCGCGACCGCCTTGATCTCGTCGATCTCCCCGAGTGCAGCCCGCGCCCGGGCCACTACCGCCTCCCCGGCGGGCGTCAGGAACACCCGCCGCGGGGCCCGCTCCACCAGGGCCACGCCCAGCTCATCCTCGAGCTTGCGGATCTGCGTGGACAGCGTCGGCTGGCTGGCGAAACAGGCTTCGGCCGCGCGGCCGAAGTGCCGGTGCTCCGCCAGGGCCACCAGATAACGGAGGTCGCGGAGGTTCATGGCCGTCGATAGTTCTTGCCTATGAAAAGTATAGCAACAATTTATTTGAATAATGGCGCGTCAGCCCTTAGCTTGGTACCCGACGGCGGGAAAACCTCCCGCCCGATCATCCCGAGCAACAAGATCCGACTTCACAGGAGGCTGAACCATGCTCACCGTTGGTGACAGATTCCCGGAATTCAAATTGAAGGCGACCGTCGGCATCGACGACCTCGACACCGCGTTCACCGAGATCGACAACGCCACGTACAAGGACAAATGGACGTGCGTGTTCTTCTACCCGAAGGACTTCACCTTCGTCTGCCCCACCGAGATCAAGGGCTTCGGCGACCTGGACAAGCAGTTCCGGGACCGCGACTGCCAGGTCATGGCCGCGAGCACCGACAGCGAGTTCGTGCATCTCGCCTGGCGCCGCGACCACAAGGACCTCAAGGACCTGCCGATCCCGATGCTGGCCGACATCCGCAAGGATCTCGCCACGGCGCTCGGCATCGTGGACGAGGAAGGCGTCGCCCGCCGCGCCGCGTTCCTCGTGGACCCGCAGGGCGTGATCCGCTTCGCCTACGTGACCGAGGGCAGCGTCGGGCGCAACCCGCAGGAAGTCCTGCGCGTGCTCGACGCCCTGCAGACCGACGAGCTCTGCCCCTGCAACTGGGAGCCGGGCCAGGAGACGCTCGAGGCCGCGTAAGCGGTACGGCGCACGGCGGCGGCTCCGGCCGCCGTCGTGTCCACCCTCGCCACTCATCCGGGCAAGGAGTCATGCAATGACATTGGAAGCACTGCGCGAAAAGCTGCCGGACTACGCCAAGGACCTCCGGTTGAACCTGGAGTCCGTGCTGAGCGAGACCGGCTCCCAGGGCCTGTCGGCGAAGCAGATCGCGATCGTCTCGCTGGCCTCGGCCATCGCCGCCCGGCACGCGCCGCTGACCGAGGCGATCGCCGCCGAAGCGGCGAAGCACGCCGCGGAAAACGAGCTCGACGGCGCCCGCGCCGCGGCAGCGGTGATGGGCATGAACAACATCTACTACCGTTTCCTGCACATGGTCGACAACGACGAATACGCGGGCATGCGCGCCGGCCTGCGCATGAACGTAATGGCGCGGCCGGGCTGCTCGCGGACGGACTTCGAGCTGGCCTCGCTGGCCGTGTCGGCCGTCAACGGCTGCGAGTCCTGCGTGGCCTCGCACGAAAAGACCGTGCGCAAGCAGGAACTCGGCGCCCAGGCCGTGCAGAGCGCGGTGCGCATCGCGGCCGTCGTGCACGCCGCGGCCGTGGCGCTGGAACAGGCCGAGGCGGCGGCCGGAGCGGAGACCGCCGAGGCCGCGTAGAACGGGCATTCCGGCAACGCTTTGCTATAGTCCCCGCCAACCTGTTGGCGGGGATTTTGCATGAGGATTCGCACTGCCGCCGCGGCCCCTTTGGCACTGGCCGTCGCGGCCGGACTGGCCGCCTGCCACTCGCACGAGCAGAAGAGGCCGAGTGCGTCCGATCACTTCAAGAAGGCCGCCGGCGAACTCACGCAGGGCGCAAAGCAGATGGCCTCCAACGTGGAGGGTTCGGCGTCCGACACGGCCATCACCGCGCACGTCAAGGCGCGGCTCGCCTCGCACCAGGGGCTGAGCAGTTTCTCCATCCACGTGAGTACGGACAAGGGCGTGGTCACGCTCACCGGCACCGTCGGCTCGAAGGCCGCCAGCGCTCTCGCCGCACAGGTCACCGGCAAGACGAAGGACGTGCGCGTCGTCGTCAACAAGCTCGAGGTCAAGCAGGACGACTAGGCCCATCGCGGTCGGGAGACCGCTCCCACCCACGACGCGGGCACGGCCCCGGTGGGAGCGGCTTTCCTGCCGCGAACAGTCCCTCGACCCCGGCTTCGCGGTCGGGAGACCGCTCCCATCCACGACGCGGGCACGGCCCCGGTGGGAGCGGCTTTCCTGCCGCGAACAGTCCCTCGGCCCCGGCTTCGCGGTCGGGAGACCGCTCCCACCCACGACGCGGGCACGGCCCCGGTGGGAGCGGCTTTCCTGCCGCGAACGGGGTCTCGGCCGGGGCACCCCGGCCGCAATCAGGAGCGGCCGCTATCCGCGTCCACCAGCGCCAGGGGCGCGGCCACCGACTCCAGCGCGCGCCGCTCCGCGCGCACCGCATAAAACCACGCCACCACGGCCGCGGCCAACATCAGCCCGCCGCCCAGCGCGTAGCCCGCAAACACTTCCGAGCGCGCGCCCGATTCGATGAGGCGGCCGAAGACCAGCGGTCCGGAGATGCCGCCGAGCCCCGTCCCCACCGCGTAGAACCAGGCGATCGCGCTCGCGCGGATCTCCAGCGGGAAGCTCTCCCCCACGGTGAGGTAGGCGGAACTCGCCGCCGCCGAGGCCACGAAGAACACCACGCTCCACGCGACCGTCTGGGTCGTCGCCGTGAGCACGTCCGCCCGGAACAGCAGCCCCGTGGCGATGATCATTACGCCGGTCAGCGCGTAGGTCGTGGTGATCATCACCCGCCGGCCCGCGATATCGAACAGCGGGCCGAGCACCAGCGGCCCGAGGAAATTTCCCGCCGCGAAGGGGAGCAGGAACAGGCCCACGCGCGTCTCCGCCACGCCGTAGTAGCGCGTCAGCACCAGCGCGTAGGTGAAGAAGATCGCGTTGTAGAGGAAGGCCTGCGCGGACATCAGCGAGAGCCCGAGCGCCGCGCGGCGCGGGTAGCGCCGCAGGAGCACGCCGAACAGCGCGAACCAGCCGGGATGCCCGCGCGGGTCCAGTTGCACGCTGCCCGCCGGCCCGTCCCCGCTGCGGGCCGCACGACGCTCGATCGCGGCGACGATGCGCCCGGCCTCGGCGGGGCGGCGGTGTGTCAGCAGCCAGCGCGGGCTCTCGGGGATGAAGCGCCGCAGCACGAGCACCACCAGGGCGAGCGCTCCGCCCACGATGAACGCGACCCGCCAGCCCCAGGCTTCCGGCACCAGCCCGCTGTCGAGGACGAACACCGCCCCGGCGGCGCCGGCCGCCGCGCCGATCCAGAAGCTCCCGTTCACGGCGAGGTCGATGCGCCCGCGCAGGCGCGCCGGCATGAACTCCTGGATCGCAGAGTTGATCGCCGCGTACTCGCCGCCGATCCCGGCGCCGGTGAGAAAGCGCAACACGGCGAAGGTGTAGAAGTCCGGCGCGAAACCGGACCCGACGGTCGCCGCCGCGTAGAGCCCGAGGGTGACGAAGAACAGCGTGCGCCGGCCGTGGCGGTCGGCGAGACCGCCGAACACGATCGCCCCGAGCACGGCGCCGGCCACGTACGCCCCCGCGGCGTCGCCCACCTGGCCGGGCGTGAGCCCCAGCGCGGCGGGCAGCGTGAGAACGCTCGCGAGCGAACCGACGAGCGTCACTTCGAGCCCGTCGACGATCCAGCTCGTCCCGAGCGCGGCGATCAACAGCGTGTGGAAGCGCGACCAGCGCAGCCGGTCGAGCCGCGCGGGGATGTCGGTGGTCAGGACGCCCCGGTCCATGTCCGGATCATACCGGGACCGCCCGTTCGCGGCTGGAAAGCGGCGCCCATCCGGAGCCGCGCCCGCGTCGTGGGTGGGAGCGGTCTCCCGACCGCGATGCCCGGGCCGACGCCCCGCCAGCGGCTGGAAAGCCGCCCGCGCTCGTCACACGGCCGCGAAGCGGAGCGAGAGATCGAGGGCGCGCAGGTGCTTGGTCAGCGCCCCGACCGAGATGTAGTCGACGCCGGTCTCGGCCATGGCGCGTAGCCCCTCGAAGTCGACGTTGCCGGATGCCTCCAGCTTCGCGCGGCCGGCCGTCATCCGCACGGCTTCGCGCAAGCCGTCCAGGTCGAAGTTGTCGAGCAGCACGCGCCGCGCCCCGGCGTCGAGCGCCTCCTCGAGCTGGGCGAGCGTTTCCACCTCGATCTCGATCGGCACGCCCGCGTCCTGCCCACGGGCTGCCTCCAGCGCTTCGGTCACACCGCCCGCGGCCGCGATGTGGTTCTCCTTGATCAGGATGAAGTCGAAGAGCCCCAGGCGGTGGTTGCCGCAACCGCCCACGGCCACCGCGTACTTCTGCGCGCGGCGCAGGCCCGGAAGCGTCTTGCGCGTGTCGATTACCGTCGCGCCGGTGCCCTTCACGGCGTTCGCGTAGCGGCGCGCGACCGTCGCCGTGCCGGAAAGCGTCTGCAGCAGATTGAGCGCCGTGCGCTCGGCCGTGAGGATGCCGCGCGCCGGACCCGCGAGCGTACAGATCACGTCGTCGGGCGCGAGGTCCGCGCCGTCTTCGCGCTCCCAGCGCACCCCGATGGACGCATCCACCTGCCGGAACGCCTCTTCCGCCCAGGGCGCCCCGCACAGCACGCCCGCCTCGCGCGCGATAATGCGACCTTCGGCGGGAGCGCCGGCCGGGATCAGCGCGGCGGTCAGGTCGCCGCCGCCGACGTCCTCGGCGAGGGCACGCGCGACGACGTCGTTCAAGTCCTTGGGAAGTGCCGGCGCAATCATTCGCACCGTTCCGGGGAAAGGCCCGCGTATTGTAAGACGCCGGCTTCGGACCGGCCGCCGACTGAGAAGGGAGACTCGCGCATGGAAGAGGAATTCGATCTCGTCGTCGTCGGCGCGGGCAGCGGAGGCATCGCCGCCGCCAACCGTGCCGGCTCCTACGGCGCGCGCGTCGCCATCGTCGAGGACGACCGGCTCGGCGGCACCTGCGTGAACCGCGGCTGCGTACCCAAGAAGCTCGCCTGGCTCGCCGCGCGCACCGCCGAAGACATCGCCAACGCGGCGGGCTACGGCTTCGCGCCGATGGACGCCGAACACGACTTTGGCGCTTTTCGCCGCGCGCGCGACCGTTACATCGAGTTCCTGAACGGGCGCTACCAGGCCGGCCTCGACAAGAACAACGTCACACTGATTCGCGAGCGCGCTCACTTCGTGGACGCGCACACCGTCGCCGCCGGCGACCACACGCTCAGGGCCGGGCGGTTTCTCATCGCCACGGGCGGACGCCCGCGCCCGCTGGAGGTTCCCGGCGGCGAGCTGGCGCTGGACTCCGACGACTTCTTCACGCTCGACGAGCGCCCGGCACGTGTCGCCATGATCGGTGCCGGCTACATCGCCGCGGAGCTCGGCGGCGTGCTCGCGGCGCTCGGCAGCCACGTGGACATGTACCTCGCCGGACGCCGCCCGCTCGCGCACTTCGACCCCTTCATCGGCGAGACCTTCCACGCGGCCCTCGATCGCGTCGGCGTGAGCTGCCATCCCGGCACGGTGTCGCGCATCGAACGCGACGGCGGCTACGTCGTCCACACCGACGACGGGGAAACTGCCCGCTACGACGCGGTGTTCTCCGCCATCGGCCGCGTGCCCAACACCGAGGGCCTCGCCGCCGACGCGGCCGGCGTGGAATTGGACGAGGCCGGCGCCGTGCGCATCGACCGCCACCACGCGACCTCAGCCCCGCACATCTACGCGCTGGGCGACGTCACCGGCCGCGAGCACGCACTCACGCCGGTCGCGATCGCCGCGGGCCGCCGGCTCTCGGACCGCCTGTTCGGCGGCGCCCCGGCCCGCCCCATCGATCCGGACTTCATCCCGTCGGTGGTCTTCAGCCACCCGCCCGTCGGCACGGTGGGACTCACCGAGCCCGAGGCGCGCGAACGCCACGGCGACGACGTGCGCGTATACACCAACCGCTTCACGCCGCTGTCCTCCGCGCTGATCGGGGACAAGCAGCGCGCCGCCGTGAAGCTCGTGACCGTGGGATCCGACGAGCGCATCGTGGGCTTGCACATCATCGGCGAGGGCGCCGACGAGCTGCTCCAGGGCTTCGCGGTCGCCATCCGCATGGGCGCCACCAAGCGGGACTTCGACGCGACCGTCGCCATCCACCCCACCACCGCCGAAGAGATCGTCACGCTGAAGTAGCCGGCCGGGCGCCCGCACCCGGCCACGCCCCCGATGCAATATCTTGGCGGGCGAAACGTCTACGGGCATGTGGATACGGCAATGGGAGCCGGGTGGATGAAGGCCGGAGAGGGGCGGCGGCTGTCGCGGGACATCGAGCGCGAGCGGCCGCGACTCCGGAGCTTTCTCCGCCGGCGCATCGACAACGACGCCGACGTTGAGGACATCCTCCAGGACGTCTTCTTCGAGCTGTTCGAGGCCTACCGCCTCATGCAGCCGATCGAGAACGTCGGCGCGTGGCTGTTCCGCGTGGCCCGCAACCGCACGGTGGACTTCTTCCGCCGCAAGCGACGCGGCCCGTTCGCGGAGCCGCCGCGCGAGCCCGAGGGCGAGGACGACAGACTGCGAATCGAGGAGCTGCTGCCCTCGCCCGAGGCGGGCCCGGAAGCCGCTTACCTCTACAGCGTGCTGGTCGACGAGTTCAACGCCGCGCTGGCCGCCCTGCCGGCGGCGCAGCGCGACGTCTTCGTCGCCCACGAACTCGAGGGCCGCAGCTTCCGCGACCTCGCCGCCGAGACGGGTCTCGGCGTCAACACGCTGCTCTCCCGCAAGCACTACGCGGTGCGCAGTCTCCGCGACCGGCTCCAGTCCATCCACGACGAATTCGACGACCTGTGAGGACGATGCAATGAGACGTTTCTTTTTGGGCGGCATCCTGATGATCCCCGTGCTCGTGGCCGGCGCGATCGCCCTGTTCGGCCTGATTGTCATGCTCCTGTGGAACTGGCTGATGCCCGCGATCTTCGGCCTGACCGTCATCACCTTCTGGCAGGCGCTGGGTCTCTTGATCCTGAGCTGGATCCTGCTGGGCGGTATCCGCGGCGCGCGTGGCTACCGCCGCCACGGGCGCCACCGCATGCACGGCCCCCGGTCCGGCATGTCGCCCGAGGAACGCGAACGCTTCCGCGAGGACATGAAGCGCTGGGGCGAGGAAATGCGCCGCCGCTGGGGCGGTCGCTTCGTCCACATCCACGACGACGACCGGCGCTGGTAGGACGCGGCCGGCCTTGGTAGGCTACGGCTCGTTGGGGGACCGTGGTCGAATCCTTTGAGTCTTGTCGTCGTCGCCCGCCCGGAGACAGCGTCCGAGCTTGCCGTCATGCAAGCGGCACTCGAGGCGAACGGCGTTCACTTCTTCGTGCAGGGCGGCGGCTTTGGCTCCCTCTTCCCGGGCCCGCAGATCGGCTCCTGGAACGCGCGCGGCATCATGGTCCCCGACGCGGAAGCCGCGCTGGCGAAGGACGCGCTCGCACCGCTCCTGCAACCCGACCCCGAATCCGACGCGCGGCGACTCGGTGCGCGCAGCAAGCTGCGCATCGTCTGCGAGGTTCTTCTGTTCGGCTGGTTCATTCCGGGCAAGCGTCCGCGCAGGAGGGCGCAGCCCAACGACGATCGCGATTAGTCCGGGATCCCCCTTTTTCCCCTTCTTGACGCAAAGCGCAAGACCTGGCCCCAAGGGCACTAGAAGAGCGAACGCTCCGCCGCCGCCCACGGACGCGCCGCACACGCCGAAGGCTGTGTCATATTCGTCGCATGCCATAAGCGCAATTTTCGCTATCCTCAAGAGGATGCCGTCTAGAAAATCGCTCCAGTCGACCGCCCAACTGCTACGCAGCCTGTCGGCGGCTGAGCTTAGGCGTTAGCCGCAAGAACTGGTGACCAGAGACCGTGCCGGAAATCATTGCACCGAGAACCGAGCGTCTTCAGCTTCGTCAATGGCGAGAGGACGATCGGCCAGCGTTTGCGGCCATGTCCGCAGATCCAGAAGTCATGAGGTTTTTCCCGAAAACACTGGGCAGGTCTGAAAGTGATGCGGTGGCTGATCGTTGCGAGGCATTGATCGCAGAGAGAGGATGGGGCTTCTGGGCTGCTGAGTCCCTGGAATCCGGAAGATTTCTCGGGTTCGTCGGGCTAAACATCCCGCGTTCGGATCTGCCCTTTTCGCCTTGCGTAGAGGTCGCATGGCGGCTTGCCCGGCCATACTGGGGGAAAGGATACGCCACTGAAGGCGCCGCAGCGGCGCTCAAGGTCGGCTTCGAGCAGCTCGGCCTGGATGCAGTGGTCTCCTTTGCTGTTGTCAGCAACGTTCGTTCTCGCGCGGTCATGGAAAGGCTGGGAATGATTGACACGCATCAAAATTTCGAGCATCCAGACGTACCGGAGCCCGGTGATTTGCGGGAGCATTGTTTGTACCGGATTTCGCGGCAAGCGTGGCTGAACCATGTCGCCTGACAAGTACTTCGAGCGACGGCGCACCCTTCGCCGTCGCCCCGGGCCCTGCCGCGACTCGGGTAGAGCATTGGGCATCCGAAGTCAGGTTGCAGACTTGGACAGTCATCGATTTCACGTAATTACGGGTGCTTCCGGGGGCGGAAAGTCAACGCTTGTCACCACACTAAAGGAGCTTGGATACGCCACCGTCCCGGAACCCGCCCTCGCCATCATGCGCGAACAGCTGGAATGCAATGGCAGGCTCCTTCCTTCAATTGATCGCAATGCCTTCCTTGAGGCAGTGCTCGCCCGCAGCGTTCAGGACCATGAAGCAGCTCGATCGCTGGAGGGCCCGGTATTCTTTGACCGGGGCATTCCCGAATGGGCGCGGTTCCTTGGCGCGAGTGCGCAACCGGATGCTTGGCCGGCCGGACGGTGCCGGTATGCCGGGACGGTTTTCGTGGCAGAACCCTGGCCCGAAATATATGTGCGCGACCACTATCGTCAACACGGCTTTGAACGGGCGGCGAGGTCATACGAGCCCACGATCTCCGCATACATCGAGGCCGGTTATGGAACGTGCGTAATCCCAAAGGCATCCGTACAAGAAAGAGTGGATTTCATCCTTTCTCGGGTCGGAGCCAGGGCGCTCCGTCCAAGCGCCCGATTGCCGCGCGGTCGGCCGGCGGATAAGCTGGAGCGCTGACTGGACTGCGAGGGAGTTCGGATGAAATATCGTGCGGTAAATTTCAAGGACAAGCTCGGCCTGGTCGATGAACAGTGGTCGCCCAGGGTGATCGCCGAGATGAATGACTATCAGTTCAAGGTCGTCAAGATTCAAGGCGACTTCGTGTGGCACGATCACAAGGACACGGATGAGACCTTCATCGTGCTCGAGGGCGATCTCAGAATCGATTTCAGGGATGGATCGGTGGATCTTTCCGAGGGCGAGATGTACGTCGTCCCCAAGGGCGTCGAACACAAACCGTATGCGGGAAATGAGGCGCGAGTCTTGCTGATCGAGCCGCGCGGTGTTGTGAATACCGGTGACGAGGTTAGTAGCAGAACGGCGGAAAATGACGCCTGGATTTGAGCCGGCCAGCCAGTGATTGCATTTCGTCCCGACCCTGCGCGACTCCACCCGGCCGTCCTTACGCTGCGCCCCGGGGCGGCATCGCGGACGTCGACCGCCCCGAGCCGGCGTCGGATGTGTTGCTTCCGGCTGCGCGAAGCCTGGGGATCGAACCGGCCACCGGCTACGTAGTCGGTCGACGGGCGGGTGTTGCATCGGGCAGGACGGAGGCGAATGCAGACGAACCGGAAAAGCCGCGTGTCGTGGGGCAGCGTCGCTGCGTACGCGTTCTTTGGCTTGTACATCGCCTTGGTCGGGGTCGGCGGCGCCCTGCGTTGGCATGCGCTCGACATCGCCCTCGAAGTCCTTGCGGGCGTAATCCTGGTGGCCGGTTCGGCGGCGGTCATGTGGCGCGCCCGGCGACGCCGTGGTGAACCTGGCGGCCCCCGACTCGGCCAGTCGGCCGCCCTGCCCCGAAGTTGGCGGAAGTGGATGCTGGGCGAGCGCAACAGCGACGAACCCGACCATTGATCCAGGCGGACGCGCTAACGCGCGGCGCCTGATTCAAACGTCAGGCATACGTGGATTACTGACTTGCGCTCTCGAGGACGAGGGCCTCGGACGGCACGCCAGACGGGCCAAGCACACGTCCGTTCGCGGTGATGCCTGCCGTCCCGCGCCCGCCCGAACGTTGCGCGGCCTGTCAGAGGTCGAGCTTGTCCAGGCGGATATTCCTGACGTGCCACCAGCCGCCGAGGACGTGGTCGTCGCCGGCGTCCACACGCACATGCGTCCAGCGTTCCGCGAGCGACTTCAGGGCGTCGATTATGCGGACGAAGTCGCGGCGCTTGCGCCAGGAGAACTGGAGCTTGGTGAACCCGATCGCCCGGCTTTCGCCGTGCTTCTCCCAGCGGTAGGGCTCGCTGCCCAGCGATAGCTTCGGCGCGGCGCGATTGGCGTCGGCGACGAAGGCGTCGATGTCGTCCTCGGTGGAACGAGCACGGTAGACGATCGTCCAGCCCATATTGCCCTCCGTGCGAAGCCTGATGCCGGAAGCGGGTGCGAGCACCTTTCCCTGGGACAGCGCCGCCCCGCCGCGACGCGCCGATATGGCGAATTCTACCGGCCGGGGCCCCGTCCGTCAGTCGCGAGCGCGATTTCCGGGAAGAGTCGGGGGCGGGCGATGGCGTGACCCTGCAGGTAGTCGATGCCGAGTTTCGTCATGGCGTCGAGCAGTTCCGGCGTCTCCACGTACTTTGCGACCGCGGGCCTGCCGGTTGCGCGCGCGAACTCCCCGGCCAAACGCACGATGGTGAGATCGACCTCGTCGCTCAGCGCGTGGGATACGAACAGTCCGTCGACCTTGAGCATGTCCACGGGCAGCTCCCGGACCTGGGCGAACGACGTCATGCCCACGCCGAAGTTGTCGAGCGCAATCCGCGATCCCCACCCCTTGACCGTCTCCAAGGCCGAGACGACACGGGAGAGGTGGGCCATGGCCGGCCGTTCGGCGATTTCGAAGCAAAGAGCCTCCGGCAGGACCTGCATCTCGTCCAGCAGGCGACGGACCTGCCCGAGGAATCCGGGCTCGAGCAGCGATTGCACGGAGATGTTGACGCTCACGCGCGGCATCACGGCGCGGCGGCTTCGATACAGGCGTATCCAGCGGCAGACCTGCCCGAGCACGGCAAGGTCGAGACGGTGCGATACGCAGTAGCGCTCGCAAAAAGGCACGAAATCGCGCGCGAACTCCAGGCTGCGGTCGCGCCCCACGATCCGGGCGAATACCTCGAAATCGTGCGCCGCGTACGGATCCGGGTCGTCCGCCGGGACGATCGGCTGGTACGCGAAGCAGACACGATTCTCGCGGATGGCACCGAGCAAGGTATCGAGGCGCGTGGCCTTGCTGCGGTAGCCGTCGCGCGGCCCGGGGGCGTGAAAGCGGATGCGTGCCCCGCCCTGGCGCGCGGCGCCGCACGCCGCCTCCCCCGCGCGCAACACGTCACTCAGTTCGCCGCCGCCCTCGAGCGGCACGACGCCGATGTCGATCCGATAGCTGTAGGACGTGCCTTCCCACTCGAAGCCGGCGAGCTGCACGCGCCGGTGAAGTGCATCGATGCGGGCACGCATCGCGTCGCGGTCGCCGTACAGCAGGCAACCGAACTGGTCCGCGCCCAGGCGGCCGGCTACCTCGCCCGACTCCAGCATGCTTCGCAACGCATGACCGATGCGCTGGAGACAAACATCACCCGCCTTGTGGCCGAGGGTCTCGTTAAGCCGGCTGAAGCCCTCGACGTCCAGCATCAGGAAGCTGGCCGGGCCCCTGCGGCCCGGGGCTGCGCGCATGGCCCGGCGCAGGGAGTCGACGAAGGCCGCCCGATTGAGCAGCCCCGTGAGCATGTCGTGCGTGCTCTGGTAGGTGAGGGCCGCGCTGAGTGCCGACTGGTAGGAGACGTCCTCGGCGACGGCGACGAACACGTCGGGGCGGCCCGCGTCGTCGCGGATCAGCGTCACCACCAGCCGCGCCCGCGCAAGCTCTTCGCGGGAACCGCGGTAATCAAGATCCGTGGAGAACTGCGAGCGCTCGCCGCGTAGCGTCTCGCCCGCCAGACGCAGCACCGTGCGGCGCGCCTCGACGCCGAAGTAGCGCAAGCAATGCCGTCCGGCGAGCGCGTCCGGCGGAATGGCGAGCAGATAGCCCAGCATCCGGTTCGCCCGCAGGATAACGCCGCCGGCGCTGACGCTCGCGATGCCCACGCCCGCATGCTCGAACGCAGCGCGAAACGCCGCTTCGCTGCGCGCGAGCGAGGCCTCCGCCGCGAGGCGGCGCTCGAGTTCGGCCGAGAGTTCCCGCGTACGGGCCGATACCGTACGCCGCAGCAGACGCACCCACGCGAGCGCGGCCAACGCAGCGAGCACGAGCACGCCCGCTACCACGGCGAGTATCCGCAGCAGGGTCGCCACCCACGGGCTCAACCCGCCTTTCGCGGGAAACCAGTGCTCGTAGATCCTGTCGTAGGTGCCGCTGGCATGCGCCCAACGCAGACCCCGGTTTATGGCGGCCAGCAGCTTCGGTTCGTCACGGCGCACGGCAAAGGCGTAGCGCACCGGCATGATGGGCTCGCTCGTGCTCACGAGGTTGTGGATGCCGGCGACCTGCATCAGGTAATGCGCGCGGCGGTTGCCAGCGATGCCGTAGTCGCCGTGCCCCGCGGCCAGCAAGCGCAGCAGCGCCCCCTCGGAGACGACGTGAATCTCCCGGGCGTCCGGCTCATGACGGGACAGATAGTGATCCGCATAGGCGCCGCGCTCGAGCAGAACCCGCTTGCCGGCCAGGTCCGGGAGGCCGTGCGCGGCGGTTTCGCTCTGGCGCGCGAATATCGCGTGGTAGACGAGCATGAACGGTGCGGAGTAGTGCACCAGCGACTCGCGCCGGCGGGAACGGAACATCGCCATGACGTCGATGCGACGGTCGTGCTCCAGCGCCTGCTCGCGCGGGTTCCAGGGACCGAGGTCGAAGCGCACGCGGAAATGCTCGTGACGCGCGATCGCACGCATCAGGTCCACGTTGAACCCGGTGGGGCGCCCCTTCTTGTTCAGGAACTCGAACGGCGCGTAAGAATAGTCGCCGCCCACCGTCACAATCCCCGACGGAACGGTGCTGCCCGTCGTGGCCGGCGCGGGCGCTCCCGTGGCGGCCGTGGCCAACACCATCCCGATGACTCCCACCCCCAGGAGGCACGGGACGCATGGCTTATCCATGGCCAGTCCCTGTCCCTCTTACACCGGCACTATAGCGCGGCTGCGACAAAACGCAACGCGCCCGCGGCGCAGGTCACGATGCCCGTGGTGGCAGGCCGCGCGGTCGCGGCCGGTGACGGCGCTTCCATTCCGGGGCGCCGCGGCCGCCATGCGCGTCACATCCGGCGAGCCGGCTCATCGCCGGAAGGCGCGGGATGCGACTCCGCTATGCCGCATGGCAACGCAGGTGCGCCCGGCTCGTGCCGGGACAACCGGGCAGCCGTCTATCCATACAACACAGGGCTGCTGCAAAGCGGCGAAACGCCGAGCGGCGCACTACTCAGATTCCACTACGCAAACGTGAAGCCGAGCGTGAGCCCCGAGCACAGGGTCACCGACGTTTACTTGCCCTTGCGCTAGATCGACGGTCCATCGGCCCGGAATCGCGACCAGGCTTCCGGCGTTTCTGCCGGGGGTGCACCGTACTGCCAGTTATCGACCAGGCGCCGGCTGCGGTCCGGGTGATGGAACAGGAGCACGACGACCACGGACGACAACGACAGCGCAGCCATGAGCCAGAAGGCGGCGTTGAAGTGCCCGGTCAGGTCGACCAGCCAGCCGGTCACCGCCGGGGCGGCAAAGCCCGCGACCGCGAAGAACGCATCCATGACGCCGAGGGCGGTGCCGCTGCGCGCCGGCGCCACATCGGCGTTTACGGCGTAGAAGGCCGCGTTGGCCGACATGCCGAAGCCCACGGCGAGCGAGACGAACAGCAGCGCCAGGAATTCGGAGTGCGTGAACAGCACGGGGACGATGCTGAGTGCGGCGAGAAGCTGGCTGATCCAGATCGGGTGCGATCGCGCCGCGCGCAGCCGGCCGGTCCTTTTGAGCAGTGCGTCGGAAATGCGCCCGGTGGCAAGCAGCAGCACGGCGGCGAACAGCCACGGCAGGATCGAGAACACGCCGATCGACTTGAGGTCCATGCCGTATGTCCGGCTGAGCCACGACGGCATCCACGTCATGAAGAAAAACAGGTAATAGCCGAACACGAAGAACGCCCAGTTGTTCGCCATCAAGGTGGGATTGGTGAGGAGAAACCTCCACAGCCCGCGCACGTTGCGGCGGCGCGCGTGCACCGCACCCTCGTCCGCGCGGTGGCGCCGGCCGCCACCGCGAATCTTCTCCATCTCGCCCTCGTTGACGTGCGGCGAATGCTCCGGAAAGTCGCGGAACCAGAACCACCACACGGGCACCCAGAGCAGGCCCAGGCCGGTGAGCACCAGGAACATGCCGCGCCAGCCGAGCATCACCATCAGGAACGTGACCAGCGGCGCGCCGATCGCCAGCGCGAGCGGCACCGCGACGAGCGCGTTCGAGAGCGCGATCGCGCGTTCGTTGCGCGAGAGCCAGTCCGCGACTACGCGGTTCATGGCCGGGAAGTTGGGCCCCTCCGCGACGCCCAGCACGATGCGCGCGGCAAAGAGCATCGCGAAACCGGTGGCCAGCCCGGTGGCGCCGATGGCAAGCGACCACAGGAGCGAGGCGAAGAGCAGCGTCTTGCGCGCGCCGTAACGATCGGTCCAGATGCCGCCGAGGAACGTCGTGACCAAATAGCCGATGCCGAAGGCGCCCAGGATCAGGCCGACGCTGTTCGAACTCAGGTCGAACACACCGGCGATCTCGTCCACGGCGTAGGAGATCGCTGAGCGGTCGATGTAGTTGACGACGGTAATGAAGAACAACAGGCCGATCACGACCCAGCGGAAACGGCTCGCGCGCATGGCACACCCCAACCCGGACGACTCGCGGGGCCGGCCACCCGGCACCCCCTTCCGGATCGTGGCCCCATCGTCACTATACCGCGCAGGCGCCGCGCCCGTCGTGTTTCGCCTTGCGGGCGTTTATCGTGCACACTCGCAGGCGTGGAGCGCAGGGGAAGCAGCATGGAGCAGGCATTCGACGGCATGCGACCGGCGTGCACGCGAGCAGCATACGTCGCCGCGAGCGCGGAGGTCATCGGCGACGTGGCACTCGGCGAGGATGCCTCGGTGTGGCCCCAGGCCGTGCTCCGCGGCGACGTGAATTCCATCCGCATCGGCGCGCGCACCAATGTGCAGGACGGCTGCGTGCTGCACGTCACCCATGACGGCCCCTACACGCCGGGCGGATTCGCGCTGGAAATCGCCGAGGACGTCACGGTCGGGCACGGGGCGGTGCTGCACGGCTGCACCGTCGGCGCGCGCTGCCTGGTCGGCATCCGCGCGACGGTGCTCGACGGCGCCGTACTGGAGGACGAGGTACTGCTGGCCGCGGGGGCGCTGGTGCCGCCGGGCAGGCGCCTGGAGAGCGGCTTCCTGTACCGCGGCCAGCCGGCGCGCAAGGCGCGGGCGCTCACGGGCGAGGAGCGCGAGGCGCTCGCCTACTCGGCGCGGCATTACGTGGAGCTCGCGCGGCGCCACCGCGAGGCGGCGCCCGGTTCCGGGGATTCGTAGCCCGCGGCCCGGGCGTTTCGTCGATTTTCCCGTTTTGTTGCCCCGGGGCAACGTTTCCGCGTCCGGTGCGGCCTATGCTCTTCCCGGAGCGGCGCCCGCCCCCGGACGCCGCGGAAACGGGAGACATCCAACATGACCACCACGAACGCGGAATCGGGCACGAACGTCGAGGAAATCGCCGAAGGCATCTACCGGATCAACACGCCCGTCACGATCCCGGGCGCGGGCGGGTTCTCGTTCAACCAGTACCTGGTCGCGGACGAGGCTCCGCTGCTCTATCACACGGGACCGCGCCGGATGTTCCCGCTGGTGCGCGAAGCCGTCGCCACCGTGCTGAAGCCCGAAAGCCTGCGCTACATAGCGCTCTCGCACGTCGAGGCGGACGAGTGCGGGGCGCTGAACGAATGGCTGGAGGAGGCCCCGGAAGCCGAGCCCCTCTGCGGACAGGTCGCGGCGATGGTTTCCATCAACGACCTGGCTGATCGCCCCGCCCGCCCGCTCGCCGACAGCGAGACCCTGTCGCTCGGTTCGCATACGCTGCGCTGGTTCGATACCCCGCACCTGCCCCACGCCTGGGAGTGCGGGCACCTGTTCGACGAGACGACGAAGACGCTGTTCTGCGGCGACCTGTTCACGCAGGGCGGCGCGAAGAACCCGCCGGTGACCGATTCCGACCTGGTGGAATCGACCGAGGCGTTCCGCCGCAAGATGGACTATTACTCGCACACCCGCAACGGAACCGCCATGCTCGAACGGCTCGCGTCGGCGACGCCTTCCACGCTCGCGTGCATGCACGGAAGCGCGTGGCGCGGCGACGGCGCCGCAATGCTGCGCGACCTGTCGGCCAGCCTCGAGAGGTAAGCGCCGCGGCGCCGGTCCGGGCGGCGCGGGTTCAGACGTAGAAGTCGAGTTCTTCCTGGTGCTCGAGGAGTTCGCGCATGCGGTGCGGGTCCTCGCCGAAGAAGTACACCAGCCCCCAGTGGGTACCGAAGGCAGTTCGCTTCGTAACGGTCTCCTGCAGCGGCGGCGTGAGTTCGTGGTGCTCGAAGTACGGGTCGTTCTCCGTCTCCTCGGGCATCTCCAGGCGGCTCACGACGCGGCGGCGCGGATACACCCCGAAACAGCCCGCATGGCCCTTCGCATCGATCACCTCGCGCGGGAAGAAGGCGGTGATCTCCTCTTCCGTGGTCTTGGGGTCGAACGCGAGCACCATGCCCTGGTAGGCGTTGAAGCCGTACGCGCGCTCCAGCAGCTCGAACACCTTGAAGCCCGGCGGGCGGTACGCCACCTCGCCGAAATACATGGTGCCGTCGCTGGTCACGAAGTACTCGGGGTGAATGAAGCCGAAGCGAATATCGAACGTCCGGATCAGCTTCTCGATCTCTTCGCGGATTCGCGGCCGCCAGGATTCCAGTTCCGGCGAGGCGGGCACGAATACCGAGTAGCCGAGCGTGACGTACTCGGAGATGTTGAGGAATCGGATCTTGCCGTCGTGGATCCAGGCCTCCACGGCGAATTCCCAGCCGTCGAGGTGGCTCTCCATGAGTACCGGGAATTCTTCCTCGGGGATGGTGTCGACCTCGTCGGGCGTGCGGATGACGCGGTGCCCGAGACAGCCCGCCTTGTCGAAGGCCTTGAGGTGGATCGGGTCGTTGGGGTCGCCGTCGAGCTTGAGCAGCGTCTGGTTGACGCGCTTTAGGAAGCGGATGACATCGGCACGGTCGTGCGCCTCCTCGAAGATGCCCACGCGGATGCCGCCGAGCTGCGCGCGGCGCTTCATCAGCGCCTTGTCTCGGAACAGGATCGACTGCCCGTAGAGGCGCGGGTTGCCGAGGAGCACGGAGTTGATTGCGCCCGCCCACTCGACCGTTTCCTCGTAGAGCGGGATGGCCACGTCCACGCCCTCGTCCTTGAGCCGCTGCGCGATCTCCATGGACCGGTCGTTCAGGCGGTCGAAGTTCCACGAGATGTAGGGAATGTCGTGCTTGGTGGCGAAGTCCTCCGCCCAGTCCGGAGCCACCACCACGTAGCGGCGGTCGAACTTGTCGAGCGCCTCGATGGCGTTGAGGCTCCAGCCGAGGAGCGCCACGTAGCCCTTCTCCGGATTCTTCTCGGTCATAACCACCTCCGTCGGGGTTCGGCGCCGAACCGGGCGCGGCCTTGGGTGCGGCGGCCTGGCCGGCGATGATGCTTCCACATTAACAGTATCGTGTGACGCTGCCGTAAATCCGCCGGCACCCGGGGCCCCGGCCCGGGGCGTTATGATTCCCGGACACGGCGCCTGGTCCCGGGCGCATCCGCACCGGACGCTTGGCGGCGCCGGACCAGGACATCTTCGGCCAGCACGGGAACGCCATGGGCACCAGCAGCGCACGCGAGGAGCAGTCCGTCGACAACCTGGTCGCGCGTTTCGACGCCGCACTCGCGGAACTCGATCGGGCCAGTTCATTCGCCAAGGGGATGCACAGCGGCAAGGCGCTGCAGCTCGCGCGCCGCGTGCTACGCGCGCCCGACGGCCCCGAACGGCTGTACGAGCGCGCACCCGCCATGGAGCGAGCGGGGCTTTTCGAAGGCACGGACTGGGCACGGCCGGAGATCCTGCAGGCCGACATTACCGTGCACACCCTGCGCATGGGCTCGGCGGACGAAGTGACGCTGGAATGCCTGAGCGAATTGCGCCTGCTCGCCATCGCCCGCGAGGCCTACCTCCACGACGCCGTCTCCGCGGAACAGGCGCACCACTACCTCGCGCAGGTCGTGGCGCTCAACCTGGAACTGCTGTTCGACGGCGGCGGCGAAGCGCTGCGCGTGCACCAGGGGCGGATGGCGGAAGCGGTGCGGGCCGTGCTGCAGATGCTCGTCCGCGACATCGGCTACGACCACATCCTGGACCGACTGGTCGGCGAGATCTGGCGCATCCTCGCGCAGCGGCCGGTGCGCGTGGAAAACCTCAAGGACATGATCACCCAGATCGCGACGTTCCTTTACGACTCGGACGTCCCGGTCACGGGTTCGCGCGGCGCGGACCGGCTGGTCAGCGCGCTGTTCGGCCCCACGCAGGCCTCGGTGGAAGACCCCGGCCTGGACGTCTACCGCGAGCGCCTGGCGGCGATGGACAACCAGACGCTGCAGCACGAGGCCCACGGCTTCGCCCGCGCGATGCACGACACGGGGCTCGTCTCGCCCTATCATCCCGTCTTCCTGCGGTTCGCGCTTGCGCAGGCGCCGGACCTGCTGCCGGCCGCGCTGGGACTGAGCGCGACCGGCCGCGACGCCTACCTCTGCTACCAGGAACTCGTGCACGCCCTGCTCGAGGCCGCGGTGTTTCCCGAGACGCCGCAGGCCGCGTACGGGCTCGCGCTGATGCTGGAACGAGGCACGCTGTTCGCGCCGCCCGTCGCACCGGCGCTGTGGCGCCAGCTCGGCCTCGAGCTCTGCCCGGAAGCGGAACAGGCCGTGATCCGCGCCGTGGGCGACGACCGCCCGGCCAGCGTGCGCCTGCTCGCGGGCGTGCTCGGCGTGCTCGGTCTGCCGCTCGGCGTCGGCCAGGGCAACAACCCGACCTGCCAGTCGGCCCGCGCGCTGTCGATGTGGGCCCACAACGACCCCGACTATCTGCTGCAGATGATCGCCTGGGCCGCGCGCGACAACGACCTGGTGATGCACTTCGAGGGCCAGCGCCTTTCGTCGCACGAACTGGCCGCGACCATCCCGGCCACGACACCGATGGACGTGGACGCCGTCTCCGCCGTGCTGGTGCCCCACCTGGATCGCATCTACAACGCGATGATGGGCCTTTGCGCGGGACGCGGCGACGACCCGCACCGCTGGATCAACCCGGAATTCCACGGCTGGTGGGTCACCCGCGGGTTCCGGCTCGCCGTGGACCTCGCGAGCGGGAAACTGACCGACTACGACGCGTTCGTGCGCCACTTCTACGCGCACTACAACCCGCTATACAACGGCAACCAGCCCCTCGTGCACCCGCAGCCGGCGGGCCTGGCCATGACCGACAGCGCGGCGCGCTTCGTCGGGTGGCACGCGATCACCATCCAGCGCGTGACATTCGACCAGAACGAGGACATGCGCGTGTACTTCTACAACCCGAACAATGACAGCGGGCAGGACCTGGGCAACGGCGTGCGGGTCTCCACCGAGGGGTTCGGCGAACACTACGGCGAGTCCTCGCTGCCGGTGGTGGAATTCGTCTCGCGGCTCTACATCTACCACTACGATCCGATGGACCACATCGAACCGGACACCATCCCGGACGAGAAGGTCGCGGCCGTCGAGGAACTCGCCCGCGGGAGCTGGGCGGCCAGCCGCTAGCCGGGCGCGGACAACCTCCCGCGCAACGGCCTTCGTCTCCCGCTACGGCTCGTCGGGCCGGAACGCGTCGCGGTGGAATTCCACCGCCCGTTCCACGTCCGCCATCCCCGGCTCCGCGGGCTCGGGCGCATCCGCGCCGGCCATGACCTCCAGCGACGCGCGCACCCCGCGCGACAACGAGTCGAGGTTGTAGCCGCCCTCCAGCACCATCGCCAGGCGGCCGCCGCAGTGGCGGTCGGCAATGTCGCGGAGGACGGCGGTCATGGCCGCGAATCCGGCGTGCGTGACGTTGAGGGCGAGATCCAGGCGATGGGCGTCGAACCCCGCCGAGACCAGCACCAGGTCGGGCTCGAAGTACGCCGCCGCCGGGACGAGGATCTCCCGGAACGCCTTGAGCACCGCCGCGTCGCCCGCCCCTTCGGGCAACGGCACATTCACGGTCGAGCCTTCGCCCAGCCCCCCGCCGACTTCCTCGAGGAACCCCGAGCCGGGGTAGAACGGCGCCGCACGGTGGACGTCGAAGAACAGCACGTCCGGGTCGGCCCAGAATATTTCCTGCGTGCCGTTGCCGTGGTGCGCGTCCCAGTCCACGATCAGCACGCGCGGGCAGCCGAGCTTCTCCTGCGCGTGCGCCGCGGCCACGGCGACGTTGTTGAACAGGCAGAACCCGCGCGCGCGGACGGGCTCGGCGTGATGCCCGGGCGGCCGGACCAGCGCGAAGGCGCCGGAGGCCTCCCCCGCGACGACCGCTTCCACCGCCGCCACGGCCGTGCCCGCCGCCAGTTCGGCCGCGTCCACGCTGCCCGCCGAGACCGCGGTGGTGTCGACGTCCAGCCACGCGTTCTTGCCGCGCATGCCGAAGATGGCCTCGAGGTAGGACGTGGTGTGCACGCGGGCGAGTTGCTCGCGCGTGGCCGCGGCGCCGGGCGCAAAGCTCACGCCAGGCACCGGCTCGGCGTCCAGCAGCTGGCGGATGGCGGTCAGCCGACCCGGGTGCTCGGGATAGCTCCACTTCACGCCCAGGCTGGAGAGGATCTGGCGCACCCGGCGGTCCATTCGCCCGGGCAGGAACGGATCGTCCGCGTCCGGCCGATGTTCGAGCATCCGCTCGTCGTAGAAGGCGATGACCTTGCGGTCGCCGATCATGCCGCTTCTCCCCGCCATTGTCGGGACACGCTCCCGATTCTACGTGCCTGGCGGGCCGGCGGACGGCGATCCGCACCCCGGCCGGATGGAGTCGCGTGACGGCTTGACTTCCGTCAAGGCGCCGGACCCGCCCGACTCCTAGGATGCGGCCATGCCACTAGCGGCCCTCGCGCAGGGCCAACGACGGAGGACACCCGATGAACACGAAAAAGTGGATCGTGGGCACCGCCGCGCTCACGCTGGCCGCGGCCATCGCGGGCGGCGTGCCGGCCCTGGCGCAGAATTCCGCCCCCGCCGCCGGCACCGCCTACGGCCCCGGCATGATGCGCGGCTCCGGGCCGGGCATGATGAGCAGCCGCTACGGGCACCCGGGGGCCAAGGGCTATCACCGCTGGGGCGGTGACTCCACCGGGTGCGGCGGCTATGGCATGGGCTACGGCATGGGCCCGGGGATGATGGGCGGCTACGGCATGGGCGCCCGCATGGGAGGCGGCTATGGCATCGGCTACGGGATGATGCACGGCTACGGCGCGCACGCCCTTGGCCTGAGTGCCGACCAGCGCGAGAAGATCGCCGACATCCACAACGATGCCATGAAGAAGGCCTGGCCGGTGATGGGCCAACTGCGCGAGGCGCATTTCCAGCTCGCCCGGGTGATGCGCTCGGAAAAGCCGGACCGCGCAGCCGTCGACAAGGCCTATGAGCGCGTATCGAAGCTGCAGCGCCAGTTGCTCGACATGCGCCTGATGACGCACCAGCAGGTGCTCGGCGTCCTCACCGACCAGCAGCGCAAGCAGCTCCGCGAACACCGCTACCCCTGGTAGCGCGATCGGGCAATGGCAGCCGGCGCGAGGCCCAGGCCACGCCGGCTGCCCGGCCATCGATGAACGCGGCCTGCACCGCCGGGGCGGTCCCGCCATGACGCCGAAACCAACCCTTGCCGCCGGCCTGTGTGCGGCCGCTCTTCTGCTGGCCGCTGCCGGCAACGCCGGCGCCGCCGTGGGCAACGCCCGGCACGGCCGGGCCGTCGCGGCGACGCACTGCGCGTCGTGCCACGGCGCACGCGGCAACGCCCGCTCGCCGTCCGTGCCCAAACTCGCGGGCCAGGACGCGGCCTATCTCTACCTGGAATCGCGCGCCTTCCGCACGGGGGCGCGCGCGTCGGTCGCCATGAAGGCCGCCGTGGCGGACCTGCCGGACGCGGACCTGGCCGATGCCGCCGCCTTCTACGGCACGCAGGTGATCCGCCCGGACCCCGTTCGCGACCGCGCGCTGACCGAGGCCGGGGAGCGGCTCTTTTACGAACGGCCCGGCTACGGGCGCGGCCCGTCCTGCGCGATGTGCCACGAGGGCGGCGGCATGCCGATGATGGGGATGATGGGCGGCGGGATGATGCGGGCCCGGGATGCGCCGCGGCTCCACGGCCAGCATGCGCAGTACCTCCTGCGGCAACTGGACGCCTTCGCCTCCGGCCAGCGGTCCGGCACGGTGATGAACCGCATCGCCGCCGAACTCGACGCGGCACAGCGACGCGCCCTCGCGGCGTACCTGTCCGTCACCCGTTGAGAACGGGCGCGCCGGACGATCAGCCGTCGTAGCGGCGGAAGATCAGGCTGGTGTTGATGCCGCCGAAGGCAAAGTTGTTGCTCATGAAGTGGTCGGTGTCGATCTTCACCGGCCCTTCGCGCAGGTGGTTGAGCGGCGCGCATTCCTCGGCGGGGTTGTCGAGGTTGCGCGTCGGGGCGAACCAGCCCTCGTTCATCATCTCGATCCCGAGCCAGGCCTCCAGCGACCCACAGGCGCCGAGCGTGTGCCCGAAGTAGCTCTTGAGCGAACTGAACGGCACCTCGGCACCCATCACCTCGTTCGTCGCCCGCGACTCGGCGATGTCGCCGCGCTCGGTGCCGGTGCCGTGCGCGCTCACGTAGCCGATATCCTGCGGCTTCAGTCCGGCGTCGTCGAGCGCCAGGCGCATCACCTCGGCCATGGTCTCGGCATTGGGCTGGGTGATGTGTGTGCCGTCGGTGTTGGTGCCGAAGCCCACGACCTCCGCGTAGATCTTCGCGCCACGCGCCTTCGCGTGCTCGAGGTCCTCGAGGATCAGCGTCGCGCCGCCTTCTCCGACCACGAGCCCGTCGCGCTCCGCGTCGAACGGCCGCGGGGCACGCTCCGGCGTGTCGTTCATCGTGGTCGTCGCGCCGATCATGTCGAACACCACCGCGCTCACGACGGACAACTCGTCCGCACCGCCGGCGATCATCACGTCCTGGATGCCGTCCCGGATCGTCTCGTAGCCGAAGCCGATGCCCTGGCTCCCGGACGTGCAGGCGCTGCACGTGGTGATGAGGCGTCCGCGGACCTTGAAGAACACCCCGATGTTGACCGCGCCGGTGTGCGCCATCATCTGCACGTAGCTGTTCGTCGGCGCCCCCTTCAGAGTGCCCAGCTCCGCGAAACGGCCGGCGGCGATGATCGGCACGATGCTCCCGGCCGACGAGCCGAAGGCGATGCCGGTGCGCCCGCCGGTGAGCACGGGGTCGCTGCGCTCGAATCCGGCGTCGTAGACCGCCAGTTCCGAGGCGCGCGTGGACAGCAGCGCCACGCGGCCCATGCTGCGCATGACCTTGCGATTGTAGTAACGCGGCAGCTCGAACGGCGCCGTCGGGGCACCGAGGCGCGTGTGGAGCTCGTCGTAGCGGTCCCAGTCTTCCATGCGCACGACGCCCGTGCGCCCGGCCTCTAGCCCGGCGCGGATGTCCGGCCAGGTGTGGCCCAACGCGGTGAGTCCGCCGCAACCGGTGACGACGACGCGGCGCCGGCTCATGCCAGTCCCCCGTTCACGCCGATGACCTGCCGGGTGACGTAGGCGGCGCCGTCGCTGAACAGGAAGCCGGCGACCGACGCGACTTCGTCGGGCGAGCCGGCGCGCCGCGCGGGAATCTGTTGCAGGATCTGTTCCTGCGGCGCCGCGGCGGTCATGTCGGTTTCGATCAGGCCGGGCGCGATGCAATTGACCGTGATACGACGGCTGGCCAGTTCCGTCGCCAGCGCCTTGGTGGCACCGATGATGCCAGCCTTCGCGGCGCTGTAGTTCACCTGTCCGCGGTTGCCCATGATCCCCGACACGGAGGACAGCGTCACGATGCGTCCGCCGTCGCGCTTGCGCACCATCGGCATGAGCAGCGGCTGCACGACGTTATAGAAGCCGTCCAGGTTGGTGGCGAGAACCGTGTCCCAGTTCTCCGCGGGCATGGCCGCGAACGTACCGTCCGCCGTCACGCCGGCATTCGCGACGACACCCCAGTAAGCCCCGTTGGCCTTCACGTCCGATTCGAGCGCCTCGCGGGCGGCGTCGCGGTCCGCGACGTCGAAGCCGATCGTGTCCGCCTTGCCGCCGGCCTTGCGAATCGATTCGGCCACCGCTTCCGCCGCGTCGGCGCTGCGCCGGTAATGCACCGTGACGGCAAAGCCGTCCGCGCCGAGACGCGACGCGATGGCGCGGCCGATGCCGCGCCCGGCGCCCGTTACCAGAACCCGTCTCCCCGAAGTCATTACCACTCCTCTTCGTTATCGTCAGCCGCTGTACGCATCACGGTGAGCACAGCGCGCACGCGAACGACTCCGTCCGTCAGAATAAGGCAGTCGAACTGCGCGAGATCCCCCGAATCCGGCGTCAGGTTTTCGGCCAGAACGTCGAGCGTCTCGCCCGCAGCGAGTATCCCCGCCGCGGCGTGAAAGTTCCGCACGCCGATCAGGTAGCCGACGCGGGGCCGCCCCCGGCCCGCGGCACGCGCGGTCAGCCCATGATGCAGGCCCGCGGCCTGCGCCATGATCTCGATGCCCCCCCACGCCGGGATGCCCCGGCGCCCGGAATCGTACATGACGAGCCCGTCGTTCACCGTGAGGCGCGCGGCCAGCGCGCCCGCCGGGTCGAACGCCACGATCTCGTCGATGCAGCGGGCCTCGGGCCCGTGCGGCAACAAGTCGGCGATCGGGGGCCAGGCGCTCATGGATCGGTCTCCGGCAGCGGGCGCAACACGATGCTCAGCTGCGCCCGCGGCACCTCGATCCGCGTCGAATCGCGGCGCACGAGGGCGCGCGCGATCAGTTTATCGCCCGCCCGCAACCGCCGTTCGGTGCCTCCGCCGCCGCTCCGGCTGTCCAGGGACAGGCCGTGCAACGCACTCCGCAACCGCGGCGGCGGCACGAGCGTGAACTCCAGCAACGCGGTCATGAGCTTCGGCTTGAGCCCGCTCTTCTCCGGATGCACCCGCGCGGAGCGCCCGTCCCAGGTGATGGTCGCGAGCGGCACGCCCGCCAGGTTCGACAGCGCGAGCGTGAGCGCGTCCGCCGTGACCGAGAGCTGGCCCACGTAATGCGTGCTCTTGCCGTTGCGCGTGACGGTCACCAGATCCGTGCCGTTGCGCGGCGCCAGCGCCGCCGGCGGCAGCGGGCAGAACCAGCCGTCGAACGCGAGGCGCGCGCAATTCGGGCCCGGGGCCGTCGCACAACCCGCCAGTACGGCGAGGACCGCCGCTGCGGCCACGCGCCTCATGCGCCGCGCCGCCTTGCGCCGGCCAGCGCCAGCGGCGCCGCCACCCAGGACACGACGATGCCGACCGCCACCGCGAGGCCGAAGGCGTGGATGGCCGGGATCCGGCTCGCGCCGAGCAGGCCGAACGAAGCGAGCGTCGTCACGGCGGCGAGCGCGACCGCCAGCGCCGTCGCCTCGTGGTGGCGGCCGGCGCCCTCGCGCAGGAACACCGCGTAGTCCACCCCGATCCCGGCCACCAGCATCAAGGCGACCACCACGAACACGTTGACGGGCTGGCCGATCCAGCCGAGCACGCCGAGCGTGACCACGGCGGCCGCGGCCGGCGGAATCATCGCCGCCGTGCCGCCGGCGAGCCCGTAGCGGAGGATCAGCAACAGGAAGATCACCGCGTAACCGACCGCGACCCAGAGCGTGGCATGGGTGCGGATGCGCGCGAAGGCGGCATTCAGGCGACCCAGCGGATCGACGAACCGGGTCCCGGCGACACCCCCGGCGAGCGCGCGCAACGCGGGGGCGGACGCGTGGCCGAAGACCTGCACCACGAGACCCGTTTCGCCACCGGCGCTGACCGCGAAACGCTCGAGCGCCGGTGCCGCAGCGAGAACGTCCGCCGGCGCGACGGTCGCGCGCGGAGCCTTGCGCCACTCCGCGGCCAGGGGTTTGACCAGCTCCGCCGGCAGGCCCGCCGCCCCCACGGCGTGAACGAGGCGCGACCCGTCCCGGCCCAGCGCGGCGTGCCAGGCCGCCAGCGCGGCCCGCTGTGCGGACGGCGCCGGGACGAAACCCGCCAGTCCCACGAGCACGGCGCCGGGCAGCCGTTGGCTCGCGCGCCGGTCGAGCGCCCGCTCGCGGGCGAGGGCCTGGCCGAGGTCGGTGCCGCGAACGAACAGGAAGCCGCTCGCCGGGGGCGTGCCCAGCAGCCGGTTCACCGTCTGCGTCTGCGTCACCAGCCGCTGCGGCAGCGCCTGCAGTTCACGCAGGTCGTCGACGGCGTTGAGGCGGAACAGGCCGCCGACCGCCGCGGCCACCAGCAGCCCGGTGACGAGAGCGCGCCAGCGGCGCCCGCGGCCGGCGCTGAGCCGGGCAAGGTTCCGCATGAGAGGCGGCGCGGCCCCGCGGCCGCGGCGTCCCGCCGCAGCCGGGAACACCGCAATCACGGTCAGGAAGGCCCCGGCGAGGCCGGCGATGGAAAACGCCGCGATCTGGCGCAGTGCCGGGAACGGCGTCGCCGCCAGGAAGGCGAAGGCCACGAGGCTGGTCACCAGGCCGAGGGCGAGGCCGGGGGTTACGCGCTGGAGCGACCCGGGCTCCGCGCTGAGGCGGTGGTCGGTGAGGTAGTGGAAGGCATAGTCGACGGCGATACCCAGCAGGGTCGTCCCGAAGACCAGCGTCAGCAGGTTGATGTCGCGGAAGATCACGAGCGTCGCGGCCGCGCCCGACACGATCCCCCCGCCGAGGCAGACCACGGTGAGGGCAAGCGGCCGGATGCTGCGGAAGACGCCGAGCACGAGCAGCACGATCAGGATCGTGGCGGCGGTGCTCAGCCAGCTCACCTCGCTCTTCGCCTCCGCTCGCTCCGCCGCGGCGTAGAGCGCCGCGCCGCTCGCGTACACACGGCAGCCCGGGCACGCATCGCCGACGGCGGCACGCGCCATTCGCACTGCGTCGCGCGCCCGGCGTTCACCGGACTGGCCGAAGCCCTGGCCGGTGACCGAGAACGGGATCAGGTAGGCCGGCTGCGCGGCACCGGGCGCCGCGAGCACGCCGCCCTCCGGCACGAGCCCCGGGAACGGGCGCGGCAGGCTGGAGAGAAAACGGGTGAAGTAGCCACCCGGGTCCGAGGGCGTCCCGGCCGGGCTCGCGGGCGTCGCCAGGCCCGCCGACAGCCGCGCCAGGAATGCCGCCCGCGGCCGCCGCGACAGCGCGTGCGTATCGTCCGGGGTCAGCAACGCGAAACGGTGCGCGCGATAGAAATCGATGAGCTTTTCGCCAGCCGCGCCCGGGTCTCCGATGTCGTATCCGGCGTCCGCGAGACGCTTGTGCGCGGCGTGGGCGGCGGCGGAAACGCGATCCGCGTCGCGGCCCTGGACGGCCACCAGCAGGTTCTGCGTGAAGGCGTCCCGGTTGCGGTGGATCGCCTTGCCGAGCAGCGGGTCCTCGCGCACGCTCGGCAGCAATTGCAGGAGGTTCGAGCTGACGCCGGCGCCGTGCGTGCGCAGCGCCGCCGCACCCGCCAGCGCCGCCAGCACGAGCAGCCATGCAACCGCGTGGCGCCAGCTCCCGCGGTCGGCCCGCCGCAGCACAGCCTCCGCCCCGGCGCGCCAGTGCGCGGGGCCGCCCTCGCGCCGGCTCATCCGCCGGTGGCTGCCGCCGCCGCGGTGGCCGCCGGCGGCAGCGGCGAGGTGGCCTGGAATGCGAGGCGGGTCCTGCTCCCGTCCGCCTCCACGATGGTCACGGTGTCGGGCAGCGGCCGCCCGGTGACGGCGATGTGCTTCACCGTGTGGGCCAGCACCTCGCTGCGCGGCACCAGCGTGAAGCCATCGGCCGTGCGGTCGACGTGGAAGTAGCGCGAGAGCGCCGAGCTGTCACCGCCGAACAACGCGCTGAAGAGATCGAAGAGCGCCTGCGCCCAGGGCGTCTTCGAGAGCGGGTGCTTGTGCACCGTGCCGTCCGGCAGATGTTCGGCGAGGCGGCCGTCGTGCACCACGAGCCGGTAGCGGTACGGTTTATCGATCGCCCACACGAGACGTTGGCCGGGGCGGAACTCGACGTTGCCGTGCAGCACCAGCGGCTGCTTGACTGCGGCCAGCGTGCGCGTCTCCGTGAAACGCGCCCGGTAGGTGGCGGGCGTGGACGCACAGGCCGCGGCGCAGGGGACGATCACGGCCGCGGCGGCCAGGGCCGCCGCCCGCAGCCTCACAGGAACCGCTCCACGCGCTCGCGGAGCACCGGGGGACAGACGAGTTGCAGCTCCCCGTCGGCGTCGACGGCGCACTGGATCGTGTAGCCCGTGGTGATGCGCGCGCCGGTGTCCGCGTCGGTGACGAGGTAGGCGATGCGCAGCCGGTTTTCCCACTCCTGCAGCCCGGCGCTCACGTGCAGCCGCTGGCCGTAGCGCGCGGCGCGCACGTAGCGGAGCTTCGCCTCGATGACCGGCCAGGCATAGCCGGACGCCTGCATGTCGGGATAGTCGTAACCGATGCGCCGCATCAGGGCGACGCGCGCCTCCTCGAAGTAGCGCAGGTAATTGCCGTGCCAGGTGATGGCCATGGGATCGAGATCCGGGAAGGCCACTTCGATTTCCACGGCCGCGGTGACCACGCCCCGGGCGGTCCTGCGCCGTGCGGGCGCGGCCTCGCCCGGCTCGGGAAACGGTTGGGATTGCAGGAAACCGTTCACCGCGGCCCGCCTCGTCGCGGCCACGGGTCCGCGGGCCGTCGGATACGTCCGGCGCGGGGAGCGCGCCGAGTCGTTTGCAGTTCCCGGGGGTTCATCAGTCTCTCTGGACCATGCCGTAGCCGGAGCGGCGGCGCGCGCCGCCCGGGCGATTTATCCGTGCCGTCAGGCGTAAAGGATACAGGAGCGCTCCCGCCGCGTGCAGCCGTGACGGCCCGAATGCCGGCGGGACAGCGGCCGGGCCGCGAAGCAGTGCGGGAGGTGCCTGCGCTCCCGCCCGAACCTGCGCCGTCAGCGCCTGCGGCGCTGCCACAAACGCCGGGGCATGCGCCCGAGCAGCCCGGCGAGCAGCCGCAGGTGCAGCCAGGTCATGCGCGCGTTGTCGCGCAGCATCCGGAAGTGCGAGACGCCGTCGGCCGGATAGCGCACCGCGACCGGATGGAACACGACGCGCACGCCGTGCAGGTGCAGGCGCACCATGACGTCGGTATCGAAATCCATGCGCGCGCCGATGGACTCGCGTCCGGATACGGCCACGGTTTCGGCGACCGGGTACACGCGGAAACCGCACATGGAATCGACCAGCTCCCGCGACAGCGTCTCGACCCAGACCAGCAGGTGGGTCAGCCAGCGCCCGTAGTAGCGCACCCAGGGGACGCTCTCGTCATAGGCCGGCGTGCCCGAGACCAGCGCATGCGGATGGGCCCGGGCGAGCTCCAGCAGCGATGCCGCCTCGGCGGGGTCGTGCTGCCCGTCCGCGTCGATCTGCACCGCGTGGGTGAAACCGTGCCGTCCGGCTTCGGCGATCGCCCCGAGCACCGCGCGGCCCTTGCCGAGGTTGCGGGGATGGCGCAGGAGCGTGACGCCCGGCGCCCGTGCCAGCTCGTCGAGCACCGCGCGTGTGTCGGCGCCGCTGCCGTCGTCGGCGAGGAACACGGGCAGGCCCTGCTCGCGCAGCGACCCGACGAGGCGCCGTAACTCGTTGTGGTGGTTGAATACGGGAATGACCGCGCAGGGGGCGAAGCTCATGGGACCGCGGCGAACTCCATGCGGCCGCGGCCCACCGGCCGGCCGCCCTCGCTCAGGCGCCAAGCGACCCGCGCCGGTCGCCCCGCGTCACGCAGCAGCTCCAGTTCCAGCCGCGCGCCGGGACGCACCGGCCGCTGGAACCGAACCTGGTGCAACTCGCAGGGGTCGTCGCCGAAGCCGAACTGGGCACGGGCGAAAGCGATGGCCCAGCCCACCTGGACATAGCCGGGCAACACCGCCTCGGCGGGGAAGTGGCCGGCAAACCAGGCCAGCGCGTGCGGCACCGCCAAGCGCAACCGCACGCCCCCGTCGAACGGCGTCGTATCCAGGACTTCCGGGTGCTTCGGCGGACGGCCGTCAGCCACCATCGGAATCGATGAGCCGCCGGACTTCGCGTTCCACGTCCGCCACCGTGCGCACGCCCCGGAACTCCTGCGGACGGATCTTGCGGCCGGTCAGCTCCTGCACGACGATGGCGAGGTCCACCGCATCGATGCTGTCGAGGTCGAGATCCTCGTACAGGCGCGCGTCCGGGGTGACGTCCGCCGGCTCGAGCTCGAAACGCTCGATCAGCAAGGCGTAGAGACGTTCGGACAGCTCGCTGCTAGTCATGGCCGGCGGGCACCCGCTCAGCGCAGGGCGTGTTCGATTTCGACGGCCGGCAAAGCGGGGCGGTAATGGGCATGATCGGACGGGTCCGAAGTCTTCAGCTGACGCGCGAAATAATCCTCTAGTCCGCGGGTCAGTCGGCGCGCTGCCCGCGGTGGCTCCAGCCCCGCGAGCGCGGCGAAGGCGCCCGGCTCGCGCGGCGCGTGAAAGCGTATCACGAGGCGAACCCGGCACGGCGGCATGCGGAACCACGGCGCCCCGTGGGTCAGCACCGGCGGATCGCAGGTGATGGTCGCGGGGACGATTTCCATCCCGGCACGCAGCGCCAGCTGGGCCGCCCCGCGGCGGAAGCGGAGCCGGCCGCCCGGCCGCGTGCGCGTGCCCTCGGGGAAGACCAGTACCGGCTCGCCACGGTCGCGCGCGCGGCGGCATTGTTCGATGACGGTCATGGGGTCGGCGGCGTTGCCGAGATAGCCCCCCGCCAGGATGAACGGGGCCAGCAACGGATTGCGACGCAGGCGGCTCTTCATCACGCAGTTCGCCTCGGGGAACCGCGCGAGCAGCATGATGGCGTCGAGCAGGCACGGGTGGTTGGCCACCACCAGGCGCCCGCGAACCGCGCTTTCCCAGCCGGTGCCGTCGAATTCGAAGCGGCCGAGTTGCAGCACCTCGATCGCGCGCATGAGCAGCCGGAAGCCCAGGCTGGCGATGCCGCGCACCCGCCGGGCACGGCGCTCGCGGTCGCGCGTGACGGCCACGACCACGGCCAGCAGCGAGGGCGCGGCGGCCAGCGCAAGCACCCAGAAACCCGCGAAACACAGCCCCGTCGCGGCACTGCGCCAAGCGCGGGCAAGCCACGGCGTACGGAGTACGCCCCGTGAATCGTCTGACACAAACATCGGCTGCAAACCGCCCTCCCTGTCGCCGGCGCTCATGCTCGCGCACGCTGCCGTGGGTCGTCCCGACCTCTCGTGCGCGGCTCCGAACGGTCCCCACGCCGTCGTCGCCGGCGGTCGTTTACCGGTGTCGGCCGCCCGCGGCGGCCGCCATGCTCTCTCGCCCGGCCGCGGTTCGCACCCCCTGCCGGGCGGTACCGACCGGAATCCGGTTCGGGTCTTGCCCGGCATCCTAATACAAGCGGCGGAAGGACTTCATGCCTCCCAGTACGGGTAAATGTTGAACCAGTTGCAGGGAGCGTCGCGAGCGTAGCGCTCGAGGCAGGCCGCGTAACGCTCCGCCAGCCGCCGCACTTCCCCGGCGCGCTCCCGGCGCGGCACCTGCGCGCCCTCCGACAGCACTTCGAAATGCAGGTCGTAGCGGCACCCGCCGCGATACAGCCCCGCGAAGAACAACACCGGACAGCCCAGGACCAGCGCCGCCTCGAAGCCGCCGGCGGCAAAGCGCACGCGTCCGCCCAGGAAACGGCAAGCGATGCTGCGCTCGTCGCCGGGGGCGACGCGGTCCGCGAGGATGGCGGCGAAAGCCCCCTTCTCGACGGCCCGGCCCAGCTGCACCAGCGCATCGGGCCCGCCGAGCGGGATGATCGCGCGGGCGAGCTCGGGGTTGAGGTCCGCGAGCACCTGCATGATCAGCGGGTTCTGGTCCACGTACTGGAGCACGCGTATGTCCAGCCGGCGCTGGCCCAGGGCCCGCATCGCCTCGAAACTGCCGAGGTGCGCACCGAGCAGGATGGCCCCGCGCCGCTGCTCGTGCAGCGCGAGCAGGGACTGCACGCCGTGGACCCGGACGTCGAGCGCCTTCTCGCGCCCGGCGAGCAGAAAGACGCGATCCAGCGTGACGGTGCCGAAGTTCCAGTACGTGCGCACCACGTCGCGAAAGCGCGGCGGGCGCGGCAGCACCCGGCGCAGAAAGTCTCTTACATAGCGCTGTTCCCCGCGGGCGCGCACCAGGTACCAGGCCACGGCCGGGTACAGCGACAGCCGCGCAAGCGGCCGGCCCAGCGTGAGCGCGGCCCAGCGCATGAACAGCAGGCCGGCGCGCGAGCCGAGTTCGCCGCGCTCGCGCCAGTCGCGTCTCACGAGGGCTGCGACGCCGACCCGGAGCGCTCGCGGACGAGCTCCAGCAACCGGGCGCGGGTCAGCTTGCCGGTCGCATTACGCCGTAGCTCCGGCACCAGGACGAGCGGACGCGGCAGGAAGAGCGGGTCGAGGGAGTCCGCAAGGCGCGCCCGGATCTCCTCGGCGGACAGGTCCGGTGCGACCGCCACGGCCGCCAGCCGCTCGCCGCTCCCGTCTTCCGGCGTTACGAAACTGCCGTCCTCGACGCCGTCGATCGCGAGCAGGCGATGGTTGAGCTCCGCGAGCGTGGTGCGTTTGCCCGCCACCTTGACCCGGTCGGCCTTGCGGCCCACCAGCTCGAAACGCCCGTCCGCGCCCATCGTCACGATGTCGCCCAGCTCGCGCGGCTCGGGCAGGTGGCGTGCGCAGGCATGGAGCTCGTCGCCGTTCCGGCGCAGCTCCACGCCGGGGTACGGCCGCCACGACGTCTCGCGGCAGGTGCGCCGGCTGGCGAGCGCGCCGGCCTCGCTGCAGCCGTAAATCTCGTGGACGGGCGCCCCCAGGCACCGTTCCGCGCGTTCCGCAAGGGCCGGGTCCAGCGGCGCCGTCGCGGAGACGACGCGTTCCAGTTCCGGCCATTCCAGCCCGGCGCGCACGAAGGCGTCGAGGTGCACGGGGGTGGTCACGAGCACCCGCGGCTCGCCGATGGCGGCGAGGGCCGCGCGCACGTCTTCCGGGTACAGGGGCTGGCCGGCGTGGAACGTCGCCCGGCCGAGTAGCGCGTAGAGCACCCCCGACTCGAGTCCGTAGGAATGCTGGGAGGGCACGGTGGCGACGATGTCGTGGCGGCGCGTGTCGAGGCCGAAGCGCTGCTTCGCCGCGGCGGTCGCGCCGCTCAGCTCCGCCCAGGTCTTGGCCTGCGAGCTCGGCTTGCCGGTGCTGCCGGACGTGAACAGCACCACGGCGGGCCGCCGGGCATCGACGGCGGGGATCGCTTCAGCCCGGGCATCGTTCGGCGCGGCGGCCTCCACGGCAGCGTCGTCGAGCGCGATTGCGCCCCATTCGGTGCAGATCTCGTCGACCACGCGCGGCGCGGTGCTCGGCGGCAGCAGCGCGGTGCGCCCGCGCAGGAGCAGCGCCGCCAGCGCCACGGTGAAGCAGTAGCGATCGGCGCAGTGGTCGATCGCGGGTCCGTCGCCGGGCATCGACTCGGCGAGCCGCCGGGCATGCGCCACGAACTCGGCGCGGCTGATCCAGCGTCCCCCCCGCCAGGCGATCGGCGCATCGAGCGGCGCGTCACCGAGCAGCGGCAGTTCGGCGGGAGTCGCACCGTTACCCATACCTAGACCTGGAAGAGACGCTGGTAGTCGATGTGGATCAACGCCTTCACGGCGCGCGGTATGGAGGTCTTCTCCTCGCCGCGCAGCCACCACTGGCGGAACAGCCACTCGCAGCCCGCGAAGGCGAGCGGAATCGCAACGGTGCACACGTTCTCCCACCACCACCACACGCGCGGCGGGGCCAGGAACGTGAGCGCGAGCGAGTTGACGGCGAGTGACGCCATCAGCCAGGCCCAGCCCCGACACACCCCGCGCGTGTAGGCGAGTTCGCGCGGCGAGCGCGGGCTGCGCACCGCCTCGGCGATCTGCGTGATCAGGTCCTTGCGCGCCCCCAGCAGGCTGCGGAAGAACAGCGCCGCGAGCATCGCCTGCACGATCACCACCGTCAGGCCCAGCGCGTCGAGCGGCCCCAGCGCGAACAACACCGTGAGCACGAGCGCGAGGTTCAGCGCCACGAAAGCCGCGGTGCCCCGGGTGCCGGCGACCCACGCCCGCACGAAGCCCACCGCCAGCACGCCCGCCAGGGCGATCGCGGCCGGCCAGGGGTGGCCCGTCGCGGTCGAGGCCGCGGCGGCCGCGAAGTAGCCCACGATCAACGCCGGCCACAGCAGCCCCGCCGCACGGCGCAGCGGGCCGGCGGGACGAGTCCGGTCGGTCGAGGTGGGTTCGGCGGGGGCGTTCATGTCACGGGACGGCACGCGGCCGTCAGGAAGCGGCGACGCGGCGTCCGTCTATGTAGGCGCTCAACGCCCGCAGCGAGCGGAACGCCTCGCGGTCGCGCTCGTCGTCGGATTTCAGTTGCACGCCGTACTGCCTGGAGATGGCCAGCGACAGCTCCAGGGCATCGATGGAATCCAGCCCGAGCCCCTCGCGGAACAGCGGCTCCTCGGGGTCGATCTCGCCGGCCGCGACGTCCTCCAAATCCAGGGACGAGACGATGAGCCCGGCGACCTCCCTCTCGAATTCGGTCATTGTCGTCATCTCTACGGTCTGAGTCGGTACCGCGACGCGGAATTATCACACACCCATCCCCGGCCGGGACTATACCGCCGATCGGCCGCAACTGGCAGAATACGCGGGACAGGGAGGCCGCGCGCACCGCGGGGAGAAACGCATGCAGGTAGACGGAACGACGGCGCCGGCCAACACCTGCGACGTCGCGATCATCGGTGGCGGGCCCGCCGGCGCCACCGTGGCGGCGCTGCTCGCCGACAAGGGCCGCGACGTCGTGGTGATCGAGAAGGACAGGCACCCGCGCTTCCACATCGGCGAGTCGCTGCTGCCGCAGTCGCTGCCGTTGCTGGAGAAACTCGGCGTGCTGGACGAGGTGCACGAGTCCATCGGCCTGCTCAAGCCCGGTGCGGAGTTCTATTCCGACAATCACGAGAACCGGCACCAGACGTATTACTTCCGCACGGCCTGGGACAAGCAGTGGCCCTATGCCTATGAAGTGAAACGCAGCGAGTTCGACCGCGCCCTGTTCGAGAACGCCGCGCGCAAGGGTGCGCGCACGCTCGTGGGTACGCGCGTGACGTCCGTGGATTTCCGCCGCGGCGAACGCTCCCGCGTGCGCGCACGCGGTTCCGACGGCGAAGAACACTGCTGGGACGCGCGCTTCGTCGTCGACGCCAGCGGGCGGGACACGTTGCTCTCCGGCCGCTTCGGCCTCAAGCGCAAGAACCGCAAGCACAACAGCGCCGCCCTGTACGGCCACTTCCGCAACGTGCCGCGCCAGTCCGGCGACGACGAGGGCAACATCTGCGTGTACTGGTTCGAGCACGGCTGGTTCTGGCTGATCCCGCTACGCGACGGCACCATGAGCGTGGGCGCGGTGTGCTGGCCCGAGTACCTGAAGACGCGGGACTGCCCGCCGGCGGAATTCCTCCGGCGCACGATCGCACTCTCGCCGAGCCTGAACGAGCGCATGGCGGACGCCGAGCTGGTCGGCGACGTGCAGGCCACCGGCAACTTCACCTACTTCTCGCGCACGGCGGCCGGCGACGGCTACCTCCTCGTCGGAGACGCCTTCGCCTTCCTCGACCCGGTGTTCTCCAGCGGCGTACACCTCGCGCTCACCGGCGGATTCTTCGCCGCCGACGCCGTGGACGGCGCGCTCGAGCACCCCGAACGGACGCGGAAGCTGATGCGAGCCTACGAGCGGCGGCTGCGGCGCGGCATGAAGACGTTCTCGTGGTTCATCTATCGCTTCAACACGCGCGCGTTCCAGAACATCTTCATGTCGCCGCGCGACGTGCTGCGGATGCCCGAGGCGGTCACGACGCTGCTCGCCGGCGATGTCTTCCGGCGCACGCCGGTGCACACGTCCATGTTCGCCTTCCGGATCGTCTACTACGTATCGGCGCTCGCGAACCTGCGCAGCTCACTGGGCTCCTGGACGAAGCGCCGTCGCAACGTCGCCACGACGTTCCGGGGCGGGACGACGGCAAGCGACCGCGCCTGACCCTTCGGCGGCGCCCGCACAGGTCCGGGCCTCCAGGTGGGAGCGGCTTTCCAGCCGCGATTCCGGGACGCCGGGCTCAGCCGCAGTCGATCTCGACGGCCAGGCCGTTGCCCGAGACCCAGGGCAGCACCACCCGCCCGCTCTCCCGGCGGGCCAGCAGTCGCAACAGCGGCAACGCCCGCCCGGCGGGGTTGCCGGTACGAAGCCCTTCCAGGGCCGCGTCTTCCATGCGGGACTCGCCGCCGTCTGCGGTCGTGAAACCCAGCCGCCCGGCGTCCGCCGGTCCCGCCGGCCCGATCAACAACGCGCTGGCGCAGGGCGCGGACAGGTCACGCGTGTCCCCGAGCGGGAACGGCAGCGGTCGGTCGTAGGCGACGAGCAGCACCGGCGCGTCGCGGTCCGCCGCCGTCGTCGCCGCCTCGACCAGGCCCGCGGCGAAGGTAGCGTCGTGCGCCCCGACCGCCGTGGAACTCGCCTTCGATCGGGCCGCGATCGACCAGTAACCGGCGGGCGCGTTGTGCACGGAGTTGTGGAACTGGGTAGGCGACAGGGCGGGATCGCTCCGTACGAGTTCGCGGCAAACCTTGTCGATGATGTCCCCGTCGCCGATCGCGGAGGCGAACACGGTGGCGAGCGATTCCGCGTCCGCCGCCGCTTGCTGCACCGCCTCCTGCCCGGCGGTGAGCGCCAGCCGCATGAGCTGGCTCAGCCGCCGCCGTTCGTTGGGCGGCAGCCAGTCGGGCTTGAGTTTCGGCAACGGCTCCGGCGCGTAGGCCGCCGTGCCCGCAAACACGGGCGCGGCCATGTCCCAGCCGACGAGCCCGGGCGCGACGAAACCCACGCCGCGTACGCCGACCGGGTTCACGCCGCGTCCCCCAGCAGCAGGCTCGCGTTGTTCCCGCCGAAACCGAAGGCATTCACCATCACGCGGCGCACGGGCTGCGCGCGGTTTTCCAGGACCACATCGCCCGCGAGCTCCGGATCCACGCGGCGCGTGTTGAGGCTCGCGGGCACCAACCCCTCCTCGATCGCCAGCGCGCCCAGCCCCGCGCCGAGGATCCCGGCGGCGCCCAGCGTGTGGCCCATCCAGCCCTTCGTCGAACTGCACGTCATCGAGTCGCCGAAGACCGCGGCGAGGGCCTTGTCCTCGGCCGGGTCGTTCGCCGGCGTGCCGGTGCCGTGGAGATGCACCCAGTCCACCGCCTCCGGACCGAGTCCGGCGCGCTCCAGGGCGCCCTCCATCGCGAGTCGCGCGCCGGCGCCCTCGGGGTGCGGGGCGGACATGTGGTGCGCATCGGCGCTCTCGCCGAACCCGAGCAGCCGCACGCCCGGCGTGCCCGCTTCCGGCCACTCGAGCAGCGCGAACCCGGCCGCCTCGCCAAGGTTGATGCCGTCGCGCCCGGCGTCCGCGGGCCGGCACGGCTGCGTGCTGACGAGTTGCAGGGAGTGGAACCCATACAGCGTCATCAGGCACAACGTGTCCACGCCGCCGACGATGGCCGCTCGGCACAGCCCCGCCTGCATGTGCCGCCACGCCGTCGCGAACACCTTCGCGCTCGAGGAACAGGCGGTCGAGACGCCCAGTGCCGGGCCGGACAGGCCGAGGCTGCTGCGCACGAAGCGCGGCAGGGAGAACACGTCCTGCGTGTGGGGGTAGTCGAACCAGCCGGGCAAGGGTTCGTCCTCGCCGCGACTGCGATAGGCACGCTCGGTGTGTTCGATGCCCGCCGTACTCGTGCCCATGAATACGCCGATGCCGTCCGCCCCGTAGCGTTCGCGGGCCGCCGCGCAGGCCTCCTCGAAGCCATCCTGGGCGAGGCCCAGTTTCGCCAGTCGGTTGTTGCGGCACTCCCACGCGGCAAGCGGCCCGGGCAGCGGCGAGTCCTCGATCCCGGCGACGCGCCCGATCCAGGTGTCGAGGTTGGCGTTGGGGAAGTCGCACGGGCGCAGGCCTCCGCGCCCCTCGCGCAAGGCGGCGAGCGTCGCGTCGCGGCCGGTACCGAGGGCGCTGGTGACGGTCCAGGCGGACAGGGTCAGCGGGCGCATGTCGCGTACTTTAACCCGATGCTGCAGGGAGCCGGAGGGCACGCGCGCGACACTCACGGGCACCGCCCCGTGCGCAGCCGTTACGATGCCGGGGCGCACGTACCCGGCTACACGATGGCAAACGATCCCCGCACCGAGACGCACGTCCTGCACGAGGGCGAGTTCCTGCGCCTGCTGCGGCGCCGGCACTGGGAGTACGTGGAGCGTACGAACTCGCGGGCGGTCGCCGTGATCGCGGCCGTGACCCCCGCCGGCGAGCTGGTGCTCGTCGAGCAATACCGCTGGCCCGTGGCCCGGCCGGTGATCGAGTTGCCCGCCGGCCTCGTCGGCGACGTCGCCGCGGACGAACCGCTGGTCGAGGCGGCGCACCGCGAATTGCTCGAGGAGACGGGCTTTCGCGCCGGGCGCATGCAAGTCCTCGCCAGCGGCCCGACGACCGCAGGACTCAGCAACGAGGTGACGACCTTCTGCGCCGCCTACGACCTCGAGCGCGTCGGCGCAGGCGGAGGCGATTCCACCGAAGACATCACCGTGCACCTCGTGCCGCTCGACGACGTCGACGCCTGGCTTGCCGCACGCGCCGCCGAAGCCGCCGTCGATCCCAAGATCTACTCCGGCCTCTGGCTCCGGCGCCGCGGTCGGTGACGGCGACTCGCGCCGTCCGTCAGGCCGACTTGCGCCTGGCCGGCTCCTCCAGCAGGCTGCGCAGCATCCAGGCCGTCTTCTCGTGCACCTCCAGCCGCGCGGTGAGCAGTTCCGCGGTGGCCTGGTCGTTGGCCTCGTCGGCGACGGGGAACAGCTTGCGCGCGGTGGCCGCCGCCTGCTCGTGTCCCTTCACGAGGTTGCCGATCATCTTCTCCGCCGGCGGCACGCCATCCTCTTCGCGGATGCCGGACAACTCGGAGAGCGACCTGTACGTCCCCGGCGCGAAGTAACCCAACGCACGGATACGCTCGGCGATGACGTCGACCGCCCGCCACAGTTCGTTGTACTGCTGCTCGAACATGAGGTGCAGCGTCTGGAACATCGGTCCGGTCACGTTCCAGTGGTAGTTGTGAGTCTTCAGGTAGAGCGAGTAGGTGTCCGCCATCACGCGCGACAGTCCGTGCGCGATGGCTTCGCGGTCGCTCTCCGGGATGCCGATGTCGATCTTCATGGCCGTTGTCACTCCTCTGGCACGGCGCCCGACGGATTCCACCGAGCGGTCATTCCGCGGCGACCCTGCGTTCGCCGACCGCCTGGGCAATGCGATCGCCCGTTTTCTTGTCGATGCACCGCCAGTACTCGATCGCGCGATCCAGCACCGGCGCGCTCACGCCGTCCCGGAGATGACCCGCGACGGTGGCGACCAGCCGGTCGCGCTGCTCCGCATCCATCACCTTGCGGACCAGCGTTCCCGCCTGGGCGAAATCGTTGTCGTCGTTGTGCTTCGTGTAGGCGGCATGGACGAACTCGCCGCTCGCTTCCCACACCTCGACGTGCGGATAGCGTTCCGCGTCGGCCACCGGTCCCCCCTTGGAGTTGGGCGCATAGACCGGGTCGGCAACGTTATCGACCCGCATCAATCCGTCCTTGCTGTAGTTGTGCAGCGGCACCTTCGGCCGGTTCACCGGGATCTGCTTGTAGTTGACCCCCATGCGGGCACGGTGCGCATCCGCATAGGCAAACAGGCGGGCGAGCAGCATCCTGTCCGGGCTGGGGCCAATGCCCGGCACCAGGTTGTTCGGCTCGAAGGCGGCCTGCTCGATCTCCGTGTGGTAATCCGTGGGGTTGCGGTCGAGCGTCATGCGCCCGACCTCGACCAGGGGATAGTCCGCGTGCGGCCACACCTTGGTCAGGTCGAACGGGTTGATCCAGTAGGTCTCGGCATCCGCGAAAGGCATGATCTGCATGTACAGCGTCCAGCTCGGGAGTTCCTCGCGCTCGATGGCGTCGTGGAGGTCGCGGACGTGATAATCGCCGTCCTGCCCGGCGATCCGGTCCGCCTCCTCCTGGGTCAGGCACTCGATGCCCTGGTCCGTCTTGAAGTGATACTTCACCCAGAACTTGTGGCCCTTGGCGTTCACCCACAGGTAGGTGTGACTGGAGTAACCGTTCATGTGGCGCCACGTCTTCGGGATGCCCCGGTCGCCCATCAGCCAGGTGACCTGGTGCGCCGATTCCGGCGAGAGCGTCCAAAAGTCCCACTGCATGCCGTGGTCGCGGAGGTTGGTGTCGGACCGGCGCTTCTGCGAGCGGATGAAGTGCTGGAACTTCATCGGGTCGCGCACGAAGAACACCGGGGTGTTGTTGCCGACCATGTCGTAGTTGCCTTCGCTCGTGTAGAACTTCAGCGCGAAACCGCGCGGATCGCGCCAGGTGTCCGGGCTGCCGCGCTCGCCGGCAACCGTGGAGAAGCGCACGAGCATGTCCGTCTTCGTGCCGGGCTGGAACACGGCGGCCTTCGTGTACCGGCTCACGTCCTTCGTCACCTCGAAGTGCCCGAACGCGCCGCCGCCCTTGGCATGCGGCTGGCGCTCGGGAATGCGCTCCCGGTTGAAGTTCGCCATCTGTTCGATGAGGTAGTGGTCCTGCAGCAGGATGGGACCGTCCGGGCCCACGGTCAGCGAGTACTCGTCACTGGAGACGGGAGCCCCCGCATCGGTCGTGGTGGCTTTGCGATAACGCTCGCTCATGAGAAACCTCCGCCGGATCGGCCCGGCGACGCGGTTCGGAATGGAGGCACCACGCTACGGCCAGACGGCCACCGGCCGTCTTGACGCGGGTCAATGTGCGCAAGCAGGCGGGGATTTGCCCGCGGCCTTCGGCACGCGCGGAACACGGGGGCGTTTCGCCGGCGCTAAATCACGATCGCACGGCCGTCTGAAACCCCTGAGGGGTCTGCCGTTACCGCCGCGTCTCAATCCGCGTCGGCGAGGCGTTCCAGCGTGACGCCCTTCGCCTCGGGGCCGCGGCCGATCCACGCCGCCATCGCCACGACGCCGATGAGGTAGAAGGCCCCGGCGGCGGCGAGCGCGGCGACGACCGAATACCGGCCCGCGACGAACACCAGCAGCGGCGGGGCAAGGCCCGCGGCGACGCGGCCGAAGGCGACCGACACGCCGATACCCGTGGCGCGCGTGCGGGTCGGGAAAATTTCCGCGAAGGCCGGATAGGCGGCCACCCAACTCCCGGTGGTCGCGGCGCTCGCCAGGACGAACACGGCGAGCGTGGCGGCCGTGCCGGCGTCGAGGGCCGCCGCGGCGGCGGCGAGAACCAGGGCCGAGGCCAGGTAGAAGCCGCTCACGGTGCGCTTGCGCCCGGCGCGCTCGATCAGCCAGGCCGCGGCGAGCGCCCCGGCGAAGGCGCCCGCGCTGCCGACCAGGTAGAAGACCGGCGTGCCCGCGAACGGCAGGTGCAGCGCCGGGACGATCGCAAGCGGCACGAGCGCGAAGAGCCCGTAGTAGCCGCCGGCCTCGGAGACGTCGAGCGCGGCACCCAGCGCGAGGCGTCCCGGATAGCGCCGGCACAGCCGGCCCAGTTCCTTCAGCCAGTGGCTCGCGGCATGGATCGGCCGCGCTTGCGCCCGCCATGCCCGCGCCGCCGCCGGGCCCGCGAACAGGGTGGCAGCGGCTTCCGCCTCGTCGGGGCGCCCGCGCGCAAGCAGCCAGCGCGGCGACTCGGGCAGCACGCGGCGGACCCAGAGCACGAAGAGCGCGATCAGCGCGCCGCCGCCGAACACCACGCGCCAGGCAAGCGCCGGCGGGAGCAGTGCGAGCACCCCCAGCGTGAGACCGCCGCCCAGCAGGGCTCCCAGGGGCCAGAAGGCCATGACGAGCGCGCCCGCGCGGCCGCGCCAGCGGGCCGGCATCAGTTCCGCCGCGGCGGCGTTCACCGCCGAGTACTCCGCGCCGACGCCGATCGCCGCGAGCACCCGCAGCACCAGGAACATCGCGAAGTTCACCGAGAAGGCGGCGGCGAAGGTCGCCGCCGCGTATAGCAGCAGCGTCACCACGAACAGCCGCCGCCGGCCGAAGCGATCGGCCGCCCAGCCGAAGACGAGCGCCCCGGCGAGTATCCCGGCGAGCCACAGCGAGATGGCGAGCGTGCTCGCAACCGCGCCCAGGGACCAGACGTGGCGCAGGATCGGCAGCACATTGCCGACAAGCGTGACCTCGAAGGCGTCGAGCATCCAGCCCAGCCCGAGCGCAACGAGAACCTTGGTGTGGATGGGGCGCCACCCGCCTGCGTCCAGCCCGGGCGGCGGATCGTTCGCGCGGTTGCGATCGGGCGTGCCGGGCATGGTCAGGCCAACGCGGCCCGTTGGCGTGGCGACTTGGTCCTCAGCGGCGCGACGCGGGCCACAGGAGCAGCAGCAGGCCGGCGCCGCCGATGGCCCAGGCGGCCCAGGCGGGATGCCACTGGAGGCCGACGAGCACGGCGCCGGCGACGAGGAGCGCGCCGCCCGCCTGGCCGCGGCGCCGCGCGCGGCGCTCGCGTGCGAACTCCTTGCCGAAGGCGCGCATCACGTCGTCGTTGACCTTCACTTCCAGTTCGCCGTCGAGGACCCGATTGAGCGCGGCGTGGGCGAGCTTGGGCGCTTCCATGAACATCGGTCCGTAGCGCGGCAACTCGCGTTGCAGCGTGCGCCACGCGCCGCGCGGTCCGACGCGCTCGCGCATCCAGTCCTCGAGATACGGCTTGGCACTGCTCCACAGGTCCAGGTCCGGATAGACCATGCGGCCGAGTCCCTCGATGTGGAGCAGCGTCTTCTGCAGCAGCGTGAGCTGCGGCTGGATCTCCATGTGGAAGCGCCGCGCCGTCTGGAACAGCCGCATGAGGAGCTGCGCGAAGGAGATGTCCTTGAGCGGGCGGTTGAAGATCGGCTCGCACACGGAACGCACGCCCGCGGCGAACTCGTTCACCGGCGTGTCCTTCGGCACCCAGCCGGATTCGACGTGCAGCATCGCGACCTTTTCGTAGTCGCGGTTGAAGAACGCCAGGAAGTTCTCGGCGAGGTAGCGCTGGTCCTCGGGATTGAGCGTGCCGCAGATGCCGAAGTCCACGGCGACGTACATGGGGAACTCGGGATCGCTCGCATCCACGAAGAGGTTCCCCGGGTGCATGTCGGCGTGGAAGAAGTTGTGCTGGAACACCTGCGTGAAGAAGATCTCCACGCCATTGTGCGCGAGGCGTTCCAGGTTCACGTTCGCATCGCGCAAAGCGTCGAGGTCGTCGATGGGGATACCGCCGACGCGCTCCAGCACGAGCACGCCCGGGCGCGTGTAGTCCCACATCACCTCGGGGATGTAGAGCAGCGGCGAGCCCTCGAAGTTGCGCCGGAGCTGCGCGGCGTTGGAGCCCTCGCGCACGAGGTCGAGTTCGTCGTGGATCGTGCGGTCGTATTCGCCGATCACCTCGGTCGCGTGCAATCGCCGCGCCTCGCCCACGTAGCGTTCGGCTACGCGTGCGAAGAAGTACATCAGCGAGAGATCGGCCTCGATCACGCGCAGGATCTGCGGGCGCAGCACCTTCACCACGACCTCGCGCCCGTCCTTCAGCCGCGCGGCGTGCACCTGCGCGATCGACGCCGAGGCGAGGGGGTTCTCGTCGAAGTCGGCGAATACCCGGTCGAGCTTCTGCCCGTAGACGGCCTCGAGGTGACGGCGCGCGACCTTGCCGGAGAAGGGCGGCACCTGGTCCTGCAGCCGCGCGAGCTCCTCGGCGTAGACGGGCGGCAGCAGGTCGGCGCGGGTGGACAGCATCTGGCCGAGCTTCACGAAGATCGGGCCGAGGCGTTCCAGCGCCTTGCGCACGCGCACCGGCGGCGGGTCGCGCCGGTTCTGGAGCAGCACCCAGGGGCGCAGGAAGCGCAGGAAGCGGAACGGCCGCAGCCAGGGCGCGCCGAGGATCAGCTCGTCCAGCCCGTAGCGGAGCAGGACCCAGTTGATTTCGGCGAAACGGAAGAACTGGCGCGGGCCGATCATGCCGCCCCCCTTGCGGGGGGCCGGGACAGGCGATGGACGGGAAGCGGCGCCACTACCGGCCGCCGCGTTCGAGCCGCTCGAGGCGCTTGGCGAGGCGGTCGCTGTCGTTGCGCAGCCGATCCACCTCGGCGTAGAAACCCTCGAGCTCCGTGCGCGGCACCACCACGCGCGCCTCGTGCTGCAGGTACTCCGACAGCGTCACGGTGAAGCGGTCGCGGGCGTCGCTCACGGTCGAGAACAACACGCGCGAGAAACGTTCCAGACCACGCGCCGGCACGTCGCCAATGACCTGCGCCACGCGCTCCCACGCCGCGCCGGGCAGCCGCGACATCGCGCGGGCGAGGCCGTGGACGACCTCCGCATCGCCGGACACGGCGAGCCCCTTGGGCGAGCCGGTCCGCGCGGCGCGCATCAGGCTCGCAAGCGTGCCCGAGACGGTGGTGTCCGCCGAGTCGTCGGCCGAACCGCCGAGGGCGAGCCCGTCGCTCTCCACGGCCACGGGCACCACCAGCCCGAAGTCGCTGATCTCCACGTGGACGCGGCGCCCCGCGAGTTCGGCGAGCTGGCGGCCGGCCGCCGGGTCGGCGCCCAGCGCGCTGTTCAGCACCCGCTGTGCGGGACGCAATAGCGCGTCGGGCAAAGTCCGGTTGGTGCTCATAGCTTCCATCCCATGTGCAGGGCGACGATGCCGCCGCTGAGATTGTAGTAGCGCGTGCGCTCGAGACCCGCCGTGTCCATCATCGCCTTGAGCGTGTCCTGGTCGGGGTGGCGGCGGATCGATTCGGCGAGATAACGGTAGCTCGCCTCGTCGCGCGCCACCCAACGGCCCAGGCGCGGCAGCAACCCGAAGGAGTAGAGGTCGTAGGCGCCGGCGAGCGGCTTGTAGGGGCGCGAGAATTCCAGGATCAGCGCGCGGCCGCCCGGGGCGAGCACGCGGTGCATCTCGGCGAGCGCACGCTCCTTGCGGGTGACGTTGCGCAGCCCGAAGCCGATGGTGAGGCAGTCGAAGTGGTTCGCGGGGAACGGGAGCGCCTCCGCGTCGGCGGCGACGACCTGCACGCGCCCGCCGAAGCCGGAGTCGAGCAGGCGCTCACGCCCGCGCGCGAGCATCGCCGGGTTGATGTCGCAGAGGATCGTCTCGCCGCCGCGCCCCACCTGGCGGGCGAGGCCGCGGGCGAGATCGCCGGTGCCGCCGGCCAGATCGAGCGCGCGGCCGCCGGGCCTGAGGCCCGTGCGCGCGAGGCAGAAACGCTTCCACAGCCGGTGGAGCCCGCCCGACATGAGGTCGTTCATCAGGTCGTAGCGGGGCGCGACGGACTCGAACACGGCGCGCACCCGCCGGGTCTTCTCGTCCGGGGAGACGCGTTCGTAGCCGAAGTCGGTCTTGTCGTCGCTCACGGGCGCGGTATGCGTGTCTTCATACCGGACCATTCTATGGCGTCAGGCATCCGGGCAGGGTGCGGGCGGAACGCGTTCGCGGTCGGGAGAGCGCTCCCACCGGGCGCGGAGCCCTCTTTCCAGCCACGGACAGGCCCCGGGCCGTCATACCGGGGTTCGGGACACGGGCCGGCTCCTGGACCAGCGTGCCGACGGGTCGCCTGTAGGAGCGGCCTCCCGGCCGCGATACGGGGGCGGGCGCATCGAGCGGGGCCGGAAGACCTCCCCCTACGCCTTCGGCCGGCGCACGCGCTCGACCCGCTCGCGGTATTCGCGCCAGTTCTTCTCGAAGTTGTCGCCCAGCTCGCGCAGGAGCTTCCACGAGTACAGGCCCGAGTCGTGGCCGTCGTCGAAGATGATGCGGATGGCGTATTGGCCCACCGGCTCCACCGCCTTCACCCCGACGTTCTCCTTGCCGAGGATGAGCAGGCGCGGCCCGCCGCCGTGGCCGGTGACCTCGGCGGACGGCGAGTACACGCGCAGGTACTCGAACGGCAGCGTGTGCACCACGCCGTCCTCGAACGTGACCTGCAGCTCGCGCCGGGCGCTGCGCGCGCGTATCTGCGTCGGCTTCGGCGTTTCACTCATGGATGGGCGTCTCCGTATCGCGCTCCGCTTACAGGATGTAGCGCGACAGGTCCTCGTCCTGGACCAGGTCGTCGAGGTTGGCGTCGACATACGCCGCGTCGACCTTCACGGTGCTGCCGGACCGGTCCGGCGCATCGTAGGAGACCTGCTCGAGCAGGCGCTGCATCACGGTGTGCAGCCGGCGCGCGCCGATGTTCTCGGTGCGCTCGTTGACGCGGTGCGCGATCTCGGCGATGCGGCGCACGCCGTCCTCGGTGAAATCGACGGCCACGCCCTCGGTCGCGAGCATCTGCACGTACTGCACCGTGAGCGCCGCCTTGGGCTCGGTGAGGATGCGCACGAAGTCCTCCACGGCGAGCGCGTCGAGCTCCACGCGGATCGGGAGGCGCCCCTGCAGCTCCGGGATCAGGTCCGACGGCTTGGAGACGTGGAACGCCCCGGAGGCGATGAACAGGATGTGGTCGGTGCGCACCATGCCGTAGCGGGTGTTCACGGTGGAGCCTTCCACCAGCGGCAACAGGTCGCGCTGCACGCCCTCGCGCGAGACGTCCGCCCCGCCGGTGCCGTCGCCCGCGCTGCGCGCGACCTTGTCGATCTCGTCGAGGAAGACGATGCCATTGTTCTCCACCTCGCGGATCGCCTCGTGCCGGACCTCGTCCTCGTTCACGAGCTTCGCGGCCTCGTCGTCGGCGAGCAGGCGCAGCGCCTCGCGCACCTTCACGCGGCGACTCTCGCGCTTGGAACCCTGCATGCCGCGCAGCATGTTCTCGAGCTGGCCGGTCATCTCCTCCATGCCCGGCGGCGCCATGATCTCCATGCCCGATTGGGCAGCGGCGATCTCGATCTCCACCTCGCGCTCGTCGAGCGCCCCGGCGCGAAGCTGCTTGCGGATCTTGTCGCGCGTGTCCTGGCTCGCCGACGGGGCGGGCTGCGGCTCGTTGGCGAAGCCGACGCTGCTCGAGCGCGGTTGCGGCAGCAGCGCGTCCAGCAGGCGCTCCTCGGCGAACTGCTCGGCGCGCACGCGCACTTCCTGCTTCGCGCGGCTGCGCGCCATCTTCACGGCGATTTCCGCGAGATCGCGGATGATGGAATCCACTTCGCGGCCGACGTAGCCCACTTCCGTGAACTTGCTCGCCTCGATCTTGATGAACGGCGCCCCGGCCAGCCGCGCCAGGCGCCGGGCGATCTCGGTCTTGCCCACACCGGTGGGGCCGATCATGAGGATGTTCTTCGGCATCACCTCGACGCGCAGATCCTCGGCGAGCTGCATGCGCCGCCAGCGGTCGCGCAGCGCGATCGCCACGGAGCGCTTGGCCGCGCCCTGCCCGACGATGTGGCGGTCCAGTTCGGCGACGATCTCGCGCGGGGTCATGGTGTCGATCATTTCGCGGCCGCCTCCTGCGGCAGGGTTTCGAGAGTGATGTTGTCGTTCGTGTACACGCAGATCTCGCCGGCGATGCCGAGCGCGGCGCGGGCGATGGCCGCGGCGTCGAGATCCGAGTGGCGCTTGAGCGCGCGGGCGGCGGAGAGCGCGTACTGGCCGCCCGAGCCGATGGCCATCACGCCCTCTTCCGGCTCGATCACGTCGCCGTTGCCCGAGATCATCAGCGAGGCTTCCGCGTCGGCGACGGCGAGCAGCGCCTCAAGGCGGCGCAGCACGCGGTCGCCGCGCCACTCGCGGGCGAGCGCGACCGCCGCGCGGGCGAGGTTGCCGCTCGAACGCTGGAGGTGCTCCTCGAATTTCTCCGCCAGCGTGAAGGCGTCGGCGGTGCCGCCGGCGAAGCCCGCGAGCACGCGCCCGTCGGCGAGACGGCGTACCTTGCGGGCGTTGGCCTTGAACACCGTCTCGCCCATCGAGACCTGGCCGTCGCCGCCCATCGCGACGACGCCGTCGCGGCGCACGCAGAGGATGGTGGTGCCGTGAAACTGCTCCATGGGGATGCTTCCTGCGCTCGAATGTCCGGCCGGGGACGCCGGCCGCGGGGCCCGGTCGCGTCGTTGGGCGGAGCCGGCCCGGCCGGCGGGCGCGTCAGTCCTCGCCGTCCCGGTCGCGCTTCCGCTGCGCGCGCGGGTGTGCCTTGTCATAGGTGCGGGCGAGATGCTGGAAATCAAGGTGCGTGTACACCTGCGTGGTCGCGAGACTCGCGTGGCCGAGCAACTCCTGCACGGCGCGGAGATCGCCGCTGGACTCCAGCACGTGGGTGGCGAAGGCGTGGCGCAACAGATGCGGGTACACCCGCCGGTCGAGCCCCCGGCGCCGCGCCCAGTAGGTGATGCGCGCCTCGATGCCCCGGCGCGAGAGCCGGGTGCCGCGGCGGGTGACGAAGAGCCCCGTTTCGCCGTCGGCCGCCATCGTCTCGCGCACCTTGAGCCAGGCGCGGATGGCCTCGACCGCCTTGCTGCCGACGGGCACGATGCGCGTCTTGTCGCCCTTGCCCGTCACGGTCGCGAGGCCCTGCGCGAGGTCGAGCTCGCCGAGGTCGAGCGCGGCCAGCTCCGCCAGGCGCAGCCCCGAGGAGTAGAACAGCTCCAGGATCGCCCGGTCCCGGCAGGCCTCAGGGCTTTCGCCGGGGTCGATCTCCACCAGCCGCACCGTCTCGTCGACGTCCATCGTGGCGGGCAGGCCGCGGCGCACCTTGGGCGGGCGCACGCTCACCGTCGGGTCGCGCTCGAAGACGGCCTGCTTCAGTCCCCAACGGACGAAGGCGCGGATCGCCGCGACGGCGCGCGCGAGGCTGCGCGCCCCCAGCCCGGCCCCGTGGCGCGCGGCGAGGTAGCGGGTGAGCGCGAGGCCGTCGACCGCCCGCCACTCGCCCACGCCGTGCTCGTCGCACCATGCGGCGAGCGCCGCGAGATCGCGGCCGTAGGCGGTGACGGTGCGTTCGGAAAGGCGGCGCTCGTAGGCCAGGTGGTCCAGGAAACGGCGGCGGGCTTCGTCCGCGCCCGGGCTCATGTCTCCAGGCCGGCGAGCGCGGCGGTAGCCAGTTCGCCCAGGCGGGCGAGATAGGTCGTGTCGAGGCTGGGGTGGAAGTGCTGCGGATCGCGGTTCGCGAGCACGAGCATGCCCCGCTCGGCGCCGGGCCCCACGGGCACGAACGCCGCCGAGGCCAGGCGCTTGTCACCGGGGAAGAGCCGCTCGCGGCGGCGCTCGGAGAGCGGGCGGCACAGCGGCTGGCCAGCCTGCAACACCTCGGCGATCCCGTCGAGGCCCTCGTCGTTGCGTTCCAGGCGCCGCACCTGCGGGATCGCCCGGCCGTTGCCGAACAACACCAGCACCACGCCTTCGGCGTCGAAATCCGTGCGCAGGCGCTCCACCAGGATGTTCAGGCGCTTCGCCGGGTCGTCCTCCGCGACCACGGCGACGCCGAGCCCGTGCAGGCGGGCGAGCAGGCGGTCGTTGTCGCGGGCGATCTCCATCCAGTCCACGAGCCGGCGCTCGAGCTGGCGGTTCTCCTGGCGCAGCACCTCCACCTGCCGCTCCACGAGCGAGACGGCGCCGCCCGCCGGATGCGGAATCTCCAGGCGCGTCAACAGCTTGCGCCGGTCGCGGAAGAACTCGGGGTTCGCCAGCAGGTAATCCGCCACGGCCGTCGCGGACAGGCCCGGGCGCTCTTCGGTGCGTTTCTCGTCAGTGCTCAAGCAGCTCCCCCTCGTAGACGGCCTCGGCCGGGCCGGTCATCCAGACCGGCGCGTCCCCGCCGGGCCAACGAATCTCCAGCGTGCCCCCGGGCAGCTCCACCGCCACCTCGGGGCCCAGCCAGTCCATGATGCGCCCCCACACGACCGCCGCGCACGCGCCGCTGCCGCAGGCAAGCGTTTCCCCGGTGCCGCGCTCCCACACGCGCAAGCGCACGCGCTGCGGCGACACCACTTCCAGGAAGCCCACGTTGGCCCGCCGCGGGAAGGCGGGATGCGTCTCCACGGCGGGACCGAGCTCCGCCACCGGCGCGCCGGCGACAGCGTCCACGCGCGTCACGGCGTGGGGATTGCCCATGGAAACGGCACCGATCTCGAGGGCCAGGCCATTGACCGTGAGCGTGTAATGCGGCGCGCGTGCCGGCGCGTCAAAGGGGACCTGCGCGGGCTCGAGCCGGGGCCGGCCCATGTCCACCGAGACGGCACCGTCGTCGCGCAGCCGTGCTTCCACGGCCGCGTCGCCCGCCCCGAAGCGGATCGTGCCGCCGGTGGCGTAGCCCTGCTCGAAGGCGTACCGGGCCAGGCAGCGCATGCCGTTGCCGCACTGCTCGGCGGGGCTCCCGTCGGCGTTGAAGATGCGGTAGCCCGGCGCGCCGCCCGCACCCTCGTCCAGCATCAGGAGCTGGTCGAAGCCGATCCCGCGATGCCGGTCGGCGAGCGCCCGGATGCGCTCCGGGGACAACTCGACGGGGCCGCCCGTGGCATCGACGATCATGAAGTCGTTGCCAAGACCGTGCATCTTGCGGAAACGCAGTCCTCGCGACATCGGCATCCACCCGAATCCTCGCCGGATTATAAGCACGCGCGGCGCCGCAGCCCGCGTGAAGATCGCGGTTCCGGGGGGGTTTACCCGCACTCGCCCGGCCGCGACCGCGACACGAACCGGCGAAAACCGCCGCGGATGCGCCACGGCGCGCGCATTATCGCGCGCAGCCTTCTATACTCTCGGTCAGGCACGCGGCAGGGAGCAAGAATGCGAACGATCCTGGTAGCGAACGCCAAGGGCGGCTGTGGCAAGACGACACTTGCCACGAACCTCGCCTCCCACTTCGCCAACGAGGGCAACGAAGTCGTGCTCGCCGACTTCGACCCGCAGCGCGGCAGCCTGGACTGGCTGGCCGTGCGCTCGGAGAGCAGGCCGCCGATCACCGGCGTGGACGCGGTGGACCAGGGCCTCCGGAACCTCCCGCGGTCGGCCGACGTCCTGATCATGGACGCCCCGGCGCGGCTACACGGCGGCGAGCTGACCGACTTCGTGCGCCGGGCCGAGACGGTACTCATCCCGATCCTGCCCTCCCCGGTGGACATCTACGCGGCCAACCGCTTCCTCGACGAGATCGCGCACACGCCGCCGATCGAGCACAAGGAGACACGCCTGGGACTGATCGCCAACCGCGTGATGGAACGCACGCGGATGGCGGGCGTGCTCGACCACTGGCTGGGCCGGAGGCGCGAGCATCTGGTCGGCCACCTGCGCGAGACCCAGAACTACGTGCGCGCCTCCGGCATGGGCATCGGCATCTTCGAGCTGCCCGCCTACCAGGCCTGGCAGGACTGGGCGCAGTGGGAGCCGATCCTGTCCTGGCTGCAGAGCAAGCGGAGCCTGCCCACGCGGTAGCGCGGCACGCAAGCCGCTCCCACCGCCACGCAGCCGGTGGGAGCGGTTCACAACCGCGAATCTCCGGACCAACGCCCCTTTCGCGGCTGGAAAGCCGCTCCCACCAAAACGGTGCCCCCATCGCGGGTGGGAGCGGTCTCCCGACCGCGAATCCCCCGTTCACCCGAACACGCCCGGAAGGGACTCCGACACCGCGTCGGGTACCCTCTAGGCATGAAAACCGCCACCACCATCCGCCACCTCGGCTTCGAGGACCTCGGCTCCTGGGCCGGCGTGCTCGAGCGCCACGGCTACCGCGTCGATTACCGCGACGCCGGCCTCGACGACTTCGCCGCCATCGACCCGCTCGCCCCCGAGCTGCTGATCCTGCTCGGCGGCCCGCTGGGCGTGTACCAGGCGGCGGACTACCCCTACCTCGCCACCGAGATCGGCCTCGCGAAGCGCCGCATCGAGGCGGGCCGGCCCACGCTCGGCGTGTGCCTCGGCAGCCAGGTCCTCGCGCACGCGCTCGGCGCGGACGTGATCGTCGCCGAAGAGGACGAAGTCGGCTGGGCGCCGCTCGAACTCACGCCCGAGGGGCTCGACTCGCCGCTGCGTCACCTGCGCGACGTGCCGGTGCTCCACTGGCACGGCGACCGCTTCCACCTGCCGGAGGGCACCGAGCGCCTGGCCGCCACGCCCGCCTGCCCCAACCAGGCCTTCCGCGCCGGGGCGAACCTGCTCGCCGTGCAGTTCCACCCGGAGGTGAGCTGGCCCCATCTGGAGCGCTGGCTCATCGGCCACACGCGCGCCCTGCAGGAGCGCGACGAGGACATCCCGCGCCTGCGCGCGCAGTCCGAGCGCAATTGCGCGATGCTCGAGCCGGCCGCCGAAAGCCTCCTCACCGACTGGCTCGAAGGCCTGGGCTGAACCCCCACCCTCGACGCGGGCACAGCCCGGGGTGGGAGCGGCTTTCCAGCCGCGAAACAAGCCTGACCCCCGGCATCGCGGTCGGGAGGCCGCTCCCACCCGAGACGCCGGCACGGCCGCACAGCACGGTCCCTATACTGTCGGCAGTCCCGTCCGAGCCCGCCGGCCCATGAGCTACCGCGTGGACGCGCCCCGCGCTCCCGATCCGGCGCCGACACCGCGCGCCGCCGGCTACGCGCCGCGCGCCGAGTGGCTGCCGCACGCGCGCACGTGGATCGGCTGGCCCGCGCACCCCGACACCTTCGTCGTGAGCGTGCAGGAGGCGCAGCGCGCCTTCGCCCGCGTCGCCAACACGCTCTCCGAGTTCGAGCCCGTCGCCGTGGTGTGCAGCCCCGACCAGGAACGCGCCGCCCGCAAGTTCCTCGCCGGCGCGATCGAGTTGCTGCCCTGGGGCCTCGACGACGCCTGGATGCGCGACATCGCACCCAACTTCCTCGTCGGCCCCGGCGGCGAACTCGCCGGCGTGGACTGGGAATTCAACGACTACGGCAACAAGGACGGGCGCAACCTCGAGGGCTACGGCCAGGACGCCGCCACCGCCGAACGCATCCTCGCGCACCTCCGCGCGCGCCGCTTCGCCTGCCCGCTCGTGTGCGAGGGCGGCACGCTCGTCGCCGACGGCGAGGGCACGCTGATCACGACCGAAAGCGTCGTCCTCAACCCCAACCGCAACCCCGACGTGTCCCGCGAGGAAGCCGAGGCGACCTTCTGCAACTACCTCGGCGCCGACCGCGTCGTGTGGTTCCGCGACGGCCTGCAGGACGACGACACCGACGGTCACACCGACAACGTCGCCGCCTTCGCCGCGCCCGGCCGCGTGCTGCTGCTCGCCGAGGACTCCCCGGCCGATTCCAATTACGCCATCCTCGCCGACTGCCGCCGCCGCCTCGAGGACAGCACCGACGCCCACGGCCGCCCCTTCGAGATCGTGGAGGTGCCGCAGCCCATCGCGCGCCACAGGGGCGAACTGCGCTACGCGCTCTCCTACGTGAACTTCTGCCTCGCGAACGGTGCCGTGCTCGTCCCCGCCTTCGACGACCGCAAGCGCGACGACCGCGCGCGGGCCATCGTCGCCGAGCAGTTCCCCGGCCGAGAGGCCATCTCGCTCCCGTCGCTCGCCATCGTCCAGGGCGGCGGCAGCCTGCACTGCATCACTCACGAGGAACCGCAACCGTGACGCCGCGGCCCCACGGAATTCGCGGCTGGAAAGCCGCTCCCACCCAAGCCGCGCCCCCATCCCGGGTGGGAGCGGTCTCCCGACCGCGATCGCACGGCGCGAACCAAAACCCGGGCGCACGCCCCGCCCCCGACACCCGACACGCCACGGCCCAGGTGGGAGCGGTCTCCCGACCGCGATCCCCCAACCCGGACCGGAACCCGGACCTAACGACCGCCCCCAAAGCCAAACACGCTACGCCCCCTGCAGGAGCGGCCTCCTGGCCGCGATCACACGACGCAAATCAACCCACGGACCTCCACGCCGCCCCCAAGACCCAACCCGGCACGGTCCAGGTGGGAGCGGTCTCCCGACCGCGAATCCTCAAAGCGACAGGACACCCCCCATGCGCAAACTGAATCTCGCCGCCGTCCAGATGCAGATGGGCGAAGACCACGACGAGAACGTCGACCACGCCGAGCACTGCGTGCGCCAGGCCGCCGGCAACGGCGCTAACCTCGTCCTGCTCCCCGAACTCTTCGCGCACCGCTACTTCTGCAAGGACCAGGACGCGAAATTCTTCGACTGGGCGAAACCCGCGAAGGACCACCCGCTGCTGAAACGCTTCGCGGCCCTCGCCGCCGAACTCGGCGTCGTGCTCCCGGTGTCGTTCTTCGAGAAGGCCGGCCCCACGCACTTCAACAGCCTCGCCATCGTCGACGCCGACGGCGCGACGAAGGGCGTGTACCGCAAGGCCCACATCCCCGACGGCCCCGGCTACCAGGAGAAGTTCTACTTCACCCCCGGCAACACCGCCTTCGAACCCGTGCAAACGGCAATCGGAAAACTCGGCGCCCTCATCTGCTGGGACCAGTGGTTCCCCGAGCCCGCCCGCCTCATGGCGTTGCGCGGCGCGGAAGTCCTGCTGTACCCGACCGCCATCGGCACCGAGCCGCCATCGCCGGAACTGGATTCGTCCGGCCACTGGCGCCGCGTCATGCAGGGCCACGCCGGCGCCAACATCATGCCGCTCGCCGCCGCCAACCGCGTCGGCGAGGAAACCGGCCGCGACGCCACCGTGACCTTCTACGGCACGTCCTTCATCGCCGACCCCACCGGCGCCGTCGTCAAGGACGCCAACCGCCGCGAACAAACCATCCTCCACGCCCGCTTCGACCTCGACGAATGCGCCGAAATGCGTCGCGAGTGGGGCGTGTTTCGCGACCGACGGCCGGAGCTTTATCGAGGACTTGCGACGCACGACGGGCGGGGGTAGGGTCGCAGGCAGAATGGGGGAATTCGCGTGTATACGTCGAAACCCTGGGACTAGACGTCACTTCGACGTCTAGTTGGCGTTAGTGCGGAGGATGGGGGTCAATCTCGAGGATGGGGGTCAAGTCTCGCATTGCAACATCGCTTCCGCGCGGATTCTGGGCCACGTCGCTCGTTTTACCCCTGATTCCGGGGTCGGGTCTTGCCTTTTTCCCCGGATCCTTTTGGGCCTCGACTAATGCGTCTAAATGCGTCGCGCGTGTTTCTTGATCGAGACCCTGACCTTTATCGAAGACTTGCGGCGGCCAACGGGCGAGAGTAATCTCACGAACAGAGGGCGGGCTGCGTTCATGACTCAAATCCTCAGACTAGACGTCGATCGGCATCCAGTCTGCACTGCCCGTAAATTTCACGCGCAAGGGAGAAACCCATCATGAGCTACATCGACAAGAACCTCATGGCAAGCGAAACTGTGCTCTACAGAGCGAAGATGCACTGGATAGTGTTCGCGTGGCCCGTGATATGGCTCGTTGTGGCTATCGCTCTTTTCGCTGACGGTGGTGGCGCTGCCCCGATAGGTGTGATTTTTCTCGTAGCTTCTATTGCGACCGGCATTGTTGCATTGATCACCTACCTCACTTCGGAATTCGGTGTTACGGACAAGCGCGTGCTTGTGAAGATTGGGTTCATACGAAGAAATTCTCTAGAGGTTTTGCTTCGCAAGGTAGAGGGCATTCAGGTCAACCAGGGCATTCTGGGTCGGATCTTGGGTTTCGGCGCGGTCGTAGTTAGCGGAACCGGCGGCTCGCGAGATCCGTTTCGAAAAATCTCCGCACCGCTGTCACTAAGGCGAGCCGTGCAAGAACAAATCGTCAAGATAGAGGAGTGCCAGTAGTACGAACGCATACGGGGTCAAGTCTTGCCTTTTGCCCTGGCCACGATGCGGCTGACTCGCGAGTAACGTTACGTTACGAGGGTCACGCATACGGGGTCAAGTCTTGCCTTTTGCCCTGGCCACGATGCGGCTGACTCGCGAGTAACGTTACGTTACGAGGGTCAGGCCTTTCGTTTTGCATTTGCATCGAATGCGACGGGTTGCTGATGTCACCGCGAGCGCCTTGGCGGTTCCTTTATCCTGCCCGCAGGATCCCAGCGCACCGGAGGCATGGCCAATGAGCGCATTCCTTGTAGTGGACACCAGGGTCAACGACCCGGAAGCGTATGAAGCGTACAAGAAGCTGGCGAAACCGATCGCGGAAAAGTACGGAGGCGTCTACCGGGCGCGGGGTGGTGCAATGGATGTCCGGGAGACGGACTTGTGGACACCCACCCGCATCGTGATTATCGAGTTCCCGGACATGAAAAGCGCCCGGGCTTTTGCGGATTCCGAAGAATATGCACCGGTGCGGCCCATGCGGAGAAACAACGCCGAGTGCACGCTGTTCATCGTCGAGGGCGACTGAAGCCCGAAAGGGCGATTGGAAGAAGCCTGGTCTCCGGGAATCGAGCCGGGCTTGTCCGATCAGGCGCGGGCGATGCGGGTCAGGCCTGACGTTTTACACTCCTATCGGGTACGTGAACAGGCGGATGTCGCGTGCAAGGCTTGAGTCGGAAACGCATCGACCTGTTCGCGCCGGGGCCGCCGTTGCACCATCCGGCCACGGCGGGCGCATACGGGGTCAAGTCTTGCCTTTTGCCCTGGCCACCGGGAACGCATACGGGGTCAAGTCTTGCCTTTTGCCCTGGCCACGATGCGGCTGACTCGCGAGTAACGTTACGTTACGAGGGTCAGGCCTTTCGTTTTGCATTTGCATCGAATGCGACGGGTTGCTGATGTCACCGCGAGCGCCTTGGCGGTTCCTTTATCCTGCCCGCAGGATCCCAGCGCACCGGAGGCATGGCCAATGAGCGCATTCCTTGTAGTGGACACCAGGGTCAACGACCCGGAAGCGTATGAAGCGTACAAGAAGCTGGCGAAACCGATCGCGGAAAAGTACGGAGGCGTCTACCGGGCGCGGGGTGGTGCAATGGATGTCCGGGAGACGGACTTGTGGACACCCACCCGCATCGTGATTATCGAGTTCCCGGACATGAAAAGCGCCCGGGCTTTTGCGGATTCCGAAGAATATGCACCGGTGCGGCCCATGCGGAGAAACAACGCCGAGTGCACGCTGTTCATCGTCGAGGGCGACTGAAGCCCGAAAGGGCGATTGGAAGAAGCCTGGTCTCCGGGAATCGAGCCGGGCTTGTCCGATCAGGCGCGGGCGATGCGGGTCAGGCCTGACGTTTTACACTCCTATCGGGTACGTGAACAGGCGGATGTCGCGTGCAAGGCTTGCGTCGGAAACGCATCGACCTGTTCGCGCCGGGGCCGCCGTTGCACCATCCGGCCACGGCGTAGCAGCTCCCGGCGCTGGTGGCGAATGACGCGATGCCCCGCTCGTGTGGCCGTTGACGATTGCCGCGCCGCCTTTGAGCGGTTGCGCGCCCGGAGCGTAGAGTTTGCGCAGGAGCCCGTGGATCGCTACGGCTCCGTGGACGCCGGTTTCTGCGGCCCGTCCGGCAACGGCTGGAAGATGATCGAGGCGCGCCGCTGATACCTGCGTGGATGGCCCAACCGTGGAGGGCGCAATCATGTGCGGCCGATACGTCACACCGGACGAGCGGGCGATGGAGAACTACTTCCACGTCGGCCGCCACAACTGGAACACCTGGGCGACCCGCTACAACGTCGGGCCGACCATGCCGGTGCCGGTCGTTTACAACCCGCACGGCGAGACCGTCGGCGATGTCGCCCGGTGGGGCCTGATCCCGTCCTGGTGGAAGAAGGACGCGCCGCCCGCCGCGACGTTCAACGCCCGCAGCGAAGAGGCGGCGAAAAAGCCCATGTGGCGCTCCGGGATGCGTTCCACGCGCTGCCTGCTGCCCGCCCGCGGCTGGTACGAGTGGAACGAGCACGAGCCGGTGCGGACGGGCTCCGGACGCAAGGGGCAGCAGCCGTACTACTTCCACGACCCGGCGACGGAGGTCGTCGCCATCGCGGGACTGTGGTCGTGGTGGCAGTCGGCGGACGGGTCCGAGGTGCTGTCCTGCGCGCTTCTCACCCGGGAGGCGCCCGCGGGGCCGATCGCCGACATCCACCACCGCATGCCGGTGGTGCTCGCCCCGTCCGAGTTCCCGGCCTGGCTTTCACGCACCACGTCGCCGCGCGACGTCGCGGCCATCGTCGCCGGATCGCGCACGGACTTCGCCGCGCACCGGGTCGGCACCCAGGTCAACAACCCCCGCAACGAGTCGCCGGACCTGATCGAGGAAGTGCCGCCGCAATCCGGCGGGTCGCGGTAGCCTCGGGCACATGGGCGATGCGCGTGGGGCCTTGCGTTTTACCCTTCCATCGGCTGCGCGAACAGGCTGACGTCGACTGCAAGACCCGACCCTGCCAACCCTCGACTGATCATCCGGATTTACGGCCGGGACGGTAAGACGTGCGCGAGCCTGTGCGCGCGAATGCCCGGACTTGCACCGGACCTGCCGGTCGAATACGGTTGAGGCCAATGCGATCCCTCGCGAAAGGACATACCGATGAAACTGGTTTGGGGCCTGATCCTGTTGGCCGCCGGCGTGGCCGGCCTCGTCTACGTCCACGCCCTGCATCCGCCCGAGGGAGTCGGGGACACCGTGAAGATGTTGGTCGATCGTCACGGCCACTACATCGAGCAGCCCTGGTACAGCGTTTACATGGCCGTGTCGGGCGTTGCGGCGGCGGCCGGTGCCGCCCTGTTCATCAGGGGATTGATGAAACGCGGCGGCAAATAGCGGGACTGGCGGGGACGGCGCGCCACGTCCCCCGCCGTCGCGGAATACGCAATACCTGAATCGGACGACCTTCCCGCCTCCATGCAGGGACCGGATAACCGGGTCGGGCCGTTCTGACGCGATTCGGGGCGCTGGCAGCGGGTCGATCATGCCGCGCGGCCAGCCTCGGGCCGCCGGCGCGCAGTAGACTACGGATTCGCCAGAGCGGCACGATTGCCGTGCCCGGTGGACGAACGAAATGACAAGGCCGGCAAGAAACCGCGTGTGCCTCTGGTACGACGGCGGCGCCGAACAGGCGGCACGCTTTTACGCCGATACGTTTCCCGATTCCTTTGTAGGCGCCGTGTACCGCGCGCCGGGCGACTACCCGGCGGGGAAGCAGGGCGACGTGTTGACGGTGGAGTTCACCGTCATGGGCATTCCATGCCTCGGGCTGAACGGCGGGCCGGAGTTTACGCACAGCGAAGCCTTCTCGTTTCAGGTGGCGACCGCCGACCAGGCCGAGACGGACCGTTACTGGAACGCGATCGTCGGCAACGGCGGCCGGGAAAGCGCCTGCGGCTGGTGCAAGGACCGGTGGGGGCTGTCCTGGCAGATCACGCCGATCGCCCTGACCGAAGCGATCGCCGACCCCGATCCGGCGGCCGCGAAACGCGCGTTCGACGCCATGATGCAAATGACGAAAATCGACATCGCCGCCGTCGAGGCGGCGCGCGGCGGTTGAGGCGCGACAGGAGCCCGGCGGGCCGGGCATCGCCCTGAGGCCCGGATCGGTCGGGACCGGAGGACGAACATGCGCAAGCTCATCGTTGCCGAGCACATCAGTCTGGACGGCGTGGTCCAGGGTCCCGGCGCGCCGGACGAGGACCCGGGCGGCGGCTTCCGGCTCGGGGGCTGGACGGTGCCGTACGACGACCAAACCATCGGCCGCGAGGTGCAGGAGTTGTTCTCGCATCCGTTCGAGTTGCTGTTGGGCCGCCGTACCTATGACCTGTGGGCGGCGTATTGGCCGACAGTGCCGGCGGACTCCCCCGCCAGCGGCATTGCGGACCTGTTCAACAGCGTCCCCAAGCACGTGGCCACGCATCGGGCGGACACGCTCGACTGGCGCAATAGTCGGGCGCTGGAGGGCGAACTCGCCGGCGCGGTACGAGAGCTTGCGCGGCGGGCGGGACCCGACCTGATGACCTGGGGCAGCGCCGACATGGTGCGGCAACTGCTTGCGGCGGGGCTTGTGGACGAGCTCCGACTGATCGTCTACCCCATCGTCCTCGGGCGCGGCAAGCGCCTGTTCGGCGACGATGCGCAGCCCTCGGCCTTCACGCTGGCGCACTCGATCACTACGCCGGGCGGTGTGCTGGTCACGCGCTATGAGCGGGGCGGCGACGTGCGCACGGGGACGTTTCAGTAGCGGCAGACGGGGCCGGGGTACCCGCGCACGATGAGCCTCACGTTCCACCCGTTGCCGCGCCACGACCGATCGACAATCGGATTGCTTCACGCGGACGTGCCGCGCTCGGCCGGCCGTGGCTCCACGCGGACCCGGGCACGGCGTTCGAGCCCTCGCATCACCGGCGGGGATGGACGTCGACCGGGCGTCCCGGTAGCGTTAGCTGTCGCCGCAAGGCACGATTGACAGTGGAGGCGCTTGCCGTGAATGACCCATCAGTCTGGTTTGACCTGTTACTGGGTGGCGCCGCAGCCAAGTTTGCCTGTGCTCTCATAACGGCATGCTGGCCGGGTGGATCCGCAGCGATACTCGGGACCTGGCCGGGACGGCTCGTATATTTTGCAGGGAAGGTCACTCCCGTCGTTGCGATCGGCGCGGCGCTTGTCTACTACAAACTCAGTTACCCGGCTGTCAGCATCTGGTGGTTTATCGCCGCCTTCATTGCGTTGCTGGGCTACATAACATTTGTAGTCTGGTACCGTTTGTCTGGTCGCTGGTCAGGCGCCGGATAAGCCGGGCGCAGCCCGCGGCCTGCAAATCGTTCAAGCGTTGGGCGTCGCGCTCACTGCATTGCATGGCGCGCGCCTGCATGTTGCATCGGCCGATGCAACCCGGATTACCCGTCGACACAGGAGTGCTTCATGGAGCCATTCATCGGACAGATTCAGTTGTTCCCGTACACCTTCGCCCCGCGGGGCTGGGAGTTCTGCGAGGGTCAGCTGTTGCGTATTTCGGACAACAAGGCGCTCTACTCGCTAATCGGCGGACGATTCGGCGGTAACGGTCAGACGACCTTCGCGCTGCCCAACCTGAAAGGGAAGGAACCGGACCCCAATCTTCACTACTGCATCGCCATCGACGGCCTTTACCCCGAGCAACCCTGAACCGGCGAACGATCGCGGCGTCGCCGACGCCCGATTGCTCGCTGGACCGAGCCCGCGACGGCAGCCCGGCCCGGTCTTGCCGTCCTGCCGTCGCGGACCGGCCAGGCCTGCGGACGGGGATTCCGGTCGCGCGTAGTAAGCTCTCCCGGACAACAGAACACGAATCGGGAGGGGGCGGGATGGCTCAAAAAAGGGATACGCACGAGCAGCCGTTGTGGCACGTCGTCGTGGTCGAACTTCTGTTCGTCGCGGTCGGTGTCGCGATCATCTACTTTCGCGATACGGCGGGCGCGGTTGCGTTCCGCCTGCCGGCCGGCGTGGAGCTGGCGATCGGGCTCCCGGCAGGCGCGGTAACCGGGCTCGCGGTCGGCCTCGTACTGACCCGCTCGCGGTTGCGCGCGGGCGTCATGCCCATGGCGGCGGCCCTCCGCCCCGTGGTGGCTTCTCCCGTGTCGATCGTCCTGACCGGATTGCTGGCGGGCATCGGCGAGGAGCTGTTGTTCCGCGCGGCGTTCGACATCGTGCTCCTGGCTCTGCTGGCGCCGTTCATCAAGGCCGCGGGCGTGCAGCGCTCCCCCGTGCCGGCCACAGCCGGAATGCGGTAACGGCCCGGCCATTTTGCGGGGTCGGGAAACGCTGACGCCGCCGGCGCGATCGGGCCGGGCCTCGTACGCGGCCGCGCCCGATTGACTCGGACGTTTATTTGACGCGCTATCGATTCTCCAGACCTATTATTACAAGCGGCAGTGGCGACGACGGCGCTGCCGGTAAATCACCAACGGAGAATTGCCATGCGTGGATACTACCGGTTACTCGCGGCTCTGGTTGGAATGTCACTCTGCTCCGCGGCCTGGGCGGCCCCGCCGATGATCGGCCCCTGGGTAACGCCGGCCATCAAGGCCGGGCCCATGCACCCGCTGCCGGACGCGGCCTACCAGCCCAGCCAGAACAAGGTCTACAAGGCGGTATTCGCCGTAACCCGCCCCTCCAGGGGCGATAACGATCCCGACGGCGGGCTGACGCCCGTGGCACGCGCCGTCAACATCTTCGCTTCGGCCAAGGTGCCGATGGCGCACCTGAAGTTCGTGGTGCTCATATACGGCATGGACGCGACCTCGATGGTGCTCGACAACGCCCACTACAAGAAGCGCTTCGGGAAGGACAACCCGAACCTCGATGTCATCCACCAACTGACGAAAGCGGGCGTGAAGGTCGTGGTCTGCGGCCAGGCCCTGGCGGCGAGCGGCATCAAGCACGGCTGGGTGGATCCGGACGTGACGATTGCACTGTCCGCGCTGTCCACCATGGTCATGCTGCAGGACCAGGGCTACGCCCTGCTCCACTGGGGCTGAAGGAGACCGGCTGCGGTTTCAGCCGGAACACAATTCCAGAAGCCGAATCCAATCGCCCCGCGCCAGCGGGGCTTTCTTTTGCGCCCTCCCGGGGCAATCCGAACCGAATTCGAGGTCCGAAAACGGCCGGAACGCTGGGAGCGAGTCATCGAGCATGGTGGCCGGGACACCCCGGGCCGGGGCCATGTTGATCGAACATCGCGGCAGGAGGCCGACCGTGCACGAGACCGCCTTCATTGCGCCGACGGCCGTGATCTGCGGGGACGTGACGATCGGGGCGAATTCGCACGTTTCGTTCGGCGCCGTGGTAACGGCGGCCGGAGGCCCGGTGACCGTCGGGGCGAACTGCGTGGTGATGGAGAACGCCGTGCTGCGCGGGACGCCGGGACATACGCTCGCGATCGGGGACGATGTCCTCGTGGGGCCGCATGCCCACCTCAGCGGCTGCACGGTCGAAGACGAGGGCTTCCTGGCGACGGGCTGCGCCGTGTTCACCGGGGCCCGCGTCGGCCGCGGGGCAGAAGTGCGGATCAACGGCGTCGTGCACCTGAACACGTCGCTGCCCGGACGCGAGACCGTGCCGATCGGTTGGGTGGCAGTGGGCGACCCCTGCCGCATCCTGCCGCCGGACGGGCACGAGGAGATCTGGAAACTGCAGGAGCCGCTGAATTTCCCGAAGACCGTGTTCGGCATCGACCGCCCGCCGCCGGGCGAAACGATCATGCCGGAGGCAATGCCGCGCTACGCAGCGTCTCTGAACCGCAACCACCGCGACGACCGGGAGTCAGAGACGGGCGGCGAGCGCGCTAGATGAACTCCGAATACGGTTGCAGCAGGCTGGCGGTTTTCACCAGACCCTGACTCGAAAGGGTGTCGAGATACGCCCCTGCGCTTTTCGGCGGCGCCTTCAACATGGAGCGCTGATGTTTTGCCGCTTGCAAGACGAGTTCCTGGCGAAGATCGAATTGCAATTCCACGAAATCGTCCGGGTGGATCGCCTCCACGTCATAGAGCGCAAGATTCCCGGCCGGGAAATCCTTCAGGTTGAAGGTGACGATCGCCTGGGCGCCGCAGCGGATGGCCGCTGCCAGCACGTGTCGGTCGTCGGGGTCGGGAAGGTCCAGTTTCTCGATCAACGGCTCGTAACCGGTGACCAGTGAATCGGGCACCGCTTTGTCCATCAAGGTCCTTGTGCGCTGCAGCCTCGATCTCAAGTTCGGACGATCCGCCAGAACATTGCGAATCCACTCATCGTGAATGGCATCGCTCCATCTGGCCTGGAACAGTTCCGTCAGTGCGAGGTGCATCAGGAAGTCGCGCAGTGGGGCGGGATAGAGCACACAGGCGTCGTAAACGACGACGTAGCTCATCAGTAGCCCATGTCCTCTTCCTGCGCCTGACGCTGCAAATCCTCCATGGCTTCCAGGCTGCCCTTGCGCTGCTTCGCCTTGTAGTCCATGAGATCGTCGTAACGGATCCGCCTATGCCTGCCGGCGTAGTGGAAGGGGATTTTCCCGTCGTTCAGCAACTTGATCACATGGGGGCGCGAGACATTGAGCAGACCCGCGGCCTGCTGGGTGGTTACCTCGGCATGGGTCGGGACGACGGTCACCGCGTTGCCCTTGGCCATGTACGCAAGGACCTCGCGCAGCAACTCCAGCGCCCGGCGCGGCATGATAATCGTGTCGTGGTCGAGGCGCACGGTCGCACGATCGACCCCGGGGAGCCTTTGCAGAAGACGGCTCAGCTCCGTGGCGCTCTCCTGGGCCAAAGCCTTCACTTCGGCCTCTTCCCCGTGGCGACCCTCGTTCTCTGCAAGCATTACCGCATCTCCAGTCCCGGCCTCGAATTCGATTATAGCGCTAATCGCAATAAACGAAATACCTGAATCCGGGATCAAACGCGGACCCCCCCCGTGCGGCAGGGCGCCCGGCGATCCGCGCAGAGAGAGCATCCCCGCCACCAGCGCGACGACCGGGAGCCCTGAACGAAACGGGGCCGGGAACTGCGGCTGCAGCCCGGCCCCGTCCGAATGGCGGTTGGCTCGCCGGAGTTACCGCCCGTACAGCGCGGTGAACGTCGCCTTCGCCAGCATGTGCATGTGGACCATGAAACCGAGCTGGTCCGGCGGCGTGGTGCCCTTGACCGGCAGCTTGTCCACGTCGAGCGCGTAGACCGTGAACTGGTAATGGTGCGGCGGATCGCCCTTGGGCGGGCACGGGCCGCCGTAGGCATTGGCGCCGAAGTCGTTGCGGAGCTCGAGGGCGTGCTTCGGCATGCCCTTGCCGTTCGGGTCGCCGGCGCCGGTCGGCAGGCCGTGCACGGAGGCGGGGATGTTGGCGACGACCCAGTGCCACCAGCCGCCCCCGGTGGGCGCATCGGGGTCGTAGAGCGTGACGACGAAGCTCCGGGTGCCCTCGGGCGCGTCTTTCCAGTGCAGTGCGGGGGACACGTTCTTCCCGGAGCACCCGCCGTAGACGTAGGTCATCGCGACGGTTTGGCCGGCGTGGACGTCGGGGCTGGTGAGCGTGAAGCCCGCGGCATGGGCCTGGAACGGCAACAGGGCCACCGCCGCCGCGGCGCCCGCCAGATATGCAATGCGTTGCATCTCGCCTCTCTCCCTGCGGATGACTGGACCACCTTAATCCACCGCCGGGGCGCGCGCGACGGGAACCCTACCTGCAGCGCGCCGGCGCCGGGCCTTAAAATGGGGCGGTTTTGTCGCCCCCCCCCTCGATGACTTCCACGCCCCGAAGACTGGCCGGGCGCGCCGCCGCCCGCGTGCGCCGATTGCTGAATACGCCCCGCCGCATCGCGGGCGCCGCCGTCGCCGCGGCGGCCGTGATCGGGCTCGCGGTATGGCTGGCGAGCTGGCTCACCTACCGCGCCGACCACGTCCAGTCGCAGGACGCGCGCGTCCAGGCGCGGATCATTACCGTGTCGAGCCGCTATGCCGGCTGGGTGACGAAATTCCCGCTGATCCAGGGCGACCGCCCGCACAAGGGCGCCGTGATCACGCGCATCTACGGCAAGGACGCGCGCCTGCACCTCGCGTCCGCCCGGGCGAAGCGCGACGCGCTGCGCTCGCGGCTCGCCTCCACCCGGGCGCAACTCGCGCAGGCGCGCAAGCAGACGGCGGCCGACCTGAACGCGGCGCGGCAATCGCTCGCGGCGGCGAAGGCCGCCCTGAAGGGCCGCGAGTCGCGGCTCTCCTTCGCGCAATCGGATGCGAAGGAAGGCCGCACGCTGGTGAAGAAGAGCGTGATCACCCGGCGTGAGGAACACAAGCGCGAGACGGCCTACAAGCGCGCCAGCGCCGCGGTGACGGAGGCGCGGGCGCAACTGCACCGCGCCCGCGCCGGCGTCGCCCGGGCCCGTGCCGGCCGGGGCCAAGTCTCGGTGCTCGCGGCTCGCGTGAAATCGATGGCCGCGCGGGCATCGGCCGCGACCGCGGCGCTGCACAAGGCGAAGCTCGCGGTGACCGACCGCGTGATCAAGAGCCCGATCGACGGCGTCGTGGACAAGACGTTCGTGGTCAAGGGCGATTACGTCACGCCCGGCCAGCCGCTGCTGATGATGCACGACCCGAGGCACGTCTGGGTCGAGGCCAACGTGAAGGAAACGGAAGTGGCGTCCGTGGCAAAGGGCGACCCGGTGAGCATCCACGTGGACGCCTACCCGGGCCGCACCTTCCACGGCAAGGTGCGGCGCGTGGGCAACGCGGCCACCAACGAGTTCGCGTTGCTTCCGAACCCGAACCCCAGCGGCAACTTCGTGAAGATCACGCAGCGCATCCCGGTGCGTATCACGCTCGAGCAGACGCGGCACGACAGCCTGAGCCCCGGCATGAACGTGGAAGTGTCGATCGACGCCAGCAGCGGGTGACGTGACCTTCGACGACCTCTTCCGGCGATACGGCGCGCGGTATCGCTGGCTCGCCACGACCACGGTCCTGTTCGGACTGGTGGCGCTGGGCATGTCGATCACGATCGTGGACGTCGCCACGCCCTATATCGAGGGCGCGTTCGGCATGTCGGTGTCCGCGGAACAGTGGTTGTCCACGGGCTTCCTCGCGGCGACGACGATCTCGATCATGGTCGCGCCGTGGCTCGCCAGCCGCTTCGGCCACCGCGCGACCTACCTCGGGACGCTGGTGCTGTTCCTCGTGGCCTCGCTGGCCGGCGGCGCGAGTTCGGACGCGGTGGTGATCGTCCTCTCCCGCGTCGGGCTCGGCGCGGCAACCGGACTCGTGCGGCCCGTGGCGATGGAGGTGCTGTTCACCGCCTTCGGCCGCCACCGGCGCGGCGTCGCCATGGCGATCTACGGCATGAGCCTGGGGCTGCCGCTGACGCTGGCTTCGGTGCTGGGCGGCTGGCTGGTGGAGACGCTGCACTGGCGCGCGGTGTTCTACGCGCCGATCCCTTTCTGCCTCGTCTCGCTGGTGATGGCCTGGCCCTATCTCCCCAACCGGCACAGCGCCGAGGAAGCCGGCCGGTTCGACTGGCTGGGGCTGGTGCTGCTCTCGATCGGCATCTTCGCGCTGCTCACGGCGCTCGCGAACTGGTACCGCTGGGGCGCGGACTCGAACGGCGTGATGCTGAGCCTCCTCGCGACGGGGGCGAGCGCCGTCGCCTACGTGGCCTGGGAGATCCACCACCCGAAGCCGCTGATCGACCTGCGGCTGTTCGTGCAGCCCGCGTTCGCGAGCGTGTCGCTTGCCGTGTTCCTGTTCGGCGGCGTGTTCTACGGGATCGTCTACCTGCTGCCGCTGTTCGTGGAGGCGGTGCAGAGCTACAGCCCCGTCGAGGCGGGGATGCTGTTCCTGCCGTCCACGGTCGTGCTGGCCGTGCTCGTGCCCGTGGTGGGCCCGCTCAGCGACCGCTACTCGCCGGTGCTCTTCGCGGTGCCCGCCATCGTGTGCGCCAGCTTCGGCGTGTGGATCATGTCGCACGCGGGCGTCGATACCTCGTTCGGCACGCTGGCGACGGCGATGGCGTTGATCGCCGTGGGCATGGCGGGCTTCCCGCCGCCGATCCTCGCCGCCGGCATCAACTCCCTGCCGCGCCACCTGGTCCACTACGGCTCCGGCGCGGTGAACTTCGCCCTGCAGCTCGGCGGCTCAGTGATCACGAGCCTCGTGGTGCTTTTCCTGGACCGCTCCAGCATCCTGCATGCGGCGCACATGGCCCACGCCCTGACGGGTGCCAACACGATGATGCTCGAGTACCTGCACCGCGTGCAGGGCATCCTGTCGCACCTGGGCGTGGCGAGCGGGCTCGCCGGCGCGGGCGCCTTCCACCTGCTCGGCAAGGTGACGTGGCTGGAGGCCTACGTGCTCGGCTTCCGCTTCAACTTCACGCTGGTGCTGATCGGGCTTGTCGTGACGATCGCCCCCACGCTGCTGCTGGAAGTGTTCCGCCGCCGACGCACGGCGGCCGCCGGCTGAGCCACCCCGGGGAGGCGGTTATGCTGGGGCCGGCCTTCACCCCGGAACCGCCGTGTTCAGCGTCGAAGTTTCCTACGGACTGCGGGAGTACCTGTCGTGTCTCCGCGACTTCGTGCCGGCGGTGAGGACCGCCCGCTGGCGCGGCGTGGAACCGCACCAGCTCGAGCCGGGCGAGGTGCGGCTGCCGTGGCGCCAGCGCCCGATGCTGTTCCTGGCCGGGCTGGCCATGTACTTCTACAAGACGCGCAAGGTGGGCACCTGCACGTTCACCGTCGGCGAGGACGGCCTCGAGCGCAAGAGCCGGCTGGGAACGCTGTCGGTGGACTGGAAGGACGTCCGCTGCGTCTACAAGCTCCGGCGTGCCTACCTGGTCGCCCTCGAGAAGGGCGCTACGCCGATTCCCTACCGCGTGCTGTCCGGGGAACAGCGAAACGAGTTCGAGTCGCTGCTGGAACGCAACGGGGTGAAGACGGCGCGGTTCGGGTCCTGAGCATGGGCGTGCGCCGGGGCCGCGCCCCGGCGCACGCCGCCATCAGGCCGGGGTGGCCGCGGTGATCCATCCGCGGGCGTCGGCGGCATGGCGGGCGGTGAAGACCCGCACCCGGCCCGGCATCAGCAGCCGGAACGCGCTCATGCCCACGAACACCCACAGCGAGCTGGTGACCACCGCGATACGCTCCCAGCGCAGGAGGTAACGGATCCAGCTGGCGAAGTACTTGAAGACCCCGCCGGCGTCCACGCCCGAGAACTCCGCGTCGAGCTCGTAGTAGAGGCGCACCTTGCGGTGGTGCTCGAGTGCCTCCTCGACCAGCGGTATCAGGGCGGTGTCGTAGTCGGTGGCGGTGACGCACCGCTTTCCGGCAATGGCGATCACGCCTTCGGGAAATCCCTCGACGATCTCGATCATGGTTGTCCTCCTTTATCGGCGGGCAGGCCCGCCTTGAGTCCCGCACGAGGCGGCGGAACGCTATGCGTGCGACTGTGAGCATAGGTCGCGCGGAACGGGGGTTTCTGTCAGACAAATGCGACACTTGCGCCCGCCGGGCCACTTGTCCCGGGGCGCCGACGGACGAGTCCTACAGGGGGGCGACATTCGCCCCCGGGCCGGCTCGGGGGGCGGGGCCGGCCGTGGGGTATTGCCCTGCAAACGGCCCCCCGCAGGGGGGCTCCGCACGATTTTTCTCGCTATTGTCGCGGACGTGTGCTATAAAGCGCCCGTTATTTTTGCAGCCTGCGTACGTGCGATGTTCCCGACTGTGGCAATAACAAGAGTGATTTCGATTTACGTTTGAGAGAGATTGATTGCAATGGCACAGAACAAGCTTTACGTCGGTAACTTCCCGTACTCCGTCGAGGAATCGCAGCTTCGCGAAATTTTCGCCCAGTACGGCGAGATCTCCGACCTCGCGATGATCATGGACCGGGACACCGGCCGCCCGAAGGGCTTCGGCTTCATCACCTTCGCCACCCAGGAAGCCGCCGAAAAGGCGCTCGAGCAGAACGGCCAGGACCTCGACGGCCGTCCGCTCAAGGTGAACTTCGCGATCGACAAGCCGCGTAACGGCGGACAGGGCCGCCCGCGCTGGTAAGCCCTCGCCCCGTCTGATTCCGATCGGACAGAAAGGCCCCGCCGTTCGCGGCGGGGCTTTTTCTTTTCCGCCCCCGGCGCCCCGGATACACTCGGCGGCAACACCGGCCCCGGGGCCCGACATGACTACCCAGAACGAGAAGGCGGCGGCGTTCCGCGCGCTCCACGAGCAGGACGAAGCCTTCGTGATCCCCAACCCCTGGGACGCGGGCACCGCGCGCATGCTCGCCGGCCTGGGCTTCGAGGCGCTGGCGACCACGAGCGCGGGTTACGCGTTTTCGGTCGGCTGCGACGACGGCCGGGTGGGGCGCGACCGCATGCTGGAGCACGTGCGCCTCATCGTCGAGGCCACGGACCTGCCCGTGAGCGCGGACCTGGAGAACGGGTTCGGCGACGAGCCCGGCACCGTGGCGGAGACGGTCCGTCTGGCGGCGGACACGGGCGTCGCCGGCGGCTCGATCGAGGATGCCACCGGACGCCGGGACGATCCCGTCTACCCGCCCGGCCTGGCGGCGGAGCGCGTGCGGGCCGCGTGCGAGGCGGCCCACGCCCGCGAGATCCCGCTGACCGTGACGGCGCGCGCCGAGAACTTCCTCTACGGCCGCCCGGACCTGGACGACACGATCCGGCGCCTGCAGGCCTACCAGGACGCGGGCGCGGACGTGCTCTACGCGCCGGGACTCAAGACACGCGATCAGATCGCGGTGGTGGTGGAAAACGTCGACCGGCCGGTCAACGTGCTCGCCGGGCTGCCGGACTTCCGGCTGAGCCGCGAAGACCTCTCCGCGCTCGGCGTGAAGCGGATCAGCACCGGCAGCGCGCTCTCCCGCGCGGCGCTGGGCGCGTTCCTCCGTGCCACGCGGGAGATGCTGCGGACGGGCACGTTCCGCTTCGCCGACGAGGCGGCCGCCTCCGCCGACATCGTCGCCCTGTTCCGGCCCTGAGTCGCGGGGCCCGCGGGGGCTAGCGCGCCCGGGCGCGGCGGCGCGGCTGGCCGGGCCACAGCGCGCGAACGGCGGTGAAGACGGTCGTCAGCCCGGGCACGAAGGCCTCGGTGGCCATGTTCACGGCCGCAACCGCGGGCACCATCCAGAAGGCCAGCGTCCATGCGTAGACGCCGGGCGCGCGTCCGGGGCCGGCGACGGCGAGCACGTGCTGCAGGTCGGCAATGCCGAGGATCGCCGTGACGGCGGCGAAGCCGAGCAGCGGCAGCCCGGGCATCATCGCGCGGGCCACCCGCATGCGCGCCGGGCCGGTGAGGCCGGCTTCCACCGCGAGCGCGGCCAGGACCAGCACGCCGCACGCGACCAGCGCCCAGCCGGACCACGCGGACGCGCTCCAGAGGAAGACCGGCGTCCACGTTCCCGCCTGCGGCACGAGCAGCACGGGCAGGACCGCAACCAGCGCGAGGTAGAGGCCGTTGACCAAAGCCTGGGTGCGCAGGTGGGCGGGCAGACCCGATTCGGTGACGCGCTTGTTGAACCGCTCCCACGCCGGGCGGTGCGCGCGGATGAGCGCGCCGCGGCGCACCAGGTAGGTCGGGAAGGCGACGAACCAGAGCGTCAGGCAGTTGAGCAGCCAGCCAAAGGCGCCGGCGCCCTGCAGGTCGCGGCGCACCTCGTCGGCACTCAGCCGCAGCGTTCGGGGCAGCCGGAGCACGTCGGCGAAGACCCAGTAGGAGGTTCCGAGGTAGATCGCAATGAGGATGCCTGCGGGGAAGAGCCACTTCATGTCCATGGTCGTTGCACCTCTTTTTGTCGGGCGCAGCGGGCATCACGGCACCCCGCCGAAGCGGGCCGGATCGTCGCTCGTTCGGGTGGAGTGCCGACGCGCCGTTGCGCGATCAAGTGTTCATTGCCGTATGTACGAGCGTGCAAAGCTTACGCCCGCACAGCCCTGGAAAACCGCGCGCGGGCGCACCGGATGCAGCGCGTTTGATCATGATCAAGCGCCGTGCACGACGATGCGTCGTTGTTCGGAATAAACGCGGTTTTCGCCGGACGACTCCCGCGCCCGCGGGACTCAGCGGAGCTGGCTGTCCTTGCTGCCGCGTCGGTTGTAGAGCGCGCTGTTGTTGTGCTCGTCGCGCTCGGACTGGCAAGCGACGCAGAGCCGCACGCCGGGGATCAGTTCGCGCCGGCGCTCGGGAATCTCCTCGCCGCACTCGGCGCAGTGCCGGAGGCTTTCACCACCCCGGGCAAGACTGCGGCGCGCCCGGTCCACGGCATCCTGGACCGTGCTGTCGATCTGTTCCTGTACCGCGCCGTCTTTCGCCCAGCCGGTGGCCATGTGCGTGCCTGCGTCCGTCGTCCGACCCGGACAGGATAAATCAACGCCCCGCCCGCACCCAAGGCGCGGGGGCCGGGCGCGGGCCGCTCAGTGCGCGGGCTTCACGACCCCGTCGAGCCAGCCGGCCACGCGCCGGACGAGCGCGGGGTCGAGAGGCGAGCCCGGCTGCGGCCGCGCGGCGTCGACGGGCTTGCCGTGCGCGACGATGAGTTCGTGCGTCATGTGCGGCAGCGTCACGAGCGTCGATCCCGGGTCGGCCGCGTGCAGCCGTTTCGCGTTGCCGGTGCCGATCTGGATATCCGCGCCGCCCTGCACGATCAGCGCCGGCACCTTGAGCCGTGCGATGCGGCGCGCGGGGTGGACCGCCATCTCGCTGCGGACCAGGCCGGCCACCGGCGCGAACATCTGCACGAGCGGGAAACCCTGAAGATCCTTCGGCGCCTTGAAGGTATGGCCCTTGCTCTCGCGCAGGGCCTGGAAGAACTCCCCGGCCTTCGATTCGAGCCGCGCGAGTTGTTGTTTCGACGCTCCCTCGGCGCGCGCACGGCGCAGGGTCTGACGGGTCACGAGCTTGTCCATCGTCACGCCGGGGGCCTCGAGCAGGACCACCGCCCGCAACGCGCCGTCGAGCTTCGGCGCGGCGAACGTCGCGATCAGCCCGCCCAGGGAATGTCCCATGAGGATGAGCGCGTGCGGATCGACCCCGGGCCGGTGCCGCAGCGCCGCGGCCAGCGCCAGGGCGTCGGAACGATAGCTCTGCAGGGTGACCGCGCGGGGGTCGCCCGTCGAGCGGGCGATGCCGCGCTTGTCGTAGCGGAGCACGGCGTAGCCGCGGCAGGTCAGCGCGTACGCCAGCTGCTTGTAGATATGGTTCGTCATCACGGGCGGCGCGTCCCCGTTGAGATCGACGGGGCCATTACCGGGGATAAGCAGGATGCCCGGGGCCTTCTTCGCCCCGGCCGGAACCGTGAGAACGCCGTAGAGCTCGCCCCCGGGCGCCTTGACGTGGACCGGGTGCGCGGTCAGGCACCGGCTCTCGTGATCGAGCCGGGCGTCCAGCGCCTGCACCGCCGTTGCGGGCGGGGCCGCGGTGGCCGCGCCGATGCGCGGGGCGCGTGCGCTCTGCCCGTGCTGGTGGAGCACCAGGGCGTCCACCTTGCCGCCGGCGCCGCGCTTGAAGCTGATCCCCGCATGGGCCGCATTGGAGAAAAACTCGTCGTGGCCGCGTGCATGCACGGTCACGGGCGGAGTGCCGGTGAGCTGGACGCGGAGCCGGCCGTCTTGCACCGTGACGTTGAAGACCCGGTGGGGCGTGAGCCGGTAGCGGCCCGTGTACTGGCGCAGGGCGGAGGCCGGCCGCGTGGCCGTCCGTGCGGCCGGCGCGGCGGCGGACGCCGCGGCGGGCATCGCCAACGCGGCCATAGCGGCGAAAGCCAGCGGCACGCCGGCCGGTGCCCGCGCGAGGCGGGTGCGCAACCCTTTCTTCATGAATCCCCCCTTGTCCGGACGGCATCCGGCGGGCGCCGCGCGATGGCGTTCGCCGGGCCGGAGTCGGGGGCGGATACTGAACCCCGCGTGCCGCGCCCGTCAAACGGGCGGCCGGCGCTCAGGCGGCGGCCGTCTCCGCGATCCAGTCGCGCGCCTCGGAAGCCTGCCCCGTGGCGAAGACCCGAAGCTCGCCCGGCATCACGAATCCGAACGCGCGCATCGCATAGCGTATCCATTCCACGTCGGTGACCACCGCCATTCGTTCCCAGCGCGGCAGGTGCTCGACGCCGATGACGAAGTCCTTCCAGGCGGACTTGAGGTCGAAGGCCTCGAACTCGCGGCCCAGTTCGTAGTAGCAGCGGACCTTGTCGTGCCCCCGCAGGGCCCTTTCCACGGCGGGGATCATGACCTTGTCGTAGTCCGCGCCGGTGACGCGGCCCCGGGCGGTCACGGCGATGACGTCGTCCGGGAAGCCTTCGAGTAGCTTGAGCATGGCGCTGGCCTTCGGCGGGTCGGGACGGGCAGCGTCACACCGCGCGCCGAATGGCGCCATGACCGGTGTCAACCCGGCCATCGACGGACCCGCGTTACGCGGACTGCGCGTGCGGGAGGCGGATGCGGGCGGTGAACGCGGCGGTGCCGCGCACGAGCTCGAGCTCGCCCCCGTGCAGGCGCGCGATGGCGCGGGTGATGGGCAGCCCCAGCCCGGCGCCCGGTGCCTCCCCGGCCGCCCCCGGGCGCTCGGGTTGCGGGCCGCTCGGGCCGGCGCCGGTGTCCTCCACCTCCAGCGTGCAGGCCGCGGGCGCGTCCGCGACCCGCACGACCACCGCGCGGCCCGGCGGCGCGTAGCGCAACGCATTGTCGATGAGGTTTTCCAGCGCCTGGGCGAGCAGCTGGCGGTCCCCCGTGTAGGGCGTCGCGCGCGGGGCCTCGAGCCGCAGGCGCCGGCCGGACTCCTCGGCAAACGGCGCGTACAGCTCCACGACGTCCGCGGCAAGCCGGGCGAGGTCGAGGTCGCTGAAGAAGCGCGGCGCGCTGCCCGACTCCATCCGCGCGAGTCGCAGCAGCGCATTGATGCGGCCGGCCAGCTCGGCGATCTCGCCGCGGGCGTTGCCGATCTCGCGGCGGATGGCCGCGACGTCGTCGAGGGTCGCGGCGCGGGCCAGCGTCTGGTCGGTGCGGGTGAGCGGGCGTTTCATTTCGTGGGCGGTGCGCGAGGCCATGTCGCGCAGGCCCAGTACCGCCGTCTCGATGCGGTCGAGCATGGCATTGAACGACGCGGCGAGCATCGAGCGCTCGCTGGAGCCTTCGCTCGCCAGACGTTCGTCGAGCCGCCCGGCGCGGATGCGTTCCGCCGTGGCGCCGGCATCGCGGATCTCGCGCATGACCTTCGCCCCCACGGCCGCGCCCCCGGCGAGCCCGGCAAGCAGGGCCAACGCGGCGCCGACGCCGATCCAGAGCTTGATGGAGGACACCAGGCGCGTGGGGGTGGCCAGCGACTGCGCCACCAGCAGGTGGCGCCCCTGCGGCAGCGGGGTGACGAGGCCGAGCGCCCGGTGGCGCTCGCCCGGGCGCCGGATGCGGAACCGGTACCAGCCCTGGTCGGGCGCCCCCTTCGGCCAGTAGTCGAGGTCGCCCACCAGGACCCGGCCGTCGCTGCCGGCGAGGACGTAGTAGCGCAGATCGTGGAGTTCCGATTCGTCGCCGTGCGCGCTGTCCTCCTGCGAGCTGCGCTGGCGCACGATCTCGCGCAGGATCTCCGGGCCGCGCAGCTTGATCAGCGAGGCGACGGCCGTGCTCTCGTCGATCAGCCCGTCGCGCACCTGGGTGTGGATCTGGTGCTCGGTCAGGGTGAGCACGACCACCACGATGGCGCCGGTGAGCAGCGCGTAGAGCACGGCGTAAAGGCTCGCGACGCGAAACGCGGTGGTCCCGAGGACACCCGGGAAGCGCCGCTTCATCGGGCGGAATCGAGCAGGCGGTAGCCGACGCCGTATTGCGTGACGAGCAGCCCGCCGCAACCGTGGGCCTCGAGCTTGGCGCGCAGGCGGCTGACGTGGACGTCGATGACGTTGGCGCCGGCGTCGAGGTCGTAGCCCCACACCTCCCGAACGAGCATGCTGCGCGTCACCGTCTCGTTGACGTTCAGCAGAAAGCATTCCAGCAGCGAGAACTCGCGCTGGTTGAGGTGCACTTCCTGACCGTGGACCACGACCCGGCGCGCGAGGCGGTCCATCGCGATCGGGCCGGCGCGCAGGGCCACGGGCGCGCTCGCGTGCCGCCGCCCGAGGGCGGTCACGCGCGCGAGCAACTCCTCCAGCGCGTAGGGCTTGCCCAGGTAATCGTCGGCGCCCGCGTTGAGTCCGTGGACGCGCGCCTCCGTTTCGTCGAGCGCGGAGAGCACGAGCACGCCCGTGCCTTCGCTGTGCTCGCGCAGCCAGGGGATGAAGCTCAGCCCGTCCTCGCCGGGCAATAATCGGTCGAGGATCACGACCGCGTACGCCTGCTTGCGGCAGCGCCGCCGGGCGGCCGCGATGTGGCCCGCGACGGTCGTGCGGTGGCCGGCCTGCTCGAGCGTGGCGGCCAGCTCCCCGGCGAGCGCCTTGTCGTCGTCGACGACGAGGATGTCGAGCGGCCGCGCGGACGCGGGCGGCCGGCCGCCCTGGCGGCGCCGCCGCGGGCGGCGTTCCCCCGCCGCCTGCCGCCGCCTGCGCACGCGTTCACCCACGACGGACCGAAGTCCGCGCGCCGCGGCGCGAACGGGTGACGGGAAGGCTGCACGTCCGGGTCATATCCGTGTATCCCGCGCAGGCGCCAGCGCCTGCCGGCGGGCGGAGCGGGTTCTCGGGCCGGGCTTCAGCATACAACCGCCTCCGATCGGGTCACGATCCCGGCGTGCCCGATGTCCCGGCGGGCAGTCGCGACGCCCGCCGGTCGGCCCCGTTCTGGTGCAGGACGAGCGCATCGACCTTGCCTTGCGGACCGCGCTCGAAGCTGATCCGCGCGTTGACGGCCCGGTAGAAGAACTCGTCCTTCGCACTCGCGTAGACCGGAAGCCTGGCCTGCCCCGTGAGCTGCGCGTAGAGTTGCCCGCCCTCGACCGTGATGTCGAAAACGGCACCCGACGCGAGCCGGTAGCGGCCGACGTATTGCTTCAGCGCCTTCGCCGGCAGCGACACGGCTTTCGGCGGCTTCTCCGCGGCGGCGGCCGCGGCCGTCGCGACGCGCGGCGCCGGGTGGTCGCCGTGCTGGTGCAACACGAGCCCGGTGACATGCCCGTTGCCGCCGCGCTCGAAGCTGAGGCGAATGTCGGCCATCCGGGCGAAGAATTCGTCCTTCGTGCTCGGGAATATCGGGAATGCACCCTGTCCCGTGGCCTGGGCATACATCTGTCCGTCCTGGCGGAAGACGTGCAGGACGAAGTGCGGCGCGAGCCGGTAGTACCCGGCATATTGCGCGAGCACGTTCCCGGGAAGATGGACAACCGCCTCGGCGGGCGCGAGCTTCGTCCCGGGCAGCAACGTCGCGAAGCCGAGGTCGTCCACTTCCTGCTGGATGTTCGTGAGCACCACCACGCCCCGCTTCCCGTCGGCGGTGAAGCCGATGAAGCTCGCGTAGCCGCCGGTCATGCCGTTGTGCCAGACGATGTCGCCGTGCTTCCCGCTGCGCGTCATCCACGCGAGCCCCACCTTTTCCGGGCCGGAGCCATCGGCCCGGGGCTCGTGCGCGAGTTTCATGGCGGCGTCCAAGGGCGTGTTCCACACGCCCATGTTGGCCTCCAGGTAGCGGAGCATGTCGGCGGCCGTGCTCTTGAGGGCACCGGCACCGGCAAGCGCGTTGAGGTCCCAGTTCTCCACCGGCTTCCCGGCCCGGTCATGGCCGAGCGCCAGGTGCTTGCGCATGGCCGCGGTGATCGTCACGCCCGACTCGCTCATGTGCAGGGGCTCAAGCACGCGTTTCTCCAGCAGGGCCCCGTAGCTCGTGCCCGCGTGCCGCGCGAGCGCATAGCCGAGCAGTCCGAAGCCGAGGTTGGAGTATTCGTAGGCACTGCCCGGATCGCGGGGCAGTCGGTAGTGCGCGAGGAAGGCCTTGAGCTTCTCGCCGTCATACGCGACGTACGGATTGTGCGGGTGCACGCCGACATTCAGGTTGCCCGGCAGGCGGGGCAGGCCCGAGTGCTGGTCCGCCAGCTCCCCGAGCGTGATTGCCTTGCCGTCGCGCGAGGGGAGGGTGAAGGCGGGCAGCAGTTTCGCGACGGGCTCGTCGAGGCGGAGCCGATCCCGTGCGACCGCCTCGGCGAGCAGTGTCGCCGTGAACGTCTTGGTGACCGAACCGACCTCGAAGACCGTGTTCGCACCGGGCGCCTGGCCGTCGGCGAGCTTGCCGAAGCCGTACACGCGGCTGCGCTTGCCGTCGACGACCGCGATCACGAGCGCCGGAAATTCGCCGGCCTTCACGCGCGCCTTCGCGGCCCGGGCGACGCGGGCCGGCAACAGGCCCGAAGCGGGCGCGGGGGCCGGCGCGGCCGAGGCGACGGTAGCAATTGCGAGCGACGCCGTCACGGCGGCGACGCGTAGTAATCCCTTTTTCATTTGGATTTCCCTCCCCTTGGCGATCGATCCGATGACGGCAACGCCTGCATGACGGCCGACATCTGCTTGCGGTAATTGTCGAGCGCCCTGCGCCCCGCGGGCGTCAGGCGCAATTCCGTGAGCGGGCGCTTGCCGCGGAAGCGTTTCTCGACCGCGATCAGGCCCGCCGTCTCGAGCTTGCTCATGTGGCTGGACAGGTTGCCCTTGCTCAGTCCGCTCATCTGCTCGAGGAAGCCGAACTCGACCTGCTTGGCGCCGGCGAGGATCGTGAGGATCGCGAGCCGCGCCGGCTCGTGCACGAGCCGGTCGATCGTGAGGAGGTCGCCGGGACGGGCCTCGCGGTTCATGCGCGGCGCAGCTCCTCCAGCCGCTGGCGCAGGCTCTGGAACCGGCGGTGGTCGCGGATGCCGGCGGCGATCATGAACACCGCGACCACCGGGAACATGAGCGCCGTCAGCGTCAGGTGCCACGACGCGTCCGGGCTCACGCCGATCATGGGGTAGGCCTGCCCGACGCAGGCGAGCGCCGCCTGGCAGATCAGGAACACGCCCACGATGAAGTCCGTGGCGCTGCGCATCCAGCGCCAGGCCGCGAGCGGCAGCAGCCACAGCAGGGCCAGGTAGCCGGTCAGACCCGCGAGGGCGCCGGCCGGCAGATTGCCCAGACCGATCAGGCCGAAGACGGTGATGCCGAGCGCAACGGCGAGCGACACCGCGACGCAGAAGCGGTGCGTCCAGCGGTCGGTGCGCGTTTCCTGCTCCTCGACCCGGCCGAATCGCTGGTAGTACGAGTGCGCCAGCCACTGCTTCGTCGCGAGCCAGACGAACGGCATGGCCACGAGCGCCCCGCTCACCGCCGAGGTCGACGGCAGCAGCGCGCCGGTGAAGTAGGACGCAAGGCACAGGACCCCGCCCAGCACCGAACCCAGCCCGCCCGCGCTGCGCGAGTAGCGGGCGTAGCTGCGCGTGAGCGCTTCCATCTCGTTCAGGGGCTGCGGTCCGGCGCAGGCCTTTCGGATCGCGGCCATCGGGGCTCCGGTTGCAAGGTTGCAAACCAGTTTGCCTTACAAACCTTGGACGGTCAATGGCGGGGCCGGCGATCCCGCCACGCACCGCGGCGTCCGGGCTACACTGGCTCCCCCCGCCCCCGAGGGAGCCCCTCCCGTGAAATCACGCGCCGCCGTCGCCTTCGAACCCGGAAAGCCGCTCGAGATCGTGGAACTGGACGTCGCGCCGCCCAAGGCGGGCGAGGTGCTGGTCCGCATCGCCGCCACCGGCGTCTGCCACACGGACGCCTTCACGCTGAGCGGCGAGGACCCGGAGGGCAACTTCCCCGCCGTGCTCGGCCACGAGGGCGGCGGCGTCGTCGAGGACATCGGCGAGGGCGTCACCAGCGTGAAACCCGGCGATCACGTGATCCCGCTGTATACGGCCGAGTGCGGGCAGTGCAAGTTCTGCCTCTCCGGCAAGACCAACCTCTGCGGCGCCGTGCGCGAGACCCAGGGCCGCGGCGTGATGCCGGACGGGACGTCGCGCTTCTCGCTCGACGGCCAGCGCATCTTCCACTACATGGGCACCAGCACCTTCAGCGAGTACACGGTGCTGCCGGAGATCTCGCTCGCGGTCATCGACAAAAAGGCGCCGCTGGAGAAGGTATGCCTGCTCGGCTGCGGGGTGACGACCGGCATCGGCGCGGTGAAGAACACGGCCAAGGTCGAGCCCGGCAGCACCGTCGCGGTGTTCGGACTCGGCGGCATCGGCCTCGCGGTGATCCAGGGTGCGGTCATGGCGAAGGCGAAGCGCATCATCGGCGTGGACATCAACCCGGACAAGTTCGAGTTGGCCCGGCAGATGGGCGCGACCGACTGCATCGACCCCACGCGCTACGCGGACACGCCGATCCAGCAGGTGATCGTGGACATGACCGACGGCGGCGTGGACTACAGCTTCGAGTGCATCGGCAACGTGGACGTGATGCGAGCGGCGCTGGAGTGCTGCCACAAGGGCTGGGGCGAGAGCACGATCATCGGCGTCGCGGGCGCGGGGCGCGAGATCCGCACGCGTCCCTTCCAGCTCGTGACCGGCCGCGTCTGGCGCGGCTCCGCGTTCGGCGGCGTGAAGGGCCGCTCGCAGCTTCCGGGCATGGTCGAGCAGGCAATGCGCGGCGAGATCGACATCGACCCGTTCATCACGCACGAGCTGCCGCTGGAACGGATCAACGAGGCCTTCGACCTGATGCACGAGGGCAAGTCCATCCGCACCGTCATCCACTTCTGACAAGCGCCATGGAACGGATCGAACGTCACGCCTCGCACGGCGGCTGGCAGGAAGTCTGGACGCAGGACTCGGACGCGCTCGGCTGTGCGACACGCTTCGGCGTGTATCTCCCGCCGCAGGCGCAGGCCGGCCGATGCCCGGTGCTGTACTGGCTCTCCGGACTGACCTGTACGGAGCAGAATTTCCTCACCAAGGCCGGCGCGCAACGGTTCGCCGCCGAGCACGGCCTGATCCTGGTCGCGCCGGATACCAGCCCGCGCGGAGAAGACGTTGCCGACGACGCGGCGTGGGACCTCGGCCAGGGGGCGGGTTTCTACGTCAACGCGACCGAGGCGCCCTGGGTGCCGCATTACCGCATGTACGACTACGTCGTCGACGAGTTGCCCGCGCTGGTGGAGAAACACTTTCCGGCGAGCGACGTCCGCGCCGTGAGCGGGCACTCCATGGGCGGCCACGGCGCGCTCGTCATAGCGCTCAGGAACCCCGGCCGGTATGCGAGCGTGTCGGCGTTCGCCCCGATCGCGGCACCATCACACGTGCAGTGGGGCCAGAAGGCGTTCGCGGCCTACCTCGGGGACGACCGCGGTGCCTGGGCCGCATGGGACGCGTGCGAACTGATCGCCGCAAGCGACAAACCGGTGCCGGCGATACTCGTCGACCAAGGCACGGGCGATCCCTTCCTGGAGGACCAGCTGCGCCCGGAACTGCTGCGCGAGGCCTGCGAGCGCGCGGACCAGCCGCTCGAGCTGCGCATGCAGCCGGGCTACGACCACAGCTACTACTTCGTCGCGAGCTTCATCGGCGAGCACGTCGCCCGCCATGCGCAACTGATGCGGTGACCGGCCGGACCGCTCGGGCACCGGTGCGGCTCGTCGCCCTGTCGGGCAGCCTTCGCGCACGGTCTTCCAACACGGCGCTGCTGCGCGCGGCCGTGCGTCTGGCTCCGCCGGCCGTCGAGATCGACCTGTACGAGCGCATCGGCGCGTTGCCGCCGTTCAACCCCGACCTGGAGGCCGAGGTCTACATGGATCGGTCCGCGGACGGGGTTCGCTACCGCGTCGAGCGGGCCGGTCACGGACTCGGGGCCGTGCGGGACCTGGGCGAACGCGTGCGGGACGCGGACGGCCTCCTGGTCGCCTGTCCCGAATACGCCCGCGGCGTTCCGGGCGCGTTCAAGAACGCGCTGGACTGGCTCGTGGGCGGCGACGGCTTCGTGAACAAACCCTTCGCACTATTCAACGCGTCCCCGCGCGCCTCCCATGCGCAGAACGCCCTGCGCGTCACGCTCGAAACGATGTCCGGGTGGCCCGTCGAAGCCGCGTGCATCGCGGTGCCGTTGCTTAACCGGAACCTCGATGCACGCGCGATCGCCGCGGACCCGGCACTGGCGCAACCGGTTCGCGACGCGCTGGGCGCATTCCGCGCCGCCCTGCCGGGCCGCCGGGACCGCCCGGCAGGGCGGCGCCCGTAATGCCATAATCCGGAAACCGGTTTCCCAGGGAGCGTCTCCATGAATACATCGGTTCGCAATTCTCTGTGCACGCGCCTCGTGCCGGCAGCGGCCGCCATGGCGCTCCTTGCCGCAGCCCCGGCCCGTGCCGGCGGCAACTCGCATTATCCGAAACTCCCGAGCGAGACACCCGCGCATTTCAAGGTGGACCAGTCGCACTGGGACTACACGCGCAAGGAAGTGATGATTCCGATGCGCGACGGCGTGAAACTCCACACCGTCATCCTGATCCCCAAGGGCGCACACGACGCACCGATCCTGCTGACGCGCACGCCGTACGACGCGGACAAGCTCACGTCGCATGCGCACAGCGGCCATCTCGGCCCTATCCTCGACGGGTACGACAACACGCCGGACCTCACCGTGCACGGCGGCTACATCCGCGTGGTGCAGGACATCCGGGGCAAATACGGCTCGCAGGGCGACTATGTGATGAACCGCCCGGTGCGCGGGCCGCAGAACCCGACGCCGGTCTCCGATGCGACCGACTGCCAGGACACCGTCGCATGGCTCGCTAAACACGTGAAGCAGAGCAACGGCAACGTGGGCCTGCTCGGCATTTCCTACGACGGTTACGAGGCGCTCATGGGCGTCGTGAAGCCGAACTCCCACCTCAAGGTGGTGGTGGCCGAGAACCCGATGGTCGACGGCTGGATGGGCGACGACTGGTTCCACCACGGCGCCTTCCGCGAGCAGATGATCCCCTACATCTACAGCCAGGAGGCGACGCACAAGAACAAGGACGAGTGGTGGACGGACTACGCCGACGACTACAGCATGTACCTGGATGCGGGCACGCCGACGAAGCTGGCCGACGAGCACGGCATGCAGCAGCTGGGCTTCTGGAGAAAACTGGTGAACAACCCCGCCTACGACAGCTTCTGGCGGCAACAGGCGGTGGACAGGATCCTCGCGAAGCGACCGTTGAACGTGCCCCTGATGCTCGTCGCCGGCGAATGGGACCAGGAGGACATCTACGGGGCGCTGGCCGTGTACCGCGCGCTCGAGTCCAAGGACCCGCATCACGACAAGCTCTTCCTGACGCTCGGCCCCTGGTACCACGGCCAGGAGATCGGCGACGGCAGTCACCTGGGGGCAATCCGGTTCGGTTCCGACACCTCGCTCTACTACCGCCGGCATATCCTCAAGCCGTTCCTGGCGCATTACCTCAAGAACGGTTCGCCGCCGGATCACGTGGCGCCGGTCAACGCCTACGTGGCCGGTGCCGATCACTGGGAGCAGTTCCCGTCGTGGCCGGGGTGCGCGTCGGACTGCACGATCAAGCCGACGCATCTGTACCTGGAGCCGCACCACGGGCTGGGTTTCGATGCGCCGCCGGCGAAGCAGTCCAGGGGCTACAACGAGTACGTCTCGAACCCGGCGACGCCGGTGCCGTACCGTCCGAGACCGGTGCCGCCCGCGGAGAAGTCCGGCTGGCACACGTGGCTCGTTAACGACCAGCGCCCCGCCGCGGCACGCCCGGACGTGATGACCTACGAGACGCCGGTGCTGAAGCATGCCGTTCGCATCACTGGCCGGCCGCTCGTGCATCTTGTCGCTGCGACCAGCGGCACGGACTCGGACTGGGTGGTCAAGCTCATCGACGTCTACCCGCAACAGGTGGCGCGGCGTCCGAAGACGGGCGGCTACCAACTCGCGGTGTCGATGGACATCTTCCGCGGGCGCTACCGCAAGAGCTATGCGCACCCCGCCCCACTGACGCCGAACAAGCCGCTGACGTACAGGTTCCACCTGCCGTCCGCGGACTACGTGTTCAAGCCCGGGCATCGCATCATGGTGCAGGTCCAGTCGAGCTGGTTCCCGCTGTACGACCGTAACCCGCAGACGTTCGTGAAGAACATCTTCCACGCGAAGCCGTCCGATTACGTGAAGGCGACGCAGCGCATTTACCACACGCCGGACCACGCGAGTTATATCTCGCTGCCGCTCGTCTCCGGCGGCGATGCGGGACGGTAACGGCTCCACGAGCCTGCAGGTACCGCGTGCCCTGATCGAGGCACGCGGCCTGCGGGCCCACGACGAGGCCGCGACGCTCGAGATCGCGGAACACGGGAGCGACGGCCGCGAACACCGGCTGCAGCCGGCCGCCGCCGCGGCGTGGCGGGAGCTCGTTCGCGCCGCGGCCGCGGCGGGCGTGTCTGTGCACATCGTCTCGGCGTTTCGCAGCGTCGCCCGGCAGACCGCGCTGGTGGGACGCAAGCTCGACGCGGGACAGTCACTCCAGGACATCCTCCGGGTGCTGGCGCCGCCCGGCTACAGCGAACACCACACCGGCCGTGCGGTGGACGTCGGGACGCCGGGATGCCCGCCGGCGGACGTCGCCTTCGAGGACACCGACGCTTTTCGCTGGCTCCAATCGCACGCGGGCGAATTCGGGTTCCGGCTCTCGTACCCGCGCGGCAACCCCGACGGCTACCAGTACGAACCCTGGCACTGGTGTCACGAGCGTTCGGCCCGGCGGGAGTGACGACGTGCTGCCCCGGGCGGACTCGCGACAACGGTTGTCACGGCCCTTGAACATCCTCGCGCTAGCGTGGCACCTCACAGGGCGTGGCGCGATGCGCGGGAGGATGACATGGATGCCGAGTAGGGTTGCCGCGGCGCTGGTGGCGATAGCAGCGGTCGTCTTTGCCCTTGGGGCTCCGGTTCATGCGAGCGGGGATGGGCTCGTCCCGTCGCGCCACGGTTCGTTCGGGCACTACACGCTCGCACTGACCTGGCAACCGGGTTTCTGCGGCACCGATGGCGGTTGCCGCGCAGACCAGCCCCGTACGGTGTTGATCGGCCTGCACGGCCTCTGGGCCTCGCGTCCGCAGCCGTTGATCGCACGGGGGATCAGCGCCCCCCAATGGTGGCATCACGGCTGCGCCTACTACCAACACAGCGACCGTGCACCGACACTGTCGGGGTCGATCCGGCGCCGGTTGGCGGCCGTGGTGCCGCACCTCGAACACAGCCTGGTGCGGCACGAGTACGACAAGCACGTGCAATGCTTCGGCTTCAGTGCAGACACATTCTTCCGCACCGCACTCGCCCTGCGGCATGCGGTGCTCGACAGCGGGTTCGGGCGCTATCTCGTCGGACGCGCACGCGGGCACCGCGTGTCGCACGACCGCGTCGTGCGAGCGTTCAGGCATGCTTTCGATACGCCCCTGAATGCGGCACTTCAGCTGCGCTGCAGAAAGAACGGCAAGGGGCGCCCGGTGCTGACCCAGATATGGATCACGCTGCACAGCGACGCCCTGCGGGACTTCCCCCGGGCGCGGGCGCTCATGAACGCGCCGATCGCCCAGGACGATTGCCCCGCCGCGTTCCTCGTGCCGACCTGGCCGTCCTGAGCAGCGGCCCCGGCGGGCCGCACGAAGGCGTATTGTGAGAGCGGCGGAAACGGGACGGGCGGCTCCGCGTACCGGGATGCCGGCCGTCCCGCTACCGCTCCACAGACTACGAATCGAGGAGGGAACATGAACACCGACCTGTTCTACCTGACGCTCGTCACCGCCTTCACGGGCATCCTGTGGGTGCCCTACATCCTGGACCGCATCGTGGTACGGGGCCTCGGCGGGGCCGTGGGGTACCCCGACGACCCCAGGCCGCAATCCCCGTGGGCGCAGCGCCTGATGAAGGCGCATGCCAACGCGGTAGAAAACCTCGTGATCTTCGCCGCGCTGGTGCTGATCGCGCGGGCGACCGGCGCGGACGGCGAAGCGGTGGCGATGGCCGCCGTGGTGTATTTCTGGGCGCGCGTGGTGCACGCGTTCGTGTACACATACAGGATTCCCTGGATCCGCACGCTGGCGTTCGTGGTCGGGTTCGGCGCCCAGGTCGTGGTCGCCTGGAAGATATTCGCCCACCTCGCCGGCTGATATCCTCGACCGGGCGGGGGCGCGTGCTGGAGCGCGCCCCGCCCCATCACCGCTCCGGCCCGCCGCGCGGGACGTGCCCCGCGGCCGGGAGCGATACGCCCGTCGACAAGGTTGACCCGTGAACGACCGCAACCGCGCCGCTGCCGGCGGCGGCCTGATCGTGCTGCTGGCGACACTGACCGCGCTGTCGCCATTCTCGATCGACACCTATCTGCCCGCGCTGCCTGCGCTCGCTCACTACTTCGGCGTCTCGCACCACGCGGTGCAGCACAGCCTGAGCACGTTCTTCGCCGGGCTGGCGCTGGGCCAGCTCGCTTACGGACCGGTGTCCGACCGCACGGGCCGCAGGCCGGTGCTGTTCTTCGGGCTCGCGCTCTACCTCGCCACGAGCGTGGTCTGCGCACTGGCCCCGACGGCCGGGGTGTTGATCGCCGGCCGCTTCGCGCAGGGGCTGGGTGCCGCGGCCGGACCCGTCGTTGCCCGCGCGGTCGTGCGCGACACCTGGTCGGGCCGTCGCGCCGCGCGCGCCATCTCCTACGTCGTGATGGTCATGACGACGGTGCCGATCGTGGCGCCCGTCGTCGGCGGGCATCTCCTGCGGTGGTTCGACTGGCAGTCGATCTTCTGGCTGCTGACCGGCTTCGCGGTGGTCTGCATCGGGCTCGTCGGCTTCGCGCTCGCGGAGACGAATAGGCCTGGACCCGGCCCGCGTTCATCTCTCTGGCACCGGTTCGCCGCGTACGCACACCTGCTGCGCGACGCACGCGTGATCGCCTATCTCGTGTGCGGGGGCGCCGCGTTCGGCGTGTTGTTTTCGTTCATCACGGGCAGTTCGTTCGTCTACATCCAGGTGTTCGGTATCGCCCCGGATCATTTCGGCTATTACTTCGCGCTCAACATGGTGTCGATCCTGGGCGCGAACTACCTCAACGGCCGGCTGGTGACGCACTACGGCTACCGGCGGCTGCTCGCGATCGCGGCGGTCTGGTTGCTCGCCGCCGTGCTGGGCCTGCTCGCCTGCACACTGTTCCACCTGGGCGGACTCTACGGCGTGATCGTGCCCATGTTCTTCGCGACGGCGGGGATCGGGGTGGTGGCCGCGAATACGGTGGCCGGACTGCTGAACCTGGCGCCGCGCAATGCCGGGGCGGCCTCGTCGCTGTTCGGGGTGGCCCAGTTCGTGTTCGGGGCGCTTGCCAGCGTGTGCGTAAGCGCCCTGCCCACGGGTCCCACGCTCGCGATGGCCTTGAGTATCGCCGGCTTCGGGGCCGTCTCCTTCGCCGCGCAACTGCCGCTGGGGCGGGAAGGCGGGTAGCGCCGGGGGCGCAACGCCTCAGCCGATCTGCCGGCGCTCGCGAAAACGTCGCACCTTGGCGGTGTTGCCGCAGGTCCGCATCGAGCACCAGGTGCGCGAGCGATTCTTCGAGGTATCGATGAAGAGCCAGCCGCAGTCCTCGCCCGGGCAGCGCTTCAGCCGGTCGGTCGGGCCCAGCTCCATGAGCTCGGCCGCCTTCCACGCCACGGGGCCGAGCGCGGCAGCGGCGGGTGCCGCATGGAAATCCCAGAGGCAACAAAGACTGCGGCAATCGTCGGCGGTGTCCGCGGCGAGGCAGCGCCACTGCACGGTCCGCCGGATGACGGCATTGAGGTGGTCGAGGCGCTCCTGAAAGAGGCGATCTCCGGCCGCGAGCGCGGCAAACAGTTTGTAGAGGGTCGCCCGCAAGGCGAGGACTTCCGCAAAGGCCGACACCTGCTCGGCCCGCGGGCGGCCGAGGAAATGCGTCACGGCCCGGCGCCATAGCAGCCCCGTCATCTCGTTCCAGCGCAGGAAGTCCTCGAAATCGTGCAGGTAATCCGGCGGCGCGGCCGACGTCCAGTCGTGCACGGTGTTCACGAAGTCCACGGCGGGGTGGCCGCCGACCGTCTCGATTTGTTCCAGGTCCTTTGCCACGGCTGGATCCGCCCGGGAGCGCCTGAAGGTGTAACCAGTATATCCCTATTGACAAGTTACATAAGCCGGCTTAGCCTTGTAACCTTCATAATGCGTTTTATTGGTTATCAGGAGGTGTCCGATGGTTCCCGGCGACGTCGATCCCAACATCCTCAGCGGCCGGTGGCGCCTGTCCATCGCCGATTACTTCATGCCGAGGCGCAAGGCACCCGCCGCAAAGTCGGCATCCGGCAAGCCCGCGGGCAACAGCCCCCGGCCGTGCTGCCCGCCGGACTGCTGCAGTTGAGGCCGCCGTCATGCACCACAGCCGCCTCAGCACGCTGATGATCGACTGCCTGCCGGAAGACTTCGATGTGGCCCTGGCCTTCTGGTCGCAGGCGCTCGGGTTCAGGCCCGTGCGCCGACCCTCGCCCCACCAGCGGTACGTGTCGCTGGGCCGGGTCGAGGGCCCCCTCAACGTGCGCCTCCAGAAGGTGGACGCTGACCCGGGCTACCACCTGGACGTGGAAAGCGACGACCTGCGCGCGGAAACCGCCCGCCTGGAAGCCGCCGGCGCACGGCGGAAGTACCGCGTTCGCCACTGGTGGGTAATGGAGGATCCGGCGGGCAACGCATTCTGCGTAATCCGGCCCGAGTCGCGGACGTTCCCGCGCCACGCCCGGCCCTGGGGCGGCGGCGCCGACTGAAACCGCTCCGGTGTCGGTGGGGGCGGCCGGCGACGTCGAGGACCGGGCGCGTCGCGAGCACCCTCGGGCTCGCGCCGTAAGGGTTGCCGGCTGCTAGGCTGACCGCATGGTCGCGGCCGTCGAACGGAGCTTTCTTTGCCCCCGGTGCTGGGAACGCATCAGCATCCTGGTCGACCTCTCCGTGGAGGGCGAGCAGCGCTTCGTCGAGGACTGCGAGGTCTGTTGCCACCCCATCCAGTTCACCGTGGTCGCCACTGGCGGCGACCTGGTGGACTTTTCGGCGGAAGCCGCGGACGACTAGGGCCCGCGGCCGCTGGACGCGCGCCGGGCCTTCGGGAGCGCCGCCGGCACCGGGGACGCCCGCCGGCCACCGTCCGGACCGTCTTCCGCCGCGTCGCGCCAGGGCGCGGCCCGCGTGGATGCCGGTAAAGATCGCGAAATAATCCTACATACAGACCGGGTCCGATCGGTCCACAATCGGTTCAGCGCCCGTACGAGCACGTGCATCATGAGCCGGGAAGGACCATCTCCCATGCACCGACACAACCGGAGCGGACGCCGCCGCGACATCGGGAGCGACGTAATCGTTGCCCGCCACGGCAACCATATTCCGGGAACAGGACGCGCGGATGCGGGTCCACTCTACAGAGGGGCAGCCGACCGGCCGGAGACAACGGCCGGAGCGGCCGCCGGAGCGGCTTGGCCCGCCGGGAGCTGACAACCATGGCGCGAAACAGGAAACGACAGTTCTTCACCTGCCCGCACTGCTGGGATCACTCCAGCGTCCTCGTCGATCTCCAGGCGGAAGGGCGCGAGCGGTTTTTCGAGGACTGTGTCGTCTGCGGCAACCCGGTCCAGTTCCATGTGGATGTGGAGGACGGCGAGCTGATCGCCGTCGGCGCCGACCTGCCCGGCGCACCGCGAGGCCGCCCGAACTACGTCCCCGGCCCGCACGCCCGCTAGCGAACCGCCAGCGTCCGGGCGCGGCACCCCGGCTGCTAGACTGAATCATCACCACCGGCCCGTCCCCGGGCACGGGCACACCTCCCGACTCCGACACAGGAAGGCGCTCGCGTCCGGCCGCGGCCGGATCCTTCATTGGCGCGTCAACAGGAGGTGTTCCCTATGCAGAACAAGACGCTGGGACCGTTGCAGGTTCCTGAAATCGGGCTCGGGTGCATGGGCATGTCCGAGTTCTACGGCAAGGGCGACGACAAGGAGTCCGTTGCCACCATCCATCGCGCCATCGAGCTGGGCGCGACCTTCCTCGACACCGCGGACATGTACGGCGTGGGCCGCAACGAGCAATTGGTCGGCCGTGCGATCGCCGACCGGCGCGACCGGGTCGTGCTGGCGACCAAGTTCGGAAACGTCCGCGGCGACGACGGCGCCTTCCTCGGCGTCGACGGCCGGCCCGACTACGTGCGCAAGTGCTGCGAGGCGAGCCTGAAGCGGCTCGGCGTGGACACGATCGACCTCTACTACCAGCACCGCGTCGACCCCGACACTCCCATCGAGGAGACCGTCGGGGCGATGGCCGAACTCGTGCAGGAAGGCAAGGTCCGCCACCTGGGTCTGTCCGAGGCGGCCCCCGCCACGCTCCGCCGCGCCCACAAGGTGCACCCGATCGCGGCACTGCAGACCGAATACTCGTTGTGGAGCCGCGACCCGGAAGGCGAGATCCTCGATACCTGCCGCGAACTGGGCGTCGGCTTCGTCGCCTACAGCCCGCTGGGCCGCGGCATGCTCGCGGGCCGGTTCCACAAGCCCGGGGACTTCCCCGAGGGCGACTTCCGCCGTCACCACCCCCGTTTCCAGGGCGAGAATTTCCAGCGCAACCTGGACCTCGTGGCGGAGGTCGAAAAGCTCGCCGGGGAGAAGGGCTGCACGCCCGCGCAACTCGCGCTCGCCTGGGTGTGCGCGCAAGGTCGCGACATCGTGCCGATCCCGGGCACCAAACGCGTGCGCTACCTGGAAGAGAACGTCGCCGCACTCGACGTCCGATTGAGCGACGCGGACATGCAGCGCCTCGACGGCGCCTTCCCGCCGGGCGCCGCCGCCGGCCAGCGCTATTCCGAACGCGGCATGCAGGCGGTCAACCTGTAATCGGGACGATCGCGGCCGGGAGCCCGCGGGGCGGCAGCCTCCCGGCCGCGCTTCCTCACTGCAAGGGCAGCGCCAGCCGCGCGTACACCTGCTTCGCCCCCGCGGCGGCGATTCCGTGGGCGACGCCAAGGCGAAGCGGGAGATTGAAGTTGTAGATCCGGGTCAGGTCGAGCACCGACTCCGCCCCGGCGCTCTCGTAGCAACGCGGCTGACTACCCGCCGCCCGTCCATCCCGCACCGGCCCTGTCAGAGCCCCTCGGGACGCACCGTCTCGTAGTCGGCGATCCGGGCGCGAAGCGTGTCCGGGACGACGGCGGGCTTCTGCGCGCCGAAGGCGAACCAGACGAGCACGGTGTCGGCGGTCGCGACGACCTCCGAGTTGGCGGCGTTGCACACGACCTGTTGCAGGCCGAAGCTCGTGCGTCCCACGCGGCTGGTGCGGGTGAAGACGTCGATCTCGCCGGGCCAGCGGAGCTGGCGGCGGAACGCGCAGCGGATGTCCGCGAGGATGATGTTCTCGCCCTCGGACGTGACCTCGCCCCGGATCACGGCCATCGCGTACTCGACGCGCGCGCTTTCCAGGTAGCGGAAGAACTGCACGTTGTTGACGTGGCGGAAGGCGTCCATGTCGCCCCAGCGGATAGGCTCGTGATGGCGGTGGACGAAGTCGTCGGTCGCGGGGATGTCGCTCACGGTCCGTTCCGGAATGTGATTGCCCGCATGGTACCGCGCGGACGAAGCGTCACGCTTCAGGTCAGGTCGACGGGGTCCACGTCGAGCGCGACGCGTACGCGGCGCGCGGCGGGCAGTTCGAGCGCGCGCGGATAGGCCTGAGTGAGTACGCGCTGCAGCGTGCCGCGCTCGGACGCCTCCAGCAGCAACTGGTACCGGTAACGCCCGGCGCGGCGCAGCATGGGCGCGGGAGCCGGGCCGAGGCAACGCACGCCCGGTACGCCCGCGAAGACCTGCGCGGCCGCGTCCAGGAACTGGCGCGGCGGCGCCTCGTGCGTGGCCTCCGCACGTACCAGCGCCTGCGCGCCGAACGGCGGCAGCTCGGCCGCCTCCCGTTCCGCGAGTGCGCTGTCCGCGAAGCCGGCGTAGCCGCTGCGCAGCAGCTCCGCGAGCAAAGGGTGGTCGGGGTGACGCGTCTGGATCAGCACCTCGCCGCCCCGCTCGCCGCGGCCGGCGCGCCCCGCGACCTGGACGATGAGTTGCGCCATGCGTTCCGGCGCGCGAAAGTCCACGCCGTAAAGCCCCTGGTCCGCGTCGACGATCGCCGCGAGCGTGAGCGCCTTGAAGTCGTGCCCCTTGGCGAGCATCTGGGTGCCGACTAGGATCCGGGCAGCGCCGCTCGCCGCCTGTTCCATCAACTCCGACAGGCGGCCGCGGCGGCGGGTGGAATCGCGGTCGACCCGGACCATGGGCACGCCCGGGAAGTGCTCGGCGAGCACGGCCTCGAGTCGTTCGGTGCCCTTGCCGAGTCCGATCAGGTCGCCCGCGCCGCAGGCGGGGCAGGTCTCCGGCACGGGCCGCTCGGCGCCGCAGTGGTGGCACACGAGGCGGTCGCGTCCGCGGTGATAGGTCATGCGCGCGCTGCAACGCCGGCACTCGACGGGGTCGCCGCAGGCGTGGCAGAGCATGACCGGCGCGAAACCGCGCCGGTTGAGAAAGAAAAGCACCTGGCCGCCGGCGTCGAGGTGCTCGCGCGCCGTGGCGATGAGCCGGTTGGACAACCCGGCGTCGAGCCGCTGGCCGCGCACGTCGGCGAGGCGCAGGCGCGGCAGCGACGCCCCGCCCGCGCGCGCCGGAAGCGAGAGACGCCGATAGCGCCCGCTGCGAACGTTGGCCAGGGACTCCAGCGACGGCGTGGCGCTGCCGAGCACCACGGGCACGCCCGCGGCGTGGGCGCGGTACACGGCCAGGTCGCGGCCGTGGTAGCGGAAGCCGTCCTGCTGCTTGAGCGAGGTGTCGTGCTCCTCGTCCACCACGATCAGCCCGGGCGCCGCGAGCGGCAGGAAGACCGCCGAGCGCGTCCCGACGATGACGCCGGCGGTGCCGGATCGCGCCGCGAGCCAGCTCGACAGGCGCTCGCCGTCCGGCATGCCGGAGTGGTAGGCGGCGACCGGCACGCCAAGCGCCGCTTCGAAGCGCCGGATCAGCTGGGGCGTGAGCGCGATCTCCGGCACGATCACCAGCGCCTGGCGGCCGCGCGCCATGACCTCGCGGATCGCGGCGAGGTATACCTCCGTCTTGCCGCTGCCGGTAACGCCCTCGAGCAGCAGCGCCGCGTAGCCGTCGAGGGCGCCGACCACCGCGGAAGCGGCCTGCGACTGTGCCTCGTTCATCCGCACCGGCGCACTCGCGGCCGGCACGGTCCGCTCCGGCGCCGGTTCCACCACGCCGCGGGCGGCAAGCCGGCGCACGCGCACCCGGTCCGCGGGATCGAGGTCCTCCAGCATGAGGCCCGCCTCGCCGGCATCCTCCAGTTGCTGGATCAGCCGCGCCTGCCCGGCGGTGCGCACGGCGGCGCCGGCGTCGGCGAGCCGGAAGCGCTTCGCCGCCGGGGGCCGGGCGGGGCGCCCGCGGCGCAGCGGTCCGGGGAGAATCGAGGCGAGCGCTTCGCCGGCCGGGTAGTGGTAGTACCGGGCGGCGAACGCGACGAGATCGAGCAGCGGCGTCGGCACGAGCGGTTGCGCGTCGAGCACTTCGGCAACCGGCCGCAGCCGCTGCGGCGAGAGCCGCGAGCGCGCGGCCCCGCCGACCACCACGCCCACCGCCTTGCGGCGGCCGAGCGGGACCCGCACGCGCGCGCCCACCGCCGGCGGTTCGCCGCCGGCCGGCGGCAGGTAGTCAAGCGGTTCCGCGAACGGTGCCGGGACGGCGACCTTGAGATAGCGGAAGGCGTTCGTCAGAGGACCCTCGCCCTCAACCGAGGAGTTCCTTGGCCGACTGGATGAGCTGCGCGGCGACATCCTGGGCATCGCCGTAGAGCATGCGGGTGTTGTCGCGGAAGAAGAGTTCATTCTCCACGCCGGCGAAGCCGCGACCCTTGCCCCGCTTCACCACGATGCAGTTATCGGCCTTGTCGGCGTTGAGGATCGGCATGCCGTAGATCGGGCTGGACTTGTTCGTCCGCGCCGCGGGGTTCACCACGTCGTTGGCGCCGATCACCAGCGCCACGTCGGCCGTGGCGAACTCTTCGTTGATTTCCTCGAGGTCGTGGATGAGGTCGTAGGGCACGCCCGCCTCGGCGAGCAGCACGTTCATGTGCCCCGGCATGCGGCCCGCCACCGGATGGATGGCAAAGCTCACCTTGACGCCGTGATCGCGCAGGAGTTTCACGAACTCCCAGACCTTGTGCTGCGCCTGCGCGACGGCCATGCCGTAACCGGGCACGATGATGACGTGGTTCGCGTAGCCCATCATCGCCGCCGCGTCGCCCGCGTCGATCGGCTTGAGGCTGCCCTCGACCTCGCCGGCGACTTCCGTTTCGCCGAAGCCGGCGAAGAGCACGTTGGCAAGGGAGCGGTTCATCGCTTTCGCCATCAACCACGTCAGCAGCGAGCCCGAGGCGCCCACGATCATGCCCGCGATGATCATGGCGGGGTTGCCGAGCACGTAACCCTCGAATGCCACGGCGAGGCCCGTCATCGCGTTGTACAGCGAGATCAGCACCGGCATGTCGGCACCGCCCACGGGTACGGTCGCGGCGATGCCGAGCACGAGCGCGACCAGGAAGAAGATGAACAGCACACCGCCGTTGCCGGGGTAGATGATGGCGAGGGCGGCGAACAACGCGGCGGCCGCGAGCACGCCGGCGTTGAAGAAGTTCTGCCCGCGGAATCGCAGCGCCGAGAACCAGCCCTGGAGCTTGGTGAAGGCGACCACGCTGCCCGAGAACGACACCGCGCCGATGAGCGCACCGACCACGGCCAGGACGATGGCGCCGGCGCCCGGCTCGCCGCCGTAGATCAGTTCCTTGGCGGCGATGGCCGCGGCGGCGCCGCCGCCCATGCCGTTGTACAGCGCCACCATCTGCGGCATCGCCGTCATCTGCACGCGCCGGCCCGAAATCCAGGCGACCACGCCGCCCGCGCCGAGCGCGATGAATATGAGGATCAGGTTCGTCGCCCCGCCCACGCCGGGCAGGAAGAACGTGACGACGACGGCGAGCAGCATGCCGGCGCCGGCGGCGTAGAAACCCTTCCGCGCGGTGCGCGGCGAGCTCATGCGCTTGAGACCGACGATGAACAGGACGGCGGCGATGAAGTAGGCCGCCTGGATCAGCCAGTGCACGAGGGTCATTTGTTCTGGTCTCTCGAGGTCTTGAACATGGCGAGCATGCGCTCGGTGGTCACCCAGCCGCCGACGGCATTGGCGACCGCCAGGATCACCGCGATGAAGCCGATGGTGCGTCCGAGCGGCGTGGTCGCCGTGCCGAGCGAGATCATCGCGCCGACGAGCACCACGCCGTGGATGAAGTTCGATCCGGACATCAGCGGCGTGTGCAGAATGCTCGGCACGCGCGAGATCACCTCGTAGCCCGTGAAGGCCGCGAGCATGAAGATGTACAGCGCGACGAAGCCGTAGGTCATGACGCCTCCTCCTCGTCCGATTCGTTCCCGGCGGGGGGTTCGGGCAATTCGCCGGCGACGATCGCAGCCCGGTAGACCTCGTCGTCGCCGGGGATCGCGACGGCGCCGTCGTCCCCCAGCCACGGCGCAATGAAGTTGTAGCAGTTGCGCGCGTACATCTCGCTCGCGTGCGCGGCCACCGCGGCCGGCGGATTCGTGGGGCCGAGAACGAGTACGCCCTGGTGCTCGACGCGTTCGTCGGGCTGCGTCACTTCGCAGTTGCCGCCGCCGGCAGCCCCGAGATCGACGATGACCGAACCGGGCGCCATGCCTTCCACCATCGCCTTGCTCACGATGCGCGGCGCACGCTTGCCCGGCACGGCCGCGGTGGTGATGACCACGTTCGATTGCGCGATGCGCCGGGCGAGGACGTCGGCCTGCTGCTGTTTTTCCTCGTCGCTCAGCTCGCGCGCATACCCGCCCTCGCCCTCGGCCGACACGCCGGTGTCGACAAACTTCGCGCCGACCGATTCCACTTCCTGGCGCGCGGCGGCGCGCACGTCGTAGGCCTCGACGACCGCGCCGAGGCGCCGCGCGGTGGCGATGGCCTGCAGCCCGGCCACGCCGGCGCCGACCACCAGCACCCGCGCGGGCCGGATCGTTCCGGCGGCGGTGGTGAGCATGGGAAAGAAGCGCGGCAACTCCACCGCGGCGAGCAACACGCACCGGTACCCGGCCGCGGCGGCCTGCGAGGAGAGCGCGTCCATCGACTGCGCGCGCGAGATGCGCGGGAGTTTTTCCAGGGCGAACGCGCGTGCGCCCGACTGTGCGTAGGCGTCGCGCGGGAAGTCGTCCGCGTCGGGCGCAAGCAGGCCCACGACCGCCGCGTCCCGGCTCAGTTTCGCCACGGTGTCGGGGCCCGGGCCGCGCACGCAGGCGACGACCTGTGCCTCACCCCAGGCCGGGGTGTCGACGACCTCGGCGCCGGCCTCCGTATAGGCGGCATCGGGAAAGCCTGCGGCGGTACCCGCCCCGGCCTCGACCACCACGCGGACGCCCGTGTCGGCATAGCGTTTCACGAGGGCCGGGACCAGGGCCACGCGCCGCTCGCCCTCGAGGCGTTCCCGCGGCACGAAAAGGGTCGCTCCCATTCGTTGATTCCGTGATTCTTGTCTGCCCGGCATCGTACCAGCCCGTTTCTGCACGCGGAACCGGCAACGCCACAGTTCCCGGACAGCCGGAGGGTCCGGTTACAAACCCTTGTCTTTTCTTGACTTTGTAATAAACCCCCGGCAAAGTTGATGCGGGCTTGGCCGGCTCACGAACATGGATCTAAGCCAACAGGTCTTGCGGACGGACGCGGCGGGGCTGCCGCTGGAATGGATCGGCTATCAGGACGCCGTACGCCTGTTCACGCTCGACCAGATCGCCTACACGCTGGGCAGCACGCTGTTCCAGCTCCACGGCGGCACCAATGCCGTCACGGGCCGGCGCACGCTTCTCGATATCCCCTCGATCATGGCCACCTACGGCAAAAGCGTCGCCGCCCAGCGGCTCGCGCACGGTTACATCCCGCCGGTGTCCAACGCGGCACTGTTCAAACGCGACGCTTACCTGTGCCTGTACTGCGGCAAGACGTTTGCCGCCCGGCACCTGTCGCGCGATCACGTCACGCCGATCAGCCAGGGCGGGACCGACGAATGGCGCAACCTGGCGACCGCATGCCGGCGCTGCAACAACCACAAGGCCGGATTCACGCCCGAGGAAGCCGGGATGCAGCTCATCGCGATCCCGTTCACGCCGAGCTACGCGGAATACATCTACCTCAAGGGACGGCGCATCCTGGCGGACCAGATGGAATTCCTGAAGGCGCACTTTCCGCGCACCAGCCCGCTGCTCGAGCGCATGTCCGCCCAACCGGCTTGAGCCCGGGCACGGACGTCGGGCCGGCGCTGGAAGCCGCCGCCCGGGCCCTCGCGGTCGATGCATCCGACGCCGCACCGGCGGGCGGTTCCGCCTTTCGCCTCGGACGGGGCGCCGATGGCGCCTTCGTGAAGTTCGCCCCATCGGCAAACGCCGACCCGCTGCGCGCGGAGGCCGATGGTCTGGCGGCGCTCGCCGGCGCGCTGCGGGTACCACGCGTCCTGGGTCGGGGCGAGGCGGGCGGCATGGCCTGGCTGGCACTGGAATGGCTGGACCTGCGCAGCCCCGACACCGCGACGGCCGCGGCATTCGGCCGCGCACTCGCCTCCGGCCACCGCCGCAGTGCCCGCGCCTTCGGGTGGGAACACGACAACTGGATCGGTGCCTCGCCCCAGCGCAACGGCTGGGTCGAAGACTGGGCCCGGTTCTTCGCCGAGCGCCGGCTGCGACCGCAACTCGAGCGGGCCGGCCCGGCGCTGTCCGGCCCCGGGGAGCGGTTGCTCGAACGGATCCCCGCGTTGCTCGCCGGTCACCGACCGCCGCCGGCCCTCGTTCACGGCGACCTGTGGGCCGGCAACTGGGGCGCGCTCGGCGACGGCAGCCCGGTCACCTTCGATCCGGCGGTCCACTACGCCGACCGCGAGTGCGACCTGGCAATGACGGAGCTCTTCGGCGGGTTCCCGCCGGCCTTTTACGACGCCTACCGCGAAGCCTGGCCGCTGCCGCCGGGCTCTCGGGCGCGCCGCGACCTTTACCAGCTCTACCATGTGCTCAACCACTACAACCTGTTCGGCGGCGGCTACGGGCAGCACGCGCTGTCGCTGATCCGGGGCTTGCTCGAGCGCGCCCGGGGCTGACGATCCGGCCCCGGGAAAAGGGGATTGAAACGTACCCAACGGTCGTTTGCCCCACCCCGGGACCGGGGGTATAGTCGAGCCGTGGAAACGCGCGACCGCATCCTGGACGTGGCCGAGCGCCTGTTCGCCGAGCAGGGTCTCGGTCAGACGTCGCTGCGCGCGATCACGGCTGCGGCGGGGGTCAACCTGGCCTCGGTGCACTACCACTTCGGCTCCAAGGAAGCGCTGGTCCACGCCATCTTCGAGCGCCGGCTGAAGCCGATGAACGAGGAGCGGCTGCGGCGCCTCGACCGGTTGCGCGAGACCCGCGGCGAAGACATTCCCCTGGAGGCGCTGATCGAGGCCTTCATCGGGCCGCCGCTGGAGTTGTCGCGCGACCACGAGCACGGCGGCGAATACTTCATCCGCTTGCTCGGCCGCACCTACACCGAGCCGACCGAGACGCTCCAGGAACACGTGCGCAGCCTCTACGAGTCGGTTTCCGAGCAGTTCCGCGCCGCGTTCCGCACCATCCTGCCGGATTTGCCCCGCGAGGATCTGTACTGGCGCCTCCACTTCATGGTGGGCACGCTCGCCTATTGCATGAGCGGGCCCGGGACCATGCGCCTGATCGCCAGCTCGCACATCGACGACGCGCAAGACACCGCCACGCTGGTCCGGCGCCTGGCCCAGTTCCTGCAGGGCGGCCTGCGTGCGGCGCCGCTATCCGGGGACGACACCGACGACCGGGCAGGCGCGGCCGCCTGAGGTCACGCGCCGGGGGGTCACCATGAGCGAACGAGCGACGGCGGACGACCAGGGCAGGCCCCTGCGCGCCCTGGTTCCCCTGGCGGCGGGCTTCGAGGAGACCGAGGGGGTCACGATCGTGGATCTGCTGCGCCGCGCCGGCATGCGCGTGGTGGCGGCCGGACTCACCGCGGGATCGGTCAGCGGTTCGCGCGGCATCGCGGTGGTTCCCGACGCCACGCTGCGCGGCGTGGCGGACCAGCCGTTCGACATCATCGCCCTGCCCGGGGGACGCCCCGGCGCCGACAACCTCGCCGCCGACGAGCGCCTGCTCGACCTGCTGCGCGACGCCTCGAAGCGCGGCGTGCTGATCGGCGCGGTGTGCGCCGGGCCGCGCGTGCTCGCCAGGGCGGGCCTGCTCGAGGGGCGCCGCGTCACCAGCTTCCCGGGGGCGCTCGACGACTTCCGGCCGTGGGACTGGACCTACAGCGAGGAGCCCGTCGTGGTGGACGGGCGGCTCGTCACCTCGCGGGGCCCGGGTACCGCAATGGACTTCACCCTCACCCTCATCGAGGAAAGCGCCGGGCGCCGCAAGCGCCGCAGCGTGGAAGCGCGGCTGATCCGCCACTGACCCGCCGCGGGCTCCGTCGTGGCATGCTGGCGGCCCCGGACCCGCCCCAGCCGCACCCATGAACGACTCGAGCGATGCGCTGTACCTCGGCCTGATCTCCGGCACGAGCATGGACGGCGTCGACGCGGCGCTGGTGCGCCGCCGCGGCGCGGGCGTGGAATTGCTGGCCGCGCGGAACACGCCCTATCCGTCGCGGCTGAACCACGAGCTGCTCAACGCCGCGTCGGGACAGGGTAGCTGCGAGACGCTGGGCGTGCTCGACGTAGCCGTGGGCGATGTTTTCGCGCACGCGGCCGCAAGCGTACTCGAGGCGGCGGGCGTCGACGCGGGGACGGTCACGGCCATCGGCAGCCACGGCCAGACGCTGCTCCACCGGCCCGAGCGCGGGTTCAGCCTGCAGATCGGCGACCCGGCCCGCATCGCCCTGGCCACCGGGATCACGACCGTCGCCGACTTCCGGCGCGCGGACCTCGCCGCGGGCGGAGAAGGCGCCCCGCTGGCGCCGGTCTTCCACCGCGCGGTCTTCGCCCAGGGCGACGAGACCCGCGCGGTGCTCAACCTCGGCGGCATCTCCAACCTCACCCTCCTGCAGCCGGGAGCACCGGTGCTCGCGTTCGACGTGGGGCCGGCCAATACCCTCAGCGACGCCCTCCTGCGGGATACGCGCGGGGAGGCGTTCGACCGGGACGGCGCGCTGGCGGCCGCCGGCCGCGTCGATCCCGCCCTCCTCGAGGCCCTGCTGGCGGACCCGTGGTTCGAGCGCCCCCCGCCCAAGAGCACGGGGCCGGAACTGTTCAACCTGGCGTGGGTGCGGCGCCGCGCCCCCGCGGACCTGCCCGGCAGCGCCGACCTGGCCGCGACGTTCGCCGAACTGCTGGCCGCCTCGGTGCAGCGCGCGCTGCAGGGACTCGGCACCGAGCCGGCGCGGCTCTACTGCTGCGGCGGCGGCGTTCACAACCCCGAACTGATGCGCCGGCTGGCCGCGGCGCTCCCCGGCACCACCGTGGCCACCACCGCCGACCTGGGCGTGGACCCGGACTGGGTGGAAGCGATGTGTTTCGCGTGGCTGGCCGGGGAGACGCTGGCGGGACGCCCGGGGAACCTGCCGAGCGTGACCGGCGCACGGCAGGCCGTGGTGCTGGGGAGCGTCCACCGCCCCTGACCCCCGCGCGGCATCGTGACCGCGGACGACGGCGGTCATGGAAGTGTCATCCGGGCGTCATAAAATCCCAACTATGGCGGACGATCTCCTCGACGACCCGGAACTCTACCTCGACCGCGAGGTAAGCCTGCTCGCGTTCAACCGCCGCGTGCTCGCCCAGGCGACCGACCCCGACGTCCCGCTGCTGGAGCGGCTGCGGTTCCTGACCATCACCGCGACCAACATGGACGAGTTCTTCGAGGTCCGCGTCGCGGGGCTCAAGCAACGCCTCTCGCTGGGGCTGCGCCCCCTTGGCCCCACCAACAAGCCGCCCGCCCGCATCCTGGAACGGGTGGGCGAGCGCGCGCACGCGCTCATCCGCGAGCAGTACCGGGTGCTCAACGACGACCTCATCCCCGCGCTGGAAGCCGCCCGGGTCCGGTTCCTGCGTCGCGGGACCTGGCCGCCGGCGGTCCGGGACTGGCTCGCGCATTACTTCGCCACCGAACTCGAGCCGGTGCTTTCCCCGATCGGGCTCGACCCGGCGCACCCATTCCCGCGCATCCTCAACAAGAGCCTGAACTTCCTGGTCACCCTGTCGGGTCGCGACGCCTTCGGCCGGGACGCGGCCTACGCGGTCGTACAGGCCCCCCGCGCGCTGCCGCGGCTCGTGCAATTGCCGCACGACCTCCCCGACGCCGGGCCGCACGACTTCGTCTTCCTGTCATCGATCATCCACGCGCACGTCGACTCGCTGTTCCCCGGCATGACGGTCTCGGGCTGCTACCAGTTCCGCGTGACCCGCGACAGCGAACTGTACTTCGACGAGGAAGAAGTCGACGACCTGCTCAAGGCGTTGCGGGTCGAACTCGGGACGCGCCGCTACGGCTCGGCGGTGCGGCTGGAAGTGACCGCCCAGTGTCCGGCAAAGCACGCGCGTTTCCTGCTGCGCCACTTCGAACTCGACGAAGCCGACCTGTACAGCGTCCCGGGCCCGGTCAACCTCGGCCGTCTGTCCGCGGTGGTCGACCTGGTCGACCGGCCCGAACTCAAGTGGCCGGCATTCACGCCCGCGGTGCCGCGGGACTTGCGCGAGGGCGCCGACTACTTCGCGGCGGTGCGCGCCGGTGACATCCTGCTCCACCATCCGTACGAATCCTTCGCGCCGCTGCTCGAGTTCCTGCGCCAGGCAGCGCGCGATCCGGGCGTGCTCGCGATCAAGCAGACGCTTTACCGCACGGGCCCGCGGTCACCCGTCGTGGATATCCTCGTCGAGGCGGCGAACGCCGGCAAGGAAGTGACCGTGGTGATCGAGTTGCGCGCGCGCTTCGACGAGGCGGAAAACATCGAACTCGCGGCGCGCCTGCAGGAAGCGGGGGCGCACGTTGTCTACGGCGTGGTGGGCCACAAGACGCACGCCAAGCTGCTGCTGATCGTGCGCCGCGAAAACGGTGAACTGCGCCGCTACGTGCACCTCGGCACGGGTAACTACCACCCCGACACGACGCGCCTGTATTGCGACTACGGGTTGCTGAGCGCCGACGCCGAACTGGGGCAGGACGTGCACAACCTGTTCATGGGACTCACGGGGCTCGGACACGTCAAGCGCATGAACAAGCTCGTCGAATCGCCGTTCACGCTGCGCGACGAGTTACTGCGGTTGATTGCGCGCGAGGCGGAGCACGCGCGCGCCGGCCGGCGCGCGCGCATCATTGTCAAGGCCAACGGCCTGACGGAGCCGGGCACAATCCGGGCGCTCTACGAAGCCGCCCGGGCGGGCGTCGACATCGCACTCATCGTGCGCGGGATGTGCTGCCTGCGGCCGGGCGTGCCCGGCGTCTCCGATCGCATCCGCGTGCGCTCGATCGTGGGCCGTTTTCTCGAACACAGCCGCGTCTACTATTTCTACAACGGCGGCGAGCCGTCGCTGTACCTGGCGAGCGCGGACCTGATGGAACGCAACCTCTTCCGGCGCGTGGAGGCGGCCTTCCCGGTCGAGTCCGACCGGCTGCGGAGACGCATCCTGAAGGAACTGGCGCTGTACCTGCGCGACAACCGCCAGGCGTGGCTGTTGGGTCCCGACGGTTCCTGGCGCGCGGCCCATCCCCGCGGGCGCAGCGTGCGCCGGGCTCAGGAGGAGTTGCTGCGGCGGCTCGCGGCCGAGCGCCCGGATATCAGCACACCGCCACCGAGTAGCCCGCCTTCGCCAGCCGCCCGCACTCGCGCTCCAGATCGGCCGCGGTCAGCGGGTGCGCGGCGAGCCACCCGGACGGGAAAACGAGCTCCAGGCGGCGCGAACCGGCGCGGGCCGTAACCGGCAGCCGTCCATCGCCGGCACGCGCGCGGTTCATGACCACGGCGAGGCGGAGCAGCATGGCCAGCTGACGGCTGGGCCGGCGCCAGGCCGGTGCCAGCGAGCGGAAGCTTCCGCGCGGGAAGCGCTTTCGATGCGCCAGCACGATGAGCGCCAGGCGCTCCTGTTCCTCGCGGCTGAACCCGGCCAACTCGGCATGCTGGAGCACGTAGGCGCCGTGGCGGTGGTAGCCCGGATGGGCGATCGCGAGCCCGACCTCGTGCAGACGCGCCGCCCAGTCCAACAGCTTGGCGTGTTCCGGCGAGGCCTTGATCCAGGTGCCGGCGAGCGACTCGTAGAGGCGGTGCGCGGTTGCGGCGACCCGCTCGCCCTGCGAGCGGTCCGTCCCCAGGCGCGCCGCCAGATGCGCGACGCTGGCCTGCCGCACGTCGTGGTCCGACAGCCGCCCCACCAGGTCCAGCAACAGGCCCTCGCGCAAGGCGCCGCTCGCGACCCGCATGCGCTCGATGCCTAGCAGTTCGAAGATCGCGGAGAGGATGACGAACCCGCCCGGGAAGATCGCGCGGCGTTCGGGCGAGATCCCCGGCAGGTCGAGCTTGTCCAGCCGGGGCGCCGCGGCCAGGCGCTCGCCGACCGCGCGTAGCGTCGCGGGCGTCACCTCGCCCTCCGGCATCCCCAGACGCGCCCCCGCCGAGGCGATCGCGCGGATACTGCCGGAGGCACCGACGGCCTGCTCCCAGGCGTGCGGCGTCAGCGTGCCGGGCACGGGCTCGAGCTTGTGCAGCGCCTCCGCGCGGGCGGCGGCGAGCGGCTTCGCCCCCAGATCGCCGTCCGGGAAATACCGTTCCGTGAGCGACACGCAGCCGACGGCGATGCTGGCCAGCGCATCCGGCTGACCCCCGCCGCCGACGATGAATTCCGTGCTGCCGCCGCCGATGTCCGCGACCAGACGGGGACCGGGAGCCGGGGGCAGGCTGTGCGCCACGCCCTGATAGATCAGCCGTGCCTCCTCCGCCCCGGAGATCACGTGAATGGGATGGCCCAGTTCGGCTTCCGCGCGGGTCAGGAAGCCGTGGGCGTTTCGCGCCTTGCGCAGGGCATTGGTACCGACGGCTCGGACCTGGCGCGCATGCAGGCTGGCGAGGCGCTCCCCGAAACGCCGCAGGCACCCCAGGGCGCGCTCCTCCGCCGCCGCGTCGAGCCGCTCGCCCCGGCCCAGGCCGGCGCCGAGCTGCACCATCTCGCGCAACCGGTCGAGCACGCGCAGCCCGTCCGGCTGGTACTCGGCGATGATCATGTGAAAACTGTTGGAGCCGAGGTCGACGGCCGCGACCGACTCGCCCGGGGCGATCGGGCCGCCGGGTGTTACCGCGTCATTCACCACCGAGGTCGCAGAGCGCCCGGAAGGGATACAGGGCGAAAAGGCCGGCCGTGCCAGGCCGCGCCAGCTCCGTAAGACAGGCGGTGCCCTTGTCGAACTCCACGCGCACGAGCGCGTCGCCGCCGAGCAGCCAGCCCACGAAGGCGGACAGGTCCGGTTCGTGGCCCACGACCGCGAGCGGCTGAAGACGCGAGCTGGCCAGCTCGCGGGCGAGTTCGACGCGGTCGAACCCGGGCGCCAGCGCGGGCGTCGCGACGGGCGCTTCGACCTCCATCGCCTGCGCCAGCAATTCCGCGGTCTCGCGGGCCCGGGCCAGCGGGCTGGTATAGATGCGGGCCGGCTGCGGTACGACGCGCGCCAGCACTTCGCAGGCGGTATGCGTCAGACGCCGGCCGACCGGTGTCAGGCGGCGGGCGGCGTCGTCATGGTGCGAGTCGGGCGCCTCCGCGGGCCCGTGCCGCATGACCAGCAGTTGGGGGCCGGTCGGGGGCATCAGTCCGGGCGATAGCCGGGTGCGGGGCGCTCCGGGTCGTCACCGATAGCGGCGCACGGTAGAGGAATCCTGTTCGGGGCCGGCGCCCGGCTTGCTGAGACTGCCGCCATCGCTCGCCCCCGGAGGCCGTCCGGGCGCCGCTCAGGCGGAGAAGGAGGAGCCGCAGCCGCAGGTCGTCACGGCGTTGGGATTGCGGATGATGAAGCGCTCTCCCTCCAGATCCTCCGCGTAGTCGATTTCGGCGCCCTCCAGGTAGGGAAGGCTCAGCGGATCCACCAGCAGGGTGACGCCGTGCTGTTCCAGGCGGTGGTCGTCGTCGCCCGGTTGTTCCTCGAACCCGAACCCGTACTGGAAGCCGGAACAGCCACCGCCGGAGATGTATACGCGCAGGCTGAGCGAGTGGTTGCCCTCTTCCTCGAGCAGCGTGCGGATACGCCCGGCCGCCGCGGCGGTCAGCGTCAGTTCGGGTGCGGCTTCTGCAACTTCATTCATACCTATGAACCTACCACCGGCGTCAAACGCGTTCAATCCCCGGCGGCGGCGCCGCGGGGTTCGGCGGCGGTGTCGGCGTCGGCATCGGAGGCGTCCGCGCCGCGGGAGCGATGCTCCAGGGCCAGCGGCTCGGAATGCGGTCGGTGCACCAGCTTGCCGTTGACCTGCGCCCCCGCGGCCATCTCCAGCACGTGGTAGAAGACGTTGCCGTCCACCCGCGCCTTCGCGCCGAGTATGAGCCGCCCGGTGGCATGGATGTCGCCCTCGACGGCGCCGTTCACCGACACCGTCGCCACCCGGACCTCGCCGGCGACGCTGCCGGCCTCGCTGATGTCCAGCTGCGAGTCGGCGTCGCGGCCATTGACGTTGCCCTCGACGCGGCCTTCCAGGTGCAGGCCGCCGGTGAATTCCACGTCGCCCGTTACCGTCGTGCCGCTGCCGAGCAGCGTCTCGATGGCCGCGCCTCGCGCGTTGGCCTTTCGCATGGCTTTCGTCCTCCTGCACTCAACCCCGGAACGCCGGCCAGTTGTACCGGCCCTTGACCGTGCCGTCGCCCTTTATATCCACGTTCACCTTGACGCTGCGGGGCTTGAAGCCCGCCGGCAGGTCCAGCGTTCCGGCGAGGTTTGTGAAATAGCGTAACCGAAACTTCAGCGGGTCGTCCGCGGACGGCGACACCCGCCGCAGCGGCAAAGCGACCGTCTTGCCGCCACGCTCGCCCGTCACCGTAACCCCGCAGGTGCCGGACAGGGCGGGCGAGGATTTGCCGTCGGCCCGGACCAGCACGATCTGGAAGCGGTACTCGTGCCGGCGTCCCGTCGGGAGCACCTGCAGACCGCCGATCCGGATGCTTGCGCTGCCGTTGCCGGCCGTAAGGATGCCGCGATAGAAATCCAGGTTCCGGCGCAGCTCCGCAAGCCGCGTCTGCTGCTGCGAGAGCGTGTTCTTCAGCGCCCCCGCGCTCTGGTGCGACAACGACAGCGCGTGCTCCAGGAACGAGACGCGCAGGCGTAGTTTCTCGTTCTCGGCCGAGGTCTGCGAGAGCGCGTGGTCCACGTGCGCGATCTTCGCCTCGCTCCGGAAGCGCAGGAAGCCCGCACGCCGCTCGCCGATGAGATACACGGCGACGAGGGCCATCAAAACCACCCCGGCGGCAAGCAGCAGGTAGAGGCGATGGGGCCGCTCGCGGCGAACGACGAGGCGATGTTTCTTGCGCACTGAATCCGGCCGCACGGCCAAGCCAACCTCATCTTACCCGACGCATTCGACAACCGTCGGCGCGCGGGGTTCATGCCGCGCGGGACCCTAGTAAACTGCGCCGGTCTGTTGGCGGAAGCGACGATGCTCTGGATCAAGGCCTTTCACGTGATCTTCATGGTGACCTGGTTCGCCGGCCTGTTCTATCTCCCGCGCTTGTTCATCTACCACCGCGCGGAGGCCGACGCGGCCGCGGCGGAACGCTTCACGGTGATGGAGCGGCGCCTGTACGCCATCATGACGATCGGCATGGCGCTGACAGTGGGCTTCGGGATCTGGCTCGTGGCGGGCTGGTTCTGGCCCCTGCCGGGCTGGCTGGAGGCCAAGCTGGTCCTGGTGGCGGGCCTGCTCGGCTATCACTTCTACTGCCGCCGGCTGATCACCCGCTTCGCGCGCGGTGAGCGGCCGCATTCGGACCGGTTCCTGCGCTGGTTCAACGAGGTCCCCGGCCTTTTCCTGATCGCGATCGTGATCCTCGCCGTGGTCCGCCCCGCCTGACGCGGTAGGGGCTGCGCGGCGCGCGCCAGCGCGGCTTCTTGCCGTTCCGGGAGTCGCGTTCGCCCCGCGGCCGCGGGGGCGGGCCGTCCGGGAAGGCGAGCGGCGCCAGTTCGGTCAACGCCCGCTCGTAGACCCCGCGCTTGAAGAAGATGACGTCGGACAACGGATGCCACCACGACACCCAGCGCCAGCGGTCGAACTCCGGGTGATCGACGGCGTCGAGGCACACCGCCTCGTCGGGCCCCTCCAGGCGCAGCAGGAACCAGACCTGCTTCTGCCCCACGCAGCGGGGCGTCTGCCGGCGCCGCTGGTAACGGGGGGGCAATCGATAGCGCAGCCAGCCCTCGGTGCGGCCGACGAGCGTTACATGGGATTGCGCCAGCCCCAGTTCCTCGTGCAGTTCCCGGAACAGGGCTTCTTCGGCGGTCTCGCCGACGTCGATGCCGCCCTGCGGGAATTGCCAGCCGCGGTTCTTCAGGCAACGCGCCCAGAGCACGTCTCCACCCTCGCGGCAAACGATCATCCCGACGTTGGCGCGGAAGCCGTCGACGTCGATGGCTTCGGCTATGCGTTCCATGGGCGCGTTAAGCTCGCGCTCGATTGTTTGGCAGTATACATAGGAAGCGTTGCCGCGCGGCGCCATGCCGGCGCCTGCCGGCGAAGGAGCCACGCAAGCATGTCCGCGTTCACGACCGGCCGCCTCCCCGTCCCGGGACCGGCCGCCGACACTCCTTGAGCACCGGCCCGGCGGTCCCCGCCGCCCGCCCGCGCGTGTTGCTGCTCGGCCTCCTGGCGGCCGCCGGCGCCGCCGCGCTCGCGGCTTCGCTCTTCGCGGGCAGCGTCGGGCTCGCGCCCGGTGCCGTAGTGGCGGCGTTCACCGGCCACGGCACACCCCTGGCGCGCTCGCTCGTCCTCGGCCTGCGGTTGCCGCGCGCACTGGCCGCCTTCGCCACCGGCGGCCTGCTCGGGCTCGCCGGCGCCCTGATGCAGGTGTTGCTGCGCAACCCGCTCGCCGATCCCTACGTGCTCGGGGTGTCGGGCGGGGCGGCCGCGGGGGCGCTGCTCGCGCTGCTGGCCGGCCTGGGCACGGCGGCGGCGACCGGGACGGCCTTCGCGGGTGCCCTGGCCAGCACGCTGGTGGTGTTCGTGCTCGCACACGGGCGCGGCAGCTGGGCACCGACGCGGCTGCTGCTCACCGGCATCGTGACCGCGGCCGGCTGGGGCGCCGTGGTGAGTCTCCTGCTCACGCTGAGTCCCGACACGACGCTGCGCAGCATGCTGTTCTGGATGATGGGCGACCTGGCCTATCGTGCGGCGTGGCACGTGCCGATGGCGGTGCTGGGCGCTTCGCTGGTGCTGGCGCTGCCCTTCGCGCGCTCGCTCAACGTGCTCGCACGCGGGGACCTGCGTGCCCGCGCGCTCGGGGTGCCCGTCCGCACGCTGGGCATCGGCATTTACGTGGCGGCGTCGCTTCTCACGGCGGTCGCGGTCGTCGAGGCCGGCACCATCGGGTTCGTGGGGCTGATCGTCCCGCACATGGTGCGGCTGGCGGGCGGCTCCGACCATCGCCTGGTGCTGCCGGGGGCGGCACTGGCCGGGGGAACGCTGCTGACCGTCGCGGATCTCGCGGCGCGCACGGTGATCGCGCCGCGCTCGCTGCCCGTGGGCGTGGTGACCGCCGCCATCGGGGTGCCGCTGTTCCTGTACCTGCTGCTGCGCAGCAGCCAGACGCCGTGACGGCGCTGCTCGCCTGCCGCGGACTGACCGTCGACCGGGGCGGGCGGCGTCTCGTGGAAGCGTTCGACTTCGCGCTGCGTGCCGGCGAGATCGCGGCGGTCATCGGCCCGAACGGGGTCGGGAAGTCGAGCCTGCTCGCCACGCTCGCCGGGCTGCTGCCCGCGACCTCGGGCGTGATCGAGCTGGAGGGGCGCGGGCTGGCCGCCCTGTCGCGGCGCGAAGTCGCGCAACGGCTCGGCTTCCTGCCCCAGGACACGGAGGACCCCTATCCGGCCACCGTGCTGGAAACGGCGCTCATCGGCCGGCACCCGCACATCGGCTTCTGGCGCTGGGAATCGGCGGCGGACGCGGCCAAGGCCCGCGCGGCGCTGCGCCGGGTGGGACTCGCCGCCGCGGCGAACCGCCCGGTGGCCACGCTGTCCGGCGGCGAACGCCGCCGCCTGGCGATCGCGACGCTGCTCACGCAGGCCCCGCGCGTGCACCTCCTGGACGAGCCGCTCGAGGCGCTCGACCTGGGCTATCAGGCGCGGCTGCTACGCCTGTTCCGCCGGCTGGCGCGCGCCACCGGCACTGCCGCGCTGATGAGCCTGCACGACCTCTCCCTGGCGGGGCGTTACGCCGACCGGGTCATCCTGCTCGACGGCCGGGGCGGCACGGAAACCGGCCCGCCGGGGCGGGTGCTGGAGCCGGCCCGGCTCGGCGCCATCTACGGTTGCCGTATCCGCCGCATCGAGGTGCCCGGCGAGCCGCCCCTGTTCCGCGCGGACTGAGCCGGGACGTTCAGCCCTTGCCGGAACGAAAGCGGTCGATGCTCTCGAGGATCTCCGACCGGGCCCGCTCGCGGCCGGCCCAGCCCTGGATTTCCACCCACTTGCCGGGCTCGAAGGCCTTGTACTGCGAGAAGAAGTGCTCGACCTGCTGCTGGAAGCCGCCGGGCAGCTCGGAGACGGAACCCGCCTCGCGCAGTCCCGGGTAGATGTCGGCCGACGGCACCGCGATCAGCTTGGCGTCGCCGCCCTTCTCGTCCGTCATCTCGAGGAGGTCGACCGGGCGGGCCCGGATCACGCAGCCGTGCACCAGCGGGAACGGCGTGACCACGAGGACGTCGAGCGGATCGCCGTCGTCGCACAGCGTGCAGGGAATCATCCCGTAGTTGGCCGGGTACACCATCGACGTGCTCAGGAAGCGGTCGACCGAGAGCAGCCCCGAGCCCTTGTCGAGTTCGTATTTCACCGGGGCGGCGTGTGCCGGGATCTCGATGACGACGTTGACTTCCTCCGGCGGCTCCGCGCCGGGTCCGAGCTTGTCCAGGTCCATGGGATCGATCCGTCGAAAACGGCGCGCATTTTAGCGTGAAGAGCCCCCGGGACCCACCCCCGGGGTTGGGCCCGCCTCCCGCGATTCGGGTAAACTCGAGCGGGTCGTCCGGATTGGGGGAGATATCGCGATGCGGCGCTTGCTGCCTGTCGTTGCCGTGGTGGCCGGGCTCGCGGGCCTCTGCGCTTGCTCCCGTCCGCAGCCCGCGCCGGCCGCGGACGTCGCTCCGGCCAGCGTCGCCGCCCCCGCGAGCGCCCCGGCAGGGGCCACGCTCGGCAACCCGAAGATCGCCCCGGTGCTCGCGGCCACCGCCCGCAAGGTGCGTTCCGCGCCGAACGCCAGCGCCGCGAGCGGCCTGTCCACACGATTCGTGCACGTGAACGCCCGCGGGGAGGTTCAGGTCTACATCCGCGTCACCCGGTTCGGCGCCGACGTGCGGGCCGAGCTGGAGAAGGCCGGCGCCCGGGTCGAGCAGGCCTCGAAACCGCTGGGCGTCTATCAGGCGTGGGCCTCGCCCGCCGCGCTGGAGCGCCTCGCCACGCTCGCCGCGGTGACCCGCATCACCCCACCGTCCTACGGTCTCCCCAAGGCCGGCGGCTGAATCCGATCCGCCCCGGTGCCTCGCCGGGGCGCATTGTCCCGAACGAGTGTCGTACCGATGAACTACAAGCAGCTTGCACTTCTTCCGGCGGTCGCGGCCGTCGCGCTCGCCTTGTCCGCTCCGCCTGCCGGCGCGGGCACCCTGGCCCCGCGTCTCGCGCGCCTGGCCGCATCCGGCCACGGACCGGCACGGGCCGTGCGTACCCCGTCGGCCGCGAGTGCCGCCCGCAAGGCGCCGTTCGCGCCGCGCCTCGACGCTGCCGGGCGGGTGCAGGTGTACCTTCGATACCAGCCCGGCGCCGGCCCCGACGCGGCCGCCCTCGCACAGGCAGGCGCGCGGCGCGTGCTCCGCAGCGCCGCTATGGGCGTGATCCAGGCCTGGGTGCCCGTTTCCGCCCTGCACCGGGTCGCGGCGCTCCCGGGCGTGCGCCACGTAGGCATACCCGCCTACGGCTATCCCAAGACGCTCGTCCGGACGGCTGCGCCCAGGGCGTCGAGCGTTTCCACCGGCCTGGACATCAACGGTCAGGCCCTCCTCGCCGAGAAGATTGACGCGGTCCAGCAGCTCGGCATCAAGGGCGCGGGCGAGAAGATCGGCGTCATTTCCAACGGTATCGACGGGCTTTCCGCCTCGCAGAGTGCGGGCTACCTGCCGTCGGGCTCCGGCGCGATCTTCGTCCCGAGCAGCCGGAGCGGTTCCGGGGCGGAAGGAACCGCGATGCTCGAGGAAATCCACGCCGCCGCCCCGGACGCCAGCCTCGGTTTCTGCGGCAACGGCCTGGGGATCACGACCGCCGAGTTCCTCGACTGCTACGACCAGTTCGCGACCTGGGGCGCGAGCGTCATCGTGGACGACCTCGGATTCCCGGACGCGTTCACGTTCGGCAACCCGGATGCGCAAAGCTTCCTCGACGGCATCACGACGTTCGCCCAGAACCATCCGGACATCAACCTCGTGACGGCGACGGGCAATGACCGGCAGGACTACTTCCAGGGCGGTTATTCGGCGAATACGAACCCGAACACCATCAGTCTCAAGCCGAGCTACACCGTGCCGCCGTCCACCGGGGGCACGCCCAACCGGACCTACCACTCCGCGCTGGACTTCGGCCAGGAGGCGGGCAGCAGCAGCGACACCGTGAACCAGGTGAAATTCGCCAGCGGCTGCGACAGCCAGTGCAAGCTACTCGCCATCCTGACGTGGAACGACCCGTCGGGCGGCCCCTACGACGACCTCGACCTGTTCCTGGTGAAGCAGGACGGCACGGTCGTGGCGTCAAGCACGTTCGACCAGACGAGCAACGCGAACAACCCGCCGGGCTCCGGGCAGTACACGCCGCCGGCGGAGGTTCTGACCCACACGTACAGCAGCAGCGACCCCGCGTTGTACCTGGCGGTGCTGTGCTACTCGTGCCCCAACGCGTCGAACCCGAACTTCCGCGTCAAGCTCTACGGCAATCTGAACGGCGGGGGCGCATTCCAGTACACGACGGACGGTTCCGTCGCCGGACATGCCGGCCTGGCCGCCGAATTTTCCGCCGGCGCCGCCAGGTCCTCGGCTGCCAACGGCAGCGCGGTGACCATGGAGACCTTCAGCGCGACCGGGCCTTATCTGTATGGAAGCTGGGACGCGGCCCTGCAGACCAATGCCAAACCCGACATCACCGGCGTCGACGGCGTGACGGTCAGCGGCGCCGGCGGTTTCAGCTCGCCCTTTTACGGCACCTCGGCGGCCGCCCCCAACGTGGCCGTCGTGGAAACGCTGATGCGCGGGCAATACCCCGGCGCCGCGGCGGATGCCAACGGCTGGAACAAGCTGGTGAGCGACAACGCCAGCGCGAGCATCGTGTCCAACTATTCGCAGAAGGCTTCGGGCGCGGGCCTCGTGGACGCACAGGCCACCGCCGCCGCGATCGACGGCACGCTCACCGCGAGCATCACCGCTCCGTCCGGCTCTCCGGTCCCGGTGCAACCCAGCACCGACGTCACGTTCACGGGCAATTGCAGCTACACGGGCCAGCAAACCCTGTCCTACCAATGGCAGTTCGGCGCCGGAACCGGGATCCCCAGTTCGACCAAGCTGAATCCGGATCCGGTCCAGTTTTCGACCGGCGGCATCTACACGGTCAAATTCACCTGCAGCGACCCGCTCCAGAGCACGTCCGCCACCAAGAAGGTCGCCGTGCAGGCAGCGGCAACCGCAAGCGACCAATCGCTGTCCGGCCAGCAGGACCAGAACCTCGACGGCCAGGTCACGGGAACCGGCATCGGCGGCGAAGCGGTCAGTTACGCGGTCACCAAGCAGCCGGCACACGGATCGTTGCAGCTGAAAGCCTCCGACGGAACGTTCGTCTATTCACCGGATTCCGGCTATAACGGTCAGGATTCCTTCCAGTTCGATATCGACAACGGTGTGCAAACGTCGAATGCCGGAACCGTGTCGATCACCGTGAAGAAGGCGCCATCGGGCGGCGGTGGCGGCGGCTTCGGCGGGCTCGGGCTGGCATTGCTGGCCCTCGCTGCGCTGGCGCTGCGGCGCCGGCGCTGAATCCGGGACGGGAACGAAAGCGTCAAGGCGGGCTCCGGCCCGCCTTTTCTTTTCCGGCTTCGGCGCGGATCAGACCGCGTGGCGGAGCGCGTCGGTCACCTCGTCCACGCCGATCCCGCGCAGGCAATTCAGGTGCCCGAGTGGGCACTCGCGCCGGAAGCAGGGACTGCACGGCAACGCGTGGTAAATGATGCGCGCCCGCGCCGAAGCCGGGGGCGTGTAGCGCGGACTCGAGGAACCATAGATCGCGACGAGCGGCGTACCCACCGCCGCGGCCACGTGCATGAGGCCCGAGTCGTTCGTCACGGCGGCGGACGCGGCGGCCAGCAAATCGAGCGCCTCCACGAGCATGGTCTCCCCGGCGAGGTTGCGCGCACCGGGCACGTGGCGCGCGATCTCGGCCCCCAGCTCCCGCTCCCCGCGAGAACCCAGAACCCACACGCTGCGGCCGCCACGCGCAAGGCGGCCCGCCAGCGCCGCCCAGGACTCCGCCGGCCAGCGCTTCGCCGGCCCGTACTCGGCGCCGGGACACAGCGCGACCGCATCCGCGTCGCCACTCAACCCGAGCCGCGAAAGCAGTGCATCGCGCGCGGCGGCGGGACTGCCGAGCACGGGCTCGGGAAGCGCATCCGGGAGCACGGCGCCGGGGGGGAAGGCCAGGGCGGCATAGCGCTCGACCAGACGCTCGTGCGCGGGCAACGGACGCCGCACGTCGTTGAGCAAACCGTAACGCATCTCGCCCAGGTAGCCCGTGCGTCGCGGCACGCGGGCGAGCCATGGGACGAGCGCGGCCTTGGCCGAGCGCGGCAGGACATAGGCGCGCGTGTAGCCGCGGTGCCGCAGGCGCCGGGCCAGCCGCCAGCGCGCCGCGAGCGCCAGCTCCCCGTGGCCGCCCGGAAGCTCGATCGCCTCCGCCACCTCGTTCATGCGCGCGGCGAGCGGCAAGGCCCAGGCCGGGGCCAGGACGTCCAGCGGTGCGTCGGGGGTCTGCTGCTTGAGAAGCTTGAAGAACGAGTCGGCCATCACGAGGTCGCCGACCCAGCTCGGGCCCGCGACCAGGATGCGTTCGCGGCCGTTCAACCGTCGAGCCAGTCCAGGTAGCTCGACACGCCTTGCTCGACGGGGCGGAACGCCACGTCGCAGCCGGCGGCGCGCAGCCGGGTGAGATCCGCTTCGGTGAAGTTCTGATAACGCCCGACGAGATCGTCCGGGAACGGGATGTATTCGATCTCGCCGCGGCCGTGATGCGCGATCACCGCGCGGGCCACGTCGTTGAAACTCTGGCTGCGCCCGGTGCCGACGTTGTAGACGCCGGAGCGCCCGGCGTGATCGAGGAACCAGAGGTTCACGGCCACGACGTCGTCCACGTAGACGAAATCGCGACGCTGTTCGCCATCGCCGTAGCCCTCCGTGCCGGCGAACAGGCGGCACACGCCGGCGTCGCCGACCTGGCGGTGGAAGTGCCAGGCGACGCTGGCCATGCGCCCCTTGTGCGCCTCGCGCGGGCCATAGACGTTGAAGTAGCGGAAGCCCGCCACGGGCGAGCGCACGGCCGGGAGCCGGCGGCGGACGTAGCGGTCGAAGAGCGTCTTGGAGTATCCGTAGAGGTTGATCGGACCCTCGTTCGCGGGGTCTTCCACGAACGTCTGGCCGGCGCCGTACACGGAGGCCGAGGAGGCGTAGAAAAACGGGATGCCGCGCGCCACCGCGTATTCGAACAACTCGCGCGAGTAGCGGTAGTTCACGTCCATCATGTAGCGCCCGTCCCACTCGGTGGTATCGGAACAGGCGCCCTGGTGGAAGATCGCCTCGATGCGCTCGCCGGCGTCGCCCGCCTGCACCGCGTCCAGGTAGCGCTCGTAGTGTTCGAAATCGCGGATCTGCGCCGAGGCGATGTTGGAGAACTTGCGCCCGTCGGTCAGGTCGTCCACGACGAGCACGTCGCCGACGCCGCGGTCGTTGAGCGCATGGACGAGGTTGGAGCCGACGAACCCCGCGCCGCCGGTGACGACGATCACGCGGCCTTCGCCCCGCCGTCCCCGTCTTCTCCGGCGAGGCGGAAATGCGTCCCGCAGTAGGGGCACATCGCCTCGTCGCCGGGTTCCTCCACCGGGATGTAGACCTGCGGATGAGAATTCCACAGGCTCATCTCCGGCAGCGGGCAGTGAACGGGCAGGTCGGAGCGCCGGACCGTTACCCGGGGCGTGTCGTTCGGCATGTGGGTGCGCTTCGGGTCGGGTCCCTCGTACATGGCTAGTCTCCCGTGTCGGAGCCGCGGCCCCGCTGCAGTGCATTCCAAAGGGAAATTATAACGAGGAGCCGCCGAACTGCTCCGACCAGAAGCCCCCGACCGTGTCACGCGCGTGCGCTTCGGCGCTCTCGTCGGGCTCCAGGCCGAGCACCCGGCGCGTGATCGCGGCGCGCAGGGTCGCGAGCGCCGCGCCGAGGCGCACCGCCTCCGGCATGCCGCACCGGCGGGCAAGGGTCTCGAGCTGCTGCCCCAGTCCGGTCGCGCGCACGACGGCCGGCTCACGGGCCGCGGCGTCCAGCAGCCAGCAGGCCGCGAGGAACTCGCCGTCGAGCAGGGCCGACGCGTTGGCCGTTCGACGCGGCGAGCCGGCGGCGACACGCGCCCGCATCGACGCGATCTCGCGCACCAGGGTGGCCCGCGGAACGCTGCGCCCGAGCAGCCGGCGGCGTTCCCGTGCGAAGGCGCGGGCCAGGCGCGGCGTGCCCGCCACGGGGCGCGCGCGCAGCAATGCCTGGCGTTCCCACAGCCAGGCCTGCTCGCGCTGGTAGCGGCGCCAGGCGGGAAAGCTCGACAGAAGCAGCCCGGCTGCGCCTTCCGGGCGCAGGCGCGTGTCCACCGCGTAGAGCGCGCCGGCCGCCGTGGGCAGGCTGAGCAACGAGATCGTGCGTTGCGCCAGGCGGGCGAGATAGGTCTCCGCCGCGAGTCCGTCCGCGGCCGTGCGGCCGGCCCCGTCGTGGACGAACACCAGGTCGAGGTCCGATTGCAGCCCCATTTCCCGGCTGCCCAGCTTGCCGTAGCCCACCGCGAGGAGTTCGCAGTCGAGGCCGCCATGACGCTCGCGCATCCGCTCCGCGGCCAGCGCCAGGGCGGTCCGCACGGACAATTCGGCCAGGGCGCTCAACGCATGCTCCGCAGCGGCATGCGGGAGCGAACCATCCGCGACCCCCGCCGCGATCTTCAGCCGCTGGCTCTCGTTGGCCTCGCGCAGGCGCTCGGCGGCCGCGTCGGGATCGCGCTCGCCCGCGATCGTGCGCATTTGCAGCGCGAGGCGCGGCCGTGGCGCCGGCGCCGCAAGCCGCACGTCGAGCAGTTCGTCGAGCACCGCCGGCGTCGCGGCGAGCCGGCCCGCCAGCCACGGGCTGCTGCCGGCCAGCTCGACCAGGCGGTCCCGCGCGGCCGGGCGCTCGGCGAGCAGTGCCAGGTAGGCGCTGCGCCGGACGAGGGCGGACAGGACCCCGATCAGGCGCTCCAGGACCGCGTCGGGATCGGGGTGCGCCGCGGCGGCGGCGATCAGTTCGGGGGCCACCCGGTCGAGCGCGCGCCGCCCCCGGGCGCTCATCAGGCGGACCGCGCGCGCCCCTTTGAAGCGCCGCAACGCCCCGGCCGCCGCTTCCGGATCCCGGAAACCGAGTTCGCGGGTCTCGGCCGGCGGCATCCGGTCCTGCCACAACCGTTCCCCGGTCCCCCGCGCCGCGGAGCTTTTCGGCCGCGGCCCGAAGATATCGTCGAAGATGCGGCGCACGGCGCCGCGCCGCCGCTCGAGTTCCCCGGCCAGCGGCGCCCAATCCGCGTAGCCGAGGCTCGCCGCCAGCAACGCCCGCGACTCGTCGTCGCCCGGCAGATGGTGCACCGGCGTCAGCCGCTGCGCCTGGAGCCGGTTTTCCACGCGCCGCAATAGGTAGTAGGCGTCCGCGAGTTCCCGCGCGGATCGCGCGTCGAGCAACTTCATCCGGCGCGTGGCGCCCAGCGCGCCCGCGAGACGGGGCCCGGTCAGCGCCGGCTCGCGGCCTCCGCGCACCAGCTGGAAGGCCTGCACGACGAACTCGATCTCGCGAATGCCGCCGGGCCCGCGCTTGAGATCGCGCGCATCGGTGCCCGCCTCCTCGGCGATCTGGCGCTTCATCTCCCGCAGCGCCTCGACCGCGTGGTAGTCGAGGTAACGGCGATAGACGAACGGGCGCAACCGCTCCAGGAAGGCGCGGCCCGAGGCGCGGTCACCGGCGACGGCCCGTGCCTTGATCCAGGCGTAGCGCTCCCACTCGCGGCCGTGGTTCTGGAAATACGCCTCCATCGCCGGCAAGCTCATCACGGGCGGCCCGGACTGCCCGAAGGGACGCAGGCGCAGATCCACCCGAAAGCCCCCCTCGAGGCGGCCCAGCACACGCCGCGCCCGCCGCACCTGCAACAGTTCGTCGCGTTCGCCGTCGCCGAGCGAGGCGAACACGAGGTCGAGGTCGGAGAAGAAGTTGAGTTCCCGGCCGCCCAGCTTGCCCAGCGCGAACACGAGAAAGCCGCGCGCCCCGTCGGGCTCGGCGGCGAGGGCGCGCGCGATCGTCGCTTCGGCGAGCACCGTGGCACCGAGCAGGCTCGCCCGCACGTCCTGCGCCCCGGTCAATTCCCGCAGCGCGATCAGCGCCAGGCCTGCCTCCACCGACTCCGCGCGGCGCAGCTCGTCGCGCCCCGGCGGGCGCGCCGCCCGGGCGAGGAACGCGCGCGCGGCGTCCGGTCCCAGCCGGCGGAGGAATTGCTGGAGGAAATCGCTCCAGCCCAGGGCCCGGGCGAGCGCATCGCCCCCGCCCGCGTCGGCCAGTTCCAGCTCCCCAAGGCGGGCGCGACCACGGGCGAGGAGCGCCGCGCCGGCCTTCATGCGCGGGCCCCGGCGCCGGGTCGCGGCGGGTACAATCGACTCCGCTTGCCCGAGGCCCCGCCATGTTGCTGACCCTGACCGACGTGCTCGACGCCGGGACCATTGCCGAATTGCGTTCCCTGCTCGCCGACGCGCAGTGGGAGGACGGCAGCACCACCGCGGGAGGCGCGGCGCGCGGCCGCAAGCGCAACCTGCAGGTGAGCGAGCGGGAGCCGCGGCTGGGCCAGTGGCGCGAGGCGGTCATACAGGCGCTGGGACGTCATCCGATGATGCAGTTCCTGGTCATGCCCAAACGTTTCATGTCGCCGGTGTTCAATCGCTACGACACCGGAATGTACTACCGGGACCATGTCGACTTCCCGTTGCTCGGCGTCGAGCCGCGCATGCGCGCGGATCTTTCCCTCACCCTCTTTCTCTCGGCGCCGCAGGAGTACGAGGGCGGGGAACTGGTCATCGGCGCTGACGACGGCGAGCGGCGCGTGAAGCTGCCCGCCGGCCAGGCGATCGTTTATCCCGCTTCCACGCTGCATCGCGTGGAGCCCGTCCGCTCGGGCTCGCGCGTCGCGGTCGTCACCACGATCCAGAGCCACGTGCGGGACGAGACCCAGCGCGCGCTGGTGGGGGACCTGGTGTCGCTGTGGCGCCGCATCGAGGACCGCGCGCCGCAGAGCGAGGAAGTCCGGCTCGCCGCGAAGATCCACCACAACCTCCTCCGCCTCTGGGCCGATTGAGCCGGTGCCGCGGCCGCGGTCAGCCGCCGCCCGCAACGACGATGACCGGATCGTGGTCGGAAGCACGGAACGGCGCGGCCGGCCCCTTGCAGGCGGGACGCCCCGCGTAGCCAAACGCCGGCGCCTCGTCCGCGTCGCCGTGCCAGACCGTCGCACCACGGATACGCTTCGCGAGCCCCGGCGAGGCGAATACGTAGTCCAGATCGCCGACGCCGCCGGAGGCGTTTTCCGTGTAGCCGGACCCCGGCGGCAGCCGTCGCCAGCCCGACGCTTCCAGCGCGGTAACGGCCCTCTCGTGCGGATAGGCGTTGAAGTCGCCCGCCAGCGCCACCGCGGCCGTCTTGACGCCGGTGGGATCGCCGTCGAGCCACGCAGCTACTCGGCGGGCGGCGGCGGTCCGGGCGCCCGCGCAGTGGCCGGCGCCGGTGTAACTGTCCAGGCCCCGGCCGCAGGATGACAGCTTCGACCGCAGGTGGACGACCGCCACCGTCAGGGTGCGGCCGGTCGCACGCACACGGAAGCTCGCGGCCAGGGCCGGTCGCTTGAGCCCGGCCCGGATCGCGGGCGACGCGTCGGGCGGCGCCGCCAGCACCGCCACCCGACCCACGCGCTTCACGGCACGCGCGTCGTAGACCAGCGCCGGCGCGATCAGGTCGGTCCCGAGGCGCGGTGTGCCCGGGTCCACGAAGCGGTACGACGCCTTCGGGACGGCTGCATCGAGCGCCCGGACGAACGTGCGGATCGCCCCGTCCCGTCCGTAGCCGTCGTTCTCGATTTCCTGCAGAGCGGCGACCGCGGGCCGCAGCCCGGCGAGCGCGGCGACGAGCTTGCGGGTCTGGCACCGGAACTGCGCCGCGGTCCGGGCCCCGCGTTCGGTGGGGAACGGGGCGCCGTGACGGGCGTGATTGAAGTAGTTCTCGACGTTGAAACTGACGAGGCGCGGACCGCCCGGCAGGTGCAGCGAAGCGGGGGAACGGCGCGGATTGGCACCCGCGTCGCGCCGCAGCGACTGGACTTCGAGCAGATCGCGGCCGAAGGCGTGATAAGCGAGGCCGGTAACGGCCGCGAGCCGCTGGCCCGCGCGCAGCGGGTGGCGCGCGTCGAATCGGTGACCGCCCAGCGCGAGCACTCCCGGATGCGCGCGGGTGCTCGCGTCATCCAGCCACAGGCTGCGCGCCGTTTCCGCCCGGGCAATGCCCGCGGCACCGGGACCGGGTAGCGTCATGGCCGTCGGGGCCCGGCGCCGGCCGCCGGTGCTCACCCGCACCTCGCCGTAGCGGCCGAAGTCGTGCAGATCATCGACGGCAACGGGCGCGGCGACGCGCACGCGCATGCCCAGGCGCTTCCCCCGGTCGCCCGCCGGGCCGTACGGCACCGGGGGCGGCAACCCGGCCCGTCCGCACCGGACGGGTTGGTCCGCCCGGGACAGCTCCGGCATGCCGTGGAACCGGTGGTAGCGTCCGGACAACACCACGACCTCGCCGGGTTTCACGTCACGCCGCCGGTGGCCGGTGTAGACGAACAGGCCTTCGGGCGTGGCCGGGTCCGAGTCCCAGCGCGCCCGCGGTGCCTCCACGAAGAAGCCGCGCAGCCCGGGCATCACGGCCGTGACGACGCCCCGCACGCGCGCCGCGCGGGCCCCGCCTCCGGCCAGGGCATGAATCGGCTCGGCCGGGCCGTTGCAGCGCCCGGGTGCCGGCGCGGATGCAGCGGCCGCGAGGCCCGCCGCCAGCGCCAGGGCGAAGCGCCGTCCCATCCGCACGCGCGTGGGTGACCGCAGCGGCGCGGTCAGCCGCCGCCCTTCCCGGAATGGCCCTTGGACTCGCCCGGGCCGGGCTTCGGCGGCGCGGACCCGAGGATGAGGCTCTGCGGCGTGCTCTGCAGCTGCACCGTGAGACCTTGCAGGTGCTCGGACAGCGCGCGCAGCCGCTTCATCAGCGACTCGAGCTGCGGCACGGTCGTCTGGTTGACCTGGGCGAGGACCGCGCCCGCGGAACTCGCGGCGTGCCCGACCGAATGCAGGGGGCCCCGGGCCTCGGCCACGAGCCCGTCGGCGCGCTTGAGCAGCCGGTGGGCGGACGCGAGGGTCCGCCGCGCGTCCGCCACGACGCCCGGCATCGCGCGCACGGTCGGTTCCGCCGCCTTCTCCAGGGCGGCGAGGCGCGCGGTCGCCTTGCGCACATTCGCGAGCGTCGCGGTGAGCGACTGCCGGTTCTGTTCGTTGAGGACGCCCTGTACGGACTTCAGGGTGGCCTTGACCTCGTCCACGATCTCGCCGGCCTGGCTCATCAACCCGGCGAGTTGGCCCGGCCGGAGCTTGAGGTGCGCGGGCGACTCGTGGCTGGTCTCGATCGACTCTCCGCTCTTGCCCAGGGTCAGCGACACGGACTTGTTGCCGATCAGCCCCTGGGACGCCACGGTGGCGTAGGTACCCTTCGGCAGCGGGAAGTCCTTGTCCACCGCGATCCGGACGTCGACGATATGGCGGTCCCGGGAGTCGAGGCTCACCTTGCGCACGCCGCCGACCCGCACGCCGTGGTAGTCGACCGGGGAGCCGGGCCCGAGGCCCGCGACGCTCGCCTGGGACTCCAGCACATAAGGCACGCGCGCGACCGAGGGCGCCAGCATCCACCACGCGACCAGCCCGGCCCCGACGCCGAAGAGGGCGAGGAAGATGATCGCGATGATTGCGTGGGAGCGGTCTTCCATTCCGGAACCTCCATTCCAGCCACCGCCGGCGGGGTGGCAGCTCTAGTCATCAGCCCCCGGCGTGCTCCCGCCGCTTGGCACGCAACGCCGCCGCGCGCGGGCCCTCGAGCAGTCGCCGGATACCGCTGTGCCGGGCGGCGTCCGAGTCAGGGAACCCCGACACCGGCCCCTCGTACTGTATGCGCCCGTCGGCGAGCACCGCCACGCGGTCGGCCAGCGCCGCCACCGAATCGAGGTCATGGCTCACCATGACGATCGTAAGCCCGAGTTCCCGGTGCAGGTCCCCGAGGAGCTGGTCGAGATCGCGCGCCGTCACCGGGTCCAGGCCGGTCCCGGGCTCGTCGAGGAACAGCAGTTCCGCTTCCACGGCCAGCGCCCGCGCCAGCGCCACACGCTTGGCCATGCCGCCGGAAAGCTGCGCGGGTCGCTTGTTGGCCACGGAGCCGTCGAGCCCTGTCATCTCCAGCTTGAGCATGACCAGGTCATGGACGAGTTCCTCGTCGACCTTCTCGCCCATGCTGCGAAGTTCGCGCAGCGGGAACGCGACGTTGTCGAAAACGTTGAAGGCGGTGAACAGCGCGCCCTGCTGGAACAGCATGCCCCAGCGTTTGCGCAAGGCATAGGCCTCGTTCCAGCCCAGGTGGTGGATGTCGTTGCCGAACACCTCGACGGTGCCGTCCGAGGGTGCACGCAAGCCGGTTATCTCGCGCAGCAGCGTCGTCTTGCCGCCGCCGCTCGTCCCGATGATCGCGAGCACCTCGCCACTGTACGCGGTCATGTCGATGCCCTGGTGCACGAACGTGGACCCGATGCGCGTCTTCAGTCCGCGCACCCGCACGACTTCCTCGCGCGCGGCACTCACAGCCCCACCCCGCTGAACAGGAAACCGAACACGCTCTCGATCACCAGCACCAGCGCGAGGCCCACGACCACCGCGCGGGTGATGTGGCGCGTCAGGCTCTGCGTGTCGGGCGCGGCCGCGAGACCGTAGTAGGCGCTCGCGATCCCGATCATGAAACCGAACAACGCGCCCTTGCCCAGGCCGATGAAGTAGTCCTCGATCGGCACGGCGTCCGGGAACCACTTGAGCCACATCTGCCAGGTGACGCCCATCTGCGCGCCCGACAGATAAACGCCGCCGAGAATGCCCCAGAAGTCGGTCCACACCACCAGCAGCGGCATCACCAGCGTCATGCCCAGCACGCGCGGCATGATCACGCGCAGCGTGGGCGACACGCCGAACGCGCGCAGCGCGTCCAGCTCCTCGGTAATGCGCATCGCGCCGATGCCCGCCGTCGTAGCGCTGCCGAGCCGCCCGACCAGCACGAGCGCCGCGATGAACGGCCCCAGTTCACGCGTGAAGGCCAGGCCCACGGCCCCGATGACCTGCTGGTTGAGACCGAACTGCATGAGCTGGCCGGAGATCTGGTAGGTCAGCACGAGACCGATCAGGACGCCGAGGAAGGCGAGCAGGAACAGCGACTGGCTGCCGGCGCGGTAGACGGTGGCGGACAGTTCGCGCGCCGGGAACAGGCGCCAGTTCTCGACGCAGTGCCAGAGGTCGACGAAGAACTGCCCGCTGAGGAGAAGGATGCCCAGCGCCTGGCGGCCGAACCCCGCAAGCCCCTCGCCGAAGGCGGGCAGCAACCGCCGGGTCCAGGCGAAGCGGCCCGGCAACGACGGCCGTTCGAGATCGATGGACGCGAAGCGTTCGAACCAGCGTCCGTGCTTGCCCAGGCCTTCGACCTCGGGCCGGGCGTTGCCCCAGCTGCGCCAGAAAACGAGCGCCCCGGCGCTGTCGAGCGTTCCCACGTCGCTGAAGTCCCAGACGTCGCCGGGTTGCGGACGCAAGGTGTCGAGACGACGCAACGCATCGTTGTGCGTTTCGACGAGTTGCTGCAGGCGCCAGTCCCCGATGACCCGTATGCGGCGGCGCCCGTTTTCATCCTCGATCGCCAGCTTCGGCGCCGCGCCCATCGCGGCCTCTCCCTGTCGCGAAACCCGGTTCCCGGCAGTATAGACCCCGGCCCGGCTATCCGCGATAGGCGCGGAGTCGACAGGGACAACGTCAAGGGTGCCATTTCCCGGTAATAAACTGTGCCCCGATGGGGAGAACGTCAGTGCCCAAAAGGTCTACTTATTGAACTGTGTACGGGATGGGAAGGTTACGGTTGCGCCCGCCTTCGAACGGGTGGTCACCACGAAGCGGCGCCGGCGTCGCGCGCGGATGCCGTGGCAACGGCGCAGCCGGGCCACCCGGTGCTTGCCACAGCCGATCCCCTCGCCGCGCAGTACCCGCCAGGTCTTCACCGCCCCACTGTGGCCACGGTGGCGCGCATGCACCCGCCGGATTTCTTCCAGAAGCCGCGCATCGGCCCGGGCCCGCTCGCTCGGCTTCCGGCTCAACCACTCGTAGTAGCCCGAGCGGCTTACCCCCAGCACCCGGCACAGCGTATCGATGCGGTGCACCCCCTGCTGCCCACGAATGAAGGCGTACTTCACGGCAGCTCTTTCGCGAAGTACGCCGCCGATTTTTTTAGAATCGCGTTCTCTTCCTCAAGCTGCGCCACGCGCCGTCGCAGCGCCGCCGCCTCGGAACGCTGCTCCGCCGCGGCGTTGCGACCCGGCCCACGGAAGGCCGCCGCCTCGCCCTGGTCCTCCAGCACCTGCTTCCACTTGTAGAGCTGGTTGCGCCGCACCTCCAGCTCCCGAGCCACCTCGGCCGCCGGGCGGCCGCTCTGCTCGAGAAGCCGCACCGCCTCGAGCTTGAATTCCTTCGTATAACGCTTGCGTGTCGACACCGGACATCTCCTCTGACGGGACCATTGTCCCCTCTGTTTGATGTCCGGAAAAGCCGGGCTAGCTCACTCTGACCCCCTTCCGCCAGCCCGGCTGTCCGCGAACGCACGGCGCCGACGGGGAGAACGTCAGCGCCCGGAAAGATCTCCTTATCGAACCGTGCGCGAGACGGGGAAGCTTACGATTTCCCAGAAGGGACGGGGCGTCAGTCGGCACGCGCAAAGTCAGCCCGTCCCGACGCCCAATATACGACGATCCGGATAAATAGCCATATGCAGTCGTAGATTACCAGCGCGCCTATAGAGCCGACGTAGCCCATAGCGTTAAGTTTCTCCAGATTCAACGACCAGAGGTCTTTGACGCCGCCGATTCCAGCCACGAACAGAGCGACACCGAGCACCAAGAGATTTATGCTCCGAAGCAAATCCTGCTTGGTGACCTTTCCCGGACGCCATATCCGCAGGAAGGCCGCCCCGGTCGCGATAGACAGTAGTATTGTGCTGGGCACAAGTGTCCAAAGGGGAAAGCTCTCCGGGAAAGCAAACATTGCAGCCGTCAAGACGGCGGTATTCGCTACGCTTGATAACCCTAAACACGCCCAATCTATTGGCGACCATCTGGCGAGCCAGCGCATAACAGTGGGGGTCCAATCATCCATAGAGACCACCTCGGCGGATCATGTGTAGTTCAGTCACCGTTGCACTGGCATTTGGATCCAGCTCCCCACCCTGTAACCGGGTCGAGCATTGCCCAATACATTGATGCAGTATCCATACCGATAGCGGCAACCGAAAGCACGTCCCCGATATCAAGGGCACCGCCAGCGACTTCTGCGGTTACGCGCACGGCAGTCTTAGCCGCGTAGCGCTTGGCTACTCGGTGTGCAACATACTCGCCCGCTGCTCCGCCTGCCTGTTTTCCGGCTTCCGCTGCCAAGGCCCAGCCACCTTCCGCAAGGCTCCTCATGGGATCAAAGTGCTTTTGGACGAAACCAAACGGCCCCCACAACTGTCGGTGATTGAACGAATTCACAAACTCCATGATGCGACAGAGAGAGCCATTGGCCTTTGCATTTACCTGACGAGCAGCGAGGTCGGACGGATTGAGGGGCATCCCGGCTATGCCGCGGGCCATCTGCGCCAACGAACCGCGCAGGCCCAGAGAATCAAACCCACTCACCGGGTTGTCTACAACATAGCGATAGAGATTCGGATCGCCACCAGCGAAGAAGATCGGATCGCGGCTGATCCAGCGTCCCGTCGCAGGATCGTAATCGCGTGCGCCGAAATGATCCAGCTTGGTGTCCGCATCGTATAGTCCACCCGCAAACGCAAACGGCTGGAAGCCGGGCCTCGTATCACTCTTGATGTTGCCCCACACGTCGTAGACGATCTGCTGAACCACAGCGCCTGACGAAGCGTCGATGACCTCCTTCACGCTGCCGACCTGGTCGGAGACGATACGGTACCGACTCTTCGTCCCGTCGGTGTTGTACTTGATCATGTAGCTGGGAACGTTCGGCTTTGTACCGTAGACGAAGCGCTCCGTCACGGCGCCGGAGGCGCCGGTCTTCGCCACGATGCGGTTGCCGGCATAGAGATAGCCCGCCACGAGCAAGCCGTTCTTCTCCTGGCCCACGCGCCGGCCCATGCCGTCGTAGATGTAGTGGATGGCCGTGCCGTCCGGCAGGCTCACATCGGTGAGCTCCGCCAGCGCGTTCCAGGTGTTATGCGTCGTGCCTGTCGGCGTCGTTCTCGTCGCCGGCTCACCGTCCGCATTCCAGCTGTAGATATTACTGCCGTAGGTGAGGAGTTGGTCTCGGGCGTTATAAGTGGCGACGCTCGCACCGTTGATGGTGATGCGGTTGCCGTTGACGTCGTAGCCATAGGTTGTCGTGACGCCATCCTCGGTGACCAAGGTCAGGCGGCCATTCTTGTCGTAGCCGTAGGACCAGTTGCTCTCCGTGTCCAGGAGCGCCTCGGACCTTTTCGCAATCTGACCGTCTTTGTTGTAGCTATAGTGGGCACGGTAGCGAGGAGTCGGCTTCGTGTACGCCTGCGTCAGGGTGAACGTCGCTGACACGGGCTGCGGGACCGGATAGGCCGTCAACGCCTCGGAGCCCGAATCCGTCCCGGGATAAACCGTGTCGACGTACATGACGTAGTTACCCGGCTACGTCACGGTATCGATCGCGGCGTAATACATGGTCCCTGCCGAGTCGAACTGCACATCCAGAGGCAGATTTCCGTACGAACTCAGATTCTGGTCCGGCGGCGCCGCCGTCGAGTAGGTTCGAGTGATGCCATCCGGCAGGGAGCAGTCGACCGCCGCTGTCTGCGACATTTTAACGTAGCAAGCGGAGTGCTTTGATCTCCGGCCATCGGGGTCGGTCCAATTTTCCCTGCATTACATTCTCACGTGCGGCTCACTGACATTCGATTGCCTTTCCTCCCACCTTCACCACAGCTTTATCAACCCGCCAATCTCGGCGCCCATTTGATAATACTATGCGGACGGCGCCAGTAGCCCTAGAGCCAATGACACTCAAGGTGAAAGTCCCTTCGGATTTGTTCACGCGAAAAGTCGAGAGAAATCCGAGTCGGACTTGATGGACTGTTCCAAGCACGTCATTTACACAGCCATTCTGATGAATGAACTCATTTGCACGTCGATATGCTCCACTTGATATGGTAGTATGGCGCACCAGCGCGGAGATCGCGATTGCCAATATGATAAAGATGAAGCCGTATGTAATCCATCTATTCTTGCCACCGAGTAGGTAACTACGCCAACCGAGAAAGATCTTGCTGCGCATCTATAGTGTCCTATCCATTCCGCTATCATCGCGTTCAATCGCGACATGCACATACAGAGCCACTACCAGCATCCAATTTCGCGAAGACACCGAATGTCGCTGTGGCTTCTGCACGCAATTTCAATGAACGTTCGGGCGAATAACTAGGTCCGCCTTTAGATTGCCATTTCCCGCTAGCCCAGCCCTGCGAATCTTGCTGCATAGATTGGTTGTAAGCAACCGGTCCGACACTAAGGCCAGCTGTTAATGCGTTCTCCTCTGTTATGCCGTTCCCGGGTGGCCCGCAGTGCCATCCTGGGGAGTGAGCGTGAGGATTGAAGGCCAAACCCCCGCCGACCCCGATGCCGAGGCGGCCACCGAAAAACCAACTCCCATCGGGAACGGGGTCAGCGGGAACGGGGTCAGGTCTCGCATCGTAACATCCGGGCTCGAACGATCCGCCCTACGCTTGCCGGGTGAAGACCAAAATACTCGCCAATCTCTCGGTAACTGTAGACGCCGGTTGCATGCGCGGCCAC